>Ga0268299_1000009_pt1 | contig 765068 bp, 722 predicted proteins | sample NOBtaG_FD_193484 | JGI IMG/M metagenome (GOLD analysis project Ga0268299, IMG submission 193484) | Activated sludge microbial communities from bioreactor in Nijmegen, Gelderland, Netherland - NOB reactor | ecosystem: Engineered > Bioreactor > Aerobic > Activated sludge | place: Netherlands... | reverse complement strand
CGGGGCGCAGTCCGCCTCCGCTGAGATCGAAGCCGGATTCGAGACCGACACGATGCGATTGCACACCGTGACGCGACTGCGCGCACAGCAGCGGCCCCAGAAGCGGCTTTTTGTACAGCCTCGTTAGGGGTCTCAGGGAACACCAGTGGAGGCTCGACCAGTGAAGGCCGATTCTGCTTCCTCGCCACTCGTGACTACCGAGTGGTTGGCAGCGCATCTGAGCGACCCCTCGGTTCGCGTCGTCGACGTCCGCTGGCGCTCGCGGTACGAGAACGGCCGCGGGATCAGCTTCGACGACTACGACGGCTATCTCGCTGGTCACATTCCCGGTGCCGTCTTCGCAGGAATGGTCGCGGATCTGTCCGATCCCGGGCATCCGATCTCTGACATGCTGGTGGCCCCGGAGCAGTTCGCTCGGGTAATGGGGCGCCTCGGCATCGGAAATGACTCGCTGGTGGTCGCCTACGACAGCATGGGGTTTCCCCTCGGCTCAGCGCGTCTGTGGTGGGCCCTGTGCCACTACGGTCATGACCGAGTGCGGGTACTCGACGGTGGGCTGCGCGCATGGCAGTCGGAAGGACGTCCACTATCCACCGATGTCCAGACCCCGGAACCGGCCACGTTCACGCCACGCGTTCGCACGGAATGGAAGGCTGCAAAGGAGGACGTTGTCGCCGCCATGGGTCGGCCCGGAACCGTCATCGTTGACTGCCTGACTCCCGAGCTATATCACGGTGGCGGTGAGCGTCACCTGTGGGGTCAACGTCCCGGGCACATCCCCAGTGCGGTGAACGTGCCGTACATGGCGAACATCGATCCCGAACTTGCCACGGTGACCGCAGCGGAACGCGAGCGGATGTTCGCGAGCGGCCGGTCTTTCGCATTCGCCTCACCAGAGACTCTGGCGCGCCTTTACAACAGCGTGGGAGTGTCACCCGATCAGGAGGTGATCACCTATTGCGGCCGCGGCTACGCTGGCGCCTGCGGGTTGCTGGCCCTGAAGATCCTGGGCTATGAACGCGCCCGTCTCTACGATGGCTCCTGGGCGGAGTGGAGCGCCGATCCGACTTTGCCGGTCGAGGTTAGCTCCGCATAGGGTGACGGTGATTATGCTGCTCGATTGGCGCGTGAGCGGCCGGGAGATAGTTGACAGAAGAGTCCGGGGACATGCCTGACACTCTTGTGTCCCGAAAGCGGTCTTCTCCTCCGTCGACGGCAACCGGTCGCGCTGATCGGCGACCGATCGGCGCGCGCTCAGCGCCCCCGCGCGAGCGCGCTCCACACGCGCTCCGGCGTCGCCGGCATGTCGAAGTCCGTGATGCCCCGCTCGGCGAGCGCATCGAGGATCGCGCTCATTCCCGCCGGCAGCGACCCGGCCACGCCAGACTCGCCCGCGCCCTTCACCCCCAGCGGATTGGTGGTGCACGGCGCGACATGGTGGCCGATGCGCAGGCTCGGCAGATCGTCGGCGCGCGGCAGCGCGTAATCCATGAACGACGCGGTCAGAAGCTGGCCGTCCTCGCCGTAGACGAGCCGCTCGCCGAGCACCTGGCCGAGCCCCTGCGCGACGCCGCCGTGAATCTGCCCCTCGACGATCGTCTGGTGCATCACGCGGCCGACGTCGTCGACCGCGGCATACCCGACGACCGCGACCGTGCCGGTCTCGGGATCGATCTCCACCTCGCAGACGTGGCACCCGTTCGGGAAGCTCATCTGCGGCGATTGGAAGCTCGCGACGGTGTCGAGCCCGCCCTTCAGCTCGTCCGGCAGCCCGGGGAGCGAGCGCACGCGCGCGGCGAGCTCGAGGATCGGGATCGCGCGATCGGTACCGCTCACACGGAACTCGCCACGCGCGAACTCGATGTCGGTCGCCGCCGCCTCAAAGAGGTGGCCGGCGATCCGCCGCCCCTTCTCGACCGCCTGGTCGCACGCGGTGACCGTCGAGCCGCCCGCCATCATCATCGAGCGCGACGCGACCGTCGGGAGCCCCCCGGGCACCTCGTCGCTGTCGCCCTGCACGAGGCGCACCGCGCTCGCCGGGATGCCGAGCCGCGCGGCGACGACCGGCGGGAAGGTGGTGAGATGCCCCTGCCCGATCGCCTGCGCACCGATGCGGAGCGCGACCTTGCCGTCGCCCTCGAACCGTAGATCCGCGGTGTCCTGCAGCGGGCTGCCACCCGCGACCTCCAGGAAGCAGCAGATGCCTAAACCGCGCAGCTTGCCGGCACGCGCCGACGCCGCCCGGCGCGCGGCGAACCCATCCCAGTCGGCGAGGGCGAGCGCCTTGTCGAGCACCGCCTCGAACTCGCCGCTGTCGTAGACGGGCGAGTTCGGCGCCTTGTACGGCATCGCCGACGCCGGGATCAGGTTGCGCCGCCGCAGCGTCACGCGGTCGATGCCCGTCGCGCGCGCAGCGCTGTCGATCAGCCGCTCGATCAGGTAGATCGCCTCCGGCCGGCCGGCGCCGCGGTACGGCCCGAGCGGCGTCGCGTTGGTGAAGATCATTTGCACCCCAATGTGGATCGCCGGGATGACGTAGACGCTGGAGAGGCAGTTCTTGGTGTTGTTGGTCGCGATCACCGCCGCGAAGGTCGACGCATAGGCGCCGATACCGACCTTCGTGCGCACGCGCAAGCCGAGGAACCGGCCGTCGGCGTCGAGCGCGAGCTCGCCCTCGAGCAGGCCGTCGCGGCCGGGCGTGTCGGCGAGGAAGCTCTCGAGGCGCGAGGCGCGCCACTTCACCGTGCGCCCGGTGCGCCGCGCGGCGTAGAGCAGCGCGGCGTACTCGGGATACGCCTGCACCTTCATGCCGAAGCCGCCGCCGACGTCGTGCGTCAGCACGCGGATCGTCTCGGGCGGCACCTTGAACACGGATTCCGCGAGCATCTTGCGAACCAGCGCGACGCCTTGCGTTCCCGCGGTGAGCGTGTAGCGCCCGCTCGCCGCGTCCCACGCGCCGATCGCTGCGCGCGGCTCCATCGCCGCCGCCGCAACCCGCGTGTCGAGCAGCTTCACGCGCGCGACGTGGGCCGCCTTTTCGAAGGCGGCGTCGACCGCCTTAGCGTCGCCGTCCTCCCAGTCGAGGCAGACATTCCCGGGCGCCTTTTCCCAGATCGCCGGCGCGCCGGTCGCCGCCGCCTGCCCGACGTCGGCGACCGCCGGCAGCGCATCGAGCTCGACCGTCACCGCCTCCGCGGCGTCCTGCGCCTGCGCGGCCGTCTCCGCGACCACGATCGCCACCGGCTCGCCAACGTAGCGGACGCGCTCGGCGGCGAGCACCGGCATCGCCGCGCCGAACATCGGCGCGCCGCCGCGGCCGGGAAGGAGCACCGCCGGCGGGATCGCCCCGATGCCGTCGCGCGCGAGGTCCGCCCCGGTGTAGATCCCCACCACGCCCGGCAGCCCGGCCGCCGCCGCGACGTCCACGCACCGGATCACCCCGTGGCCGAGCGGCGCCCGGACGAACGCGGCGTGCGCGGCGCCGGCCGGCGCGAGGTCGTCGGTGAAGCGCCCGCGCCCGGCGAGGAGCGGCTCGTCCTCGCTCCGCAGCGCGTCGCGGCCGCTGCCGAACCGCAGGGTGTCGTCGGCCATCGTGCTCTTTCGTGGATCAGAAATCGTGCATGCCGCGTTGCATCACGCGCGCAGCGATTGACAGCGCGCAGTTGCACGGTAACTATAATCACCCGCCAAGACAACAACGATCGCGCCGCCGCCCGGCCGGCGCGCCAACACCGAAGGAGGCTCTCCCGTGCGATCCGTACTGCTCCGCTCGCTCGTCCCGATCGCGGCGCTCGCCGCCCTTGCCGCCGCACCTGCCGCGCACGCGCAGACCGGGCCGATCCGCATCGGCCTGCTGCCGCCGCTCACCGGCCCGCTCGCCTCGCCCGGCAAGGACATGCAGGACGGCTTCGCGCTCTTCTGGGAGCAGGTGAACTACACCGCCGGCGGACGGAAGGTCGAAGTGGTCACCGGCGACACGACCTGCAACCCCGACCAGGCGCTCACCCAGGCGCGCCGCGTCGTGCTGCAGGAGAAGGTGCACTTCATGGTCGGCCCGCTGTGCGGCCACGAAGGACCCGCAGTGGCGCAGGTGAGCAAGGAGACCGGCGTGCCGCTCGTGATGGACGCCGCCGGCGCCGACAACATCACCAAGTGGGACCGCACCCCGACCGTCATCCGCACCGCCGTGTCGGCGAGCCAGATCGGGCACCCGTGGGGCGAGTACCTGTACAAGGAACTGGGCTTGCGCAACGTGACCTTCATCGGCATGGACTACACGTTCGGCCACGAGATCACGCTCGGCGCGATCCGCACCTACACCGCGCTCGGCGGCAAGGTGGCGAAGCTGATCTGGAACCCGGTCGGCACCAAGGACTACGGCGCGACGATCGCCGGCATCCCCGCCGACACCGACGGCGTGTCGGCGCAGGTGGTCGGCGTCGATCGCCTGCGCCTGTACGAGGCGTGGTTCAACTTCGGCATGGACAAGAAGCACAAGATCTACGGCGGCTACTGGATGCACCAGGACGTGCTGCCGCAGATGGACGACCGTGCGCTCAACCTGATCGGCAACTCGCTGCACTACGCGGCGGGCCTCGACACGCCGGAGAACAAGGCGTTCACCGAGGCGTTCGCGAAGAAGTACAAGCGGCTGCCGTCGTGGTTCGCCGAGTCCGCGTACACCGCCGCGCTCTGGACCAAGACCGCGCTCGATTCGATCAACGGCAAGGCCGAGGACCGCGCCGCGTTCCTGAAGGCGATGCGCACCGTCCAGATCAAGGCGCCGCGCGGGCCGCTCAAGCTCGACGCGTACGACAACCCGATCCAGAACGTGTACGTCTCGCGGATCCAGAAGATCAAGCACCCGGTGATGGGCGAGGTCATGGTCAACGTGCCGATCAAGACCTACCCGGCGGTGTCGCAGTTCTGGACCTGGACGCCGGAAGAGTTCATGAAGATGGGGCCGTACAAGCGGTAGCGCCCGGGGCACCGACGAGCGGCGCGGCCGCGGAGGGCCGCGCCGTTTTTTTGCGCCCCACAAGAAAATGACGAGCTGGATCCTCCAGGCGATCAACGGCGTCTCGCTCGCCGCGCTGCTCTTCCTGCTCGCGAGCGGCTTCACGCTGTCGTTCGGGCTGATGCGCGTCGTGAACATGGCGCACGGCGCGTACTACCTGCTCGGGGGCTACATCGGGCTCTCGGTCGCGCGCGCGACCGGCAGCTTCGCCGTCGCGCTCGTCGCGGGCGGGCTGGCGGTGGTCGTGCTCGGGCTCGTCGTCGATCGGTTCCTGATCCGGCGCACCGGCGAGAACCACCTCGCGCAGGTGCTGCTCACCGTCGGCGTCGCGTTCGTGATCGGCGACGTCGCGCTCAAGATCTGGGGCGGCGACTTCCTCAAGGTGCCAGTTCCGGTCGCGCTTCGGGGCGCGACCGAGTTGCCCGGCGGACTCATCTACCCGACCTACCGGCTCGTGCTGATCCTGCTCGGCGCGGCAGTCGGCGTCATCCTGTGGGTGCTCTACCGGAAGACGCAGATCGGCGCGGTGGTGCGCGCCGGCGTCGACGACCGCGAGCAGGTCGCCGCGACCGGCATCAACGTCGACCGCCTCTTCGTCATGGTGTCGGCGCTCGCATCGTTCCTCGCCGGCCTCGCCGGCGTGGCGGGCGGCGCGTTCCTCACGCTCTACCCGGGTGCCGAGTGGGAGATCCTGGTCTACGCGCTCGTCGTCGTCATCATCGGCGGCCTCGGCAGCCTCGGCGGGGCGATGATCGGCGCGCTCATCGTCGGCCTGCTCGACGCCTACGGTCGCTGGCTGCTGCCGGAGTTCTCGTACTTCGTGCTGTTCGCGCCGATGGCGATCCTGCTGCTCGTGCGGCCGCGCGGCATCGCCGGGAAGGAAGCGTAGTGGACCGGATGCGCGTCGTCGTGCTGCTGGTCGCGCTCGCGGGCGCGCTGGCCCTGCCCTACGCGGCCGGACCGTTCTGGATGGGACTGGCCACGCAGATGCTCATCTTCGGCCTGCTCGCGCTGTCCACCGATCTCCTGCTCGGCCACGCGGGCCTCTTTTCGCTCTGCCACGCGTCGTTCTTCGCGGTGTCGGCGTACACCGTGGCGATCCTCCAGGTGCGCTACGGCGTGCCCACCGCGCTCGCCGCGCCGGCCGGCCTCGCGCTCGGCACGGTGCTCGCGGCGATCTTCGGCCTATCGGTGCGCACGCGCGGCGTGTACTTCATCCTTGTCACGCTGGCGCTCGGCTACGTGATCTGGGGCGTCGCGCACCGCTGGTCGTCGTTCACCGGCGGCGACAACGGCGTCACCAACGTGCCCTTCCCCGGCGCCGGGCCGCTCGCGATCGTGTCGCACACCCAGTACTACTACCTCGTCCTCGCGATCGTCGTGGTGTGCGTGCTCGGCTACCGCGTGCTGGTCCGCTCGCCGTTCGGCCTCGTTCTCCGCGGCATCAAGGCGAGCGAGTCGCGCATGCGCAGCCTCGGCTACCGCACCAGCGCGCACCTCTACGCCGCGTTCGTGCTGTCGGGCGCGCTCGCGAGCTTCGCCGGCGTCCTCTACGTCTACTACAACCGGTTCGTGAACCCGGTGTCCGCCTCGTTCCCGATCTCGGTCGAGGCGGTGCTGATGGCGATCATCGGCGGCAGCGGCACACTGATCGGGCCATTCATCGGCTCCGGGATCATCCTCGGCCTGCGCAACTGGGTGTCGAGCTTCTTCGAGCTGTACGCGGCGGTGCTCGGGCTGGTCTTCATCGCCACCGTCCTGTGGGCGCCGGAGGGCGTGATGGGCACCGCGGCGCGGCTGCGTGCGCGCCTCGGCCGGCGGGCCGGGTCCGCATGAGCGAAGCGGCGATCCGGGTCGAGGGACTCGCGAAGGAATTCGGCGGCCTGCGCGCGGTCGACGCGGTGTCGCTCGCGGTCGCGCCGGGCGAGCGCCGCGTGCTGATCGGCCCGAACGGCGCCGGCAAGACGACGCTCTTTCACTGCATCACCGGCACGCTGTGGCCGACCGCGGGAACCGTCGCGCTCTTCGGCCGCGAGATCACCCGTCTGCCGGAGCCGGCGCGGACCGCGCTCGGGATGAGCCGCACGTTCCAGATCTCGAACGTGCTTGCCGACCTCGCGGTGATCGAGAACATGATCCTCGCGCTGATCGGCACCGACCGGCGCAAGTGGACGCTGCACCGGCCGATCGCCGCCTTCGCGGGCCTGCGAGAGCGCGCGCTTGCGGGACTCGCGCGCGTGGGGCTCGAGGGCCGCGCGGACACCCCGGCGCGAGCGCTCTCCTACGGCGAGCGCCGCCAGCTCGAGCTCGCCCTGGCGCTCAACGCGAACCCGCGTGTACTGCTCCTCGACGAACCGTGCGCGGGCCTGTCGCCCAGCGAGCGGCAGCGGATCTCGCAGACGATCGCCGCCCTGCCGCGCAGTATCACGCTGCTCATGATCGAGCACGACATGGACGTGGCGCTCGCGCTCGCCGACCGCGTCACCGTGCTCCACCGCGGGAAGGTGATCCTCGAGGGGTCGCCGGACGAAGTGCAGGCCAACCCCGACGTGCGCGAGGTGTACTTCGGCCATGTCTAGCGCGCTGCTCGCGGTCCGCGGCATCCACACCTACTACGGCGACAGCTACGTGCTGCAGGGGCTCGACCTCGAGCTCGCCGCGGGCACGATCGTGGGGATCCTCGGCCGCAACGGCATGGGCAAGACGACGCTCATCCGCTCGGTGGCGGGGCTGACGCCGCCGCGCGAGGGCGACGTGCTCTTCAAGGGCAAGTCGTTGCGCGGGCGGCCCGCGTACGCGATCGCGCAGGACGGGATGGCGATCGTCCCGCAGGGACGGCGGATCTTCCGCTCGCTCAGCGTGCGCGAGAACCTGCTGCTGCCAACAAGCGCGCTCGCCGGGCGCCGGGGCGCCGGCGCGCGCGGTGGCAACGGCCAGCGCCGCTGGGACCTGCGCGGCGTGCTCGCCGAGTTTCCGCAGCTCGCCGAGCGGATCGAGCATCTCGGCGGTGCGCTCTCCGGCGGCGAGCAGCAGATGCTTGCGATCGGCCGGGCGCTCATGGCGAACCCCGACCTGATCCTGATGGACGAGCCGTCGGAGGGGCTCGCGCCGCGGCTCGTGCAGCAGGTCGGCGAGATCATGAAGCGCCTGCGCGAGCAGGGGCACGCTATCCTTCTCGTCGAGCAGAATCTCGCGCTCGCGCTCGAGGTGGCCGACTACCTGCACGTGATCTCGTCCGGGCAGTTCGTGTTCCGGGGGACCCCGGCCGAGCTCTCGCGCGCGCCGGAGGTCCTCGACCGCCACCTCGGCATCGCGGCCGGGAAGCTCGCCTGAGGGACCACGCCATGCCGAAGCACCACACTCTCCTGCCTTCGCCTGAGACGGTCCACTGGGGGCACTTCGACGCGAGGATTCCGCCGCGCCTCACCATCGATTCGGGCGACACGCTCGCGGTGGTCACGGTGTCCGGCGGCGCCGTCGAAGTGGGCGACGTGACGCGGATGGGCCCCGCGCATCGCGAGATCGTCGAGAAGCTCAAGCCGCACCTCGGCCCTCACATCCTCACCGGCCCGGTCGCGGTGCGCGGCGCCGAGCCGGGCGACACGCTCGAGGTGCGCATCAAGGCGATCGAGCTCTCCGTCGACTGGGGCTGGAACGTGATCCGGCCGCTCAAAGGGACGCTACCCGAGGATTTCCCGAACTTCCGCCAGGAGCTGATTCCGATCGATCGGAAGGCGCTGACGGCTAAGCCGGCGTGGGGGCCCGCGATCCCGCTGCGGCCGTTCTTCGGCATCCTTGCAGTCGCACCGCGGGCGGAGTACGGGACGATCTCATCGATTGAGCCGCGCGAGTTCGGCGGCAACATCGACAACAAGGAGCTCGTCCCGGGCAGCTCGCTCTTCCTGCCCGTATTCGTGCCCGGCGCCAACTTCTCCTGCGGCGACGGCCACGCGGTCCAGGGCGACGGCGAGGTGTGCCTCACCGCGCTCGAGACCTGCCTCGACGGGACCTTCGAGCTCGTGCTGCACAAGGGGCGGCCGCTCGCGTTCCCGCGCGCGGTGACGCCGACGCACTACATCGCGATGGGCATGGATCCGGACCTCGACGACGCCGCGAAACAGGCCCTGCGCGACATGGTCCGGTGGCTCGTCGAGCTGAAGGGCTGGAAGCCGGACGAGGCGTACGTGTTCTGCAGCCTCGCTTGCGACCTGCACGTCACCCAGCTCGTCGACGGCAACAAGGGCGTCCACGCGATGGTCGCCCGCAACCTGCTGGATTGACCGAGGAGCGATTCGGCCGACCCCCTTCCCGGAGGCGCGGCCCCGCCTCAGCGGTCGAGGCGTTCCTGGGCCAGGTCCGAGTGCTTTTCCAGGTTGAAGCGCCCGTCATAGATCGGCGCCTTCCCGGTCGTCGGGCCCGGGTACTGGACGAACAGGATCTTGCCGCCGGTCTCCGTGTGGAGGCGCGCCTCGACGTGCGGGTCGGGGTGGTAGACCAGCGTGCCCGGGCCGTACATTCTTCCCCCGATGTCGAACTCCCCTTCGAGGATGTACCAGACCTGCGCGAAGTAGTGGTTGTGGACCGGGTGGCCGGACCCGGGCGCGTACCGCAGCACGCCCGCGTTCGGCTCGCTCGGACGCTCGGGGCGGGGGTGGAACAGCATCTTGCTCGTGATCCCCTCGAAGCGCTGCACCTCCCACTCCATGTCGTCGAGGTGGCGGCATTCGTGCGCGTGGTGGCCGGCGGTCAGCGGGCCGGTGCGCGGGTCCTGCGTGGGCAGCCGGGTGACGGGATCGATCGCTGGAACGTCCATGGGTTGCTCCGCTCGTGGTGTTGATGGTCGGGGTCGCTCGCGCCCACACGAGCGACCCGCCCGCCTATGACTTCCAGCTTCTGCCGCAGCCCTATTGCGGGGGCTGCGCCGGCTGGACCAGGGGCTGGCCTTTCTCGACGACAAACACGGCGAAGACCTTGACGGGATTGCCCCCCGCCGCGCCTTCGTTGTGAATCGCACGGTCGGGCAGCTGGAGGGACTCGCCGACCTTGTAGATCCGCTCCGGCTGGCCATCGACGAAATACCAGAACTCGCCCTCCGCCACGTAGGCCATCACCTGGCCCGGATGGGAATGTCGTCCCGACTTGAAGCCGGCAGCCAGTTCGGTGATGCCGAACACGACTTCATAGTTCGATCCCGGCACGTCGACCTTGCCGAGCGGCGTCCGCTTGACCGGCGATGGCTGGGGCGACGCCTGTTGCGCCTGGGCAAGACCGCCGAGCAGGAGGGATGTCAGCGAACCGAGCAGCACGGACCTCTTGAGCATAGGACTTCTCCCATTCGAAGAATGCCCGGACATCCCGACGTCGCCGACCGTCGTGCCACGGGCAGTGCGGCATCCAATATCATGTATATTGGATACAGTCAACTCAATTCTGGATCGTAAACGCGCGTCGCCGAGCGCGAACTGCCCGCCAAGCTCTTGATTTATGGATGCAACGTGGCAATCGTAGGATCCGAAACCTTGACTATCCCTGAGCCACCCGATACAAGCTTGGCCGTCAGTCGCACGCGTGCCGGGACCCATGGCCACCTCAGCAGAGAAGCTCGTCGGCAGTCTGGCCGAGCGCATTTCCGCGAAGATTCTCGCCGGGGAGTACCCGCCCGGCAGCCGCCTGCGCCAGGAAGCGCTCGCCGAGGAGTTCGCGGTCAGCCGCACCCCGATCCGGGAGGCCCTGCGGCAGCTGGAGGTGAAGGGCGTGATCCAGCACGTGCCCAATCAGGGCGCCATCGTGCTCGCGCCGAATGCCCGCGACATCCGCGAGGCCTATCAGGTGCGGGCCGAGCTCGAGGGCCTCGCCATCTCGCTGGCGGTCGAATGGATCACCGACGAACAGATCGAGCGCATGCGCAACGCGCAGAAGAGATTCGCCGCAACCGTGGAGAAGCTGACGGTCACGGCGCGGATGTCAAACGCCAAAGCTCATCTCAAGAACGTTCCGAACTGGGTCGAATCGAACGACGAGTTCCACGGCGTGGTGATCGAGGCGAGCGGCAACAGGCGGTTGAAGCAACTGATCCGCGATCTGCATCTCGGCTTCACGCGAAGCGTCATGCTCTCGGCCCTGACCATGGACGGGCGGCGCATGCGCGAGAACGTCGCCCAGCACGACGCGATATTGAGCGCGGTTACCCGCCACGACGCGATCGAGGCGCGCAAGGAGATGACGCACCACATCCTGCGTTCGGGGGAACTGATCGTGTGGTGGCTCGAAAGTCAGGGTGGATTGCAGTGAACGCCAGAGGGCGCGCAACCTTCGGCGCCGCGAGGGCTACCGAGGAGACATGCCAAGGCGCGACCCGTGAGCTCCAGGAATAAGGTCGCGTTCGTCTGCATCGCCATTCCCGCCCTCGTAGAGCTCGGCCTAGGGGTCGCGTACTTCACCGCGTCAGAGGTGATGTCCTACCACCAGGAGGCACTCGGGGTAGGCTGGTCTCAGCTCGAGCCGGGTGTTCGCACGCTTCTGCTCACCTTGTTGAACGGCTACGGTAGCGCGCACTTCGCGGTGGGCATCGCGCTGGGCGCGGTCCTCCTCTTGCCGTTGCGTCGGGGGCAGGCCTGGGCTCGCTGGGCGGTTCTCGCGATCGGTTTTCCGGTGCTTGGCGCGACGGCTTACCTCTCGGCCCGCCTTGCCGCTGCCACGGGATCGAATGTCCCGTGGCAGGGGGCGATCGTCCTCTTGCTGCTCTTGCTCGTGGGTGTCGCACTCGTCGACCCGAGAGTCGACCCGAGAGCGGGCGCCCAATCCGTCGATGCACCGGGCCGCCAATAGCGGGCGTCGCTGCACGACAGGTCCGTCGACTATCCGTGCGCTTCAGGGGGCCGTGGCTTGCCCCGATATTGCTGACACCTCGACCTAACGCAATGAGGGTGTCCGGGCTTCTCCCGTAGCCATGCACACGCCTGAGTCCATCACCCTCGTCATCGCGGTCTTTCTCCTCGCGGGTTGGGTCAAGGGCGTCGTCGGCATGGGTCTCCCGACCGTCGCCATGGGCGCACTCGGGCTCGTGATGGCGCCCGTCCAGGCCGCGGCCCTGCTCGTCGTCCCCTCCCTCGTCACCAACGTCTGGCAGTTCGCGACCGGCCCCTCGAAGCGAGTCATCGCGCGCCGTCTGGCGAGCATGATGGTCTTCGTCTGCCTCGGCACCGCACTCGGAATCCAGTTCCTCACTTCGGGATCGTCGCGCTGGCCGTCGGTCGCGCTCGGCGCGGTGCTCGCCGTATATGCCCTCGCCGGGCTCTTCCTGCCGAGGATCGCGGTGGCCCCCGGTACCGAGCGACACCTGTCCCCGGTCGTCGGCGGCATCACCGGCATCCTCTCCGGAGCGACCGGCGTCTTCGTGGTTCCCGCGGTCCCGTACCTCAGCGCGCTGCGCCTCGACAGGGACGAGCTCGTTCAGGCCCTCGGCCTTTCCTTCACGGTCTCGACCGTCGCCCTTGCCATCGCGCTCGGCTCGAGCGGCAGCTACCCGACGAGCATCCTCCTCGCGTCCCTCGCGGCGGTGGTGCCGGCCCTGATCGGCATGTTTGCCGGGCAGCGCATGCGTGATCGCATCGAGCCCGTCGCCTTCCGCAAGTGGTTCTTCGTCGCCATGCTCGCCGTCGGCGGCTACATGGTCGCGCGCGGTATGGTGACGCGATGACCGCAATCCTTCTTCTGGATCCGGCACGGGGCCGTTGCGGGCGGACTTCTCGCGCTGCTGCTCGCCGCATCGCCCGCGTTACGCGCGCAGCCCGCGCCTTCCTACCCCGACATCGCCCCGATCTTTAAGCGGAAGTGCGTGATGTGCCACTCGGGCGAAACGCCCGCTGCGGGTCTTCGGCTCGACCCCCTCGAAGGCGTGCTCAAAGGCGGCGCCAAGGGCGCGATCGTCAAAGGCGGTGCCCCCGATGCCAGCGAGCTCGTCCGCCGCGTCCGGGGTCAGGCGCGCCCGCGCATGCCTTTCGACGGGCCGCCCTACCGCAGCCCCGAGGACACCCAGCTCATCGTGGACTGGATCGCCCAGGGCGCGCGCAACGCGGCGGGGACGGCTTCGCCGCCGGTCCCGGCGCATACGTCGAGGTCCGGGGATCGCTCGACGCCGCCGGCCTCGTGATCGTCGAACGACTGCGCGCCCGCTGAAGTACCCTCCGGCACTCGAGCAGCCCGTTTCGCTCGCTTACAGGGCGCGAGCCGCGGGCCCGACAGACCACCGAACGCGAACCCCATTGACATCGCGGAGCGCGCCACCATGCAGATCGCGGGCAAGTGCCACTGCGGCAACATCAGCTATGCGCTCGACTGGCCGGGCGACGGCGGCGAGATCCGGACCCGGGCCTGCAGCTGCAGCTTCTGCACCAAGCACGGCGGCAACTGGACCTCGCACCGGGACGCGGCGCTCGTCGCCGAAGTACACGACGCCGCACTCGTCTCGAAGTACCGGTTCGGCACGGCGACCGCCGACTTCTACGTGTGCGCGCGCTGCGGCGTGGCGCCCTTCGTGACCAGCGCGATCGAAGGCGGCCTGTACGCGGTCGTCAACGTGAACACCTTCGAAGGCGTCGACCCTGCCAGGCTCGTCCGGACGACGACCGGCTTCGACGGCGAGGGCGCGGGCGAGCGCCTCGAGCGCCGCAAGCGCAACTGGATCCAGCGCGTGCGGATCTCCGGCGCCTGACCGGGCAGCGAGCATGGAGACGCCCACTCGCGCCCCCGCCGCGCGGCCGCCGCTCGGGAAGGCCGAGAAGCTGCTGTTCGGCGTGCTCGCCCCGCTGCCGGTCGCGATGCTCGCGTTCTGGGCGCTGCTCACGACGACGACAGGCGAGGGGCCGTCGGTGGGCGGCCGAGCCATGGTGCTCCTGCTGGTCCTCTTTCCCATCGGGTTCGTCGTCGGCGCGCTGCTCAACTGCTGGGTCCTCTTCGCCCCGGTGACCCGCCGCCTTAGCGCGTTCGTCCTCGGCGCAATCGTCCCCGCGCTCATGCTCGTCCTGGGCTACGCGTACCTTTGGCACGTAGGCCCCTTCGCGCGCTGAGCCCCCGGCGCATCCCCCGGAGACCTCACGCCGTGCATCCCCGCGAAACCGGCCGCCGCTACGACGCCGTCGCCGCGCAGGTCGACGCCGACCTGCGCGATTCGGCCTATGGCGTGAGCTTTCTCGAGCGGGCGATCACCTTATGCAAGGCGCGCCGCACCGCGCTCGACGTCGGCTGCGGGAGCGGCGGGCGCATGATCGACCGGCTGCTGAACGCAGGCTTCCAGGTCACCGGCCTCGACGCGTCGCGCGGCATGCTCGACATTGCGAAGGCGCGACACCCGTCGGTCGAGTTCGTCCACGACGACGTCGCCGAATGGACGCCGCCCCGCGCCTACGACCTCGTCCTCGCCTGGGACAGCATCTTCCACCTGCCGTACGCGTCGCACACGCTCGTGCTCGCCAAGCTGTGCGGGTGCCTCGCGGACGGCGGCGTGCTCCTCTTCACCGCCGGCGGCATCGATGGCGAGATCGCGGGCACGATGCACGGCCACGCGTTCGGCTATTCCTCCCTCTCGGAAGTCGCGCTCCTGCGGCTGCTGCACGATTACGATTGCGTGCCCCTGCTGATGGAGCGCGACCAGTACCCACTCCACCACGTTGTTTTCGTCGGGATCAAAGCGACGCTGCCGCCTCCGCAGCGCGAGTACCTGACTCAGGACCAGCCATGACCACCGCCTACGCCCTCCCCCGCCTCTCCCGCCGCTTCGTCCCGGTCTGGCGCCGCAACTTCCTCGTCTGGCGCAAGCTCGCAGCGCCCTCGGTCCTCTTCAACCTCGCCGACCCGACCATCTACATGCTCGGCCTCGGCTACGGCCTCGGCGCGCTCATGCCAGAGATCGGCGGCCAGCCGTACATCGCCTTCCTCGCCGCCGGCACGGTGTGCTTCTCCACGATGAACACCGCGACCTTCGAGGCGCTCTACTCCGCCTTCTCGCGCATGCACGTCCAGAAGACCTGGGACGCGATCGTGAACGCCCCGGTTGGCCTTGACGACGTCGTGCTCGCCGAGCTCGTCTGGGCCGCAGCGAAGAGCTTCCTCTCCGGGCTCGCGATCTTCCTCGTCATCTGGGCGCTCGGCCTCGTGACCCTGCCGACCGCCCTCCTCGCGCTCGCGGTCGTGCCGCTCATGGGGCTGTGCTTCGGCGCGCTCGGGCTGGTCATCACCGCGCTCTCGCCGTCCTACGACTTCTTCAGCTACTACTTCACCCTCGTCATCACCCCGATGGCGATGATCTCGGGCGTCTTCTTCCCGGTGGAGCAGCTTCCGGACGTGATGCGGACAATCGCCCACGCGCTCCCGCTCGTCCACGCGACCGAGCTGGTGCGGCCGCTGTTGAACGGCGCGCTGCCGTCCGACGTCCTGCTGCACGTCGGGGTGCTGCTTGCCTACGCTGTGGCCGGGTTCTATGCTGCGCTCGTGCTGTTCCGCCGCCGTCTCGCGAGCTGATCGATGCTGTGGGTGAAGGCGCTTCACATCGTCTTCGTGACCGCCTGGTTCGCGGGCCTCTTCTACCTGCCGCGCATCTTCGTGAACCTCGCGATGGAAACCGACGCGACGGCGCGCGCGCGGCTCCTCGCCATGGCGCGCAAGCTCTACCGCTTCATGACGATCCTCGCGGTGCCGGCGCTCGCCTTCGGCCTGTGGCTGTGGCTCGGGTACGGCATCGGCGCCGCGACCGGCTGGATGCACGCGAAGCTCGCGATCGTCGTGCTGCTCGCCGGCTACCACCACGCCTGCGGCCGCCTGCTCGCGAAGTTCGCCGCCGGCGCGCCGACCCGGTCCCACGTCTGGTTCCGCTGGTTCAACGAGGCGCCGGTGCTGATGCTGCTCGCCGCGGTGCTGCTCGTCGTGCTCAAGCCGTTCTGACGTGAGCGTCGCCCTGGCCCACGTCCAGGCCGCGGCGGCCGCGATCGCCGGCAGCGTCATCGAGACGCCGTGCCTCGTCTCGCGCACGCTCTCGACGATCACCGGCGCGACGGTCTGGCTCAAGTTCGAGAACCTGCAGTTCACCGCGGCGTTCAAGGAGCGCGGCGCGCTCAACAAGCTGCTCGCCCTCGATGGCGCGCAGCGCGCGGCCGGCGTGCTCGCGGTCTCCGCCGGCAACCACGCGCAGGCGGTCGCGTACCACGCCCAGCGGCTCGGGATCCGCGCGACGATCGTCATGCCGCGCTTCACCCCGCACGTGAAGGTCGAGCGCACGCGCGGCTTCGGCGCGGAGGTGATCCTCTCGGGCGAGACCTTCGACGAGGCGCGCCGCGCGGGGCTCGCGGTCGCGGCGGAGCGCCGGGCCACCTTGGTCCACCCCTACGACGACCCGCTGGTGATCGCCGGGCAGGGCACGATCGCGCTCGAGATGCTCGCCGCCGCGCCGGCACTCGACACCTTGGTCGTTCCCGTCGGCGGCGGCGGGATGATCGCCGGCATCGCGGTGGCGGCGAAGGCGCTGAAGCCGGGCATCGAAGTGGTCGGCGTGGAGACGACGGGCTTTCCCGCGGTCCACTGCGCGCTGCACGGGCGCGAGGCGAAGTTCGCCGGCTCGACGATCGCCGAAGGCATCGCGGTGAAGGAGCCGGGCGCGCTCACGCTGCCGCTCATCCGCGCGCACGTTGCCGACGTCCTGCTGGTCGACGACGGCGACATCGAGCAGGCGATCGTCCAGCTCCTCGAGATCGAGAAGACGGTGGCCGAGGGCGCAGGCGCCGCGGGTCTCGCCGCGCTCGAGCGCCATCCCGACCGTTTCCGCGGGCGCAACGTGGGCGTCGTCCTCTCCGGCGGCAACATCGACCCGCTCGTGCTCTCGGACATCATCGAGCGCGGGCTGGTGCGCTCCGGGCGCCTGGTGCGGATGCGGGTCGAGATGCGCGACCTGCCGGGCGCGCTGGCGAAGGTCACCGCCTGCCTCGCCGAGGCGAACGCCAACATCGAGGAAGTGCACCACCAGCGCGCGTTCACGAACCTGCCCGTGCTCTCCGCCGACGTCGAGTTCGTGCTGCAGACGCGCGGCCCCGCGCACGTGCAGGAGATCCTCGGCGCGCTCGCCGCGGCGGGATTCAACGCCGAGGTGGTGCACGATTGATCCGCCGGGTCCTGGGCTCGCTCGGCGCGGCGCTGCTCGTAGGCTGCGCCGCGGGCGCGCGCGACGGCGAGCCGCCCCGCGACCGGGCGCCCGCCGCGGTGACCGGCGCATCGCCGGGCGGAAAGGTCTGGCGCTGGCAGCAGACCGCCACGCCGCTGGAGACGATCGAGTCGCCCGCGCCGGAGCACTACACGCTCGAGCTCGCGCCGAACGGCCGGCTGCTCGTTCGCGCCGACTGCAACCGCGGCACCGGGCGCTACCGCGTCGCCGAGGGCACGATCGCGCTCGGCCCGATCGCGACGACCCGCAGGTCCTGCCCGCCGGGTTCGCTCGACGCGCGCTATCTCGCGGACCTGCAGCGCGCGGCGGCGTTCTTCCTCCAGGACGGGAGTCTCCACCTCGTGCTGCCGGAGGACGCGGGCACCATGCGGTTCGCGCCGGAGCGGTGACGGAGCGCGCGGGTGGAGCGCTTCGAGCCCTTCTCCGCGCTGCACGCGGCGGCGCTGCTCGCGATCGCAATCGCCACGGTCGCGGGAATCCGGGCGGTCCCGCGGAGCCGCCGCCCGCACGGCGCGCCGGCCGTCGAGCGCGCACTCGGCCTCGCCTTCGTCGCTACCTGGATCGGGGTGCACGGCTGGTGGCTGCTGCCGCCGCGCTTCAACCCGCTCACGACGCTGCCGCTGCAGATGTGCCACTGGGCGGCGCTCGGGGCGGGGCTCTACCTCGTCATCCGCGCGCGCTGGCTCGCGGTCCTGCTCTACTTCTGGGGACTGGCGCTGTGCACCCAGGCGCTGCTCACGCCGGCGCTGGAGGAGGGCCCGACGACGCACGTCTTCTGGTACTTCTGGCTGAGCCACGGAATGATCGTCGGCGTCGCCGCGTACGCGCTCGCGGTGCACGAGTTCCGCCCCACGTGGCGCGACTGGCGCTTCGCCGCGGCGGCGAGCGGCGTGTACGCGGCGGCGGCGATCGCGGTCAACCTCGCAGTCGGCGCGAACTACGGCTTCCTCGGGCCCTCCAAGCCGAACCTGCCGACAATCGTGGACGCGCTCGGGCCGTGGCCGCTGCGGCTGCCGATCATGTGCGCGATCGTCGTCGGCGCCATGGCGGTGCTGATGCTGCCGTGGTCCCTGAAGCGCACGGCGCGGGTGCGGTGAATGGCGCCCCTGTGCGGCCTCGTTCCGCTCCTCGCGGCGATCGTCGTGGCTGAGGCGGCCGCCGCACCGCCGATCGAGGCGGGGGTTTCGCGCCAGCTCGCGCGCTGGCGCGCGAGCCATTACGGCGACGTGCAGTACGCGCTCGACCTCGCGATCGCGGCGCCGGTCGCGCGCCTCGAAGGCAGCGTGGAGATCCGCGTGACGGTGCGCGGTGCGCCGGTCGACCTGGTGCTCGACTGGCGGCCGCCGCCGGGCGGCCGCCTCACGCACGTGGAAGCCAACGGGGTCGCGATCGAAAAGCCGCGCGTCGTGCGCGAGCACCTGGTGCTCCCGGCCCGCCACGTGCGCATCGGCGAGAACACGGTGCGGCTGCGCGTCGAGTCGCCGATCGCCACGGCCGGCACGGCGGTGACGCTGTATCGCGATCGCGAGGACGGCTCGGAGTACGTGTACTCGCTCCTCGTCCCCGCGGACGCGAGCACGGTCTTTCCCTGCTTCGACCAGCCCGACCTGAAGGGCCGGTTCGCGCTCGCCCTGACGGTCCCCGCCGGCTGGGAGGCGGTGTCCAACGCGCCCGCCGCGGAGTCCGCGGCCGCCGGAACGGCGAAGCGCGTGCGGTTCCGCGCGACCGAGCCGATCAGCACCTACCTCTTCGCGTTCGCCGCCGGCCCCTTCGCGGTCCTCGAGGAGCGCGAGGACGGCATCGCGCCGCTGCCCGAAGCGCGCCTGCTCGTGCGCCAGTCGCGGCGCGCGCGCGCGGAGAAGGAGGCCGCCGAGACTTTCCGCCTGCACCGCCAGGCGCTCCACTTCTTCGCCGACTACTTCGCGTACCCGTTTCCGTTCCCGAAGCACGACCTCGTGCTCGTGCCCGAATTCCCGTACGGCGGCATGGAGCACGCCGGCGCCACGTTCCTGCGCGAGGAGGCGGTGCTCTTCCCGTTCGAGCCGGCCGCCGCCGACCGGCTGCGGCGCGCGCAGCTCCTCTTCCACGAGACCTCGCACCAGTGGTTCGGCGACCTGGTGACGATGCGCTGGTTCGACGACCTGTGGCTGAAGGAGGGGTTCGCCAACCTCATGGCCGCCAAGGCCGCCGCGGCGATCACGCCGGAATTCAGCGCGTGGATCGCTTTCCGCCAGCTCAAGGCCGCCGCGTACCGCACCGACGCGACCCGGGGCACGACGCCGATCTGGCAGCGCCTCGACAATCTGTCCGCGGCCAAGTCGGCGTACGGCAACATCGTGTACAGCAAGGCGCCGGCGGTGCTGCGGCAGGCGGAGTTCTACCTCGGCCCGGACGCGTTCCGGCGCGCGGTGCAGGCGTTCGTGCAGACGCACGCCTACGGCGCCGCGTCGTGGAGCGACCTCGTGCGCGCGTTCGAGGGCGCGTCGGGCCGCAAGCTGGACAAGTGGGCCGACGTCTGGGTGAAGCGCCGCGGGATGCCGGTCGTGCGCACGGCGTGGCGCACCGGCCGCGACGGCCGCATCGCGCGCTTCACCCTGACGCAATCTCCCGCCCTCGGGGGCGAGGGCATCTGGCCGCTGCGCACCGAGGTGCTCGTCGCCGGCAGCGGCCCCCCGCGCACGCTGCCGGTCGCGCTCGAGGGCCGCAGCGCGGTCGTGCGCGAGCTGGCCGGCGCGCCGGCGCCGCGCTACGTGTTCGCGAACCACGGCGACTACGCGTACGGCCGGTTCGTGCTGGACGACGCGAGCCGCGCCGCGGTGCTCGCGGACGTCGGCGCGATCGAGGACGCGCTCCTGCGCGCGCTGCTGCTCGACGCGCTGTGGGAGGAAGTGCGCGACGCGCGGCTCGCGCCGGCCGCGTACATCGACCTCGCGCTCGCCCAGGCGCCGCGCGAGGGCGACGCGCTCACCGTCGCGAGCCTGCTCGGCCGCGCGCAGACCGCGCTGCGGTGGTACCTGTCGGACGCGCAGCGCGCGGCCGTCGCGCCGCGCGTGGAGGCGGCGCTGGCGCGCGGCATGGCGGAGGCCCCGGACAAGGGCCTGCGTATCACGTACTTCCGCGCGTACGTGGGCGCGGCCACGACACCCGACGCGCGCGCGACGCTCAAGGCGCTATTGGCAGGAACGCACACCGTACCTGACGTGACGCTGAGCTCCCGCGAGCGCTTCCGTATCGTCGAGCGCCTGCTCGCGCTCGGTGATGCCGACGCCGAGGCGCTGCTCGCCGCGCAGACGCAAGCCGATGCAAGCGACGACGGGCGGCGCTACGCCTACGCGGCCGCCGCCGCGCGGCCCGATACGGCAACGAAGGCCAAGTACTTCGCGGCGTGGTTCGACGATCGCGCGCTCGCCGAGAGCTGGATCGAAGAGAGCGTCGTGCCCTTCAATATTGTGGAGCAGGCTACGCTGACCGCGCCGTATCTCGAGCGTGCGCTGAAGCGGCTGCCGCAGCTCAAGCGCGAGCGCAGGATCTTCTTCGTGAACCGCTGGCTCGATGCTTTTCTCGGCGGGCAGACCGATTCGCCAGCGGTGCGCGCCACGCGGAAGTTTCTGAAGGAAGCAAAGCTCGACCCGGACCTGCGCCGCAAGGTGCTCGAGGCGCTCGACGAGCTCGAGCGGACGGTGCGAATCCGCGCGACGTTCGGCGCCGACCGTGTCAGTCCCCCGGCGCGTCTGCGGCGTAGACCCGCTCGATCTCGCCTGCGAAGCGCTTGAGCACCTGCTCGCGCCGGATCTTGAGCGTCGGCGTGAGCAGCCCGTTCTCCACCGTCCACGGCTCCGGCGCGACGATCGCCCGGCGCACGCGCACGTAGCGCGGGAACGCCTTCAGCCGCTCGTTCGCGCGCTTCACGAGCGCCTTCTCGTCGCTCTCCTTCGCCACCGCGACGAGCGTGAGGAACGGCCGTCCCTCGCCCACCAGCAGGAGCTGCTCGAACGCGCCGTCGCCGAGGATCGCGAGCTCCACGTCCTGCGGCGGGAGCTTTTCGCCGTTGGAGAGCACGAGCACGTCCTTCAGCCGGCCGCGGATCGCGAGGCGCCCGTCGCGCAGCTCGCCGAGGTCGCCGGTGCTGAGCCAGCCGTCGGGCGAAAGCACGCGCGCGGTCGCCTCCGGGTTGCGCCAGTACCCGAGCATCACGCTCGGCCCGCGCACCTGGATCTCGCCCTGCGCGGAGAGGCGCACCTCGACGTTGTCGAGCGGCCGGCCGACCGAGTCGGGGTCGTTCTCGCCGAGCCGGTTCACCGCGATCACCGGGCACGCCTCGGTCATGCCGTAGCCCTGCAGGACCGGCAGCCCGAGCCCGATGAAGAGGCGCGAGATCGCCGGGTCCATCGCGGCGCCGCCCACCACCGCGAGCCGCAGCCGCCCGCCGAACCGCGCGAGGATCGGCCGTGCGACGAGCGCGCGCAGGGCGGGCACCAGCAAGCGGTCGAGGAGGCTCGCGCCGCCGAGCTCGACGCGCGCACCGGACGCGCTGCAACGACCGAGCAGCGCGCGCTTCCACCCCGAGCCCGCCACCGCCGCGCGGATGCGCTCGGCGAACTTCTCGAACACGCGCGGCACCGCGAAGACCGCGGTGGGCGCCTGGGACGCGAAGTCCTCGGCGAGCTGCGCGATGCCGCGCGCGAAGGTGACCTTCGCGCCGAGCGCGAGCGGCAGGTAGTAGCCGCCTGTGCGCTCGAACATGTGCGAGAGCGGCAGGAGCGACAGGAAGACGTCGTCCGGTCGGCCCATCCCGGTCGCCCGGCAGCCCGCCACGTTGGCGAGCACGTTGCCGTGCGAGAGCATCACGCCCTTCGGCTTGCCGCCGGTGCCCGACGTGTAGCAGATCGTCGCAAGCGTCCGGTCGTCGGCCGCGTCCGCGGAGAACGGCGCCGCGTCCCGCGGCAGGAAGTCGTCGACCGCGCGGTGCGCGGTGCCCTCGCCGGGACGCAGGCAGAGCATGCGGTCGACGGCGACGCCCGCGCGCACGAGCGCGCCCGCCATCCGCGCCGTCTCCACGACCACGAGCCGCGCGTCGCTGTCGGCGATGCAGTAGGCCTGGTTGTCCGCGTTGTCGTCGACGTAGAGCGGCACCACGGCGAGCCGCGCGCCGAGCGCGGCGAGATCGAGCGCGACCCACTGGACGCCGTTCCGCAGGCCGATCGCGACGCGATCGCCCGGCCGGAGCCCCTCGCGCCGGAACGCCGCCTGCCACCGCGCGGCGCGCCCGGCGACCTCGCCCGCGGTGACGTCGCGCCACGCGTCGTCGGCGAACTGGCGGTAGAGCACGCGCGCCGGCGTCGCGAGCTGCGCGCTCAGCAGGTCGGCGATGTTCGGCATTCTCCCCCCGTGGAGCGCGCTATCCTCCGCGATCCGCCATGAGCGCGCAATCGTTCTTCGCCACCTGTCCGCGCGGCCTCGAGGCGCCGCTCGTCGCCGAGCTCGCCGCCTGCGGCGCGCGCGAGATCCGCGCCACGGGCGGCGGGGCGCACTTCGCGGGCGACCTGGCCGCGTGCTACCGGGCCAACCTCGAGAGCCGGATCGCGACGCGCATCCTCTGGCGCATCGCCGCAGCGCCATACCGGAGCGAGCAGGACGTCTACGACGTCTCGCACGCCCAGGACTGGCCGGCGCGTTTCCGCGTGGACCGCTCGATCCGCGTGGACGTGAACGCGATCCGCTCGCCACTGCGCAGCCTCGAGTTCGCGACGCTGCGCATCAAGGACGCGGTCTGCGACCGGTTCCGCGCGGCGGTCGGGTCGCGCCCCGACGTCGACACGCGCGCGCCGGCCGTGCGGATCCACGCCTTCCTCGGCGATCGCACGGTGACGCTCTATCTCGACACCTCGGGCGAGCCGCTCTACAAGCGCGGCTGGCGGGGCCGCACGGGCGAAGCGCCGCTCAAGGAGAACCTGGCCGCAGGCCTCCTCGCGCTCACCGGCTGGACGGGCGACGAGCCGTTCCTCGACCCGATGTGCGGCAGCGGCACGATCCTGCTCGAGGCGGCGGCGATCGCGCTCGGCATCGCCCCCGGCAGTCGTCGCGAGTTCGGGTTCGAACGGCTCGAAGGCTTCGACGCGAGGCTCTGGCACGACCTGCGCGAGCGGGCGCGCGCGCGCGAGAACCGCGCGAGACCGGTCGCGATCTTCGGCTCGGACCTGTACGGCGCCGAGCTCGCAAAGGCGCGCGCGGCGATCGGGACCGCGGCGCTCGATCGCGTGATCCACTTGAAGCAGGCGAACCTGCTCGAGCTCTCCCCGCCCGCGCCGGCGGGCGTCCTGGTCGCCAACCCGCCCTACGGCGTGCGCATCGGCGAGGACGCCGAGCTCGCGGCCTTCTATCCGAAGCTCGGCGACGCGCTCAAGGCGCGCTTCGCGGGCTGGCGCTGCTACTTTCTCACCGCCGACCTGCGGCTCGCAAAGCTCATCGGACTGAAGGCTTCGAAACGGACGCCGCTCTTCAACGGCCCGCTCGAGTGCCGGCTGTTCGAGTACCGCATCGTGGCCGGCGCGCTGCGCCGGCCTTCCCCCGCGTCGCCCGACGCGCTATAAAGGCGTCCCGAAATCGAGGAGCAAGACATGGCTCAAACCTACGACGAGCTGAAGCACAAGACGGTGGCCGAGCTGCGCGAGATCGCGAAGACGACCGAGCACGAGGCGGTGAAGGGCTACACCCAGATGAACAAGGACCACCTGCTGGTGGCCCTGTGCAAGGCGCTTGGCATCGAAGCGCACCTCCACCAGCACCATCACGCGGCGGGCGAGGAGCGGAGCAAGATCAAGGCGCGCATCCGGGCGCTGAAGAAGAAGCGCGACGGGATCCTCGGTTCGGCCGATCACGGCGGGCTCAAGGCAGTGCTGAACGAGATCCGCGGGCTGAAGCGGGCAACGCGGCGCGACTAGCGCCGAGCCCTGCGCCGCGCCGGCGTCAGGTGTCCGGGAACTGGAAGGTGATGACCAGGACGTCCGCGCGCTCGCGCACCGACGGCGGCAGCGGCGGGAACGGCGCCGCATCGCGGGCGGCGGCGCGCATGCGACGGTCGAACGTCGGGCTGCCCGATGCGCGGTCCACCTCGACGCCCTGGAGCGCGCCGTCCGCGGCGATGAAGAGCGACACCAGCGCCGGACCGCCCGTTCCCGCCTTCGCGTCCCGCCCCGTCCCGACGATCCGGCTGCGCACCTCCCGCACGTAGTCGGCATACGGCGCGTCGGTCGTGCGCCCGCCGACGAACGCGCGCCGAGGCTGGCTGGCGATGCGCTTCACTCCATCGTCGAGCCGTGCCTGCAGCGCCTGGATCTCGCGCTCGAGCGCCGGGGCGTCAGTCCGCACCGGGGCGCCAGTCCGCACCGCGACCTGCACGCTCGAGCCGGCGTCCTTCGCGTACCCGACCCGGAACCCGAACGGCCGGGCGCGGCCCGGCTCGCGGTAGGCGGCGGCGAGCGAGCGCTGCGAGCCGGGCGCGAAGAGGCGATTGGGCCGATCGAAGCGACCGTAGAGCGCGACGTCGAACTCGCCCGCGAGCAGCGCGTAGTCGATGCCGGTCTCGTCCTGCCAGACCGACGGCGCGCGTGCCACGATCGCGTCGCGAACGACCGAGTAGTGGGCGCGCTGCGGGAGGTGCGAAGCCGACTTGAGCACGGTCGGGTGCGCGGCGGCCGCCTCGAGCCACGTGCGGCTCGCGCGGTGACGCGCGAGGTGCGCGTCGGAGAGATCCATCCGCACGTAATCGAGCAGCGTGCGCCGGCCGTCCTTCTCCAGGGTGATCCGCACAGAATCCCAGGTGCCGCGGCTCGCCCGGTCGCCGGGCGTGGGCTCGAGATCCGAGCCGTCCGCCTTCACGCGCACCGGGTCGACCGCGAGTACGTCGTAGCCCGCGCGCGCCGCGAAGGCCATCAGGAGAGCCGTTACGCCGACCCGGATGCCGGGCAGCGCGCCATCGGCCTCGAGATCCTTCGTGCCGAAGTAGCCTACGCGCGCGAAGCGCTCCCAACCGTCGCGGATGCGCGCGAGAAAGACGCCGAGCTCGCGCGGCGAGTAGCGATCCAGCGGCGGCGGCGGGTCCGCGCGCTGGTAGGCGACGAGCACGTACCGGTCGGCGTCCGGGTAGAGCTGCTGCACCGTGGCGAAGTCGGGCCCGGAGAAGGGGTAGAACACGGTCCGGACCGTGCCGCGTGCCAGCTCGCTCCGCGCCCACGCGCGCATCGGTCCGCCGATGCGCCGCTCGTACGCCGTCCACCGCGCCGACATCGCGCTCGCGTACGGCGCGATCAGCGGGCGAGCGAGCGGGCTCAAGCCGGCCGGCGCCGGATCCAGCCCGGCAAGGATCCGCGCGGCCTCGCCCGCCCCGAGCGCCGCCGCGGCGAAAGGCGCGAGCGCCGCGAGCGCGCCCGCGACGAGGCCCGCCGCCAACGACCCCCGTCTACCCCGTCCGCGCCACAGTCCGGTCCGCATCGCCGGCAAGTGTAATCGCCGCGCCGGCGGCCCCGCCAAAGCAAGAGGGCCGGCGATGCCGGCCCTCGTGCTGCTCTGGCGCCCGCAGCGCGGGCACGCTCACTTCACGATGTCGAGGTGCTCGATGCCCTTCGTGATGTCGCGGTTCTTCGCTTCCTTGGAGTGCAGCTTGATCGAGAGCCGCAGGTCGTTCACCGAGTCGGCGTTGCGCAGCGCGTCCTCGTAGCTGATGATGCCGTTGTCGTAGAGGTCGAAGAGGTGCTGGTCGAAGGTCTGCATGCCGAGCTCGCGCGAGCGCTTCATCAGCTCCTTGATCTCGTGCACCTCGCCCTTGAAGATCAGGTCGGCGATCAGCGGCGAGTTGAGCATCACCTCGACCGCGGCGATCCGCCCCTTGCCCTCCTTCAGCGGGATCAGGCGCTGCGAGATCATGCCGCGCAGGTTGAGCGACAGGTCCATCAGCAGCTGCGCCCGGCGCTCCTCGGGGAAGAAGTTGATGATCCGGTCGAGGGCCTGGTTGGCGCTGTTCGCGTGCAGGGTCGCGAGGCACAGGTGGCCGGTCTCGGCGAACGCCACCGCGTAGTCCATCGTCTCGCGGTCGCGCACCTCGCCCATCATGATGACGTCCGGGGCCTGGCGCAGCGTGTTCTTCAGCGCGTTCTCCCAGGAATCGGTGTCCACGCCGATCTCGCGCTGGGTGATCAGGCAGTTCCCGTGCGGGTGGACGTACTCGACCGGGTCCTCGATCGTGATGATGTGGCCGTGCGAGTTCTGGTTGCGGTAGCCGATCATGGCCGCGAGCGAGGTCGACTTGCCCGAGCCGGTCGCGCCGACCATGATCACCAGGCCGCGCTTGGTCATCGCCACGTCCTTCAGCACCGGCGGCAGGTTCAGCTCCTCGAAGGTCGGGATCTTCGAGTTGATCGTGCGCAGCACCATGCCGATGTTGCCCATCTGCACGAACGCGCTGACGCGGAAGCGGCCGATGTTGGCGGGGCTGATCGCGAACTGGCACTCCTTGGTCGACTCGAACTCCGCCGCCTGGCGGTCGTTCATGACCGAACGCACCAGCTCCGCGGTGTGCTGCGCGGACAAGGGCTGCTGCGACACCGGGGTCATCCTCCCGTCGAGCTTGATCGCGGGCGGAAAGCCGACGGTGATGAAGAGGTCGGAGCCCTTCTTGCTCGCCAGCAGGCGCAGCAGGTCGTAGATGAACTTCGTTGCCTGGTCGCGTTCCATCGTGATCCCCTCTTGCGGGCCGCTGGCTTACAGGTCGCCGGTGCCGGCCATCTTACGCCCCGTGCCCCGGGGCGGGTAGTTCGGTCCTGTGGACCCTTCAACCCATGAGATTGGGTTCGGCCCACCGCCTCAACCAACGAAATTGTCTTTGTTCGCCGCCCGCGCCCGCGCCTCGGCGACGTTCACGACCCCGCGCTTCACCAGCTCCCCGAGGTTCTGGTCGAGCGTCTGCATGCCGAACTGCTGGCCGGTCTGGATCGCCGAGTACATCTGCGCCACCTTGTTCTCGCGGATCAGGTTCCGGATCGCCGGCGTGCCGATCATGATCTCGTGCGCCGCCACGCGGCCCGACCCGTCCTTGGTCTTGAGCAGGGTCTGGGAGATCACCGCGCGCAGCGACTCGGACAGCATCGCGCGCACCATCTCCTTCTCCGCCGCCGGGAACACGTCGACGATCCGGTCGATCGTCTTCGCCGCCGAGCTCGTGTGCAGGGTACCGAACACCAGGTGCCCGGTCTCCGCGCCGGTCAGCGCGAGGCGGATCGTCTCGAGGTCGCGCATCTCGCCGACCAGGATCACGTCCGGGTCCTCGCGCAGCGCCGAGCGCAGCGCGTTGGCGAACGAGAGGGTGTGCGGCCCGACCTCGCGCTGGTTGATCAGGCACTTCTTCGACTCGTGCACGAACTCGATCGGGTCCTCGATCGTGAGGATGTGGCCGTACTCGTTGTCGTTGATGTGGTTGACCATCGCCGCGAGCGTGGTCGACTTGCCCGAGCCGGTCGGGCCGGTTACCAGCACGATGCCGCGCGGCTGGTCGGCGATGTCGGTGAAGATCTTGGGCGCGTTCAGCTCCTCGAGCGTCAGCACCTTGGTCGGAATCGTCCGCATCACCGCGGCCGCGCCGCGCTGCTGCACGAACGCGTTGACGCGGAAGCGCGCGAGCCCCGGGATCGCGAACGAGAAGTCGCACTCGAGGTTCTCCTCGTAGTGCTTGCGCTGCGCGTCGTTCATGATGTCGTAGATCATCCCGTGCACGTCCTTGTGCTCGAGCGCCGGGAGATTGATGCGCCGCACGTCGCCGTGCACCCGGATCATCGGCGGGAGGCCGGCCGAGAGGTGCAGGTCGGAGGCTTTGTTCTTGACGACGAAGGCGAGCAGTTCGGAGATGTCCATATAATCCTCTAGCGCTGCTGCAGCGTACGCCGCCAACCCATTGGCGCACAGGGAAAATCCGGCGCATTATGGACACAATCGAAAAACGCCTGCAAGCCGTAAAGTCCCGCATCGCCGCGGCTTGCGCAGCGGCCGGCCGCGACCCCCGTGACATAGTTCTCGTGGCGGTCAGCAAGACCTTCCCGCCCGCGGCGGTGCGCGCGGCGCACGCCGCGGGCCAGCGCGACTTCGGCGAGAACCACGCGCAGGAGGCGCTTGCGAAGGTCGACGCGCTCGCCGATCTCGCGCTCGTCTGGCACTTCATCGGCCCGCTCCAGAGCAACAAGACGCGCCAGGTTGCCGAGCGCTTCGCCTGGGTCCATTCGATCGACCGGCTGAAGATCGCCGAGCGGCTGTCGGCGCAGCGCCTCGAGGCGTTGCCGCCGCTGCAGGTCTGCATCCAGGTGAACGTGAGCGGCGAGGCCACCAAGAGCGGCGTGGCGCCGGAGGAGGCGCCGGCGCTCGCGCGCGCAGTCGCCGCCCTGCCCCGGCTGCGCCTGCGCGGCCTCATGGCGATCCCGGAGCCGACCGACGACTCCGCGCTCCAGCGCCGGCGCTTCGAGAGCCTGTGCACGCTGCAGGAGCAGCTCGTCGCCGCGGGCCTCCCGCTCGACACCCTGTCGATGGGCATGTCCGACGACCTCGAGGCCGCGATCGCCGCGGGGGCAACGATGGTCCGCGTGGGCACGGCAATCTTCGGCGCGCGGCCGCGCGCTCCCGCGGCCGCCGGCTGAGCGCGGAGCCGGGCGGCGTAATCCGCGATAATCGGGCGATGCAGATCACCTTCATCGGTGGCGGCAACATGGCCACGGCGCTCGTCGGCGGCCTGGTGGCCAGGGGATTCGCGCCGGCGTCGGTCAAGGTAGTGGAGGTCCTCGCCGAGGCGCGTGCGCGGCTCGGGCAGGCCTTCGGCGTAGCGTGCTTCGAGCACGCGGACGCGGCCGTCCCCTTCGGCGACGTCGTCGTGCTCGCCGTGAAGCCCCAGCAGATGCGCACGGTGGCGCAGTCGCTCGCGCGCGCGCTGCGCGGCGAGCTCGTGCTGTCGATCGCCGCCGGCATCCGCCTCGTCGACCTGCAGCGCTGGCTCGGGGGGCACGCCCGGCTCGCGCGCTGCATGCCGAACACGCCGGCGCTGATCGGCGCGGGGATCACCGGGCTCTACGCCCGCCCCGAGGCGGGCGGCGAGGGACGCGCGCACGCGCAGGCGATCCTCGAGGCGGTCGGCGAGGTGATCTGGGTGGACGACGAAGCGCTGCTCGACCCGGTGACCGCGGTGTCGGCGAGCGGTCCGGCGTACGTCTTCTATTTCATCGAGGCCCTGGAGCGCGCGGCGCGCGAGCTGGGTCTCGACCCCGCGGGCGCGCGCCGCATGGCGATCGCCACCTTCCGCGGCGCGGCGGAGCTCGCGGCGCGTTCGCCCGAGGCGCCCACCACGCTGCGCGAGCGGGTGACCTCCAAGGGCGGCACCACCGAGCGCGCGCTGGCGACGATGCAGGCCGACCGCGTCGCCGACGCAATCGTGCGCGCGGTGCGCGCGGCAGCCGAGCGGGCGCGCGAGCTCGGCGACGAGTTCGGCCAGGGCTGAGCGCCGACCGATGCTCGCGCAGATCCTCCAGTTCCTGATCCAGACCGCGTTCGGCCTGCTGATCTACCTCGTGCTGCTGCGCTTCTGGATGCAGGCGCTGCGCGCCCCGTTCCGCAACCCGATCGGCCAGTTCGTCATCGCGCTCACCGACTGGGCGGTGCTGCCGCTGCGCCGGGTGATCCCGTCGTTCCGCGGGCTCGACCTCGCGACGCTCCTCCTCGCCTGGCTCCTGCAGGTCGCGATGCTGGTGCTGCTCTACGCCGCGGCGGCCGGCGGCACGGTGAACGCCCCGGGGCTCGCCGTGCTGCTGCTCTCGTTCATCGAGCTCGTCCGTGCGAGCCTCCAGCTCCTGATGTTCGTGGTGATCATCCAGGTCGTCCTGAGCTGGGTGAGCCCCGGGCACCCGCTCGGCTTCGTGTTCGAGAGCCTGACGCGCCCGTTCTACGGCTTCTTCCGGCGCTTCGTGCCGCCGATCGGCAACATCGACCTCTCGCCCCTCTTCGTACTCGTCATCGCGCAGGTGCTGCTGATCGTCCTGGACGGCGCGCCGCGGGCGCTGCTCCTCGGTGGCTGAGCCCGCCTGGGCGCGGCGCGGCGCGGACGGCTGGACGCTCGCGGTGCACGTGCAGCCGGGCGCGAAGCGCTCCGCCGTGGCGGGGCTGCACGGAGAGCGGCTGAAGATCCGCATCGCGGCGCCCGCGCTCGACGGTCGCGCGAACGAAGCGCTGGTGGCGTTCGTCGCCGCGACCCTCGGTGTCGCCAGGCGCAGCGTGCGCGTGGCGAGCGGCGCGCGCTCGCGCGACAAGGTCGTCGCGGTCGCGAGCGAGTGCGACCCCGCGCGGCTCGCCGCCGCGCCGGAGCGCTGAGGGCCCGCGGCAGCGGTGCGCGCGATGCCGAAACGCCTCGGGTACCTCATCGCGTTCACCGCGCTCTGCGTGGCGGTGGCGCTGCTGTGGCCCGCGATGCCCCAGTGCCAGGCCTACCACGACTTCGCCGACCGGCGCGTGATACTGGGCGTGCCGAACTTCTTCGACGTCGTGTCCAACGCCGGGTTCGCGATCCCGGGGCTGATCGGGCTCGCCGTCCTCGCGCGGCGGCGCACCGAGTTCGAGCACGCGGCGGAGCGCTGGCCCTACGGGGTCTTCTTCGTGGGCCTGCTGCTGATCGCGGCGGGATCGGCCTATTACCACCTCGCACCCGACAACGAGCGCCTCTACTGGGACCGGCTGGCGATGACGGTGGCGTTCATGTCGCTCGTCGCCGCGCAGATCGCCGACCGCGTCAGCGTCAAGGCCGGGCTCGCGCTCCTCGTGCCCCTGCTCGTCGTGGGCGCGGCGACCGTCCAGTACTGGATCGCCACCGAGCGCGCGGGCGCGGGCAACGTCGTCCCGTACGGGGTCCTGCAGCTCTACGCGGTCGTGGTCCTGCTCGTGATCGCCTGGTCGCACCCGTCGCGCTATACGCGCGGCACCGACCTCTACTGGGTGGTTGTGGCGTACGTGGCGGCGAAAGTCTTCGAGGACCTCGACGCCGCCATCTTCGCGCTCGGGAACGTCGTCAGCGGCCACACCCTGAAGCACCTGGCGGGCGCAGCGGCCGGACTGGTGGTCTGTCGCATGCTGGTCTTGCGGCGCCTGCGCGCCCCGGCCGCGGCGCCGGCGACGCGTCCGGTCTGAGGCGCAGTTCCGCGCGAGCTCAGCGGCGCTCGCCGCGCGCCTCGTACCGCACGTCGCCCCGCACGAGCGTGAAGCGCACCACGCCGGGAAGCTCGTAGCCGAGATAGGGCGTGTTCTTGCCCTGGCTGCGCAGCGTGTCCGCCGCGACCCTGAAGTGCGCCGCCGGGTCGAACACGCACACGTCGCCCGGCGCGCCGACGCCGAGGTGGCCGGCGTCGATGCCGAGCACGCGGGCGGGCGAGCTGGTGACGGCGGCGAGCGCGCCGGCGAGCGGCACGCGCGCCTCCTCGCCCCACTTCAGCGCGAGCGGCAGCAGCAGCTCGAGGCCGGTGGCGCCGGGCTCCGACTCGCCGAACGGGGTCTGCTTCGCGTCCTCGTCGACCGGCGTGTGATCGGAGCACACCGCGTCGATCGTGCCGTCCGCGACGCCCGCGCGCAGCGCGTCGCGGTCGCGTCCGCTGCGAAACGGCGGCACGACGTGCGCGTGCGAGTCGAAGTAGCCGATGTCGAGGTCGGAGAGATGCAGGTGATGGGCGGCGACGTCGCAGGTCACCGGCATCCTGTCGCGCTTCGCGGCGCGCACCATCGCCACGCCGTCGGCGGTGGACAGCCGGCACAGGTGCACGCGCGTCCCGGTGGCGCGCACGAGCTCGAGGATCGTCGCGACGGCCACCGTCTCCGCGATCGCGGGGATGCCCGGCAACCCGAGGCGCGTCGCGAAGTCGCCGTCGTGGGCGACGCCGTTGCGCGCGAGGTGGGGGTCCTCCGGGCGGAGCCAGACCGCGAAACCGAACGTCGCCGCGTACTGGAGCGCGCGCCACAGCACCTGCGTGTCCGTGATCGGCGCGTCCGCCTGCGAGAACGCGACGCAGCCGTGGTCGGCGAGCTCCGCCATCTCGGTGAGCCGCTCGCCCTCGAGCTTGGCAGTCAGCGCGCCGACCGGGTACACCTTCGCCAGGTTCAGGCTGCGGGCGCGGCGGGTGAGCATCTCGACCAGGCCCGGCTCGTCGAGCGGGGGGTCGGTGTCCGGCGGGCACGCGAGGCTGGTCACGCCGCCGGCGACCGCGGCGAGCATCTCCGATTCGAGCGTCGCCTTGTACTCGAGCCCGGGCTCGCGCAGGCGCGCCGCGAGATCCACCAGGCCGGGCGCCACGACGAGCCCGGTCGCGTCGATCGTCCGGTCGGCCCGGAAGCCGTCGGGCGCGGCGCCCGCGCCGACCACGCGAGCGTCGGCGACGTAGAGGTCGCGCTGCGCGTCGAGGCCGTGCTTCGGATCGACCAGCCGCCCGCCGCGGATGTGGATGCGCGGGGTCATTCGGCTAGCTTCCCCCGAGGATCGACATCACCGCCATGCGCACCGCGATGCCGAAGGTCACCTGCGGGAGGATCACCGACTGCACGCCGTCGGCCACCGACGAGTCGATCTCGACCCCGCGGTTCATCGGTCCGGGATGCATGACGATCGCGTCGGGCTTCGCCACCGCGAGCTTCTCGGGGGTAAGGCCGTAGGACTTGTTGAACTCCTGCGCCGAGGGCAGCAGCGGCCCGCGCATGCGCTCGTTCTGCAGCCGCAGCATCACGATCACGTCGGCGCCGGCCAGCCCCTTGCGCATGTCGTGGAACACGCGCACGCCCAGGCTCTCCACCCCGGCCGGGAGCAGCGTCTGGGGGCCGATGACGCGCACGTCGGGCGTCCCGAGGATGTTCAGCGCGTGGACGAGCGAGCGCGCGACGCGCGAGTGCAGGATGTCGCCGACGATCGCCACCGACAGCGCCGTGAAGTCGCGCTTGTAGTGGCGGATCGTGTAGGCGTCGAGCAGTCCCTGCGTGGGATGCGCGTGGCGGCCGTCCCCGGCGTTGATCACGTGCTGGTGCGTGCCCGCGTGGCGCGCGATCAGGTGCGCGGCGCCGCTCTGCGCGTGCCGGACCACGAACATGTCCGCCTGCATCGCCGACAGGTTGTCCACCGTGTCGAGCAGGCTCTCGCCCTTGGAGGTGGACGAGGTGCTGATGTTGAGGTTGATCACGTCGGCGGAGAGCCGCTTGGCCGCGATCTCGAAGGTCGTGCGGGTGCGCGTCGAGCTTTCGAAGAAGAGGTTGAACACGCTGATGCCGCGCAGGAGCGGCACCTTCTTCACCTCGCGCTCGGTGACGCCGACGAACGAGGTCGCGGTGTCGAGGATGTGGACGATGATCTCGCGCGGCAGCCCCTCGAGCGTGAGGAGGTGCGCGAGCCCACCCTTCGCGTTGAGCTGCGGGTTGGCGCTCACGTCACGCGTCCAGCCGCAGGGTGAGACGCCCGGCCTCGTCGCGGTCGAGCCGCAGCATGCTCCCCTTCGGCACGGTAAGCCCCGTCCCAACGAACTGCGGGCAGATCGGCAGCTGGCGCTCGCCGCGGTCGACCAGAGCGACCAGGCGGATCGACTCGGGGCGGCCGTAGTCGAACAGCTCGTTCATCGCGGCGCGCACCGTGCGGCCGGTGTAGAGCACGTCGTCCACGAGCAGGAGATGGCGCCCGTTGACGTCGAAGGGGATCTTGCTCGCGCGCACCGACTTGTGCAGGCCCGACTTGCGGTAGTCGTCGCGGTAGAACGAGATGTCGAGCAGGCCGAGCGGAACGGCGAACGCGAGCTCCTGGTGCAGCCGCTCGGCGAGCCAGGCCCCGCCGGTGTGGATGCCCACCATGCCGGTGTCCGGCGTGACGTGCCCGCGCAGCTGGCGCACGAGGTCGGCGCAGAGCGTCTCGGCGTCAGGCAGCTGCATGGCGGTCGAGAAAGTCCTGCAGGATCGACTGCGCGGCGAGCGGGTGCACGAGGTCCTTGTCCGCGCGACCGCCGCGGCCGATCGCGCGCAGCCGCTCCGCCGCCTCGGCGGACGTGAGGCGCTCGTCGACCAGCGCCACCGGGAGTCCGAAGCGCCCCTCGAGCTGGCGCGCGAAGCGCTGCGCCCGGCGGGTCAGCGCGTGCGGCGCGCCGTCGAGGGCGAGCGGCAGTCCGACGACGAGCCGCGCGGGCTTCCACTCCGCGATCAGCTCGGCGATCGCCGCGAACCGCGGGCCGCTCGCCGGGTCGTCGATGGTGGCGAGCGGGTGGGCGACGCCGACGCCGGTCGCGCCGACCGCGACGCCGATGAAGCGCTCACCGAAGTCGAACGCGAGCACCGTCTCGCCTCCGCTCATGCATGTCCCGCCTCGTCCGAGAGCGAGGCGTAGGAGACGCCCAGGCGCTCCATGGCGGCGGGCAGCCGCTCCTCGGCGGGGAGGTCGAAGATGAGCTGCTCGTCCGCCTCGACCGTCAGCCAGGCGTTCTGCAGGATCTCGTGCTCGAGCTGGCCCGCCGCCCAGCCCGCGTAGCCGAGCGTCACGAGGATCCGGTCCGGGCCGGTGCCGTCCCCGACCGCTTCGAGGATGTCGCGCGAGGTGGTCAGGCCGATGCGGCTGCCCACCGGCAGCGTCGAGCTCCACTCGCCGCGCGGGACGTGCAGGACGAACCCGCGGTCGGTCTGCACCGGGCCGCCGTAGTACACCGGCAGCTCGCGCAGGCTGTTCACCTTCAGCTCGAGGTTGAGGCGCTCGAACAGCGCGGCGAGCGTCATGTCGATCGGGCGGTTCACGACCAGGCCGAGCGCGCCCTGCTCGTTGTGCTCGCAGATGAAGGTGAGCGTGCGCGCGAAGTGCGGGTCGACCATGCTCGGCATGGCGATCAGGAAGTGATGGGTGAGATCGACGCGCCGCACGGCGCGGATTGTAGCGCGGGACGCGCGGCGGCCGGACGAGCCCGTGCTACAGTCGCGGCCCGCAAGTCCGCTCCGCCCCCCGGAATGCCGACCGACACCGCGCTCGTCTGGTTTCGCCGCGACCTGCGCGACTACGACCACGCGGCGCTGTACCACGCGCTGAAGGCCCACCCGCGCGTCTACTGCGCGTTCTGCTTCGACACCGAGATCCTCGACGCGCTTGCTTCGCGCACCGACCGGCGCGTCGAGTTCATCTGGCACTCGGTGCGCGAGCTCGACGCCGCCCTGCGCGAGCGCGGCGGGGGCCTCGTCGTGCTGCACGGCCGCGCGCGCGATGAGATCCCGCGCCTCGCCGCGCGCCTCGATGCGGACGCCGTCTACGCCAATCACGACTACGAGCCGGCGGCGATCGACCGCGACGCGGCGGTGGCGCGCGCGCTGGCCGCAACCGGCCGCGCGCTGCGCACGTTCAAGGACCAGGTGATCTTCGAGAAGGACGAGGTGCTCACCGCGGCCGGCTCGCCCTACACCGTCTTCACGCCGTACAAGCGGGCGTGGCAGAAGAAGATCGACGCGTTCTACCTGAAGCCCTATCCGGTTCGGAAATACGTGCGCAGCCTCGCCCGGCCCCCCGAGGGTGCAACCCCGACGCTCGCGGACCTCGGCTTCGCGGCGACGAACCTCCTCGACGTGCCGGTTCCCACCGGCATGTCGGGCGCGCAGCAGCTCCTCGCCGACTTCCTCGAGCGCATGCGCGACTATCACGAGCGGCGCGACTTTCCCGCCGTGAAAGGGCCGTCCTACCTGTCGGTACACCTGCGCTTCGGAACGGTCTCGATCCGCGAGCTCGCCGGGCGCGCCCACGCGGAAGGCGGCCGCGGCGCCGAGACCTGGCTCTCCGAGCTAGTGTGGCGCGACTTCTACTTCGCCGTCCTGCACCACTTCCCGCACGTCGTCGGCCACGCGTTCAAGCGCCAGCTCGAGAACGTGGCGTTCGACAACGACCGCGCGAAGTGGCTGGCCTGGTGCGAGGGGCGGACGGGCTATCCGCTCGTCGACGCGGCGATGCGCCAGCTCAACGGCACCGGCTACATGCACAACCGGCTGCGCATGGTCGCCGCGTCGTTCCTGGTGAAGGACTTGCACGTCGACTGGCGCCAGGGCGAGCGTTATTTCGCCGACCACCTCAACGACTTCGACCTGGCCGCGAACAACGGCGGCTGGCAGTGGGCCGCGTCGACGGGCTGCGACGCGCAGCCCTACTTCCGCATCTTCAATCCGGTGACCCAGTCGGAGCGGTTCGACCCGGAAGGGAAGTTCATCTGCCGCTACGTGCCCGAGCTCGCGCGCGTGCCAGCTAATGCCGTGCACGCCCCGTGGACGATGCGGTCGGCAGACCAGGAAGCGGCAGGTTGCGTCATCGGCCGCGACTACCCCGCGCCGGTCGTGGACCACGACCAGGCGCGGCGGATCACGCTCGAGCGCTACAAGCGGGCGGCCGGAAAGGCCTGAGCGCTAAGCCAGCGCCGGCTTCTTCACGAAGCCGCCGATGTGCTGGAGCAGCTCGTCTTCCTGGTACGGCTTGCCCAGGTAGACGTTGACGCCGATCTCCTTCGCGTAGGCGCGGTGCTTGTCCGCCGTGCGCGAGGTGATCATGATGATCGGGATGTGCTTGAGGCGCCGGTCGGCGCGCACGTTGCGGGTCAGGTCGAAGCCGTCCATGCGCGGCATCTCGATGTCGACCAGCATCACGTCGGGCACGCGCTCCTGCAGCTGTTCCATCGCGTCGACGCCGTCCTTCGCGGTCAGCACGTTGTAGCCCTCGCGCGCGAGCAGGCGCCCGGTGATCTTGCGCACCGTCAGCGAGTCGTCGACGATCATGATCGTCGGCACCGCCGGCGCCTCGGGCTGCGGCGCGGCGCGCGCCGGCGCGCCCGGAAGGCGCGTGCTCACGACCGGTTCGCGGCTGGCGAGGATCACCGGGTTCAGGATCAGCACGATGTCGCCGTTGCCGAGCACGGTCGCGCCGGTGATCCCCGCGACGCGCGCGAGCATCGGCCCGGTGTTCTTGACCACGATTTCCTGGCTGCCCGCCACCTCGTCGACCTGCAGCGCGACGGTGCTCGAACCGGTGCGCAGCAGCATCACGGGCGTGACGCGCCGCGGCTCGGGGACGAACTCGGTGTCGCCGAGCAGCCGCGGAAGATAGCGGAACGGATAGCGGCGCTCCTGCCAGGTGGTATCGCCGGTGGTGCGGTAGGACTCGAGCTCCGGCGCCTTGACCTGGCGGACCTGCTCGACCATCACCGCCGGGATCGCGTAGGCGACGTTGCCCGCGCGCACGAGCACCGCCTGGGTCACCGCGAGCGTGAGCGGGAGGTAGATGGTGAAGCGCGTCCCCTTGCCGGTCTCGCTCGCGAGCTCGACGCGGCCGCCGAGCGCCGCGATCTCGCTCTTCACGACGTCCATGCCCACGCCGCGGCCGGCGAGCTGGGTGACTTCCTGCGCGGTGGAGAAACCGGGATGGAAGATGAACTCCGCGATCTCGCCGTCGGTCGGGTTGTCCTCGGGCTTGAGCAGCCCCTGCTCCAGCGCCTTCGCGCGGATGCGCTCGAAGTTGAGCCCCGCGCCGTCGTCCACGACGGCGAGCACGATCTCGTTGCCCTCCTGCCGCACCTCGATGCGCACCTCGCCGAGCTCCGGCTTGCCCTTCGCGACGCGCGCCGCCGGCGTCTCGATGCCGTGCGCCACCGAGTTGCGCAGCATGTGCTCGAAGGGCGCGGTGATGCGCTCGAGCACCGAACGGTCGACCTCGGTCTGGCCGCCCTTGATGTCGAGCACCGCGCGCTTCTCGGTCTCCTTGGCCGCCTGGCGGACGATCCGGAACAGGCGCTCCGACACGCTCGCGAACGGCACCATGCGGATGCGCATGAGGTTCGCCTGCAGCGCGCGGGTGAGGCGCGCCTGCGCGGAAGTGGCGGCCTCGCTCTCGCCGACCGCCTTCAGCAGGTTCTGGTGCACGGTCGCGACGTCGTTCACGCTCTCGGCCATCATCCGCGTGAGCTCCTGGAACCGCGTGAAGCGGTCGAACTCGAGCGGGTCGAACGGCGTCTCACTCTCCTGCGCGAGCGAGATGCGCGACTGCATCTGCGACTCGGCCTGGATCTCGATGTCGCGCAGCTGCGCGCGCATCCGGTTCACGTTCTCGGTGAACTCGAACAGCGCGCTCTTGATCGAACGCAGGTCACCCTCGATGCGCGAGCGCGCGATCGAGACCTCGCCGGCCTCGTTCACAAGCCGGTCGATGAGATCGGCGCGCACGCGCAGCATCGCGCGGCTCGCCGCGGCGAGCTCCTGCTCGGCCGGCGTGCCCGGCGTCTGGTCGGGCTTCTCCGGCGTGGGCGCCGCGGGCTGCGCGGCGGCGGGCTGCGCGGCGGCGGGCTGCGCCCCGGCGGTCTCGGGCGCCAGGGTCTGCACCTCGGCGCGCGGCGCCGCGGGTTGCGGCGCTTCGACTTCCACGGACTGCTTGGCGGCCTCCATCGCGGCCGGCACCGCGGCCTGCGGGTTGACCAGCCGGTCGTAGAGGAACCCCATCCGGTCGTAGGAGCCCTCGAGCTCCTCGAAGAACGACGTCGGAAGCTCCTTGAGCGCGAGCGCGTTCTCGACCCGCGTCTCCATGTGGTGCGTGAGCTCGCCGAGCGCCATCGCGCCGCACATGCGCGCGGAGCCCTTGAGCGTGTGGAGCGTGCGCTGGAGCGCGTGACCGGCAGCGGAGTTGGCGGGGTTCCCGCGCCAGTCGCGCAGGCCCTGACCGACCGCGGGAACGAGCTCCTGCGCCTCCTCGAGGAAGATCGGCAGCAGCTCCTGGTCGATGTCGTCGTCGAGGCGGCGGGTGCGCCGCTCGACCGGAATCTCCTCGACCTCGACCGCCGCGGCGCTTGCTTCGGCCGCCGCCTCCGGCGGTGCCTCGGCCGGAGCCGCCGGCGCCGCCGCGACGCTTGCCGGCGCGGCGGCGCCGGGCGGCGGCACCGTCGGCTCGCCTGGCGTCGCCGAAAGCGCCACGTCGTTCGCGGCGGGCGCAGGCGGGACGAAGGCCGTCACGGCCGGCTCGCCCATCGGCGTGGGCACCGAGAAATCGGAGAAGTCGAGCGTCACCGGCCCGGCGGGCGCGGCCGGCGCGTCGTTCGCCGGCGCCTGCGCGGGGGCCGTGAAGTCGAAGTCGCCGAGCGCCGGCGCGGCGGAAAGCGTCTCGTTCGTCGCCGCGCCGGGCGCGCCGGCTGCCGGCGCGCTTTCGGGCAGCGCGAAATCCAGGTCGGCGAGTTCGGTCGAGGCCGTGAGCGTCTCCACCGCAGCGGGGGGCGCGCCTTCGTCACCGGCGCCCAGCGCGTCGAGCCGCGCGATCAGGGCCGGCACCGCCGCGGGAAGCTCCCGCGCGGTGGCCCGCGCGAGCATCCCCTCGAGGGACGCGATCGCCTCGCCGATGAGCGCGCGCCCCGCCGGATCGGCCGGCTTGCCGAGCAGCCGCTCGAGCAGGCCCTCGAGCGAATGCCCGAGGTCCTTCATCGCGTCGAACTTCACCGTTCCGGCGATGCCCGCGAGGGTGTGCGCGGCGCGCTCGACGTCCTCGGAGACGTTCTCCCCTTCCTCGAGGCGGCGGCGGCCCGCGGCCAGCGTGTCCAGATGCGTCCGCGTCTCGTCGAGAAAGATGCCGTACAGCGACGTCGAGAGCCGGGCGTCGCCGACGGTGACGATGTCCTCGTCGTCCTCGGCCGGCGCGGCCAGCGCGGGTCCGCTCGGCAGCTCGGGGGCCGGAATCTCCAGCGCGGAGAATTCGAGCGTCGGCAGCACCTCGGCCGGGGCCGGGATCTCCAGCGCGGGGAATTCGAGCGTCGGCAGCGCCTCGGCCGGGGCCGCGGTCGGGACCATCTCGGGCGCGATTTCCACCGGGGCAGCGGGCGCCGGCGTGAGGGTCTCGGGCGCCGGTGCGGGAGCCGCCGCGGCAATGTCGATTTCCGGCAGTGCTGCGGCCGGCTGCGGTGCCACTGCGACCACGGCGGGCGCCGCGGGTGCGAGGGCCGGTGCGGCGGCGGCAGCCGGCATCTCGCCGAGGGGTTCGCCCGCCTTCACCTTGCTGGCCATCGCGACGATCGTCGACTCCTCCGGGCTCGGGCCGTTCGCCTTCAGCGACTCGACGGCGCCCGCGAAGAACTCGCGTGCGGTCGCGATGAGCGTGAAGAGGTCGGGCGTCGCCGCGCGCTCCTCCTCGAGCCAGCGGTTCATCACCTGCTCCACCGCCCATGCCGCCTCGCCCAGACGGGTCAGGCCAACCATGCGGCCGCTGCCCTTGAGGGTGTGGAAACCGCGGCGGATGGTGCGCAGGAGCTCGATGTTCTGCGGCAGCTCACGTGCCTGGCCGAGGCTCTCGCCGATCGTGGTGAGCACCTCGCCCGCTTCCTCGAGGTAGACGGCGAGCAGCTCCGCATCCACCGTCTCGGCGCTCGCGGCGATGAGCTTCTGCGCTTCGGGCGAGGGCGCCGCGGGCGCGACCGGCTGGATCGCCGTCAGGACCTGCGACACCTTCGGGTCGAACGGTTTCGCGTCGGCGGCGTCGAGGATGCGCAGCATGTCGGCCGCCTGGCCCTCGAGCTTGGCGTCGACCACCAAGCCGGCGTCCTTCTGCAACGCGGTGGCCATCTGGCGCAGCTCGTCCTTGACCTCTGCGTTCTGCGGCTCGCGCTTCCAGCGCTCGTAGAGCGCGTTCAGCCCCTTCTTGGCCTGCTCGAGCTCCGCCTCGACGGTCGCGCCAGCCGCCTCGGGCTCGCCCCCGGCGGCCTCGACGACCTCGGGTTTCTTCGCGGCGATCGGCCGCATGAACTGCTCGAAGTCCGCCTTGCCGTGCTGCAGCGCGTCCACGTAGAACCCGAGGCCGGAAAGGGTCCCGGCCACGCGCTCGAAATCGACCTGCGCGGGCACGTAGTCGCCCTGCGCGAAGCGGTGGATCTCGGCCGCGCACTGGGACAGCGCGGCGGCCGCGCGGTCCTCGTTGAGCATCGTGAGCGCGCCGAGCACCTGCCGGATCGGCTTGTCGAGGCTCGCGAGCTCGCCGCGCTTGGCGGCATCGCGGAAGAACGCGTCCAGCGCCTGCTCGATCGCCCGCAGGCTCGCCTGGATCTCGGACACCACCTGCGTCATCAGCAGGCGTTCCTGGGCGCGGCGCGACATCTCGTCGAGCACCGGCACCGGCTGGCTCGCGTGCGGCGCCTCGCCCTTCTTCACCGCCTGCAGGCGGCGCTGCATGAGGTTCACCTGCTGGGCGAACTCGGCGCCCAGGTTGGCGAAGTTCTCCACCGCGTTCTCGACCAGGAGCAGCGCCGTCGCCGTCTCCATCGCGATGCCGTCGGTGAGGTGCCCCGACGTCTCCGCCATCCACGCGGCGAGCGCCGCCACCTCGGCGGTGATGCTCTCGAGCGGTGGCTGCTTCAGCTCGGCGGCGCGGTCGCGCATCTGGGCGGCGAGGTCGCGGAAGTTCGAGATGCTCGGCTGGTGGCCGGACGCGACCTTGTTCCACGTCGTCTTGGCGTTGCCGACGTTCTCGCGCAGGGCCCGGAGCGCCGGCAGCTGCGGCGCGCCGTCGCCCTTCAGCTCGAAGCTCGCGGGCACCGTGCCGGCGAGCTGGAACACCTCCTGCACGTTGCGCACGTGCTCGGTCGCGGGCCGCGCGCGCGCCACCGCGAACAGCACTTCGCGCATCAGGCGCTCGGCCACCGTCGCCGAGCCCTCCATGAGCCGCTTCAGCTGCTGCTCGACCCGGTTCGCGAGACGGCCGACGATCGCCTGGTCGCTGACCGCCTTGGCGAAGAGCGCGTCGAAGAACCCGAGCGCGATCCACCAGAACGCACGGCTCGCGGGATTGGTCTGGGCGGCCTCCACTGCGGCCACGGCGGCGCGCATGTCCTCCACGCCGGTCGCGTCCTTCTTCAGCCACTTGAGCAGGCCGCGCTGGTAGCGGCCGCGCTGGTCGCGGTAGTACTGCGCGCTCTCGCCGGCGGGCACGTCGACCGGGGGCTTCTCGCGCCGCGGCGGCCGGCGCGTCAGATCGGGGAAGTACAGATCGACCGGGTCGACGCCGTCGCGGCCACGCGCCTTGGCCACCTCGCGATAGACGGCGAAGAGCTTGAGCGGCTGGTTCGGCTCGCCGACGAGCAGCTGGTCGAGATAGGCCGAGATGCCGGCGAACGCGCGCTCGGCGGCGGCGACCGCCTCCGGCTTGGGCGCGCCCTCCTTGGCGATGTCGGCGAGCAGCCCGTCGAGCTCCTCGGACAGGCGCGTAACCCCGTCCAGGCCGACGATCTGCAGCGCGCCGTGGGCCTGGTGGAAGTGCGTCTGCGAGAAGCGGATCTGGTTCGAGTCGCCCGGGTTGGACGCATAGGCGCGCAGCGCGGTCAGGGACCGCTCCAGCGCCTGATCGATCTCGCTCTTGACCCAGGTGAGTGGGCCGATGTCGAAGTCACCGGGCGTGCTCATTGGATTACCTTGTCGCTCCGCTCCAAGGGTTCGCGAGAGACGGGGGAGGGGCCCTGTCTTCCCTCCCAGGGGCGGCCCGGCGCGCTCATGGGTGGCCGCCCCCTCTCTTGTCGTGGTTGTCTGCGAGGCGCGGGACTAAGCGATCTTGAAGTTCGCCACCGAACCCTTGAGTTCCTGCGCGAGCTTGGCGATCTGGCCGACCGACACCGCGGTCTGCTTCGTCCCTTCCGTGGTCTGCTTCGTCACCGAGAGGATGTCCTGCATCGACGTCGCGACGACGCCCGCGGCCTGCGCCTGCGCCTGCGCGGTCACCGAGATCTCCTCGATCAGCTGCGCGAGCCGGCGCGACACCTCGCCGATCTCGGACAGCGCCTGACCCGCGGCGTCGGAGAGCTTCGCGCCCTCGACCACGCCGACCGTGCTCTTCTCCATCGCGGCCACCGCGTCGTGCGTGTCGGTCTGAATCGTCTTCACGATCGCCGCGATCTGCTTGGTCGCCTCGGCCGAGCGCTCCGCCAGCCGCTGCACCTCTTCCGCGACCACCGTGAAGCCGCGTCCCGCTTCGCCCGCGCTCGCCGCCTGGATGGCGGCGTTGAGCGCCAGCACGTTCGTCTGCTCGGTGATGTCCGAGATCAGCTCCACGATCTCGCCGATCTCCTGCGAGCTCTCGCCGAGCCGCTTGATCCGCTTCGCGGTCTCCTGGATCTGCTCGCGGATCTCGCCCATGCCCGAGATCGAGTTGGACACCGCCTCCTGGCCCTTCTGCGCGGCCGACAGCGACTGGCGCGCGACGCTCACCGACTTCGACGCGCTCGCCGACACCTCGTTAATCGCGCGCGCCATCTTGAGCACCGAGGCGCCCGCCTCCTGAATCTCCTTCGACTGCCGCTCGGCGGCCTGGAGCAGCTTCACCGAGGTCGCCTGCGCGGACTCGGTCGCGCTCGTCACCTGCGCCGCGGCGCTGTTGATGCGGCCGACCAGGACGCGCAGCTCCTCGATGGTGTAGTTCACCGAGTCCGCGATCGCGCCGGTGATGTCCTCGGTGACGGTCGCCTGCACCGTGAGGTCGCCGTCCGCGAGGCTGCCCATCTCGTTCATCAGCCGCAGAATCGCCTCCTGGTTCGCCTTGTTCTGCGACTCCGCCTCGCTGCGCAGGCGTTCCGCGTCCTCGCGCAGCTTGACCTGCTCCGCGGTCTTGCGCTCGTTGTCGTCGCGATAGGCCTTCGCCATCAGCAGCACGGCCACGATCGCGCCGGCGGCGCAGAGCGCCATGACGATGTAGTTCAGCCAGGTCTGCCCGACCTCGCCCTCGTACGCTGCCGCGAGCTCGTCGGAGGCCTTGAGCAGCGCCTCCGAGTCGTTGACGACGTTGCGGCCGGCGGCCTTGGCGTTCACGAGCGGCTGGATGTTGCCGAGGATCGAGTTCACCGACTTGCGATACTCCTGGTAGGCGGCGTCCAGCTCCTTCAGCTTCTCCACCGTCTCGGGGTCGCGCGCGGCCGACACGCGCAGGCTGTCGCTGCCCTTGGTGAGGGCCGCGACGACGTCGCGGAAGGTGTTGGAGTCCTTGCCGAGAAGGAACGTCACCTCGGGGTCGATCACGTCGGAGGCGAGCAGCGCGTTGGCGTTCTTCGCCATGCGCTGGGTCAGCATGACGAGCTGGCCCGCGGCCGAGATCTCGCGCGCGCCCGCCTGCGACTGGAGCTTCAGCGCCGAGACCTGCTCGGCGAGGTCGAGCAGCACCGGGTTGTTGTCGTTGATCGCCTTCACCGCCGCGCCGAGCGCGATCAGGTTCTTCTGCTGCGCGAGCACCAGGCCGACGTTCTTGTCCGACTTCTGCCAGACCTGCGTCACCTTGTCGAGCGCGGGCTTCACGCTCTCGCCGGAGGGCGGCACCTCGATGTCGCCCACCCTGCCCCCGGCGGTGACCGCCTCGAGCAGGCCCGCGAACTCGTCGCGGCTCGACTTGAGCCGCGCGAACGCGGAGGCGTTGCCCTGCAGGCCCTGCTGCGCTTCCTTCGCGACGCGCTGGGACAGCATCCGCATCTGGCCGGCGGCGCTGATGTAGGCCGTGCCCTGCGAGGTGGTGCGGATCGCGAGCCAGCCGAGAAGCACGATCGCGAACACGAGAAATCCGAGCACGGTCAGCAGCACCTGGGTCTGCGTCCGGAAGGACTTGCCCGTGAGCGCGCCCTTCTTCTTCGGTCCGCCGACGGCCTCGAGGATCGAGGTCGAGCTCGCCTGCACGGGCGTCTTCTTGGCCGGCGCCTTGCTCGGCGGCGACTTGTCGGCACCCTTGCCCTTGCCGAGACCGATGTTCAACGCCTTGAGGTTGATTGCCATGACTTCTCCCGCGATCCTCGCGTCTTTTCCGCTTCTGTCGCCCGCGGCGCGCTCGCGCCGCGGCCCCGTTTCCGTTGCCTGCTACAAGCCCACCTGCAGGAATCCCTCGCTGTAGACCAGCGCGCTCATGCTGAGCTCGCGCCAGACCTGCCCGTCCTTGTCCGCGTAGCGGGTCGCCTCCCACGGGCGGTCGCCTTGGCCCGCGCGCGGCTCGAAGTGCTGCAGGTTCCGCAGGCCCAGCATCCGGCTCACCAGCAGCGCCGCGTTCAAGTGGTAGCGCTCGGCGACCAGCAGCAGCCGCGCGTCCGGGGTCTGCGGGGTCGGCTCGCCGCCCTGGTAGGCCGCGAGGTCGATGACGCTGAACAGGTTGCCGCGGATGTTTGCCAGGCCCCGGAACCAGCCGCGAGTGAGCGGAACGTGCGCGATCGCCGGCACCGGGATCACCTCCCCCGCCTCCTCGAGCCGCACCAGCCAGTACTCACCCCCGACCTGCACGCCGAGCCGCGCCGACGGCGCGTCGGCCGCAGCCGCCTCGTTCAGCCGGCGAACGAGGTCCTGCTGGAACTCGCGGAGACTGACGCGACGGGCCATTCCCCTGCCGTGCCTAGTTGGCGGCCGAGAGCTGGGCGATCTTCGCGAGCAGCTGCGCCGCGTCGACCGGCTTGACCAGGTAGTCGTTCGCCCCCTGGCGCATGCCCCAGATCTTGTCGGTGTCCGCGCCCTTGCTCGTGCACATGATCACCGGGATGTGCTTGGTGGCGTCGTCGCGGGTGATCTGGCGCGTCGCCTGGTAGCCGTTCAGCCCCGGCATCACGACATCCATGAGGATCAGGTCCGGCAGCTCGGCCTTGGCCTTGACGATCGCGTCCTCGCCGTTCTCCGCCGTCACGACCTGGTAGCCCTTCTTGGCCAACGTCTCGAGCATGTACTGGCGGTCGGTCGGGGAGTCGTCGACGACGAGGATCTTCCTGACGGGCATTGGCGTCTCCAGAGCGGAATGGGAGTCGTGCTCAGACGCGGTGGGGCGCGTGCGCACCCACGGTCTTGAGCAGGCTGTCCTTGGTGAAGGGCTTGGTCAGGTACTCGTCCGACCCGACCATGCGACCGCGCGCGCGGTCGAAGAGGCCGTCCTTGGACGACAGCATGATGACCGGCGTGCCGGCGAACCGCGCGTTCTTCTTGATGAGCGCGCAGGTCTGGTAGCCGTCCAGGCGCGGCATCATGATGTCGCAGAAGATCAGGTCCGGCTGGTGGTCGGTGATCTTGGCGAGGGCGTCGAAACCGTCCTCGGCCAGGATCACCTGGCATCCCGCTTGCGTGAGAAAGATCTCTGCGCTGCGGCGGATGGTGTTCGAATCGTCGATCACCATCACCTTCACGCCGGCCAGGCTGGCGGTATCGCTCAAGGTCGAGCCCCTTTTGTCCGGCCCCGCGCGAGTGGGCGGCATGCGGGCCGCCTGCGCCGGGGCAGGCGCCCATTCTAAGCGCGTCCAGAAACCGGAAGCTATCCGGGATTCGTGGGTTCGGCCAATTATTTAACGCACTTTCTGAAGTGTGCAATAGGTCCGAACGAGGGGGTTCGAAGGGCCGCTTCGAAGCGTTGTCGCGCTCCCGGACGGGGGCGCAGGCGGGGTTCGGCGGGCACTGCCGGAGACGTTTGGGGCAGTGCGGACGGGGTCAGATCTCGACCATCTCGAAGTCGTCCTTGCGTGCGCCGCACTCGGGGCAGGTCCAGTTGATGGGCACGTCCTCCCAGCGCGTCCCCGGCGCCAACCCCTCTTCGGGCAAACCGGCAGCCTCGTCATAGATGAACCCGCAGATGAGGCACATCCAGGTCTTGTAGGCTTGAGTGGTTTCCACCATCGAAATAAGGAGTTGGGTGAGGAAAGGGTGGGCTAAAATCGCGCCGGATCATACCCTGTGGTCGAGGCGCTGACCAGCACGGAATCAGCGCCACCCGCATGACTCGATTCCCGCGCGGTCTGTACGCTCTCACCCCGGACCTCTCCGACACGGGAGCGCTCGTCGCACGCGTGGGCGACGCCATCCGGGGCGGCGCCACTGCCGTCCAGTATCGGAACAAGTCCGCGCCGGCGGACCTCCGGCGCGAGCAGGCCGCGGCGCTGGTGGCCCTGTGCCGGACCGCGGGCGTGCCGCTGATCGTGAACGACGATGTCGAGCTCGCCGCCGCCATCGACGCGGCGGGCGTGCACCTGGGCGCCGGGGACTGCGCGCTTGCCGTGGCCCGCGCCCGACTCGGCCCGGGCCGACTGCTCGGGGCGTCGTGCTATAACCGTCTCGAACTCGGGCACGCGGCGGCGGCCGCGGGCGCCGATTACGTCGCGTTCGGCGCGGCGTTCGCGTCGCTCACCAAGCCGGGCGCGGTGCACGCGCCGCTCGCGCTCTACCGCGCGGCGCGGCGCGCGCTGACGGTGCCGATCGTGGCCATCGGCGGGATCACCGTCGGGAACGCGCCCGCGCTGATCGAGGCCGGCGTGGATGCCGTGGCGGTCATCACCGCGCTCTTCGGCGCGGACGACCTCGCGCGCCGCGCCCGCGAGTTTCAATCCCTGTTCGCGAGGATCGAGTCGCCATGAGCCGGAACGAAGAGCTGTTCGCGCGGGCGCAGTCGCGCATACCGGGCGGGGTCAACTCGCCGGTGCGGGCGTTCCGCGCCGTGGGCGGCACGCCGCGCTTCTTCGCGCGCGGCGAGGGGCCGTTCTTCTGGGACGCGGACGGAAAGCGCTACATCGACTACGTCGGCTCGTGGGGCCCGCTCATCCTCGGCCACGCCCACCCCCAGGTCGTCGACGCGGTGCGCAGCCGCGCGCTGCAGGGCCTTTCCTTCGGCGCACCGACCGAGCTCGAGATCGAGATGGCGGAGGTGCTCTGCAGGACGCTGCCGAGCATGGAGATGGTGCGCCTCGTTTCCTCCGGCACCGAGGCCACGATGACCGCGCTGCGCCTCGCGCGCGGGTTCACCGGCCGGCCGAAGATCGTCAAGTTCGAGGGGTGCTACCACGGCCACGGCGACGCGCTGCTCGTGAAGGCCGGCTCCGGTGCGCTCACCCTTGGCAATCCCAGCTCGGCGGGCGTCACCCCGGAGACCGCGACGCACACGATGGTGCTCGGCTTCAACGACGTCGCCCAGCTCGAGGACGCATTCCGGCGCCACGGCGACGAGATCGCGGGCGTCATCGTCGAGCCGGTCGCCGGGAACATGAACCTCGTGCCCGGCACGCGCGAGTTCCTCGGCGCGCTGCGCGCGCTCTGCACCAAGCACGGCGCGGTGCTGATCTTCGACGAGGTGATGACCGGCTTTCGCGTCGGGGCGCAGGGCGCGCAGGGGCTCTACGGCATCACCCCGGACCTGACCACGCTGGGGAAGGTGATCGGCGGCGGCATGCCGGTCGGCGCGTTCGGCGGTCGCAAGGACATCATGGCGAAGATCGCGCCCCTGGGCCCGGTGTACCAGGCCGGGACGCTCTCGGGGAACCCGGTGGCGGTCGCGGCCGGCCTCGCGACGCTCGAGCTCGTGCTACAGCCCGGCTTCTTCGAGCGGCTGGAAGGCGCGACGCGGCGGCTCGTCGACGGGCTCAACGCGGCCGGACGCAAACGCGGTGCCGCGTTCTCGGCCGCGCACGTCGGCGGGATGTTCGGCGTGTTCTTCCGCGCGCGGCCGCCGCAGTCGTTCGCCGAAGTGATGGAAAGCGACAAGGATGCGTTCAACCGCTTCTTCCACGCCATGCTCGAGGAAGGCGTGTACTACGCGCCGTCCGCGTACGAGGCGGGGTTCGTCTCGTCGGCCCACAGCGAGGCCGAGATCGCGCACACGATCGCCGCCGCGGAGCGCTTCCTCGCGCGCTGAGGCGCGCGCCCCCGCCTCCTTCCCGCCTATTTCTTCAGCGCGTCGCGGATCTCGCGCAGCAGCTTCACGTCCTCGGGCTCGGCGGGCGGCGCCGGGGGCGCCTCGGCCTTGAGCTTGTTGATCCACTTCACCATGATGAAGATGATCCAGGCGAGGATCACGAAGTACAGGACGATGGTGATGAAGTTGCCGTACGCGAATACCGGCACGCCGGACTTCTTCACCGCTTCCAGCGTCATCGGGGTGCCGGCCGGAATGTCCTTCAGCGCCACGAAGTAGTTGGAGAAGTCCAGCCCGCCAGTCGCGCGGCCGATGAGCGGCATGATGAGGTCGTTCACGACCGAGTCGACGATCTTGCCGAAGGCGGCGCCGATGATCACGCCGACGGCGAGATCCATCACGTTGCCCTTCATCGCGAAGTTCTTGAACTCCTGCAGCATGGACATGCGGCGTTCCCCCTTTGCTGTGTCGAAGCGCGGTTGCGCGCCGATTGTAGCCAAGTGGCGGGGCGCGGGCACCCCGGGCCGCCGGCACCGTCCCTAGAGCAGGAACAGCGTGGCGAGCCCCAGAAAGATGAAGAAGCCGAGCGTGTCGGTCGCGAAGGTGAGCAGCACCGAGGAGCCGACCGCGGGGTCGCGCCCCGCGCGCCAGCGCAGGAGGGGCACGAGCATCCCGACGCCCGCTCCGACCAGCAGGTTGAGCACCATCGCCGCCCACATCACCGCGCCGAGGCCGAGGCGGCCGGAGATCGAGTAGGCGAAGAGGCCCGCGATCAGCCCGCCGGCGAGCCCGATCAGCACCGCGGTCGAGAGCTCCTTGCGCAGCAGCCGGCGCACGTTGTCCGCCTGGATCTGCCCGAGAGCGAGCGCGCGGATGATCAGCGTCATCGTCTGGTTGCCCGAGTTGCCGCCGATGCCGGCGACGATCGACATCAGGAACGCGAGCATCACGATCTGGCTCACCGTCCCCTCGAAGCGCGAGGCGACCCACGCCGCGCACGAGGCGGTGAGGATGTTCAGCATGAGCCAGGGAGCGCGGTTCTTCACGCTCGCCCACACCGGCGAGAAGACGTCCTCCTCCTCGCGCAGGCCGGCCTTGGAGAGCTGCTCGGTCTCGCTCTTCGCGCGGATGAAGTCCACCACCGCGTCGACGGTCACGCGCCCGACGAGCTTGCCCGCCTGGTCGATCACCGCCGCCGAGACGAGGTCGTAGCGCTCGAAGGCCTGCGCCGCGTCCTGGGCCTTGTCGTCGGGATAGAGCGTCACGAACTCGGTCACCATCACTTCGCCGACGTGCTTCTCGAGGTCGGTCACGACCAGGCGCGCGATCGGCAGCACCCCCTTCAGCCGCTGCTCCCGGTCGACGACGAAGAGCTGGTCGGTGTGGTCGGGCAGCTCGTCGAGGCGGCGCAGGTACCGGGTGACGACCTCGAGCGTGACGTCCTCGCGCACGCCGACGACGTCGAAATCCATGAGGGCGCCGACCGCGTCCTCCGCGTAGGACATCGCGGCGCGCAGCTGCTCGCGCTCCTCGACCGGCAGCGAGCGGAAGACGTCCTGGATGACCTCGTCGGGGAGGTCCGGCGCGAGCTCGGCGATCTCGTCGGTGTCGAGGGTCTCGACCGCGGCGACGAGCTCGTCGGAGTCCATCGTCCGGATGAGCGACTCGCGCACCGGCTCCGAGAGCTCGAGCAGGATCTCGCCGTCGCGCTCGGCCTTGACGAGGTCCCACACGGTGAGGCGCTCGTCGATCGGCAGCGCTTCGAGGATGTACGCGATGTCGGCCGGGTGCATCTCCTCGAGGCGCCTGCGCAGCTCCGCGAGGTGCTGCTTGTGCACGAGGGTCTCGATCAGCTCGTGCTTCGGCATCGGCTGGCGCTCGACCAGGCCTTCGACGAGCCGATGGCGACGCAGCAGCTCGCGGACCCCTTCGAGGTCCTGCTGCAGGTCTTCGAGTTCCTTGCGCTCGATCGTCTCGGGCATCGCGGTCCGCGCTGCGTTCCCACTTCATGTGAGCGCCCGCTCGCGCGGGTCGAAGCATAACGCCCGCCTGTATGATTGCGAAAGAAAATGACCGCCCGAGCACGCGTCACCGGTCGCGCGCGACCGCCTCTTCTCGCGCCGGGCGTGCGCCCGCGCGAAGTCGTGGCGTGGGCGATGTACGACTTCGCGAACTCCGGCTACACCACCGTCGTGATCACGGCGGTCTTCAACGCCTACTTCGTCGCCGTGGTCGCCGGGGACGCGCCGTGGGCGACGCTCGCGTGGACCCTCGCGCTCGCGGTCTCGTACGCGGCCGTGATGGTGACCGCCCCGATCCTCGGCGCGTATGCCGACCGCCACGCCGCCAAGCGACGGCTGCTGATCGGGACGACCCTCGGCTGCGTCGCCGCCACCGCGGCGCTCGCCCTGGCGGGACCGGGCGCGCTCGTGCTCACCTGCGTGCTCGTGGCGGTGTCCAACTTCTTCTTCTCGACCGGGGAGAACCTGATCGCCGCCTTCCTGCCCGAGCTCGCGAAGGGCAAGTCGCTCGGCAAGGTATCCGGCTGGGGGTGGGGGCTCGGTTACTTCGGCGGTCTCGTCTCGCTCGGCGCGAGCCTCGCCTACGTCACCGCCGCACAGGGGCGCGGCGAATCCGCCGCGCAGTTCGTGCCGGTCACGATGCTCATCACCGCGGCGATCTTCCTCGCCGCGAGCCTGCCGACCCTCCTCTGGCTGCGCGAGCGTGCCGAGCCTCGGCCGGCCCCGGCCACGGGGCTCGTCGCCGAGGCGCTCGGGCGGGTCGCCGACACGGTGCGTCACGCGCGGGCGTTCCAGGACCTCGGGCGGTTCCTCGTCTGCCTGGTCTGCTACCAGGCCGGCGTGCAGGCGGTCGTGGCGCTCGCCGCGATCTACGCCCAGCAGGCGATGGGGTTCACCACCCGGGATTCGATCACGCTGATCCTGGCGGTCAACGTCACCGCCGCGCTCGGGGCGCTCGCCTTCGGCCAGGTGCAGGACCGGCTGGGCCACGTCCCGACCATTGCTTTGACGCTCGTGGGCTGGATCATCACCGTGGTGATCGCCTGGTGGGCGACGGACCGCGCGACGTTCTGGATGGCGGCGAACCTCGCCGGCCTGTGTCTCGGCGCCTCGCAGTCGGCCGGCCGCGCGCTCGTCGGCTACCTCAGCCCGCGGGACCGCCGCGCGGAGTTCTTCGGACTGTGGGGCCTCGCGGTGAAGCTCTCGTCCATCCTCGGGCCGGTGACCTACGGGCTGGCGAGCTGGCTCTCGCGCGGCGACCACCGGCTCGCGATGCTGACCACTGGCGTCTACTTCGTCGCCGGCCTGGTGGTGCTCGCCGGGGTCGATCCGCGGCGCGGGCGCCGGGCGGCGCTGCGCGCGTCCGCGGCTACAGCCAGCGCTTGACGCGGAAGTAGACGAGCATCGCGATCACGACGCACGCCATGCCGGCAAGCGAGACCCAGAACCCGACGGACGAGTGCAGGCCCGGGATGAACTCGAAGTTCATGCCGTAGATGCCGGTGATCACGGTGAGCGGCATGAAGGTCGCGGTGATGATCGTCAGCAGCCGCATGATCTCGGCCGTGCGGTAGCTGGTCGAGGCGAAGTAGAGCTGCACCGCAGACTCCGCCTGGCTCTCGATCGTGCGGGCGTGGTGCAGCACGCGCTCGATGTGCTCGACGAGGTCGGCGAGGCGCACCTGGAGCGCCGCGCTGATGTCCGCGATCCGATAGTCGCGCCATTCCTGGATCGCGTCGCGCTGTTCCTCGCACAGATGCTGGAGCTTGCGGATCTCCCCGCGGCTCTCGAGCAGCTTCGCCCAGTCGCGAAACGGCTTGCGCGGATCGAGGAGCAGCTTCTGCCAGCGATCGAGCCGCTGGGTGAGCGGATGCCGCAGCTCGAGATAGTGATCGACCATCGACGACAGCAGCCGGTGCATCAGCTCGTCGGGATTGCCCGGGCACTTGGCCGGGGTGGCGAGAAAGCGCGACTTGACGTGCGCCACCGAGCGGCTGTCGGGCGCGCGCACCGTCACGAGCAGCCGGTCGAAGTTGAAGAGCGCCATCGGCCGCGTCACCACCTTCTCGGCGGTCGAGTCGGGCGCCAGGCCGCGGAAGATGACGAGCTCGTACTGGTCCGTGTTGTCGAAGTACGACGGGTGTGTCTTGTTGCCGGCGTCCGAGACGTGGTCCTCGAAGATCCGCACGCCGGTGAGCCGCTCGACCTGCGGCTGGAGGTGCTCGACCTCCGCGTGGGTGAGATCGAGCCACGCATAGCCCGCGCCGGGCAGCGGCTCGTCGGCGGCCATCGCCGCGGCCGGCCGGCCGGGCTCGATCTTCCACAGGTCCATCGTTCTTCTTCCCTTCCCGTCTACGGCACCTGCGCCGACGGCATGCGCCCGAGGATGCGCTCCGCATAAGCAGCAAGATACTGGGAACCGCGGTTGCGGTCGTAGAAGCGCGGCCGCGGCAGCATCGCCGCGAGCCGCGCCGCCTGGGCCGGGGTGAGCTGCGCGGCGCTGACGCCGAAATGGTGGCGGGCCGCGGCCTCGGCGCCAAACACGCCCTCGCCCCATTCCGCGACGTTCAGGTAGAGCTCGAGGATGCGGCGCTTGCTCATCGTCTGTTCCAGCATCAGGGTAATCAGGGCCTCCTGCCCCTTGCGCACCAGGCTCCGGTCGCCCGAGAGGAAGAGGTTCTTGGCGAGCTGCTGGCTGATCGTCGAGCCGCCGGCGACCGGCTTGCCGCGCTTCTGGTTCTTCTCGATCGCGCGCTGGATGCCCTCCCAGTCGAAGCCCTCGTGGTCGATGAACCGGGCGTCCTCCGCGGCCACGACCGCGCGCTTGAGGTTGGGCGAGATGCGCTCGTAGCTCACCCACTGGTGCTTCAGCTGGGCTTTCGGCTGCTTCGCGCGCAGCTCGTCGAGCCGCCGCTCCATGAAGTTGGTCGTCTTCGGATCGAAGCTCGACCAGTACAGCACCCACCCGAGGAACCAGGCCTGCACGAGGAGGAAGGCAAGGACGATCGCCCCGAGCCCGTAGAGGAGGCCCTTCCAGATCCAGGTGAAGACCTTCACGCTGCGCGGCGCCCCGGCGCGGGGATGGCGCTCGTTACTCGTTGTACAGCTTGTCGCCGGGCGCGAACGTCCAGGTGCGGGTGATCACCAGGATGTCGGTGTCGCGCTTGATCTCGGGCGGGAACGGCGCGTACGGCGCCGCGAGGCGGACGATCTTGAGCGCCGCCTCGTTCAGGACCTTGTGCTCCGAGGGCCGGTCGACCTGGATCTCGTCGATCGTGCCGTCCGGCTTGATCGCGACGGTGACGCGCAGGCTGCCGTACACCCGGCCACGCGCGCTTTCCGGGTAGTTGAGGTTGCCGATGCGCTCCACCTTCCGCCGCCAGCCCTCCACGTACATGGCGAAGCGCGACTCGGCGGCGCGCGCACCGACGAAGTGCTTGCGCGGCCGCTTGTTGTACTCGTCGACCTGCCGGGCGATCTGCGCTTCCATCCGCGCGAGCGCGAGCGCCGAGTTCATGAGGTCCGTCCCCGACACGGGCGCGGGCGTTTCGGGCGCCGGGGCGGGCTTCGCCTCCTGGACCGGAACGGCCGCCCGGGCCTGCGCGAGCTGAGTCATCAGCTGGCGCTGCTTCGCCTCGAGGTCCTCGGCGCGCTTGCGCGCGCGCTTCGTGTCGTCGCCGCGGGCCACTTCGCGCGTGACCGGCAGCGGCGTCTTGGCGCGCCGGTTCTCGTCGGTGTTGCCGCCCCCGTCGAGGTTGGCCTGCGCGAGCGCGTCCGGCGCCGCCGGGCGTGTCGGCGACCGGCTGTTCACCAGCACCACGTCGAGCGTCTGCGGCGGCGTGCGCAGCCGGGCCGCATCCGGAAAGCCGAACCGCATCGCGAGCACCGCGCCGTGCAGGATGATCGACGCGGCGAGCGCGGTGCCGAAGAGCGGCGTGAGCACGCGGCCGGGTGGGCCGGCGAGGGCGCCTCGGAAGGCCGCCTGCGGGGCGTTGGAGTAGACCAGCAATCCCGTCTCTAATACTTGTAAATCAAGATGTTATGTCGTGTTTCTCAGGTAGCTTCTCGTTCTTCTTGAGCCCCTTATAGACGCAGCGCACATGCGTGTCAACGAGATCCACCTGCGCGATCTCGACTTCGACCGTCGTACCGGGGGAAAGCTCCGGCAGCGACGGCACCCGGACGAAGAGCGGGAGATGCGCGAGCTTCACGAGGTTCTCGCGCACGACCACCGCGGCGGAGAGCTCGATTCCTTCCTGCAGGAGCCAGCGCAGGCACCAATAGTGCTCCATCTGCCGCTGGAACTCGTCCAGGGCCGCGTACGTCACCTCGAAGTCGCGCACGACCGCGAGCAGGTCCGCGGACTTGCGCCCGAAGGGCGGCGGCTCTCCGCGCAGGCATGCGAGCAGCTGCCACTGGTTCACGAGGTCCACGTAGCGGCGCAGCGGCGAGCTCGACCACGCGTAGTGCGAGACGCCGAGACCCTGGTGCTCGGCGGCGACGGTGGTCATGCGCACCTTGCCCTCGCCCTGGGCGCGGTAGATCGCGGCGACCTCGCGCTCGTCGAGCACCCTTCCCCACGACCGGTTGACGAGGATCATGAGCTCGGCGACGAGCTTGTCGAGCGGCGAGCCGCGCTTGCGTTCGGTGATCGTCACGCGGTCGCCCTCGACGTAGAAGCTGTACTCCGGACGCTCGACCTGGTTGCCGGACTTGCCGCGTCCGGCCTCGAGCACGAGCGCCAGGCGGTGGAGGAACTCGAGCTCGGCGGCAAAGGGCACGCCGGCGGCGGGATGGCCGTCCGCGAGCGCATCGTTCAGCAGCTCCACCTCGTGGTGGCGCAGGTTCTCGGCGATCGGCACGCGCTCGATGCGCGTCTCCTCGCCCCGCACCGCAAGCGACGCCGGATCGACGTCGAGATAGAGCGACACCGCGGCGCGCGGACCGTCCCGGGTGAGCGAGTACCGGTCGACCACGGCCGGCGGCAGCATCGTGATCTTGTTGCCCGGCATGTAGGCGGTCGAGAGCCGCTCGCGCGCGATGCGATCGATCTCCGAGCCGGGCGCGAACCCGAGCCCGGGCGCGGCGATGTGCACGCCGACGCGCACCAGCCCGTCCGCGCGGCGCGTGACCGAGAGCGCGTCGTCGATCTCGGTCGTGGCCGCGTCGTCGAGGCTGAACGCTGCGACCGCCGCGACCGGCAGGTCGGCGGGCACCGCCGGCGGCGCGACCTCGGGAAAGCCGGTGCCCTTCGGGTAGTGCTCGAAGAGAAAGCGGCCGAGGTGGTAGTCGTGCGTGGAGGGCAGGGCGCCGCAGCGCTCGACGAGGCGCGCGGGCGACAGGCCGAGCGTTGCGCACGCCTGCTCGAACGCCTTCGTCTCGATTCGGTTGCGGTCCGGCCGGTACAGGAGCTGCGGCAGGAGCGGCCGGAGCGCCTCGGGCAGGCTGAAGCGCTCGAGCTCCGCGACCCAGGCCTCGATCTGCGCCTGCTGCTGGCGCTTGCGCTCGAGGCCGGCGAGCGCGGCCTTCAGCGTCTCGGCCGGCGCCGCCTTGAAGCGGCCCTTGCCCTTGCGGTGGAAGTACATCGGGGCCGAATGCAGCTTGACCAGGATGGCGGCCGCATCGACCGGCGTCGGCGTGCGGCCGTGGTACTCGCGCGCGAGGTCGAGGAAATCGAACTCCGGCTCGCCGCACGCCTCCCACAGGAAGTCGGCGTCGATGTCGCCCGCCGCCGCCTCGGCCCGATCGAGGAAGGTGTCGAGGTGCGCGTCCTCGAAGCGCAGCAGCACGTTGGCCGCCTTGATCTTGGAGCGCTTGCCGTGCGGCGCCTCGACCTGGAGGGACGCCTCGTGCTCGGTCAGCACCGAGGCGACCTTGAACGTGCCGGTTTCCTCGTAGAGAACGTTCATCGCATCCGGACCCCCGCCGCGCGCGGCTCACCCCCGCCGAGGCCGGCGAACTCGAGGATGAGGGGCAGGTGCTCGGGGAAGCTTCGCAGCGTGTGGTCGCCGCCGGGGACGATCACCTGCCTTGCGCCAGCGTACTTCGCGACCGCCTCGCGGAAGTCGAGCACCTCGTCGCCGGTCTCCACGACGAGGAGGTAGCGCTCCGGGTGCACTGCGGCGACGTCGAGTCGGCGCCAGGCGTCGAGATGCGCGCGCGTGAGCTCGTACTCCGCTCCGGTGTAGAGGTTGCGCTGGATGCCGAGGTAGCTCTCCAGGTCGCGGCCGGGACGCACCGCGGGATTCAGCAGCACCGCGCGCAGGGCGAGCCGCTCGGCAAGATGCGTGGCGTAGAACCCGCCGAGCGAGCTGCCGACCAGGGTCACGCCATCGGCCGCGTGCGCCGCAAGCGCGCGCTCGACCAGCGCGATCGCCTCGTCGGGGTGGTGCGGGAGCGCGGGACAGACGAAGCGCGCGCCCAGGCCGCGCGCCTCCATGTAGCGCTGCATGAGCTGCGCCTTGTGCGACTGCGGGGCGCTGTTGAAGCCGTGCAGGTAGACGAACGTCACGGGACCGGCGCGGCGAGACGGTCGAGAAGCTTCTGGTGGATGCCCCCGAACCCACCGTTCGACATCACCAGGACGTGATCGCCCGACCCCGCTTCGCGCGCGATCGCCTCGACGAGCGCGTCCAGATCCGCGTGGCAGGTCGCGCGCGCGCCGAGCGGGGCGAGCGCGCCCTGCGCGTCCCAGCCGAGGCCGTCGGTAAAGCAGAAGACCCGGTCCGCCGCCGCGAGGCTCCCGGCGAGCGCCTCCTTCATCACCCCGAGCTTCATCGTGTTCGAGCGCGGCTCGAGTACGGCCAGGATGCGCCCGGCGCCGGCGCTGCGGCGCAGGCCGGCGAGGGTCGTGCGGATCGCAGTCGGGTGATGGGCGAAGTCGTCGTACACGGTCACGCCGCGCACGACCCCGCGCGTCTCCATGCGCCGCTTGACCCCGCCGAAGCGGCCGAGCGCCTCGGCGGCGTCGTGCGGCGGGACGCCCGCGTGCCGCGCGGCGGCGATCGCCGCGAGTCCATTGGCGCGGTTGTGTTCGCCGCCGAGGTCCCATTCGACGCGCCCGGCGGCCTCGCCGCGCCAGAGCACCTCGAACGCGGCACCCTGCAGCGGCCGCCCCGTCCAGCCGTCGGGCACGTCGAAGCGCTCGAGCTCCGACCAGCAGCCGCGCTCGAGCACGCGCGCGAGCGCGGCATCGGCGCCGTTGGCGACGATGCGCGCCGAGCGCGGGAGCGTGCGCACGAAGTGGTGAAACTGGGTTTCGATCGCGCCGAGGTCGGGAAAGATGTCCGCGTGGTCGAACTCCAGGTTGTTCAGGATCGCGGTGCGGGCGCGGTAGTGCACGAACTTCGAGCGCTTGTCGAAGAACGCGGTGTCGTACTCGTCGGCCTCGATCGCGAAGTACGGACCCGCGGACGGCCGCGCCGAGACCCCGAAGTCGTTCGGCACGCCGCCGACGAGGAATCCGGGGCGCTTGCCGGCGCGCTCGAGGATCCACGCGAGCATCGCGGTGGTCGTGGTCTTGCCGTGGGTGCCGGCGACGGCGAGCACGTGCTTGCCCGCGAGCACGTGCTCGGCGAGCCACTGCGGGCCGGAGGCGTACCGGTCGCCGCGGTCGAGGATCGCCTCCATCAGCGGGTTGCCCCGCGTCACGACGTTGCCGATCACCCACAGGTCGGGCGCGAACGCGATCTGGTCCGCGCCGAAACCCTCGACGACGTCGATGCCCTGCGCGGCGAGCTGCGTGCTCATCGGCGGGTACACGTTCGCGTCGCAGCCGGTCACGCGATGCCCGGCGTCGCGCGCGAGCGCCGCGATGCCGCCCATGAACGTGCCGCAGATGCCGAGAATGTGCAGGTGCATGCGGGCGGATTGTAAGCGGTCGTTCGGCGAAATCCCGTGCGGTATCATCCGCGCCGGAACACGCAACGCACGCGCGCGGCACGATGGCTCGAGAGACGAGGACGAAGCAGTCGCACATGCGCGCCCGCATCGCCGCCGCCGCCGCGCGCCTGATGGCGGAGGACGGCGTCGACGACTTCGCGCTCGCGAAGCGCAAGGCCGCGCGCCAGCTCGGGGCCGGCGACACGCAGTCCCTGCCCGCCAACGAGGAAGTCGAGGCGGAGTTGCGCGCCTACCAGGCGCTGTACCAGGGCGACGAGCAGCGCGACCGCGTGCGCGCGCTGCGCGAGGTGGCGCTCGCGGCAATGCGCGCGCTTGCCCCGTTCCGGCCGTACCTGTCCGGGCCGGTGCTCAAGGGCACGGCGGGACGATACGCCGACGTCGATCTCCAGCTCTTCACCGACGATCTCAAGGCGGTCGAGCTCTTCCTGCTCAACCGGAACATGCCCTACGAGGTATCCGAGACGCACCACTACTGCGGCGACGAGGTCCGGCCGGTGCCGATCCTGCGCATCGACTGGGACGACGTGCCGGTGAACCTGGCCGTGTACGCCGCCAAGGACGAGCGCGCGGCCCTGAAGGCGACGCCCGGGGGACGGCCGATCGAGCGCGCCAGCATCCCGGCCGTTTCGGGGCTCCTCGATGCGGCTGACTAGGCCGCTGCGCGCGGCGCTGATTGCCGTCGCGGCTGCCCTGGCGCTCGCGGCCGGGCTGGTCGCGCATCTGAGCTGGCGCACCGGCGCGCCCGATGCGGCTGCCGTGTCAGCACTTACTCTCACTCAATTTCAGGATCTGGCGGGTCGTTCAGGGTCGATCAACGATTGGCGGGGGCGCGTGGTGGTCGTCAACTTCTGGGCGAGCTGGTGCCCGCCCTGCCGCGAGGAGATCCCTGGACTCATCAGCATCAACCGCCAATTTGCAGCTAAAGGCGTCCAAGTTGTCGGCATCGCCGTCGATTCGGTAGAGAACGCACGAGCTTCGGCCGCCGAGTTGAAAATCGATTATCCGGTCCTCATTGCCGGGATCGAGGTCATCGACCTGACCCGCAAGCTGGGAAATCGACCCGGGGCATTGCCCTATACCGTCGTCCTGGACCGCGACGGGAAGGTTGTCGCGTCTCACCTCGGCCTCATCTCCGAGGCCGAACTCGCCCGGATCATCACCCCCTACAGCCGCTAAAAGCGCCGAATTCCAGCGATCTGGCCGGCAGCGATTCGACTTCCGACGCGATCTGCGGCAAACTTGCCGCCCCCGCGTCCGTGCTACGAAACGGACCGCGGGGCGCCGCAGGGCGGTCCGGGCGGACAGAGCCCGGAACAGGGGAGGGTCCGCATGGATCTGCGCAAGCTCAAGAAGTTGATCGACCTCGTCCAGGAATCGGGGATCTCCGAGCTCGAGATCACCGAGGGCGAGGAGAAGGTCAAGATCGTCAAGGGCGGACGGGTCGTCAGCGAGACGGTCGCCGCCCCCGGAACCGCCCCGGCCCCGGCGCCCACGCCCGCCCCGGCGGCGCCGGCTGCGCCGACGGCACCGGAGGCCGCACCCCAGCTCGAGGGACACGTCCTCAAGTCGCCGATGGTCGGCACGTTCTACCGCGCGCCGTCGCCCGGCGCGAAGCCCTTCGTCGAGGTCGGCGACAGCGTCAAGGCCGGGCAGACGGTCTGCATCATCGAGGCGATGAAGCTGCTCAACGAGATCGAGGCGGACAAGGACGGCGTCGTCAAGGCGGTCCTGGCCGAGAACGGGCAGCCGGTCGAGTACGGCGAGCCCCTCCTCGTGATCGACTGAGCGCGCGCGCGCCCCGGCCGCCGGCACATGTTCGAGAAGATCCTGATCGCCAACCGCGGCGAGATCGCGCTGCGCATCCAGCGCGCCTGCCGCGAGATGGGCATCCGCACCGTGGTCGTGCACTCCGAGGCCGACCGCGAGGCGAAATACGTGAAGCTCGCCGACGAATCGGTCTGTATCGGGCCGCCGCCGTCGGCCGCGTCGTACCTCAACATCCCCGCGATCATCAGCGCGGCGGAAGTGACCGACGCCGAGGCGATCCACCCCGGCTACGGGTTCCTCTCGGAGAACGCCGACTTCGCCGAGAAGGTCGAGCGCAGCGGCTTCACCTTCATCGGCCCGCGGCCGGAGAACATCCGCCTGATGGGCGACAAGGTGAGCGCGAAGCAGGCGATGCTCAAGGCCGGCGTCCCGTGCGTTCCCGGCTCCGAAGGCGCACTGCCCGAGGACCCTGCGGAGGTCATCAAGATCGCCCGCGGGATCAAGTACCCGGTGATCATCAAGGCGGCTGGCGGGGGCGGCGGGCGCGGGATGCGCGTCGTGCACACCGAGGCCGCGCTCCCGCCGGCGGTCAGCCTCACGCGCACCGAGGCCCAGTCGGCGTTCGGAAACGCCACCGTCTACATGGAGAAGTTCCTCGAGAACCCGCGGCACATCGAGATCCAGGTGCTCGCGGACGAGAGCCGCAACACCGTGTACCTCGGCGAGCGCGACTGCTCCATGCAGCGTCGCCACCAGAAGATCATCGAGGAGGCCCCGGCGGTCGACATCCCACCGCGACAGATCGTCCGCGTCGGCGAGCGCTGCGTGGAGGCGTGCCGGAAGATCAACTACCGCGGCGCCGGCACCTTCGAGTTCCTCTACGAGAACGGCGAGTTCTACTTCATCGAGATGAACACGCGGGTGCAGGTCGAGCACCCGGTCACCGAGCTGGTCACCGGCATCGACATCGTCCAGGCGCAGATCCGCATCGCGGCCGGCGAGAAGCTCGCGGTGCGCCAGCGCGACGTCGTCCTGCGCGGCCACGCGATCGAGTGCCGGATCAACGCCGAGGACCCGTTCAAGTTCACGCCCTCGCCCGGACGCATCACGTCGTACCATCCGCCCGGCGGGCCGGGCATCCGCGTCGACTCGCACGTCTACCAGGGCTACATGGTCCCGCCGCACTACGACTCGATGGTGGGCAAGGTGATCGCCTACGGCGCGACGCGCGACCAGGCAATCCGCCGCATGCGCATCGCGCTCTCCGAGATGGTCGTGGAGGGCATCCAGACCAACATCCCGCTGCACCAGGAGCTGCTCACCGACGCGCGCTTCGTGCGCGGCGGCACGAGCATCCACTACCTCGAGCAGAAGCTCGCGCAGGCCGCCAAGCGCGGCGGCAAGTAGGCCGCCGTCCCGTGGCCTGGCGCGCGCTCGTGGTGGAGGTCGACGCCGCGGCCGCCGACGCCCTCGGCGACGCGCTGCTCGCGCACGGCGCGGCCGCCGCGAGCGTGGAGGACGCGCTCGCCGGCACGCCCGAGGAGCAGCCGGTCTTCGACGAGCCGGGCGCCGGCGCCGCGGGCGCCTGGAAGCGCGCGCGCCTGCGTGCGCTCGTCGCCAGCGACGCCGACCCGGCGCAGGTCCTCGCCGCCGCGGCGTGCGACGCCGGCCTGCCGGCGCCGCCGCACTACGCGGTGGAGGAGGTCGGCGACACCGACTGGGTGCGGGCGAGCCGGGACCAGTTCGCGCCGATCCGCGTCTCCGAGCGCCTGTGGATCGTGCCCTCGTGGCACGCCGCACCCGACCCGGGCGCGCTCAACCTGCGCCTCGATCCGGGCCTCGCGTTCGGCACCGGCAGTCACCCCACGACGCGGCTCTGCCTGCGCTGGCTCGAAGCGCGGGTGCATCCCGGGGCCACCGTGCTCGACTACGGGTGCGGTTCCGGTATATTGGCCATCGCCGCGCTCATGCTCGGCGCGCGTGCGGCCACCGGCGTCGACGTCGACCCCGCGGCGCTCGAGGCGGCGCGCGCAAACGCCGCGCGCAACGCGGTCCCGGCGCGCTTCGTCGGGACTGACGTCCCGCTGCCCGCGGACGCGGACCTCGTCGTGGCGAACATTCTTGCGAATCCCCTGATCGTGCTCGCGCCGGCGCTGGCCGCGCAGTGCCGCCCCGGCGGGCGGATCGCGCTCGCGGGTATCCTGGCGCCCCAGGCGCCTGCGGTCGCCGCAGCCTACGCCGAGTGGTGCGCGCTCACGCCGTTCGGTGCGGAGGACGGCTGGGTCTGCCTCGAGGGCGTGCGCCGATGAAGATGAGCACCCGGTGCCCGGCCTGCGGCACCGCGTTTCGCATCTACCCGCATCACCTCGCGGCCCGCGACGGGCAGGTGCGGTGCGGCAAGTGCGCGACGATCTTCGACGCGCGCAGCACGCTCGACACGGAGGACGAACCGATCGAGGTCCCGGCGGCGGCGCCGGTGCCGCCACCGATCGCCACGCCGTCGCACGCGCCCGAGCGGGACGAAGAACTCGCGCAGGTCGAGGCCCTCGCCGCGCAACCGGTCGTCGCGATCGCACCGCCGGAACCCGAGATCTCGGTCTCCGACGACGCGCTCGACTCCGACTTCGAGTTCGGCCCGCGCGCGCGGCGGCGTTCCCGGCTCATTGCGGCGGCCTGGGGCGCGGGCGCCCTGGTTGCGGCGCTCGTGCTGGCGGGCCAGCTCGCTTACGCGTATCGCGGCGAGCTCGCTCTCGCCGTGCCCGAATCGCAGCCCTGGCTCGAGGCGGCGTGCAACCGCGTCGGCTGCACCATTCCGCCGCCGCGGCGCGCGGATCTCCTCAGCATCGAGGCCTCCGAGCTCGCCGCCGAGCGCACCGCCCCGGGCGTCCTGACGCTCACCGCCGCGCTGCGCAACCGGGCCGGGTTCGCGCAGGCGTACCCGCATCTCGAACTGACCCTCACCGACGGCGCCGACCAGCCCGTCGCGCGCCGCGTGATCGACCCGCGCGAGTACGTGGGCACCATGGCGCCGCGTCCTGCCGCGCCCGCGGCGTTCGCCGCCGGCGCGGAGCAGCCGGTCCGCCTGCACATCGACGTCTCGGGCCTGAACGCGAAGGGCTACCGCATCTTCCTCTTCTATCCACGCTGACCCCAATGAAGATCCTCATCTGCGGCTCGATCGCCTACGACAACATCATGGTGTTCCGCGGGCGGTTCAAGGAACACATCCTCCCCGAGCAGATCCACATCCTCAACGTCGCGTTCCTCGTGCCGGAGCTGCGGCGCGAGTTCGGCGGCTGCGCCGGCAACATCGGCTACAACCTCAAGCTGCTGGGCGGCGACCCGCTCGTGATGGCCACCGTCGGCGAGGACGCCGCGCCGTACCTCGCCCGCCTCGACGCGCTCGGCCTCGCGCGCGACCAGGTGCGCACCGTGCCCGGCACGCTCACCGCCCAGGCGTTCATCACGACCGACCTCGACGACAACCAGATCACCGCGTTCCACCCGGGCGCGATGAATCACTCGCACGAGAACCGGATCGGCGCGCACCTCGGGGCGGGGCTCGCGATCGTGGCGCCCGACGGGCGCGAGGGCATGGTGCGGCACGTGCAGGAGCTCGCCGCGGCACGCATCCCGTTCATGTTCGATCCGGGGCAGGGCCTGCCAATGTTCGACGGCCCGGAGCTCCTCGCAATGATCGACGCGGCGACGTATCTCGCGGTGAACGACTACGAGGGCCGCATGCTGGTGGAGAAGACCGGCCGCCCGATCGAGGCGCTCGCGCGCCTAGTCGACGCGCTGATCGTCACGAAAGGGGCGAGCGGCTCCACGATCTACGCGCGCGGCGCGCAGCACGACATCCCGAGCGTGCGGGCGGAGCAGGTGGTGGACCCGACCGGCTGCGGCGACGCCTACCGCGCGGGGCTGCTCTACGGCATCGCGGCCGGATTCGACTGGCCGGTCGTCGGCCGGCTCGCCTCGGTCATGGGCGCGATCAAGGTGGCCGCGCGCGGCGGCCAGAACCACCGCCCGAGCCGCGCCGAGATCGACGCGCTCTACCGGGCGAGCTTCGGCACGTCGGTGCTCTAGGCGAGCGCGCGGCTACAGCGCCGCGCGCAGCAACTCGGCGTTGCGCGCGAGCTCCTCGCGCGGCGGGTTCTTCACCGGCCAGACGAGCTTCATGCCGTCGCCGGCGCGGCGCGGCAGGACGTGGACGTGGAAGTGGAACACCGTCTGCTCCGCCGCCGCCCCGTTCGCCTGGAACAGATTGACGCCTTCGGGCGCAAGCGCGGTGCGCAGTGCCCGGGCGGCGCGGGCCGTCGTGCGCATCACCGCCGCGGCGAGCGCGTCGTCGAGCCCAAAGACGTTCTCCACGTGCGGCTTGCACGCGACGAGCATGTGGCCGGGGTTGACCGAGCCGATGTCCATGAAGACGACGGTGTGCTCGTCCTCGTAGACGATGCTCGCCGGGATCTGCTTCGCCACGATCTTGCAGAAGACGCACGTGTCCATCGATCGCTCCCGTCTAGAATGTGGGCCGCGGTTCCGTCCATGCCCCGACGCGCCACGTCCATCTCCGTCCGCATCGCGCGCATTCTGCGCCTCGTCGCGCACGTCGCGCGCGGGCTCTGGATCGTCCGCACGCGCTACGCGCGGCTTTCGCCCGCCGCGCAGGACGACGAGCTGCGCCGCTGGTCGCGCGCACTCCTGGCCATTCTAAAGGTCGAGGTCCGCTGCCACAACGCGCCGCAGACCCTCCCCGAGCGCTGCCTGCTCGTCTCGAACCACGTGTCCTGGCTCGACATCTTCGCGCTGTACGCGGTGACGCCGGGCCTGTTCGTGGCGAAGTCGGAGATCCGCGACTGGCCGGTCGTGGGCGCTCTCGTGCGCCGGGTCGGCACGCTCTTCATCGAGCGCGGCCGCCGCCGTCAGGCGCGCCGCACCAGCGAGCGCGTGGTCGCGGCGCTCGAGGGCGGCAGGCTGGTGGCGGTGTGCCCGGAGGGCACCACCACCGACGGCCGCGCGCTGAAGCACTTCCACGCCGCGCTGCTCCAGCCCGCGATCGACGCGCGCGCCCTGGTGCTGCCGGTGGCGCTGCGCTTCCTGGATCCCGAGGGCGCCCAGACCGACGCGCCGATCTACGTCGACGACATGTCGCTCGCCGGGTCGGTGTGGCGCATCGCGGCGACGCCGGCCATGACGGTGGAGCTGCGCTTCGCGCCGTACGTCGCCACGGAGGGGACGCATCGCCGCGAGCTCGCGCAGCGGCTGCACGGCATCATCGCGCACGCCCTGGGTCTCGCGCCGGCGCACACGCGGTCTGGTACACCCGGCGATCCTCGAGCCGCACCGCGGTCAGCCGCCCGCCCCACACGCACCCCGTATCCAGCGCCAGCAGATCCGGGGTGACGCGCAGGCCGAGCGCGGACCAGTGCCCGCACACGATCGGCACGCCGCGGGTCCTGCGTCCGGGCACGTCGAACCAGGGCAGATAGCCGGGCAGTGCTTTCTCGACTTCGCCCTTCACGCTGAAGTCCATCGCCCCGTCGGGCGTGCAGAACCGCATGCGCGTCATCGCGTTCACGATGACCCGCAGCCGCTCGTGGCCCTGCAGCGCGTCGCTCCAGGCCGCGGGCCGGGCGCCGTAGAGCGCCGGGTAGAGCGCGAGGTGGTCCGGGCCCCGCAGCGCCGCTTCCACCTCCCGCGCAAGCGCGGCCGCCTGTTCGAGCGTCCAGGCGGGCAGCAGTCCCGCATGCACCATCGCGTACTCCCCCTCGACGTGCAGAAGGGGGCGATGTCGCAGCCAGTCGAGGAGGTGCTCGCGGTCCGGCGCGGCGGCGAGGTCCTCGAGCGTGTCGTCGGCGCGCCGCTTCGCCTTGCCCGCGAGCAGCGCGAGCGCGTGCAGGTCGTGATTACCGTGGACCACGACGGCCCGCTCGCCGAGCGCGCGCACGAACCGCAGGACGTCCGCCGACTGCGCGCCGCGGTTCACGAGATCGCCGACGAACCACAGGACGTCGCGCGCGGGCGAGAAGCCGATCTCGCCGAGGAGCCGCTGCAGCGCGTCGTGGCACCCCTGCACGTCGCCGATCGCGTAGGTCGCCACTCAGGGCGCCCGATCCACGCGCCGGTACTGCACCGCCTCCGCGACGTGCGCGGCGCTCAGTCGCTCCGCCTCGGCGAGATCGGCGATCGTGCGCGCGAGGCGCAGGACGCGGTGGTAGGCGCGCGCCGAGAGATTCAGCCGCGCGATCGCCGCCTTGAGCAGCCCGTCGCCGGCTTCATCGGCGCGGCAATGCCTCTCCGTCTCGCGCGTCGAGAGCTCGGTGTTGGGCTTGCCCTGGCGCGCGAGCTGACGCGCGCGCGCACGCTCGACGCGACCGCGCACCGCTGCGCTCGCCTCCCCGGAGGCGGGGCCGGTCAGGTCTCCTTCGGGCACTGCCGGCACCTCGATGTGGATGTCAATGCGGTCGAGCAGGGGGCCCGAGAGCTTGCCGCGATAGCGCGCGACCTGGTCCGGCGTGCAGCGGCACTTGCCGTTGAAGTGGCCGAGGAAGCCGCACGGGCAGGGGTTCATCGCCGCGACGAGCTGGAAGCGCGCGGGAAACTCCGCCTGCCGCGCGGCGCGCGAGATCGACACCCGGCCCGACTCGAGCGGCTCGCGCAGCACCTCGAGCACCCGGCGGTCGAACTCGGGCAGCTCGTCGAGGAAGAGCACGCCGCGGTGCGCGAGCGAGATCTCGCCTGGCCGCGGGTCGCCGCCGCCCCCGACCAGCGCGACAGCCGAGGCGGTGTGATGCGGGGCGCGGAAGGGGCGCTGGCGCCAGCGCTCGACGCGGAAGCCACCCGAGGCGAGCGACTGGACCGCGGCGGCGTCGAGCGCCTCGTCGTCGGTCATCGGCGCGAGCAGTCCTGGCAGGCGCGCCGCGAGCATCGACTTGCCGGTGCCGGGTGGCCCGCTCATGAGCACGGAGTGACCACCCGCAGCCGCGACCTCCAGGGCGCGCTTGGCGTGCACCTGCCCGCGGACGTCGGAGAGATCCGGATATGTGAGCGCTTCCTCTCTTGGACCGTCCCGGAACTGCTCGAGCCGCTGCGTGTCGGTCAGATGCGCGCAGACGTCGAGTAGGGTCGCGGCTGGATAAATCACCGCGTCGCGGGCGAGCGCCGCCTCGCGTGCGCTCGCGGTCGGGAGCACGAACGCGCGTCCCGACCGCGCCGCCTGCAGAGTCATCGCGAGCGCACCGCGCACCGCGCGCAGCTCGCCGGACAGCGACAGCTCGCCGGCGAACTCGAACCCCTCGAGGCGGGTGGCCGGGATCTGCCCCGACGCGGCAAGGATGCCGAGCGCGATCGGCAGGTCGAAGCGGCCGCTCTCTTTGGGCAGCTCGGCCGGCGCGAGGTTGACGGTGATTCGCCGCGCCGGGAACTCGAACCGGCAGTTCACCAGCGCCGCGCGGACGCGGTCCTTCGCCTCCTTCACCTCGGTTTCAGGCAGGCCCACGATCGCGAAGCTCGGCAGGCCGTTCGCGAGATGGACCTCGACGGTGACCGGCGGCGCCTGCAAGCCGGCCAACGCACGGGAATTCAGAACCGCGAGGGGCATGGCGGCAGCAGGAGGGTGGGCCCGGAGGGTTGAACGCCCGAGCCCCTGCGGCCGCCGACCGCCGCTAGCGCTCGGTCGGAGCCGGGTGCGGACGCTCGAGCGCGGCGACGCGCGCTTCCAGGGCGGCGAGCTTCTCCAGGGTCCGCGCGAGCAGCTTCGCCTGCACGTCGTACTCCTCGCGGGTCACCACGTCGAGGCGGGCGAGGCCCGCCGAGACCAGCGCGCGCACGTTCCGCTCGATGTCCCGGGCGGGACTCGTGGCGGCGAGCTGACTCATCTTTGCGCTGAGCTCGTCGACGAATCGGTTCGGTTGCATGGCAGAGATCCTTCGTTCGGCCGGGCCAGTCTAGCACCGCGCCCGCGCTCGGCCCGCCGGGTACCACCCCTTCCAAAGTGGGGCACCGAATTGGTGCGTCACCGTCGGAATTGCGCACTTCTCCGGTGCTACGCACTTCGCTCGTCTCTCCGCGCCGATCCCAACCCTTTGTTCGGACAATGGAAATCGGATTGGCACAGCTCCTGCTGATGGGCTACGCGTTCTATCGATCCGCGCAATTCAAGCAAAGGGAGATCTCAATGAGGAAGCTTCTACTCGCGGCCGCAACGGCCGCATTGACCGTGCCCGCAGCACCGGTGCTCGCGCAAGACTCACCGCACACGCTCACCGCGAACGTGGGTCTGTTCAGCGAGTACATCTTCCGCGGCGTCACGCAGACCGCGGGCAAACCCGCGGTGCAGGGCGGGTTCGACTACGGCCACTCGAGCGGCTTCTACGTCGGAACGTGGGCCTCGAACGTGAGCTGGCTCGAGGACTTTGGCGCCTACACGCGCTCGAGCCTCGAGTGGGATTTCTACGGCGGCTTCAAGCGGAACTTCGGCAGTAGCGACTTCTACTACGACGTCGGCACGATCTACTACTACTACCCAGGGAACAGGAATCCCGGGTTCTTCAGCGCCAACACGTGGGAACTCTACGCGGGATTCGGCTGGAAATGGCTCGGCCTGAAGTACTCGTACAGCCTGCAGGACTACTTCGGCGCCCGGCCCACCGGCCAGAAGACCGACGGCACCTGGTACCTCGACTTCTTCGCGAACTATCCGATCGGCGAAACCGGCTTCACCCTGATCGGGCACTACGGGATCCTGGACGTCAAAAACGACGGCAACCAGGATGCGGCGACGAAGGCGTCGTACGACGACTGGAAGATCGGCGCCTCGTACACGGTGCCCTCGGGCTTCTTCAAGGGCCTGGAAGCGGGCCTGTACTACACCGACACCAACGTGAAGAACTCCTCGACGACTGGGACGAACTTCTACACGGACCTGACGGGGTTGAACACGGCCGAAGACGCCTTCGTCTTCTACATCAAGAAGACGTTCTGATCGAGACGCGAAGGAGACCCACATGAAACTGGTCACCGCGATCATCAAGCCGTTCAAGCTTGACGAAGTGCGCGAGGCCCTGTCCGCGATCGGCGTGCAGGGCATCACGGTCACCGAGGTGAAGGGGTTCGGGCGGCAGAAGGGCCACACCGAGCTCTACCGCGGCGCCGAGTACGTCGTCGACTTCCTGCCGAAGGTCAAGATCGAGGCCGCGATCAACAGCTCGATGCTCGACCAGGTGGTCGAGGCGATCGAGAAGGCCGCGAACACCGGCAAGATCGGCGACGGGAAGATCTTCGTCTTCGACCTCGAGCAGGTCGTCCGCATCCGCACCGGCGAGACCGGCGCGGAAGCAATCTAAGGGAGCACAACCATGAGAAAGCTGATTGCGCTGCTCGCGCTCTTTGGCGCCGTAACCTTGGGCGCCCCGAGCATTGCGTTCGCGCAGGACAAGCCGGCGGCGGCGCCCGCCGCCGAGGCGAAACCCGCAGCAGCTCCGGCCGCGACAGCCGCCGCGGCCGAGAAGCCGGCGGCGGCCGCGCCCGCAGCGCCGACGCCGAACAAGGGCGACGTCACCTGGATGCTCATCTGCACCGCGCTCGTCATCCTGATGAGCATCCCCGCGCTCGCGCTGTTCTACGGCGGCATGGTGCGCGCCAAGAACATGCTGTCCGTGCTGATGCAGGTGTTCGTGACCTTCTCGCTGATCACGGTGCTGTGGTTCGTGTACGGCTACAGCCTCGCGTTCACCGAGGGCAACGCCTTCATCGGCGGCTTCGACCGCCTGTTCCTGAGCGGCGCGCTCGACGCCGCCAAAGGCGAGTTCGCGATGGCCGCGACCTTCAGCAAGGGCGTCGTGATCCCCGAGATCGTGTTCATCGCGTTCCAGGCGACGTTCGCCGCGATCACGTGCGCCCTGATCGTCGGAGCGTTCGCCGAGCGGATGAAGTTCTCCGCGGTGCTGATCTTCATGGTGATCTGGTTCACCTTCGCCTACACGCCGATCGCGCACATGGTGTGGTTCTGGCCGGGCCCGGACGCGTACACCGATCCGAAGCTCGTCGACGAGCTGAACGCCAAGGCCGGCCTGATCTGGCAGTGGGGCGCGCTCGACTTCGCGGGCGGCACCGTCGTGCACATCAATGCGGGCGTGGCCGGCCTGGTCGGCGCCTACCTCGCGGGCAAGCGCGTCGGCTGGGGCCGCGAGGCGATGTCGCCGCACAACCTGCCGCTCACCATGATCGGCGCCTCGCTTCTGTGGGTGGGCTGGTTCGGGTTCAACGCCGGGTCGGCGCTCGAGGCCGGAAATTCCGCCGCGCTCGCCTTCGTCAACACGTTCCTCGCCACGGCGTGCGCGGTGCTGTCGTGGTCGCTCGGCGAATGGCTCTTCAAGGGCAAGCCCTCGATGCTCGGCGCCGCGTCGGGCGCGGTGGCGGGCCTGGTCGCGATCACGCCGGCGGCCGGCAACGTCGGTATCCCGGGCGCGTTCGTCATCGGCCTGGCCGCCGGCCTCGTCTGCCTCTGGGGCGTGAACGGCCTCAAGCGCATGCTCGGCGCCGACGACTCGCTCGACGTCTTCGGCGTGCACGCGGTCGGCGGCATCCTTGGCGCGCTGCTCACCGGCGTGTTCAACGCGCCGGGGCTCGGCGGGCCGGGATTCGTCACCGACTGGGTCACCGCCGCAACCGGCTTCACCAGCATCGCCTCGCAGGTCTGGATCCAGGCCAAGGCGGTCGGGGTCACGATCATCTGGACCGCGGTCGTGGCATTCGTCGCCTACAAGATCGCGGACCTCATCGTCGGCCTGCGCGTCAGCGAGGAGGAGGAGCGCGAAGGCCTGGACGTCAACTATCACGGCGAGGCCGCGTACCACGGCTGACCCACGGTGTAGCAGGGGCTGAGCCCGCCAGGGCTCGCTTGGAGGGCGCCCGTCCGGGCGCCCTCTTTTTCTTGTGCGGCAGGATCTGACACGGCAGAGCCGCGCCGACTTGCCCTCGACGCCGCGATTCCCGAAGCTAGGGCGGCAATGAAGGGAGCCCCCGGCTTGAGCGCGCATCGTTTCGGCAGATTTCGGTCCCCGCGGTTGTGGTCCGGCATCCTCGGCGTGCTGCTCGCGGCGGCGTCGCTCCCGGCCGCGGCGCAGAACGTGGCCGGCCGCTTCCTGACCGTGATCGGCGAGGTGCGCGTCCTGAGCCCGAGCGGCGATCGCCGGCCCGAGCGCGGGGAAGAAGTGCGGGAAGGGGAAACGATCCTCACCGGGGCCGGTGCGCTGACGCAGATCCGCCTCGCGGACGGCGGGATGCTCTCGATCCGCGGCGACACCGAGATGAAGTTCGACCGGTTCTCGCACGCCGGCGAGAACGATCGCGACTCGAGCATGTTCATCTCGCTGCTCAAGGGCGGGTTCCGCTCGGTGACCGGCCTCATCGGCCGCCTGAATCGCGACGGCTACCGCATCACGACGCCGTCGGCGACGATCGGGATCCGCGGCACCGACCACGAGCCGGTCGTCGTGCCGCCGCCCGCGCCGGGCGTGACCCCGCAGGTGCCGCCGGGAACCTACGACCGGGTCTATTCGGGCGAGACGTTCATCCGGGGCGCGCAGGGCGCCGTGCAGAACATCGGCCCGAACCAGGTCGGGTTCATCTCCATCCAGGGCGCGGCGCCGGTGATCCTGCCGCAGCTTCCGCCGATCTATCGCGCCGCGATCGCGCCGGGGCCTGCGCCGTCCGCAGGGCAGCCCGGGGGCCCGCCGAGCGGTGCGCACAAGAGCGCGCCGACGCGTTCGGGCGAGCCCGACCCCGCGCCGGGCGCGCGCACCGGGATCCGGTCCGCGCCCGAGTTGCAGCGGGCGCCCGCGTTACAGGGCGCACCAACCTTGCAGACCGCACCCGCGCTGCAGACCACCCCGCTTCAAACGGCGCCGACGCTCCAGACCGCCCCGACGCTGCAAACGTCGCCGACCTTGCAGACCGCGCCCATCCAGACTGCGCCGATCCAGACCTCGCCGACGTTGCAGACCGCGCCCATCCAGACCGCACCGTCGCTCCAGACGGCGCCCTCCCTGCAGACGGCCCCGATTCAGACCGCCCCGATCCGCTAGCGAACGCGCCTGCTGTCGCGGTCCCTCGCAATCGTTTGAGCCGACCGTTTGACTTTCCCGCGCCTGCCGACTAGCGTGGCCGCGCCCCCACGATGAATGCCGCCGAGTACCTGCTCGCGACCGGGCGCGACGAGACGACCGCGATCGAATGCGGCGACGCGCGCGTCAGCTATCGCGCGCTGCGCGACGCGGTCGCGCGTGCGGCAGCCGTCTGGCGCGCGCGCGGGCTCGCGCCCGACGACCGCGTGCTGATCTTCGCGCCGGACTCGATCGACTGGGTCGTCGCCTACCTCGGCGCCATCTGGGCCGGCGGCGTCGCCGTCGGGCTCAACTCGCGCCTGTTCGAGCGCGAGCTCACCTCGATCCTCCACGAAAGCGGCGCAAGGTTCGCCTGGTGCGCGCCCGAGGCCGCACCGATGCTCGAACGCCTCGCGCAGGGCGCGGCGCGACCGCCGCAGCCGATCGTCGCGGACGACTTCGCGTCGGCGATGCGCGCGGCTGCGCCGATGCCGCCGGAACCGCGCGCCGACGACGACATGGCGCTCTGGATCTACACCTCGGGCACGACCGGCACGCCGAAAGGCGTGATCCATGCGCAGCGGATGGTGACCGCCGCGGCCGATTTCGCGACCGCGGTGCTCGATGCCACCCCGGCAGACAGGCTGTATGCGTCCTCCAAGCTCTTCTTCGCGTACGCGCTCGGGAACGGCCTGTGCGCGGCCTTGCGGCTCGGCGCGACGCTCGTGCTCGATCACGAGTGGCCGACCGCCGAGCGGGTCGCCGAGGTCGTCGCCCGGCACCGCCCCACGATCCTCTTCAGCGTGCCGACGCTCTACCTCAAGATGCTGCAGACGTGCGTCGCGCAGCGGCTCCCGGGGGTTCGTCGCTACGTCTCCGCCGGCGAGGCGCTGCCGCTCGCGGTGCGGCGCGGCTGGCGCGAGGCCACCGGCATCGAGATCGTCAGCGGATACGGCGCCTCGGAGACGATCTTCCTGTTCTTCCAGTGCAGCGACGAGAGCGGCGTGCTGTCGATTCTCCCGCGCGTCGAAATGCGGCTGCCGGACCCCGCGCCCGAACCGGGCGTACCCCATCGCGTCTGGCTGCGCCACCCCTCGGTGGCACTCGGGTACTGGCAGCGCGCGGAGGCGACGCGCGACGCGTTCAGCGACGGCTGGTTCTCGCCGGGCGACCTCTTCGAGCGCACGCCGGACGGACACTGGCGGCTGCGCGGGCGCGACGACGACATGCTCAAGATCTCGGGCCAGTGGGTGAGCATGCTCGAGGTCGAGCAGACGCTCGCCGGCAGCTGCGGCGCAGTCGTGCGCGAGCTTGCCGCGGTGGGCTTCCGCAATCCCGACGGACTGTCGTCGATCGCCGTGTTCGCGGTCGCCGCGCCGGGGCAGGACGAGAGCGCACGCCGCGTGATACAGCAGGCGATCGACGCGCTGCCGAAGCTCAAGCGCCCGCGCGAAGTGCGCTGGGTCGACGAGCTGCCGAAGACCCCGACCGGCAAGCTGCAGCGCCGGCGCCTGCGCGAAGCGCTGCCCGCGGGGGACTGAACCGGCTGCTCAACGCACGAGCTGACGGCAGTGCGTCTCGCGCGTAAAGAGCACGAGCGCCACCGAGATCCCGAGCCACACGATCATCAGCATGAACCCGGCGCGGTAGGCGTCGAGGTCGAACACCCGCACGCCGTTCGCGCTCGTGCCGCTCCACATCCGGTCGAGCACCCAACCCACCGCCGGCTGGAGCAGCATGCCGCCGAGCATGTTGCCCATGTTGGTGACGCCACCGGCCGTGCCCGCGAGCGCGGGCGGCACCGTTTCCTTGACCAGGGCGAACCCGACCATGACGGCCGCCGAGGCGAGCCCGATCACCGCCAGGACCGCGGCGAGCCCCGCGAGCGGCAGCCGCTCGACGAAGGTCACGATGACCCAGCCGACAAACGCGGTCGCGGTGCCGACGAGGTAGATCGGCTGGCGCTCGCCCATGCGGTCGGAGAGCGCACCGAGCAGCGGGCCGCCGAGCGCCCAGGCGACGAGCACGATCGACGTCATGCCGGCCGCGGTCGCGGTCGACAGGTCGTAGTGCGTCGTCATGAACGGCACGCCCCACAGGCCGGCGAACGTGAGCGGCGCGCCCGCGACGGCGCCGTTGATGAAGAACGCGAGCCAGGTGTTGCGCGCGCGCAGGCACACGCGCAGGCCGCCGAGCACGGAGTGCCCGGCCGTGCCCGGCCGGGCCTCCGACATATAGCTCCGGTAGCCGTGACCGCGCGGATCGTCGCGCACGACGAGCCAGGTCGCGATCGCGACGATCGCGCTGACGATCCCGCTCGCGACCATCACCGAGCGCCAGCCGAAGGCGTCGGCGGCGAACCGCAGCGGCGCGCCGGCCGATACCGCGCCGGCCACGCCCGCCGCCACTGCCACCCCGGTGACCGTCGCGAAGCGCGCGGGATGGAACCAGTGGGTGGACAGCTTGAGCATCGACACGAACGCGACGCCGACCGCGCCGCCGACGAGCAGCCGCCCGGCGCTCACCAGCGCATACGAATCGGCCAGGCCGAACAGGACGGCGCCGACGGCCGCGATCGCGCCGCCCGCGGCGAGGGTGCGCCGGGCGCCCCAGTGATCGGCGAGGAGCCCCGTGGGGATCTGCATCGCCACGTAGCTGTAGAAGTACACCGCGGACAGGTTGCCGAGCGCCACGGCGGTGAGCGAGAAGTCGGTCGACAGCTCGCGCGTGAGGACCGCGGGCGCCACGCGGTGGAAGAAGCCGATGAGGAAGAGCGTCGCGCCGAGGCCCCAGACCGTGCAGGCGAGGGCGAGCGGCGGGTATGTACCGGACCGAGACGAAGTCATTGGCGGGCGACATCCCCGCGTGCAGAGGCCTGGGTCATCGCGGGATCTTGCGCGCATTGAGCACCGCCCACTTCAGCAGTGCTCCAACACGCGCAGTTATGACGTCGTTGGCTATGGATACATCGCCAATGGCGGCATGACTAGCACTGCTCCCAGGGCAACCCCTCGAACCGCCAGCCGGCAGTCGTGCCGCGGTGGTGCTTGTCGTCGAGCTCGCCCTCGAACCCGTGCAGCACGTTGTGCACGCGCGTGAAGCCCGCCTTGAGGAGCGCCTCGCCGGCCTCGACCGAGCGGTTGCCGCTGCGGCAGATGAGCACGATCGGCCGGTTGGCGTGATTCGTGCCGGCGAGCTTCTTGACCTGGCCGACGAAGTGCGGGTTGACGTCCCAGTCCGGGCCGTCGTTCCAGGCCACGTGCAGCGCGCCGACCGGGTGCCCGACGAACAGGTACTCCATCTCGCTGCGGCAGTCGATGAACAGCGCGTTCGAGTTGTTCTTGAGGAATTCGGCGGCTTCTTTGGGCGACAGGTGCTTCATGGGCAGGCCTCGCGCGGGAGGCCGATTCTAGCGCTTTCGGTCCCCGAGGCGAGTGCGGCCAGTCCCCTGTGCACTCGCAACAAGTTGTGTGTTGACAATGGCCTACGGCCTAAGTAGCCTTCGATTGCGGCGCCGATTTGACGCTTCAGCTTGCGGGCGCCTCCGGACCATGGGGTCCGGGTGAAACAAATACGGCTAAAGCGAGGGAAACCCGTTTGGCCCGCAGGCTCGACGGGTTTTTTCGTCTCATGACCATGCGTCCCGACTGCACCCCCGTCCTCCGCGCCCTCCTCGACCGCCGCATCCTGGTGCTGGACGGCGCGATGGGCACGATGATCCAGAACCACAAGCTCACCGAGGCGGGGTATCGCGGCAGCCGCTTCCGCGACTGGCCGCAGGACCTGCGCGGCAACAACGATCTCCTCGTCCTCACCCAACCCGACCTCATCGGCGCGATCCACCGTGAATACCTTGCGGCCGGCGCCGATCTCATCGAAACCAACACCTTCAACGCCAACCGGCCGTCGATGGCCGATTACGGCATGGAGGACCTGGTCTACGAACTGAACCGCACCGCGGCGGAGATCGCGCGCGCCGCAGCCGACGAATGGACTGCGCGCACGCCCGACCGGCCGCGCTTCGTCGCCGGCGCGCTCGGGCCGACGAACAAGACCGCGTCGATCTCGCCCGACGTGAACGACCCCGGCTTCCGCAATATCACCTTCGACGAGCTCGTCGAAGCGTACGCCGAGGCGCTGCGCGGCCTGTGCGACGGCGGCGCGGACCTGATCCTCGTCGAGACCGTCTTCGACACCCTGAACGCGAAAGCCGCGATCTTCGCGATCCGCCGTCACTTCGACCAGGCCGGCACGCGGCTGCCGGTGATCGTGTCGGGCACGATCACCGACCAGTCCGGCCGGACGCTCACCGGCCAGACCACCGAAGCGTTCTGGAACTCGGTGCGGCACGCCGAGCCGCTCGCGATCGGCCTCAACTGCGCGCTCGGCGCGAAGCTGATGCGGCCGTACATCGAGGATCTCTCCCGCGTCGCCGACACCTACGTCTCGTGCTACCCGAACGCGGGACTGCCGAACCCGCTGTCCGAGACCGGCTACGACGAGACTCCCGACTACACCGCGGGGCTCCTGGAGGAGTTCGGGCGCTCGGGCTTCCTGAACATCGTGGGCGGCTGCTGCGGAACGACGCCCGCGCACATCGAGGCGATCGCGAAAGCGGTGGCCGCGCTGCCGCCGCGCAGCATTCCGCAGATCGAACGCAAGCTGCGGCTCTCGGGCCTCGAGGCATGCAACATCGGCGAGGGCTCGCTCTTCGTGAACGTCGGCGAGCGCACCAACGTCACCGGCTCGAAGGCGTTCGCGCGGCTGATCCTCGCGGGCGACTACACCGCCGCGCTCTCCGTCGCGCGCCAGCAGGTCGAGAACGGCGCGCAGATCATCGACGTGAACATGGACGAGGCGATGCTCGACTCCGAGCGCGCCATGGTCACCTTTCTCAACCTGCTCGCCGCGGAGCCGGACATCTCGCGCGTGCCGGTCATGATCGACAGCTCGAAGTGGTCGGTCATCGAGGCGGGCCTCAAGTGCGTCCAGGGCAAGCCGATCGTCAACTCGATCTCCCTCAAGGAGGGCCACGACGAGTTCGTGAAGCACGCCCGGCTCGCGCGCCGCTACGGCGCGGCGGTGGTGGTGATGTCGTTCGACGAGATGGGCCAGGCCGACACGCTCGAGCGCCGCACCCAGATCGCGCGCCGCAGTTACGACGTGCTCGTGAACGAGGTCAGATTTCCGGCCGAGGACATCATCGTCGACCCGAACATCTTCGCTGTCGCGACCGGCCTCGAGGAGCACAACAACTACGGCGTCGACTTCATCGAGGCGACACGCTGGATCCGCCGCAACCTGCCCGGCGCGCAGGTCTCCGGCGGCCTCTCGAACCTGTCGTTCTCGTTCCGCGGAAACGAGCCGGTGCGCGAGGCGATGCACACCGCGTTCCTGTACCACGCGATCCAGGCGGGCCTGACGATGGCGATCGTCAACGCCGGGCAGCTCGGCGTCTACGCCGACATCCCGAAGGACCTCCTGGAGCACGTCGAGGACGTCATCCTCAACCGCCGCCCGGACGCGACCGAGCGGATGGTGAAGTTCGCCGAAACGGTGAAGGCCGGCGGCAAGGCGAAGGAGGAGGATCTCTCCTGGCGCAAGACCTCGGTCGAGGAGCGGCTCGCGCACGCGCTGGTGCAAGGCATCTCGACCTACATCGTCGCCGACACCGAGGAGGCGCGGCTCAAGGCCGAGCGCCCGATCCAGGTGATCGAGGGCCCGCTGATGGACGGCATGAACGTCGTCGGCGATCTCTTCGGGGCCGGCAAGATGTTTCTGCCGCAGGTCGTCAAGTCCGCGCGCGTGATGAAGCAGGCGGTCGCGCACCTCGTGCCCTTCATCGAGGCCGAGAAGGCCGCCTCCGGCGACGCGAAGCCGAAGGGCAAGATCGTCGTCGCGACCGTGAAGGGCGACGTGCACGACATCGGCAAGAACATCGTCGCGGTGGTGCTCCAGTGCAACAACTTCGAGGTGCTGAACCTCGGGGTGATGGTGCCGGCGCAGAAGATCCTGGAGGTGGCGCGCGAGGAGAAGTGCGACATCGTCGGCCTCTCGGGCCTGATCACGCCCTCGCTCGAGGAGATGGCGCACGTGGCGCGCGAGATGACGCGCGAGGGGTTCGCCGTCCCGCTCCTGATCGGCGGCGCGACCACCTCGCGGGTGCACACCGCGGTGAAGATCGCCCCGAACTATCCCGGCCCGGTCGTTTACGTCCCCGACGCCTCGCGCGCGGTCGGGGTGTGCACCAGCCTGCTCTCGCCCGACCTGCACGACGGCTACGTCGCCGAGCTCAAGGCCGACTACGAGCGGATCCGGGTGCAGCACGCCGCAAAGAAAGGCCAGGCGCCGCTCGTCAGCCTCGCGGAAGCGCGCGCGAACTACTTCCCGATCGACTGGACGAGCTACTCGCCGCCGCAGCCGAAGCAGCCGGGTCGGCACGAGCTGCGCGACTACGATCTCGCCGAGCTCGCGCGCTACATCGACTGGACGCCGCTCTTCCAGACCTGGGAGCTCTCCGGCAGCTACCCGAAGATCCTCGACGACCCGGTGGTCGGGGAGACCGCGCGCCACGTGTACGCCGACGCGCAGGCGATGCTCGAGCGCATCGTGCGCGAGAGGTGGCTCACGGCGCACGGTGTCGTCACGCTCCTGCCGGCGGACGCGGTGGGCGACGACGTCGAGGTCTACACCGACGACTCGCGCCGGACGGTCATGGCCACGTTCCGGTTCCTGCGCCAGCAGACGCAGAAGGCCGAGGACCGCCACAACCTCTGTCTCGCCGACTTCGTCGCCCCGCGCGCCTCCGGCCGCCGCGACTGGCTGGGCGCGTTCGCCGTGACCGCGGGCCTCGGCTGCGAGGCGCGCGTCAAGGCGTTCGAGGCGGCGCACGACGACTACAGCGCGATCATGCTCAAAGCGCTCGCCGACCGCCTCGCCGAGGCCTTCGCCGAGCGGCTGCACGAGCGCGTGCGCAGGGAGTTCTGGGGCTACGCCGCAGACGAGGCGCTCGGGGCCGACGACCTCATCCGCGAGAAGTACGTCGGCATCCGGCCGGCGCCGGGCTATCCCGCCTGCCCCGACCACACCGAGAAGGGACCGCTCTTCGATCTGCTCGGCGCGCCGGTGCTCGGCATCACGCTCACGGAAAGCTATGCGATGTGGCCGCCGGCGAGCGTGAGCGGGTTCTACTTCTCGCACCCACAGGCGCAGTACTTCGCCGTCGGCAAGATCGGGCGCGACCAGGTCGAGGACTACGCGCGCCGCAAGTCGCTGGAGCTCAACAAGACCGAGCGCTGGCTCGCGCCCGCGCTCGCGTACGACGCGTAGCGGTCACTGCGTCTCCGAGCCGCCGCGGGACAGCCGGACGTCCTCGAGCGCGCGCGCGTCCCACCCGCCGCCGACCGCGCGCACGAGCTGCACGCTGGCGAGGAACCGTCGGCCCTGTACGTTGAGCAGCGTGCGCTCGTTGTTGAGCGCGATGGTCTGCGCGGCGATGACGTTCAGGAAGCTCACGATGCCCGCCTCGTACTGGTTCGTCGTGAGCTGGACGGACTGGCGCGCGGCGAGCGTCGCCTCCTCCAGATACCGTGCCTCTTCGGCCAGGATCTGCAGCGCCGCGAGGCTGTCCTCGACCTCCTGGAAGCCCGCCAGAACGGTCTGGCGGTACTGCGCTACCTGCCCGTCGTACGCGGCGATCGCCTGGTCGGAGACCGCGCGACGCAGCCCGCCGTCGAAGAGCGACTGGGCAAGCGACGCCCCGAGCGACCAGAACCAGCTCGGCGCCGACAGCCAGTCGGCGAAACTACCGCTGCGATAGCCACCGACCGCCGAGAGCGTCAGCGCCGGGTAGAACGCGGCCTGCGCGACGCCGATCTGCGCGTTCGCCGCCGCCACGGCGCGCTCCGCGGCCGCAATGTCCGGCCGGCGCTCGAGCAGCTCGGTGGGCATGCCGACCGGAATCACGGGCAGGACCGCGACGACCTTCGTGGCCGGCGCAATCGACAGGTCGGCGGGCGGCACGCCGATGAGCACCGCGATCGCGTGCTCGAGCTGGGCGCGGTCGAGCCCGACGTCGACGAGCTGGGCCTGCGCGCTCTTCAGCTGCACCTCCGCCTGCACCACGTCGACCCTGGCGGCCACCCCCGCGGCATAGCGGTTGCGCGTGAGCCGGAGCGAGCGCTCGTATGCGCCCACGGTCTCCTCGAGCAGCCGGCGCTGGGCGTCGGCCAGGCGCAGCGCGATGTACGTCTGCACGAGCGCCGCCTGCGAGGCGAGCCGCACCGACTCGAGGTCCGCGGCGCTCGCCTGCCAGTTCGCCTCGCCCGACTCGATTCCGCGCCGCACGCGCCCCCACAGGTCGACCTCCCAGCTCGCGCTCGCCGCGAGGTCGTAGTTGTTGGACGTGACGGCCGACGCGCCCGAGCCGGACGGTGACCGGGTGCGGAAGGCCGACGCACCCGCGTTCACCGTCGGGAAGAGGCCGGAGCGCGCCTGCTCCGCGACCGCGCGAGCCTGCCTGAAGTTCGCTTCGGCGATCCTGATCGTCTGGTTGGAGACGTCCACCCGCGCGGCGAGCGCGTCGAGCTCGCGGTCGCCGAACATCTCCCACCACTGCCCGCGCGCGAGCTGGTCGCGCGGCTCGGCGCGCTTCCAGCCCGCCATCTCCTTGTATTCCGCGGGCGTCGCGACGTCGGGCCGAACGTAGTCGGGCCCCACCATGCACCCGCCGAGCGCGACTGCAGCAACCGCAAGGGTGAAGCCCTTGATCACAGCGGCTCCAATACGGGCGTGGCACCGCGCGCGAGCTTCCGCCGGCACCAGAGGCGGAAGCGATCGAGATAGAGGTAGACGACGGGCGTCGTGTAGAGGGTGAGGAGCTGGCTGAGGATCAGCCCGCCGACGATCGCGATACCGAGCGGCTGGCGCAGCTCCGCCCCATCGCCTGCCTTCAGCGCAAGCGGGAGCGCGCCGAGGAGCGCCGCCATCGTGGTCATCATGATCGGGCGGAAGCGCAAGCTGCACGCCTGGAGAATCGCCTCTGCGGGGGATCTTCCTTCGTGGCGCTCCGCGTGGAGCGCGAAGTCGACCATCATGATCGCGTTCTTCTTCACCAGGCCGATCAGCAGGAACACCGCGATCAGCGCGATCACGCCGAATTCGGTGCCGAAGGCCTGCAGCGCGAGCAGTGCGCCGACGCCCGCGGATGGCAGCGTCGACAGGATCGTGATCGGCAGGACGAAACTCTCGTACAGGATGCCGAGCACGAGATACATCGCCACGATCGCCGCGAGGATCAGCCAGGGCTGGCGCGCGAGGGTGGTCTGGAAGCTGCGCGCCGTGCCCTGGAACCCGCCGTAGATCGAGGTCGGCATCCCGATGCGGGCCATCGTGTCGTTGATGACCGCGGTCGCCGCGGAGAGCGACACGTCCGGGGGCAGGCTGAACGAGATCGTGGAGGCGGCGAACTGGCCCTGGTGGTTCACGGACAGCGGCGTGTTGGTGAACTCGTAGCGCGCCACCGCCGATAGCGGCACCTGCTGCCCGGCCGGCGTGCGCAGGTACAGGTCCTTGAGCGCCTCCGGACTCTGGGCGTAGCGGGGATCGACCTCCATGACGACGCGGTACTGATTGCGATCGGTGTAGATGGTCGAGACGATCGCCTGGCCGAACGCGTTGCCGAGGGTCGTGTCGATGAGGTCCGGGGTGATGCCGAGCCGCGACGCCGTGGGTCGGTCTATGACGACGGTCGCCTGCAGGCCGCGGGTCTCCTGGTCGGTGCTCACGTCGGTGAGCTGCGGCACGCCCTGCAGCGCGGCCTGCAGCCGGATCGTCCAGGTCCGCAGCAGCTCGATGTCGTCGCTCTGAAGCGTGTACTGGTAGGACCCGGTGCCCGCCCGGCCGCCGATGCGCACGTCCTGCACCGGCACGAGCCAGAGGTTTGCGGCCGGCACCGCGGCGAGCTTCGGGCGGAGCCTGGCGACGACCTCCGCCGCCGAGGCGCGCCGCTCCGAAAGCGGCTTGAGCGCGATAAACATCGTGCCGGAATTGCGCGAGCCGCCGCCGGTCACCGCGGTCACCTGCTCCACCGCCGGGTCGGCGCGCACGATGTCGACCAGGCGATTCATCTTCTCGCGCGTCGCGGCGAACGAGCTCGACTGGTCGGTGCGGATCCAGCCGATCAGGCGTCCGGTGTCCTGCTGCGGGAAGAAGCCTTTCGGGATGGTGATGTAGAGATAGACGTTGAGGCCGATGGTCGCGGCGAGCACCGCGATGGTGAGGAGCGAGTGGCGCAGGGCCCAGGCGAGGCTGCGCTCGTAGCCCCGCCGCAGCGCGTCCTGCCAGCGCCCGATCGCCGCCGAGAGGCGGCCCTCGGCGCCCGGCCGGGGCCGGTCGAGGAGGCGGGCGCACATCATCGGCGTGAGCGTGAGCGACACCACGAGCGAGATCAGGATCGCCGCCGAGAGCGTGAGAGCGAATTCGCGGAAGAACCGGCCCACGACATCGCCCATGAACAGGATCGGGATGAACACCGCGACCAGCGACAGGCTCATCGAAACGACCGTGAAACCGACCTCGCGCGCGCTAGCCGTCGCCGCGGCGAGCGGCGTCATGCCGGCCTCGACATGCCGGGCCGCGTTCTCGAGCACGACGATCGCGTCGTCGACGACGAACCCGGTCGCGACGATGAGCGCCATCAGCGAGAGGTTGTTCAGGCTGTAGCCTGCGAGGTACATGAACCCGAACGTCGTGACGATCGACACCGGGACGGCCGCGGCCGGGATCAGCGTCGCACGCACGCGCCGCAGGAACGCGAACACGACCAGGATGACCAGCGCCACCGCGATCACGAGCGTCTTCTGCACTTCCGCGAGCGAGGCCTTGATGGTCGAGGTGCGCTCCATCGCGATGTCGAGCTCGATCGCCGCTGGGATCGACGCGCGCATCCACGGCAGCAGGTCGCGCACGCGCTGCACGACCTCGAGGATGTTGGCGCCCGGCTCGCGGTGGATCGTGAGCAGCACCGCCGGCCGGCCGTTGCTCGACCCTGCGTTGCGCACGTCCTGCACCGAGTCCACCACCTCGGCCACGTCGCCGAGGCGCACCGCGGCGCCGTTGCGGTACGCGATGATCAGCGGCAGGTACTCGGCCGCGGTGCGCGCCTGGTCGTTCGCGTAGATCCACCACTGCCGCTCGCCGTCCTCCACCAGCCCCTTCGGCCGGTTGGCGTTGGCGTTGGCGAGCGCGGTGCGGACCTCGCCCAGGCCGATGCCGTACGCGGCGAGCGCCTTGGGATTGAGCTCGACGCGCACGGCCGGAAGCGCGCTCCCTCCCACCGAAACCGACCCGACGCCGCGCAGCTGCGCGAGCTTCTGGCCGAGGATCGTGTCCGCGACGTCGTAGAGCCTTCCCTGGGTCAGGGTGTCGGAGGTCAGCGTCAGCACCATGATCGGCGAGTCCGCCGGATTCGCCTTGCGGTAGGTCGGGTTGCCCGGCATGCCAGTGGGCAGCTGCCCGCGTGCCGCGTTGATCGCGGCCTGCACCTCGGTCGCAGCGTCGTTGATGTCGCGGCTAAGGTCGAACTGCAGCACGACGCGGGTCGACCCGAGCGAGGACGAGGAGGTGATCTCGTTGACGCCCGCGATGCGCCCGAGCTGGCGCTCGAGCGGCGTTGCGACCGTCGCCGCCATCGTCTCCGGGCTCGCGCCCGGCAGGCTCGCCGACACCACGATGACCGGGTACTCGACCTGCGGCAGCGGCGCGACCGGCAGCTGCGTGTACGCGACCGCGCCGGCGAGGGTGAGGCCGATCGCGAGCAGCGTCGTCGCCACCGGCCGGCCGATGAAGGGTGCGGAGAGATTCATGGCCGCGCCCCCCGCGAGGCGGGCTCATCCGGCGGTGCGAGCCGCGAACGGGCCCGCTGCGCCAGCCGGTCGAACGCGAGGTAGATGACGGGCGTCGTGAAGAGCGTGAGCACCTGGCTCACGATCAGCCCGCCCACCATCGTGAGCCCGAGCGGCTGGCGCAGCTCGGAACCGACGCCGGTCCCGAGCATGAGGGGCAGCGCGGCAAACAGCGCGGCGAGCGTCGTCATGAGAATCGGCCGGAAGCGCAGCAGGCAGGCCTGGTGGATGGCCTCGCGTGGCGACTTGCCTTCGTTGCGCTCCGCGTCGAGCGCGAAGTCGATCATCATGATCGCGTTCTTCTTCACGATGCCGATCAGCAGGATGATCCCGATGACGGCGACGATGCCGAGCGGCGTGCGCGCAAGGAGCAGGGCCGCGAGCGCGCCGACCGCCGCCGAAGGCAGCGTCGACAGGATCGTGATCGGGTGGATGTAGCTCTCGTAGAGCACCCCCAACACGATGTAGACGGTGACGATCGCCGCGAGTATGAGGAGCAGCGTCCCGGACAGGGACGCCCGGAACGACGCGGCAGCGCCCTGGAACTCGGTCTGGATCGCGGCCGGCAATCCGATCTCGCGCTCGAGCGCCTGGATCTCGTCGACCGCGGCGCCGAGCGAGGCGCCCGGCGCGAGGTTGAATGAGATGGTCGCGGCGGGAAACTGGCCGCTGCGATTGAGCGCGAGCGGCGCGGTGCCCACCTCCACCCGCGCGAGCGCCGACAGCGGGACCTGCGCGCCGGACGACGACGTGACGTAGATGTCCCTGAGCGCGTCCGGCCCGCGCCGGAACTCCGGCTTAACCTCGAGCACGACTCGGTACTGGCTCGCCTGCGTGAAGATGGTCGAGACGAGGCGCTGGCCGAACGCGTTGTAGAGCGCGGTGTCGATCGCCGACGGCGTGATGCCGAGGCGGCCGGCGCTGTCGCGGTCGATCTGCACGAACGCCTGCAGGCCCTCGTTCTGCAGGTCGGACGCGACGTCGGTGAGCGCCGGCAGGGCGCGCATGCGCTCGACCATCTTCGGCACCCACTCGCCGAGCAGCCCGGGATCGGCCGCCTCGAGGGTGAACTGGTACTGCGTGCGGCTGACGCGATCCTCGACGGTGAGGTCCTGCACCGGCTGCATGTAAAGCGTGATGCCCGGCACCTGCGCGAGTTCGGGCTGCAGGCGGCGGATGACGTCGGACGCGTGGATGCGCCGCTCGGCGAGCGGCCGCAGGTTGATCAGCATCCGCCCGCTGTTCAGCGTCGCGTTCGCGCCGTCGACGCCGATGAACGACGACAGGCTCTCGACCGCAGGGTCGCGCAGGATCACCCTGGCGAGCGCCTGCTGGCGCTCGGCCATCGCGGCAAAGGACACGCTTTGCGGCGCTTCCGAGATGCCCTGTATCACACCGGTGTCCTGCACCGGGAAGAAGCCCTTCGGCACGACGAGGTAGAGCACGGCCGTCAGCACCAGCGTCGCGACCGCGACCGCGAGGGTCGCGCGCTGGCGCTCGAGCACCCAGTCGAGCGCACGCCCGTAGCGCTCGATCGTCCGTTCGAAGAACCGGCCGGAGGCGCGGTAGAAGGCGCCGCGCTCGTGCGGCTCGCTCCGGCGCAGCAGCTTCGCGCACATCATCGGGGTGAGCGTGAGCGACACGACCGCCGAGATCAGGATTGCGACCGCGAGCGTGACCGCGAACTCGCGGAACAGCCGCCCGACCACCTCGCCCATGAAGAGCAGCGGGATGAGCACGGCGACGAGCGAGATCGTGAGCGAGATGATGGTGAAGGCGATCTGGCGCGAGCCCTTCAGCGCCGCCTCGAGGGGCCGCTCCCCCTGCTCGACGTAGCGCGCGATGTTCTCGATCACCACGATCGCGTCGTCGACGACGAAACCGGTGGCGACGACCAGCGCCATCAGCGTGAGGTTGTTGATCGAGAACCCGGCGAGGTACATGAACCCGAACGTGCCGACGAGCGACAGCGGCACCGCCACGCTCGGGATCAGCGTCGCCGGGACGCTGCGCAGGAAGAGGAAGATGACCATCACGACCAGCGCGATCGCCACCACCAGCTCGACCTGCACGTCGCGTACCGAGGCGCGGATCGTGACGGTCCGGTCGGTCAGGATCGCGACGTCGACCGCGGCCGGCAGCGAGGACTGCAGCTGCGGCAGCGCGCGCTTGACGCGGTCGGCGACCTCGATCACGTTCGCCCCGGGCTGGCGCTGGATGTTCAGGATGACCGCCGGCACGTCGTTCATCCACGCTGCGAGCCGGATGTTCTCCGCGTCGTCGACGATGTCGGCCACGTCCTGGAGCAGCACCGGCGCGCCGTTGCGGAAGGCGACCACTACCGGGCGATACTCGGCGGCCGAGCGCAGCTGGTCGTTCGCGTCGATCGTGTAGGCGCGGCTCGGGCCGTCGAAGCTGCCCTTCGCCTTCTTCACGTTCGCGGCCGCGATCGCGGTGCGCACGTCCTCGAGGCCGAGGTTGTTCGCCGCGAGCGCCTTCGGGTTCACCTGCACGCGCACCGCGGGCCGCTGCCCGCCCGAGAGCGTGACCAGGCCCACGCCCGAGATCTGCGAGAGCTTCTGCGCGAGGCGCGTGTCGGCGAGATTCTGGATCTCCGGCAGCGGCATCGTCTTCGACGCGAGCCCGAGCGTGAGGATCGGCGCGTCGGCCGGGTTGACCTTGCTGTAGACCGGGGGCGCCGGCAGGTCCTGCGGCATCAGGTTCGAGGCCGCGTTGATCGCCGCCTGCACGCCCTGCTCGGCGACGTCGAGGGGAACCGCGAGGTCGAACTGCAGGGTCACCACGGAAGCGCCGCCGGAGCTCGTCGACGACATCTGCTTGAGCCCCGGGATCTGCCCGAACTGTCGCTCGAGCGGCGCGGTCACCGACGAGGCCATCACCTCCGGGCTCGCGCCCGGGTAGAAGGTGAAGACCTGGATGGTCGGGTAGTCGACCTGCGGGAGCGCGGAAACCGGCAGCTGGCGGTACGCCACGAAGCCGGCGAGCAGGATGGCGACCATCAGCAGCGTGGTCGCCACCGGGCGCAGGATGAACGGCCGGGACGGGTTCATGCGCCTACTTCGCAGCCGGGCCGGGCGGCCCTTTCTCTCCCCCGGCCGGCGGCTTGGCGCGCGTGCCCTTGCCCGCGCGCCCGTCCACCGGCGGCTTGAACTCCGGCCGCACGCCGACCTCGACCCGCGCGCCGTCGCGCAGTCGGTCCGTCCCGTCGATCACGACCACCTCGCCCGGCGCGAGACCCGCGGCGATCGCCATGCGCTGACCGTCGACGGTACCCGGCTTGACGGTGCGCACTGCCACGGTCTGGTCGGGCTTCACGACGTAGACGAAGAACCCCTGCGCGCCGCGCTGGACCGCCGAGGTCGGGATCACCACCGCGTCGCGCAGCGTGTCGAGCTTCATGCGCACGTTGACGAACTGGTTGGGGAAGAGGGCGCTGTCCGAATTCGCGAACTGCGCGCGCAGCTTGACCGTGCCGGTCGCCGGGTCCACCACGTTGTCGACCGACGCGAGCACGCCGGCCGCGAGCTTCGCCTTGAGCTCCCGGTCCCAGGCCTCCACCGGCAGCTTCTCGCCGGACTGCACCCGCTTCATCACCGCGGACACGTCGTCCTGCGGCACGCTGAACACCACGGTGATCGGCTGGAGCTGGGTGATCACCACGAGTCCGTTCGGCTCGTTGCCCGTCACCATGTTCCCCGGATCGACCTGGCGCAGCCCCGCGCGACCGGAAATCGGCGCCGTGATGCGCGCGTAGGTAAGCTGCAGTCGCGCGTTGTCGATAGCGCTCTGGTTGATCTTCACTGCGCCTTCGTACTGCCGCACGAGCGCCGCCTGGGTGTCGACCTGCTGCTTGGCGATTGAGTCCTGCTCGAACAGCGTGCGATAGCGTGCCAGGTCGAGGCGCGCGTTCTCGAGCAGGGCCTGGTCGCGCGCCATCTGCCCCTCGGCCTGCGCGAGCTGCACCTGGAACGGGCGCGGATCGATCTCGGCGAGGAGCTGGCCTTCCTTCACGAGCTGGCCTTCCTCGAACGCGACGCGCAGCAGCTGACCGGTGACGCGCGCTTTCACCGCGACGGTGCGCAGCGGCGCCGCGGTGCCGATGCCGGTGAGATAGGCATCGATGTCGGCGCTGCGCACCGGCGCCGCGACGACCGGAACGGGCCCGGGTGCACCGCCGGCGCCGGGCCGCCCGGGCGGGGCGGAAGCCGGCGTCGCGGGCGCCCCGCCGTACCGCTGGTACGCGATATAGCCGATGCCCAGGAGCACCGCAGCCGCGACGAGCCAGAGCAGCCAGCGCGAGCGTCGCTGCGCCGGAGTCTGCACCATGGACGGTTCCCTCAACGCCGGGTCCGATTTCCGCAGCGCGGGGTCGGTAGGGCGGTTCATCGGTCCATTAGATCAGAAACCGCGCCCCGGTTTCCCCTCGCGGCGGCAACCGGGTGTAAAGAAAGATTGCCGGGCCGCGTAGAATCCGCGCGCAATCCCTCCCCTCGTTTCCCTGCCAGGAGCATTCATGACGATCAAGCGCCACAACCCCCACGGCGGCATCCTCTCCGACGCGGTCGAACACGGTGGACTCGTCTGGGTCGCCGGCACCGTCGCCGACGATCCGACCCAGGACATCACCGGCCAGACGCGGCAGGTGCTCGCGTCGATCGACGCGGCGCTGGCAAAGGCCGGCAGCAACAAGTCGAAGATCCTCTGGGCGAACGTCTGGGTCACCGACATCCGCAACCGCGAAGGGATGAACGCGGTGTGGAAGGCATGGGTCGACCCGAACAACCTGCCGGCGCGCGCCACGGTCGAGGCCAAGCTCGCCGACCCGCGCATGCTCGTCGAGATCGCCTGCGTCGCGGCAAAGTAGCATTGCATCCGGACGCCACTTTCGCGCGCCTGCTCGCGACGTTCCCGCGCGCGGGCCGCGTCGAGTGGATCGGCGTGCGCCCTGCACGGCACGTGCCGCCGGAGACACTCGGCGAGGTGCTTGCGACCGACGGCGGGCTGCTCGGCGACCACTACGGCGGCGGGAAGCGGGAGGTGACGCTGATCCAGGCCGAGCATCTCCCCGCCGTCGCGTCGCTCGTTGGCGCGCCGCGCGTCGATCCGGCGCTCCTGCGCCGGAACCTCGTCGTCTCGGGCCTGAACCTCCTTGCGCTCAAGGATCGGCGCTTTCGCGTGGGGGAGGCGGTGCTCGAGTACGCCGGGCTGTGCCATCCCTGCTCGCGGATGGAGGAGGCGCTCGGTGCCGGCGGATACAACGCGATGCGTGGTCACGGCGGCATCACCGCGCGCGTGCTCGAGCGTGGCGCCATCCGGCAGGGCGACCCGGTCATCGCACTGGTTTGAACGCACTCCGGAAGACGTGGTCCCATCCGGCATGGAACCCTCCCAGCACCTCCAGGCGAGCTGGCACATCGTTGCCTGGCTTGCTTTCGCTGCGGCGATCGCAGGGTCGCTCGTGCGCGCCGACTGGTCGCGGCTCCGCGCGAGCGAGCAGAGCCACGCGTTCTTCGGCGCGGTCGTCGCCGTGGCGCTGCTGTGGACGATCGGCAGCAGCGTCGGTCCGGTGCGCTTTCACCTGCTCGGCGCGACGCTCCTCTATCTCATGTTCGGCCTGCCGCTGGCGCTCGTCGGCATGACGCTGGCGGCCGTGGCGACGACCCTCGCCACCGACCACGACTGGATCGCAATCGCGGGCCGTGTCCTCGTCGCGGGCGCGCTGCCGGCGCTCGTCAGTCACGTCGTGCGACGCGCGGCCGAGGCACGCCTTCCCGCCAATTTCTTCATCTACGTCTTCGTGGTCGGCTTCCTCGGCGGCGGCCTCGCGATGCTTGCGACGGTCGCGGCAGTCGCCGCAAGCTTCGCGCTCGCGGCACCCTCGGCCGGGCCCCAGAGCGACGCCTGGACCGCGCTCGCGCTGATGCTTGCATTCGCGGAGGCCACGTTGACCGGGATGCTCATCACGCTCTTCGTGGTCTACAAACCCGGGTGGGTGGGCACCTTCGACGACGCGCGCTACCTGCGCCGGAGGCAGTCTTGAGACGCGTCCTTGCCCTCGTGCTCACCGCGTTCCTCGCCGCGTGTGCACCGGACCTCGACTGGCGCGAGCTTCACTGGGAGGAGGGCAAGGTCAAGGTGCTCCTGCCCGGGAGGCCGTCGAAGTCCGCGCGTGAGGTCGTGCTGGCGGGCGAGAAGGTCATGATGCAGATGCTGCAGACGCAGATGTCCGGCATGGCCTTCGGCGTCGCCTACGCGCCGCTGCCGCCCGGCGACCCCGGTGCGCTCCTGCCGGCCGCGCGCGACGCGCTGCTGCGGAACATCGAGGGCACGCTCGTCACCGAGCGCGAAGTCGAAGTGCGCGGTATCGGGTCCAGCCCTCCGCTCCGGGGCCGCGAGTTCACCGGGGAAGGGGTCGTGGCGGGGACGCCGATGCTGATTGCCGCACGGCTCGTCGCGGCGAACGGCCGCTTCTACCAGGTCGTATTCGTCGCACGCAAGGATCGCGCCGAGCGGGTGGACTTGCCGCTCTACCTCGGGTCTCTGACGCTCGTGCCCTGAAACGCGGCGAGGGTCGCCGGATCGGACGCCACTTCGCCGCCCTCGCGCGCCTCGATGACCGCTTCGACCGCGAGCACCGGCGCGAGCCACGGGCTGCGCAGGGTACGTAGCGACTCGGCGACGTGGCTGGCGGCGTCGAGCTCGATGATCAGCCGGGCGGGACGGGCCCCGCGCAGCAGCCGCGTGAGGCCGACGCGCAGCGCGACCCGCGCCGTGCAGCACACGCATCCGCCACCCGCACTCGCGAGGACGACGCCGGGCCGCGACGCGAGCCGCGCGGCGCCATCCGCGCTCGCCAGCACCGCCCAGGTCTCCCCGCCGGGGCGTGAACCCAGCAGTCGCTCGATCAACGCGGCCTTGGCGGCGCCGTCATTACCGCTGACGATCACCGTGGGGATGTTCGCAAGCAGGGTCACTTGCGCCAGAACGCCGGTGTGAAGACGACCAGCAGCGTGAACAGCTCCAGACGCCCGAGCAGCATTGCGATCGCGCAGACCCAGGTTTGGAAGTCCGTAAGCACCGCGTAGTTGGTCGCCGGGCCGACCTGGCCGAGCCCGGGGCCCATGTTGTTGAGGCAGGCGGTGACCGCGGAGAACGCGGTGATGAAATCCAGACCCGTCGCGATCAGCAGGAGCGACAGCCCGACCATCGTCAGGCCGTACACGAGCATGAACGCGAGCACGGCGAAGATCAGGTTGTTCTCGACCGCGTGTCCCGCGATCTTCAGCGGCACCACCGCGCGCGGGTGGACGATGCGCGTGAACTCGCGCACCGACTGCTTGAGAAGTACCAGCGCGCGGATCATCTTCATGCCGCCGCCGGTCGAACCGGAGGAGGTCGCGAAGCAGGAGAGGTAGAGCATCCACAGCGGCGCGAAGATCGGCCAAAGCGCAAAGTCCGTGTTGGCGAACCCGGTGGTGCTCGCGATCGAGACCACGTTGAAGGCCGAGAACCGCAGCGCCGTCCAGAAGCTCGGGTAGGTTGCCGTCCACCACAGGAACAGCGCGACGCCCAGCGCGCTGCCGAGCATCGCCAGCAGGACGAACCCAGCCTCCGGATCACGCGCGTACGGCCGGAACGAGCGGGCGCGGACGGCAAGGAAGTGGGTCGCGAAGTTCAGGCTCGCGGCCAGCATGAAGGCGATCGTCACCGCCTCGATCGCCGGGGAGTCCCAGTACCCGAAGCTCGCGTCGTGCGACGAGAACCCGCCCAGCCCCATCGTGGAGAACGCGTGGATCAGCGCATCGAGCCAGGTCATGCCCGCGAGCCACATCGCGGAGATGCACAGGATGGTCATGGCGAAGTAGACGGTCCAGAGGCCCTTCGCCGTTTCGGTGATACGCGGCGTGAGCTTCGCATCCTTCATCGGCCCGGGCGTCTCCGCCCTGAAGATCTGCGCACCGCCGACGCCGAGCAGCGGGAGGATCGCGACCGCGAGCACCATGACCCCCATCCCGCCCATCCACACGAGCTGCGTGCGCCAGACGTTGATCGAGGGCGGCAGCCTGTCGAGGTCCGAGAGCACGGTCGCGCCCGAAGTGGTCAGACCGGACACCGTCTCGAAGTAGGCGTCGGTGAACGAGAGGTCCGGCAGGACCAGCAGGAGGGGGAGCGTCGCGAACGCGGGCAGGACCGTCCACGCGAGCGCGACGAGCAGGAACCCGTCGCGCACCTGCAGCTCGCCCCGATGGCCGCGCGCGGCGAGCCACAGGAGCGCGCCGCAGGCAAACGTGCCGGCGAGCGCCTCGTCGTAAGCCGTCTCCGCGCCGTCGCCGAGCAGATGGGCGACCGTCGCCGGCAGCGCGAGCGACAGGCCGAAGATCATGACGATCAGCGCGAAGGTCTGCGCGAGCGGCCCGTAACGGGCCAGCATCGGGAGCGGGGCGCGCAGCGTCTGCAACACAGGTGTGCGGCTCCGGCCTGCTACGAGGCTGCGTTCACTTGCGCCAGAACGCCGGAGTGAAGACGACGAGCAGCGTGAACAGCTCAAGTCGCCCGAGCAGCATGGCGATCGCGCACAGCCAGGTCTGGAAGTCCGTCAGCACCGCGTAGTTGGTCGCCGGGCCGACCTGGCCGAGCCCGGGGCCCATGTTGTTGATGCATGCGGTGACGGCCGAGAACGCAGTGAGGAAATCGAGGCCGGTGGCGGTGAGCAGCAGCGACATCCCCACCATCGTCAGCCCGTAGACGAGCATGTACGCGAGCACCGCGAAGATGAGGCTGTTCGGCACCGGCGTGCCGCCGATGCGGAGCGGCGCGACCGCGCGCGGATGCAAGATGCGCGTGAACTCGCGCACCGACTGCTTGAGAAGTACCAGCGCGCGGATCATCTTGATCCCGCCGCCGGTGGATCCCGACGAGGACGCGAAGCAGCACAGATAGAGCATCCACAGCGGGGCGAAGACCGGCCACAGGCCGTAGTCGGTGTTGGCGTAGCCGGTGGTGCTCGCGACCGACACGACGTTGAAGGTGGCGAACCGGAGCGCGGTCGGGAACGAGTCGTAGACGCCGTGCCCGAATAGGAATGCGGCGACCAGGACCGCGCTGCCGAGCATCACGAGCACGACCATGCCCGCTTCGGGGTCGCGAACATAGGCGGCGAGCGCGCGCTGCCGCAGCACCAGGAAATGGGTGGCGAAGTTGATGCTTGCGATCAGCATGAAGGCGATTGCCACCGCCTCGATCAGCGGCGAGTCCCAATAGCCGAAGCTCGCGTCGTGCGAGGAGAACCCGCCGAGGCCAATGGTCGTGAACGAGTGGATGACCGCGTCCATGGGGCTCATTCCGGCGAGCCAGTACGCAACCCCGCAGGCGACCGTGAGCAGTAGGTAGACGCGCCACAATCCCTTTGCCGTCTCGGTGATGCGCGGGGTGAGCTTGGTGTCCTTCATCGGCGTGGGCGTCTCGGCCTTGAACACCTGCGACCCGCCGACGCCGAGCAACGGCAGGATCGCGACCGCGAGTACCACCACGCCCATTCCGCCCATCCAGATGAGTTGCGCGCGCCAGAGATTGATCGACGCCGGGAGCCGGTCCAGGTCCGACAGGACGCTCGCGCCGGAGGCGGTGAAGCCCGACGCGGCCTCGAAGTAGGCGTCGGTGAACGACAGACCCTCGATCTGCAGCAGCAGCGGCAGCGTCGCGAAGGCCGGCAGCACGAGGTACACGGCGGCGACGAGCAGGAAGCCGTCGCGCACCTGCAATTCTCCCGAGTATCGGCGCGACGCGAGCCAGAGCAACGCGCCCGCAGCGAGCGTGATCGCGACCGCCTCGTCGTAGGCGCCCTGCGCGCCGTCGTCGAGCGCGTACGACACCGCGAGGGGCACTAGGATGGACAGCCCGAACATCACCACGATCAGGCCGAACGTGTTCGCGAGCGGCGCGACGCGCGCGAGCATCGGGAGCGGAACGCGAAGGACGCGCAGCACGGATCGAGCCGCGCTAGATGAAGCTGTACCCGACCTGGAACAGCTTCTCGACTCGCGGAATCATGCGCTTGTTCGCGAGGAACATGATCACGTGATCGTCGGGCCGCACGATGGTGTCGTGGTGCGCCATCACCACCTCGCTCTTGCGCTCGTCGGCTACGAGGTCGCTCTTGCGCACCACCTCCGGGCGGGGCAGCGCGCGCACGATCGCCCCGATGGTCGCCCCGCGCGGCAGCTCGATGTCTTCGACCTTCTTTCCAATCACCTTGCAGGTCTTCTCGTCGCCGTGGGCGACGAGCTCGATCGCCTCGGCCACCCCGCGCCGCAGGCTGTGCACCGCCGCGACGTCCCCGCGGCGGATGTGCTGGAGGAGCTTCCCGATCGTCACCTGCGCCGGCGAGATCGCGATGTCGATCTGCCCGCCCTGCACCAGGTCGGCGTAGGAGCGGCGATTGATCAGCGCGACGACGCGGCGCGCGCCCATGCGCTTGGCGAGCAGCGCGCTCATGATGTTGTTCTCGTCGTCGTTGGTGAGCGAGAGGAAGAGGTCCATCTCGCCGATGTTCTCGTTCTCGAGCAGCTCCTCGTCGGTCGCGTCGCCCTGCAGCACCAGCGCCTTGGCGAGCCGCCCGGCGATGTGCTCGGCGCGCCGCTTGTTCACCTCGATGAGCTTCACCTGGTACTCGCTCTCCAGGGCGAGGGCGAGGCGCAGGCCGATGTTTCCGCCGCCGGCGATCATCACGCGGCGCACCGGCTTGTCCATCTTGCGCAGCTCGCGCATGACCTGGCGGATGTGCTCGGTGTCGGCGAGGCAGAACACCTCGTCGCCGCCCTTCACCACGGTGTCCCCGTCCGGGATGATCGCCTGGTCGCCGCGGAAGATCGCCGTCACGCGCGCATCGACGTTCGTCAGGTGCTGGCGCAGGTCCTTCAGCGGATGGCCGACGAGCGGTCCGCCCTCCACCGCGCGCACCGCGACCATGGTGACGCGGCCCCCGGCGAAGTCGAGAACCTGCAGCGCCTCGGGGAACTCGATCAGGCGGCTGATCGCCTCGGTGACGATGTCCTCGGGGCTGATCGCGTAGTCGACCGCGAAGCCCTCGTCGGAGAGCAGCTCCGGACGCGCGACGATGCTGCGCGAGCGCACGCGTGCTATCCGGGTGGGCACGTTGAAGAGCATCTTGCCCACCTTGCAGGCGGCGAGATTGGTCTCGTCGGACTGGGTGACCGCGATCAGCAGGTCGGTATCCTCGACGCCCGCCTCAATCAGGGTGCTCGGGTGCGCCGCGAAGCCCACCACCGTGCGCAGATCGAGCCGGTCCTGCAGGTCCTTCAGCCGCGACGGGTCGATGTCCACGACCGTGATGTCGTTCTGCTCGGAGACCAGGCTCTCGGCAAGCGTCGAGCCGACCTGGCCCGCGCCCATGATGAGGATCTTCACTGTAGCTCCCTGATCAGCGCGCGGATTCTATGCCCAATCCCGCCCGCGTCGTACGCTCGCGCCGTGCCTACTCGTCCTTCTTCGCCGGCCCGATGCCGAGCTGCTTCAGCTTGCGGTAGAGATGCGTGCGCTCCAGCCCCGAGCGCTCGGCGAGGCGGCTTATCGAGCCGTCGCGCGCGAGATGATGCTCGAAGTACGCGCGCTCGAACGCCTCGCGCGCCTCGCGCAGCGGCAGGTCGAGCGGCAGGCCGGCGAGGGCAGGCTCGGCCTGCGGCGCGAGCAGCACGCGCTCCACGTCCTCCACGTCGATCTCGTCGTGGAGCGCCGCGAGCGCGGCGCTGCGCACTACCTGCTGCAACTCCTCGAGATTGCGCGGCCAGGCGAAGTTGCGCAGCAGGTTGAGCGCCGCGGTTGAGAACTCGCGCGGCGGGCAGAGGCGCGCTTCGACGTACTGCGCGAGCAGCATCGACGCGAGCTCCGGGATGTCCTCGGCATGCTGCCGCAGGGCGGGCAGCATCAGGACGAGCTGCGAGAGCTGCGCGAGGAGCGCGGCGTCGAACCCGCGCTCCTCGGCGAGGCGGCGCGGGTCCTCCGAGGTGAACGAAACGAGCCGGACCTTCTGCCTCTCCGCACGCGCGGCGATGAAGGCCAGGCTCTTCTGCTGGAGCCGGCTCAGGCCGGCGAGGTCGTCGACGAACAGGATCCCGCCGGTCGCCTGCGTGAGGAGGTCCTGCGACGAGTCGGCCAGGCCCGGCCCGGCGCTCACCCACGGCGTGCCCGGATGCTGGAGCGCCCGCGCGTAGAGCTCCGGCATGACGCCGGGCTCCCCGCGCAGGAGCAGCGACGCGCTCGCCTGCGCGAGCTGGGCAAGCCGCTTGCGCAGATCGACGATCGGCGCGGTGCGCCCCAGGTTCGCGAGCGAGAGTCGCGGCTCCGTGCGCGTCTCGCCCGCCCGCAGCGCGCGCTTGACGGTCGCGAGCAGCTTCTGCATCGCGATCGGCTTTTCCAGGAAGTCGAGCGCCCCGATGCGCGTCGCGTCCACCGCGGTGTCGATCGTGGCGTGCCCGGACATCACCACCACCGGCATGGTGAGCTGCCCGCCCGCCGCCCACTCCTTCAGCAGCGAGATGCCGTCGGTGTCCGGCATCCAGATGTCGAGCAGCACGAGGTCGGGCCGCTCGCGCGCGCGGGCCTCGCGCGCCGCGGTCGCGTTCTCAGCGAGGCGCACGGTGTGCCCCTCGTCGGACAGGATCTCCGAGAGGAGCTCGCGGATCCCCACTTCGTCGTCGACTACCAGGATCGTTGCCATTTCGGATCCCCGACCTATGCCGCGAGCGGGAGCGCGATGGTGACCGCGGCGCCACCCCGGCCGGATTCGCCCGCCCGGTTCTCGATGCTGACCGAGCCGTGGTGCTCGTCGATGATCTTCTTCACGATCGCGAGCCCGAGCCCGGTGCCCTTCGGCTTGGTGGTGACGTACGGCTCGAACGCATGCTTCATGATCGACTCGGCGAACCCGCCGCCGTTGTCGCTGATCGCGAGCCGGACGCGCTCCCCGGTGCGCTCGGTGCGCACCTCGATCGCGGGGTCGGGATGGCCGGCGAGCGCGTCCTCGGCGTTCTGCAGCAGGTTGTGGATCACCTGCCGCAGCTGCGCCGCGTCGCCGCGCACCGGCGGCAGCGTCGGGTCGAGCGACGAGCGGATGCGCGCAGGCGAGTGGTCGTAGAGGACGAGCACTTCGGCCACCAGCCGGTTCAGGTCGAGCGCGCCGAGGGTCGGTGCGGGCATGCGTGCGTAGTCGCGGAAGTCGTCGACCATCGACTTCATTGCCGCAACCTGGTTGACGATCGTCTCGGTTGCGCGCGCGAGCGCCGCCGCGTCCTGCGTGGAGAGCTTGTCGGCGAGCTTCGCCTGCAGGCGCTCGGCGGAGAGCTGGATCGGGGTGAGCGGGTTCTTGATCTCGTGCGCCAGACGGCGCGCCACCTCGGCCCAGGCGGTGGCCCGCTGGGCCGCGATGAGCTGCGTGACGTCGTCGAACACCACGACGTATCCGCCGCCGCCCGGCAGCCGCGATCCGCGGACGAGGATCGTGATTCCGCGCCCCTGCAGGTCGAGCTCGCGCTGCCAAGCGCCCGGGATGTGCTCCTCCGCAAACCCCTCCCGAATCGCCTCGGCCAGCGTGTCGAGCGTCGCGGAGCCGCCCAGCGGCCCGCCGACGCAGCCGACGACCTCGTTGCCGAGAATCGCCGCCGCGCCGTGGTTCGCGACCTGGAGTCGGTAGGTCTCGTCGAACGTGAGCACGCCAGCCGAGAGGTTCGCTAGGATGTTCTCGAGGTGGGCGCGCGCGCTCTCCACCTGTTCGCGGTTCGCCTCGGCCGCTCCGCGCGCGTCGTCGAGCTGCCCGATCATGCTGTTGAACGACCGGGTGAGGATGCCGAGCTCGTCGCGACTCGTCACCCGCGGCCGGTGGCTGAAGTCGCCGCGCGCCACCGCGAGCGTGGACTCGGCGAGCTCCGCGAGCGGCTCGGACAGACGCCGGCTCAGAATGAAGGCGAGCGCAATCGCCGAGAACAGGGCGAGCAGCAACGTCAGGGTGAGCGTGAGGATGTAGATCCGCTTGAGGCCGGCGCGCAGCAGCGAGAGTTCCTTGTAGTCCCGGTAGACCGACTGCACCGTCTCGGCCTTTTCCGCGATGCGCGGCGGAACGGCGTGGGTGAGCTGCAGCAGCCGGGTCTCGTCCGCGATCGCCGTGCCGCCCACCGGCACCACGACGCGCAGCACTAGGCCCTTCTCGCCGAGCGCCTCGATCGCCGCGTACGGCCGTCCGGCACGCACCTGGCGCACGACCGCGACCGGCGGCGCCTCGGGAACGAGCTTCGCGACTTCCCCGCTCGCGCCCCCGATCACCGAACCGCCGGTGCCCACGAGCATCGCGTCGTCCACGCCCGCCTGCTCGCGCAGGCGGTTGAGGGCGAAGGATTGCGCCGCCGGAGGCAGATCCCCGAGCTCGAGCGCCATGACGCGCGCCTTGCCGCGCAACTCCTCGAGCATCGCGTCGAGCGCGTCGCGGCCGAGCGACAGGCCGCTCTCCAGGGCGTTGTCGACGCGCACGTCGAACCACGACTCGATGCTCTTCGCGAGGAACTGCAGGGACACCGTGTACACGAGGACACCCGGGACGATCGCCATCGCGACGAACAGCACGAGCAGGCGCAGCGTCAGCCGCGACCCGAACACCTTCGCGCGCAACGCCCGCCGCAGGCGCCAGAGCTGGTAGCCGACCAGCCCGACGAGCGCCACCGCAATCACGCCGTTCAGGATCAGGAGCAGCGGGTAGTGCTGCGCGAAAAGCGAGGAGTTGGCGCTCGCCACCGCGAGCAGGAAGAGCAGGATCCCGCCAAGTGCTGCGCTGACGACGAGCGCGTAGGTCATCGCTCGGCCTCCGCCTGCTCGATCGGCCCGTTCACCGTCCACTTCTTCCACTGCGCACCGAGCGTCCAGTCGCGGTTGGCGAGCGCGCTCACTTGGAACGGTTTCGGCAGCTGGGCGGTGTCGAGGCGCATTCGCGTGTACGCCACGTAACTCGTGTCGGGCTTGATGGCGTCCTTCGCGAGCACCTGCCAGCCCCGCACGGTGGACAGGACGCGCAGGGCCTCGTCGAGGGTCGCGAAGCTCTGGTGCAGCGCGCCGGTCGTGAGTCGATAGGTACGCGTGAGCGCGTGGAAGGAAAGGCGCGTAGAGCGCGTCGCAGTCGCGACGCGCTCGTCCAGCCAGTACCAGCGCGGCCGGACGAGCTCGAACTCAGTCACGAAGTACAGGGGAACGCCCTTGGCGAGCGCGTCCTCGAGGCGCGAGGTGAGCTCTAACTCGAAGTCGGCGTGGAGGAAGATGCCGTCCTCCGCGGCGACTAGCCGCGCGTCCCGGGTCTCGATCTCGTCGGCGGTGGCGCCCGGCGCGCACAGCGCCAGCGCGAGCGCGAGCCACGTGAGCGTCCGGCGCAGCGCGGCCGCGCCAATCATGGCACTAGGCGCGCGCCTTCTCGAAGAGCGCGTAGAAGAAACCGTCGTGGTCGTCATCCGGCAGCAGTTGTCCGCCCGCCAGGCCGGGAAGGTCGAGCTGCCGGGCGTCCGCACGTCGGGCCGCGAAGGCTGCCGTGACCGACTGGTTCTCCTCCGGAAACACCGAGCACGTGGCGTAGAGCAATTTACCACCCGGCGCGAGCACCTGCCACAGCGCGTCGAGCAGGCGTGCCTGCGCGCGGGCGAACTCGCGCAGGTCCGACGCGCGCCGCAGCCACTTGATGTCGGGATGGCGTCGCACGACCCCCGAAGCGCTGCAGGGCACGTCGGCGAGGACGCGGTCGAACGGGCGGCCGTCCCACCAGGCGTCCAGGTCCGCAGCGTCCGCGGCGCGCACCTCGGCGTCGCACCCCAGCCGCGCGAGGTTGGCGGTGATCGCGCCGAGCCGCTGGGGGTCGCGGTCGAGCGCCACGAGCGTCGCGTCGGCGAGCTCCGCGAGATGCCCGGTCTTGCCGCCGGGTGCCGCGCACGCGTCCAGGACGCGCATCCGGTCCCGCGGCGCAAGCAGCGCCGCGGCGAGCTGCGCGCCAGCGTCCTGGACCGATACTTCGCCCGCTGGGAACCCCGGGATCGCCTCCACCGCGCGCGCTTTCGCCAGCCGGATGGCCGAATCGCCCACCTGCCGCGCGTCGATGTCCGCGGCCCCGAGCTTCGCGAGCATCGAGCCGACGCTTACGCGACGCCGGTTCACGCGCAGCGTCATGGGCGGGTGCGTGTTTCCGGCCGCGAGGACGGCCTGCCAGGCCTGCGGATGACCCGCGCGCGCGCGATCGATCCACCACTGCGGGTAACCGAATCGCCCCACCTCGCTGCGCGCGGCATTGCGCTCGAGGATCTCGCGCTCGCGCAGGTACCCGCGCAGCGTTGCATTGACGAACCCGCGTGCTCGGGTGTGTCCGAGCCGGCCGCACGCCAGCACGGCCTGGTCGACGACGACATGCGGCGCGCGGCGCGCGTGGCGCAACTCGTGGAGCGAGCAGAGCAGCAGCGCGCGCAGTTCGGGGTCGGGCGTGCCACGTCGCGCGAGCGCTGCGATGATGGCGTCTGGCGCACCGTAATCGCGCAGCGTGCCGTACACGGCGTCGGCGACGGCAGCGCGGCCATGGCCTTCTTCCGCGCCGCCTTCGGCGAGCACCGTACCGAGGCTGCGACCGGCGATCACGCGCGAGACGACGCGGCTCGCTGCGGCGAGCGTTTCTGCGAGGGGTCGGGACAGCGTCACGGGGCGGGCGCGCGGATTATAGCGGTGCGCCCGTCGCCGCAAAGCAAGACGCCGGCAGCTGCCGGCGTCTTCCCTCCGGGTCCGCCTCTAGCGCATCGCGCGCAGGCGTGCGATGCGCTCCTCGGTCGAAGGGTGCGTGCTGAACAGTCCCTTCAGTCCGCCTCCCGAGAGCGGATTCATGATCATCATCTGCGCGGTCGCCGGATTGGCGTCCGCGGTCGGGAGCGGGATGCCGCGCGCGTACGCGTCGATCTTCGCCAGCGCGTCAGCAAGCGCATTCGGGTCGCCGGAGATCTCGGCCCCGCCGCGGTCCGCCCCGAACTCGCGCGTGCGCGAGATGGCGAACTGAATCAGCATCGCCGCGATCGGCGCGAAGATCATGACCACGATCGCGAGCAGCGGATTGCCGCCGCCCTCGCGGTTCTGGCTGCCGGCGAAGAACATCCCGAAGTTCGCGAGCGTCGCGATCGCGCCGGCAATCGTCGCCGACACGGTCGAGACCAGGATATCGCGGTGCTTCACGTGGGCAAGCTCGTGCGCCATCACGCCGCGCAGCTCGCGCGGCGTGAGGAGCTGGAGGATCCCGGTGGTCGCGGCGACCGCCGCGTGCTCCGGATTGCGCCCGGTCGCGAAGGCGTTGGGCTGCGCCTCGTCGATGAGGTAGACGCGCGGCATGGGCAGGTCCGCGCGCCCGGCGAGCTCCTTCACCATGCGATAGAGCTGGGGCGCCGAGGTCTCGTCGACCTCCTGCGCGTTGTACATGCGCAGAACCATCTTGTCGGAGAACCAGTACGCGAAGAAGTTCATCGCGCCGCCAATCACGAGGGCGATCAACATCCCCTGCTGACCGCCGATCGCGGCCCCCATCGCGCCGAACAGCGCGACGATCCCCGCCATCAGGATGCCGGTCTTGAGCCAGTTGCCGAACATTCGCTTCCTCCAGGTGTGGCGCCGTGCGCGCCGTTCTTGCCAGCTTTAGATGGGGGAGCGGGGGGAAGATTCAATCGGCGCGGCGTGGTCGAACGAGTCGCCGGGCACGAGCGCGTGTCCACGCAGAAACGCCTCGGCAGGCAGGCGCTTGCCGCCGGCGCGCTGCAGTTCGCGAAGTCTGAGTGCGCCGGTCCCGCACGCCACGTCGATGCCCGCACTTTCGATGCGGATGATCGTGCCGGGCGGTGCACTCGCGACGGGCACCGACGCAGCCGCCCAGACCTTGATGTCTTCGCCCTGCAGACGGGTCACGGCACCGGGCGACGGGTTGAATGCCCGGATCTGCCGGTCGATCTCCGCCGCGGAGCGCGTCCAGTCGATCCGCGCCTCACCCTTGCCGATCTTGCGCGCGTAGGTGACGCCGTCGGTGGGCTGGGGCGTCGCCCGCAGGACGCCCTGCGCCAGGTTCGCAAGCGCCGCTTCGATCAGCCGCGCGCCGAGGTCGGCGAGCTTGCCCTCGAGCGACCCGGCAGTGTCATCGGACGCGATCGGCAGCGCTTCGCGCAGGAGCACCGGCCCGGTATCGAGCCCGGCGTCCATCTGCATGATGCAGATTCCCGACTGCGCATCGCCTGCGAGGAGCGCGCGCTGGACGGGTGCCGCCCCCCGCCAACGCGGGAGGAGCGACGCGTGGACATTGAGGGCGCCGTGGCGCGGGAGCTCGAGCGCCGCTTGCGGCAGGATCAGCCCATACGCCGCGACCACCATGACATCGGCGCCGGCGGCGGCGAGCGGCGCAAGGGCGTCCGGGTCTTTGAGCGTCAACGGCTGCAGCACCGGGATACCGAGTTGCTGCGCGGCTGCCTTGACCGCGCCAGGCAAGGTCCGCAGCCCACGACCGGCCGGTCGGTCCGGCTGAGTGAGCACTAGCACAACATCATGGCCGGCGGCCACGATGGCGCGCAGCGAAGGCACCGCGAACGCCGGCGTGCCGGCGAAGATCACGCGCATGGGGAGGACAGCGGCAGGCGAGGGACGCCGATCAGGCGCTCCGGCGCTCCTGCTTCTGCAGTTTCGCCCGGATGCGCGCCTGCTTCAGGCGCGAGAGGTACTCAACGAACACCTTGCCCTCGAGGTGATCCATCTCGTGCTGGATGCACACCGCGAGCAGCCCGTCGGCGTCGAACTCGAAGGGTTCGCCGTCGCGGTCGAGGGCGCGCACTTTGACCTTCTCCGCGCGCTTGACAACGTCATAAACTCCCGGCACCGAGAGGCAGCCTTCCTCGCATTCCTGTTCGCCCTCGCGCGCGAGAATCTCCGGGTTGATCAGGACGATCAGCTGGTCGCGGGTGTCCGAAACGTCGAGCACGATCACGCGCTTGTGGACGTCGACCTGGGTGGCCGCAAGCCCGATGCCCGGTGCGGCGTACATCGTCTCGGCCATGTCGCGCACGAGTTGCCGGATCGATTCGTCGACCTGGTCGACCGGCTTCGCGACCTTTTCCAGGCGCGGATCCGGATAGCGCAGGATCGTCAGGACAGCCATAATTCAGTTGATGCGTGAAATAATTAGGTGCAGAATTTCAACAAAGTCCTTAAACTCGCCTCACCCAGCCCTAATAATCAAACACTTAACAGCACATTAGATTGGCTCGAGGTGCTTATGTTCAAGTCTAGCACGGCCCTTCTTTTGGCCCTCGTTCTGGCGCTGCCGGTGGCGTGGGCCCAGCAGGCCGGCCCGCAGACGAGCGGCAACGTCCTCCAGCTCCAGCCGAACGCCCCGGACAGTTACGTCGTCCAGAAGGGGGACACGCTGTGGGGCATCGCCGGGAAGTTCCTCCGGGAGCCGTGGAAGTGGCCCGAAATCTGGCGGATGAACAAGGACGACATCCGCAATCCGCACCTCATCTTTCCCGGGGACGTCGTCCGCCTAGACCGCGTCGGCGGGCGGCTCACCGTCGAGCGCCTACAGCCGCGCGTGCGCGCCGAGGCGCTCGCCCAGGAGGCGATTCCCACCATTCCGCTGAAGGTCATCGAGCCGTTCCTGTCGGCGCCGCTCGTGATCGAGCGCGGCGGTCTCGAAAACGCCCCGCGCATCTTCGCCACCCAGGAAGGGCGGTACAACATCGGCGCCGGCGCGCGCGCCTACGTGACCGGAATGTCGCAGGCCAAGGAGCCGCTGTGGCAGGTCTACCGGCCCGGAATCGCGCTCGTGGATCCCGATTCCAAGGAGGTGCTTGGACACGAGGCGGTCTTCCTCGGCACGGCACGCGTCATCCGGCCGGGCGACCCGACGACGGTGCAGGTGCTGTCCTCGAAGCAGGAGATCAGCCAAGGGGACCGCCTGGTCGTCGCACCGCAGCCGCGCGTGTTCAGCTTTGCGCCGCGCGCGCCCGACAAGCCGATCCGCGGCCGGATCATGTCGATCTACGACGGGCGCTCCGACGCGCGCACCGACCTGCTGCTCGACCGGGACTGGGCCGGTGTCCGCAGCGAAGCGCTCAAGAGCTGGATCTACGAAGGCTTCGGCGAGACCGGGAACCTCGCGATCGTCAGCCTGAACAAGGGCGCAAAGGACGGCCTCGAGGTCGGCCACGTGCTCGCGATCTTCCGTAGGACCACGATCGTCAACGATCGCAGCACCGGGCCGTTCTATATGGGCGAGCGCCGGCAGGAGCCGATCGAGCTGCCCGAGGAGCGCTACGGCCTGCTCATGGTGTTCCGCACCTTCGACAACCTTTCCTATGCGCTCACGCTCGGGGTCGAGCGGCAGGTCTCGCCAGGGGACGTCGTCAAGACGCCCTGAGCGCGCGTGACCTGATGGCGCAGGACGCCGATCTCGCGGCGTGGCTGCGCCTCACCCTGGTCCCCGGTCTCGGGGGTCAGGGCATTCGTAGGCTTCTATCGGAGTTCGGACTCCCTACGCGCGTGCTCGCCGCGCCGCGATCGGCGCTCGCTCGTACCGTCGGCGAATCCGTTGCCGCCCACCTGCTCTCGGACGAAAGTACGGCGGGCGTCGACGCGGCGCTCGACTGGGCCGTGCGACCGGGCCACGCGATCGTCACGCTCGCGGACAAGGCGTATCCGCCCACGCTCCTGGAGATCCCGGACCCGCCCGTGCTGCTCTACGTTCGCGGACGTACCGAGCTGCTCGCGGCGAACGGGATCGCGGTCGTCGGCAGCCGGAATGCCACCGCGCAGGGTCTTTCGAACGCCGCAACGCTCGCGCACGCGCTGAGTGCCGCCGGCGTCACGATCGTGAGCGGACTCGCGCTGGGCATCGACGCCGCCGCCCACCGCGGGGCGCTCGAAGGCAAGGGCTCGACGGTCGCCGTGCTCGGGACCGGCATCGACGTGACGTACCCGGCGCGCAACGGCGAGCTCTTCACCGCGCTCGCAAGCGGCGGGGCGATCGTCAGCGAGTTTCCGCTCGGCACGCCGCCGGTGGCGGCGAACTTCCCGCGGCGCAACCGCATCATCAGCGGCCTCGCGCGCGGCGTGCTCGTCGTGGAGGCGGCGCTCGACAGCGGGTCCCTAATCACCGCGCGCCTCGCCGGCGAGCAGGGACGCGACGTGTTCGCCGTGCCGGGCTCGATCCACTCGCCGCTCTCGAAGGGCTGCCATGCGCTCATCAAGCAGGGCGCAAAGCTCGTCGAGAGCGCGCAGGACGTGCTCGGCGAGATCACGGGCGCGGCGCATGCGGCAACTCCGTCACGCGCGGCGCCGGAAGAATCGCACGCGCTGTTGCGCCACCTGGGTTACGACCCGTGCAATGTTGACACTCTGTGCGGGCGCAGCGGCTTGACGGCCGAGGTCGTATCGGCGATCCTGCTGCAACTGGAGCTCGAGGGAAAGGTCGCCAGCCTTCCAGGCGGCAGATTCCAGCGCGTGAGCGATCGCGACCAGATCTGAGATGAGCTGCTGCCCCTTCCGGGCTTTGCGCCCGCGCCTGAAGACAGGAATCGAGGTTCCCTGATCCGATCTCCACCTGGAGCCATCCCGTCATCGATGTTCGAGATCCTCGTCTACCTGTTCGAGAACTACTACCAGGGCGAACCCTGTCCCGACCCGGGCACGCTGGCGCGCAAGCTGACCGACGCGGGATTCGGTGACGAGGACATCACCGACGCGCTCGATTGGCTGCGGCACCTCTCGCCGCCGACCGACGAGCAGTATCCGGAGGCGTTCGAGCTGTGCGACGCGTTCCGCGCGCACACGGCCGCCGAGCTCGCCAAGCTTTCGACCGGATCGCGGGGATTCATCACCTTCCTGGAGAGCGCCGGCGTGGTGACGCCGCCGCTGCGCGAGCTGATCATCGACCGCGCCATGGCGCTTCCGGACGACGTGGTTGACCTCGACAAACTCAAGGTCATCGTGCTGATGGTGCTGTGGGCGCGACGCGGCGATGTCGACACGCTGATACTCGAGGAGCTGCTGCCCGAGGGCGGACCGCGGCACGTCCACTGACGCCGCGCGACCCTTTCTCCTTGCCTCGCGCCGGGGCAGTCCTTAAACTTCGGCGCTCCCTGAGTTCCCCGCGCGCCGACCCACCGGCCGGCGCGCGCCCCGGCCCCCGTGAATGGCTAAGAAGCTCATCATCGCCGAGAAGCCGTCCGTCGCGAACGACGTCGCACGCGCGCTGGGCGGCTTCACGCGCCACGGCGACTACTACGAGAACGCCGAATACGTGATCTGCTCGGCGATCGGGCACCTGCTCGAGCTCGCCGCGCCGGAACAGTACGAGGTGAAGCGGGGCAAGTGGTCCTTCGCGCACCTGCCCGTCATCCCGCCGCACTTCGACCTGAAGCCGATCGAGAGGGGTGAAGACCGCCTCAAGCTGCTCGCCCGCCTCATCCGGCGCAGGGACGTGGGCACAATCGTGAACGCCTGCGACGCCGGGCGCGAAGGCGAGCTGATCTTCCGCTACATCGAGCAGTACGTCGGCGCCGGGAAGCCGGTCGAGCGGCTCTGGCTCCAGTCGATGACACCTTCGGCGATACGCGAGGGCTTCGCGGCCCTGCGCAGCGACCGCGAGATGCGCCCGCTCGCCGACGCGGCAGTCTGCCGCTCGGAGTCCGACTGGCTGGTCGGGATCAACGGCACGCGCGCGATGACCGCGTTCAACTCCAAGGACGGCGGCTTCTACAAGACCACCGTCGGCCGCGTGCAGACGCCGACGCTCGCGATCCTCGTAGAGCGCGAGAAGCGCATAAAGGCGTTCGTCGCACGCGACTACTGGGAGGTGCTCGGGACCTTCGCCGGAACCGGCGGCGAGTACGGCGGCCGATGGTTCGACGAGAAGTTCGAACGCAACCCGAACGACGAGTACCTCCGCGCCGAGCGCATCTGGGACCAGGGTCGCGCCGACGCGGTCCGCGCGAAGTGCCTGGGCAAGCCGGGGGTCGTCACCGAGGAATCGAAGCCCGCGACGCAGAGCTCGCCGCTGCTCTACGACCTGACGACGCTGCAGCGGGAGGCGAACGCCCGCTTCGGATTCTCCGCGCGCAACACGCTCGGCCTGGCGCAGGCGCTGTACGAGAAGCACAAAGTGCTCACCTATCCGCGGACCGATGCCCGCGCGCTGCCCGAGGACTATCTCGGCACAGTGAAGAAGACCCTCGAGATGCTCGGCGACAAGACGGCTTCTACGCGCGCCTACGCACCATTCGCCGCCAGGGTGCTGAAGGAAGGGTGGGTACGGCCGAACAAGCGCATCTTCAACAACGAGAAGATCTCCGACCACTTCGCGATCATCCCCACCCTGCAGGCGCCGAAGCACCTGTCCGAGCCGGAACAGAAGCTCTACGACCTCGTCGTCAAGCGCTTCCTCGCCGTGTTCTACCCTTCGGCCGAGTTCCTGGTCACGACGCGGATCACGCGCGTGGAGGGCGAGCCGTTCAAGAGCGAAGGCCGGGTGATGGTCAACGCGGGCTGGCTGGCGGTGTACGGCAGGGAGGCCGAGGACAAGGACGCGCCCACCCTCGCACCGGTCCCGGACGGTAAGGTGAAGACGACTGCAGTGGAGGTCCAGGCGCACCAGACGAAGCCGCCGGCGCGGTACACCGAAGCGACCCTGCTCTCCGCGATGGAGAACGCCGGCAAGCTGGTCGACGACGAGGAGCTCGCCGAGGCGATGAAGGAGAAGGGTCTCGGGACCCCGGCCACGCGCGCCGCGATCATCGAGGGCCTCCTCTTCGAGGACTACGTGCACCGCAACGGCCGCGAGCTCCAGCCGACGGCGAAGGCGTTCGATCTGCTCTACGCGATCGAGAAGTTCGGCATCGACGAGCTGCGCTCTCCGGAGCTCACCGGAGACTGGGAGTTCAAGCTCAAGCAGATCGAGCACGGCAAGCTGCGCCGCGAAGCCTTCATGGACCACATCGTCGAAACGACGCGCGATCTGGTCGAACGGATCAAGCACGGCACGAGCATCGACGAGCCGCTGTCCACGCTCGCGGTGGCGTGTCCGAAATGCGGCGCCGCGATCAACGAGAACTACAAGAAGTTCCAGTGCTCGAAGTGCGACTTCTCGATGTGGAAGGTGATCGCAAGCCGCCGCATCGAGAACGAGGAAGCCGAAGCGCTGCTGCGCGACCGGTCGATCGGCCCGCTGCAGGGCTTCCGCAGTCGGCTCGGGCGGCCGTTCGCCGCGATGGTCAAGCTGAAGGACGATTACGCCGTCGAGCTCGACTTCGGACAGAGCCCGGCGGACGAACGCGACGCGGAGCCGGTCGACTTCACCGGCCGGCAACCGCTCGGCAATTGTCCGAAGTGCGGGGCGCGCGTCTTCGACCACGAGCTCGCCTACGTCTGCGAGAAGTCGGTTGGCCCGGCGCGCACGTGCGACTTCCGCACCGGCAAGATCATCCTGCAGCGCGCGATCGAGCCCGAACAGGTGACGAAGCTCCTCGCCGCCGGCAGGACCGAGCTACTGCACCGTTTCATTTCCAAGAAGGGGCGGCCGTTCTCGGCTTTTCTCGTGCGCCAGCCCGATGGCCGGATCGGTTTCGAGTTCGCCCCCCGTGCCGGCGCAAAGGCCAAGGGCGCGAGCAAACCCGCTGCCGGAGCGCCGTCCGCGCCCGCGGTCGCGGACGCGAAGGTCTATCCGCTACGGGGTGCGGAGAAGCAGGCTGTCGGGGACACCGCGCCGGTTGGCGCACGCGCCCCGGCGAAGCGCGCTGGCTCCGCGCGCAAGGTCGCCAAGAAGGTCGCGGCGAAAAAGCCTGCCGCCAAGAAGCGGATCGCCTGACGGCCCGCTAGACATCTAGACGCGCGACGAGCGCGTTCTGCTCGATGAAGTCGCGGCGCGGCTCCACCTCGTCGCCCATCAGCTTGATGAAGATCTCGTCCGCAGCGATCGCGTCCTCGATCTGCACCTTGAGCAGCCGGCGCGACCCGGGGTCCATCGTCGTCTCCCAGAGCTGCTCCGGGTTCATCTCCCCCAGGCCCTTGTAGCGCTGCACGGCGGCGTTGCGCTCCACCTCGGCGCGCAGCCAGTGCACCGCCTGGCCGAAATCGGCGACCGCGTGCTGATGCTCGCCGCGCTGCACGTACGCTCCGGGCCCGATCAGGCCCTCTACCAGCTGCGCCGCGGCGGTGATCTGGCGGTGGTCGCCGGAGAGGACGAAATCCTCGTCGATCACGCTCGAGCGGAGGTTGCCGTGGCGATTGCGCTCGATCACCAGCTGCTGGCGCTCGAGCTTCTCGTCGTAGCGCACCACCACTCGAACGTCCCCGTTCCCGAGCTTCGCCGCCAGGCGCACCGCGCTCGCGCGCGCCGTCTCGGCGTCGGCAAGATCGATGCGTGCGCCCTGCAGGATCGCGTAGAGCGCACCCTCGTCGATGAGCCGCCCCAGGCGCCCGATCACCGCTTCGGCGAGCAGGTAGGTCTGCGCGAGCTGGGCGAGCGCCTCGCCCTCGATCGGCTCGCCTTCCCGGCGCGGATGGAGCGCCGCGCCGACCAGCGCCTGCCTGAGCATGAACTGGTCGCGCTCGTGGTCGTCCTTCAGGTAGCGCTCCTCCTTGCCCACCTTCACCTTGTAGAGCGGCGGCTGTGCGATGTAGATATGACCCCGCTCGATGAGCTCCGGCATCTGCCGGTAGAAGAAGGTGAGCAGCAGCGTCCTGATGTGCGCGCCGTCGACGTCCGCATCGGTCATGATGATGATGCGGTGATAGCGCAGCTTGTCGATGTTGTAGTCGTCCTTGATCCCGGTGCCGAGCGCGGTGATTAGCGTGGCGATCTCCGCAAACGAGATCAGCTTGTCGAAGCGCGCCCGCTCGACGTTGAGGATCTTGCCCTTGAGCGGCAGGATCGCCTGGAACTTGCGGTCGCGGCCCTGCTTGGCCGAGCCGCCCGCCGAGTCGCCCTCGACGAGGTAGAGCTCGCACAGCCGCGGATCCTTCTCCTGGCAGTCGGCGAGCTTGCCCGGCAGTCCGAAGCCGTCCAGCACGCCCTTGCGGCGGGTCATCTCGCGCGCCTTGCGCGCCGCCTCGCGCGCGCGCGCGGCGTCTACGATCTTGCCGGTGATGATGCGCGCGTCCTGCGGCTTCTCGAGGAGGAAGCTCATCAGCTTCTCGGCGACGATCTCCTCGACCACCGGGCGCACCTCCGAGGACACGAGCTTGTCCTTGGTCTGCGACGAGAACTTAGGCTCCGGAACCTTCACCGATAGCACGCAGGTGAGCCCTTCGCGCATGTCGTCGCCGGTGCACTCGATCTTTGCCTTCTTGGCGATTTCGTTCTGGTCAATGTACTTGCCGAGCGTGCGCGTCATCGCCGCGCGCAGCCCGGTGAGATGGGTGCCGCCGTCGCGCTGCGGAATGTTGTTGGTGTAGCAGAGGACCTGCTCCTGGTAGGAGTCGTTCCACTGCATGGCCACCTCGACGAACATCCCTTCCTTCTGGCCGCTCGCGTGGAAGATGCTGCCGTGCAGGACGGTCTTGTTGCGGTTCATGTACTCCACGAACCCGCGCACGCCGCCCGAGAAGGAGAACACCTCCTCCTTGCCCGCGCGCTGGTCGGTGAGCACGATCTTCACGCCGTTGTTGAGGAACGACAGCTCGCGCAGGCGCCGCGCGAGGATGTCATAGTGGTACTCGACGTGGCCGAAGGTCTCGGCGCTCGCGAGAAAGTGCACCTCGGTGCCGCGGCGCTCTGTCTTGCCCATCGCCTTGAGCGGCTCGACGCGCTCGCCGCGCCGAAACTCGATGAAGTGGACCTGACCGTCGCGGCGGATGGTGAGGCGCAGCCAGTCGGACAGCGCGTTGACGACCGAAACGCCCACGCCGTGAAGGCCGCCGGAGACCTTGTACGAGTTCGAATCGAACTTGCCGCCCGCGTGCAACTCGGTCATGGCGATCTCGGCCGCCGAGCGCTTCAGCTCGTCGTCCTCGTGGATCCCCGTGGGAATGCCGCGCCCGTTGTCCGCGACGCTGATCGAATTGTCGGTGTGGATCGTGACGATGATCTCGTCGCAGTAGCCGGCGAGGGCCTCGTCGACGGCGTTGTCGACGACCTCGAAAACCATGTGATGGAGCCCGGTGCCGTCGGAGGTGTCGCCGATGTACATCCCGGGACGCTTGCGTACTGCGTCCAGGCCCTTGAGCACCTTAATGCTCGAGGAGTCGTAGCTCGCGGCGTCCGGGCGAAGCGTCTCGACGCCGTTCTCCGATGCGGGCGCCGGTGCTGCCGGCTGCTGCGGTGGATTCTCTGTGCTCATCGCCTGGCGCCGCCTAGATGCGCATCGGCATGACGACGTACTTGAAGTCGGTGCGTCCGGGTACGGTGATGAGCGCACTCGAGTTCGCGTCGCCCAGCGCCACATCGATGTCTTCGGTGTCGAGGTTGTTCAGCACGTCGAGCAGGTATCCGACGTTGAACCCGATGTCGAGCGCTTCGCCACTGTAATCGAGCTCGAGCTCCTCCTGCGCCTCTTCCTGCTCGGTATTGGTGCAGGTGATCTTCAGGCTCCCGTCGCCGAGTACCCAGCGCACGCCGCGGAACTTGTCGTTGGTCAGGATCGCTGCGCGCTGCAGTGCGGCGCCGAGGGTCTGCCGGCCGATCTTGAGGTGTTTCGGGTGAGCGGTCGGGATCACGCGCTGATAGTCCGGGAACTTCCCGTCCACCAGCTTCGAGGCGAGGAGAATGCCGTCGAAGCTGAAGCGCGCCTGGCTGCCCGAGAGCTCGATCGACACCGGGTCGTCGGTGTCCTGCAGGAGCTTCGCGAGCTCGAGGATGGTCTTGCGAGGAACGATCACCTCCTGCTTCCCGATGTCGCGGGCCGCGAGCTCGCGCGTCGCGACGGCCAGCCTGTGGCCATCGGTTGCGACCACCCGCAGTTCGCCCGCGTCGACCATCATCAGCAGCCCGTTCAGGTAGTAGCGGATGTCCTGCTGCGCCATCGCGTACTGCACGAGGGCGAGCACCGCCTTGAGCGAGCGCTGCGGCAGCTCGAACGCCAACGGCGCACCTTCCGGCCCTGCCAGCCGCGGGAAATCCTCGGGCGGGAGCGTCTGGAGCTGGAAACGGCTCTTGCCGCTGCGCATCTGGATCCGCTTGTCCGCGAGCGCCATCGTCACCTCCGCTCCCTCGGGCAGGGCGCGCAGGATATCGAGCAGCTTGCGCGCGCCGACGGTGACTGCCTTCGCTTCGCCCGTGGCTTCGGCCGCCGCAGCGGCGGTGATCTCGATCTCGATGTCCGTCGCCACGAAAGACAGCCGATCATCGGCGCGGGTGATCAGCACGTTCGAGAGGATCGGCAGCGTGTGGCGCCGCTCGATGATCCCGGCGACCGACTGCAAGGGCTTGAGGAGCGTCTCGCGGGTCGTCTTTACTAGATTCATATTGTTTTCCTGAGTCTGATGATGAAGGCGCCGCGTTCGGGGGATAAGACACCTAGGCCGCTGAAGCAGTGCGTGTTTGACTGTGGAGAGCCTGTGGGTAGACCTGTGGACGGTTCCTGGACAACCCCGCGAACCGGCGTGCGTCCGGCCGGGATCTCCGAGTTACCCACAATCGTGCCCGAGTTATCCAGAGGTTTTCAGCCTTTCAGGGTCTGTTCCAGCACGTGGAAGTCGCGGTTGAGGTCGGTGTTCTTGGTGCGCAGCGCCGCGATCGTCCGGCAAGCGTGCAGCACGGTCGTGTGGTCACGGTTGCCGAAGGCGTCGCCGATGTCCGGAAGGCTCATCTCGGTGAGCTCCTTGGCGAGCGCCATCGCCATCTGGCGCGGTCGGGCGATGTTGCGGTTGCGCTTCTTCGAGTGCAGGTCGGCGACCTTGATCTTGTAGAACTCCGCGACGGTTTTCTGGATGTTCTCGATCGAGATCTGGCGGTTGTGGAGCGACAGCAGGTCCTTGAGCGCTTCCTTCGCGACCTCGACGGTCAGCTCCCGGCCGCCGAAGCGCGCGAAGGCGAGGACGTTCTTAAGCGCGCCTTCGAGCTCGCGCACGTTGGAGCGGATGTGCTTCGCGATGAAGAATGCGACGTCTTCGTCCAGGCGAACGCCGAGGGCTTCGGCCTTGCGCAGCACGATGGCGACGCGCATCTCCTGCTCGGGCGGCTCGAGCGCGACCGTCAGTCCCCAGCTGAAGCGCGTCTTGAGGCGGTCGTCGATGCCGACGATGTCGCGCGGGTAGGTGTCGCAGGTGATGATGATCTGCTTGTGGGCCTCGATCAGCGCGTTGAACGCGTAGAAGAACTCCTCCTGCGTGCGGTCCTTGCCGGTGAAGAACTGGATGTCGTCGATCAGCAGGAGGTCGAGAGAGTGGTAGTAGCGCTTGAACGCATCGAAGGACTTCTGCTGGTAGGCGCGCACGACGTCCGAGATGTACTGCGCCGCGTGCAGGTAGCGGACGCGTGCGTTCGGCTGTCGCGCCATGACGTAGTTGCCGACCGCGTGAATGAGGTGGGTCTTGCCGAGGCCGACGCCGCCGTAGACGAAGAGCGGGTTGTAGGACGTGCCAGGGTTCTCGGCCACCTGCATCGCCGCCGCGCGAGCGAGCTGATTGGCCTTGCCGGGCACGAAGTTCTCGAAGGTGAACTCGGTGACGAGGCTCGGGCGTTCGCCGGTCCTGCGTTCGCCGGCGGGCGCCTTTGCCGCCGAGGCTGCGGGAACGGCAAGCGCCGGCGGGGGCGATGCGGGCGGCGCGGCGTCCGGCAGGTCGCTCACGTCGGGGAGCGCGAGCGCCACGCGCACCGGGCTCCCGGATTGCTCGGTCGCGAGGACCTCGATCCGCTGCAGGAAGCGGTCCTTCACCCACTGCAGGACGAAACGATTTGGCGCCACCAGCCGCAAGACCCCGGATCCGCGGACATCCGCGTTGAGCGGGCGGATCCAGGTGTTAAATTGCTGCGGAGGCAACTCCTTCTCGAGGCGCGTGAGGCACGCGTGCCACAAGCTCTGCATGGTTCGGCCGGGGGATTCCTGGGAGTCGCTGGGCGTGCAGAGCGGTGCGCTGAAGAGGGCAAAATCATACCCGGTCCGCCCCGAGTTATCCACAGCTTCCGGCGCTCGTTGACAGCGCATGCAACCCATTGGTCTAATACCGGGTTTTCTCTTTCCCAAGGACGACGGCAATGAAGCGGACCTTCCAACCCTCGGTGGTGCGCCGGAAGCGGACGCACGGCTTTCTCGTACGCATGCGCACTCGCGGCGGTCGCGCGGTGATCCGCGCGCGCCGGGCGAAGGGCCGCGCCCGCCTCGGCATCTGACGCGAACACCCGGTCCCGCGCGATCGCGGCTGCACCGGAGCCAGCGGCTCGGTGCGCGAGAGGTCTCCGCGGTGCTCAAGTCGGGACGTCTCGTTCGCGCTCCCCGCGTCTATCTGTACAGCCTCCCGAACCAGGTCGGGCGAGCGCGGCTCGCGCTGATCGTGCCGAAGCGGTTCGCGCCGAGCGCCGTGCTCAGGAACCGCATCCGGCGCCTCGCGCGCGAGGCGTTTCGGCTGGCGCAGGCGGCGATCGGCGCCCGGGACTGCGTGGTTCGACTCGTCGCGCCGCCGGGCGATCAACCGATCACGCTCGGCGAGATCCAGACGATTCTCCGGACCGGCGCCTATGGCTAGGTTCCTGCGCGCACTCGTTGCGGCCTATCGGTACACCTTGAGCCCGCTGCTTGGTCGCAGCTGCCGGTTCTTCCCGTCGTGCTCGGAGTACGCGATGGAAGCGCTGGAACGCCACGGCGCGCTGCGCGGTACCTGGCTCGCCCTGCGGCGCGTCGCGCGCTGCCATCCCTGGCACCCGGGCGGCTACGATCCGGTGCCCTAGTGCAAGAACGATAACGTCCCCATCCGATGGACACGCAACGCCTCATCCTCTTCATCGTCTTTTCCTTCTCGGTCCTGATGCTCTGGGACGCGTGGCAACGCGAGCAGCGCCCGCCGCCCGCGCCGCAGGTCCAGGGCCAGCCCCCGTCCGCCGGCGTCCCCACGCCCAGCGTGCCCGCGCCGAGCGCCGCGCCCGGCGCGCCCTCAACCCCGACCCCGACTCCCGACGCGGTGCCCGGCGCCACGGCGGCCGCGCCCGGTCGCGACGTTATTCGCGTGGAGACCGACCTCCTCCATGCCGCGATCGACCCGGTGGGCGGCGACCTCATGCGGCTCGACCTCAAGCGCTACCGCGATAGTCTCGACCCGTCCAAGGTCTTCCAGCTGCTCGGCCCCGACCACCACTACGCGGTCCAGAGCGGATTCGTCGGGCAGAACCTGCCCAATCACAAGACGATGTTCACGCCCGAGGCGAAGGCTTACGCCCTCGAGGCGGGCAAGGACGCGGTCGAGGTGCGGTTGCACGCCACCACGCCCGAGGGCGCGAAGGTGACCAAGACGCTGACGTTCAGGCGCGGCAGCTACATCGTCGACGTGACGCACGAGATTGCGAACGGCACCGCGGCGCCGATCACGACCCACGCCTACTTCCAGATCGCGCGCGACGGCAAGGCACCCGCCGACGACAAGGCAATGCTGTACACGTTCACCGGCCCGGCGCTCTTCACCGAGCAGGAAAAATTCGTGAAGGTCCCCTTCGGGGATGTCGACAAGAACAAGGTCCCCTACCCGAAGAGCACGGACAGCGGCTGGCTGTCGATGATCCAGCACTATTTCGTGACTGCCGTGCTGCCCCCGGAGAAGGTCCAACGCGAGTACTACACGCGCAAGGTAGCGGACAACCTGTACACCGTCGGCACCATTCTGCCAGTCGCGACGGTCGCGCCGGGCGCGAGCACGAAGGTAGGGGTGCGGGTCTACGCAGGACCGCAGGAGCAGGAAAAGCTGAAGGAAGTCGCGCCCGGGCTCGACCTGGTCGTCGATTACGGCTGGCTCACGGTGATCGCCGCACCGCTCTTCTGGGTGCTCGAGTGGTTCCACGGCTGGCTCGGCAACTGGGGCCTCGCGATCATCGCGCTGACCGTGCTGATCAAGCTGATCTTCTTCCCGCTGTCGGCGGCGAGCTACAAGTCGATGGCGCGCATGAAGAAGGTCACCCCGCGCCTGACCAAGATCCGCGAGATGTACGGCAACGACCGCGCCAAGATGAACCAGGCGATGATGGAGCTGTACAAGGAAGAGAAGATCAACCCGCTCGGCGGCTGCCTGCCGATCCTGGTCCAGATTCCCGTGTTCATCGCCCTCTACTGGGTGCTCCTCGCGTCGGTCGAGCTGCGCCAGGCGCCCTTCTACGGGTGGATCAAGGATCTCTCGGTGCCCGACCCCTTCTTCATCCTCCCGGCGCTGATGATGGGCTCGATGGTCATTCAGACCAAGATGAGCCCCACGCCGCCCGACCCGGTGCAGGCGAAGGTCATGATGATCATGCCGTTTGCCTTCGGCGTGATGTTCTTCTTCTTCCCCGCGGGCCTCGTGCTCTACTGGCTCGTCAACAACATCCTGTCCATCGCGCAGCAATGGCAGATCACCCGCATCATCGAGGGCGGGAAGGACAAGCCGGCCGCCGCGAAACGCTGAGCGCGACGGACGCGATCGCCGCAATCGCCACCGCGCCGGGGCGCGCCGGCATCGGCGTGGTCCGCGTGTCCGGGCCGCGGCTGGAGCAACTCGCGACCGGCCTGCTCGGACGTTCCCCGCTGCCGCGGCGCGCTACGCGCGCCACCTTTCGCGACGCCGCGGGGGCGGCGATCGACGACGGCCTGGCGCTCTACTTCCCCGCCCCGCACTCCTACACCGGCGAAGACGTGCTCGAGCTGCACGGACACGGCGGACCGGTCGTCCTGCAGATGGTGCTGCGCCGCTGCTTCGAGCTCGGCGCGCGCCTCGCCGAGCCCGGCGAGTTCACCCGCCGGGCATTCCTCAACGACAAGCTCGATCTCGCCCAGGCCGAGGCGGTCGCAGACGTCATCGAAGCTGCGACCGAAACGGCCGCCCGATGCGCGGTGCGCAGTCTCCAGGGCGAGTTCTCGCGCGCGGTGCACGCTCTCGTGGACGCGCTCATCGAGCTGCGCGCCCTGGTGGAGGCCACGCTCGACTTCCCGGAGGAGGAGGTCGATCCCCTCGATCGCGCCGACGCCCGTGGGCGGCTCGAGCGGCTGCGCGCGGCGCTCGCGAGCACGCTCGACCGGGCGCAGCAGGGCAGCCTCCTGCGCACCGGCCTGCACGTGGTGATCGCGGGGCAGCCGAACGTGGGCAAGTCGAGCCTGCTGAACCGGCTCGCGGGCGAAGAGCTCGCCATCGTGACGCCGATCCCCGGCACCACGCGCGACACGATTCGTCAGGCGATCCAGCTCGAAGGCGTGCCGCTGCACCTCGTCGACACCGCCGGCCTGCGCGACACGACCGACGAGGTCGAGCGGCTCGGGATTGCGCGCACCTGGAGCGAGATCGAGCGGGCTGATCTCCTGCTGCTGATTGTCGACGCCGCCAGCGGCGTCACGTCCGCCGACCAGGCGATCGTCGCGCGACTGTCCGCCCGGCTGCCGCGCGTCGTCGTGCACAACAAGATCGACCTGACCGGCGGCGCGCCGCGGGTCGTGGCGGAGGCCGGCGCGACCGCGGTGCACCTGTCCGCCAAGACTGGCGCGGGCGTCGAGCTGCTGCGGGCGCACCTGCTCGAGCGCGCCGGCTGGCATCCGGCGGACGAATCACCGTTCATCGCGCGCGAGCGGCACCTCGTGTGCCTGCGGCGCGCCGCGGAGCGCCTCGACGCCGCGTCCGCGCAGGCCAAGGCGTCCGAGCTGCTCGCCGAGGAACTGCGCCTTGCGCAGAGCGAGCTCAACGCGATCACGGGCGAGTTCACCGCGGACGACCTGCTCGGGGAGATCTTCGCGCGCTTCTGCATCGGAAAGTGAGGGAGTAGCGGCGGCGCGCCGCCTTCGCTGCCGGCCTTGTCACAAAGTGAAAAACCTGTGTTCCGAGACCCTTCCGACACGGCGTTGGCGAGGGGTTTTCTGCTAGAGTCTCAGCCCACCGGAGTCCAGCCGGCTTCCCAGCTCCCACCCCGACGGCAAGCGATGCGACGCGGGGAGCCGCATTCCTACATCCAATCTAACGGGGCCCCTGCTAGATGAACCAGCCATACATTCCCCACATCCCGGTGCCGGACTACGTCCGCAATCGCCGGGCGATCGAGTGGGTCGCCGAAATCGCCGAGCTGACCAAGCCGGACGCGATCCACTGGTGCGACGGCTCGCAGGCCGAGTACGACCGGTTGTGCGAGGAGATGGTGCGGACCGGAACGCTGATCCGGCTGAATCCCGAGCTGCGGCCGGGCAGCTTCCTCGCGCGTTCCGACCCGACCGACGTCGCGCGGATGGAGGACCGCACCTTCATCTGCTCCAAGCAGAAGGAAGACGCCGGCCCGACCAACAACTGGATGGCGCCGGCCGAGATGCGGGCCACGCTCGCGCAGCTCTTCGACGGCTGCATGCGGGGACGCACGCTGTACGTCGTGCCGTTCTCCATGGGGCCGCTCGGCTCGCACATCTCGCAGATCGGGATCGAGCTGACCGATTCGCCCTACGTGGTCGTGAGCATGCGCGTGATGACGCGCATGACCGCGAAAGTCTGGGAGCTGCTCGGCGCCGAGGGCGAGTTCGTGCCGTGCGTGCACTCCGTGGGCGCGCCGATCGCCGCAGGGAAGAAGGATGTTCCCTGGCCGTGCAACAAGGAGCACAAGTACATCGTCCATTACCCCGAGACCCGCGAGATCTGGTCGTTCGGTTCGGGCTACGGCGGCAACGCGCTGCTCGGAAAGAAGTGCTTCAGCCTGCGGATCGCGTCCGTGATGGGCCGCGACCAGGGATGGCTCGCCGAACACATGCTCATCCTCGGCGTGACCGCGCCGAACGGCGAGAAGACGTACGTGAGCGCAGCGTTTCCGAGCGCGTGCGGCAAGACGAACTTCGCGATGCTGGTGCCGCCGCCCGCCTTCCAGGGCTGGAAGGTCACCACCATCGGCGAGGACATCGCCTGGATCAAGCCGGGCAAGGACGGACGCCTCTACGCGATCAATCCCGAGGCGGGGCTCTTCGGCGTGGCGCCGGGCACCTCCGCGAAGACGAACCCGAACTGCCTGGACGCGATCCGCTCGAACACCATCTTCACCAACGTCGCGCTCACACCCGAGGGGGACGTGTGGTGGGAAGGCCTCACCGACGCGCCGCCGCCGCACCTCACCGACTGGCAGGGGCAGCCGTGGACGCCGGACTCCGGCCGCAAGGCGGCGCATCCGAACTCGCGCTTCACCGTGGCCGCGACGCAGCTCGCCTCGCTCGATCCCGAGTGGGAGAACCCGAACGGCGTGCCGATCAGCGCGATGATCTTCGGCGGGCGGCGCTCGAACACCGTGCCGCTCGTCGTCGAGGCGCCGGACTGGGATGCCGGCGTGTACCTCGGCGCCACCATGGGGTCGGAGACCACCGCGGCCGCGACCGGCAAGGTCGGCGTGGTGCGTCGTGACCCGATGGCGATGATCCCGTTCGTCGGCTACAACATGGCGGACTACTTTGCGCACTGGCTCAAGGTCGGCCGTGCGGCGGCGCATCGGCCGCACGTCTTTCTGGTCAACTGGTTCCGGACCGACGCGCACGGCAAGTTCGTCTGGCCGGGTTACGGCGACAACATGCGCGTCCTGAAGTGGATCGTCGAGCGCTGCCGCGGCCGCGCGAACGCGACCGAGACACCGATCGGCTGGATCCCGGCGTACGAGGATCTCGTCTGGACCGGGCTCGACCGGTTCTCGCGCGAGCAGTACGCGGCGGCGACCGCGCTGCGCCACGACGAGTGGGAGGACGAGCTCGGGCAGCACGACGATCTCTTCGACCAACTCGGTGCGCGCCTTCCGCGCGAGCTGGCGTTACGCCGCGAGGCAATCGGCCTGGCAATGCGCTGAACCGAGGCCGTCGGCATCGGCACGGGGCCGCCTGCGGGCGGCCTCTTGTTTTCGGGGGTCTAGAATGCGACTTCCTTCCCCTGGGTCCCCGGCCGCGATGACGCACGTCTTCCACCGCAACCCCAAGCAGGCCTACCCGACCGCCGTCGCCGGCGACGGCGCCTACCTGATCGATTCGAGCGGCAAGCGCTATCTCGACGGCTCGGGCGGCGCCGCCGTCTCGTGCCTCGGCCACAGCGACCCGGACGTGCGCGCGGCGATAAGGGCCCAGGCCGACCGGCTCGCCTTCGCGCACACCTCGTTCTTCACCAACGAGCCGATGGAAGCGCTCGCCTCGGAGCTGGTCGAGCACGCGCCGCCGGGCATCGCGCGGGTCTACTTCGTCAGCGGCGGCTCGGAAGCGATGGAGGCGGCGCTCAAGCTCGCGCGGCAGTACTGCGTCGAGATCGGCGAGCCGCAGCGGCGTCACGTGATCGCGCGCCTGCAGAGCTACCACGGCAACACGCTCGGCGCGCTCGCGACCGGCGGGAACGTCTGGCGCCGCCGGCAGTTCGAGCCGCTGCTCGTAGACGTGTCACACGTCGCACCTTGCTACGCCTACCGGGGCAGGGCGGCGGGGGAGACGGACGCGGGGTACGGGCAACGCCTGGTCGCCGAGCTCGAGGCCGAGATCGGCCGGCTGGGGCCGCGGAACGTGATTGCCTTCGTCGCCGAGACGGTGGTCGGCGCGACGCTCGGCGCGGTGCCGCCGGTGCCGGGCTACTTTCGCGGCATTCGCGAGCTGTGCGACCGGCACGGCATCCTGCTCATCCTGGACGAAGTGATGTGCGGGATGGGGCGCACCGGGACGCTCTACGCCTGCGAGCAGGAGGGCGTCGCGCCGGACCTGGTGGCCATCGCGAAAGGACTCGGCGCCGGATACCAGCCGATCGGCGCGCTGCTCGCAGGCGGCAAGGTGTACGACGCGGTGGTGAAGGGTTCCGGCTTCTTTCAGCACGGGCATACCTATCTCGGCCACCCGATCGCGTGCGCCGCCGCGCTTGCGGTGCAGCGCGCCTTCCGGGAGCGCGCGCTCATGCCGCAGGTGCAGCGCCTGGGCCGTGCGTTGGAAGGGCGGCTGCGCGACCGGTTCGGAGCGCACCCTCACGTCGGGGACATCCGGGGCCGAGGGCTCTTCTGGGGTCTGGAGCTGGTGGCCGACCGGGCGACGAAGCAGTCCTTCGATCCGGCCCAGCGCCTGAACGCGAAGGTGAAGCAGCGGGCGCTGGAGAACGGGCTGCTCTGCTACCCGATGGGCGGGACGATCGACGGCGTCCGCGGAGACCACGTGTTGCTCGCTCCGCCCTTCATCGTGAGCGAGTCGCAGCTCGACGAGCTGGTCGACAAGCTCGGGCGCGCGATCGATACGGCGATCGGCCAGAGCCTGCCCCTTCCGGCCGTGGAGCCGATAGACTAGGACCCCCTAGAGGAGGAGTACCCGCATGCGTACGCAAACCGTGATCGTCGCGGCGCTGGCGGCCGCGTTCACCCTGCCGGCCGGCGTGGTCCACGCACAGCAGAAGTACATCACCATCGGGACCGGAGGGGTCACCGGCGTCTACTACGCCGCCGGAGGCGCGATCTGCCGCCTGGTGAACAAGGACCGCAAGGTGCACAACATCCGCTGCTCGGTCGAATCGACCGGCGGCTCGGTGTTCAACATCAACACCATCAAGGCAGGGGAACTCGACATGGGCGTCGCCCAGTCGGACGTGCACTTCAATGCCCTGAAGGGCGTCAACCAGTTCAAGGACGCCGGTCCCTGGGGCGACCTGCGCTCGGTGATGTCGCTCCACCCGGAACCGTTCACCGTCCTGTCGCGCAAGGAAGCCAACATCAAGACCTTCAACGACTTCAAGGGCAAGCGCTTCAACGTCGGGAACCCGGGCTCGGGCACGCGCGCATCGATGGAAGAACTGCTCGGCGCGATGGGCTGGAAGATGTCCGATTTCTCGCTCGCGTCGGAGCTCAAGGCCGACGAGCACGGCCCGGCCCTCTGCGACGGAAAGATCGACGGCTTCTTCTACGCGGTCGGGCACCCGTCCGCCAACATCCAGGATCCGACCACCACCTGCGGTGCGCGGCTGGTCTCGCTGACCGGCCCCGCGGTCGACAAGCTGGTGAAGGAGCGGTCCTACTATGCCAGGGCCACGATCCCCGGCGGTCTCTACCCCGCCAACCCGCAGCCGACGGAAACCTACGGGGTCCTTGCGACCTTCGTCTCGTCGAGCAAGGTTCCGAACGAGACGATCTACGCGGTCGTGAAAGCGGTCTTCGACAACTTCGACGAGTTCAAGAAGCTGCATCCGGCCCTCGCCAACCTGAAACCCGAGAGCATGATCAAGGACGGGCTCTCCGCGCCGCTCCACGATGGCGCGGTGAAGTACTACAAGGAGAAGGGCTGGCTAAAGTAAGTAAACACTCTCATAGAACAGCAGGGACGGCGCGGCGTGTAGCCGATTGATGCCGATAACCTGATCGATGCGGGGGCGCGCGCCCGGGGGGTGCGCGCCCTTTTTCGTCTGCGTCCAGTCACGCGGAGGAGGAGACGATGACCCAGCCCGCTGCCGCGCCTGCCCCGGATCTCCAGCAACTCGTCGCGGAAGCCGACACCGGCGGCCGCAAGCTGACCGGCTTCCCGGGACAGCTGATCTTCGGCGTGGCGATCGCCTGGTCGCTCTTCCAGCTTTGGTACGCCTCGCCGCTACCGTTCGCGCTCGGGTTCGGGGTGTTGAACGACACCGAAGCGCGATCGCTGCACCTCGCGTTGGGGCTGTTCCTCGCGTTCCTAGCCTATCCCGCGCTCAAGTCCTCGTCGCGCCAGCGCATCCCGGTCCTCGACTGGGTGCTTGCGGTCGTCGCGGCCTTCGCCGGCGCGTACTTCATCCTCTTCTACGCCCAGCTTGCGACGCGACCCGGCCAGCCGAACACGATGGATATCGTTACCGCCTCGCTCGGGCTGCTCTTCCTGCTCGAGGCGACGCGCCGCGCCGTCGGCCTGCCGATGACGATCCTCGCGATCATCTTTCTCGCCTACATCATGTTCGGCAAGTACATGCCGGACGTGATCGCACACAAGGGCGCATCGCTCGAGCGCATGCTGTCGCACCAATGGCTGACGACCGAAGGCGTGTTCGGGGTCGCCCTCGGCGTATCGGTGAGCTACATCTTCATCTTCGTGCTGTTCGGGTCGCTGCTCGACAAGGCCGGCGCCGGCAACTACATGATGCAGGTCTCGTTCGCGCTTCTCGGCCACCTGCGGGGCGGCCCGGCGAAGGTGGCGGTGGTGTCGTCGGCGCTCAACGGGCTGATCTCCGGCTCCTCGGTGTCGAACGTCGTCTCGGGCGGGATCTTCACCATTCCGCTCATGAAGAAGGCGGGGTATGGCGGCATCAAGGCCGGCGCGATCGAGACGTCGTCGTCGGTGAACGGGCAGATCATGCCGCCGGTGATGGGCGCGGCGGCGTTCCTGATGGTCGAGTACGTCGGCATTCCCTACACCGAGATCGTCAAGCATGCGTTCCTGCCGGCGGTCATCTCGTACATCTCCCTCTTCTATATCGTCCACCTCGAGGCGCTGAAGCTCGGGCTGCCGGCAATGGCGAAGGCGCGCGCGCGCACCGCCGGGCAAAAGGCGATTGCCTGGGGACTCGGTGTGTCAGGAACGATCGTCGTCTGCGCGGTGATCTACTGGGTTGCCGAGGCGGTCAAGCACGTTTTCGGCGCGGCGGCGCCGTGGATCCTCGGGCCGCTCCTGGCGGCGTTGTACGTCTATGCGGTCTACGTTGCGTCGAAGTGTCCCGACCTTCCGCCGGACATCGACGTCGACAACCCGGTGCTGCCCGAAACCTGGCCCACGGTGAAAGCGGGCCTGCATTTCCTCATCCCCATCGGCGTGCTGATCTGGGCGCTGATGATCGAGGAGCTGTCGCCGTCACTCTCGGCGTTCTGGGCGACGGTGACGCTGATGGGATTGATGGTTTCGCAGCGCGCGCTCACGGCGGTCTTCCGCAAGCAGCCGCACGCGGGTGAGCTGAAGCGAGGCGCCTTCGAGGTGATCGGCGGGCTCAACGACGGGGCGCGCAACATGATCGGGATCGCGATCGCGACCGGTACGGCAGGAATCATTGTCGGCGGCATCACGCTCACCGGCCTCGGTCTGCGCATGACCGATTTTGTGGAGGTGGTTTCGCAGGGCAACGTGATTGCGATGCTGCTCTTCACCGCGTTCGTCTGCCTCGTGCTCGGCCTCGGCGTGCCGACCACCGCGAACTACATCCTGGTCGCGACGCTGATGGCGCCGGTCATCGTCGAGCTCGGCGCGCAATCGGGCCTGATCATCCCGCTGATCGCGGTGCACCTCTTCGTCTTCTACTTCGGGATCATGGGCGACATCACGCCGCCGGTGGGACTCGCTTCTTTCGCGGCGGCGGCGATCTCGGGCGAGGATCCGATCAAGACCGGCGTCCAGGGTTCGATTTACGCGCTGCGCACGGTCGTTCTCCCATTTGTGTTCGTCTTCAACCCGGCGCTCCTGATGATCGACGTACACGGCTGGTGGGAGATCGCGCTGGTCGCGTTCGCGTCAACCGTCGCATCACTCGTGTTTGCCGCGGCGACGATGGGGTGGTTCCAGACGAAGACCAAGTGGTGGGAGGTGCTGCTGCTGCTGGTGGCGATGTTCGCGCTCTTCCGCCCGGATTTCTTCATGAACTACCTCGCCGACCCGTACGATGAAGCGCCCGCGAAGGACGTCTACGCTGTCGCGAAGGCGCTCGGCGAGGGAGACCGGATCGTCATGCTCATCGAAGGCACGAACGTCGAGGGCGACGACATCACTAAGACCGTAGCGGTCCAGCTCACCAAGCGCGGTGAGGGGCGGGACCGCCTTACGGAAGCGGGGCTCACGATGTCGATCCTGGGGGACCAGGTCCAGGTTACCAACGTCAAGTTCGGGAGCCGGGCAAAGAAGTCCGGCTTCGAGGCGGGCTGGAAGGTGCGTGCGCTCAAGGTCCCCACGGACCGACCCTCGGAGTTCTGGGTCTACATCCCGGCCTTGGCGCTGGTCGCCCTGATCTACTTCCTGCAACGGGCGCGGTTGCGGCGGGAAGGGATCGCGCTGGCGTAACTCTATGATTTGAAAGGAGCCACCCCAGAATCTGGGGGTTCCTTGCGCCACTGTTTCACGTGGAACATTCCGGCGAAGTCCAGCTGCGTTGGTTCCACGTGGAACATTCACGTATCATCTCGCCTCCTTTGCTTCCCATCCCGATGGATTTCCCCACGCAATTCGAGGTGATCGTCGTCGGCGGCGGTCACGCCGGGACCGAGGCTGCGCTCGCCGCGGCGCGGATTGGCTGCCGCACGCTCCTGCTGACCCACAGTATCGAGACGCTTGGCCAGATGTCCTGCAATCCATCGATCGGTGGGATCGGGAAGGGCCACCTGGTGAAGGAGATCGACGCGTTGGGCGGCGCGATGGCGATCGCGACTGACGAAGCGGGCATCCAGTTCCGGACTCTGAATGCGAGCAAGGGTGCGGCTGTCCGGGCGACGCGTGCCCAGGCCGATCGATTCCTGTACAAGCAGGCGATACGGCATCGGCTCGAGAGCCAGCCCAACCTGACCCTCTTCCAGCAGGCCGTCGACGACCTCGTACTGGAAGGGGATCGGATCGTGGGGGTCGTGACCCAGCTGGGGATTCGGATTCGTGGGGAAGCGGTCGTCTTGACCACCGGAACCTTCCTCGCCGGGCTGATCCACGTCGGATTGCAGAATTATCAGGCGGGTCGGGCAGGGGATCCTGCGTCGATCAGCCTTGCGGCGCGACTTCGGGAGCTGAAACTGCCGGTCGGACGCCTCAAGACCGGGACGCCTCCCCGGTTGGACGGTCGAACGATCGATTTCTCGGTGATGGACCTCCAACCCGGCGACAGCCCCGAACCCGTCTTCTCGTTCATGGGACGGCGTGATATGCACCCGCGCCAACTTCCATGCTGGATCACGCACACGAACGAGCGGACCCACGCGATCATCCGCGGCGGCCTCGATCGGTCACCCATGTACACCGGGAAGATCGAGGGCATCGGTCCCCGCTACTGTCCCTCGATCGAGGACAAGATCCACCGGTTTGCGGGCAAGCCGAGCCACCAGATCTTTCTGGAGCCGGAGGGGCTGACGACGAGCGAGATCTACCCGAACGGCATATCGACCAGCCTTCCGTTTGATATCCAGATCGAATTAGTTAGATCTATCAACGGTTTGGAGAACGCGCACGTCCTACGCCCAGGCTACGCGATCGAGTACGACTACTTCGATCCACGCGGGCTGAAGATTTCCCTTGAGACGAAGGCGATCGAGGGACTGTTCTTCGCCGGACAGATCAACGGGACGACCGGGTACGAGGAAGCGGCGGCGCAGGGCCTGCTCGCCGGAGTCAATGCTGCGCTTCGTGTGCGCAGCAAAGACCCGTGGTGTCCCCGCCGGGACGAGGCCTACATCGGGGTCCTGGTCGACGACCTGGTGACGCGCGGTGTCGCCGAGCCTTATCGGATGTTCACGAGCCGCGCCGAGTACCGGCTGACGCTGCGCGAGGACAACGCGGACCTGCGCCTCACTGAGGCGGGTCGCGCGCTCGGGGTGGTCGACGACGCACGGTGGAACGCGTTCGCGCGCAAGCGCGACGCGATCGCCGCGGAGCAGGAGCGCCTCAAGTCGACGTGGGTCAATCCGCGGATCCTCGCATCCGACGACGCCGAGCGCGTGCTCGGCCAGTCGCTCGAGCGTGAGCAGACGCTCGCCGACCTGCTGAAGCGCCCCGACGTGACGTACACCGCGTTGATGACGCTGCCCGGAGCCGGCCCGGGGGCCGATGACGCGGTCGTCGCCGAGCAGGTGGAGATCCAGGCGAAGTACGCCGGCTACATCGCCCGCCAGGAGGACGAGGTCGCGCGCCAGGCCGCGCACGAATCGACCGCGCTGCCGCGCGATCTCGACTACGGTGCGGTGCGCGGCCTGTCGGTGGAGGTGCGCCAGAAGCTCGCGCTCCATCGACCCGAGACGATTGGTCAGGCGTCGCGCATTCAGGGCGTCACGCCGGCGGCGATCTCGCTTCTGCTCGTGCATCTGAAGCGCCGCGCGAAGGGTGCGAGCGAGAAGAGCGCCGCATGACCGACACGTCGGCACTCGAACGCGCCGCGGCCGCGCTGCAGGTGGAGATCGCGGATGAGCAGGTCGCGGCGCTCGAGCGTTATCTCGACTTGCTCGAAAAATGGAACCGCGTCTACAACCTCACCGCGATCCGCGACCGCGCCCGCATGGTGACGCACCACCTGCTCGATTCGCTTTCCATCCTGCCGCACGTGCGCGGGCCGAACGTGCTCGACGTCGGCAGCGGCGCGGGGCTGCCGGGGATCCCGATCGCCATCGCCCGGCCAGCGCTGCGCGTAACGCTCCTCGAGGCAAACCAGAAGAAGTCGGCCTTCCTGACGCAGGCGGTCGGCGAGCTGCGCCTCGCGAACGTGACCGTCGTGACGGAGCGGGTGGAATCGTGGCACACCGCGACGCGGTTCGACGCGATCGTGTCCCGGGCTTTCGCGGACCTCGGCGAGTTCGTCGCGGCGGCGGGCCGGCTGCTCGCGCCCCGGGGCGTAATGGCCGCGATGAAGGGCGTGCACCCCTACGAGGAGATCGAGCGCCTGCCGCAGGGCTTTCGCGTCCGCGAGGTCATGCGCCTCGCCGTTCCCGGCATCGACGCCGAACGGCACCTCGTGCTCGTGGAGGCGGCCGCATGACGCGCGTCCTCGCGATCGTCAACCAGAAGGGCGGCGTGGGCAAGACCACGACAGCGGTGAACGTCGCTGCGGGCCTGGCGAAGGCCGACAGGCGTGTCCTGATGGTGGACCTCGATCCGCAGGGCAACGCGACGATGGGGTCGGGAATCGACAAGCGCACTCTCGAGCACACCGTCTACCACGTGCTGCTCGGGCTGAGCACCGTCGAAGGCGTGCGCCGGCGCTCGGACGCCGGCGGATACGACATTCTTCCGGCCAACCGCGAGCTCGCCGGCGCCGAGGTCGAGATGGTGGAGCTCGAGCACCGGGAAACGCGCTTGAAGACCGCGCTCGCGCACGTCGCGCACGAGTACGACTTCGTGCTGATCGACTGCCCGCCGGCGCTGAACCTGCTTACGGTGAACGGGCTCGTTGCGGCGGACGCGGTCCTCATCCCGATGCAGTGCGAGTACTACGCCCTCGAGGGCCTGTCCGACCTCATCAACACGATCAAGAAGGTGCGCCAGCACCTGAATCCGCGCCTCGAGATCGAGGGCCTGCTGCGCACGATGTTCGACCCGCGCAACACACTGGCGCAGCAGGTTTCCGACCAGCTCGAGCAGCACTTCGGCACGAAGGTCTACGGCACGATCATTCCGCGCAACGTGCGCCTTGCCGAGGCGCCGAGCTACGGCGCGCCCGCGGTCAATTTCGACGCGGGCTGCAAGGGCTCGCAGGCGTACCTCGCGCTCGCGGGGGAAATCCTGGGCCGTGCGGACGAGGCGCCGCAACCGGCGGTCGCGGCCTGAGCACCGGGGTAAGGGGGAGGGCGATGATCAAGCAGAAAGGGCTCGGGCGCGGCCTCGATGCGCTCCTCGGCGGAGACGACGAGACGGTTGCGACGGCCGCCCGGGAATCGCTCGCGACCGTCCGCGTCGATCGCCTCCAGCCGGGCCGCTACCAGCCGCGGACCCGGATGGACGAAGCGTCGCTCGGCGAGCTCGCCGCTTCGATCAAGGCCCAGGGCCTGATGCAGCCGATTCTCGTGCGCCCGGTCGCCCCCGAGCGCTACGAGATCATCGCGGGCGAGCGCCGTTGGCGCGCCGCGCGCCTGGCCGGACTGCAGGAGGTCCCGGTCGTCGTGCGCGAGGTGCCCGACCAGGCGGCGCTCGCGATGGCGCTGATCGAGAACATCCAGCGCGAGAACCTCAATCCGCTCGAGGAGGCGCAGGGCGTGCAGCGTCTCGTGGACGAGTTCAAGCTCACCCACCAGGAAGCCGCCGACGCGATCGGGCGCTCCCGCGCCGCGACCACCAATCTGCTGCGGCTACTCAATCTCACGAAGGCCGTCCAGGCCTACGTCTTCGACGGCAAGCTGGAGATGGGGCACGCCCGCGCGCTGCTCGCGCTCGACGGCGAGCTGCAGATCGGCACCGCGAAGCGCGTGGCGGCGAAGGGGCTCTCGGTGCGCGAGACCGAGAAGCTCGTCAACGACATCCTGCACCCGCACGCGCCCGCGGCGCGCCCGAAGGCGCGGACCAGCCGCGACGTCCAGCGACTGGAGCAGGACGTGTCGGAGAAACTCGGCACGACGGTGGAGATCAAACCCGCGGGAAAGCAGGGCGCCGGGCGGCTGATCATCAGCTACATGAGCCACGAGCATCTGGACGACTTGATCGACAAGCTGACGCGCTGACCTCGCCACCGCGCCGTCGTCGGCGCGGCGAGAACGAGAGGCAGAACAACAAACCAGGAGGAAGGGTTGGGTCCGTATCTCGTGGGTGTCGACATCGGCGGCACCTTCACCGACTGCGTCGTCCTCGACCGCAAGGGCGGGATCACCGCGACCAAGGCGGCCTCGACGCCTGGCAACTTCTCCGCCGGCATGCTCGACGCCCTGCGGGTCGCCGCCGATCGGCTCGGACTGCCGTTCGACGTCTTCTGCGCGCAGATCTCCGTGCTCACGCACGGCACGACAGTCGGTACGAACGCGCTGATCCAGCGCAAGGGCGCGCGGGTCGGGCTGATCACGACCCGGGGCCACGAGGACGCGATCCACATCATGCGCGGCTCGCGCGGAGTCACCTCGCGCGACATCGCGAAGGTCGTCCACTTCCCCGAGAGCCAGAAGCCCGATCCGATCGTCCCGAAGCGCTACATCCTCGGCGTGTCCGAGCGCGTCGACTGCTTCGGCGAGGTGGTGGTGCCCCTCAACGAGGCCGAGGCGGAGCGCGCGGTGCGGCGCCTCGTCGCCGACGGCTGCGAGGCGATCGCGATCTGCTTCCTCTGGTCGTTCCGCTACCCCGGCCACGAGCAACGGGTGCGCGAGCTGGTGCGCCGCATCGCGCCCGACGTGTTCGTTTCCTGTTCGATCGACATCGCGCCGAAGTGGGGTGAGTACGAGCGCACGACCGCGACGGTGCTGAACGCGTACATCGGACCGGTCATGTCGCGCTACCTCTCCAATCTCGACCGCGAGCTCAAGGCGCACGGCTACCGCCAGCCGCTGCAGATCACCCAGTGCGGCGGCGGCTCGATCTCGGTCGAGCGGGCGATGGACTCGCCGCTGCTCACGCTCGACTCCGGCCCGGTGTCGGGGGTCACCGGGTCGGTGTTCTTCGGCAGGATGATGGGCGTGCCGGACATCATCACCACCGACATGGGCGGCACGTCGTTCGACGTCGGCATCATCGCGGGCGGGCAGCCGGAGTACTCGTTCGTCTCGAACGTCATCCAGTACGAGTACTTCCTCCCGAAGGTCGACATCCAGGCGATCGGCTCGGGCGGCGGCAGCCTCGCCCGCGTCGACGCCTTCGGCAAGACGCTGCGCGTGGGACCGGAAAGCGCCGGGGCGGACCCCGGCCCGGCGTGCTACGGCAAGGGCAACGCGACGCCCACGGTCACCGATGCCGACGTGGTGCTCGGCTACATCGACCCCGAGAACTTCCTCGGCGGCCGGATGAAGCTCGACAGGGCGAAGTCCGTCGCCGCAGTGAAGTCGGTCGCCGATGCGCTCGGGCTGTCGCTCATGGAGGCGGCGAGCGGCATCGCGAAGATCGCCGAGTTCAAGATGGCCGACATCATTCGCAAGATGACGGTCGAGAAGGGCCACGACCCGCGCGATTTCGTGCTCTTCGCCTTCGGCGGCGCCGGGCCGGTGCACGCGAGCGTGTTCGGCTCGGAGCTCGGGGTGCGCAAGGTGGTGGTGCCGCTGCGCGAGATCGCCTCCACCTGGTGCGCGTTCGGGGCCGCGGCGGCCGACATCCTGCACGTCTACGAGCAGGTCGACATCCAGGCCTCGCCCTTCGACGCCGCTCGCGTCAACCGCGTGGCTGCGGACCTGCAGCGCCGCGCCGAGGCCCAAATGGCGATGGACGGCATCGCGCCCGCGCGGCGCAAGTTCGCCTTCTCGCTCGACATGCGCCACCGCGGGCAGATCAACGAGGTAGAGGTCCAGCTGCCCGCGGGCCGCCTGCGAGGGGATTTCTGGGAGCCCTTGCGCAACCGCTTCTACGCCCGCTACGAGCAGCTCTACGGACGGGGCTCGTCGTACCGCGATGCGCGGCTGGAGATCGTCACGCTGCGCGTGCGCGCGAGTGCCGCGACCCCGCGGCCCAGGCTGTCAAAGGCGCGCAAGCTCGTTGCCGCAGTCCCGGCGCGCGCGAAGCGCGGCATGCGGGCGATCTACTGGGCCGAGCCCAAGCGCACGATCAAGACGCCGATCCTCGACGGCGCCGCGCTCCTTCCCGGGAACCGCGTCAAGGGGCCGTGCGTCGTCGAAACCGCCCAGACGAACGTCGTCGTCCACCCGGGACGGACGTTGCGCGTCGACGCGTTCGGCAATTTCGAGATCCTGTTCAAGTAACGCGGGAGTCGGCCATGCCCAAAGTGAGCGAGTTGAAGGGCGTCAAGTTCGACGGCAAGGTCCACGGCTACGTCCCGCCGAAGAAGCTGTCGATCGCAAAGAAGCTGAAGCTGCACACGCGCTTCACCCGGGACATCGACCCGATCACCTACGAGGTCGTGCGCCATTCCTTGTGGCACGTGAACGAGGAGCACGGCGCGACCATCCAGCGCATCTCGGGCTCGCCCGTGGCGATGTACGCGCTCGACCTCAATCCGTCGATCCTCACCGAGGACGGCGAGTTCGTGTACTTCGGCCCGTACATGCAGTACATGTCCGGCGTCACGGACACCCAGGTGAAGTGGATCCTCGAGTACCGCAGCGACAACCCGGGCATCCGCGACGGCGACATGTTCCTCGCCAACGACCCGTGGGTCGGGGCGGCGCACCAGCAGGACGTGATGCTGATCTGTCCCGTCTTCTGGAAGGGCGAGCTCTTCTGCTGGGTGACCAACTGCCTGCACCAGTACGACATAGGCGGGATCACGCCGTCGTCCTTCTGCGGTTCCGCCGAAAACGCGTACGAGGAAGGCATCTGCCTGCCGCCGATCAAGATCGTCGAGGGCAACGAGATCCGGCGCGACATCGAGGAGGCGTACCTGCGCGCCTCGCGCAAGCCCGACGCGGTGGCGCTCGACTTCCGCGCGCAGCTCGCCGGCAACACCACCGCGCGCGACCGCATCCTGCGCCTCATCCGGCGCTACGGCCCGGAGGTCGTGAAGGGCGTGATGAAGCGCATCCTCGACACCTCCGAGCGCGCGTTCCTCGACAAGCTGAAGAAGCTGCCCGACGGCGTCTGGCGCGACCGCACCTACGTCGAGTGCTGCCGCCCGGGCGACCGCCGCACCCACCCGGTGATGCTCACCCTGCGCAAGCAGGGCAACCGCCTGGTCTTCGAGAACGAGGGCACCGCGCCGCAGGACGGCGCGATGAACGCGACCTACTCGGGCTGGCGCGGGGCGATCATGGTCGCGCTGAACCAGCTCCTGTGCTGGGACCAGTACTTCGCGATCGGCGGCGCGTTGCGGCACGTCGAGTTCGACCCCACGCCGGGCACGTTCAACTGCGCGACCTTCCCTGCCTCGGTGTCGACCGCGCCGGTGCAGGCGATGGAGATCTCGCTCTACCCGGCCTACAACGTCCTGTCGAAGATGCTGTTCAGCGACCCGCGGATGCGCGAGGACATCATGTGCATCGGCGGCACGAGCCAGTGGCCGGCGACGATTTTCCGCGGCATCGACCAGTGGGGGGAGAAGTACGGCTATTTGCTCGTCGACCCGATCGGCGGGGCGATCGGGGCGTTCTCGATCGGCGACGGCATCTCGAACGGCGGCCAGTCGCGCACGCCGATCTGCCGCCTGCCGAACGTCGAGCACAACGAGCAGTCCTTCCCCTTGCTGGTGCTGTACCGCAAGGAGGTCGTCGATTCGGGCGGCGCGGGCCGCTGGCGCGGCGGGCTCTCGGCCGAGACCTGCTTCGTGCCGCATCGCACCGAGGTGATCACCCAGGACACGCTCTCGTCGGGCAACGCGATCCCGACCTCGACCGGGATGATGGGCGGGTACCCCGCGACGGTGAACGTCTACAAGTTCAAGCGCGACACCGACATCCGCGAGCGGCTCGCCCGGCGCGACATGATCGGCGACATTGCGGAGGTTGCGGGCACGCCGCAGGAGCTCGGGCTGCGGCAGGAGAGCTTCGCGCAGCGTCCGCAGGACGTCTATGCGGTGATCTGGACCGCGGCCGGCGGTTTCGGCGATCCGCTCGAGCGCGACCCCGAGCGGGTGTGGAAGGACGTGGTCGAGAACCGGGCGGTCTCGCGCGCCGCGGCGCGGGAGATCTACGGAGTCGTCGTGACCGACGACGAGCAGCTCGACCTCGCGGCCACGAAGAAACTGCGCGCCGCGCGGCGCGACGCGCACCGGCGCAAGGACCGCGCCGTGCGCACGCTGACCGGCAAGGTGGTCGCGCGGATCACCGACAACCTCGACGTGCGCAAGGTGAACGGCGGCCTACACACCTGCTGCTCGAAATGCGCCGCCGACCTCGGGCCGGTGCGCGAGAACTACAAGGCGCGCGCCGTGCGGGTGGACAACGAGATCACCGCCGCGAACCCGAACGTCGGCGACTGGAAGCGCTACATCGACGAGCGGCCGGTGTTCCGGCAGTTCTTCTGCCCGGGCTGCGGCGCGCTGCTCGAGAACGAGATCGCGCGCGAGGGCGATCCGCTCCTGCACGACATCGAGCTCGACCTGCGGCGAGCCCGGCCGGGGAGCGGCTTATCGCTTGACAAATAAGCTCACCCCCACATAATCCCTGCGCCGGGAAGGAGAGCACACGGGGCCGCACCGCACAAAGCCCCCCTCCCGCGAGGACCGACCAACGAGGAGGAGGAACCGCGCGTCTGCCGCCGCCCGCATCGGCGCGCCGGCCCCACGCCAGGAACCGCTCGATGAAGCTCGGCTACTTCACCATGCCGCTGCATCCACCGCAGCGGAACTACGCCCAGACGCTCAAGGAGGACCGCGAGGCGATCATCCTCGCAGACAGGCTCGGCTTCACCGAGGCCTACGTCGGCGAGCACGTCACCGACACCGCCGAGACGATCACCGACTGCTCGGTGTTCCTCGCCAGCCTCGCGCCGGTTACGAAGCAGATCAAGCTGTGCACGGGCACGGTCAACCTGCCGAACGGCCACCCGGCCGCGATCGCGTCCAAGGTTGCGATGCTCGACAACCTGCTCGAGGGCCGCTTCATCTTCGGCATCAGCCCCGGCGGACTGCCTTCCGACTGGGAGATCTTCGGCAACATGGGGGCGAACCGCACCGAGATGTTCGTCGAGTGCATCGAGCACGTCCTTGCGCTCTGGGCGTCCGACGGCCACATCAGGCGCGAGGGCAAGTACTGGACGCTCTCGACCGAGAAGACGGTGATCGCCGACATTGGCCAGGGGCTCATGCTGAAGCCTTACCAGCGGCCGCATCCGCCGATCATGGTCACCGCCGTCGAGCCGTTCTCGAAGGGCGTCACGGAGGCCGCGGCGCGCGGGTGGGACATGATCTCCGCGAACTTCCTGCTGCCGCAGTGGGTCAAGTCCCACTGGCCGAAGTACGTCGAGGGGTGTCAGCGCGTCAACCGGACGCCCGACCCGGCGAACTGGCGCGTCGCGAAGACCGTGTTCGTCGCGGACGACGACCGCACGGCGCGCGAATACGGCTTCGGGCCGCAGAGCCCGTATCGCTTCTATTACAAGCAGCTCGGCTTCAAGCTCAAGCGCGCGGGCCGCGCGAACCTGTTCAAGCCTGACAAGGAGATGCCCGACGACGCGGTGACGACCGACTTCATCGTCGACAACCTCGTGGTCGCGGGAACGGTCGACAAGGTGGTCGACGAGCTCCTCGCGTTCCGCGAGAAGGTCGGCGACTTCGGGACGTTGCTGTACTGCGGCATGGACTGGGTCGACGCCAAACTCGGTCGCAGGTCGATGGAGCTGATCGCGGAGAAGGTGCTGCCCCAGATCAACCGCGCGATCGGTTCAGCGCAGCCCACGGCGAGCGTGGGACGCTGAGCGCAGCGCAAAATTGACAGCCGCGGGGCACTAGGTCAGCATCCCCAGCCACTACCCAGGAGGAGGCACCCATGAAACTACATCGAGTGATCCCGACCGCGCTCGCAGCGGCGGCGCTGCTGTTCTCGGGCGTCGCCGCGGCGCAACAGCCGGTCAAGATCGGCATGAGCATGCCGCAGACCGGCTCGCTCGGCGCGGGCGGCAAAGCGGCCCTGCTCGCCCTGCAGATGTGGGTCGAGGACGTCAACGCCAAGGGCGGCCTGCTCGGGCGCAAGGTGGAGTTCATCGCCTACGACGACCAGACGAACCCTGCCCTCACGCCCGGCATCTACACCAAGCTCCTCGACGTCGACAAGGTCGACCTGCTGATCGCGCCCTACGGCACCGTCCCGACCGCGCCGATCATGCCGCTCGTCAAGCAGCGCGACCTGCTGCTGATGGGCAACTTCTCGTTCCAGGTGAACCGTACGGTCCAGCACGACAAATGGTTCAACAACGCGCCCTGGAACAACGCCGAAAGCTGGTCGGCGGGCTTCATCGGCACCGGCCAGAAGCTCGGCGCCAAGTCGATCGCGTTCCTCGCCGCCGACCAGGAGTTCGCGCAGAACCTGGCGAACGGGGCGCGCGAGCTCGCCAAGAAGGCCGGCCTGCAGACGGTCTACAACCAGAACTATCCGCCGACCACCGTCGACTTCTCGACCATGATCCGCGCGATCCGCGCCGCGAAGCCCGACATCGTGTTCGTGATGTCGTACCCGAACGACTCCGTGGCGATCGTGCGCGCGGTGAACGAGATCGGGGTCGGCGACTCGGTGAAGCTCTTCGGCGGCGGGATGGTCGGGCTGCAGTTCACCCCGATCATGGAGTCGCTCGGCTCCTCGCTCAACGGCATCGTCAACTACAACTCCTGGGTCCCGGGCATCCAGTACCCAGGCATCGAGGAGTTCCTCAAGCGCTATGCGAAGCGCGCGGCCGAGGCCAAGGTCGATCCGCTCGGCTTCTACCTCCCGCCGTTCAACTACGCGATCGGGCAGATGATCGAGCAGGCGGTCACCGCCACGAAGAGCCTGGACCACAAGGTGCTTGCGGACTACATCCGCAAGAACGAGATGAAGACGATCGTCGGCCCGATCCGCTACGGTCCGGACGGCGAGTGGGCGAACCCGCGCGTCGTGCAGGCGCAGTTCCGCGGCGTCGTCGACAAGAACGTGGAGCAGTTCCGCGATCCGAAGAAGTTCGTGGTGCTGTACCCCGACACGTTCAAGACGGGCGACGTCATCGCCCCCTTCGAGAAGGCCCGCGGCAAGTAGGCGCGCCGGGCGAGGACATCGAAAGCGGCGCGGGGTCCCCCCGCGCCCTTTTTTTGGACATCGGATAACAGGCCTTGTTTTCGTTCGAGCTCCTGCTGGAGGCGATCCTCTTCGGCGTCCTGCTGGGGTGTTTCTACGCGGCCGTGAGCATCGGCCTGTCGGTGTCGTTCGGGCTGCTCGACGTCCCGCACGTCGCGCACCCGGCAATCATGGTGTTCGGCGCCTATTGCACCTACCTTCTCGGCACCTACGGCTTCGACCCGATCGTGGCGGGCATCGTGCTCATGCCGGTGTTCTTCCTCCTCGGCGTGGGCGTCTACCGCTTCTACTACGAGAGCTTCGAGAAGCGGGGCACGGAGGCAGGGGTACGCGGCCTGGCCTTCTTCTTCGGTATCGCCTTCATCATCGAGGTCGGCCTGATCCTCGTCTTCGGCGTCGACCAGCGCATGGTGCAGGCGCCCTACATCGGCACCAGCCTCTCCCTGTTTGGCTACCGCATTCCCTATCGTCTGGTGGTGGCGTTCGGGGTGGCCCTGGTCCTGACCGCCGCCCTGACCGTCTACTTCTCGAAGACGTTCCTCGGTCGCGCCATCAAGGCGGTGGCGCAGGACGAGCCGGCGCTGCGCCTGATGGGCGCAAACCCGGTCCGGATCAAGCAATGGGCCTTCGGCATCGCGACCGGCGTCTCGGCGCTGGCCGGCGCCATGCTGATCATCGTTGGGCCAGTGGAGCCGGCTCTCGACCGCCTGTACATCGGCCGGACGTTCTGCGTCGTGGTGCTTGCCGGCCTGGGCAGCATGACCGGTACGCTCGCCGCCGGGCTGATCCTCGGCATCGCGGAGTCGATCGTGCTGACGCTGTTCGGCGCGTCGTGGGCGCCGGCGGTCGCGTTCGGACTGCTCCTGATCGTGCTGGGCATCCGGCCGCAGGGGCTGTTCGGACGATGAGCGGCCGATGAAGTACTGGATCGTCTCCGCCGCGCTCGTCCTCGCCGCCCTGGGCCTCGCCCTGAGCGGGATCAACGAGTACGTCTTCTTCGCCGGCTTCGTCGTCCTCACGTTCGTCGTTCTCGCGACCGCCTGGAACATCCTCGGCGGCTACGCCGGGTACGTGAACTTCGGCACGCCGGCCTTCTTCGGGCTGGGGGCGTACTCGGCAGCCGTCCTGTTCAAGGCGCTTGGGGCGCCGCTCGTGCTGCAGATCGCTGCCGGAGCGGTCATGGGTGGGCTGCTCGGCTTCGGCGTGGGGCTGCTGACCCTGCGCCTGCGCGGCATCTTCTTCGCCATCGCCACTGTCGCGGTGATCTTCATCATGGAGACGCTGATGGTGAACTGGCGCTACGTGGGAGGCGCCACCGGCCTGCAGCTCCTGCGCCCGCCGGTGCCGGAGGTCTTCGGCACGTACACGCGAATGCTCTTCGTGGTGATGGTGGTGATGGCGGTGGCGGCGGTGTCGATCGCGCGCTACGTCCAGACCTCGTGGATCGGTCGCGGGCTGCGCGCCATCCGCGACAGCGAGGAGGCGGCCGAATGCTCCGGCGTGCCGACGCTGCGGCTAAAGCTCTTCGCCTGCGTCGTGTCGGGGGCGCTGATGGGGGCCGCCGGCGCGCCGATGCCGATGTACCTGAGCTTCATCGAGCCGGCCTCCACGTTCAACCTGAACTACGCGATCGCCGCGCTCGGCAGCGCGACCATCGGCGGCATGTCGCACTGGTTGGGACCGATCATCGGCGCGATCCTGCTCGGCTCGCTGCAGCAGATCGTCACCGTCACCATCTCGGGCGAGGTCAACGTGCTGGTGGTCGGCGTGCTGCTCGTGCTCTTCGTGGTCGTCGCGCCCGAAGGGATCCTAGGCCTGTTCAAGAAGAAGCTCTTCGCGGCGAAGTCACGATGAAGCCGTTCCTGAAGATCGACCGCGTGTCGAAGCACTTCGGCGGATTCTCGGCGCTCACCGACGTGAACATCGACATCGCCCAGGGCGAGCGTTTCGGCCTGATCGGTCCCAACGGCTCGGGCAAGACGACCCTCATCAACTGCATCTCGGGCTCGTTCCGGAACGACGGCGGCTCGATCGTGTTCGATGGCGAGGAGATCACCCAGCTTCCGGCGTATCAGCGGACCCGCCGGGGCATCGCGCGCAGCTTCCAGGTGCCGCGGCCGTTCTCCAGCATGTCGGTGCTCGAGAATCTGATCGTGCCGCTCGAGTACGTCGCGCACCGCGGCTCGCTCCACACCGCCGACACGCGCGCCGAGGCAATGGATCTTCTCGCCCGGATCGGGCTCGCCGACAAGGCCGAGACGCAGTCGAACCAGCTGACGCAGGTCGACCTGCGCAAGCTCGAGCTCGCGCGCGCGATGGCGGCGCGGCCGCGCCTGCTCATCTCCGACGAGGCGATGGCCGGGCTGACCGGGTCGGAAGTGGACGAGATCCTGGACATCCTGATCAAGCTGAACGAGTCCGGGATCACGATCATCATGATCGAGCACATCATGCATGCGGTGATGCGCTTCTCCGAGCGCGTCGTCTGCCTGGACGCCGGGCGCAAGATCGCCGACGGCCGCCCGCAGGAAGTGATCGCCATCCCGGAAGTGCGGAAGGCTTACCTTGGCGAATAGCATTACCGTGGAGGGGCTGCAGGCCGGCTACGGGTCGGTGCAGGTGCTCGAGAACCTCTCGCTCCGGGTCGACGACGGCGAGACGGTGGCCCTGCTCGGCACCAACGGCAATGGCAAGAGCACGCTGATGAAGGCGGTGATGGGCTTCGTCAGGCCGACCGGCGGCCGCATCGTCGCCGAGATCGAGGGCGTGAAGCACGACCTCGCCGGGCTTGCGCCCGAGCAGATCGTCGACCTCGGCATCGCGCTCGTCCCCGAGGGGCGGCGGCTCTTTCCCAAGCTCACGGTCGAGGAGAACCTGCTGCTCGGCGCCTTCCGCCCGACCGCGCGCGGCAAGATCGCCGAGAACCTGCTGTTCTGCTACGAGGCGTTCCCGCGCCTCGCCGAGCGGCGCAAGCAGCTCGCGGGCAGCATGTCCGGCGGGGAGCAGCAGATGGTTGCGCTCGCGCGCGCGCTAATGAGCGCGCCGCGCATCCTCCTCGTGGACGAGCCGTCGGTCGGGCTGGCGCCGATCCTCGTCGCGCGCACGATCGAGAAGATCGAGGAGCTGAAGAAGATGTTCCGCCTGACCGTGCTGATGGCGGAGCAGAATTTCAACCAGGCGATCCGCATCGCCGACCGCGGGTACGTGATCGTCCACGGGCGCATCGAGTTCGAGGGCAAGTCGCGCCGGGACCTCAGCGACAACGAGATGATCCGCAAGCTCTACCTCGGCCTGTAGCACCGCAATCCGCGCGAGGAGAAGCACCATGACGAACGTTCCCCCGCTCCCGCGCGAGCGCGTGCCCTACTCCGCGATCGTTGACCGGCCGCCGCTCAAGCTGCCCGACGGCGCGCGCATGGTCGTCTGGACGATCGTCAACGTCGAGGACTGGGGCATCGAGCGGCCGATGCCGCGCACCGTGCTGCCGCCGCCGATGGGCCAGCCGCTGCTGCCCGACCTGCCGAACTGGGCGTGGCACGAGTACGGCATGCGGGTCGGGTTCTGGCGCCTGTACGACTGCATGCGCAAGTACGGCATCACGCCCACGCTCGCGATCAACGGCATCGTGTGCAAGACGTATCCGCGCGTCGCGCAGGCGGCGAAGGACGCCGGCTGGGAGTTCATGGGCCACGCGTACGTCCAGGGCCCGATGCACAAGCTCGAGGACCAGCGCGCGGCGATCCGCGACACCATCGCCGCGATCCGTGAGTTCACCGGACGCGCGCCGCGCGGCTGGGAGAGCCCGGGCCTGACCGAGACCTACGAGACGATCGATATCCTCGCCGAGGAAGGGATCGAGTACGTCGCCGACTGGGTGCTCGACGAGCAGCCGGTGTACATCCGCACGCGCAAGGGGCCGGTCGTCTCCGTTCCCTACACCGTCGAGACCAACGACATCCCGATGATGCTGATCCAGCACCACGGCTCCGAGGAGATGCTCCGCCGCGGCATCGACCATTTCGACCGGCTGTACGCGGAGAGCGCGGCGATCACGCGCGTGATGGCGGTCAGCGTCCATCCATATATCTCGGGCGTGCCGCATCGCATCGGCTATCTCGAGCGCCTCTACGAGCACATCCGGTCGCGCCCCGACGTCTTGTTCTGGCCGGGAGAGCGCATCCTGGACTGGTACCGGGCGCAGGTCCCCCCGCCGCAGTGAGCGGCACGCGCAGCGCGAAGCCGGACGGCGCGCGCGGCGCGGCGAAGCCGCGGCGCACCCGTCTCTCGCCCGCCGAGCGCGAACGCCTGATCGTCGCCGAGGCGGTGCGCTACTTCGCCGAGGTCGGTTTCGGCGGCCAGACCCGCGAGCTCTCGCGCCGGCTCGGCATCACGCAGCCGCTGCTCTACCGCTACTTCCCGTCGAAGCAGGCGCTCATCGAGCGCGTGTACCGCGAGGTCTTCCTCGCGCGCTGGGACCCGACCTGGGAGACGCTGCTCGAGGACCGCAGCCGCCGGCTGCGCGACCGCCTGATCGAGTTCTATCGGCGCTACAGCGCGGTGATCTTCAAGCCCGAGTGGATCCGGCTCTACATGTACTCGGGGCTGGCCGGGATGGACCTCAACCGGCGGTATATCGACCTCCTCGAGCGGCTGCTGCTGCGCCGGATCGCGCGCGAGCTGCGCGCCGAGAGCGGGCTTCCGGACGAGGACGAGGTGCCGATCAAGCCCGAGGAGCTCGAGCTCGTCTGGGTGCTCCACGCGGGCATCTTCTACTACGGCGTGCGACAGTTCATCTACAAGGCGAAGACGCGCAATGCGCCGGAGCGGACGATCGAGCACGCGGTCGACAGCATGCTCGGCGGCGCGCCAAAGGTGCTGCGCGCCCTGGTCAAGCGGTGAGCCGGTCGCGCCGGCTCGGGCGCCCGAGGGCTAGTGGGCCACCGCTTCCACCGCGCCGCTGCGGGTCGACTTCACGATCGCCTCCAGCGTCGACACGGTGGCGATCATCTGCTCGTGCGGCACCGGGTACGGGGCACGGCCTTCGATCGCAGCGGCGAACGCCTCGAGGTTCGCGAGCACCGCCGGAGCGGGCGGATAGTCGACCGAACGGCGCGGCTCGCCGCGCAGCGCCGTGGTGAGGGTCCAGCCTTCCGGCGACTCGGGGTGCGTCTTGTCGCGCACCTCGGCCCAGCCCTTCGACCCATAGACGGCGACGCGCCCGTCGAACGGCGTCGCGAGCACCGCGCTGATCAGCGCGTGACCCCCGCCCTGGAAGGTCGCGAGGATCGCGAGCGTGTCCCCGTTAGCGAGCGGGCTGCCGAGCTGCTTCACGCTCGCGCACACGCTCTGCGCCGGGCCGAGGAAGCGCACCGAGAGATCGACCAGGTGGATGCCGGTGGCGGTGAGCGGGCCGGCCGGCGCGTCCTTCGCCGAGACGCGCCAGTTGTCCGGCGGCATGGTCAGGAACTTGTCCTGGCTGAAGTTCGCTTCGATCTGGAGCAGCGTCCCGAGCGCGCCGCTCTGCGCGAGCCGCGCGACCTCGAGGATCGGGGGTTCGAAGCGCTTCTCGTGCCCGACCGCGAGCTGGACGCCGTTTGCCGTCACCGCGTCGATCGCCCGCAGGACGGCGCTGCGCGACAGGGAGAGCGGTTTCTCGCAGAAGACGTGCTTGCGCGCGCTCGCGGCGGCGACGATCTGGTCGGTGTGCAACGAGTGCGGGGTGCAGAGCACCACGGCGTCGACATCGCGGTCGGCGAGCGCATCGTCGAGCTCCGCGACGAGCGGCAGGCTCTGCTCGCGCGCGAACGGCGCGGCGAGCGGGCTCGGGTCGACGCCCTTGACCGCGCGCAGCGTCGCGCTTCCCTTCAGGAGCTGGACGATGATGCGGCCCCACCAGCCCAGCCCTACGACGGCGACGCGAACCATGCTCTACCCCGGTGCTCAGTGCAGTCCCTCGATCTCGCTCGGGCTGATCGCCGTCTCGCGCAGCACGGCCTCGGTCGTGCGGTAGCGTTCGGCCATGGCGCGCTCGGCGTCGGAGCGGATCTGCGCCTGCAAGTATGCCCCGAGATGGCGCGCCCGCGCGATGCACTTCATGCCGTAGGGCTGGCGCGCGCGCTCGTAGTCCGCCACCGCGGCGGGGACGTCGTCGCCGCGCGCGGCGAGCCGGTCCACGAGCGCGATCGCGTCGTCGGCCGCCTTCAGCACACCCATGCCGACGTGCGGTCGCGTCACGAACGCCGCGTCGCCGAGCGTCGCGATGCGGCCGAACGCGAGGCGCGGCGACTCGAGGTCGTAGATCGGCTGGATGAACGGCGCCTCGGTCAGCGCGATCACCTGCGCGATCTGCGGCGCGAGGATTGCCTCCGCATGGCGCCGCATCGCCGCGATCACCTCCGGGCGGATCAGGTTCGGCGGAATCTGGCCCTCGTGGCGGACGCCGTTCACGTCGGTCAGCAGCCACGGCAGCTGCGCCGTCTCGTCGGCCGGCCGATACCAGACGAAGTTGTAGCGGCGCTCGCCGCGGCGGGTGGTGTTGCCCTTGCCCGCCACCGGATAGGTGACGATCTGCTCGTGCGTCGGCAGCCCGAACACGAAGTCCTCGAAGATCTCGTCGCGGAGCTCTGGAGGGAATGCACGCTCCTCGATCAAGCCGCGCCACGCGACGTAGCCCGCGTATTGCGGGCGCACATCGGGCGCGAGCTGGGCGCGGACCGTCGAGCGAATGCCGTCGGCCGCCACGAGCAGATCGCACGCCTCGTGGGTGCCGTCGGCGAACGACGCGACGACCCGGTCGCCGCAATTCTCGACCCGCACGACTTCGCGCCCGAAGCGGTACCGATCCGCCGGGAGGGCGTCCTTCAGCAGGCGATAGAGGCGGCCCCACGCCGTCATGACCTGCGGCACGTCGCGGGTGCCGGCGACGCTGCCGTCGCGCGCGAGCGCGACGCGGCGCCGGACGCGGACACCGATCGAGTCGTCGACCGTCACGCCGGCACGCTCGAGCGCCCGCATGAGCTCGGGGTGGGTGGCGAGCCCCGCGCCGCGGCCGGCGAGAGCCTCGCCCGTCTTCTCGTGTACTTCGACCCACCAGCCTGCCCGGACGAGCAGGTTGGCCGCGAACAGCCCGCCGAGGGAGCCGCCGATCACCAGCGCACGCTTCGTCATGTCTGCCTCTCCCCAGGATTTATCGGCCGATAATCTAGGCGCGGCAACCGAAGCGCGTCAATCGTGCGGCGCGTGATTGACGCTCCGCGCCCGGTCCGACTAGATTTCACGGCGCCGCTCACCAGGAGGAGGACGCCATGCCGTACGAGGAGAAACTGCCCCGCATCCGGGTCTCGCGCAAGGACATGATGAAGCGCGTCGCGCGCTTCTCGAAGCTCAAGGGCTTCGACGGCGGGCTGCCGGACAGCAAGATGCCCGGCTGCGAGCGCATCCTCTACAACGTGATCGGATTCCAGCCGCCGCCAGGCGAGGGCGACGGCATGCAGTCGCCGGTCGGCGCGCAGTCGGCGCGCAATGCGGCGATCAAGATCTCGGAAGGGTTCAACCTCGGCTACTGCCGCGCGCTGCCGGGGCACGGGCCGATGCTGCACAACCACGACACCAACGAGACCTTCATCGCGATGACCGGGACCTGGCGCGCGAGCTGGGAGAACGAGAAGGGCAAGCTCGAGCACGTCGACCTCAAGCCGCTCGACGTGATCTCGTTCCCGCCGGGCGCGAACCGCCGCTTCATGAACGTGACGAAGGGGCCGAAGAACAAGCACTCGGTGCTGATGTTCGTGATCGGCGGCAACGAGCCGCGCGCGGAGTTCACCTCCGAGTCGATGGACGAGCTCGAGCGCAAGGGCGTGTGGCCGGAGAAACCCGCCCGGCCGAAAAAAGGACGATAGCGACTGGCCCTTTGCGGTAATGACCGGCGCTGGCTCGCTCCGCCGACTACTTCAGGTCCTGCCAGACGGATATCCGTTGCAGACAAGGTTGCCGCGAGAACTGGAACAGCGCGACGAGCGTCCGGTCAACCCTATCTGGAAATTCGAAGCTCGCGCTGTGCAGTCCAGCGATCGGCTCGGTTTTCTTCGCAGGACGATCCCGGATACCCGCTAAGAGATCGATCTCCTGTGGGGCGTTGAGCTTCCCGCCCGGACCGAATACCTTCGAAACGGATGAGATGGAGATGCAGAGCCTTGCAGGATCCAACGTCAGGTGGAGTCCTCCCCGCTGGAATGTCGCGTTGACTCGCTGAGCGATCACGTAATCGCACTTGCTGACCGCGCCGGAAAAGGGACACTGATCGAATAAGAACTCGGTTCTCCGAACGCGAGTGTGTTCGTCTAGTCGATGCTCCTCGCGGAATGTGACCTCGAGCGCTCTCGAGGTGAAGGATACGTCGGCCAAATCGCCGTGGTCAGCGATAGAACGGACCCGGTTGAGGACATGCTCGGGGCTGCGCTCGTCCGTCGGACTAGTCGCACGCGCCGGCTCACCGACCGCGGACACCCAGAGCGCGAGGACAAGAACAAGAATGGAGGCGGATCGCGCTCGGGCCACCAATTACTCGCTGCGCGTTAGCGTTGAGCGGCCCGTCGACGGCGCGTCCGCGAAGAGTCGGTCCGTTCGACAACCTTGAAGAGTCGTTGATCGAACGGATACCGCGTCCTCGACGTGACCCGAATCCCCGTCCCGCGCAGCAGTCGCGGATTTAGTAATACGTTGAACGCGTGCGGCGATACGGCGCTTGGAATCCGCAGAGCCGCAGTTCGCGCCGCAGCGAGCCAAGCATCGCCCATGCTGCGAGTGAGTAGCGGGGTCTCCCGCCACCCTTGTGGCAAAGACGCCAACAATACCTCCTCTTGCGGCAGGTGATCTGGAAGGGCGATGCGCAAGAGTTGAAAGCTCTTGGGAAGGGCATCGATGCTGTCGATCTCCAAGTGCACGAGCGCTTCGAGCAGCGCCCCGGTCGGAGTTTCTGCGCAATAGACTATCGGGCGGCCCTTCGTATGCCACCGTGCGGACGTGCGTAAGCCTCCGATGCCCTTCAGGTCGGGATGGTTGCTGATTCGCCAAAGGTATCGTTGCCGATTAGGCAACGTACCCTTCATCGATCGAGACGAGCTCTTCTTCGACCAGCTGGCCGCCTTCGGCCGTCGCGAGCAGCTCAAAGGGGGTCCTGCCTTCGAACTTGCGCTTCGGGGCGTGCAGCCATTCAAGCGCGCCTGCCTTGTCGCCGAACACCTGTTCGGCAAGGACGATCGCTTTGCCGATGCGCGCGAGGCGTTCGGACTCATCGGGGCGCAGCCGCTCGCCCTTTGCGCGCCGATGCGACAGCGTGCGGAGCGGCGCCACGAAGGCGAGCTCCGCGGTCTTGAGGTAGCCCTGCCGAACCAGCGAATCGATCGCCGATAGCGCGAGACCCTGGTCGAGCGCGCGCACTAGATCCAGGGACTTGCTCAGCGGCTCCTTGAGGCCGAGAAGCGCGGAGAGCCGCTGCCAATAACCCTCGCGCTTCGCGTATAGCGCCCGAGATTCGCGCAGGACGTTGCTCATTATGTTGGCGGCGTTTGCCGAGTATTCGCAGGCATTTTGCCAGATCTTGCCGCCGCCCTCAAGGTTCCGCTGGACCTCGCGCGGCCTGCTCGTCCCGCCTAGACCAGCTCGCCGAGCACTGCCGTCCACGCCGCCGCGAGGTTGCGCAGCGCGTAGCCGCCCCCACCGAACGCCATCAGCCGCCCGCCGCACATCTCGTCGGAGAGCTTGCGCAGGTCGCGCGCGACGCGCGCGTGGATCGCCGGCGTGCAGCGCAGATCCGCAAGCGGGTCCCCGGCGAGCCCGTCGGCGCCGGCCTGCAGGATCAGGAACTGCGGCTTCAGGTGCCGCAGGTGCGCGAGGCCCTTTTCCCATGCGGCGAAGAACTCGCGATCGCCCGAGCCCGGCGCGAGCGGCAGGTTGAGCTTGGTGCCCTCGGCCTGGTCGCGGCCGACCTCGAACGCGTGGCCGGTGCCCGGGAAGAGGAAGTTGCCGTCCTCGTGGATGTCCACGACGATCAGGTCGGGGTCGGCCTCATACGGGTAGTAGATCCCGTCGCCGTGATGCACGTCGATGTCGACGTAGCCGATGCGCGCGACGCCGTGGTGCTTCCGCAGGCTGTCGATGACGACACCGAGGTCGTTGAAGACGCAGAATCCGGCGGCGCGGCCGCGACGCGCATGGTGCAGTCCGCCGATCGCCTGGAACGTCCGTAGCGCACGTCCCGCCATGATCCGCTCGAGTCCCTCGAGCGCAGTGCCGGCGACGGTGGCGGCAACCTCGTAGCAGCCGGGGAACGCGGGCGTGTCGCCGTAGTCGAGGTAGCCCTCCCCGATCCGGGAGCGGATCTGCACCCAGCTGACGTGGTCGGCGCTGTGGAAACGCTCGATCTCGGCGCGCGTCGCCACGCGCGGGGAGACGATGTCGACCCGCCGGTCGAGGCCCTTCGCCGCGGCCGCGGCAAGAAAGGCGCCCTGGCGGTCCGCGCCCAGCGGGTGGCCGTCGCCGAACCCGTACTTCGCGAGCGCGTCGCCGACGAGCAGCACGGTCTCGTGCGTCATGGCGAAATCGTAGACCTTTCGCACGCAGCGCAACAGGTGGCACACTAGCGGCCCGAAGAACGCTACCGGCGCGCAGGCGCCGAACCCACCGGAGGAGATCCGTCGTGAAAGCCCCGTCTTTCGCGTACGCGAAGCCGCGCTCGCTCGACGAAGTGTTCGCCCTCGCCGAGCGCCACGGCGACGACGCGAAGCTTCTCGCCGGCGGGCAGACCCTGCTCGCCACGCTCAACATGCGGCTCTCCTCGCCGCGGCTCCTCATCGACATCACCGGCGTGCCCGGGCTCGCGGGATTCTCGGTGAAGGGCAACACGCTTCGCATCGGCGCGCTGACGACCCACCGCGCGATCGAGCGCTCGCCGGAAGTCGCGCAGCACCTGCCGCTCCTCGCCCAGGCCGCGCCGCACATCGCGCACGTCGCGATCCGCAACGCCGGCACGCTCGGCGGGAGCCTCGCGCACGGTGACCCGGCGGCGGAGTGGCCGGGCTGCTGCGTCGCCCTCGACGCCGAGCTCGTCCTTGCCGCGCGCGGCGGCGAGCGGCGCGTGAAGGCGCGCTCGTTCTACCGCGGCCTGTTCGATACCGCGCTCGGGCCGGGCGAAGTGATCACCGCGGTCGAGTTCCCGATTCCCGGCGCCGGCTATCGCAGCGCCTTTCTCGAGCTCGCGCGCCGGCACGGCGACTACGCGATCGTCGGCGTCGCCGCGCTCGCGAAGTCGAGCGGCGGCGCGCTCGCCGATGTACGGCTCGCCTTCATCGGGACCGGACCGACCCCGATTCTCGCGCGGACCGCGATGGCCGCCGTCGAGGGAAAGAAGCCCGCCGCGGAAGTGATCGCGGCGGCGCAGACCGCGCTCGAGAAGGACCTTTCCCCCACCGGCGACCTCAACGGCTCGCCCGCCACCAAGCTCCACCTTGCGCGCGTGCTGTGCGGCCGCGCGCTCGCACAACTCGCCGGCTGACGCTAGACCATGGACACGACGCTCGAGACCACCATCACCGTCAACGGCACGCCGGTCACGCGGCAGGTGCCGGCCCGGCAGCACCTGATCGATTTCCTGCGCGAGACCGTCGGCCTGACCGGCTCGCACATCGGCTGCGAGCACGGGGTCTGCGGCGCGTGCACGCTCCGCGTCGACGGCGAGATCGTCCGCGGGTGCCTCATGCTCGCGGTGCAGGCGAACGGGCGCAAGGTCGACACCATCGAGGGCCTTTCGGATTCCGGCGAGCTCGCCGAGCTGCAGAAGGCGTTCCACGAGCACAACGCGCTCCAGTGCGGGTTCTGCACGCCGGGCATGCTGATGGCGGCGCAGGACCTCGTCCGGACGAGGCCCGAAGCCTCGCGCGAGGAGATCCGCGCGTACGTGTCGGGCAACTACTGCCGCTGTACCGGCTACCACGCGATCGTCGACGCGGTGGAGGAGGTGCTCGAGAACCGCAAGGGAGGTCCGCGATGAACGCCCGCGCCGAGCTCCCGCTGCACGCGCCCGGCACGCAGACCGACAAGGGCTACATCGGGCAGAGCGTCCCGCGCCCGAACGCGAAGCGCCTGCTCCAGGGCCGCGGGGCGTTCGTGGACGACCTGCGTTTTCCGCGTCTCGCGCACGTCGTCTTCTTCCGCAGCCCCTATGCCCACGCGCGGATCAGGAAGCTCGACCTCACCAAGGCCGCGCGGCAGCCGGGCGTGATCGCGTGCTTCGACGGCCGCGCGGTCGCCGAGTACTGCACGCCGTGGGTCGCGGTTCTCGCGCACCTGAAGGGCATCAAATCGGCACCGCAGCACGCCATCGCGATCGAGCGCGCGTGCTGGCAGGGCGAGGCGGTCGCGGCGATCGTCGCCGAGTCGCGCGAGCAGGGCGAGGACGCGCTTGCCCACGTCGAGGCGGAGTGGGAGGAGCTGCCGGTCGTCACCGACATGGAGGATGCGCTCGCCAACCGCCACGTCATCCATCCCGACCTCGGCGACAACGTCTGCTTCCGGCGCGAGCTCGACACCGGCGGCGTCGACGACGCGTTTGCCAAGGCCGACCTGGTCGTCGAGGAGACGTTCGGCTTCGGACGGCACACCGGCGTGTGCATGGAGACGCGCTCGATCCTCGCCGACTACAACGCGGCCGACCACTCGCTGACCGTGTACCACGCGACGCAGGCGCCGCACATGATGCAGGACATCTTCTCGCGCCACCTCGGCATCCCCGAGGCGAACGTGCGGGTGATCTGCAAGGACGTCGGCGGGTCGTTCGGCATCAAGGTGCACGTCTATCCCGACGAGATGGCGACTGCGGCGATCTCGGTGATGCTGCGCCGCCCGGTGAAGTTCGTCGCCGACCGGCTCGAGTCGTTCCTCACCGACATCCACGCGCGCGAGCATCGCGCGAAGATCCGCATCGCGTGCGCGAAGGACGGCCGCATTCTCGCCTTCGACCTCGACGACCTGACCGCGATCGGGCCGTACTCGGTGTACCCGCGCACGAGCGGCATCGAGGGCAACCAGGTCGTCAACCTCACCGGCGGGCCGTACAAGCACCGCGAGTACCGGGCGAAGATGCACGTCGTCTTCACCAACAAGAACGTCACCTGCCAGTACCGGGCCGTCGGCCACCCGATCGCGGCCGCGCTCACCGAGGGGATCGTCGACCTCGCCGCGGCGAAGCTCGGACTCGACCCGGCCGAGTTCCGGCGCCGAAATCTCATTGCCGACGACGCGTATCCCTACACCTTCCCGTCCGGCGTCAAGTTCGAGTGCCTCTCGCACCACAAGACGCTCGACAAGCTTCTCGTGCTGATGGATTACCGCAAGCTGCGCGCCGAGCAGGCGGCGCTGCGCAAGCGGGGCGTGTACCGCGGCATCGGGCTCGCCGCGATCATCGAGGTGACCGGTCCGTCACCCGCGTTCTACGGCGTCGGCGGCGCGCGCATCTCGGCTCAGGACGGCGCCACCCTGCGCCTCGAGCCCACCGGCATGGTGACCTGCATCGGCAGCGTCACCGAGCAGGGCCAGGGGACGGAGGGCATCTTTGCGCAGATCGCGGCCAGCGCGGTGGGCGTCACGATGGACAAGGTGCGCGTGATGACCGGCGACACGGGCGTGACGCCATACGGCGGCGGGACGTGGGCCTCGCGCGGCGCCGCGATCGGCGGCGAGGCGGTGCTCCAGGCGGGCCGCGCGCTGCGCTCGAACATCCTCGACATCGCCGCCGCGATCCTGAGCATGGACAAGGCCGAGCTCGACATCGTGAACAACGAGGTGGTCAACAAGCTCACGCTCGAGTCGAAGCTGCCGCTGGTGGAGCTGGGCCGAATCGCGTACTTCCGACCGGACACCCTGCCGCCGAAGTTCCAGTCGGAGCTCACCGTCACGCGGCACTACACGCCGCGCGAGTACGGCTTCTCGTTCACGAACGGCATCCACGCCTCGTATCTGGAGGTCGACGTCGACACCGGATTCGTGAAGCTGCTCAAGCACTGGGCGGTCGACGATTCCGGCACGGTGATCAACCCGATGCTCGTCGACGAGCAGGTGCGCGGCGGCGTCGTGCAGGGGATCGGCGCGGCGCTCTTCGAGGAGTGCGTCTACGACGAGAACGGCCAGCTGCTGAACGGGACCATGGCGGACTATCTCGTGCCGATGTCGGGCGAGATGCCCGACATCGTCGTTGGCCACGTCGAGACGCCCACCAGGCAGTCCGAGCTCGGTGCCAAGGGCGCGGGCGAAGCGGGCACCGCGGGCGCGCCGGCGGCGGTGATGAACGCGATCAACGACGCGCTCGCCCCCTTCGGGGCGCGCGTGACCGTCCAGCCTTTCACCCCCGAGCGCATCCTCAAGGCGCTCGGGAAAGTCTGACCCACCGGGAGAAGAGAGCGTGATTCACGAGCTGCGCATCTATCGCTGTGCGCCGGGGCGGCTGCCGGCGCTCAACAAGCGCTTCGAGACCGTGACCCTGAAGCTGTGGGAGAAGCACGGCATCCGCCAGGTCGGCTTCTGGACGGTGCTGATCGGGGCGACGAACCACGATCTCTACTACCTCCTCGAGTGGGAGAGCCTCGCCGAGCGCGAGAAGAAATGGAACACGTTCATGAACGATCCCGAGTGGATCGCCGCGCGCACCGAGTCCGAGAAGGACGGCCCGATCCTGGCGTTCACCACGAACCACATCCTGCAGCCGACCGGCTACTCGAAGCTGCGCTGATGGCGAAGGTCATGGTCGTCACCGGCGCCGGCAAGGGGATCGGCGCGGCGATCGCCGAGCTCGCGGGTCAGCGCGGCTACGCCGTGTGCGTGAACTATGCGCACAGCCGGGACGCCGCCGAGCAGGTCGTCGCGCGCATCGCGGCTGCCGGCGGCGAGGCAATCGCGGTCCGGGCGGACGTGTCACAGCCGAGCGAGGCGAAGCGGCTCTTCGAGGAAACGGACGCCCGGCTCGGAAAGGTCGAGGCGCTCGTGAACAACGCGGGGATCATCGGACGGCAGTGCCGCACGGACGAGATCGACGCCGCCCTGCTCGCGGAAGTTTTCGCGGTGAACACCTTCAGCTATTTCTACTGCGCGCGCGAGGCGATCCGGCGCATGTCGACCAAGCACGGCGGCAATGGCGGCGCGATCGTGAACATCTCGTCGGCGGCCGCCCGCCACGGCGGGCTGCCCCTGGAATCGCACTACGCGGCAAGCAAGGGTGCGATCGACAGCTTCACGGTCGGGCTCGCGAAGGAGATCGGCAAGGAGGGCGTGCGCGTGAACGCGATCCGCCCGGGGATGATCGCGACCGACATCCATCAGGCGCACGGGGGCGAGGCGGCCATACGTGCCGTTGCGCCCACGGTGCCGATCGGGCGCGAGGGTTTCCCGATGGAGGTGGCCGAGGCCGCGCTCTGGCTCTGCTCGGACGCGTCCTCGTACGTGCACGGCGCGGTCCTCGACGTCTCCGGCGGACGCTGAGCGCCGCGCCGCGCGCCGCCCCGCCGGCTAGCTCGTCAGCTCACTCGCCTTCAGCTCCGGCTGGATGCCGTGCTGGAGCGCCTCGCTGTTGTCGAAGTTGAGCTCGACCTTCACGCCGTTCGGATCGATCAGGAAGAGCTGGTAGAGCCCCTGGTCGCTGACCATGCGCTGTGTGAACTGGATGCCCTCGCGCTTCAGGTGCGAAAGCGTGTCCGGAAGCCCGGTGCAGCGGAAGGCCACGTGGTCGACGACGCCGCTGCCGTGCACGTCGGTCGACTGCTGCCCGAGGTACTTCTTGCGGTTCTCGGAGACGTTTGCGCCCCCCTCGGAGAGGTGCAGCACGTCCTTCTCCCCGATATACAGCCACACCACCGGGAATTTGAAGTCCGGGTGCCAGCCCTCCTTCATCCCGAGCACGCGCACGTACCAGTCGCGCGTGGCCTGGAGGTCGGCGGTCTGGATCAGGTAGTGATCGAGATGGGACAGGGGCACGGCGCCCTCCTCGCGGCTAAACCACTTTGAACGTGATCGTCCCGACCCCTGCGACGCTGCCCTTCAGCACGTCGCCCTTCTTGACCGGCCCGACGCCCGCGGGCGTGCCGGTGAAGATCAGGTCGCCGGCCTTGAGCTCGAACAGCGTCGAGAGGAAGGCGATCATTTCCGGGATCTTCCAGATCAGCTCGGCGAGGTCGCCCTTCTGCTTCACCTCGCCGTTCACCTCGAGCACCACCGCGCCCTTCGCGGGATGGCCGATCTTCGACGCCGGGACGATCGCGGAGCACGGCGCGGAGTGGTCGAACGCCTTCCCGGTGTCCCACGGCCGCCCCATCTTCTTCGCCTCGCCCTGCAGGTCGCGCCGCGTCATGTCGAGCCCGACCGCGTACCCGAAGACGTGCTCGAGCGCCTTCGCTTCCGGAATGTTCGCGCCGCCATTGCCGATCGCGACGATCAGCTCCATCTCGTGGTGCACGTCCTTGGTCGCCGCGGGATACGGGAAGTCCTTGCCCTCGAGGATCGCGGTGTTCGGCTTCATGAAGAAGAACGGCGGCTCGCGGTTCGGGTCGTGCCCCATCTCGCGCGCGTGCTCGGCGTAGTTGCGCCCCACGCAGAAGATGCGCGCGACCGGGAAGCGCGCGTTGGTTCCCTCGACGGAGAGCGAGGGAATCTGGGGCGCGGGGATGACGTATTCCATTGCGGGTCCTCTTCGGGTACTCGTTCAACTCACCGGGGCGTGGCGTCGCCGCCCTCCACGATGACGTTCTCGACGATGCCGCCCCCCGCTTTGCGGAAGGCCGCGGCCTCCTGGTACTCCTTCGACTCGAAGCAGGCCACCGCCTGCTCGAAAGTGGGAAATTCTATGACGACGAAGCGCTGGAAGGTATCCGGCCCCTCCATGATGCGGAACTTTCCCCCGCGCGCGAGCACCTTCCCGCCGTGGCGCGCGATGATCGCCGGCACCAGGTCGGTGTACTTCTTGTACTCGACCGGATCGTCGATCCGGGAGCGGGCGAGCCAGTAGGCGGGCATTCGATCTCTCCTCGGCCGGTCATCTGCTGAAGACGACCTGCGGCAGGTAGGTCGCGATCTGGGGAAAGAACGCGATGCAAAGGATCACGACAACCAGGCAGATCCACCAGGGCGTCGAGCCGCGGAAGATCTCCCCGACCGTCGTCGGTTCGTTGGGTAGCGCCGCCTTCACCGTGAACACCAGGATCCCGAAGGGCGGGGTGAGGAGGCCGCACTCGATTGCGAGGATGCCGAGGATCGCGAACGCGAGCGGGTCGAAGCCGGCGGCCTCCGCGATCGGCGCGAACACCGGCACCGTGAGCAGGATGATCGAGATCGAGTCGATGATGCACCCGAGCACGAACCAGATCAGCACCATGATCGCTAGGATCGCCCACGGCGCGAGGCCCGACCCGATGAACAGCTCCTTCGCTGCGCCGGTCACGCCGGTCATCGACAGCACGCGCGAATAGAGCTGCGCGGTGAACAGGAGCAGCAACAGCGGCGCCGAGGTGCGCCCGACCGACAGCACGACCTCGAACACCTCTTTCGTCCGCAGACCCTTGATCACCGCGAGCACGAGCGCCGCAGCGGCGCCGACGCCTGCGCCTTCGGTGGGCGTGAACGCGCCGAACCAGATGCCGCCCAGGGTGCCGAGGACGAGCGCGATGACGAGCAGCGTGCTCCACAGCGCGGCGGCGAGGCCCGGATCCGCCTCGTGCGGCAGGTCCTGCGCGTCGGCGGGGACTCCGGCCAGCGCGACCGCCGCCCCGCCGCCGACCGGCTGCGCGACGACGGCCGCCCCGACGCGCGCCGGGTGTGCGATCGCGACCCAGAGGATGTAGGCACAGAACGTCGCCACCAGCAGGAAGCCGGGCAGCACGCCGGCGAGGAACAGCTTCCCGATCGACTGTTCGGTCAGCACGCCCCAGACGATCATCAGCACGCTCGGCGGAATGAGCATTCCGAGGCAGGCGCTGCCGGTGATGCAGCCGAGCGCGAACTTGCGCTCGTAGCCGTGGCGCTTCATCTCCGGATAGGCGATGCGCGAGAACGCGGCGGCCGCGGCGATGCTGACGCCGCTCACGAACGCGAAGATCGCGTTGGCGATCACGGTCGCGATCGCGAGCCTGCCCGGGACGAGGCGCGTGAGCCGGTTGACGAGCGCGAACGTGTCGCGCGCCGCCCCGCACTTCGCCAGGAACTCGCCCATCAGCAGGAAGAGCGGGATCACCGCAAACACATAGTCGCGCAGCGCCTCGTAGGCGGTTTGAGCGATGAACGTCCGGGTAACCTCGAGGTCGCCCTGCATCAGGTAGATGCCGAACGCAGCGGTGAAGCCCAGCGCGACCGCGATGTGCACCCCCGAGAAGACGATGACGAGCAGCGCGCCCACCAGGAGCGACATCTCGAACGCGCTGAACATGCTCGCTGCGCCCTCGCGCGCCGGGGTCTAGTGCGCGCGGCCCGGCGCGGGCGCCTCGCGGGCACCGGTACGTGCGCGCTCCAGGTGCTGCCAGGCGGCGATCAGGTACTGGATCGCCGCGAGCGCCGTGCCGATCACGACGACGAATCGCGCCGGCCAGGACGGAATGCGCAGCGCTCCCTCTCCCTCGAACTCGTTCGAGGTCCAGGCGTGCGCGGCGGGGCCGAAGCTGCCCCAGCACACGAGCGCGAAGAAGGCGGCGCCGAACAGCGCGCCTACGGTCGCGAGCACCATCTGCGCGCGCGGCGGAAGCGTCGAAGTGAGGAAGTCGACCCGGATCATGCCGCCGCTGCGGATCGCGTACGCGGCCTGCAGAAAGCAGATGATCACGATCGAGGCCTCGACCATCTCCTTCGTGCCCTTGACCGGGCGCGAGAAGAGGTCGCGGCCGAGAACGTCGGCGACGACGAGGAAGCACAGCAGGAACGCGAGCGTCGCCGCGACGACGAGCAGCGCCTTGGTGATCCAGTCGTTGAGCCGGACGAGCATCGGTGGCGCCCTCCCCCGGTCGGGGGAGGGTCGGGGCGGAGATCGGCGCTGACGCGGCGCGCTACTTGATCTGGTAGCGGACCGGCCACTTGTGGCCGAGCTTCTCCGCCTCCTCGAGCGCGAGCTTCAGCACCTGCGAGGCCGGCAGGCCGGCCTTGTCGAGCTCGGTCGCCTTCTCCTGCGGCCAGCCCTTGAGCGAGCTCGCCCACTCCACGCGCACCGAGTCGGGCACCGACTTGACGACCGCCCCGCTCGCCTTGAGCTGCTCGATCTGCTTCGGGTAGTTTTCCTTGTTCACCGTGCCGGTGCGCGCCTCGTACTCCCGCCCCACCTGGAGCATGATCTCCTGCACCTCCTTCGGCAGCTTCGCCCAGCGCGCCTTGTTGATCGTGAGCCCGTGCCAGGTGATCGCGCCGAAGCCGACCTCGGTGTAGTACTTGCCGACCTCGAACAGCTTGAAGTTCACGTAGCCCGACGGGAACATGATCCAGCCGTTGTAGACCCCGGTCTGCATGCCGGTGTAAGCCTCGGGCAGCGAGCCCTGGACCGGCACGGCGCCGGCGTACTCCAGCCACTTCAGGTTGAGGCCCGCGCCCGCGAGCTTCTGGCCCTTCAGGTCTGCGACCGTCTTCCAGTCGAAGTTCGTGCCGAGGTTGTAGCCGTTGTCGGCGATCAGCCCGAGGAGAATCTGGTTGTACTTGTCCTCGAACACCTTCGACATGTAGGGCACCTTGTCGTACACGCGGCGGGCGAGCGTCACGCTCGTCACAGGGTCCATCGTCCCGAACGGCAGCATCACCTGGAACGCGTGCAGCGGCAGGTTCGACGGCTCGAAGCAGAAGCAGTAGCCGCCGACGTCGATGATGCCGCTCTGCACGCCCTCGAGCGTGTCGGCCACCTTGACCATCGAGCCGCCGTAGCCTTCGACGAACTCGACGGTGTGCTTGGTCTTCTCCTTCACCCGCTTGGTGACCTCGGGGACGAAGAAGTTCTGCATCAGGTTGACGTAGGTGTTGACGGCCGGGTGCCCCGACGCGATCCGCAGCTTGATGTTGTCGGCGTGGGCGGCGCCGGTACCGGCGAGTGCGAGGAGCGAGGCGGAAACGACCGTCAGGAACGCGCGACGGGACTGCATGCTTGACCTCCTTGGATGTATGGCTCGATTTCCTGCGACCGCAGGGACGTTCTTCTTGTGGGGCGTGATGTTCCTGTGCCGGGCGAAGGGTGTCAACACGAATCACTTTGCCGCGGCGCGGCGCGAAACCGCGCCGGGAGCGCAATTGGGCGCTGCTATACTCGCCGCCCGCCGCGGCCCGGCGAAGCGCGCCGAGGCGTGCCGGCGCAACGCCGAACCAGGAGATGCTCTCATGACCACGCAGGCCCGAGTCGTCCGCTTCGCCGCACCCGGCGGCCCCGAGGTGCTCAAGCTCGAGACCGTCGCGATCGCCGATCCGGGTCCCGGCGAGATTCTCGTCCGGAACAAGGCGATCGGACTCAACTATCAGGACGTGTATCAGCGCTCGGGGCTCTATCCGCTGCCGCTGCCGAGCGGCGTCGGGACGGAAGCCGCCGGCGTGGTCGAGCGCATCGGGCCCGACGTGCGCGACGTGAAGGTCGGGGACCGGGTCGCGTACGCCGGCGGGGCAATCGGCGCATATGCGGACCTGCGGCTGGTGCCGGCCGACCGGGTCGTGAAGCTGCCCGACGGCATGCCGGAGGAGCAGGCGGCGGCGATGATGCTGAAGGCGATGACGGTCGAGTACCTGCTGAGCCGGTGCTACCCCCTGAAGGCGGGCGAGTTCGCGCTCTTCTATGCCGCGTCGGGCGGCGTGGGGCTCTTCGCCGGGCAGTGGGGGCGGCACATCGGCGCGAAGATGATCGGCGTCGCGGCCGGCGCGGAGAAGTGCCGGCGCGCGAAGGACAACGGCTACGCCGAGGTGATCGACCGCACGACGGAAGACGTCGTCGCGCGCGTGAAGGCGATCACCGGCGGCGCCGGCGTGCCGGTTGTGTACGACTCGGTCGGCAAGTCGACTTTCGACGCATCGCTCAAGTGCCTCAAGCCGCGTGGATACTTCGTCTCCTTCGGCACCACTACCGGCGCGCCGCCGCCGATCGAGGCCGCCACGCTGCAGAAGCTCGGATCCCTCTACTTCACCCGGCCGACGCTCGTGACGTATATCGCCGCCCGCGAGGAACTCGTCGCCTCCGCGAATGCGGTGTTCGACCTGTGGCGCAAGGGGGTGCTCAACGTGACCATCGGCCAGCGCTATGCCCTCGCCGACGCGGCGAAGGCGCACGCGGATCTCGAGGCCGGCCGCACGATCGGCTCGTCGGTCCTCATTCCTTAAAGGGGGCGCGCATGGCGACGACGGTCGGCGTGATCGGCCTCGGCATCATGGGAGGCGCGATGGCGGGGAACCTGCTCAAGGCGGGCTTCAAGGTCGTCGGCTACGACGTCGCGCCGGCGGCGCGACGGATGCTCAAGCGCGCGGGCGGCGTTCCCGCACGCTCGGGCGCCGACGTGGCGCGGCGCGCCCCGATCGTGATTGCGTCCCTGCCCTCGGTCGCCGCCCTCGCAGCAGTCAGCGGCGAGATTGCGCGCGCGCGGCGCAAGGGGCTGATCGTCGTCGAGACGAGCACCATGCCGCTCGAGGCGAAGCAGGCCGCGCGCGCCGCGATCGAGGCGAGCGGCGCGACGCTGCTCGACTGCCCCTTGTCGGGCACCGGCGCGCAGGCCCGCACGAAGGACCTGCTCGTCTACGCGAGCGGGTCCCGCGCCGCCTACCGAACGTGCGTGCCGGTTTTCGCCGGCTTCGCGCGCGGGCACCACTACCTCGGCGCGTTCGGCAACGGCTCGAAGATGAAGTACGTCGCCAACCTGCTGGTCGCGATCCACAACGTCGCCGCGGCGGAGGCGATGGTGCTCGCGCGCAAGGCGGGGCTCGACCCGGCGCAGACGCTCGCGGTGATCGGCGACGGCGCGGGCAGCTCGCGCATGCTCCAGGTGCGCGGGCCGATGATGGTGCGCGACGACTACTCGGACGCCACCATGAAGGTCGAGGTGTGGCAGAAGGACATGCACATCATCGCCGAGTACGCCACGCGCCTCGGCTGCCCGACGCCGCTCTTCGCGGCCTCGGCGCCGATCTACACCGCGGCGATCGCGGAAGGGTTCGCCAAGGAGGACACCGGCTCGGTGGCCGCGGTGCTCGGCGCGATGGCGGGACTCGAGCGCCGCAGGGCGCGGCGTCCGAAGCCGCGAGGGCTCAGTTCGCGGTGATCCCCGCGTCCTTGATCACCTTCGCGTAGCGCGCCATCTCGGACTTGATGAACTCGCCGAAGAACTCGGGCGTGCTCGACATCGGCTCGACGCCGAGATCGGCGTAGCGCTTCTTCAGGTCCGGATCCGCCAGGACCTTCACCAGATCGGCGTTGAGCTTGTCCACGATCGGACGCGGGGTGCCGGCCGGCACGAGGACGCCCCACCAGTTCACCGCCACGAGGTCGGCGTAGCCCTGCTCGGCCATGGTCGGGATGTCGGGCGAGAGCGGCGAGCGGTCCTTGCTCGTGATGCCGATCGAGCGCAGCTTCCCGGCGCGGATGTGCTGCATCACCGGCAGCGCGTCGGAGAAGATCATCTGCACCTGGCCGGCGAGCAGGTCCTGCACCGCGAGCACCCCGCCCTTGTACTGGACGCCCTCGATGTTGATCTGCGCCGAGCGCTTGAACATCTCGCCGATCAGGTGCGACATGCTGCCCGGGCCGCTGGTGCCGAAGTTGAGCTTGCCCGCGTCCTTCTTCGCGGCCGCCACGAGCTCCTGGACGCTCTGCACCGGCATCGCCGAATTCACCACCAGGATGTTCGGCCCGGTGCAGACCATCGAGACGGGCAGGAAGTCCCTCTCGACGTTGTACGGGACCTTGGACAGGACCGGGTTCACCGCCACCGGACCGAAATTGCCGATCACGAAGGAATAGCCGTCAGCGGGCTGGCGCGCCGCGAACTCCATCCCGATCGACCCTGCGGCCCCCGGCTTGCTCTCGATGATCACCTGCTGTCCCCAGAGGTCGGAGAGCTTCTGGCCGAGCACGCGGCCCATCAGGTCGGAGCTGCCGCCCGGCGGGTAGGTCACGATCAGCCGCACCGGCTTGTTCGGGTAAGTCTGGGCCGCGGCAGTGCCGACGGCGAGCGTGGCGAGCGCGGCGACCGCAGCCGCGGCAAAACGGGTGCGAAGCATCGGATCCTCCTGGGTGGTGGAACGCGGGCTGACTGCCTTCTCGTCGCGGCTATGCTAGTCGCCGCCGGTGCGCGCCGCAATCCTCGGATGGGCGCTTGCTAAACTCGCCGTCATGAAACCCACTGCCACCCTCACGCCCGGCGCGCGCGCCGACCAGACCCTCGCCTGGAACATGAAGCTCCTGGCGCATCACGAGTTGCAGGGCTTCGGCGGCATGGGCGAGGGCATGGGCATGCAGCGCACCCGCGACGGGCGGCGCATCCTGTGGCTCGCGCACGAGTCGGCGCCGAAGAACTTCACCGGCGTGGACGTGACCGATCCGCGCGCGCCGGAGGTGATCGTCCAGACCGAGCTCCCGCACGCGAAGATGCGCTCGAACTCGCTCGACGTGGTGGGCGACGTGATGGCGGTTGCCTACCAGACGAGCGCCACGGGTCTGCAGCCGGCGGGGTTCGACCTCTTCGACGTGGCCGAGCCCGAGCGGCCGCGGCGCATCGCGCACTTCGACGCCTCCGGGCCGCACTCGCGCGGCGTCCACGCGCTGTGGTTCGTCGACGGCGAAACCATCCACCTCTCCGGCGGGGCCGCCGACTTCACGCCGCGCGACCCGAAGGACGACCAGTTCTATCGCATCGTCGACGTGCGCAATCCCTCGCAGCCGGCCGAAGTCGGCCGCTGGTGGCTGCCGGGCACGCGCGAAGGCGACGACGCGCCGCCGCCCGCGCGGCTCCCGGCGCAGTTCGACGTGGGTTTCCGCGCGCACAACACCAACGTGTTCCCGCAGCGGCCGGACCGCGCCTACGTCGGCTACATCGACGGCGGCCTCGTCGTGCTCGACATCGCGGACAAGGCGCACCCGAAGCTCGTAACGCGCTGGAACCACTCCCCGCCGTTCAACGGGTTCCTGCACACGGTGCTGCCGCTCTTCTCGCGCGGGCTGTGGATTGCCTCCGACGAGTGCGTGCAGGACGACGGTGCGGACTGGCCGAAGCTCGTGTGGGTGCTGGATGCGCGCGTGGAGACGAACCCGGTGCCGATCGCGACGTTCCCGATGCCGCCCTACGACGCCTTCGCGAAGCGCGGCGGGCGGTTCGGCGCGCACAACCTGCACGAGAACCTGCCGGTGCCGACCTCGTGGCACTCGGACGAGATCGTGATCGGGTCGTTCTTCAACGCGGGCGTGCGCGCCTTCGACGTCTCGAACCCGTACCAGCCGCAGGAGATCGCCTACTTCGTGCCGGGCGCGCCGAAGCTCTCGCCCGTGGGCGCGATCCAGCTGAACGACGTGTACGTCGACGATCGCGGCATCGTGTTCACCGTCGACCGCTTCGCCGGCGGCCTGTACGCGCTGGAGCTCGCCATCTGAGCGCGCGCGACCCGCTCGCCGGCCGGCTGCCGGTCACCGTCGTCACCGGGTTCCTCGGCAGCGGCAAGACCACCCTGATCCGGCGGCTCCTCGCGCACCCGGGCATGAACCGGGTCGCGGTGGTGATCAACGAGTTCGGCGAGGTCGGCATCGACAACGCGCTCGTCGCCGCCTCGTCGGAGAACGTCACGCTGCTCGCGAACGGCTGCCTCTGCTGCACCGTGCGCACCGACCTGCAGGAGACGCTGCGCGAGCTCTTCGCGCAGCGCCGCGCGGGCGCGTTGATCGACTTCGATCGCGTCGTCGTGGAGACCACCGGTCTCGCGGACCCGGCGCCGGTCATCCAGACGTTTGCGGCCGACACGCTACTTGCCGCGCAGTACCGGCTCGACGGCGTCGTCACTCTGGTCGACGCGGTGAACGGGTCCGGCCAGCTCGACGCGCAGCCGGAGGCCGTCAAGCAGGCGGCGGTCGCGGACCGGCTGGTGCTCACGAAGACGGACCTCGCCGGCGCGCCGACGGTGGCGGCGCTGCGCGAGCGGCTGCGCACGCTCAATCCGCGCGCGGAGGTGGCTACCGCCGTGCAGGGCGAGATCGATCCGTCGTTCTTCCTCGACATCGGGCTCGCCAGCGCACGCGCCGACGGCGCGCGGGTCGACCGCTGGCTCGGCGCGGGTTCGGGCGAGGGCGACGCATATCTCGGCAAGCGGATCGCGCCGGGCGCGCACGACCGGGCGATCCGGTCGTTCGTACTGTGGTTCGACCAGCCGTTCTCGTGGCAGACGTTCTCCGCCGCGATGGAGCTGGTCACTGCGTTGCGCGGCCCCGACCTGCTGCGCGTGAAGGGGCTGGTCAACGTGGCGGGCGAGCCCGGACCCGTCGTCGTGCAGGGCGTGCAGCACATCTTCCATCCACCGGTGACGCTCGCCGCGTGGCCGGACGACGACCGGCGCTCGCGGGTGGTCTTCATCGCCCGCAACATTCCGCGGGAGGCGGTGGCGGCCTTGTTCGCCGCGGCCGGCGCGCTGGCCGAAACGCCGCCGGCACGTGCCTAGGGCACCGCGACGCGCCGGGTCACCGGTTCGTCGTCGATCGCCCGGCGTCAACCGTCGCGATCAGTGTCCCGCCGCCGCCCCCGGCTGCTTGAGCGGGTGCGCGCGCGAGAACGCGTCGAGCTTCAGGCACTCGTCGGCGATGCGCGTCACGGTCGGATAGGGCTTCATGTCGCACTTGAAGTAGGCCGTGGAGCCCACGACGTGCGAGACGAGGCACAGGTCGGCGATGGTGAGGGCATCGCCGTGGCAGTAGCGCCCGGTCGCCGGGCTGTCCGCGAGCTGTCGCTCGATCGCCGCAGACATGGTGTCGAACCAGTGCTGGCACCACCTGTTGACGCCCGCATCGTCCTGCCTGTACTCGGTGGCGAGGTACTTGCGGATGCGCGGCACGATCAGCGGATGCGCGTCGCAGGCCACCATCTGGGCGATGCCCCGGACGCGTGCGCGCGCCCTTGCGCCATCGGGCAGCAGCGACGGCTTCGGGAAGCGTTCGTCGAGATACTCCAGGATCGCGAGCGACTCGAACAGCGCCGGGCCTTCACCGTCGTCCAGCGCCGGCACCACGCTCTGCGGATTGACCTTGCGGTAGGTGGCGTCGAACTGGTCGCCCTTGAGGAGGTCGATCATCGTCTCCTCGTACGGCACCTGCTTGAGATTCAGCGCGATGCGCACGCGGAACGTCGCGAGCGACCGCCAGAAGCCGAACAGTCTCATCGCTCCTCCATGGTGCGGCGGCCGTTACGCGGTCGGCGCCGATTCTAGTTATGGCGGCTGATTGGACTCCATGCGCCGCTCGAGTGTCAATGCACGGGATTTGCTGCGCCGCACGTGAAAGTGCGCGTGCTAGCATCGCGCGCTCTCGCGCACTCCCGTCTTCTCCAAGAGGCAATCATGCGCATCGCCATCGCCGGCACGGGCCGCATGGGCTCGGCCATCGCCACCCGCCTGCTCGGGCTCGGTCACGAGGTATCGGTCTGGAACCGGACCGCGGCGAAGACCGCGCCGCTCGCCGCCGCGGGCGCACGCGTCGCGGTGACACCCGGCGCGCTCGCCGCTCAAGCGGAGGCAGTCATCACGATTCTCACGGACGCTTCCGCGATCGACGCAGCCTACCGCGGGCCGGACGGTCTGCTGTCCGGCGACGTGGCCGGCAAGCTCTTCATCGAGATGAGCACGGTGCGCCCGGAGACGCAGCGGGCGCTGGCGGAAACCGTGCGGTCCAGGGGTGCGGTTCTCGTGGAGTGCCCGGTGGGTGGCACGACCGGGCCGGCAAAGGAGGGCAAGCTCTTCGGCTTCGCGGGCGGCAGTGACGCCGATGTGGCGCGTGCGCGCCCGATCCTCGAGCAGCTCTGCCGTCGTATCGAGCACGTCGGCCCCGTGGGCGCGGGCGCCTCGATGAAGCTTGCGATCAACCTGCCGCTGCTCGTGTTCTGGCAGTCGTTCGGTGAGGCGCTCGCGCTTACGCGGCCGCTCGGCCTCGACGCGGCGCGGCTGCTGGACATCTTCACGGATACCTCGGGCGCCCCGAACATGCTGAAGGCGCGTGCCCCGATGGTGGCGGCGCAGTTGCGCGGCGAGGCGGTGGCGCCGACGGTCGAGATCGACGTCGTGCGCAAGGATTTGCGAACGATGCTGGACGAGGCGGCGAGCCGCGGGTTCGGCCTGCCGGTGACCGCACAGGCCCTTGAGTGCCTGGATCAGGCTTCGCGCGCGGGATTCGGATCGGCCGACTGCACCAAGATTCCGGCCCTTTGGGCCGCGCGCGGGGATTCGCGCTCGGGCTAGCCGAACTTCGCCAGCAGCGCGGCGGCGTGCTCCAGCCGCTCGGACGCGGCTGCGCCCTTTACCGTGGCCGGAACGCCCTCCGGCCCCGCCTGGATCGCGCACGCGAGCACCTGGAAGAACGCCTTGTCGAGCGCACGGCGGGCCGCGCTCAGCTGCTGCGTCACCTTCTCGCAGTCCGAGCCCTCATCGATCATTGCCTGGATGCCGCGCAGCTGCCCCTCCACCCGGCGCAGGCGCAGCACCAGCTCCTTCTTGTGGCCCTCGTCGCGGATCACTGCCATCGGTCCCACTCCGGGTAACTTTCGAATGCCGGCGAGCATACCCTACCGGGTATAGTCCGGCAAGCGTGGGCCAGCGCTTGACATACTATACTCCCCAGGGTATAGTGCGCGCGGTCGAGATCCCAACCCCCTAAAGGAGTGCAGTCATGACGGTCGATCGCCTGGTCCACATCTTCGCCGGCACCTTTGTGCTCGTCGCGGTCGCGCTCGGCGCGCCCGCGAGCCCCGTGTTCGTGAACGCGAACTTCCTGTGGCTCGCCGTGTTCGTCGGCGCCAACCTCTTCCAGAGCGGCTTCACCGGCATCTGCCCGCTCGCCTCGATCCTGCGCCGGCTCGGCGTGCGGACGGTGGCCCACGCGTGACGCAGGCGGCAGCCCTGACCGACGCCTTCCTGCACGTCGCCTGCCCGGCCTGCCTCAAGGCGAACCGGGTCCCCGCGGCGCGCGTTGGCGACGGGCCGAAGTGCGGCGGCTGCGGCACGCCGCTCCTGGACGGCAAGCCGGTTGCGCTCGACGAAGCGAGCTTCGACGCCTTCGTCGGGCGCACCGACCTGCCGGTGGTCGTGGATTTCTGGGCCCCCTGGTGCGCGCCGTGCCGCGTCATGGCGCCCGCCTTCGAGGCGGCGTCGGCGGAGCTCGCCACCCGCGCGCGCTTCGCGAAGCTGAACACCGAGGACGCCCCCGGGCTCGCGGCGCGCTTCGGCATCCGGTCGATCCCGACGCTCGCGGTGTTCCGCGACGGCCGCGAGGTCGAGCGGATCTCCGGGGCGATGGACGCGCGCTCGCTGGTACGCTGGGTCTCCGGCCGGCTCTAGAACGGAGGAATGCCGTGAAGCGCTTCTTCGCCCTCGCCGCGGTGCTCGCAATCGCAGGCTGCGGCGCCGAGAAAGCCCCGCCGCCTGGCGTGGCGCCGCCGGAGCTGCGCACCGGCGTGGTCGAGATGCGCGACCTCGAGCTCACGCACTCCGCGGAGGCGACGGTCGAGGCGGTGCGCCAGTCGACGGTGTCGGCGCAGATCGCCGGGCGCATCGTCGACCTGCGCTTCGATGTCGGCGACGTCGTCAAGAAGGGCGACGTGATCGCGCGCATCGACGAGCGCGCGGCGACCCAGGCGGTCGCAGCGAGCCAGGCCCAGGTGGCCGAGGCCGAGGCGGCGCTGCGCAACGCGCGCGTCAATTTCGAGCGCTCGAAGCAGCTCCTTGCGCAGAAATTCGTGAGCTCGGCGGCCGTCGACAAGGCGGAAGCCGACTACCGGGCGGCGCAAGCGCGCGTCGCCGCCCTCCTCGCCGGCGCCGGGCAGGCCGCCACCGAGCGCAGCTTCGCCACGATCATTGCCCCGTACGGCGGCGTCGTCTCGGCGCGCCACGTCGAGCTGGGCGAGATGGCGACCCCCGGCAAGCCGCTGCTGACCGGCTTCGACCCGTCGACGCTGCGCGTGGTGGCGACCGTGCCGCAGGCCCAGGTCGGCGCGATCGAGGCCAGCGGCAAGGCGCGAGTCGAGGTCCCCGGCCTCGGCAAGTGGATCGAGGCGCGCCGCGTGACGGTGGTCCCGGCGGCCGATCCGCGCACCCACACCACGCGCGTGCGCATCGAGCTTCCGGAGGACGTCCGCGGCGTCTACCCCGGCGTGTTTGCGCGCGCCCACTTCGTCGTCGGCAGCGCGCCGCGCCTGCTGGTGCCGCGCGAGGCGGTGCTGCGGCGAAGCGAAGTGACCGCCGTGTACGTGATCGACGCAAAGGGCTATCCGCAGCTCCGGCAGGTGCGCCTCGGCGCGGCGGCCGACGAGCAGTCGGTCGAGGTGCTCGCGGGGCTGAAGGCGGGCGAGCGGGTCGCGCTCGACCCGGTCAAGGCCGGCATGCAGACGGCGCCGAAGGGCGCCTGAGGCGGGCATGGGCATCTCCGGGCGCATCGCGCGTTTCTTTCAGGACTCGCAGCTCACGCCCCTAATCGCGCTGGTGGCGGCGCTGCTCGGCCTGTTCGCTGTCGCGGTCACGCCGCGCGAGGAAGAGCCGCAGATCAACGTGACGATGGCGAACGTCTTCGTCCCGTTCCCCGGTGCGTCCGCGCGCGACGTGGAGAAGCTGGTCAGCACGCCGGCCGAGCAGGTCCTCGCGCAGATGACCGGCGTGGAGCATGTGTACTCGGTGTCCCGTCCCGGGATGTCGATCCTGACCGTGCAGTTCGAAGTCGGCGTGCAGCGCGTCGACGCGCTGGTGCGCCTCTACGACACCATTCACTCGAACCGCGACTGGGTGTCGCCCAACCTCGGCGTTCTGGATCCGATCATCAAGCCGAAAGGCATCGACGACGTGCCGGTCGTCACGCTCACGCTCTGGACGACCGATCCCGCGCGCGGGGCGTTCGAGCTCGAGCGGGTCGCGCACGCGGCCGAGGTGGAGTTGAAGCGCGTGCCCGGCACGCGCGAAGTGCAGACGCTCGGCGGGCCGGGCCGGATGGTGCGGGTGCTGCTCGACGCCGACCGCATGAACGCCCACGGCATCTCCGCGCTCGACGTGCGGAACGCGCTGCGGCTTGCCAACGCCGCCGCGCCGACCGGTAAGGTGGTGCGCGACAACCGCGAGATCGTCGTCGAGACCGGCAGCTTTCTCGAGTCTGCGGCGGACGTGCGAGCGCTCGTCGTCGGCACCTTCGAGCGGCAGCCGGTCTACCTGTCCGACGTCGCCGAGGTCGTCGACGGACCCGACCAGCCGGGGCGATACGTCTGGACCGGCGCCGGCCCCGCGGCAGAGCGCAAGGGCATCGGCGCGCCCGGCGAGCATCCGGCGGTCACGCTTCAGGTCACCAAGAAACCCGGAGAGAACGCGGTGGAGGTCGCCGAGCGGGTGATCGGGCGCGTAGACGAGCTGCGCGGGAGCGTCATCCCCGCGGACGTCCAGGTCACCGTGACGCGGAACTACGGCGCGACCGCCAACGACAAGGCGCAGCAGCTCATCCAGAAGCTCGTCTTCGCGACGCTCTCGGTCGTCGCACTGGTGCTGTTCGCGCTCGGCTGGCGCGAGGCGCTGATCGTCGGCATCGCGGTGCTGCTCACGCTTGCAACCACGCTCTTTGCGTCGTGGGCGTGGGGGTTCACCCTGAACCGCGTGTCGCTCTTCGCGCTCATCTTCTCGATCGGAATCCTGGTGGACGACGCGATCGTCGTCGTCGAGAACATCCACCGCCGCCGCGCGCTCGAAGGCGGCGCGCTGACCGGCGTCATCCCGGACGCTGTCGACGAGGTGGGCGGACCGACGATCCTCGCGACCTTCACGGTGATCGCGGCGCTCCTGCCGATGGCGTTCGTCACCGGCCTCATGGGCCCTTACATGAGCCCGATCCCGATCAACGCGAGCCTCGGCATGGTGATCTCTCTGGCGATCGCGTTCACCGTCACGCCGTGGCTCGCGCTCAAGCTGCTCGGCCACGCCCATCATGCGCCCGAGCGCGCCGGCGGCTGGCTCGACCGGCTCTTCGTCCGCGTGCTCGGTCCGTTCGTCTCCGCCGACCGCGCGCAGCGCAACCGCCGCCGCTTGGGCGTCGCGGTGCTCGCGCTCATCGTCGCGTCCACTGCCCTGCCGGTCTTCAGGCTCGTCGTGCTGAAAATGCTGCCGTTCGACAACAAGTCGGAATTCCAGGTCGTGGTGGACATGCCGGCCGGCACGCCGGTCGAGGTCACTGCGGCGGCGCTGCGCGAGATGGGCGCGTACCTCGCCACGGTCCCGGAAGTCACCGACTACCAGGCCTACGCCGGGCTCGCCTCGCCGATCAACTTCAACGGGCTGGTGCGCCAGTACTACCTGCGCAACGCGGCCGAGACCGGCGACCTGCAGGTGAACCTAGCGGCCAAGGGCGAGCGCGACCGCAAGAGCCACGACATCGCGCAGGCGGTGCGGCCGGAGCTCGAGCGCATCGCGCGCAGGTGGGACGCGCGCGTCAAGGTGGTGGAGGTGCCGCCCGGCCCGCCGGTGCTCGCGCCGATCGTCGCCGAGGTGTACGGGCCCGACGAGGCGGGACGTGCCCGCGTGGCGAGGCGCGTGCGGGAAGCGTTCGCTGCGACGCCCGACATCGTCGACATCGACGATTCCGTGGAGGACGCCGCGCCGCGCGTCGTGCTGAAGGTGGACCAGAGCAAGGCGGCCCTCGCCGGCGTGAGCCGCCGCGACGTGGTCGAGACGATGCGGCTCGGGCTCGCCGGCGAGGACGTCACCCCGATCCACGACGGCCAGTCGAAGTACGAGGTGCCGGTGCGCGTGGGCCTGCCGGCGGAGCGCCGCGGCGACCTCGACGACGTCCTGAAGCTGGGCGTGCGCGCGCCGGACGGCGCTCTGGTGCCGCTCGCCGAGGTGGTGCGGAGCCAGCGCGACGACCGCGACCGCCCGATCTACCACAAGGACCTGCTCCCGGTCGTCTACGTCGTGGGCGATCAGGCCGGCGCGATCGGGAGCCCGCTCTACGGCATGTTCGGCATCCGCGGCCTGGTCGCGGGCAAGCCGCTCGACGAGGGCGGCGTGCTGGGGGAGACCTTCATCCGCCAGCCGTCGGATCCGTACCGCAGCTACGCGATCAAGTGGGACGGCGAGTGGCAGGTGACCTACGAGACGTTCCGCGACATGGGGCTCGCCTACGCGGTGGGGCTCGTGCTCATCTACCTGCTCGTGGTCGCGCAGTTCCGCTCCTACCTCGCGCCGCTCGTGATCATGGCGCCGATCCCGCTGACGATCATCGGCGTGATGCCGGGCCACGCCCTGCTCGGCGCGAACTTCACCGCGACCTCGATGATCGGGATGATCGCGCTGGCCGGCATCATCGTGCGCAACTCCATCCTGCTGGTGGACTTCATCAACCTGAAGACCGAGGAGGGGGTCCCGTTCCGCGACGCGGTGATCCAGTCGGCCGCGGCACGCGCGAAGCCGATCGCGCTCACCGCGCTGGCGGCGATGCTCGGCGCGACCTTCATCCTCGACGACCCGATCTTCAACGGGCTCGCGATCTCGCTCATCTTCGGCATCCTGGTCTCGACCGTGCTGACCCTGGTCGTGATCCCGGTGCTCTACTACGCCGCCTACCGCAAGCGCTACGCCCGCGATTGATCGATCGCGGGCCGCGGCCTACCATGGCGGCCTCGCGCCGCAGGGTGCGGCGACGCAGGGAGAGACCACGATGCGAATCTGCCGCTTCGACGACGATCGTCTCGGGCTCGTCCGCGGCGACGAGGTCCTCGACGTCACCGCGGCGCTCGAGGTCATCCCCCAGCAGCGTTGGCCGATTGCGCTCGGCGACCCGCTGATCGCGCATCTCGACCGCGTGCTCGAGCGCGTCCGCGACCTCGGGGCGACCGCGCCGCGGCGCCGGCTCGCCGAGGTGCGGCTCAAATCACCGGTGGCGAACCCGACGAAGATCGTGAACGCCCCGATCAACTACCAGGCGCACATCGACGAGGCGAAGGCCGACCCGAAGCTGGGCGCCGGGCGCAAGCTCAACCACATCACCGACTGGGGCCTCTTCCTCAAGGCCACCAGCGCGCTGATCGGGCCGGGCGAAGAGATCCGCCTGCGCGGGGCCGACAAGCGCAACGACCACGAAATCGAGCTCGCAGTCGTCATCGGGCGCGAGTGCCGCAAGGCGACGCGCGCGGACGCGCTCGACTTCGTCGCCGGCTACGCGATCGGGCTGGACATGACCATCCGCGGCCCGGAGATGCCGTCGTGGCGCAAGTCCGTGGACACTTATGCGGTGTGCGGCCCGTGGCTGACGACGAAGGACGAGGTGCCGGATCCGAACAACCTGCGGCTCTCGATCAAGGTGAACGGCGAGACGCGCCAGGACAGCACGACCGCGCGCATGGTCTACGACGTGCAGCGGCTGATCGAGTACGCGACCAGCATGTACACGCTCTATCCGGGCGACCTGATCTTCAGCGGCACCCCGGAAGGCGTTGGCCCGGTCAAGCCGGGCGACCTCCTTACCGCGGAGATCGAGCGCGTCGGACGGTTCGACGTCCGGATCGCCTCCGAGTACGGGAGCTAGTCGGCGGCGGGGGTCACGCTGGCTGCAGCGCCGCCGGCCGCCCGAGCAGGCGGATGACCCGGTTCGTCGCCGAAGTCGTCTCGATGGCGCGCCGGCACACCTCGTCCGCACTCGGCAGTGCGATGCCGAGCTGGTTCACCGCGTACACCGCCTGCGTCCGATTCATCACGCCCAGGGCGCGATAGATCGCCGCGGTGTGCGTCTTCACCGTGCCCTCGGCGAGGTTCAGCGTGCGGCAGATGAGCTTGTTCGGCTTGCCTTGCACGAGGAGCGTGAGCACGTCGATCTGGCGCGGCGTCAGGCCGAGCGACTTGAGCGGGGTCGCGCCGAACGACTGCGGCACGGCGGGGGCGTCGGATCCGCGCGGCAGCGCGTTTGCGCGCAGCGCCTGGGGCGGAACGTAGGTGCCGCCCACGAGCACGAGCCGGAGCGCCTCGGTCAGCACCCGCGTGGGCGAACGCTTGGAGATGAACCCCCGCGCCCCGGCCTCCAGCGCGGCTCGGGCCGTTTCCGGCTCGTCCTGGGAAGCGAGCACGAGGACCGGAACGCCGGGTCGCGTGCGCAGCAGGCGCTCGAGCCCGCCGAGGCCGTTTGCGTCCGGCAGCGCGCTGTCCAGGACGACGAGATGGATGTCGTCATGCCGAGCGAGGCAGTCTTGCGCCCCGGCGATGCTGTCGGCTTCGAGCACCTCGACGTCGGCGCCGAGGTCGGCGGCCAGGCGCCCCAGAGCTTCGCGTGCCAGGGGCTGGTCGTCGACCGCCAGAATCCGGGTCTTTCCGTTGAGGGCGTCGGTCATTGGCAGGCCTCCTTCTCGATCGGCTCGCGACCGCAGACCGGTCGCTCGGTGATCGCAGAGTAGGCTGCGACGGGCGGCTTAGGCCGGGAGTACTAACCCGAATTCTGTGATCTATTCACCTCGCCGTTCGGGTATGGCGAGCGCCGCCTGGAGGGCGGCCCGAATGCGCGGGACGTCCCCGACCTCCTTCATGAGCAGAAGGGCGAGCCGCGCGAGAAAGAGCGGGGTCCGCGTCTCCCCGACCTCGGTCATGCGGTGGCAGGCTTCGGTGTAGACCTCGTCCAGTTCCTGGTCGGTGAGCATGTCGTCTCGTCAGTCGAGCGCGCGCCCGACGGCGGCGCGGAGGGACTCGGGTTTGAGCGTGGCCCAGCGCCCGGCGACGTGCCCGTCCGGCCGCACGAGGTAGAACGCCGATGGCCGCGCGCCGTAGAGCGCGAAGAGGCGCCCGGTCGCATCCCAGGCCTCGGCCCCGGGCAGCGGCCGGGGGGCGATCCAGATCGTCGCGAGCGGCAGGCCGTCGAGCACGGGTCGCGGATCTTTATCGGTCAAGGCGAGCAGCGTGTACCCGAGCCCGAGTCGGGCGGTGAGGTGCGTGGCGCCTTCGGCGCTCTGCAGCGGGCACTCGGCGAGAACTGCGCCGGGCGCCGGGCCTGCCGGCAGCGGGTCCGAGTCGCTGGCGTTGAGCGGTGAATCCGCGAACGGGATGGCGCTCGATTGCCGCGGATTGATGAGCGTCGCAAAGTAAGGGTCCGCGGTCGCAAGCCCGAGCGCCGCATCGCGCATCAGCGCGAAGGCGGGCGAAGGCGGGGCCATGAATTCGGTCGATTTCGATGCGTGTCGGATGTTCTCGCGCGCGGCGAACACGCGCTCGGCCGAGTAGGCCTGAAGCAAGCGCTCACTCGAGCGCCCTTGCAGGATCCAGGCGAGCTTCCACGCAAGGTTGTGCGCGTCGTCGATGCCGGAGTTCATCCCCCGCACGCCGAAGATCGGCACCAGGTGGGCCGCGTCGCCCGCGAAAAGCACGCGTCCGTGCACGTAGCTGTCTAGCGTGAGGCAGTTGGCGCGGTAGGCGCTGATCCAGACCGGCCGCCAGTCGGTGCGCTCCCCGATCCACTCGAGGTGACGGCGCACGCGCGGCAGGACGTTCTCCGGCTTGACCGCCTCCGCCGGATCCTCGTCGTCGCGCAGCTGGTAGTCGACGCGCCAGATGTCGCGCGGCTGCTTGTGCATCAGGATCGTCGAGCCCGGGTTCGTCGGGGGATCGAACCACGCGCGGCGCTCGGTCGGGTAGTCGGACCGGAGGTGGATATCGACGATGATGTACGTGCCGTCGTAGGTGGTGCCCGAGAAGCGCAGGCCGAGCGCCTGCCGCACCGCCGAGCGCGCGCCGTCGCACGCGACCACCCAGTCGGCGTCGAGCCCGTAGTCGCCCTTGGCCGTCTGGAGTGCGAGCCGCACGCCATCGTCGCGGCGCTCGATGCCGGCGAGCTTGGTCTGCCAGCGGATGTCGATGTGGTCCGCAGCCGCTTCGGCGCGGTCGACGAGTACCTGCTCGAACATGCACTGCTGCAGGTTCACCATCGGCGCGAAGCGCTGGTTCCCGTCCATCGGCATCTGCAGCCGGTAGACCGGGACGTCACGGTAGTAACTGGTGCCCGCCGTCCACGGCAGCGCTTCTTCGAGCGTTCCGGCGGCCGCTCCGACGCGATCCAGGATCTCGAGGCTGCGCCGCGAGATACACGCGGCGCGGCTGCCGTAGGTCACGGTGTCGTCGGCCTCGAACAGGACCGAGCGCACGCCGTGCCGGGCGAGGTCGAGGGCGAGCACGAGCCCGATCGGCCCCGCCCCGACGATCGCCACCGGATGGCGGACGGGGTCCACGCCGTCGACGAGGCGCGGCGGCCGGAGCGGGTAATGCCGGTAGTCGAAGTACTCGTGATACCCCTGTGCCCCGCTCATCAGTCGACGTCGATCCCCCGATAGAGCCAGTCGGCTTCCCAAGGATCGTCGGGAGAGCGACGGCCGAGCAGCTCGTTCCGCAGCAGGCGCGCTCCGCCGCCGGCATGGCAGACCTCCGCGAAGAAACGGGCGGAGAGCACGACACGGGCGGTGCGATTCATGCGCCGGCCCTGGTAGGCGAGGAACGCGGCGCTTAAGTCGTCGCCATGGCGCGCCACCTCGGAGGCGAGCACCAGCCCGTCCTCGAATGCCATGCACGCGCCTTGCGCGAGGTACTGCAGGGTCGGGTGGGCCGCATCGCCGAGCAGCGTCGTGCGCCCCTTGGTCCAGTTGGTCACCGGATCGCGGTCGTGCAGCACCCAGTTCCGCTCGAGCGAGATGTACTTCAGCATGTCGCGCACCCGCGGCACCGCCGGCGCGAACATCTCGTGCAGCTCGTCGGGCTGCCCGAACTCCTTCTCGCCGCGCTTGAAGCGCGGGCTCACGAACACCGCCACATTGTTCATGACCGTACCGCCCCGCAGGCGGTACTGGACGAGGTGCGTGTTGTGCCCGCACCAGATCACCATCGAGTTCAGGAACTGCCGGTCGACCACCGCGTCGACCGGAACCAGTCCCCGGTACACCGTGTGGCCGGTCTGGCGCGGCGCGTCGGTCACGATCTGCTTGCGGGTCGGCGACCACAGGCCGTCGGCGCCAACGAGCGCCGCGCCGAAGTACTCCGAGCCGTCCTCGCAGGTGACGGTCACCCCGTCCGCGCGCTCCGCGAACTTCACGAGCCCCTTCGAGGCTTCGAGCGTGATCTCCGCGCGCTGCCTGCAGGCGTCGAACAGCGTTCCGTGCAGGTCGCCCCGGTGGATCACGAAGTAGCGGTAGCCGAACCGCTTGACGAACGCGTCGCCGAGCGAGATGCGCGTGACCTCCTCGCCGGAGACCGAATCCATCATCACCAGCGCGTCCGGGAAAACGGCCTTCGGCTCGAGCGCGTCCATCACGCCGAGCACCTGCATCACCCGGTGGATGTTCGGCCCCATCTGGATGCCGTAGCCGATCTCGCCGAACTCGGCGGCCTTCTCCAGGACGCGCACGCGGCGTCCCTTCCGCGCGAGCGCCAGGGCGCAGGCGAGCCCGCCCAGACCTCCGCCGGCGATCAGGATCTCGGGCTTGGCGGCCATACTTTCCTCCTATCTTCTGTCCAGAAGGGGGGCCACCCCCTTCGACCCCCAAGATCAGCCTACGAAACTACATCTTCAGGACCGCGGGTAGCCAGGACACGAGCCCCGGCCACGCGATCAGCATTCCGACCAGCACGAAGTCCGCGGCGAGGAACGCGAGCGTGCCGCGGTAGATGCGCGCAGCCGGGATGTCCGGATTCTGCGCCTGGATGACGAACACCGTCATCCCGGTCGGCGGGCTGATCAGCCCGATCGTCGCCATCACGGTGACGAAGATGCCGAACCAGATGCCGTCGTAGCCGACCGCGAGCACGAGCGGCAGGGTGACCGGGACCGAGATCAGGATCGTGCTCACTTCCTCGAGGAAGGTGCCGAGCACGAAATAGAGCATCATCACCGCGAGGATGACCATCACCGGAGACAGTCCCCAATCCTTGACCCAGTCGGAGAGTGCGGTCGGGAACTGGGTGAGCACGATGAAGCGGGCGAAGATGAACGCGCCGACCACGATGAAGAACAGCATCGCGGTCGCGTAGGCGGTCTCGAGAAAAGCGTCGAGCAGGCCCCGCCAGCGCATGTGCCCGGTAACGAATGCGATCACGATCGCGGCGAACGCGCTCACCGCCGCGGCCTCGGTGGGCGAGTACCAGCCGAGATAGATGCCCACCACCGCGAGGAAGAACAGGAGCGCGAGCTTCCACATGCCGAGCCCCGCACGCAGGCGGCGTCCAAGCGGCATCGACTCGGTCTGCGGCATGAGGTCCGGGCGCAGCCGCGCCACGATCCACACCGTGACCACGTACAGCGTCGCCAGTATCAGCCCCGGGATCAGTGCCGCCGCGAAGAGCTTCGGCAAGGACTGCTCGGCGACGATCGAGTAGATCGCGAGGATCACCGACGGCGGGATGATGATGCCGAGCGTGCCCGCGGCGGCAACCGCCCCGGCGGAGAAACCGGGGTCGTACCCGTGCCGCCGCATCTCCGGAATCGAGACCTTCGAGAAGGTGGCGGCGGTCGCGATCGACGAGCCGCAGATCGCGCCGAAGGCGGCGCAGGCCCCGATCGTCGCGTGGGTGAGCGCGCCGCGGAAGCCGGCGAAGAGCGCGTTCGCCGCGTCGAAGAGCTCGCGCGACATCGCCGCGCGCGAGGCGACCGCGCCCATCAGGATGAAGAGCGGGATCACCGACAGCGAGTACGCGGTCGAGAGGTTGAACGGCACGCTGCCGAGCATCTTCAGCGCCCTGGCCCACCCGTCGGCGGCGGCGTAGCCGAGGAATCCGACGCCGGCGAGCGCGAGCGCGATCGGCACGCGCAGCGCGAGCGCGACCAGCAGCGCGACGACGCCCAGGACGCCGATCAGGCCGACGCTCATTTCCGGCCGGCCCGCTTCAGCGCCATCGCGCCAGCGGCGATCGCGCTCGCCGCGATGCCGAAGACGAGCGGCGCCCAGTAGAGGATCTTGGGCAGCGAGAGATCGGACGTGACGTCGCCGAACGAGGCCGCGTCGCGCGCCTGCAGCCACGACTGCCAGGCGATCGTGGCGAGCAGCGCGACCGCGGCCGTCGCGTGGGCGCGCTTCAGCGTCGGCACCCAGCGCGGGCGCCAGGTGTCGATCATGTCCACGACGATGTTCTCTTCGCGCAGGAAGGTGGCGGGCAGCGCGAAGAAGAAGGTGCACACGAGCAGCAGCTCCACCAGCTCGTAGGTGCCGTGGATCGGGTTCGCTCCGAGCTTGCGCAGCGCCACGTCGGCCACGACGAGCAGCATCATCGCCGCGAGGAATGCCGCCGACACCCAGCCGCAGAGCCGGGCGACGAACTCGCGCGGGTTTTTCATCTCCCGGACGCGACGAGGCGGCCGTACAGGCCGCCTCGTCGCGGGGAATCCGTGCGGAGCACTAGTTCCAGAAGTTCTTGGAGGTCTTCGCGTGCTTGTCCGACAGGGCGCGCATCTGCTCGTAGACGGCGCGCGCCGGCAGTCCCTTGTCCTCGAGCTCCTTGATCTTGGTGAAGGTGACCTGGCTTCCGATCCGCCGCACTTTCGCGTCGTCCTCCGCCGAGAACTTGATCGCCTGGCCGCCGCCGTCCATCAGCGCCTTCTTGCCCGGCACGTCGAGCGCGTCCCAGGCCTGGCCGATCTCCTTCTCCTTGCCGGTCGTCGTGTCGATCACGAGCTTCTTGAGGTCCGGCGGGAGCTTGTTCCAGAAGTCCTCGTTCATCGCCAGGCCGAAGCTCGCCACGTAGGCGTAGAGCTCGGTCGAGTACTTGATCGTGCCGCCGAGCTTGAATGCGATGCCGGCGCCGCCGTAGTCGATGAACGTGCCGTCGATCGTGCCCTTCTGCAGCTGCTCGGCGATCTCGGTCGGCGGCACCCCCACCGGCGTCGCCCCGAGACCCTGGATGAGATCGCGGATCGGCGGCGAGGCGAACCGCAGGCGCATGCCCGTGAAGTCGTCCATGGTGCGGATCGGCTTCTTGGTGGTGTGCGGCCCGCCGGGCTGGTGGGTGAAGAGGATCAGCACCTTCACGCCCTTGTGCTCGGCGTCGAGATACTTCTGCCGCAGGCTCGCGTCGTTCAGCACCTTGGTGCCGATCTCGGAGCTGCCGACCATGTACGGCAGGCTGATGATCTCGGTGAGCGGGAACCGGCCCGGCGTGCCGCCGTGCAGGAACCACGACACATCGGCCTGCCCGGTGCGCGCGAAATCGTAGTGCTGCGGCGTGGGACCCATCTGCGCGCCGGGGAAGCGCTTCACGACGAGGCGGCCGTTCGAGCCTTTCTCGAGCTCGCCGGCCCACTTGATCAGCCACTGCGACATTGCATGCTGATCGCCCACGAAGTAGGCGAGCTTCATCTCGATCTTCTGCTGCGCGTGGGCCGCGGTCGAGAGCGCGGCCGCAGCCGCGAGCGAAAGTGCGAAACGGACGATCCTGGCGGTCATCGGGGCCTCCTCCTGGGGACGGGAATTATAGGGGCGGGGCTCACGCCGGCGCGCCGGCGGCGCGCCGCAGCGGCATGCGCGCGAGCCAGCGCTCGACTTCCGCGGGGTCGGCGAAGAGCGTCGCGAGCTCGGCGCGGGCTTCCTCCTCGGTCTGCAGGACCGACTCCACCACGCCCTGCTCGGCCGGCGCGCGGCTGGTCGCGATCTCGAGCCGGATGCCGTTCGGGTCGTAGAAGTAGGCCGACCAGAACCGCCCGCCGAGCGGCACCGGGCCGATCACGTTGACCCCGCACGCCTTGACCTGCGCGATCATGGCGTCGAAGCGGTCCTGCGGTACGTGGAACGCGACGTGCTGCATGCCGCCCGGGAGATCCCGGTTCTGCCGCGCGAGCCCCTTCGGGTACTCGAAGAATGCGAGCAGCGAGTCGCCGCCCATGTTGAAGAAGTAGTGCCGCAGGTTCTCGTACGGCGGCTGGCCGCGATCACGTTCGTAGGGCACGCGCCGCACGTGGACGAGCTGCATGCCGAGCACGCGGGTATAGAAATCCATCGTGGCCGGGAGGTCGTCGGTCACGAACGCGAGGTGGTCGATGCCCCGGGTCCTGACCGGTGCATGGGCGGGCGATCCGTTCATTGCGGGTTCTCCAGGGTGGCAAGAAACGCGCGCACCGCGGCCACGAGTGCGTCGGGATTGTCGCCCGCGACGTTGTGACCGCCGTCGAGCTCGACGAGTTGGAGGCGCGGGTTCGCCGCGCGCAGCTTCGGCATCGTCTCGGGCGCGAACATGTCCGACTGCCGGCCGCGCAGCGCGAGGATCGGACAGGGTACCTCGCCCACGACCTGCCACATGTCCGCACCGAGCTTCGGGCGCTCCCCGGTCTCGAGCAGCCGGCGGAACTGGCTGGCGAAGTGCGGGTCGCGCTTGATCTCGTAGCCGCCGTCGACCTTGCGCAGGTAGGCCTCGAAGCGTTCGCGCTTCGCCGCGCCCGCGGGCGACTGTGGGTCGACGCCGAAGTACCGCATTGCCGCCTCGACGCCGTCGAACCGGTCCGGCACGCCGGCGACCGACTTCGCCACGCGCTGCGCGCCGCCCGGCGCGTTCTCGGGGGTGTAGTCGACCAGTACGAGCCCCGCGATGCGCGCGGGGTTGCGCGCGGTCGCGAACGCGGCGTTGCGCCCGCCCATCGAATGGCCGATCAGCACTGCGCGCCGCCAGCCGAGATGATCGAGCACCGCCACGATGTCCCCTGCCATGGCCGCCACGCTGTAATCGGCGCTCGGACTGCGGTCGGAGTCCCCGAACCCCCGCATGTCCATCGCGACGACCGACCGGTCCGACGCGAGGGCGTGCGCGACCTCGATCCAGTCGTACGAGAAGTAGGAGAGGCCGTGGACGATGACGAGGGGGAGCTTCCGGTCGGCGCCGAAGCGCCGGTAGGCGATCCGGACGCCGCCGCTGTCGCAGCTTCCGATCTGGTGGGGTGCGGGCATGGGCGATCTGGTCCCAACGGGTGCGGCATCGACGACCGGCGCACTCTAGGCCGACGCGGCGCGACTTGTCGAGCGCGGCCGGTTGCCCCGGGTCACCCGCGCGGCGACCGCCATTGCCGTTTGACGCGCTGCGGCGAAAGCTCGTAGAATCCGCCGGTTTTGCGCGGGGGGCGGCCACCGTCCATGCGACTGCTGCGGATGCGGCCGATTCGCGTCGTGCTCGGGTGGCAGGGGATCGCCACGCTTGCGCTCACCGTCATTGCCTGGGTCACTTCGGGACGACACGGCGCCACGTCCGCCGCGCTCGGCGGGCTCACCGGCATCGCGGCCGCGGTGGCCTATGCGGTCGTCGCGTCGCTGGGCGGCGCGCGCGATGCGGGCACCGCGCTCCTTGCGGCGCTGCGCGCCGAGGCGGTGAAGATCGCCCTCATCGTCGTGCTGCTGTGGCTTGTGCTGTCAACGTATAAGGAAGTCGCGATCGTCTGGTTCATCGGATCGTTCATCGTATCCGCGCTGATCCTCTCCTTCGCTCCCGCCGTCCGCGACCGCTAGCGCCCCCACCGCCTGCCCCGCCCGATCATGGCTGCCGAACAAGTCACCCCGACCTCGTACATCACGCACCACCTCACGTTCAACGCCAAGTCGGTCGGCGAGGGCGGCTTCTGGACGCTGCACGTCGACTCGCTGGTCACCGCAGCGGTGCTCGGCCTGATCGGCATCGGGTTCATCTGGTGGGTGGTGCGCAAGGCGACGCCGGGCGTGCCGGGCAAGCTGCAGGCCTTCGTCGAGCTGATGATCGAGTTCATCGACGACCAGGTGAAGGGGATCTTCACCCACGGCGACCGCCACAAGTTCGTCGCGCCCGTCGCCCTCACGGTGTTCGTGTGGGTGGTGCTGATGAACGCGATGGACTTCATCCCGGTCGACTGGATCGCGTGGTTCTCCGAGAACGTCCTGCACCAGCACTACTGGCGCCCGGTGCCGACCGCCGACGTGAACACCACCTTCGCGCTCGCGCTGTCGGTGTGGCTGCTGATGATCTTCTTCAGCATCAAGGTCAAGGGTCTCGGCGGCTGGCTGCACGAGCTCTTCTGCGCGCCGTTCGGCGTCAAGCCGCTGTGGCTCGCGCCGCTGCTCGTCGTCTTCAACCTCCTCTTCAACCTCGTCGAGTACATCTCCAAGCCGCTGTCGCACTCGCTGCGGCTGTTCGGCAACATGTACGCGGGCGAGATCATCTTCATCCTGCTGTGGATCTGGGCCGCGACCGGCCTGGCGGGCACCGTGTTCGCCGGGATCCTCGGCGCCGGCTGGGCGATCTTCCACATCCTGATCGTGCTGCTGCAGGCCTTCATCTTCATGATGCTCACCGTCGTCTACATCTCGATGGCGCACGAGCATCACTAGCGTTTCAATCACCACATCAACCGCAACGGAGAGTCGAATGGAAAAACTCCAACTCCTCGCCATGATCCAGGCGTACACCGGGGTGGGCATCGGGCTGATCATCGGCCTGGGCGCCGCGGGCGCGTGCATCGGCGTGGGCATCATGTGCAGCCGCTTCCTCGAGGGCGCGGCGCGCCAGCCGGAGATGATCCCGGCCCTGCAGGCGAAGGTCTTCCTGCTGCTCGGCCTGATCGACGCGTCGTTCATCATCGGCGTGGGTCTCGCGATGCTGTTCGCGTTCGGCAACCCGCTGCTCGCCGTCATCCAGGCCGCCGGCTAGGGCGCCGGTCCCGCGGGGCGGCGAGCCGCGCGGGGCGCGCACCTGGCTCACGAGCAGCCGAAGCAACGGAGCATCCATGAACCTGAATCTGACCCTGGTCGCGCAGGCGGTTAGCTTCGCGATCTTCATCTGGTTCACGGCGAAGTTCGTCTGGCCTTTCCTGATGCGCGCCATCGAGGCGCGTCAGAAACAGATCGCCGACGGCCTCGCCGCCGCCGAACGCGGTCGCGCCGAGCTCGCCGCGGCCGGAAAGCAGTCCGAGTCGACGGTCGCCGAGGCGCGCGCGAAGGCGCAGGACATCATCGCGAGCGCCGAGAAGCGCGCCGCGGAAATGATCGAGGAGGCCAAGACCGCCGCAAAGAGCGAAGGCGAGCGCCTTGTTGCGGGCGCCAAGGCCGAGATCGCGCAGGAAGTCGCGCGCGCGAAGGAAGCCCTGCGCGAGCAGGTGGCGAGCCTCGCGGTGGCCGGCGCCGAGAAGATCCTGCGCCGCGAGGTCGACGCGAAAGTGCACGCCGACATGCTCTCCGGCCTGAAGGCGGAGCTGAAGTAGCGCCATGGCCGAGATCGCGACCGTCGCCCGTCCGTACGCCGAAGCGGTCTTCAAGCTCGCCGACGAGGAGAACCGCCTCGGCGAGTGGTCCGGGTGGCTGCGCGCGATGGCGGCGGTCGCGGCGCACCCCGACGTGGAGGCCTGCATCGGCAATCCGCAAGTCCCGGCGGGGCAGCTCTACGAGCTCTTCCTCGCCGCGTGCAAGGCCGACCTGCCGGTGGAGGCGAAGAACTTCACCCAGGTCCTGATCCGCAATCGCCGGCTCGACCTGCTCCCCGAGATCCGGGGGCAGTTCGAGGTGCTCAAGCTCGAGCGCGAGGGCGTCGTCGACGCCGACATCGAATCCGCGTTCGCCCTCGACGAGGCGCAGGTCGCCACCCTGGTGGCGGACCTGGAGCGCAAGTTCAAGCGCAAGGTCAGCCCGCGCGTGCGCGTCGACCGCGAGCTGATCGGCGGCGTCCGCGTCACCGTCGGCGACGAGGTGATCGACGGCTCGGTGCGATCGAAGCTCGCCGCGATGGCGACCGCAATAGCCAAGGTCTAAGTCCAGGGTCCAAGCCCAAGGTCCAAGCCGCAGGAGTCCCAACGATGCAACAGCTCAGCCCCGCCGAGATCAGCGATCTCATCAAGAGCAAGATCCAGAACCTCACCCTCGGCGCCGACGTGCGCACACAGGGAACCGTGGTGTCCGTCACCGACGGGATCTGCCGCATCCACGGCCTCTCCGACGCGATGCAGGGCGAGATGCTCGAGTTCCCGCAGAACACGTTCGGCCTCGCGCTCAACCTCGAGCGCGACTCGGTCGGCGCGGTGATTCTCGGCGCGTACGAGCACATCACCGAGGGCGACACGGTGAAGTGCACCGGCCGCATCCTGGAAGTGCCGGTCGGCCCGGAGCTCCTCGGGCGCGTCGTGAACTCGCTCGGCCAGCCGATCGACGGCAAGGGCCCGATCAACGCGAAGATGACCGACGTCATCGAGAAGGTGGCGCCGGGCGTGATCGCGCGCCAGTCGGTCGCGCAGCCGGTGCAGACCGGCCTCAAGGCGATCGACTCGATGGTGCCGATCGGGCGTGGCCAGCGCGAGCTGATCATCGGCGACCGGCAGACCGGCAAGACCGCAGTCGCGGTCGACACGATCATCAACCAGAAGGGCAAGGACCTCTTCTGCGTGTACGTCGCGATCGGCCAGAAGGCCTCGACGGTCGCCAACGTGGTGCGCAAGCTCGAGGAGCACGGCGCGATGGCGTACACCGTCGTCGTCGCAGCCACCGCCGCCGAGTCGGCGGCGATGCAGTACATCGCCCCGTATTCGGGCTGCACGATGGGCGAGTACTTCCGCGACCGCGGCCAGGACGCGCTGATCATCTACGACGACCTGACCAAGCAGGCCTGGGCGTATCGCCAGATCTCGCTGCTCCTGCGCCGCCCGCCCGGGCGCGAGGCCTACCCCGGCGACGTGTTCTACCTGCACAGCCGCCTGCTGGAACGCGCGGCGCGGGTGAACCCCGACTACGTCGAGAAGTTCACCAAGGGGCAGGTCAAGGGCAAGACCGGCTCGCTCACCGCGCTGCCGGTCATCGAGACGCAGGCCGGCGACGTCACCGCGTTCGTGCCGACCAACGTCATCTCGATCACCGACGGCCAGATCTTCCTCGAGACCGACCTCTTCAACGCCGGCATCCGGCCGGCGATCAATGCCGGCATCTCGGTGTCGCGGGTCGGCGGCGCGGCGCAGACGAAGATCATGAAGCGCCGCGACACCGGCGGCGGCGTGCGCCTCGCGCTCGCGCAGTACCGCGAGCTCGCCGCGTTCGCGCAGTTCGCCTCCGACCTCGACGACGCGACCCGCAAGCAGCTCGAGCGCGGCCGCATGGTCACCGAGCTGATGAAGCAGCCGCAGTACCAGCCGCTGCAGGTCTGGGAGATGGCCCTGACGCTCTTCGCGGTGAACAACGGTTACTACGACGACGTCGACGTCAAGAAGGCGCTCGCGGCCGAGCGCTCCATGCGCGACTACCTGAAGGGCAAGTACGCGGCGCTCGTCGACACGATGGAGGGCAAGAAGGAGCTCTCCGCCGACGACGAGAAGGCGCTGCACGACGCCATCAAGGACTGGAAGAAATCGGGGTCGTTCTAGGAGCGCGCCGATGCCCGGCACCAAAGAGATCAGGGTGAAGATCCGGAGTGTGCAGAACACCCGGAAGATCACCAAGGCGATGGAGATGGTCGCCGCGTCCAAGATGCGCAAGGCGCAGGAGCGCATGCGCGCCGGCCGGCCGTACACCCAGAAGATCGTCGACATCGCCGCGCGCATCAGCCATGCCAACCCCGAGTACCGCCACCCGTTCCTGGTCGAGCGCGACACGGTGAAGCGCATCGGGATCATCGTGATCACGACCGACAAGGGCCTGTGCGGTGCGATGAACACCAACCTGCTGCGGCTGGTGCTCCAGCACTACAAGGAGTGGCAGGCGCAGGGCGAGGAGATCGACGTCTGCTGCATCGGCCAGAAGGGCCTCAGCTTCATGCAGCGGCTGGGCGCGAACGTCGTCTCGCAGGTGACCCAGCTCGGCGACCGGCCGCACCTCGACCGGCTGGTCGGCGCAGTGAAGCTGATGCTGGATGCGTACATCTCCGACCGCTTCGACCGGCTCATGATCTTCACCACCCGCTTCATCAACACGATGAAGCAGGAGCCGATCATGGGCCAGGTCCTGCCGCTCTCGGGCGAGCGCCTCGGCGCCCCGGAGAGCACGTGGGACTACATCTACGAGCCCGAGGCGCGCGCGGTGCTCGACCAGGTGCTGACCCGGTACATCGAGGCGGTGATCTACCAGGCGGTGGCCGAGAGCATGGGCTCGGAGCAGTCGGCGCGCATGGTCGCGATGAAGGCGGCCTCCGACAACGCGGCGACGCTCATCGACGAGCTGACGCTGATCTACAACAAGAACCGGCAGGCGGCGATCACGAAGGAGATCTCGGAGATCGTCGGCGGGGCTGCGGCGGTATGACGCACCGCCTTGAACGATCGGGCGAGACTAACGTGACCGGAGGGAACGTTATGGCGAGACCAGATCTTCAAGGCGCGGCGGCGGTATAGGGCAGAACATCGGCCCTAGCGGCGACCGAGATCTCGGGGAACAAGTGGGCAAGAAATACTCCGTGATCTCGGTGGCCGCTGGGGCCAGCAATTCGGGAATCTTGAGGAACTGACATGGCACAAGCTCAAACCCAGGCGCAGGGCACCATCGTGCAGTGCATCGGTGCGGTCGTCGACATCGAGTTTCCGCGCGAGGCGCTGCCGAAGGTGTACGACGCCCTCGTGCTCGCGGACTCGGGCGAGAAGTCGTTCGCGGAGAAGGGCCTCACGTTCGAGGTCGAGCAGCAGCTCGGCGACGGCATCGTGCGCTGCATCGCGCTCGGGTCGTCCGACGGCCTGCGCCGCGGCATGAAGGTGGCGAGCACCGGCGCGCCGATCTCGGTGCCGGTCGGCCCGGGGACGCTTGGCCGCATCATGGACGTCCTCGGCCGGCCGATCGACGACGCGGGGCCGATCAAGTCGGACAAGATGCGTGCGATCCACCAGCCGGCGCCGAAGTACGACGAGCTCTCGCCGTCGGTCGAGCTGCTGCCGACCGGCATCAAGGTCATCGACCTGATCTGCCCGTTCGCGAAGGGCGGCAAGATCGGCCTCTTCGGTGGCGCCGGCGTCGGCAAGACCGTCAACATGATGGAGCTGATCAACAACATCGCGAAGAGCTACGGCGGCTACTCGGTGTTCGCCGGCGTCGGCGAGCGCACGCGCGAGGGCAACGACTTCTACCACGAGATGGAGGAGTCGAAGGTGCTCGACAAGGTCGCGATGGTGTTCGGCCAGATGAACGAGCCGCCGGGCAACCGCCTGCGCGTCGGGCTCACCGGCCTGGCGATGGCCGAGGCGTTCCGCGACGACGGCCGCGACATCCTGCTCTTCATCGACAACATCTACCGCTACACGCTCGCGGGCACCGAGGTGTCGGCGCTGCTCGGCCGGATGCCCTCCGCGGTGGGCTACCAGCCGACGCTCGCGGAAGAGATGGGGCGGCTGCAGGAGCGCATCACCTCGACCAAGGTCGGCTCGATCACCTCGATCCAGGCGGTGTACGTGCCGGCGGACGACCTGACCGATCCGTCGCCCGCGACCACCTTCGGCCACCTCGATGCGACCGTCGTGCTGTCGCGCGACATCGCGGCGCTCGGCATCTATCCGGCGGTGGACCCGCTCGACTCGACCTCCCGGCAGGTCGACCCGAACGTGATCGGCGAGGAGCACTACAGCACCACGCGGGCGGTGCAGGCGACGCTGCAGCGCTACAAGGAGCTGCGCGACATCATCGCGATCCTCGGGATGGACGAGCTCGCGCCGGAGGACAAGCTGGCGGTGTCGCGCGCGCGCAAGATCCAGCGCTTCCTGTCGCAGCCGTTCAACGTCGCCGAGGTGTTCACCGGCACGCCGGGCAAGATCGTGCCGCTCGCCGAGACGATCAAGGGGTTCAAGATGATCGTGAACGGCGAGTGCGACGCGCTGCCCGAGCAGGCCTTCTACATGGTCGGGCCGATCGAAGAGGCGTTCGAGAAGGCCAAACAGCTTCAATAGCGGCAACGGAAAGAGCGTAAACGGCGAAATCCCCGACCCGCCTGCGGCGGGTCGTCCGGAAGAAAGAAATGGCCAACACGATCCATGTCGATGTGGTGAGCGCCGAGGAGGCGATCTTCTCGGGCGAGGCGGAGTTCGTCGTGCTCCCCGGCGAGGTCGGCGAGCTCGGCGTCTACCCGCAGCACACGCCACTCATCACCCGCATCAAGCCGGGTGAGGTGCGCATCAAGCCGGCTGGCGGCGGCGAGGAGCAGCTCATCTTCGTCGCGGGCGGCGTGCTCGAGGTGCAGCCGAAGGTCGTCACGGTGCTCGCCGACACCGCGATCCGCGCCCACGACCTCGACGAGGCGAAGGCGCAGGAGGCGCTCAAGCGCGCCGAGGACGCAAAGCGCAACGCGCAGGGCAAGCAGGAGCTGGCGACCGTCGAGAGCGAGATCTCCTCGCTCGCCGCGCAGCTCGCGGCGATCCGGAAGCTGAGAAAGAAGTAGACCGCGGCGGCGGCACCGGAAGGCGGCCCGAGGGTCGCCTTTTTTGTTTCTATAATCGGGCCGCCCATGAGCCTGCTGTCGTACGCGAAGTACCTCAAGCTCCACGAGCTCCTCGCCTGCCAGGAGCTGGAGAGCGCGAAGCGCGGTGTCCCGGCGCACGACGAGCTGCTCTTCATCATCACCCACCAGACCTACGAGCTCTGGTTCAAGCAGGTGCTGCACGAGCTCGACGCGGTGCTCGCGATCATGGGCGCCGGGGTCGTCGCCGAGCGCGACGTCGGGCGGGCGCTGCACTACCTCGAGCGCGTCGTGAAGATCCAGGGCGTGCTTCTCGGGCAGATCGACGTCCTCGAGACGATGACGCCGCTCGATTTCCTCGACTTCCGCAACCTGCTCACGCCTTCCTCGGGCTTCCAGAGCGCGCAGTTCAGGCAGCTCGAGAACAAGCTCGGCCTCGCGCGCACGCAGCGGTTGCGCTACAACGAGGCGGACTACGAGGCTTCGCTCGACGCGCCGGACCGCCCCGCGGTGGGCGCGGCCGAGCGCGCCCCGAGCCTGTTCGGCGTGGTCGAGGCGTGGCTCGAGCGCATGCCGTTCGTGCACTCGGCCCAGTTCGACTTCTGGCGCGAGTACCGCGCCAACGTCGGCCGCATGCTCGACGAAGACCAAGCCACGATCGAAGGCAAGGCGCAGCTCGCGCCGGCCGCGCGGCGCGCGCAGCTCGAGGAGCTCGACCGCACGCGCGAGACCTTCGAAAGCGTCTTCGACCCGGCGAAATACGAGCGGCTGCGCGCCGCCGGGCAGCGCCGTCTGTCGTACGACGCGTTCCTCGCGGCGCTGATGATCATGCTCTACCGCGACGAGCCGATCCTGCAGAACCCGTTCCGCCTCCTGACCGCGCTCGTCACGGTCGACGAGAATCTCTCGCTCTGGCGCTACCGGCACGCGCTCATGGTGCAGCGGATGATCGGCGCGAAGATCGGCACCGGCGGCTCGAGCGGGCAGGACTACCTGCGCCGCACCGTCGAGGCCCACCGGGTGTTCCTCGACTTCTTCAACCTCTCCACCTACCTCATTCCGCGCTCCATGCTGCCGCCGCTGCCGGCCGGGTTGCGCGAGCAGCTCGGTTTCCGCTGGGATGCTTAGAGCCGGGTATGCCACCTTCTTCGCCGCGATCGGCGATGCGTTGCACGTCACTGCGCACAGCCACCACCCCTGGCCCGACGTCACGCGTGCTGCGCACCTGCAGTACTGGGAGGACTCCGCCCGCCTCACCAACCGCAAGTGGCAGGAGAAAGTCTTTGGCGAGGTGGTGCCCGAGGCGCAGGCGCACATTGCGCGGCACCTCGAGCTGAGCGACCCCAAGCGCGTTGCGTTCGCGCCGAACACCCACGAGTTCGTGGCCCGCCTCTACTCCTGCCTCGACTGGTCGCGGCCGGTGCACGTGCTCACGACGACGGGCGAGTTTCACAGCTTCGCGCGCCAGACGCGCCGTCTCGAGGAGACCGGGCGGCTCGAGGTCACCCGGGTCCCGGTCGAGCCGTACGACACCTTCCGGGCCCGTTTCGCCGCCGCGCTCCGCGCGCCGCAGGATCTGGTGTTCCTGTCGCACGTATTCTTCGACTCGTCGTTTGTCGCCGAGGGGCTGGACGAGCTGCTGGCGTGCGTTCCCGCGGAAGCGGTCGTCGCGGTGGACGGGTACCACGCGTTCATGGCCATTCCGGTCGCGCTCGGACCGCTCGGCGATCGGATCTTCTACACCGCGGGCGGCTACAAGTACGTGCAGGCCGGCGAGGGCGCCTGCTTTCTCACGCTGCCGGCCGGTTGCACGCTGCGCCCGGTCTACACGGGGTGGTACTCGGATTTCGGCCGGCTTTCCGGTGCCCAAGGCGAGGCGGTCGGTTACGGCGCGGACGCGATGCGGTTCTGGGGCTCGACCTTCGATGCGTCTGGGCTCTACCGCTTCAACGCCGTCATGCGCTGGCTGCGCGAACTCGGCATCACCGCGCGCGAGATCCACATTCACGTCGCGACGCTGGAGCGGCGCTTCCTGGCGGGTCTCGGTGACATGCCGCTCGCGCGGCTGCCGCTTTCGCGCCTGACGCCGCCCGCGGGCGAGCCGCGCGGCAACTTCTTGACCTTCGACCTCGACGACGCCGAGTCGGTCGAGCAGCGGCTCGCCGCCGCGGCGATTCTCGTCGACCGCCGCGGCCGCCGCGTGCGGTTCGGCTTCGGCGTCTATCACGACGAGGCGTTCGTGGACGCGCTTCTTGCCCGCCTGCGCAGGGCGCTCGCATGACCGCGGCGGCGGAGCCGTTCGATCTCCTCGTCGTCGGCGGCGGCATCAACGGCGTGGGCATCGCGCGCGACGCGGCGGGTCGGGGCCTGCGCACGCTGCTCGTGGAGCAGGGGGACCTCGGCTCGGCCACGTCCTCGGCCAGCACCCGGCTGATCCACGGCGGGCTGCGGTATCTCGAGCACTACGAGTTCCGGCTCGTCGCCGAGTCGCTCGCCGAGCGCGAGGTGCTGTTGCGGGTGGCGCCGCACGTCGTCTGGCCGCTCGAGTTCGTCCTGCCGCACGAGCCGCACCTGCGGCCGCGCTGGATGATCCGGGCCGGCCTCTTCCTCTACGACCACCTCAGCCGGCGCGTTTCGCTGCCCGGTTCGCGCGGCGTGCGCCTCACGCCCGCGCGCTACGGTGCCGGGCTGCGGCCGGACCTCACGCGCGGGTTCACCTACTCCGACTGCGCCGTGGACGACGCCCGCCTCGTGATCCTCACCGCGCGCAGCGCCGCGGAGCAGGGTGCGACGATCCTGCCGCGCACGCGCTGCGTCGCGGGGCGGCGCGAGGGTGAACTCTGGCGCGTGAGCCTGGAGGACGCCGTGACCGGTGTCCGCGGCGATGTGACCTGCCGCGCTCTCGTGAACGTCGCGGGGCCCTGGGTCAGGACGCTGCTCGATCGGGCGCTCGCGGTCCCCACGCCCGGGGACGTGCGCCTGGTGAAGGGCAGTCACATCGTCGTCCCGCGCGTCCACGACCAGGCGCACGCAGTCATCCTGCAGAACCCCGACGGCCGGGTGATCTTCCTCATTCCCTATGAGGAGGACTACACCGAGATCGGCACCACGGACGTGCCGATCGAGGGCATGGACCCGCCGCCCGCGTGCTCGCGCGAGGAGGTCGAATACCTCTGCGCCGCCGCGAGCCGCTATACGCTGCGCCCGGTGACGCCGGACCAGGTCGTGCACACCTGGAGCGGCGTGCGCCCGCTCTACGACGACGGCACCGACGACCCGTCCGCGATCACGCGCGACTACCGCTTCGTGCTGGACGAGAACGGGCCGCCCATCCTTTCGGTGTTCGGCGGCAAGCTCACCACCTACCGCAAGCTCGCCGAAGCCGCGTTGGAGAAGCTCGCGCGGTGGTATCCCGGACGCAGGCCCTGGACCGAGCGCGCGCCCCTGCCCGGCGGCGACTTCGGCGGCGCATCTTTCGAGGAAATGCTTGCCGCGTACCAAGGCCGCTACCCGCGCTTGGACGTGCAATGGCTGCGGCGCCTCCTGCGCCGCCACGGCACGTGCGCGGCCGAGATCCTCGGCGACGTCAGGCAGACGGGCGACCTCGGCGAGGCATTCGGCGGGGGCCTGTACGAGCGTGAGCTGCGCTACCTCGTCGAGCGCGAATGGGCGCGCGCGCCCGAGGACGTGCTGTGGCGGCGGACCAAGTGCGGCCTGCGCACGACGCCGGCGCAGCGCGCGCGGTTGGCCGAGGCAATGGCGACGAACCCCGCGCAGGCGGCCGTGGCATGACCGCGCCGGCGCTCGAGTTCTGGTTCGAGTTCGCCAGCACGTACTCGTACCCGGCGGCGATGCGAATCGAGGCGCTCGCCGCGCGTGCCGGGGTCCCGGTCGCCTGGCGGCCGTTCCTCCTCGGGCCGATCTTCCAGGCGCAGGGTTGGCGCGATTCGCCGTTCAACCTGTACCCGGCAAAGGGCCGCTACATGTGGCGCGACCTCGAGCGGCTGTGCGCGAAGCACGGCCTCCCCTACGCGCGGCCGGAGATCTTCCCGCAGCGGAGCATTCTCGCGGCGCGCCTCGCGCTGGCGGCGATCGGGGAGCCCTGGCTCCCCGCCCTGGTGCGCGGGATCTACGTCGCGAACTTCGCTGAGAGCGCCGACATCTCTGCCCCGGAGACGCTCGCCCGCGTGCTTGCCGCCCTCGACCAGGACGCGTCGCTCTGGCTTGAACGCGCGCAATCGCAGTCGGCCAAGGACGCGCTGCGTGCGAATACCGAACGGGCGCAGGCGCTCGGCATCTTCGGCGCCCCGACCCTCGTCGTCCGCGGCGAACTCTTCTGGGGCGGGGACCGCCTGGAGGACGCCCTTGCCTGGCAGCTGCGCGGCGGGTAGCCGGCAGTTTTTCCGCGGCGCACAACCGGCGCCGGCCACGTCGGAGTTTGAATTCACCACCTGGTGAATTACCATGGGCCCAGCCGTACGCAGAGACGGCGCAAAAGCGCAGTGCCCGGGCGACGCGTCGACTTGGGCGACACCAACCACGATTGAGGAGGAGTTATGCAAGTCGGCCAGCTCAAGCTGGCGGCCGCCGCATTGGCGGTCGTCGTCACCGCAGTCGCCACCGACGTCTCCGCGCAGCAATCGCCGCGCGTGCGCTGGAAGATGCAAAGCGCGTTCGGCAGCAACCTCCCGCACCTCGGCCCGCCGGGACAGCAGTTCGAGAAGGACATCCTCGAGATGACCGACGGGCGATTCGAGATCAAGTTCCACGAGCCAGGTGCCCTGGTCCCGTCGCTCGAGTGCTTCGACGCCGCGTCCAAGGGCTCGGTGGAGGCGTGCTGGACGACGCCGGGCTTCCACGCCGGCAAGTATCCGGCGCTCGCATTCTTCACCACCGTGCCGTTCGGGCCGAACATCGGCGAGTTCATGGCCTGGAAGTACTACGGCAACGGCCACAAGCTCGAGCAGGAGATCTACGCCAAGCACGGCCTGATGTCGTTCGATGCCTATGCGATCGGCCCCGAGACCTCGGGCTGGTTCCGGGCTGAGATCAAGTCGCTCGACCAGCTGAAGGGCCTCAAGATGCGCTTTTTCGGCCTTGGCGCGAAGGTCGTTCAGAAGCTCGGCGTCTCGACGCAGCTGCTCGCGCCGGCCGACATCTTCCCGGCCCTCGAGCGCGGGGTGATCGACGCGACCGAGTTCTCGATGCCGGCGATGGACATCAAGCAGGGCTTCTACCAGGTGGCGAAGTTCAACTACTTTCCCGGCTGGCACCAGCAGGTTTCGGTCAACCACATCCTGATGAACAAGAAGGCGTTCGACGCCCTGCCGAAGAGCTACAAGAAGATGATCGAGGTCGAATCCGGCCACATGCTGATGCGCAATTACGCCGAGAGCGAGTCGAACAACTTCGGGGCGATGAAGGAGATGACCTCGAAGCACGGCGTGCAGATCAAGCGCTGGACCGACGACCAGATCGCGGTGTTCGAGAAGACCTGGCTCGAGGTGCTGCAGGAGGAGTCGGCCAAGGACCCGCTGTTCAAGAAGATCGCCGACGACTACCTCGCGTTCCGCAAGGAGTACAAGCTCTGGGGTGACGCCCAGGCGATGAAGCCGAGCTACCTGAAGTAGGTTCAGGCACGGGTGCCCCGGGGTCCGTGCGCGGGCCCCGGTCTCCGTCGCCGGAAGGGATCACCATGGAGTTCCTGCTCAGGCTCGGCAGTCGGCTCGCGAACCGCTATGCGATCGCGATCGCCGTGCTGCTCGTCCTCGGATTCGGCTTCGCGTACGTCGCCGGCCTCGCCCCCGACGCGCGCGAGGACCTGCTCTACAAGGCGCAGGAGTACCTGCCCCTACTGATGTTTCTGACGCTCGGGGTGCTTCTCTTCTCCGGCTACCCGGTGGCGTTCATCCTCGGCGGGCTCGCGCTGCTGTTCGGGCTGATCGGGTTCTTTCTCGGCTCCTTCAAGCTGGTTCAGTTCTTCAACTTCGTCCCGCGCATCTGGGGCCAGGCGGCCGAGAACCTCGTGCTGGTCGCGATCCCGACCTTCATCTTCATGGGCGTGATGATGGAGCGGAGCGGCATCGCGCAGGACCTGCTGTATTGCGTGCAGGTGCTGCTCAAGCGCGTCCCGGGTGCGCTCGCCCTCGGGGTCACCATCATGGGGACGATCCTCGCCGCGATGACCGGGATCATCGGCGCCTCGGTCACGATGATGACCGCGCTCGCGCTGCCGACGATGATGAAGCAGGGCTACAGCCACGCCCTCGCCACCGGCACGATCGCCGCCGCCGGCACGCTCGGGATCCTCATTCCGCCGAGCATCATGCTGATCATCATGGCCGACCTGATGGGCGTCTCGGTCGGCAACCTGTTCTCCGCGGCGATCGTGCCCGGCCTGTCGCTGTCGGCGCTCTACCTCCTGTTCGTCTTCCTGGCGGCCAAGTTCAGGCCGTCGATCGCCCCGCCGCTGCCCCCCGACCTGCTGACGGTGCCGAAGGGGAAGCTGGCGCCGCTGCTGTGGCGCGCGTTCTTCCCGCCGGTGTTCCTGATCGGCGTCATCAAGCTCTCGATCCTGCTCGGCTGGGCGACGCCGAGCGAGGCGGGCGCGGTGGGCGCCGCCGGCGCGATCGCGCTCGCGTGGATGTGGGGCCGGCTCAACTTCAAGATGATGAACAGCGTCTGCCAGAGCGCAGCGAAGACGATCTCGATGGTGTTCTTCATCATCATCAGCGCAACGTGCTTCGCGTACGTGTACCGCGCGCTCGGCGGCGACGACATCATCGAGCACCTGATCAAGGAGGCGAACCTCGGCAGCTGGGGGTTCCTCTTCCTCGTGATGGCGATCGTCTTCCTCCTCGGGTTCTTCCTCGACTGGATCGAGATCACGCTGATCGTGCTGCCGGTGTTCTCGCCGCTCATCAAGCTGCTCGACTTCGGCGACCACGTGCCGCAGGCCGACATCGTGTACTGGTTCATCATCCTGATGGCGGTCAACCTGCAGACTTCGTTCCTCACCCCGCCGTTCGGCTTCGCGCTCTTCTACATCAAGGGGATCGCGCCCAAGGAGGTGAAGATCCAGAGCATCTACAAGGGCATCATCCCGTTCGTCATCCTCCAGTTGATCGGGCTCATCGCGGTGATCGCGTTCCCGCAGCTCGCGCTCTGGCTGATGAAGGTGAGCTACAACTGAGGGCATCCGATGGCGCAGGACGAACAGGCCCCCGCCGTGGTGGGCGAGCTTCCGAAGGCCGTGACCGTCGCCGACCGGCTGCGGCGCGTGGTGGACTTCATCGGCCGCTGGGGGTCGTGGCTCATCGTGCCGGTGGTCGCGATCACCACCCTCGACGTGATTGTGCGCAAGCTGAAGTACGTGGACGACCAGGGCAACATTCACAGCCTGCAGCTCTGGGTGCGGGAGAACGTCGGACGCGTGCTCGATTCCACCGTGCTTCAGGAGCTGGAATGGCACTTCCACGCCGCGCTCTTCTGCCTCGTGCTGGGGTACGGCGTGATCCACAACACGCACGTGCGCATCGACCTCATTCGCGACAACCTCGCGTTCCGCAAGAAAGCCTTGCTCGAGTTCCTCGGCATCACCTTCTTCCTGATCCCGTACTGCGTGCTGGTGATCTATTTCGCGATCGACTACGTGCACAGCTCGTTCGTGATCGGCGAGGGCTCGGTGTCGACCGTGGGGCTCGGCCACCGCTGGATCATCAAGACCGTGCTGATCATCGGGCTCGCGGTGGCGGTCGTCGCCGGGATCGCGGCCTGGCTGCAGGTCGTCACCATCCTGTGGGGGCCGCAGGGGCTGCGCTTCCCGCTGATGACCCTCGACTGGCCGGAGACGGAGCAGAAGATCGAGGGCAAGACGCGCGTCAAGCTCGAGGACGAGTACGGCCTGCGGCTCTCCGACCCTACGGTGCTGGAGGAGGCGCCGGCGAAGACCGCGACCGCCCCGCCGCAATAGACTGGTCAGCGCGATGGATCTCGACTGGGAGAAGCTGTTCAAGCGCTACGTCTGGGACGACGAGCGCACGCCCTACCTGACGCGAGTCCGGAACCTCAGCCGGACTCAGGCCCACTACGAGCTTTTCGGCTACGCGCTCTTCATGGGCGTCCTCTTCGGCGTGCTCGCGGTTGTGACGCTGTCGCCCAGGCTGCCTCACGGCGGGGCAGCGATCGTGCCGGTCTACGCATTCACGGTGTGCTGCGCGGCGGTGGTCCTCGGCTTCACGCGCCATCCCTGGGCCGCGATGTGGTGCGCCGGCGCCCCGCTCGCCGCGCTCGGGTACTTCGCGGTCTGGGGATTCCATCCGAATCTCGACTTCGGCGACAAGGTGCTGCTGGTCGCGGCCGCGATCGTCTGGCTCGTCTACTCGCGCCGGGCCGTCGCGGTGGCGCGCGCGTGGCAGCGACTCGCCGGCGTGGGCTGAGCGCGCGAGGCCGGATACGACCGCGGCGCGCGCGCTCCACCTCCACCTCTGGGCCTACGCGCTCGGCGCCGGGGGCCTGATCGCCGCGAACTGGGCCACTGGCGGGGGCTGGTGGTCGTTCTGGCCGCTCGCCGTCTGGAGCGTCGTCCTCGGCGTGCACTACCTGGTCTACAAGAGCAGGACGGTGGACGAAAAGTGGGCGGACGAGCGCACCGCCGACCTGCGTTCCAAGAGCTACGACGCGGGCCACATCGACGCAATCGCGCGCGAGCACGGTCGGGACGACCCGGCGAACGAGCGCAAGTGATGGGGCCGGACCGCGCCCGCGTCAACCGGCGCGGGTTCGCACGAGGTGCTCGGTCACGCCGCGCACGCCGGGGATGCCCTCGATCGCGACCCGGATCGCCTGGCGCTGCTCGTCCGAATCGACTGCGCCCCACAGCTCCACCTGCCCGCCGCGCACCTGGACGTTGACGATCGCGTTGTTGGCCCAGTCTTCGGCGGCGAGCGCGCGCAGGATTTTCGCCCGGAGCGCCTGATCGTCGGGCGGCAAGGCGCCGGTCGGCAGCGCTTCGCGCGCATGCAGCGCGCGCAGGAGATCGGTGCGGGTCACGATGCCCGCCAGCTTGCCGCCGTCGAACACGAGCACGCGCTTGATCCGTTCCTTGCGCATGAGGTCCACGATGTCGGCGAGGGAGGCATCGGCGGAGACGCCCAGCGCCGGCCGGGACATGACGTCGCGCGCCCGCAAGCCGTGGGTCTTCACGAAATCGCGCGCCTCCTCCTCCGGCGAGAGCAGGAACCACAGCCAGCGCGAGCGCGGCTTGTCGGTGCCCAGCTCGGGACGCCGGATGAGGTCGCCTTCGCTGACGACGCCCGCGACCGCGCCATTGCCGTCGAGGACGGCAACCGCGCTGATCCGGCGCTCGACCAGGAGCCGGGCAATCTCGGGCACCGGCGCGTCCACGGAGACGGTGACTACGTTCGGAGTCATGACGTCGCGGGCTTTCATGGGCGCTCCCTTGCTCTCGAGGGTCCGGGGAAGCTCGATCGTGCCTGTCCGGTGGGCCGGAATCAACTGCGCTGTGAAGCCGCCGCACGGCGCGCGGGTGACGTTACTATGCGCGCTGCCTCGCCCGAGACTCCAGCGTTTCCGATGCGACCCCTCGAAGAACTGGACCGAAGCGCCCTCGCCCGCGCGCGCGGCGTGTTCGCCGACATCGACGACACGCTGACGACAGAGGGCCAGCTGACGGCGCCGGCATACGCGGCGCTCGCGGCGCTGCACCAAGCCGGTTACCTGGTGGTGCCGATCACCGGGCGCCCGGCCGGCTGGTGCGATCACATCGCGCGCATGTGGCCGGTCTACGCGGTGGTGGGCGAGAACGGGGCGTTCTACTTCGCATACGACCGGGCCACCCGCAGGCTCGTGAAGCGATTTCGCGACGACGACGCGGCGCGCGAGCGGCATCGCAGTCGCATTGCCGCGGTGCGGGACCGCATCCTCGCCGAGGTTCCGGGCACCGCGCTTGCGTCCGATCAGCTCTACCGCGAAACCGATCTTGCGATCGACTACTGCGAAGACGTGCCGCGCCTGGACGACGCGGCGGTCGATCGGATTGTCGCGCTCATGCGCGACGCCGGCATGACCGCGAAGGTGAGCTCGATCCACGTGAACGGCTGGTACGGCGACTACGACAAGCTCGGGATGACGCGCATGCTCTTGCAGGAGCGCGCGGGCGTCGACCTCGATCGCGACCGGGACCGGTACGTGTTCGTCGGCGATTCGCCGAACGACGCGCCGATGTTCGCGTACTTTCCGCTCTCGATCGGCGTGGCGAACGTGCGCCGCTTCGCCGCCCGGCTCGAGCACGCGCCGGCGTTCGTGACCGCGGGCGAGAGCGGGGCCGGATTCGCGGAGCTCGCCGCGCGGCTGCTGGCAGCAGGCGCCTGAAGCCACGATGGAGTGGCTCGCCGCCTACCTGGCGCTCGGCGCGTGCGTCGGCGTGTTCGCCGGCATGTTCGGCATCGGCGGCGGCATGATCGTCGTGCCGCCGCTCGCCTTGATGCTCGAGGCGCAGGGGTTGCCGCGCGAGCACGTGCTGCACCTCGCGGTCGGCACCGCAATGGCGACAATCCTCTTCACGTCGCTCTCGAGCGCGCGCGCGCACGCGGCGCGCGGCGGGGTGCGCTGGGAGATCGCCCGGCGCATCACGCCGGGCATCATCTTCGGCGGAATCGTCGGCGCCGTCGTGGCCAACTACCTTTCGACTCGCACGCTCGCCGTCTACTTCACCGCATTCGTGTTCGCGATGGCGGTGAACATGGCGCTCGACCTGCGGCCGAAACCCTCGCGCCAGCCGCCCGGCGCCGCGGGCATGTTTGCGGCCGGGACGGTGATCGGCGGCCTGTCCTCCCTCGTCGCAATCGGAGGGACGGTGATGTCGGTGCCGTTCATGATCTACTGCAACGTGCCGATCATCCAGGCGGTGGGCACCGCGGCCGCGATCGGCTTCCCGATCGCGGTCGGCGGGACGATCGGCTATCTCTACACGGGCTGGAACGCGAGCGGACTGCCGGCGTGGAGCTTCGGGTTTGTCTACCTGCCGGCGCTGGCGGGCATCACGATTGCGAGCGTGCTGACCGCGCCGCTCGGCGCCTGGCTCGCACACCGCGTGCCGGGCAAGACGCTCAAGCGGATATTTGCGGGACTGCTGTTCCTCGTCGCCGCCCGGATGATGGTCGGCTTGTGGTAAGGACCGGCTCTAGCCTTTGAGCTGGTCGCGAAGCACATTCTTCTGGACCTTCCCCATCGCGTTGCGCGGCAGGTCCTCGACGAACACCACGCGCTTGGGAACCTTGAAGTTCGCGATCTGCGCCTTGACGTGCGCGATCACCGCCACCTCGTCGAGCGCGGCGCCTTTCTGCTTCACCACGACCGCCGTCACCGACTCGCCGAAATCGGGGTGCGGCACGCCGACCACCGCCGACTCGACCACGCCGGGCAAGGCGTCGATCACGAGCTCGATCTCCTTCGGATAGACGTTGTAGCCCCCGGAGATGATGAGGTCCTTCGCGCGCCCCACGATCGAGAGATAGCCGTCTTCGCTCCACTGGCCGACGTCGCCCGTCCTGAACCAGCCGTCGGCAGTGAACTCTTCCTTCGTCTTCTCGGGCATGCGCCAGTAGCCGGCGAAGACGTTCGGCCCCTTGATCTCGACGACGCCCGGCTTGCCGGGGCCGAGCACCTGTCCGTCCTCGACGACCCGCACCGACACGCCCGGCAACGGGAAGCCGACCGTGCCGCCGCGGCGCTCGCCCTCGTACGGGTTCGACGTGATCATCCCGGCCTCCGACATGCCGTAGCGCTCGAGGATGGTATGGCCGGTCCGGTCCTGCCAGGTCTTGAACGTCTCGAGCAGCAGCGGTGCGCTTCCGGACACGAACAGCCGCATGTGGGCTACCGCCTCGCGCGTGAGCCCGGGCTCGCCGAGCAGCCGCACGTAGAACGTCGGCACGCCCATCATCGCAGTCGCGCGGGGCAGCGCCGCGAGCATCGCTTTCGGGTCGAACTTGCGATGAAAGACGATCCTCGCGCCGGCGAGCAGGATCGGATGGATCCCCACGAAGAGGCCGTGCACGTGGAACGCCGGCAGCGCGTGCAGCAGCACGTCGCTCGCCGTGAACCGCCAGTAGTCCTTCAGCACGGCGCCGTTCGAGGTGAGGTTGCCGTGCGTGACCATCGCACCCTTCGAGCGGCCGGTCGTGCCCGAGGTGTAGATGATGACTGCGAGGTCGTCCCCGCCGAGCGGCGCGTCGTCGAATGCGGCCGCCGCGCCCGCCATCGCGTCGACGAGCGAGCCCTTGCCGTGCTCGTCGAGCGTGTAGAGGCGCGGTGCACCGGCGGACCGCGCCAGCTCCTCGAACGTGGGGAGCATCGCCGGGCGGCAGACGACCACCCGCGGTTCGGCGTCCTGCAGGAAGTAGCCGAGCTCGCCGCGCTGGTAGGCGGTGTTCAGCGGCAGGAAGCAGAAGCCGGCGCGGATGCAGCCGAGGTAGAGCAAGAGCCCCTGCGGCGACTTGTCGATCTGCGCAGCGACGCGATCGCCCTGCGCGAGGCCGAGCCCGGTCAGGAACGAGGCGACGCGCGCGGTTTCGCGCTCGAGGTCGGCGAAGGTGAAGCGCTCGCCCGAGTCGGCCTCGAGGAACGTCTCCGCGAGCCGGGCGGCGAAGCCGCGGCGAAAGAAGGAGTAGGCGTTCATGGCGTGCGAACAGTCCCAAAGCAAGAAGCCACGGCGGGCCGTGGCTTCTTGCGTGTGGCGCGGATCATAGCGACGTCAGAGGTCGACCTTGATCCCGGCCGTCTTCGTCACCTTCGCCCACTTCTCGATCTCCGACCGGACGAACTTCGCGAACTCGGCCGGGGGCTGGCCGCCCGCGTCGGCGCCCTGGCTCGCCCAGATGGTCTTGATGTCCGGCATCTGCAGCACCTTCACCGTCTCCGCGTACATCCGGTCGATGATGGGCTGCGGCGTGCCCGCTCTCGCGAAGAGCGCATACCAGGTCAGCGAGATCGCAAAGTCCACGCCCGCCTCTTTCATCGTCGGCACCTCCGGAATCACCGGGTTGCGGGTGGCCGAGGTCACCGCCAGCGGCCGGAGCTTTCCGGCCTTGATCTGGTTCGCCGAGGTGCCCATGCCGTCGAACGCCATGTCGACCTGTCCCGCGAGCAGGTCCTGCATCAGCGGTCCCGCGCCCTTGTAGGGCACGTGCGTCAGGTCGACGCCGGTGGTCTGCTTGAAGAGCTCGCCGATCATGTGGTGGCTCGTCCCGCTGCCGGCCGAGCCGTAGTTGAGCGTGCCCGGGTTCGCCTTGGCAAAGGCGATCATCTCCTGCAGCGACTTGAAGCTGTGCTTGGGGTGGAGGACGACCACGTTGGGCACCGAGGCCAGGATGGTCACCGGGGCGAAGTCCCGCTCGAGGCTGTACGGCAGCTTCGTGTAAAGCGACTCGGCGATCGTGTGATGGATGGCGCCCACGAACCAGGTATAGCCGTCGGGCGCCTCCTTCGCGGCACGCGCCGCGCCGACGGTGCCGCCGGCGCCGCCCATGTTCTCGATCAGCACCTGCTGCCCGAGAAGCTGGGTCATCTTTGCCGCCCACGGGCGCGCGAACGTGTCGGTGCCGCCGCCGGCCGGGAAGGGGTTGATGGCGCGGATCGGCTTCGTGGGCCAGGCCTGGGCCGAGGCGCCAGTGGCCGCGAGCGCGAGCGTCAGCGTCGCGGCGACGCGGACGAGAGTACGGATCGGGTGTCTCATGCGGGCTGCTCCTTCCTCTCAATGATGGGTGCCGGCTTCTGGTCTCGGCCCTGCCGGCTGGGGGATGGCCGCGTAGTCTGGCGAGCGGTGCCGCGCCCGTCAACCCCGCGCTGCCGCAGCGTCAGCGACCCTTGAACTCGGGTTTCTTCTTGTCGAGAAACGCCCGGTAGCCGATGCGGAAATCCTCGGTGTCGAAACAGGCGAAGCCCTCGTCGTGCTCCGGCGCGGTGAGCGGGCGCGGGTCGGTCAGTCGGCGCACGAACTTCTTGTGCCAGCGTGCCGCGAGCGGCGCGCCGTCGGCGATTCGACGCGCCGTGGCATACGCCTCCTCCACCACGCCGGCGTCGGGCACCACGCGGCAGACGAGCCCCTTCTCGTAGGCCTCGCGTGCGCCCCAGATTCGCCCCTCGAGCAGGAGCTCGAGGCTGGCCGCGGGGCCGATCACGCGCATCATGCCCTCGAGCTCGTCGTAGGACTCGGTGAGGCCGAGGTTCTTCACCGGCACGCCGAAGCGGGCCGCTTCGTTGCAGATCCGCAGGTCGCACTGCGCCGCCACGAGCAGCCCGCCGCCCACGCAGGCGCCCTCGATCAGCGCGACGGTCGGGTGGCGGCACTTGGCGAGCGCGTGCAGCGAGTCCGCAGTGTCAACGCCGTACTGCTTCGCCTGCGCCGAACCGGACCGCTCCCTGGCGAACTCCGCGATGTCGGCGCCGGCGGCAAAGGCCTTGCCGCCCGCCCCGCGCAGCACGACGCAGCGCAGGCTCTCGTCGGCGTCGAGCTCGCGCATCACCGCGCCGAGCCGCACCCACATCGAGCGGTCGAGCGCGTTCAGGCGCTCGGGCTTGTTGAGGGCGACCGTCGCAATCGGTCCGTCGCGCTCGACGAGGATGGTCTCGCCCATTGGCTAGTTGTAGAACAGGTGCACCAGACCCAGCGTGACGACCGGTACGTACGTGATCAGCAGAAGTACGGCCACGAGCACGCCGATGAACGGGATGTTCGCCTTGGTCACGTCCCAGACGCTCTCCTTCGCGATCGAGCAGGTGAGCAGGAGGACGCTCGCCACGGGCGGCGTCTGCTGGCCGATGGCAAGGTTGAGCGTCACGATCACGCCGAAATGGATCGGATCGATCCCGGCCGCGGCCACCGCCGGCATCACGATCGGAACCACCAGGACGATGGCGGCCGCCGAGTGCAGGAACATTCCGATGATGAAGAAGAAGACATTGAGGATCGCGAGAATGGCCCACTTCTCGCTCGTGATGGAGAGCATCCCCGCTGCGATGCGCTGCGGAAGTTGCACCTCCGTCAGATAGAGGCCGAGGAGGGCCGAGGCGGCGACCAGCAGCATCACGGCGCCGGTCTGCACCGTTCCGTCGATGATCGCCTCACGCAGGCGTGCCCAGTCGAGCTCGCGATAGACCAGGCCGCCCACCAAGAGCGCCGCGACGACGGCGAGTGCCGCGCCTTCGGTCGCCGTGACTATGCCGCCGAAGATACCGCCGAGGATGATGATCGGCAGCGTGAGTGCCCAGAACGCTTCCTTGAACGCGCGCCAGAGCGCGCCCCATTGGAAGATCTGCTCCACCGGCCAGTTGTGCTTGAGCGCGTACCAGTAACAAAGGCCCATGAAACTGAATGCCGCGAGCAGGCCCGGCACGATGCCCGCGACAAACATCTGCACCACCGAAGTCCCCGCCATGACCGCGTAAAGGATCATCGGAATCGACGGCGGGATAATGATGGCGAGCGTGGCCGTCGAGGAGGTCACCGCGGCCGTGAACGGGCCCGGGTACCCGCGCTTCTTCATGGCGGGCATGATGATGGACGCGGTGGCGGCCACGCCCGCGACCGCTGAGCCCGAGATCTCCGCGAAGAACATGTGGCTCAGCACGTTCACCTGGGCGAGCGCGCCTCTCACCCAGCCGACGAGCGCCTGGCAGAAGTCGATCAGCCGGTGCGAGATCCCCGAGGTGTTCATGATCGCGGCGGCGAGGATGAAGAGCGGAATCGCGATGAGCGGAAAGCTGGTCGCCCCCTGGTAGAGCGCGAGCGGCACGTTGGGAAGGCTTGCGACGCCCTGCGTAGCGAGCATCGCCGCGACCGCTGCGATGGAAAGCGCCACGGCGATCGGAACATTGATCAGCACCAGCAGGACCACGCATAGCAGGACGAGGAAGCCGGTCATGCAGACTTCTCCGGGCGCCTCGCTTCGCGGAGCACCTCTGGAAACACGAGCAGCTGGCCCACGACGATCAGGACGGCGCTGATCGGGATCACCGAGTTCGCATAAGCCACCGAGACCTCCGGCAGCGAAACGAGCCGGTCCGATGCGAGGATCTCGAGGATCGAATAGCCCACCCAGGCAAGCAGGACGAAGAAGGCCAGCATGCACAACTGCGCGAGCACGGCGACGGCGACCCGCGGGCCGGGCGGCATCATCCTCACGATCTCGGGCACGCCCATGTGCGCGTGCTTGAGGACCGCCAGTGCCGAACCGTAGAACGTCACCCAGGCGAGGAGGATGGTCGCGACCTCGTCATACCAGACGAGGGAGTGGCCCGAGTAGCGGAAGACCACGCCCGCCGTCACCTCGGCGGCGAGCGCGGTCATGAGCGCGATGCAGATCCACTCGAGGAAGCGCTCGTATCCCCGGCGGAACGACCGAAAAGTCATCCGTCACTTGCCGAGCGCGATCGCGCGGTCGATGACTTCCTTCGCGCCTTTCACTTCCTTCGCGAACTCCTCGTACACCGGCTTCGATGCGGCGATGAAGGCGTCCTTGTTCGGCGCATTGACCTGCACGCCCGCCGACTTGATCTTGCCGAGGAGATCCTCGTCGTCCCTCGCCGCCTTGGCGTAGACGAAGGCCTGCGTCTCCTTCGCGGTCTGCTCGAGCGTCTGCCGCACCTCCTCGGGCAGGCTCGCCCACTTCTTGGCGCCGACTGTGGCGTACGCGGGCGTGTACACGTGCCCGGTGAGCGACAGGAACTTCTGCACTTCCTGGAACTTGGCGCTGTAGATCTGCGTGAACGGGTTCTCCTGCCCGTCCATGACGCCCGTCTGGAGCGCGGTGAACACCTCCGAGAACTTCATCGGGCTCGGATTCGCGCCGTAGGCCTGGAACATCTTGACGCGCCATTTGCCTTCGGGAACGCGCAGCTTGATGCCCTGCAGATCTACCGGAGTGTTGATCGGGCGCTTGGAGTTGGTGATGTGCCGGTAGCCGTTCTCCCAGACCGCGATGACCTTCAGGCCCTTCGCCTCCGCGGCGGGGGCCAGCGTCGACCAGAACACGTCCCTCTCGATGCGCTGCATGTGCGCGCGGTCCTTGACCAGGTAGGGCATCTCGAAGACGCCGAACAGATCGGCCTCGGAAGACATCACCGTCGACGGCAGCGCGATGTCTACGGTGCCGAGCTTGAGCTTCTGCAGCAGCTCCTTGTCGCCGCCGAGCTGGCTCGAGCCGTAGACGACGACCTTCGCCTTGTTGCCGAGCTTGGCGTTCGCGCTCTTCGCGAACTCCTCGGCGCTGGCGGCGAACAGCGAACCCGGCTCGCCGACGTGGCCGAACTTGATCTCGGTCTGGGCGTGCGCAGGGAGCGCGAGTGGCCCCGCCAGGACTGCGAGGACGGCGAGCGCATGCGGTGCGAAACGACGCTTCATGGTGCTTCCTCCTTTGGTGGTTGGGCCTGCGCCAGCTCTTGCCGGATGGCTGCGGGCGTGCAGCGATTCTAGAGTGCTATGCGACCTTGCGCGCCGGTTTGCGTGCGCACTCGGCAAGGTAGTCCATCGCGGCCTGCGCGCCGCCCTTCTTGTGCGGCACGCCCGCGAGCGCGAGGCCCATCTCCACGCCGGCGAGCGTGGCGGCGAGCGTGAGGTCGTTGAAGTCGCCGAGGTGACCGATGCGGAACACCTTGCCGGCGAGCTTGCCCAGGCCGGTGCCGAGCGACATGTCGAACGCCTCGAGAATGACCTTGCGCACGTGGTCGGCGTCGTGGCCGGGCGGCGTCATCACCGCGGTGAGCGAGCTGGAATACTCCTCCGGCACGGCGCACAGGATCTCGAGGCCCCAGGCGCGCACCGCGCGGCGCGTCGCCTCGGCGTGCCGGTCGTGGCGCGCGAACACGCTCTCGAGGCCCTCTTCGCGCAGCATGCGCAGCGCCTCGCGCAGGCCGTAGAGCAGGTTGGTGGCGGGGGTGTAGGGGAAGTAGCCCGATTTGTTCGCCGCGAGCATCTCGTCCCAGCCCCAGTACGAGCGCGGCAGCTTCGCCGCCGCCGAGGCCGTGCGGGCCTTCTCGCTCACCGCGTTGAACGAGAGCCCGGGCGGCAGCATCAGACCCTTCTGCGAGCCGGCGACCGTGACGTCGACGCCCCACTCGTCGTGGCGGTAGTCGATCGAGCCGAGCGAGCTGATCGTGTCGACGAGGAGCAGGGCCGGGTGCTGCGCGGCGTCGATCGCCTTGCGGACGAGGCCGATGCGGCTGGTCACGCCGGTGGAGGTCTCGTTGTGCACGACGCACACGGCCCTGACGGCGTGCGCCTTGTCCTCCCGCAGCCTCGCCTCGAGCACCGCGGCATCGGCGCCGCGCCGCCAGTCGGTCGGGACGAACTCGGTGGCGAGACCGAGCTTGGTCGCCATCCTGTTCCACAGCGTCGCGAAGTGGCCCGTCTCGAACATGAAGACGCGATCGCCCGGCGAGAGCGTGTTCACGAGCGCCGCCTCCCATGCGCCGGTGCCGGAAGCGGGGTAGATCACGACCGGCTGGGTCGTCTTGAAGACCGCGCGCAGGCCCTCGAGCACCTCGTGACCGAGCGTCGCGAACGCAGGGCCGCGGTGGTCCATGGTCGGGTAGTCCATGGCGCGCAGGACGCGGTCGGGCACGTTCGTCGGACCGGGGATCTGCAGGAAGTGGCGGCCGCTGCGATACGTCATGAGGACACCGTCCGGGAGCGAGAGGCTCGATGCTAGCCCTCGGGACTCTGACAAGGCAAGCAATTTTTGTATGCAAAATGCTGCATCGCGGCAATAAAGGAGGCAACTCATTGATTCAAAGATTGCAGTAGCTGGGCGAAAATGCATACAATCGCCAGATGAACGATCTCGCCCTGTCCCCGCGGCTGCTGCACGAAGACGCGACCGAGCGGCTGCGCGACATGATCGTGCAGGGCGAGCTGACGCCCGGCACGAAGCTCGTGGAACGCGTGCTGTGCGAACGGCTCGGGGTCTCGCGCACGCCGCTGCGCGAGGCGATCAAGCGGCTCGCCTCCGAGGGCCTGGTGGCGCTGCAGCCCAATCGCGGCGCGATCGTCACGCCCCTCACGCTCGCCGCGGTGCGCGAGATTTTCGAGGTGATGGGTGCGCTCGAGGCGCTCGCCGGGCACCTCGCGTGCCGCAACATCACCGACGCGCAGCTCGCCGAGATCCGCGCGCAGCACTTCGAGATGCTGGCGTGCCACGCACGCGGCGACCTCGCGGGCTACTTCCGCTGCAACCAGGCGATCCACCTCGCGATCGTCGCGGCGAGCGGCAACGCGACCCTCGCCGCGACCTACCGCACGCTGAACGCGCACGTGCGGCGCGCCCGCTACCTCGCCAACCTCTCGCGCGGCCGCTGGGACCAGGCGGTGGCCGAGCACGAAGAGATGCTTTCCGCGCTCGCCGCCCGCGACGGCGCGCGCCTGCAGCGCCTTCTCTCCGGGCATCTCGGGGCGAAGATGACGGCGGTGCTGGCGGCCGTCGACACCGGAGGAGCGAACGATGGCGCTTACGATTGACGTCGTTTCGGACGTGGTCTGCCCGTGGTGCTTCATCGGCAAGCGCCGGCTCGAGGGCGCGCTCGCGCTCTACGCGAAGGCGCATCCCGACGCGCCCGCGCCGGTCGTGACGTGGCGCCCCTTCCAGCTCAATCCCGGAATGCCGGACGAGGGCATGCCGCGCGCGGAGTACGTGCAGCGGAAGTTCGGCGCGCGGGGCGGCGCGGTCTACGATCGCGTCACCGCGGTGGGGCGCGAGGTCGGCATCCCCTTCGCTTTCGACCGGATCCGGCAGCAGCCCAACACGCTCGCCGCGCACAGCCTCGTCGAGCTGGCCGACGCGCGCGGCGCGCAGGACGCGCTCGTCGAGGCGCTCTTCCGCGCCTACTTTCTCGACGGCGTGGATCTAACGGCGCGCGAGAACCTGGTCGCGATCGCGACCGGCGCCGGCCTCGACCGAGCCGAGGTCGAGGCGTGGCTGGACGACAAGAACACCCGCGATCGCGCGGGCGCCGAGGACCAGCGCGCGCGCGAGATCGGGATCGAGGGCGTTCCGTTCTTCATCTTCAACGGCCGCGTCGCGCTGTCCGGCGCGCATCCGGCGGAGACGCTGCTCGAGGCGATGCGGCAGGCCGAGGCGACACCCGCGGAATGAACATCCACCGGCTCGAGTTCCACCCCGGCGCCGGCGCGCCGGGCCTCGCCGAGCGCCTCAAGCGCGAGGTCGAGGGCGACGTGCTGTTCGACCGCGCGAGCCGCGGGCGCTATTCCACCGACGCGTCGATCTACCAGGTCGAGCCGGTCGGCGTGGTGGTGCCGCGGACCGAGGCCGCGGCGGCGCGCGCGATGGAGATCGCGATCGCCGCGGGCGTGCCGATCCTGCCGCGCGGCGCCGGCAGCTCGCAGTGCGGGCAGACGGTCGGCGCGGCGCTCGTCATCGACCACTCGAAGCACCTGAACGACATCGTCGAATTCGATCCGGCGCACGCGACCGTGACTGTGCAGCCCGGAATCGTGCTCGACCGCCTGAACGCGTTCCTGCGGCCGCACGGGCTCTGGTTCCCGGTCGACGTCTCGACCTCGGCGCAGGCGACGATCGGCGGCATGGCGGGCAACAACTCGTGCGGCTCGCGCTCGATCCGCTACGGCAACATGGTCCACAACGTGCTCGCCATCGACGCGCGGCTCGCCGACGGTACCGAGATGCGCTTCGGACCGGGCGACGAGGTCGCCGCGGGGCCGGTCGCGTACCGCGCGCTCGCCGCGAAGCTGCACGCGATCGCGCGCCGCGAGGCGGACGAGATTGCCGCACGCTGGCCGAAAGTGCTGCGGCGCGTCCAGGGCTACAACATCGACATGGTGCAGCCCGACGTGCCCCACAACCTGGCGCACCTGCTGGTCGGCTCCGAAGGGACACTCGCATACTCGCGACGCCTCACGCTGAAGCTCGCGCGGATCCCGCGCCACAAGACGCTTGGCGTCTGCCACTTCCCGACCTTCTACCGCGCGATGGAGAGCGCGCAGCACATCGTCAAGCTCGACCCGGATGCGGTGGAGCTCGTCGACCGCACGATGATCGAGCTCGCCCGGGGCAACCGGGCATTCGCGCCGACCGTAGCGGCGTTCGTGCGCGGCGAGCCGGAGGCGATCCTGCTGGTCGAGTTCGCCGGCGACGAGCGGGACAGCCAGGTCGCGAAGCTCGCGCGCCTCGTCGAGCTGATGGGCGACCTCGGCCTTCCGGGCAGCGTCGTGGAGATCACCGACGCGACGCTCCAGAAGGCGGTCTGGGAGGTGCGCAAGGCGGGCCTCAACATCATGATGTCGATGAAGGGCGACGGGAAGCCGGTGTCGTTCATCGAGGACTGCGCCGTCCCGCTCGAGCACCTCGCCGAGTACACCGACCGGCTGACGCGCGTGTTCGAGAAGCACGGCACGCGCGGCACCTGGTACGCGCACGCGTCGGTCGGCACGCTCCACGTGCGCCCGATCCTCGACATGCGGTCGGACGGCGCGCAGAAGATGCGTGCGATCGCCGAGGAGGCGTGCGCGATGGTGCGCGAGTTCAAGGGCGCCTACTCGGGCGAGCACGGCGACGGTCTGGTGCGTTCGGAGTGGATCGAGCCGATCGTCGGCGCGCGCCTCACCCGCGCGCTCGCGGATATCAAGTCGCTCTTCGACCCGAAGGGGCTGATGAACCCCGGCAAGATCGTCCGGCCGACGAAGATGGACGACCGGTCGCTCTTCCGGTTCAAGCCCGGCTACGCGCCGCACAAGCTCGATACCGCGCTCGACTGGTCCGAATGGACCGTTACGGGCGCACAGTCGCAGGGTTTCGCCGCGGCGGTGGAGATGTGCAACAACAATGGCCACTGCCGCAAGTTCGACGCCGGCACCATGTGCCCGTCGTTCCGCGCGACCGGCGACGAGCAGCACCTCACGCGCGGCCGCGCCAACACGCTGCGGCTCGCGCTCTCCGGCCAGCTCGGCCCCGAGGCGTTCACGTCCGACGCGCTCTACGAGACGATGGCGCTGTGCGTCTCCTGCAAGGGCTGCAGGCGCGAGTGCCCGACCGGCGTCGACATGGCCAGGATGAAGATCGAGTTCCTGCACCACTACCACGGGCGCAAAGGCCGTTCGCTGAAGGACCGGATGATCGCGTTCCTGCCACGCTACGCGCCGCTCGCGGCCCGCCTGGCGTGGCTGCTCAACCTGCGCGACCACGTTCCGTTGATGGCGATGGCCACCGAGAAGCTCTTCGGAGTCTCCGCGCAGCGCAGGCTGCCCGCGTGGCGGTCGCGGCCGTTCCTGCGCTCGGCCGCCGGCCGCTATCAGGTGCGCGCGCCCGAGGAGTGCGACGTCGTCCTGCTCGTCGACACCTTCAGCAACTACTTCGAGCCCGCGAACGCCCACGCGGCGCTGCGCGTGCTGGAGGCAGCGGGTTATCGCGTGCACGTCGCCCGCGCGCGCGACGGCGGACGGCCGCTGTGCTGCGGCCGGACCTTCCTCGCCGCCGGCATGGTGAACGAGGCGCGCGTCGAGGCGCGGCGCATGCTTGCGGCGCTCGGCCCGTACGTCGCGCGTGCGATCCCGGTCGTCGGCCTCGAGCCGTCGTGCCTGCTCGGGCTGCGCGACGAGTTCCTGTCCATGCTGCCGGAAGAGGAGGCGGGGACGCTCGCGCTGAACGCGCTGCTCTTCGAGGAGTTCCTCGCGCGCGAGGCCGAGGCCGGGCGGCTCGCGCTCAAGTTCAAGCCGCTCGCCGAAGCGAAGGCTCTGCTCCACGGTCATTGCCACCAGAAGGCGTTCGGGGCGATGGGCGCGGTCGAGCGCGCCCTGCGGCTCGTGCCGGGGCTCGAGGTCGAGACCATCGAGTCGAGCTGTTGCGGAATGGCCGGGGCGTTCGGCTACGACGCGCGCTACTACGGTGTCTCCATGAAGATGGGCGAAGCGGCGCTCCTGCCCAAGGTGCGCGCGGCCGAGCCCGGCACGCTGCTCGTCGCCGACGGGACGAGCTGCCGCCACCAGATCCGCGACGGTGCGGGGCGTGACGCGCTGCACGTCGCCCGGGTGCTGGAGAAGGCGCTGACCTAGACGTGCCGGAGGGCTGGGAAGCGTTCCTGGTCTTCGCGCCGATCGCGTTCGCGGGCGCGATCCTCTACGGGCTGTCGGGCTTCGGGTCGGCGCTTGTCACCGTCCCGCTTGCGGCGCAGTTCTTCCCGCTGCCGTTCGTCATCGCGAGCTTCGCGCTCGTGGACCTTACCGGCGCCCTGCGGCTCGGCCTGGAGAATCCGCGCAACGCGGTGCGCGGCGAGGTCGCGCGGATGGCGCCGATGATCATCGTGGGCCTTGCGCTTGGCGTGACCGCGCTGGTGAGGCTCCCGCGCGAGGCGAGCATGCTCGCCCTCGGGGTCTTCATCACGCTCTATGCGCTCTACAGCCTCGCGCGGCGGGCGACGCGCGGCATCGTGAGCCAGCGCTGGGCATACGTCGCCGGCGTGTCGGGTGGCGTGACCGGGACGCTCTTCGGTGCGGGCGGTCCGCCGTACGCGATCTACCTCGCGCACCGGCCGCTCACGAAGGAGCAGTTCCGCGCCACGCTGACGATGACCTCGATCTTCAGCATCGGGCTGCGCGTGATCGCTTTCCTGATCACCGGGCTCCTCGCCGACTTCAAGGTGTGGATCGCGGCGGCCATCGCGATCCCGGCGACGCTCGCCGGCATCGCGGTCGCCTCGCGGATCTTCCACCGCGTGTCGCGCGAGGCGGTGATGCGCGTGGTCGCGCTGACGCTGCTCGCGGCCGGGGCGACGCTCGTGGTGCGCGCGGTCGGCTGACCGCGCGGATCAGGCCGGGATGTCCGGATCCACCTGGCGCTCGAGCCAGGAGATCTGGTCCTTCAGCAGGAGCTTGCGGCGCTTGAGGCGCTGGAGCTGGAGCTGGTCGTAGACGAGCTGCTCGCCGAGGCGCTTGATCACGTCGTCAAGATCGCGGTGCTCGATCTTGAGCTGCATGATGCGCTGCTCGAGCATGGCGAGCTCGACTTCGTCCACGGCCGCAGCTTCCTCCTTCGCAGTCCATTCTAGCGCTTGCGCAGGGCCCAGGTGAGCAGGGCGATCCCCGCGACGACCATCGGAAGCGAGAGCCACTGCCCCATGCTGAATCCGAGGGCGAGCAGGCCGAGGAAGTCGTCGGGCTCGCGGAAGTACTCGGCGACGAAGCGCAGCACGCCGTAGCCGATGAGGAACGCGCCGGACACCGCGCCAACCGGACGCGGCCGGGACGAGTAGAGCCACAGGATCACGAAGAGCAGAACACCCTCGAGCGCGAACTGGTAGAGCTGCGAGGGATGGCGCGGGTCGGGCCCGGCGCCGCGGAACACCATGCCCCACGGGACTGCGGTGACGCGCCCCCACAGCTCGCCGTTGATGAAGTTGCCGAGGCGGCCGGCCGCGAACGCGAGGGGCGCGAGCGGCGCGAGGAAGTCGGTGACCTCGAGCCAGCGCAGCCGGTGCTTGCGCGCGACCCACCAGACCGCGACGAGCACGCCGAGAAATCCGCCGTGGAAGGCCATGCCGCCCTGCCACACCGCGAGGATCTCGGCCGGGTGCTGCAGGTAGTAGCCCGGCTTGTAGAACAGGACGTAGCCGAGCCGCCCGCCGAGGATCACGCCCAGCACGCCGAAGAAGAGCAGGTCGTCGAGCACCGCGACCGTGACGCGCGCGGACTTGCCCGTGGCGATCCGCAGGCGGCCGAGCCCGTACGCCGCCGCGAAGCCGACGAGGTACATGAGCCCGTACCAGCGGATGGCGAGCGGACCGAGCTGGATCGCGACCGGGTCGAAGTGCGGGTGCGTGAGCATGGGCGCGCAAGGATGCCTGAACGTCCGCGCGAGGTCGAGCCGCTAGAATCGGCCGCCTCCCGAGATCGCCATCCCGTGTCCCGCGCCGACGTCCTCGCACTGTTCCGTTCGCGGGACTACCGGTGCTACTCGATCCAGACGCTCGCCGCCGCACTGGTCGAGCGCTCCCAGGGCGTCGCGATCGGCTGGGACCTCTACGAGCGCACCGGGTCGGCGCTCGCGCTCGGCTGGGTGGGCCTGGCGCAGTTCCTGCCGGTGCTCCTCCTGTTTCTGCCGGCCGGACACCTCGCCGACCGGTTCGACCGGCGGCGCGTGATGGTGGCCGGCTTCTCGGTCTGGGCGGCCGCGATCGCGACGCTCGCGGTTGCCGCACTGAGCGGAGCGCAGCCTGGCTGGACCTACCTCGCCGCGTTCGGGCTCGGAGTGGCGCACGTCATCAACCGTCCGTCGCGCGACGCGCTGCTCGCGCAGATTCTCGAGCGCGAGGTCGTGGCCCGTGCGGTGACCTGGAACGCGAGCCTTCACCAGTTCGCGTCGATCGCCGCGCCCGCTGCGGCGGGCGTGCTGATCGCCGCGACCGGCGGCGCGGCGGCGGTGTACCTGATCGATTTCGTGCTCCTCGGTGTCGCCGTGGCCGCCTCGGTGGCGATCCGGCGCCGGCGCGTCGACCGCGCCGACCGGCCGCGGTCGACGCGCGAGCTGCTCGCCGGGATCGAGCACGTCTGGCGCACGAAGACGATCCTCGGCGTGATCACGCTCGACCTCTTCGCGGTGCTCTTCGGGGGCGCGGTCGCGCTGCTTCCGGTCTTCGCGAAGGACATCCTGCACGTCGGGCCGACCGCGCTCGGCTGGCTGACCGCGGCGCCCGCCATCGGCGCGCTCGCGATGGCCCTCGCCCACGGCTTCCTGCCGCCCTACCGCCGGGCGGGGCTCGTGTTCGTGTGGTCGGTCGCGGGGTTCGGCCTCGCGATCATCGCGTTCGGCCTTTCGAGCTCGCTCTGGCTCTCGCTTGTAGCGCTCGCCGTCGCCGGCGCGCTCGACAACGTCAGCGTCGTCATACGCGGGACCGTGGTCCAACTCCATACGCCCGACGCGCTGCGCGGGCGGGTGTCGGCGGTGAACCGTGTGTTCATCACCTCGTCGAACGAGCTCGGCGCGTTCGAGTCCGGGCTCGTCGCGACGCTGATCGGGCCGGTGCCTACGGTCGTGCTCGGCGGCGCCGCGACGGTCGCGTTCGTCCTCGGTGCGCTGCGGCTCTTTCCCGAGCTGCGCGCGCTCGGGCGGCTGGGGCGCTAGGCCCCGGTCAGTTCACCGTCGCGCCGGTGTCGCGCACGACCTTGCCCCACTTCTCGAACTCGCTGCGCATGAACGCGCCGAACTCGGCCGGCCCGAGGACGGACGCATCGACGCCAGCCGCGCGGAAACCCCGTTGCACCTCGACGTCCTGGAGGATCTTCGCGGTCTCGGCGTGCAGCCGCCGGATGACGTCCGGCGGCGTGCCGGCCGGTGCGGCGAACCCGAGCCAGAGGGTCGCCTCGTAGCCCGGCACCCCCGCCTCCGCGATCGTCGGAACGTCGGGCAGGTCCGGCGAGCGCCGCGGCGTGGTCACGCCGAGCGCGCGCAGCTTCCCGCTCCTGAGGTGCGGCATCACGTTCGGGGTTCCGGCGAACGACACCTTGACCTGGCCCGAGAGCAGGTCCTGCATCGCGGGCCCGCTGCCCTTGTACGGGACGTGATTGAGCTCGATGCCGGCCATCGAGCTGAACAGCGCGCCGACGAGGTGCTGCGCACTGCCGTTGCCGGAGCTCGCGAAGTCGATCCGCCCCGGCTGGGCCTTCGCGGCAGCGACGAGCTCGCTCACCGAGCCGGCCGCCAGCTGCGGGTTCACCACCAGCACGTAGGGGCCCGCGGCGAACTGCATGATCGGCGCAAAGTCGGCGAGCGAATCGTAGGGGAGCTTCTTGTAGAGCGACGGCGTGATCACGTGCGGGGTCGCGACCAGGAGCAGGGTATAGCCGTCGGGCTTCGACCGGGCGACGTACTCGGCCCCGATCGATCCGCCCGCCCCGGGCTTGTTCTCGACGAAGACCTGTTCGCCGAGTGCGGTCGAGAGCTTGGGCGTGATCAGCCGTGTGGGCACGTCGGCGAAACCGCCGGGCGACAGCGGCACGACCATGCGGATCGGGCGACTGGGATAGCTCTGCGCGGCGGTCGGTCCGCTCGCGGCGAAGAGTGCCGCGGCAAGGGTTACCAGGAGGGTGGAGCGCAGCATCGGGTCGCCTCCTTCAGCCGAGATAGACGGGCGCGGGGTGCGCGAAGAAGCCGTGCAGGATGTGATAGACGGTCCGGTAGTTCTTCTGCTGGAAGCTCGCGTGCGAGATGCCGGCCATCACGCTGAACTGCTTGTCCGGATTCGGCAGGCGCTTGAAGAACTCGAGGAGGTCGTCGAGGCCCGCGATGCCATCGTACTGGCCGCGCATCACGATCGTCGGCACGGGGATCTTCGCCGGGTCCACGAGCGGGAGTTTCGAGCACATGTCGACGTAGGTGCCGGTCGGCACCGAGTCGTCGAGCGCGCAGATCGCCTCGGCGAAGGCGTTGATCGTCGCCTCGTCGGCACAACCCGGATGGTCGCGGTCGAAGATCGAGTGCACGAACGCGCGATCGATCGGGCGCCGGTTCTTGGCCTGGAACTCGGGCAGCTTCTTCCTGCGCTCGGCAAGCGTCGGGCTGCCCTCGCCGGTCCACACGAACGCGTCGAGCGCGAGCCGCGCGACGCGCTCGGGATGACGCTGGGCGAAGAGCGCCGCCTTGAGCGCGCCCGACGAGATGCCGTAGACGAGGAGCTTCTGCGCGCCGGTCGACTCGAGCACGTACTTCGTGCCGGCGGCGAGGTCGTCCGCGCCGTTCGGGATGTCGCAGTTGATCGGGCGGTGCTTGTCGGAGCGGCCGTAGCCCTCGTTGTCCATGCACCAGGTGTCGAAGCCGCGCGCGGCGAACCAGTCCATCGCCGAGGAGTCGGGGCGACCGGGAACCTGGAGGTCGAACGTGGGCTGCGAGGCCATCGACGAGCCATGCACGAACAGGATCGTCCCCTGTCTCGCGACGCCTGTGGCGGCGGGCTTCTGCCAGAGAAAGAGCTTGATGTCGCCCTTGCGCGTCCAGTGCTCCCTGCCGGTCGTGGCCATGCCGTTCTCCGTCGCTCGAGGGCCGGGAGTCTAGCGCTCCGCGGCCGAAGCGCGCGCCGCGGTGACGAACGCCCGCACTGCGGGCGACTCCGCGCCGCGCCGCCAGGCGATGCCAACTTCGATCCCGGGGCTGCGCTCCGCGAGCGGCCGGTAGACTACCCCGGTGCGGCGCATGTTCCTGAGGGACGCCGGAACCAGCGCGACGCCCATTCCGGCGGCGACCAGGCTGACGATGGTCTGCATCTGGATCGCCTCCTGCTCGACGCGCGGGGAGAAGCCCGCGCGGCGGCACAGACCGACGATCTGGTCGTAGAGCGACGCGCCGACCTTGCGCGGGAACAGGATGAAGGGCTCGCCGGCGAGCGCGGCGAGGCGGATCGCGCCGCCCCCGCGCAGTTCGCGCCGCGCCGAAGGCAGCGCGGCCACGAGGACGTCCCGGTGCAGGGTCGCGTACTCGAGCGCGGGGTCATCGGCCTGCGGAAGGACGAGCGCAACGTCGATCTCGCCCTGCCGCAGCGCGGCCAGCAACAGGTCGCTCGTCGTCTCGCGCAGCGCCAGCCGCACGCCGGGGTGTCGCCGGTGGAACTCGGGGAGCACCTCCGGCAGCACGTTGTACGCGGCCAGGCCGATGAAGCCGAGCGCGAGCGTGCCGACCTCGCCGGTCGCATGCGCCTGCGCGCCCGCCTTGAGCGCCTCGGCGTCTCGCAGCAGCCGCCGCGCCTCCGGGAGCAGCGCCGCGCCCGCCGGCGTGAGCGCGACCGCGCGCTTGGTACGCGCGAGGAGCGGCGTCCCGAGCTCGTCCTCGAGCGCGCGGATCTGGCGGGACAGCGGCGGCTGGGAGATGTGCAGCGCGCGCGCCGCGCGGGCGAAGCTCAGGTGTTCCGCGACCGCGACGAAGTAGCGGACGTGGCGAAGCTCCATTGATACTCTCCAGGTATTGACTACGCCATCTTAATGTATTGGACGGTATCAAGACCCGGCGCGAGAATCGGCCCTCCGCGATTGGCCCGCGCCGCGGGCTAAACTTCGCCCCCTTCCTGGACCCGAACATCCGACGGAGAACCCGACATGGCCGACAACTGGCGTTCCAAGACGATCACCGGCGGGGTGGCCCGCTCGCCCAACCGCGCGATGCTGCGCGCAGTGGGGTTCGGCGACACCGACTTCGAGAAGCCGATCGTCGGTGTCGCCAACGGCCACTCGAACCTGAATCCCTGCAACGCGGGCATCCAGCCGCTCGTCGACCGGGCGATGGCCGCGCTCACGGAAGCCGGCGCGATGCCTCAGGTGTTCGGGGTGCCGACGATCACCGACGGCATCGGCATGGGCACGGAAGCCATGAAGTATTCGCTCGTGTCGCGCGAGGTTATCGCGGACGCGATCGAGACCAGCGTGAACGGCCAGGCGATGGATGGCGCGCTGGTGGTCGGTGGCTGCGACAAGAACATGCCGGGCGGGATGATGGCGCTCGCCCGCATGAACGTGCCCGGGATCTACGTCTACGCGGGCACGATCAAGCCCGGCAAGTGGAAGGGCCAGGACCTCACGATCGTATCCGCGTTCGAGGCGGTCGGCGCCTACACCGCCGGCAAGCTGAGCGAGGAGGACTTCGTCGGCATCGAGAAGAACGCCTGCCCGAGCGTCGGCGCGTGCGGCGGCATGTTCACCGCAAACACGATGAGTTCGTCGTTCGAGGCGCTCGGGATGAGCCTCCTCGGCAGCTCGCAGATGGCCTCGCCGGACCCGGAGAAGGCCGACTCGGCAGCCGCCTCGGCGAAAGCGCTCGTCAATGCGATCCGGAAGAACATCCGCCCGCGCGACATCATCACCCGCAAGTCGATCGAGAACGCGATTGCACTCGTGATGGCGACTGGCGGCTCCACCAATGCCGTGCTCCACTACCTCGCGATCGCTGCCGCCGCGGGCGTGAAGTGGACGATCGACGATTTCGAGCGCGTGCGGCGCAAGGTGCCGGTGATCTGCGATCTCAAGCCTTCGGGACGCTACGTCGCGACCGATTTTCACCGCGCGGGCGGCGTGCCCCAGGTGCTGAAGATGCTGCTCGCGCACGGCCTGCTGCACGGCGAATGCAAGACGGTCACCGGACGCACCATGGCCGAGGAGCTCGCCAGCGTTCCCGCGGAGCCGCGGAAGGACCAGGACGTGATCCGCCCGTGGGACAAGCCGCTGTATGCGCAGGGCCACCTCGCGATCCTAAAGGGCAACCTCGCGCCGGAGGGCTGCGTCGCGAAGATCACCGGCCTGAAGAACCCGGCGATCACCGGCCCCGCGCGCGTCTTCGACTCCGAGCCCGAGTGCATGAAGGCGATCATGGCGCGCAAGATCAAGCCGGGCGACGTGGTCGTGATCCGCTACGAGGGACCGAAGGGCGGGCCGGGCATGCAGGAGATGCTCGCGCCGACCTCGGCGCTGATCGGCCAGGGGCTCGGCGAGTCGGTCGGGCTCATTACCGACGGCCGGTTCTCGGGCGGGACGTGGGGCATGGTCGTGGGCCACGTCGCGCCGGAGGCGTACGTCGGCGGACCGATCGGGCTCGTCAAGGAAGGCGACTCGATCACCATCGACGCCAAGAAGCGTCTCATCCAGCTCAACGTGCCGGCGAAGGAGCTCGCCGCGCGGCGCAAGAAATGGAAGCAGCCCAAGGCGCGCTACACAAAGGGGTTGCTCGCGAAGTACATGAAGCTCGTCTCGACCTCGAGCAAGGGCGCGATTACCGACTGGAGCGAGTGACTTGGCCGCGCGGCACACCTTCCGCTCCACGCTGGCGTGGACCGGTGCGGCCGCCGGGGCGACCGGCCCGTCGTTCTCGCGCGACTACGTGGTGCGCACGGTCGACGGCGCGGAGATCCCAGGCTCGGCGCCGGTCGTGTTCAAGGGCGACGGCACGCGCGCGAGCCCCGAGGACCTGCTGGTCGCCTCGCTCTCCGCGTGCCACATGCTGACCTACCTCGCGCTCTGCGCGCACAAGGGCATCCGCGTGACCGCGTACGACGACGCCGCGGAGGGGACGATCGACCGCGTCGGGCCGGGGCGGACCCAGTTCGTCGACGCGGTGCTTCGTCCGCGCGTCCGGGTGGCCGATGCGAAGGACGTCGAGCTGGCGCAGGCGCTCCACCACGACGCGCACGAGCGCTGCTTCGTTGCTTCCTCGGTCAATTTCCCGGTGCGGGTCGAACCGGTGATCGTCTCCTGACGACTGCCGGGCCGGCGCGGTAACCTCTCGACGCGACGGCATCCGACCCTGGGGAGGAGCGACGATGCAGGCCATCCTGATTGCCAATCCGAAGGGCGGCAGCGGCAAGACGACGCTCGCCACCAATCTCGCGGGCTGCCTCGCGCACGCCGGCGACGCGGTCTGCCTGTGGGACCTCGACCGCCAGCACTCCTCGCTCGAGTGGCTGAAGCTCCGGCCCTCCTACCTGCCGAAGATCGTGCGCCTCGACGAGCGCGAGCAATTGCCGAAGAAGGCGCGCTGGCTGGTGCTCGACTCGCCCGCCGCCCTGCACGGCAAGCGGCTGACCGAGCTCGTCAAGGAGGCGCACAAGGTGCTGGTGCCGGTCCAGCCGTCGCTCTACGACATCGCGGCCACGCGCGACTTCCTGGCGGAGCTCAAGGAGGAGAAGGCGATCCGCAAGCACAAGACCTTCGTCGGCGTCGTCGGCAGCCGCGTCGACCCGCGCACGCGCGCCGGGACGCAGCTCATCACGTACATCCGCGAGCACGACCTCCCGCTCGTCGGCTGGGTGCGCGACACGATGCTCTACGTCAACGCTGCGTTCGAGGGGCGCTCGATCTTCGACCTGCCGGCATGGCAGGCCGAGCGCGAGCAGGCGATGTGGCAGCCGATCCTGGAGTGGGTCAAGGCCGACTAGGCGATCCGACCGCTAGGTTCCCTTCGGCAGGTCGATCCCGGTCAGGGTCGCGAACATCTTGATCACCGCCGAGTCGTCTTCCCCGCCGTGCCCGTGCGCGCTGGTGGCGAGGAACATCTGGTGCGCGGTCGCGGTGAGCGGCAGCGGAAAGGTGAGCCTGCGCGCCGAGTCGAGCACGATTCCGAGGTCCTTCACGAAGATGTTCACTGCCGACAGCGGGGTGTAGTCGCCCGCGAGGATGTGCGGCGCGCGGTTCTGAAACATCCACGAGCTCCCGGCCGAGTTGGAGATCACCTCGTACACCACCTGCGGGTCGGCGCCGGCCTTGATGCCGAGCGCCATCGCCTCGGCCATGGCCGCGATGTGCACGCCGGCAAGCAGCTGGTTGATCATCTTCACCTTCGAGCCCATGCCGGGCGCGTCGCCGAGCCGGTAGACCTTCGTCGCGACCGCCGCGAGCACGTCCTCGCATGCTGCGAAGGTCTTCGGGGCGCCGGAGGCCATGATCGTCATCTGGCCCGCGGCGGCCTTCGCCGCCCCGCCCGACACCGGCGCGTCGAGCATCAGCGCGCCGCGCTCGGCGAGCCGCGTGCCGAGGCGCTCAGCGAAGTCCGGCGGCACGGTCACGCTCATGATCACCACCGCGCCCGGCGCGAGCCCTCCGGCTGCGCCGTCCGCGCCGAACAACACGCGCTCGGTCTGGTCCGCGTTCACCACCAGCACAACCACCACCTCGCACTCGCGCGCGAGCGCCGCCGGCGTTTGCTGGGCGACGCCGCCCTCGGCCGCGAACGAGTCGAGCACGTCCTTACGCACGTCGCACGCGTGGGTCCGGAAGCCGGCGCGCAAGAGCGAGCGCGCCACACCGAAACCCATCGCACCGAGCCCGATCACGCCTACATTGCGCTCTGCCATACGTGCCTCCGCCCGAACGTCAGGGCGGGCATCATGCACGGATTCGCGCGCCGGGTCACGACGCACGGGATCCGAACGGGGGACGCGGCCGTACCAGACAGGATGAAACGCGACGTCTTCCTGACCGGCGGAACGGGCTACATGGGCGCGCGGCTCGGGGCGGCGCTCGCCGCGCGCGGCCACCGCGTGCGTGCACTGACCCGCGCCGCCTCCGCAGCGCGCCTGCCCGCAGGTGTCGAGCCGGTGATCGGCGACGCGCTGGTCGGCGCGACGTACGCCGCGTCGATCGCCCCCGCCGATACGTTCGTGCATCTGGTCGGCACGCCCCATCCCAATCCCTCGAAGGCGGCCGAGTTCGAGTGCGTGGACCTCGCCTCGGCGCGCGCGGCGATTGATGCCGCGGCCGGTGCCCGCGTCCACCATTTCGTGTACGTGAGCGTCGCACAGCCCGCTCCGGTGATGCGCGCATACGTTGCGGCGCGCGCGCGGGCCGAGGCCCATCTGCGCGCGAGCGGACTCGCCGCCACGATCCTGCGTCCCTGGTACGTGCTCGGCCCCGGGCACCGGTGGCCGTATGCCCTCGTTCCGCTGTACTGGGTCGCCGAGCGGCTTCCGTCGACACGCGAGAACGCGCGTCGGCTCGGACTCGTGACGATCGCGCAGATGGTCGGGGCGCTCGTGCGCGCGGTCGAGAATCCCACTGCCGGCGTCAGGGTCGTCGAGGTGCCCGGCATCCGGTAGCGCCTGCCATAATCGACCGCATGCCGAACCGCCTCGCGCAGGAGACGAGTCCCTACCTGCAGCAGCACGCCGCCAACCCGGTCGACTGGTGGCCGTGGGGCGAGGAGGCCCTGCGCGCCGCGCGCGAACAGGACAAGCCGATCCTGCTCTCGATCGGGTACTCCGCGTGCCACTGGTGCCACGTGATGGCGCACGAGTCCTTCGAGGACCCGGACGTAGCGCGGCTCATGAACGAGCTGTTCGTCAACGTGAAGGTCGACCGCGAGGAGCGCCCCGACATCGACCAGATCTACCAGTCCGCGCACCAGATGTTCAACCAGCGCGGCGGCGGCTGGCCGCTCACCGCGTTCCTCACGCCGCAGCAGATGCCGTTCTTCGTCGGCACCTACTTTCCGAAGACGCCGCGCTACGGCATGCCGGGCTTTCCCCAGCTCCTCGAGCGCGTCGCGCGCTACTACCGCGAGCACGGCGAGGACATCGCGCGCCAGAACGAGGCGGTCCGCTCGGCCTTCGCGCGCATCGGCGCGCACGAGACCGGCCGCCGCGAGGACTTCTCGGCGGAGGTGATCGCCGAGGCGGTCGGCGCGCTCAAGTCGAGCTTCGACGCCACGCACGGCGGCTTCGGCGGCGCGCCGAAGTTTCCCCATCCGACCGACCTCGATCTCCTGATGCGCCGCTTCGCCGCCGCCGGCGACCGGCATGCGCTGCACGTCGCGACCTTCACCCTCGAGCGCATGGCCGAGGGCGGGATCTACGACCAGCTCGGCGGCGGCTTCTGCCGCTACTCGGTGGACGCCACCTGGACCATCCCGCACTTCGAGAAGATGCTCTACGACAATGGCCCGCTGCTGCGCCTGTGCGCCGACGCGTGGGCGCTCACCGGCAAGCCGCTCTTCGCGCGGGTCGCCGCGGAGACCGCGGGCTGGATCGTGCGCGAGATGCAGTCGCCCGAGGGCGGCTACTACTCGTCGCTCGACGCCGACTCCGAGCACGAGGAGGGCAAGTTCTACGTCTGGACGCCGGCCGAAGTCGCGCGACTGCTCACGCCGGAGGAGTACGCCGTCCTCGCGCCGCACTACGGCCTCGACGCGCAGGCGAACTTCGAGGGAAAGCACTGGCACTTCCACGTCGCCCAGCCGCTCGCGGTCGTCGCGGCGTCGCTCGCGCGCAGCGAGAGCGAGTGCGCCGAGCTGCTGGAGGCGGCGCGCCAGAAACTGCTCGCCGCGCGCGCGCACCGCGTGCGGCCGGGGCGCGACGAGAAGCTCCTCACGAGCTGGAATGCGCTTGCGATCCGGGGCATGTCGCACGCGGCGCGCGTCTTCGCACGCGACGACTGGCGCGCCTCGGCGCAGCGTGCGCTCGACTTCGTCCGCGCCGCGCTGTGGCGGCCGGACGAGCGCCGGCTGCTCGCCACCTTCAAGGACGGCCGCGCGCACCTCAACGCGTATCTCGACGACTACGCCTTCCTGCTCGACGCGCTGCTCGAGATGCTCCAGGCATCGTTCCGTGCGGAAGACCTCGCGTTTGCGCGCGCGCTCGCCGACGCGCTGCTCGAGCGGTTCGAGGACCCGGCGGGCGGGTTCTACTTCACCAGCCACGACCATGAGCACCTGATCCACCGTCCGAAGCCGGGGCACGACAACGCGACGCCCTCCGGCAACGGGGTGGCGGCATTCGCGCTCGCGCGGCTCGGCCACCTCGTGGGCGAGGTCCGCTATCTGGCGGCCGCCGAACGCTGCGTTGCGGCGCTCTATCCCTCGATGCGCGACTACCCGGGCGGATTCGCGGCGACGCTCTGCGCGCTGGAGGAGTGCCTCGCACCGCCGACCCTCGTCGTGCTTCGCGGGCCAATGCCCCTCCTGCAGCCATGGTTGCAGTCGCTTGCGCCCGACTACCGGCCGGCGACCGCAATCCTGGGCATCGACAGCGTGACGCACGACCTCCCCGAGGCGCTCGACAAGCCGGCCGCCCCGGGCCGGGTCAACGCGTACGTGTGCCGGGGCGTTACATGCCTCGAGCCCGTCTCCCGCATCGAGGCGTTGCGCGAGCTGATCGGGCCGGTCGGAATCAAGTAGCATCACGCCTCTTTTTCAACCGAACTATCGGAGACTCCATGAAGAAGCTCGTTTCGGCCCTGGCGATCGGCGGCGTCGCTGCCCTCGTCGCGGTCCCGGCCGCGGCGCAGAACGTCGACGAGTTGCTGAAGAAGCACGCCTGCCTCTCGTGCCACGCGGTGGACAAGAAGCTGGTCGGGCCGTCCTACAAGGATGTCGCCGCCAAGTACCGCGGCCAGGCTGGGGCCGAGCAGGCGCTGGCCGCGAAGGTGAAGAAGGGTGGGCAGGGCGTGTGGGGCCAGATCCCGATGCCCCCGAACCCGAACGTTCCGGATGCCGACCTGAACGCGATGGTCAAGTACGTCCTGTCGGTCAAGTAGCACCCCGCGCCCCCGCGCGGGCGCGCCGCGGCATGCGGCGGCCCCCGGGGGCGTCGTACGTCCGCGCCCGCGACGGCACCTCATGGGCGGCGCTTGCGACATCAAATTGACAATGTGACAATGCGCGCGCTGCCGAGACAGTTTCGCGTTTTTCCTCTCTCCCCCACCCCCGTTTCCACAGGAGACGACTGATGCAACCCCGTTTGAGCGCCATCGCGCTCGCGACCGTGGCCGCGTTCGGCCTCGTCGCGTGCGGCAAGGAAGAGCCCCCGAAGCCGGCCGCCAAAGCCGAAGCACCGGCTGCACCCCCCCCGCCGCCGACCATGACGGTCAACATCGGCCACGTCGCGCCGCTCACCGGCGGCATCGCGCACCTCGGCAAGGACAACGAGAACGGCGCCCGGCTCGCGATCGAGGAGGCGAACGCCGCCAAGATCGCGATCGACGGCAAGGAAGTGAAGTTCGTGATGATCGCCGAGGACGACCAGGCGGATCCCAAGGTCGGCACCACGGTTGCGCAGAAGCTCGTCGACGCGAAGGTCGCCGGCGTCGTCGGCCACCTCAACTCCGGCACCTCGATTCCTGCGTCGACGATCTACAACCAGGCCGGCGTGCCGGTGATCTCCGGCTCGGCGACCAATCCCAAACTCACCGAGCAGGGCTTCAAGGTGCAATTCCGCGTGGTCGGCCGCGACGACCAGCAGGGACCGGCGATCGCGAGCTTCCTCGCGGCCACCGCCAAGCCGAAGGTCGTGGCGGTGATCGACGACGCCACCGCGTACGGCGAAGGCATCGCCAACGAGGTCGAGAAGACCCTCAAGGCGGCGGGCGTCACCGTGCTGCCGCGCGAGAAGGGCACCGACAAGACGACCGACTGGAAGGCGGTGCTGACGAAGGTGCGCGGCAAGAAGCCCGACGCGATCTTCTACGGCGGGATGGACGCCACCGGCGGCCCGCTGATGAAGCAGGGGCGCGAGCTCGGGCTGAAGAGCGTGTTCGCGTTCGGCGATGGCGCGTGCACCGACAAGATGAAGGAGCTCGCGGGCGACGCCGCCGAGGGGTTGCTCTGCTCGCAGGCCGGCATCCCCGTCGCAGCGGCGAGCAAGAAGTTCCTCGATGCGCACAAGGCGAAGTTCAACACCGACCCGATCCTTTACGCGCCGTTCACATACGACGCTGCCAACCTGCTGATCGAGGCGATGAAGAAGGCGAACTCCGCCGACCCGGCGAAGTACCTGCCCGAGCTCGCGAAGATCAGCTACCGCGGCGCGACCGGCACCATCGAGTTCGACGACAAGGGCGACCGCAAGGACGCCGAGATGACGATCTTCACCATGAAGGGCGGGAAGATCGAGCCGATCGCGATCATCAAGGGCGGGAAGACCATCCCCTACAACGACTTCCTGCAGATGGTCTCCAGCGCGGTGGCTGCCACCGCCGAGGCGGCGAAGCAGGCCGGTGAGTCGGCCGCGAAAGCCATGACGGGCGGCGACGCGGCGAAGAAGTAACCGCCAGCGCCGCCAGCCCCGGCGCGAGCCGGGAGCGGAAAGGGCCGGCTTGCGCCGGCCTTTTTCTTTTTCCCGCGCCCCCGTGTTACCTTCCGCGCGTCCCGGCGGAGGAGGGCGGCGTGGACATCTTCATCCAGCAGATCATCAATGGGCTGACCGCCGGCGCCGTGTACGCGGTCGTCGCCCTCGGCTACACGATGGTCTACGGGATCATCCAGCTCATCAACTTCGCGCACGGCGAGGTGGTGATGATCGGCGCCATGGTCGCGTTCACCGTGATTGCGCTGCTCGCAGGGACCGGCGTGCCGCCGGTCCTGGTCCTGCTGATCGCCGCGGCGTGCGCGATCCCCGTATGCATGCTGCTCGGCTACGCGATGGAGCGCATCGCGTACCGCCCGCTGCGCGGCGCACCGCGCCTCGCACCGCTCATCACTGCGATCGGCCTCTCGATCATCCTGCAGCACTTCGCGCTGATGATCTGGAGCCGCAACCCGCTCGCCTTCCCGCAGATCGTCAAGACCGAGTCGTACTTCATCGGCGGCGCGATCATCACCAACGTGCAGATCACCATCATCGTGCTGTGCGTGCTGATGATGGCCGGGCTCGCGACGCTCGTGTACCGCACGCGCCTCGGCACCGCGATGCGCGCCACCGCGCAGAACCCGCACGTCGCCGGCCTGATGGGAGTGGACGTGAACCGCATCATTGCCGCGACCTTCGTGATCGGCGCCGCCCTCGCCGCGGTCGCCGGCATCATGGTCGCGAGCTACTACGGCATCGCCCAGTACACGATGGGCGAGATCCTCGGCCTGAAGGCGTTCTGCGCGGCGGTCCTCGGCGGCATCGGCAACATCCCGGGAGCGATGCTCGGCGGGGTCGTGCTCGGCTTGGTCGAGGCGCTCGGGGCGGGCTACATCGGCGAGCTCACCGACCTCTGCGGGATCTCCGGCATCAGCGACTGGCTCGCCGAGCGCTGCGCTGCCGATCCCCACTTCATCCTGTTCGGCTCGAACTACCAGGACGTGTTCGCGTTCATCGTCCTGATCCTGGTGCTCGTGTTCCGGCCGCAGGGCCTGCTCGGCGAGCGCGTCGGGGATCGCGCGTGACCGGCGGTTTGACCGGCCGGCTAGGGACCAAGCCCGCCGCCTGGGCCGGGCTCGCGCTCGTCGCGCTCGTCCTCGCGGCGCTGCCGTTCTTCCTCGCCGCGCAGTTCGGCACCACGTGGGTGCGGATCAGCAACCTCGCGATCCTGTTCATCCTGCTCGCGCTCGGCCTCAACATCGTGGTCGGCTTCGCCGGGCTGCTCGACCTCGGGTACATCGCCTTCTACGCGGTTGGCGCCTACGCCTACGCGCTCCTCGCCTCGCCGCACTTCGGCATCCACTTACCGTTCTGGGTGATCCTCCCGATCGGGGCCGCGGTCGCCGCGATCTTCGGAATCCTTCTCGGCGCGCCCACGCTGAAGCTGCGCGGCGACTATCTCGCGATCGTCACGCTCGGATTCGGCGAGATCATCCGCATCTTCCTCAACAACCTCTCGCGCCCGGTCAACATCACCAACGGCCCCCAGGGCATCGCCCGCATCGACCCGTTCCGCATCGGCGGGTTCGACTTTTCGACCAGCGAGCGCCTGTTCGGCCTGCCGTTCAGCGGACCGATCAAGTACTACTACCTGCTGCTCATCGTGCTGGTCGTCGTGATCGTCGTGAACCTGCGCCTCCAGAACTCTCGCATCGGCCGCGCCTGGGAAGCGGTGCGCGAGGACGAGATCGCGGCGCGGGCAATGGGCATCGACACCACGCGCATCAAGCTGCTCGCTTTCGCGATGGGCGCCTCCTTCGGCGGCGTCGCGGGCGGCATGTTCGCGGCAATCCAGGGCTTCATCAGTCCCGAGAGCTTCAAGCTGGTCGAGTCGATCATGGTTCTCGCGATGGTCGTGCTCGGCGGGATGGGCAACATCTGGGGCGTCATTCTCGGAGCGGTGCTGCTGTCCTTCGTGCCGGAAATGCTGCGCTTCGGCGTCGACCCGGCGCAGCAGGCGCTCTTCGGCCGCACCTTGATCGAGCCGGAGGTGATCCGCATGCTCATCTTCGGCTTCGCGCTCGTGCTCATCATGATCCTCCGACCCGGCGGGCTGTGGCCCTCGGCGGTGCGGCGCCGCGAGCTTGCCGCGCGCAACGGGGAGGGGGGGCGGTGAACCTGGTCGAGGCGCGGGGCGTTGCGAAGCGCTTCGGCGGCGTACACGCGCTCTCCGACGTCAGCTTCGATATCGCGGCGGGCGAGATCTACGGCCTGATCGGCCCGAACGGCGCCGGCAAGACGACGCTCTTCAACGTGCTTACCGGGATCTACGAGCCCGACGCCGGAACGTTCACGTTCCACGGGCGGCCGCTCGCGGGGCTCAAGCCACACGCGGTCACCGCACGCGGCATCGCGCGCACCTTCCAGAACATCCGGCTCTTTGCGAACCTCTCCGCGCTAGAGAACGTGATGATCGGGCGGCACGTGCGCACGCGCGCGGGCGTGCTCGGCGCAGTGCTGCGCGACCGCGCGACGGTCGCCGAGGAGGCGGCGATCGAGCACCGTGCATCGGAGCTCCTCGACTACGTCGGCATCGCGGTGCGCGCGAACGACCAGGCCGGCAGCCTGCCGTACGGCGACCAGCGCCGTCTCGAGATCGCGCGTGCGCTCGCGACAGAGCCCAGGCTGCTCGCTCTCGACGAGCCCGCCGCCGGCATGAACGAGTCTGAGACGCGCAGCCTGCGCGGCCTGCTCGAGAAGATCCGCGCCGACGGCATCACGATCCTGCTGATCGAGCACGACATGCGGCTGGTCATGAACGTGTGCGACCGCGTCCTCGTGCTCGACTACGGCAGCCGCATCGCCGAAGGTCCGCCGGCCGAGGTGCAGCGCGACCCCAAGGTGATCGAGGCTTACCTCGGTACGAGCGTGGCGTGAGCTTGCTCGACGTCAAGGGGTTGGAGGTCCGGTACGGCGGCATCCGCGCCGTCAAGGGTATCGACCTCGCCGTCGCCGAGGGCGAGCTCGTCTCCCTGATCGGCGCCAACGGCGCCGGCAAGTCCTCGACGCTGCGCGCGATCGCGGGCCTGATCGCCGCGCCGCCGGGCATGGTGCGCTACGCCGGGCGCGACCTCGCCGGCACGCGCGCGTTCGAGCGCGCGCGCGCCGGGCTGGTCATGGTCCCGGAGGGTCGCGGCGTCTTCCCGCAGCTCACCGTGGACGAGAATCTCGCGATGGGCGCGTATTCCCGGCGCGACGGCGAGATCGGTGCCGACCGGGAACGCATGTACGGGCTCTTCCCGCGGTTGCGCGAGCGCCGCGCACAGACCGGCGGCACGCTGTCGGGCGGCGAGCAGCAGATGCTCGCGATCGCCCGCGCGCTCATGAGCCGCCCGAAGCTGCTCCTGCTCGACGAGCCGAGCATGGGGCTCGCGCCGATCGTCGTGCAGCGCATCTTCGAGGTGGTGCGCGAGATCAACGCCGGCGGCATGACGGTGCTGCTCGTGGAGCAGAACGCGCGCGCCGCGCTCGAGATCGCTTCGCGCGCCTACGTCATGGAGAGCGGCGTGATCACGCTGTCGGGCGCGGCGCGCGAGATCGCAAACGACCCGAAGGTGGTGGCGGCTTATCTCGGAGGGGAGGCCGCATGACGTACCCGGACCAGGACAGTCGGGAGACATGCCAGACGCGGATACCCAGGCGCGGACGCTAATGCAAGCTCGCGCAACCCTCGCTGAGCCTGCCGAGCTCGTGCTCCGGGCTGCGCCTACGGGGCCTTGCCCTTCACGACCCAGGCGGTGGCAGCGTAGGAGCGGGCCCCGTCTGCCTCGCCATCGAGATATGCCAACCTGACCACGTCTCGGAGCCTGACCCTGGCATCTGCGTCGAGGCTGCGGACGTACTGCGCAACCGGCCCCTCTGTCCCTTCGACGGGTGCCCAGAAATCCGCAAACGATGCAAATTCCATGCGGATCGTTAACGCATCCTGCACGACGTCTGTCAGGCCGGCGTCATGCCATATGCGCGCTAAGTCACCGGGGCGACTCATGGGTCTGGTGTACGCCGCCGCTCTGGCCTGGCACCCTTTCGGGTCGAGCATCGCCGCCGTGTCGTAGATCATGCGTAGGGCAACCAACCCGCCGCGCGTATCCCAGGTGGCCGCAGCGACAGTGCCACCGGAACACGTGACCCTGCGCATTTCGCGCACGGCAAGATCGGCTCGCGGGACAAATTGCAGCACGAGCATGGAGACAGCATGGTCGAAGGAGGCGTCCGGAAACGGCAGCGCACGAGCATCCCCAACCATGAAGTCCAAGCGAGGGTCGTCATTCCGGCGATTGGCGGACTCGACGTACGCCGGAGAGATATCCAGGCCGCGCACGCTGACGATTCCCGGATCTCTTGCCAGGCACGAACTCAAACTGCCAGTCCCGCAGCCGACATCGAGCACCCGCACTGCTCCGGCTGTACCGGCAAATTCGACGAACAGGGGCGCAAGACGCCGGCTCCAGCGACCCATTTGTAGCTCGTAGGCGTCGCCATCCGAGAACGCGAACGTCGACGCAGCGGTCATGCAATCGTCTTTCCGGGACCTACACGGATACCGCCGGGCCGAGAGGGCACGCGCCGCCAAGTTGGTTACTGGGGCTTCAGGCCGATCGCTTTAACGAGCGCAGTGTTGATCGCGGTTTCGCTCTCGACAAACGCCTCGAACTCGGTCGGGGTCATGACCAGGGGATCGACACCGAGTGTCGCCAGCCTGGCCCTCACACTGCGCTCCTGGAGCGCCTTGAGCGTCTCGCGGTAAAGCCTGTCCACGATCTCGCGCGGCGTCTTCGCGGGCAGGAAGATCCCGAACCACATCGGGTAGTCGGCATCGTTGAATCCGGCTTGTCGGAGGGTCGGCACTTCCGGCAATGCAGAGGAGCGTGTGGCGCCATTCACCGCGAGCGCCGTGAGCTTGCCGTCCCGGATGCGCGGCAGTGCGGCCCCCAGCGCCACGAAGGCGAAATCGATCCGCCCCGCGATGACTTCGGTCATCATCTCGGCGCCGCCCTTGAACGGCACATGCACGGCTGCCACGCCGGCGCTGAGCCGGAAGCGTTCCGCGCTCAGATGCGATGCAGACCCGACGCCGGGCGAGGAGAAGTTGAACGCGCCCGGCTTCGCCTTCGCTGCAGCGACAAGATCGCGCACCGATTTGAACCCCCGATCCGGCGGGACCACCATGACGAATGGCGTAACGCCGAGCGGAGCGACCGCGGCAAGATCCCGCGACGGGTGATAGTTCAGGTTCGGATGAAGCGACGACGCGATCGCGTGCGCGGACGAGTTGACGAGGAGCGTGTAGCCATCGGGTTCCGACCTGGCGACGGCGCTGGCGCCAAGCGTTTGCCCTGCGCCGGGGCGGTTCTCCACCACGATGTTCTGCCCCAGCTGTGCGGTGAGCTGCTCGAACACCACGCGGGGGACGATGTCGATGACGCTGCCCGGCGCGATGGGAACGATCGCCTTCATCGGCTTCGTCGGCCAGTTCTCTTCTCGGGCGTGCACCGTTGCAAGCGCCAGTCCCAGAACGGACAGCAGTATGAGGCGACCGTGTTTCATCATGTCCTCGCCATCGCATTCGGCCGCCCGGGGTGCGGCGCGGCCTATCACGGGGAAAGCCTAGGTCGGGACCATTCCGCACGTCCAATACATATACTGTCTGGGCATTGATGCCGACTCGGCATAAGGAGAGACATGGACCTGCGGCACGCGCGAACCTTCGTCACCGTGGCTGACCTGGGCACCGTCTCCAAGGCGGCGGCGCGGCTGCGCATCGCCCAGCCAGCGCTGTCGCGGCAGATCAGCAATCTCGAGCAGGAACTCGGACTCAAGCTCTTCGATCGTGTCGGACGCCGCTTGGTGCTTACTGGAGAGGGCGAGCAGCTGCTCGGCGACTGCCGTGGCCTGCTGCGTCAGGCCAGCGCGGTCAGCGAGCACGCGCAACTGCTCCGGCGCGGCGACACGGGCACGCTGAAGATCGCCGCGTCCCCCCAGTTCATCGAGAGCGTCGTTGCCGATTTCCTGCGCCGATACGCGCAGCGTTACCCCAACGTTCAGGTCATGCTGACCGAGGCCATCGCGTGGGCGGACACGCTGGGAATGCTCGAGCGCGGTGAGATTCACTTTGGCCAGAATCTACGTCGCGCGGTCCCGTCGGGCGATACGCGCTTCGCGAACCACCCGCTCGAGGGGGTCGACTTGCTTGCCGTTTACCAAGCGCCGCCAATGCTCGGCGAGAACGGAACGGTCGAGATTGCTCGACTCGCTGCACGCCCGCTGCTCATGCTCGATACCAGCTTCGTATCGCGCCGCACGTTCGACGCGACGTGCCGCCTGGCAGGGATCGAGCCCGACGTCGTCTTCGAGAGCCGGACACCGCATACGCTGCTGGCGATGGCTGAGCGGGGACACGGCGTGGCAATCGTTCCCTCTGCAGTGCGAACTGACCGGTATCCGCTGCGCATCGTCCGGGTGACCTACAGGGGCAACCCATTGCGCGAGACCTTGGCCCTCTTCTGGGACAAACGCCGCCCCCTGCCGTCGTACGCCACGGCCTTTTGCTCGATGCTGGCGGAGTACGTGCGCGAAGTGTTCCCGATCTCGCGTCCTTCCGAATCCCAGCCCGACGTGAAGGTGCGGCGAACCGTGACCCGACGGCCCGCCGGGGCGGGGTCCCGTTGATGGGGCGAGGCGCTACGATATCCGCTTGGCTCCTCCGGGGGGCGCGTAATACCGAGGCAGCTCGGGCGTTTCGTGAAGGTCGGGCATTTCGAGGCGCTGAGAACGGCAACCAAGAGTGAGGGAGGCGACGTGAGCGAGGCGGTCGAATTTCGTGGCGTACTGCTCCACATCTGCATCTCCGATGCGGGGTCGCAGCCGATGCGCGAGCTCGCCGACGCGCGGCTGGTCGAGGGCGTGGGCATCGAGGGCGACCGCTACGCGACCGGCAAAGGCTACTACTCGAAGCTGCCGCGCCCCGACCGCCAGGTGACGCTGATCGAGATGGAGACGATCGAGGCGGTCGTGCGCGATCACCGCATCCCGCTTGTCCCGCAGGAGACCCGCCGCAACCTGACCACGCGCGGCGTGCCGCTCAACCACCTCGTCGGTCGGCGCTTCCGCGTCGGCGAGGTGATCCTGAACGGCGAGCGACTCAATGTGCCGTGCAAGTACCTGGACGGCCTGCTTGGCCGCGAGCTCTTCGGTCCGCTCACGAACCGGTCTGGGCTCAACTGCACGATCGTCCAGGGCGGCGTGATCCGTCCCGGCGACGGGATCGAGCCCGCGTAGCTGATGACTCGGGACGGGGATCCCTCTCCCCCGATGTTGGGGGAGAGGGCAGGGTGAGGGGGCAGCGCGGCGATCGGTTGCTCGCGCGCCGCGCGGTCCTCACGCCAGATCCGCCTGCGTCGTGAACGAGTCGGCGTAGAACTCGTCGATCGGAAGCTTGCGTTCGTGCGTGAAGTCGCGGCGCGCCGACTCGACCATGATCGGCACGCCGCAGGCGTAGACCTGGTAGCCGGAGAGGTCGGCGAAGTCCTCCATCACCGCCCGGTGGACGAAACCGGTTCGTCCCGTCCAGGCGTCCTCGGGCAGCGCGTCTGAGATCACCGGCACGTACCTGAAATCCGCGTGCTCGGCCGCCCACCGCACCGGCAGATCGTTGAGGTACAGGTCCTTCGGCCGCCGCGCGCCCCAGTAGAGCGTCATCGGGCGGTCGACGCCTTTCTTGAACGCGTCCTCCAGGATCGCCTTGATCGGCGCGAAGCCGGTGCCGCTCGCGACGAACACGATCGGCTTCCCGCTCTCCTGCAGGAAGAACGACCCGAGCGGACCCTCGAAGCGCAGGATGTCGCGCTCCTTCATCGTCCCGAAGACGTGGTCGGTGAACTGGCCGCCGGCCACGTGCCGGACGTGCAGCTCGAGAAACTCGTCGTCGTGCGGCGGGTTCGCCATCGAGAAGCTGCGCCGCGACCCGTCCTTGAGGATGAACTCGATGTACTGCCCGGCGAGGAACTGCAGCCGCTCGTTCGCCGGAAGCTTGAGGCGCACGATCATCACGTCGTCGGCCACGCGCTCCAGCGATTGCACGCGGCAGGGCAGCTTCTTGACCGGGATGTCCTTCACCGCGCCGATCGAGCGCACCTCGATCGTCAGGTCGGAGAGCGGCTTCGCGACGCAGAAGAGCGCGTAACCCGCCGCGCGCTCGTCCTCCGACAGGGCCGAGTGCTGGTACTTGCCCTGATCGATGGTCCCGGCGACGAGCTTGCCCTTGCACGAGCCGCAGGCGCCGTTGCGGCACCCGTAGGGCAGGTGGAAGCCCTGGTTCAGGGCGGCGGTGAGCACCGTTTCGCCTTCCGGGACCGCGAAGGTGTGGCCGCTCGGGTGGACGGTGACTTGATGTGTCATAGGGAAAACGGTCCCGGCTGGAGGCTAGAATAGACGCCCGATGGAACGGCTCCTGATCGTCGGTGTCGGCGACGTCGCGCGGCGCGCGCTGCCCGCCCTCGTCGCGCGCTTCGACTCGCTCGCATTGCTGCGTCCGGGCGCCGCGGCGGTGCCCGGCGCGCGGATCGCCACCGGCGACCTCGATCGGCCCGAGACGCTCGCGCCGCTCGCGGGCGCCGCCGAGCTCGTGCTGCACCTCGCGCCGCCGGACGAAACCCGCGACGGCGATGCGCGCACGCGCAACCTGGTCGCGGCCCTCTCGGGCGCGCGGATGTTACCACGCAGGTTCGTGTACATCAGCACGAGCGGCGTGTACGGCGATTGCGGCGGTGAGCGGATCGACGAGTCGCGTCCGGTGAATCCCGCGACGCCGCGCGCGGCGCGCCGCGTCGACGCGGAACGCGCGGTGACCGAATGGGGCGCGGCGGCGGGCGTCGAGACCGTGATCCTGCGCGTGCCGGGCATCTATGCCGCCGATCGTCTGCCGGTCGAGCGCCTGAAGCGCGGCACGCCCGTGCTGCGCCCCGAGGACGACGTCTACACGAATCACGTGCACGCCGAAGACCTCGCCGCGATCTGCGTGCGCGCGCTCGAGGCGGACGCGCCGGCGGGGATCTACAACGCGTCCGACGACAGCGAGCTCAAGATGGGGGAATGGTTCGACCTCGTCGCCGACCGCTTCGGGCTCCCTCGCCCGCCGCGCGTGTCGCGCGCGGAGGCCGCGCGCACGATCTCGCCGATGTTGCTTTCGTTCATGAGCGAGTCGCGGCGGCTCGTCAACCGCCGCCTGAAGGACGTCCTCGGCGTCCGGCTGAAGTACCCGACGGTGTTCGACGGCGTGCCGCACGGGACCGGCGCGGTCGCGGGCGCGGAGGCGTGCGGATGAGCGCCGAGACGCTGCTCGTGATCACCAGCCTGCCCGACCGCGCCAGCGCCGAAACGCTCGCCCGCGCGCTCATCGAGCGCCGCGCCGCGGCCTGCGTGAACATCTTCGCGCCGTGCACCTCCGTCTATCGCTGGAATGGCGCGGTCGAGACCGCCGAGGAGTACCCGCTGTTCGCCAAGACGACCCGGGAGCGGTATTCCCTCCTCGAGCGGGTGGTGCGGGAGCTGCACCCGTACGAACTTCCGGAGATCATCGCGGTCCCAGTCGGCGGCGGGCTGCCGGCCTACCTCGACTGGGTGGCGGCGGAGACCCGCCCCACGGGCTAGAGCCGAATGCGCCACTTCCTCACGCTCCTCATCGGATTCTTCGCCGCCACCGGCGCGGCGCAGGACCTGCTCGAGCCCGAGAAGGCGTTCCGGATCTCCGCGCGCGCCCTCGACCCGGCGACGGTCGAGGTGCGCTTCGACATCGCCCGCGGCTACTACATGTACCGCGAGAAGTTCGCCTTCGCCGCCATTCCACGCGAGATCAAGCTCGGGCCCGCGGTGTTCCCGAAGGGCGAGACCAAGAAGGACGAGTTCTTCGGCGTGATGGAGACCTACCGCAAGCACGTCGCCGTCACGCTGCCGGTGCAGGGCGCATCCGAGACGCTCAAGCTCGAGGTGACCTCGCAGGGCTGCGCCGACATCGGCGTGTGCTATCCGCCCCAGGTCCAGACCGTCGAGGTGAAGTTCGCGGCGCTCGCCTCCGGCGGGGCGCCATCGGCGCCGCTCGCGGCGGGCGCCCAGTTCGGCGGCCGCGAGGTGCGCGGCGAGCCGGGCCTCGTGAGCGACGAGGCGCGCTTCGAGGCGCTCCTCTCGGGCAACTTTTTGCTGATGCTCGCCGCGTTCTTCGGCGCCGGCATCCTGCTGACGTTCACGCCGTGCGTGCTGCCGATGATCCCGATCCTCTCGGGGATCATCATCGGTGAAGGCCGCGCGATCGCGAAGGCGCATGCGTTCGCCCTCTCGGTCACGTACGTGCTCGGCATGGCGCTCACCTACACCGCGATCGGCATCCTCGCCGCGCTGAGCGGCACGCTCCTCTCGGCGGCGCTCCAGAACCCCTGGGTGCTCGGCGCGTTCGCCGCGATCTTCGTCGCGCTCGCCGCCTCGATGTTCGGCTTCTACGAGCTTCAGCTTCCCGCGGTGTTCCACTCCAGGCTCACCGCGGCGAGCCAGAAGCTGAAGGGGGGCGAGATCGCCGGGGTCGCGCTGATGGGGGTGCTGTCGGCGGCGATCGTGAGCCCGTGCGTCGCCGCGCCGCTCGCCGGCGCGCTGCTGTACATCAGCCAGACGCGCGACGTGGTGCTCGGGGGGGCCGCGCTGTTCTCGCTGGCGCTCGGAATGGGCGTCCCGCTCATCGTGGTCGGGGTCACCGAGGGGGCGCTCCTCCCGAAGTCCGGGCACTGGATGAAGGCGGTCAAGCAGTTCTTCGGCTTCATGCTGCTCGGGCTCGCCATCTGGATCGTCGCGCCGGTGATCCCCGCCGCGCTGCACATGGCCGCCTGGGCGGCGCTGCTCATCATCGGTGCGATGTACCTGCACGCGCTCGATCCGCTGCCCGCGGACGCCTCGGGATTCGCCCGGTTCTGGAAAGGCGTGGGCGTGATGGCGTTGCTCGCGGGCGCCGCGCTCGTCGTCGGGGCGCTCTCGGGCAGCCGCGACGTCCTGCAGCCGCTCGCAGGCCTGCGCGTCGCGGAAGCGACGAGTGCGCCGGCGGCGCCCGGCGCACTCGCGGACGCGGTGCGGTTCGAGCGCGTCAGCACGGCCGCTGAGCTCGACGCGCGGCTGAAGACGGTGAGCCAGCCGGTGATGCTGGACTTCTACGCCGACTGGTGCGTCTCGTGCAAGGAGATGGAGCGATTCACCTTCAGCGACCCGAAGGTGCGGGCGGAGATGGCCCAGATGGTGCTCCTGCAGGTCGACGTCACGAAAAACACGCCCGAGGACCAGCGCCTGCTCAAGCGCTTCCGCCTATTCGGTCCCCCGGGGATCATCTTCTTCGACAAGGGCGGCCGGGAGATCCCCGGCCTGCGGGTGATCGGCTACCAGAGCGCCGACAAGTTCCTGCACTCCCTCGCCCTCGCCCGCAGCTTCTAGGGCCGCGCGCGCCGGGCCGGCGCTTCCTTGACGGTCGCCGGACCATCTGCAAGACTGCCCGGCCGAACAAGAAGAACGTCAACGCGTATCCTGGAGGAGGTTTCCATGCTGGGCACCATCGCGCGCCGCCTGTCCGTCGCCGGCGCTCTCGCCGCGGTTGCGTTCGCCGCACCCGCCATCGCGCAGAAGGAACTCAAGATCGGCGTGATCTACGACCTGACCGGCCCGTTCGCCGCCGGCGGATCGGAGGCTGCGTACCTCGGCAACAAGATCGCGATCGACATGATCAACGAGAAGGGCGGCGTCGAGGGCTACCGCATCCGCCCGATCTACGCCGACGCGCAGTCGAAGGCGGAGGTCGCGATCTCCGAGACCGAGCGCCTGCTCAACCAGGAGAAGGTGGACATGCTGATGGGCGTGTTCTCGAGCGCCCACTGCGTGCCGATGGCGCAGAAGACCGATTCGGCGAAGAAGTTCTTCTGGATGAACGTGTGCGTCGCCTCGGCGGTGCTGAAGGACAAGAAGCTCCAGTACGCGTTCCGGCCGCAGGTGCACTCGGACCAGTTCGGCGAGGCCTCGTGCGCGTTCCTGAACGAGAACAGCGAGAAGAAGATGGGCATCAAGCCCGCCGCGCTGAAGGTCGCGATCATCTACGAGGACGGCCCGTACGGCGCGGGCGTCGCCGCCGGCAACGAGTCCGCCTGCAAGAAGAACGGCATGCAGATCGTGCTCAAGGAGGGCTACTCCGCGACCGCGCCGGATCTCTCGAGCCTGGTCACCAAGCTGCGCCGCGCGCGGCCGGACGTCATCCTCCACACCGGCTACAACCCCGACATCACGCTCTTCCTGCGCCAGTCGAAGGAGCAGGGCCTGAGGTTCAAGGCGCTGATCGGGCACGGCGCCGGCTATGGCCAGATCGCGAAGCTACGCGAAACCTTCGGCGACGACACGAACTACTTCTACAACGTCGACCCTGTGGCGGCGCAACTGCTCGACCCGAAGACGCTCAAACCCGGCCTTGGGGAGCTCACCAGCGAGATGGTGAAGCGCTACCAGGCGGTGAAGGGCCCGGCGGAGGTGCCGCCACACACCAGCATGGGCTTCAACCAGGCGTGGATCTTCTTCTCCGACGTGCTGCCGCGCGCGATCAAGAAGCACGGCGGCATCGACTCGGAGGCGCTGCGCAAGGCCGCGCTCGAGACCGACATCCCGGTCGGTGGCACGATCCAGGGCTACGGCGTGAAGTTCTTCCCGCCCGGCGCGCAGATGGCGGGCCAGAGCGAGCGCTCGTCGCCGGTCGTCATGCAGTACGTGAATGGCCGCACGTACATCGCGTGGCCGACCGCGATCCGCACCACCGACCCGATCCTGCCCTTCCCGAAGGGCCACCCCTTCGCGCCGTAGCGCGCGGCGGGCCGGCCGCGGCCCGTTCGCCCTGAACGTTTCGCAGGGGCGAGCGGGCCTTTTCGTGCCGACGGCCCAGGAGTCATCGATGCTGCAGGTCGCTCAGCTCACCAAGCGGTTCGGCGGCTTCACCGCCGTGTCGCGCGTCGAGTTCGACCTGGCGCAGGGCGAGATCCTCGGGCTGATCGGGCCGAACGGGTCGGGCAAGAGCACGACGTTCAACCTCATCGCCGGCCTGTACGCCCCGACTGCGGGATCGATCCGGTTTCTCGGCGAGGAGATCGGCGGCCTCGTGCCGGCCGAGGTCTGCCACAAGGGCATCGCCCGCACCTTCCAGATCCCGCGGCCGTTCCGCCGGCTCTCCGTCCTCGAGAACGTCGCGGTCGCGGCCTACTACGGCCAGGCGGGGCGCGTGTCGCGGCAGCAGGCGTGGGCGCAGGCCGAGGAGGTGCTCGACCTCGTGCAGCTGCCGCACGCGCGAGGCGAGCGCGTCGACGGGCTCGGCGCCGCCGGCCTGAAGAAGCTCGAGATGGCGCGCGCGCTCGCGACGCAGCCGAAGCTGCTGCTCGCCGACGAGAGCCTCGGCGGGCTCGACGAGCGCGAGATGGACCAGGCCGCCGACATGCTCGCCCGCATCCGTACGGAACGCGGCGTCACCATCATCTGGGTGGAGCACATCATGGGCGTGCTGATGCGCGTGGTCGACCGCTGCATCGTCCTCGACCACGGCGAGAAGATCGCCGAAGGCCTGCCGCGCGAGGTCGCCGCCGATCCGAAGGTGATCGAGGTGTACCTCGGCACGGACGCCGCCGCGGTGCAGGCGCAGGTGGCGGCGCGAGCGTGAACGCGAGCGCCGCCATCCCGGCGCACGCCGGGATCAACGAGACTGCCGCGGGGGCCGGATTCCGGCTTCCGCCGCAATGACCATCCCATGCTCGAGCTGCGCGAAATCACGGCGGGCTACGGCAGCTTTCAGGCGCTGTTCGGCGTCTCGCTCAAGGTCGACGCCGGCGAGGCGGTCGCGGTGATCGGGCCGAACGGCGCAGGGAAGACGACGCTCCTGCGCGTCGTCTCCAAGCTCATCGACGCCTCGGCCGGCGAGGTCCTGATGGAGGGCCGCCGCGTCAACGAGGTCGAACCGCACCGCGTGATCGAGCTCGGGATCGCGCACGTGCCCGAGAACCGCCGCCTCTTCCCGCGCCTCACGATCGAGGAGAACCTGCGCATGGGCGCCTACGTCGCGTCCGCGCGCGCGCACTTCGCCGAGCGCCTCGCGTACGTGTACGAGCTCTTTCCGCGCCTCGCGGAGCGGCGCAGCCAGCTCGCGGGCACGCTCTCCGGCGGCGAGCAGCAGATGTGCGCGATCGCGCGCGGCCTGATGTCGAAGCCGCGGCTGCTCCTGCTCGACGAGCCGTCGGCGGGGCTCGCGCCGGTGATCGTGCAGCGGATCTTCGATCTGGTGCACCGCCTGCGCGACGAGGGCTACACGGTCCTGATCGTGGAGCAGAACGTCCAGCAGGTGCTGAAGGTGGTCGATCGCGCGTACCTGCTCGAGGTCGGGCGCATCAAGGCGAGCGGTCGCGCGGCGGACCTTGCCGCGAGCGACGACATCCGGCGCGCGTACGTGGGACTCTAGGGGAGCGGAAATGCAAGTCTTCGACATCTTCCTGCTGGAAGCGATCCTGAACGGGCTGCTATTCGGGGGCGTGCTCGCGCTGCTCGCGCTCGGGCTCAACCTCGTGTTCGGCGTGATCGACGTCGTGTGGATCTGCTACGCCGAGCTCATGATGATCGGGATGTACACGGTCTACTTCCTCTATACGGTTTACAAGCTCCCGCTCATCGTCGCCTTCGCCGGCGGGGTCCTCGTGGTCGCGGTGCTCGGCGTGATCCTCCACGTGCTCGTCATCCGCCCGGTGCTCAACTCCGAGCCGATCAACCAGCTGCTCGTCACCGGCGGGGTGCTCTTCTTTCTCCAGGCGGCAGCGACGCTTGCGTTCGGCGTCCAGTTCCGCAACCTGGGGGTGTCGCTGCCGTCGCTGCAGCTCGGCGAGATCTTCCTGCCGTACTCGCGCATCTTCGCGGCGCTCACGGCCCTGGTTGCGATGACGTTGCTGTACCTTTTCCTGCGCAAGACCTACATTGGCACGGCGATTCGCGCCATCAGCCAGGACCGCGCGATCATGCCGCTGATGGGCGTGAGTCCGGCGCGGATCTACCTCGTCACGTCCGCGATCGGAGGCGGACTCGCGGGGCTCGGCGCCTGCCTGCTCGTCCTGCAGTACGACGTGCACCCGGCGATCGGGCTCTCGTTCGGCCCGATCACGTTCCTCATTTGCGTGCTCGGCGGGCTCGGGAACATGGTCGGCGGGTTCGTCGCGGCGTTCATCTTTGCCCAGCTCATCTCGGTCGGCGGATTCTTCTTCCACATCGAGTGGGGCTACGTCATGGCGTTCCTGTTCTTCGTCGTGATGATGTTCGTGCGACCACAGGGCCTGCTGGCGAAGAAGGCCTGACGCAGTGCGCGCGATCCCCTGGCTGCTGCTCGCGCTCCTGGCGCTCGTCCCGTGGATGGGCCTGGGCAATTACATCCTGCACCTCGTCATCATGATCCTGGTGTGGAGCTTCGTGTACACGAGCTGGTCGCTGATGGGGCGCTTCGGCCTCGTGTCGCTCGGCCACGGCGCGTTCCTGGGCATCGGCGCGTACACGGTCACGATGCTCTGGAACCACTTCGGGATCACGCCGTGGGTCGGCATGGTCGCCGGCGTCGCGCTCGCAGCCGTGGTCGCGGTGCTCATCGGCTACCCGTGCTTCCGCTTCCGCATCACCGGCCACTACTTCGCGCTGGTCACGCTCGCGCTGTCCGAGATCGCGCGCCTCGTCATCGTCGCGCTCCGCGACCAGACTGGCGGATCGCTCGGCGTCACCCCCAAGACCGCGCTTGCGGGTGGGGAGTCGTACTCGCTCTTCGCGCTCCAGTTCGCGCAGAAAGAGGTCTGGTTCTACGTCATGCTCGGCTGCTGGCTCTTTGCGCTCTGGGTGTGGCGGCGCGTCGATCGCAGCATGGCGCGCTACGCGATGGAGGCGATCAGCCAGGAGGAGGACGCCGCGGCGTCGGTGGGGGTGAACGTCACGCGCACCAAGCTCATGATCACGGTGCTGTCGGCGGCGATGACCGCCTTCGGCGGCGTGCTGTACGGGCAATACCAGCTCTACGTCAATCCGGACACGGTCTCGGGCATCGGCATCTCGCTGCAGATCGTGTTCGCGGTGATCGCGGGCGGCATGTTCGTGCAGCTCGGCCCGACGGTCGGGGCGGTGTTCACCCTGCTCCTCGCCGAGGGGCTGCGCGTCGGCATCGGCCACGACGTGCACGGCCTCGACACGTTCATCTACGGCGCGCTGCTGGTGCTGTTCATCATCTACATGCCGAGCGGAATTCTCGGCAAGCTGAGCGAGCTCTGGCGCAGGCGCGCGGCAGCACCGCAGGGCGCGCCCGCAAGGGTCCGCCTCTAGCCGCGCGAGTCGGCGAGCTCGCGTAGCGTGTCGGTCGTCTGACGCAGCCGGGCCGAGAGGTGGCGCCCGAGGTTTACCAGCAGCTTGCTCGCCAGCCCCGGGTCGCTGCGCGCCAGCGCGTCGAGCTCGCGACGCGACAGGCTGTAGACCACCGCGTCCTCGACCACGGTGGCCGTCGCCGAGCGCGGCGCGCCGTCCAGCATCGCCGCCTCGCCGAAAACCGAGCCGGGCGCGAAGGTAACGATGCGCCGCTGCTGGCCGCCGCCCTGCACCAGGATCGACACTGCGCCGCGGGCGAGCACGTAGAGCCGGTCGCCGGGCTCGCCTTCGCGAAACAGCACCTCGTCTGCGTCGAGCTCCGCGCGCCGGAGCGAGCGACGCAACGACGCGAGCTCGGCTTCGTCCAGCCCGGCGGCCAGGGCGAGCCGCTCGAACGGAATCTCCTCCGGCGCGGCGCTGCGGGAAACGCCGAGCAGTCGATCCTCCGCCCAGCCGATCGCCTGGTCGGCGTCGACGAACCAGCGGCGCATTTCCGGTGCGGCGAAGGTTCCCGCCGCGGCGAGGGCGCGGCCGTGCCGCCCCTCTTCGGTGACGCCGGCGAGCAACAGCGTCGCTCCGGTCGCGGCGAGCCGTCGGGCGAGCTGCTCCAGCGCGAGCGCGCCGGTCGCGTCGATCGCGGTGACCCGATGCAGGTCGAGGACGACATGGCTCGCCGCGGGCGCGAGCGGCTCGACGTCGACGCCGAGGCGCTCCGCGCTGCCGAAGAAGAGCGCGCCCTCGAGCTCGACCAGCGCGATCCTGCGCCTCGCGTCGGCGAGCGTGCGCGCCTCTTCCGGGCCATAGATGCGTCGCGACGGGCGTGCCGCGCCGCTTTGCACCGAGCGTACGAGCGAGCGGTTCATCGAGGCGATAAAGAGCGCCATCGACAGGAAGACGCCGGCGATGACCGCAACGACGAAGCTCACGAGCACCGTGATCGCGGCGACCAGGACGACCACGGCGATGCTCCAGAGCACGGCGCGCTCCCGTTCGCCCGCGGCGAGGCGGCGCACGAGCGCGCGCGTCCAGGTGTCCACCAGGCCCCACGCGACCGTCAACATCACGCCCCCCAGCACGGCGAGCGGCACGAGCGCGAGGACAGGGCCGCCCGCGAGGAGCGCCGCGGCGAGCAGCGCAGCTGCGATGAAGCCGATGGCGCGCGTGCGCCCGCCGGCTCGCCATGCGGGGATTGCGCGCGTCGGGGAAAGAGCGACCGGTACGCCTCCGAACAGCGCGGAGACGATGTTGCCGGCGCCCTGGGCCACCAGCTCGCGGTTCGCGCGGTGGCGGGTGCTCGCGGCCGCGTCGATCGCCGCGGCCGCGAGCAGCGAGTCCAGCGCGCCGATGATCGCCAGCACGGATGCGGTCCCTGCCAGCGCGGGCACGTGCCGCGCGACCGCGGGCGCGCCGAGAAGGGCGATCAGATCTCCCAACGCCGGTAGCGGCAGCCCGGCCGGAAGCGGTCCGATCACCGGGATCGTTGCGGCGTCGCCGGTCGCAGCGCGGATCACGTAGTAGACGATCGTCCCTCCGACCAGACCGAGCAGTGCGGCGGGAAGGCGCTTCCAGCGCCAGCCGATTGCCCAGATGAGCGCTGCCGTCACGAGGCTGACGACGACGCTGAACGGCTGGACTGCGGCGAGCCACTGCGGGAGGGGGCCCCGCAGGACGGCCGGCGCCACGCCCAGAACGTACGGGAGCTGGGAGAGCGCGATCAGGACCGCGACGCCGCACATGAACCCGGCGACCACCGGGTAGGGGACGAACTTCACGAGCGTTCCAAGACGCAGCGTGCCGAAGGCGATCTGCAGCACGCCGGCTGCGGCCGTACACAGAGCGAGCAGCGCCAGTGCGTGCCCGACCGGCAACGCATCGTCGGCTGCGAGCATGGCGGCGAAGCCCGCGAGAATGAGGCTCGTCGACGCGCGGGGACCGGTCGCCGGCAGCGGCGTGCCCGAGAGCGCCGCCGCCGCGATGCCGCCGAAGACGACCGCGGCGAACCCGGCGCGGATTCCGGTGTCGACGTGCTCGGGCCCGAACGGGACCAGCACCAGCACGCCGAGCGTGAGCGCGTGCACCAGACCGGGGATGGCGCTTGCAAGGCCGCCGGCCGCGTCGCCGCTCAGCCGGGTGGTCAAGTCGCGTAGCAGGTCGTTTCCGGGCATATCGCTCGGCGCTCGCTCCTCAGCCGGTGCCGGATGGTACAGCGGCGACCCGCGCGAGCGTTCGGGCGACACGGGGCCGGTGCCGGTCTCCCTGCTGCGGTCCGAGTGAATAGCTTCTAGAATGTCCGCTGCCGATGGCCACCCCCAGTTCGCCCGACGCCGAGCAGCTCGTCGGCGCCCTCGAATCACCCGCGCTGCGCGAGCTCGCGGCGCGCGGCCGCATCCAGCAGTACCGCAAGGACGTCGTGATGCTGCAGGAGGGCGACCACGGCGACACCCTCTACATCGTCCTCGCCGGCCGCGTGAAGGTGTTCGCCACCGGCGCGGACGACCGCGAGATCGTGTTCGACATCCACGGCCCGGGCGAGTACGTCGGCGAGATGGCGCTCGACGGCGGCCCGCGGTCGGCATCGGTCATGACGCTGGAGCCCACGACGTGCTCCGTGGTCACGCGCGTCACGCTGAAGGACCACATCGCGAAGCACCCGGAGTTCGCGTTCGAGCTGCTCGCCAAGGTGATCCGCCGCGCCCGCCGCGCCACCGAGAGCGCGCGCGACCTCGCGCTGCTCGACGTCTACGGCCGCGTGCGCCGCCTGTTCGACAGTCTCGCGGTCGAGCGCGACGGCACCCGGATCATTCCCGAGAAGCTGACGCACCAGGAGATCGCGGATCGGGTCGGCTCGTCGCGCGAGATGATCAGCCGCCTGCTGAAGGATCTCACCGAGGGCGGCTATGTCTCGGTCGCCGAGAAGCTGATCACCCTGCGCAAGCCGCTCCCGCCGAACTGGTAGGCCCTCCGCGAGCGTGACGTCCGTCACGCCCAGGGCCGTGCCCGCGCCCGTCCTGTAACTGGGTCACAAACCGCGCGCCAATACTTGCGCCGCGCACGCTCGTCGCTCCTGCACCATGGCGCCACGTCGATCGCATCGATCGGCAGCCGCCAGACAACAGGAGGAAACGATGAACACGCGCACCAGCAAGCTCCAGATCACTGGTTCCGAATCCGCGGTCGACCGCCTCGCGCGCGCCGCGATCGCCGGGATGTTCGCCGCCGGCCTGCTCGTGCTCGCCGCGTGCAGCGAAGGCGTCCCGCCGGTCGTGTCGCAGGCGTTCGCCGCGCCGGTGGCGAGCGAGGCCGCCTACTTTCCGATCCTGTTCCCGTCGCCCGAAGGTGAGCCGGCCGAACCGATCCAGGGCTTCTGAACGCGTCGCGCGCGACGCACTGACTTCCGGGCCTCCTCAGCCCAAAAACCCCCGACCTGGGGGCTCTTCGGCCCCTCCCCTGACCGGGAGGGGCCGTTTTCTTTCAGGCGCCGGGCCGCACCTCGAGGACGATCTTGCCGATGTGGGTCGAGCTCTCCATCAGCTCGTGCGCAGCACGCGCCTCGGCGACCGGAAAGGTGCGATAGAGGTAGGTCCTGAGCTGCCCCGACTCGAACAGCGGCCAGACCTCGCGCGCGAGCGCGGTGGCGATCGCCGCCTTCTGCTCGACCGTGCGCGGCCGCAGCGTCGAGCCGGTGAAGGTCAGGCGCTTGAGCATGATCGGCATCGCGTCGAAGTCCGCGATCCTGTTCTCCTTGAGGAAGGCGATCTGCACCAGCCGCCCCTCGAGCGCGAGCGAGCGGATGTTCTTCATCACGTATTCGCCTGCCACCATGTCGAGGATGACGTCGACGCCGCGCTTGTTCGTGAGCCGCCAGATCTCGGCCGCCCAGTCCTGGTCGCGGTAATTGAGTGCGACGTCCGCGCCCATGTTCTGGCAGTAGGCGGCCTTCTCGGCGTTGCCGACCGTCGTGTACACGGTCGCGCCGGCGAGCACTTTCGCGAGCTGGATCGCCGCCAGGCCGATGCCGCTCGATCCGCCGTGCACGAGGAACGTCTCGCCGGCCTTCAGGCGCCCGCGCGTGATCACGTTGTCGTAGACGGTGAACCAGTTCTCCGGCAGCGACGCCGCCTCCTTCACCGACAGGCCCTGCGGCACCGGCAGGCAGTGCGCGGCGGGCGTGGCGCAGTACTCGGCGTAGCCGCCGCCCGGGGTCAGCGCGCAGACCACGTCTCCCGGCTTCCACCGCGTGACGTCGGCGGCCACCTGCGCGATTCTTCCCGCGACTTCGAGGCCGAGGACCGGCGAGGCGCCGGGCGGTGGGGGATAGCTGCCCGAGCGCTGCAGGACGTCCGGCCGGTTCACGCCCGCATAGGCGACTTCGATCAACACCTCGCCCGCCTTGAGCGCAGGCTGCGGCCCGACGGCGAGCGTCATCACGCTCGCAGGGCCGCCTTGTCCGTGGTCGACGTATCGCATGGGACTCGCTTTCCGGAAAGGCGCAAATGGTAGCCCAACCGCTGCGCAGTCCCTAAGATGTAGGCCACCGCGAAAGGGGGCAATCGATGAGCGAAGCCGACGAGCTGCGGACCCAGCTCAGGAATGCGATGAAGGCACGCGCAATGGTGTACGCGGCCGTCTACGACGAGCTCGAGGCGGAGCTCGGGGCGGCGAAGGCCGAGGAGATCCTGAAGCGTGCGATCTACAAGCGCGGGTTGGCGATCGGGCAGCAGTTCAAGCGCTTCGGCCCGCGCGACATCGCCGGTCTGCGCGCTGCGTTCATCGCGTTCGTGCCCGATGGCGGCCGCGTCTTCCAGCCCGAGGTGCGGCGCTGCGACGCGGGCGGCTTGGATATCAAGTTCCACGCCTGCCCGCTCAAGGAGGCGTGGCTCGAGGCGGGGATGAGCGAGGCAAAGGTGGCGAAGCTCTGCCACATCGCCGGCGTGGTCGACAACGGCACATTCGAGGCGGCGGGCTTCGCGTTCAGCGCCGACACCTGGCAGCCCGGCGACGAAGGCTGCTGCTTCCTGCACGTGCGGCCGGGCTGACGCCCGCCCCGCTCAGGGCCGGGCGAGGACCTGCTCGACGAGCGTCGCCCAGTAGCTCGCGCCGATCGGCAGGATTTCGTCGTTGAAGTCGTAGCGCGGGTTGTGCAGGACGCAGCCGCCCTCGCCGGGGCCGTTGCCGATCCAGACGTAGCAGCCGGCCTTCGCCTGCAGCATGAACGCGAAGTCTTCCGAGCCCATGGTGGGCTGCAGGTTGGTGAGGACGTTCTCCGGGCCGACCACCTTGGCCATCGCCGCAGCCGCGATCTCGGTCTCGCGCGAATGGTTGATGGTCGGCGGATAGCGCCGCTCGTAGCGCACCGACGAGCGCGTGCCGTGGCTCGCGTCGATCCCCGCACAGATGCGGCGGATGCCGGCCTCGATCTGGTCCTGCACCGCCGGCCGGAATGCACGCGTCGTGCCGCGCAGGACCGCCTGCTCGGGAATCACGTTCCAGGCGTCGCCCGCGTGGAACTGCGTGACCGTGACGACCGCGGGCTCGATGGGATCGAGGGTGCGGCTCGGGATCGTCTGCAGCGCCTGCACGAGGGCGCTCGCCGCGACGACCGGGTCGATCCCGGTGTGCGGCATCGCGCCGTGCGCGCCGCGACCGGTGACGACGATCTCGAAGATGTCGAACGAGGCCATCATCGGGCCGGGCAGCACGCCAAACTTCCCGACCGGGATCCCGGGCCAGTTGTGCATGCCGTAGACGCCTGCCATCGGGAACCGGTCGAACAATCCCTCTTCGACCATCGCGCGGCCGCCGCCCTCGTTCTCCTCGGCCGGCTGGAAGATGAAGTACACCGTGCCGTCGAAGCGCCTGGTCTCGGCGAGATATTGGGCGGCGCCGAGCAGCATCGTGGTGTGGCCGTCGTGCCCGCACGCGTGCATGCGTCCGGCGTGCCGCGAGCGGTGCGCGAAATCGTTCTGCTCGTGGATGTGGAGCGCGTCGAGGTCGGCGCGCAGTCCGATCGCGCGCGCGCTCGCGCCGGCGCGCAACGCGCCCACGACGCCGGTCTTCGCGAGGCCCGGGTAAACCTCGATGCCGAAGGACGCGAGCTTCCCGGCCACCAGCTGCGCGGTGCGCGTCTCCTCGAACGCCGTTTCGGGGTGCGCGTGAATGTCCCGCCGCCAGGCGACCATTTCCGGCTGAATGTGCTTCAAGCGGTCGATGAGCGGCATGCGAACCCTCGGGCGTCCCGGCCGGGGAGTGTAGTCCAAGCCGCCGTGCGCCACGCGCATGTTGCGATGCAACAAAGGTGGCGTATCATGAGTCGCTCACCGCAAGGAACGAGCATTCATGCGAAAGCACATCAACGGCATCGATCATGTCGTGATCGTGGTGCGCGACCTCGACTCGGCGCGCGACACGTTCCGGCGCATGGGCTTCACCGTGACCCCGCGCGGCTACCACACGCTCGGCTCGCAGAATCATTGCGTGATGTTCGGCGAAGACTACATCGAGCTTCTCTGGAGTCCCGAGGGCGCGCCGCATCCATCGCGCCAGTACTACACCGAGTTCGCGCGCACGGGTGAGGGCCTGGCGGCGATCGCGTTCGGGACGGACAACGCCAAGGGCGCCTACACGGAAATGCTCTGGGCCGGGTTCGCGCCGAGCGACGCGACCGAATTCTCGCGGCCGGTCGAGCTGCCCGGGGGCGTGCGCGAGGCGCGGTTCCGGGTCTCGATGGCGTCCCTCGAGCACACGCCGGGCGGGAGGGCGTTCGTCTGCGAGCACCTCACGCGCGAGCTGGTGTGGCGGCCGGAGTATGTGCAGCACGCGAACGGCGCAACGGAGATCGCCGCGGTGGCGATCGTCGCCGACGATGCGGCCGCCGCCGCGCGGCCCTATGAACGCCTGCTGGCGACGACGGCCGAGCCGATTGCCGAGGGGCTCGTCGTACGGACCGGGCGGGCATCGATCGCGTTTGCGACGGGCGCGCGTCTGGCGGCGAAGCTGCCGAAGGTCCGCCTCAGCCCACGGCCGGTACCGCTCATGGCCGCGCTGTTCATCCGCGTTGGGGACCGGGAGGCGGCCGGCGCGGCGCTCGCCGCCGGGGGTCTTCCGCACGCCCGGATGCCCGACGGCTCCATCGCGCTTGGCGCCGATACCGGGCACGGCGTGGCACTGGTATTCGGCTGAGGATCCGGTGCGTTACTCTGCGGTATGCCCCGGCGCAATCGCTTCCTCGTCGCCGCCCTGATCGCCTCGATGGCCGTGCACTTCGCGGCCCTCTTCGGCGTTCCGCCCCTTGGGATCGGGCCCTCGAGCGGGGACCCGGTCGCATCGCCGCCCATCGAAGCGCGGATCGTGCCGCCGCCACCCGCGCCGGCGCCTGCCGTCCTGCCGCCCTCGAGACCGGCGGTGCCCGGGCGGACCGCCAAACCGCGCCCCACCCGTGCGCCGTTGCCGATCGCGCAGGACGCCGTCGTGCCCCAGTACGACTACCCGGAAGGGCCGTTCGAGACGGTTGCGGCGGGCGCGAGCGAGTCGCCGCTCGAGTCCGCGGATGCAGCGCCGGACGCGAGCGCAGCGCAGGTCGACACCGAAGCCGTGCCGCTCGAGTATCCGCTGCGACACGCCACGCTCGTCTTCGACCTCTATTACGGCATTCAGCCCTCGAAGGTCGGTCAGGTCACGCACACCTGGACTCGCGACGGCGACGACTACCGGGTCGAGACGGTCGCCGAGGCCGTGGGCTTCGTGTCCTGGTTCCTGGGCGGCCGGCTGGTCCAGCGGGCGAGCGGCGTGGTGGCGGCAGGCGGGCTCGTACCGACCGCGTACCAGGCGGAGCTCGGCACGCGCGAGCGCACCGAAACCGCGCACTTCGACTGGACGGCGCACAAGCTCGCGCTCACCTCGAAGGGCGAGCGCCGGACCGTGGATCTTCCGGCCGGTGCGCAGGACCCGCTGTCGATGCTGCACCAGCTCTACTTCATGACGCCGCTCCCGGAGGCGAAGCAGCTCGAGATCGTCACCGGGCGAAAGCTCTACCGCTACGTCTACCGCACGATGGGGGAAGCGCAGTTCGAGACGCCGATCGGAATCGTGCGCGCGCTGCACTTGCGCCGCGAGGATCCGGACGGATCGAAGATGGACGTGTGGCTCGATCTCGACCGCGAGCTCATTCCCGCGCGGATTCTCGCCGTGGACCGCAAGGGCCGGGTGCTCGAGCAGGTGATCCGCGAGGCGCGACTCGCCGCCGCGGACGCGCGCGAGTAGCGCGGCTCAGCGCCGGCCGAGCAGCTTCGCTGCGTCGCGCGCGAAGTAGGTCAGCACGCCGTCGGCGCCCGCGCGCTTGAAGGCGAGGAGCGCCTCCAGCACGCACTTCTCCTCGTCGAGCCAGCCCTGCTGGAAGGCGGCCTTCAGCATCGCGTATTCACCGCTCACCTGGTAGACGAACGTGGGCGCCTTGAACTCGTCCTTCACCCGGCGGACGATGTCGAGATACGGCATGCCGGGCTTGACCATCACCATGTCGGCGCCCTCCTGCAGGTCTAGGCCGACCTCCCACAGCGCCTCGTCGGTGTTGGCCGGATCCATCTGATAGGTGAGCTTGTTGCCCTTCCCGAGATTGGCCGCGGAGCCGACGGCGTCGCGGAACGGGCCGTAGAAGCCTGAGGCGTACTTCGCCGAGTACGCCATGATCCGCGTGTGAATGAAGCGGTTCTCGTCGAGCGCGGCGCGAATCGCCCCGATGCGGCCGTCCATCATGTCCGACGGCGCGACGATGTCCACGCCTGCCTGCGCCTGCGTCAGCGCCTGCTCGCGCAACACCGTGATCGTCTCGTCGTTGACGATGTAGCCCGCGTCGTCGATCAGACCGTCCTGCCCATGGCTCGTGTACGGGTCGAGCGCCACGTCGGTCATGACGCCGAGCTCCGGGAAGTGCTTCTTGAGCTCGCCGACGACGCGCGGGACGAGACCGTTCGGGTTCATTGCCTCGCGCCCGTCCGGCGTCTTGAGCGCAGGCTCGATCGCAGGAAAGAGAGCCATCGTCGGGATGCCGAGCTTCAGCGCGTCTTCAGCCACGGCGAGCAGCCGATCCGGCGTGTAGCGGACCACGCCCGGCATCGAAGGCACGGGCTGCTCTGCGTTGCGTCCCTCGTACACGAACACCGGGTAGATCAGGTCATCCGTAGTGAGGCGGTGCTCGCGCATCATGCGACGGGTGAAGTCGTCGCGCCGCATCCGGCGCATGCGCACGGCGGGATAGGTGCCGTAGATGTTCATGGTTCGGACTCCAGTGAGGTCTCTGCAGGGTACCGCGTCCCGGTAGGCCGGGCGACTTGACTGCGGAACGGAACCATTCACGTTCCTGACGTTCTCAGGAGAGGACGGCTTCGGCTGTCTCCCGCTTCTCCTCCCTGAGCGGGTGCCTTAAATTCTTTTAAGGCCTTTAGCCCCAGGCTTTCCCCTTTGGCTTGGGGCTTCTTTATTTCGCACGCCCGCGCCGGCGAGCCACCCGGAGATGACCGCTTCGGCTTCGGCGACGCCGGTGCGGTGCGGGCTATCAAACAGTTGCGCGGTCGCCGGCCCGCCCAGTTCATTCAGCCTGGCGCGGACTTTCTCGAGTGTAAGCGCCCCCTCACGTCGGGTGAGCTTGTCTGCCTTGGTCAGCAGCAGATGGACCGGCCGCCCGGTCGGGCGGAACCAGTGCAGCATCGTCTCGTCGCGCTCGGTGAGCGGGTGGCGCACGTCCATCACGAGCACCAGGCCGCACAGGGTCGGCCGGGTCTGCAGGAACTGGCTGAGCGTCTCCTCCCAGTGGCGGCGCAGGGCTTCCGGCACCTTTGCGTACCCGTAGCCCGGAAGATCGACGAGCAGCCCGCCCCCCGCGAGACGAAAGTAGTTGATCTGCTGCGTGCGGCCGGGTGTCTTGCTGACGAACGCGAGCCGGGTCCGGTTCGCGAGCGCGTTGATCGCGCTCGACTTGCCGGCGTTGGAACGGCCGGCGAAGGCGACCTCGGGCTCGCCGGGCGGCGGCAGGTCCTCGAGGCGGTGGGCCGACGCGAGATAGGTTGCGTTCTGAAACAAGGACATCCGGTCGCAACAGCGCGTCGAACGCGGTTAGAATAACAGCTTTGCCACGGCGCTCGCCGCACTCTCCGCGCCAGGAAAGAAAACAAGAGGAAGGGAATCCATGAAGCTCCGCTGCGCGCTCATTGCCGCCGCGCTTACGAGCGGCGCCGCGCTCGCCGCCCAGCCGCTGCCCAAGGCCGATTCTGCGAAGGGACAGCAGATTGCGACGCAGGTCTGCGCCGCCTGTCACGGGCCGGACGGAAACAGCACCGCGCCGGCCAACCCGAAGCTCGCCGCGCAGCACCCCGAGTACCTCGCCAAGCAGCTCGCAAACTTCAAGCCGAGCGCAGGGGGCAAGCCGGCCGAGCGCGAGAACGCCATCATGGCCGGATTTGCGGCCGCGCTGTCACCCGACGACATGCGCAACGTCGCGGCCTTTTACGGCGCGCAGAAGCTGATCCCCGAGAAGGCCCGCAACAAGGACACCATCGAGCTCGGCCAGAAGATCTTCCGCGCCGGTATCGCCGAGCGCAGCGTGGCGGCGTGCGCCGGCTGCCACGGTCCGCGCGGGGAAGGCATTCCAGCGCAGTTTCCCGCGCTCGCCGGGCAGTACGCCGACTACACCGACGCGCAGTTGCGGGCGTTCCGCTCGGGTGCGCGCGCGAACGATCCGAACAGGATGATGCGCATGACCGCCGCGCGGCTGAGCGACGCGGAAATCAAGGCGGTCGCGGACTACATCGCGGGACTGCGCTAACCGCACCCGCTTCCCGCCGGCGTGCGCGCCGGCCATCGATCCCGCGATGACGGCGAGTCGCACCATCGACCTCGCCGTCATCGGCTCCGGCCCCGGCGGCTATCGCGCCGCGGTGCTCGGCGCGCTCCGCGGCCTGAAGGTCGCGCTCGTCGAGCAGGGGATCTGGGGCGGCACCTGTCTCAACCGGGGCTGCGTTCCCAAGAAGGCCTGGTACGCCACCGCGCGGCTCGTCGCGGCCAACGCGCGCTTCGCCGAGCGCGGCCTCGCCGGGCGGCTGACGCCCGATCTCGCCGCGGCCTGGCGCCATCAGCGCGGCGTCGTGGACGCGGTGCGCGCGAGCTACGTGGACTACCTCGAGCGGCTGGGCGTGACCGCGATCAGCGGGCACGCCACGTTGCGTGCGGGGCGGAACGTCGAGGTCGCAGGCCACGGCGTGCTCTCGCCGGGTGCGGTTGTCATCGCGACCGGATCCAGCCCCTACCTGCCGCCCGCACTCGCATTGCACGCCGGCCGCGTGCTCACGAGTGACGAGCTTTTCGACGCGCCGCCGCCGGCGGGGCGGCGCGTCGCGGTAATCGGCAGCGGCGTCATCGGCACCGAGATGGCCTTCATCCTGACGATGCTCGGGTGCGACGTGTCGTGGCTCGTGCAGTCCGAACCGCTCGCCCGCGTGGGCTTCACGCCGAGCGCCCTTGCTGCGCTCCGCGACGCGCTCGCCGGGCACGGCGTTCGTCCGCGCCGCTCGGGTCGGCCGCACGCCTGCGCGGTGGACGCGAACGGCGTGACGCTGCAGCTCCCGGACGGCACCGAAGAGCGCGTGGACTGGGTGCTCGTGGCGAGCGGCCGCCGGCCGAACGTCGCCAGCATCGGCCTGGACGCGGCGGGCATCGCCCTCGGCGCGGACGGATTTGTCGCCACCGACGAGCGCACCATGACTGCGGCGCCGGGCATCTACGCGATCGGCGATTGCGCGAATCCGCGCATGACCTCGAACCATGCGCTCGCCGAAGCGGCGGTCGCGATCGCCGAGATCCTCGCGCCGGGGAGCGCGCGCCGTGACCGCGAGGCAGTGCCGGAGGTCGTCTACTCCGCGCTCGAGCTCGCCCGCGTGGGCTGGTCGGAGGCGCAGGCCGAAGATGCCGGGCGCGATCCCGCGACCGGCTTCGCGTCGTTCCAGTCGAGTCCCGCTGCGCTGGCCGAAGGCGATCCCCGCGGCTTCGCGCGCATCGTCGCGGACCTCGAGTCGGGCGAGCTTCTCGGCGCGGAAGCGGTCGGGGCGCATGCCGGCGAGTGGATCCACGTCGCGGGTACCGCGCTGCGCGCCCCGGACGGGCTCGCGCGCCTCGCCCGCGTGCGCTACAACCATCCGTCCCTCTCGGAGGAGCTCCTCAACGCGACCGAGACGCTCGCGGCAAAGTGGGGCCTGGGTGCGAGAATCTTCCCTGCCGCCCGCGAACGCCCGGAATAAGGGCGCGCCCAGGGCTGTTTGATGGGCGGGCAACGCTGTGAGCCCGGAGTGCCGCGACTGCGTTCGCGGCCCAACAAAAAGGGAGATTATTCAATGAGAAGGATCTATCTGGCAGCGGTGGCCGCAGCGCTATCCCTCACGATTGCAACCGGCTGCGCCAGCTTGCGGGCCCAGGGCGCCCCGGCGGAGTACGACGGCGGCGTGCTGGTCGATTACTCGAAGAAGATGACGCTCTACACCTTCGACAAGGACCCGGAGGGCCGGAGCGTGTGCAATGGGCCCTGCGCGGCGAACTGGCCGCCATTCGTCGCCGCGGCGGGCGACAAGGACGTCGCGGGGTTCACCAAGGTGAAGCGCGACGACGGCACGATGCAGTGGGCTTACAAGGGCAAGCCGCTCTACTTCTGGGTCAAGGACCAGAAGCCCGGCGACAAGACCGGAGACGGCTTCAACAACGTCTGGCGCGTCGTCAAGTAGGCCCGTCCGTTGGATCTCCAGGCGATCGCCCCGCACATCCCGCGCCTGCGGCGGTATGCGCGGGCGCTCGCCGGGGACCAGCACGCTGCCGACGATCTCGTGCAGGACACGCTGGAGCGGGCGATCAACAAGCACCACCTCTGGCGGCAAGGCAGCGACCTGCGGGCATGGCTCTTCGCGATCATGCACAACGTCTTCGTCAACCAGCTGCGTGCGCGCGCCGCGCGCCCCGAGTCGGCGCTCGACGAAGACGACCTTCCGCCGGTGCCGTCCGTGCAAGGTGCGCGACTCGAGATCCGCGACCTGGAGAGCGCGCTCGCGCTGCTGCCGCCCGAACAGCGCGAGATCGTCCTGCTGGTCGGCCTGGAGCAGCTTTCGTACGCGGAGGTCGCGCGCGCGCTCGACATTCCGATCGGCACGGTGATGTCGCGGCTGTTCCGCGGGCGGGAGCGGCTGCGGACGCTGCTGACCGGCGCGTCCCCCGCCCCGGTGCTGAAGGCGGTGAAATGAAGGTCACCGAGCACGAACTGCACGCGTACGTCGACGAGCGGCTCGAGCCGCTCGAGCGGCGCGAGGTCGAGGCGCATCTCGCCGCGCACGCGGAGGATGCCGCACGCGTGCAGGGTTACCGCGAGCAGAACGCCGCGTTCCGCGCCGCGTTCGACCCCGTGCTGGACGAGCCGGTGCCCGACCGCCTGCGCCGAATCGACACGAGCCGCCGGTCGGCGCGGATCGCCGTCGCCGCGGGCTGGCTCGCCGTCGGCGTCGCGGTCGGCTGGTTCGCGCACGCGCTGGTCGGCGTGCGGAGCGGGCCGGCGCCGCAGTCGCTCGCGCGGCAGGCCGCGATCGCGCACGCGGTGTACTCGCCGGAGATCCGCCACCCGGTGGAGGTCGGCGCCGCGGAGCAGGAGCACCTCGTCAACTGGCTCTCGAAGCGGCTGGGCGCGAAGCTGAAGGCGCCGCTCCTCGCCGCGGAGGGCTTCGAGCTCGTCGGCGGGCGGCTGCTGCCCGGGCCGGGCGGCGCAGTCGCGCAGTTCATGTACCAGGACGCGAAGGGCAAGCGCCTCACGCTGTACGTCTCGCGCGTCGAGGGCACGCAGCGCGACACCGCCTTCCGGTTCAGCCAGGAGGACAAGGTCGCCGTGTTCTACTGGATCGACGGCCCGTTCGGCTACGCGCTCTCGGGCGAGTTCGCCAAGCCCCAGCTCCTCGACGTCGCGACCTCCGTCTACAAGCAGCTCAACCCCTGAGCGCCCACCCGGCCGGGCGCGGCCGGCGGCGTAAGGAATCCGGGCGCCCGCGCGACTCGTACAGGATCGCACCCGCTCCCGCGAGAGGATTCCCATGCTGATCAAGCGTCCCGACGACATCCGCCCGTCCGAGGTCGCCCCCCGGCCGCTCTACGAGCGCCGCCGCGCGCTGCTCAAACTCGCTGCGGCGGGGTCGATGCTCGGCGCCGGCGGCCTGCTCGCTTCCGCGAGCCGTGCACAAGAGAAGACCCTCGGGCTCGAGAAGCTGCCGAACGTCGCCAAGAGCGCCTTGAGCACGACCGAGCCCGCGACCGCATACAGGCACGTCACGACCTACAACAACTTCTACGAGTTCGGGACCGACAAGGACGACCCGATGCAGTACGCGAAGCGGCTGAAGGTGCGGCCGTGGACCGTCGCCATCGAAGGCGAGGTCGAGAAGCCGCGAACGTTCGGGATCGAGGATCTGCTCAAGCTCCCGCTCGAGGAGCGCGTGTACCGCCTGCGCTGCGTGGAGGCGTGGTCGATGGTCATCCCGTGGATCGGCTTCGAGTTCAACGCGCTCGCGAAGCTCGTGCGGCCGACCTCGAAGGCGAAGTTCGTCGAGTTCGTCACCGCGTACCGGCCCGAGGAGATGCCCGGGGTGCGGCTGCCGGTTCTCTCCTGGCCGTACACGGAAGGCCTGCGCATCGACGAGGCCATGCATCCGCTCACGATCATGGCGGTCGGGCTCTATGGCGAGGTGCTGCCGAACCAGAACGGCGCGCCGGTGCGGCTGGTGGTGCCGTGGAAATACGGCTTCAAGTCCGGCAAGTCCATCGTGCGCATCCGCTTCGTCGAGCAGCAGCCGAAGACCGCGTGGGAGAAGGCCGCGCCGAACGAGTACGGGTTCTACTCCAACGTGAACCCCAACGTCGACCACCCGCGCTGGAGCCAGCGGCGGGAGCGGCGGATCCCGGAGCTGTTCTCCAAGCGCGAAACGGTGATCTTCAACGGCTACGGCGACCAGGTGGCAAGCCTCTACGCCGGCATGGACCTCAAGAAACACTACTGAGAACGCCGATGCAACTTTCGGCAAAGTCCGCTTCGGCGCTGAAGGCGATCGTGTTCGTGGCGGCGCTCGTCCCGGTCGCGCGCCTCGGCTGGGCGCTGGCGTTCGATCCCGAGGCGCTCGGAGCGAACCCGGCGGAGTTCATCACCCGCTCGACCGGCGACTGGACGCTGCGCTTCCTGCTCGCCACGCTCGCGGTGACGCCCCTGCGAAAGCTCTTCGGCTGGCACTGGCTCGCCGGCTTCCGCCGCATGCTCGGGCTGTACGCGTTCTTCTATGGGGTGGCGCACTGCTCCAGCTTCGTGTCCTTCGACCACGTCTTCGAGATCCAGGAAATCCTGAAGGACATCGTGAAGCGGCCGTTCATCACCGTCGGCTTCGCCGCGCTCGTGCTGATGCTGCCGCTGGCCGTTACGTCGACCGACGGCATGGTGCGGCGGCTCGGCGCGAAGCGCTGGCTTGCGCTGCACCGGATCGTCTACGTGATCGCGCCGCTCGGCGTCCTGCACTTCTGGTGGATGGTGAAGGCCGACCTCACCGAGCCGGCGCTCTACGCCGCGATCCTCGCGGTGCTGCTGGGCTACCGGATCGTGGCGAAGCTGAAGGACTCGCGGCGGCGGGCGGCGGCGCGCGGCACGCGCGCGCCGCTGCCGCAGCCGCGACCGCGGCCGAACGCCTGACCGGCCGGTCTAGGTCGCGCGCGCCGGCAGCCACCGGCGCAGCGGCCGGGCGATGTCGCGCGTCTCCACCAGCGAGTAGGCTGCGGGCACGACGACGAGGGTCAGCAGCGTCGAGGTGATCATGCCGCCGATCACCGCGACCGCGAGGGGCTGGTTCGTCTCGGAGCCCGACCCGAAGCCGAGCGCCGCAGGCAGCAGCGCGAGGATGATCGTCGCGGAGGTCATGAGCACCGGCCGCATCCGGGTCGGGCACGCGTCGCGCAGCGCCGCGTCGACGCCCATGCCCTGGGCGCGCCGCTGGTTGGTGAGGTCGACGAGCAGGATCGAGTTCTTCGCCACCAGGCCGATGAGCAGCACCAGCCCGATCATGGAGAAGATGTTGAGCGTCAGCGGCGTCGCCTCGCCCCCGAGCCAGGTCACGAACTGCGCGATCGGCTGGCTCACCCACAGCGCGAAGATGCCGCCGATGATCGCGAGCGGCACCGCCAGCATGATGATCAGCGGCTGCACGAACGAGTTGAACTGGCTCGCGAGCACCATGAAGAGCAGGATCGAGCCGACCACGAACGCGAACATCACGTAGCGCTCGGTCTTGCCGAGCTCGGCCGCCTCGCCGATGAATTGCACGCGGTAGCCCGGCGGCAGCGTGGCCGCGGCCTCGTTCACCTTGTCGATCGCCGCGCCGAGCGTGACGCTCGGGATGTTGTAGAACGTCGCCGCGTACTCGAGGTCGAATTTCCCGATCACGGCCGGCCCGAGCACTTCCTTGAAGCTCGCCACGCTGTCGAGGCGGATGAGCTGTCCCTGGCGGTTGCGCAGGTAGATTTTCGCGAGGTCGGTCTGCTGGACGAACTCGCCGTCGGCCGCCTTGACCCGCACGTCGTAGCGCTGGCCGTCACCGGGATCGTCGTTGTACTTCGCGATGTCGATGCCGCCGGTCAGCATGTTGAGGGCGGCCGCGACATCCTGCGAGCTGAGCCCGAACGCCTGCGTGCGCGTGCGGTCCGGCGCGAGGATGTACTGCGGCAGCTCGAGCTGCAGGTCGGTGTCCATGCGTCCGATCGCGGGATCGCCCTGCAGCCGGCGCTGGATGTCGGTCGCGTGCCGGCCCATCTCCATGAGATTCGGCCCGGTGACGACGAACTGGAGCGGCTCGGTGCGCTGGCCCGCGAACACGCCGAACGGTCGCGGAAAGGCGCGCACGCCGGCGACCTGCGTGAGCTCGCGCCGCAGCGCGTTCAGCACCTGCTGCTGCGAGCGCATGCCCTGCGCCCGCCGCTCGGCCTTCGGCAGCATGCGGATGACGAGCGTGGCCTGGTTGACCTGCTGCGCGCTGCCGAGTCCGATGATGCCCCACTCGGTGACGATCTCGGGGTAGTTCTTGGTGATCGACTCGACCTCGCGCAGCTTGCGGTCGGTGTACTCGATCGACGAGCCGAGCGGGGTGCGCATGGAGATCAGGAACCGCCCCTCGTCCTGCTGGGGCGCAAGCTCCTTGCCGACGTTCTTGAAGAAGTACTGGCTCGACAGCACGATCAGCAGCGTGGCGGCAAGCACCTTCCAGCGGTGGCGCAGCGCGCGCTCGAGAAACCAGCGATAGCTGCCGTCCATGCCGGCGAAGACGCGGTCGAGCGAGCGGTGCACGCGCCCCTCGTGCTTGTGCACGCGCAGGAACCGCGAGCAGAGCATCGGCGTCAGCGTGAGCGCGACGAACCAGGAGACCAGCACGCCGAACGTCACCACCACCGCGAACGACTTGAAGAACTGGCCGATGATCCCGCCGATGAAGATCACCGGGGCGAAGATCGACACGAGCGACAGCGTCGCCGCCAGCACCGCGAAGGTGACCTCGCGGCTGCCGTTGATCGCCGCGGAGATCGGATCCGGGTCGAGGTGCTCGCGGTGGCGGAAGATGTTTTCCAGCACGACGATCGAGTCGTCGACGACGACGCCGATCAGGAGCAGCAGGGCGAGCATCGTCACCGAGTTGAACGTGTACCCGAAGAAGTACATCACCGCCACCGACCCGAGCAGCGAGACGGGAATGGCGAACGCGATGATGAGGGTCGAGCGCACGCTGCGCAGGAAGAAGAGCACCACGAGCGCCGCGAGCAGGGTTCCCTCGACCAGATGCTCCTTGAGCGAGTTGATGATCTCGCCGATGAAGACCGCGTCGTTCTGCACGATGTCGATCTGCAGCCCGGGCGGCAGCGTCGGCAGGATTTCGTTGTCCAGCCGCGCGCGGACCTTGGAGATGATGTCGACGGTGTTGGTGTTGGGGATCTTCACGATCCCGAGGCCGACTGCCTGGCGGCCGTTGAAGCGCGCGAGCTGGCGGAAGTCGGAAAGGCCGTCGACGACCTCGGCGATGTCCTTCAGCCGCACCGGCGCGCCGTCGCGGTAGGCGACGATCATCTTCTCCAGCTCGTCGAGGTTGTGGAACTCCAGATCGAGCTTCACCAGGTGCTCGGTGCTCGAGCCGACGACGAAGCCGCCGGCGAGCTGCAGGTGCTCGCGGTTGAAGGCGTCCTGGATGTCCTGCGCGGCGATTCCGAAGGAAGCCATGCGCGAGGGCAGCAGGTTCACGCGGATCGTGCGGTCGCGCCGCCCGCCGATGCGCACCTCGCCGACACCGTCGATCGTCTCGAGCTTCTTCTTGATGACGTTGATCGCGTGCTGGTTGAGCTGCTGCTGGGTGCGGTCCCCCGACAGCGCCATCCACATGATCGGCGTCGTGTTGGTCTCGACCTTCGCCACGACGGGCGGGTCGGCGTCCTTGGGGAGGCGCCGCAGGATCTGGTTGACCTTTGCCTGGACCTCGTTGAATGCGACGTCGATGCGCTTGTCGAGGTTGAACGTGATGTTGATCTGCGAGACCCCGGGCGAGGAGGTCGACTGGATGTGCTCGATCCCCGGCACTCCGTTGACCACGCTCTCGATGACGGTGGTGATCGCCGAGTCGATGACGTCCGGATTCGCGCCGCGCTGCGTCGTCTGCACCGAGATCACCGGAAACTCGATGTAGGGCAGCTTGTCCATGCCCATCCGCTGGTACGCGATCAGCCCGAACAGCACGAGCACCGCGTTCAGCATCACCGCCAGCACGTGGCGCTTGATGGACAGCTCGGGGAGCGTCACGACCCGCTTCCCTTGCCGACGACCGAGCCGCCATCCACCTTGCCGGCGCCCTTGTCCGGGTTGGCCGCGGCAGGCTTCGCGCCGCGCGGCTTGGTGACCGCGACGGGCGTGTTGTTCGTCAGGAAACCCGCGCCATCGGCCGCGATGGTCTCGCCGCCCGCGAGCCCCGAGACGATCTCCACCACGCCGTCCTTGCGAACGCCGGTCTCCACGACGCGCTGGACCGCCTTGCCATCCTGGATCAGGTAGACGACCTTCCCGGCCGGCCGCAGGACGACGCTCTGCTCCGGCACCGCCACCGCGTTGTCCTTGCGGCCGGTCACCACCTGGGCGTTGACCGTGCCGCCGCCGCGGAACTTGCCGTCGGACTCGAACTTGACGATGACGTCGAGCGCCCGGGTGGTGGCGGTGATCGTCGGCCGGATCTCGTCGATCTTCGCCTGCACCACGACGCCCGGGACGAGCGGGGAGGTGATGCGCACCGGCTGGCCGATGCGCAGCCGCGGACCCGCGCTCTCCGGGAACGGCAGGTGGGCATGCACGCGGCTCGTGCCGACGAGCTGGAAGAGCGGGTCGCCGACCTTGACGTAGTCGCCGGTCGCGACGATCTGCACTTCGACCTCGCCGTCGATCGGCGCGACGACCTTGGTCTTGCGCAGCGCGTTGCGGTTTGCGTCCAGCCGGGCGCGCGCGCTCTTGAGCTGCTCGGCGAGCGCGTTGCGTTGCGCGATCGAGTCGTCCACGGCGTTCTGCGAGATGAAGGCCTTCTCGACGAGCTTCTGCTGGTTCGCGACGATGCGCTCCTGATTCGCGACCAGGGTCTCGAGCCGCGCGACCTCGGCGGTGTCGGCGCGGTTCTGGATCTCCAGGTCGACCGGGTCGATCTCCGCCAGCAGGTCGCCGCGCTTGACCTTCTTGCCGACGAACCCCGTCACGCTGACCACCCGGCCTGCCACCTCGGCGCCGACTTTAGGGTCGACGAAGTGCTCGAGGGAGCCCACCGAGTCCTCGGTCAGCTCCAGGGCGCGCACTTCGACCGTCGCCGTGGTGATCGGGGTCGGTGCCGGGCCGGCCGCCTTCTTCGCGTCCGACTTGCTGTCGCTGCACCCTGCCACGAGCAGCACGACCGCTACGCCGGCTGCGACCAAACCTTTCATTTTCCCTACTCCTGGCCCGGTTCTGGCCCCCACCATCCCGGGCCTGCGACGGTAGCCGCGGCCACGGAGGTGGTCAAGAAAATTCACGGTAATTTACGCTCGAGCGCGAACAGGCCCGGGATGTCCTCGCGTGCGCGCACGAGGTGCATCGCGGCGCCGTCCACCATCACCTCGGCGGCGCGCGGACGCGTGTTGTAGTTCGAGCTCATGCTCATGCCATATGCGCCCGCCGACATGATCGCGAGCAGGTCGCCCTCCTCGATCACGAGCTCGCGCTGGTGACCGAGAAAGTCGCCGGTCTCGCACACCGGGCCCACCACGTCGTAGCGGCGCGGGGCTCCCGAGCGGATGGCGACCGGCACGATGTCGTGCCACGCGTCGTAGAGGGCGGGCCGCATGAGGTCGTTCATGGCGGCGTCGACGATCGCGAAGTTGCGCTCGGCGCCGGGCTTCAGATACTCCACGCGCGTCAGCAGCGCGCCGGCGTTGCCGACGAGCGACCGTCCCGGCTCGAGCAGGATCTTGAGCGCCCGGTCGCCGACCTGGCCGAGCAGCGTGCCGAGGTAATCGGCGACCGGGGGCGGGGTTTCGTCGCGATAGCGGATGCCCAGTCCGCCGCCGAGATCGAGATGGGCGAGCGCGATGCGCTCGCGGCCGAGCGCATCGACGAGCGCGAGCACCCGCTCGAGCGCCGCCGCGAACGGCGCCGTCTCGGTGAGCTGCGAGCCGATGTGGAAATCGATGCCGACGACGCGCAGGCTTGCGGACGCGGCGGCGTGCCGATACAGCGCCGGGGCATCCTCGAACGCCACGCCGAACTTGTTCTGCCGGAGCCCGGTCGAGATGTACGGGTGCGTCTTCGGGTCGACGTCGGGATTCACCCGGAACGAGACGGCCGCCCGACGGCCGAGCTCCGCGGCGATCCGCTCGATCCGGGCGAGCTCGGCAGCCGACTCGACGTTGAAGCACAGGATTTCGGCCGCGAGCGCGCGGCGGATCTCGGCCGCGCTCTTGCCCACGCCCGAGAACACCACCTTGCGCGCGTCGCCACCGGCGGCAATGACCCGTTCGAGCTCGCCGGCGGAGACGATGTCGAACCCGGCGCCCAGGCGCGCGAGCACGTCGAGCACCGCGAGGTTGGAGTTCGCCTTCAGGGCGTAGCAGACCAGGTGGTCGCGACCGGCGAGCGCCGCCGTGAACGCGCGGAAGGACGCCTCCAGCGCCGCGCGCGAGTACACGTAACACGGCGTGCCGAAGCGCGCGGCGATCGCGGCGAGCGGGACGGACTCGACATGCATCTGTCCGTCGCGGTGCGCGAAGTCGGGCATCGTCAGCGTTTCGACTTCGCGGCGGCGTCCTCCGCCGTTTCGGGGGGCGGCAGATAGAGCCCGCCCTTCGTGCCGCACGCGGCGGCGGCGAGCGCGAGCATCAGGATCGCGAGGAGGCGCATGGGGGTCGGGGCGGAGCGCGCGCATGATAGCCCTGCGCGCCGCGCCCGGTCGCGGGTCGCGCCGCGCGTCAGTAGAGCTGGCTCCGCACCTCCTCGGTGCTGCGGGCGCCGACCTGCTCTGCGGCCGCCGTCGGCGGCTGGTCGGCCGGGATGAACTCGCGGTAGAAGTACTCCGCGAGCTTGCCGTCGGCGGCCTGGAGACCGGTCTCCGGGTCGATGCGCACGCTCACGATGCCCTCGGGCACCGCCTGCGGGGACTCCGGGACGCCCTTGAGCGTGGGGCGCATGTAGCTCATCCAGATCGGCAGCGCGGCCAGCGCGCCGGTCTCGTTCGCGCCGAGCTTCTTGGGCTGATCGAAACCGATCCAGGCCACGCCGACGAGCCCGGGCTGGTAGCCGGCGAACCAGGCGTCGACGTGGTCGTTCGTCGTGCCGGTCTTGCCGGCGAGGTCCTTGCGCCCGAGCGCCGCCGCGCGGGCCGCGGTTCCCACGCGCGTCACGTCCTGCATCATCGAGTCCATGATGAACGCGTTGCGGCCGTCGAGCACGCGCAGGCTCTGGTCTCCGGCCTTTGCGGGCTGGGCCTGCGCGAGCAGGTTGCCGCGGTCGTCGACGATGCGCTCGATGAGGTACGGGTCGATGCGATAGCCGCCGTTCGCGAAGACGCTGTATGCGCGCGCCATCTGCCAGGGCGTGACCGAGCCGGCGCCGAGCGCCAGGGTGAGGTAGGGCGGATGCTTCTCCGGATCGAACCCGAAGCGGCGCACGTAGTCCTGGGCGTACTGCGGCCCGATCGACTGCAGGATGCGGATCGACACCATGTTCTTCGACTTCGCGAGCGCCGCGCGCAGGCGCATCGGGCCTTCGTACTTTCCGTCGTAGTTCTTCGGCTCCCACACCTGGCCCCCGGTGAGCTCGGCATCGACCACCACCGGGGCGTCGTTGAGGATGGTCGCGGGCGTGAACCCCTTCTCGAGCGCCGCGGAGTAGATGAACGGCTTGAACGAGGACCCCGGCTGGCGCCAGGCCTGCGTGACGTGGTTGTACTTGTTGCGGTGGAAGTCGAAACCGCCCACCAGGGCGTTGATCGCGCCGGTCTGGGGGTTGAGGGCGATGAACGCCGCCTCGACGTCGGGGAGCTGGAGAACCTGCCAGTTCCCCTTCTCGTCCTTCTGGATCCGGATCACCGCGCCGCGGCGGACGCGGCGGTTCGGGGGTGTCTTCTCCGACAGCGCTGTGGCCACGAACCGCAGCCCGGCTTCGGGGATCGTCACGGTCTCGCCGCCGCGCCGGTAGGCGCGCACCTGCTTCGGGCCGGCCTCCAGGACGATTGCCGCGAGGAGGTCGTCGCTGTCCGGGAATTCCTGCAGGACGTCCTCGAGCCCCTCTTCCGCGGCCCCGGCGGGGAGCTCGGCATAGCCCTCGGGCCCGCGATAGCCGTGGCGGCGGTCGTAGTCCAGGATCCCGCGCCGTAGCGCCTGGTAGGCGGTTTCCTGCTCCGCCTTCTTCAGGGTGGTGTAGACGCGGAAGCCCCGGGAATACACGTCGTCCGGGTAGCGCTCGTACAGCAGCTGCCGGACCATCTCGGCGGCGTACTCGGCGTGGACCGAGAAATCGTCGATGTCGCGGCGCACCCTCAGGTCCTGCTTCTGCGCCTCGGCGAGCTGCGCTTCGTTCAGGTAGCCGAGCTCGTGCATGCGACGCAGCACGTAGGTCTGGCGCACTTTTGCGCGCTTCGGGTTTACCACCGGATTGAAGCTCGAGGGCGCCTTGGGCAGGCCGGCAAGCATCGCCGCCTCCGCCGGGGACACGTCCCGGAGCGCCTTGCCGAAGTAGATCTGCGACGCGGCGGCGAAACCGTAGGCCCGCTGCCCGAGGTAGATCTGGTTCACGTAGATCTCGAGGATCTGGTCCTTGGTGAGCTGCGACTCGATCTTGAAGGCGAGCAGCGCCTCGAAGAGCTTGCGCGTCAGGGTCTTCTCGCTGGAGAGAAAAAAGTTGCGCGCAAGTTGCATAGTTATCGTGCTCGCCCCTTGCCGCCTGCCGCCGGCGACGAGGTTGGAGTAGGCTGCTCTTATGACGCCGACATAATCGACGCCCTGGTGCTGGTAGAAGCGTTCGTCCTCGGCCGCGAGGATCGCCTGCTTCATGACCTCCGGCACCTCGTTGATGCGGACGATGGCGCGCCGCTCCTCGCCGAACTCGCCGATCAGCGCGCCGTCGGCGGTGTAGACCCGCAGGGGGATCTTGGGCTGGTAGTCGGTGAGGGCGTCGATCGAGGGGACTTTAGGCAGCGCGACGAGCAGCAGGAACGCGCCCAGGAGCACGCCGACGAGGGCGAGCCCGGCGAGCACGGCCACGGGGAAGGCGGTCCAGCGTAACCACTTCAAGGGACGGATCTTTCGGGAGGGCAGCCCGCGCATTATAGGGGTCCCCCTACCCCCGGCAATCGTGAAAAATTGACTAGACGACCCCTAGGGTTGTTGCTAGCATTTCAAGCAAAGTATCAAAACCCGGCCTAAGTAGGCTTCGCTTAAGGGAAATTTCCTTCCGAGGGGGATCCGGTTGCAGCTTGACATCTTCAAGCCCAAAGCGCCTCCGCTCTTTGGGATGGACATCAGTTCCTCTGCCGTCAAGATGGTGGAGCTGGCCGATGCCGGGAAGGGCGCCTATCGCGTAGACCGCTACGCCATCGAGCCGCTTCCGAAGGACTCGGTGCTTGACGGCAATATCGCCAACCTCGAAGCGGTCGCCGAAGCCGTGCGACGCGCGTGGAAGAAGCTCGCCACGCGCACGAAGAACGTCGCGCTCGCGCTGCCCACCGCGGCGGTGATCACCAAGAAGATCATCTGCCCCGCGGGCCTGCGGGAGGAGGAGCTCGAGCTCCAGGTCGAGGGCGAGGCCAATCAGTACATCCCGTTCGCGCTCGACGAGGTGAACCTCGACTTCCAGGTCCTCGGGCAGGCCCCGTCGGGCCCCGAGGAGGTCGAGGTGCTGATCGCCGCCTCCCGCAAGGAGAAGGTCGAGGATCGCGTCGCGGTGGCCGAGGCCGCCGGGCTGAAGGCGATCGTGATGGACGTCGAGTCCTACGCGATGCAGACCGCCTTCGAGCTCATCCGCCAGCAGCTGCCCAACGAGGGGCGCGACCAGAACGTCGCGGTGGTGGACATCGGCGCGAGCATCATGAACATCACGGTGCTGCGCAACGACCAGGCGGTGTACACGCGCGAGCAGCAGTTCGGCGGCAATCAGCTCACCCAGGACATCGCCCGCCACTACGGCCTGTCGAGCGAGGAGGCCGAGAACGCCAAGCGCTCCGGCGGGCTGCCCGACAGCTTCGACGCCGAGGTGCTGCGGCCGTTCATGGAGAACGCCGCGCTCGAGATCCAGCGCGCGATGCAGTTCTTCTTCACCTCGACTCAGTACAACTCGATCGAGCACATCCTGCTTACCGGCGGCACCTCCACGCTGCCGGGCTTCGAGGACATCGTGAGCTCGCGCACGCGCATCAACGCCATGGTGGCGAACCCGTTCGCCAACATGTCGATCTCGCCGCGCATCCAGCTGAAGAAGCTGATCTCGGATGCCCCGGCGCTGATGATCGCCTGCGGGCTGGCGATGCGGAGGTTCGACGAATGATCCGCATCAACCTACTGCCGCACCGCGAGGAGCGGCGCAAGGCGAACCGCCGGCAGCTGGGAGTGCTCGCGGCCGGCTTCGCGGTGCTCGGCCTGGCGATCGCCGCGGCCGTGCACGGGGTCATCGCCGGGTACGTGTCGGCCCAGAACGAGCGCAACGATTTCCTCAAGGCCGAGAACGCGAAGCTCGACAAGCAGATCGCGGAGATCCGCAAGCTGCGCGACGACATCCGCGCGCTGCTCTCGCGCAAGCAGATCATCGAGACGCTGCAGACCGACCGCTCGCGCACCGTCGACCTCCTCGACCAGCTGGTGCGCCAGACCCCCGACGGCGTGTACCTGAAGACCGTCAAGCAGGACGGGCTGAAGGTCAACCTCACCGGGTACGCGCAGTCTAACGCGCGCGTGTCGCAGTTCATGCGCAACCTGCAGAGCTCGGCGCTGGTGGAGAACTCCGCGGTCTCGCCGCAGCTCGTCGAGATCAAGGCGAGCGACGTGAACAAGCGCCGGCTCTCGGAGTTCAACATGAACTTCACGATCAAGCGCCCCGTGACCGAGGAAGACGCCTCCAAGGCGGGCAAGGCCGGCGCGGCGAAGAAGGGATAGGCAATGGCCGGCGTGCTCGACCAGTTCCGCAATCTCAACACCCGCGATCCGGGCTCCTGGCCCCCGCTGCCGAAGCTCGGCCTGCTGCTGCTGCTGCTCGTCGCGATCCTGGCGGTCGCCTACTTCTTCGACTGGCAGGGGCAGCTCGAGGAGCTCGAGGCCGGGCGCGCCCAGGAAGTGAAGCTCAAGCAGGAGTACGTGGACAAGAAGAAGCAGGCGGTCAACCTCGACCTCCTGGAGAACCAGAAGCGCGAAATCGAGACCTCGTTCGGCGCGCTTCTCAAGCAGCTGCCGAACAAGTCGCAGATGGAAGCGCTGCTCGTCGACATCAACCAGGCGGGCCTTGGGCGCGGCCTGCAGTTCGAGCTCTTCCGCCCGGCGCCGAGCGAGACCGTGCGCGACTTCTATGCCGAGCTGCCGATCACCGTCAAGGTGACCGGCAACTACCACGACATGGGCGCCTTCGCGAGCGACATCGGCCAGCTGCCGCGGATCGTGACGCTCAACGACATCAATCTCAACGTCGGCAAGGACGGGACCCTCACCATGGACACCGTCGCCAAGACCTTCCGCTACCTCGACGAGGAAGAGATCGCCGCGCAGCGCGCCGCCGCCAAGGCCGCGAAGGCAGCGAAGAAATGAAGCGCCTCGCGATCACCCTCGGCGTCGTCCTGGCGCTCGCCGGATGCGAGGGCGGCGAGCAGCAGGAGCTGCGCGCCGAGCTCGCCAGCATGACCAAGGACCTGCGCGGGAAGGTCGATCCGCTGCCGGTCGTGAAACCCTACGAGCCGGTCCCGTACACCGCGTACGACCTCGCCGATCCGTTCGGCCCGGCGAAGATCCAGCTCGTCTCCGCGAAGGGCGCCGGCACGGGTGGCGGCGGGCTCCAGCCCGACCTCAATCGGCCGAAGGAGCCCCTCGAGGCCTTCCCGCTCGAGTCGCTGCGGATGGTCGGGACCCTCGAGCGCGCCAAGCAGATGTTCGCGCTGGTGAAGGCCGACGCGGGGCTGTACCGAGTGCGGGTCGGGAACTACCTGGGACAGAACTTCGGGGTGATCACCAAGATCACCGACACCGAGATCGCGCTGCGCGAGCTCGTACAGGACGCCGGCGGGGACTGGGCCGAGCGCGAAAGCACGCTGTTGCTGCAGGAAGCCGACCTCAAGGAGGCGAAGAAATGAGGATCTACAAGACGCCTTTCATCACCCTGTTGCTGGCGCTCGCCGCCGGGGTGTGGGCCGGACTCGCGCACGCGCAGGCGGCGCCGCAAAACGCCATCGAGGCGCTGAACATCGCTTCGCAGGGCGGCCGCGTCATCGTCCGCGTCACCACCAAGCAGCCGCTCTCGGCGGCACCGGCGAGCTTCACGGTGAACCAGCCGGCGCGCATCGCGTTCGACTTTCCCAGCACCGCCAACGCGCTCGGGCGCAACAGCCAGGAGATCAACGAAGGCGAGCTGCGCAGCATGAGCATGGTGCAGGTCGGCGACCGCACGCGCATGGTGCTCAACCTGCGCAACATGGTGACCTACGAGAGCCAGGTCGAGGGCAACGTCCTGAGCGTCGTCCTCACCCCGGTGCCGACATCCGCCACCCGTCCCGGCACGCGCGCCGAACGGTTCGCCGAAGGCGTGGGCGATGCGAAGCACGCGATCCGCGACATCGACTTCCGCCGCGGCAAGGCGGGCGAGGGCCGCATCGTCGTCGACCTCGGCGACACCACCACCGGCATCGACATCCGCCAGCAGGGCCAGCAGCTGATCGTCGACTTCCTGAAGACTTCGCTCCCCGACAACCTGCGCAAGCGGCTCGACGTGCAGGATTTCGCCACCCCGGTCTCGATGGTGAGCACCTTCGCCCAGGGCGAGAACGTGCGTATGGTGATCGAGCCCAAGGGGCTGTGGGAGCACAACGCCTACCAGACCGACACTCAGTTCGTCGTCGAGGTGAAGCCGGTTCAGTACGACCCGAACAAGCTTGTCCAGGGCTCGCGCGGCGGCTACCGCGGCGAGAAGCTCTCGCTCAACTTCCAGAACGTCGACGTCCGCAGCGTGCTGAACGTGATCGCCGACTTCACCGACCTCAACATCATCACCAGCGACACGGTCGGCGGCAACCTCACCCTGCGCCTCAAGGACGTGCCCTGGGACCAGGCGCTCGACATCATCATGCAGACGCGCGGCCTCGACATGCGCAAGAACGGCAACGTCGTGTGGATCGCTCCGCGCGACGAGCTCGCGACGAAGGAGAAGCTCGAGCTCGAGGCGGCGCAGGCGATCTCGGAGCTCGAGCCGCTGCGCAACGAGACGTTCCAGCTCAACTACACCAAGGCGGCCGAGCTCGTGATCCTGCTGCGCGGCGGCGCTCCGGTGGGCGGTGGCGGGGGTTCGTCCATTTCGATCTTGTCCAAGCGGGGGAGCGCCGTCGCCGACCCGCGTACGAACACGCTGTTCGTGCAGGACATCCCGTCGCGGCTGGAGGCGGTGCGCAAGATGATCGCCACCACCGACATCCCGGTGCGCCAGGTGATGATCGAGGCGCGCATCGTCGAGGCGACCGACAAGTTCAGCCGCACGCTCGGCGTCCGGCTCGGCTACAACAACCTCGCCGGGAACCAGGTGTTCGGCGGACCGCCGCGATTCGTCACCGGGGGCGCGCTCAACTCGGTCGCGCCGTACACCGCGCAGACGTTCAACAACGTGACCAACTTGAGCGGCGGCCTCGCGAACGTCGCGGGCGCGACCAACACCAGCATGCTGACCAACCCGGTGCCCTCGTTCCCGGCGGCGAACATGATCAACCTGCCGGCCTCGCCGGTGGAAACCGGGGCGCAGGCGGGCCAGTTCTCGCTCGTGCTCTTCAACAGCGCGGCGACCAAGTTCCTGAACCTGGAGATCACCGCGCTCGAGAGCGACGGCAAGGGCAAGATCATCTCCAGTCCGCGCGTGGTCACGGCGAATCAGGTCGAGGCGCTGATCGAGCAGGGCACGGAGATCCCGTACCAGCAGGCGACCTCGAGCGGCGCGACCAGCATCGCGTTCCGCAAGGCCGTCCTCGCCCTGCGCGTGAAGCCGCAGATCACCCCCGACGGCAACGTGATCATGGACGTCGACATCAACAAGGATGCGGTCGGCGTCGCGACGCTCGCCGGGCCGTCGATCGACACCAAGCACGTGAAGACCTCGGTGCTGGTCGAGAACGGCGGCACGGTGGTCATCGGCGGGATCTACACGCAGGACGAGCGCAACCAGGTCAACAAGGTGCCGTTCTTCGGCGACCTGCCCGCGGTCGGTCCGCTGTTCCGGAACAACCTGCGCGTGGACAACAAGACCGAGCTCCTGGTCTTCCTCACTCCGCGCATCATCGACGAGCGGCTGAGCGTCCGGTAACGGACCGCAGCAACCCAAGAAAGGCCGGGCTCTGCCCGGCCTTTTTCATTGCCCCCTTAGAATGCGCGGATGGAAGCGAGCCGCAACATCTTCCTCGTCGGGCTCATGGGCGCCGGCAAGACCACCGTCGGCCGCCAGCTTGCGCAGCGGCTGCGCAAGCAGTTCGTCGACGCCGACCAGGAGATCGTTCGCCGCACCGGCGTGCCGATCAACACGATCTTCGAGATCGAGGGCGAGGACGGCTTCCGCGCGCGCGAGGCGCAGACGCTCGAGAGCCTCACGCAGCTCGACGACGTCGTGCTCGCGACCGGCGGCGGGGTGGTGCTGCGGCCGGAGAACCGGGCACACCTGAAGGCGCGCGGCTTCGTGATCTATCTCCGTGCGCAGCCGCGCGACCTCTTCCTGCGCACCCGGCAGGACCGGGCCCGCCCGCTGCTGAAGACCGACGACCCGTTACGGCGGCTTGAGGAGCTTTACGCGATCCGCGACCCGCTCTACCGCGAGGTCGCGGACCTCGTCGTCGACACCGGCCGTCAGAGCGTTTCCGCGCTCGTCGGCCACCTCCTGAAGCAGCTGCCCGAGGCATGCAGACTGTCCGCGTAGCGCTCGCCGAGCGCGGGTACCCGATCCACATCGGCGCCGGGCTGCTCGACCGGGCCGACCTCCTGGTGCCGCTGCTGCCGCAGCGGCGCGTCGCGGTCGTGACCAACGAAACGGTCGCGCCCCTGTATCTGGACCGGCTGGTGCGCGCGCTTGCCGGGGCGGGCGTCGCCTGCGTGCCGGTCGTCCTTCCGGACGGCGAGGCGCACAAGGACTGGCCGACGCTTACCAAGGTGTTCGACGCGCTCCTCGGGCAGCGCTGCGATCGCAAGACGGCGATCGTCGCGCTCGGCGGCGGGGTGGTGGGCGACCTCGCGGGCTTCGCCGCGGCGACCTACCAGCGCGGCGTGCCGTTCGTGCAGGTGCCGACGACGCTGCTCGCCCAGGTGGACTCGTCGGTCGGCGGCAAGACCGCTATCAACCATCCGCTCGGCAAGAACATGATCGGGGCGTTCCACCAGCCGCTCGCGGTGCTCGCCGACATGGACACGCTCGCGACGCTTCCGCGCGACGAGCTGCGCGCGGGTCTTGCGGAGGTCATCAAGCACGGCGCGATCCGGGACGCGGCGTTCTTCGAATGGCTGGAGGCGAACCTCGACGCGCTGCTCCGCCTGGACCGCAACGCCCTCGCCTACGCGGTGAAGCGCTCGGTCGAGATCAAGGCGGAGGTCGTGGCCCTGGACGAGCGCGAGACGGGCCCGCGCGCGCTGCTGAACTTCGGGCACACCTTCGGCCACGCGATCGAGGCTGGACTCGGCTTCGGCGCGTGGCTGCACGGGCACGCGGTCGCGGCGGGCATGGTCATGGCCGCGGACCTTTCCGCGCGCCTCGGATCGATCGACCGCGCCGCCGCCGACCGGCTGCGGCGCCTCGTCGAACGCGCGGGCCTTCCGGTCGCGGGTCCCGCGCTCGGGCCCGAGCGCTACCTCGACCTCATGGCGATCGACAAGAAGGCCGAAGCCGGCCGCATCCGCTTCATCCTGCTCGATCGGCTCGGGGCCGGGCGCATCGTCGAGAGCGTTCCCGCCGACGCCCTCCGGGCGACGCTAACCGCCTGTTCCGCAAAGTAGTCGCCTGCCCCGGGTCGGGGAAATTGACGCGCTGCGGTAACCGGTTGAGCCCACAGGGGTTCGCGGGTATATTCAACGGTTCCCCCCGGGAACACGCATGGCCGCGCTGGGCGCTGCACCGGGGCCCGACCAACCGAGGTGTGCCCGAGGTGTACCGTGACTGAGCCGGTCCTTCCGCCCCCTGCCCAGGGTCTCTACGACCCCGCCAACGAGCACGACGCGTGCGGCGTCGGCTTCGTCGCGCACATCAAGGGCAAGAAGACCCACGAGATCATCGAGCACGGGCTCCTGATCCTCAAGAACCTGACCCACCGCGGTGCGGTCGGCTACGACCCGAAGCTCTCCGACGGGGCCGGGATCCTGATCCAGGTTCCCGACCGGTTCTTCCGCGAGGAGATGAAGAAGCAGGGCGTCACCCTGCCGCCGCTCGGCCAGTACGGGGTCGGGATGGTCTTCCTGCCGCGCGAGCCCGCTTCGCGCCTCGCGTGCGAGTTCGAGATCGAGCGCGCGATCCGCAACGAGGGCCAGGTCCTGCTCGGCTGGCGCGACGTGCCGGTCGACAACTCGGACCTCGCCGAACCGGCCAAGAAGCTCGAGCCGGTGATCCGGCAGGTCTTCATCGGGCGCGGCGCCGGGGTCACCGTCACCGACGCGCTCGAGCGCAAGCTCTACATCATCCGCAAGTCCTCCGGCCACGCGATCCAGGCGCTGAAGCTCGCGCACGGCAAGGAGTTCTACGTGCCCTCGATGTCCGCCCGGACGATCGTCTACAAGGGCATGCTGATGGCCTACCAGGTCGGGCAGTACTACAAGGACCTGCGGGATGCGCGCGTCGTGTCGGCGCTTGCGCTGATCCACCAGCGCTTCTCGACCAACACGTTCCCCACCTGGGACCTGGCGCACCCGTTCCGCCTGATCGCGCACAACGGCGAGATCAACACGCTGCGCGGCAACGTCAACTGGATCCGCGCGCGCCAGGGCGCGATCTCGAGCCCGATCCTCGACGACGACCTCCCGAAGATCTGGCCGCTCATCTACGACGGCCAGTCGGACTCGGCGAGCTTCGACAACGCGCTCGAGATGCTGGTGATGGGCGGCTACTCGATCGCCCACGCGATGATGATGATGATCCCGGAGGCGTGGGAGAACCACGCGCTCATGGACCCGCAGCGGCGCGCGTTCTACGAGTACCACGCCGCGATGCAGGAGCCGTGGGACGGCCCCGCGGGCATCGCGTTCACCGACGGGCGGCAGATCGGCGCCACCCTCGATCGCAACGGCCTGCGCCCCGCGCGCTACGTCGTCACCGACGACGATCTCGTGGTCATGGGCTCGGAGTGCGGCTGCCTCCCGATTCCCGAGGAGCGCATCGTCAAGAAGTGGCGGCTGCAGCCGGGCAAGATGTTCCTCGTCGACCTCGAGAAGGGCCGCATCGTCGACGACCAGGAGCTCAAGGACACGCTCGCCTCGGCCAAGCCGTACGCCGAGTGGATCGAGCGCATCCGCGTCAAGCTCGACGACCTGCCCGCGCCGGAGGAAAAGCGCGTGCCTTCCCGCGAGCGGCTCCTCGACCGCCAGCAGGCGTTCGGCTACACGCAGGAGGACATCAAGTTCCTCATGACGCCGATGGCGCTGAACGGCGAGGAGCCGGTCGGCTCGATGGGCAACGACTCGCCGCTTGCGGTGCTGTCGAACAAGAACAAGCCGCTCTACCAGTACTTCAAGCAGCTCTTCGCGCAGGTGACCAACCCCGCGATCGATCCGATCCGCGAGGAGCTGGTCATGTCGCTGGTCAGCTTCATCGGGCCGAAGCCGAATCTGCTCGGCATCGACGAGATGAACCCGCCGCTGCGCCTGGAGGTGAGCCAGCCGGTGCTCGACTTCGACCAGATGGAGACCATCCGGCACATCGAGAAGTACACCGACGGCAAGTTCAGGAGCTGCGAGCTCGACATCACCTACCCGGTCGCCTGGGGCAAGGAGGCGGTGGAGGCGCGGCTCGCGAGTCTGTGCGCCCAGGCCGAGGACGCGGTCCGCTCGGGCTACAGCATCCTCGTCATTTCCGACCGCAAGATGGACCGGCAGCGCGTCGCGATCCCCGCGCTGCTCGCGCTTTCGGCGATCCACCAGCATCTCACCGGCAACGGCCTGCGCACGTCCACCGGCCTCGTGGTCGAGACCGGATCGGCGCGCGAGGTCCATCACTTCGCGCTGCTCGGCGGCTACGGCGCCGAGGCGGTGCACCCGTACCTCGCGTTCGAGACCCTGCTCGACCTGAAGGGCCTCGTGGCCGAGGACAAGGACGGAAAGAAGGCCTGCAGGAACTTCATCAAGGCGGTCGGCAAGGGCCTGCGCAAGGTGATGTCCAAGATGGGCATCTCGACCTACATGTCGTACACCGGTGCGCAGCAGTTCGAGGCGGTGGGCCTGCGCCGGAGCTTCGTCGACAAGTACTTCGCCGGCACCACGACGACCGTCGAGGGCATCGGCGTCTTCGAGGTCGCCGAGGAAGCGCTGCGCATCCACGGCACGGCCTTCGGCGAGGATCCGGTCCTCGCCCACACGCTCGACGCCGGCGGCGAGTATGCGTATCGCGTTCGCGGCGAAGAGCACATGTGGACGCCCGACGCGATCGCCAAGCTCCAGCACTCGACGCGCGACAAGAGCTACGCGACCTACAAGGAGTACGCGCAGATCATCAACGACCAGTCGCGCCGGCACATGACGCTGCGCGGGCTGTTCGAGTTCCGCTTCGACGCGGCGCAACCGGTCCCGATCGAGGAGGTCGAGCCGGCCGCGGAGATCGTCAAGCGCTTCGCGACCGGCGCCATGTCGCTCGGCTCGATCTCCACCGAGGCGCACACGACCCTCGCGGTCGCGATGAACCGCATCGGCGGCAAGTCGAACACCGGCGAGGGCGGCGAGGACCGCAAGCGCTTCGCCCCGGTGCGGGCGGGCGAGACGCTCGCCTCGCGCCTCGGCAAGGGGCGCGTCGAACGCGACCTGCCGCTCCAGCCCGGCGATTCGCTGAAGTCGAAGATCAAGCAGGTCGCCTCGGGGCGCTTCGGCGTGACCGCCGAGTACCTCGCCTCGGCCGAGCAGATCCAGATCAAGATCGCGCAGGGCGCGAAGCCCGGCGAGGGCGGGCAGCTGCCGGGCCGCAAGGTGTCGGAGTACATCGCGGAGCTGCGCTACTCGACCCCGGGCGTGGAGCTCATCTCGCCGCCGCCGCACCACGACATCTACTCGATCGAGGACCTGGCGCAGCTCATCCACGACCTGAAGAACTCGAACCCGAACGCGTCGATCAGCGTGAAGCTCGTGTCCGAGATCGGCGTCGGCACGATCGCCGCGGGCGTGTCGAAGGCGAAGGCGGACCACGTCACCATCTCGGGTCACGACGGCGGCACGGGCGCCTCGCCCTGGTCGTCGATCAAGCACGCCGGCACGCCGTGGGAGCTCGGGCTCGCCGAGACGCAGCAGACCCTGGTGCTCAATCGCCTGCGCGGTCGGATCGCGGTGCAGGTGGACGGCCAGATGAAGACCGGTCGCGACGTCGCGATTGGCGCGATGCTCGGCGCCGACGAGTTCGGTTTCGCGACCGCGCCGCTCGTCGTCGCCGGCTGCATCATGATGCGCAAGTGCCACCTCAACACCTGCCCGGTGGGCGTGGCCACGCAGGACCCGGTGCTGCGCAAGAAGTTCCGCGGCCAGCCGGAGCACGTCATCAACTTCTTCTTCTTCGTCGCCGAGGAGCTGCGCGAGATCATGGCGCGGCTCGGGGCGCGGAAGCTCACCGACCTCATCGGCCGCTCCGACCTCCTCGACATGAAGAGGGGCATCGAGCACTGGAAGGCGCGCGGTCTCGACTTCAGCCGCGTCTTCCGGCGCCCGCAGGTCGGTCCCGAGGTGGCGACCTGGCACAGCGAGACGCAGGACCACGGCCTCGACAAGGCGCTCGACAACCGGCTGATCGAGCTCGCCGAGCCCGCGCTCGAGCGGCGCGAGAAGGTCACGATCGAAACGCCGATCCGGAACATCAACCGCACTGCCGGGACGATGCTCTCCCACGAGATCGCGCGGCGCTACGGGCACGAGGGGCTGCCCGACGATACGATCCACGTGCGGCTCGCAGGCTCGGCCGGGCAGAGCTTCGGCGCGTTCCTGGCGAAGGGCGTCTGGCTCGATCTCCGCGGCGACACGAACGACTACTGCGGCAAGGGCCTGTCCGGCGGGCGCATCAGCGTGCAGCCCAGTCCCAAGTTCCGCGGCGAGCCGACCGAGAACATCATCACCGGCAACGTCGTCCTCTACGGGGCGATCGCGGGCGGCGCCTACTTCCGCGGCGTCGCGGGCGAGCGCTTCGCCGTGCGCAACTCCGGCGCGCACGCGGTGGTCGAGGGCGTGGGCGACCATGGTTGCGAGTACATGACCGGCGGCACCGTCGTCGTGCTCGGGCAGACCGGGCGGAACTTCGCGGCGGGCATGTCCGGCGGGATCGCGTACGTGCTCGACCTCGACGGCACCTTCGCGAAAAAGTGCAATGCCTCGATGGTCGACCTCGAGCCGGTCCTGTCCGAGGCCGAGCAGCAGGGCAAGCTCGTACGCGACGTGTGGCACATGGGGCACGCGGACGAGGCGATCCTGAAGCGGCTCGTCGAGAACCACGCCAAGTACACCGACAGCAAGCGGGCGCGGGAAGTGCTCGCCGACTGGGCCGGCTACCGCACGAAGTTCGTCAAGGTGTTTCCGAAGGAGTACCGCCGCGCGCTCGCCGAGAACGCGGCCGCTTCGCGCAAGGCCGTCGCATAGGGCGCACGCATGGGCAAGGTCACCGGATTTCTCGAGTATCAGCGCCTGCAGGAGGCGGCCGAGGCGCCCGAGGCGCGCAAGAAGCACTGGCGCGAGTTCGTCGCGCATCTCACCGACGAGGAAGCGAAGGTCCAGGGCGCGCGCTGCATGGACTGCGGCATCCCGTTCTGCATGAGCGGCTGCCCGGTCAACAACATCATCCCGGACTTCAACGACCTCGTATACCGGCAGGACTGGCAGCGCGCGATCGAGACGCTGCACTCGACGAACAACTTCCCCGAGTTCACCGGCCGCATCTGCCCGGCGCCGTGCGAGGAGGCGTGCACGCTGCGCATCAACAACGACGCGGTCGGCATCAAGTCGATCGAGCACGCGATCATCGACAAGGCGTGGGGCGAGGGCTGGGTGCTGCCCGAGCCGCCCGAGCACAAGACCGGCCGGAAGGTCGCGGTCGTCGGCTCCGGCCCCGCCGGCCTCGCGTGCGCGCAGCAGCTCGCGCGCGCCGGACACGACGTGGTGGTGTTCGAGAAGAACGACCGCGTCGGCGGGCTGCTCCGCTACGGCATTCCCGACTTCAAGCTGGAGAAGTGGCTGATCGACCGGCGGCTCGAGCAGCTGCGCGCCGAGGGCGTCGAGTTCCGCACCCGCGTGTTCGTCGGCAAGGCGGCGCCCGCCGGCGGGATCGCGAACGACGCGAAGAAGTCGGTGAGCCCGGAGCAGCTGATCGCCCAGTTCGACGCGGTCGTGCTGACCGGGGGCGCCGAGCAGCCGCGCGATCTCCCGATCCCGGGGCGCGACCTCGACGGCGTGCACTTCGCGATGGAGTTCCTGCCGCTGCAGAACCGCCGCGTCGCCGGCGACAAGGGCGTGCGCGAGCTGTGGGCGACCGGCAAGCACGTCGTGGTGATCGGCGGCGGCGACACCGGGTCCGACTGCGTCGGCACGTCCAATCGCCATGGCGCGAAGTCGGTCACGCAGTTCGAGCTCCTGCCGATGCCGCCGGACGCGGACCAGAACCCGGTGTGGCCGTACTGGCCGGTGCGGCTGCGCACCTCGTCGTCGCACGAGGAGGGCTGCCAGCGCGACTGGGCGGTGACGACGAAGTCGTTCCGCGGCGAAAACGGCCGAGTGCGTTCGCTCGTCGCCGCGCGCGTGAAGTGGGAGAAGGACGCCGCAAGCGGCCAGACGAAGATGGTGGAGGTGCCGGGGACCGAGTTCGAGCTGCCCGCCGACCTCGTGCTGCTCGCCATGGGCTTCACCGGCCCGGTGGGCGGCGTGCTCGACGCCTTCGGCGTCGCGAAGGACGCGCGCGGCAATGCCGCTGCGACCACCGACGGCGCCGGCTGCTACGCGACTTCGGTGCCGAAGGTCTTCGCCGCGGGCGACCTGCGCCGCGGCCAGTCGCTCGTCGTGTGGGCGATTCGCGAAGGGCGGCAGTGCGCGCGTGCGGTGGATGAGTTCCTCATGGGAAAGTCCGAGCTGCCGCGCTGACGCGATCCCGCGAAACGAGAACGGCGCCTTGCGGCGCCGTTCTTTTTCGTGGGGCGCTGGCTACTGCTGCAGCGGCGTGGGCCGCGCGCGCGGCGCCGGCCGCGGCGGCGGCGGCGCCGACGATTCGGGGACCGGAACGTACTGGGCGCCGACGCCGCCCGGCCCGGGCGTGATGATCACGCCGCCGGGCGAAGCCGGCTGATACCCGGCGCCGATGCCGCCCGGGCCCGGTCCGACGACCACGCCGCCAGGCGGGGGCCGCAGATACGGCCCGGTGACCCCGCCGCTTTCGGCGAAGCGGGGCGTGGGCCGATACGTGGCGGGCGGGACCTGCGGCCGTCCGGGCGCACCGATCGGCGGCCGCACCACGGGCGGGTATGCGTAGTAGTCATAGCCAGGGGCGAACGCCCCACGGTTCGGGTCGTCGCAGTCGACGCGCCGCTCCGCGCGGCACTGCTCGATCCAGCGGCGCTGCGCCTCGTAGGCGGCCGCGTCCTGCTGGGCGGCGGCCTGGCGCTGCGCGGCGGCCTCGCGCTCCAGCTGCTCGACCCGCCGGCGCAGGGCAGGGTCGGCCGCGCCCGTGTCGTCGCGGCGCGCTTCCGGGGTCGGGACGGTCGTGACGCGACCGGCGTCCTCGTTCAGCTTGACCGCGTTCCTGCCCTTCGGCGGGGGCGAGCTCGAGTAGTTGACGACGCCCTTGTCGTCGACCCACTTGTACACCTGCGCGTGCGCGCCCGGCACGACGAGGAGCGCGCCGGCGAGCATGACGAGGAGCGGCGGATGGCCCATTTCCGAATTACGCACGATACCCCTGTCCGGATGACAACCGCCACTGCGGCTACAGCATTCGCCGTCTGATTCCCGGCACCACGACCTCGGTGGCGATCACGACGACGAAGATCGCCAGCAGCACCGTCGCCACACGATCCCATTGAAACAGATTCAGGGCGGTGTCGAGCGCCATCCCGATTCCGCCGGCGCCCACCAGGCCCAGCACCGCCGACTCGCGCACGTTGATGTCCCACCGGAAGAGCACGATCGACCAGACGGCATGACGTTAAGTGCCGCAAGAGCGCATGCGGCGCGAATGTTACGAATCGTGGCATCCGTGCGAAGTTCTACGCGCTGGCGGTTGCGGATTGCGGGTTCCTTGCTAACATCCGGACGCCAAAGGGAGTTTCGTCTCTGTGAACGTCGTCATCCTGGCCGCCGGCCAGGGCAAGCGGATGCACTCCGACCTGCCGAAGGTCCTCCATCCCCTCGCCGGCCGCCCGCTTCTCGCGCACGTCCTCGCCACCGCCCGTGCGCTGGCGCCCGCGCGCATCTGCGTCGTGTACGGCCACGGCGGCGAGCGGGTGCGCGAGGCGCTCGCCGACGACGCCGTCGCGTGGGTGCGGCAGGCGCCGCAGCTCGGTACCGGCCACGCGCTCCTGCAGGCGCTGCCGCAGCTCGGTCCCGCGGTGCAGACGCTCGTGCTCTACGGCGACGTGCCGCTGACGCGCGCCGGCACGCTCGCGCGCCTGCGCGAGGCGGCGGGCGACGGCATGGCGGTGCTCACCGTCGAGCTCGACGATCCGACCGGCTACGGCCGCATCGTGCGCGCAGGCGGCGCGGTGAGGCGGATCGTCGAGGAGAAGGACGCGAGCCCCGCCGAACGCGCGCTGCGCGAGGTCAACACCGGCATCATGGTGCTGCCGACCGCGCGCCTCGCGGACTGGCTCGGACGCCTGCGCGACGACAACGCGCAGCGCGAGTACTACCTGACCGACGTCGTCGCGCTCGCGGTGGCCGACGGGGTGAGCGTGCGCGCCGCGCAGCCCGACGCGGTCGCCGAGACGATGGGCGTCAACTCCAAGGCGCAGCTCGCGACGCTCGAGCGCATCCACCAGCGCATGACGGCCGACGCGCTGATGGAGCGCGGCGCATCGCTCGCCGACCCCGCGCGCATCGACGTGCGCGGGCGGCTCGAGTGCGGCCGCGACGTCGCGATCGACGTGAATTGCGTGTTCGAGGGCGAGGTCGTGCTCGGCGACCGCGTCGCCATCGGCGCCAACTGCGTGCTGCGGAACGCGCGCGTCGCGGCGGATACGCGCCTCGAGCCGTTCTGCCACGTCGAGGAGGCGGACATCGGCACCGGATGCCGCATCGGTCCCTACGCGCGCCTGCGGCCGGGCACGAAGCTCGCCGAGGAGGTGCACGTCGGCAACTTCGTCGAGGTGAAGGCGAGCACTTTCGGCGCGCGCTCGAAGGCGAACCACCTCGCGTACGTCGGCGACAGCGCGGTGGGCCGCGACGTGAACGTCGGGGCTGGCACGATCACCTGCAACTACGACGGCGCCTTCAAGCACCGCACCGTGATCGAGGACGAGGTCTTCATCGGTTCGGACACCCAGCTCGTCGCGCCGGTCACGGTCGGGCGCGGCGCAACCATCGCCGCGGGCACGACGGTGTGGAAGGACGTCCCGCCGGGCACGCTTGCGCTGAACGAGAAGACGCAGGTCGCGCGCGACGGTTACCAGCGACCCAGAAAGAAGAAGTAGCCATGTGCGGCATCGTCGGCGCAATCGCCGCCCGTAACGTCGTCCCCATCCTCGTCGAGGGGCTGAAGCGGCTCGAATACCGCGGCTACGACTCCGCCGGCATCGCGGTGCTGAACGGCGGCATCAAGCGCGTTCGCCGCGTGGGGCGCGTGGCGGAGATGGAAGCCGCCGCGCAGGCCGACGGCCTGCAGGGCGGGCTCGGCATCGGCCACACGCGCTGGGCTACGCATGGCGGCGTGACCGAGCCGAACGCGCACCCGCACGTCTCGAACGGCGAGATCGCGGTGGTGCACAACGGCATCATCGAGAACCACGACGAGCAGCGCACGCGGCTCATGGGCCTCGGCTACGCCTTCGAGTCGCAGACCGACACCGAGGTGATCGCGCACCTGATGCACCACTACTTCGCCGCGACGCGCAACCTGCTCCAGGCGACGCAGAAGGCCGTGCACGACCTCGTGGGCGCGTACGCGATCGCGGTGGTGTCGCTCAAGTCGCCCGAGGTGATGACCTGCGCGCGGGTCGGCTGCCCGCTGCTCGTTGGCCTGGGCGAAGGCGAGAACTTCGTGGCCTCCGACGTCTCGGCGGTGCTGTCGTCCACGCGCCGCGTGATCTACCTGGACGAGGGCGACGTCGCGGAGGTGGCGCGCGGCGGCGTGCGCGTGTTCGACCGCGACGGCAAGCCGGTCGAGCGCAAGGTGCACGTGTCGGACGTCTCGCTCGCCTCGCTCGAGCTCGGGCCCTACAGCCACTTCATGCAGAAGGAGATCCACGAGCAGCCCAAGGCGCTCTCGGACTCGCTCGAGCCGATCCTCGACGACGGCGTGACGCCGCTCCTCTTCGGGCCGGACGCGGAGCGCGTCCTGCGCGAGGTGGAAGGCGTGCAGATCCTCGCCTGCGGGACGAGCTACTACGCCGGGTCGGTCGCGCGCTACTGGCTCGAGTCGATCGCGAAGGTGCCGACCGCGGTCGAGATCGCGAGCGAGTACCGCTACCGCGACGTGGTGCCCAACCCGAAGCACCTCGTCGTGACGATTTCGCAGTCGGGCGAGACGCTCGACACGATGGAGGCGCTCAAGCGCGCGAAGGAGCTCGGGCACGACCGCACGCTCGCGATCTGCAACGTGCGCGAGAGCGCGATCCCGCGCGCCTCGCGGCTCGTCTTCTACACCCGCGCCGGCGCGGAGATCGGGGTCGCCTCGACCAAGGCGTTCACGACCCAGCTCGCGGCGCTCTTCACGCTGACGCTCGTCCTCGCGAAGCTGAAGGGACGGCTGACCGCCGGCGAGGAGGCCGCGCACATCGACGCGCTGCGCCACCTGCCCGGCAACGTGCAGCACGCGCTGAACCTGGAGCCCCAGATCCGCGCGTGGTCCGAGCGCTTCGCGCAGAAGCCGGACGCGCTCTTCCTCGGCCGGGGCATCCACTACCCGATCGCGCTCGAGGGTGCGCTGAAGCTCAAGGAGATCTCGTACATCCACGCCGAGGCGTACCCGGCGGGCGAGCTCAAGCACGGCCCGCTCGCGCTCGTGGACGAGAACATGCCGGTAGTGGTGATCGCCCCGAACGACGCGCTGCTCGAGAAGGTGAAGTCGAACATGCAGGAGGTGCGCGCACGCAAGGGCGAGCTCTACGTGTTCACCGACGCCGACAGCCACTTCGCCGAGAGCGAAGGCGTGCACGTCATCCGCACTCCGCGCCACGTCGGCGTGCTCTCGCCGATCGTGCACTCGATCCCGGTGCAACTGCTCGCCTACAACACCGCGCTCGCCCGCGGTACGGATGTGGACAAGCCACGGAACCTCGCTAAAGCGGTCACCGTCGAGTAGGAGAAGACCCTACCGCACGCGTAATTTGACCGACATCAACGCCGCAGGGCCGTCCCCCGCCTAGCCTCGATGCGGTGGCGGCGAGCGGGAGGTCCCGGCGATGGCCGAATACCAGGGCTGCGAGATCCCCGAGGATCTCTGGTACGACCTCGACTACTGCTGGGTGAAGCCGCTCGGCGACGGCGTCTTCCGGGTCGGGCTCACCGATCCCTCGCAGACGATGGCCGGGCGGCTCCAGTACGTGACCTTTCGCGCAGCGGGCACGCACCGCGCCCGCCGGAAGCCGCTCGCGCGGCTCGAGTCGGGCAAGTGGGCCGGGGGCGTGCCGGCGCCGTTCGACGGGACGATCGTCGCCTGCAACGACCGGCTGCTCGAGACGCCGCACCTCGTGAACATCGCGCCGTACACCGAAGCCTGGATCGTCGACCTGCGCGCCGACGATCCGGCTCATGCGCTGGACGGGCTCGTTACCGGCCCCGCCGCGGTCGAAGGGCTGCGCGCGTGGATCGACCGCTACGGGGTCGTGTGCATGCGGTGCGCGGAGTGAGGCCGCGATGAGAGTCGAGCTGCTCGTCTCCCACTGGTGCCCGACCTGCCCCGCCGCCGAGGCGGTCTGGCGGCAGGTCGCGGCCGAGCGCGCGATCGACTTCGCCGTCGTGGACGTCTCGAAGCCGGAGGGGCGGGAGATCGTCTCGAAGCTCAACGTCCGGTCGGTGCCCTCGACCGTGATAGACGGGGTGCTGCAGGCGGTCGGCGTTCCGTCGGTCGAGGCCGCCCGGGGGCTCGTCGCCGCGGCGCCGCCCCGTGCCGCCGCGTCGGCCGCGCCGCCACGCGAGGCGCGCCTGGCGTCGCCGCCGATCGATGTGCGCGCCGCGCTCCGCCTCCTCGGCCGCGTCCCGCATCGCTTCTTCTTCCTCCTCGGCGCGGTGCAGGCCGTCGCGGTGATGGCCTGGTGGCTGCTCGATCTCGGGGGACGGTACGCGGGGCTCTACGCCCCGATCGCCTGGACCGTGCCGCCGCCCTGGGGCCACGCGTTCCTCCTGACCTACACGGTCTTCCCGTTCTTCATGTTCGGCTTCCTGATGACCGCGATGCCCAACTGGACCGGCGAGGCGATGCCCCACCGCGCGCATCTCTACGCCGGGCTGCCGATGGCGCTCGGCGTCGTCCTCGTCTACGCCGGGTTCGCGACCGACGCGCGTGTCGCGCTCGCCGGCGTCGCGCTGCTCGTCGCCGGCTGGCTCGCCGGCGTGGGCATTCTCGCGAGCGTGGTCGCCGCAAACCGCGGACGCGACCCGTTCGCGGTCTGGCTCACGGCGCTGATGGGCGTCGGCGCGCTGTCGGCCGCCGCGTTCGGCGCGTGGCTCGCCACCGACGAGACGCTCTACGCGACCGTGTCGCGCCACGCGGGCATCTGGCTCTTTCTCGTGCCGATCTTCCTGACGATCGAGCACCGCCTCGTCCCGTTCTTCTCCAGCCGGGCGATCGAGGGATACGCGCTGTTCAGGCCCAAGTGGTCGCTGCCGCTGCTCGGCGCCGCGGCGGCGGCACACTTCGCGCTCGAGCTTGCCGAGGCGCGCGCGTGGCTCTGGGTCGTGGACGTGCCGATGGCGGCCTGGGTCGGCTTCCTGGCGGTGAAATGGGGCCTCAAGGGCAGCTTCCGCGCGCGGCTCCTCGTCATGCTGCACCTGGGCGTCGTCGCCGCTGCGACTGCGCTCGCGCTCTACGCGCTCGACAGCCTCGCCGCCGCGGCCGGACGGGCGGGGGCGCTCGGCCTCGCCCCGCTGCACGCGCTCACGATCGGCTACTTCGCCGCCACCACCGTCGCGATGGTCTCGCGCGTGTCCCTCGGCCACTCCGGCCGGGCGCTGGAAGCCGATGCGCTGACGTGGTGGGCATTCCTCGGGATCCTTGCGACGGCCGGCGTACGCGCGATCGCGGACCTCTGGTTCGTACCGCCGGCGCTGCGACTCTGGCTCTCGGTCGCGGCCGCCGTGCTGTGGCTCGCCGTGTTCGTGCCGTGGGCCGCGCGCTACGTCCCGATCTACCTGCGCCCGCGCGCGGACGGACGTCCCGGCTGACGCGCACCGCCCGCATGCGGATAATCCGCGCGTGGCCGCCCGCCTGACCGTCTCGCTGACGCGCGTACTCGTCGCCCTGTTCGCCGCCGCCGCGCTGCCCGTCGTCGCGCAGGAGTGGCGCTACGACGGCACCGAGCTCGCCCAGTTCGCCGCGGACTACGAGCGGCTCCGGGACGCCGGCGGCGGCACGCTCGACCCGAGCCTCTCGGCGCGCGTCGGGTACTTCACCGGCTTCGTCCTCGGGGTCGCCCGGGCGAATGCGGACCGCGGCTGGTACTGCCTGCCCGAGTCGCTGCAGGCCGGCCAGATGTGGGATGCGGTGGCGCTGTTCCTGCGCACCTACCCGACGCTCGCGCAGGCGAAGCCGAGCACGCTCGTGAACGGCGCGCTCGCGAAGAGCTTTCCCTGCAGCGAGGCCGACCGGGCCGCGAGGAAGCCGGTCGAGAAGCCGCGCCCCAGGCCGAAGGCGCAGGCGAAGCCGGCGACCTGACCCTCAGGGTTTGAGCGCGAGCGCCCCCAGGTCGCGCTCGAGCCGGGAAAGCACGTTCGCGAGGGCTTCGTTGTACCCCTTCGCGATCGTCGCCGGCGCGGCGTCGGCGAGCGCCACGCGCTCGCTGTAGCGGCGGTCGAGGGCGATCTCGCGGCTGCTCGCCGCCCGCACGAGGTACACCTGAACGTCCAGCACCGCGGCGGGCTGCTGCCCGTCGCGCAGGTCGCCATAGAGCGCCAGTACCGCGCCTTCCAAGGCATACGGCGCGTCCGCCGAGATGCCGGGCTCGAGCACCGAGCCGAAGCGCCCCGACGCCTTCAGCCAGTCGGCCACGGCGGCCGTGACCAGTTCGCCCGGTCCCGCCGCGAACCCGTGGTAGAAGTCCGCGACGAGCTGCCCGTCGGCCTTGCGGTAGAGGAACTCCCGCCCGTCGTAGGGGGCGGCGACCCGGAAGGGCCGGACCTTGAGCGCGACGGCGCCGGGCGCGCCGGCCGCGGTCGACGCGCGCGGGGGGGCGAGATCGAAGGCCGCGCGCTCGACCGGCGGGCGGGTGAACGAGCAGGCGGCGAGGCTGGCCGCGACGGCGGCGGCCAGCAGGATCGGGGTCACGCGCATCGTCACTGTCCTCCCTGGCCGACCGGCCGGGGCGCATCGCTGAGGATCCCGCCGGGGTAGCGCTTCAGGCTCTCGGTGAGGTCGCGCAGGTTCTCGGAGAGCCGCCGCAGGTTGGTGAGCGCGGCGGCGATGTCGGCGTCGCTGCCCGCGGTCAGCTCGTCGAGGCGGCGCAGGATCCGGTCGGCGTTCGCGAGCGCGCTCTTGAGGTGCGGACCGTCGAGCGCCTCGCGCACGCCCGCGGCTGCGGCCGCGACGTCCTCGGGCAGCTTGTCGAGCTTCGGGCTGGCGAGGAGCTCGCGCGCGCGGGCGGACGCGGCGGCGAGGTCGCGCAGCGTCTGCCCGATCTCCGGCGAGGTGAGCACCGTGTTGAGCTGCACCGCCGCGGCCCGCATGTCCTTCAGCGCGGCGTCCGCGTTGGCCGCGAGCTTGTCGATCGGCGCCTGCTCGAGCTTCGCGTTCGCGCTGTTGAGCAGCCGCTGGAGGTCGGCGACCACGGCCTCCACGTCGAGGCGGTCGAGCTTCACGAGGAAGTTCTGCGCGCCGCGCACGATCTGGTTGTAGCTCGACGGCGCGGAGGGGATGTAGAGGTTGCGCGGCGTCCAGTCGATCGGCAGCGGTGGCGGCGCGCCCTCGACGAGGTCGATCTCGAGGTAGGCGGTGCCGGTGATCCCGACCGGCGCGATGCGCACGCGCAGCCCCCGCTCGATCGCCTGCTGCAGCCGCTCGGGGTCGGACTCCGCCGCGAAGCCGAAGAGCGCCGGGTCCACCTCGCTCTCGACCAGCACGTAGGGCCTGCGCTGGGAGCGCGGCAGGTCCTGCTCGTAGCGCCCGAACGTGAAGGTGATGTTCGTCACCCGGCCGAGCTGCACGCCGCGGTACTTGACCGCCGAGCCGCTGTCGAGGCCCTGCACCGACTCGTTGAAGTAGGTCTCGAGCACGGTCGTCTGCCGGAAGAGCTGGCCCGCCGAGAGGGCGAGCACGAGCGCGACGAACACCGCGATCGCCGCGAGGATGAAAAGTCCCAGCCGGAAGTAGTTGGCTTGCTGGCTCATTCGTTCCCTAGGCTGCGGCCTCGGATTCGCTCGCTTCGCGGTTGAAGAACTGGCGCACGCGCGGGTTCGGGCTGTGGTCGCGCAGGTCCGCCGGCCGGCCCTCGGCGATGATGCCCTTCGCGCGCTTGTCGAGCATGATGCAGCGGTCGGCGATCGCGAAGATGCTCGGCAGCTCGTGGGTGATCACGACGAACGTGATGCCGAGGCTGTCGGAGAGCCGCAGCACCAGCTCGTCGAGCTCGGCCGAGGTCACCGGGTCGAGGCCGCCCGAGGGCTCGTCGAGGAACACGATCTCCGGGTCGAGCGCGAGCGCGCGCGCGATCGCCGCGCGCTTCATCATCCCGCCGCTGATCTCCGAGGGCGTGCGGTGGCCCGCCCCGCCGAGGTTCACCAGCCGCAGCTTGGTCTCCGCGATCAGGTCCATCGCCTCGTCGGGAAGATCGGTGTACTCCTCGAGCGGCAGGCGGATGTTCTCGCGCAGCGTCATGTTCCCGAACAGCGCGCCGAGCTGGTACATCACCCCGAAGCGCTTGAGGATCGCCAGCCGGCGCGCCCCGTGCGAAGTGGCGATGTCCTCGCCCCCGATCAGCACGCGCCCGGCGAGCGGGCGGTACAGGCCGATCATGTGCTTGAGGAGCACCGTCTTGCCGCACCCGGAGCCGCCGAGGATCGCGAACACCTCGCCGCGCCGGACCTCGAACGACACGTTCTCGTGCACGATGAAGTCGCCGAAGCCGGTCTTCAGGTTCTCGACGCGGATCACCGCGTCCGGCGGGGCGGCTGCGCTCATATGCCGAGGTAGTAGTACACGACCGCGAACACGCCGTCCACGAACACGATCATGATGATCCCGCTCACCACGGCGCTTGTGGCGGCGATGCCGACGGCCGAGGCGCCGGTCTCGGTCTGCAGCCCGCGCAGGCAGCCGATGCCGGCGATCAGCACGCCGAAGACGACCGCCTTCGCGAGCCCGCCCATGAAGTCCCCGAGCGTCGCGAAGCTCATCGCCTGCTTGTAGTAGGTCGCGATCGGGATCTCGAAGGTCAGCATCACGAGCGCGCCGCCGACGAGCCCGATCAGGTCGGAGAACACGACGAGCGGCACGGTCATCGCCGTGGCCGCCAGGACGCGCGTGACCACCAGGAACTTGACCGGGTCGAGGCCCATGGTCGTGAGGGCGTCGATCTCCTGGTTCACCTTCATCGTGCCGATCTCCGCGGCGAAGGCGGCCCCCGAGCGCCCCGCGAGCAGGATCGCGGTCATGAGCGGGCCGAGCTCGCGCAGGATCGAGAGCGACAGCAGGTTCGCGACGAAGATCTCGGCGCCGAACTGCTTCATCGCGATCGCCGACTGGAACGCGAGGATCACCCCCATCAGGAACCCGATCAGCAGGACGATCGGCAGGGCGTTCACGCCCGCTTCCTCGGCGACGTACAGGATGTCGCGCCAGCGCAGCATGCGCGGGTGGGCGAGCGCGTGGACGAGCGCTGCGGAGGCCTCGCCGAGGAACGCGACCAGTCCGCGCAGGTCGGCCCAGAGCTGCTCGCCGGCGATCCCGGCGCGCTCGATGATGCCCGGGCGAGGCGGTGCGGCCGACGTTTCGACGAACGACTTCGGGTCGAACTGGTCGAGCAGCCGGTGGAAGCGCTCGGCGAGGCCTTCGATGTGCACGTCCGCGCCCGCGGGGCGCGGCTGGCGCAGCAGGTCCAGCAGGAGGCCCACGCCCGCCCCGTCGCAGTAGTCGACGGCCGAGCAGTCCACCGTCACGGGCGTGTTCGGATGCTTGGTGAGCGCGGCGCGTGCGTCGCGCCACAGCCGGCCGACCGAGTAGGCGTCGAGCCGGCCGGCGAGCGCGAGGGTCGCGCTGCCGGCGGTTTCGTTCAGGGCGAGGGACGCCTTCACGCCGTCGCGCCGGACCGCTGCGCGGGCCGCGCCGCGGCCCGGGCGCTCACTCCGGGTACGAGTTCAGCCCGAACATGATGACGAGCGCGGGGCTCGGCGCCACGTTCGGACCGAAGGTCCGGCGGAACACTTCCACGATCGCGTCGCTCGCGTAGATCTGCGCGAGGGCGCGGTTCACCGCAAGACGGAAGTTCGCGTCGCCCCGCGGCAGCACGATCCCGTAGGGCTCGAAGCCGAGGTCGTCGGCGAGCAGCTCGTACTGCGACGGGTCCTTCACCTTGCCGGCGAGCCCGACGAGCAGGATCTTGTCGCTCGCGAGCGCGTCGACGGTGCCCGCCTCGAGCGCGGCGATGCCCTCGTCGCGGTTCTTCACCGAGACGACCGAGGCGCTGACGAGCTGCTTCTTGAGCGCGTTCTGCAGCGCCTTCTCGTTCGTGGTGCCGGGAACGACCGCGATCTTCTTGCCGGCGAGCCCGCCGAGCGCCTTGGCGCCGGAGCTCTTGCGCACCAGCAGCCCGGTGGTGTCCACGAAGATCGGGCTGGAGAAGTCCACCTGCTCCATGCGCGAGAGCGTCGCGGTGGTCGAGCCGCACTCCATGTGCGCCTCGCCCTTGCGCACGAGGTCCATGCGGTTCTGCGAGGTCGCCGCGACCCACTTCACCGCGAGCGGCTGGGTCTTGAGCTGCTGCTCGAGGCTCGCGACGACGCGCTTGCAGAGCTCCACCGAGTAGCCGGCCGGCTGCTTGTTCTCCTCGAACGAGAAGGGCAGGGCGTCGGTGCGATAGGCGATGGTGATCGACTTCCCGTCGCGGATCTTCTTCAGCGTGTCGGGGGCGCCCTGCGCCTGGGCGAGCGCCGGAGCGGCGAGGAGGGCGAGGACGATTGCGAGGCGCTTCACGGGTTTCTTCTCCTTTTGTCGGCGAGGGACCGAGGATATACGCGTCGTGGAACGGGCGCCATCGCCCGGCCGGCCGTCCGACCCGCTAACCGGGCGCCGCGCCCCGCAGGCGCTGCCCTTCGGTGCGCGAGACGACCTCGACGCGCAGCGGCCCGCCCGCGTCCACGTGCACGTCGCGCTGCGGGAACGGTATCGCGATGCCCGCCTCCGCGAGCGCCTTCTCGGTCATGAAGCGCAGGTCGCTCGCGATCAGGCGGCTGTCCGCGCCCTTCGCGTAGTCGATCCAGAACTCGAGGCTGAACGCGAGCCCGTCGGCCCCGAAGTCCTCGAAGATGACGCGCGGGGCCGGGTCCTTGAGCACCTGTCCGTGGCGCTCGGCGACGCCGAGGAGGGTGTCGGCGACCTTGCGCGTGTCCGAGCCGTACGCGACGCCGACCTTGACCGACCGCCGCACGCGCGGGCTCGAGTAGGTCCAGTTCGTCACGTTCGACTCGACGAAGGTGGAGTTCGGCACCAGCGTCTCGATCCCGTCGGCGGTGCGGATCGTGGACGAACGGATGCTGATGTTGGTGACGGTGCCGACGATCTCGCCGATCTGCACGATGTCGCCGACTTTCAGCGGCCGTTCGACCAGCAGCATCACGCCGCTGATGAAGTTCTTGATCATCACCTGCGCGCCGAAGCCGAAGCCGATCGCGAGCGCGCCGCCGAGGAACGCGAACACGGTGAGGGGGATCTTCACGAGGTCTAACGCGAGCACGAAGAGCACCGCCACCAGGATCACCTGCAGCCAGCGCCGCACGGTGCGCGCCGCCGCCGGCTCGGCCTTCAGGCGGCCGACCATCGTGCGCTCGAAGCGGCGCACCAGCCACGACACGAGGAGGTAGCCGAGGATCAGCAGCAGGACCGCGCCCACGCTCTTGCCGATCGTGACGCTGCGGGTCGAGGTGATCTTGCGCCCGTCGACCTCGACCGTGTCCTCGGCGGTGAAGAGCTCGAAATTCCAGACGGCGCGGCCGATCGATGCCGCGGCGTGCCCGGCGTCGAGCGCGTAGGCCCAGTAGGGCCGCGCGCCGCGCACGCCCTCGAACTCCTCCTTCCAGCGCTCGAGCGTTCCGCGCTCGCGGTTGACCGCCGCCTGCAGCCGCGCGTAGATCGCCTCGCGCTCGCGCCACGCGGCGAGGAGGTCGAGCGCCGCCGCCGCGTCCTCGGCGGCCCCGACCGCGAGCTGGTTCTCGGCCTGCGCGATGCGCCCGCGCACCACCGCGAGCTCGTTGGCGACGTACTCGCGCCACGGGTTGAGCTGCTTCAGGATGCCGACCACTCGCTCGTAGGTCGCGCGCTTCTTCGCCGGGTCGTTCGAGGCGGCGATCTCGAAGCGCGCCTCCCAGGTGGAGCGGCTGAAGCCGTTGACGTCGATCAGCGCCCGCAGCAGGTCGTAGCCGACGTCGGCGTTCTGCGCCTGGACGCTGCGCAGGTCGAGCACGCGTTCGAGCGCGGCGACGCGCGCCCCGCCGTCGGCCGGCGCGGCATTCCGCGCGGCGTCCAGCTCGGCCTGCGCGGCCGCGAGGGCCTTGCGTCGCGCCTGCCCGGTTGCGCGCGCCTGGGCCGCGTCGCGCTCGAGCGTGGTGCGCTCGGCGGCGAGCCGCGCGAGCACCCTGTCGAGGTCGGCGCGCGGGAAGGCGACCGCGGTGGTGGCGACCCGGAGCTGCTTGTCGAGGAACCCGAGCTCGTCGCGCGCCTCGCCCGCCTCTTCCGCGGCGAGCCGCCGCGCGACCTCGAAGAACGCGACCTGCGCGCCCTCGAGGCGCGCCCGCAGGTCGGCGGACTCGCGCTCGAAGGCGAGGCGGCCCCGCTCCCCGTTCGGGGCGTCGGTGGCGCGCTCGGCCGCCTGGCGCGCCGCCGCCTGTGCGCGGCTGAGCCGCTCGCGCGCCAGGTCCGACTGCTGCTCGATCAGCTTGGTCTTCGACTCCGCGGCCTCGAGGCGGTCGCGGGCCGCGGCCGCGGCGCCGCGCAGCTCGTCGACCAGGAGCAGCGAGTGCGGCGGCGGAGTGGGGAACCCGGTCCACGCGTCCGACTTGGCCGCGAGCTCCCCGCGCCGGCGCTTCGCCTCGGCGAGCAGCCGCTCGTTGTCGCGCGCCTGCTCGTAGGCGCGCACCATGCGTTCGAGGGACGTGCGCCGCTCGAGCAGGGCTTCGGGCGGCACGCCGGCCGGCACGCCCTCGCGCGTGGCGACCTGGCGCGCGACGCGGTCGAGCTCCGCGCGCACTTCGGCGACGCGCTGGTCGGGCGAAGTGCCGGGCGTACCCGACGGCTGGGCGGGGGCCGGCGCCTGCGCCTTCTTTGCCGGCGAGAGGGCGGGGAACGAGGGCGGGAGCGATTGCGCGGCGGCGAGGCCGGCGCAGCACGCCGCGGCGAGGAGGAGCGGGAGGCGCATGGCGAGGCGGCAAATGTAGCGCAGCGTGGTGCCGTCCGCCGGGCGTGGGCGAGGTCGGGAGGCACGAGTCCAGGCTCAAGGCGGCGTCTCCGGGCTTTACATTCGGCGCGTCGCTCGCGGTGGCGCGGATGAGCTGTGACGGACTATTCGCCCAGTACGACCTGTTGCTCGAAGCTCCTTCTGTCGCGTCGCGAATTGCGGTGTTGACGCGCGTGTAGCAAGCACCGATTCGGCACGGCGACGATCGGACGCGCAGGGGCGTCGATCATCCTTACATCTTCCTGACGTGGTCGCTCGCGTAGCACGCAGCAGTCGCTCTCGTAGCAACCGGGGGCGGCCGAAAGGCCGCCCTTTGTTTTTGCACCTGTTCGCCAGTGTCGGCCCGCTTTACCCTGGGCGGTCAGAAGTCCCGCCAGCCGCTCCCCCTCTGACAGCGAAAGCCCGCCAAATCAACCTTCTACGCCGCAACAGGGCAAATGGCGCAGGTCTTGCTCCGATTCATTTGCTATGACTGCGACCCGTGTAGACTCTAGCTCGCGTACCGCTCGGGGGCGGTCCGCAAAGCACCCGGAACAGGCTTCTATGAAAGAGTCGGTCCGCAAGCTCGTCGACCGGCTTCGTGGCCGGGGCGGCGGGTCGTCGGTCGCCCCAAAGACGACGACCCCCCCCAGCGAGTCCTCCCTCCCTTTCACCACCGACGGCCGCGAATTCAAGAGCGGCCTCACGGTCTTCGACGACCGGCCCCTGCGCTTCCGCAGCCTTACCATGGCGGAGGCGGGCGTTATCGACCTCGAGGAGCCCGGCGCCGAGCAGACGGCCTTCAAGATCCGCGTGGCGACGAAGCACGCCGGCTTCCGCCAGGCGGCCGGCACGCTGGTCGACAAGCGCTATGGCGATCGCGGCTACGAGACGAAGTCGACCCAGAAGCGCGATCCCCATCTCTTCAGCTTCGTCGCCTACGACGAGGGCAAGCTCGTCGGCACGGTCAGCATCCGCTTCGACTCCGACAAGGGCCTCTCGGCCGACGAGCTGTACAAGGACGAGATCGACGTGCTGCGCAAGGAGGGGTGCCGGGTCTGCGAATTCACCCGGCTCGCGGTCGATGAGCTGACGGTCAGCAAGCCGGTGCTCGCCGGGCTCTTCCACACCGCGTACCTCTACGCGGCCGCGGTCCACGGCTACAACTTCTCCGTGATCGAGGTGAACCCGCGGCACGTGGGGTTCTACCGCCGCGCGCTCGCCTTCGAGCCGATCGGCCCGGAGCGGCTCAACAAGCGCGTCAACGCGCCCGCCGTCCTGCTCTGCGCGGCGTTCGACACGATCGCCCAGGGGCTCAAGAAGTTCGGCGGCCGCCACGCGGAGTTTCCGAAGGAGCGCTCGCTCTTCCCCTACGGCTTCTCGCCGCAGGAAGAGGTCGGCATCCTGCAGCGGCTGAAAGACCTCGAGGCGCGCTAGCGGCGAGCGCGCGCGGCTAGAGCCGCTTGAGATAGTCGCGGGTGAAGATCTTGTCGTCGAGCTGGCGCAGCACCATCCCCGAGTACTCGAGCACCGACGCCTCGCCCTTGCGCAGCGCGTCCTCCATCACCAGCCGCGTCGGCCGCGGCCGGCCGGCCATCGTCTGGTAATTCTCGTAGCGCGCGGTCTTCAGCAGCCGGTCCGAGAGCGAGTAGAACTCGGCCTTGTGGGGGAAGAAGTCCTTCTGCTTCACCCAGTACAGCACGCGGTGGTAGGCGACCGAGCGGTCGACCGCGGTGAGCTCGAGGACGTAGTGGTCCTCGCCGTCGATCTTCTCGGTGCGCACGATCTTCGGCGCGTAGTCCCCGGAGAAGTTCGCGCGCGCGATGTCGCCGTTCGCGACCTGCCCGGTCAGGCGCTGCGCGAGCGAGAGCCGCACCGGCTGCGAGACGTTCGGCAGGAAGATCCACAGGTCGCGGCCCTTCATCAGCATGATCTGGCCGCGATCCACCGCCGGCTCCGTGATCATCACGATCGTGTTCTCGTTCCCTTTGGAGAGCACCCGGTATTGCCGCGTCTCGGTGACCTGGCCAGCGTTCGAGTTCGCGACCGCCACGTCGACCTGGAAGCCTTCGACGGGGAAGCGGATCTGGTCGGCCTTCTCGACGATATCTCTTGCAAATTTTTCTTCTTTATAAACATCAACTTGCGCATAGCTATTGAGAAAATACATCAGACCGGCAAGAATGCCGGCGAGCGCGTGGCGCCACGCGGGCCGTCGGGGAGCGATCAGTGCAGCAGGCGTCATGGCAAACGGGCTCTTTGCGAGTCGCGCCTAGTATAGTCAGCGACAGCAACGGAGCCGCGATGTCATGAGTCTGGTGCGCGTCGAAAACGTCTCCAAGGAGTACCTCCTCGGCGAGCAGCGCGTGACCGCCCTGCGCGACGTGTCGATGACCATCGAGGAGGGCGTATTTCTCGCGATCGCGGGTCCGTCGGGGAGCGGCAAGTCGACGCTGCTGAACCTCATCGGCTGCATCGACACGCCGACGAGCGGCCGCGTCTTCGTCGACGGCCACGACGTGAGCGGCCGCACGCCCGACCAGCTCGCCGATCTGCGCGCGCGCACGATCGGGTTCGTGTTCCAGACCTTCAACCTGCTTCCCGTGCTCTCGGCCGCGGAGAACGTCGAGTACCCGCTGCTGCAGCTGCCGGAGCTCTCGAAGAAGGAGCGCCTCGAGCGCGTCGGACAGCTCCTGAGGCTGGTCCAGCTGGCAAAGTACGCGCATCATCGCCCCAACCAGCTATCCGGCGGGCAGCGCCAGCGCGTCGCGATCGCGCGCGCGCTCGCGACGCAGCCCAAGATCGTGCTCGCCGACGAGCCGACCGCGAACCTCGATCACAAGACCGGTGAAGGCATCCTGGCGCTGATGAAGGACCTCAACACCTCGCTCGGGACGACGTTCATCTTCTCCACCCACGACAAGAAGGTGATGGCCAAGGCCGACCGGCTGGTGCGCATCGAGGACGGGCAGATCCGCATGCTCGGCATCCGCGCGGAGACCCGCTGGCTCGTGGTCGACGAGCGGCGCAAGCGCGCGGAGCGGGCCGCGCAGCAGACCGCGCGAGAAAAGGCATGACCGCAATGGATAGGACCCGGCACGGCAGCTTCGTCCGTCTGATCTGCGTGGCGCTCGCCGCAGGCGGGTGCGCCGCTGCGGCGCAGGCCCAGACCCCGGGCGGCCGCGACGCCCTCTTCGAGCCGAAGCCCGGCGCCGCCGCGCCCGCCGCCGAGAAGCCGGTCTCGTTCAGCGGCTTCTACGACTTCCTCGGCGCCTACACCTATTCGGATCCGTCGCACTGGTCGAACGCGGTGAACCGGTTCCAGCTCTCGGCGCAGGGCAAGGTCGGCGAGAACCTGAAGTGGAAGATCGGCGGCCGCGTGGACGGCGACATCGTCTACGGCAGCTCGGACTTCTATCTGTCCGACGTCCGGAACGACCAGAAGTGGAACGCCTTCTGGCGCGAGACCTACGTCGACTTCTCGGCCGCGGGCTGGGACTTCCGCCTCGGCGCGCAGAACATCGTCTGGGGCGAGGTCGTGGGCTTCTTCGTCGCCGACGTCGTGTCGGCGAAGGATCTGCGCGAGTTCCTGCTGCCCAGCTTCGACGTGATCCGCGCGCCGCAGTGGGCGGCGCGGGCCGAGTACTTCAAGGGCGACTCGCACCTCGAGCTCGTCTGGATCCCCTTCCAGACCTTCGACAACGTCGGCAAGCCGGGCTCCGACTTCTATCCCGTCCGGCTGCCGTCCCCGACCCCGGGCAGCGTGGCCGCGGCTTTTCTCGACCCCGAGAAGCCGGCGCAGAACCTCGGCAACTCGGCCTACGGCGTGCGCGCCAACACGCTCGTCGGCGGGTGGGACCTCGCCGCGTTCTTCTATCGCAGCTACTCGAACTCGCCGACCTACTACCGGATTCCAGGCGCGAGCCCGGCGCTGCCGTTCGTCATCCAGCCGCGGTACGACCGCATCTCGCAGATCGGGGGGACGGTGAGCAAGGATTTCGGCGCGGTGGTCGGGCGCGCCGAGCTCGTCTACTCGGACGGCCGCAACTACGCTTCGACCGACCTGGGCGCCCCCGACGGGGTGCTGCGCAAGGACACGTTCGACTGGGTCGTCGGCGCGGACTTCGTGCTGCCGCGCGAGGTCAAGCTGAACGTGCAGGCGTTCCAGCGGATCTACAGCGGCGGGGACGACACGCTCGCGGTGCAGTACGGCAGCTTCGGGCTGAGCGGGATGATCTCCGGCAAGGTCACCCCGACCGTCGAGCCCCAGCTCCTGTGGATCCAGACCTTCAGCGGGGGCGGCGGGCTGATCCGCCCGCGGGTGAACTGGACGCCGATCCGGAACACCATGGTCGGTGTGGGCGTGGACATCTTCACCGGCCCCGACGACGGGGTGTTCGGGCGGTACAACAACCGCGACCGGGTCTATACCGAAGTCCGGTACGACTTCTAGCGCTGCGCGTAGCGGCGCGCGCAAGCGGCCCCGCGCCCCGATGGCCGGCGTACGGGCTCATCCGCGCTTCGGCAGCAACTCCCCCAGCGCGTACAGTGTCTTCTGCGGGAAGCGCTCCAGCGGGTAGAAGCGCGTGATCACCGCGACGGCGCGCTCGTAGTCGGCGATGCCGAGATGCCGCAGCAGGTAGCGGACGTCGTCCTCGTCGTGGAATTCCGCGCCGATGCGCAGCGACAGGCATTTCATCGCGAGGAGGTACTCCGGCTGCGCCACCATGACGCGGAGGTGGTCGAGCTCGAGGAACGGGATGAACTCGCCCCGCTCGCTCAGGAACCCTTTCACCGCATCGTTCAGCCAGTCCGGCTCGACGCCCGCTTGCAGCGCCACCCGCCCGGCCGCCTCGCGCACCTGCCGCGCCGGACGGAAGAACGCATCCACGTCCTGGGTGGACGGCCGGGCGGCGTAGGCGAGGCACATCACCGCACCGCCCACGAGGAACAGCTCGCCTTCGGTGCCCGTCCGGCGCAGCTCGTCGTCGAGCAGCGCAAAGAGCCGGCGGATGTCCCGATCGGTGAGCGCGGCCATTCGAGTGCGCGTCAGACGCGGCTGCCGACGGAGGCGTCGACGAAGATGTTCCGTCGCCGGAAGGGCGCCGGCGAGTGGGACAGGAGATACAGGCGCAGGCTCAGGAGCTCGGAGCCGAACATCGGTTCGTCGAGCGGCGCGACCGTGCGCGTCCAGGCGGGCGGCGGGACGCCGCGCCGGCCGCACGCGTACTCCACCATGGCGGCGACGTAGTTCGCCAGGTCGGGCGCGAGCCCTTGCGGCGCCGACGCGAGCGCCTCCCGTAGCTCGCCGGCGCCAAGCGCGGCGAGCCAGTCGTTCAGCTCGGCGAGCGCGAAGCGCGCCCCCTCGCGGTCGCGGCAGGCCGCGGTGAGGGCCTCGAACCGGTTTCGCCCGGCGGGCAGGGCCCGGGCGAGCACGTAGGCCGACATGTCCATCCCCGCCTCCCGGGCGGCGCGCTGGATCGCGGACTTCTCGGCGGGCGAAACGCGGATCTGGAGCTGGCCGGCTTTTCTCGCGGAGCGCATGCCGCGACCATAGACGACTGCCTTGGATGACGTCAATACGGCTGTATTGACACACCACGCAGCGCGCGGAGTGAGAAGTCGCAGCGGCCTTCTTCCCACTTGGCCGCAGCCGAGTTACCCACTACAATGCGTTCGTGGTGGGTAACCGTGTCCGAGCCGATCACCTTCGCTTACTTTGACAGCCCTTTCCAGGTGCTGTATTCGGCGCTGGCTGACCGGGCAACGACCCAGGCCGCAGTGCTGCTGACCTCCCCCGGCACGATCGTCGCGCTCGAGAAGAAAGGCCGCACCTACCTGTACTGGCGCGTGTACGACGCGAGGGGTAAGCGGTCCGACCGGTACATCGGCCCCAAGGACGCACCGGAGACCACGGCGCAGCTCGCCGACGTGGAGGGGCGCATCGCCGAAGCGCGCTACTTCGCGGACACCTCCCGCGCACTGCGAAAGCAGGGGTATGCCGCGGCGGACAATTCGACCGCGCTCACGCTGGCCGCGCTGTTCAATGCGGGCGTGTTCAGGCACGGCGCCATGCTCGTGGGCACTCACGCGTTCGGGGCGCTCCTCAACGCCCTCGGCGTCCGCCTCCCGGCCAACTACTACACCGAGGACATCGACGTCGCGCGCTACCGCCCCATCGAGCTCGCAACCCGACCCGAGGGCGGCATCCTTGAGATCCTCAGGGCGTCCGGTCTGCCCTTCAGCGAGGTGCCCGCGCTCGACTTCCGCAAGCCATCGACGTCGTTCAAGGTGCGCGGGCAGCCGCTCAAGGTGGACCTGCTCGTTCCGGGAGACGAGCGGTACAAGAGCTATCCGGTGCCCGAGCTCGGCGCGCACGCCACCGGCCTGCCGTTCTTCGACTACCTGCTCGAGGCGTCCGGGGAGGGGATCGTGCTCGGCCGGGACCACGTCGTACCCGTGCGCATCCCCACCCCGGCGCGGTATTGCATCCACAAGCTGATCGTCGCGTCGCTGCGTGCGCCGACATCCGCGCAGAAAGCGGACAAGGATCTCGCGCAGTCCGCGGTCCTAGCGGCCGTGCTAGCGGAGAAGTTTCGGGGCGATCTCGAGGAGGCCGTGGCGCCGCTCGCGCCCAAGGCCCGGAAGCGGGCGGCGCAGAGCGCCCGGCGCGCCGTCGATTTTCTCCACGCGCGGCACGGCGCGGGGCGCGACTTCCTGGAGGAGCTGCAGAACGGTTAAGGGCGGCCTGCGCGTGCGGCCGTATTCCGTATCGGCATTAAATGAAACGGGGCCGCCGCAGCGGCCCCTGTCCCTGACTGGGCGCGGTCTATCGAGACCGGCGGCGGCGAATCAGGCCGGCTGCACCGAGCGCAAGCCCGAGGAGCGCGACCGTGCCCGGTTCGGGCGCCTGAATGCGGCTGTCGTTGTCCGTGTCCTGCACGAAGGACCAACTCGTCCTCGGTCCCGAGGGCGCCTCGTCACCGGGGGCGAAGAACTGGATATCGAGCGTTTGCCAAAGGTCGCCAACCGCGACCTCGCCCACGACGTTTACCTGGTAGTCGTAGAGGGCAATCACGTCGTTCTCTGTGTCGCACACTGCCGCCGACGCCGCGGTGCAGTCGAAATCGTTGCCGTTCGCCGAACCGGGGGTGCCTTCGCTCACGCCGTCGGGAGGCGGATAGTTGCGGTCAAACACCGTAAGGGCGGAACTCGCGTCCAGGATCAGTCTCCGCAGCTGTCCGAGATTGGCGTTCGTGATCGTGAACTGCCACGGTGCCGAGAACGTGTTCCCGCTGAGGGATAGCCCCCAACCGCTCGCGCTGCTCACACCGCCCGAGTCCGGGCCGGTGTCCGCCCAGAGCAGTGTTTCATTCACCCCACCGCTGAAAACCGCGGTCACCGCGAGCCCGTCCATCATCGCGCCGGTGGTGGCGAAGCCCGCCACACCGGGGATCACGCTCGTTTCGCCGCCGGTGTTGATGGTCAATGCGCTATGAGCCGGACCGACGGCGGCGGCTGCCCCGACGAACAAGACGGCAATTCCCTGACGCAGTCCGAAGCCCATCTCGCCCTCCCGATCGATGGTCAGGAGAACCCAAAGCAATTCTCGGACCGTATTCGATCTTTCTTACAGAACAGACGATTGGAATGAGCGTTGGCGGGAATCATCAACGCATTGTCAAGCACACCGACACGAAATAACGGCGCGAACGCACTGGGCCAACTGGCCGTGCCGCGCGCCAGCTTGCGAAGGCGGCGTACACGCGGATCGGTGGGCGTGCGCCGAAGTAGTCCGGCAGCTACGCCGCGAGCGCCGCCGCAGCGGGCCCGGCCGCATAGGGGCCAGGCTGCCGCAGCAGCATCTCGAACCGGTCGAGCTCGAGCCGCAGGAGCACCGCCGGTGCGCCCACGCGAGGGCACATGCGCTGCCCTGCCGCGGCGACAAAGCCGAACATCCGCTGGTAGAAGCGCACGTGCCGCGGGTTCACCTCGACGAACACGTCGGTGACCTGGTGCACGGTGCGGGCCGCGAGGTACGCGAGCCCGATCAACGCCACGAGGGTGGGCCGCCACGCCGCGTCGCTTTCGATCGCGAGCCGCGTCAGCTCGCACAGGCGCCGGCCGGCCTTGCGCGCGAGATTGAGCGCCTCCTTGTATTCCTCGTCGGCCGCAAGGCCCGCCGGGCCGTCCGCGCGCAGGGTCAGCGTGCCGACGGTGTCGGCGTCCCGGGTCGCTACGACCGTGATGGCCGAGGCGCGATCGTGCGGCTGCACCGCGTAGCCGCGCCACGCGTAGCGCGACTCGACCAGGCTCGCAGCCGCGGCGAACTCGCGGGAGGTCGAGGCGACCTTGGCGCGCACGAGATCGGGACCCGCGGTCACGAGCGTCAGTCCGCGCAGGTCGCCGAGCCCTTCGGCGCGCGCGCGTTGCGTTGGCGCGCGACGCTCGAGGAACGCCGGGACCGCGAGGGTGGGGGATGAGAGCCAGAATGCGCGTGCGAACAGCTTGTCGATCTGATCCATGCCCATCGCGTGTAGTAGTTGTTGTAGGTACGCGGCACGCCCGCCGTCGCCGTGTCCGCTCCGAGCGAACGGTGCCAGATCATCATGCGTTGCACAACTGTCTCAGATCAACGACATAGACTGCGAACTTCGCGTCGTGCTTTGACGACGCGCGGTTTGACGCGCTGGGCGTCGGTGGAGAGAATCCAGCGCGCGGCATCGAACCCGAGGGAGCGGATGACTCAACGGCGCGTGTGGCCGACCTGGTGAGGCAAGGCAACGTGCCCGAAGACGACTCGAGGCCGATCGTCAGCGCGCTCGATCCGCGGAGCGATCTTGCGGGCGCGTTGCACTCGTGGCGTGCGCTCTTGGGCGACGCGCACGTGCTCGTCGACGATGCCACGCTCGATCGCTACGCACGCAGCACTTCTTCTTCCAGTCGGCGGCCCGCGGCCGTTCTGAAGCCTGGCACGCGCGACGATGTCGCGGCGCTGGTGAAGATCGCGCGGCGCTGCCGGACGCCGCTCTATCCGATCAGCACCGGCCGGAACTGGGGTTACGGGGATGCGTGCGCCGTGTACGACGGGCAGGTGATCGTCGACCTCGGGCGGATGAACCGGATCGAGCATGTCGATGCGGAGCTCGGCTATGCGGTCGTGGAGCCGGGCGTTACACAGGGACAGCTCTCGCGGCACCTCGCCGAGAGCGGCGCGCGTTTCTGGGTGGATTGCACGGGCGCGGGGCCGCACACAAGCCTGATCGGCAACATCGTCGAGCGCGGTTTCGGGCACAGCCCGTATGGCAACCGCCTGCAGACGGTCTCGGGGATGGAGGTCGTGCTCGGGACGGGCGAGGTGCTGCAGACGGGGTTCGGGCACTACCCGGAGGCTCGCACGACGTACCTCTATCCCTACGGGATCGGCCCGTTTCTCGACGGGATTTTCACGCAGTCGAACTTCGGGATCGTGACGAAGCTCGGGCTGTGGCTGGTGCCGATCCCCGAGTCGTTCTGTCCGTACATCGTGCTGTTCGAGGAGGACCGGGATCTGCTCGAGGCGATCGCGCCGCTTCGTTCGCTCAGGATGAGTCGCGTCCTGCAGAGCGTGGCGCACATCGGGAACGATCTGCGGGCGCTCGCCTCGGACGCGCCGTTTCCGCGCGACCGGCTGCCGGGTCAATCGCGGCTGACGCCGGAAGTGCGGGCAGCGTTGCGCAAGGAAGCGGGGATCGGCGCGTGGTCGATGTCCGGGGCGTTCTACGGGACGTCACGGCAGGTCGCCGTGCACAAGCGGCTTCTGAAGTCGGCGCTGAAGGGTGTGAATGCCAAGGTGATCTTTCTTCCCAGGCGCGTGCTCGCGCTCGGTCAATGGGTCGCGCGGCGGTTCGGTCATCTGGGGCCGATCCGCGGGCTGGAGAAGAAGATCCGGCTGGGGTCGGCGCTCGCGGGCATGCACAGCGGCGTGCCGACCGGGGCTTTTCTGCGCGGTGCTTACTGGCGCCGGCGGGCGGGTGTGCCGGCGGACTTTTCCGACGACGTAGATCTCGCACGGGAGCCGATCGGCATCATGTGGATGGCGCCGATCATTCCGTTCCGGCGGGAGGATCTCGCGCGGGTGAATCAGGAGATGGATGCGCTTTTCGCGCGGTTCGACTTCGACTGCCACGTGACCGTGAACATGATCAACGAGCGCGCGCTGGCGGCCGTGTACACGATCAACTACGACGCGGAGGACGACGCGGAAGTGCGGCGCGGTGCGGAATGCTTTGAGGCGGGGGTGCGGCGGCTGTTCGAGCTGGGCTATCCCCTGTACCGGTCGTCAACGCGGGGGATGGCTATGCTCACGGGTCGTCCGCAGGACGAGTTTGTCGGCACCGTGCGGAGGCTGAAGGACGCGCTCGACCCCGATGCGATCATCGCGCCAGGGCGGTACGACTGGCTTGGGCCCGCATGACTTGATTGCCCTGCGCGGGGGAACTTGAATAGGTAAAGAAAAAGAAACGGCCTCCCGAGGGAGGCCGTTTTCGATTGGTGTGCCCGGCAAGGCGCACTCACTTGGATGTACAAATCCTCTGCGAGGGTGGCAGGAGGAATGATCCAGCGCGCCGTACTGGACGGACGAACCAAGAAAAACGGCAGCCCTGAGGCTGCCGTCTAATGATTCGCTCTGTTGCTATGCAGAAGGCTTCCGGCGGCGGCGCGCGACCAGCCCAAGACCGGCCAAGCTCAGCCCGACAAGGGCGAGCGTGCCCGGCTCGGGAACGGCGACCTGAAACTGGTAGTCCCCACGGGAAAACGCGCCGTCCGCAATCAAGCTTAGGGGAATTCCCTGACCACCCTGGATCGTGCCACTGCCAAGGACGTCAACCGGTTGTCCAAAAACACCCAACAAGAAGCAGGTGATGTCCAGACATGCCTGCGGATTGACCGTCGGCCCAACTCCGCCCGGCAGCTGGCTCAGGCCATATTCCGCGGTACCCGCCGCGACGGTCGCGCCTAGAGCCAGTACGACCAAGGGATCGTCGAATGCACCATAAACCGAGAGGTGGTCGGTAGGAGCCCCCGTAAGACCACCGTTCCAGTACAGCGTACCGTCCGAAGCCCTGCCGATGCAATCCGCAAGGGATGCGCAGTTGATCGCGATGAGGTCGAGGTTGTCAAGCGGCCCGTCCCAGAAACGCACTACGGTGCCGGCAGGTGCGCCCGCGGCGGCCGCCGCTGCGCCAGCGACTCCGCTGAGAAAGCCCCCCGGAGTAGGCCCAAACGAATAATTGAACGTTCCGGGGAGGCCTGCGGCGGTCTTGGAAAGTACCGTTATATCCGAGATTCCCGTGAATTCAGCAGGCAGGATAGGTACGCTAGAGCCGCCTCCAGAAACAGGTGCGGTAAAAGAAATCTCCATGACGTCGATGATTCGATCACCTACGTCAATCCGACCGTTTGGCCCGCCGCCCGCGCCGTCACCGTTGTCGATGAAGAACCTGAGCTGGTCGTCTTCGAAAATGGTCAGCCCAAAGAACGTGGGCCCAGCCACGGCCGCGCCGCTCAAGCCCATGCCCAGCGCAAGCGCGAAAACTGCGGAAAGCGGTTTCAGTTTCATGATTTGCCTGTTCCTTTGCTGCACATACGTTCAAGTTATGGCGGGCGGATGATCAAAAGCCTACGTTCGCCAAGACCCCTCCGTTCCAGACGCTCGTCCTTGTCCGTCCTTGCGCCCTGTCGTCTCATTAGCAGCAACCGTGCCGGCGTCTGTTTATCGGCGTTATCATCTATAAATCAATGTGTTGAGTAAGAACCCCCTAGGTCGTGCTCCTGGGCCATGTAAAGCCACTCGACAGCGCAATCCTCGATCTCGATCGGCGGCATGCGGAACAATTTCACCGCGATGCCACAAATCGCTTGCGGTCGATGGACAAGCTCCAACACCCCGCCCCTTTGTGGCGGGCAGCTCCCTATGAGAGTTACGCGCCGAGCGCGTCGTCCTGTCCGACGGAGTCAGGGACCTGACACCCGATTCCATCCCCACTCGCGCTTCGTCGGTGTCAACCCCGTCGACACTCGCCGGTCAGGGGCAATACGTGAAATAAGTGAAGTAGTTACGACTACAATCGCCGCACTGTCGGGCCCGGGAGACAGCGCGCCGAATTCAAAGAAGCTTCGCTTGCGCGCGGAGTCGGGTTTCAATCCACGATCGAGGGCCTTCTCCCGGAATCGGCATTGCTGAACGACGTCCTCCTCGCCGCCCGCAACATCGCCCGTCAGCGGCGCCGCTCCGCGCTCGGGCTCGCGGCCATCGCCTTCGGCGTCGCGGCGCTGGTCGTCGCGAACGGCTTCATCGACTGGATCCTCTTTAAGCACCGCGAGACCACGATCACCTCCCAGTTCGGCCACATCCAGGTGAGCCGCAAGGGCTATCTCGAGGAAGGCTCCGCCGACCCGTTCGCGTTCCTACTTCCCAAGCAATCCCCGGTGCTGGCCGAGCTCGAGCGCCTCCCGGGACTGCGCGTGCTCGGCAAGCGCCTCGCCTTCACCGGGCTCGCGAGCAAGGGCGAGGAAACCATCTCCTTCGTCGCCGAGGCGGTCGAGCCCGACAAGGAGCGCATCCTCAGCAGCGGGGTCCGCGTCTCCAAGGGCGCCGAGCTCTCGCCCGACGATCCGAAGGGCATCGTCGTCGGCCTCGGGCTCGCCGCGAACCTCGGCGTCGACGTGGGCGACACGGTGGTCCTCATCGCCAACACCGCGAGCGGCGGCGTCAACGCGGTCGAGGTCCGCGTCCGGGGCCTCTTCGCGACGATGTCGAAGGCGTACGACGACGTCGCCCTCCGGGTGCCGCTCGACGTCGGGCAGCAACTCCTGCGCGTGGACAGCGCGCACGTCTGGGCCCTGCTCCTCGAGCGGACCGAGCGCGCCCGCCCGATGGTCCACCACCTGCGCGAGCGGTTCGCGGATCAGGGCCTGGTCTTCACCGAGTGGATCGAGCTCGCCGACTTCCACGTGAAGGCGGTCGCGCTCTTCGAGAAGCAGGTGGGCGTGATCCGCCTCATCATCGCGGTGATCATCGTGCTCAGCATCTTCAACACGATGATCATGAGCGTGATGGAGCGCACGGGCGAGATCGGCACGCTGATGGCGCTCGGCCGGACGCGTCGCGGGATCCTGCGCCTCTTCCTCGTCGAGGGCCTGATGCTCGGGATCGCCGGCGGCCTGATCGGGCTCGCGCTTGGCGCCTTGGCGGCTGCGATCCTCTCCACCGTCGGCATCCCGATGCCGCCGCCGCCCGGGCAGTCCTGGGGTTTCGACGCCGAGGTGCTGGTCTCGCCGCGCCTGTCGCTCGACGCCTTCGTTCTGGCCGTCGCCTCTGCGCTCGTCGCGAGCCTCTACCCCGCGCGGAAGGCCTCGCGGATGGTCATCGTCGACGCGCTCCGGTTCAACCGCTGAAGCCGATGCTCGAGCTCGCGTTCCGCAACCTCCTCGGTCGGAAGCTCCGCACCGCGATGACCTTCGGCGCGGTCTGCTTCGGCGTCATGAGCCTCGTCCTCTCGGGCGGGTTCATCGCGGACATGTTCATCCAGCTGCGCGAGGCGGTGATCCACTCGCAGTTCGGCCACATCCAGGTCAACGCGAAGGGGTTCTTCGAGAGCGGCGCGCGCGCGCCCGACCGGTTCCTGCTGAACGACGCCGACCCGCTGCGGGCGAAGATCGTCGCCGTGCCGGGCGTGATCGACGTGATGGCGCGCGTCAGTTTCTCGGGCCTCCTGAACAGCGGCCGCTCCGACCGCTCGATCGTCGGCGAGGGTATCGAGCCCGACCGCGAGGCGAAGCTCGGCACCTTCATCCGCATGGAGTCGGGCCGCGCGCTCACCGACAGGGACCGCTTCGGCATGATCGTCGGGCAGGGCGTCGCCGACGCCTCGCGGATCCGCGTCGGCGACCGGGTCACCCTCATGGTGAGCACGGCTGGCGGCGCGCTCAACACCCTCGACTTCGAGGTGGTCGGGACGTTCCGGAGCTTCTCGCGGGACTACGACGCGCGCGCGGTGCGCGTCCCGCTCGCCGCGGCGCAGGAGCTCCTGAACGCCAAAGGCGTCAACACGCTGGTCGTCTCGCTTACCGATTCGCTCCAGACGCCGCGGATCGCCGCGCTGCTCTCCGCGCAGCTCGATCCGGCGAAGTACGAAGTCAAGCAGTGGAACGAGCTCACCGACTTCTACGACAAGACCGTGGCGCTCTACGACCGGCAGTTCGGCGTGCTGCGGCTGATCGTACTGCTGATGGTCCTGCTCGGCGTCGCCAACAGCGTCAACATGAGCGTGTTCGAGCGCGTTGGCGACTTCGGCACGATGATGGCGCTCGGCAACCGCAGGATCGACGTCTTCAAGCTCGTGATGCTGGAGAACATCCTGGTCGGCGCGGCGGGGAGCCTCGCCGGCGTGATTCTGGGCGTCGTGCTCGCCTTGATCATCTCGGCGATCGGCATTCCGATGCCGCCGCCGCCGAGCAGCGAGCTCGGCTATCTCGCCCAGATCCGGATCGTGCCGAAGGAGATCGTGCTGGCGTTCGTCGTGGGCTTCGTCGCCACCGTCGCGGCGGCGCTCTTCCCGGCGCGGCGTGTGACGCGGATCCCGGTGGTCGAGGCGCTGCGCCAGAACGTCTGACGGGCGGGCGCCGCCTAGGCTTCCAGGCCGACTTCCTCGAAGGTGAGATCCAGCTTGCGCAGCACCTTCGAGACGGTGCGCTGCAGGAGCACCTTGTAGCGCGCGCCGAACTCCGCGAACTCGAACGCGTTGCGCCAGTAGACCGGGTCGTTCTCGCGGAAGCGGATCATCTCCGCGAACTCGGGCTCGAAGCTGCAGTAGCCGATCGTCTTGATGTCGATCGCCGTCATGATCGACAGCACCTGGTTGTTGGTCAGGATCGGCGACGAGTCGCGCTCCGGCATCAGGCCCTCCGTTTCGAGCTCGCTCAGGATCGCGGCCTTGTCGGGGCGCCAGGCGACGAACGGCAGCACGTACTGCGGAATGCGGTCCGGGTCCTTGCCGGTGCCGTCCCAGAAGAGCTTCTGGTCTTCCGGGGTGAAGATGTCGGCGATCTTGAAGCCGGACCGGCGCTCCATCCGGTCGGTCAGCACGCGCGAGCACATGTCCTCGAACGGCATCACGAAGTACGAGTGGAACTGCATGATCAGTTCCTGCGCGAAGTCGACGCCCGCGAGGACCAGCGGGATGTCCATGTCGTACGCGAAGTAGAAGCCGAGCATCTGATTCAGCGTGCCGTCCAGACGGTCGACGGTCTGGTAGCTGCCCTTCATCTCGACGTTCTTCAGCGTGTAGCGGTACAGCGTCTTGTAGACCGACGAGCGCGGCTTGTAGACGATGTGGTCGAGGTCGAGCTTCGCGGCGACCTCCTTGCAGCGCTCCAGCGACAGCTTGGAGTAGAAGCCGTTGTCCCAGGTCATCAGCAGCAGCCGCAGCCCGGGGTAGTTCTTGCGGATCCGCGACAGCATGTAGCAGCTGTCCTTGCCGCCGCTGAACAGCACCAGCGCGTCGTAGCGCGCCCGGCCCTTGCCCTCGTGGGTCCGCAGCATCTCGTCGAGCGCCCGGCGTTGGTGCTCGACGTACTTCTGCTGCCACTTCGTCTCGTCGTCGTTCGCGCGCAGCTTGTTGTGCTCGTGGCACAGGTTGCAGACGCCGTCCGTGAGCTTGACGTACGGGACGCGCGAGGAGATCACGCACTGGCTGCAGCGCGGCGCGATCGACCCCTTGAACAGCCCGCGCGCGAGCGGCCAGATGTTCTGCGCCACGAAGTCGAACTGGCGCAGGTCGTCGAGGATCTTCTGGTCGATGTCCTTGGCCACGGTGCGCTCCCTGGAATGCGTTGCGTGCGGTCAGCCTGCCTTGGCGGCGCGCGTCGGGACGGCGACCCGCTCGTGCACGCGGATGTGGTTCTGCCCGAACTTCTGCCCGTCCAGGGCGTCGACCGCGCGCTTCGGATCCGGCGTGTCGATCTCGACGTAGGCGTACGGCTCGTAGGTCGGGTTGACCCAGTCCGCGTGGAGCTCCACGGACGCGACGCTTCCGTAGGGGGCGAACAGCTCGCGGATGAACTTCTCGTCCGCGCGGAAGGGCAGGCTGCTGATGAAGATCGTCGCCATGTCGTGGGAATGCCGGTCTCGGGCCGGGCTCGGCGCTGTGGAGCGCGCCATACTAGCGCAGGACGGGGGTTGGACGAGCGTTCGCGAGCCGCAGCCGCGCCCCCGACTTTGCGGCGGGAGGGTGAGGTCTCTCCAGAAGGTGAGCGGACGCCGAGCACTCGCACCGGCGCTCGCGCTTGCCGGCCAGCTGCGACATTGCTATTGTGTGCGTGCTTAGACGTTTATACACATAGGAGCCGATCATGGCCGATCCTGCCGAGCTCGTCCGCTGGACGGTGAAGGTTTCCAGGGACACCGACGTCTCGCTGCGCTCGTTCCTCGCGCAGCGCGGGCTGAAGAAGGGCGACCTCTCGAAGTTCATCGAGCGGGCGGTCCAGAAGGAGGTCTTCGCCCAGACCGTGGCCACAGTGCAGGCGCGCAACGCCAACGTGCCCGACGAGGCGATCGAGCAGGCAATCGAGGACGCGCTGCGGGAAGTCCGGGCCGAGACGTGGGGGCCGGCCCGGTCGTCGCGCGCCCGCGCGAAGCGCAAGCGGTAGGCCGCCGGCCCTTGCGGGTCATTCTTGACACGAATGTGCTGCTGAGCGCCCTCATCCGGGTCGACTCGAAGCCCTACAAGCTCGTCCGCGCCTGGCTCGACGGGCGGTTCGAGCTCGTCTCGAGCGAGGCGCAGCTCGAGGAGCTGAGGCGCGTATCGCGCTACGAGCAGGTCCGCCGCTACTTCGCGCCGGCGGAGATCGGCTGGCTCGTCAACCGAATCCGCGAACGGGCCTTCGTCATCAAGCGGCTCCCGAAAGTCGATATCGCGGACGACCCGGGCGACGACTACCTGCTCGCCATGGCCGCCGCAGGCCGGGCGCAGTACCTCGCCACGGGGGACAAATCCGACCTCTTGGCGCTCGAGCGCCACGGCGTGACGCAACTCGTGAGCGTGCAGCAGCTCGTATCGGCGCTCAAGCTGCGGTAGCCGACCGGCGGGCGCGGCAGCCCAGGGCCGGGATTCCAGCTCGCTCTGCTGAGAAGAGAAGAACGCCGACCGGTTTCCCGGTCGGCGTCGAATCGGGGCGGGTTCGGCTCAGCCTTTGCGGCGCATCCGCCACAACCCGGGCCAGCTTCGTCGCTTCGGCGGCCCGGCCCTGGCGGGCCGACATTTCCGCGCGCGCGAGCAGGGCCGGGACGTAGCGCCGGGCGGCGGCGCGCAGGAAGGGGACGGGTCGGTATCGCGGGCTCGTCCGGGCGGGGCGCCCGCCCGTGCCGGGAAGCGCCCGGCGCCATGACAAAGTCATGAAAACCGGCCACCATGGCGACTGTCCCGGCGAGTCTGCACGTGCCGCCCGGGCGCGTCGCGTAACCCGCTGTCAACAATTGTGAAAGTGCGGCATTTTCATCGTGGCGGGGGGGCTGACGGCCCTCCGTCCGATGCCCTTGGCATCCCGAACGGGGTAAACTGCAATACTTCGCTGCACGCCTCGAAAACGCAGTAATATCCGCCTGCTAGCTATTGTTTTTTCACGGGAAAGGGAAAACGATGCGCGCCCGCACAAGAATCGCCGACCGCGCCCGGACCGTGGCGAGCGGACTTCTGATCGCAGCACTCACGGCGCTCGCCGCGTGCACCACGACCGATCGTCCGCCGGCGCCGTCCGCCGCCGCGACGCCGGACTATCGCTACGTGATCGGGCCGGGCGACAACGTGAACATCGTCGTGTGGCGCAACCCCGAGCTGTCGCAGAGCGTGCCGGTGCGGCCGGACGGCCTGATCACGACGCCGCTCGTCGAGGACCTGCCCGCGATGGGCAAGGATCCGACCACGCTCGCGCGCGACATCGAGAAGGCGCTCGGCAAGTACATCCGCGACCCGGTCGTCACCGTCATCGTGACCGGCTTCGTCGGCCCGCAGAGCGAATCGATCCGCGTGATCGGCGAGGCGCAGAAGCCCGCCGCGCTGCCCTACCGGCAGAAGATGACGATGCTCGACGTGATGATCGCGGTCGGCGGCCTGACCGATTTCGCCGACGGCAACGCCGCGGTGCTCCTGCGGCCCACCGACGGCAACAAGCAGTACAACGTCCGGCTGCGGGACCTCGTGAAGCGCGGCGACGTCTCCGCCAACGTCGACGTGAAGCCGGGCGACGTGCTGATCATTCCGCAGAGCTGGTTCTGAGCCGCGCGCGGTTTCGCCCATAGCCGAAGGACTGCATCGCCCGCATGGATGAACTGCTCCGCCAGCTGATGATTCACGTGCGCGGCATGTGGCGCCGCCGCTGGGTGGGGCTCGGCGTCGCGTGGCTGGTGGCGCTGGTGGGCATCGGCGTGGTTTACAAGACGCCGGACAAGTACGAGGCCACCGCGCGCGTGCACGTCGACACGCAGTCGATCCTGAAGCCGCTGATGTCCGGGCTCGCGGTCCAGCCCAACGTGGAGCAGCAGATCAACATCCTGAGCCGCACGCTGATCAGCCGGCCGAACATCGAGAAGCTGATCCGCATGGCGGACCTCGACCTCCAGATCAAGACCCCGCAGCAGCGGGAGCGGCTGATCGACGAGCTGACGCGCACGCTCCAGGTGCGCGGCGGCGGGCGCGAGAACCTGTACATGATCGCCTACCGCGATTCCGACCGCGACGAGGCGCGGCGCGTGGTGCAGGCGCTGCTGTCGATCTTCGTGGAGTCGAGCCTCGGCGACCAGCGCAAGGGCGCCGACACCGCGCGGCGCTTCATCGAGGAGCAGATCCGCACCTACGAGAAGCGGCTCGAGGAGGCCGAGAACCGCGTCAAGGAGTTCAAGCTCAAGAACATGGGCCTCATGGGCCCCGACGGGCGCGACTACTTCGCCAAGATGACCGCGCTCGGCGAGGAGCTGAACGCGGCGCGCTCGGCGCTGCGCGCCGCCGAGCAGTCGCGCGACGCGCTGAAGCGCGAGGTCGCCGGCGAGGACCCGGTCTTCCTGCCCGAGTCGCCGGTCGGCCCGGCCGGCGCCGCGACCGTGTCGGAGCTCGACGCGCGCATCGACGGCCTGAAGCGCAACCTGGACGAGCTGCTGCGCCGCTACACCGACCAGCACCCGGACGTCGTCGGCACGCGCCGCGTGATCGCGCAGCTCGAGGAGGAGAAGAAGGCGGAGGCCGAGGCGCGCAGGAAGGCCGCCGCGGAGCGGCCCGCCGGCAGGGCGCCGTCGATCACCACGGCCACGAACCCGGTGTTCGCGCAGCTCCGCCTCGCGCTCGCCGAGTCGGAGGCGAACGTCGCCGCGCTGCGCGCCAAGGCGGGCGACCTGGAGGTCCGCTACAAGCAGCTGCAGGCGGCGGCGACCAAGCTGCCGCAGGTCGAGGCCGAGCTCGCCCAGCTCAATCGCGACTACGAGGTGCAGAAGCGCAACTACGAGAGCCTGCTCGCGCGGCGCGAGTCGGCCGCGCTCGCCAACCAGATGGACGCCGCGACCGGGCTCGCCGACTTCCGCATCATCGACCCGCCGACCGTCGCGCAGAACCCGGTGGCGCCCAATCGCCTGGTGCTCCTGCCCGGCGTGCTCGCCGCGGCGCTCGGCGCGGGGCTCTTCGTGAGCTTCGTCTTCAGCCAGGTCGTGCCGACCTTCCCCGACGCCCGGTCGCTGCGCGAGCTGGCGCAGCGACCGGTGCTCGGCACGGTGAGCCTGCTCGATTCGCCGGCGGTCACCTCGAAGCGCCGGCGCGGCCTGTACATGTTCGCGGGCGGGGTCGCGGCCCTGGTCGGGATGTTCGCGACCGCGATGATCTTCCTGTCCGTCCGCGGCGGCCTGATCTGAGGAGCGACGCATGGGCCTGATCGAACAAGCGGCCAAGCGCCTCGAAGAGCTGAAGCGCACTGGCGCGGATTTCCAGGACGGCCTGCGCGAGTCCGGGAACGACGCGAGACTCGACGCGCCCGCGCGCGAGCGGCCCCTCGATCCGCGCGTGTTCGCGCCGGGACCGCGCACCCTGCCGGCGCGGACCCAGCGCGTCGCGGCGCCCCCGGCGCCGAGGCTCGTCATCGACCTCGCGCGCCTCGCGCGCGCCGGGTTCATCACGCCGGACGCGCCGCAGACGCAGATCGCGCGCGAGTTCCGCGTGATCAAGCGCCCGGTGCTCGAGAACGCGCAGGGCAAGAGCGGCGCCCCCGTGAAGGACGGCAACCTGGTGATGGTCACGAGCGCGCTGTCGGGCGAGGGCAAGAGCTTCTGCGCCGTCAATCTCGCCCTGAGCATGGCGATGGAGCTCGACAACACGGTGCTGCTCGTCGACGCGGACGTCGCGAACCCGTCGGTGCTCGAGATCCTCGGGCTGCCGCAGGCCCCCGGGCTGCTCGACGTGCTGACCGACCCGCTGCGCGACCTGTCGAGCGTGATGCTGCGGACGAACGTCGACAAGCTGTCGGTCCTGCCGGCCGGCACGCGCCACGAGCGCGCCACCGAGCTCCTCGCGAGCGACGCGATGACCCGGCTCGTCCGGGAGATGGCCTCGCGCTACCCGGACCGGATCATCGTGTTCGACTCGCCGCCGCTGCTCCTCACCACCGAGTCGCCGGTGCTGGCGGCGCACATGGGCCAGATCGTCGTCGTCGTGGAAGCCGACCAGACGACCAGCAACATGGTGAAGCAGGCGCTCGCGACGCTGGAGCGGTGCCCGGTGGTGCTGACGGTGCTCAACAAGGCGCGCAATTCCGACATGAGCGCGTACTACGGCTACGGCTACCAGCAGCAGGCGCGGTAGCGCGGCGCGAGAACAAGGATACGGAGCCACAAAGGGCGGGGGAGTGACGGCGAGCGGATCGAGGCTCAGGACGTTCCAGGTGATTGCGGCCGAATCAGCGCTCGTGCTGGGTTCCGCGACCGGGCTTTTGTCCAGCCCGGCCGTGGCGGAGACCTGGCGCCTCACCCCGTCGGTGAACGTCCGCGAGACCTACACCAGCAACGCCAACCTCGCCCCCTCGGGACAGGCCCAGTCGAGCTTCGTCACCACGCTCGGCGCGGGGCTGCGCGTCGCCGGGAACGGCGCGCGCGTCCAGCTCAACGGCTTTGTCGGCGTGTCGGGAAACTACTACGCCGGCGACTACAGCTCGAACAACAGCAACAACATCTTCGTCAACGCGAACCTGCTCGGCAGCGTCGAGGCGATCGAGAAGTTCTTCTTCATCGAAGGCGCGGTCAACGTCAGCCAGCAGTACCTTTCGCCTTTCGGCCCGACGCCGGCGAGCAACATCGGCGTCACGGACAACCGCTATACCTCGGTGGGGTTCCGGCTCAGTCCCTACATCCGCGGCGTGTTTCCGGGCGGCACGACCTACCTCCTGCGCAGCGACAGCATCTGGAGCAACCTCGGGCAGGTGCAGAACGCGCCGGGCTCGACGTCGTCGTTCACGCAGGTCTGGTCCGGGCGGCTCGACTCGCCCATCCGCACGTTCGGCTGGAGCGCCGACGCGTCCGCGACGCGCACCTCGTTCTCGGCCCAGGAGCGGGACACCACCAGCGAGATCGTGCGCGGCTACCTGAACTGGCGGCCGGATCCCCAGGTGCTCGTGTACGCCATCGGCGGCTACGAGTGGAACAACTACTACCTGACTCAATCGGACAACATCGTCTACGGCGCGGGCGGCGAGTGGCGGCCGACCGAGCGCACCCTCGTCAAGGGCAACTGGCAGGAGCGGTTCTTCGGCTCTTCCTACCTCGCCCAGGTCACGCACCGCAACCCGTTCACGGCCTTCGACGTCAACGCTTCGCGCAACATCTCGACCTACCCGCAGCAGCTCTTCGCGGCCCCGGCCGGCGGCGACCTCGCGGCGCTGTTGAACGCCACGTTCATTACCCGGATCCCCGACCCGGTCCAGCGTGCGCAGGCGGTGCAGCAGTTCCTCGCCACGAGCGGTCTTCCGTCGACCCTGCAGAGTCCGCTGAACTACTACATCCAGCAGGTCATCCTGTACGAACAACAGTCGGCGACCTTCACGCTCCTCGGCGTGCGCAACTCGACGGCATTCACGGTCTACAACCGGAAGCAGGAAGCGATCTCGGGCGGGACGGGGGCCGCGCTCCCGCCGCAGCTCGCCTTCGGCCAGAACAACACGCAGCGCGGCGGGGCGATCACCTACAGCCACCAGCTGACCCCGCTCACGAACCTGAACGCGACCGCGACCCGCTACCAGACGACCGCGACCGCGCCGCTCACCGCCCGGTCCACCACCAACGCGTTCCTGCTGTCGGCCGGGACGCGGCTTGGCCCGAAGACCGACGGCGTCACCGGCCTGACCTACACCGACTTCGACTCCGACGTCACGAACGACTACACCGCCTTCACGGTGTACGTCGGGCTCAACCACCGGTTCTGAGACGCCATCGATGTACGAAGCCTTCTACGGGCTGAGCGGGAAGCCCTTTCAGCTGAACCCGGATCCGGAGTTCTTCTTCGCGAGCCGGGGACACGCGCGCGCGTACGCGTACCTGCAGTACGGCATGTACCAGGGCGAGGGCTTCATCGTCGTGACGGGCGAGGTCGGGGCGGGCAAGACGACGCTGGTGCGGAGCCTCCTCAAGCGCCTCGACCCGACGAAGGTCGTTGCCGCGCAGATCGTCACCACGCAGCTCGACGCCGAGGATCTCCTCAAGGCGGTCGCCACCGCGTTCGGCGTGCCCGCGCGCACCCCCGAAAAGGCGCAGCTCCTCGCCAACCTGGAGGCGTTCTTCGTGTCGCTCGTCCCCGAGCGCAAGCGCGCGCTGCTGGTGGTGGACGAGGCGCAGAACCTCACCGCGCGCGCGGTCGAGGAGCTGCGGATGCTGTCGAACTTCCAGCTCGACAACCGTTCGCTCCTGCAGAGCTTCCTCGTCGGGCAGCCGGAGCTGCGGCAGGTGCTGCACAGCGGGCAGCTCCAGCAGCTCCGCCAGCGCGTGATCGCGTCCTACCACCTCGGGCCGATGGACCGCATCGAGACGCGCGCCTACATCGAGCACCGGCTCAAGCACGTCGGCTGGAAGGGCGACCCCGCGCTCGACGCCGACGCCTTCGAGGCGATCTTCGCCCACTCCGGCGGCATCCCGCGGCGCGTGAACCTGATCTGCAACCGGGTGATGCTCGCCGGGTACCTCGGCGAGAAGCACCAGCTCGGCGCCGCCGACGTGCGCGCCGTTGCGAACGAGATCCAGAGGGAGCTCGGGCCGGAGACGGTGACCAACCCGAACGCGCCCGCGGCGCAGGGCGCGCGGCCGGCCACGGCCAACCTGCCGGTTCCGATCGGCCAGATCCGCGCCACGGATTCCGACTTCGCGAAGCTCGAGGAGCGCGTGATCCGCCTCGAGCGCCTGCTCCACTCGACGGTGAGCCTCCTGCACACGCTGATCGAGCGCGAGAACCAGGCCAGGGCCGCGCGGAAGGGCTAGCGCGGCGGCGATGGGCGCGAATCCCGCCATGGCCGGGCCGGTGCTGTGCGTCGTCGGTGCGCGCCCGAACTTCATGAAGATGGCGCCGCTGCTCGCGGCGTTCGCGCGCGCACCGGCGATGCCGCGCGCGGTGCTGGTGCACACCGGCCAGCACTACGACGCCTCGATGAGCGACCGGCTCTTCGCCGACCTGCGGCTGCCCGCGCCGGACCTCAACCTCGAGGTGGGCTCCGGCACGCACGCGGTCCAGACCGCGGAGATCATGCGGCGCTTCGAGCCGATCGTGGACCAGTTCCGGCCCTCCGCGGTGCTGGTCGTCGGCGACGTGAATTCCACGCTCGCCTGCGGCCTGGTCGCGGTCAAGAAGCACGTGCCGGTCGTGCACGTGGAGGCGGGCCTGCGCAGCTTCGACCGCGCGATGCCCGAGGAGATCAACCGCGTCCTCACCGACCAGGTGTCGGACCTGCTCTACACGACCGAGCGGTCGGCCGCGGCCAACCTTGCGCGCGAGGGCATCCCGGCCGAACGGGTCGTCTTCGTCGGCAACGTGATGATCGACTCGCTGCGCGCGAACCTCGAGCGCGCAGTGCCGCCGGCGGAGACGCTCGCGCGCGCCGGGCTCGACCCGCGGCTCGCGCGCGACGCGCGGGGGGTCGGCGTCGTTACGCTCCATCGCCCGGCGAACGTCGATCGCCCGGAGACGCTGCGCGAGTGCCTCGAGATCCTGCGCGCGGCCGCCGACAAGCTGCCGCTCGTCTGCGCGCTCCACCCGCGCACGCGCGGCAACGTGGACCGGTTCGGTCTCGCCGCGTTGCTCGACACTCCGGCGATCGCGGTGCTGCCGCCGCAGGGCTACCTCGAGATGCTCGGCCTGATGGCGAAGGCGACGGTCGTCCTGACCGACTCCGGCGGGATGCAGGAGGAGACCACCGCGCTCGGGGTGCCGTGCCTGACGATGCGCGAGAGCACCGAGCGGCCGATCACCGTCGACGAGGGCACGAACACGATCGTCAACCGCGACCGCGCGCTGACGCTGCGCCTTCTCGACGAGATTCTCGCCGGTGGCGGGAAGCGCGGCCGCGCGCCGGAGCTGTGGGACGGGCGCGCCGCGGAGCGGATCGCCGCGCATCTCGCCGCTTGGGTGGGCGCGCGCGCCCCCTTGGGAGCATGAGCCCGTGCGCGCCCCGATCAAGGCCCGCCGCATCGTCGTCAACGCCCTGACCGTCGACGTCGAGGACTACTTCCAGGTCTGGGCGCTCTCGCCCTGGTTCCCGCGCGACAAGTGGGACGAGACGCCCTGCCGGGTGGAGCGCAACATCGACCGCATCCTCGCGCTGCTCGACGAGGCCGACGCGCACGCCACGTTCTTCACGCTCGGCTGGATCGCCGAGCGCTACCCGAAGGTCATCCGGCGCGTCGCGGCGGCCGGGCACGAGGTGGCGAGCCACGGCTATTCGCACAGCCGCGTGAACGAGCTCGAGCGCGACGCGTTCCACGCCGACATCCACCTCGCGAAGACCATCCTCGAGGACGTCGCGGACGTCGAGGTGAAGGGCTACCGCGCGCCGAGCTTCTCGATCGGCACCGACACCGAGTGGGCGCACGACTGCATCCTCGAGGCGGGCTACCGCTACAGCTCGAGCATCTATCCGATCAAGCACGACCACTACGGGATCCCCGACGCGCCGCGCTTCGCCTACCGCTCGCGCCCGGGCCTGCTCGAAGTGCCGATCACCACGACGCGCTTCTTCGAGCGCAACTGGCCCGCGGGCGGGGGCGGCTACTTCCGCCTGCTGCCGTACGGCGTGTCGAAGTGGTCGATCAAGCGCGTGAACGAGGTGGAGGAGCAGCCGGCGATCTTCTACTTCCATCCGTGGGAGCTCGATCCGAAGCAGCCGCGCGTGAAGGGCGCGGGCGTGAAGACGCGCGTGCGCCACTACCTCAACCTCCGCCAGACCGAGCACCGGCTGCGCCGGCTGCTGCAGGACTTCAAGTGGGATCGCGTAGACCGCGTCTTCCTGGGGGAGGGCGCCGCATGAGGTACCCGGCGAGGGGCCCCATCGGGAAGATGGGGATCGACGGTAAACCGAATGCGGCTTGCCGCCGACGTGCTGACCGGTCGATTCTCGATGCCCTTGCGGAGGCGGCGGCGTGAAGCTGGGTCCCGCCGAGTTGCCCCCGATGTCCGCGACGGGCGCACTGCGCGTGCGGCGGGCCGAAGCGGGCGACCTCGAGCGTTGGGATGCCTTCGTCGAGCGCTGCCCGGAGGCGACCTTCTTCCACCGCGCCGGCTGGAAGTCGATCCTCGAGTCGGTCTTCCGCCATCGCGCGCACTACCTGATCGCCGAGCGCGGCTCGGACGTCGCGGGCGTGCTGCCGCTCGGCGAGGTGAAGAGCCGGCTCTTCGGCCACTCGCTCTGCTCGCTGCCGTTCTGCGTCTACGGCGGCGTCGCCGCGACCGACCCGGAGGCGGCGCCCGCGCTGCACGCCGCGGCGCGCGCGCTTGCCGACGAGCTCGGCGTCGACCACCTCGAGCTCCGCAACCGCACCCCGCGTGAACCGGACTGGCCGCGCCAGGACCTCTACGTCACGTTTCGCAGGGAAATCCTGCCGGAGGTCGAGGCGAACCTGGTCGCCATCCCGCGCAAGCAGCGCGCGATGGTGCGGAAGGGCATCGCGCGCGGACTGAAGAGCGAGATCGACCCGACGGTCGACCGCTTCTTCGCGCTGTACGCGGACAACGTCCACCGCCATGGGACGCCGGCGCTGCCGAAGCGCTACTTCGAGGCGCTCGCGCGCACGTTCGGGCGCGACGTCGAGGTGCTCACCGTCCTCGACCCCGGCGGGATGCCGGTGTCGAGCGTGCTCAGCTTCTACTTCCGCGACGAGGTGCTGCCGTACTACGCGGGCGACGCGGTCGCGGCGCGCGAGCTGGCGGCGAACGACTTCAAGTACTGGGAGCTGATGCGCCGCGCGTGCGAGCGGGGCCTGCGCGTGTTCGACTACGGCCGAAGCAAGCGCGAGACCGGCTCGTTCGACTTCAAGAAGAACTGGGGCTTCGCGCCCGAGCCGCTGCACTACGAGTTCGTGCTGCGGAAGGGCGGGGCGATCCCGCAGAACAACCCGTCGAACCCCAAGTACAAGGCGATGATCGCGCTCTGGCGGCGGCTGCCGCGCGGGGTGGCGAACGCGCTCGGGCCGCACATCGTGCGGAGCCTGGGGTAGCGGGCGCGCATGCACGCCGATCCGCAGATCGAAGCGCGGCTGCTCGAGGCGTCGGGGAAGACCCGCGTCGTGGCCGCCCTGGTCACGCTCGGGTGCGCGGTGTGGGTGTTTGCGTGGTACTGGCCGACGACGTTGTCGATCGTGTCGATTTGGGTGCGTTCCGAGACCTTCGCGCACGGCTTCGTCGTGGTGCCGATCTTCCTGTGGCTGATCTGGCGCGACCGCGCCGCGCTCGCGCTGCTGCCGATCCGGCCGTACTGGCCCGCGCTCGTCGGGATCGCGCTCGCGGGGCTCGCCTGGATCGTCGGCGAGGCGGCGAGCGTGCTCGCGCTCGAGCAGTTCGCGATCGTCGCGATGGTCCCGTTGCTGATGTGGGCGATCCTCGGCACGGCGGTGGTGCGCAGCCTCGCCTTCCCGATCGCGTTCCTGTTCTTCGCCGTGCCGTTCGGCGAATTTCTCGTGCCCACGCTGATCGACTGGACCGCCGACTTCACGATCGCCGCGCTCAAGGCGACCGGGATCCCGGTGTTTCGCGAGGGCAACCACTTCCAGATCCCCTCGGGGCGCTGGTCGGTCGTCGAGGCGTGCAGCGGCATCCGCTACCTGATCGCGTCGATGATGGTCGGGTGCCTCTACGCGTACCTCACCTACCGGTCGCTCCGCCGCCGGCTGCTCTTCGTCGGGTTCTCGATCCTGGTCCCGATCCTCGCGAACTGGCTGCGCGCGTACATGATCGTGATGATCGGGCACCTGAGCGGCAACAAGCTCGCGGTGGGCGTCGACCACCTCATCTACGGCTGGCTGTTCTTCGGGGTGGTGATGGCGATCATGTTCTTCGTCGGCTCGCGCTGGCGCGAGGACGTGGAGGCCTCGGCCCCGGCGGCGGGGCGCGTTGCCGGACCGCCCGACCTTGGCTGGCGCCCCGACGCGCGGTTCTTCGGCCTCGTCGTGGTGGCGCTGGTCGCGGTCTCGATCTGGAAGCCGGTCAACGCGATGCTCGCGTCCGCGAACGGCGCGCGCGGCGCGACTCTCGCCGCGGTCGAGGGGACGAACGGCTGGGCGCCGCAGGCGCGCCCGATTGCGCCCTGGCAGCCGGGATTCCGCAACCCGACGTTCGAGCGCCACGACACGTTCGCGAAGGACGGCCGCGTCGTCGGTCTGTACATTGGCTATTACCGTCATCAGAGCCAGGAATCCGAGCTGGTGACCTCGGGGAACCAGCTCGTCTCGTCCGTGGACAAGTTCTGGCACGTCGGCGCGACGGGGACGCGCGAAGCCGCGCTGGGCGGCGGTCCCGTCAGCGTGGTGCAGGAGGAGCTGGTCGGCCAGGGGGCGCGCCTGCAGGCCTGGCGCTGGTACTGGATCAACGGCCGGGTGACGTCGAGCGACTACGTCGCCAAGCTCTACACCGCCCTCGACCGGCTCACCGGCCGCGGCGACGATTCGGCCGTTGTCATCGTCTACGCGCCGATGACCGACGCGCGCGATGCGCAGGCGGGCACCACGCTCGGGGCCTTCGTATCCGACATGGCGCCCGCGATCGGCGCCCGCCTCGAAGCGACGCGGGGCAACTGAAAATGGCGCAGCAAGCCACGGCGTCCGGCGACGCGCGACCCCTCGTCGCCCACGTCGTCCACCGCTTCGACATTGGGGGGCTCGAGAACGGCGTCGCGAATCTGATCAACCGGCTGCCCGCTGCGGACTTCCGCCACGCGGTCGTCGCGCTCACCGAGGTCACCGCGTTTCGCGACCGCGTCACGCGCGACGACGTGACCTTCCACGCGATCGGCAAGAGCGCCGGGCATGGAATCAAGGTGTACCCGGATCTCTTCCGGCTGTTTCGGTCGCTCCGTCCCGCGATCGTGCACACGCGCAACCTCGCGGCGCTCGAGGCGGCCGTGCCCGCGGCGCTCGCCGGTGTCCCGGTGCGCATCCATGGCGAGCACGGCTGGGACGTGGCCGACCTCGTCGGCTCGAGCCGCAAATACCGGCTGCTCCGCCGGCTTTATCGGCCCTTCGTGCACCGCTACGTCGCGCTGTCGCAGGGGCTCGAGTCGTACCTGGTCGAGCGCGTGGGGATTCGGCGCGAGCGCGTCGTGCGCATCTGCAACGGTGTGGACACCGCGCGCTTCGCGCCGACGAGCGACGGCGCGCGCGCGCCGATCGCAGGCAGCCCGTTCAACCACCCGGACCTTTGGGTCGTCGGTACGGTCGGCCGCCTTCAGCGGGTCAAGGATCAGGTGACGCTCGCGCGAGCGTTCGTGCGCGCGCTGGCAATCGTGCCGGGCGCCGCCCAACGCATGCGCCTAGCGATCGTCGGCGAGGGCGCCTTGCGGGCCGAGATCGAGGAGGTGCTCACGAAGGCCCACGCCGCGCACCTCGCGTGGCTGCCGGGGGAGCGGACCGACGTGCCCGCGTGCCTGCGCGGCCTGGACTGTTTCGTCCTGCCGTCGCGTGCGGAAGGGATCTCGAACACGATCCTCGAGGCGATGGCCACCGGCCTGCCGGTGATCGCGACGAACGTCGGCGGAAATCCGGAGCTCGTGGACGACGGCACGACCGGCACGCTCGTGCCGTCGGAGGATCCGGAGGCGCTCGCGCGCGAGATCGTGGCGTGCTATCGCGCGCCGCAGCTCGCGGCCACGCGCGGGCGCGCGGGCCGCGCGCGCGCCGAGCAGCACTTCAGTCTCGACGGGATGGTGCGGCGGTACGGCGAGCTCTACCGCAATCTCCTTGCGGCCAGGACGGCCGTTCAAGCGTCGGGTTTCGTGAGGGCGCGTTAGCCATGTGCGGCATCGTCGGCCTTCTCGACACGCGCGGCAAGCGGGAGATCTCGCGCGCGCTCGTCGCGCGCATGAACGAGTCCCAGCACCACCGCGGCCCCGACGAGGGTGCGACGCACTTCGAGCCCGGCCTCGGCCTCGGTCACCGGCGCCTGTCGATCATCGATCTCGCCACCGGCCAGCAGCCGCTCTTCAACGAAGACGGCAGCATCGTCGTCGTCTTCAACGGGGAGATCTACAACTACCAGGAGCTGATCCCGCAGCTCGTCGCGCGCGGTCACGTCTTCCGCACGAAGAGCGATACCGAGGTGATCGTCCACGCCTGGGAGGAGTGGGGCGAGGACTGCGTGACGCGCTTCCGTGGCATGTTCGCCTTCGCCCTTTGGGACCGCAATCGCGAGACGCTCTTCCTCGCGCGCGACCGGCTCGGCGTGAAGCCGCTCTTCTACGCGCTGCTCCCCAACGGCGAGCTCGCCTTCGGCTCCGAGCTGAAGAGCCTGCTCGTCCATCCCGACCTCGCGCGCACGATCGACCCGTTCGCGGTGGAGGAGTACTGCGCGCTCGGCTACATCCCCGAGCCGCGCACGATCTTCCGCGGTGCGCTCAAGCTGCCGCCGGCGCACACGCTGAGCGTGAAACGCGGCGCGCCGCTGCCGGAGCCGAAGGAATACTGGGACGTCCGCTTCACCCTCGAATCGCGATTGACCGAGCAGGAAGCGACCGAGGAGCTGGTCGCGCGCCTGCGCGAGTCGGTCCGGCTGCGCCTGATCTCGGAGGTGCCGCTCGGCGCGTTCCTCTCCGGCGGAGTCGACTCGAGCGCGGTCGTCGCGATGATGGCGGGCCTCTCTGCCGACCCGGTCAACACCTGCTCGATCGCCTTCACCGAGCCCGGCTTCGACGAGTCCGAATTCGCTCGCACCGTGGCCGAGCGCTACCGGACGAACCACCGCGCCGAGACGGTCGAGAGCGACGACTTCGGGCTGATCGACGAGCTCGCGCGCCTCTACGACGAGCCGTACGCCGACAGCTCCGCGATCCCGACCTACCGCGTGTGCCAGCTCGCGCGCAAGCACGTGACGGTTGCGCTGTCGGGGGACGGCGGGGACGAGAGCTTCGCCGGCTACCGGCGCTACCGCCTGCATCTCGCCGAGGAGCGCCTGCGCGCGAGCCTGCCGCTCGGCCTGCGCCGGCAGGTGTTCGGCCTGCTCGGCCGGATGTACCCGAAGGCCGACTGGGCGCCGCGCGTCTTCCGCGCCAAGTCCACCTTCGAGGCGCTCGCGCGCGACTCGGTGGACGCGTACTTCCACGGCGTGTCGATCCTGCGCGACGGCATGCGGCGCGAGCTCTTCACCCACGGCTTCATGGCCGACCTCGGTGGCTACACCGCGGCGGAGGTCTTCCACCGCCACGCGCGCCGCGCCGGCACCGACGACCCGCTCGCGCTGGTGCAGTACCTCGACCTCAAGACCTACCTCGTCGGCGACATCAACACCAAAGTGGACCGCGCGAGCATGGCGCACTCGCTCGAGGTGCGCGAGCCGCTGATGGACCATCCGCTCGTCGAGTGGCTCGCGGGCCTGCCGACCGCGCTCAAGGTGCGCGGGCAGGAAGGGAAGTTCCTCCTCAAGAAGGCGATGGAGCCTTACCTGCCGAACGAGATCATGTACCGCCCGAAGATGGGCTTTGCGGTGCCGCTCGCGCGCTGGTTCCGCGGCCCGCTCGCCGCGCGCGTGCGCGAGAGCCTGCTCGGCGAGCGCCTGGCCGCGACCGGGTTCTTCAACCGCACCTACCTCAAGCGCCTCGTCGACGACCACCAGTCCGGCGTGCGCGACTACAGCGCGCCGATCTGGACGCTCCTCATGTTCGACGGGTTCCTGCGCAACGTGCTCGACCGCGCGGACGCGCCCGCGCTGCGGCAGTCGGCCTGAGCCTCCGCATGCGCATCCTGCACGTCCTCGACCACTCGCTGCCGCTGCACAGCGGCTACGCGTTTCGCACCGCCGCGATCTTGCGCGAGCAGCGGGCGCTCGGGTGGGAGACGCTGCAGCTCACCACGCCGCGGCACGGCGTCGCGAAAGGCGACGTCGAGGAGGCGGAAGGCTGGCGCTTCCACCGCACGCCGATCGACCGCGACCGCGGGCTGCACGCCGGCGGCGCTGCCTACCTGCGCGAGATGGCCGCCACCGCGCGCCGCATCGACGCGCTCGCCGCGGAGTTCCGGCCCGACGTCCTGCACGCGCACTCGCCGGTGCTGAACGTGCTTCCGACGCTCTGGGTGGGTCGGCGGCGCGGCCTTCCGGTGGTGTACGAGGTGCGTGCGCTGTGGGAGGACGCGGCCGTGGACCACGGGACGACGCGGGAAGGCAGCCTGCGCTACCGCGCCTCCCGCGCGCTCGAGACCTTCGCGCTGCGTCGCGCCGACGCGATCACGACGATATGCGAGGGCCTGCGCCGCGAGATCGCCGCGCGCGGGATTCCCGAGTCGCGCATCACGGTGATCCCGAACGCAGTCGATACCGGCGCCTTCCGCTTCGGCGCCGCGCCGGATCCGGCACTCGCCGCGTCGCTCGGCCTCGACGGCAAGACCGTCGTCGGCTTCGCCGGCTCCTTCTACGGCTACGAAGGCCTCGATTTGCTGATCGACGCGCTCGCCATCCTCGCCCCGCACCGTCCCGACCTGCGCGTGCTGCTGGTGGGCGGCGGCATACAGGAGGCGGCGCTCCGCGAGCAGGCGCGCGCCCGCGGCGTCGCCGACTGCGTGGTGTTCAGCGGACGCGTGCCGCACAAGGAAGTGCAGCGCTACTACGACCTGATCGACGTCCTCGCCTATCCGCGCCGGCGCATGCGGCTGACGGAGATCGTGACGCCGCTGAAACCCCTCGAGGCGATGGCGCAGGGCCGCATGCTGGTCGCCTCGGACGTCGGCGGGCACCGCGAGCTGATCCGGGACGGCGAGACCGGCGTGCTCTTCCCGGCCGGAAACGCCCGGGCACTCGCCGATGCGATCGACGTCGTGCTCGACCGGCGCGACGACTGGCCGCGGTTCCGCGACCGCGCGCGCCGCTTCGTCGAGACCGAGCGCACCTGGGCGCGCAGCGTCGCGCGCTACCGGGCGGTGTACGAGGCGCTCGCGGGCGCCGGGCGCCTCGGCGTCCCGCGGGCGGCGTCGGGGTAACGCGCCGTGTGCGGCATCTACGGCATCCTGCGGCTCGACGGCGCGCCGGTGGCGCCCGACGTACTGGCGCCGATGGCGGGCGTCACCGTGCATCGCGGACCCGACGACGAGGGCGTGCACGTCGACGGCCCCTGCGCGCTCGGCATGCGCCGGCTCTCGATCATCGACCTCTCCGGAGGGCACCAGCCGCTCTCCAACGTCGCGGGCACGCTGTGGCTCGTCGCGAACGGCGAGATCTACAACTTCCGCGAGCTGCGCCGCGACCTCGAGGCGCGCGGGCACCGGTTCCGGACCGGCTCGGACTGCGAGACGATCCTGCACCTCTACGCCGAGCACGGCGACGACTTCGTCCGCCACCTGAACGGCATGTACGCCTTCGCGCTGTGGGACGCGCGGCGCCGGCGGCTGCTGGTCGCGCGCGACCGGCTCGGCGTGAAGCCGCTGTACGTGCACCGCGACGGCGAGCGCCTCGTGTTCGCGAGCGAGGCGAAGGCGATCCTCGCACTGCCCGGCTTCCAGGCCGGGCTCGATCCCGGTGCGCTCGAGTCCTACCTCGCCCTCGGCTACGTGCCGGCGCCGCAGTCGATCTTCGCCGGCATCGAGAAGCTGCCGCCCGCGACGCTGCTCGTCGCCGAGGCGGGGAAGACCGGCGCGCAGCGCTACTGGCGCGTGCCCGCCGCCGTCGACCGCGCGCTCCCGGAGCGCGAGTGGGTCGACCGCGTGCGCGCGCGCCTCGACGAGGCCGTGCGCATGCAGATGGTGAGCGACGTCCCGATCGGGGGGTTCCTTTCGGGCGGCATCGACTCGAGCGCCGTCGTGGGCCTGATGTCGAAGCACAGCGACCGGCCGGTGCGGACCTACGCGATCGGTTTCTCCGGTGGCGACGCCGAGGCCTTCTACAACGAGCTCCCTTACGCGCGCCAGGTCGCCGAGCGCTTCGGCACCGAGCACCACGAGATCCTGGTGAAGCCCGACGTCGTCGGCCTGATGCCGCGGCTCGTCTGGCACATGGACGAGCCGATCGCCGACACCGCGTTCCTGACGACCTACCTCGTGTCCGAGTTCGCGCGCCGCGAGGTGACGGTGATCCTGTCCGGCGTGGGCGGCGACGAGCTGTTCGGCGGCTACCGGCGCTACCTCGGCAACCACTACCAGGCGTACTTCGAGCGCCTGCCGGCGTGGCTGCGGCGCGCGCTCGTCAACGCCGGCGACCGGCTGCCGAGCGACCGGCACTCGCGCGTGCTCAACCTCCTGCGGCTGACGAAGGGCTTCCTCGCCTCGGCGGACCTGCCGTTCGAGGACCGCTACCGCTCCTACGTGGAGGTCTTCCCGCGCGACGAGTCGCGGCGGCTGCGGCGGCTCAACGGCGTAGCGCGCCGCGACGCGCTCGGCGAGGCCTTCCGCGAGGCGACGAGCGACGACGCGCTCAACCGGATGCTCGTCGTCGACGCCGAGACCCAGCTCCCCGACGACCTGCTGCTCCTCACCGACAAGATGAGCATGGCGGTGTCGCTCGAGTGCCGCGTGCCGCTGCTCGACCACGAGCTGGTCGAGCTTGCCGCCCGCATGCCCGAGTCGGTGAAGATCCGCGGCGGCGAGCTGAAGCACGTGCTGAAGGCGGCGGTCGCCGACCTGCTGCCGCGCGACATCCTCGACCGCAGGAAGCGCGGCTTCGGCGCGCCGATGGGGGCGTGGCTGAAGGGCGAGCTCGCGCCGCTGACGCGCGAGCTGCTCTCGCCGCGCGCGGTGGCCGCGCGCGACCTCTTCGACCCGGCCGAGGTGGGCGCGCTGATCGCCGCGCACGACGCGAACCGCGTCGACGGCACCGACCGCCTGCTCGCGCTCCTCAACCTCGAGGTGTGGTGCCGCGTCTTTCTCGACGGACGCGCGCCCGCCGACCTCGCCACCGAGCTGAAGGGACTCGCGCGCCGCGGCCAGGCCGCCCGCGCGACCGCATGAAGATCCTGTACGTCTGCCACCGGTTCCCCTTCCCGCCGAAGCGAGGCGGGAAGATCCGGCCGTTCAACATGATCCGGCACCTCTCCGCGTCGCACGAGGTGACGGTCGCCTCCCTCGCGCGCTCGGCGGCCGAGGCGAAGGAGGGTGAGGGCATCGCGCCGCACTGCGCCGAGTTCCACGTGGCGACCGTCAGCGCGCCGGTGCAGTGGGCGCGGATGATCGCGACGCTGCCGACCCCGATCACCGCGTCGGCGAGCTACTTCCACTCGGGCGCGCTGGCCGGCACGATCCTCCGGCTCTTTCGCGAGCGCCGGTTCGACCTGATCGTCGTCCACTGCTCGTCGGTTGCGCACTACGTGGCGAACGTGCGCGACGTGCCCAAGATTCTCGACTTCGGCGACATGGACTCGCAGAAGTGGCTCGAGTACGCGCGCTACAAGCCCTTTCCTCTCAGCCTCGGCTACCGCTGGGAGGGGATGAAGCTGCTCGCCGAGGAGAAGCGGCTCGCGCGGCGCTTCGACTTCTGCACCGCGACGACGCGCGCCGAGTGGGAGACGCTCAAGGGCTACGGCGTGGACACGCCGAGCGACTGGTTCCCGAACGGCGTCGACAGTCAGTACTTCGCGCCCTCGGACGAGCCTTACGAGCCAGACACGATCACCTTCGTCGGTCGCATGGACTACTACCCGAACCAGGAGTGCATGTTTGACTTCTGCGCCCGCACCCTCCCGCTCCTGCGCGAGAAGCGGCCGGGCATCAAGCTCGAGATCGTCGGCGCCGACCCGTCGCCCGCGGTGCGCCGGCTGGGCGAGCTGCCCGGCGTGACGGTGACCGGTTCGGTGCCCGACGTGCGCCCGTACCTGCGGCGCTCCGCGCTCACCGTCGCGCCGCTCAACATCGCGCGCGGCACGCAGAACAAGATCCTCGAGGCGATGGCCGCCGGCGTGCCGGTCGTCACGAGCCGCGTCGCGGCGGGTGGTGTGGATGCGGTCGGCGGGGAACACTTCCTCGTCGCGTCGAGCCCGGAGGCGTATCGTGACGCTTGCCTACGCATCCTAGGCGACCCTGCCGAGCGCCGGCGCCTGGCGCAGGCTGGCCGCGCGCGGATGCTCTCGCACCACGCCTGGGCGAGTTCGATGGAGCGGCTCGACGGGATCATCGAGCGGTGCCTTGAAGCGACCCGCAAGTCACAGGCGGACTGGCGCCAGTCGTCGACCGCAGGTACGCCGTCCGCGAGTTGATTGCTGATGTTGAAAAGCATAGCGCTTCGCCTGATCTCGTCCGGATGGAGGGTCCCTCAACAGGAACGGCTCGAACGGCTTCAAGAGCTCATGATGCTCAAGCGGCTACTCGACGCGCACGAGATCAACTGCGTCCTCGATGTTGGCGCAAATCGAGGTCAGTACGCGTCGGAACTGAGAGGTATCGGCTTCTCCGGGAGGATCGTTTCATTCGAGCCGGTATCCAGTGAGTTCGAGGCCCTAAGTAATTTGTTCAAGGACGACACGAACTGGAAGGGACATCAGTTGGCGCTCGGAAGCACAGACGGCTCCGCGACCATTATCGTTCCTCGGCTGACGGTGCTTAGCTCACTGCGTCCCCTCGTCAAGGATGAACCTGGGGCACGAACCGAGGTCGTGGAGGTGCGGCGGCTCGATCGCATATTCGATTCCACGATCGAAGGCGTCCCCGGCCCGCGAGTCCTATTGAAGATGGACACGCAAGGATTTGACGTCGAGGTGTTCAAGGGTGCGGGGCGATGCCTCGATTCAATTTGCGCCTTGCAATCGGAAATCTCGATTCAGCCCCTGTACAAGGGAATGCCTCACTATCTAGAAGCGCTTCGAATCTACGAGGAAGCGGGATTCGAACTGCACGACCTGACGGTCGTTTTACGGGCCGGAGATGGTGCGCTTCGGGAGTTGAATTGCTTCATGGTCCGTCCGTCGCACCTCGTCTAGAGATGACCCCGGCCCCTTCCCAGAATGCAGGTGGTCCGCTGAGCGAGCAGTCGCCTTGGCCCGTGATGGTGCTCGCCCACAACGAGGAGCGGCACATCGCCGCCTGCCTCGACAGCATCTTCGACGCCGAGCCGGGGCACGCCTTCGACGTTTTCGTGATGGCGAATGGCTGCTCGGACCGCACCGAGGACATCGTGCGCGAGTACGGCAAGCGCCGTCCGGGCGTGCACCTCGTGTCGATCGCGCTCGGGGACAAGTGCAACGCGTGGAACGTCTTCGTCCACGAGACGGTGCCGGCGCGCTGTCCCGGGCGGGACGTGTACTTCTTCGTCGACGGGGATGCCCGATTCGCGCCCGGCTCCTTCGGCGCGATGGCGAAGGCGCTCGCCGCCGAACCGCATGCGCACGCGGCGTCGGCGGTGCCGATGAGCGGCCGCAGCGGCGAGCGCGACCGGCGCGACATCCTCGAGCAGCGCGGCCTCGTCGCCAACCTGTACTCGCTGCGCGGCGCGTTCGTCGAGCGCCTGCGCGCGCAAGGTGTGCGCATTCCGCTCAAGCTCGAAGGCGACGACGGATTGATCGGGGCGCTCGTCAAGTGGGACCTCGACCCGAAGAACAACCGCTTCGACGAGCTGCGCATCGTGCCCTGCGCCGATGCCGGCTTCCTCTTCGAGTCGATGTCGCCCTGGCGGCTCGCGGACTGGCGCGTGTACTGGAAGCGGGCGGTGCGATACGGGCGGCGCGGGTTCGAGTTCCAGCTTCTCGGGCGGAGCCTCAAGGCGCGCGGTCTGGCGGGGTTGCCCCGCGACATCACCGAGCTCTACAAGGACTCCGATTCGCTCTCGCTCGGCTGGCGTGGGGTGTGGACCCTGCCCGACTGGTTCGCCCTGAGGGCGATGCGCCGGGGCGGCCGCTGACCATGAACATCAGCATCTTCGGACTCGGGTACGTGGGCGCGGTGTCGCTCGCGTGCCTCGCGCGCGACGGCCACCGCGTGGTCGGCGTCGACGTCGACCAGGCGAAGCTCGACCTCATCGCCGCGGGCAAGACGCCCGTGGTCGAGGAAGGGATGATCGAGCTGATGGCCGAGGTCGCCGCGAGCGGCCGGGTCGAGGTCACGCGCGACACGCGCGAGGCGGTCGCGAAGACCGACCTCTCGCTCGTGTGCGTCGGCACGCCCTCGGCGGCCAACGGCAGCCAGGACCAGTCGGCCATGCTTCGGCTCGCCCGGGACCTCGGCGCCGCGCTGCGCGACAAGCCGGCCCCGCACGTCATCGTTTTCCGCTCGACGCTCGTGCCCGGCACGGTCGAGGACGTCCTGCGCCCGATCGTGGAGGAGGCGTCCGGCAAGAAGGACGGGGCGGGCTTCCACATCTGCTTCCAGCCGGAGTTCCTGCGCGAGGGCTCGTCGATCCGCGACTACGACAAGCCGCCCTTCACGATCGTGGGCGCTTCCGCGCCGGCGCCCGTCGAGACCCTGAAGCGGCTCTTCGGGCACCTGCCGTGCGCGTTCCACGCCACCTCGATCCGCGCGGCGGAGATGCTGAAGTACGCGTGCAACAACTTCCACGCGCTCAAGATCACCTTTGCGAACGAGACCGCGCGCCTGTGCGAGGCGCTCGGCGTCGACCCGTTCGAGGTGATGGATCTCGTCTGCCGCGACACGCAGCTCAACATCTCGAAGGCGTACCTCAAGCCCGGCTTCGCGTTCGGCGGCTCCTGCCTGCCGAAGGACCTGCGCGCGACGACGTATCTCGCCAAGATGCGCGACGTTGAGGTGCCGATGCTCGGGAGCATCCTGCAGTCCAACCGCCAGCACATCGACCACGCGATCGCGAAGGTGATGGCGAGCGGCAAGCGGCGCGTCGGGATGATCGGGCTCGCCTTCAAGTCGGGCACCGACGACCTGCGCGAGAGCCCGCTCGTGCTGCTCGCCGAGCACCTGATCGGCAAGGGCCTCGGCCTGCTCGTCTACGACCCCGAGGTGCAGCTCTCCAACCTGCTCGGCGCCAACCGCCGGTTCATCGAGACGCACGTGCCGCACATCGGGGCGCTGATGCGCCGGGAGCTGGACGAGGTGATCGAGGCCTCCGACCTCCTGGTCGTGGGACTGGCGGATGCCCGGACCGTGGAAGTTCTCGGGCAGCGCGTGCGCGACGACCAGGTCGTGCTCGACCTCGCCAACCTCGGCGACCGCAGGCCGCCGCGCGGCACGTACCTGGGCCTGTGCTGGTGAGATGGCGCCGCTGCGCATCGCGCTCGTCGGGCCGCTGCCGCCCCCCTCCGGCGGGATGGCGAACCAGACCCGCCAGCTCGCCGAGCTGCTCGCTGCCGAGGGCGTGCAGGTGGAGCTGGTGCAGGTGAACGCGCCCTACCGCCCCGCATGGGTGGGCGCCCTGCGCGGCGTTCGCGCCGTGTTCCGCCTGGTCCCGTACCTCGTGACGCTCTGGCGCACCGTCGGCCGGGTGCAGCTCGTGCACGTCATGGCGAACTCCGGGTGGGCGTGGCACCTGTTCGCGGCGCCGGCGGTGCTCGTCGCGCGTGCGCGCAAGGTGCCGGCGGTCGTGAACTACCGGGGCGGCGACGCGGAGCGGTTCTTCGCGGCCTCCTTCGCTCGCGTGCGGCCGGTGCTCGACCGCGCGTCGGCCGTGGTCGTGCCCAGCCGGTTCCTCGCTGCGGTGTTCGGCCGCCACGGCGTCGCGGTGCGGATCGTCCCGAACGTCGTCGATGTCGCGCGCTTCGCGCGCCGCGCCGCACCGCCGGCGGCGCCGCACCTCGTCGTGACGCGCAACCTCGAGCCGATCTACGACGTCGGCACCGCGATCCGCGCGTTCGCCCTGGTGCGGGAGCGCCATCCGTCGGCGCGGATGACCGTCGCGGGCTCGGGGCCCGAGGACGCGTCGCTGCGCGCCCTCGCGCGCGAGCTCGGTGTCGGCGACGCGGTCGCGTTCAGCGGGTGGATCGAGAACCGCGACATGCCCGAGGTGTACCGGTCCGCTTCGCTGATGCTCAACCCCAGCACCGTCGACAACATGCCGATCTCGATCCTCGAGGCGTGGGCGTCCGGCGTCCCGGTGGTGAGCACCCGTGTCGGCGGCGTGCCGCACCTCGTCGACGAGGGGCGCAACGCGCTCCTGGTCGAGCCGCGGAAGCCCGACGCGATGGCGGAAGCCGCGCTGCGCGTGCTGGATTCGCCCGCGCTCGCCGCCGCGCTGGCCGAGGCCGGGCGCGCCGCGGCGGAGCAGTTCGCCTGGCCGCGCGTCCGGCAGGCGTGGCTCGAGGTCTATGCCTCGCTGGTGCCGGGCCCGACGCACGCGCGGCCCGCAGTCGCGAGCGAGTAGCCGATGACCGGGCTCTACACCCGAACCTGCGCGTCGCTCGTGTTCCCGCTGCACGAGCGCCTCAAGGGCCACGCGTCGGTGGCGGTCCGGCGGGCGCTCGAGGCGACGCAGTGGTGGCCGCCGGAGCGGCTCGCCGCGCTCCAGCTCGAGAAGCTGCGCGTGCTGCTGACGCGCGCGAGGGCGGAGGTACCGTACTACCGCGACGTGCTCGGGCGGCTGGGGATCGCGCCCGCGCAGCTGAAGTCGGTGGCCGACCTGGCGCGGCTACCGTTCCTGACCAAGGACCTGATCCGCGCGAACGCGGAACGGCTGAAGTCCGAGCGCGCGCCGGAGCTGAAGCGGTACAACACCGGCGGGTCGAGCGGCAAGCCGCTCCTCTTCTACATCGGGCCCGACCGGGTGACCCATGACGTCGCGGCGAAGTGGCGCGCGACCCGCTGGTGGGGCGTGGACATCGGCGACCCGGAGATCGTGGTCTGGGGCTCGCCGATCGAGCTGGGCGCCCAGGACCGGGTGCGCGCGTTCCGCGACCGCCTGCTCCGCACGAAGCTCCTGTCCGCGTTCGAGATGTCGCCCGCGAAGCTCGACGGCTTCGTGGCGGAGATCCGCGCGATGCGCCCGAAGATGCTCTTCGGCTACCCGTCGGCGCTCGCGCACATCGCGCGGCACGCCCGGGCGCGCGGCGTGCGCATGGACGACCTGGGGATCCGGGTCGCGTTCGTGACCGCCGAGCGGCTCTACGACGACCAGAAGGCGCTGATCGCCGCCACGTTCGGCTGCCGCGTCGCGAACGGTTACGGCGGCCGGGACGCGGGCTTCATCGCGCACGAATGCCCCGAAGGCGGGATGCACATCAGCGCCGAGGACGTCATCGTCGAGATCGTCGATGCCGAGGGCGCACCGCTGCCGGCGGGCGCATCCGGCGAGATCGTGGTGACGCACCTTGCGACGGGGGATTTTCCGTTCATCCGCTACCGGACGGGCGACGTCGGCATCCTCGACGCGGCGCGCTGCCCGTGCGGGCGCGGGTTGCCGCTTCTGCGCGAGGTCCAGGGACGCACGACCGACTTCGTGGTGGCGGCGGACGGCACCGTGATGCACGGGCTCGCGCTGGTGTACGTGGTGCGCGACCTGCCGGGGATCGGCGCCTTCAAGATCGTGCAGGAGTCACCGACGCGCACACGGGTGCTCGTGGTGCCGGCGAGCGGCTACTCGCCGGCGGTGGAGGACGCGATCCGCAAGGGCTTCAGGGCCCGGCTCGGGCAGGACGTCGAAGTGATCGTCGAGCGCGTGGACGAGGTGCGGCCGGAGCGGTCGGGCAAGTTCCGTTACGTGGTAAGTCAGGTGCCCGCGTGGCGGGGGCCGATGTCTGCGGGCGGGGCGGCATGAGGGACATCGCCGTCACCGCGGCCGTCTTCCTGTCGCTGCCGTTCATCGTGTGGCAGCCGTGGATCGGGATCCTGGTGTGGAACTGGATCGGGCTCATGAACCCGCACCGGCTCACCTGGGGGTTTGCGTACAACATGCCCTTCGCGCAGATCGTGGCGATCGCCACCGTCTTCGGCCTGCTGTTCTCCAGGGAACCGAAGCGGTTCCCGGTCAATGCCGTCACCGTCACGCTGCTCGCGCTCATCGCCTGGATGAGCTTCACGCATTTTTTCGCCCTCAATACGCAGGAGTCTTCCGAGGGCCTGATCAAGATGCTCAAGATCCAGTTCGTGATTCTCCTCGGCCTGGTTCTGATGCAGGAACGGCTGCGCATCCAGCTCCTGACGTGGGTGCTGGTGCTGTCAATCGGGTATTACGGCGTCAAGGGCGGCGTCTTCACGCTGCGCGGAGGCGGGGGGCAGCAGGTGCTCGGCCCGGCCGGGAGCTTCATCGAGGGCAACACCGAGATCGGCCTCGCCATGCTGATGATGCTGCCGCTCATGCGCTACCTGCAGCTCAACGAGCCCCGGCGCTGGGTGCGCTGGGGTCTTGCGCTGGCGATGATTCTTAGCGGCGTGGCCATCCTGGGGACGCAGTCGCGCGGCGCCCTCGTCGGGGGCGCGGCGATGGCGGTCTTCTTTTGGTTGAAAAGCCGCAACAAGGTCTCCCTCGGGATCGCGATGGCGCTCCTGATCCCGGTTTTTCTGACGTTCATGCCCGAGACATGGTGGGCGAAGATGGGGACCATCTTCACCTACGAGGAGGACGGGTCGGCGATGGGGCGGATCGAGGCCTGGAAGTTCGCCTTCAACCTCGCCTTGCATCGTCCCCTTGTTGGTGGCGGCTTCATCGCCTTCACGCCGGAAATCTTCGCGGTCTACGCGCCGGGCGTCCAGGCGCGTGCCGGGCACAGCATCTACTTCGACATGATGGGCCACCACGGATTCGTCGGGTTCGGGTTGTTCGTCCTACTAATGTTCTTCTCCTGGCGTACGGGCTCCAGAATCATAGCGTTGACGAAAAAGGCCCCCGAGCTTCGCTGGGCCTACGACCTCGCCGCGATGTGCCAGGTGTGCCTGATCGGGTACTGGACGGGCGGCGCGTTCCTCAGCCTCTCCTATTTCGACGGCTACTACGTGATCATTTCGCTGCTGGTGCTCACCCTCGTCGTCGTCGAGCGCGAGCTGAAGGCGGTGGCCGAGAAACTCGGGGGCGCCGCGACCGGGCGCGCGATCGAGCCACGCGCGCCGGCGAGCGGCCGGGCATTTTCGGCGGGAGGCAAGTGAGGCCAGGTTTTGAAGCGCGCTGGCGCCGGCGGTTCGAGGATTACGGCGACAGCCACGACGACGACGCCGGCATCGCCGGCTGGTCGGACTCCGGCCTGCAGGCGCGCGTGCGGAACTTCCTCACGTCCTGGCGACCTGCCGCGTCACCGGGCGTCTGGCTCGACGCCGGTTGCGGCGCGGGCACCTACGCCCGGGCCATGGCGAAGGCGGGCCAGCGTGTCGTCGGGCTCGATTACTCGGAGCCGTCGCTGCGCAAGGCCCGGTCGCGATCCGACGGCCCGGCCCTTGGCTGGGTCGCGGGGGATACCACGCAGCTTCCCTTCCGCAGCGGATCGTTCGACGGCGCGATCTGCTTCGGCGTGCTGCAGGCCCTCTCCGAGCCGGACCGCGCGATCGCCGAGCTCGCGCGCGTGGTGCGGCCGGGCGGCCAGGTCTGGGTGGACGCCTTGAACGCGCACTGCCTCCCGACGCTCGCCAAACGCCTGGTCGAGCGCGCGCGCGGGCGGGAGCGGCATCTGCGGTATGACGCGCCCCGCAGTCTCAAACGCGCGTTTCAGCGCAACGGCCTGGGCGACGTGCGGACCCTCTGGGTGCCGATTCTTCCCGCGCGGGCTCAAACGTTTCAGCCGTTGTTCGAGTCGGGCGCGATGCGGGCCCTGCTGAAGTTAATGCCCTGGCTCGGGAGCGCGCTTAGTCACGCCTGCGTCGTCACAGGCGAGCGACGGCAGGAGCCCAAGGTTTCTTTTGCGAGGTTGATGTAGATGCTGCTGCTCAAGAGGGTGTCCGTCGCGGTCCCGGACCTGCTCGGTCGTCGCCATCCCGTGCACGAGCCTGCGATCCACCTCGAGGCTGCGATGCAATGGCTGTGTCGCGCGCAGGACGCGACGCCCGACGACGGCGTGTCGCGCAGCTACGTGCTGCGGCACATGCGGAGCCATGAGCGGTCCGGATGGCTCGCGTCCTATCCGGAGACGACTGGCTACATCATCCCGACGTTCTTCGCCTACGCCGCCATGACAGGAAAGCTGGAGTACCGGGACCGCGCGATTCGGATGGCCCGGTGGGAGGTCGACGTTCAGATGGAGAGCGGCGCCGTGCAGGGCGGGGTGATCGGCTTTGCCCCGACGCCGGCGATCTTCAACACCGGGCAAGTGCTCTTCGGCTGGGCGGCTGCTTACCGGGAGACGGGCGACGACGCATTTCTCAAGGCGGCGAAGCATGCGGCCGATTTCCTGGTGGCCGCGATGGATGCGGACGGGGCGTGGCGGCGGCACGGCTCGCAGTACGCGCGGTCGGGTGTGAACGTCTACGACGCGCGCAGCGCATGGGGTCTGCTCGAAGCGTCGCTGGTCACCCAGGACGGCGCGCATCGCGAAGCGGCGGTGAGGAACCTAGAGTTCGTTCTGACGAAGCAGCGGCCGAACGGCTGGTTCGAGGAGTGCTGCCTGGACGACGATCAGCGGCCTCTCCTTCACACAATCGCGTACACCATGGAGGGGCTGTTCGAGGCGGGCGAGCGGCTCGGCGAGGCGCGGTTTCAGGCGGCGGCGAAGTTGGCGGCGGACGCGCTGCTCGCCAAGCAGCGGCCCGACGGCAGCCTTTCGGGGCAGTTCGACGCGGGGTGGAATGACTCGGCCACGTGGAGCTGCCTGACCGGCGATGCGCAGACGGCGATCGTGTGGCTGAGACTGCACGAGAAGACCGGCGACGCGCGCTACCTCGAGGCGGCGCGCCGGATCAACCGCTATCTGTCGAGCACGCAGGACCTAGCAGCGACCGACCCCGGGATTCGGGGCGGAATCAAGGGCTCGCACCCGATCTCGGGCGAATATGGAACGTACGAGTATCTAAATTGGGCGGCGAAGTTCTTTGCCGACGCGCTGATGCTGGAGCTGCGCAAGGATGCACCGCACAGCCTCGATCGGCGAGGCGAGCGAGCGTGACCCTTCGAGTCGAAACTTTCGCCGGCACGCCCCCCGCCGGATGGGACAAAGACGTGGAGACTGTCGGCGGAAGCGTATTCCAGAGCTCCGCCTGGGCGCGTTTTCAGTGCGCGGTGCAGGGCAGCGAACCCGTGTTCATTCGGGCCACCGACGCGTCCGGCGCGCCGGCCGCAGTCGTGCTCGGGCTCTTCCGACGATCCCGTCACCCGGTCCTGGGCTTCTTTCTGCGGTGGATGGAGACCGCGTCGTATCCGGTCGCGGCGGGCGACGACCCAGATCTCGTGACGCGGATGATCCGGGAGACGGAGGGCGCGGCGCGGAAACTGGGCTGCGCGCGCCTCGCGATCGGCTCGAACCTTTCGGGCGACTCCCGCGTCTCGTTGTCGGAGCTCGGCTACTCCACTCAGGAGAGGGCGGAGTTCCTGGTCGACCTCTCTGCGGACGAAGACGCCCTATGGAGCGCGGTCAAGAAGGATCAGCGGGACCGCATCCGTCGCCTCGCTCGCGACGGCGTCGAGTACGAATGGACGACGTCCCTCGAGGGACTGAAAGCGCTGAGCACTGTGCGGCAGACGGCGCTCGAGCGGCGACTGGAGCGGGACCAGGGGTTCAGTCTTCCTTCCGACGATGGCTATTACGAGCTGCTCCATCGCACGCTCCTCGAGCCGGGGGCGGCCCGGCTGCTAGTGGCGAGGCAGCAGGGCGAGGTCGTGGCGGCGATCCTGTACGCCACCTTTGCCGGCAAGGCCTACTCCATCTTCAGCGGCAGCACCGAAGGCGGATACAAGTTGAGCGCCCAAACTGGCCTCTTCTGGCATGCAGTGACCACCCTCAAGCGCGAGGGGTTTCGAGTGCTAGACCGTGGTGGTGTCCCTGCTGCGGCAGCAAGCGAGGAGCACGAGCTGCACGGAATCTATCGATTCAAGCATCGCCTCGGCACGACGCCGGTGCGCTGTTTCTCGGGAGAAAAGGTTATGAACCCGCTGAAAGACCGGATCTCCAGGTTGCGCGAAATGGTGCGGTGAGATCCAGCGGTAGCGCATCCAGGAGCTGCGGCGTCCGGCAAGCTGGGCACGGATAGCTCAGTGGAACCGAGCCGCGAGATCGGCTCAGACGCCGACCGGTTTGTACAGGTAAACGGGGCCGTTGCTGAGATGGAAGAACGCGATGCACTTCAACGGCGGAATCCACCGCAATCGGCCGTAGGTTCCCCTCACACTGGGATCGTTAGAGACGCGATCGCCTGGCATGACGATTCGTGTCACCGTCCAAGGTGCTGCCAAGGCCGCGGCGGCATTGTTCGTGTCGGGGGGCTGGATCTTGTAGATCGCCTGCGGCTCGTTCAACTGGTCGCCCCGACTCTGGTTGTAGAGAAAGAAGCAATCGAGCGGCGGGCAATAGACGATCCCGGCGTATCGTCCGTTCCACTGGTCCCATAGCGTCCCAGTGAGGTTGAGCCGCACGGCGCTGGTTACGCTGTCCACGGCAATCGCTGACAGCTGCCCGGGAACGCCCGGGGCATCCTGCGTGTGGATGGAGATCCACAGGCGGCGCCGCGGATCGAACTCGCTTGCGCTGTCGAACCCGAGGCCGGTCCATGGTCGGGCAACTTGTGTCTTGGTGCTGAGGTCGAGATATCCGTAGTTGTGATAGATCCTACCTAGCTGCTCGTCGAGCGCCGTGAGCGGAAGCTGAGGGGTGAACGGCGTGATCCGGTTGGTGCTCAATCGCCCCCACTGCTGAGCGCGGCCGGAGACAACCTGATCAAGATCCAGATAATGCGCACGTGTAGTGCTAGCGGTCGGGTAAACGAAGGTCATGCATGGTGTAACCAGCGCGCCACGCAGATTGCCAATCCACTTTCCAGGGACGTACTCGAGCCCGTCGTAGCTGTGAGGTACCCCGGGCTGCGTCCCGACCGGTAACAAGCCCCAACCATACTCGGCGACTTTCGGCCCGTGCTCGCAGTTCTCGACGGCGTCGAAGTAGTGTGGATCGCTGGGTGACAGAGCTTTGTCGGCACGGTGATTTCCGGTCGGTGCGAGGCTTGGCTCGGTAAGCCGCCGCCATCGCCGCGTGTCCAGGTCGAACCCGTAGGTCTCGTTGCCCCAGTAGTCCCCGTCGCCGCCGTTCCGGATGAGCAGCACGCCGTTCGTGGAAAGGTTTCGCGCGTAGGCTGCGCTCGACCAAGCGGCCATGACTGCGAAAGGCCCGTTGTGGGGCCACGGCAAGCGAGGGCTCGGAAATACGGATTGAAGTGTATTCGTCGGGTTTCCCGAGGAGTCGGTCGTGATCGCCTTGACGTTCCCTGCGGCGGGTGTCCAGCTGGGGGGCGACCATTTCAGAATCAGCGGGTTCGTGCCGACGCCGGACTGGTACTTGTTCGTCACCATCAGCACGTCGTCGGTCGGGCTATAGGCGCCCTCGTTCATCGTCGCAATCTTGTACGGCGCTTCGTTCGCCGGCGAGAACAACTCGAAGTAGGGCTGCGAGCCCTGTCTCATCTCCAGCGTCGTCAGATCAAGCTCGTAGATCCCCAAGCCATTGCCGGTCGGATTGCCCCCCTCGTCGAGCGACGCGTTGCGAGGCATCCCGAACGTGTACAGCTTGCGATTGCGGATGAAGATCGGATGCTGCGCAAGTCCAGAACCCAGGCCCCCAGCTTCGTAGCCGGTCCACAGCGCCCGTGTCGTAGCCGCGGTTGGGAAGTTCGCGAGTGCTATCGCGTAGATACCGCCGCCGGAGCGGATGTCCTGGTAGATAAACTCGTTAGTGACTGGATCCCACACGTTCGGCTCGTGCTCCACCTGCGCCGCCGGCGTCCGGCCGGTGTTCGTCGTTCCCGTCGCGCCAGTCGCGCAGTTGAACCAGTAGATTCGGCCGTCGCCGTTGCGCACGGTGATGATGCAGTCACTCGGCGGGTGGTAGATCCCGGCCTGCCCCTCGCCGTGTATGAAGAACCCCGAGGCGAAGGCGGCTGGCAGCTTCTCCCACCTTCCGGCAAGCGGCCCCGTAACCCAGAAGCGCCAGATCCCGTTCGTATCCACGATGCCGCGGAGGTTTGGGTGGGCCCGCATCCAACCCGCGCCCTCAAAGAACCCACCGACGGCCCAGAAGCACCCGCGGGACTGATCCCACATCCATGCATTGCAGCCGGCGCCTGCGGGGAAGGGGGTTCCCGTGATGCCCCAGTACGGGTAGTAGATGTCGAAGGTAAGGCCGTTTCCTTGTGCGTTGACGGTGTAACGGAACGAGTGGACAGCTCCGCTGTCCAGCGATGCGCCCGGATAACCGCCGTCGCCGCCGTGAGTGTAGAACTTGCTGTCGGCCGGGCAGAACTGATGATTCGCGTGCTTGCCGGTCGCCGCCCTGCCCCTGCCGCTGCCCTGCGGGTCGACCCAGACATTGAGCGGCGCGGGCCCCTCGAATGCGAGATCGTCGATCGAACCAAACGCCTGCGAACGGGGGGTGGTCGCTGGCGCCCTGACCTGCACGCGGAACGGGCTCGAAACGGTTCTCGCCATCTAGATCTTTCCGGCAACGGCAATGAAAGGGATCAGAACTTGGCTGCCCGACATTGACGCTGCCAAACGCCGCGCGTCCTCGTTCAGTTTCTCTGATCGTCGGCGACGAAAGTCACGCCCGACACTTGTACTGGGGCATCAGCTCTCGCGCCCAGTGGCCTGCCGTCGTAGGCGAGCGTGGCGGTGTTCGGGTTCCAGGTAATGCCCGGGGGAAGCGTTCCCGAGTTCAAGTTGATCACGAAAGGATCGGAGTCTGGGTCCGTAACGAAAGCGCGAATGGACACCGTCGCCGGAACGCCTTCAACAAAGTCGATGGTTGGAGATGGCTGCCATACCGGGCCAGCGTTTGCCGGAATCTGCGTGGCACCCTCCTTGTTCGGGTCGTTGGCCGCGGCTTGGCCTGCAAGTGGTGACGGCGCGGTCCCCGTCTTATCCGGACTTGCCTGGGCCTCCGGCTGTGCGACGGCCTCTGGTTGGGAGCCGGACTCTCCAAGGCATCCCCCTAGCTGAGTGCCTCCGACAAACAGCGAGACCGCACTCCCGAGATGCTTGAGGAAATCACGACGGTTGAGATGCATTGCTTTCCCCAGCCACACGCTACGCGCCTTCGCCTCCTACGCGCCTTCGCCTCCTACTACGTACTATACGCGCGCGCCTTCGCCTCCTTGTATGACGTTAGCATAGTACTCGGCGGATGTCACGAAACGGTGTCGAAGATGCCCCAGCGGGCATAGTCTCGCCCGCGCGGTGCCTGCGCGATAAGCGAACTGCCCCGGATCTCGACCGATGCATACCCATCCGGGGGCGATGTAGCATTGATTTTCTGACAGAGCGATTTCGTAAACCCGTTTCCCGGGGGGGGGCCGGGACTAGTCAGGCCTGCTTCCGTCGTTGCGACAGAAAAGCGAATACCGATCGTCGCTCTGCATTCCTAATTCTCATTACTCGGAGATCGAACAGTGCAGACCAAGCCTGGCGATGATCGCGTCGAGGTCATTCAAGCGTTAATCGATTCGCGAGGCGCAAAGCTCTATCTTGAGATCGGCGTTCAATCCGGTGCCACGTTCTTCTGGATCAAGGCACGAAGAAAGCTTGCCGTCGACCCGCGCTTTGCTTTTGGGAGGTTGGACAAACTACGTTGGATCCGCTGGAACCCGCACAATGTGTTCAATGAGTACTACGCCGTCCCCAGCGACGAGTTCTTCTCTGCGCGAGCCATGATGCTAGCAAGGCGGGGCCTTGACGTCGTATTCGTAGACGGCTTGCACACTTACGAGCAATCCCTGCGAGACATCGAGAACTCCCTGCAATATTTGCGGCCGGACGGAGTCATCGTCGTCGACGACTGCATTCCTCCGAATGAACCGGCATCCCGGCCAACGCGACCCAGCGGCAATGCTCCCTGGTGCGGCGACGTCTGGAAGGCGCTCGTGCACCTTCGATCCACCCGTCGCGATCTCCGCGTGTTCGTGCTCGACTGCGTCTTCGGGTTGGGGATCGTGACGAAAGAGCCGGCTCGAACCATGCTGCGATACACCGAGCGCGAGATCGACGCGCTCTCATTTGATGACTTTAAGTCCCTTCGCGAGGACCTATTGGACTTGAAACCGAAGAAATACCTCTCTGAGTTTCTTGAGGAGCGTCGGCGCAAGTCTGACTAACGCGAACCATTGCTCTCGGCGATCGATCTAGACTCGGCACCAGTCCCAGTGTCGCCACAGGGCACGAAGCGACCAGATGCGCGGGTGAGTATTCCTCAATCAGTGGGCCATCTGCTATTTCCACGAGAAGCGGCGGAGTTGAGCGAGGAAGAACTCTTCCGGCCCTTGCGGGTATCCGGCGAGCCGCCAGAGGATCAAAAGCGCCGCGGAATAACTGAGCGCGCCAAGGAGAACCTTGACGATCAACGTGACAAGAACTCCGCCGTCCAGGGAAGGGATTGAAGTGACGGCTAGGGCCATGAGCGCCGACGCGACCACCGTCCGCCACAGGCATTGCACTATCTGACTCGCGGAGACCGAGGTGATTCGCAACACGGTCGCGAAGATAGAAACTGCCAGGACCACCGCACCGGTGAGCTTGGCCCACGCGATGCCCAGGGCCCCGTGGACGTCGACGAGCGGAAGCGCGATCGCGAGGAGAAGCGCGGCGTTCAACCAGCCGAAGGCTGCCGCGATCGCGACGCGGCCGGTACTTAGCAGCAGGCTGCTGACGAGCGAATTGCTGGCTCGAACCCCGCCGAACACGGCGAGCACCGAGAGCAAGGGGACCGCATCCACCCACTGGTTGCCGAGCAGTACGAGTACTGCTTCGTGCGCGACCATCGCCAGGCCTACTCCCGCCGGAAGCGTCAATGCGCTCACTGTCCCGAGCACGTTGACGTATGCCGTCGCCAGGCCATCGGGACTTTGCTGAAGCTTCGCGAAACCGGGCACAAGTGCCTGGTTCAGCGGCGCCGCAATCTCGCTTCCGGGCGTGCTGCCCAGCTCCACTGCGACGCTGTACAGGCCCAACTGTCGGGTAGAACCCAGACGGGCCACGAGAAACTCGTCGACCTTCGTTCCGACGAAGTGCCCAATACTTCCGATGAGGATCCATTGGGAGAACGACCAGAGCTCACGCACCCGCGATAGTGATGGACGCGGCCGGTATGGATGCATGAGGTAGCTGAGTGCGCACCCTATCGCCTGGGTGGTGACGGTCCCGATGACAAGTGCCCAATAGTTCCGCAGCCATATCGCCGCACTCAACGTGACGACGAATCCCAACACCTTGCCGACGATCTGGAGCTTGAACTCCTTGTGGAACTCGAGCTTCTTCCTGAATGCAACGATGCCGATGTTCGAGAAACCCGCCAGGAGCAGCGCCGGGCACATGGCCCAGAGAACGGTGGTCACCCGCGGCTCGTTGAAGTAGGTCGCTGCAATTGGCGCCGTGGCCGCGATCCCGACCGCGAGTAACGTGCTCTGGATGATGCGTATTGTCCACGCGGTATCGTAGTGCTCGCGCGTCGCGCCCTGGTTCTGTATCAGGGCGGTATCCAGCCCGAAGGTGAGCCACGCATCGAAGAAGCCAACGATCAGCATCGCCATTGCGACGAGGCCGAAGTCGTCCGGCGCGAGAAGTCGCGCCAGGACGAGCATGCTCACGAGTCCGAGTAGACGCACCGACCAGCGCAGTGCCAGGGACCATGCGGCTCCCTTGAGGACTGCGGCTCTCAGACCGCCCGCCGGCTTGTCTTCCACTGGCTATCTCGCTACTGCGGGGTTGGAATCGATTGAAGCCGTACGCGGCGACACCGTCTGCCTTGGCACCGCTGCGACAGGCAGGATAATGTCACTCGCGCGCCGGCGATCGCGGATTCTGAAGCCGTGAGCGCGTGACGCGTTGCGCGATCGGCAATGTAGTGCGTCCCGTATCCTCGGGAATTCGTCCGTCCGTTCGTACTGAGCGCCGACGTGGTGGGTGCTTGAACACTGAAGAGAGAACTGCAATGGAAGGCCTTTCGTCCGCCCAGCGCGACGATGAACTCACAATCTGCACGGTTTCATTCCACAACGCGCGCCACATCGCGCTCAATTGGGAGCTCGTTTCTACCCTGAACAAAGGTGCGGATCGATTCAAATGGATCATCGCTGAGAATACCTTGGAGGGCGGAAAGGACAGGCTCGACTTCACAGATCCCCGCTACTGTGTGATTGCTGGTGCCGCGCCCAACGCAAAGGTCAGCTATCACCACACCGAGGGTTTGCATCGGGCACTCGAGCTCGTAAGCACCCGATTCCTTCTCATTCTGGATCCCGACTTCTACATCGTTCGTCCCAATTGGTGGGATGAGGTTCGCGCCCACATCCTGTCGCGGGAACTCGCGTTCTTCGGATCGCCCTGGCACCCGAAGTTTACCGACAAGTATCGGTACTTCCCGGCGGTCCACTGCATGTTCGTCGATCGCGCAAAGGTGAACCTCCGGGATGTCGATTTCAGTCCTTGGCCAACGAATGAAACGGCCCTGGCTGCGCGGATCAACTCCTCCTCCTGGCTCCTTAGGACTTGGGCACGCATTACCCTGCAGCACCGCGTGCGAGAGTCCGGTGATACGGGTACGCGAGTGTACTTGCGGTACGCGAGCGATCCGCAAACGAAATCGGAGTGCCTTGTACCTGTGTTCCGAGTGCCGCACGACTATCCGGGCGGCAGGCTGCCGTCCCTGCGCAGCCGATTGATCGAAAGGGTTCTGCCGGACTCACTCTGTTACGTCCCGAAGCGGCGAGGATATTTCACTCATCGCGGATTCCGCGAGGCCGGCTGGACCAGTTTTCCGGCCGATTGGGAGGAGTTCATGTGGCGCGGAGAGCCATTCGGCTTTCACGTCCGGCGAAACAACAAGAAGCTGGAAAGAGACGAAGAGACTGAGTTGGTTGCACTCAATGCCGTGCTGAAAGGAATGCTCAGCGGGACCGGGCACCTGATCCGCCAAGGGTCTCGGTGACGCCTCACTCGATCGTTTCCGGAATCTCCATGTCTCCGTGTGGATGGCCTGATTCCAAGGGCGCGCGGGGTATACGTTGCCGGATGTAGAACCCGCTCTCTGCGCGCCGGGACCGCAAAGCGATCTGGCGCACCGTGGCGACTTCACGCATCCCGCGCCTTCGGTAGAGCTTCTTCGCCGCGTCGTTGCCTACCCACGTGAACACATAGAGATACCGAAACCCGCCCTCTGCAATCACCGACACGAGCCGTTCAAACGTCGCATCGATTAACCCGGTTCCGCGGTACGCGGGCGACGCCCAGACATTCGCGATCCGCGCCTCGTCGGGCAGTAGCACCCGGCATCGATTGATGATGAGTTCGTTGTCCGCCTGGAACGCGGGCCAGATCAGCGCGCCGATCTCCTCCCCTACCCACGCGGCGTAGCAATGCCGCATCCCGTAGATCGTCCGGTACTCGCGATGCCGGGGAAAAGGCGCTGGCATCTCCCGGAACCGCTCGAACAGCGCGTCGTCCACGCGTCGCAGCGTGAAATCCACGGCGCATTGGGCGGGCGGTCCGTCCTCCCGAAGATCGCGCAGGAACACCACGAACTCGGTGTAGTCGATCAGCCGGTCGGCGACCGCCCGAGCGACGCCGCCCAAACCCTGCGCGGCGTAGATCTCCGGGACGCGCCTGACCTTGCTCAGCAGACCCATGCCGCGGGAGTCTAGCCCGACCGATGCGCACGCGACGCCTCAACTTCCCGCCGAAGCACAAATTAACGCTGCGACGCGTTCGACGTCGTCGAATGAAACGCCCGGCTCGCACGGCAGCTCTACGAGGGCGCCCCACCTTCGCTCGGCGCTCGGCAGCGGCCGGGACGCGAACCGCTCGTACGCCTTCTGCAGATGCAGCGGCCGAAAGCTCCGGTCGACCTCGTAGCCGGCGTCCCGAAGCGCACCGACCACCTTCAGCGCGAGCGCCTCGTCCCCCGGAAAGTCGACGAGCTGCGTGAGGCACGCGGATCCCGGCCGGTGGGGCAGGAGAGCGAACTTCGCCTGCCCACCGAGCAGCCGTCCGTAGGCTTCGACCCGCGCTCGGCGTGCTGCGAGATTCGCCTTGAGCGAGTCCAGCAGCGTCAGGGCGACCGCCGCGTCGAGGTTCGACATCGGCGCGGCCGCGTAAGCCTCCTGTGCGGGCTCGCCCCGGAGCCGTGTCCAGGCGACCTTGAGCGGCAGCGACCAGCGCCGCCACCGACGCCACGCGACCACAGCGGCCGCGCGCCTGAGCGCGTGTCCGGCACCCTTCGGCAGGAGCGGGAAACGCAGCGCTCGTTCGAGCACCGCCGGATCGCGCGACACCAGCACCCCGCCCCCGGTCCCGAAGCACACCTTGCCGTTGCCGAAGCTCACCACTCCGGCGTCGCCGAACGTGCCGAGCGGTTGCCCGTCGAGCGTGGCACCGAGCGCTTGAGCCGCGTCGTCAATCAGCGCGATCCCGCGCCGCTGGCAAACGGCCGCGATATCCGCCATCGGCGTCGGATTGCCGAACAGGTGCGCCACCACGACCGCGCGCGTGCGGGGCGTGCACGTGGCCTCGACCGTCTCCGCAGTCAGCCCGAGCTCCGGGCCGACGTCCGCCAGCACGGGCACGGCACCGATCGCCAGCACCGGCGGGACGATGCTGACGCAGCAGAACGTCGGCAGGACGACCTCGTCGCCCTCGCGCACCCCGGTCGCGCGCAGCGCGAGCTCCAGCGCGGCGCGCCCGGTGTCGCACGCGATCGCCCCAGGGACCGAGAGCCGGGCCGCGAGCCGCGCCTCCAGCCGCGACACGTCGGGCCCGGCCACCACGCGCCCGAGACAACACGACCGGGCGAGCGCGGCGTACGTCCGCGCGCTCCAGAACGGGACGCAGAGGGGAACCCGGTAGGCGTAGGGGATGCGCAGGGTTCCGCTCCCGTCTCGCGCGCCGCCGCCGTCAGTGGAGCTCGACGCCCGGGCGGCGGGCGTTGAGGAGCAGCCGCACTGCAAACCGCGCCGGCGTGCGATCCCAAGGCGTGAACCGCGGCAGCTGGAACGGATCGGAAGCGCGCCGCCCCGCCCCCCACGAGGTCGTGACCGCGGCGCGGAATCCGATCCTGCGCGCCATGGCCACGTGCTCCGCGGCGTAGTCCTCGACCGGCTTGCCGTTCGGGTACGCGAAGAGCTCGATGCGCTCGCCGAGGATCGACTCGAGCTCGGCCTTGCCGCCGGCGATCTCCTTCAACGCCTCATTGGCATCGATCCGCGCGAGGATCGGGTGGGTGATCGTGTGGCCGCCGATCTCCATCCCTTCGCGGCGGAGCCGGCGCACCTGCTCCCGGCGCATCATCAGGTCGTCGGGCAGCTTCGCGCCGGCGGCGGACGCGACGGCCTGCACCGCTTCGAGCCGGCGGATCGGGTCGAGGTACTTGATGACCGTGAGCAGCTTCCCGATTGCTTCGCGGCGGGCCTCGATCGTCCCGACGTCGTGCGAACCGAGGCCCGCAGCCGCCAGGTCCAGCGTCGCTCCCGGCGCGCGCCGCACCGATTCGATCACCGTGTCGTTCCACATTCGTCCGCCGTCGAGGCAACCGGTGGTGACGAAGAACGTGGCGGGCAGGCCGAGGCGCTTGAGGACGGGCAGGGCGACTTCGCAGTTGTCGGCGTAGCCGTCGTCGAACGTGACGCACACCGCCCGGGCGGGCAGTGCGTCGCGCTGGAGGCGTTCGATCGCCTCGCCCAGGGGCAGCACGTTGAACCGCTCCGCGAGGTGCGCCATCTCGTCGCGAAAAGCCGCCGCATCGGGCAGGTCGGGGAGGAGCGGGTCTCTTTCGCGCAGCACGCGGTGGTACATGAGGATCGACAGGCGACCGCCCCGTCCCGCCGGCGACAGCAGTCGGCCAAGGGCGCGCAGTGCTGCGGTTTCGATGAGGGAGGCCATGCGGGGTGGCGCGCTGGAGCCTTCGATCCTAGCCCGCTGCCGCACGCTGGCCGCCCGAGACGACGGCCGCATCGAAGATCGCCGCGAGCTCGCGGGTCAGGTTCCTGCGATCGAACCGGCGCAGCACGTCGAGGTTCGCGTGATGCTCGCGCAGAGTGCCGTCGGCCCAGCGCCGGTAGATCGCGGCCAGCGCCGTCTCGAGCTCGCCGGCGTCGCGCGGATTGGCGAGCCAGCCGCCGCCGGTCAGGGCGAGGACCTCGCTCGTCGCGCCGGGCAGGACCAGGGCGAGCACCGGCCGCAGCGCGCGCAGGTACTCGTAGAGCTTGGCCGGCACGAGCGAGGTCGTGTCCTCGGACGCCTGCAGCAGCAGCAACAGGTCCGCTTTCGCCAGCTCGGCGAGCGCCTCGGCGTACGGCACGCGGCCCAGGAACTCGACGGAACCTTCGAGTCCGGTCTCCCGGACGGCGGCGCGCATCGCGTCCGAATCGCCGTACGCGCCGCCCCCGATGAACCGCAGGAGAATTCTCGAAGGATCGAGCGCTCCGCGCGCGCCCGCGCGCGCGATCGCCCGCAGGAGCGGGATCGGGTCGCGGAAGTCCGCGTTGATGTTGCCCGCATGCACGATGAGCAGCCGGTCGGAGGCGGCCGCCGGGCGCTGCGGCAGGTCGGCGAAGTCCGCCTCGTCGTACCCGTTGAGGATGGCGGTGAACTTGTCGGGAGCCTGCTCGCGATAGCGCGCCCGCAGCAGGTCGCGCAGCTGAGTGGTGCTGGTCACCACGCGGGCCGCCGCGTTGACGACGCGGCGCTCGAGCCGCGGCGCGAACCAGCTCACCACCGCGGGCGTCCCGGGCTCCGGCGGCTCTTCGTGCCACGGGTCGCGGAAGTCGATCACGAGCGGCGCGCCGGCGACCTGCGCGAGCTTCCGCGCGATCAGGTGCGCGGTCGCGTGCGGGCTGGTCGAGAAGACGAGATCCACCCGGCGCTCGCCGACGACCCGCCTGCCGGCCGCGACCGCCCACGGATACCACCCGATCCAGGTGTCGGGCACCGCCGAGATCGCCGCGTAGCGCCCTTTGATGGAAAGGTGCCGTCGGCTGTTCAGGTAGCTCGTGCGCACGACGCGCACCCACTCCGGGATCTGCTCCTCCAGCCGGGCGTCGGTAGTCTCGTAGGCGTCTCGGCGCAGCGTGAGCACGGTCACGTCCCACCCGTATTCGCGCAGGTACCGCGAGAACTTGAGCGTGCGCAGGACCCCGCTGCTGCTCGCTTCGGGGGGGTAGTGGAAAACGACGAATAGTGCGTGTTTCAAAGGGCTTGCGCTTTCGTATACTGCCCGCGGCGGCTCCGGTGGAGGATGCCAATATTTTGAGTCCGATGGTACAAGCCCCGCCGGGGGCGCGCGGGAAATCTGGCAGTTCCGGACCGGCCGCAACCCATGCACCACACACGACCGAGAGCGCGCGATTGCTGAGCCGGCTGCGCAACGCCGCGCGCGTCTGCCGGAACGCGCTTGTCGCCGTCCTCCGACCGTCCCGACCCCATCGGCCTTCGTTTCCCACGGATGCCGAGGTCTTCGCGGCGCTGCGCAGCGATGTTGCCGCGCTCGGTCCGGTTCGCGAAGCGGTTCGTACCGGCGTGCTCGCGCAGGCGCGCCGTCTCCTGGTGGGCCATCTGCGCGACCGGGCTTCGCCCCGCTTCTTCGTTGATCTGGCCGAGGTCGGCGCGCTCGCACAGCGATTCGCACGCGAGCACTCAGACTGGCGTGATCACGCGCTCGGCGTCGCCGACCGCTGGAGTCGCTACATCTATTCCGACGCGCAGGGTGCGCAGGCGGACACGGGACTGCCGGACTGGAATCGTCTTCCGCTCGGCCCCGGCAGCGATACGGTCCAGGTCCACCGCCCGCATCACTTCGCGTTCGCGGTCCAACTTGCGCGCGCGATGGCGTACGGTGCGCCGGCCGGCGCGACGCTCGAGGCCCTCGTCCGCTCGTGGCTCGCGGCGACCGCGGGAAACGTGGAGTCTCCGGCTTACTGGAGCCCGCTCATGGCCGTGCACCGCGCATGTGCGATCACGTGGACGCTGGCGTTTCTCGGGGCCGCCGAAGCGCGCGACGTCGATCTCGAGTTCGACCTGCTGCGGATCCTGCTCGCCGACGCGCGGTTTGTGCACGCGAGGCTCGGGACGTCGGTGGCGAACAACCACCTGCTCGGCGACGCGTTCCTGATGGTCTACCTCGGCATGCTCTACCCCGAGTTCGACGCGGCCGCGGCCTGGCGCCGAGACGGCGAGCCGCTCTTCTTTCGCGAGCTCGAGCGCCAGGTATACGACGACGGGACGAGCTTCGAGCACTCGGTGCACTACCACGAGTTCGTGTGCGAGATGCTGACCGGCATCGTGCTGCTCGCGCGGCGCAACGGTGTGACGCTCCCACCCTGGGTCCTGGAACGACACCGCCGCATGCTCGAGTTCCAGGCGACGCTCGGCGGGCCAGAGGCGCGCGCGGAGCCAATCGGCGACGCCGTCGAGCATCACCTCTTTCCGCTGGATGCCTTCGACGGCATCGGTGCGGCATCGCACCGCGAGATCCTGCGCGCGCTTTACGAGCCGGACTTCGTGGCATCGGCGCCGCTCGCGCCCGGCCGCGAGCGCGCGGCCTGGCTGCTCGACGGGGCGCTCGCGGCGGCGGGAGCCGCGCAGCGCGATAACGGACCGTTCGAGTTTCCGAAGGGTGGGTTTGTGGTGCTGCCCGACGCCGCGCTCGACGGGTGCCTGACCTTTCGGACTGGACCCGTGCCGGAGCTGCCGTGCAATCCGGGTCACATGCACGCGGACTTCCTGTCGATCTATCTCAGGCTCCGCGAGACGCCGGTGCTCGTCGAGGCGGGCACCTACACCTACCGCTCGGCGAAGGCGCGCTGGCCCGCGGGCGAGCCGGAATGGCGTGCGCACTTCCTCGGGCCGGAAGCGCATAACGGGCTGTGCATCGTCGGGCACGATCCGCTCGGCCGGAAGCCCGGCGACTTCCCGTGGGGGGAGCTGAAATCGCGCGTGGCGTCGCGGTGGCTGGTGAGCGGGGCGGGACTGAGCTGGACCGAAGCGACCGTCGTGGGCGACACGCCGTACGCCGGGCACACGCGCGGCGTGATGCACGTCGAGGGGGAGTACTGGCTCGTCTACGACCGACTGCCGCCGAACTCGCTGAGCGGTGAGGCGTGGCTGTCGCTTCAGTTTGCCGCCGGATGCGACCTTCGCGCGGAAGGCAGTCGCTCGGTCGTCGCGACGGTCGGCGACGCGCGGCTTCAGGTGGCGACCAGCAAGGCCGCGCGGGAGCTGCAGGTGGTGAGTGGGGTGCGCACGCCGCCTGCGGGATGGGTTTCGACGCGGTACGGCGAGATGGAAGCTGCCCGGGCGGTGCAAATTCCCACGACTGACGGGCCAGTCATCCTGGCAACTCTTGTCCAACCCACGACCTGCGATGTACCGCCGACAATCGTGGATACGGAGATCACTGATTCGCGCGCGATTGGCGTGCGCGTCTCGCACGGGGAGTGGGCCGATTACCTAATCATGTCGGGAGATCACGGCGAGGAGCTAGTTGAGCTTTTCGGGGTCGCGATTCGCGGTACCGCGGTATGGATACGCACACGACGCGGACGGGCAATCGAAGTCCGCGCATTAGGTGCCAGCGAAGTGCGATCTTCGTCACTCGGCCTGGACTGCAGCATTGACTCCGCATCGCAAAAGACCGGGTATAGGTGGACGCCAGTGGGCCTGTAAGGACCACAACGTCACCACGTTGAGAGGGCAGAGTATATATACCCTCACCAACTGAATCGCGTTGCCTCAAATGCCTAGTGATTGCAGTGCGCTGAGCCAATAGAAAGGGCCGCCCGCATGCTCTTCGAAGACCTTGCGACGGTCAGAGAAATCAAGAAGGTTAAGCGGCTGGTCAGGGCGCGACTAGAAAGCACTGCTAATTGGTGTCGGCCAGGGCTTTGGTACGTGTTGGGTCCCTACGCGCGACATCATGACGCCAGGTTGCCGGATTCATTGCATGACGCAATACATGGTCTGGTGAAGCGGCGCGTGGCTCGCGGCATCGTTGAGCGAGCAATGCCGCCCTGGCACGCTGTAATACCGGAGCCAACGTGTGGTGCGCAGCGACGGGACTGTACGATCGGTTACCTTGCCAAGAGGGGTGACTGGAAGTTGTTCGATCTAGAGAAGGCCGAAGTTTGGACACGGCCGAGAGTGCCGGAGAACAGCTATCAGCATATCGAGAACGTGAAGCCGTTCCGTCCGTATTTTTCCGTCCAGGCGTCGTACACGGTGCAACAGGATGGGACGCTATGGCGGTGCGATTCCTATATCGATGGCCGCAAACTGTCCCAATGTCGAAGCGACGAACGGGAAGGAGCTTTTCGATCGCTGCTGCATCAGTATCTCGCATTCGCACGGTGCGAGGCGAGAGAACCGAATCTCGAACTGACCCGACGGGCCATCGAGACGATGAGGAGATTTGCCCCGGATTCTGTTCCCGGTTTGTTTGTCGAGAAACGACGTGAGCAGCTCGAGACGCTCGGATCCAACCTCGCGATTTTGCCCGCACATGGCGACCTCAACGCGCAGAACGTCATCATGTCGGCTGGGCAGCCGTGGCTCATCGATTGGGACGCGGCAGGAGAATCGCAGCCAGTTCTTTATGATCTGCTATCCCTGATCATCTGGGAGGCCGATCTCGGACGATTCGACCTGCTGCGAGCATTCTTGGGAGGAGCTTTTGATCCAGGGGTTCGTGAGGTCTTATCGCTGTGTGGTTTAACGAACCCGCCTTGCGACAACATGCTACTGCTCGTCCATGCTTATATCTTGCGATTTCATATGCTCAGGTCCATAAACGAGCGAAGCGCAGTCGCGAGCAATGTGGCGCGACTTTGGAACGCCATACGCATCGTTCACGGGCCTTTCTTCGATGAGAGGGCAGCTTAGCAATGGCGCGAGCCGGTGTAATTGGAGGGACGAACTCGCATGACACGCTCAGGCACGTGTTAAGTGCGCGGCGGGCGTGCAAGATATTGGATGTGCCGGCGGGGCAAGGCGTGCTTTGTGACTTTCTCAGAGAGCAGGGGTGGGAGGTGCACGCGGCCGATATCGATCCGGGAAACTTCAAGGTCAAGGATATCCCTTTTACTCAGGTAAATCTGAATCGTTCATTGCCTTTCGACGACGCGAGCTTCGACGCTGTTGCCTGCGTCAACGGATTGCACCGACTGTTGTTTCCGCACGTGGCGATTCGCGAGTTCTATCGGATACTTCGACCTGGCGGGCGCCTGTACATCAATTCGAATAATTACTCCTCCATCTGGAAGCGGGTGCGTTTTCTCATTAGCGGATCGGTCGACTACATGGTCGATACCCAGGAATGCCTGCAAACGACGGACGATCCAGAAGCAAACGTACGCATGCTGCTTATGTATCCGAGATTGAGCATCATCCTGGAGCAATCGGGATTCCGCGTGGTAGACGTGCAATCCGCAGCCGTCACATGGAGGGACCGTATTTTTTTTCCGGTCGCAATGCTGATCTACTTGTTCGGCTGGTGCATGCCGCCTGGGCAGCGCAGGTACTGGCGGTTGAACCAGGCGAATCGGTCTAGTGTCTTGTTCGGCGGAGAGTACATTTTCATCGAGGCGGTGAAGCCGTCTTGAGCCCACTCCGAATCCGGCGTTGCGGGGAGCAGATTGATGATGTGAAAGAAGCGCATGAAGTCCAAGCGGAACCGTGTGCGCGAGATGAGCGCGCGACTTGGTGCGAAGGTGAGTTCGTCCGGAGACCTACGCCTCAACTTGACCTGACTGGCGGAACGAGTGGCAGCGAACGGCGAAGAATCGGCGTTCTACCTGGAAACGCAGATTGATTGATCAGCCACTCGACGATTCGGCTAATCATCGATCGACTCTTTCCCTATTGCGGCCGGTCCGACTCGCGATTCGACGCCCGATCTCGATGGTCGGGAAGCGATTCTCCACATCACCCGAGAGCACTCAGTATCCCATCGGTGATCGGTCGCGCAAATGCCCGCGGGGTGTGGCCGGCGAAGGTGTTCATTCCCGCTTCCCCCATGCGGCTGCGGAGGGCGGGGTCGCGCGCGAGCCGCGTGAGAGCGGCGGCGACCGTCTCGGGCGAGTCGGAATCCAGGGCGAGCCCCAGGCCGTTCTCCGCCACCTGCTTGCCGACGACGCCTTTGCGCCGCACGATCACCGGCCGACCCAACAGGGCGGCGCGCACCAGAACGCTGCTGCTGTAAACGAAGCCGGGCTCGTAATACACCCAGACCGCATCCGCGGCGCTTGCGGGATCGATGTCCTCGCCGCTCACAATGAACCGGTCGCACTCCACCAGGCGGCCAGCGCGGCGCAACGCCGCGGCTGCGGGGCCCTGCAGGATCGGACCGGTCACGTCCTTCGCTTGCGGCCCCGCGACGAAGACCGTGAGATCAACGTCCTCGGGCACGCGGGCCGCCCCGTCGAGAAGCACATCTAGACATTTTCGGCGGTCGATGACGCCGAACACGAGCACCACGAAGCCGCCGGGCCGAAGGCCGTACGCATCGCGGGCCTGCGCCGCGTCGGTCAGCACCGGCGGCGGGCAGGGGTCCGGGCAATAGACGATTTTCGGGTCGCTCGCCGCACCCGGGAGATAAGGATCGATCGTCCCGAAGCGGACCAACGTTGGGTCGCCGACCACGCGGCGGAAGAAATGACCCTGGATCGGATCGATCCAGCGCCACGATCCGGCGATGCCGCACGCCCGGTGATGAAAGCGCGTCCCAACGGCGATCGTCGCCCACGGCTTGCCGCCGAACGCCGGCCGCCTCAAGCCCAGGTGCAACAAGCCGATGGATTCGAGATGCGGCAGCAGGACGAAGTCGATCTTGTCCCATCCGATCTCCCGCATCCCCGCCTGCGCCATCCGCGCCATCTGCCACTGGTACTCCAGGAATCGCCCGAGCGCCCGGAATCTCCGATGGCCCGTCGACGGCTCGGAGACGATCCGCGGGGTCAGCGAGTCCCCGAAATCGCGCACCAAGCGTTCACCGTTCTTGTGGCGCGCGGCCCGTGCGGTAGTGAGCAGCGTGAACCGCACGTCCATCCGGTCGCGCAAGTCCGCGACCAGGTGGCGGATGTACTCCATCTGGTGCCCGCTGGCCTCGGCCTCGAAGATTACGATGTGCTTGCGCATGATGCGGATCGAGAACGGCGCATCCTGGGCAAGTCGACGGCAACGAGCTCGTCCAGACTGCGCGGGGACTTCGCGCAAGGTCTGGCGCAACGACCCGACTACCGACCAGCTAGCTCGGCTGGCTGCCCGCTCGGGCGAACGCGCGAACCGCGCGGGCCATCGCCGGCACGGCCCGCGCATCGGCGTGCCCGGCGAGCCGGAGCGCCCGCTTCGCCATCCTGAGGGCAGTGCGAGCACGCTCGCCGGGGTCGAGCCTGGGTGACCTGACGAATTTCTCCAGGATCCGGACGTCGCTCCAAGTCTGATCCGAAGCACATGCGCGCGCAAGCGTGCTGCTCAGTGAAGTCGGAATGCGTCGGTACTTCGCGTGGATCTCGTAGTGGAAGTGGAACTCGTACCGCTCGGCGAGGCGCAGCCACAGATCCCAGTCCTCGTACGCCAGCGTCTCGTCGTAGCCGCCCACCGCCCGTACGCAGTCGGTGCGCAGCAGGGTCGTCACGCCGAGCACGAAGAACCGGTGCCTGCGTGATCGGCGGCGGCGGGACGATCGGCGACCTGGTGCTTATCAATCGCGGCGCGAACGTCGGTCACCATGTGGTCATCGAGGAGTACGCGACGATCGGGCCGGGCGTCGTGATCGCCGGCGCAGTGGGCATCGGTCGCGGTGCCTTCATCGGCGCGGGCGCGGTGATCCTGCCCAAGCTCGAGATCGGGAGAAATTCGGTCGTGGGTGCCGGGACCGTCATCACCCGGTCGGTCGCGCCGAACACGATGGTCGCGGGCAACCCTGCGCGCAAGGTGAAGTCGGACATTTCCGGGTACGCGGGGCAATCGATCTAATTAGATCAGCCGGTTCGATGGCCGGTAACTATGCGATCGGCTCTTTCGATCGCCGCGCATATCGGACCTGAAAACGCGTCCGGGGTATGGCCAGAGAAACGGGCGAATCCTCGACGGCCCATCTCCTCCGCGTCGGTCGGTTGCGTCACCAGCTGCGCGATCGCGCGCGTTACCGCCGCGACATCCGGACCCGAAACCAGCAGACCGCAGCGCTCGTCGGAAACGATCCTTCCGACGAGCCCGGTGTCGCTCGCGAGCACCGGCTTCGCATACTGCCCTGCTTTCACCAATACGCCGCTCGAACCATAACTGTCCGCGTAGTAGGTCCAGACGATATCGGCGGCAGCAAAGAGCAACTGCTCCTCGTTCGATGCGATGAAGTGATCGAATTCGAACAGACGCGACTCGCGTCGCAACTGTGTGGCCGGTTGCGCGCGGAGAAGCGCCTTCTGCAGCCTGCGATCCTGAATGCCTGCGATGACCATCGACACGTTCAGCTCCGGGTCGCATGCCGCTATGGCCGGCAGCAGCAAATCCAGACACTTGCGTCCGTCGATCGCGCCGTAGACCAGTACGATCCGCGCATCGTCCGGCAGGTTGAGCAAGCGTCGGCACTCTCGACTGTCCAGCGAGGGCGGAGGACTCGACGGATCCGGAACGTGGATCACCTTTGGATGGTTGGCCCATCTCGCGACGTACGGATCCAGGGAGAAGATTCCCACGAGGGCGGGCGACTTCAGCATGCGAAGAAAGCACATCCGCTGGAGCGCATCGATGCTTCGCGGCGGCGCGGCGATTCCCGCCTCGCGAAAATGAAACCTCAGGCCGAATGCGACGGCGCTCCAGGGGGTTCTGCCGAAGACGGACCGAAGGGCGAGGTTGTGTACGCCGACCGCCTCCATGTACGGAAGCAGGGCGAAGTCGAAGCGACGCGCGGCGGACAGCTTTCTGAACGCGCGTCGCAGGGCGCCGAAGTTGGCGTGCTGTTCCGCGTAGTAGCTGCCCGCAAGCGTTCTGATCAGCGACGGTGGCGAGGCCGATGGCGCGACAACAACATCGAGCTTCGAGGTGAATTCGGCGACGAGGTGCGCGAAAGAGGGATGACCCCTGGCCTCCTCAGTCGTGAGGAGCGTCGTATGCCAATCGTTGTGCCTGGCGAATTCGGTAAGAAGGATCCGGAGAAAACCCGTGTGATGCCCGGTGCCATAGGGCTCGTAGATGAAAATGTTCTTCGACATCGGGGTGTGGTGTTCTTGGGCCGACGACCTGGCGCCGGCGCGCCGCTCAGGCTTCGCGAACGGAATCGACGACCGTGCTTGCGTGATTGAGGATTAACGTTGGGATGGCGGGCGTCACACCCGCTGGTTTTCGATCCACTGGCCAAGAATCATCAGCAGCCACGCCATCACGCCGTAGTACGCGGGGTGCGTGGCGAGCCCCTCCCGCCACAGCCAGTCGAGAAACTCGCCGCGCACGATTCCGCGGCTGCGCAAACCCTCGCAGCTCCCACGGGCGAGATCGGCGAGGGGCGCGTGGCTCCGCAGCCACGGCCCCACGGGCAGTCCGAATCCCTGCTTGCGCTTGACGATCACCTCCGACGGCAGGAAGTCCCGCAGCGCTTCCTTGAAGAAGTAGCGCAGCCGGGTGCCTCTAAGTTTCAGGTCCGGGGGCAGATTAACCGCGAACGACACGACCCGGTCGTCGAGCATCGGGAACGCTACGTCCGCCCCCGCGAGCTCGCACATGCGCGTGACCTTCGGCAGGTCGTTGTCGGCGAGGGTCAGCTTGGCGTCGATTGCGAGCATCTGGTTGATGAGCGACTTCGCCCCCGCCGCGTCGAACGGCGCGCGCATGAGGGTGTGCGGTCGCGCCCGATCGACCCCGGCGAGGAAGTCCGCGGTGAACACGCGCTCCGCGCCGAGGTGCTCGAGCAGGTTCTGCGCCTCGTACCGCGCGGGCATCGGCAAGCGCGCCTGCTCGACGTAGCTCTTCGCCTTGCGCACGACCGGCACGCGCGACAGGGACGCCGGTCGCAGCAGCGGTTCGACGAGGTGCGAGCGCACCGCCGCCGGAAGCAGGGCGTAGCGCGCAAGCACCTGCTGCTTGGCGTACCGCGAATTCCCCCCGAACAGCTCGTCCCCGCCGTCCCCACCGAGCAGCCGCTCGACCCCGTACTCCTTGGCCAGTTTTGCGCAGAAGTAAGTCGGTACCGCAGAAGCATTGCCGAACGGCTGGTCGTACGCCGCGGCGATCCGCGGGACCGCGTCGACGACGTCGCCCGGCGTCACGTAGTACTCGTGGTGCTCGGCGTTAAAGTGGCGCGCCGCAATGCGCGCGTAAGCCATTTCGTCGTAGCCCTGCGCGTCGAAGCCGATCGAAAAGCTGCGCGGCGCCTGCCCGGTCACCGCGCCGATCATGCCCGTGACCGTCGAGCTGTCGGTGCCGCCCGAGAGGAAGGCGCCGACGCGCGCGTCGCCGATCGCGTCGCGCGTCGCCTCGCGCAGCACGCTGACGAACTCGGGCTTGTAGTCCGCGATCCCGCCCGTCCCGTCCTCGGCGTACGCGACCGACCAGTAGGGCGTCACCTTCGCCTCCCCGCGCGCGAAGCGCACGCAATGTCCCGCCGGGGTGCGGAACTGGTTCCGGAAGACGGTGCCAGGCCCCGGGATCATGTGGAAGTACGCGTACTCGTAGATCGCCTGCGGATCGAGCTCGCGGCGCGCGTCGGGATGGCCGGCGAGCGCGTCGAGCGTGGACCCGAAGACGAGGCCGCCCGCGGTGGCCTGGTAGGTGAGGTTGCGGATGCACGCGCGATCCACGGCGAGCAGTCCCTCGCCGCGCCGGCGATCGAGTAGCGCGAGCGCGAAATCGCCCTTGAGGCGCTCCAGCACCGCGGGGCCGCGCTCGCGATAGCCGTCCGCGAGCCGGGCGCAGACCTCGACGAGCGCGGCCGTGCGCGAAGACCCGTCCTCCCAGCGGGCGTGCCCCGCCAGCCCGACGACGATGTCGCCGGCCTCGTGCAGGCACGTCGTGCGCACGTCGCCTCGCACCGCCAGCGAAGCCGCAGGTCCGACCGACGTGCGAAGGTCGCCTGCGCCCGCTAGCCCGCGGCCCATCTTCTCGAGCGCGGCGGGCGCGTCCGGGGGCGGCGCGCCGCCGATCCAACCGCAAAGGCCGCTCATCCGCGGATCATCTTGCGCGCGCTGGCCGATCGTCAGTCTTCGCCCCGGGTCGGAGGCGAGGGTCGCACCCGGTCCCGGATCGTGCGGGCGAGCGGCTTGAGGCGCAGATCGACCAGGGCGGCGAAGCGGCCCCGTGGGCCGCGCGAATAGGCGGTGAGCCTGCCGAGCGGCGCCGAGCCTTCCGCCCAGCGCAGCTTGTAGGCGTTGTCGCCGGGGCCCATGTAGTAGCGCACGAACTCGCCCGAGAAGAGGCGCTCGAGGAGCACGCGGTTCAGGTAGGAGCCGGGCGAAATCTCGCCGAACGCTTCGTCGAAGTCGGACCGCAGCGCGTGGACCTGCCCGCCGAAGACGAGCTGGTACTCCATCGCGATCGGCTTGCCGTCGAGGGTGAGCGTCCAGACCGACAGCCAATCGTTCGCGGCGGCGAGCTCGGACAGCCGGCGGATGAACGCTCCGGGCCCGGGCTGGTCGAGCGCGTTGCCGGTGGTGCGCTTCCAGCTTCGGGCCGACACGTCGACGATCGTCGCGAGCATCGGCTCGGTTGCGGCGCGGTGCCAGTCGACCTTCGGCGTGCCGGACTTGGCCACGCGGTTCAGGGCGAGGTTGCTCGCCTTCTTGAGGCTGCGGCTGCGCGCGCCGTAGTACGCGTCCCAGGTCGAGTCGAGCGCGATGTACGGATTGCTGCCCGCGGGCGCGATCGCGACCGGGCAGCCGCAGCCGCGCAGCGCGTCGGCGAACGCCGTGGCGGCGATCGCGTCCTCCGCGAGGTAGCCGAGCTCCAGCACGTCCCACTCGCCGCTCTGGCCGGCGATTGCGCGGGCGAAGCACGCGGCGACGGCCGCCGCATCGGGACTGGGCGCAAGAATGTCGCAGAACTGCGTGTCGGGGACGGTGAGGAACTCGAGCACGCGCCGCCGCCCCGTTTCCGTCCGGCGGAGGGTGCGCACCAACGGCATCGCGCCGACGAGCGCGCCGTCGCGCCGGGCCACGAGCGTCTGCAGCGTCGCGTCCGTCCGGCGCCACTGCCACGCGGCGTCGAGCCACTCGTGCCGCAGGAAGACGTTCGGCGTGCGGTCGGCGGTCGCGACTGCGTTCCATTCATCGCGCAGAGCGAGGAAGTCGCGCTCGGTCGTGAGCGTCTCGAGCGTCAATCCCGGCGGATGCGCCGCGCGCCGGATCGGGGCCGCCTGGGGCATCGGGTGAGGGGCGGAGCGCCGCACGGTCACGGGAAGGTCGAGAACGCCGGCCGCCGGGAAGCGTCCGCGCGGCGGGGCGCCGCTCACTTCGCGGCCGAGCCGCCCTCCGCGGGGGCCTCGCTCGGCGCCGCGCCGGCGGCGGGGGGCGGGGCAGACTGCGCCGGGAGCGGCTTCCACGCGCCGGCCTTGGTGAGCATGTTGCGCAGGCCGGGCAAGGTCATGCCGAGGGCGTAGGCTTCCTGCGCGTGCTTGTTCGCCTGCTCGAAGTTTTTCTTGTTCACGTATGCCAGCCCGAGGTTGTAGTGGGCGTTCCTCGAATCGGGATTCAGCTCGAGCGCCCTCTTGTAGCTGTCGATCGCCTGGTCGATCCGTCCGGTGTTCTGCAGGTGGATGCCCTGGATGGTGTACGTGTCGGCGGCCTGGGGATTGATCTCCAGCGCTTTCTGAAAGTACGCGTCGGCATTGCACTGGGCGGGGTGCTTCCACTTGACGCATACCTCCGCCATCAGCATGAGGGCCTGCGGATGGTTCGGAAAGTAGCGCAGGATGAAGCCGAGTTCCCCGTGGGCATTCTGATACTGGTTCGCCCGGGCGTTTTGAATGCCGGGAGCCAAGTGATACTTCTCGACCTGCTGGAGCAGATTGCCCGCGGCCTTGTCGGATCGCGTGATGTAGTAGTCGGTCGGCGACTGCGCGCGGGCAGGAAGGCTGACCGCGAGAATGAGCCCCGCCAGCGCAATCAGCCGCACGCGCCTCGACCAGGCGGGCATCCGGCGCGGATCGGCCGGGCACGCGTTCCGTGATGAGGCGCTTCCGCTCGGTTCGATGGCTTCGGGATCGCTCATGGCCTTAGTGCAGTGGTCTCGATGGCGTTTCGCGACCGATATCGGCCGTTCGATCGAGATGGACGGTCGATAAGGGACGGCGTGTCTGATCGGTGCGACCCCCATCACGCCAACGGCCCCGGGCGGGAACCCGCTCGAATGTGCATGCAATACTAGCAGGCGCCGCAACCCCGGTTAGTGACGCATGCCTCTCCCTCAACCCGTTCCCGTGCCTTTGGGTGCCGGTCCCGACCGCTGGCAGTCTACAACTGTCATAGCAATGTCAATGAGCCGGCCGCCGAAAGCCGCAGATATCCGCCGCACCGCAGTGCATCGACCCGCCATGAACCGGCAAGGGCGCGCCGCCGCGCTCGAGGCCGGGCGACGTGCTCTTTAACTCGCCGATCTTCATATTCCTGTTTCTCCCGCTGGCTGTGGGCGGCTTTTTCGCGCTTGCCCGCGTCCCGAATCACGGGCAGCGGCTCGCGATCGGATGGGCCGCGCTCGCCTCGCTCGTCTTCTACGGCTGGTGGGATCCGCGCTACGTCGCGCTCCTCCTCGGCTCGATCGGGTTCAACTACACGTGCGGAATCGCCCTCGCGCGCCGCGCCGCGGCCGGGCGCCCGTCGCGTTCGCTGCTCGCCTTCGCGGTGACAGGAAACCTCGTTCTGCTCGGTTTCTTCAAGTACACCGATTTCCTGATCGGGACCTGGAACGCGGCATCGGGCGACGCGGTCCCGCTCGTCCACATCGTGCTCCCGCTGGGCATCTCCTTCTTCACGTTCACGCAGATCGCGTTCCTCGTCGATGCCCATCGCGGCATCGCGCGCGAGTACGACTTCCTCTACTACCTGCTTTTCGTCACCTGGTTCCCGCACCTGATCGCGGGCCCGGTGCTCCACCACAAGGAAATGATGCCGCAGTTCTACGACGCGGCGAACCTGGCGCCGCGGCGGTCCAACTTCGAGGTCGGGCTCACGATATTCTTCATCGGGCTGTTCAAGAAGGTCGTGCTCGCGGACGGCATCGCCGAGTACGTCAATCCCACGTTCAGCTCGCGCGACGCGCCGACGCTGTTCGACGCCTGGAGCGGCGTGCTGGCCTACACCTTCCAGCTCTACTTCGACTTTTCCGGCTACTCGGACATGGCGATCGGTCTGTCGCGCCTGTTCGGCGTGAAGCTGCCGCTCAACTTCGCCTCGCCGTACCAGTCCGCCTCGATCATCGAGTTCTGGCGGCGCTGGCACATGACGCTGTCGCGCTTCCTGCGCGATTACCTGTACTTCGGCCTCGGCGGGAACCGCCGCGGCCCGCTGCGTCGGTACTCGAACCTGCTCGTGACGATGGTGCTCGGGGGACTCTGGCACGGCGCGGGTTGGACATTCGTCCTGTGGGGCGCCTTGCACGGCGCCTACCTCGTGCTGAATCACTCATGGCGGGCCTTCCGGTCCCGCTTCGCGCCGTGGCTCGATCCGGACTGGCGCATCTACCGGCTGGCGGGAGTCGCCCTGACCTTCTTCTGCGTCGTCGTGGGCTGGGTCTTCTTCCGCGCGGCGGACGTCGACGCGGCGCTCCGCATCCTCGGCGGCATGTTCGGCGCGCACGGCGCCACGCTACCCGACGCGCTCGGCCGCGCACTGGGACCGTTGCGGACGGAGGTGGAAGGTCTCGGGATCGCGTTCACGCCGGGCGGGGGCGCGCGATTCGTGAGCGCTTGGTCGTGGATCGTCGGCCTCGGGCTGGTCGCGTTTTTCTGGCCGAACACGCAGGCGCTGATGCGCCGCTTCGAGCCTGCGCTGGTCACGCGCGACGAGGACGTCTCGCCTGGCGCGCCGGCGCGCGTCGCCCGGCTCGCATGGGCTCCGACGAACCGCTGGGCGCTCGCCATGGGACTCGCCGCCGCAACCGCCCTGCTGTCGCTCAACCGGGTGAGCGAATTCCTCTACTTTCAGTTCTGATGATCCGGGACGATCCGCCGCCGCATGGTTATCTTGCGCGGGCGGCCGTGGTTGCCGGGCTCGCCATCGCGGCCGCGCTCGCATTGAACGTGGTCGTCGACCCCTATCGGATCGTAGGGACGCCGACGATTGCCGGCCTGAACGAGGTCAAGCCGCGTGCATCTCAGCGTCGCGCGGCCGGCAAACGGCTTCAGGTCCTGCGCGTCGCGCCGCGCACGCTCGTCCTCGGAAACTCGCGCGCCGAGGTCGGGTTCGATCCGGAGAGCGACGCCTGGCCTGCCGCGGCGCGGCCGATCTACAACCTGGCCCTTCCGGGCACCGGCATCGCGACCGCGCGCGACGAACTCGCGCGGCTTCTCGTCACGCACAATCCCGAGCGGCTCGTAATCGGGGTCGAGTTTGTCGATTTCCTCACCGACCCCCACGCCGCGCCCGCGCCGCCGCGCGAACCGGTGGGCGCGGAGTGGGAACGGCTGCGGACGTCGACCGACGCGCTCTTCTCGCTGGATGCGCTCGCGGACTCCGCGCGCACCATTGTCGCGCAGCGGGATCGGTACGCGCCGGACCTGACGGCGCTCGGCTTGAACCCGATGCGCGAGTATGTTCGCTATGCGGCGGACGAAGGGTACTTCGGGCTTTTCCGGCAGCGCTACTTGGAGTCGCGCCGGGACCTGAGCCGCGCGCCGCGCACGATCCGGAACGACCGGGGCGTCTCGCCGGACCTCGTCGCCCTCGAGGACGTCCTGGCGACCGCGCAGCGGCTGGGCATGCGCGTCGATCTCGTGCTCTACCCCTACCACGGAACGCAGCTGCTGCTCTTCGACGACCTGGGGCTCTGGCCGGCCTTCGATGCGTGGAAGCGGGACGTGGCGATTGCGGCCGCCCGATACCCGGGCGTGACCGTCGCCGACTTCGCGGTGATCGACGAGTTCACGCGGCAGCCGATTCCCGGCGCGGACGAGCGACCCGGGAAATCGCCTTGGTACTGGGAAGCCGGCCACTTCAAGCGTGAGCTCGGCGATCGAGTGCTGCGCGAAATTGCGGCGTGCGCCGAGGGGCAGCCGTGCGCCAGCCGCCTGCCGCCGTCCGGTCCGCAGCTGGACGCGCACCTCGCCGGCCAGCGCGCGCTGCTCGACGCGTATCGGTCGGAGATGCGCCGCTCGCTCGTGTACGGCGCGCTGACGCGATCCCTCGGCGAGGCGAGATGAGCGCTCGGGCGACGTCGGGTGCGAGGCTCGGCGCAGCATGCCTGGTCCTGTACGCGTCGCTCGTGCTCGGCGGACTGCTTGAATCCGCGCACGCTCGCACCATCCGCGCGGGGCCGGGGGACTACGTCGCGGCCCTTCGCGACCTCCGGCCGGGCGACGTCCTTGCGCTCGCGCCCGGCCGCTATGTGCAGGGCCTGCGCGTGCACGGTCTGCAGGGCGCGCCGGGCGCGCCCATCACGATTGAGGGGCCGGCGCGCGGCGCGCCGGCGATCCTCCTCGGCCGACCCAACGCGAACACGGTCAGCATCCGCGACTCGAGCCATGTAGTGATCCGCAACCTGCGCCTCGACGGCCGCGGCCTCCCGGTCGACGGCGTGCGGGCCGAGGCGGACTCGCGTTTCGCGCACCACATCACGGTCGAGAACCTCGTCCTCGTCGGCTTCGGGCACGATCAGCAGAACGTCGCCATCTCCACTCAGGGACCCGCGTGGGGCTGGGTCATCCGCGGCAACGTGATCGTCGGCGCGGGGACCGGGATGTATCTCGGCGGCTCCGACGGCGGCGTGCCGTTCGTCGGCGGACTCATCGAGTACAACGTGATCCTGGACACGATCGGCTACAACCTCCAGATCAAGCACCAGAGGGGAAGGCCGACGTCGATCGGCATGCCGCCCGGCCCGACGCGGACGATCATCCGGCACAACGTATTCAGCAAGGCGAACGGCGCCGCCAGCGGCAATTTCGCGCGCCCCAATCTCCTTGTCGGGCATTTCCCTCGCAGTGGACCGGGCGCGGACGACGAGTACGCGATCTACGGCAACTTCTTCTACCAGAACCCCACCGAGGCCCTGTTCCAGGGGGAAGGGAACGTGGCGTTCTACGGCAACGTGCTCGTGAACACCGCTGGAAGCGCGGTCGCGATTCAGCCGCACAACGACCGGCCGAAGCGCGTGCGCGTGTTCCACAACACGATCGTCGCGCGGGACTCGGGGGTGCATTTTCAGGGGGCCGACGATGCATTCGGGCAGCGCGTTGCGCGCAACGCGATCTTCGCTGCCCAGCCGCTCGCGGGCCGCGACGACGGCGGCAACCTGGTGGGATCTCAAGAGTCGGCCGCGCGCTATCTCGTGGCGCCTAGCGGTGCGCCGGGCGCAGGACTGGACCTTTCGTGGCGGCCGGGGGTCGGCGGTGTCGCGGGGCCGGCCCTCGCGATCGACGATCTTCCCGATAGCCGGCTCGATTTTGAAAGTCGGCCGCGTGGCGACGGCGACGTCGGCGCGTACGCGCCGGGCGCCCCGCAGCCCGCTTGGCCGCTGCAGCTCGCTCGCAAGCCCGCGCCGCTCGGGCCGCGCCGGGCCGAGACGGACGGCGCGCGCGCATCACGTATCGTTCGCGCGTGGACAAGCCCTGCCGCTGGCCGCTGATCGTCGCCGCGCTGATCGCGTACGGGTCGCTCTACCCGTTCGGGTTCGCGCTGCCGCAGTCGTTCGGGGCGTTCTGGAACGAGCTGCTCGCCCAGCGCCGGCTGTGGACGGGCCTGGGCGACGTCGCGGGAAATGTGCTGCTCTTCGTCCCGCTCGGCGCGTCGGGCGTGCTCTGCGTCGGCGCGCGCCGCATGACCGCCGTGCGCGCCGCGCTGCTGCTCGCGGCCGCGAGCGCCTTCTCGTTCGCGGTGCAGGTGCTCCAGGCCTTCGAGCCGACCCGCGACCCGGCGCTCTCGGACGTGCTCTGGAACGCGCTCGGCACGGTCGCGGGAATCGTCGGCGCACTCGCGCTCGAGCGCCACGTCGCGCTCCTGCCGCGCGCGGCGTGGGCGCGGTCGCGCTTCGCGGTCCTGCTCGTCGCCGCGTGGGCGGCGGCGGAGCTCTGGCCGTTCGTGCCGTCGCTCGACTGGTTCGCGATCAAGCAGACGCTCAAGGCCCTGGCCGACCTCTCGCGCTTCGGCGTCGCGAGCTTCGCCTACCACCTCGCGAGCGTGCTCGCCCTAGGTTTGCTGCTCGTGGAGTGCTCGCCGACGCCGCGGGTCCTCGGCCGGCTCGCGCTGCTCGTCTTCGGCGTGCTCGCCGGCAAGCTCGTGCTGCAGGCGTCGCCGCTCTCGTCGTCGTTCGCGCTCGCCTGCGTCGCTGGCGTTGGCGTGTGGGCCGCGTGGGGCGCGCGGTTCGGGCGATCCGCGCTGCTCGCTACGCTCGCGGCGATGGTGGCCGCGTACACGGTGCGCTCGCTCGCGCCGTTCGAGCTGCGCGGCGCGCCCGCGCCGTTCGACTGGATCCCGTTCCAGGCGCTGCTCGAGGGCTCGATGTCGGCGAACGTGCGCAGCCTGCTCGCGCAGCTCTTCGCCTTCGGCGCGATGCTGTGGCTGGTCGATCGCGCGGGCGGGCGATTGTCCGGCGCCGCGGCCGCGCTCGCGCTCTGGGTCGGGCTGATCGAGTTCGCGCAGCGCTGGATCGTCGGCCGCACGCCCGACATCACGCCGCCCTTGCTCGTGATCGCTCTCGCGGTGGTGCTGGCGCGGATCGGTCGCGGCGAGGCGCGCCGGCAGACCGCAATCGTGTGATGAAATTTAACAATCGACGGTCGAAGACCCGCAAGAGTGTCGATCGGCTTGACAGGTGTCGACTTTCCGAGCGCCGCGCACGCGGTATCGCGAGGAATTAACCCACCTGGGCGGTCCGGACCCCTTGGAGCGCCGCGCGGGAGTTGCTATCGTACAAAGCGGAATCGCCATGAAGATCGACCGCCGTCGCTTACTCAAAGGCTCGCTGGCCGCACCGGTCGTGCTGACCGTGCGCCCGGCGTCGGCGCAAGCGATCACGAGCGCGATGGCGTGCATCAACCGGAGCGAGACCATCGCCAGGGAGCGGCGCCCCGCGATGTTCACCCAGGCGATGCAGAGCGACGAGTGGCTGCGCGTCGAGTGCGATCTCTATCGCCTCTCGCCCGCGGTCGGGAAAGAGTTCTACCCGGGCAAGTACTTCCTCGGCTTTGACAAGCACACGTACTGGCGCGTGGACGACCGCAACCCGCACTACGGCCATCCGGAACCGTCGCAACACACTCGGGGCTCCTGCTACGCGGAGAACACGGGCCAGAAGCTGTACGGCATCGCCTACGTCGATCGTTCGGGGAACATCCAGGGCTTCGCGGCGGAGAACAGGCTCCAGGGCACGGCGGTGACCACGTCCTGCCTCATCTCCGCGGTCGGGTTGAGGCAGCGGGCCTGACGCGCTACCCTTCGCGGCCCGCCGCGCGCCGCACGAGTTGAAGTTCATGCGCTGGCAGCTCGTTTCCCCCGCAGAGACCGCGGGCCTCCGCTTTGACGACGAGGCGCTCGTCTTCAATCCGTCGAGCTGGGAGACGCACTTCCTGAACGAGTCCGCCGCGCTCGTGCTCGACGCGCTCGTCGCGGGACCGCGCTCGGTCGATGAGATCGTCGCGGAGGTCGCCGACGAGGTCGAGATCCCCGAGGGCTTCGCCGGGCAGGTGGCCGCGCTGCTCGGGCAGCTCGAGTCGCTCGGCCTCGTGGCGGCGCGAGCCTGAGGCGATGCGCGTCGCCGACCTCGGCGCCGCGGGCATCCGCGAGCGCCTCGCCGGCCCGGGCCTCGCGCTGGACTTCGGGTTCCTGCGCGCGCGCGTGCGCTCGGACGTGCCCGGGCTCGACGAGGCGATCGGGCGCGTGTACGCGGAGTTTGCCGTGGAGGAGGCCGACGGCTTCTTCGACGCGACCGCGGGCGTGATCCGCGCGCGCGGGCTGCGCCGGTTCGTGCGGCCGCAGATCGACTTCTTCGTGGACGGCGAGCTGCCGTTCGAACCGTTCCCCGCCGACACGCACCTGCCGCTCCTCGAGTGGGGGCTCAACTGGTGCATCGCGCAGCGCTCCAACACGCACCTCCTGCTGCACGCGGGCGTGGTCGAGAAGCACGGCCTCGCGGTGGTGCTGCCGGCGCTGCCCGGCTCGGGGAAGAGCACGCTCGTCGCGGCGCTCTGCTCGCGCGGCTACCGGTTGCTGTCGGACGAGTTCGGCGTCGTGCGGCTGGATGACGCGATGCTGCTCCCGCTGCTCAAGCCGGTCGCGCTCAAGGAAGCGTCGATCGACGTGATCCGGAAGTTTGCTCCCGAAAGTGCGCTTGGCCCGGTGTTCCCGAAGACGCGCAAGGGCGACGTCGCGCACTTCGCGCCGCCGGCCGCGGCGACCGCGCGCCGGCGCGAGCCTGCGGCGCCGGCGCTGGTGCTCTTCCCGCAGTTCGGCATGGGCGAGGCGCTGGACCTCGAGCCGATGCCGAAGTCGCGCGCCTTCGCGAAGGTCTCGGCGAACTCGTTCAACTACGGGCTGCTCGGCCGGCGCGCGTTCGACGCGCTCGGGCGGATCGTCGCGGCGTGCGACGTGTACCGGTTGACGTACGGCGATCTTGGCGAGGCGATCGGGGCGATTGACGAGCTGGTTGGCGCGCGGGCGCGGCACCGGGATTCAGTACAGCCGCATCTCTGATCCCCTCGTCGCGCAGGACGAGATCCTCAGGTGGGGGTAGGAAGTCGGGAACGATCCTCAGGGGTCCGAGCGGCCGATTCGTGTACCGACGCCCTTCGCGAGGCACGATGTCACGCAGCACTCTTGGATGTTTTTCGGCCACCTTGATGAGAGTTTGCGCAGCAGCGCTCGGTTCGCGCCTGCCTTGCTCCCACATCTGCAGCGTTCGCACCGAGACGCCGAGGAGCGCGGCAAACTGGGCTTGAGATAGCCCCGACTTCTCGCGCGCGCGGACGATCGCGAACGAATCGACCGTGAAGCGACGCCCGATCCGGCCGGCCTTGATGTCACGTATCCCCTGAAGGATCTCCTCGCCCAGGTTGCGGGACTTCTCCCATCGCGCGCGGCGCCGGCCCGTCGGCTTCTTTATGAGGCTGCCGCTCATGGCGTGGAACGGTTGAACGCGGGCGCTCAGCCGGAAGAGCGCTTGCGGTGCGCGCCAGCCCCACGCACGGCTGGGCGCGGCGCCCGCTTCGCAATCGCCGCGAGCGAGAGCAGCGCCGCATTGACGGTTTCCGGATTGGGGAAGAACGCTGCGACGCGAGGATCGATCACGACCACGTTCGACCGAACGCGCAGCCGTTGAACGTACTTGCCGCGCGTCAGCGCGCCGAAGTCCGATCGGCTGTACTCGGCGCGGAGTTCGGCGACCGCGGCCTGCTTGACGCTTTTCATGAGGCTTCCCTGCGTGATTCTACGTCGCGGAATGGGTCTTGCCGACCTGTCGCGGTCCACCGACGAAGACCATCTTCCGGCCCAGATCGCGCCGGACGTGCGCTTCGAGATTCCGTTACGTCGACCGCCAGCATTCCGGAATTTTGGATACCTGTAAGGAAACACTGCAAGATTCATGAAAGTCGGTCCGGGAATCCGGAGCCCGGCCGGCGCAGCGGGTCCGACGCGTTGTCGCGACAGGCACGAAGTACCGCCTCCAGATCCCGGTCGTCGCGCCGGCTGTCGCACGGCGATCCCGACGAGGCGATCGAGCGGCGCGTCGGTGTGCCTGGTTCTCGTGCTGATGAAGTCGTTTGCCTTTTCGCCAGCAGCCTGCGCCGAGAATCCGGATCGCCTTGCCGCGCAGAGGGAAGTCGAGCGGCATTCTTGGACCGTCGATGACCCGCAGAGGGGCTCCATCTGAGAGCGCGCCAGTAGAATCCCCGGATGCCGGCCCCCGGCGTCCGCATCGATCCGAGCGTCCGACTGCTGCTCGAGCTCGTCCGCGACCCTTCCGCGGCGCTACGCGCGAGCGAGCGCGAGTGGGACGGCGTGGTGCGGGTTGCGCGCATCACGCGGCTGCTGGGGCCGCTCGGCGCGCGCCTGGCGGCGGGCGGCGTGCTGGACCGCATTCCGCCGCCGGTGCGCGCGCACTTCGACTCGGAGCAGGCGCTCGTCGCGCATCGCACGCAGATGGCGCGGCGGCTTCTCGGCGAGCTCGGGCGGGTGCTCGGCGGGCGCGGTTTCCCGGTCGTGGTGCTGAAGGGCGGCGCGTACTTGCTGCAGGGCCTCGCGTGCGCGCGCGGGCGGCTCTTCGCCGACGTCGATCTCATGGTGCCGCGCGTGCATCTCGACGCGGTCGAGGGACTGCTGCGCGAGGCGGGCTGGCGGTTCGCCGAGTCGCTCGATGCCTACGACGAGCGCTATTACCGCGAGTGGAGCCACGAGCTGCCGCCCCTCGAGCATCCGGGGCACCCGCTCCAGCTCGACCTGCACCACTCGATCCTGCCACCCGTGGGACGCGTGCGGCCGGACGACGCGGCGCTATTCGCCGATTCCGTTGAGGTCGAGGGCACGCCGTTCCGCGTGCTGTCGCCCGCCGATCAGGTGCTGCACGTCTGCGCGCACGTGTTCCAGGACTCGGACCTCGCGGAGATGCTGCGCGACGTGAGCGACATCGACGCGCTGCTGCGCGAGTACGGGACGCGGCCGGGGTTCGCGGACGAGCTCGTCGCCCGCGCGCGGCGGCACGGGCTCGGGCGCGCGCTGTGGTACGGCGTGGAGTTTTCGGGGGCGCTGTTTGGGACGCCGGGAGCGAGCGAGCTGAAGGATGCGCTCGCGTTTGCGGCGCCGGGAGCGACGGCGCGCTGGGCGATGGTGCGGCTCGGCGCGCGCGCGCTACTGCCGGAGAGCCCGGATCGACTACCGTCGCTCGCGAAGCGCGTGGCGCGGCAGTTACTGTTTCTGCGCTACCTGCTGCTTCGGTTTCCGCTGCGGCTGCTGGTGCTGCACGCGGCGTACAAGGGAGCGCGGCGCTTTCGTCGCGTGCCGAAGGATCCGGCGGCGGGGCCGGCGGATGCGGGTTGACCGATTCGACGGCGGTACTTCCACCGCGACCGCTGATCAACCGAGCTCAAGCGGTGCCGACCGTCACGGTCCGGAGGCTAGAAAATCAGGCGATGCTGCGGTTGCGCGTGCGCGCAACGCCGCGCTCTCGTGGTCGTTCCTCGCGGAGTACGAGCGCATCGACCTCGGCTGCGCCGGAGACCTGATCGCCACGGAACGCGAGCGACCAGACGCTCGTATCGACGATGTGGGTTACCGGCGCGAACGCTCGGTCTTGTACGGAAACGTGTTGTCCCACTCGAGCTTGCCCATCAGCTCGAGCAGGCGCATCTGCCTGCGGCGCGCGATGAACTCCTCCAGTGCGCGGGTTACAGCGGCCTTCTTAGTGCGCTCGCCGCTCACCTCGAGCGCGCGCTTGATCAGGTCGGGATCCAGGGACTGGTTGGTTGCCATGGGTGATTCTCCACACATCAGGTTTACACATCCGATGGTCCCCGCCAAGCCTCGATTGAACCTGCGGAGCGCTGGCCGGCCAGCCGGTTGCGCTCGCACCGTGGCGTTCTGGTTCCTGTGCGACCTGTTGCTGCAGTTCCTGCTGGGGCTGTTGGTGCCGCACGCGGCGTACAAGGGCGCGGCGGTTGCGGCGGGGGAATGATAAGGTGGATGCGCTTTAAGGCGCACGTATACACGTAGGTGCTCGCAATGGCCAACTCGATTTGGTGGATGGTCAAGGTTTCGAAGGACACGGACGCTGCAGTGCGGGCTTACCTTGCGCAATCTGGTGGGCGCACGGGAAGCCTGTCCAAGTTTATTGAGGAAGCCGTGCGCTGGCGCGTGCTCGAGCAGACCGCGGCAAGCGTGCGAGAGCGTTCGGGCCGAATGGATTCGCTGGCTCTCAAAACATTGATCGACGCCGCCGTTTCCCGCGTTCGCGCGGATCGGATGTCGCGGGGTCGGCGCGATACCGGGTCGAAGCGAGCTAGGGCGCCCGCAAGCTCGCGGCGGACTGGACGCTAGCGCAGTGCGGGTCGTTCCAACTTTGGTCATCGGGGCGGTAGTCGAGGTCGTTGGGTCCGCTGGTTTGCCCAGCCAACCGCGCACGATCGGAGGCGTGGCGCGACAATGCTGACATGGAGCTAGAAACCGCCTTCGCTCTATTTTCAGTGATTCTCGGCGGCGCAGTCGCTCTAGCCTTTCCGGCGTTACTGCGAGTACTCAAGCTTATTGCTCTTCCGCCGATCCCGAGTGGGTACGGCGCCAATGACGAGGACTAGCCTCGCAATTGCGGTCGCGCTCGCCGCGGCGCTTGTATCGGCCGAGACGTGGGTCGTGGAGGGACGAGTAATTGGGGTCTCCGACGGCGACACGATTACTGTATTGGAGCGGTCGAACAGGCAACACAAGATCCGCCTCTCAGGAATCGATGCCCCCGAGCGGGGTCAGGCGTTCGGCGTGCGCGCTAAGGAAAGTCTATCGCGGCTCGCGTTTGATCGACAGCTGCAGGCGTACTGCCACAAGAAGGACCGCTACGGACGCGCGATCTGCAAGGTCATGCGCGGTGGCATCGACGTAAATCTAGAACAGCTCCGCGCCGGGATGGCGTGGCACTATCGCGAGTACGCGAGGGAGCAGAGTGTCGAGGACCGCTTGACCTACGCTGCTGCCGAGACGGAAGCACGCGAGGCGCGGCGCGGACTGTGGAAGGACTCGGCACCGGTGCCGCCATGGGAGTGGCGAAAGGGGCAGCGGTGAGCCCCATTGTTTTCGTATCTCACGCAGTATCCTGATAGTGCAAGTGATGCTTGAGTGACCTCGCGAACGTCGAAATGCGCGAGATCCGCGCGCTGCACGGCGGAGATTTTTTGTATCAGTACGTGCTCAGCCGGTCGCTCGTGGGGATCGGCTTCGACGCCACCGCGGCGATCGTCTCCGACGGACACCTACTGCCCGGCAATCGCAACACTCGCGCTCGCTCGGCCTGAGACCTGCAGGCATTGACAGGGCGCATCGCCGCGCTGTCGCCGCTGCCCGACGACCGTGTTGTCGCCGCGAGGCGACGGTCGCGCCGCGCCGCGACTTCCAATCGACCTTTGGTGCTAGGCGTTCAGGCCGAAGAAATCTCCGCCGTGCGCAAGCACAATGTGAACTCGATATTGCATCTCAAGCCGAATGTTTAACTGTGTGTGAACGACATCACGTCGCACGGTGTTTCACACGGTTTTACATTTGACGCGCACGGCAAGTGGCAGTATCACCGCAAGCAAGTAAAGGGCGAAGACGGATGCCTCGCACGACATCGCATCCGCCGCGGACCAAGCATCCGCTGCCCGGCGCGGCGTTCGTCGATGCCGAGTCGAGGGGAAGAAGTTGATAGGGGCCGCGCGCGTTCGGAGCGCACCCGGGCTTTTTCTCTCTGGAGCGGCGCGATGTCGAGGCGAACGAGCGGCATGAGATCGAAGAAGAACAACTACAAGAGCCAGCGGGGAACAACGGAGGGCAACCACCGGGGGTTCCTGACATGGCGGTCCTGAGACAGTACTTCTCCGCGGCAGCGGTCGTTCAGCTGCTGATCGAGGCAGGTTGGTTCGTCGCGGCGATGGTGCTGGCTGTCGGGCTGCAGCGACACGGCCGGGGCTACTCCGACATCGTTCTCGCCCCGGCGCTCGTTTTCGCGGCGCTCATCGTGGCAACCAACGGCGCCGCAGGCCTCTACCGGGGCGACCGGAAGACGCCGATCGGTCGCTTTCTCTGGCGCACCCTCGGGGCGCTCGCGATCGGGACGGGGTTCGCCTACGGCGCGTTCTTCCTCGTGCCAGGCGGTCGGAACCTTCAGGATGTGCTGCTCGACGCGTCCGTCCTCGCGTTCGCCGGGGTCGTCCTCCTCCGGCTCGGCATCTTCGCCCGCTCGGAGAGCCTCACGCCGCGGGTCCTCGTGATCGGCGCCGGCGACGAGGCAATGGACCTCGCGACGGCGCTCGAGGAGTTCCGGCACGGCAAGCCGGACATCGTCGGCTTCTATCGGGTGCCCGGCCGGGACACCGTCGTTCCCGCGGCGCGCATCCTGTCGCCCGGTGAGCCGCTGGCGGTGGTGGCCCGGCGCCTGCGCGTGGCGGAGATCATCGTCGCCGTCCGCGACCAGCGCGGCGGCGTCGTCCCGATGGACGAGCTGCTCGAATGCCGGCTGGCAGGCGTCCGGGTCCGCACGGCCGAGAGCATCTACGAGGCCATGCGCGGACGCGTGCCGGTGGAGACGGTGAAGGGAAGCTGGCTCGTCTACGGCGAGGGCTTCCGGCAGAACTGGTGGCGCAACCTCGAGAAGCGCGTCGTGGACGTCGTCGGATCGCTCGCCCTGCTCGTTGTGGCGCTTCCGATCATGGTCGTGACGGCGATCGCCATCGCGCTCGAGAGCGGCTTCCCGGTGCTCTACCGGCAGCAGCGCGTGGGCCGCGGCGGCAAGGCGGTCGTGATCTGGAAGTTCCGCAGCATGCGCCAGGACGCGGAGGCGGACGGCAACGCACGCTGGGCGCAGCCCGGTGACCCCCGCATCACGCGCGTAGGCCGCTTCATCCGCAAGGTGCGGATCGACGAGCTGCCGCAGCTCTTCAACGTCCTGAAAGGCGACCTGAGCCTCGTCGGGCCTCGCCCCGAACGGCCGGAGTTCGTGGCCGGGCTCGCAAAGGAGATCCCGTTCTACAACGCGCGCCACAGCGTGAAGCCGGGCGTGACCGGGTGGGCGCAGGTGCGCTACGCGTACGGAGCGTCGACCTTCGACGCGAGGAAGAAGCTCGAGTACGACCTGTATTACGTCAAGAACCACTCCCTTCTGCTCGACATCCTGATCCTCGTCGAGACCATCCGGGTCGTGCTGCGGGGCGAAGGGGCGCACTGATCGCCTCGTCCGCTCCCGTCCCGACGCCGGGCTGATCCCGACGCGCGGGCATCGGCGGCGCGAGTTCCGCGCCCGGCCGGCGGCGGATTTGCAAACTTCTGCGAATTCACCGGCATTACGCTGCTGTTTTCGCGCCTTCCACGCCGGTCCGCGTCGGACCCGCGTAAAGTAGTGTCGGTGTTTCTTACAGAATCCGTCCCTTGACTGACGGCCCGCTTTACAGCCCTGCCTTCTGGAGCCACGGAATCGCCGCGATCCTGTTCGCGGGGTTCGCGGTACGGCTCGGCATCGCGTGGCGCGGCGGGCTGCCGGCCTCCATGCTGCTCGGCGCGATCGTCGCGAGCGCGCTCTGGGCGTCCGCGGTGGCCGCCGCGCTCGCGTTCGCGGACGGGCCCGTCTGGTGGACGGCGGCCCGCGTGCTCGACGTGGCGCGGATCGGCGCCTGGCTTGCGTTCCTGGCGTTGCTGCTCGACGGGTGGCAGCCGGGCCGCGCAGCGCCGCCCTGGGCGACGACCCCCCGCTGGCTGGTTGGCATCGCCGTGGTCCTGCTCGCGCTCGGCCTGTTCGCGCCGGACGTGACCCAGCGACCGGAGTCCGGCATGGCCACCGGCCCGACGCACGCGTTCACCGCGCTGCTCGGCCTCGCCGTCCTCGGCCTCGTCCTGGTGGAGCAGCTCTGGCGGCGGACACCCGAGCACGGTCGCTGGGGCGTCAAGCCGCTGGTGGTCGCGCTCGCCGGCCTGTTCGCGTTCGACCTCTTCCTCTACTCGGACGCGACGCTGTTCCGGCACCTCGACCCGGCGATCTGGGCGGCGCGCGGACTCGTGCACGCGCTCGTGATCCCGCTCCTCGCGGTCGCCACGGCGCGAAACACGGCGTGGACGGTCGATCTTCATCTCTCGCGCAGCGCGGCGTTCAGCTCCACCGCGCTGCTGATCTCGGGCGTGTACCTGCTCATCGTGGCGGGCGCGGGCTACTGGGTGCGGCTCTTCGGCGGGAGCTGGGGCAAGACGCTGCAGGTGGCGTTCGTTTTCGCGGCCCTCATTTTTCTCGCCGCGCTCGCGTTCTCGGGGACGCTGCGGTCGCGGCTCAAGGTGTTCGTCAGCAAGCACTTCTTCTCCTACCGCTACGACTACCGCCAGGAGTGGCTGCGCTTCACGGCGCTCTTCGCGGGCGCGGACGCGGAGTTGAGCATCCACCAGCGCGCGGTACGCGCGTTGGCCGACCTCGTCGAGAGCCCCGGGGGCGGGCTCTGGCTCAAGCGCGAGCGCGTGTTCCGGCAGGTGGCGCGCTGGAACGCGCCGGAGATCGTCGAGGCGGAGCCGCTCGGCGGCGCGCTGCCGGCCTTCCTTGCGAAGACGGGATGGGTCGTCGACCTGCGCGAGCAGGCGCGCGGCGGGCCGCGCGCGGCCGAGGTCGAGGTGCCGCGGTGGCTCGGCGAGTGGAAGGAGGCGTGGATCGTCGTGCCGCTCGTCGCGGCCGAGGACCTCGTCGGCTTCGTCGTGCTCGCGGACCCGCGTGCCGCGCCGGAGCTCGACTGGGAGGTGCTCGACCTCCTCAAGACCGCCGGGCGCCAGGCGGCGAGCTACCTCGGGCAGATCGAATCCAGCGCTGCGCTGCTCGAGGCCGAGAAGTTCGCCGCGTTCAACCGGATGTCGGCATTTGTCGTCCACGACCTGAAAAATTTGGTGGCACAGCTCTCGCTGATGCTCAAGAATGCAGAGCGTCACAGCGAGAACCCGGATTTCCAGCGCGACATGCTGGCGACCGTCCGGCACGTCGTCGAGCGCATGAACGGCCTGCTGCTCCAGCTCCGCCTCGGCACCAATCCCGTGGAGAACGCCAGACCCGTCGACGTCACCGCCGTCGTGCGCCGCGTGGGCCAGGCGAAGGCGATCGCGCGCCCCGGCCTGAGCGTCGAGGCGGTATCCCCGGTGTTCGGCCTGGGCCACGAGGACCGGCTGGAGCACGTCGTCGGGCACCTCGTGCAGAACGCGATCGACGCGACGCGGTCAGAGGGACGGGTCGCGGTGCGCGTCGCGGACGACGGGCAGCACGCGGTGGTGGAGGTCGAGGACGACGGCGAGGGGATGACGCGCGAGTTCGTGCAGACGCGGCTCTTCAAGCCGTTCCAGACCACCAAGCGCGAGGGCATGGGCATCGGCACCTACGAGAGCTACCAGTACGTCACCGCGCTCGGCGGGACGATCGTCGTGGACAGCGCGCCCGGCCGCGGGACGAAGGTGCGGCTGCTATTGCCGCGCGCGGGCATCGAGCCGCGCGCGGCGAACGACCTGCGGGAAGTGGCATGAGCGCGGCGACGAGCGAAAAGCGCCGCGCGCTGCTGATCGTCGAGGACGACCCGGCGCTGCAGAAGCAGATGCGCTGGGCGTTCGACAAGTACGAGACGATCGTCGCCGACGACCGCGAGGGCGCGCTCGCGCAGATGCGCCGCTTCGAGCCGGCGGTCGCGACGATGGACCTGGGGCTCCCGCCCGCGCCTGACGAGCCGACCGAGGGCCTGCGCTGCCTGCAGGAGACCCTCGCGCTCTTCCCCGACACGAAGGTGATCGTGCTCACCGGGCAGAACGACCGCGCGAACGCGGTGAAGGCGATCGGGCTCGGCGCGTACGACTTTTACACCAAGCCCTTCGAGCCGGAGCTCCTGTCCCTCATCATCGAGCGCGCCTTCCGCCTGCACGACCTGCAGGAGGAGAACCGCCGGCTCCAGGCGGCGCAGGGCGCCGAGGGGCTCGGCGGCATCCTCTCGCGCGATCCCGAGATGATGCGGGTGTGCCGGACGGTCGAGCGCGTGGCGACGACCGACGCCACGGTGCTGCTCCTCGGCGAGTCGGGCACCGGCAAGGAGATCCTCGCGCGCGACCTGCACGCGAAGTCCGCCCGCCGCGGCCAGCGCTTCGTCGCGATCAACTGCGCCGCGATCCCGGAGAACCTGCTCGAGAGCGAGCTCTTCGGCTACGAGAAGGGCGCGTTCACCGGCGCGGTCAAGCAGACGATCGGCAAGATCGAGACCGCGCACAAGGGCACGCTCTTCCTGGACGAGATCGGCGACCTGCCCGGCGCGCTGCAGGCGAAGCTGCTGCGCTTCCTGCAGGAGCGCGTGATCGAGCGCGTCGGCGGTCGCGACGAGATCCCGGTCGACGTGCGGATCGTCTGCGCGACCCACCAGGACCTGAAGGGCCTGATCGCGAAAGGCCGGTTCCGCGAGGACCTCTACTACCGCCTCGCCGAGATCTCGGTGGAGATCCCGCCACTGCGCAACCGCCAGGGCGACGCCGCCCTGCTCGCGCACGCGTTCGTGCGGCGCTTCGCCGCCGAGCACCACCGCGGGTCGCTCACGCTGCGGCCGGACGCCCTGGCGGCGATCGAGGCCCATCCCTGGCCGGGCAACGTGCGCGAGCTCGAGAACTGCGTGAAGCGCGCGGTGATCATGGCCGACGGCGCGGCGCTCGCCCCGGCCGACCTCGGCCTCCAGGCGGGGGGCGAGGCCGAGCGCGAGGCGCCGAACCTGCGCCAGGTCCGCGAGGAAGCGGAGAAGCAGGCGATCGTGCGCGTCCTCGGCCGCGTGAACGGCAACGTGAGCAAGGCCGCCGAGCTCCTGGGCGTGAGCCGGCCCACGCTCTACGACCTCATGGAGCGATTCGGCCTGCGCTAGCCGCGCTCCCGCACAAGGAAAAAACCATCGTGACCTCGACCCCTCTCCGCCTGCACGCCCTCGCCCTCGCGCTCGCCCTCGCGGTGCTCGCGGGATGCGGGCAGGACAGCCCCGACAAGCTCGTCGCCGCGGCGAAGGGCTTCATCGAGAAGAAGGACTACAAGAGCGCCGAGATCCAGCTCAAGAACGCGCTCCAGCAGCAGCCGGAGCTCGCCGAGGCGCGCTACCTGCTCGGCGTCGCGCTGATGGAGACCGGCGACTACGCCACGGCGGAGAAGGAGTTCCGCCGCGCGATCGACGCGGGCTATTCGCCCGCAGCGGTCTACCCGCCGTATGCGCGCGCGCTCGCGGCGCAGGGCGATCCGCGCAAGGTGATCCAGTCGCTGCGCGACCTGCGGCCCGACGACGCGGCCGCGCGCGCGGCGGTCGCAACCCAGCTCGGGCTCGCGCAGCTCATGCTCGGCCAGGCGAAGGAAGCGCGGGAAGCGTTCGCCGCCGCGCTCGCGGCCAAGCCCGGCGACCCGCTCGCGCGGGTCGGCGAGGCGCGGCTCGCCGCGGTGGACGGCAACCTCGACGCGGCGATGAAGGCCGTCGAGGCGGTGCTCGCCCAGTCGCCCGGCATGCCCGAGGCGCTGATGCTGAAGGCCGAGATCCACGGCGCGCGCAGGGAGCCGGACGCGGCGATCGCCGCGATGCGCGAGGTCGTCAAGGTCCAGCCGCTCAACGCGACCGCGCGCTTCTCGGTCGCGATGATGCTGATCGACGCGCGCAAGTACGACGACGCCGCCGCCGAGATCGAGGCGATGAAGAAGGCGGTGCCGCAGGACGTCCGCTCGCGCTACCTCGACGCAGTGCTCGCGTTCCAGCAGCGCACGCCGGCGAAAGCGCGCGAGTCGATCCAGCAGGTGCTGAAGGTCGCCCCCGACCACGGCCCGAGCCTCGTCCTCGCCGGCGCGACCGAGTACCAGCTCGGCGCGTTCGTCGCCGCCGAGGACTACCTGAGGCGCGGCCTCGCGCGCAACCCGCAGAACACCTACGCGCGCTCGCTCCTTGCGGCCACGTATCTGCGCCTCGGCAAGCCCGACAAGGCCGAAGAGGTGATCGAGCCCGGGCTGCGCCAGGCGCCCAAGGACCCGGCGCTGCTGCGCGTCGCGGGCGAGGTGGCGCTCTCGCACAACGATCCGAAGCGGGCGCGGGAGTACTACGAGCGCGCCGCGGCGGTGAGCAAGGACGACGCGGCGGTGCGCGCGCGGCTCGGGGCGGTGAAGTTCGCCACCGGCGACGCCGAGGGCGGGCTGAAGGACCTCGAGTCGGCCGCGGAGATGGATCCGGGCGGCATGCAGGCGGACCTCGCGATCATCTCGGCGCACCTGAGCAAGCGCGAGTTCGACAAGGCGCTCGCGATTGCCGACCGGCTCGCGCAGAAGCAGCCGAAGAGCCCGCTGCCGCCGGCGATCCGCGGCGGCATCCTCGGCGCGAAAGGCGACCGCAAGGGCGCGCGCGCGAGCTTCGAGAAGGCGCTCGAGCTGCAGCCCGATTACCTGCCGGCCGCCCGCAGCCTCGCCCGGCTCGACATCGCGGAGAAGCAGCCCGCCGCGGCGCGCAAGCGCTTCGAGGCGATCGTCGCCAAGGAGCCGAAGAACGACCAGGCGCTGCTCGGGCTCGCCGACGTCCAGGCGGCCACCGGCGCGAAGGCGGAGGAAGTCATCGCGACGGTGGACCGCGCGGTGCAGGCCAACCCCACGGCGCTGCGCCCGCGCCTCGCCGCGATCAACCTGCGGCTGCAGACGAAGGACGCGAAGGGCGCCGTCACGACGGCGCAGGCGGCCGCCGCGGCCATTCCCGACAACGCGCAGATCGTGGAGGCGCTCGGCCGCTCGCAGCTCGCCGCCGGCGACACGCAGCAGGCGATCACCACCTACAACAAGCTCGTCGCGCTCGTGCCCCAGTCGCCCGCGCCGCTGATGATGCTCGCGCGCGCGCAGGCCGCGGCCAAGGACTACGACGGCGCCTCGCAGACGCTGCGCAAGGCGCTCGCGATGGCGCCGTCGCAGCTGAACGCGCTCCAGGGGCTGATGGCGGTGCAGATCGCCGCCGGCAAGCCCGAAGAGGCGCTCGCCGAGGCGAAGGCGCTGCAGAAGGAGCGCCCCAAGGACGCCGCCGGCTTCGTCCTCGAGGGCGAGGTGCACCTCGCGCAGAAGAAGACGAACGAGGCGATCGCGGCGTACAACGAGGCGCTCAAGCGCCAGGCCGCGCCCGGGATCGCGGTGCGGTTGCACGGCCTGCTCACCGCCGCCAACCGGTCCGCCGACGCCGACGCGCTCGCCGCCCGCTGGCTTAAGGAGCAACCAAAGGACGCCACGATGCGGCTGTACCTCGCCGAGCGCGCCCTCGCGCGCAAGGACTACCGGGCCGCGTCTCGAGGCTATCGCGAGTTGCTGACGCTGCAGCCGGCGAACCCGCTCCTCCTCAACAACGTCGCCTGGACGCTGGGGCAGCTCAACGACCCGGAGGCGCTCGGCTACGCGGAGAAGGCGTACGCCGCCGCGCCGAACAGCCCGGCGATCGCCGACACGCTGGGCTGGCTGCTGGTCGAGAAGGGCGACGCGAAGCGCGGCACCGAGCTCCTCGCGAAGGCCGCCGCCGCCGCGCCGAACGCGCTCGAGATCCGGATGCACTACGCGAAGGCGCTGCTGAAGACCGGCGACAAGGCGGGCGCGAAGCGCGAGTTCGAGGCGGTCGCCGCCGCAGCCGGCGAGAGTCCGCTCAAGGCGGAAGCGGCCGACCTCCTCAAGAAGCTCTGAGATCGCGATGACCACAATTGCAGTCGTCGGCCTTGGCTACGTCGGGCTTCCGCTCGCGGTCGAGTTCGGCAAGAAGCACCCGACGATCGGCTTCGACCTCTCGGCGGCGAAGGTCGACGCGTACCGCCGCCACGTCGACCCGACCGGCGAGGTGAGCACCGCGGACCTGAAGGCCGCGACGCAGCTGCGCCCCACCACCGATCCGGCCGCGCTGCGCGACGCCGACTTCGTGATCGTCGCCGTGCCGACCCCGATCGACGAGGCGCACCAGCCCGATTTCGGCCCGCTCGTGGGCGCGAGCGAGTCGGTCGGGCGCAACCTCAAGCGCGGCGCGACGATCGTCTACGAGTCCACCGTGTACCCCGGCGCGACCGAGGAGGTCTGCATCCCGGTGGTCGAGCAGCACTCCGGAATGAAGTGGAAGCAGGACTTCTTCGTCGGCTATTCGCCCGAACGCATCAACCCCGGGGACAAGGAGCACACGCTCACGAAGATCGTGAAGGTGGTCGCGGGCGACACCCCGGAGACGCTCGAGCGGGTCGCGCAGGTGTACGGCAGCGTCGTGACCGCCGGCGTGCACCGCGCGAGCAGCATCAAGGTGGCGGAGGCCGCGAAGGTCATCGAGAACACCCAGCGCGACCTCAACATCGCGCTCATGAACGAGCTCGCGCTGATCTTCCACAAGCTCGGCATCGACACGCTGGAGGTGCTGCAGGCCGCCGGCACGAAGTGGAACTTCCTGCCGTTCCGCCCCGGCCTCGTGGGCGGGCACTGCATCGGCGTCGACCCGTATTACCTAACGCACAAGGCCGACATGATCGGCTACCACCCGCAGGTGATCCTCGCCGGGCGGCGCATCAACGACGGCATGGGCAAGTTCGTCGCGGAGCAGACCGTCAAGCACCTGATCCGCGCCGGGGTCTCGGTGAAGGGCGCGCACGTGAACGTGCTCGGCCTGACCTTCAAGGAGGACTGCCCGGACCTGCGCAACTCGCGCGTGATCGACATCATCCGCGAGCTCGAGTCGTACGGCGTCACGGTGCACGTGCACGACCCGCTCGCGGACGCGCGGGAGGCGGTGCACGAGTACGGCGTCGAGCTGAAGGCGTGGGAGCACCTGCCGCAGGCGGACGCGATCGTGGCGGCGGTGGCGCACAAGGCCTTCAGGGCGCGCCCGCTGGAGGACACCCTGGCGAAGCTCGCCGCCGGCGGGCTCGTCGTCGACGTGAAGTGCCAGATGGATGCCGCCGCCCTGCGCGCGAAGGGCGTGCAGGTGTGGCGGCTGTAAGAAGATGACCGACCCGATCTCCGATTCCCTGCGCCGCGAGGTCGCGGCGACGCGGCGCCGCTGGCTCGTCACCGGCGCCGCCGGCTTCATCGGCTCGCACCTGGTCGAGCACCTGCTCCGGCTCGGCCAGGAGGTGGTGAGCCTGGACAACTTCGCCACCGGCTACCCGCGCAACCTCGACGAGGTGCGGGCCGCGGTCGGCGAGGAGGCGTGGCGGCGGCACGCGTTCATCGAGGGCGACATCGTCGATGTCGACATTTGCCGGCGCGCGTGCGCGGGCGTCGAGGTCGTGCTGCACCAGGCCGCGCTCGGCTCGGTGCCGCGCTCGATCGAGCAGCCGCTCGTCACGCACGCGGCGAACGCGACCGGTTTCCTCAACATGCTCGTCGCCGCGCGCGACGCGGGCGCGCGCCGCTTCGTGTACGCCGCGTCGAGCTCGACCTACGGCGACCACCCGGGCCTGCCGAAGGTCGAGGACGAGATCGGCGCGCCGCTGTCGCCCTACGCGGTCACCAAGTACCTGAACGAGCTCTACGCGGACGTCTTCGGGCGCTGCTACGGCACCGCGGCAATCGGGCTGCGCTACTTCAACGTCTTCGGCGCGCGCCAGGATCCGGAGGGCGCGTACGCCGCGGTGATCCCGCGGTGGGTGCAGGCGCTCCTGCGCGGCGAGCAGGTCGCCATCTACGGCGACGGCGAGACGAGCCGCGATTTCTGCTACGTCGGCAACGCCGTGCAGGCGAACCTGCGCGCGGCGCTCGCGACCGACGATGCGGCGGTGAACCAGGTCTACAACGTCGCGGTCGGGGAGCGCACGACGCTGAACGGCCTCTACGCGACGCTGCGGAAGCTCATGCCCGACGTCGACGCGCCGGCCGCGGTGCACGAGGGTTTTCGCGCCGGCGACGTGCGCCACTCGCAGGCCGACATCGGCAAGGCGGCGCGCCTGCTCGGCTTCGCGCCGACGCACGACCTCGCCGCCGGGCTCGCCGAGGCGCTGCCGTGGTACGTGGCGCGCTTCGCGGCCGAGCCCGCGCGGGCCTAGCCAGGAGCGGCGCGGTGATGCGGCATCGCCTCGCGTGCGTGCTCTTTGCCCTGCTGGCGGCGACGCCCGCGCGGGCCGCGGAGCCGCCGGTAGGGTTCGACGCCAACGCCAACCCGCAGACGCTCGTCGCCGCCGCGCTCGCGCACGAGCACGGCGAGGGCGTGCCGAAGGACCTGGAGAAGGCCGCATTTTTCTACTGCGAGGCGGCGCGGCGCGGCGACGCGGAAGCGCAGTATGGCCTCGGCTGGATGTACGCGAACGGGCGCGGGCTGCCGAACGACGACGGGATCGCGGCGAGCCTGTTCGCGCTCGCCGCGGCGCAGGGCCACGCGCACGCGACCCGCATGCAGCGCTTCGTCGGCGAGTCGGCCGACCGCCTGCCCGACTGCATGCGGCCGCCGACGATGCCCGCCGCGACGCTCGCCTTCGACGACGGCGCCGACACCTTCACCGGGCTGCCGCAGTACAAGCAGAAGTTCGTCGAGCTGGTGCGCTCGCTCGCGCCGAAGTACGACGTGAGCCCGCGGCTCGCGCTCGCGATCGTCGCGGTCGAGTCGAACTTCGAGCCCTACGCGCGCTCGCCCAAGGACGCGCGCGGCCTGATGCAGCTCATTCCCGACACCGCGGCGCGGTTCAACGTCAAGAATGCCTACGATCCCGCCGAGAACGTGCGCGGCGGGCTGTCCTACCTGCGCTGGCTGCTCGCGTACTACCGCGGACGGGTGGAGCTCGCCGCCGCGGCGTACAACGCGGGCGAGGGCGCCGTCGACCGCCATCGTGGCGTGCCGCCGTACGCGGAGACGCGCGACTACGTCGTGAAGATCCGCCGGCTCTACGGCGCCGAGGCGCATCCGTACGATCCGCGGGCCGCCGAGCCCTCGCCCCTGATCGCGGCGCGCGCCGCGCGGATGTAGGCGATGCGCGCCGGCCTCGGGCTCGCGCTGGCCCTCGCCGCGCCGCTGTGCGCGTGGGCGCAGGGGATGGCGGACGCGCCGCGCACGATCGAGCGCGTGAAGGCCTCGGTCGTGGCGGTCGGGTCGTTCCAGCGCACGCGCTCGCCGGCGTTCCGTTTCCTCGGCACGGGCTTCGCGGTCGGCGACGGGGCGACGATCGTCACCAACGCACACGTGCTGCCCGCGACGCTGGACACGGACAAGCTCGAGACGATCGCGATCCTGGTGCCCGGCCCGGGGCGCACTGCGCAGGTGCGCCCGGCCGCGCGCGGCGCGACCGATCCCGCGCACGACATCGCGCTGCTGCGCATCGAGGGCGCACCGCTGCCCGCGCTCGCGGTGCGCGATTCCGACGGCGTGCGCGAAGGCGAGGCGGTGCTCTTCACCGGCTTTCCGATCGGGAACGTTCTGGGGCCCCATCCGGCGACGCATCGCGGCATGGTCGCCGCGATCACGCCGATCGCGATCCCGCCGGCGCACTCGAGCCAGCTCGACACCAAGGCGATCCGCCAGCTCGCGAGCGGGGCCTTCCCGGTGTTCCAGCTCGACGCGACCGCCTATCCGGGCAACAGCGGCAGCCCGGTGTATTCGCCCGAGACCGGCGAAGTGCTCGGCGTCGTCAACATGGTGTTCGTGAAGGGCTCGAAGGAGTCGGCGCTCACGCAGCCGAGCGGGATCACCTACGCGATCCCGAGCCGGCACCTGGTCGAGCTGATGAAGCGGGGGCGGTAGGGCGACTCCGCCGCGGGAGCTCAGTGCGCCGTCGCGCTCCCGCGCTCGACGCCGCCCCAGATCTCGCCGCAGATGAGGTCGTAGAGCGGCCGCACCGAGCGCGGCAGGTTCGACTCGATCGAGCCGACGGTCATTACCGACGGTACGCGCTCGCCGCGGTGCTCGACCGGACCGCCGATCCGCTCGATGCGCACGCCGAGCTTCGCGAAGTGTCCCGACAGGCGCGGCTCGGTGAGCACGAAGATCGTCTCGATGCCGAGTCGCTTTGCGAGCGCGATGGTGCCGAGGTAGAGCGCGACCTGGATGTAGGGAAAGCGCGGCAGGTCGACCGCGCCGAAGTCCGCCTCCGAGACTGCGATCGCGGTGTGCTTTTCGCCGGCGCGGCGGCGGAACTCGGAGACGATCGCGAGCCGCGAGATCTCGCCGATGCGGCGCCGGTCGAGCGCGGCCGGATCGAGCGTCTTGCGGTCGATCGTCGCCGCGCACGTGCGCTCCAGCGGGAGCTCGCTCGCCGCGTCGGACGGGTCGACGCGCACCAGCCGCGCGCAGGCCACGAACCGGTCGTATTTGAGCGAGCGCACCAGCACGTGCTCGGCGCGCGCGTCGTACGCGTCGCGCTCGCAACGGTCGGGGCGCACCGGCTCGAAGCCGAGCTCCTCGCAGTACACGCGGTGGCGGATCTCGTAGGCGTGGCGCTGCAGGTCCGGCGTGACCGCCGGCGCGACGTCGAAGTGCCTCCTGAAACCGTGCGCGAGATTGAGCAGCTCGAACAGGAACATGATGCCTCCCCCGGTAATGCGTTCCCTGCCGCGGCGGGCGGATGGAGACTCGTTTGTTCGACGTGCGCCGCGGCGGAGCCAGTATAGTGCGCGCGCTTCCCGCTCGTCATCATCCGTCCGGCGGACCGCTCGTTCCCCCGCGCACCGACGCGCCGGATGACGTACTGTCGACGCTCCGATGGATCCGTTTCTCCTCAAGAAGCTGGCGACGGCCCTGGTCCTGCCGCCGACCGGGCCGCTGCTCCTTGCACTCGCGGGCGCATTGGCGATCCGACGCCTGCCCCGGCTCGGGGGCCTAACGCTGTGGGCCGGGTTGCTCACGTTGCTCGCGCTCTCGCTCGCGCCGGTCTCGTACCTGCTCCTGCGGCTCGCGAACGACGCGCCCGCGGTGCGCATCGAGGACGCGCGCACGGCTCAGGCGGTGGTCGTGCTCGGCGGCGGCCTGCGACGGGACGCGCCCGAGTACGGCGGCGACACGCTCAACCGCTGGACGCTCGAGCGCGTGCGCTACGGCGCGAAGCTCGCGCGCGAGACCGGTCTGCCGGTGCTCGTCGCCGGCGGATCGGTGTGGGGCGACACGGCCACCGAGGCCTCCGTCATGCGCGCGGCGCTGGAAAAGGAGTTCAACGTGCCGGTGCGCTGGACCGAGGAGCGCTCGCGCAACACGCACGAGAACGCGCAGTTCGCGGCGGCGATCCTGAAGCGCGACGGCGTGAAGCGCGTGGTCGTCGTCATGCACGGGTTCGACATCCGGCGCGCGCGGGCGGAGTTCGAGGCCGCGGGGCTCGAGGTGGTGCCCGCGCCCACGGTCCTGCCACGCTTCCGGATCACGACCCCGCTCGACCTCCTGCCGAGCATGGGCGCGCTGCAGGGGAGCCAGATCGCGCTGTACGAGCTGCTCGCGAACGCGGTGCGCCGCTGGTAGCCATTGACCCAGCGCAAATTTCCTGGCCGCCGGGCTGGGGTATGCTCGCGGCCATGCTTACCGGGGGACTTGCCCGACGCCTGACCGCGCTCTTCGCGATCGCGGCGCTCGTCCTCGCCCAGGCGCTCGTCGCAGCGCACGCGTGCATGCTCACACCGGCCGCGGACGCGGCGGTCGAGTCCTGCCACCAGGAAGTGGCCGAACAGCCTGCCGCGGGCTCGTTGTGCAAGGCGCACTGCGAGGCCGGGACGCAGACCGTCGACCAGGCGAAGCCGCTCGTCGCCCCGGGCCTCGGTGCGCCGATCGCGGTCCTGTGGGTCCGCGACACCGTGCCTGCGACCGCCGCGACGAGTGCAACCGACTGGCTCGCCCACGCGGGCGCGCCGCCCCCATTCCGCCTGCTCCGCCGACTGCGCATCTGAGCCCCGCCTGATCGACGCGCCGTGCCCCGTCGGCACGTGCGACCCGGTTCGTTCGAGCGGAGGTTCCATGCAGCACGTTTCCGTCGCACGCGCGCTCGCGTGCATCCTGATCAGCGTCGTTGCGCCGGGCGCGGCGGCGCAGGCCCTGTCGCTGGACGACGCAATCCGCATCGGCGAAGCGCGCTCGGCGCGGCTCGCCGCGCAGTCGGCCGCCGTCACCGCGGCCTCGGACCTCGCCGGCCGCGCCGCGCAGCTCCCCGACCCGAAGCTCAAGTTCGGGATCGAGAACGTGCCGGTGAGCGGCGAGGACGCGTGGAGCCTCACGCGCGACTTCATGACGATGAAGCGGATCGGCGTGATGCAGGACATCGTGAACGGCGACAAGCGCCGCGCCCGCCACGAGCGCGCCGAGCGCGAGCTCGGCGTGGAGCGGGCGAGCCTCGTCCTGGAGCGCGCCAGCCTGCGCCGCGACATCGCGCTTGCCTGGTACGAGGTGCTGCACGCCACGCGCGCGCTCGAGGTGCTGGGCGACCTGCGGAACGCGGTCGCGCTCCAGGAGGCGACCGTCGGCGCGGCGATCACCGCCGGCCGCGCGCCGGCCGCCGACGGCTTCATGGCGCGCTCTGCGCTCGAGGCCGTGCACGACCAGGTCATCGACCAGGAGCGCGTCCTCGCGCGCGCGCGCATACAGCTCGCGTGGTTCGTCGGCGACGATGCGCAGCGGCCGGTCGGCGCGGCGCCCGACACCTCGCGGCTCGACGTCCCGGTCGCGGCGCTGCTCGAATCGCTCGACCGGCAGCCGACCCTGCAGGTGCTCGAGAACCGCACCGCGCTCGCGCGGAGCGACGTGGCGCTCGCGCAGAGCACGAAGAAGCCCGACTGGGGCGTCGAGCTCTCGTACGGCCAGCGCAGTCCCTACTACTCCAACATGCTGAGCCTGATGTTCAGCGTCGACCTGCCGCTTGCCCCGGCGAACCGCCAGGACCGCGAGATCGCCGCGAGCCTCGCGCAGGTCGAGCGCGCCAGCGCGCAGCTCGAGGAGGCGCGCAGGGCGTACGCCGCGCAGGTCCGAACACTCGCGGTCGACTGGGAGAGCTGGAACCGACGCGTCGAGCGGTTCGAGAAAGTGCTGATCCCGCTCGCGGAGGAGCGCGCGGCCGCGGCGCTGGCCGGCTATCGCGGCGGGCGGGGCGAGCTCATGGCCGTGATCGAGGCGCGCAAGAGCGAGGCCGAGACCCGCCTCGGCCTGCACAATGCGCTGCTCGAGCGTGGGCGCGCCTGGGCGGGGCTCAGTTTTCTCGCGCCGCAGGAGGCAAAGCAATGAAGCCCGTCGCCGTCGGAGCGCTCGCCGTCCTTCTTCTCGCCGCCGGAATCGCCGGCGGCTACTGGTACGGGATGTCGGAGGGCATGAAGCACGCTGCGCCTGCGCCGGCCGCGACCGGCAAGGCCGACGCCGGCGCGCCGGCCGACAGCGGGCGCAAGGTCCTCTACTGGTACGACCCGATGTACCCGCAGCAGCGGTTCGACAAGCCGGGCAAGTCGCCCTTCATGGACATGCAGCTCGTGCCGAGATACGCGGACGACGGGCCGGCCGGGGGCGGCGTCGCGATCGATCCGCGCGTGGCGCAGAACCTCGGCGTGCGCACCGCCGTCGCCCGCGCGGGCACGCTCGAGCGCAAGGTCGAAGCGGTCGGCACCGTCGCGTGGAACGAGCGCGGGGTGGTGGTGCTGCAGTCGCGCACCGGCGGCTTCGTCGAGCGGCTGTACGCGCGCGCGCCGCTCGACCCGGTCGCGAGAGGCGCCCCGCTCGTCGAGCTGCTCGTGCCCGAGTGGGCGGCGGCGCAGGAGGAGTACCTCGCGCTCGCGAAGAGCGAGCTTGCGGGCGCGGAGAACCTGCGCGCGGCCTCCCGCCAGCGCCTCGTGCTCCTCGGCATGAGCGAGGAACTGATCCAGGCCGTCGAGCGGGAGCGCCGCGCTCAGCCGCGCATCACGCTGCGCGCGCCGATCGGCGGCGTGATCCAGGCGCTCGAGGTGCGCGAGGGCATGACGGTGATGCCGGGCGCGACGCTCTTCCGCATCGTCGATCTCTCCACCGTCTGGGTGAACGCCGAGGTGCCCGAGAGCCTCAGCGCCGCGGTGCGTCCCGGCACGCCCGTCGAGGCGCGCGTCGCCGCGTGGCCCGGCGACACGTTCCGCGGCCGCGTCGCGGCGATCCTGCCGGAGATCAACGCCGAAACGAGGACCGTGCGCGCGCGCATCGAGCTCGCGAATCCCGGCGCGCGCCTTGCGCCCGGCATGTTCGCCTCGCTCGCGTTTGCGCCGGCGCAATCGCGCCCGACGCTGCTCGTCCCGACGGAGGCGGTGATCCGCACCGGCACGCGGACCGTCGTGATCCTCGCCGACGAGAAGGGCATGTTTCGGCCGGTGGACGTGGAGCCGGGCGCCGAGTCGGGCGACGACACAGAGATCACGAAGGGCCTCAAGGCAGGCGATCGGGTCGTGCTGTCGGGGCAGTTCCTCATCGACTCCGAGGCGAGCCTGCGCGCAGTGGTGACGCGGATGCAGCCGGCGGAGCCGGCGAAGAGCGGGCCGGCGCACCGCGCCGAGGGCACGTTGGTCAGCGGCGACGACAGGTTCCTCACCATCCAGCACGGCGCGGTCCCGAGCGCCGGCATGGGCGCGATGACGATGGAGTTCAAGTCGCCGCCGGGCGGCCTGCCGCAGGGGCTGAAGGCCGGCGACGCGATCCGCTTCGAGTTCGTGATCACGCGCGACGGCGAGTTCGAGACGACGAAGGTCGAGCGCGCGGGCGCGGCGGCGAAGGCGGCCGATCCGCACGCCGGGCACGGGACGCAAAAGTGATCGCCGCCCTGATCCGCTGGTCGATCGCCAACCGCTTCCTGGTGCTGATGGCGACTGCGCTCGTCACGGCGTGGGGCGTCTACGCCGTCCTGCGCACTCCGGTCGATGCGCTCCCCGACCTCTCCGACGTGCAGGTCATCATCCGCACGACCTACCCGGGACAGGCGCCGCGCATCGTCGAGGACCAGGTCACCTATCCCCTCGCCACCACGATGATGTCGGTGGCGGGCGCGAAGACCGTGCGCGGCTATTCGTTCTTCGGCGACTCGTTCGTGTACGTGCTGTTCGAGGACGGCACCGATCCGTACTGGGCGCGCTCGCGGGTGCTCGAGTACCTCAACCAGGTGCAGGCGCGCCTGCCGCCGCAGGCGAAGCCCGCGCTCGGGCCGGATGCCACCGGGGTCGGCTGGATCTACCAGTACGCGCTCGTGGACCGCTCGGGCCGCAACGACCTCGGCGAGCTGCGCGCGCTCCAGGACTGGTTCCTGCGCTACGAGCTGAAGGCGCTGCCGAACGTCGCGGAGGTGGCATCCGTCGGCGGCATGGTGCGCCAGTACCAGGTCGTGCTCGACCCGGACCGCCTGCGCGCCTACGGCATTCCGCACTCGAAAGTGCTCATGGCGATCCAGAACGCGAACCGCGAGACGGGCGGCTCGGTGGTCGAGCTCGCCGAGGCGGAGTACATGGTGCGCGCGACCGGGTACCTGCGCACGCTCGACGACTTCAGGAACATTCCGCTCGCGACCGGGAAGGGCGGCGTGCCGGTGATGCTGAAGGACGTGGCGCGCATCCAGATCGGGCCGGAGATGCGCCGCGGCATCGCCGAGCTCGACGGGGAGGGGGAGGTCACCGGCGGCATCGTGATCATGCGCGCGGGCAAGAACGCGCTCGCCACGATCGAGGCGGTGAAGGCGAAGCTCACCGAGCTCGCGAAGAGCCTCCCGCCGGGCGTCGAGATCGTCGAGACCTACGACCGCTCGGGGCTGATTGAGCGCGCGATCGCGCACCTCCGCGACAAGCTCGTGGAGGAGTTCATCGTGGTGGCGCTGGTGTGCGCGCTGTTCCTCGTGCACCTGCGCTCGGCGCTCGTCGCGATTGTCACCCTGCCGCTCGGCGTGCTGATGGCGTTCATCGTCATGTACTACCAGGGCGTGAACGCGAACATCATGTCGCTCGGCGGGATCGCGATCGCGATCGGCGCCATGGTCGACGCGGCGATCGTGATGGTCGAGAACGCGCACAAGCGGCTGGAAGCGTGGGCGCACGCGCACCCGGGCGAGCGCCTCGGCCCAGACGAACGCTGGCGCGTGATCGGCGATGCCGCGACCGAAGTGGGGCCCGCGCTCTTCTTCTCGCTGCTGATCATCACGCTCTCGTTCGTGCCGGTGTTCGCGCTCGAGGCGCAGGAGGGGCGGCTCTTCTCGCCGCTCGCCTACACCAAGACCTACGCGATGGCCGCCTCCGCCATCCTTGCGGTGACGCTCATCCCGGTCCTGATGGGCTACCTGGTCCGCGGCCGGATACCGGACGAGACCCGCAACCCGATCAACCGGGCGCTCATCGCGGCCTACCGCCCGCTGCTCGCCGCGGTGCTGCGCTGGCCGAAGGCGACGCTTGTGGCCGCGGTCGTCGCCCTCGCGGCCACATACGTGCCGGTATCGCGCCTGGGCGGCGAGTTTCTGCCGCCGTTCTACGAAGGCGACCTGCTCTACATGCCCACCGCGCTGCCGGGCATCTCGCCGTCGAAGGCGGCCGAGCTCCTGCAGCAGACCGACCGCCTCATCGCGACGGTTCCCGAGGTGAAGCGCGTGTTCGGCAAGATCGGGCGGGCGGAGACGGCGACCGACCCGGCGCCGCTCGAGATGGTCGAGACCACGATCCAGCTCAAGCCGCAATCGGAGTGGCGGCCGGGCATGACGCCGGAGAAGCTGGTCGAGGAGCTCGATGCGCTGGTGCGCCTGCCGGGGCTCGCGAACATCTGGATCCCGCCGATCCGCAACCGCATCGACATGCTCGCGACCGGGATCAAGAGCCCGCTGGGCATCAAGGTTTCGGGCAACGATCTCGCGGAGATCGAGCGGGTCGCGGGCGCGATCGAGGCCGCGGTGAAGGACGTGCCGGGCGTCAGCTCCGCGCTCGCGGAGCGGATCACCGGCGGACGCTACATCGACGTGCGGATCGACCGCGCGGCCGCGGCGCGCTTCGGGCTGAGCGTGGCCGACGTCCAGTCGGTGGTGGCTGCGGCGATCGGCGGCGAGAACGTCGGCGAGACGATCGAGGGCCGGCGGCGCTTCCCGATCAACGTGCGCTACCCGCGCGAGCTGCGCGATTCGGTCGGGCGCCTGCAGAGCCTACCGATCGTGACCGAGGCGGGCGCCCAGGTGCCGCTCGGCGCGGTCGCGTCGGTCGTCGTGGCCGACGGCCCGCCGGGGCTGAAGAGCGAGAACGCGCGCCTCGCGAGCTGGATCTACGTCGATATCCGCGGGCGCGACCTCGTCGCGGTCGTGGACGACGCGAAGCGCGCGGTGGCGAGCCAGGTCGCCCTGCCGGCGGGCGTGTCGGTCCAGTGGTCGGGGCAGTTCGAGTACTACGAGCGGGCGGTGAAGCGCCTCGGGGTGGTCGTGCCGTTCACCGGCGCGATCATCTTCGTGCTGCTCTATCTCACGTTCCGGCGCGTCGACGAGGCGGCGCTGCTGATGATCGTGCCGCCGTTCGCGCTGGTGGGCGGATTCTGGTACGTGTGGCTGCTCGGTCACAACCTCTCGATCGCGGGTGCGGTGGGGTTCATCGCGCTCGCCGGCGTCGCCGCCGAGTTCGGGATCGTCATGCTCGTCTACCTCAAGCAGGCATGGGAGGCGCGCGTCGCCGCCGGGCGGACCGACGATGCGGCGCTGCGCGAGGCGATCCGAGAGGGTGCGGTGCTGCGGGTGCGTCCGAAGGCGATGACGGTCGCGACGACGGTGGTCGGCCTCGCGCCGATCATGTGGTCCGCCGGCACGGGGAGCGAGGTGATGCAGCGCATCGCCGCGCCGATGATCGGCGGCATGATCACCGCGCCGCTGCTGTCGATGCTCGTGATTCCCGCGGCGTACTACCTGATGCGGCGGCGGGGACTGGCGCGCGAGGCGGCGGGACGATCGACGGCCGGCCGCGCCCCGCTCGCGCAGCCGCAGGCGCCGACACGATGAGCGAGCACGCCCCGGGGGCGCGGAGTGAACTTTGCCGCACGGTTACGGTCGGTAACACGAACCCGCTGGCGCCGCGTCAGTCCGAGCCCCTATACTTGCCCCCGCCATGCGCCGCCTGAGCCGCCTCATCGCCTTCGCCCTCCTGGCGTGGCTGCCGCTCCAGGCCGCCGCGCTCCCGGCGCTGGTGCTCGCGTGCGAGCTCGACCCGGCGCACTCGCCGATGCACGCCGCGCAGCTCGACGGCGATGCGGCTGGGCATCACGGGCATGGCGACCACGCTCACGGCGGCGACGATGGTGCCCACGGTCACGACGGGACGCCGGGCCACGGCGCCAGCGGGCATGGCTGCTGCCACCACTACTCCACCGCCGCGCCGGCGTCCGCGGTCGCGGTCCCCGAGCCTGCGCACGCGACATTCGTCGCGACCGCAATTCCCCTGAACGAGTTCTTCCCCGAGCAGCCCAAGCGCCCGCCGCTGGCGGCGCCCTGATCTGCGGCGCGCCTTCCGCGCGCCTTTCCCGTTCGGATCAACACGAAGCCCGCGCCAGTCGGCGCGCGTTTCCGATGGAGCTCGAAGAACGATGCTTGCCAGGAGCCTGGCGGCCGCCGCGCTGACTTGCGCGGCCGCCGCTGCCGGTGCCCAGACCCCGGCACAACCGCCCCTCGACCGCGCCGGCGGGCCGCCGGCGGCGTATCGGTCCGCCTACGAGGGTTATCGGCCCTACGTGGAGGAGCCGCTCGCGCCGTGGCGCGAGGTGAACGACACCGTGGAGCGCGTCGGCGGGCACGCCGGCGTGCTGCGCGACGAGGCGCGCACGCCGCCGCCGCCGTCCGCGCCGCCCGCGACATTGCCTGCAACGGCGCCGAAAGGAGCAGGCCATGACGCCCATCATCGCAAGTAGGCCGATCGCCGCGGCGATCGCGGCGCTCGCGCTTGCAGGCTGCGCGACCTTCTCTGCCGACGGCGGCTTCGACGCGGTCGGCAAGACCGCGCAGGAGCGCGCGGGCGCGCAGCCACGCTGGCAGCGCACCGACGCAGAGCGCGACGAAGTCGCGCGGCTCGTGCGCGAGACGCTCGCCGCGCCGCTCTCGGCGGAGGACGCGGTGCGGATCGCGCTCGTGAACAACCCCGGCCTGCAGGCGACCTACGGCGAGCTCGGCATCGCCGAGGCCGACGTGGTCGCGGCCGGCCGGCTGCCGTCGATCCACATCGCGAGCCTGCGGACAAAGTACGGCGACGACGTCTCAAAGATCGAGCAGGCGATCGGCATCGAGGTGATCTCGCTCCTTACCGTGCCGCTGCGCCACCGCTTCGAGTCGAAGCGGTTCGAGCGTGTCCAGGCCGAGGTCGCACGCGAGACGGTCGCGGTCGCGTACGAGACCAAGCGTGCGTGGATCGATGCGGTCGCGGCGGAGGAGACGGCGCGCTACATGGCACAGGTCCGCGACGCGGCGGAGGCGGGCGCGGAGCTCGCTCGCCGCATGGCGCGGGCGGGCAACTACTCGCGGCTGCAGCAGCTGCGCGAGCAGGCGTTCTACGCCGATGCGGTCGCCCAGCTCGCGCGGGCACGCCAGTCGGCGGTGTCGGCGCGCGAGCGGCTGACGCGGCTGATGGGACTCGCCGGGCGCGACGCGGATTACCGCCTGCCCGAGCGCCTGCCCGATCTGCCGGCGAACCCGGCGGCGCCAGGCGAGGTCGAGGCTGCGGCGCTGGCGGGCCGCCTCGACCTGCTCGCCGCGCAGCGCGACGCCGCGAGCCTCGCCGACTCGCTCGGCCTGGTGAAGGCGACGCGCTTCATCAACGCGCTCGAGGTCGGCCGTGCGCGCACGAAGGAGGGCGACCACCCGTTCGCGTACGGCTGGGAGTTCACGATCGAGATCCCGCTCTTCGATTTCGGCACGGCCAAGGTGGCGCGCGCGGAGGCGCTCTACCTCCAGGCGGTGAGCCGGGTGGCGCAGGCCGCGGTGGGCGCCGAGTCGGAGCTGCGCGAGGCATACGCGGCGTATCGCACCGCGTTCGACACCGCGCGCCACTACCGCGACGAGATCGTGCCGCTGCGCAAGCGCATCGCCGACGAGACGCTGCTGCGCTACAACGGCATGCTGATCGGCGTGTTCGAGCTGCTCGCCGACGCGCGCGAGCAGGTGGTCGCGGTCAATGCCGCGCTCGACGCGACGCGGACCTACTGGATCGCCGAGACCGACCTGCGCGCGGCGCTCGCCGGCGCGGGCGGCGGTTCGCGTTCTGCGCGCACCGCGGCGGCGATGCCGGTCGCGCAGGGCGCGGGGGGGCACTGAGCATGAGAGACGAGATGAAGACTTCGCGCAGGCGCTTCATGGCCGGCGCGGCGCTCGCCGGCGCGGCCGCGGTGTCGAGGGCCGCGATCGGGTCGGTGCCGGAGGCGCCGAGCCAGGCGAGCCCCGCGACGCAGCCGCCGCTTACGCCGCCCAGCGGTCGGCCCTACAACCCGGTGGTGACGCTGAACGGCTGGACGCTGCCGTGGCGGATGAGCAGCGGCTGGAAGGAGTTCCACCTGGTCGCCGAGCCGGTGGTGCGGGAGCTCGCGCCGGGGATGAAGGCGAACCTGTGGGGCTACAACGGCCAGTCGCCCGGGCCCACGATCGAGTGCGTCGAGGGCGACAAGGTGCGCATCTTCGTCACCAACCGTCTGCCGGAGCACACCACGATCCACTGGCACGGGATCCTGCTGCCGAACGGCATGGACGGCGTCGGCGGGCTCACCCAGAAGCAGATCCCGGTCGGCAAGACCTACGTGTACGAGTTCGAGATGCGCAAGTCGGGCACCTTCATGTACCACCCGCACGCCGACGAGATGGTGCAGATGGCGATGGGCATGATGGGGTTCATCGTCGTGCACCCGCGCAATCCGTCGTTCATGCGCGTGGACCGCGACTTCGTGTTCCTGATCAACGCGTACGACGTCGAGCCGGGCGCCGCGACGCCCAAGATCAACACGATGCTCGACTTCAACCTGTGGAGCTGGAACAGCCGGGTGTTCCCGGGCATCGACCACCTCGTCGTGCGCAAGGGCGACAAGGTGCGCATCCGCATGGGCAACCTCACCATGACCAACCACCCGATCCACCTGCACGGGTACGATTTCAAGGTGAGCGGCACCGACGGCGGGTGGGTGCGCCCCGAGGCGGCGTGGCCGGAGGTGACGATCGACGTGCCGGTGGGGGCGATGCGCGCGTTCGACTTCGTGGCCGACGCGCCCGGCGACTGGGCGTTCCACTGCCACAAGTCGCACCACACGATGAACGCGATGGGCCACGACGTGCCGACGATGATCGGCGTCGACCACCGCGGCGTCGCGCGCAGCATCATGAACCTCGTGCCCGACTACATGGTGATGGGCGAGCGCGGCATGGCCGACATGGGCGAGATGGAGATGCCGCTTCCCGACAACACTCTCCCGATGATGACCGGGGCCGGACCGTTCGGGCCGCTCGAGATGGGCGGGATGTTCACCGTGGTCAAGGTGCGCGAGGGTCTCGCGCGCGACGACTACAGGGACCCGGGCTGGTACAAGCATCCGCCGGGCACCGTGGCCTACGAGTGGACCGGCGCGCCTCCGGCCGCGGCGCGCGCCGCGGCCCCGGCCGCCGATGCGAGGACGCTCAACGTGAGGAAGGGAGGCGGTCATGGGCATCACTAGGCTCGCGCTCGCGGCGGCGCTTGCGGCGCTGTCGGCCGCGGCATTCGCGCACGGCGACGCGCACAAGCCGGGCAAGGCGGCGAGCGCGCAGCCGATGGTCGAGACGGCGTTCGGGCGCACCGGCGACCCGAAGAAGGCGGCGCGCACGGTGCGGGTGGAGATGGCCGACACCATGCGGTTCACGCCCGGCGCGATCGAGGTGAAGCGCGGCGAGACGGTGCGCTTCGTCGTGCGCAACTCGGGCAAGGTCATGCACGAGATGGTGCTCGGTACCCTGCAGGATCTGAAGGACCACGCCGAGCTCATGAAGAAGCATCCGGGCATGGAGCACGACGAGCCCTACATGGCGCACGTCGGGCCGGGCAAGACCGCCGAGATCGTCTGGCAGTTCAGCAAGGCGGGCGAGTACTACTACGGATGCCTGATCCCCGGCCACTTCGAGGCCGGGATGGTCGGGAAGGTCACCGTGCGCTGAGCGGTCGCACACGCGCTCGAATTGAGCTGACTCAAGGAGAAGCAGATGAAGATCAGTATCGTATTCACGGCGGTGCTTGCCCTCGCGGCGCCGCCCCTTGCCGGGCTCGCACAAGGCGACCATCCGGGTCACCGCGCCAAGGTGCAGCTGGCGCAGGCCGCGCCGCTCGCCGACGGCGAGATCCGTCGCGTGGACAAGGAGGCCAAGAAGCTGACGATCAAGCACGGGCCGATTGCGAACCTCGACATGCCGCCGATGACGATGGTGTTCCAGGTGAAGGACCCGGCGATGCTCGAGCGGGTGAAGGCGGGGGACAGGATCAAGTTCAGCGCCGAGAAGGTCGGCGGCGCATACACGGTGACGAGCATCGAGAAGTGACCCCGCGCGCGGCGCGGGTGGAACCCGAGGGGGCAGGAATGGATCGAAGAGATTGGATCGTCAAGGCGGCCGCGCTGGGCGCGGCGCTCGGGTGCGGCCGCATCTTTGCGGCCGCACCGCCCGAGATGGTGGTCTACAAGAGCCCGACGTGCGGATGCTGCGCCGACTGGGTGAAGCACCTGCGCGGCCACGGGTTCCCGGTCAAGGTCGTGGAGGTCGCCGATCTCGGCCCGGTGCGTCAGCGCTTCCGCGTGCCCGATCGCCTCGCCGCGTGCCACACCGCGCTGATCGGCGGGTACGTCGTCGAGGGCCACGTTCCCGCGTCGGCGATCAAGCGGCTGCTCGCCGAGAAGCCGGGCGTGATCGGACTCAGCGTGCCCGGCATGCCGCTCGGCTCGCCGGGCATGGAAGGGCCCAAGTCGGAAGCGTTCAGCACGCTCGCGTTCGACGAGCGCGGGACCGCGAAGGTGTTCGAGTCGTACCGGCCGCCGTACAGGTGGTGAGCGGTTCGGAGTCCGGACGGCGCGCCCGGAAACGCGGGGCGCGTCCGCGGCTCGTTCTCGAGGAGATGGATATGAAACTTCGTCCGACGATGATTGCGTTCACGACGGCGGTGGCGCTCGCTACCGCAGGGGCCCTCGCCCAGCAGCCCGGGCAGCCCCGGCCGGGGATGGGGCCCGGCCAGGGCATGGGGCCGGGGATGATGGGCGGAACGGGCGGCGGTGGCGGCCGGGGCTACGGCCCTGGGTCCGGCATGGGCCCGGGCATGATGGGCGGCGGGATGATGGGCGGCGGGATGGGCCCGGGGATGATGGGCGGCGGCATGGGGATGGACCGCGGCATGATGGGCGGCGGCATGGGCGCGCTCGCCCAGCTCGACCTCAACGAGACCCAGCGCGGTCAGGTCTTCAAGATCCAGGACGAGCTGCGCCGCAAGAACTGGGATCTCCTCGGCATGCAGCAGGACGAGCAGGCGAAGCTCCGCGACGCCTATTTCGCCTCGGGCAAGCGCGACCGCGCCGCGATCATCGCCGCCTACAAGCGCATCGGCGAGCTGCGCGTGCAGCGCATCGAGAACTCGCTCGAGGCGGCGGAAAAGATCGAGGGCGTGCTGACGCAGCAGCAGCGCGACCAGCTCAAGCGCTACGGGCCGTGGTGGATGGGCGACGTCACCCAGTAGCCGCACAAGGCGTCCGGACATGATGTGGGGTGGACCCGAAGGCTGGAGCTGGGGCATATGGATGCTCCACAGCTTCCTGTGGTGGCTGCTGCTCATCCTCGGGATCGTCGTGCTCGTGCGCCTGCTTCGGGGCGGCGCGCGCGGCGCCGGGCCGCCGCCAGAAACCGCGCTCGATATCCTGGAGAAGCGCTACGCACGCGGCGAGATCGGCAAGACGGAGTTCGAGGAGAAGAAGCGCGATCTTGCGCAGTGAGCGCGCGCCGCGCTTCCGCGAGCGCCAAGTTGATCTCCGTCAAAGCGCTCGCCGATGCCAAGCGTAGGGTTTGTTTGCCGATGATCACGCGCAGGGCTCAGGCATTCGGAAGTTCGACCGTCGCCAAGTGGCGACGTGCGCTCCTCGTCGCGTTGATGCTCGCGATCGGATTCGCCCCGGTCGCGAAAGCTGCGTGTGACTTCGAGGCGCTGGCCGCGCAACTGGGTGGGACGGCGACGGCGCTTGAGAGCGGGTTCAACGCGCCGCTCCCGCATGATGACGACGGCACGTGCTGCGACCACGAGCCGCGAGCGGTCGTGGTGCCGGCCAAGCTGCCGATCGCGGATGCCACGCTCGTCCTCTCTCTGGCCGGCGCGTCCGTCGCTCCGGCCGCGATCGGATTCACCACCGGGACTGCGGTCCTCGGTCCAGTCCGTCTACGCGCCACTGCCGCGCCGCCCGAACCCGTGTTCCGGCGCGTTCCCCGCCTGCTCATCTGATCTCTCTGCGGCGCGCGTGCGCCGACGGTAGCCGCTGACCCCGGCTCGCCCGGCGCTCGGCTCGCGCGCGTCGTCCTTCCTGCGCCGCCCTTCGGGCGCGCGCCACCACCGCAGGCGGGCAGTCGACGCACGCGGAATCGAAGGAAAGGAGTCCTGGAGATGCAACCGCTCAAACCCTGGCCGCCCGGCGGGGCGCTCGCGGCCCTGCATGGGCCACGGTGGACGGGTCTCGCGCGCCGCTCGGGATGGCTTTGACAAGGAGATGGCAGATGGGACTCACGAGGCAGTTCGACGCGTCGCGCCGGCGCCTGCTGACGGTGGCAGCGGCCACCGCGGTCGCCGCCCTCCTTGCGCTTGCGACGGGGCAGGCGCAGACCCCGGCGCTTGCGACGCAGAAGAGCGCCGAGCGCGGCGTCACGGTGAGCGCGCGCCCGCTCGATCTTTCGCCCGCGGCGCAGCGCTGGATGTTCGAGGTCGTGCTCGATACCCACAGCGCGGACCTTTCCGACGAGCTCGCAAAGACGGCTGTGCTCGTCGACGACCGCGGCAGCGAGCATCGTCCCGCGGCGTGGAAGGGCGATCCGCCCGGCGGTCATCACCGCAAAGGGACCCTCGACTTCGCGCCGGTCGTTCCACGGCCGGGAACGGTCGAGCTGCGCGTGCAGCGTCCGGGGGAGCCGGTGCCGCGAGTGTTCCGCTGGCGGCTTAATTAAGTAGGAGGCCTCGACGATGCGCGCTTTCAACCCCGTTGCGACCGGAGCGATCGCGTTCGCTGCGCTGCTCGCGCTGTACCTCGGCCTTCTCACCGCAGTGTCGGGCTGGGCCTTCGCCGTCGACCAGCTCGCGAGCTTCTGGCCCTACATCGTTGCGCTCGCCGCCGGCTTCGGACTGCAGATCGGGCTGTACGCCCGCCTGAAGCAGGTCATCGCGGGCGTCGGCGCCGACCGCACCGTCGTGGCCGCTTCGGGAACGACCTCCGGCGCCGCAATGGTGTCCTGCTGCGCGCACTACCTGGCGAATCTCCTGCCGGTCGTGGGGGCGTCCGGGCTCGTGGCGCTTGTCGCGCAATACCAGGTCGAGCTCTTCTGGGTGGGCCTCGCGGCAAGTGCCGCCGGCACGGCGTTCGTCGCCGCCCGCCTCGTCAAGGCGACGCGGGCGCACGCTCGATGCGCGGGCGCGTCCTAGGTGATGTGTCGCGACAGCCAAGGAGGAAATCATGGAACCGAGACCCAAGCCCGAAGAACCGCAGGCCGTGGCCTGCGAAATCTGCCTGAAAGAGATTCCGCGCTCCGAGGCGGTCAGCGCCGAGGCGGCGGACTACGTGGCGCACTTCTGCGGGCTCGACTGCTATCGCAAATGGGTGGCGAGCTCGGAGAAGCGCGCGCCCGAGAGCGGGCGCTAGCGGCGCGAGCGGAGCGAACATGGCAACCGATCCCGTCTGATGCATGAGGGTCGAACCCGCGGGCACCCCCGGCGGAGTTCGTCGCGCCGGGCATCTCACCCGCCCCGTGCATGCCGACGTGCCGCAGATCGGCCCGGGCTCGAAGAAGACGGACCAGGCCATGTATACCCGTTGGCGTCCGCGCTGAATCGCCGGCGCTCCCGAGGAGTCCACTCATGACAGGGCACCCGCATCACGAATCCCACCAACCGCGCGGCGGACTGTCCCGTGGCGCCTGGGCGTTGATCGGCTTCCTTGCGGTCGCCGCCTACTTCCTGCTGAGCGAGCACCGCGCGCATTTCATCCAGTTCCTGCCGTTCGTACTGCTCGCTGCCTGCCCGCTGATGCACCTCTTCCACGGCCACGGCGGCCGCGGCGGTCACGGGCGCGGCGAGCGGGACGAAACGGACGGCCGCAAGCCGGGGAACCGCCGGCCGCGCTCCGAAGGCGACAGCCAATGAGCGCCCAAGGCGCGCCCGCCTACGGCCTCTGGACGCTGGTGATCATCAACTCGCTGGTGTTCATCATCTTCGCGTTCTCGTTCGTGCGGCCGCAGACGAGGCGCGACTGGCGCTCGTTCGGTGCGTTCTCCGCATTTCTCGTGGCGCTCTTCACCGAAATGTACGGATTCCCGCTTACGGTCTACCTCCTCTCGGGGTGGCTGATAAGCAAGCTCCCCGGCGTGGACCTCCTCGCGCACGACTCAGGGCACCTGCTCGAGGTGGCGTTCGGCTGGCGCACGAATCCGCACTTCGGCCCGTTCCACATCGCGAGCACCGTCCTGATCTTCGGCGGGTTCATCCTGCTCGCTGCGGCGTGGAAGGTGCTCTACGCGGCGCAGCGCGAGCATCGCCTGGCGGCGACCGGCCCGTACGCGCGCATCCGTCATCCGCAGTACGCGGGGTTCGTGCTGATCATGCTCGGCTTCCTGCTGCAGTGGCCGACGCTCGTCACGCTCGCGATGTTTCCGTTCCTCGTCTTCATGTACGTACGGCTCGCGCGCCGGGAGGAAGCGGAGGCGCTGGCGGCGTTTGGCGACGAGTACCGCCGGTACATGGAGGACGCGCCGGCGTTCTTCCCACGGCTCTCGAGTGTCCCGCGGAAGGCAGCGTGAGCGAAGGGCGGTCGGGATGACCATGTGGTATCGCGATGGCGCCTTCTGGCGTGGGTTCCTTGCCCGCTACCTTCCCGGCGTCGCGATCGCCAACCTGCTGTGGGAGGTCGCGCAGCTGCCGCTCTACACCCTCTGGGGGGAGGCGTCGCGCGGTGACCTCGTCTACGCCGTCGTCCATTGCACGGCGGGGGATGTTCTGATCGCCGGGAGCGCGCTGCTCGCGGCGATGTGTCTCGCGGCGCCGACGGGATTCCCGCGATGGCGGTTCGCACGCGTCGCGGTCGTCGCGACGCTGCTCGGCCTCGGGTACACCGCATTCAGCGAATGGCTGAATACCGCGGTGCGCGCGTCCTGGGCCTACGCCCCGGCCATGCCTATCCTGCCCCTCCTCGGGGTCGGGCTCACGCCGATCGTTCAATGGCTCGTGCTGCCGCCGGTCGCCCTTTGCGTGGCGTTCCGCCCGCGGCGGACATGGAAGTCGACGCCTGCAGGAGCGTCGCGATGATCGGGCAGGGCAGGCGCCCGTGAGCGTGCTCGCACTCGTGGATCAGGTGCTCGAGCACGCCCTTGATCGCGGTGAGGTCGGCGATGCGCCCTTCGATCTCGGCCAACCGGCGCAGGGCGAGGCCGCGCGCGCGCACGTGGCCGGTGCCGTCGTTCAGTTGCAGCAGCACGCCAATGTCGTCGAGCGAGAAGCCGAGCGTCTGGGCGCGCTTGATGAAACGCAGCCGGTCGACGTACGCTGGCGGATAGAGCCGCTGGCTGCCGTAGGGCTTCGGCGGGGTGCCGAGCAGCTTGCGTCGCTGATAGTAGCGGATGGTCTCGACGCCGACTCCGGCCGAGGCCGCGAGCTGGCCGATTTTCAACGGTTCCACGTACCCCCCTTGACTCTGTTCCCGGGTACGGATTCTAGAGTGAGTGCCGTCCCAACCCGATAACCCGGAGGCACCGACCATGCAGCACCGCGCTCACGAGCACCGCAGTGACCACGACCACGCCGCTCACGCCGAGCACGGTCACGACCAAGCGCACTGCACCCACGACGCCCACGAGCACCACGACCACGGGCATCCAGGCCACGGACACCACGGCCACGCCGCCGCCGCGCCGCCGACCGTGACCGCGGGCGCGCAGGTCGAGTGGACCTGCCCCATGCACCCGGAGGTCGTCCGCGATGCGCCCGGGAACTGCCCGGTCTGCGGCATGGCGCTCGAGCCGCGCACCGCCACCCTCGAGGACGTCGAGAACGTCCACCTGAAGGACATGACGCGGCGCTTCTGGGCGAGCGTCGCGCTGAGCCTGCCGCTGGTCCTCGCGGCGATGGCCGAGATGGTCTGGGGCATGGAGTTCCGGCACGCGGTCAACGAAGGACTCTTCGCGTGGGGCCAGCTCGCGCTCGCGACGCCGGTCGTCCTGTGGGGCGGCTGGCCGTTCTTCGAGCGCGCGTGGGTGTCGTTTCGCACGCTGCGGCTCAACATGTACAGCCTCATCGGGCTCGGCGTCGCAGTCGCCTACCTGTTCAGCGTCTTCGCGGTGCTCGTGCCGGACGCGCTTCCCGAGGCGTTCAAGGCGCACGGCCTCGTGCCGCTCTACTTCGAGGCGGCGGCCGTCATCACCACGCTCGTGCTGCTGGGCGAGGTGCTGGAGTTGCGCGCGCGGTCTCAGACCTCGGGCGCGGTACGCGCGCTGCTCGGGCTCGCGCCGAACACCGCGATCCGCGTCGCGGCCGACGGCGCCGAGCACGAGGTCCCGCTCGCGGAGGTGCACCCCGGCGATCGCCTGCGCGTGCGCCCCGGCGCGAAAGTACCGGTGGACGGCGTCGTTCTGGAAGGCCACTCGGTGGTCGACGAGTCGATGATCACCGGCGAGTCGGTGCCGGTGGAGAAGCGCGCGGGCGACCCGGTCACCGGCGCGACGGTGAACCAGACCGGCAGCTTCGTGATGCGCGCCGAGAAGGTCGGCGCCGACACGCTGCTGGCGCAGATCGCGCACCTCGTGGGCGAGGCTGCGCGCTCGCGCGCGCCGATCCAGCGGCTCGCGGATCTGGTGTCATCGTGGTTCGTGCCCGGCGTGATTGCGATCGCCGCGATCGCGGCCGTCGTATGGTGGCTCGTCGGGCCGCAGCCGGCGCTCGCCAACGCCCTCGTCGTCGCCGTGTCGGTGCTGATCATCGCGTGTCCCTGTGCGCTCGGGCTCGCGACGCCGATCTCCGTCATGGTCGGCGTGGGCCGCGGGGCGCTCGACGGGGTCCTCATAAAGGACGCGGAGGCGCTCGAGCTGATGGAGAAGGTCACCACGCTCGTCGTCGACAAGACCGGCACGCTCACCGAGGGCAAGCCCGCGCTGCAGGCGGTCGAGTCCGCCGGCGCACTGGCGGAGAGCGAGGTGCTGCGGCTCGCCGCGAGCCTCGAGCGCGCGAGCGAGCATCCGCTCGCGGCGGCGATCGTGGCGGCAGCGGAAGCGCGCGGCCTCGCGCTTGCGCCGGTCGCCGACTTCGCGTCGATCACCGGCAAGGGCGTGCGGGGCACGATCGAGGGCCGGCAAGTACTCATCGGCAACGCCGCGCTGCTCGCGGAATCGAACGTCGACCTCGGGGGGCTCGCCGATCGCGCGCAGGCGCTGCAGGCCGAGGGGCAGACGGTGATGTTCGCGGCGGTGGACGGCCGCACGGCCGGTCTCGTCGGAGTCGCCGATCCGGTGAAGGGCTCGACCCCCGAGGCGATCCGCGCGCTGCGGGAGGCCGGCGTGAAGATCGTGATGCTCACCGGCGACAACCGGCGCACCGCGCAGGCGGTGGCGGCGAAGCTCGGGCTCGCAGACTTCGTCGCCGAGGTCTTCCCGCAGGACAAGCACCGCGTCGTCCAGGAGCTGCAGGCGAAGGGCGAGATCGTCGCGATGGCCGGCGACGGCGTGAATGACGCGCCGGCGCTCGCGCAGGCGAACGTCGGCATCGCGATGGGCCACGGCACCGACATCGCGATGCAGAGCGCACGCGTCGTGCTCGTGAAGGGCGACCTGCGCGGCATCGCCAAGGCGCGACGCCTGTCGCGCGCGACGATGGCGAACATCCGGCAGAACCTGTTCTTCGCGTTCGTGTACAACGCGCTCGGCGTGCCGGTCGCGGCGGGCGTGCTGTTCCCGTGGCTCGGGCTGCTGCTCAGTCCGATGATCGCGAGTGCGGCGATGAGCCTCTCGTCGGTGTCGGTGATCGGCAACGCGCTCCGGCTGCGCAAGGCGGCGCTGTAACCCGTGCCCGCGGTGCCGCGCCCGATCCTCGTCACCGTTGCCGCAGCGGCCGGCCTCGCCGCGCTCTTCGCGCTCGGGTCGTGGCTCGCCGGCCTCGGCGCCAACGGCGTGCGCCCGCTCGCCGAGCGCGCGACGCCGGCCGCGCTCGAAACCGGACGCAAGGTCTATGACTCGCACTGCGCCGCCTGCCACGGGAAGAACCTCGAAGGCGAGCCGAACTGGCGCGAGCGGAAACCGACCGGACGCCTGCCCGCCCCGCCGCACGACGACAGCGGGCACACGTGGCACCATCCCGACGCGGTGCTCTTCGGCATCACGAAGGAAGGCCTCGTCCCGGGCAAGTACGCGCCTCCGGGCTACCAGAGCGACATGCCCGGTTTCGGAAGCGCGCTCTCCGACGACGAGATCTGGGCGGTGCTCGCGTACATCGCCAGCCGCTGGTCGGCGCGCGCGCAGGCGCACCAGGCCCGGATCACCCGCGAGCAGACCGCCGGTCGCTGACGCTGCGGCGCCGCACGGGAATAAAGACGTTCACTCCACGAATCAAAATTTCGGTCTCGCGCGGCGGCCGCCTTCTTTGCATCATGTGCCGCAACGGCCCCGAGAGCCGATTGCCCACGAGGAGGAGACGCCATGCGCACCTACACCGCGTTGCCGATGGGATCGCTCCCGCGCCGCGCGACGTTCAGCGAACCCGCACCGGGGCGCACGCCGCGCGTCTCGCTCGACGACCCGGCGCTCGACGTGATGACCGACCTCAAGCAGGTCACCGCGATCACGATCGACCCCGAGGCCGCGATCGAGCACGCGATGCGGGTCATGGTCCGGCGCAACGTGCGCCTGTTGCTCGTGGTCAACGTCGACAACGAGATCCTCGGCCTGATCACCGCCACCGACCTCCTCGGCGAGAAACCGGTGCAGTACATGCACGAGCACGGCGGCAGCCGCGCCGACATCCAGGTGCGCGACCTCATGACGCCGCACGAGCGGCTGGAGGTGATCGAGTTCGAGGCGGTGCGCACGGCGAAGGTCGGGCACGTCCTCGCGACGCTGCGGCACAGCGGCCGCCAGCACGCGCTCGTCCTCGACGCCGAGGAGCGCGACCGGCCGCGGGTCCGCGGCATCTTCTCCACGTCGCAGCTCTCGCGCCAGCTCGGGGAAGCGGTGCAGACCGGCGAGGTGGCCTACACCTTCGCGGAGATCGAGGCGGCGCTCGCGCGGCCGTAGGCCGGCCGTGTCGATCCGGCGCCAGTGTCGCCCGGAGGCGACACTTTACGGCTGCCGAAACAAGGGCTTACACAAGAGCCGGGCGGCGCAATAGTCTGCTTACACCGCGGCCTCAGAGTGCGCTCATCGCACTTCACCAGAGGAGACCGCGATGAAAAAGCTGATCACCACTGCCGCCGCTGCGACGCTTCTCCTGGCTGCGCCGCTTGCCGCGTTCGCGGGCGACCGCGGGCACGGTTACGGCGGGTGGGGTCCGCCCCAGGGCCAGGGGTGGAAGCACGGCCACGCGAAGCAAGGCCACTGGCGCGCCGCGCCGCGCGTCTACTACCCGGCCGCGCCCGTGTACTACCCGGCCGCGCCCGTGTACTACCCGGCGCCGCGCGTCGTCGTCCCGCCGCCGGTGTTCGTGCCCGCGCCGGTCGTGGCGGTGCCCGCTCCGTACCCGTACCCGCAGGGGCCCGTGGGCAACGTGAGCATCGGATTCCGCTTCTTCTTCTGAGCGCGGGCGGCGCGGCCGCGGCGGCCGCGCAAGCCTCGCGCAAGCCTTCTCGGGGATAATGCGCGGCTCTCCCGCCGCCGCATGACTCCCTCTCCCATCTCCGTCGCCGTCCCGGCTGCTTCAGCGCCGGGACGGCGGCTCGCCTGGCTCGCCATCGCGGCTGCGCTCCTCGCACTCTGGTTCGCGAAGCTTCCGGAGCGGCCGCTCGCCCATCCGGACGAGGGCCGCTACGCCGAGATTTCGCGCGAGATGGTCGCGGGCGGCGATTGGGTCACGCCGCGCCTCAACGGCTTCGCCTACCTGCAAAAGCCGCCGCTGCAGTACTGGGCCACCGCGGCGGCGTACGAGGCGTTCGGCGTGTCGGAGTGGACGGCGCGGCTGTGGACTGCGCTGACCGGGCTCGCCGCCGTGTTCCTCACCGCGTTCGCGGGACACCGGCTGTTCGGGTCGCCCGCGGGCGTGCTCGGTGCGCTCGCGCTCGCCGCGAGCCCCTACTTCGTCGTGATGTCGGGCGTGAACACGCTCGACATGGGCGTGAGCCTGTTCCTCAGCGGCGCCGTGTTCGCGTACCTCCTGTCGCGACAAGCCGCGACGCGCGCGGCGGAGCGCGGCTGGATGATGGCCGCGTGGGCGGCCATGGCGCTCGCGGTCCTGAGCAAGGGCCTGATCGGCATCGTGCTGCCGCTCGGCGCGCTGCTCGCCTACGCGCTGTGGCATCGCCAGCCCGGCGCGCTGGCGCGGCTTCACTTACTGCCGGGGCTCGCGCTCTTCGGCGCGATCACCGCACCGTGGTTCGTGCTGGCGGCGCGCGCGAACCCCGACTTTCTCGAGTTCTTTTTCCTGCACGAGCACTTCCAGCGCTTCACGAGCACCGTGCACAACCGCGCCGGCCCGATCTGGTACTTCCTGCCGATCCTCGCCCTCGCGGCGGGGCCGTGGATCGTCGCCGCCGGCGACGGCGTCGTGCGCGCGTGGCGCGCCCGACCCGAGGGCGGCCCGGTGTCCGCGCGGCGCTTCCTGTTGTTCTGGTGCGCTGTCGTGTTCGCGTTCTTCAGCGTCTCGCAATCGAAGCTGCCCGCCTACCTGCTGCCGATCGTGCCGGCCCTCGCGCTCCTCGCCGGTGACGCGCTGGCGGCCGGCACCCGCCGCTCCGCGCTCGCGCTCGCGGTCGGGACGATGGTGTTCGGGATGATCACGTTCGTGGCCAACGAGGTCCTCGAGGGGCGCAACCTCGGCGTCATGCATTCGGTGTACGAGGCGTTCAGCGTGTGGACCGAGTCGGGCTCGATGCTGCTCGTCGCCGCCGCCGGCGTCGCCCTGTACTGGGTCGACCGCACGCACCCGCGCCGGCTGACCCTGGCGCTGCTCGCGGCGTGCTACGCCGCGATGAGCCTCGGCATGGTGGGATACGGCCAGCTCGCGCCGACCCGCTCGGCGGCCTCGTTCGCCGCCCAGATCCAGCGCCTCGGCCCGCCAGACGCGCCGGTGTACTCGGTGCGCATGTACGACCAGACGCTCCCCTTCTACCTCCGCCGGCTCGTGACCGTGGTCGAGTTCGCGGGCGAGCTCGAGCCCGGCATCAAGGCCGATCCCGGCCGGCAGGTGCCCACGCTCGAGGACTTCAAGGCGCGCTGGCGCGTCGACCCCGTTGCGTTCGCGGTGATCCCGCCGGATACCTTCGAGGCGCTGCGGCGCGACGGGCTGCCGATGCTGCTCGTGGCCGAGGACGCGAAGAAGGTGCTCGTCCGCAAGCCCCCCGGCTAGAAGCGCCGATCCTAGGCGACGCGCAGCGTCGCCATCATCCCGGCGGCCTGGTGGTCCAGCACGTGGCAGTGGAGCATCCAGTCGCCGGGGTTGTGCGCGACGAACGCGATCTCCGCGCGCTCGCGCGGCGCGAGCAGCACCGTGTCGCGCCATTCCCGGAAGCGCGTCGGCCGGCCGTCGCGCGCAAGCACGCGGAAGAAATGCCCGTGCAGGTGGATCGGATGGTGCCAGTCCGTCTCGTTCGCGAACGCGAAGACGCACGTCCGTCCGCGCTCGAGCGTGACGAACGGCTGGTGCAGGTGGTGTTCGTCGCCGACGACGCCGTTGAGCGTCCAGGACATTCCGCCGCCCATCATGCCCGGCCCCATCCCGCCGCGCCCCATCGTCGCGGGGCCCATGCCGCCGCGGAAGACGATGTCGCTGCGCACCGGTCGCGCGAGGTCGATCTCCGGCCCGGGGTTCGGCGCAAGGCGCGGCACGGGGCCGAACCGCGCGCGGAGCGGCGGCGCTTTCGCGTATTCGAGCGAGAGCAGGCGATAGGCGTTCTGCCGGTAGAAGCGGTCGATCACGTCGAAGCGCTCGCGCGGCGCGCCCGCAAGGTCGAGCACCAGGTCGACGCGCTCGCCCGGCGCCAGCACCACCATCCCGCCGCCGGGCTCGTGCGGCTCGACCGGCTGGCCGTCGTACGCGATGACGAGCGGACGATGGCCGCGGAACTCGAGGCCGAAGATGCGCGCAGGCGCGAGGTTCGCGAGCCGCAGGCGGATGCGCTCGCCGGCGCGGACGTCGAAACTCTCGGCCACGACGCCGTTCACCGTGACGGTGTTGCCGATCCGGCCCGCGTGCGTGCGGTCCATCATGCTGCCGAAGCCGGGCGCGATCTGAGCGTCGCGCTGCAGGCGCCAGTCCTGCAGTACCCAGGTGACGTCGCGGTCCACTGCGAGCGGTTCGGGCTCCTCGACGACGAGCACGCCCGCGAGACCCCGCGCGACCTGCTCGTAGCCGCGGCTGTGCGGGTGATACCAGTAGGTGCCCGCGTCGAGCGCGTCGAACTCGTAGACGAAGGTGCCGCCGTGCGGCGCGATCGGGGGCTGCGTGAGGCCGGGCACGCCGTCCATCGCGTTCGGGACGCGCACGCCGTGCCAGTGGACGGTCGTACCCTCGGCGAGGCGATTCGTGACCGCGACGCGCAGCCGCTCGCCCTGCCGCACGTGCAGCTCGGGTCCGGGCACCGCGCCGTTGTATGCCCATACCGCGGTCGGCGGGTGTGGGTCGCCGACGAGCGCGGCGTCGTCGGCGTTCGCTTCGAGCGCGAACGTGCGCGGCGCGGCGCCCCTTGCGGGCCAGGGCGCCACGAGCGGCAGCGCGGCGAGCGCGCTGCCCGCGCGCAGGAAAGCTCGGCGGTCGAACGGCGTCAGGGCGCGCACGATCAGCTGCTCCGGCGCGGCAGGCGCAACGCGACGCGCGCGATGCGCGCCCCGTCCATCTCCGCGACGGTGAGCACGACCCCCGCGATGCTCACCGAGTCGCCCTCGGCGGGCCGCTGCAGCAGGCGCGAGCGGACCAGCTCGCCGAGCGAGCCCTCGACGCGCACGTGCGCCGGAAGCGGGATGCCGTAGAGCGCGAGCACGTCGGCCGCCGGCGCGTCGGCGTCGATGAAGAACTCGCCGAACGAGCGGTGGCGCTTCTCGGTCGCCGCCGCCGCATCGGCGAGGAACATCTCCTCCAGCCGCGCCACCGCGGGCTCCGACGCGAGGATCGCGACCACGTCGGCCTTCGCAAGCGGGCCGGCATCGTCAGGTGCGAGCGGTCGACCCGCCCTCATCACCGATACCGCGCGCGCCCCGGAGGGCAGGTCGATCAGCGCGAGCGAGACCCCGCAGACCGGCGAATCCGCCTCGACGTCGAACTCCATCAGCTCGTGGTGGCCGGCCCCGCCGATGAGCTGCACGCGCGCCCGCGGTTCCCCGCGCCGCGGAAGCGCGACGCCGAACGTGCGGGCGGCGAGGCTCACCGTCGTCCCCTGGGCGAGCAACGAGACGAGCACCACCACGAACGCGATGTTGAAGAGCAGCTCGGCGCCTTCCACGCCGGCGAGCAGCGGGAAGATCGCGAGCACGATCGGGACTGCGCCGCGCAGGCCGATCCAGCCGATGTACCAGATCTCCTTGGCGGGGAAACGGAACGGCGCGAGGCACACCCAAACCATCGCCGGCCGCGCGACGAGCATCAGAAACGCCGCGACGCCGAGCGCCGGGACGAGTACCGGCGTGAGCCCGCTCGGCGTCACGAGCAGTCCGAGCAGCAGGAACATGCCCGCCTGCGCAAGCCAGGCGAGCCCGTCCATCGCGCGCAGCAGATCGTCGCTCATTCGAACCGGCGCGTTCGCGATCATCACGCCCGCGAGGTACACGGCGAGGAAGCCGCTTCCGCCGATGGCGTTCGTGAGCGCGAACACCGAGACCCCGCCCGCGGAGACGAGCAGCGCATCGAGACCGGGTCCCAGGCGGACCCGCGGCAGGAAGCGCCCGGCGACATAGCCCGACGAAATGCCCACCCCTGCTCCGATCCCGAACTGCTTCCCGAGCTCGAAGACGAGGTGCGCGATCCGCTCGTCGCCCGGGGCGAGCACGAAGCCGATGATCCCCACGGTCAGGAACACCGCCATCGGGTCGTTCGCGCCCGACTCGATCTCGAGGGTCGCGGCGATCCGGTCACCGAGGCGCACGCCCGCGGTCTTGAGGAGGGCGAACACCGCCGCCGCGTCGGTCGAGCCGACGATGGCGCCGAGCAGCGCGGCGAGCCGCCAGTCGAGGTCGAACAGCGATGCCGCGCACGCCGCGACGAGCGCGGCGGTGAGCACGACGCCGCCCGTGGCGAGCACGAGCGCGGGTCGCAGCCCGACGCGGAAGATCGCGAAGCGCGTGCGCAGGCCGCCGTCGAGCAGGATCACCGCCAGCGCGAGGTTGCCGACGAGGAAGCTCAGCCGGTAGTCGCTGAACGCGATCCCGCCCGGCCCGTCCTCGCCGGCGAGCATGCCGACGACGAGGAACACGAGCAGGAACGGCAGGCCGATGCGCGACGAGGCGGCGCCGAGAAGGAGCGCGACGAGCAGGATCAGCGCGCCGGCGAGCAGGACCTGATTCAGAGCCTCCATGACCGCCTGATGGTGACACGACTCGGCGGCAGGAGTTCACGGCCGCGCGGTTGCGCCGGGTTGCGCGCTGGGGCATCCTGCCCCCAGGAAGAGGAGCGCCGCTTGCACGACCACGCCCGCCACGGCCACGCGCACGCGCACGACGCGCCGGCGGGCGGCGACGGCGAGCGGCGCCTCCTCTGCGTGCTCGTCCTCACCGCCGCCTTCATGGTGGCAGAGGCGATTGGCGGCTGGCTCTCCGGCTCGCTCGCGCTCATCGCCGACGCCGGCCACATGCTCTCGGACACGGCGGCGCTCGCGCTCGCGTGGGTGGCGTTCCGCATCGCGCGCCGGCCGCACGACGAGAAGCGCAGCTACGGCTATCACCGGCTGCAGATCCTCGCCGCGTTCGTGAACGGGCTGGTGCTGTTCGCGATCGCCGCCTGGATCGTGGTGGAGGCGGTCGGGCGGCTGCGCGCGCCGGCGCCGGTGCTCGCCGGCCCGATGCTCGTCATCGCGGTCGCCGGCCTCGCCGTGAACCTCGTCGCGCTCGCCGTGCTGCGGACCGGCGACCGGCGCAACCTGAACATCCGCGCCGCCGCCCTGCACGTGCTCGGCGACCTGCTCGGGTCCGTCGGCGCGATCGTCGCCGCGCTCGTGATCCTCGCGACCGGCTGGACGCCGATCGACCCGATCCTCTCGGTCGCGCTGAGCCTCCTCATCCTGCGCGGGGCTTGGGACGTGACGCGGCGCGCGGGCCACGTGCTGATGGAAGGCGTGCCCGAGGGCTTCGACGACGCGGCGGTCAAGGCCGACCTGCGCGCCGCGGTGCCGGGCGTGCTCGACGTGCACCACGTGCACGCGTGGATGCTGACCGCCGAGCGGCCGATGGTGACGCTGCACGTGCGGCTCGCGCCGGCGACCGACCCCGCGGCCGCGCTCGCGGCGGTCAAGGCGCGCCTGAAGGACCGGTTCGGGATCGCGCATTCGACCGTGCAGATCGAGTCGGCGGAGTGCGTCGACTGACGGCGGCAGGAGGGCGGCGCCGGCAAAAAAAATGCCCCGGGGGGTCCGGGGCAAAGGGGAGGAAGCGTCCGGTCGGACGCTCGGAGGAGGACGGTCCGGCGCGCGGCCTCAGTTCGGCAGCACGACCGTGTCGATCACGTGGATCACGCCGTTCGTCGCCATGATGTCGGTCTTGATCACCCGGGCGTCGTTCACCGTTACGCCCGCGGGGGACGCGCTGACGTTGAGGGCCTGGCCCTGCACGGTCTTCACCGCCCCGCTCTTCACGTCCGCGGCGACGACCTTGCCCGCCACGACGTGGTAGGTGAGCACCTTGGTGAGCGCGTCCTTGTCGGCGAGCAGCGCGTTCAGCTTGTCGGCCGGGATCTTCGCGAACGCCTCGTCGGTCGGGGCGAAGACGGTGAACGGCCCCGGCCCCTTCAGCGTGTCGATCAGGCCGGCGGCGGTGAGCGCCTTCGCGAGCGTGTTGAACTGGCCGGCGCCGACCGCGGTGTCGACGATGTCGGCCCGGGCGGCGGGCGTCGCGCCGGTCTTCGCGCCGTAGCCGGCGCCGCCGGCCACGGCCACGGTCGTTCCGGTGGCCAGGGCGGCTGCGGTGAGGGTCGAGGCGAGAATGGTCTTGAGTGGGGTCATGCTGGGTCTCCTGGGTCCTAGTGGGTTGAACAGAAAAGTGGGCGGCCGCGGATTCCATCCCGCCGGTAATGCTGGGGACTGAGTGCCGGTGGCCATTTGTCCTAGACAATACACGATAGAGAGGCGACAAGTCAACCTCTTTCGGATAATTGTCTAGGTCAAATCCCCAATTGGACTGGGGGCGTGCGTCTACCGTTTCCAGCGCACCAGCAGGACGAGCGGCAGCACCACGAGGGCGGTGGCGACGAAGAAGACGAATGCGTCGAGGTAGCCGATCATCGCCGCCTGCCGCGCAACCTCGCGCGCGAGCGCGGCGAGGCCCTGCGGGTCGGCTGCGCTCCATCCCCCCGCGAGCGACGGCGTAGAGAGCGCCTCGTTGTACGGCGACACCGCCGGGGCGAGCTCGCCGTAGCTCGTCCGCGCCATGCGCACCGCCAGCGTGATGCTGAGCGAGATGTGGATGCTCGACCCGGCGTTGCGCACCATGTGGTACACGGCGGAGCCCTCCGCGACGGCGGCGGGCTTGAGCGTCGAGAAGCTCACCATGGTGATCGGCACCCAGAGCACGCCGACGCCGAACCCCTGCAGCGCCATCGGCCAGAACACGCCCGCGGTGGTCGGGTTCATGTCGAGATGCGCGAGCTGCCAGCCGGCCAGCGCCTGGAGCGCGAGGCCGAGCGCGATCATCGCGCGCGGGTCGAGCCGGCTCGCGAAGATCATCAGGAAGAACGCGACCGCCGTGCCGATGCCGCGCGCGCCGAGCACGAACCCGATCACCGAATCGGGATAGCCGCTCACCCCCTGCAGCATCGGCGGCAGCAGCGTCATCGGGGTGAAGTTGAGCATCCCGAAGACGAAGATGAGCACGATCCCGATCGTGAAGTTGCGGTCGCGCAGCAGGGCGGGCTGCAGGAACGGCCGCTCCGCCGTGAGGCTGTGCACGACGAACGCGTAGAGCGCGGCCACCGTCAGCCCCGCGTAGAGCACGATCTCCCAGGAGTCGAACCAGTCGGCGCGCTCGCCGCGGTCGAGCATGAGCTGGAGGCTTGCGAGCGTCGCCGCGAGCAGCAGGAATCCCAGCCAGTCGAGCCGCACCGGCGCGGGCGACTCGCGGTCGCGGATGAAGAGCCACGTCCCGGCGAGAGCGAGAATGCTGAACGGCGTGATCATGTGGAACACCCAGCGCCAGTCGTACGCCTCGCTGAGGTACCCGCCCACCACCGGCCCGACGATCGGGCCGAGCACCGAGCCCATGCCGAAGATCGCGATCACCGCGCCGTGGCTGCGGCGCGGATAGGTGTCGAGCACGATCGCCTGCGACGCGGGCACGAGGGGCGCGCCGATCGCGCCCTGCAGCGCGCGAAATAGCACCAGCTGCTCGAGCGACTCCGCGAAGCCGCAGGCGAGCGATGCCGCGCCGAAGCCGAGGACGCAGGCGTTGCACACCTTGCGGCGCCCGAACCGCGACAGGAGCCAGCCCGCCAGCGGCGTCGCGACCGCGGTCGCGACGAGGTTCGCGGTCACCACCCACGCGATCTGGTCCTGCGTCGCCGAGAGCGCGCCCTGCATCTGCGGCAGCGACACGTTCGCGATCGTGACCGTCATCGCGTAGAGGAAGGTCACCGCGGTGCAGGTGCCGAGCACCGCCGCGCGGCGCAGCGGCGCGCCGGGACTCGAGTCCTCGGCGAGCGGGATGGCCTGCGCGGTCACGCGCGCCGCCGTCAGTACGCGAGCCAGCCGAGGAAGTCGGGCAGGCCGCGCGCGCGGCCGGTGTCGACGCTGACGTTCACGGTCATGCCGGCGCGGAGCGGCGGCTGGCCGGGCGTTTCCTCGATCGCGAGGTGCACCGGGACGCGCTGGACGATCTTCACCCAGTTGCCGGTGGCGTTCTGCGGCGGCAGCACCGCGAACTCGGCGCCGGTCGCCGGGGCGATTGCGCTGATCCTGGCCCGCCACGCGACGCCCGGGTAGGCGTCGGCAACGATCTGCGCGCTCTGGCCGACGCGCATGCCGGCGAGCTGGGTCTCCTTGAAATTCGCCTCCACCCAGGTGTCGCCGGCCTCGATCACGCTGAACACCGGCACGCCGCGCGCGACGAACTCGCCCGCCTGCAGCTTCATGTTGCTCACGATGCCCGCCGCGGGCGCGGTCACGCGCGTGCGCGCGAAGTCGAGCTGGGCCGCGTTGCGCGCGGCCTGCGCCTCGAGATAGCGCGGGTGCCGGGTCGGCGGCAGGTTCGGGTCGCCGCCGAGGCTCGCGAGGACGCGCGCGGTGCGCTCCTTCACCGCCACGAGCCGGGCGCGCGCGGCATCCAGGTTGTGGTGCGCCTCGTCCACCGCGTCGTCACGCGTCATCCCGCGCTCCTTGAGGCGCTGCTGGCGCTCGAGCTGGCGCGTGAGGAAGTCGATGCGCGCCTGCGCCTCGGTAGTCTCCGCGAGCGTCACCCGGTGCTCGGCGCGCAGCGAGTCGAGGTCGGTCCGGACGACCGCCATCTGCGCGTCGGCGCGCGCGATCGCGACCTCGAACGGCGCGGGGTCGATGCGGAAGAGGAGCTCGCCCGCCGCGACCGCCTGGTTGTCGCGCACTGCCACCTCGATCACGCGGCCGGCGACCTCCGCGCTCACCGCGATGATGTGCGCCTTGACGTAGGCGTTGTCGGTTTCGACGTGGCGACCGCCGCGCGCGTAGAGGTGCAGCGCGACGGCGGCCGCGGCGAGCGGCACGCCGACGAGCAGGACTGCGCGCAGGAGCCGTCGCGAAGCCACGCGCTACCGCCCGCGACGCGGCGCGCCGTTGGCCGGCGGCATGCGCGCGAGGTTCGACTTGATCGCGAGCAGCGTGTCGACGAAGCGCTCGCGCTCGGCCGCGCTCAGGCCCGCGAGCGCGTCGCGGCGCAGCTCCGCGGCCACCGTGCGCAGCTCGCGCATCGCCGGCTCGACCTCGTCGGTGAGGTGGACGCGCCACGCCCGGCGGTCGGCCGCGTCGTCCTCGCGCCGCACCCAGCCCTTCGCCTCGAGCCGGTCGAGGAGGCGCCCGAGGGTGGGCTTCTCGATCTCGAGGAGCACGGCGAGCTCGGTCTGGGTGACCCCGTCGTTGCGGTAGAGGTGGTTGAGCACCCACCACTGCGAGCGCGTGAGGCCGAGCGCCTTCACGCGCCGGTCGTAGACGGTGCGCATCAGGCGCGCGACGTCGTTCAGCAGGAAGCCGAAGTTGCGCGACAGGTCCTCGCGGAACATGCCGCCAGATTAGTTGCCTAGCTTACGATAAGCAATGCAAAAATCGTGCTGCGCGGCGGCCGCGCGCGGCCCGGCCCGGCGGCCGGTCAGAGGGCGGCGGACCGCGCGGGCTGCGACGCGCCGAGCGCGGCGGCCTGGTAGTCGCTCGGCGCCACGCCCTGGATGGCCTGGAAGAAGCGCGTGAAGTTGCCCGGGTCGGAGAAACCGAGATCCTGCGCGAGCCGGCCCACCGTCGCGTCGCGGCGGGCAAGCCGGCTGACCGCGAACTCCATGCGCAGCGTGTTCCAGTACATCGCCGGCGTGAGCCGCGTCGATTGCCGGAAGAGATGGAAGAGGTGCGGACGCGACAGCCCGAAGCGCGCGCCCACTTCGCCCAGGTCTTCGCGCACGTCGAGGTGCTGGTTCATGTACTCCATGCAGCGCGCGACGCGCCGGTCGAGTCCGGGCGCGCCGCGGGCAGGCGGGCTGCCCGCCTCCATCGGCCCTGCCCGCTCGGTGGGTGCCGCATCCAGCAATGCGCGCAGCGCGTCGTCCACTGCGCGCGCGTCGCATCCCGAGAACCGATCGAGCTCGCGAACGATCGACTCCGCGGGCGTCCGGGTCGCGCGCGTGATCGGCATGGCGCTCGCCGCGAAACGCATCGCGCCCCCAGACGCGCCCGACGACGCGCCCATGCACGGATCGAGATAGACGGCGAGCACGAAGGTGGGCCGGGCGCCATCGGCATGGCGATAGGCGTGCGGCTCCCAGCTGTTCACGAGGATCGCCTGCGCGTCGGTGAGGGCGTAGGGACTGCCGTCGACTTCGAAGCATCCGTCGGCGCCGCCGAGCTTCAGCAGCACGTGCGGGTGGGAGTGGGCGTGCGCCGCGCCCGAGCGCGCGAGTTCGAGCACGGTCACGCGACCCAGCAGCGAATGGTGCACCCGACACGATCTCGCCACCACGCTCTCCGGATTGGAAGGCTTCCACGCGCCTGCCGCGCACGGGCCGCACGCATCGCGCGCGGTGAATGATGCACTGCACGACCCCTGCCCGCGCGGAGCGCGCAACATTGCGCTCGTCCGGCAAGCCTTGTCAATGTCGAGGCGAGGTGCGGCGCGCGCGGCGCCTGGCGCGCCGCGCGCGGTCCCTCCCCGGATGGGCGCGCGAGGTTTGGTGCGACGCGGAAACCGGGTCCGGATACGAAATCAGACTCGATGACAAGTCGCGACGCGGCCATCGTCCTATGCTCAGCTCACGCGATTCCGCCCGGCGCGCGGCGGCGTGGGGCGCGCAGTTGACGGGAGAGAGAGCGATGCCGTTCGTGAACATCCGGATCTACGAAGGGTGGGACAAGCCGAAGCTCGACGAGATCGCCAAGGGCGTCACCGACGCGATCGTCGGCGTGACGAAGCTGCCGCGGGAGGCGGTGTGGGTGGTGGTCGAGGAGGTCGATCCGCCGCTCTTCTACGTCGGCGGCAAGCCTGGCGAGCGGATGAAGAAATGACCGTCGAGATCCGCGACCGCCGCTTCGGCGCGGTGGTGGGCGCGAGCGTCAGCTTCGAGCGCATCGCCACCGGCTGCAAGTTCACCGAGGGCCCGCTCTGGCATCCGGCCGGCGCGTACCTCCTGTGGAGCGACATGCCGGACGACCACATCCGCCGCTGGTCGGCGGCCGATGGCGTCAGCACGTTCCGCAAGCCGTGCAACAAGTCGAACGGCCTCACCTGGGACCGCCAGGGCCGGCTGCTCGCCTGCGAGCACGCGTCGAGCCGGGTCAGCCGAACCGAGCCGGGCGGCGAGATCGTGGCGCTCGCCACGCACTACCAGGGCAAGGCGCTCAACAGCCCCAACGACATCGTCTGCGCGGCGGACGGGACGGTGTACTTCACCGACCCGTCGTACGGGCGCATGGACTATTACGGCGTGCTCCGGGAGCCCGAGCTCGACTTCCGCGGCGTGTATCGCGTCGGGGCCGACCCGAAGTCCGCCGCTCTCCTCGCGAGCGACTTCGGGCAGCCGAACGGGCTGTGCTTCTCGCTCGACGGGCGGCGGCTCTTCGTCAACGACACCGAGCGCCAGCACATCCGCGTCTTCGACGTGGGCGCGAACGGCGCGCTGTCGGGCGGGAAGGTCTGGGCCGAGACGACCGGCGAGGGCGAGGGCGCGCCCGACGGCATGAAGATCGACTCGGCGGGCAACGTGTACTGCTGCGGCCCCGGCGGCGTGCACGTGTTCGCGCCGGACGCGGCCTGCCTCGGCGTGATCCGCACGCCGGAGGGCGCCGCGAACATGGCCTGGGGCGACGCCGACCTGCGCAGCCTCTACATCACCGCGACGAGCTCGGTGTACCGGATCCGGGTCGCGGTTCCCGGCCGCGCCGCGCTCTGAGCGCCGCCCGTTCGCCCGGACCGGAAACCGCCGTGACGACTCGCCTCCTCCGCAATGCCCGGGTGGTCGACGGCACCGGCGCGCCGGCGCGCGACGGGTGCGCGATCGTGATCGAGGGCGAACGGCTGACGCACGTCGGGCCGCTGCGCCTCGGCGACGAGCCGGCCGGGCCCGGCGTGGAGGCGGTCGATCTCGGGGGCCGGACGGTGATCCCCGGGCTCGTCGAGGCCCACATGCACCTCTCGTACAACAACGTGAAGGTGATCGCGGACCTCGATCTCAACTGTCCGCCCGAGTACTCGACCCTCGTATCGGCGAAGAACGCCGAGCTCGCGCTCTCGTACGGCTACACCGCCGCGCGCTCGGCCGGTTCGGTGCACGCGGTGGACGTGGCGCTGAAGCGCGCGATCAACGAGGGGCTCTTTCCCGGCCCGCGGCTGCTCGCCGCGAGCCGGGACATCGTCGCGACCGGCGGCATGGCCGACTGGAACCCGTCCTACCTCAAGCTCGGGATGGAGGGGCTGGCGATGGTCGCCGACGGCTGCGACCAGATTCGCCACGCTGTCCGCCGCGCGATCAAGGACGGCGCCGACGTCATCAAGTGCTACGTCGGCGGGGACGCCCTGCTGCCGCACACGCCGATCGCCGACTGCACGTACACGCTCCCGGAGGTGCAGGCGCTGGTCGAGGAGGCGCACATGCGCAACCGCCTCGCTGCGGCGCACGTGCGGGGCGAGCGCTCGAGCCGCGTCGCGGCGGAGGCGGGCGTCGACTCGATCGAGCACGCGACCTACGCGTCGGACGAGACGCTGCGCATGGTGGCCGACAAGGGCCTCTTCATCGTGCCCGGGCTGCGCTACCTGTACTCGATCGTCGAGAACGGCCCGGCCTTCGGGATCACCGAGGCGATCTACGGCCCGGCCGGGCTGCGCGAGGAGATCGCGCAGGCGGCCGAGACCTACCGGCGCGCGCGCGACCTCGGCATCCGTCTGTGCCCGGGCGGCGATTTCGGCTTCGCGTGGAACCCGCACGGCGAGTACGCGAAGGACATCGAGGTGTTCGTCAAGGTCATCGGGTTCTCGCCCCTGGAGGCGATTGGATGCGCGACCCGCAACGGCGCCGAGCTCATGCGCATGGCCGACCGGATCGGCACCCTGGAGCGGGGCAAGCTCGCCGATCTGGTGATCGTGGACGGCGACCCGCTCGCGGACATCGCGCTGCTGCAGGACCGGGCGCGACTGTCGGTCATGAAGGGCGGGGGATGGTTCACGCGCGGTTTCGCTTGAGGATGCCCCGGGTGCGCGACCGTGCCCGGCCGAAGTTCGAGAGTTTCAGCAGTCGATCCGAGAAGGAGGAGTGACACCATGCGACGCATCACCACCCTGCTGCTGGCAGCCATCCTCGCGGCGCCGCTCGCCGCGCTGGCCCAGAAGCCCATCAAGGTCGGTTTTCCGATGATTCTGTCCGGGCCGGGCGCGCTCTTCGGCGAGCCCGCGCTCAAGGGCGCGCAGATGTACGTGGAGGAGATCAATGCGAAGGGCGGCGTGCTCGGCCGCAAGATCGAGCTGCTCCCGCGCGACACGAAGGGCAACGCCGACGAGGCGGTGCGCGTGGCGCGCGAGCTGGTCCTCAAGGAGAACGTCGACTTCCTGGTCGGCACGCTCACGTCGGCGGAGGGGCCGGCGGTGTCGGTGGTGGCGAAGGAGAACAAGATCGTCTTCATCGCCGCCATCCCGAAGACCGACCAGCTGACCGCGCCGGACAAACTGCATCCCTACGTGTTCCGGGTGGCGGCGAACACCACCGCCGAGGGACGGAGCGCGGCGGAGATCGTGGCCAAGTGGCCGGTCACCAAGATCGCGACCATGAGCCCGGACTACGCCTACGGCCAGGACGTGACCAAGTCGTTCGTCGAGCACCTCAAGAAGATCAAGCCCTCGGTCGAGATCGTCGACCAGCAGTGGCCCAAGCTCGGCGAGACCGACTACTCCCCGTTCATCAACGCTCAGCTCGCGAAGAAACCCGAGGCGGTTTTCTCCTCGCTGTGGGGCGGCCACTTCGTCACCTTCGCCAAGCAGGCAAAGCCGCTCAAGTACTTTGACGCGATCAAGTACAACTTCATCGGCGTCGGCGAGGCCGGCTCGCCGGAGTCGACCAAGTCAGCCGGCAGCGACTATCCGGTCGGGATCTGGGGCAACAGCTACGACGCGTTCTACTGGGACGGCGCGCCGGCGGCGCACAAGGACTACACCGCGCGGCTCGCGAAGTTCCTGAAGGACGAGCGCCCGTCGTCCTGGCCGATCCAGGGGTACATCGGCATGCAGTTCCTCGCCGAGGCGATCGCGAAGGCGAAGTCGACCGACTCCGACAAGGTCTCGGCGGCGCTGAAAGGGCTGACCGTCAGCACGCCCACCGGCCCGATGACGATCCGCGCGAAGGACCACAACGCCAACCGCGGACAGCTCTACGGCAAAACGGTCATGGACCCGAAGTTCCCCTTCGCGATCATGAAGCCGGTGACCTACGTCGATCCCCTGCCGTTCATGGACTGACCGGCGCCTCGTGCCGCATCCTCCGGGCATCCGGACCGCAGAAGCCGGAGCCGGGGGCGAGCCGGCCGGCGCGGGCCCCGCCGCCCGCGCCGGCGGGGCCGCGCGCCTCGTTCGCAGACCGCGCCCACCGGACCTCTCCACGCTGATCCGCCGCGGCCTTGCCTGAGCTCTCGTTCGTCTTCGCGCAAGCGGTGTCCGGCCTGACGACGGCGATGTTCCTGTTCCTGATCGCCTCGGGCCTGTCGCTGATCTTCGGCGTGTTGCGGGTGCTCAACTTCGCGCACGGCACGTTCTACATGCTCGGCGCCTACGGCGCGTACCAGTTCGTGCAGTGGCTCGGACCGGGGCCCGGGATGTTCTGGATCGCGGTGCTCGGCGCGGCGCTCGGCGTGGCGCTCCTCGGCGGCCTGGTCGAGCGGCTCCTGCTGCGCCACCTCTACGGTCGCGAGGAGCTCTATCAGCTGCTCTTCACCTATGCGCTCGTACTGGTGCTAAGCGACGCCGCGAAGATCGTCTGGGGCACGCAGCAGAAGGGCATCACGCGACCGCCCGAGCTGACCGGGTCGATCTCGCTTTTCGGCGCGACGATCCCGTACTACAACCTGTTCATTCTCGCGCTCGGCCTCGCCGTCGCCGCCGCCTTCTGGCTGATCCTGCAGCGCACGCGCATGGGCCGGCTCATCCGCGCCGCCGCGCTCGACCGGGAGACGCTCGGCGCGCTCGGGGTCAACGTGAGCGCGCTCTACACCGGCGTGTTCGTGCTCGGGTCGTTCCTGGGCGGGCTCGGCGGCGCCTTGGTGGCCCCGGTGCGGACGATCGTCCCCGGGATGGACACCGAGATCATCGTCGAGGCGTTCGTCGTGGTGGTGATCGGCGGCCTCGGTTCGTTCTGGGGGACGTTCCTCGGCGCGCTCATCTACGGGCAGGTGCTGTCCTTCGGGATCCTGTTCTTCCCGCGCTTCTCGATCTTCGCCGTGTTCGCGCTCATGGCCGCGGTCCTGATCGTGCGGCCGTGGGGTCTCCTGGGACGGCCGCTGAAATGAGCGCGCGCATTCCCTGGGCGCTCGTCGTGCTCGCCGCGGCGTTTCTCGTCCCGGCGCTCGGCTCGCGCTACTACACGTTCCTCGCCAACGACATCGCGATCTGGGCGCTGTTCGCGATGAGCCTCAACCTGCTGGTGGGCTACAGCGGGCTCGTCTCGTTCGGCCACGCCGCCTATTTCGGCATCGGGGCCTATACGACCGGCATCCTGATGAAGAAGCTCGGCGTGCCCTTCCTCCTCGCGTTCCCGGCCGCGGGGCTCGCGGCGGCCCTCGCCGCCCTGGTGTTCGGCTTCTTCTGCGTGCGCCTCACGCGCATCTACTTCGCGATGCTCACCCTGGCGTTCGCGCAGATCGTCTGGGCGATCTGCTTCAAGTGGAACGAGGTCACCGGCGGGGAGCAGGGCATGCCGGAGATCCCGTACCCGGACTTCGCTTGGCTAGAGCGCGCCGGCGAGCTCGTCCCGCTCCTCGGCGGATGGCGCACGGCCGAGTACTTCTACTTCGTCACGCTCGTGCTGGTCGCAGCGAGCTTCTGGGCGCTGCGCCGCATCGTGGACTCCCCGTTCGGGCGCATGCTCACCACGATCCGGGAAAACCCCGAGCGCGCCGAATTCATCGGCGTGAACGTGCGCCGCTTCGAGCTCGCGGCGTTCGTGCTGGCCGGCACCTTCGCCGGGCTCGCCGGCGGCCTGTTCGGGATCTTCAACCGCGGCGTCTTCCCCGACTTCGCCTACTGGAACAAGTCGGCCGAGGTGCTGATCATGACGCTGCTCGGCGGCATGCACAGCTTCTACGGCCCGGCGATCGGCGCGGCGGCGCTCCTCTGGCTCAACCAGCAGATCGTCGCATACACACAGTACTGGCCGCTCATTCTCGGGACGATTCTCATCGTGCTGCTCTTTGCGTTCCCGGGCGGGATCGCCGGCGCGCTCGGCGCGCTCGTGCACGGCGTGACCGCGAGGCTGCGCCGTGCTTGAAGTGCGCGGGCTCGCCAAGAGCTTCGGCGGCTTCCGCGCCGTGGGCGGGGTCAGCTTCGACGTGCCCCAGGGCTCGATCGGGGCGGTCATCGGGCCGAACGGCGCGGGCAAGACCACGCTCTTCAACCTCATCACCGGGCACATCCGGCCCGACGCCGGCGAGGTAAAGTTCAAGGGTCGCAACGTCACCGGAATCGCGCCGCACGACCTCTGCCGCCTCGGCATGGGGCGCTCGTTCCAGCGCACGAACATCTTCCCGCGGCTGACCGTGTTCGAGAACGTCCAGGCGGCGTACGTGTGCCACCGCGGGCGCGGCTGGAACCTCTTCGACCGGGTCGGTCCGCTCTACCGGGACGAGACCGACGAGCTCCTCGCCGCGGTCGGGCTCCGGGACCGCGCGGGCGAGGTCGCCGGGCTCCTCTCGCACGGCGGCCAGAAGCAGCTCGAGCTCGCGATCGCGCTCGCGCTCGAGCCCGAGATCCTGCTGCTCGACGAGCCGACTGCCGGCATGTCCGCGGGCGAAACGCGCGACTCGATCGCGCTGATCGAGCGTCTCGCGCGCAGCCGCAATCTGACGCTGCTCTTCACCGAGCACGACATGGACGTCGTGTTCCAGATCGCGCAGCGGATCACGGTGCTGCACCAGGGCCAGGTGATCGCCGACGGCGCGCCCGCAGACGTGCGGCGCAACCCGGACGTGCGCCGCGTCTATCTTGGCGAGCGCGAGTGATGGGCGCGCCGGCGCTGGTCGTGGAGGACGTCTACGCCGGCTACGGCCTGTCGCAGGTGCTGTTCGGCGTGTCGCTCGAGGTCGCGCGCGGCGAGTGTGTCTGCCTGATCGGGCGCAACGGCGTCGGCAAGACGACGACCATGCGCAGCATCATGGGGCTCACGCCGCCCAGCCAGGGGCGCGTGAGCTGGAAAGGCCGCGACATCCGGGGTCTCGCGCCCCACCGCATCGCCAACCTCGGCATCGGCTTCGTGCCCGAGGACCGGCGGATCTTCGCCGAGCTCAGCGTCTGGGAGAACCTCGACGTGGCCGCGCGCGGCGCGGGGCAGTGGACGGTCGAGCGGGTCTACGACCTCTTCCCGAAGCTGCGCGAGCTCGCCGACCGGCAGGGCGGGCACCTGTCGGGCGGCGAGCAGCAGATGCTCACGATCGCGCGCACGCTGATGGGCAACCCCGAGCTGCTGCTGCTCGACGAACCCTCGGAAGGTCTCGCGCCGCTGGTCGTCGATGCCCTGCGCGAGCGGATCGGCGAGCTGAAGCGCGACGGGCTGACCATTCTTCTCGCCGAGCAGAGCGTCGAGTTCTGCCTCCAGCTCGCCGATCGCGTGTACGTGCTCGAGAAAGGGCACGTGCGCTACCAGGGCACCGCGGACGAGTTTCGCGCGAATACCGCGGTGCGGCAGCAGTACCTCGAGCTCTGACGGCGCTCAGCCGCGCTCGACCGGCAGGCGGGCGAGCCGCCATTCGGGCAGCCCGTCCTCGAGCCGGCGGGCCTTGAGCCCCTTCTTTCGCAGCAGCGCGACCGCGTCGTACGACATCAGGCAGTACGGCCCGCGGCAGTACGCGACGACCTCCCTGCGCTTCGGCAGCTCGGCGAGGCGCTTTTCGAGCTCGTGCACCGGGATGTTCACCGCCCCGGGGACGTGGCCGGCCGCGAACTCCTCGGGCGGGCGCACGTCGAGGACCGTGACGAGGCCTTTCTTCGCGCGGTCGAGCAGCTCGCGCGCCGGCACCGGCTCGAGGTCGTCCCGAGCGGCGTAGTACAGCCGCACGGTGCGCTCGACGTCGGCGAGGTAGGACTCCCCTGCCCGACCGAGCGCGCCGAGCAGTGCGACCACCTCGTCGCCGGCGAGCCGGTAGTACACGTACTGCCCTTGCTTGCGGCCGGCGATCAGCCCGGCCGCCTTCAGCTTCTGAAGATGCTGGGACGTGTTCGCGACCGTGGTCCCGGTGAGCGTCGCGAGCTCGTCGACGCTGCGCTCGCCCTGGGCGAGCAGCTCGAGGAACTCCAGCCGGATCGGGCTCGAGAGGGCGGTGCCGATCCGGGCGAGGCTGTGGAAGACGTCGCGCTTGGGGTTCGCGGGGGTTGACATGCGTCCTTCTCCCGGCCTAGTATTCAAGCGTTCGATTGAATATTAGATCAACTGACCTTCCGAAGTCTAGCAGCGGTCGCGACGGGCGCGTCATGGTCACCCAAACTGGCATCGCCGCCGAGCCGGTCATCCGGCTCGCCGTGTTCCTCGGGGTGTTCGCCGCCGTTGCGCTGTGGGAGGCGCTCGCGCCGCGCCGCGCCCGGGCGTTTCCGCGCCGCGCGCGCTGGCCGCACAACATCGCTCTGGTGCTCCTCGACAATGCGCTCGTGCGCGTTGTCGCGCCCGGGGCGGCGATCGCAGTCGCGCTGGCGGCGGAGGCGCACGGCTGGGGGCTGCTCAACGCGGCCGCGCTGCCGGCCTGGCTCGCGATCCCGCTCGCGGTCGTGCTGCTCGACCTCGCAATCTACTTCCAGCACGTCATGGTCCACGCGGTGCCGGCGCTGTGGCGCCTGCACCGGGTGCACCACGCCGACCTCGACTTCGACGTGACCACCGGCGCGCGCTTCCACCCGATCGAGATTCTGGTCTCGGTGGTGATCAAGATGGCCGCCGTCGCCGCGATCGGCGCCCCGCCGGTCGCGGTGCTCGTCTTCGAGGTGCTGTTGAACGCCACCGCGATGTTCAACCACGCCAACGGCAGGCTGCCGCTCGGCGTCGACCGGTGGCTGCGACTGCTCGTGGTCACGCCCGACATGCACCGCGTGCACCACTCGATTGCCTACAGCGAGACCAACAGCAACTTCGGTTTCAACCTGCCGTGGTGGGATCGCCTCTTCGGCACGTACCGCGCGCAACCGGCGGCGGGCCACGAAGCGATGACGATCGGCGTCGGCGCGTTCCGGACGCCGGCAGACCTGCGCCTCGACCGGCTGCTCCTGCAGCCCTTCCGCGATACGCCCGGCGGTTATGCGATCAATAGACGGCCGGATCCGCCGCGCGTCGAGCTGTAAGGAGACCGCGCATGAAAACGCTCCTGATCCTCAACGATCCGCCGTACGGCACCGAGCGCTCGTACAACGCGTTGCGGCTTGCGCGCTCGCTGTTGCAGCACGAGACGGGCGAGGTGCGGGTGTTCCTGATGGGCGACGCCGCCGCTTGCGCCGCGGCGGGCCAGAAGGTGCCGCAGGGTTACTACAACCTCGCCGACATGCTCGGCGCGGTGATCCGGCGCGACGCCTCCGTCGGCGTGTGCGGCACCTGCATGGACGCGCGCGGCCTCAACGAGGAGCGGCTCGTCGCGGGCACCCATCGCGGCAGCATGGACGAGCTCACCGACTGGTCGATCTGGGCCGACAAGGTCCTGGTGTTCTAGGCCGCGCCCGATCGGGCGTACGATCCCCGGCGATCCCCGCCACCGTATGCGTCGCGCCGGCATGAACCTGCCCGTCTACCTCGACTACAACGCCACGACCCCGGTCGCGCCGGAGGTCGCCGAGGCGATCGCGCCGTATCTGCGCGAGCACTTCGGCAACCCGTCGTCCTCGCACGCGTACGGGCGGCGCGCGCACGAGGCGGTCGATCGGGCGCGAGGGGATGTCGCCGCGTTGGTCGGCGCGACCCCCGGCGAAATCGTGTTCACCGGCTGCGCGACCGAGGCGAACAACCTGGCGATCCTGGGCGTGACGCGCGCGCTGCGCGAAATCAAGCGGCACGTCGTCACCTCTGCGGTGGAGCATCCCGCCGTGCTCCAGCCGTGCCTGCGGCTGCGCGAGGACGGGTGGGACGTCACGATCGTCGAGGTCGATGCGCACGGCCGCGTCGATCCCCGGGTGGTCGCGCGAGCGCTGCGCGACGACACGGCGCTGGTGTCGATCATGCTCGCGAACAACGAGGTCGGCACGCTCCAGCCGGTCGCCGAGATCGCCCGGATCGCCCGCGCCCGCGGCGTGGTCGTGCACACCGACGCGGCGCAGGCCGCAGGGAAGATCCCGGTGGACGTCGGCGCGCTCGGCGTGGACCTGCTCACCCTCGCCGGACACAAGTTCTACGCCACGAAGGGCGTCGGCGCCCTGTACGTCCGCTCGAGCACGCCGATCGCGCCGGTGCTCGTCGGTGCGGACCACGAGCGCGGCCTGCGGCCCGGCACCGAGAACGTGCCGGCGATCGTCGGGCTGGGCGAGGCCGCACGCTTGGCGCGCGCACGGCTGCCGCAGGCCGAGCCGCGCCTCCGGAGCTTGCGCGACGCGCTTCACACGGCGCTCGTCGCGGGCGTGCCGGGTCTCGAGCTGAACGGCGATCCCGAGCATCGCCTGCCGAACACGCTGAACGTCTCGTTTCCGCGCGCGAGCGGGCGAGCGCTGCTCGCGGCGGCCGCGGCGGACGTTGCCGCGTCGCTCGGCTCGGCGTGCCACGCCGAGAGCGAGGCGGTGAGCGGCGTGCTGGCGGCGATGGGTATCGGCTACGAGCGCGCTCTCGGCGCGGTGCGGCTCTCCGTGGGCGCGTACACCACCGAGGAGGAGGTCCGCCACGCCGGGCGCGCGCTGGTCGAAGCGTGGTGGGCGGTGCGGCGGAATTGAGCGGTACCGTCGCCCGCTCCCGTCAAGCTGCCTTGCGCGCGCCACGTCCCCGGCGGATCCTGCCTGCGTAAAGGATCGTTTTACAGCGACCATGATCAAGACCATCGCCAGGATCGGGAACTCGCAGGGGCTGATCTTCGACTCGGCGCTGCGCGACCTCACCGGGCTCAAGCCCGGGGACCAGGTCCATGTGACCGTCCACGACGGCGGAACGATCGTGCTCACCCCGATGCGCCCGACGATCTCCGCCGAGGAGGCGGCCGCGACCGCGAAGAAGCTGATCCGCGCCAACGCCGAGGTGTTCAAGCGCCTTGCCTGAGCCCGGTCTCAGGCACCTGACGGCCGTCGCCGTCCCGGCGATCCACGAGGAGGTCCTGCGCGCGCAGGGCCGCCAGCCGGGCGTGCGCGATGCGACCCTGCTCGAGTCTGCGGTCGCAGCCCCGCAGGCCACCTTCGACGGCGAGCCGCTGATCGCCGACCCGGTCGAAGTTGCGGCTGCATATCTCTTCTACCTCTGCCGCAACCACCCGTTCGTCGACGGCTACAAGCGCACGGCGCTTGCGGCGTGCCTCGTGTTTCTCGAGGCAAACGGGCGGCTTCCCGACGAGCGCGTCACGATGCGCGACCCCGCCGCGTGGGAAGCGTTCGCACAGGACGTCGCCGGGGCGCGAGTCGATCGGATGCAGACCGCTCGGCGGTTGAAGCAGCTGCTGCGGCGCAGGCTGCCCCGGCGCGGGCGCTCGCTCGCCCGCGGCGCCTCCCGGAACGGCGTTCGAGGGGTGCCGCGGTCCGATCGGGGCAGACACCGCGTGGCGCCGGGGCGTGGTTCAGGCGCCCGGCGCGAGCGCCCAGCCGCCGACCGCGCTCGCCAGCACCACGAGCCACGGCGGCACTTTCCAGAAGACGAGCGCGGTGAACGCCGCGAGCGCCAGGCCGAAGTCCGCATGGCCGCGGATCGCGCTCGTCCAGACGGGGTCGTAGAGCGCGGCGAGCAGCAGCCCCACCACCGCGGCGTTGATGCCGCGCAGCGCCGACTGCATGCGCGCGTAGCGGCGCAGGTCGTCCCAGAACGGCAGCGCGCCGACGACGAGGAGAAACGACGGCGCAAATATCGCGACGAGGCAGAGCGCGCCGCCGAGCCACCCGTTCGGCGCGGGGCCCATCACCGTGCCGAGGTATGCGGCGAAGGTGAACAACGGTCCCGGCACCGCCTGCGCGGCGCCGTAGCCGGCCAGGAACGCGTCGTTCGTCACCCAGCCCGGCGGCACGACCTCAGACTGGATGAGCGGCAGCACGACGTGGCCGCCGCCGAAGACGAGCGAGCCGGTGCGGTAAAAGACGTCGACCAGCGCGAGCGCGTGCGACGGGAAGACCGCGGCGAGCACCGGCAGGCCCAGCAGCAGCGCGAAGAAGAGCGCGAGGGCGGCGAGCGCGAGCGGGCGGCTCACGTCGATGCCGAGCGCGACGTGGTGCGCGTCGGCCTCGACACGCAGGAACGCGAGTCCCGCGAGCGCGCCGGCGACGATCACGCCGATCTGCCCGAGCGCGGTCGGCCAGGCGAGCGCGGCCATCGCGGCGACGACCGCGATGGTCGCGCGCGGCGCGTCCGGGCAGAGTCCGCGCGCCATGCCCCACACCGCCTGCGCGACCACCGCGACCGCGACCACCTTGAGGCCGTGCAGGACGCCCGCGTTCAGGAACTCGCCGTGGCTCGCGACGCCGAGCCCGAACAGGACCAGCGCGAGCGCGGAGGGGGCGGTGAAGCCGATCCACGCCGCGAGCGCGCCCGGGAGCCCGCCCTTGGCGAGGCCGATGCCGATCCCGACCTGGCTGCTCGCCGGGCCGGGCAGGAACTGGCACAGCGCGACGAGATCGGCGTAGGCGCGCTCGGCCACCCATCTGCGCCGCGCGACGAACTCCTCGCGGAAGTAGCCGAGATGCGCGATCGGGCCGCCGAACGAGGTGAGCCCGAGCCGCAGGAAGACCAGGAAGATTTCGGTGAGGGAGCGAGGCCCGGACGCCGGCGGCTCGGCCGCGGTCATTGGATGCGCCATACGAACCATCCGGCGGTGATTGCAAGCGTGACGATCGTCACCGGCACCCCGGTGCGCGCGTGGCGCCGCCAGTCGATCGGGATGCCTTGGCGGCGGGCGGCGTCGACCACGATGATGTTCGCGATCGAGCCGACGATCAGGAGATTGCCGGCGAGCGTGCTCACCAGCGCGAGCATCGGGCCGGAGAAGGCCTCGGTCGCGGCCGGGAGGAGCAGCATCACCGCCGGCACGTTCGACACGACGTTCGAGAGGACGAGGGTCGCGCCGAAGAGCGGCCCCGGCTCGCCGAGGGGCAGCCCCGCTGCGGCGAGCGCGCCGACCGCCTGCGCCGTCAGCCCGGTGTGCGCGAGCGCGTGGTTCACGACGAAGAGCCCGATGAAGAGGATCAGCAGCTCCCAGTCCACCAAACCGAGCATGTGGGTGGAGTGCAGCTTGCGGCTCATGAGCAGGATCCCGGCGCCGGTGAGCGCGACCACCTCGCGCGGCAGGTCGGTGAAGAGGAAGGCGACGACGAGCGCGGCGGCGACCGCGAGCCCCTTCGCGGTCTGCCACGGGTCGAGCGGCGGATGGTCGTCGTCGCGCCGCGCCCGCGCGTACGACGGGTGCGCGCCCGCCGGCGCCCCGCGGCGCAATTGCCACGCGAGCAGCCCCCACAGGGCGAAGAGCCCGAGCGCGACCGGCACGATCGCTTCCAGGAAGTAGGCGCCGAACGGGAGCTGGAGCACGCTGCCGATCAGCATGTTCTGCGGGTTGCCGATCAGCGTCGCGGCCGAACCGATGTTCGCCGCGCACGCGAGCGCGAGCAGGAACGGGACCGGGTCGACGCGGCGCCGCCGGCACGCCTCGGCGAGCACCGGCGCGACCGCCAGGCACACGACGTCGTTGCTGAACACCGCCGAGAGCGCCGCCACGACGACGATCACCGCAGCGAGAAAGGCGCCGGGCCCGACCGGGAGCCGCGCGACGCGCAGCGTGACCCAGGTGTAGAACCCGCCGAGCCGCATCTGCGCCGAGATCACCATGAACGAGAAGAGCAGGAGCAGGGTGGGCAGGTGGATCGAGAGCGCCGCCTGCTCGGGCGTGAGCACGCCGAACGCGACGAGCGCGATTGCGCCGAGGAGCGCGACGCCGGTGCGGTCGAGCTGCACGAACGGCAATCCACCCAGGATCATGCCGAGGTAGACGAGCGCGAAGACCGCGACGACGATCTCGGTCATCGCGCCTGCCGCGCGTTCCAGGCGGCGAAGAGCTCGTGCATCCGTCGCACCCCGTCCGTGAGCGCCGCCGGGCCCGGCTGCAGGATGTCGGCCGACTTGATCTCGTGCAGCTCGCCGTCGCGCACCGCGGGGACGTCCGCCCAGCCCGGCCGCGCCGCGACGCGCTCGGGGCGGAACTTCTTGCCGCACCACGAGCCGAGGATGACGTCGGGCCGCGCGCGCACGACCTCCTGCGGATCGGCCACCGTGCGGCCCGCCGCCGCGTGGCTTCGGGCGCGCCCTGGGAAGACGTCCTCGCCGCCGGCGATCCCGACGAGCTCGCTCACCCAGCCGATCCCGCTGATCATCGGATCGTCCCACTCCTCGAAGTAGACGCGCGGCCGGCGCGGGAAGCGGTCCGCGCCGGCGCGGACCGCGGCGAGGCCCGCCTCGAGCTCGGCGACGAGCCGCTCGCCCTTCGGCCCCGCGCCGACGAGCGACGCGAGCGCGAGGATCATCGACAGGATCTCGTCGACAGTCCGCTGGTTGAAGATAAGGACGTTCAGGCCCGCTTTTGCGAGGTCACGCGCGATGTCGGCCTGCAGGTCGGAGAACCCGATGACGAGATCCGGCCGGAGCGCGAGGATCCGGTCCGTCTTCGCCGACAGGAACGCCGACACCCGCGGCTTCTCTCGTCGCGCGCGCGGCGGGCGAACGGTGTAGCCCGAGATCCCGACGATGCGCCGCTCCTCGCCGAGGAGGTAGAGCGTCTCGGTCGTCTCCTCGGTGAGGCAGACGATGCGCTCGGGGCGGCGGGCGGGCATGGGCCGCGGAGCATACCGCAGCCCCGGGCTGCGCCGATCAGGCGGGCTTCGGCGCCGGCTTGCGCACGAGGCTCGCGACGACCGACGCCGCGAGGATCAGGCCGACGGTCGCGAGCGACCACCACACCGGGATCTTGTAGACGTCGATCAGCAGCATCTTCGTGCCCACGAACACGAGGATGAGCGCGAGACCGTAGGAGAGCAGGTGGAACCGGCCGGCGAGGTCGGCCAGCACGAAGTAGAGGGCGCGCAGACCCAGGACTGCGAAGATGTTCGACGTGAGGACGATGAACGGGTCGGACGTGATCGCGAAGATCGCCGGGATGCTGTCCACCGCGAACACCACGTCGGTCACGCCGATCAGCACCATCACCACGAAGAGCGGGGTGAACCAGCGCCGACCGTCCCGCCACACCCAGAACCGGTCGCCGTGAAAACCGGGGGTGAGCGCGAGGTGCCCGCGCATCCAGTGCAGGACCGGGTTCGACGCGAGGTCGGGCTCCTTGCCGGCGGCGAGCCACATCTTCACGCCCGTCACCAGGAGGAAGGCGCCGAAGACGTAGAGCACCCAGTGGAACTTTGCGATCAGCCACGCGCCCACCAGGATCATGATCGTGCGCAGGACGATCGCGCCGATGATGCCGAGCACCAGCACGCGACGCTGTAGAGCGGCGGGCACCGCGAAGTAGGTGAACAGCATCAGGAACACGAAGATGTTGTCCACCGCGAGCGACTTCTCGATGAGATAGCCGGTGACGAACTCGCCGGTGCGCTCGTTCGCGACCGCGCGGCCGGCGGTGCCGTCGAGCCACCACCACAGGCCGGCGGCGAAGGCGCCCGCGACGGCGACCCAAACCGCCGACCAGCCGAGCGCCGCGCGCATCGAGACGGGCCGGTCGCCCCGTCCGCGAAGGAGAAGAAGGTCGATCGCCGTGGCGACCACGACGAACCCCGCGAATCCCGCCCACATCCAGCTCGAACCGATCGTTTCCAAAGCGTGTCTCCCGATCCCGTGTTGGCGTCAGGGCAAACAAAAAGACCCTTGCCCGATTCAGGCAAAGGTCTCGCTTCGACTCGATCGTCGCCCGGCGCGCCGGGGCCTGCGGGCCCGGATTGACGGCGTGGCGGCTGAGAGCTACTCCCCTCTTGCTACGCCTCTGAACGGGCCGGCGCCGAGAAGTTCCGTCACTTGCAGGCGCCGATGGACCCTTCCGCGCAGCGCCGCGCGAGCGGCTGGCCGTAGGTGTCCTTCCCCGCCGGGAACTGGGCGCCCGAGAGATCCGCCCCGGACCAGTTGACGCCGGCGAGCTCCGCGCCGCTCAGGTTCGCGCCGCGCAGATTCGCGTTCGAGAGATCCGCCTTGCGCAGGTCCGCGGTGTCGAAGTCGGCGTTCTGCAGGTTCGCCCCGACGAGCTTGACGCCCGAGGCGCGCGCTTCCTGGAGATTCGCTCCGGACAGGTCCGCCCCGGAAAGATCCGCATTCGCGATCGCCGCGCGCTTCATCTGCGCCTTCGCGCAGCTCGCCTTCGGCGCGATCGTGCAGCCGCCAATCGTGGTCTGCGCGAAAGTGCCGGACGAGACCGCCAAAGCAGCCGCGGTCAGGAGTGCGTGAGCCAGCTTCATTTCGAACCTCCTACTCGTCGCTCGAGGACTCGATACTGCCGCGAGGATACGCCGGACGCACCCGCGCGTTGCAGAGTTCACGCGCCGCGCAGGAAAAAAAGCGGCCCGCGCGCGGCGGGCCGGGGAAGGAGACCCGTTGCGGGCCTCGAGGGGAGAAAAAGCCGAGGGACCCAGGATGGCGATGCGCTGCGAGTCCCTCGGGGGGAAGCGGGGCGCGGCCGCTAGCCGATCTGGACCGGAACGAAGAGCCGGTTCTCGCCGCGCTGCACGAGGATGGCGGCGCTCTTGCCGGCCGCGTCGACCGCGCTCTTGAGCTCGTCGACCGACTTCACCGGCTTGCCGTTCACGCCGAGGATCACGTCGCCGGCACGCATTCCGGCCTTCGCGGCCGCGCCTTCGGCGCGCTCGACGAGCAGACCGCCTTCGCTCTGCATGCGCTTCGCCTCGTCGGCCGACAGCGGCCGCACCGCGACGCCGAGCTTGCCCTGCGGGGCGGCGGGCGCGCCGGCGAGCGTCGGGCGGTCGTTCGGCATCTCGGCGACCGTGATCTTCACGTCGCGCTCGGCGCCGTTGCGCCACACGCGGGCGGTCGCGGTCTCGCCCGGCTTCACGTCGGCCACGATCGTCGGCAGCTCGCCCGACTCGGCAATCGGCTTGCCGTTGAACGCAACGATCACGTCGCCGGTCTGGAGCCCCGCCTTGGCCGCCGGCGCGTTGGGCTCGACGTTCGAGACGAGCGCGCCGCGGGCCTTGCCGAGGCCGAACGAGTCGGCGAGCGCCGGGGTCACCTGCTGCACGACCACGCCGATGCGGCCGCGGGTCACCCTGCCGTGCGCGACGAGCTGGTCCTTCACCTTCATCGCGAGGTCGATCGGGATCGCGAACGAGAGGCCCATGTAGCCGCCGCTCGTCGAGAAGATCTGCGAGTTGATGCCGACCACCTCGCCCGCCATGTTGAACAGCGGCCCGCCGGAGTTGCCGGGGTTGACGGCGACGTCGGTCTGGATGAACGGCACCAGGCGCTCGTCGGGGAGGTTGCGGCTCTTCGCCGACACGATCCCGGCGGTCACCGTGTGCTCGAGGCCGAACGGCGAGCCGATCGCGGCCACCCACTCGCCGACGCGCAGCTTGGACGTGTCGCCGACCTTCACCGTCGGGAGCCCGGCGGCGTCGATCTTGATCACCGCGACGTCGGTCTTGGCGTCGGCGCCGAGCACCTTCGCCTTGAACTCGCGCTTGTCGGCGAGCTTGACCGTCACCTCGGTCGCGCCGTCGACGACGTGCGCGTTGGTGAGGATCACGCCGTCGGAGGAGACGATGAACCCGGAGCCCACGCCTTGCGCGGGTGCACCGCGATCGGGCATCGGCATGCGGTCGGGCGCCGGAATGCCGAAGCGGCGCAGGAACTCGCGCATCTCCTCGTCACCGAAGCCGCGGCTGCCGCGCATGGCCATGGCGGCCTCGTCCTTCTTGACCGCGATGTTCACCACCGCCGGGCCCTGGCTCTCGACGAGCGCGCTGAAGTCGGGCAGCTGGCTGGCGGCCACGGCCGCGGTGGTCGCCGGCGCGGCCGCGTTGGCGTCCTTCACGCCGGGCATTTTCACGTCGGTGCAGCCGGCCGCGAGCGCGGCGGCGACGGCGAGCGCGACGATCGAAGGCTTGAAGCGGATCGCTTGCATGGGCTTTCTCTCCTCGTTCATTGGTTTGCGCAGGGCGCACGTCGCCCCGCCACGGCACGCATCCTGGCCGCGGATACTTAAGCGGGACTTAAGAGGTTGGAAGGGCGGCCGGCGCGAAGGCCGATCCCAGTCGGCACCTACCGGCGCCGACCGAGCGCGCGCAGGCGCTCGATCGCGGACGCGAGGTCGAGGACGCCGCGCGTGCCGGTCGCGGCCGGGGACGCCGTCTGGCATACGACATAGCGGTGATCCGCTGACACCAGCTCCGCGGCGCGCTCCAGGCGGGCGAGGTCCTGCGGCGCGGCGCTCCCCGAGAGCTTCACCTCGATCGCAACCCTCTGCCCGCCGAGTCCGAGCAGGAGATCGATCGCGTGCCCGTCGCTCGTCCGCAGGAAGTGCGCGTCCGCATCGATGCCGCTCGCGGCAAGCGATCCGACGATCTGCTCGATCACGAAGCCCTCCCAGCTTGCCCCCACTGCGGGATGCATCAGCAGCTCCGCGGACGAGCCGACGCGCAGCAACGAGTGCAGCAGCCCGCTGTCGCGCACATAGACCTTGGGGCTCTTGACCAGCCGCTTGCGCAGGTTGCCGCTCCATGGCGCGAGCCGGCGCACGAGGTAGGCGCCCTCGAGGAAGTCGAGATAGCTGTTCACCGTGTGGTAGCTCAGGCCCAGGCTCTGTCCGATCGCAGACGCGTTCCACGGCTGGCCGTTCACTGCCGCGAGCATGTGGAGCAACCGGTCGGTCAGCTGAGGCCGAGCGGCAAGGCCCCAGCCGGGAAGATCGCGCTGCGCCATCAGCGCGAGGTAATCGCGCTGCCAGGTCGGGAAGCGCGCCGGCCGCAGCACGCCGCCGTCGGGGAATCCGCCCGTGAGCCACAGGCGGTCGCGGGCCGCCTCGTCGAGCTCCCCGAACAGGAACGGCGTCAACTCCACCCGCGCGAGCCGGCCGGCGAGCGATTCCGAGGCCTCGCGCATCAGCGCCGGCGACACCGAACCGAGCAGCAGGAATCGTCCGCTGCGCCGCCGGTCGGCGTCGATCGCGCCGCGCAGCCGCGGGAACAGCTCGGGCCAGCTCTGGGCCTCGTCGATCACCACCAGCTGGCGCCCGGCCACGACCGCCTCCCACTCGAGGTCGAGCCGCAGCCGATCGGCCGGCTGCTCCGCGTCGTAGTAGCGACGCGCGAGGCTGCGCCCGAGCGTGGTCTTGCCGCACTGCCGCGGGCCCAGCAGCGCCGCTGCGGGAGACTGCGCCAGGCGCGCGCGCAGCACTGCGGCGACAAGTCGGCGTCTCATGCTTTGCAGTATAGAATTTAATTTCTATTTTGCAAGAAGAAGGCGAAATCGTGCCGGGGCGTTGCGCCGCCAGCGGGCGCTCGGCGCGTATCAATCCGGCCGGGGGCGACGCGCGCTGGTCTAGGTGGCGGGAATCACGACGCGCGCGGTCAGCCCGCGCCCGCCGAGGCCGTCGGCGAGCTCGATGCGGCCGTGGTGCAGGTCGGCGACTTGCCGCGCGATCGCGAGGCCGAGACCGCTGCCCGGGCCTTCGGTGCCCGGGACGCGGTAGAAGCGGTCGAACACGCGCACACGCTCGTCCGCCGGAATACCCGGGCCGTCGTCGGCGACTTCGAGCACGGCGTCGGCGCCGTGCGCGAACGCCCGCACCTCGACCCGACCGCCGGCCGGCGCGTACCGGATCGCGTTGTCCACGAGGTTGGTGAGGAGGAGACGCAGCGCGTCCTCGTTGCCCGTCGTCGTCGCCGGTTCGACGCGGCCGAGCGCGAGCGTCACCGGCCGCGCCGCGGCGATCGGCGCGAGCTCGGCCGCGACCGACCGTGCGAGGGCGTCGAGCGCGACCGGCGCGAACGGCGTTTCGGACGCCTCGGGCTCGAGGCGCGCCAGCGCGAGCAGCTGCTGGACCAGGCGACTCGCTCGCTTGACGCCGTCCTTCAGCTTCGTCAAGGCAGCCGCGCGATCGGCGTCGGTGCCGGCGCGCTCGGCGAGCTGGATCTGGAGCGCGAGCGCGGTGAGCGGCGTGCGCAGCTCGTGCGCGGCGTCGGCGGCGAAGCGCCGCTGCACCGTGAGCGCCTCGCCGAGCCGCGCGAGCAGGCCGTTCAGCGCCTCGACGAGCGGCCGCACCTCGCCCGGCAGGCCCGCCGCGGGCAGGGGATCGAGCGAGGCGGGGCTGCGCGCGCCGACCGCGCGCGCGACGCGCGCGAGCGGCGCGAGGCCGCGGTCGAGGATGAACCAGACGAGCACCGCGAGCAGCGGCAGCACGGCGAGGATCGGTACGAGCAGGCGCAAGGCGGCGCCGGCCGCGAGCTCGGTGCGGACCGAGGTGGCTTGCGCGACCTGGATCGTCTGCGGACCGGAGCGCGCGGTGAACATCCGCCACTGCCGGCCCTCGTGGGTGAGATCCGAGAACCCGGGCGCGCGGCTGAGCGGCAGCGGGGTTGCGGCGTTGGAGAGATACACCGCTACGCCGCGCGGATCCCAGATCTGGACCACGACGCGCTGCGCCGGCTCGCGGCCGCCGGGCGCGAGCCGGCCCAGGTCGAGCACCGCGTGGTCGCGCAGCGACAGCGCGACCTGGCGCAGCTCCTCGTCGAGCATCGCGCCGACCTCGGCGCGGGCGCCGTAGTAGGTCGCCGCGCTCGCGATCACGCCCGCGGCCAGGACCGCGCCGAGCAGCGCGACGAGGAGGCGCGTGCGTAGCGAGCTCATTCGGCGGGGATGGTGTAGCCGACGCCGCGCACGTTGCGGATCGTCCCGGCGCCGAGCTTGCGGCGCAGATTGTGGATGTGCACCTCGACGGCGTTCGAGCCGACCTCCTCGTCCCAGCCGTACAGGCGCTCCTCGAGCTGCGCGCGCGAGAGCACGACGCCCGGCCGCGCGAGCAGCGCGTGCAGGAGCGCGAACTCGCGGCCCGACAGCGGCACCGGCTTGCCGCGGAGGTGCACCTCGCGCGTCGCCGGGTTGAGCGTGATCGCGCCGTGGCGCACCACCGGCTCCGCGCGCCCTTCCGCCCGCCGCACCAGCGCGCGCACGCGCGCCGCCAGCTCGTCGAGGTCGAACGGCTTCACCAGGTAGTCGTCCGCACCGGCGTCGAGTCCCCTGATGCGGTCGGCGACCGCGTCGCGCGCGGTGATCACCAGGATCGGGACGTCGTTGCGCCGCGCGCGCGCGGCGCGCAGGACGTCGAGCCCGTCCTTGCGCGGCAGGCCGAGATCGAGCAGCACCACGGCGTACGGCTCGGTGCCGAGCGCGGCGTCCGCGGCGGCGCCGTCGCGCACCCAGTCTACGGTGAACCCCTCCTGCGCGAGGCCGTCGCGGATGCTCTCGCCGATCATCGGATCGTCTTCGACGAGGAGCAGCCTCACGCCTGCGCCTCGCTCTGGGTCTGCGCGCTCCGGCGCCGCCGCCGGCGGTAGAGCACCAGCGCGACGAGCGTCGCGACGGCGGCCACGGCGAACAGCACCTCCTCGACGACGCGCGCGCGTCCGAGCAGCGCGATCACCATCTGGCCGAAGAGGTACCCGGCACCCCCCACGAGCACTGCCCACGCCGCCGCGCCGAGCGCGTTCAGGGCGGCGAACGCGAGCGGATTCATCCGGCCGGCGCCGATCAGGATCGGCCCGACGGTGCGCACGCCGTACGTGAACCTCAGGAGCGGCACGACGAGCGCGCGATGCTTGACCACCAGCGCGTCCACGCGCGGGGCGACCGCCTTCGCCGCGGGGAACCGGTCGAGGAGTGCCAGACCGTAGCGCCGCCCGAGGTAGAAGTAGATCTGGTCGCCGAGAAAGCCGCCGAACGCGGCGACGGCGACGACCTTCGCCAGCGAGAGATAGCCGAGGTGCGCCGCGACGCCCGCTAGGACGAGCACCGTCTCGCCCTCGATCAGCGCGCCGGCGAAGACGACCGGATAGCCGTAGGTGGCGATGAGCGAGGGCAGGTCCATCGGCGGGCGCGCGAAGGATACCGCGCTCGTCGGACTCCGTGCCGCTCAGCGCGCCATCGTGCTCGGCAGCCAGAGCGCGATCTGGGGAAACGCGACCACCAGGCCGAGCCCGAGGAACTGCAGGCCGAGATACGGCCAGATCGAGTGGAAGATGTCGGTGAGGGTGATGTCCTTGGGCGTCACGCCCTTGAGATAGAACGCGGCCGGGCCGAACGGCGGCGAGATGTACGAGATCTGCATGTTCATGCAGAAGAGCACGCCGAGCCAGACGAGATCGAAGCCGAGCGCGGACGCGACCGGAACGAAGATCGGTGCGGTGAGAAGCAGGATTCCGATCCAGTCGATGAAGCACCCGAGCACGATCCAGATCGCCTGCATGATGAGAATGACCACGATCGGGCTCACCGGAAGGCCGGTCATCGCGTCCTGGATCAGCTTCGTGCCGCCGGCGAGGGTGTAGACGCCGATCAGCGCGGACGAGCCGAAGAAGAGCCAGTAGAGCATCGCGCTCACCTTCGCGGTGTCGGCGAGGGCGATCTTGAAGTTTGCCCAGGTCAGCTTCCGGTTCACCGCCGCAGCGAACATCGCGCCGATCACTCCGACGCCCGCCGCCTCGGTCGGCGTCGCCCAGCCGAGGTAGAGCGAACCGAGCACGCTGAACGCCACCAGCGCCGGCAGCGCGAGCTCCTTCAACATCGCGACCTTCTCGCCGAGCGGGATTGCGCGCTCGGCCGCGCTCGGCAGCGGCGCCAGCTCGGGCTGGAGTCTGCAGCGCACGACGATGTAGGTGATGTACAGCCCTGCGAGCAGCAGGCCTGGTCCGATCCCGGCCATGTAGAGCTGGCCGATCGACGTTCCCGCGGTGAGGCCCCACATGATCAGCACGACGCTCGGCGGGATCAGCGTCGCCAGCCCGCCGCCGGCGCAGATGCAGCCGAGGGCGAGGTCCTTGCGGTAGCCGCGCGAGAGCATCGCCGGCAGCGCCACCACGCCCATCGTCACGATCTCGGCGCCGATCACGCCGACCATCGCGGCCATGAGGGCGCACGAGATGATCACCGCGACCGCGAGCCCGCCGCGCAGGCGCCCGGACCAGACGTACACCGTGCGGAAGATCGCCTCGGCCACCCCGGCGCGCTCGAGGATGCACGCCATGAAGATGAAGAGCGGCACCGAGACGAGGACGTAGTTCCCCATCAGGGTGAAGACCCGGCTGATGACGAGCGTGAGGCCGGGGACGCCGAAGAGGAATAGCGCGAACACCACTGCGACCGCGCCGGTGGCGAACGCGAGCGGCAGCCCCGTCAGCAGGACGGCGACGAACACCAGCACGAACAGCAGGCTGAGGAGCTCGATGCTCACGAGTCTGGACGCTGGGCGGCGATCCCCAGATCGCGCAGCAGATTGGCGATGCCCTGCAGGAGCAACAGCAGGCCCGCGATCGGGATCGCGAGCTTCACCGGCCAGATCGGCGGGTTCCATGGTGTCCCGGTGGTCTCGCCCTGCTGGATCGACGCCCACGCCATCTCCCAGCCGATCCACACCAGCGTTCCGGCGTAGAGGACGAAGAAGGCGAATGTGAAGAGATCGAGCTTCGCGCGCGTGCGCGGCGCGAGCCGCTCGTAGATCACGTCGATGCGGACGTGGCGGCGGTGGAGGAGGGCGTAGCCGCCCACCACCAGGTAGGCGACCGCCGACAGGTAGACGGTCGTCTCGTTCGCCCAGATGGCCGGGCGACCGAACGCGCCGCGCGCCACGACCTCCCAGATCACCACGAAGGTGACGACGGCGATCGCGAATCCGCAGACGAGCCCGGTCCACGCGTTGACCGCGTCGACCGCGTCGCAGAAGCGATCGGCCGCCGAGCGGCGCGCGGCCCCGGGCCCGCCGGCGCCGTGCGGCGCCGGTGCCGGGGTCATGCGAGGACGCCGAGCTCTCTCAGCCAGGCCGTCTGCGCGTCGTAGCCGCGCTTGGCGAGCGGCGACTTCTTCGACCAGTCGGCCCACACCTGCTGCGCGAGCGCGCGCAGCTTGCGCAGCTCTTCCGGGTCCCAGGTGGTGAGCGTGACGCCTTTGCCCTTCAACTCGCCGAGCACGCGCACGTCGTCGACCGCGACGCGCTGCACCTGGTCGACGCTCCATTCGCGCACGCAGCTCGAGACGATCTGCTGCACGTCGGCGGGCAGCGCCTTCCAGGCGGCCGCGTTGACGGTGAAGTCCTGGCACGGCATCGAGTGGGTGAACATGGTCGGGAACTTCGCGATGTCGTGGAAGCCCATGCGCTGGTTCATCGACACCGTACCCCAGTCGGCCGCGTCCACCACGCCCTTGTCGAGCGACGAGTACACCTCGCCGCCGGGCAGCACCACGATCGCGGCGCCGAGCTTGGTCAGGATCTCGGCCGAGATGCCCTGCGGCGAGCGGAACTTGACGCCCTTGAAGTCGGCCATGTTGCGGATCGCGCGCTTGGAGACGATCGACTCGAGTCCCCACCAGGTGACGCCGACGCAGTGCGCGTTGAAGCGCGCGTAGGCCTCGCGCAGGAGATCCAGGCCGCCCTTGTAGTAGTAGAAGGCGTCGGCCTGCCACGGGTGCTGGTAGCCGAAGTTGAGGTCGCCGAGCATCGAGAAGCCGGCGTCCTTGCCGGTGAAGTACACCGGCGCGGTCGCCTGGCCGGTGAGCACGCCCGCCTGCACCGCGTCGAGCGTCTCGAACGGGCCGACCACGGCGCCGGCGGCGAAGGGTTGGATCTCGAGGCGGCCGTTGGTCGCCTTGCCGATGCGGGTGCAGAGATCCTCGAAGGCCTTGTGCGTGATCTCGGCCGCGCTCCACAGCGTCTGCATGCGCCACTTCGCGGGCTGCTGCCCGGTCGCGATCGCGGGGAAGCCGGCGATGGAGGCACCCGCGACGGCGCTCGCACCGGCGATGAAACGGCGACGGTTGTTGCTCATGACTCCTCCTTAGCGGCGGATGCCGCGCCGCACCATGGTGGTGGGCGTCGTTTGTCGTTGTCGCCGCTGAGCCCCGCCTTGAGCCTGCCCTGCGGACGTGTGCAGTCGTGATATGTTAGTGATATCCCTTGGCCGTGTCAGCTGCTCCGGGCGCGCGCGGCCGCGATCGAAGGAGGCGTGCATGCCGAAGCTCCTCACTCCCGCCGCAGTTGAGCAGTATCACAGCGCGGGCTACTACTTTCCGATCCGCGTCCTGTCCGCCGCCGAGGCGGCGTCCTACCGCCGCCGGCTGGAGGACCACGAGCGCAAGACCGGCGCGCCGCTGCAGGGCAACTGGCGCCACAAGTGCCACCTCCTCTTCACCTGGGCCGACGAGCTCGTCCACCACCCGAAGATCCTCGACGCGGTCGAGGACGTGATCGGCCCGAACATCCTGTGCTGGACGACGAACTTCTTCATCAAGGAGGCGAACAACCCCGGCTTCGTGTCGTGGCACCAGGACGCGACCTACTGGGGGCTCGATCCCGACGACGTCGTGACCGCGTGGGTCGCGTTCACCGAGGTGACGCCGGCGAACGGTTACATGCAGGTGATCCCCGGCAGCCACAAAGTCGACCAGCTCCCGCACGTCGACACCTTCCACAAGGACAACCTGCTCTCGCGCGGCCAGGAGATCGCGGTCGAGGTGGACAAGTCGAAGGCGGTGGGCATCGCGCTGCAGCCGGGCGAGATGTCGCTGCACCACATCAAGCTCGTGCACGGCTCGGACCCCAACCGCACGGACGACCGGCGCATCGGGCTCGCGATCCGCTACATCCCGACTTACGTGCGCCAGACCAAGGTACGCGACGCCGCGATGCTGGTGCGCGGCGTGGACAAGGAGCGCAACTTCGATCCCGAGCCGCGCCCGCAGCACGACCTCGACGACGCGGCGCTTGCCGCGCACGCCGAGTCGGTGGGACGGCAGGTCAAGGCGCTCTACTCCGGCACCGACCGCCAGCAGTTCCGCGCCTGAACCGGGAGCCGCGCATGGCCGAGGAGCGCAAGAAGCTCACGATTCCCGACCTCCTCGAGGCGAAGCGCTCGGGGAAGCGCCTGGTGATGGCGTCGATTCCCGATTACCCGACCGCGATCTGGGCGGAGCGCGCGGGGCTCGACATCGTCGCGATCGGCGACAGCCTCGCGATGGTGAGCTACGGGCACCCGAACACGCTGCCGGCAACCGTCGACCTCATGCTCGAGCACTGCCGCGCGGTGCGGCGCGGTGCGCCGAACACCTTCTCGCTCGTGGCGATGCCGTACGGCAGCTACGCGAATCCGACGGTGGCGGTGCAGAACGCGCTGCGCTTCATGAAGGAGGGCCAGGTCGACTGCGTGAAGGTGCAGGGCGGCCGCGCGCAGGTGCCGGTCATCAAGGCGATCGCCGACGCGGGCGTGCCGGTGATGAGCCACGTCGGCATGTGCCCGCACTTCGTGCACAAGTACGGCGGGTTCAAGCTGCAGGGGCGAACCGCCGCGGACGCCATGACCATCATCGACGACGCGCTCGCGATCCAGGAGGCGGGTGCGATCGGAATGGAGATCGAGGCGGTGCCCGCGCCGGTGGGCCGCGCGGTGCACGAGGCGGTCGACATCTTCACGTTCAGCATCGGCGCGGGCCCCTACGGCACCGCGCAGCTCCTGCTTGCGTTCGACCTCCTCGGCGTCTTCGACCAGTTCAAGCCGAAGTTCACCAAGCGCTACGCCAACCTCTCGCAGGTCGCGGTCGAGGCGCTGAAGACCTATGCGGCGGAAGTGCGCGGCGGCGTCTTCCCCGACGCCGACCACAGCTACGGCATGCAGCCAGACGAGCTCGCGAAGTTCGAGGCGCGGCTGGGGAAGAGGTTGCGCTAGCGCCGCCGCCCGGCGCTACATCGCGCCGACCGCCGCCTTCTCGTCCTCCTCCTGCTGGAGCGAGAAGATCGAGGTGTAGCCGCCCGACCAGTCCGGCGGGATGAGGCACGGCCGCGGGTCGTGGTGCGCCCACGCGGCGCGCTTGCCGCGGATGATCGCCTGGTCGTGCTTCGGCTTGATCGGGTTCACCGTGTACGGGAACGCGTCGGCCGAGGTGAGCGTGAAGAGCAGCAGCGGGCGCCCGGTGTCCGAGAGGTTCTTCGGCGAGGCGTGCAGCGTTCGGCAGTTGTGGATCGTCAGCGATCCGGCGGGTCCCGTCAGATACACCGCCTTCGAGAGGTCGAGCTTGGCGATGTCCTCGTCGCGCAGGCACCCGGTCCAGCGCCCCTGGTGGTCGAACTGGCTCAGCATCGGCTCCATCTCGTGGCTGCGCGGCAGCACGCCGAGCGGCCCGTTGTCGGGCCCGCAGTCGTAGATGTAGGTGCCGACCGTCAGCGGCGAGTAGTTGGTGTGCGGCCAGAAGCTGATGTCGTAGTGCCACTTCACCTCCTCGCCGCCCTGCGCCCACTTGTAGTTGAGTTTCGAGTGGTGGAACTTGACGTCAGGACCGACCAGGTCCGCGACGATGTCGGGCAGCGGCGACTTCGTGCAGTAGTCCCAGAACACCGGGTGGTGCTCGACCGGGTTCGACACGCGGCGCAGGCGCGGCGCGTCGGGCCGGTGGGTGGGCTCGAGGTCGAAGATGGTGTCCGACTTCGTCACTTTCCGCGAGCGCTCGACCAGCTCGTCGGTCGCGGCGCGGAGCTTGCGGATCCACTCGTCGCCGATGATCCGCTCGAGGAGGATGTAGCCCTCGCGGAAGTAGTGCTCGCGCTGCGCCTGGGTCAGCACGCGGGGCGGGATCTTCAGGATGTCTTCTGGGGTCATGGCAGTGCTCCTGGCTGGTGGTGGAGTTTAGTGCGTTTCAGCCGCCTTTTTCCGCGCGGCCGAGGGGTTGCGGCGCGGGCTCGCCCCCGCGCATGAAGAGGTCCATCGCGATCTCGCCGCCCGGTGGGACGACGACGAACTCCTCGTTCGTCTCGCCCAGGTGCTCGGGCATGGCGAGCAGGCCGTCGATCAGCTCGGCCGAGCCGAGCGTCTCCTCGTAGACCACGCCGAACCGGTCGCCGAGGAATTTCGCCACCTCCATCACGCGCGGCCGGCAGGCGTCGAGTTCCTCCTGCGAGAAGCCGACCATGCAGAGCTTGCGGTAGTGGCGGTACTTCATCTCGATCAGGTAGTCGGCGGTTTCCTCGTCGTAGTCGCGGACGTAGTCGAGGTAGTCGGTGAGCGGCTCGTCCTTGGCGTCGATCCAGCCCTTGGTCAGGTAGTAGGTGTTGGGGCTGGCGAAGAAGCGCTGCACGTAGCGCTGGTGCGAGCCGAGGAAGATCGCGACGCAGTCGTGCGTGCGCGGCACGATCAGCGTGTGCGGCCCGGCCTTCACGCCCACCAGCCCATTGCCGCACAGCCCGTAGCCGAGCAGCACCGTGCTCGGCTCGGGTAGGGCCTCGAGCTTCTCGTTCAGCGCCACCGAGAGCTTCTTCGGCGAGTTGTGCAGGACGACGTCCATCCACGTCACCGGCACTTCGCGCGGAAGGCGCTTGCCGAGCAGGTCCTCCAGGACCCCGCAGGCCAGCACGACGAGCGGGCGAGTCACAGGGCCTCCGCCTCCGACCGCCGGGCGAACAGCGGCTCGCGCCGCCCGAGCACGCCCGACTCCGCGACGAGCTCCGGCACGAGGTGGTCCTGCCGCGGCGCCATCACGTGCACGCCGGCGATGCCGGGGATCTCGCGGATGCGCCGCATGAGCTCGACGCAGATGCGCTTGCCCTCCGCCCGCGGGTCGGGCGCGCGCTCGAGCCGGTCCACGATCGCGTCGGGAATGTGCACGCCCGGCACCTTCGCGCGCAGCCAGCGCGCGGTCTTCGCCGAGGCGATCGGCCCGATGCCTGCCAGGACGCGGATGCGCTCGTGCAGCCCGGCCGCGCGCACCAGCGCCATGTAGCGCTCGAGCCGCTCGACGTCGAAGCAGTACTGCGTCTGCACGAACTGCGCGCCGGCGGCGAGCTTCTTCTCGAGCCGCGCCAGCCGCGCCTCCGCGAGCGGTGCCGACGGGTTGTCGGCGGCGCCGAGGAAGAGCCGCGGCGCCGTCGTGAGCTTGCGCCCGGAGAGGAACCGGCCCTCGTCACGCATCGTGCGCGCGGCGGCGAGCAGCGTGACCGCGTCGAGGTCGCCGACGTGCTTCGCGCCGGGATGGTCGCCGTTCGAGACGTGGTCGCCCGAAAGGCACAGCAGGTTGCGCACCCCGAGGGCCGCCGCGCCGAGGATGTCGCCCTGGATCGCGATGCGGTTGCGGTCGCGGCAGGAGATCTGCATCACCGGCTCGCAGCCCGCCTGCAGGAGCAGCACCGACACGCCCAGACTCGACATGTGACAGTTCGCGCCGGACGCGTCGGTGACGTTGAGCGCGTCGACGTGCCCGCGGAACGGCTCGAGCCGCACGCGCACGTCGGCGGGGTCGGCCGAGTCGGGCGGCGAGAACTCCGCGGTCACTACGAACTCGCCGCGCTCGAACAGGCGCTCGAGCCGCGTGCCCGCGGGGCGTGGCGGCGCGGCCGGGGCGAGGACGCCGGCGCGGTGGGTTCCCTCGGCGACCTGCAGCCAGGTCGAGGTGCCCGCGCGGTCGTGTTCGACCGGGGCGTTGATCGCCGCGGGCAGCGCGCCCGCCGCCGTGCGGCTGCCGCCGCGCCACGCCTCGACCCAGACGCACTGCATGGCCGGATGGACCTCGCAGCCGCCGTCCTGCCGCACGCCGCCGCACGGCCCGTTGCGCAGCTGCTTCGGACAGTTCATCGGGCACGCCATGCCGGTCGCGGTGAGCGCGCAGCCGCCGCACATCCGGCAGTCGAAGAGGAACGACTTCACTGCGCGCTCGACGCCGGCGACCGGACGCTCGAGCCGCTCGCGGCCGATGGCGCGCGCGAGCGGGCCGACGGCCTGCAGCGTCGCCTCGAGCGCGCGATAGGCGCCACCGAAGAGCCGGGGGTGCCGCACCGCGTATCGCCGCATCGCGAGCATCGGGTCGTCCCTTCAGGCCGTAAGCGCCGCGTCCGGCTCGGGCGCGAGCGCGGTGTGGGTCACGAACAGCTCCTGGAAGTCGGCGCGCCCCGAGAGCTCGAGCACGCGCAGTCGCCGCGCGAGCGTCGCGGCGCGGCGGCGGTGGGTCCGGTTGAAGAGCGCCATGCGCGCGCCGTCGCCCGCCGCGTTGCCGATCGAGCGCACGCGCTCGACCGGGATCGGCGGCACCAGCCCGATGCGCAGGATGTCGTCGGGCTCGAGGTGATTGCCGAACGTGCCGGCGAGCAGGATGCGGTCGAGGTGCCTCACGCCGCACTCCGCCAGCAGGATCTCGATGCCCGCGCGCAGCGCCGACTTGCCGAGCTGCACGTTGCGCACGTCCTTCTGGGTGAGGACGATGTCGCGGTTCGTGCGCGCGAAGGGTGGCGCGACCAGCACGATCTCGCCCGCGCGCACCTGCGGGTGCCGTCCGGCGGGTGCAAGCGCGCCGTCGGGCTCGATCAGCCCGGCGCCGACGAAGGCCGCGACGCTCGAGATCACGCCCGAGCCGCACAGGCCGACCGGCCGCGGATCGCCGCCGCCGGCGCCGTCGCGGATCGCGGCCCAGCGGATGCGCCCGCCCGGCTCGACCCAGACGCGCTCGATCGCGCCGGGCGCCGCACGCACGCCGCAGCGGATGTGCGCGCCTTCGTAGACCGGGCCCGTGGCGCAGGATGTGGCGGTCAGCTCGCCGTCGCGCGACAGGACGACCTCGCCGTTGGTGCCGACGTCCACGAGGAGCTGGTTGCCGCGGTAGAACTCCGCGTCGCGCGTAAGGACGGCCGCCAGCGTGTCGCCGCCGATGTAGCCCGACACCATCGGGAAGACGAACACGCGCGCCTGCGGGACGATCGCGAGGCCCAGGCTGCGCGCCTCGACCTCCACGCCGTCGGACCACACCGGCAGGTACGGCCCGCGGCCGAGCGGCTCGGGGTTCACGCCGAGCAGGATGTGCTGCATCGTCGGGTTGCCGACCGCGACCGCGTCCACGATGTCGTCGGGGTCCACGCCGCCCTCGGCCGCCGTCTCCGCGATCAGGCGGTTCAGCTCGTCCACCAGCATGCGCCGCATGGTCGCGAGCGCCGCGGGATCCTGCTGCACGTGCGTCATGCGCGAGATCACGTCCTCGCCGTAGATCGCCTGCGGGTTGCCCGCGGTGCGCATGGCGACGATGTCGCCGCGTGCGAGGTCGCACAGGAACACCACCACCGAGGTCGTGCCGACGTCGATCGCCACGCCGTAGAGGCCGTCGCGGCGGCCGGGCCGGACCTGGATCACGTGGCGGTCGGCGAACAGCGTCGCGGTGGCCTCGCGGGCCGAATCGAATCCGCTGCGCAGCGAGTAGTCCGCGACCGCGTCGACGCTCAGCACCGGCTTGCGCCCGCGCGTCGCGGGCGCGATCCCGCGCGCGACGCGCTCGGCGAGCGCGCTCGGCGCCTCCATGCGCGCAGGCTCGATCGCCGCTGTCACGCGCGCGACGATCGGTCGCGCGGCGACGCGCGTGACGGTGTAGGGCTTGCGCGGCGCGCTGCGCACCGCCTGGCTCTCCGGCGGCACCGCGATCGCGACGTCGTCGCGCACGTCGCACAGGCAGGCGAGGCGGTAGTCGTGCCCGGCCGCGTCGACCGGGAGCAGGGCGCGCTCCTCGTCGGTGAGCGGCGTCAGCGCGTCGGGCGCGGTGGCGGCCAAGTCCACCTCGACGAGGCAGCTGCCGCACTTGCCGCGCCCGCCGCACACCGACTTGATGCCCACGCCCGCCTTCCACGCCGCGGCGAGCAGCCGCTCGCCGCGCGGGACCTCGGCGGTGCGGGAATCGGGATGGAAGACGACGCGGGGCATGCGCGCCTGGGGCAGGCTCAGGCCGCGATGCGCCCGTCGCGGAACGCTTCGATGAAGCCCATGCAGTACTCGTCGCGCCCGAGCACCGCTTCGGCGGCGTGGATCGCCGCCATCAGCTGGGCGTCGGTCGGATCGACGATCGCGGCGTCCATGCCGCGTCCCATCGCGGCCACGAGGAACGTGCGGTTCACGAGCTTGCGCGCCGGCAGGCCGTGCGAGACGTTGGTGAGGCCGCAGATGGTGTGGACGCCGGGGAAGCCGCGCATGATCCGCTCTATCGCCTCGAGCGTCGCGACGCCGGACTCGGGATCGGTGCCGAGCGGAAACACGAGCGGGTCGACGTACAGATCGTCGAGCGCCACGCCGGCGCGCGTGAGGCGCTCCACCAGCTCGGTCGCGAGCCCGACCTTCTGCGCCGCGCTCGAGGCCGGTACGCCTTCGCCCTGGCAGAGCGCGATCAGCTTCGCGCGGTGCTCGACCGCGAGCGGCAGCACGCGGTCGAAACGGTCGCGCTCGAGGTTGATCGAGTTGAGCATGACCGGGCGCGTCTTCACGCGCGGCAGCGCCGCGGCGAGCGCCTGCGCGTCGGGCGAGTCGAGGCAGAGCGGCCGGTCGGTGACCGCCTGCACGACGTCGACCAGCCAGCTCAGGAGCTCCGGCTCGCGCCCGGGGAACGTGCCGCCGTTCACGTCGATGTAGTGCGCGCCGGCGGCGGCCTGCGCGAGCGCCTCCTGCTGGACCGCGTGCGCGTCCTGCGCCTCCAGCGCGGCGCGGACGGCCTTGCGCGAGGCGTTGATCCGTTCGGCGACGATCAGCATCGCGGCGCGCGCCCGATCACGCGTACTTCCCGTACTTCCTGATCGCGCGCGACATCGCCCAGACGTTCTCCACCTTGCAGTAGTCGGTGATGCTGTTCGCGCTCGAGATCATGTACCCGCCGCCCTTGCCGACGCGCTCGATGCGGTCGCGCACCTCCGCCTCCACCTCCGCCTCGGTGCCGCGCGGCAGCGTGTAGTCGAGGTCGATGTTGCCGACGATGCAGACGCGGTTCCCGTACTTCGCCTTCAGCTGGTTGATGTCCATCGCCGAGGGCTGCACCGGGTGGACGCCGTTCATGCCGAGCTGGATCAGCCCGTCGAGGATCGGGAAGAGGTTGCCGTCGCTGTGGAAGATCCACGGCTTCTTGATCTCGTTCGCCACCATCATCTGGTAGGGCTTGAAGAATTCCTCCCACATTTCCATGTTGATCCACGGCGCCTTGGTGTCGGCGTGGTCGTCGTTCGCCCAGATGAAGTCGAAATCCATCTTGTTCAGGTGCTGCACGACGCGCGCCGACCACTCCGAGAAGCGCCGGTGGACCTCCTTCACCAGGTCCGGGTCGTCGTACATCATGATCGAGAACACGTCGAGGCCCATGCTCTCGAAAGTGCTGGCGCTGCCGAGCCGGATGCGCGCGAAGACGGCGTAGTCCTCGCGGTACTTCGCGAGCCACTCGGCGACCTGGTCGTAGCGCCCGGGATGGTCGGGATCGGGCAGGAACTGGTCGAAGTACTTGAGCGAGTCGCGGTCGGTCAGGAGCCCGTGCTTGACGTACGTGCGGCCGGTTTTCGCGTCGGTGCCCATCTCCGCGATCCACGGTGGCACGAAGTCGAAAGTGATGCGCTTGGGCGCGTACCACGCGTCCTTGCCGGTCGTCCCGGTGGTCTGGATCGACTGCCCGTCGGAGGCCTTCTGCCCGCTCGGGAAGTGGTAGCCAAAGCCGTCCATGCCGAGCGCCCGGCAGAGCTCCCCGGGCGTGTAGTCGGTGCGCCCGCCCATCACCTGCACCTGGATCTCTTCCTCGATGTCGTTCTCGATCCAGGGCACCTGGTCGGGCTGCTCGCGCCGCAGTGCGGCGAGCACGCGTTCTCTCGGTGTCATCGTGTCCTCCCCCGCCTACTGGAGCAGCCGGTTGCAGGTCTGGACGCAGGCGTAGGCGTCCTCGCCGTAGAAATCCGCACCGATCTCGTCGGCGAACTTCTGGGTGAGCGGGGCGCCGCCGACGCCGACCAGCACCTTCCCGCGCACGCCCGCCTCGTTCAGCGCCGCGATCGTGCGGCGCATGCTCTCCATCGTGAGCGTGATGAGCGCGCTCATCAGCACGAAGCGCGGCGCCTCGCCCTGCACTGCGGCCACGAACTTCTCGGGCGCCACGTCCACGCCGAGGTCGACGACCTCGTAGCCCGCGCCCTCCATCATCATCTTCACGATGTTCTTGCCGATGTCGTGGAAGTCGCCGGCGACGGTGCCGACCAGCGCCTTGCCCTTCTTCTCGGCCGCGGCGCCGACGAGGTGCGGCTTGAGCACGACGATCGCCTCGGTCATCGCGCGCGCGGCGATCATCATCTGCGGCAGGAAGAACTCGCCGCTCGAGTACTTCTGCCCGACCACCGACATCGCGGCGATCAGGCCGTCCTTCATGATCGCCCCCGGATCCGCGCCCGCGGCGAGCGCGGCGCGCACCGCCTCGACCGCCTCGTTCTTCTTGCCGCGGATCACCCAGTCCTTGACCGTCTCGATCGCTGCCGACATCGCTCCCTCCCGCGTTCGGGCACTGGTATGTGACTGATATGTTACGGTCCCGGGGGCGGACGTCAACGGCTTTCGGGTGCGGATTTGATCGGGGTCAACCCGGGCGGGCGCGCCACGCTCGCTCGCGCTTGCGGCGGCGCACAAGGTGCGCCGCGCGGGCGGCCCGGACGGGGGTCAGGCGGCGGACGCGAGACGGGACGGCCCGAGCCGGGCGCCGTCGCGGTCGGCCCGGTCGCGCACGTCTGCGCCGCGCAGGGTGCGCGGCGCGCAGCCTGCCTCGAGGCACATCGAAGCGGCGTGGCCGATCGCGTGCCCGTAGGCGAAGCACTGCGCCGTCACGCGCGCGGAGGCGACCGCCTCGTGCTGCGCCGAGAGGCAGCGCCCGGCGACCAGCAGCCCTTCGCCCCGCTGCGGGACGAAGCAGCCGTAGGGCACCTCGTAGAAATCGTCGAGCAGCCACTCGACGCGCGGCTTCGCGCCTGCGTGCAGCTCGATCGGCCAGGGCGAGCGCGCGATGCCGTCGGCGAACTTGGCCCCGCGCAAGATGTCGTCGTTCGCGAGCAGCGCCACCCCGTGCGCCTGGCGCGTCTGGCGGACGCCCACCTGCACGCCGGTGTCGTTCACCCAGCTCGCCTCGCAGCCCGCGACGTGGTCGCGGAAGAAGCGCCAGTACTCGCGCACCTGCCGCCGGCCTTCGACCTCCGCGTCGGTGAAGTCGCGCGCGAAGAGCGTGTTCAGCTCTCGGCCGTCGGGCCCGAGGATGCGGGTGCAGTTGCACAGCAGCTCGTTCGGGCGCGTGGTCGTGAAGAGCCAGACCTTGGCGCGCGGCAGGAAGTAGCCCTTGCCATTGTGGGCGCGCAGCAGCTCGGAAAAGCGCTCCGGCATGATCGTGTCGGCGCCGTATTCCCGCAGGAACCGGTCGGTGTCGACGCCCCCGAGCCGGAAGATCATCGTCGGGTTCTGCACGCGGCCCTCGTCGCCGACGAACGACGGGAAGCCGGCCATCGCGACGACGTCGGCGTCGCCGCTCGCGTCGATCGTGATGCCGGCCCGGATCTCGAGCGGGCCTTCCTTCGAGTACGCCGCGAGGCCCGCGACGCGGTCGCCGTCGAGGAGCGCGCCGGTGACGGTGGAATGGAACAGGACCTGCACGCCCGCCTCGCGCAGCAGGTGGTCGGCGGCCTCGCGCCAGACGAGCGGATCGTGCACGCGCGTGAAGGTCTTGCCGTAGCGGACCGGTGGCGTGAGTCCGCCGCGGCTTTCCAGCAGGCGGACGAATTCGTCCGCGAAGCCGTACACGACCTGCTCGGGCGCCGCGCCCGGGTCGCCGCTCGCGGCGTACAGGCCGCAGACCGTTCCCGACAGGCCTGCCACCGCGCCGCCGCCGCAGAAGCCGTAGCGCTCGACCAGCGTGACCTTGCGCCCCGCGCGCGCGGCGGTCACCGCCACCGCCACCCCCGCCGCACCGCCGCCCGCCACGAGCACGTCCGTGTCGAAGCGGATTCCGGCGCGGCGGTCGGTTGGCGTCGCCATTGGCACCCTCAACGGAACTGCAGCATGACCGTCGGCAGCCAGGTCACGATCTGCGGAAACGCCATGACGATCACCAGCGTCACGCATTGCAGGGCGATGAACGGCACGACCCCGCGATACATGTGGCGGATGGTGATCTCCTCCGGCGCAACCGCACGCAGGTAGAAGATCGCCGGTGCCATCGGCGGGGTGAGATAGCTCGTCTGGATCATGACCAGGAACAGCACGCAGAACCATACCGGGTCGAACCCGGCCTGGATGACGAGCGGCGTGAACAGCGGCACGAAGATCAGGACGATCGAGATCCAGTCGAGGAAGAACCCGGCGATGAAGATGATCAGCATCATCAGCGCGAGCAGCATCCAGGGCGAGAGCGCCATCTTCGCGATCAGCTGGTTGGCGGTGTTGATCCCGCCGCCGCCGATGAACACGCCGGTGAAGAGCGTGCCGGCGAGCAGCACCGCCATGATCATCGCGGTGATCTTGAGCGTCTTGATCAGCGCCTCGTACAGCCCGCCCCAGGTGAAAGTGCGGTAGAGCATGGTGAGCAGCACCGAGCAGAGCGCGCCGACCGCCGCCGCCTCGGTCGGGGAGGCCCACCCCAGCAGGATCGACCCCAGCACCGCGAAGATCATGAGCACCGGCGGCACCATGTTGCGCGTCGTGATCCAGACCTTCTGCATGAAGCTCGGCTCGCCAGGCTCCCGCGGAATGCGCGGCCCGTTAGACGGGCGAACGATGCACAGGGTCAGGATGTAGACGAGGTACAGCGCGCCCATGATCAGCCCGGGGAAGACCATGCCGTAGAGGAGGTCCCCGACCGACTGGTTGGCGAGCGGCCCCATCACCACGGCCACCACCGACGGCGGGATGATCGTGCCGAGCGAGCCGCCGGCGCAGATCGTCCCGGAAATCAGGCCCTTGTCGTAGCCGTAGCGCAGCATGATCGGGATGGTGAGCAACCCCACCACGGATTCGGTCGCGCCGATCACGCCCGAGGAAGCGGCGAAGAAGATGCACATGAGCACGGTCGCGAGCGCGAGCCCGCCGGGCAGCCGCCGCGTCCAGATGTGGATCGCCTCGAACAGCCGGTCGGCGATGCCCGACTTCTCGAGCATCGCGCCCATGAAGACGAACAGCGGCACCGCGGCGAAGACGAAGTTCGACGAGATGTCCTCGATCTTCTCGATGAACTGGAAGATGACGCGGTCGCCGAAGATCGCCAGCCCGAAGAGCACCGCGGTGATCATCATCGCGAACGCGACCTGCACGCCCAGGAACATCAGGACGAAGGCGACCGGCAGCATCAGGAACGGCAGGTAGTCCATCTACCTCACCCCGGTCCGCAGGACGCGCGCCGACTTGATCACCTCCGCGAGCACCTGCAGGGCGAGCAGCGTGAACGCGGTGAAGAAGACGATGCGGAACGGCCAAACCGGCAGGTTCATCGCCGACTGCCCGCTGCGCTCGCTGCGCAGGTACCCGGTGGCGAGGTGCTGGAAGAGGGCGTACGACAGCCAGACGAGCAGCGGCAGAATGACCGCGTAGGCCGCGAGGTCGATGATCGCTCGGGTGCGGGGGCTGAACTTGCCGCTGAAGATGTCGATGCGGATGTGCGCGCCGACCGCGAGGGTGTAGGCGAGGCCGAGCAGGAAGTGCGAGCCGGTGAGGGTGTAGCCGACTTCGTAGGCCCAGACCGTCGGCGCGTCGAGGACGTAACGCGAGAACACCTCGTAGCAGGTCGCCAGCACGAGCGGCACGATGGCGAACGAGGCCATGATGCCGATGCTGCCGGTGACCCGCTCGATGGCCCTGACGAGCCCGTCCATCGATCTCCTCCCCTACCGCCAACGGACCAAAAAAACGGGGCGCCCGCGCGCCCCGTCTGCGCTCGCGCGCCCGATCAGTTCTGCACCTTAACCTTGCGCCAGGACTCCGCGTTCTTCCACTGCGCGTCGAACGCCTTCTGGCTCTGCAGCACCTTGGCGAACCACGGGTACTTGTTTTCCTTGGCGACGCGGTCGGCCCAGTCGAGCCCGATCTTGCGCGCCGCGAACTGTACCTCTGGATCGAGCTCGATGATCGTGTTGCCCGCCTTCTTGTACACCTCGAGCGCCTTCGCGTCCTCCTGGCCGATCCGCAGCCAGCTCTCGAAGGTCACGAGCTTCGCAACCGTCTCGACCAGGTTCTTGTCCGCCGGCGAGAGCTTGTTCCAGGCGTCCTTGTTGATCACCAGCTCGAACGGCGCGGTGGGCTGATGCACGCCCGGGTAGATGAGGTACTTGGCGACCTTGTAGAACCCGGGCGGGATGTTCTCCCACAGCGTGCCCCATTCGGTGGCGTCGATCGCGCCGCGCTCGAGCATCGGGTAGACGTCACCGCCGGCGGTGGTCACCGGCGCGGCGCCGAGCTCCTTTGCCATCTCGAGCCAGGCGCCTGCGGTCCGCAGCTTGAGGCCCTTCAGGTCGGCGAGCGTCTTCACCGGCTTGCGCGAGTGCAGGAACACCTCGGCGGTGCGGATGAAGAGCACCGTCGAGTAGACGCCCTCGGTGTCGTCGCGAAACTGGCGCTGCATCTCCAGGCCGCCCGCTTCGTAGATCCAGTGCAGCATGCGCTCGGTGTCGAACGACCCGGCATACCCGCCGAAGAGCACGGTGGTCGGGTCCTTGCCCCAGTCGTAGCCCATCCAGGTGTGGCCGCACTCGGCGACGCCGTTCTTCACCGTCTCGGGCACCTTCAGCGCGTTGCCGAGCGCGCCGCCCGGGAAGGTCTGGATCTTGAAGCGCCCGCCGGAGAACTGGTCCATGCGCTCGGCGAAGGCCTTCGCGCCGATCTCCATCAGCGGGCCGCCCGGCCAGCCGGTCGCCATCTTCCAGTTGTAGGTCGGGCCGCCCTGCGCCTGCGCCTTCGTGGCCGCGAGCGTCGCCGCCGCCGCCGCGCCCACCTTCAGAAAATCGCGCTTTCTCATCCTTCCCTCCTCACGGGTGAACAGTGGTTGTGTATCTCAGGCCGCGCCGGCCACCGCGCCGCGCTCGCCCATCCGGTCCGGCGCCTCGTTCATGTGCTTCTCGATCTTCGCACGCAGCTCGGGCTTCACGTGCTTCATGCTGTAGCCGTTGAAGAGGTGGCCCAACAGCCCGCGGTCGAGGTCGCTCGTGCCCATCAGCCAGTCGGCGATCGGGAAAGTGAGGTTCATGTCGATGTCCATCATGATCCCCTGGCTGTGGTGCACCGTGTGGTGCCGGCGGATCGTGTTGACGAACGGCACGTTGCGCACGAACCAGTTGTCGTGCACGTGGCAGCAGTAGTGGAAGGTCTCGTAGATCAGGTACTGGCCGACGATCGTCACCATCAGGATGTAGCCGGCGTTCGGATTCACCAGCCAGCCGAGCGCGAGGGCGAACGGCACGCCGAGCGCCATGAAGGTGAACAGCGCGCGCCACGGGAAGAAGATGATCCGCCACTCGCGCGTCGAGTCGACCGTCATCTCGTTGTCGGTGAAGTACTGGTGGTGCTGGCGGGTGTGCCGGTCGTAGATCGCGCGCAGCGCCCAGACGTCCACCAGGCGGTGCATCACGTTCTTGTGGATCCACCACTCGAACAGGTTCGAGAACACGAACACCGGCACGACCAGCAGCCACTCCCAGGTCGCGCCCTGGAGGCGCGACACGCACCAGGCGATGACGGTGATTCCGACCACGTAGATCACGCCGATGTGCACCGGCCCACTGTACAGCGGGTGGATCTGCGCCTGGTATTCGGCGCGGAACCGGCGCTGGCGCTCGGTCATCGCGTGGCGTTCGGTGAGGACTTGTCCCAGCTCGCTCATGGCATGGCTCCTAGCGGTGCGCCGCGTCGTGCCCGCGGGCCGGGGGTGGCGTGCGCACTAACATATCAGGCGTATATTTTGGCCCCGCGGCGGGATTGTCGTTGCTTCGGCGGGCGCTTTCAAGTCGGGCGCGCGGCACGCCTGTTGCGCTGCAGCATCACAGTCGTGCAGCCGCCGCCCCCGCGAGGAGCCGCTTCGCGAGGTGCACCGCCTCGACCGCGTTCGGTGCGTAGCCGTCGGCGCCGACCTGGGCGGCGAACTGCTCGCTGACCGGCGCGCCGCCGACCACCACCTTGCACCCGGCGCGGAGCTGCCGCGCCTCGAGCGCCTGGATCACCCCCTTCATCTCCATCATCGTCGTGGTGAGCAGCGCGGAAAGCGCGAGCACGTCCGGGCGGTAGGCGGCGACCTCCTCGCAGAACTTGTCCCGCGAGACGTTGACGCCGAGGTCGCGGATCTCGAAACCCACGCCCTTGAGCATCGTCGCCACCAGGTTCTTGCCGATGTCGTGCATGTCGCCGGCCACCGTGCCGATCAGGACGCGGCCGCGGAGGCGCTCGCCGCCGGCGGCGAGGTGCGGCTCGAGCATGCCCATGGCGACGGTCATCGCGCGCGCGGCGAGCAGCACCTCGGGAATGAACGCCTCGCCGCTCGCCATGCGGTTGCCGACGACGGTGATCGCCGCGATCAGCCCGTGCTCGAGGATGTCGGCGGCCGGGACGCCGCGGTCGAGCAGCGCCTGAACGTGCGCCTTGATCGCCACGTGCTTGCCGCCGAAGACGTCCTGCTTCACCTCCGCGAAGGTCGCGTCGTCACGCGCGGCGGCGGCCGGCGCTGCGGTCCGCGCCGGGGCCGGCGCCGCGACCACCGGCCGGAACGCGCCCGCCTGGAGCGGCAGACGGCCCTCGCGCTCGACGCGCTCGCCCAGGCGCTGCAGGCGCTCGAAGACCGCCTCGGGCGGCACCTCGTCGGCGATGCCCACCACCATCCGCGTTCCCGGCGCCACCGCGCGGAAGAACGCGTCGAGGTACGCCTCGAAGTCCGCCTCGGGCGTGCCCGGCAGCATGATCGTCGACGGGATGCCGCCGAACAGGGTGAGCTTCGGGCTCCAGCGCCGGTAGTACTCGCCGATCGACACGCGCGTCATCGGCGCCGGCGTGATCGACTCGGCGACGTGCATCCCCGAGTCGCGGATCAGGTCCATCAGCCCGGTGTTCTCGCCGTCGGTATGGCAGAGCACGAGCTTGCCCGCGCCGCCGAGGAGATCCGCCGCCTTGCGGATCCAGGGCTGGATCTCCTTGGCGAAGTACGGCGGGTAGGTGAGCATGTCGTCGAAGTTCGCGCCCCACCACACCACCTCCGCGGGCGATTCGCGCAGGATCGCGAGCTCCTTGTCGAGAAGGAGCGCGATGCGGTCGGCGAGCCCGCGCATCGCGTCGTAGTGGTCCTTGTAGTGGATGAAGAACTGCGTCGGGTCGCTGAGATCGCGCTGGATCGTGTGGAACGGCGAGGCGTCGAGCGAGCCGATCGCCACCGGCTGGCCGTCCTCGCGCATCTCCTCCGCTGCCCATTGCCGGAACCGCGCGAAGTTCGGCGCGACGTCCATGTGCTCGAACAGGTACCCGGCCGGCGCGTAGTCGGCCGGCGTCTTGATCAAGTGCTCGACCAGCGCCGGGATGGTGATGCCGTTCTTCTGCGACTGGACGTCGTAGTGCGTCGTCGTGCTGACCATGCCGAGCGGCGTGTGGTACTCGACGCGCGTGCGCGGGCCCGTGCGCAGCACCTTGATCTCGACGTCCTTCGGAAAAACGGTGTCGAAGACCGTGTCGCGGCTGTAGAAGACGTTGATGCCGCGGTGCAGGTACTGCGGCTGGTAGGCGGGGTCGAGCTGGTCGTCGCAGAAGCGGTGGTGGAGCGCCCAGCCTTCGGCGCGCGCGATGTCGTTCTGGGCGCGCCCGGCGTACTGGGGCGGCAGCGTGCCGCGGGTGGAGTTCGCGAGGTACCAGAGATCGAGCCGCGGCACGTACGGCAGGCGATCGACCGCCTCGCCGCGCAGCGCCGCGAGCACGCGAGACCTGTGGGTGAACATGCGCCCGCCCTCCGCATACGCAAGTGCCGGCGGCCGCCCGCCGAGCGCTGACATACTAGAAGTATGTTTCCGCCGCCGCCACGCCGGCGGGGCCTTCCTTTGACCTCGGTCAAACCCGACCGGGGAGCGCCGCTAGAAGTCGGTCGTGACCGTCGACCGGGTGAAGGCCTCGATGTTGTCGAGCAGCGCGTCGCTCGCGGCGGCGGCGGCCTCGGGATCCGCACGCGCGACGGCGCGGGCGATGTTGGCGTGGAGCTTGGCGGTGACCGGCATGTCGGCCGCCTGCTTGTAGTGCAGGTACCAGAAGCGGCGCGACAGGGCGGCCATCGCCGTCATCGCGGTCTCGGCGAACTCGTTGCGGGCGGCGCGCAGGCACAGCTCGTTGAACTCGCGGTCGATGCGCAGGAACGCGACGTCGTCGCCGCCGCGCGCGGCCTGCTCGAAGCCCTTCGCGAGCTCGGCGAAGCGCGCGCGCTCCTCGTCGGTCGCGCGGCGGGCCGCGCCGCGCGCCACCAGGCGCTCGATCTCGCGCCGCAGCTCGAGCAGGCGCAGCTGGGATCTCACGTTGATGTCGGAGACGATCACGCCACGCCGCGGCAGGATCTGCACCAGGCGCTCGCGCGCGAGCCGTTGCAGCGCCTCGCGGATCGGGGTGCGGCCGATGCCGAGCCGCTCGGAGAGCATCGCCTCCGACACCGCGGCGCCGGGCGGGAGCTCGAGGCGCACGATCATCTCCTCGAGCGCGGTGTAGGCGCGCTCGGTGAGTGTCTGCTGGGCGCCGCCGTTGCCGGCGCGCGCGCGCCGGCGCGCTACGCGTGCCGGCGCTTTTGCACGAGGCCGAGGAATCGCTCGTACTCCTTGTCGTCGACGCCGTAGCTGTGGTCGTCGTCGGGGAAAGTGCCCGCCTTCACGTCGGCGACGTACGCCTTGAGACCGGCCACCGCCACCTCGGTCATGTTCGCGTAGCGCTTGGTGAACTTCGGCTTGAAGTCGGTGAACACGCCGAGGAGGTCATACGAAAGGAGGATCTGCCCGTCGGTACCGACTCCTGCGCCGATGCCGATCGTTGGGATCTCGAGCTGCTCGGAGATCACCTTGGCGATCTTCGCCGGCACCGCCTCGAACTCGAGCATGAAGCAGCCCGCGTCCTGGATCGCGAACGCGTCCTCGAGGATCTTCATCGCAGCCTCGGCCGTCCGGCCCTGGATCCTGAACCCGCCGAACATCGCGATCGTGTGCGGCGTGAGCCCGATGTGCGAGGCGGTCGGGATGCCGGCGTCGACCAGCGCCTTGAGGATGTGCGCCTGCGACTTGCCGCCCTGCGGCTTCACCGCGTCGACGAGCGCCTCCTGCATGAAGCGCGTCGCGTTCGCGAGCGCGCGGTCGACGGTGTTGTAGCTCTGGTAGGGCATGCACCCGAGCACGAACGTGTTCGGCGCGCCGCGCCGCACCGCCTGCGAGTGCAGCACCATCATGTCCATCGTCGCGGGGATGGTGCTCGGGTGGCCGTGGCAGGTCATCGCCAGGCTGTCGCCCACGACGCACACGTCCACGCCGGCGGCCTCGGCCCACTTCGCGGACGTGTAATCGAGCACCGACGTGTAGACCATCTTCTCGCCGGTCTTCTTGGACTCGCGGATCTCGGTGATCGTCCGCTTCTTGCGCTCCGCCTTCGCCGCCGCGGTCATGGCGCGCCTCCGGGTGCGTTTGATATGGCACCAGTATATCAACGCCCCGGGGTCTGCGGTTACGCTCCGGTCGGGGCCCGGCCTTCCTGCGGCGAGGCGGCGAGCAGCACCTTGTCGACGCGGTTGCGGTCCATGTCCATCACCTCGAAGCGCAGGCCGTCGAAGTCGAAACGGTCGCCGACGCGGGGCACGCGGCCGAGGCGCGCCATCACCAGCCCGCCGAGGGTCTGGTAACTCCCCGCTTCCTCCGGCGGCGTTTCGATGTCGCGCCCGAGCGCCTCGTGCAGCCGCGCGAGCGACACGCCTCCGTCGACCAGCAGCGAGCCGTCGGCGCGCCGCACGACGTCGGGCTCGCCGGCCTCCTCGCTCTCCGGCACCGCGCCGACGATCGCTTCGAGCACGTCGGTCATCGTCACGAGCCCCTGGACCTCGCCGTACTCGTCTAGCACGAGCGCGAGGTGCGCCTTGTGCTGCTTGAGGAGCTCGAGCAGCCGGATCAGGTTCACCGACTCGGGCACGTACAGCGGGGCGCGCAGGTGCGCCCGGATGTCGAGCGGCCTGCCGTCGAGCGCATCCTCGGCGAGGTCGAGCACGTCGAGCATCCCGAGCACCTCTGCGAAGTCGCCGCGGACGACCGGCACCCGGGTGTAACCCTCGCGGCGGATGATCTCGAGGTTGCGCGCGAGCGGCGCGTCGCTGTCGAGGTACACCATGTCGATGCGCGGGGTCATGATCGCGCCGACGCGCTGGGTGTCCAGGTGCAGGATGCGCGAGACGTACTGGTGCTCGGCGCGCTCGAACACGCCCGCCTCGGCGCCGGCGCGCATCAGCCCTTCGATCTCGGCCTCGGTGACCGTTTCGCGCACCTTCTCGCGCACGCCGAGCAGGCGCAGGATCCCTTCCGACGTGAGCGTGAGCAGCCGCACGAACGGATGCATCAGCCGCGACAGCAGGTGCATCGGCAGCGCGATGCGCGTCGCGATCGCCTCCGGGGCATGCAGGGCGAGCCGCTTCGGCACCAGCTCGCCGAGGATCAGCGATCCGAACGTGATGGCGACCACGACGATCGCCAGCGCCGCCTGCGTCGCGTAAGGGCCGATGAGCGGCAGGTCGGCGAGCGTCGGCGCGAGCCGCGCCACGAGCGTCGCCTCGCCGAACGCGCCGCTTAAGATTCCGATGAGGGTGATGCCGACCTGGATGGTCGAGAGGAACCGTCCCGGGTTCTCCACGAGCGCCAGCGCCGCCGCCCCGCCCGGGTGGCCCTCGTCGGCGAGGTGCCGGAGCCGGACGCGGCGACTGGACACGACGGCGAGCTCGGACATCGCGAAGACGCCGTTGGCGAGGAAGAGCGCGAGCAGGACGAGGATTTCCATGAGTGCGCGCAGACGCCTGGTCGCGCCCGGGGACAGGAGGGAGCCCCAGCGTAGCAGAGGCGGGGCTGCGGCCCGCGCGCTCCGCAGGGAGGCGCGCGCCCCGCCGCGGGCGCGCGGCGCGGCGCTAGAACAGGCCGTCCCGCTCCATCGCCCGGACGATCACGTCGACGAACTGCGCCATCGCCGGCTTGAGGTCGCCCTGGTCGGCGTTCGCGGTCTGCGTGCGGGCCGTCCAGACGGCGCGCCGGGTCTTGAGGTCGTAGAGAACGGTCTCCACCAGCACGGTGGTGAGCGTGTAGTCGCTCGGCCGCACGTACATCGTCGGCGCGAAGGTCGCCGCGACCGCGTTGGAGAGTCCGATCGTCTCCTCGACCGGGGTGCCGGCCGGCCCGGTCAGCATGCCGGGGATCGTCCCCGTCTTCTGGTCCACGCCGATCACCCGGCCGAGGAGGACCGCGTCGGCGCCGGAGGACTCGACCGCGCGCATGAACCGCGCCTGCTCGGACGGGCTCCGGTGGGTGAAGAACTTCTCCGAGGCCGCGGCATTCATTCCGCGGGCGCGCATCGCCGCGGCGACGTCCTCCTGGAAGTACTGCTGCGCGAACTCGTCGCTCGCCACCGACAGGACGAGGACCTTCTTGAACTTCGCGTGGCGGTACTGCGGGTCGATCCAGCTCGCGTCGAGCGAGGTGCGCGCGGTCATGCAGCCGGCGAGGAGGAGGGCGGCGAGGGCGGCGAGCGCCGCGCGGAAGAGGCAATAGGGGGTCATGGAGTAGGATGTCCGGAACCGGGAGCGCGGCACTGTACCGGCCCGCCGCCGGACCGGCAACCAATCGCGCCCCTTGCAGTCCAAACATCCGTCCCCACATGGCACCCCATATGCCGCTGCCTCCCTCGTCCGCCCGGCGGCCGCCGCGCACCTTCGAGCTGCGCGACGCCGAGTGGATCGAAGACGCCGCGACGCGTCGCACCCGGGCGTCGTTCTGGCTCCTCGTGCCGGTGGTGCTCGCCGCGGCGACCGGCATCGTGCTCGTGTCGTTCGCGGCGTTCGCCGCGCTGGCAACGCGCGGCCTCGGGCGGCTGCGGGCGCGGATCCTGCGCGGTTTCGGCCGCTAGCGCGACCCGGACGAACTAGAGCCCGCGCCGCGACCCCGCCGCCTCCGCCCCGCGCCAGCACCGGTGTAGTGCGATCCAGCTCGCGACCGCGAGCGCACCGAGCAGCGCCCACGCCCAGAACGGCATCGACAGCATCCGGTCGCCGAGGATCGAGAGCAGGATGGTGAGCGGGAGGATCCCGAGGCCCGTCGCCCAGAGGAACGTCCACCACGAGATGCCGCTCAACGCGGCGACATAGTTGATCAGGTTGAAGGCGATCACCGGTACGAGGCGCGCGGTCAGCAGCACCGCGCCGCCCCGTTCGCGCGACCACTCGTCGAGCCGCGCGAGCTGCTGCGCCGGGACCATGCGCGCGACGAACGGCCGCCCGAGCCAGCGCACCAGGGCGAATGCCACCGCCGCCCCCAGCATCGCGCCCACCCATGTGATCACCGCGCCCCAGAACGCGCCGTAAACGATCCCGTTCGCGCACGCGACGATCTCGGCGGGGAACGGCAGGAACGAGTGCGCGACCATCAGGGCGATCGAGGCGGCGACGCCCCACATGCCCCAGCCGCGGATCTCGCGCACCGCGGCCTCCACCGACATGTCGAAGTCGGTGGCGAAGAGGCCCCCTACGACGACGACGGCTGCAAGCACCGCCAGGGCGGCCGCCGCCTTGCCGCCGGCTCCGATCGTGCGTGCCACCTACCAGCGCTCGCCGGTTAGTTTCAGGATCCGGCCCAACTTCGTCTCGGCGACGTAGAGGTCGCCGGCCGCGTCGAACACCGGGTCGCGCGGTTCCTTCAGTCCCTCGAGCAGCACCGCGGTGGCGCCGTCCGGCGCGATGCGCGAAACCCTGCCGGGCCGCGGCTGCGCGACGTGGAGGTTCCCGGAAGGCGCGAGCACCAGCCCGACCGGGAACTCCACGCTCGCCAGCATCTGCGCCCGCCCGTCCGCGGCAACCCGAATGACCTTGTCCCCGTACACGTCGTTGACGAAGGTGACCCCGGACTTGGCGAACGCGAGGCCGTGCGGCCCTTTCAGCCCGGACGCAAAGACGCGCCGCTCGGCCGGCGATTTGAATGCCAGGACGCGTCCGGTCCACAGTTCGCACACGAGCAGCTCGCCGGCGGGGTTGAACGCGAGTTCCACCGGGCTCGACACGCTTTCGATGTAGGTGGAGACCGTCCCGGCCGGCGACACGAGCGCGACGCGATTGCGACCGGTCTCCGCGACGTAGAGGTTGCCGCGCGCATCGACGTCGACGTCGTGCGGGCCGCGCAGGCCCGTGGCGATGCGGGTGATGCGGCCGTCACGCGAGACCTTCGCAATGGCGCCGCCGGCCTGCTCGGCGACCACGAGCTCGCCCGAGGGCAGGAAAAGCAGCCCCCGCGGCTCGTCGAGGCCTTGCGCGTACACGCTGTACGAGACGGTGGATGCCCCGCTGCGCGCAACGCCCGTGACGAAGAGAACGAGGAGCCCCGCAAGCAGGGCGAGCGTGCAAGTTGCTGAGCGCTGCATCGAGAGCCCTCCCCTCGTGGCCCGATTCCGACGGCGTCGCGTGGCCATGTTACGCCGCGCGTGACCGGCCGGGGCGGCGGCGGTGCCCGGCCGCGCCGTCCCGCATCGCGGGACGCGCTGCCGAATCACGCCCAAGTCCCTGAGCGCAGTACACTTGTCGGCCCTGTCGCGCGCTCGGGGGGCGCACGCATGACCGATCTTTCCGTCAGCCAGCAGCTCACGCCCTACAAGGCGAAGCACAAGATCCGCTTTGTCACCGCCGCGAGCCTGTTCGACGGGCACGACGCGTCGATCAACATCATGCGGCGGATCCTCCAGGCCTCCGGCTGCGAGGTGATCCACCTCGGGCACAACCGCTCGGTCGAGGAGGTCGTGACCGCGGCGCTCCAGGAGGACGTGCAGGGCATCGCGGTGTCGTCCTACCAGGGCGGGCACGTCGAGTATTTCAAGTACATGCTCGACCTGCTGCGTGAGCGGGGCGGCGAGAACATCAAGGTCTTCGGCGGCGGCGGCGGGGTGATCGTGCCGGCCGAGACGAAGGAACTGCACGACTACGGCGTCGCGCGCATCTACTCGCCCGAGGACGGGGCGAAGATGGGCCTGCAGGGCATGATCAACGACATGATCCGGCGCTGCGACGAGGATCTGTCGAAGTTCGCGCCGAAGGACCTGAAGGCCGTCAAGGCGGGCGACCGCCGCGCGCTCGCGCGGCTCATCACCGCCCTCGAGCTCGGCACGTGCGACGCGAAGCTGCGCGACGCGATGGTGCGGGAGGCCGACCCGCTCAAGGTCCCGGCGCTCGGCATCACCGGCACCGGCGGTGCGGGCAAGAGCTCGCTCACCGACGAGCTCGTCCGGCGCCTGCGCCTCGACCAGGACGACCGGCTCGAGATCGCGGTCCTCTCGGTCGACCCGTCGCGGCGCAAGACGGGCGGCGCGCTGCTCGGCGACCGCATCCGCATGAACGCGATCAACACGCCGAAGGTGTTCATGCGCTCGCTCGCCACACGCGAGGCGGGCACGGAGGTCTCCGCCGCGCTCGGCGACGCGATTGCGGCGTGCACGGTGGCGGGCTTCGACCTCGTCCTCGTCGAGACCTCGGGAATCGGGCAGGGCGACGCCGCGATCGTGCCGCTCGTCGACGTGTCGCTCTACGTCATGACCCCGGAGTTCGGCGCCGCGAGCCAGCTCGAGAAGATCGACATGCTCGACTTCGCCGACTTCGTGGCGATCAACAAGTTCGACCGCAAGGGCGCGCACGACGCGCTGCGCGACGTGCGCAAGCAGTACCAGCGCAACAAGCAGCTCTTCTCGAAGTCACCGGACGAGATGCCGGTGTTCGGGACGATGGCGAGCCGATTCAACGACGACGGCGTGACCGCGCTCTACCAGGGGCTCGCGCCGCGCCTCGCCGAGCACGGCCTCAAGCTCGGGAAAGGCCGGCTGCCCGCCGTCGCGACGAAGCAGTCGACCAACCAGGCGGTCGTGGTCCCGCCGCAGCGCAGCCGCTACCTCGCCGAGATTGCCGAGGCGGTGCGCGCGTATCACATGCACGCCGGCGAGCAGTCGCGGCTCGCGCGCGAGGTCCAGCAGCTCCGCGAGACGGTGCGCATGCTCGAGGCCGACAGCACCGAGAAGCACGGGGCGCGCGACACGGTCGAGCGCCTGGCCGCGGCGCGCGAGGCGTGCCTCGACGCGCGCGCAAGGAAGCTCCTCGACATGTGGCCCGCGCTGCGCAAGGCCTACTCGGGCGACGAGTACGTGGTGAAGATCCGCGGGCGAGAGGTGCGCACCAAGCTCACCTACACGTCGCTCTCGGGCACGCCGATCCGCAAGGTGGTGCTGCCGCGCTACGAGGACCACGGCGAGCAGCTCAGGTGGTTGATGCTCGAGAACGTGCCGGGCTCGTTCCCCTTCACCGCGGGGGTGTTCGCCTTCAAGCGCGAGAACGAGGACCCGACGCGCATGTTCGCCGGCGAGGGCGACCCGTTCCGCACCAACAAGCGCTTCCACCTGCTCTCGAAGGACATGCCGGCCAAGCGCCTGTCGACCGCGTTCGACTCGGTGACGCTCTACGGCTTCGAGCCGGATCTCCGCCCCGACATCTACGGCAAGGTCGGCAACTCGGGCGTGTCGATCGCGACGCTGGACGACATGAAGGTGCTGTACTCGGGCTTCGACCTGTGCAGCCCCAACACCTCGGTGTCGATGACGATCAACGGGCCGGCGCCGACGATCCTCGCGATGTTCCTCAACACCGCGATCGACCAGCAGCTCGACAAGTTCCGCAAGGACAACGGCCGCGAGCCGACCGAGGACGAGATCGACAAGATCCGCGAGTGGACGCTGGAGAGCGTGCGCGGCACCGTGCAGGCCGACATCCTCAAGGAGGACCAGGGCCAGAACACCTGCATCTTCTCCACCGAGTTCAGCCTCAAGGTGATGGGCGACATACAGGAGTTCTTCGTCCACAACCGGGTGAAGAACTTCTACTCGGTGTCGATCTCGGGCTATCACATCGCCGAGGCGGGCGCGAACCCGATCTCGCAGCTCGCGTTCACGCTCTCGAACGGCTTCACCTTCGTCGAAGCGTACCTCGCGCGCGGCATGCACATCGACGACTTCGCGCCGAACCTCTCGTTCTTCTTCAGCTACGGGATGGACCCGGAGTACACGGTGATCGGCCGCGTCGCCCGGCGCATCTGGGCGGTGGCGATGAAGAACCGGTACGGCGCGAACGAGCGCAGCCAGAAGCTCAAGTTCCACTCGCAGACCAGCGGCCGCTCTCTTCACGCGCAGGAGATCGCGTTCAACGACATCCGCACCACGCTGCAGGCGCTGATCTCGACCTACGACAACACCAACTCGCTGCACACCAACGCCTACGACGAGGCGATCACCACGCCCACCGAGGAGTCGGTGCGCCGCGCGATGGCGATCCAGCTGATCATCAACCGCGAGTGGGGCCTCGCCAAGAACGAGAACCCCAACCAGGGCAGCTTCGTCGTCGAGGAGCTGACCGAACTCGTCGAGGAGGCGGTGCTCAAGGAGTTCGAGCGGATCAGCGAGCGCGGCGGGGTGCTCGGGGCGATGGAGACGGGCTACCAGCGCAGCAAGATCCAGGAAGAGTCGATGGTCTACGAGCACAAGAAGCACGACGGCTCGTACCCGATCATCGGCGTCAACACCTTCCGCAACCCGCACGGCGACCCGGTGCCGACCGAGATCGCACTGATCCGGTCGACCGAAGAAGAGAAGCAGAGCCAGCTGAAGCGGCTACGCGAGTTCCACGAGCGCCACAAGGCCGAGAGCGGGCCGATGCTGAAGCGGCTTCAGCAGGCGGTGATCGAGAACCGGAACGTCTTCGAGGTGCTGGTGGACGCGGTGCGCGTCTGCTCGCTCGGGCAGATCACGCACGCGCTGTTCGAGGTCGGGGGGCAGTACCGGCGAAGCATGTGAAATCGGCGGCGCAGGCCGGGCATACGTCGGTTCCAGGGTCGGCATGAACCCGCAACGTAGAGGTGCGCTGCAGCACGGTAGTGAAATTCGCCCGTCCCCGGCATAAACTCCGTCGCCCGGCTGTTCGCGGTCGACGGTCCGCGCCCGACGCGAGCCGGGCAGCACACTCGAACAATCCACCAGAGGAGCAGTCGATGCAGCGCTCGATCAAGCGGATGTGCGTGATGACGGTTGCGGGAACGGCGGCGCTGGCAGGCTGCGCAAGCGCCCCGACCGGCCCCAATCCCAAGGAAATGACGTTTTTCGTCACCAGCGTCAATCCCGGCAAGGGCGCCAACTTCGGCGGCGTCGACGGCGCGGACCGGCACTGCGCCGCCCTCGCCCGGGCCGCCGGCGCGCCGGCGGACCGCGTCTGGCGCGCCTATCTCAGCACCCAGGCGAACGCCACCGCCGGACCGCAGCTCGGCAGCAAGGAGTTCGTCAACGCGCGCGACCGCATCGGCACCGGCCCCTGGCAGAACGCCCGCGGCGTGGTGGTCGCGAAGAGCGTGGAAGACCTGCACTCGCCGGGCAGCAGGCTCAACAAGGAGACCGCGCTCGACGAGAAGGGCAACATCGTCAATGGCCGCACCGAGAAACCCAACAAGCACGACATCCTCACCGGGTCGCGTCCGGACGGCACCGCGTTCCCGCCGTCGCCATTTTTCCCGGACATGACCTGCGGCAACTGGACCAAAGACGGCACGGACGGCGCGGCGATGACGGGCCACCACGATATCGCCGGCCCGATTCCGAGCGGCTGGGGCATTTCGTGGAATTCCGCGCATCCCTCGCGCGGCTGCGGCCTCGACCAGCTGCGGCCGACCGGGGGCGACGGTCTGCTCTACTGCTTCGCGGTCAAGTAGCCCTGCACGGCAGCACCCGGGCGGGGGCGTGGCCCCTGCCCGGCATCGGCACGGCGGGCGACCGACGCGGTTCTCCGCACCATCGAGTCCAAATGAAGGGTGCTCGCCGACGGGCTTGAGCTGATCGCGGGCAAGAAGCTCGTCGCGCCGATTGAGCGGCGGGATTATTGAGCTGCGGCAAGTCCGGCTCGTTGTCGTCCGGGTAACCTCCACTGCATGGCGCCCGGTCTCCCCGCATCTCTCGCGCTCGCCCTCGCCCTCCTCGCCGGCTGCGCGACTCCGGCGGGCGAGCCGCAGCCGTTCAGCGTAGTCGTCATTTCCATCGACACCGCGCAGGTGGTCGGCCGCGCGGCGGACGCGTCTCAGCGTGCAAGAGTCGAAGTGACCGACATCCGCAAGACGGCGGCCATGGAGCGCACGGCCCTCGGCGCCTCGCTGGGCCGAGTCGAGCTGAAGCCCCCGGCGCCCGAGCTCGTGCGCGCGGTCGTCCAGGCAAAGGCGGACGAGGTCGTCGCGCGTCTGGGCCTCGCCGACCCCCCGCTCGTCTTGTGCGGCATCCGCGTCTTCGACATCACGACGCCCTCGACCCCGATCTACTGGGACCTGGACGCGAAGATCGAGCTTGTCCTGCGCGTGCGCGGGCAGGACCGCACGGCGAGCGCCGTCGCGACCGACCGGACTTACGTCTGGCCGACCGAAGCGCTGATCTCGAACGTCACCACCGAGGCGCTGAAAAAGCTCGCAGCGGAGACCGAGCGCGCCCTGATTGCGCTGCTCGCGGCGCGCTAGTCGCGCGGGCCGGCCGGTTGCGCCGGCGTGGCGGCCCGTTCGCTGGCCGAAGCCCGGATGGCGCCGGCGAGGCGCATGCCGAGCTCATGGCACGCTTCCGCCTGTGTGCGCGCCAGGAGCGGTATGGGCAGCACGAACGCCGGCATGATGGAGGCGCCTTCCGTCGTTGCGGCCTCGCGGCGGACGACGGCGCTTCCGTCCAGCGACCACAGCGCGGCATCGAGCACTGTGCGCTCGCCGCGCCACATGAACCCGAGGCAGCCGCCGCCTCCCATTCCCGCACCGCAAAGGATGCTCCCTGCCCACTCGTCCTTCCGGGTGCCGCCCGCGAAGGCGACGAGATAGCGCAGTCCGCGCGCGGCCAGCCGCGCGCGAACGTCGTCGCGCGCGAGCATCGCCGCGAACGCCGCTTCGTCCCGCGGCTGGGTCGCCGGCTCGAGCAGGGGAAACAGGGCGTCTCGGATGGTCCGCTGCGGCACGACCGACACCTCGGGCGCGGCGTCGCGGATCGTCGTGGTGAGGCACTTCTCGGTCTCGCTCGCGAGGGCGCGGAGGCTGTCGGACGGGTCGAGCGGCCAGCCGACGATGCCGACGAGAACCTGGGCGTTCGCGTGCTCCGCGCAGGCGAGTCCCGTCGCCAGGCAGAGAACGAACGCTGCGAGCCAGCGCGAGAGCGGATTCATTGCTTCGGGCCGTTCGAGCGAAGCGCCGCCGCCCACGCCCGCATGGCGGTGTCGCCCTCCGCCGCGACGAGAAACAGCGCGACCGCCTCGCGCATGGCGATCTCCACCTGCGGAACGATGCACTCGCGCAGGTCGAGGCACTCCCCGACGGCGCGCTGATGGCTGCTGCGCCCGCTCGTCAACCAGCACCGGATCTCCTTTCCGTCCGGCGCGTACAGGCACACACGGTACGTGATGCTGACCGCATCGGGTCGGTTCCGGTCGTCGCCGAGAAGGAGTTCCGCGTCCACCCGCTCCAGCTCGATCACGCCGTCTGCGCCGGACGGCTCGTAGCGCCACGGCGGCCATTCGGGCAGGGTCACGGTCTCGACGAACATGGCCGCGAAGGCTTTCTCGAAGCGGGCAACGCTCGCCGGGCCGACGTCGATGCGCATAAGCGGGTTGGTCACGTATGCCAGCCGGGCGGCCGAGGCATACGCGGTGCCGACGCGCGCATCAATCCGGTTGAAGAGCGGTGCGTCCTCGGCGGGCGGCTGGATCGGCACGTTTCCGCACGCGGCCACCGTCACGGCAGCGAGCGCGATCGCGAGCAGCCGAATCAACGAGTTCCTGCTCATGGCTGCAACATAGGAGCGAACGTGGCGCGGCGGCTTAAGCTGGATCAAGTGAGCTCCCATCCAGGCACGGTTCGCCGCCCAAAAAAACGCGGCCAGCGTCGTGCTGGACCTCGCGCGGCCGGGTAGCCTCGCGCCATGGACTCGATGATCGCCGCCGCCGCGCGCGCCCTCGCCGCCGGCGACGTGGTCGGCGCCCTGAAGCGCGTCGGCGTGCGCGACGACCCGCCAGCCCTGGCGCTGCGCGGCATCGCCATGGCCCAGGTCGGCGAGTACCCGCGCGCCCGCGAGCTGCTGCGGCGTGCCGCCCGCGGCTTCGGCGCGCACGAGGAGATGGCGCGCGCCCGCTGCGTGGTCGCCGAGGCCGAGGTGGCGCTCGCCATGCGCGACCTCGGCGGTTCGCCGCGAACGCTGGCGGTGGCGTCGGACACGCTCGCGGCGCGCGCCGATCGCGCCAACGCGCTGCAGGCGCGACTGATCGCGGCGCGTCGGCTCCTCCTGCTCGGCCGCCTCGACGAAGCAACGGCCGCGCTCGCGCGCCTCGACGCGATCGGCCTGCCGCCGGCGCTCGCGGCGGTGGCCGAGCTGACCACGGCCGAGCTGGCGCTGCGGTCGTTGCGGATCGACGACGCGCGCGCGGCACTCGCCCGCGCAAACGACGCGGCCGAGCGCGCTCGCGTGCCGGCGCTCCTCGCCGAGGTCGCGGACGCGCGAACCGTGCTCGACCGTCCCGCCGCCCGGCGCCTCTTCCCCGGCGGCGAGCGCGCACTGCGTCTCGACGAGGTCGCTGCGCTCCGGGCCTCGGACGCGCTCGTCGTCGACGCGTGCCGCCGGGGCCTACGCGCCGGTCGCGTGTGGTTGCCGCTCGCGCGCCGTCCGATCCTGTTCGCGTTGGCGTGCGCCCTCGCCGAAGCGTGGCCCGGCGACGTCCATCGGCAGGCCTTGATCGCGCGCGCCTTCCGCGTCCGCCGTCCGAACGAATCGCATCGAGCGCGGCTGCGCGTCGAGATCGGCCGCCTGCGCGCGCTCGTCGCGCGCCTGGCGAGCGTCGACGCCACCGCGCAAGGCTTCGCCCTCAGGCCGCGCGGAGCGCGCGAAGTCGTGGTGCTGGTGCCCCCGATCGACGGCGATCAGGCGTCGCTGCTCGCGCTGCTCGCCGACGGTGCGGCCTGGTCGACCTCGGCTCTTGCGCTCGCGCTCGGCACCAGCCAGCGCACCGTCCAGCGCGCCCTCGTCGCGCTCGAGGTCGCCGGCCGCGTCCGCTCGATCGGTCGCGCGCGGGCGCGTCGCTGGCTCTCGCCGCCCCTCGCGGGAATCGCGACGGTCCTGCTGCTACCCGCTGCGCTTCCGATCGACTAGGGCGCGCCCGCAGCAATGCCGCTAGGCCGCCTTGGCCAGGTTCGCAGGCGTGTTGAGCGAGTGGGCGAGCGCGCGCAGGAGCGCGGCACCGTCGCCGCGCCAGGCGCTGCCGTGCATGCACGCGAGGACCTGGGGCTGCTCGCGGGCGAGGCGCTCGAGGGTGGCGGCGGTCTGCGGCGTGTGCGCGTAATAGTCCATCGCCTTGCGGAAGGCCTCGCTCGGGCCGAGGATGTCGCCCTCGGTGATTGCCACGGCGCCCGAGCCGCTCTGGGTGAAGAGGTCGCCGCAGAGCAAGGTGCGGGTCTCGAGGTCCATCATGAACCCGTTTTCCCACGCGTGCGGCACGTGCGGCGCGTCGAGCCACTTAAACGCGTGGTGGCCGGTGCGCAGGACCTCGCCGTCGGCAAGCGCCCGCGCCGGACGCGAGGCGAAGTCGTCGACGGACACCATCGCCGCCACCTGGCTGGAGACCGGAACCGCGGCGCTCGCCGCGGCGAGGAAGTCGTTCAGCGACCCGCACTCGTCGGCCTCGAAGTGCGAGAACGCCACGTAGCGCAGCCGCTCGAGCGGCAGCACCTTGCCGATCGCCTCGGCGACGAGCGGGAACATCCGGCGCGGGCCGGTGTGGAAGAGGAGCGGCTCGTCGTCCGCCACGAAGTACTGGTTGAAGTTGAAGTCGGGGCCTCCGGGGATCTGGACCGGCGTGTTGATCCGGTAGATGCCGGAGGCGATCTCGTGGAGGTTGGTGCCGCTCGAGGCGTTGGTGATCATGACTGTCTCCTGGTTGCGACCCGGGGCGGGTCATGCCGGGGATGTGTAACGAGGCGCCGGGGCGTTACACATCCTCGGAAAGGACCGCTATGCTCGGCCAGTGCCCCATGACTCCGGTCTCCCCGCGCTCGACGACGGCGCGCTCGCCCGCCGCATCGCCGCGGCCGGCGCCGCGCCCGATTCGGCGGCCGAAGCCGAGCTCTACCGCCGGCTCGCCCCGCGCGTGCGGCTCTACGGCCTGCGCCACCTGCGCGACCGGCAGGCGGCAGCGGACCTCGTGCAGCAGGTGCTCCTCATGACGCTCGAGCGCCTTCGCGCCGGGGCGGTGCGCGAGCCGGAGCGGATCGCCTCGTTCGTGCTCGGCGCCTGCCGTATGACGGTGCTCGATATGCGGCGGGGGACGCGGCGCCGCGAGGCGCTGCTCGAAACGTGGGGCGGCGCGGAAGAGGCCTTCGACGCACCGGAGCCGCTGGCGTTCCACCCCGACCGCCTCGCCGGCTGCCTGGACGCGCTCTCCGAGCGCGAGCGCTCGGTGGTGGTGCTCAGCTTCTTCGCCGACAAGCAGGCGGACGAGGTGGGCGAGGAGCTGGCCATCAGCGGCGGCAACGTGCGCGTGATCCGCCACCGCGCGCTCGCGCGCTTGCGCGCGTGCATGGGTGCGGGGGAGGACGGCCAGTGACGTGCAGGGACCCGATCGCCTTCGAGACGCTCGTCGCCTACTGGCTGGGCGAGGTGCCGGAGAACGTGGAAGCGACGCTCGAGGAGCATCTCCTCGCCTGCGCGCACTGCTCGCGGCGGCTCGAGCAGCTCGTCGCCCTCGCCGTGGGCGTGCGCGCGGCGGTGGAGCGCGGAAGGGTGAGCATGGTGGTCTCCGGGCGTTTCGTCGCGGCGATGAAGCGGGCCGGCTTGCGCCTGCGCGAGTACCAGCTCGACCCCGGCGGCAGCGTGTACTGCACCATCCGCGCGGAGGACGACGCGGTCGTCTCGCGCCTCCGCGCGCCGCTTGCCGGCGTAAGGCGGCTCGACGTCGTGCGCCTGCGCGACGGCGGCGAGCCGGAGGAGCGCCTCATCGACGTGCCGTTCGACGTGGAGGCGGGCGAGGTGTTCGTGATCCCGTCGGCAGCGTGGCTCAAGACGATGCCGGCGTTCACGATGCGGATGCGGCTGATCGACGCGAGCGGGCAGGGCGAGGCGCCTCTCGGCGAGTACACCTTCAATCACTCGCCTTCGTAGCGGCCCGCGCCGCGCGCGGGATTCGCGACGATCTTGTTACTCCCCGCCGTGGGCCCGCTCGCGTAGATTGGCCTCGCCGCGCCCGATTCGAGGCGCATAGCCAGGAGCACGCGATGACCACCAGCACACGCAACGACAGACCCCGGACTGCGGACCGCGCCGCCGAGATCGTGCGCGAGTACGGCCCCTTCGCCGGCGTCAATCAGATCCACGGCGTCACGCACGACGGACAGCGCGTCTGGGCCGCGACGGACCACGGGCTCGTCGCCTTCGATCCCGCGAGCGGCGAGATCGGGCGCACGCTCGACCGCCCCAGCGACGCCGGCACTGCCTTCGACGGCAGGTACCTCTACCAGATCGCCGAGGCGCGCATCGACAAGATCGATCCCGCTACCGGCGACGTGGTGGCGTCCATTCCGGCGCCGGGCCAGGGGCGCGACTCGGGCCTCGCCTGGGCCGAGGGCAGCCTGTGGGTCGGGCAGTATCGGGATCGCAGGATCTACCAGATCGACCCCGCCACCGGCGCCGTCAAGCGCACGATCGAATCCAATCGCTTCGTCACCGGCGTGACCTGGGTCGACGGCGAGCTGTGGCACGGGACCTGGGAAGGCGACGAGAGCGACATCCGCAGGATCGATCCGGGGAGCGGCGCCGTGCTCGAGCGACTGGAGATGCCGCGCGGCGCCGGTGTCAGCGGGCTGGAGTCCGACGGCCGGGATCTCTTCTATGCCGGTGGCGGACCGAGCGGCAAGGTCCGCGCCGTGCGCCGTCCGCGTCGATCCGCTTCCTGAGCACACTCGGCTGAGCGGACGATGGTGCTCGCTTGCCGCCTGGGGTAGCCTTTCCCCGATCCCGGGAGAGGGGCAGAACCATGGACGTGCGAGAGGCCCGCGCGTGGGCGCATACGCAGGCCGACCAGGCGTGCGACATCGTCATGGAGGGCGGCGCAGCGAGCGGGATCGTCTACCCGCGCGCGATCTGCGAGCTCGCCCGCGGCTACCGGTTCCAGCGGATCGGCGGGACGTCCGCCGGAGCGGTGGCCGCCGCCGCCGCGGCCGCCGCGGAGTACGGTCGGCGCATGGCCGAGAAGGACCCGAACGAAGGCAACTCGAGGGCCTTCGACCAGCTCGGCGCGGTTCCGGACTGGTTCGCGGAGCGCGTCGGCGGGCACACCCGCCTGCGCCGGCTGTTCGAGCCGGAGACGGAGATGCGGCCGGCGTACGAGCTGTTCATGGCGCTGGTCTCCGGACCCAGCATGCTGCGGTCGATCGTGCCGGCCGTGCTCGCCGCGGCGCGGTTCTTTCCGGTGAGCTTCTTCGGCGGCGCGGCGATCGGCCTGCTGCTCGCCGCGCTCGCGGTGAACGGCGCGCTCCAGGTCGGCGGCGGCGCAGGCGCGCTGCTCGTGGTCGCGGCCCTCGTCGCGGGCGTCCTCGCCACCGCGGTGCTCGCGGTGCTGGGCGTGCTCGCCAGCCTCGCCGTGGACGTCGTGTGCCGGCTGCCGCGCCATCATTTCGGCGTGGCGCGCGGTTACTCGAAGGACCCGGACAAGGACCGCTCGCCGCGCGTGACGGCCTGGATGCACCAGCTCGTCCAGACGCTCGCCGGGAGGAAACCGGGCGACGATCCGCTCACCTTCGGCGACCTGGACGGCTGTCCCGACCCGGTCGTCGGCAACGGCGACGGGATCTTGCTGCGGCTGATGACCACCTGCCTCACGCAGGGCCGGCCGTATCGGCTGCCGTTCGCCGACGACGAGGTGTTCTATTTCGACGCCGAGGAGCTGGCGCTCTTCTTCCCGCCAGAGATCGTCGAATGGATGGTGCGAAAGTCCAACCCGAAGGCGCGCCCGGCCGAGGGGTATCGCGCGCTGCCGCTCGGGCGCGACTTCCCGATCGTCGTCGCGGCGCGCATGAGCATGGCCTATCCGCTGTTCTTCAGCGCGATTCCGCTCTACGCATTCGATCGGACGCGGCACCCCGACCAGCCCGACCGCGACCGTGCGCTCGCGGGCCTGCACCCCGAACGGTGCTGGTTCGCCGACGGCGGCATCTGCAGCAATCTCCCGGTGCACTTCTTCGACCTGGCGCTGCCCCGTTGGCCGACCTTCGCGCTGGATCTGCGCGGCTACCACCGCGACCTCAAGCCGAAAAGGAACGAGAGCGAGGAGCAGAAGGTCTGGATCGACTACGACTTCCGCGACACCGCCGGCGAGAGCGTCATCACCGAGTGGTGGAAGCCGCTGCCGCACGAGCCGCGCAAGGTCGGCGAGGCCCTCGGGTTCCGGCCGTCGTTCGAGCGCACCGGGAGCTTCCTCGGCGCGGTGCTCGACACGACGATGAACTGGAACGACAACGCCCAGCTGCGCCCGATCGGCTCGCGCGACCGCGTCGCGCACGTCAGCCTCGACGAGAGCGAGGGCAGCTTCAACCTCTGCATGGATCCCGGGCAGATCCGCACGCTCGCCGAGCGCGGCCGGTTCGGCGGCACGAAGCTGCGCGATCGCTTCGCGCGCGACGCGGGATGGCGCGAGAACCGCAGCGCCCGCCTGTTCTCGTTCCTCGCGGTGACCGGCGAGTACCTGCAGTGGGTGAGCCGCGCCTGCAGCTTCCGGGGCGTGGACGGCAGGCGCTACTACGTCGACGAGCTCCGCGACGCCGAGTTCCATCCCTCGGGCTGCGCCCCGCTCACGGCGCCGCAATCGACGAGTGCGGAAGAGCTCCTGCAACGCGTGCTCGATGCGGCGGCCGACGTGCCGCCCTACGGTGCGCCGGACTCGCTCGTGTCGATCGTGCCGCCGCCGCGTCAGACGATCCGCTTCCTTCCGGAAGGCGAGCCGATTTCCGCCGGCAGGTCCGGCGAAGCGCCGGCGCAGTACGCCGCTGCGGCGTCGCAGAGCGGCCTGCGCGCGTCCTAGCTCGAGCGGCGTCGGGGGATGCGCCGAGTGGCGGCGAGCGCCGCCTCCCAGGGCGAGCGGGCGGGGAACTTGCGAGGACCTACTGTTGGCTAGTCGTAGTGCACCGCGAGCCAGACGGTCGGCTCGCCCGCGTGGGTCCACTCGACCCGGTGCCGGCGGTGCGCGGCGATGTCCACGAAGTCGCCGGCGCGAAGCGTCCGCGCCGTGCGCTCGTCCTCGAAGCGCAGCCGCGCTTCGCCTGCGAGCACCGCGACCCACTCGCCGTGCGACTGTTCGTACCAGAACCCCGGCGGGCTCGCCTGCCCGGTCGAGACGATCCGCTCGATCCGGACGCCAGGGCGCTTGAGGAGATCGACGAGCGTTTCCTGCCCGGTGCGGTCGTGCAGTTCCGCGAACAGGTTGCGGATCATGATTGCCTCCTTGTGCCCGGAACCCGGGTAGCCATGCTCAGCGTAGCATCCAGCTCCGACATGGCGACCGCGCCCCACCCGGACCAGCTTGCCGCGAACGCGCTCCTCGGATCGCTCGCGCCAGCCGACCTGCGGGAGGAGGCGCGACGTTTCGCCGTCCGAAGCTACCCCAGAGGCGCCATCGTCGCCTCCGAAGGCGACCGCTTCGAGTGGTTCAACATCGTCCTCTCCGGGCGGGTGAAGTTTTTCTGGCGCGACGACGCCGGCCGGCAGGTGGACGTCGCCGTCATCGGCCCGGGCGAGGATTTCGCCGCACAGACCTTCGGCGGCGAGCCGCTCCTCACGTCGATCATCGCGCTCGAGGATCTCCGGCTCGCCTCGATCCCCATGCCGGAGTTCGAGCAGCTGCTGCTGCGTCACTCGCCGCTCGCGGTGGCCTACCTGAAGCGCGTGGTTTATCTCTTCCGCAACACGATGACGGGGAGGCGCGCCTTCTCGATGGACGACGTCTACGGCCGCGTGACCCAGCTCCTGCTCGCGAGCGCGCAGGAGGCCGGCGGCGTGCGCGTGCTTGCCGAGCGCATGACGCACGCGGAGATCGGCCAGCGCGTCGGCGCCACGCGCGAGATGGTCGGCCGCATCCTGCGCGATCTCGCGCGCGGCGGGTACATCAGGGTCGAGAAGGGCCGCATCGCCATCCTGCGCACGCCGCCGCGGAATTGGTAGAGAGAACTAGTTCTCTCGTCGCCGCTGCATCCGTTCTCTCGATCGCCCCGGCGCGCCTGCGTAGTCTGCGCATCACGACGAGAGAAGACCAGGAGGACGCCGTGACCCGCTCCATTCAGACCTTCCGCATCGCGTGCGCCGTCGCCCTGATTGCCGCCGCCCCCGCGCTCGCGCAGGCGGGCGATCCAGCGGCCGGATTTCCCAACAGGCCGGTTCGCCTCGTCGTACCGTTCGGCGCCGGCAGCGGGCCGGACGTGCGCGCCCGGCAGCTCGGGCAGAAGCTCGCGGAGGACTGGGGTCAGCCAGTGATCGTCGAGAACCGCCCGGGCGCCGGCGGCCAGCTCGCGTTGGAGCAGGTGGCGAAAGCCCCGCCCGACGGCTACACGCTCGTCATGGCCGGGCAGTCCCCGGTGGCGATCGCGCCGCACCTGGCGAAGCTGCGCTACGACCCGTTGAAGGACCTCACGCCGGTCGCGCGCACCGGCCGGGGCGCGATCGTGCTCGTGGCCAATCCCGAGCTCCCGGTTCGCAACGTCGCAGAAGTCGTCGACTACGCGCATCGCAATCCGGGCAAGTTGAACGCCGCGTCCTGGGGTTCGGCGACCATCACCCACCTGGCGCTCGAGCAGTTCTCGCGTGCGGCGCGGGTCCAGATCGCGCACGTGCCTTACAAGTCCACCGGCCAGGCCGTCGCGGAGCTCGTCGCAGGCCAGGTGCAGATCGCGTTCGAGTTTTACCCGGCGATCGGCCCGCAGTTGAAGGCGGGGCGCCTGCGCGCCATTGCGGTGTCCGGCCGACAACGCCTGGCTGCGCTGCCCGAGGTGCCGACGTTCACCGAAGCCGGCGTGCGCGAGATGGAGTCGGTCAGCGGCTGGCAGGGCGTCGCCGTTCCGGCCGGCACGCCCCCGGCCATCGTCCACAAGCTGAACGCGTCGGTCGTGCGCGTGCTGGCCCTGCCCGACGTCCGGGCCTCGTACGTCGAGTCCGGCTTCGACGTCGCCGGCGACACGCCGGAGGAGTTCGCGGCGTTCATCCGGTCCGAGCATGCGCGGTGGGGCAAGCTCATCGCCGAGGCCGGGATCCAGGCCGAATGAGGACGTCGGCGATGGATTCGCGATTTGCCGAGGTCGTGGCGTCGGAGTCCGAGTTGCGGGTGCTCATGGGGCACCCGAGCGAAGCGGTGCTCAGGAGTCGCCTCGGCGCGCTCGACGATCACTGCCGCGAGTACATCGTCAGGAGCCCCTTCGTCATCGTCGCTTCGACGGACGGCGCCGGCGAACTGGATCTGTCACCGAAAGGCGATCCGCCCGGCTTCGTGCGCATCCTCGACGACTCGACGCTCGCGATTCCCGAGCGCCCGGGAAACCGGCGCGCCGACACCTTCTCGAACGTGCTGCAGAACCCCAACGTCGCGCTGATCTTCCTCGTCCCGGGCCGACAGGAAACCCTGCGCGTGAGCGGCACCGCGATCATCGTCAGGGACCGGTGGCTGTGCGACGAAATGGCGATCGTCGGGAAAGCGCCCGCGTTTGCGCTCGTGGTCACCATCCGGGAGGTCTCGATCCACTGCGCCAAGTGCATCATCCGCTCGAAGCTGTGGGATGCGCGGCACTGGCCGGACGTGGCCGGCATGCGACCGTTCGCGCAGGCGATCGTCGCGCAGGCGAAGCTGGACAAGACCCCCGCTGAGGTGCAGGCCTTCCTCGACAACGACCAGCGCGAACGCCTCTACTGAACCATGGCGGCCTTCGGCTCCCTTCCTCCAATCGAGCAGGCGCGCCAACTGGCCAATCCCGAGGGTCAGGTCGGCATCGAGGTCGCCGAGTGGCTGAACGGAAACAACCGTGCGGGCATCGCACGGGCCCTGGCCATGCTGGACGTGCGGGCCGGTCACCGCGTGCTCGAGATCGGTTTCGGCAACGGTCGCGCGGCGCCAGTGGTCGTCGGCCAGGGGGCGGACGTCCACTACGCCGGCATCGACATCTCCCCGACCATGGTCGACGAGGCCAATCGCTTCAACGCGGCCCTCGTCACGGTGGGCCGGGCGAGCTTCCGTCTCGCATCTGCCGACTGCATGCCATTCGGGGAGGCGAGCTTTGACCGGGTCTTCGCCATTGGGGTCATGCATTTCTGGCAGGACCCGCGCGTGCCGTTGCGCGAGATCCATCGCGTCATGCGGCCCGACGGCTTCGCCGTGATGGGCGCGCTCGATTCGCAGTCCCCACCTCCGTTTGCTCGTCCGGAATTCGGCTTCCATCTCCGTAGCGCCGCCGAGTGGGTCGAACTCTGGCGCCAGGCCGGATTCGGCGCCGTAGACGCCCAGCGGACGGAATCCGATCAGATCACCGAGGATGGCGCTGCAACCCGCCGCTACACCATTCAATTGACGGCGCGGCGGTAAGTCTGCCGCGGTCCCGGCGCGCCGCCGCCGTGGGCTATCCGGGTCTGCGTCCCTCGGAACGACGTTCCTCGCGCCCCTGCCCCCGGTCCGGGGGAGCGCCCCGCGGCACCGAGTGCGGCTGCGGCGCGGGCGTTGGCTTCGCCGCAGATGGGGGCGCAGGCGGCGCGGCGCGCACGGCCGGCGCCGGCGGTGCGGGGCGCGGCTCCATCCGCGCCTGCGGCGGCGTGGAGACTGACGGCGTCATCGGGCGCGGCTGCTCGATTCGCTGCGGTTCGAATCGCGGCTGCGCCTGCTGGGGTCTGGGCTGAGGCTGCATCTGCGGCTGCGGCTGCGAAGTCGGCGCCGCCGTTCGCGGTCCCTCCATCCGGAGCACCTCGCGGCGCGGCTCGTGACGCGGTTCGGCCCGCGGCGACGACGGTGCAGGCGGCGTTGAAGAGGAGACTGCGCGTGGCGTCTCGATTCGCGGCACATCCTGACGCGGCTCGGGCCGCGGGGTCGCTTGCGCGGGAGGTACCGGTGGGACGACGGTCGGCGGTCCTTCCGTTCGCGTCACCTCCTGACGCGGCGCGCTGCGCGGCTGCGCTTGAAGCGGCGGGCTCGCCGGTGCGACCGGCCCGCTCGCGCGCGGTACCTCTTCGCGCGGGATTTCCTGCCGCCGTTCCTGGCGCGGCCCGGGGCGGACCTCGAGCGTGCGCGACGGTGCCGCGGGTGTTGCCTGGACCGACGGCGTCGGCGTCGGCTGCGCGCGCAGCTCCGGCCGGCGCGGGTCGGGACGTTCGGCGCGCGGCGCGTCCTGCGCGCGTGGATCCGGACCGAAGCGGCGCTGCGGCCCATCGTCGCGCCGCGCCTGCGCCGCCGCGGGTCGCGGCGGCGCGACCGCGGCCGCCGGCGGCGTCGGCGACGCCGGCGCGTTGCGGTCGAGCTCGGCCCGCCGCACGTGCACCTGCGATCGTGCGACGGGCTGGCCGTGCGTGACCGCCGCCGCCGGCACGACCGTCACGGCGCGCTCGACACGGCGGTTCATGTAGTTCACGTTCGTGACCTGCGTGACGTTCGTGATCTGCGTGACGTTGGTGACGTGCGCGACGTTCACGCTGCGCACGTACGCGGGGCTGTGCCGATACGCGGGCACGAACACCTCGCGCGGCGCGAGCGGGAACCAGCCGACCGCCGGCACCGTTCCGATCGAAATGCTCACGCTCCATCCCGGCCGCCCGATCCAGCCCACGAGCGCCGGCGCGTACACCGGCCGCGGGACGACCCGCCCCGGGGCCCACATCCAGATCCCGCCGACGAACGCCCAGCGGCCGTAGTGGAACGGCGCGAATCCCCACGGCGCCTCGTCGATCCAGGTCCAGCCCCACGGCTCGACCCAGGCCCAGCGGCCGGTGCGATACGGCGCCCAGCCGGCCGGGACGGCGCGCGGCACCCAGACCGCGCCGTACTCCGGAACTTCGCGCCAGTCGCCGTGCTCGTCGAGCGACTCGTACCCGGTCATCTCCGGGGAGACGTGCCGCGCGCTCTGCGACGCCTCGTCGCGCCGGTCGCGCGCGAGCGCCCACTCGTCGAACGCGTCCGGCCGCGCATCGTCGAGGCGGAAGTCGCCGTCGCGCCACACCTCGGCGCGCTTGCCCGGCCGCACCACGATCTGGTTTCCGCCCGCGTCCACGCGCGCGGTGCCGATGTCAGCGCTCACTGATGAGGAACCCGGTTCGAGGCCAGCGTCGAAGCGAAACCGCCCAGGCTCGAGCAGGACGGCGCGCGCCTCCGGCGTCTCGACCGTGAGCTCGCGCGCCACCTCGGCGCTGCGCACGCGCGCGTCGATCGTCCCGCTCAGCAGGCGCAGCACGATCGCATCGTCGTCGAGGCGGGCGATCTCGACCTCGGTCGCGCCCGCGAGGCGCACCGCGGTGGAGCCGACCCGCACTTCGGCGCGCGCCCCGGGCGCTGCCGAAAGCCGCGCGCCGGTGGTGATCGGCCAGTTGAGGGGAAGCGGGACCCACTCGCCGTCGCGCTGGTACGCCACGTCGCCCTCGACGAGGCTCGCGCGCCCGACGCGGGCGGGCGGATCGCTCTCCGCCGCGGCGGCGGCGCCGAGGAGCGTGAGCGCGAACACGAGAAAAACCCTGACGATTGAAGCTGCCATCGTCTCCTCCGGTGCAGGCGCTGGAGGCGCCCTGCAACCGAAGAACGACGCGGCGGACGGGGTGTTGACCCCCGCAACAGACTGTTGCACTTCTGCCCGAGCGCGTCGGGCGGGGGCGACACTCACCGCCGCGCGGTGATCGTCCGGCGGTCGTCGGTCTGGAGGACGAGCGCGCCGTCGGGCCGGAGGTCGAAACGGCGCACGTTCTGCAGCACGTCGAGGAAGAGGCGTTCCTGGGCCATGAGCGCCGGTTCGCAGGCCATCATCGTCCCGGCGGCCTTGGACACCGTGAGCGCTTCGCCGGTGAGCGTGTATTGCGCGGTGAAGTTGTTGCACGAGGCGCGGCCCGCGACGCGGCCGTCGACGCCGAAGTTGAGCGTGGCGCGCGAGCGATCCACGAGGCCCTTGCCGTTGATCTCCGCCACCACCCACTCGCGCCCGTGCAGCAGCGTGGCCGGGTCGCCGCCGCAGCCGGCGAGCTTGCGGCCGTCGACGACGACCTCGACGGCGTGCGGGTGGGGCATGCCGGTCATCGTGTCCCGGCACAGCCGGTTGAAGACCGTCGCCGTGACGTCGGTCCGCCCGGCCCGGGCCGCATAGCGCGTGTACGCGTCGGTCCGCTGCGCGGCGGGCGTCGGCGCGACGTGCTTCTCGCCGCTCTGGGTGACGAGCGACATCCGCTCGCCGTCGATGTCGAGCCGCCACCCGGGCTCGTTGCCCCGCGCGCGGAACGCCGTCGCCTTCTCGTCCACCTGCACGCACTCCGGATAGGTCCTGCCCTTCACGACGAGCGTCGCGCGCCGTCCCTTGTTCCAGAACGAAGTGGTCGGATCGCCGACCGCCTCGTACCGGGCGCCCGAGGCCGCCACCGCCTGCCGCAGCTCGAAGGTCGCGCTCCCCACCGTCAGTTGCATCGCGTTCTGCCCGAAGCCCACCGTCGCGCGCTGGTCGCCGCATTGGAAGACGGTCGCGAACGCGCCCGCCCGCACCGGAGTCATCGCGAGCGTGCCGACGTCGACGGTGCCGCTCGTCCGGTCGATCATCACCGGCTCGCTCGCCCACAGCGGACGCCCGCCGCTGAACACCGCGCCGCGCACCGCGTACCGCCGCGTGTCGTCGAGCTGCGCGCGATCGACCGCGAGGTCGAACGCGATCGGCACCTGCCTCCCGCCCAGATCGATGCGGCGCTCCGCCACGACCGCCCCGTCGGGACGGGACACGTCCTTCAGCGCGATGATCGCCCGGCTGTTCGGCGGCAGCGCGATCCGCGTGCGGTAGCTGAGCGCGCCTTTCACCGTGAGCGTCTGCGCGGGGTCGCGCGCGTCGGCCGGCGCGTCGACGCTGCTGCAGGCGCAGAGCACCGCGAGCGAAGTCGCGAGGGTGAGGAGCAAAAGCGGACGGCGCATCGAAGATCCTTCGGAGTTCGAGCCGGGGTGAAGGGACGGCCGGAGGCGCGGTGCATCCCGCCGCACGCGACCGACGCGAATGGTATCCCACGCATCCGGAGCAGGCGTGCGCCCGACCGTCGCCGCGGGATGACGGCGCCGTGTTCGCGCATACAATCGCGCCCGCAATGACGCTCCTGACCCTCGCCGCCGCCCAGCTCGCGTACGGCGATCTGCCGCTCCTCGATCGCGCGGCGCTCACCGTCCTCGACGGCGAGCGCATCGGTCTGATCGGCCGCAATGGCAGCGGCAAGTCGTCGCTGCTGCGCGTCGTCGCGGGGCTGACCGCGCTCGACGACGGCGAGCGGAAGGCGCGCGACGGCCTGTCGGTCGCGCTCGTGGAGCAGGAGCCGGTGCTGCCGTCTGCGCCCACGCTGCGCGAGAGCCTGGCGCAGCGCGGCCGGCTCGAGGACCTCCACGACGAGCGCGAACGCTGGCGCGCCGAGGCGCGCCTGGTCGAGTCGCTGCACCGCTTCGGGCTCGACGGCGCGCTGGATCCGGGGGTGCTGTCCGGCGGCGAGCGCAAGCGCGGCGCGCTCGCCCTGGCGCTCGCGCTCGAGCCCGGGCTGCTGCTGCTCGACGAGCCCACCAACCATCTCGACATCGACGGCATCACGCGGCTCGAGGAGCTGCTGCTCAAGGGCCCGACGGCGATCCTCATCACGCACGACCGCGCATTCCTCGACCGGGTGGCGACGCGAATCGTCGAGCTCGACCGCGGCGCGCTGCGCTCGTATCCGGGCAACTTCGCCGCGTTCGAGGCGCGCCGGCGCGACGAGCTCGCCGCCGAGACCGAGGCGAATCGCCGCTTCGACAAGTTCTGGGCGCAGGAGGAGGTCTGGATCCGCAAGGGGGTCGAGGCGCGTCGCACGCGCAACGAAGGCCGCGTCAAGCGGCTGGAGGCGCTGCGGCGCGAGCGCACCGCGCGCCGGGACCGGCTCGGAAACATCAAGCTCACCCTCGATGCAGGGGAGCGCTCCGGCAAGCTCGTCGCCGAACTCGAAGGCGTCGGCAAGCGCTTCGGCGCGGTCGAGATCGTGCGCGACCTGTCGCTGCGCATCCTCCGCGGCGATCGCATCGGGCTCATCGGCCCCAACGGCGCGGGCAAGAGCACGCTGATCCGGATCGTCCTCGGCGATCTGCCGCCCGATGCGGGCACGGTGCGCCTCGGCACCGGGCTGCAGGTCGCGTACTTCGACCAGATGCGCGAGCAGCTCGACCCCGACCATTCGGTCGCCGACACGATCAGCCCCGGTTCGGAGTGGGTCACGATCGGCGGCGAGCGCAAGCACGTGATGAGCTATCTCGGCGACTTCCTGTTTCCGCCACGGCGCGTGCAGGCGAAGGTGTCGAGCCTCTCCGGCGGCGAGCGCAACCGGCTGCTGCTCGCGCGGCTCTTTGCCCGCCCGGCCAACCTGCTCGTGCTCGACGAGCCGACCAACGATCTCGACATCGAGTCGCTCGAGCTCCTCGAATCGACCCTCCAGGACTACGCGGGGACGCTGCTGCTGGTCAGCCACGACCGCGCGTTCCTCGACAACGTGGTCACGCAGACGCTCGTTGCCGAGGGCGGCGGGAGGTGGCGCGAGTACGTCGGCGGCTACAGCGACTGGCTCGCGCAGCGGCCCGCGCCGGCGCCGGTCGCGCCGGCGGCGGGCCCGGTCGCCCGCGAGGCGCGTCAGCCTTCGCGCGAGCCGCAGAAGGCAAAGCTCACGTTCAAGGACCAGCGCGACCTGGAGTCGCTACCCGCCGAGATCGAAGCGCTCGAGCGCGAGCAGCACGAGTTGACGGCGCGGATGGCGGGCACCGATTACCACAAACAGGGCGTCGAGCGGATCAAGGCGGATCGCCAGCGCGCCACCGAGATCGAGCGGCTGCTGGAAGCCAAGTTCGAGCGCTGGAGCGCGCTGGAGGACAAGGCAAGGGCCGCCGCCGGGTGAGCGGTGGCGCGCAGGAGGCTCGCCCGTCACCGGCGTGGGCGGCCGGCTCCATTCGGGGCGCCGGCGCTATAGTTCCGGGCCCTCAGGAACTCGCTGCCGGTGCCTCGCACTAAACCCCTGATGCTTCGCCCCCTCGTGCTTGCGGCGATTGCCTTGTGCACCGCACTGGCGCCCGTCGCCGCGGCGCCGGTCCGCACGCCGCACGTCGAGGCGGCGCTTATCGGCGAGCGCACCGCGGTGATCCCCGGCGAGTCCCTCACGGTGGCGCTGCGGCTCGCCATCATCCCGGGGTGGCACACGTACTGGCGCAACCCCGGCGACTCCGGCGAGCCGACCCGGCTCGAGTGGCGGCTCCCCGCCGGCTTCCGCGCGGGCGAGATCGAATGGCCGGTGCCCGAGCGCCTGCCCGCCGGGCCGCTGATGAACTTCGGCTACAAGGGCGAGGCGCTCCACCTCGTGCGGATCGACGCGCCACCCGACCTCGCGCTCGGCACGCCGGTCACGCTGGCCGCGAAAGCCTGGTGGCTCGTCTGCGAAGTGAATTGCATCCCCGAGGAGGCCGAGCTGTCGATCACGCTGCCGGTGGCGGCACGGTCGGACCTCGACCCGCGCGCGGCCGGACCGATCGGGGCGGCCCGCGCGCGCCTGCCTGCGCCGGCGGGTGCGCTCTCGGACTGGACGCTGACGGCGGGCTCCGTGACCGAGGGCGTCGCGCTCCGGCTCGCGCCGCCCGCCGGCTTCGCCGTGCCCGAGGCGCGGTTCTTCCCCTTCGACCAGGGGAAGATCGAGCCGGCGGCACCGCAGCGGCTCGTCGCGGCGGACGGCGGCTACGCTCTGACGCTCCCGCGCGCGGCGCAGCCGGTCGGTGCCTTCGACCGCGTCGCGGGCGTGCTGGTCTTCTCGCCCCCGGGCGATCCGGCACCGCGCGCCTTCACGGTCGACGTTCCGGTCGTCGCGAGCGCGCCGGCGGCCTCCGCCGCCACGCTCGGCCTCGTCGCCGCGCTGGTCGCGGCGTTCGTCGGTGGGTTGATCCTCAACCTGATGCCGTGCGTGCTCCCGGTGCTGGCGATCAAGGTGCTCGGGTTCGCGAACCATGGCGAGCGTCGCACCGGCCGGCGCCACGGATTGCTCTATGCGGCCGGCGTGCTGGTGTCGTTCTGGACGCTCGCGGGCGCGCTGCTGGCGCTGCGCGCCGCCGGCGCCGGGCTGGGCTGGGGATTCCAGCTCCAGTCGCCGGTCATCGTGGCGACGCTCGCGCTGCTGTTCTTCGCGCTCGCCCTGAATCTCTCGGGCGTGTTCGAATTCGGCAGCGTGCTGCCCGCCCGTTTCGCCGCGTGGAGCGCGCGGAAGCCGGCGCTCGACTGGTTCCTGACCGGCGTGCTGGCCGTGCTGATCGCCGCGCCGTGCACCGCGCCGTTCATGGGCGCGGCACTCGGCTTCGCGCTCACCGCGGACGCGGCCACCGCGTTCGGCGTGTTCACCGCGCTCGGCCTCGGGATGGCGCTGCCGTACGTCGCGCTCGCCTGGTTCCCGGCGTGGCTCGCGCACGTGCCGAAGCCGGGTCCGTGGATGGTGCGGCTCAAGCAGGCGCTCGCGTTTCCGTTGTACGCGACGGTCGTCTGGCTCGCATGGGTGCTCGGCCGCCAGGCGGGGCTGGACGCGGTGGTCTGGCTGCTTGCGGCGGCCGTGCTCGTGGCGATCGCCGGATGGCTGTCCGGCCTGCCGGGGAGCCGGGGCCCGCTCGCACGCGGCGCGGTCGGCCTGCTCGTCGCGGTGGCGCTCGCCGTAGCGGCGTTCCCGCGCGCCGGCACCGCGCCGCCGGCCGCCGCCGACGGCACGTGGCAGCCGTACTCTGCGCAGACGCTCGCCGCGCTGACCGCTTCGGGCAGGCCGGTGTTCGTCGACTTCACCGCCGACTGGTGCGTGACCTGCCAGGTGAACAAGAAGCTGGTCCTCGCGCGCGACGACGTCCTCGACGCGTTCCGCGCGCGCGGCGTCCAGCTCGTGCGCGCCGACTGGACGCGCCGCGATCCCGAGATCGCGCAGGCGCTCGCCAGCATCGGGCGCAGCGGCGTGCCCGCGTACGTCCTCTACAAGCCCGGGCGCGCGCCGCTCGTGCTGCCGGAGCTGCTCACGCGCGAGCGCGTGATCGCAGCGCTGGACGGTTGACCCTTCCTTCGGTACTCGCCAGGAGTTCGCAATGAGAAAACTCGCACTCGCCCTCGCAACCGCCGTCGCCCTCGTCGCGGCGCCCGCTTTCTCCGCCACCGTCGGCCAGCCCGCGCCGGACTTCAGCGCACCCGACTTGAGCGGCAAGCCGGTGAAGCTGTCGGATTTCCGCGGCAAGTTCGTCGTGCTCGAGTGGACGAACCCGGAGTGTCCGTACGTGCGCCGGCACTACGACAGCGGCAACATGCCGTCGCTGCAGAAGGAGGTCGCGGCGAAGGACGTGGTGTGGCTGGCGGTGAACTCGTCCAGCCCGTCGAGCGGGGAGTTCACGACGCCGGAGAACATGGCGAAATGGCTGGCCGCGAAGGGCGCCGCGCCGAAGGCGACGCTGATCGACCAGGACGGCAAGATCGGCCGCCTCTACGGGGCGCGCACGACGCCGCACATGTACGTCGTCGACCCGCAGGGCCGGCTGGTGTACGCCGGCGCGATCGACGACAAGCGCTGGGCGAGCGCCGCGGAGACGAAGAGCGCGAAGAATCACGTGCGCGCGGCGCTCGGCGAGGCGATGGCCGGCAAGCCGGTGAGCGTCTCGGCGACCTCGCCCTACGGCTGCTCGGTCAAGTACTGAGCGCGGGTCTCCGCCGGCATCGCAGACAGGGCGCGCCGTGAACCTCCGGATGCACGAGAACTCGCTGTTCGCGGTGCTGCTGCGCTCGCCGTGGTGGATCAGCATCGTGATCGCGGTCGCGCTCACCGCGGCCGCGCGCCTCTGGATTCCGGACCTCTACGCGATCGCCGTGGGAGCGCCGTTCCTCGTCATCGGCGCCGTCGCGGGGTGGAGGCAGTTCCGCGCGCCGAGCGCGAAGCGCATCGCCGGCACGCTCGAGGCGGTGCGCGCGATGTCCTGGGACGAGTTCGCGCGCGCGCTCGAAGGCGCGTTCGAGCGCGAGGGCTACAAGGTGGCGCGCCTGGGCGGCGCGGCGGCGGACTTCGAGCTGACGAAGGGCTGGCGTGTCTCGCTGGTGAGCGCGAAGCGCTGGAAGGCGGCGCGCACCGGCGTCGAGCCGCTGCGGGAGCTGGACGCCGCGCGGCGCGCAGCCGAGGCCCAGGAGGGCATCTACGTCGCGGCCGGCGAGATCAGCGACCAGGCGCGTGCGTTCGCGGCGCAGAAGAACATCCGGCTCGCGCTCGGGCCGGAGCTCGCGCGGCTGCTGCGGCAGTCAGTGCGTACTTGAGCGAACGCACCGGCCGCGGGTCGGCCGAAGGACATCGCATGACAACGATCTCATGGCCCAGGACGGTGGTGCTCGGCGCCGGCGCCGTAGGCTGCTACTACGGCGGCATGCTCGCGCGCGCGGGCGCGCCGGTGACGCTGATCGGCCGGCCTGCGCACGTCGAGGCGATCCGGCGCGACGGGCTCCTGCTCGACACGCTGCACTTCCGCGAATACGTGAAGGTCGACGCTTCGACCGAACCGAACGCCGTCGCGGGCGCCGGGCTCGTGCTTGTGTGCGTGAAGTCCGGCGACACGGAAGCGGCCGCCCGATCGATCGCGGCGCACCTCGCGCGCGACGCGACCGTCGTCAGCCTCCAGAACGGCGTCGACAACGCGGCGCGCATGCGCCCGCTCGTCGCGGCCGAGGTGCTCGCCGCCGTGGTGTACGTCGGCTGCCAGATGGCGGGGCCGGGGCACGTGCGCCACACCGGGCGCGGCGACCTCGTGATCGGCGGGCGGGCCGGCTCGGCCGAGGGCGCGCGCCGCGCCGCCGCCGCGGCCGCGGTGTTCGAGCGCGCCGGCGTCCCGTGCAAGGTCTCGCCGAACGTCGACGGCGAGCTGTGGACCAAGCTCATCATCAACTGCGCCTACAACGCGACCTGCGCGCTGTCGCGCCTGCAGTACGGGCGGATGGTCGCGAGCCCGTGGGCGCGCGAGCTCATGGCGCAGGTGATCGACGAGGCGGTCGCGGTGGCGCGCGCCGACGGCGTCGAGCTCGACACCGACGGGCTCGTCGAGCGCGTGATGAAGGTCGGCGAGGCGATGCCGACGCAGATCTCCTCCACCGCGCAGGACATCGGGCTCGGCAAGCCGACGGAGATCGACGCGCTGAACGGCCACGTCGCGCGGCGCGGCGCCGAGCTCGGCGTCCCCACGCCGGTCAACCGCACGCTGCACGGGCTGGTCAAGCTCCTCGAGCTCGCGACGGCAAAGCGCGACTGAAGGCAGGGCGCCGGGCGGAGGCGGCTCAGGTGAGCGGCAGCCCCGGCTCCGGCTCGAGGCGCAGCGCGCCGACGCGCGTGCGGAACAGCCGCTCGTCGGCCACGCGCAGCCGGCGGCTCAGCTCGCGCGCGATGTTCATCTGCACGAGCGCGAACTGCGCGACGTCGGTCTCGTAGAGCCTGAAGAGGCTCGCGGTCGACAGCGCGAGCGCCGTGCACGCCTCGATCGCCTGCACCGAGGCGCTGCGCGGATGGAGGTCGAGCAGCGCCATCTCGCCGAAGCAGTCGCCTTTGCCGAGCCGCCCGAGCACGTACTGCTCCCCCTCCCAGCGCTTGAGCAGCGCGACCTCCCCGCGCTCGAGCACGTAGACGGCATCGGCCTTGTCGCCCTCGCGGAAGAAGAAGGCGTCCCGCGGCACCTCGACCGTGGCGGAGATTTCCAGCAGCGCGGCGAGCACCTCCGCGCGCAGGCCGCCAAAGATGGGCATGCCCTGGAGCGCTGCGATCCGGGCCTCGTGCATGGGTCCTCCGGCGGGCGGGAACGGCCCGGCTATCGTAGACCTGTCCCGCCCGCAGCGATACGGCCGACTTGACCGGCGGCGGGCCCCTGCATCAGGATCGGCGGCCATGAAGATCGTCGACGTGAAAGTGCACGCGCTGCGCACGCCGCTCGAGCAGCCGTTCGCCTTCTCGCAGGGCTGGGTGCGGAGCCGCTCGGCGACGCTCGTGGAGGTGATCACCGACGAGGGCCTCGTCGGCTGGGGCGAGGCGTTCGCGCAGGGGCTCGAGCCGCCGCAGATCGCCGCCGCGGTGATCGAGTCGGCGCTGAAGCCGCTCGTCCTCGGCGCCGACCCGCTCGACACCGAGGTGCTGTGGCATCGCATGTACCACGCGACGCGCGACTACGGCCGCAAGGGTTCGGTGATCGCCGGCATCAGCGCGATCGACATCGCGCTCTGGGACCTCGCGGGCAAGGCGCACGGCGTCCCGGTCCACAAACTGCTCGGCGGCGCCTTCCGCACCCGCGTGCAAGCGTACGCGACCGGGTTCTACCGGATCGCAGGGCAGGGGGAGGCGGGCCGGCTCGCGCAGGAGGCGATCGCGCACCACGAGGCCGGATTCCGCGCAATGAAGGTGAAGCTCGGCTACGGGATCGCCGACGACCTCGCGGTGATGGACGCGGTGGGCCGCGCGATCGAGGGTCGCGGCGTCACGCTGATGGTGGACACCAACCACGCCTACGGCGTCGGCGACGCGGTGCGCCTCGGCCTCGCGCTCGCGCCGTACGGCCTGCGCTGGTACGAGGAGCCGGTCGCGCCGGAGCACGTCGCGGGGTACCGCGAGGTGCGCAGCCGCTGCCCGATGCCGATCGCGGGCGGCGAGAACGAGCACACGCTCTACGGGTTCCGGGACTTTCTCGCCGCCGGCGCGGTCGACGTCGCGCAGCCCGACATCGGCTCGGTCGGCGGGTTCACCGCGTGCAGGCACGTGATCGCTCTCGCGCAGGCGCACGGCGTGCAGGTGAACCCGCACGTGTGGGGCTCGGCCGTTGCGCAGGCGGCCTCCCTCCAGCTCGTCGCGGCGGTGCCGGTCGCACACCACTCGGTGTTCGCCGCGGAGCCGATCTTCGAGTACGACCGCTCGTCGCATCCGTTCCGCCAGCAGCTCGTCGCCGCGCCGATCGTGCAGCGCGAGGGCTGGCTCGAAGTTCCTGCGCGCCCGGGACTGGGCGTGGAAGTCGTGCGCGACGTGCTCGAGCGTTACCGGGCGTAAGCCGGCGTGGGCGAGGTCGTCCTCGGCATCGGCACGTCGCACTCGCCGATGCTCAACGCGACGCTCGACGAGTGGCTGCGGTTCGCGCCGCGCGACCCCACGCTGCGATACTTCGATCCCGACGGCGCGCCGGTCTCGTTCGAGACGCTGCTCGCGCGCGCCGGCGGGCGCTTCGACGGCGAGTGCACGCGCAGCCGCTTCGCCGAGCGCCTGCAGGCGGCGCACGCCGCGCTCGACCGGCTCGCCGGCGAGATCGAGCGCGCGCGCCTCGACGCGCTCGTGATCGTCGGCGACGACCAGAAGGAGCTCTTCCTCGGCGACAACCTGCCCGCGCTCCTCGTCTACCACGGCGCGACGATCCCGCACCGTCAGCGCCCGGCGAAGCCCGAGTGGGTCGACTGGTTCGCGGCGATCCAGTCGCGCTACTACGTGGAGACGGGGCGCGTCGACTTTCCGGTCGACGCCGCGCTCGCGCGGCACCTGATCGCGCACCTCGTCCGGAGCGGCTTCGACGCCGTGGCTTCCGAGCGGCTCCCGCGCGACGAGGGCGAGGGACACGCGTTCGCGTTCGTTCACCGGCGCCTGCTGCGCGCGCTGCCCGGGCTGCCGGTCGTGCCGGTCTTTCTGAACACCTACTACCCGCCGAACCAGCCCACCCCGGCGCGCTGCTACGCGCTTGGACAGGCGATCCGCGCGGCTGTGGAGTCCTTTGCGGCGCCGGTCCGCGTGGCGGTGCTCGCCTCCGGCGGCCTGAGCCACTTCGTGGTCGACGAGGCGTTCGATCGCGAGTTCATCGCGGCTCTGCGCACGAAGAACGCACCGGCGCTGACAACATTGGCGCCAGCGCGCCTCGTGTCGGGCAGCTCGGAGATGCGCAACTGGATCGCGGCGGCGGGCGCCCTCGAGGGCCTGCCGCTCGCGTGGGTGGAGTACGTCCCCGCCTACCGCTCGCCGGCGGGCACCGGCACCGGGCTCTGCTTCGCCACCTGGCGGGCCTAGCTGCGCGCCTGCGCCGCAGGCCGCAACGCCAGCGCCCGCTCGCGCTCGACCCGCGGCGACGGCCGCGTGCTCATCATCATCTGCGCGACGCCGGCCGCGAGGCCGATCGCGACCGCCCACTGCCACGCCGCGTCGTACGAGCCGAGCAGGCTGTAGATCAGCCCGCCGCCCCATGCGCCGACGAACGACCCGACCTGGTGGCTGAAGAACGCGATGCCCGAGAGCGTCGCCATGTAGCGCAGGCCGAACAGGTCGACGATCAGCCCGTTGAGGAGGGGCACGACGCCGAGCCACAGCGCGCCCATCGCCGCGGCGAACACGAGCGTGGAAGCCGGCGTGGGCGGCACGACGAAGTACGCGGTGATGAAGAGCGAGCGCAGGACGTAGACGCCGCCGAGCAGCACGCGCTTGGAGTAGCGCCCGCCCAGCCAGCCGAAGAGATACGAGCCGGCCACGTTGAACAGCCCGATCAGCGCCAGGGCGTTGGCGCCCACCGACGGATCCAGGCCGCAGATCTCGAGATAGGTCGGCAGGTGCGTCGTCAGGAACACGAGCTGTAGCCCGCAGACGAAGAACGCGGCCGCCATCACGACGTAGCCGGGGTGGGCGGCCGCCTCGCGCACCGCCTCGCCGAGCGATTGGGCGGCGCCGACGCCATGATCGACCGCGATCCGGTCGGCGCCGCCGGCCATCCAGGCGGCCGGCAGCATGACCGCGGCGAGCCCGAGGAACGCGACCACCGCGAGCTGCCACCCGCCGCTCGTGATGAGCGACTGCGCGAGCGGCGAGGCGAGCGTCAGCCCGAGCGAGCCGATCGCCGAGACCGCCCCCATCGCGACGCTCGCCTGCGCCGGCGAGACGGTCCGCGAGGTGATGCTCATTGCGAGCGTCGCCGACGTGCACGACAGCGCGACTCCGATGCCGAGGCCCCATCCCAGCATCAGCGCCCAGGGCGAGGGCGCGACGACGCTGAGCGCGAGTCCTGCCGCATAGACGAAAACGCCGGCGACCATCACCGGACGAGCGCCGTAGCGGTCGGCGAGCATGCCGACGAAGGGTTGCGTCGCGCCCCACAGAATGTTCTGGAGCGCGAGCGCGAAGGAGAAATCCGCGGCGGTGATGCCGACGTCCCGGATCAGGTGCGGCTGGAACAGTCCGAGGCTCTGGCGCATGCCCATGGCCAGGCTCAGCATCGCGGCGGCGCCGCCCAGGATGGCCCAGCGCTGTGCGCGGGAGAGGCCGGTGTGTCTCATCGGGTCGTGGCTGCTGGCCTCTCGTTCACGAGGCGCGCAATTGTGAGCGCGGCGGCGCCGGCGCTCAACCGGCGTTCGCACATGCAATGCATGCGGCGCGGGAATGCAGCCGCGGAGGAGCGGACGCGCGGTGCGGCCTAGGCGTCCGCAGCGACTGCGGCGACGAGCGCGAGGTCGGCCTGCTTGACGCTCGCCGCGTCGAAGCGCTTGGCTGCCGCGGCCATGCGCGTGAGCGCCTCGCCGATCGGCATCGCCGGCTTCCTGTCGCCCGGTTTGGTGCGGTGGAAGCGCACCGGGTTGATGCGCGCGACGACGAAGGTGCGCAGGTACGGCGACTTGAAGCCGCGCGCTTCGAGCGCCTTCACGGCCTTGCGCACGTTTGCGTCGATGCCGCGCAGCCGCGCCGCGTAGCCTGCGCGCTCGCGCAGGGCGACCGCGAGCGTGCGGTCGGAGAAGCGGTCGACCTTGCGCAGGAACGGCCCGTACGCGCCGCCGGCGAACTTCGCGTCCTCGGCATAGAGGATGCCGAGGGTGAGAAACTCGGGCGCCTCGAACTGCGCGGCGAAGTCGTTCTCCTTCGCGCGCGGCTCGCGCTTCGCGAGGCTGCGCGCCATGCGGATCACCTCGAGGCTGCGGTCCTTGAGGTTGTGCGCCTTCTCGGTGTTGAGCGCCAGGATCCGGAACGCGAGCGCCTCGTCGGGCGAGACGAGCGCCGAGATCTGCTTGAGCCCAAGCACCTTCGCCGCGGCGAGCCGGTGGCGGCCGTTCGGCGTCCACAGCCGGCCGTCCTCGCCGCGCACGACGATGATCGGGTCGAGGAAGGCGCCCGCCTCGTCGATCTTCTGCGCGAGCCGCTTCGTGTGCGTCGGCGAGAGGTCGCGCTGGAACGGCGTCGGCTGCACCGCGGCCACCGGCAGCGCGGCAAGGAGCAGGGCGCGGCCGGAGAGCGGCTCGCGGTAGGCGCCGATCGGGGCGCCGCCGGCCGCGCGCACCTCGGCGGCGAGCGGCGCGACCTCGGGCGCGTCGGGCGCGAGCGCGATGGCCGACGCGTCGAGTCCCCGCTTCTCCTTGCGCGGCGCGAGGCTCTTCCGGGCGCGTTTCTTGACGGTCGCCATCAGGTGCGCCGCCGTCGCCGTCCGATGATGCCCAGCTCGCGCGCGAACAGCGCCGCGCCGAGCGCAAGACCGGCGAGGTCGGTGTAGATCGCGCCCGGGAACATGTCCTGGGGAATCAGCGTGAGAATCCCGGCGGTCACGAACAGCCCGCGCAGGCCCGGCGACAGCGGCCGGTAGAAGTAGCCGACCACGCCGATCGTCCCCATCCAGATGCCGAGCGACGCGGAGAGCACCGCCCAGGCGATGACGAGCGGCGGGCCGGACATCAGGAGGCTCGGCGAGAGGACGAACAGGAACGGGACGATGTACGCGGCCCAGCCGATGCGCGTCGCGGTCCAGCCGGTCTTGTCGACGTCGGCGCCGGCGATGTTGGCGGCGGCGAACGCCGAGAGCGCGACCGGCGGCGTGACCATCGACATGACGCCGAAGTAGAGCAGGAACATGTGCGCCGCCATCGGCGTCACGCCGACCTTCACCAGCGCCGGCGCGATCAGCGTCGCCATGATGATGTAGACGCCGACCGTCGGCAGCCCGAGTCCGAGCAGGATCGCCATGATCGCGGTGAGGAGCAGCAACCACGGCAGGCTGCCGTCGGTGATCGCCAGCAGCTGCAGCGTCATGCCGAACGCGAGGCCGGTGATGTTGAGGATGCCGATGAACATCCCCGCGACGGCGCAGATCAGGATGAGGTCGACGACCGCCGCGCCGGTCGACACGATCGCCTTCAGCATGTCGCCGAGCGGCACGCGCTCGCCCTTGTAGCCGAAGGCCGCCGAGCAGGCGATGAGCAGCGCGGACGCCGCGAGCGCGCAGTACTCGGCGCGCCAGTTCCAGGCCACCAGCGCGTACACGAGCAGCGCGAACGGCAGCGGGAAGTACCAGCCGGCGCGCAGCACCTCGAGGGTGCGCGAGGCGCGCGCGCCCTGCTCGCCCTCGATCCCGCGCTTCGCCGCTTCGAGATCGACCTGGAAGAAGAGCGCGAGGTAGTAGAGGAACGCGGGGATGATCGCCGCGATCATCACCTCGACGTACGGGACCTGCAGGACCTCGGCCATCAGGAAGGCGGCTGCGCCCATCACCGGCGGCATGAGCTGGCCGCCGGTCGAGCCGACCGCCTCGATCGCCGCGGCGATCTGCGCCGGGAAGCCCGAGCGCTTCATCAGCGGGATGGTCACCACGCCGACCGCGGAAACGTTGGCGACCGCGCTGCCCGAGATCATCCCGAAGAAGGCCGAGCCGGTGACCGCCATCTTCGCGGCCCCGCCCCGGTAGCGGCCCATCCACGCCATCGCGAGGTCGGTGAAGAACGCCGAGCCGCCGAGCCGGCCGAGCAGCTGCCCGAACAGGATGAACGGCACCACGACGATGATCGCGATGTTTAGCGAGGTACCGAGGAGCGCGTTGGTGTCGAGGCTGAGGTAGACGAGCAGCCGCGTGAAGTCGACCGGGCGGGCCTGGAAAACGCCGGGCAGGTGGTGGCCGAGCATCGCGTACACCACGCCGGCGAGGGTGAAGCCGACGAGCGAGAAGCCGGTCATGCGGCGCGTGCCCTCGAGCACGAGGAGCGCGAGCACCGCCGCCATGACGATGCCGTCGAGCGGACGCGTGGTCAGCTCGTGGACGAGCACCGGGTAGCGCCACGCGATCCACAGACACACCGCCAGCCCGACGAACGCGGCGGCGGCGTCCCACCACGGCACGCGCCCGCGGAAGCGCGGGCTTGCCGGCGCGATCAGGAAGCAGAGCGCGAGCGCCAGCCCGAGCACCGCGACGAGGAACTGCTCGGTGTAGAGCGCGATCCCGACCTTCTGCTGCAGGTCGAGCACCCACGCGACGACGCAGGCGACGAGCAGCGCCTGGAGGACGACGATCGTGCGCGACCAGGGCCGCCGGAGCGGTTCGTTCCGCGGGGTGCCGAGAAGCTCCGGGCGGTCGAGGAACTCCTCGGCCATGACCTACTTGGCCAACCCCTTCTCTTTGTAGAACTTGACCGCGCCCGGGTGGTAGGGGGCCGGCATGTCCTTGTGCATCCCGGCCGGGTTGAAGCCGCCGAAGGCGCGCAGGGATTCGACGAGCTTGGGCTTGTTCTCGTGCATCGCCTTCGCGATCCGGTAGACGACGTCTTCGCTCACGTGGCTGCCCGCGACGACGAGGTAGTCGTACGCCATCAGCTTCGTGGGCCCGGCGAGCCCGGCGAACGCAGGCGACGGGTTCACCGTAGTCACGTATGCGTACTGGAAGATCTTCTGCATTGCCGCCACCGCCGCCGGGTCGTCCGAGACCGGCAGGTAGCGGATGCCGCCGACCGACTTGTCCACCTCGGCGACCTTCGCCGCGCCGAGCGCGAAGAAGCCGCCGTCGGCCTTGCCCTCGGCGAAGTCGTCGGCGCCGCGGATGACGTTGGGCACCAGCACCGGGACGATGTCCTTCCCGGTCAGGCCGCCGGTGGCGAGGATCGCGTCGACCACGCGGTTCAGCGTGAGCTGCGCGGTGTAGCCGTACGGGATGCGCTTGCCCTTCAGCTCGGCGATCGACTGGATCGGCGAGTCCTTGCGCACGAAGATGCTCGAGTAGATCGGGAAGATCGTCGCGAGCACGCGCACGTTCGGCTGCTTGCGGCCGTTGTAGGGACCTTCGCCGTTCGCGGCTTCCTGCGCCTCGAGCACGTTGCACACCGTGAGGTCGAGCTCGCCCGAGTTGACGAGCGGCATGATTGCGCTCGAGCCCGAGTAGGGCTGCACGCGGCTCTGCAGGTTCGCGGTCTCCGCCATCACCTTGGCGATCGCGGAGCCCATGTTGTAGCCGATCGAGCCCTGGGGCGCGGTGCCGAACCCCAGCGTCTGGGCGTGGGCGGGGGCGAAGCAGGCGACTGCGAGCGCGGCGCCCGCGGCGACGATCAAGGGTTTCATCAGGTCCTCCTCCTGGTGCGCGGCCAGTATAGCAACGAGCCGATCGGGACTACCTCCCGCGTGTACCCGCGCCCCGGCGCGCCGTTGGCGTGCGCGGCAGACCTGTGTGCTGCGTGCGGAACGGGCGGTGATTGGCGCCTCGGCGTTGGCCCTCCGGGGCGCCGCCGGCACCGGCCGGCTGGTAGGCCGGGACGAGCTGATGCCTGCCGCTGCCGATCAGGTCGGCGCGGCCCATCCGCCGCAGTGCCTCGCGCAGCATCGGCCAGTTGTTCGCGTCGTGATAGCGCAGGAAGGCCTTGTGCAGCCGGCGCACCTTGAGGCCCTTCGGGACGACCACGTCCTCGCTCGTCCGGGACACCCGGTGCAGCGGGTTCTTGCCGCTGTGGTACATCGCGGTCGCGGTCGCCATCGGGGAGGGCAGGAACGCCTGCACCTGGTCGGCGCGGAAGCCGTTCCGCTTCAGCCACAGCGCGAGCTCCAGCATGTCCTCGTCGGTCGTGCCGGGGTGCGCGGCGATGAAGTAGGGAATGAGGTACTGCTCCTTGCCCGCCTCCTTCGAGTAGCGGTCGAAGAGCGCCTTGAAGCGGTCGTAGGTGCCGACGCCCGGCTTCATCATCTTCGAAAGCGGGCCCTCGGAGATCGCCTCGGGGGCGATCTTGAGGTACCCGCCGACGTGGTGCTGGGCGAGCTCCTTCACGTACTCGGGCGACTCGATCGCGAGGTCGTAGCGCACGCCGGAGGCGATCAGCACCTTCTTGATGCCCGGCAGCTCGCGCGCGCGGCGGTAGAGCTTGACGAGGGGCGCGTGGTCGGTGTTCAGGTTCGGGCAGATGCCCGGATACACGCACGAGGGCCGGCGGCAGGCGCTCTCGATCTCGCGGCTCTTGCAGGCCAGGCGATACATGTTGGCGGTCGGCCCGCCGAGGTCGGAGATCACGCCGGTGAAGCCGGGCACGCTGTCCCGGATCGTCTCGATCTCGCGGATGACCGAGTCCTCCGAGCGGCTCTGGATGATGCGGCCTTCGTGCTCGGTGATCGAGCAGAACGTGCAGCCGCCGAAGCAGCCGCGCTGGATTGCGATCGAGAAGCGGATCATCTCGTACGCCGGGATCTTCGCGTTCCCGTAGCTCGGGTGCGGCTGGCGCTTGTACGGGCGCTCGTACACCCAGTCCATCTCCTTCGTCGTGAGCGGGATGGGCGGCGGGTTGAGCCAAACGTCCGCGTCGCCGTGGCGCTGCACGAGCGCGCGCGCGTTGCCCGGGTTCGACTCGAGGTGGAGGATGCGCGAGGCGTGCGCGTACAGGACGGGATCCGCCGCGACCTGCTCGTGGGACGGCAGCCGGATCACGCTGCGGCCGCGATCGGCGTTCTTCACGTCGCGCGCGAAGCGCACGATGTGGTGCGACTGTGGCGCTGCCTGCGCGCCCGTCTTCTCTTCCATCGCATACGGATCGACCGGCGGGTTCAGCGGACCGGGCGTGTCGAGGTGCGTCGAGTCGATCTCGACCCATTCCGCCGGCCACGACCGCCGCACGAACGCGGTGCCGCGGAGGTCGGTGAGGTCGTGGATGCGTTCGTGCGCCGCAAGCCGATGCGCGATCTCGCAGAGTTGCCGCTCGGCGTTGCCGAACACGAGGAGGTCGGCCTTCGCGTCGACCAGGCATGAGCGGCGCACTTTCTCCGACCAGTAGTCGAAGTGCGCGATGCGGCGCAGCGAAGCCTCGATGCCGCCGATCACGATCGGGGCGTCGTTGAACGCTTCGCGCACGCGCTGGGCGTACACGATCACCGCGCGGTCGGGCCGTTTGCCGCCTTCGCCGCCCGGCGTGTACGCGTCGTCGCTCCGGATGCGCCGATCCGCGGTGTAGCGGTTCACCATCGAGTCCATGTTCCCGGCGGTGACGCCGAAGAAGAGGTTCGGGCGGCCGAGCGCCGCGAACGGTTCGGCGCTGTGCCAGTCGGGCTGCGCGATGATGCCGACGCGGAATCCCTGCCCCTCCAGCACGCGCCCGACGATGGCCATGCCGAAGCTGGGGTGATCGACGTAGGCGTCCCCGGTCACGAGCACGACGTCGCAGCTGTCCCAGCCGAGCGCGTCCATCTCGGCGCGCGACATCGGCAGGAACGGCGCGGTGCCGAGGCGCGCGGCCCAGTGCCTGCGGTAGCGGGTGATGTCGGGGGCGGGGTGCATGCGGGGATTAGACCAGAAGCGGCACCAACGCAGCGCGGTGCCGCTTTTTCGCCCCCGTGCGTTCAGCGCTTCACGACCACGACCTCGAGGTACTCGCTGGGAATGACCAGTGCGTCGCGGCCGCCGATGTTCCGCTTCTCGAGCAGCGCGGTCAGGTCCGCTTCCAGCGCCTTCTGGCGCCCGGCGTCGAGCGCCGCGAAGGCCTTGTGCGTCGGGCCGTAGTAGTCGCGGAACACCTGGATCCAGTTCGCCGGCGAGCGGTAGCGGAAGTTGAAGTGCCTGCGCGCCGTCCGGATGTCGGCCGCCTGCCGCCCGAACAGCTCGACGATGTGCGGCTCGGTGCCCCACAGCATCGGCGACTTCAGGCCGGCGGGCGGCGGCACGTACGCACCGATCACCTTGAACAGCGCCCCGATGAAGCCCTCGGGCGTCCAGTTCGCCATGCCGATGCGTCCGCCGCTGCGCACGACGCGCAGCATCTCGCGCGCCGGACGGGCGTGGTCGGGCGTGAACATCGCGCCGAAGGTGGACAGCGCCGCGTCGAAGCTCCCGTCCGCGAACGGCAGATCCTCCGCGTCGGCGACCTCGAAATCGACCGCCAGGCCTTCGGCCGCCGCGCGCGCGCGCCCCTTGTCGAGCAGCGCGGGAACGTAATCGGTCGAGGTCACGTGCGCGAACCGGCGCGCGGCGGCGAGCGTCGCGTTGCCGTTGCCGGCCGCGATGTCGATCACGCGCTCGCCCGCGCGCACGTCCGCGGCCTCGGCGAGCAGTTCGCCGACGATCTGGAGCGTGATGCCGATGACGCCGTAGTCGCCGCTCGCCCAGGTCGCCTGCTGGCGCTGCTTGATCGCGGCGAGGTCGGGCGCCGGCGCGGCGGGTTTGGCGCTTGGAGCGGTTTGAAGCGTGGAGCTGCTCATTGGATTCTCCTGGTGTCTTGCGTCGTTGATCGGTTCGGTTCGCAGAGGCGAACGCCATGCATTCTTCGGATCGCGCGCACTTGACGCTCCACCATGCGTCGTGCAGATTTGCCCGCGCGTCCTGTCTTGCGGCGACACTTGCTCGACCGTCCGCCGCGCTTGATCGATTTTCCGGGAGACGAAGCGATGAGCCGCGACACGCTGTCCGATGTGCTGCGGGCGATCCGGTTGCGCGGCGCCTTCTTCTACAACGTGAGCGGGGGCGGGGAGTGGGCCGCGGAGGCGCCGCCGGCGCGGGAGATCGCCGCGGCGGTCATGCCCGACGTCGAGCACGTGATGGAGTACCACGTCTTCACGAAGGGCGGCGGCTGGGCGGCGATCGTCGGCGAGCCGCCGGTGCGTCTCAGCGAGGGCGACATCGTGATGTTCCCGCACGGCGACCCGCATGTGATCTCGAGCGCGCCGGGCCTGCGCCCGGCGCAGGCCGACGACCCCGAGTGGGTGCGCGCGACGCGCAACGACCCGAAGCCGATCCCGATCACGATCCAGGGTGCGGACAAGTCCGTGAGCGACGCGCCGTCGCCGGACGCGCCGACGAACGTGCTCTGCGGGTTCTTCGGCTGCGATCTGCGGCCGTTCAATCCCCTGATCGCAACGCTGCCGCGCCTCCTGCGCGTGTCCGTGGCGGCCGATGGCCGCTGGATCGCCCAGGCGATGCAGCAGGCGATCGACGCGGCGCAGCACCGGCGCCCGGGCGCCGAAGCCGTGCTGGAGCGGATGAGCGAGATGATCTTCGTCGACGCCATCCGGCGATACCTCGACGCGCTGCCCGAGGAGAGCAGCGGCTGGCTCGCAGGCTTGCGCGACCGGCACGTCGGCCGCGCGCTCGCGCTGCTGCACGAGGATCCGGCGCGCGACTGGACGGTCGAGGCGCTTGCCGCCGAGGCCGCGCTGTCGCGCTCGGCGTTCTACGACCGCTTCGTGCGGCTCGTCGGCCAGCCGCCGGTGCAGTACCTCACGCAGTGGCGGATGCAGGTGGCCGCTCGGCTCCTGCGCGAGGGGCGTGCGCCGGTGGCGTCGATCGCGCTCGACGTCGGCTACGACTCCGAGGCGGCGTTCGCGCGCGCGTTCAAGCGCATCACCGGGACCCCGCCGGCGGCGTGGCGGCGGGCGTGGCAGGCCGCGGGCGCCTGAGATTTGGGCGCGGGGGCACCTTGCAATCCAGAAGGCACGCTTCTAAATCGCCAGCGTCGATGCGGAGAACGATTCGGTGAAATCGATGGGCAGGAGTGCTGCGCTATAGTCGGCGCCGGCGATCGTCGTGAACGCCGTTCAACCCACCGCAAGCGCGGAGCTTAAGGGGTACGCATGAAATTTCACGCCCTCGGCCGCACCGGCCTCCAGGTCTCGCAGCTCTGCCTCGGCACGATGTCGTTCGGCGGCGATGCCGACGCGGCCGCCGCCGCGGCGATGTACAAGGCGGCGCGCGACGCCGGCATCAACTTCGTCGACACCGCCAACCAGTACGCCGAAGGGCGCTCGGAGGAGATCCTCGGCGGGCTGATGCAGGGTCACCGCGAGGACCTCGTCGTGGCGACGAAGTGCGCCAACCCGACCGGTCCGGACCGCAATGCCCGCGGCCTGTCGCGCCGCCACATCACGCGCGCGGTCGAGGACAGCCTGCGGCGCCTCCGGACCGACCGCGTCGAGGTCTTCTACCTGCACCAGCCGGACGCGGCGACGCCGCTCGAGGAGTCGCTGCGCGCGCTCGAGGACCTCGTGCGCGTGGGCAAGATCCTCTATCCCGCGATCAGCAACCACAGCGCGTGGCAGACGCAGCGGTCGCTCGACTTCCAGGCGGCGCAGGGCTGGGCGCCGCTCCAGGTCATCCAGCCGATGTACAACCTCGTTAAGCGGCAGGCCGAGGTCGAGATCCTGCCGATGGCGGCGGCGAACGGCATCGCGGTGGTGCCGTACAGCCCGGCGGGCGGCGGGCTCCTCTCGGGGAAGTACGAGCGCAAGGACAAGACGGCGACCGGGCGCCTCGTCGCGAACCCCAAGTACCGCGATCGCTACGGCGAGGCGTGGATGCACGAGACCGCGGCGAAGTTCGCCGCGTTCTGCGCCGAGCGCGGGATCGACCCGATGAGCATGGCGGTGGCGTGGACCGGCAGCCACCCGGCGATCACCGCGCCGATCGTCGGCGCGCGCAGCGTCGAGCAGCTCCGCGCCTCGCTCGACGCGGTGAAGATTGAGATGTCGCCGCAGCTCCGCGCAGAAATCGCCGCCCTCTCGCGCACCCCGCCGCCGGCGACCGACCGGCTCGAGGAAGCGCTGCCGCAGTAGGCGGGCAGCGGCGCGGCTAGTGCGGAGCCTTCGGCGCGCCGAGCGCCGAGCGGGTCTGCGCGAGCACTTGCCGCGTCGCCGACTCCTCCGACTGGGCCCACTCGCGCGCGGCGCGCGCCGCGAGCGCCTCGACCCGGGCCCGCACCTCGGCCGCCTTGCGCCCGCGGGCCTCGAAGGCGACCCGCTCGCGCCGGTGGTCGATCGCTTCCCGCACGGCGGCGAGCTTGGCGTCGAGTTCCGCGGCGACCTGCGCCTCCACGCGCGCCGCCTCGGCGGTCGCCGCGTTGAGGGCACGCTCCTTCTCGAGCTGCGCGTCGGCGGCCCGGCGCGCCGAGGCTTCGGCCTGCACGCGGGCACGTCGCTCGCGCACGAGCTCGGCCATCGCACGCGCCTTCGCGTCGGCCTCCGCGAGCGCCTGGGTCTCCGCGAGCACGCTCTCTTCGGCCCGGCGCCGCAGCGTCGCCTCGGCCCGCGCGCGTGCCTCGGCGGCGCGGCGCGCCCGCACATCGGCGGCCGTCCGCCGTTCTGCCTCCGCCGCGGCTTCGGACTCTACTGCCGCGCGCGCGGCAGTCTCGTCGGCGGCGCGCTGTTCGGCTTCGCGCCTGGCGCTGGCGGCTTCCGCGAGTTCCGCCTCCGCGCGCGCGCGCGCCTGCGCCGCTTCCGCTTCGGCGGCTTCCGCAGCGACGCGACGCTCGGCTTCCGCGGTCGCGGCCGCGAGCGCGGCGGCGCGAGCCTGCGCAGCCTCCGCCGCGCGCCGATCCGCCTCCCGCCCGGCCAGAGCCGCTTCGGCCCGCGCCGCTTCCGCTTCTGCGGCCTCCGCAGCGGCGCGCCGCTCGGCTTCCGCGGTCGCGGCCGCGAGCGCGTCGGCGCGAGCCTGCGCTGCCTCCGCCGCGCGCCGATCCGCCTCCCGCCCGGCCAGAGCCGCTTCGGCCATCGCCGCTTCGATGCGGCGGCGTTCGTCTGCGGCGCGTGCCGCCGTGGCTTCGGCGGCAAGGCGCGCGTTCGCCGCCTCGGTCGCACGTTCGTCCGCGTCGCGGCTCACGTGCGCAGCCTCGGCGAGCGCGGCTTCGGTGCGTCGGCGCTCCTCGGCCGCGTTAATCGCGGCGGCCGCGGCGGCCTGGCGTGCGGCCGCTGCCTCGGCGGCACGCCGGTCGGCATCCCGGCTGGCGATCGCCGCTGCCGCGAGCGCGGCTTCGGCGCGGCGGCGTTCTTCCGCCGCGAGCGCCGCCGCGGCGGCGAGCGCCGCATGTTCGCTTGCCTGCGCGGCAGCGTCGCGCTCGGCCCGCGCGCGCGCCTCTGCGGCAATCCGCGCGCGCTCGTCGGCTTCGGCGCGCGCCTGCGCGGCCTCGGCTGCCCGCATTTCGGCCTGCGTGCGCGCCGTCGCCTCGGCGCGCGCCCGTGCATCCTGCGCCGCGCGTCCCTCCGCGGCCTCGAGCGCTTCCTGCTCCGCGCGCAGCCGCGCGCTCGCGGCGGCCGCGGCCTGCGCTTCGGCCTCGGCCCGGTCGCGCGCCCGGTCGCGCGCCTCGGCTTCGGCGAGCGCCTTGCGGTGCGCGGACTCCGCCGCGCGCGATTCGAGCGTCAGGCGCGCCTTCGCGGCCGCGGCTTCGTCGGCCTCGGCCCGTGCCCGCAGCTCCGCCGCGCGGCGCGCCTTGAGCTCGGCGTCGCTGCGCACCGCCGCCTCGTGCGCGGCGATCGACTCGGCTTCCAGCCGCGCGCGCGCCTCGAGCGCCGCGCGCTCCTCGGCCTCCGCGCGCACCACCTGCGCCCGGCTGAGCCCCTGCTCGAGCCGGGTGCGCTCCTCCTGGACCAGGCGCGTCGCGACCTCGAGCGCCTGGCGGATGCGCAGCGCTTCGACCGCCCCGGCCTGGGCCGCGGCGCGCGACTCGGCTTCCTGTGCCGCGGCCTGTTCGGCGCGGGCGAGCGACTCGGTGAGCTCGCGCGCGTGGGCCTCGGCCTCGGCCCGCGTCTGCGCCGCGATGCGCGCGGCGGCCTCCGCCGCGGCGCGCGCCGCGATCACCTGCTCCGCGCGCACCTCGGCGCGCACGCGTGCCTCGGTCTCGCGCAGCAGCTGGCCCTCGGCGCGCTCGAGCGCGGGTCCCGCCTCCGCCGTCTCCTGCAGCGGCAGCTCCGGGAGCGCGCGCGCTTCGGGCGCGGGCGTATCGCGCAGGTTCTGCTCGTAGCTGAGGATCGCCTGCCGGATTGCGTCGAACGCGGCGTGCATCGACGCGCTGCGCGCGTCGGCGTCCGCTTCGGCGCTGTCGCGCCCGCGTTCCGCGTCGGCGTCGAACGCCAGGCGCAGGCTGGACGGTTCGGGAATGGCCATGGCCGCCTCCTTCTTGCTGGTCCGGCTGCCGGCTCGATGGGGTCGGCTGGCGGACGAGGGACGGAAAGTGTAGCCCCACATCCCCAGGTTATGCACCAGGAAATTAAAGGAACTGTCTGATATCTCCCGGTTTTCGAGCGGGCGGGCGGCGGTGGAGGGCCACGGCCGGGGCCGGCGGTCCGGTCCCTCGCCCGGCTGCCGTTGTACCCTCGCGACCTCGCGCCACGGCGAGAGGGGGACGAACTCCATGCGCACCCAAGTCGCGATCATCGGCGCCGGGCCGTCCGGCCTGCTGCTCGGCCAGCTGCTGACGCGCGCCGGGATCGACAACGTGATCCTCGAGAGCCGCTCGCCGGAGTACGTCCTCGGACGCATCCGCGCCGGCGTGCTCGAGCAGGGCGCGGTCGACATGCTCGACGAGGCCGGCGTCGGGGCGCGGCTGCACGCCGAGGGACTGGTGCACGGCGGGATCGAGATCAGCTGGGCCGGCGGCCGCCACCGTATCGACCTCAACGGCCTGACCGGCGGCAAGAACGTGATCGTGTACGGGCAGACCGAGGTCACGCGCGACCTGATGGACGCGCGCGCCGCGGGCGGGGCGCCGTCCGTGTACGAGGCCGAGGACGTCAGCGTGCACGGCATCGACGGCGACCGGCCGAGCGTGCGCTACCGCCACCGGGGCGAGGCGCGCACGCTCGAGTGCGAATTCATCGCCGGCTGCGACGGTTTCCACGGCGTCTGCCGGCAGAGCGTCCCGCCGTCGGCGCTGCGCACCTACGAGCGCGTCTACCCGTTCGGCTGGCTCGGGGTGCTCGCCGACGTTCCCCCGGTGTCCGAGGAGCTGATCTACGCGAGCCACGAGCGCGGGTTCGCGCTCTGCAGCATGCGCAGCCGCACGCGCAGCCGGTACTACCTGCAGTGCACGCTCGCCGAGCGGGTCGAGGAGTGGCCCGACGAGCGCTTCTGGGCGGAGCTGTGGCGGCGGCTCGACTCGCGCGCTGCCGCTGCGCTGGTCACCGGTCCATCGATCGAGAAGAGCATCGCGCCGCTGCGCAGCTTCGTCGCCGAGCCGATGCGCTTCGGGCGCCTGTTCCTCGCCGGCGACGCCGCGCACATCGTGCCGCCGACCGGGGCGAAGGGGCTGAACCTCGCCGCGAGCGACGTGCGCTACCTCTTCGACGGCCTGCACGAGCACTACCGGCACGGGCGCGACGACGGCCTCAACGCGTACTCCGATCGCGCGCTGCGCCGGGTCTGGAAAGCCGAGCGCTTCTCGTGGTGGATGACGATGCTGCTCCACCGCTTTCCCGACCACGGGCCGTTCGGCGACAAGATGCAGCACGCCGAGCTGACTTACCTCTTCGACTCGCGCGCGGCGCAGGCGGCGCTCGCGGAGAACTACGTCGGCCTGCCTTACTGAGTACCATCCGCTCCCTCACCCGCCCCGGAGCCGTCGCATGCCCGAGAAGCTCCTGCCGACCACCGTCGTCGGCAGCTATCCCCAGCCCGACTGGCTCGTCGACCGCGCGCTGCTCGCGCAGGGCGTGCCGCGCACCCGGCTGCACGAGCTGTGGCGCGTCGCGGAGCCGTACCTAGAGCAGGCGCAGGACGACGCGACCCTGCTCGCGATCCGCGACATGGAGCGCGCCGGCATCGACATCGTCACCGACGGCGAGATGCGCCGCGAGAGCTACTCGAACCGCTTCGCCACCGCGCTCGAGGGCATCGACAACGAGAACCCGGCGACGATCGTCAACCGCTCCGGCCGGTCGGTGCAGGTGCCGCGCGTCGTCGGGCCGATCCGCCGCGCGCGCGCGGTGGAGGTGCGCGACATGCAGTTCCTGCGCGCGAACACCGACCGGCGCGCGAAGATCACGCTGCCCGGTCCCTTCACGATGTCGCAGCAGGTGAAGAACGAGTTCTACCGCGAGGACGAGGAGATGGCGCTGGCCTTCGCCGCCGCGGTGAACGCGGAGGCGCGCGACCTCGTGGCGGCCGGCGCGGACGTCATCCAGTTCGACGAGCCGTGGGTGCGCAACGACCCTGCGGCGGCGAAACGCTACGCGGTGCGCGCGATCAACCGGGCGCTCGAGGGAATCACCGTGCCGACGGTCGTGCACGTGTGCTTCGGCTACGCCGCGGTCGTGAGCGAGAAGCCGACCGGTTACGCGTTCCTGCCCGAGCTCGCCGGCACCGTCGCGCAGCAGATCTCGATCGAGGCGGCGCAGCCGAAGCTCGACCTCGGCGTGCTGAAGGACCTCGCGGGCAAGACGATCATGCTCGGCGTGATCGATCTCGGCGACCCGACGGTCGAGACGCCCGAGACTGTGGCTACGCGGATCCGCGCCGGGCTGCGCCACGTGGCGCCCGACCGGCTGGTGCCGGCGCCCGACTGCGGCATGAAGTACCTGCCGCGTGCAGTCGCGTTCGGCAAGCTCAAGGCGCTTGCCGAGGGCGCGGCGATCGTGCGGCGGGAACTCGCGTAGGCAGCCGCGCAATGTCGCCGGGCGGGCCGCGGCTCTTCGTTGCGATTGCGACGCTCGCCACGAGCGCCGCGCTCGCGCAGACGCCCACGGCGCGTCTCAAGGTCGAGCGTCCCGTGCAGGAGATTCCCGCTGCCGAGACCGGCATCGCGTCGGTGTATTCCGACGACCTCGAGGGCGAGCTCACCGCGAGCGGGCAGCGCTACGACGGCGACCGGCTGACCGCGGCGCATCGCACGCTGCCGCTCGGCACCCGCCTCAAGGTGACCGATCCGGCGACCGGCACCACCGTGCGCGTCGTCGTGAACGATCGCTGGGGCGGCGGGCCGGGGCGGGTGGTCAATCTCTCGCGGCGGGCTGCCGTCGAGATGGGGCTGGGTGCCTACGGCCAGCTGACCGTGCGGGTGGAGGTCGAGCGGCTCGGCGACGGGTCGGTCGATCCGCCCGAGGACGACCCGGTGTTCCGCGAGCCGCTCGTGCCGCGCCTCGAGGCGACCTCGAACGATCCCGCCGGACGGACGCGGCGCTGCGAGAACGAGGCCGAGATCCTGGGCCTGCGCGACCAGTGGCGCGACAACCACATCCGTACCTGCCTCCTGCGGAAGCCGGCGCCGCCGAAGCGTTAGGGTCTCGGTTCAGGCGAGCCGCATTGCCGCCGCGCCTGCGGCGACGAGCGCGACGCCCGTCCAGCGCTGCGGCGAGACGCGCTCGCGCAGCCACGCCGCCGCGATCAGCGTGCCGAACACGATCGAGGTCTCGCGCAGGGCCGCGACGAGGCCGATCGGCGCGTGCGTCATCGCCCAGAGCACGAGCCCGTACGAGCCGAGCGTGCACGCCGCGCCCGCCCCGAGGAGCCCCCACGCCCCGTGCGACTGCGGCAGGCCGCGCGCGCCGAGCCAGGGCCGCGCGAGCACGAGCACGAGCGCGGTGAGGGCGAACATCCACGCGATGTAACTCGGCGCGTGCCCGGAGGCGCGCACGCCGGCGCCGTCGATCAGCGTGTAGGCCACGATGACGAGAACGTTCGCCCCGATGATCGCGAGCGATCGCGCGCTCGCGTGGCGCGCGCGCAGCCCGTCGATCGCCAGCACCGCCGTGCCCGCGACCACGAGCCCGACCGCGGTCCACCCGCCGGGCGAAAGCGGCTCCGCGAGGAGCCACCACGCGCCGAGCGCGGTGACGAGCGGCGGTGCGCCGCGCATCAGCGGATAGGCCACGCTGAGATCGCCGGTGCGATAGGCAGCCGCGAGCAGCCTGAAATAGGCGAGGTGGATGACCGCGGAGGCCGCGAGCTGCGGCCAGCTCGTGCGCGCGGGAAGCGGCAGGAACGGCAGCGCGACCGCCGCAAGCACGCCGGCTCCCACGCCGACCGCTACCACGTCGCCGGCCTTGCCGCTCGCCGCCTTGCCGATCGCGTTCCAGCTGGCGTGCAGCAGCGCCGCGGCGAGCACCGCGGCGAGGACCGTCAGCGACATGCGGGCGGTCTCGCGCCGGTGCCGCCGTCAGGGCCCACGCGTGCCCTTGCGCTTGAGCAAGGCCTCGAGGCCGGCGAACGGCTTGTGCGTCGCCGGCGCGTCGGGTGCGGCGACCGGCGCCGGCCCGCCGCTCTGCGCATCGTGCTCGAGCTGGCGCGAATGCTCGTTGTCGTGACAGTAGACGCACAGCAGCTCCCAGTTGGAGCCGTCGCGCGGGTTGTTGTCGTGGTTGCCGTCCTTGTGGTGCACCGTGAGCTGACGGACCGTCGCGTGGCTGAACTCGCGCGCGCAGCGCCCGCAGACCCATGGGAAGAGCTTGAGCGCCTGCTCCCGATAGCCCTGCTCGCGCTGCTCCCGGTTGCGCCGCGCTTCGGCGACGAGCCGGTTCAGCCGGTCGCTGTCCGGCCCGGACTTGCCCGACGGCATGCGGTCTCCGCCATGGATGCTGCAGCGAGGTTACTCGATCCCCGCGGGGGCAGGATAATGCCCCGCTCCGAGACCCCGGGAGGCCGCTCCATGCTGATGTCGGGCGCTGACTACCGCGAATCCCTGCGCCGCTACCGGCCGCGCGTGTACGTGAACGGACGGCCGGTGGAGTCGGTCGCGGACGAGCCGCTGCTCGCCCCGGGCGTGAACGGGCTCGCACTGTCCTACGACTACGCGCTGCGCGAGGATCTCGCCCCGGTGATGCGCGCAAGCCGCCCCGATCTCGCGGGGGGCCGCGCCGTCAATCGCATGAACGCCATCCCGGCGTCGAGCCAGGATCTCCTCAACAAGCTCGAGGCTGTGCGGCTGCTCTGCCAGGAAACCGGGTGCGCGCAGCGCTACCTCGGCGGCGACGCGCTTGCCGCGTTGCGCCAGTCGGCTGCGCGAACCGACGCCGACTGCGGCACCGAGTACGGCGCGCGCGTCGCGGCGTATCTCGACCGCGTCTACGCGGAGGACCTCGCGCTCGGGGTGGCGATGACCGACGGCAAGGGGGATCGCACGCTGCGGCCCGCCGAGCAGCCCAATCCCGACGCTTACGTCCACGTCGTCGAGCGGCGCAAGGACGGCATCGTGATCGCCGGAGCCAAGGCGATCATCACCGGTGCGCCGTACATGCACGAGCTCCTCGTGATGCCGTGCCGGAACATGACGGAGCGCGACGCGGACTTCGCGGTCTGCTGCGCGGTGCCGGTGGACGCCGAGAACCTCACGCTCGTCGCGCGGCCGGCGGGCAGGCCGGGCGAGCCGGCCGCGAAGTTCAGCGCCAGGTACGGCCAGTCGACCGCGGTCGCGATCTTCGACCGCGTCTTCGTGCCGTGGGAGCGGGTGTTCCTCGCCGGCGAGTGGGCGCACTCGGGCTTCCTCACCTACCAGTACGCCCAGCATCACCGCCACACGTGCATCGCGGCGCGCGCCGGGTTCGGAGACCTGCTGATCGGCGCCAGCGCCCTGATGACCGAGGCCAACGGCGTCGATCTCGACGCGGCCTCGAACCTGCGCGGTCAGATGGTCGACCTCATCAAGATCGTCGAGGGCTTTTACGCGTGCGGCGTCGCCGCCTCGGTCTACTGCGCGCAGGATCCGGCCGGCGTCGCGGTGCCGGACGCGGTGTTCGGGAACATCGGCAAGCTCCTGCTCGCGACGCAGATCTACGACATGCACCGGCTCGCGCACCACCTCTCGGGCGGGCTGATCGTCACGCTTCCCGGGCCCGACGAGGACCACAACCCGGCCACCGCCGGCCGGCTCTCGGAGCTGCTCGGCGCGCGCTCCGACATCCCGTACGAGAAGCGCATCGAGGTGGCGCGCCTCGTCGAGGACCTGACCGCGTCGTACCAGGCGGGGTGGTACTCGGTGATCTCGCTGCACGGCGGCGGCTCGCCCGAGGCGATGCAGATGGAGATCTGGCGGCACTACCCGCTCGGCAACAAGGTCGATCTCGTCGAGCGCCTGCTCGAACGCGGTGTCCTCACCGATGAAACCCGGAGAATCACCCGCAACCGCCAGCCCGGGCGCTGCTGCGTCGAGGGGTGCCAGGTCCCCCCCGCGCCGCAGATGGTCGCGCTGCCGTCGCCAGGGCGCGCGCGCAAGGCGCCGGACGCCGTCCGGCCGGTGAAACGCAGCGCGTAGGAGGCGCAACGGAAATGGGCTACGAGAGCATCGAGATTTCGGTCGACGCGAAGGTCGCGCACATCCGCCTCGCGCGCCCGGAGCGCATGAACGCGCTGGCCGCGACGTTCTGGCGGGAGTTGCCTGCGGCCGTTCGAGCGCTGGATGCGGGCGGCGGCGTGCGCGCGGCGGTGATCTCCTCGACCGGCAAGCACTTCTGCGCCGGGATCGACCTCGCGATGTTCGAGAACGAGCCGGCCCTGGACACCGCCACGGTTGCGGGGCGCGAGCGCTTCCGGGCCAAGCTCGTCGCGCTCCAGGATGCGTTCCACGCGCTCGCGGAGGCGCGCTTCCCGGTGATCGCGGCGGTGCAGGGCGGGTGCATCGGCGGCGGCGTGGACTTCGTCGCCGCCTGTTGTCTCCGCTACGCGACGCGGGACGCGTGGTTCGTCATCCAGGAGATCAACCTCGGCATGATGGCCGACGTCGGCACGCTGAACCGGATGCCGAAGCAGATCCCCGAGGCGGTGATGCGCGAGCTCGCCTACACCGGCGACCGTCTGACGGCCGAACGGGCCGAGCGGATCGGGTTCGTCAACGGCCTCTTCGACACCCACGACGCCCTGGTCGCCGGGGCGCTCGAGGTCGCCCGCCGCATCGCCGCCAAGTCCCCGGTCGCCGTGTCGGCGACGAAGGCGATGATCGCCCAGGCCCGGGACCACTCCGTTCCCGACAGCTTCGCCTATCTGAATGCGCTCCAGCCGGGCATCTTCAGCATCGAGGACATCCGGAAATCGGTCGCCGCCATGAAGGCCCGGACGCCGGTCGAGTTCGAGGACCTCCCGCCCCTGCGCGCTTAAGACAGGTCACGCCGGACGCAATTGGCGGTTGCATTCGCGGACAGCCTCCCCTACGATTTGAACAATGGTTCAAATTTTGAATTCTCGTTCGAAACAGGCGTCCGACCGGGTGCTGCGCCGCAGCGAGACTCGGCGTCTGGATATCTTGCGAGCCGCGGCGCGTGTCTTTCGCCGGCGGGGCGTCGCGGCCACGGGTATGCGCGAGATCGCCCAGGAAGCGGACCTCTCGCCCGGCAACCTCTATTACTACTTCTCCGGCAAGGACGAGCTGCTCCTCTTCTGCCAGGAGCGCACCCTCGAGCACATGCTCGCCGCCGTGTCGGCCGCCCGTGCGACGCCCGCGTCGAGCGCCGAGCAGCTGCGCAGCGTGCTGCGTGCGCACGTGCACGCGATGCTGGACGAGCTGGAGGGGGCCACCGCCCACCTCGAGGTCGACGCGCTGCCGGCGGGCATGCGCGCCCCGATCATCGAGAAGCGCGACCGCTACGAGCGCGCGGTGCGCCAGCTGGTGATGGAGGGCGTCGCCCGGGACGAGTTCGCCCACTGCGACGCGGCGCTGGTCACCCGCGCGATGCTCGGCGCGGTCAACTGGACGGCCCGCTGGTACCGGCCCGACGGCGCGCGCACCGTCACCGAGATCGCCAAGACGCTCGCCGACTTTCTGGTTAGAGGACTCCTCAAATGAACGCCATTCCCGAACGCGTGCACATGCGACTGACCGTGAACGGCGAGGACACCCTCGTCTCGTTCGCGCCCTACAAGACGCTGCTCGAGGTGCTGCGCGAGGACCTCGGGCTCACCGGCACCAAGCACGGCTGCGAGCTGGGCGAGTGCGGCGCCTGCGCGGTGCTGCTCGACGGCGAGCCGGTGCTCGCCTGCCTCGAGCTCGCGGTGCAGTGCGAAGGCCGCGACATCCAGACGATCGAGGGCGTCGCCCGGGGCACGGAGCTCCATCCGCTGCAGGCGGCGTTCGCCGACCTCGGCGGCTCGCAGTGCGGCTACTGCACCTCCGGGATGGTGATGACCGCCAAGGCGCTGCTCGACAGGGAGCCCGCGCCGAGCCGCGAGCGCATCAAGGAAGCCATGTCCGGGAACCTGTGCCGCTGCACCGGCTACCAGCAGATCTGGGAGTCGGTGGAGCAGGCGGCGCGCGTCATGCGGGAGGCGAAGCCATGAACGCACCCGAGAAGCCGCGCGAGAAGACGCGTTTCGACACCATCGGCAAGCCGCGCCGCCGGGTGGATGGGCGGGCCAAGGCGATCGGCCAGCAGCAGTTCGCCGACGATCTCGTCCTCCCGCGCATGCTGCACGCCAAGCTGCTGCGCTCGCCGCACCCGCACGCGGTCATCGAATCGATCGACGTCTCGCGGGCGCAGGCGCATCGCGGCGTGCACCTGGTGCTCACCGGCGCCGAGTTCCCCGTCCCCTACGGGATCATGCCGGTGTCGCAGGACGAGCACCCGCTCGCGCGCGAGCGCGTACGCCACGTCGGCGACCCGGTCGCCGCGGTGATCGCGGTGGACGAGCAGACCGCGACCCAGGCGCTCGACCTGATCGACGTGAAGTTCAAGCCGCTGCCGACGATCGCCTCGCCCGAGGAAGGGCTTGCCCAGCCCGAACCGCGCATCCACGACTACGGCGAGCGGGGCAACATCCACCGCAACCAGTCCTACGAGTTCGGCGACGTCGAGGAGGCGCTGGCGCAGTCCGACCACGTCTTCGAGGACCTCTTCTTCTACGAGGGCAACACCCACCTGCCGATGGAGCAGCAGGCCTCGCTCGCCTCGGTGGAGGGCGACGGAAAACTCCTGCTCCAGACGAGCACGCAGAACCCTCACTACCTGCACCGCCAGCTCGCGCGCGTGCTGCAGATGCCGGCCGCGCACATCCGCGTCATTGCCACGGCGAACGGCGGCGGATTCGGCGGCAAGTGCGACCCGGGCAACCACGAGTTCGTCGTGTCCAAGGCGGCGCTGATGCTCGGGCGCCCGGTGAAGATCTGCCTCACCCGTGAGGAGGTCTTCTACCAGCACCGCGGCCGTCACCCGGTCCTCATGAAGTTCCGCACCGGCGTCACGAAAGATGGCCGACTCACCGCGATCCACCTGCAGACGCTGCTCGACGGCGGCGCCTACGGCTCGCATGGTCCGGCGAGCACCTTCTACACCGGCGTGCTGACGCCGGTGACCTACGAGCTGCCGCGCTTCAAGTTCGAGGCCTGCCGCGTGTTCACGAACAAGCCCGCCTGCGGGCCCAAGCGCGGCCACGGCACGCCGCAGCCGCGCTTCGGCCAGGAGGTGCAGCTCGACAAGATCGCCCATCGGCTCGGCCTCGACCCGGCGGAGATGCGGCTGAAGATGGTCACCAAGCCCGACTCGCTCACCGCGAGCTGGCTGCGCGTCGGCTCGACCGGGCTCGACGAGTGCATCCGCAAGGTGGTCGAGATGTCCGGCTGGAAGGCGCGGCGCGGCAAGCTCGGACCCGGGCGCGGCCTCGGCATCGCGTGCTCGGCCTACATGTGCGGCGCGGGCGTGTCGATCTACTGGAACAAGATGCCGCACTCCGCGGTCCAGCTGCTGCTCGACCGCAGTGGCCAGGTCACGGTCTACTGCGGCGCGACCGAGATCGGGCAGGGGTCGGACGACGTGCTCGCGGCGCTGACCGCCGAAGCGCTCGGCATCGACCCGGTCCACGTGCGCGTGGTCACCGGCGACACCGGCATTACGCCGATCGACCTCGGCTCGTACTCGAGCCGCGTCACCATCATGATGGGCAACGCCGCGCTGCAGGCCGCGGGGCGCGTGCGCGAGCAGCTCGCCGCGGCCGCGGCCGAGACGCTCGACACGCTGCCCGACCGCGTCGTCTTCTCGCAGGACCGCGTGTTCGCCGCCGACGACGCCACGAAATCGATGAGCTTCATCGAGGCGGTCGCGGCCGCGGAGACGAAGTTCGGCACGATCGCGTCGGTGGGCTCGTACGCGCCGCCCAAGCCGCCGGGAAAGTACAAGGGCGCAGGGGTCGGGCCGTCGCCCGCCTACAGCTTCTCCGCTTGCGTCGTGGAGACCGAGGTCGATCCGCACACCGGCTGGGTCACGGTGCCCAAGATCTGGATCGCGCACGACATCGGGCGGGCGCTCAACCCGGTGCTCGCGCGCGGCCAGGTGATCGGCGGCGTGTACATGGGGCTGGGCGAGGCGCTGATGGAGGAGCAGGCGTTCCGCCGCCTGCCTCCGAAGCTCTCGAGCGCGCTCGTCCACCGCAACCCGTCGATGCTCGACTACAAGAGCCTCACGCACATGGACATGCCGGAGGTGGAGGTCGCGCTCATCGAGGACCCGGATCCGAATTGTCCCTACGGCGCGAAGGAAGCCGGCCAGGGGCCGCTCCTGCCGGTGATGCCGGCGCTCGCCAATGCGATCCACGACGCGGTCGGCGTGCGCATCGACGAGGTCCCGATCACGCCGGAGAAGGTGCTGCGCGCGCTGGAGAAGAAGGCGAAGGGCGAGACGCCGCGCGTCGGCCCCGAGCGCTTCCCCGCGGTGCCGTACCCGGAGCCGACCTTCGTCCTGCCGCCGTGGGAGGGCGGGGACGGCAACGAGCTGAAAGGGAGGAAAGCCGCATGATGCGCCTGCCGTGGTTCCGCTGGCACGCGCCGAAGAGCGTGCCCGAAGCGGCGAAGATCCTCGCGGGCGAGGGCCCGCAGGCGATGCTAGTCGCCGGCGGCACCGATCTCGTGCCGAACATGAAGCGCCGCCACCAGACGCCGCAGGCGCTGGTGTCGGTCCGCGCCATCCCCGATCTGAAGCTCCGCGCCAATGGTTCCGGGCTGCGTCTCGGCGCCGCGCGCACGCTGACCCAGATCGTCGACGACGCGGATCTGCGCGTGCAGTACCGCGGCCTGTGGCAGGCGGCGGCGCAGGTCGCGACCGCGCACCTGCGCAACACCGGCACGCTCGGCGGCAACGTGTGCCTCGACACGCGCTGCACGTACTACAACCAGAGCTACGAGTGGCGCAAGGCGATCGACTTCTGCCTGAAGAAGGACGGCCAGACCTGCTGGGTCGCCACCGCGAGCAAGCGCTGCGTGGCGGTGTCGTCGACCGACACCGCGCCGGCGCTCATCTCGCTTGGGGCGACCGTGAAGCTCGTGTCGGCCCAGGGCGAGCGTGAGCTTCCGCTGGCCGACCTCTACAGGAACGACGGCGTCGACTACCTCGCGCGCCGGCCGGACGAGATCCTGACCGAGATCGCCCTGCCCGACGCCACCGGCTGGCGGTCGACCTACTGGAAGCTCCGCCGGCGCGGTTCGTTCGACTTCCCGGTGCTCGGCGTGGCCGCGGCGGTGAAGCTCGCGCCCGACGGCGTCGTGGAGGACGCGCGCATCGTGCTCGGGGCGGCGGCATCGCGGCCTTTCCTCGTCGAGAAGGCGGGCAACCTTCTGCGCGGGCAGAAGCTCACCGACGAGGCGATCGCCGCGGCGGCGGAGGCGACGGCCTCGCGCGCGAAGCCGATGGACAACACCGACCTCGATCTCTACTGGCGCAAGGAAGTGGTCGACGACTTCGTCGGCTACGCGCTGCGCGAATCGCGCGGCGACGACATGTCGGCGACGCGGATGAAGATCGCGCGGCAGGCGCTCTGATCCCCCTCCCGAAGGGGGCGCTCCAAATGATTTGATCTAGGTCGATGCGCCCGCGCGGGCTCCCCGTAGGCTGGGTAGAGGGGTCCGCTCATGGGAACTTGGAGCGTATTCGGCCGGCGCCGGCCGCGGATGCGGTCGGTGGAAAGCCTGGCATCGCCCGCAACGGGCGTGCCCGTGGACGCGCGGGCGTGGGGCCTCTACGTGGACGCGGGCGTGGCGTGCGCGCGTCTGCAAGGCCGTGATGCCGCGGGGCATATCGTGCTGGATCGCGTCGTTCCCGCCGACGGCGAGCTCGGCGCCGCGGTGGCGGCAGCGCTGGGCGAGCTGTCGGGGTTCGGCCCCGCCGCGCCGCCGCTCTATCTGACCGGCAAGCTCGCGCCGATGGTGCGGACCGCCGTCGGTCGCGGCACGACCTTCGTGCCCGCTGCCGCGGCCTGGCTCGCCGCCCGCGCGCTGATGCGCCGCCCGGAAAATGCCCGCCTCGAGGCGCTCGCGCTCGTCGAGCTGTCCGCCTCCGGCTACCTCGTGCTCGGGATCGATCGCTCGGGCGCCCTCAAGGACGACCTGCTCGTCGTCAATCCGCGCTGCGGCGCCGGCTCCGGCGTCAACCTCGACCGGGTCCTGCAGAAGCTCGGCATGGCGCGCGGGGACGTCGACCAGGTGCTCGCCGCCTACCTGGGGGAGGCCGGGGCGGCGCGTCGGCGCAGGGTGCTGGTGCGCGCCGACCGATGCGGCGTTTTCGCGTCCTCGGCGACGATCTCCGACAAGAACCAGGGCATTCCGCTCGAGACCGCGCTCGCGGTGACCCTGAAGTCGGAGGTCCTCAAGGCCTGTCGCAAGCTGCCCGCGGGGTTCGCGAAGGTCTACCTGACCGGGCGGATCTTCAAGTGGCGGTACGCCCGCGATTGCGCGTCGGATTACCTTGCCGACCAGGACGTGCGGGACGTCGAGGCGGACCCCGACGGTGGCGCGCTCATGGAGGCGCTGCACGACCTCGTCGCGCGGCGCGGCCCGGAGGCCATCGCGCAGCCGGACGTGCGCGTGCAGCGGCGCCGCGCGGTGCTCGAGTACCCGACCTTCGGCGCGCTGCGGGCGCGCTACGAGGCCGACCACCGCTTCCTCCGGCTCCCCGACGAGGCGCCGCAGGGGCGCATCGGCGCGCGGCCCGTGCTGATGGGGCTCGACGTGGGCTCGACGATGGCGAAGGTCGCGCTCGCCGACGCCGAGACCGGAGACCTGATGCATCTTGCCGCCTACAGCAACTCGGGCGACACGATCCAGACCGTGAAGCGCGCGTTCGAGGCGCTGCGCGACCTGGGCGACGGACCGCTGGCGGTGCGCGGCATCGGCGTGACCGGTTCGGCGCGCTACCAGGTGCAGCAGGCCCTCGAGCACATCTATCCCGCGCTCGCGAGCCGCCTGTCCGTCCTCGTGGAGAACTATGCCCATGCGCGCGGCTCGATCGACTGCGCACGCGACCACATCGCGCGGCTGAAGGCGGCCGGGGTCGCCGGCGTGCGCGAGGACCTATGCATCCTCGTGGACATCGGCGGCGAGGACACCAAGATCTCGACCATCGCGCTCGCCGAGGCCGAGCTCTTCAACAATGCGATGAACCTGAAGTGCTCGGCGGGCACCGGCAGCCTGATGGACACGCTCGCGGCGATGTTCGGCATCCCGAGCGTGGCGGCGGCCTGCGCCGAGGCCTACAGGGCGCCGAAGGCGCAGCTCATCAACGCGACGTGCGCGGTGTTCCTGATGGAGAACGCGCGCAAGCTCCAGGCCGAGGGCGCACCGCGGGCCGAGATCCTCGCGGCGGCGAACTGGGCGATCGTCGAGAACATGGCGCGCACGCTGTGGAACCAAATCGAGCTGCCGGGCGATTGCGTCGTGCTCCTGCACGGCCAGACCATGCTCTCGGACCCGCTGCCGCTCGCCGCGACGCACCGCCTGCAGGCGCATGTCGGCGGCCGGGCGTTCGCGCTCGTCCCGCCCAACCCGGGCCACCGCGCGTGCCTCGGGCTGATCCGCACGCTCGCGCAGGCGGCGCCGCCCGGGTACGTCGCGGTCGATCCGCAACGCCTGATCGACGTGCGCTTCGAGAAGCAAATCGTGCAGTGCCGCGGCGCCGTGTGCAGCGACAAGGCGTCGAGCTGCAACCGCGCCTCGCTCACCTGCCGCGACGCGCTCGGCGCGAAGGCGTTCTCGTTCACCCTCGGCGGGTGCAGCGCGATCAACGAGCTCTTCGCGCGCAAGAAGGGCGGCGCGCAGGCGCCGCCGCCGGTGCGCGATACCTACAAGGAGATCTGGGACTTCATCGGCCGGCGCCAGCCGCGGAGCGACGACCCGCGCCGGCTCGTGATCCCGCGCAGCTTCTGCATGTCCGAGTGGGCCTACCTGTTCGCCGAGCTCCTCGGCCGGCTCGGCGTGCCGGTGCACGTCGACGACGTGCGCGAGTCCGACCTCGCCGAGGCGCAGCCGCTCTTCCACATCGACAGCTGCGCGCCGCAGATGGGCGCGGTCGGCGAGTTCCGCCGGATCGCCGGGGAGCCGCACGGCCTGATCCTCGTGCCGCAGGTCGAGTTCCTGCCCGCCGGCGGGGCGAGCCTGGGGCGCACCTGCACGACCAACCAGGGCGGGATGGCGGTCGCGATGACCTTCGCGCGCGAGGCGCACCCGGACGCGCGGTTCCACCTCCTCAGCGCGGACCTCGGCCGGCTCGATGCGGACGCGCTCTGCGTGCAGCTCGAGGAGCGCCTCGCGCCGGTGTTCGAGCGCTACGGTCTCGCGCCGACGCCGGCCGAGCTGCGTGCCGCGGCGGCCGGCGCGATCGAGGCGCACGCGCGGCTACGCCGGGAGGCGGCCGATTTCGCGGCCGACCTCATCGCCGAGGCGCTCGACCGGGACGTGCGCATCGCGCTCGTCGTCGGGCGCGAGTACGTCCTCAACCCCGGCATCTACGACAGCCACGTGCGCCGGTTGCTGCGCGACAAGCAGATGGCGGCCATTCCTTCTTACGTGCTCGACGTGGAGCTCGATCCGCAGTATGGCCACATCTACTGGCGCAACCCGCACGCGATCGTCACGGTGATCGACGCCGTTGCGCGGCGGCGCCTGCACGAGCGCTTGCGGCATCCGCGGCTCGCCGCGCTCTTCCGGCGCATCGAGTCCGGCCCGGACCTGCTCGCGACCGTCCAGGTGTCGACCTTCGCCTGCGGCCCCGACTCGGTCGTCGCGCCCTTCGTCGCCGAGATCATGAAGCGGCGGCCCTTCCTGCTGATCCAGTCCGACGCGGTGCTGAAGGAGCTCGCGCACCTCGAGAACCGGGTCAACACCTACGTCAAGCAGCTCGAGCTCGGCCTGCACGCCAGGCTCGGCGCGGCCGACGCGCCGCCGTTCGAGATCCGGCTGCTCGACGACCTCGGCCCGGACCGCCCGCCCGACCCGGCCGCCGACGTGATCTACGTGCCGACGCTCGCGGACAACCGCGGATTCACCGCGCCGCTGCGCGGCGCCGGGTTCACGTGCATCGACAACTATGGGCCGGACTATGACCTGCACGCGCTCGTCAAGGAGGGTCGCAAGGCGGTCGGCGACGCGGTGTGCGCGCCGCTCGCCGCGGTGTACGGCGACCTGCTGCGCGCGGTCGCCGACTTCGAGCGACGGAGCGCCGCGGGCGACCCGCTGGTCGCCGGCCGCCGCCGGCTGCTCTACTTCGACAACAAGGGCCTCGGGCCCTGCCGGCAGGGCCAGTACGTCGAGGTCCACAAGCTGCTCGCGCATCGCGACCACGTTCGTCCCGTGCGGGACGCGGCCTGCGGCGCGCCCGGCGGCGCCGCGCTGCTGCAGTTCCTCGTTGGCGGGGAGACCGCGGGCTACAACTTCGGCGTCGAGGAATGGGTGATGGTGCGGATCTACCTCGGCGCCATCCTGCAGGGCGTGCTGCAGGGGCTCTACTTCCGCGGCGCCGAGTGCCGGGACTACGGCGAGTTCGAGCGCTTCCGGCGCGAGTACGAGTCGCTGCAGTCAGCGGTGTACGACACGCTCGGGGCGTTTCGCGGCCCCGGCCCGGCCTGGCGCCGCGTGCTGAAGCTCGTGCGGGGCGCGGGCCCGCTCGAGGTCGCGCTGAAGGTCGTCGCCTACGGACTGCTCGACGGAACGCTGCGGCGGCTGTTGCGCGATCTCGCGCGGCGGTGGACGCCAGTCGCCGCGGAGGCGACCGAGCGGCTGAACATCGCGATCAGCGGCGAGGCGTACATGCGCGTGGCCCAGGCCGAGGAGATCTTCCGCGCGCTCCTCGCGAATCTCGGATTCCGGCGCTTCCGCCTCGAGGTGAGCCCGGTGTGGGCGTACGCCGAGTACCTGCTCGACGAGGCGATCGAGGTCGGCCGCGACGCCTCGCGCCGCGCCGCGAGCGGCAAGCGCCAGGCAATCGCGGGTCACTGGGACGACACGCTTCGCAAGGAGCGGGCGGCCCGGCGCCGCGCCGAGGGCTGGCGGTTCCTGCTGCGCCGGCTGATCGCCGGGCCGATCTATGCGGCCGCGCGGTTGCCCATGCCCCCCTCGACCGGCGATCTGCTCGAGGAAGGCGGCGCGCTGCTTCCCACCCGGCGGCCGATCGGCGAGCTCGTCGTTTACGCCGGCGAGGCGCTCACCGAGCTCCGCCACGGCGCGCACATCGTGTTCAACGTCGCGCCGCAGGGGTGTATGGTGTCGTCCATGGGCGAGCTGCTGAGCCCGGCGATCGAGCGCCTCGAGCGCGGCCGTGGCCGCATCCAGCACCTCCCGTCCGCCCAAGGTGACGTGAACGAGGAGCTGCTGGTGCTCGCGGTGCTGAAGTCGCTCGGTCCCGAGCGCTTCTTCGTTGGTGCCGGCGCCTAGGCAGGTCGCCGATCGGCCGGCAATACCCGGTATGTGGCTTCGTCGCAGCATACAAGCCGTCGTCGTCGTTTCCGCCCTGGCGGTCGCGAGCGTCCTGGCGCTGGGTGCGAGCGTGCAGCCGCTTTCGGAGCATCCGTTCTGGCAGCCGCCCGGGCCGCGCGTCATCGCGCACCGCGGCGGACGCGGGCTCTGGCCGGAGAACACGCTCCTCGCGTTCCGGAACGCGCACGCGCTGGGCGTCGACGTGCTGGAGATGGATCTGCGCCAGACCGCCGACGCGCAAATCGTCGTGCTGCACGACGAGACCGTCGACCGCACGACCGACGGCGTCGGGCCCGTCGCGGCCCTCACGTTCGCCGAGCTGCAACGGCTCGACGCCGGCTACCGCTGGACGGCCGACGGAGGCGGGACTTTCCCGTTCCGCGGCCGCGGCGCCGGCGTGCCGGCGCTGCGCGAGGTGTTCGCCGCGCTGCCCGACGCCCGCATGAACCTCGAAATCAAGGGCCGCGGGCCGGCCATGGCGGCGCCGCTGTGCGCGCTGATCCGCGCGCACGGCATGGCGACGCGCGTCGCGGTCGCCGCCTTCGACCAGGACGCGATGGACGCTTTCCGCGCCGCCTGCCCGCAGGTCGCGACCGCGGCGACGCGCGACGAGGCGGTGCGGTTCGCCCGGTTGAGCGCGGCGTTCCTGGGCGCGCTCTTCGCGTCGCGCGCGCAGGTGCTCCAGATACCGGAGCGGATGGGCCAGTACCAGGTGCTAACCCCGCGGTTCGCTTCCGATTCGCGCCGCCTCAATCTGAAGCTCGAGATCTGGACGGTCAACGAGCCGGAGGACATGAAGCGGCTTCTCGCGCTGCCGGTCGACGGAATCGTGACCGACTACCCGGATCGCCTCCTCGCGATCCTCGCGCGCCGCTAGCGCGCGGTCGCGCGGGGGCGACGTTTCCGCGACGCGGCCGACGATCGCGTCGGCAGGCGCTCTAACGCGAGTCACCGCGCCGCTGCGCGACTCTTGCGCATAGGTTCTGTCATACAGTAAATTATTGTGTATGACAACGAGCACCCTGCTCTCGGTGCGGCTGGATCCGGCGCTCGCCGAAGCTCTGGACCGGCACTGCGCGCAGACCGGCGCGACGCGCAGCCGCGTCGTCCAGGAGAGCGTGGCGCAGTACCTCGTGTCCCAGACTGGGCCGACGCTCGGCACCATGGCGGAGGCCGTCCTGCCGCCCGTTCCGGCGCGGCCGGCGCGCAGGGTGCGTGTCGCGCGGCAGAAGCGCATCCGCGACTACGTCCGTGCGAAGCATCGTCGTTGACTCGGGCTTCCTCATCGGGCTGTTCGACGAGACCGATCCGCTCCATCTGCGCTGCCGAGAGTTCCTGCGCGACTACCGCGGGCGCTTCCTGACGACCGAGGCGGTACTCACCGAAGGGCTCGCGCTCCTTTCCACCACGCAGCAGCTGCGCTGCCTGGACTGGCTGGGCGACGCCGCGCAGGCTGGCCTGCTTGTGGTGGACCGAGAGCCGATCGACTTTCGCGCCGTCGAGAAGCTCGCCCGGAAGTGCGCCGACCAGCCGATGGACTTCGCCGATGCGTCGGTAGTGCTGCTCGCAATGCGCTCGGGCGTGCGCGAGATCCTGACCGCCGACCGGCGCGATTTCGCGGTCTACCGACTCGGCGGTCGCACGCGATTCGTCGACGTGCTCTCCGGCAAGTAGTCGGCGCGGCCCTGCGACCTCACTCAGAGGTCCGCCGCCCCGCGGGCGGGAGCTTCGGGGGCTTGGCCGGCCTGTCCGGGCCCCAGACCCGGCTGTAGTAGGTGTCGGCGAGGTGGAGCGCCATCACCGGGTTGTGACCGAGCACGCGGTCCTTCGCGACCAGCACCGTCGTGAGCCCCTGCGCGTGCTTGAAGAACAGGCTGTCGTGGCCGACGCACAGCCCCATCACGACGTTGAGCTCGCAGCCGTGCGCGTTGAGGAGCTCGGCCTGCGACACCGGATTGCAGAGCGCCTCGAACTGCCCGGGGCGGATCTTCTCGTGGTCGGCGATGCCGAGGTCCTCCTTCGGGATGTTGCCGTTCTTGCACGCCACCGACACCACCTCGAAGCCGTGGCTCTCGAGGATGCCCGACAGCACGTAGGCGTGGTCGACGAAGCTGATGCAGTTCGCGATGCCGATCTTCCGGAACCCCATGCGCTTGGCGAACTGGACGATCTCCTCGACGCGCGTCCACTTGCAGTAGCCCTCGGCCTCGATGAGCGCCGACTCGTGCGAGATGCGGCGCGTCTCGGGGTCGTCGTAGGCGGCGCGCGCGTGCGCCTGGGTCGCGGGGTCCACGTTCGACGGGCAGAACCCGGGACCCCGTTCCGCGGCTTCGCCCTGGCGGCAGGCGCGGACGGTCGGCGGGCAATAGGCGCACTCGGGGTCGTCGTATTTCATGGCGGGCGGTCCTCCGTGGCAGCGACGGGATCACGGTACCCGGCCCCCGGGTGGGGGAGGCTGATCAAGGTCAAGCGTCCGGCACTGCACGGGCGGGGGGCCGGTCGGCCCCTTCCCGCCTTGCTATCCTGCGCCCTCGCGGCAAGCGCCAAGGAGGGGGCATGCACGATCTCGTCATCGACAACGCGCTGATCATCGACGGAACGGGCGCGCCGGCGCGACGCGGCGGGCTTGGCGTCAAGGCCGGCCGGATCGCCGCGGTGGGCGAGGCGGTCGGGACCGGGCGCGAACGCGTCGATGCGCAAGGGCTCGCGCTCGCGCCGGGCATCATCGACCTGCACACCCACTTCGACGCCCAGCTGCTCTGGGATCCGTTCGCGACGCCGTCGGTGGCGCTCGGCGTCACCAGCATGGTGATCGGCAATTGCGGCTTCACGATCGCGCCCTGCCGCGCACCGGACCGCGACCTCACGCTGCGCAACCTGACGCACGTGGAGGGCATGTCGCTCGACGCCCTGCGCGCGGGTGTCGATTGGGCGTTCGAGAGCTACCCCGAGTACCTGCGGACGCTGGAGGGGCGCGGCCTGGTGCCGAACGTCGCCTCCTTCATCGGCCATTCGTCGGTGCGGACCTACGTGCTGCGTGACGACGCGTCGAAGCGCGCGGCGACCGCCGCCGAGGTCGCCGAGATGAAGCGGCTGGTCCTGGACGGACTGCGCGCGGGCGCGGTGGGCTTCTCGACCACGACGCTCGAGCAGCACAACGGCGAGAACGGCATCCCGATGCCCTCGCGGCTCGCCGACGAGCACGAGATGCTCGAGCTGACCGGCGCGCTCGGCGAGGTCGGCAAGGGCGTCTTCATGCTGACGAAGGGCATGACCACAACCGTGCCCTGGCTCGAGCGCATCGCCGAGCGCAACGGCCGGCCGGTCAACATCGCGGCGCTCTTCGTCGACCCGAACGATCCCGAGCGCGTGTTCGGCGAGTTCGGCGAGATCGACGCGGCGCGCAGGCGCGGGCGCGAGCTGTGGGGCCACGTCGGCTGCTTCCCGCTCGGCATGGAGTTCACGCTGAGTCACCCGTATCCGCTCGAGGCGCTGATCGCGTGGAAACCGGCGATCAAGGCGGAGGGTTCGGGCGAGTACCGTCGCGTTCTCGCCGACCCGGCGTTCCGCGCCGCGATCAAGGCGGAAGCGGGAAGCAAGGGCGGCGTACCCAACCGCTTCTCGTATCACACGCTAGAGCACATGACGATCAAGGAAGTGCAGCGGCCGGAGCACGCCTCGCTCGTCGGCCAGAACGTCGCCCGGCTCGCGCGCGCAGCGGGGAAGGATCCGCTCGACTGGCTGCTCGACTTCGCGCTCGACGGCGAGCTCGACGCGCTGTTCGACTGCAGGCTCTTCAACACCAACGAAGACCAGGTGCGCGAGCTGCTGCGCCACCCGAGCGCGCAGATCACGCTCTCGGACGCCGGCGCGCACCTCTCCTTCCTGTGCGACGCGGGCTTCGGGTTGCACCTCTTCGGCCACTGGGTGCGCGAACGCGGCGACCTGACGCTCGAGCAGGCGGTGCAGAAGGTGACGAGCCGCCCGGCTGCGCTCTACCGCATCCGCGATCGCGGGCGGCTCGCGCCGGGCATGTGGGCCGACCTGTGCCTCTTCGACCCCGCCACCGTGGGGCGCGGGCCCAAGCGGCGCGTTGCCGACCTGCCGGCCGGCGCGAGCCGTGTCGATACGCCGGCGGTCGGCCTGCACGGCGTGTGGGTGAACGGCATGCGCGTGGTCGACGAGAAGGGTCCGATCCGCGATTGCGGGCGCCCCGGCAGGCTGATGCGCGAGTTCGACGCGTGACGGGCGCACCTTTTGCGGGCGTGTACCCGATCGCCCCGACGCCGTTCACCGAGCGCTTCGACCTCGACCTCGACGGCCAGCGCCGCGTGCTCGACTGCATGGTCGACCAGGGCGTCGACGGGATCTGTATCCTCGCGAACTACTCGGAGCAGTTCCTGCTCACAGACGCGGAGCGCGACACGCTGCTCGATGCGTGCCTGAAGCACGTTGCGGGCCGGGTGCCGGTGATCGTCACTTGCAGCCACTTCAGCACGCGCATCGCCGTCGAGCGCGCGCGGCGCGCGGCGGAGGCAGGCGCCGCGATGCTGATGCTCATGCCGCCGTACCACGGCGCGACGCTGCGGGCGGACGAGCAGGGGGTGTTTGAGCACTACGCGCGTGTCGCGGAGAGCGTCTCGATCCCGATCATGGTGCAGGACGCGCCGCTGAGCGGGGTGACGCTGTCGGTGTCCTTCCTCGCGCGGCTCGCGCGCGAGGTGCCGCAGGTGCGCTACTTCAAGATCGAAGTGCCGGGGACGTCGGCGAAGCTGCGCGCGCTGATCGAGCGGGGCGGGTCGGCGATCGCCGGGCCGTTCGACGGCGAGGAGTCGATCACGCTGATGGCCGACCTCGAGGCCGGCGCGACCGGTACGATGCCGAGCGCCCTGCTTCCCGACCTGATCAGGCCGGTCGTCGAGCAATTCCGCGCGGGGCGCCGGGCCGAGGCTGCCGCGTCGTACGCGCGCATCCTGCCGCTGATCAACTACGAAAACCGGCAGTGCGGGCTGCGCGCGACGAAGACCGTCATGCAGGAAGGCGGGGTGATCAGGAGCGACGCGGTGCGCCATCCGCTCGCGCCGCTCGACGCGCCGACGCGCGCGGGGCTGCTCGCGCTCGCGCGCGAGGCGAATCCGCTCGCGCTACGGTGGGGAAAGGCCTGACCGCGCTCAGCGGATGCCGAGCGCGCGGTCGAGCGACACCGGTCCGGCCCCGCGGCCGGCGAGATAGAGCAGCAGCCCGGCCCACGCGAGGTGGGTCGGCCAGGCATCCGGATAGACGAAGACCTGGATCACCGCGGTCATCCCGAGCAGCGCGAGCGCCGAGAGGCGCGTGAAGAGCCCGAGCACGAGCAGGACCGGAAACAGGTGCTCGGCCCAGGTCGCGAGGTGCGCCGCAACCGCGGGCGAGAGGAGCGGCACCTTGTACTCGTCGGCGAAGAGCGCGATCGCGTTGTCGCTGACGGCGAGCCAGCTCTCGACCTTGGTGCGCCCGGACAGGAAGAAGATGCCGGCGATCGAGAGCCGCGCGGCGAGCGCGAGCAGCGGATGCCCGATCCAGCGCTCGAGTGCGTCGGCTGCACGGTTCCAGGCGGCGCGCCAGCCGCTCGTGCGCGGCGCGGTGGAAGTGGCGGCAGGCGTCATCGTTCCTCCGTCGAGTGGTCGGGCAGCTCGAGGCGCCCGAAGGCGCCGGCTTCCAGCAGTTGCGCCATGAGGCGCGCCAGGTCCGCTTGTCCGTCCGCCGCGAGCGCCGCCGAGGCGGCGTCGCCCAGCGTTCCGCCGGCGGCGCAAGCGTCGAGGAACGCGCAGCCCGCGGCGTCGAGTGCGACGTTCTCGACGCGGCCGCGCGGGCGCACGAGCAGCACGCCTTCGCCGCACCAGGCGAGCTCCGCCTCGTCCTCGTCGCCCGGATACCGGTTGCGGCGCCAGATCGTCGCGATGGGCTGCGCCTCGAACCAGGCCCAGCGCGCGCTCGCGTGCGGTCGCAGCACCGCGCGCGCGAGCGCGTCGGGCGCGAGCCGCGCGACCGCAGCCGCCTCGACGGCCGCCTCGTCGGCCGCGGTATGTGCTTCGGTCCAGAACCGATCGAGCCGCGCCACGCCCGGCAGGTAGGTCAGCTCGGCTGCGGGCGCGAACTCGGCGAGGAAGTGCGGGAAGTCCTCGCCGTACACCGCCAGGGTCGGGTTGCGCGGCAGGTGCATGCGCGCGAAAACTGCCGCGGCGGCGCGAAACCACTCCTCGCCCACCAGCCGCGATACAGCCGGATAGTTGGCCTGCAGCGCGTCGATGCAGCCCTTCATCACGGTGTTGCGGTACACGGCGAACCCCGGCTGCGCGACGAGGCGCGCGAGCTCGGACGCGCACGTCTCGGCGCCGGCGGGCGCACGCAGCGCGCGCGCGAACGCATCCTGGAACCGTCCCAACGACACGCCGGTCATGCCGCTCGAAGCAACGGCGCCCGGAGCACGGCTGCGGCCCGTGCGCGCTCGGCCATCAGGACCTCGAACGCAGGGAGGTTGCCGTCGCGCTCGATCAGCGTCGGCCGCGGGCCGATGCGCGCGATCAGGCGCGCGTAGAGCGCCCACACCGCGGGATCGACCGGCGCGTCGTGCGAGTCGACGAGCAGATCCGCGCCCAGCGCCGGGTCCGCGGTGTGCCCGGCGAGATGGATCTCCGCGACGAGCGCGCCGGGAAAGGCGTCGACGTAGGCGTCCGCCGAGAGCCCGAGGTTGCGCGCCGACACGTACACGTTGTTGACGTCGAGAAGCAGGGCGCACCCCGTGCGCCGCGCGAGCGTCTCGAGGAAGTCGATCTCGTCCCACTCGTGGCCGTCGATCGCCAGGTAGTGCGAGGGGTTCTCGAGCGCGATCCGGCGGCCGAGCGCCTCCTGTGCGCGCTCGACGTTCTCCGCGATGCGCGCGAGCGCCGCGCTCGTGCGCGGGAATGGCAGGAGGTCGGGCCGGTACGCGCCCTGCCACGTCGACCAGGCCAGGTGCTCCGAGACGAGCGCGGGCTCGAAGCGCCCGACCAGCGCTGCCAGACGCTCGAGGTGCGCCGCGTCCGGCGGCGCGTCCGCGGCGAGCGAGAGCGCGACGCCGTGCAGCGAGAGCGGGTGCCGTGCGCGGATCGCCTCGAGCCAGCCGAGGCGGGGTCCGCCGGCGACCATGTAGTTTTCCGGGTGAACCTCGAACCACAACCCGTCCGCGGGCGCGGCGAGCGCGTCCTCGAAATACTCGGGTTTCAGGCCGAGCCCGGCGGACGGGACGATCAACATCGGTGCGGGAATCAGCTCTTGACCGGGGCGAGCGAGCCCATGCCCTTCGGCGTCTTCATCGTCGTGCAGGTCCCCTTGGCGACGTACTTCCACGCGTTGCCCTGGTAGTCGGTCTTCGACGTGCCGGCGCAGGTGGTGCCGGGGCCGGCCTGGCAGTCGTTCTTGCCGGCGAGCGACACGCCGTAGCATCTCTCCTTCTCGCCCTTGATCGAGGCGCCCTTGTCCTGGGCCTGGGCGGCGCCGGCGGCGAGCGCGGCGAGGGCGAGCGCGGTGGCGGCAAACGTGGTGCGGTTCATCGCGGTGACTCCTTGGTGAGGGTGGGTACGACCGCGCCGACGCGGCGGGTCTGTGAGCTAGTTCGCGCCCGCCGGGCATCCGGTTACAGTCCCGGGCACAATCCGCGGCCGGCCCGCCCGATGCCGTGTAACCGAACCGACGTCTGCGACGAACTAGCGATGAGGACGAATTGACCGCGAACGAGGATCGGCTCAAGGATCTCCTCGTGCGCGGGCTCGACGGCGACGCCGCGGCCTATCATCGGTTCCTGGTCGAGCTGAGCGCGCGCCTGCGCGCGTTCCTCCGCCGGCGCCTCGCGCGCGCGCCCGACGAGGTCGAGGACCTGGTGCAGGAGACGCTTCTCGCCGTGCACAACCAGCGCCACACCTTCGACTCCGCCCAGCCGGTGACGGCGTGGGTGCACGCGATCGCGCGCTACAAGCTCGTCGATTTCCTCCGGCGCCGGTCGCGCGCGGACCTCGTGCTCGAGCCGCTCGACGACGAGCTCGAGAGCCTATCGACCGCGGACGCCGACGCCGCCGAGGCGCGGCGCGATCTCGCGAAGCTGCTCGAAGCGCTGCCCGAGCGCCAGCGCCTGCCGATCGTCTACGTGAAGGTGCAGGGGCTCTCCGTCCTCGAGGCCGCTCGCCTCACCCGCATGTCGGAGTCGGCGGTGAAGGTTGCCGTGCACCGCGGCCTCAAGGCGCTCGCAGCCATGATTCGGGGCGCGACATGAACACGGACGAGCTCGCCAGGCTGCTCGCGACCGGCGCCGGGGCGGTCGACCGTCGCGCCCCGGTGCGTCGCACAGGCACCGCGGTTGCCATCGGCGTGCTGATCGCCGGCGCCCTGATGGCGCTCTGGCTCGGCGTTCGTCCGACGCTCGTGCGGGACGCAGCGGCACCGATGCTGTGGGTGAAGTTCGGGTTCGTGGCGTGGCTCACCGCGGGGAGCGCGATGGCGGCGCTACGGCTCGCGCGTCCCGGCGCACGGCTCGCCCGCGTGCCGGGGGTGCTTGCGGCACCTCTGCTCGCAATGTGGGTGCTCGCCGGGATCGCCCTGGCGGGCGCGGATGCGCCGCAACGGGCGACGCTCCTCCTCGGTCAGACGTGGTCCGCGTGCCCGTTCAACATCGCGGTGCTGTCGCTGCCGGTGTTCGCCGCCGCGCTGTGGGGCATGCGGGGCTTCGCGCCAACGCGCCTTGCCTGGGCGGGCGCTGCGGCGGGCCTGTTCGCCGGCGCGGTCGGTGCGTTCGTATACGCCTTCCACTGCCCCGAGCTCGCCGCGCCATTCCTCGGCCTCTGGTACGTCCTCGGCATGCTGATTCCAGCAGTGCTCGGCGCGCTCATCGGGCCGCGCGTGCTGCGCTGGTAGATCGCCGCTCCGGGCGCCGCGGCGCGCGCGGCGGTAGCATCGCGTCCTCGAAGGAGGAGGCCGCGACCGTGATCATCGAGACCCAGGAAGACGTCACCAAGGCCGTGCTGGCGGAGATGCACCGGACGCCGGACCCGCGCACGAAGGAGATCCTCGAATCGCTGGTGCGCCACCTGCACGGTTTCGTCCGCGAGGTGCGACTCACCGAGCGCGAGTTCCAGCAGGCGATCGCCCTCGTCAACGCGATCGGGCAGCGCACCACGCCGAGCCACAACGAGGCGATGCTGGTGGCCGGCGCGCTCGGCGTGTCGAACCTGGTGTGCCTGCTGAACAACGGCGCGGGCGGCACCCGCCCGACGCAGGCGAACAACCTCGGGCCGTTCTGGCGCACCGGCTCGCCGCGGGTCGAGAACGGCGGCACGCTGCTGCGGTCTCCGACCCCCGGCGAGGCGCTCTTCTTCAAGGGCTGGGTGCGCGACGGCGACGGGCGTCCCGTCGCCGGGGCCGAGGTGGACGTCTGGCACTCGTCGCCGGTCGGGCTGTACGAGAACCAGGACCCGACGCAGGCGGAGATGAACCTGCGCGGCACGTTCACCACCGCAGCCGACGGCTCGTTCGCGTTCCGCAGCATCAAGCCGGGCGCCTACCCGGTGCCCATCGAGGGGCCGAACGGCGTGCTGCTCGGCGCGCAGAAGCGCCACAACTGGCGCCCGGCGCACCTGCACTTCCTGATCTACAAGCCCGGCTTCAAGACGATCGCCTCGCAGGTGTACACCAACGACGACCCGTACCTCGAGACCGACTCGCAGTTCGGGGTGACGAAGGCGCTGATCGGCCATTACGTGAAGCACGAGCGCGAGCCGGCGCCCGCCCCGGGCGTCGAGGGCGCCTGGTGGTCGCTCGAGCACGTCTTCGTGGTCGAGCCCGGCGAAGCGCGGCGGCCGCAGCCGCCGATCTCGAAGAAGGTCGAGGCGACTGCAACTTCGAAGCTGGAATAGGCGCCCGCGTCAGAGCGCGAGCACGCAGCCGAGCGGCGCGGGATCGTTGTAGGCGACGCAGTCCGGTTCGGACGACGAAGGCGTGCGCGCCTCGATCTCGGCGACCGCCGCATCGAGCGCCGCGGCCTCCGCGTCCCAGCCGACGCCGCGCAGGTACTCCGACTGCCGTGCGGTCACCGCCTTCAGCCCCGGAGGCAGCGGCTGGAACGCACCCTGTTGGAAGCGGCCGATGTCCTTCACGAGGTCGACCATCTCTCGTTGATAGTGGCGCGCCCAGTCGTCGCCGGCCACGTGCGACATGCGCACTGCGTTCGCGAGCACGACCGCGGTCAGCGGGCGCCGGTCGTTCCCCACCGAGGTCTGACGCAGGGTGTAGTGCGCCACCGCAATCACGTCCTTCGCCTCGGCCACGCGGCCTGCGCGCGCATAGAGCACCGCCATGTTGTTCGCTGCCCGGACGTTGACCCAGAAACCGGTCTCCATCGCCTGCGTGCCCTTGAACAAGCGCTCGGCGTCGGCGAGCCGGCCCTGCATCGCGTAGAACTGGAAGACGCGGTCGTGATAGGTGCGCATCTCGACGGGCCCCAGTTCGGCGCGCCGGCCCTTCTCCAGCGCGGCGACGAAGTAGCGCTCGGCCTCGGGCAGCTTTCCTTCCTGCCAGAGCGCGACGCCGCCCTCGAGCGCCTGGCGCGGCTTCAGCGGTTCCAGCGGCTCGCGCGTGCAGCCGGCGGCGGCAAGCGCAGCGAGCGCCACGATCGCGAGCGCCCTCACGGCAGCTCCAGCATGCAGACGGTCTGCTTCAGCGTCTTTAGCTCGCGGGTGTAGCAGCGCTCGCTTCGGCCGGCGCGGCTCGCGAACTGCGCCTCCGCCGCCTCGAGCTCCGCGGCCCTCACCTCGAGCGCGGCCGCCTCGCGGGCACGCGGCCCGGTTTTCGCGAGCTCGGCGAGCGCGCGCAGCGCCTTGCCGCTCCCCATCCAGAAGTAGGGCGCGTTGTGGTTCCGCGTCGCGTTCTCGTTGATCTTCGCGGTCAGGTAGTCGTACCAGGACTCCGCCTCGGGGCTCCAGCCCTCCGCGGCGAGCACCAGCGCGAGGTTGCGCGACATGACGCCGAACGGCCCGAAGGGAAACGCCGGCGAGAAGCCGCCCTTGTCCTCGTATGGCTTGAGCCCGGTCTCGAGCAGGCGCCGCGCTTCCCCGTGCTTCTTCTGGTGCGCCTTGAACACGGCAAGGTCGTTCGGCATGCGGAAGCGCCCGACGTAGGTGGATGCTTCCTTGTCGTAGCTGCGCAGCGCCGCCTCGAGCAGCCTCACCGCGTCGTCGGTCTTTCCGAGCGCGCTCGCCGCATCGGCGGCGAGGTCCGCGGCGTAAACGGCGCGCGAGCCGTTGCCGACCTTGTCTGCCATCTCGAACGCGGTGCGGTAGCTCGCGTACGCGCGCTTGAGGTCGCCCTTCGCCTGCGCCTCCGTGCCCCATGCGATCGCCTCGAGATAGTCCTTTGGCTTGGGCGCGCAAGCGGCGAGCGCTAGCGCCGCGGCGAGCGCGACGACGGCGCTTGCGATCGGCCTCGGGATCATGTCGCGGCGCTTCCTCGGGGACGGGATGCCCCAGAGTATCGTCAACGCGGCGCGGGATGCCGGGCACAGTGCACACGCATGCCGCGGCGCGTGACGAGGACCCGACGGAATTCACGGCCGCTACCGCGGCCGCGCGGGAGGGCAGCCGCCCGTCAGTTCGGACGCGACTCCGGCGGCGGCACGGTCCACAGGTAGAGCGTGGACGTACCGATCGTGATCACGCGCTCGGGCTTCCAGTCGCCCATGTCGAATCCGTGCGAGACGACGCGCGTGCCCGGGCGCAGCTCGTCGAACAGCTTGGGCCGGAGCTGCAGGTTGATCCGCGGCAGCAGGTAGAGCGTGACGACGCTCGCATCGCGCAGGTCGACCTTGAACAGGTCCTCGTTGACGAAGCGCACGAGCTTGGCGACGCCCGCCCTGCTCGCGTTCGCGTTCGCTTCGCGGATGCGGTCGGGGTCGATGTCGACGCCGGTGCCGCGCACGCCGTAGCGCTTCGCCGCCGTGATCACGATGCGGCCGTCGCCCGAGCCGAGGTCGTAGAGCACGTCGCCGCGCTTGACCTTCGCGAGCCGCAGCATCGCGTCGACGACCGGCTGCGGCGTGGGGACGTAGGGCACGTCGAGCGCGGGCGGCGCGGTCTGCGCGCCTGCGGCGAATGCCAGGAACGCCAGGCACAGGCCGGCGGCGCGCGTGGCGCGCCGACGCAGCCCGGCGCGGAGCGATCGGGGCTGCGGGCAGTCGGGAAGGGCGTTCATCGGCGGTTAGAATAACTGCAAAGCTCTAACGATGTCCGATTCCGTTCTCGATCTCTTCCACCCCGCCGTCCGCGCGTGGTTCGCCTCGGCGTTCGCCGCGCCGACGGCGCCGCAGATCGCGGCGTGGCCGGCAATCAGGTCCGGCCGCCACGCGCTCGTCGCCGCGCCGACCGGCTCGGGCAAGACGCTCGCCGCGTTCCTCGCCGCGATCGACGCGCTGGTGCGCGAAGGCGTCGCGCGCGGCGGGCTCCCCGACGAGACGCACGTCGTCTACGTCTCGCCGCTGAAGGCGCTCTCGAACGACATCCGGTGCAACCTCGAGGCGCCGCTCGCCGGCATTCGCGCGGCGCTCGAGGCGCTCGGGCTGCCGGACGTGGAGATCCGCACGCTCGTGCGCACCGGCGACACGCCGCAGGCCGACCGCGCGAGCATGCGCAAGCGCCCGCCGCACGTCGTCGTCACCACGCCCGAGTCGCTGTACATCCTGCTCACGAGCGAATCGGGGCGGAGGATGCTGGCGACCACCCGCACGGTGATCGTCGACGAGATCCACGCGCTCGCACCGAACAAGCGCGGCGCGCACCTCGCCCTCTCGCTCGAGCGCCTCGCCGCGCTGGCTGCGCCGGGCCTCGTGCGGATCGGGCTCTCGGCAACGCAGAAGCCGATCGAGGAGATCGCCCGCTTTCTCGTCGGCGTCGGGCAGGAATGCGCGATCGTCGACACCGGGCACGCGCGCGCACGCGACCTCGCGGTCGAGCTGCCGGAGTCCCCGCTCGAGGCGGTGATGTCCGGCGAGGTGTGGGGGCAGGTCTACGACCGCCTCGCGGCGCTCGCCGCAGAGCACCGCACGACGCTCGTCTTCGTCAACACGCGCCGGCTCGCCGAGCGCGCGGCGCGGCACCTCTCCGAGCGCCTCGGCGAGGACCAGGTCGCCGCGCATCACGGGAGCCTCGCGCGCGAGCTTCGGCTCGGCGCCGAGCAGCGGCTCAAGCGCGGCGAGCTGAAGGTGCTCGTTGCGACCGCCTCGCTCGAGCTCGGCATCGACATTGGCGACGTGGACCTCGTCTGCCAGATCGGCTCCACGCGCACGATCGCCGCTTTCCTGCAGCGCGTCGGGCGCTCGGGCCACGCGGTCGGCGGGCTGCCGAAGGGACGGCTCTTCCCCCTCTCGCGCGACGACCTGTGCGATTGCGCGGCGCTGCTCGACGCCGTGCGCCGCGGCGAGCTCGACCGGATCGCGGTGCCGGACAAGCCGCTCGATGTCCTGGCGCAGCAGATCGTCGCCGAGGTGGCGCACCAGGAATGGCGCGAGGACGACCTGTACGAACGCTTCAGGCGCGCCTACCCGTTTCGCGCGCTCGCGCGCGACGAGTTCGTCGCGGTGACCCAGATGCTCGCCGAAGGGTTCCACACGCGCCGCGGCCGCAGGAGCGCGCACGTGCATCGCGACGCCGTCAACGGCGTCCTGCGCGGGCGGCGCGGCGCGCCGCTCACCGCGGTGACCTCCGGCGGCACCATCCCCGACACCGCCGACTACACGGTCGTGCTCGAGCCGCAGGCGCAGGTGATCGGCTCGGTCAACGAGGACTTCGCGGTCGAGAGCCTGGCGGGCGACGTGTTCCAGCTCGGCAACACGTCCTACCGGATCCTGCGCATCGAACGCGGCACCGTGCGCGTCGAGGACGCCAAGGGCGCGCCGCCGGGCATCCCGTTCTGGTTCGGCGAGGCGCCCGCGCGCAGCGCCGAGCTGTCGCAGTCGGTGTCCCGGCTGCGCGAGTCGATCGAGGCGGGGCTCGACCGCGGCGGCGCACCGGCGGCACTCGACTGGCTGGCGGACGAGGTCGGCCTGGACCGGACGGCCGCCGAGCAGGTCGTCGAGTACCTCGCCGCCGCGCGCGCCGCCCTGGGCGCGCTGCCGACGCTGCACACCGTGGCGCTCGAGCGCTTCTTCGACGAGTCCGGCGGCATGCAGCTCGTCGTGCACGCCCCGTTCGGCAGCCGGATCAACCGCGCGTGGGGCCTCGCCCTGCGCAAGCGCTTCTGCCGCACCTTCAACTTCGAGCTGCAGGCCGCGGCGACCGAGGATGCGATCATCCTGTCGCTGTCCACGAGCCACAGCTTCGCGCTCGAGGAAGTCGCGCGCTACCTGAACGCCCGGACGGTGCGCCCGCTGCTCGTGCAGGCGCTGCTCGATGCGCCGATGTTCACCGCACGCTGGCGCTGGAACGCCACGGTCGCGCTCGCGCTGCCGCGGTTCCGCGGCGGGCGCAAGCTCGCGCCGCAGATCCAGCGGATGGAGGCCGAGGATCTGCTGGCCACCGTGTTTCCGGACCAGGTCGCCTGCGGCGAGAACATCGTCGGCGACCGCGAGATTCCGTCGCATCCCCTCGTCGACCAGACGATCGCCGACTGCCTGCACGAGGCGATGGACGTCGACGGGCTCGAGCGGGTGCTCGCCGGCATCGAGCGCGGGACGATCCGGGTCCTCGCCCGCGACCTGACCGAGCCCTCGCCGCTCGCGCTCGAGATCCTGTCCGCGCGGCCGTACGCCTTCCTCGACGATGCGCCGCTCGAGGAGCGCCGCACGCAGGCGGTCATGGCCCGTCGCTGGCTCGACGAGGCGACCGCCGCCGACCTCGGCAAACTGGACGCCGACGCGATTGCCCGCGTGCGCGCGGAGGTGTGGCCCGACCCGCGCAACGCGGACGAGCTCGCCGACGCCCTTGCGACCGGCGCATTCCTCAGCGACTCGGAGCTGCGGCCCGATTGGCGCGCGTGGGCGGACGCTCTCGCGGCGGCGCGGCGCGCGACGCGGCTCGCGTGCGGCGTCTGGATCGCCGCCGAGCGCGTGCTCGAGCTCGACGCCGCGCTGCCCGGCGTCGAGCGCGCGCCCCCGATCGACGCGCCGGTGGAATACCGCACGGCGTGGACGCGCGCGGAGGCGCTCGTCGAGATCCTCCGCGACCGACTGCAGCTGCTGGGGCCGGTCACGTCCGCGGCGCTGGGCGCGCCGCTCGGCCTGCCGGCGCAGGCGCTCGACGCGCCGCTCGCGGCGCTCGAGGCCGAGGGAACGGTCCTGCGCGGTAGGTTCACGCCCGATGCGCGCGAGGTGGAGTGGTGCGAGCGCCGGCTGCTCGCGCGGATCCACCGCTACACCGTGAATCGGCTGCGCGCGGAGATCGAGCCGGTCGAGGCGCGCGACTTCCTGCGCTTCCTCTTCCGCTGGCAGCGCGTCGCGCCCGACGCCCGGGTCGAGGGCGCCGACGCGCTTGCCGGGATCGTCTCGCAGCTCGAGGGCTTCGAGGCGCCGGCCGCGGCCTGGGAGACCGAGATCCTGCCCGCGCGCGTGAACGAGTACGACCCGGCGTGGCTCGACGAGCTCAGCCTCGCCGGGCGCGTCGTGTGGACGCGCCTCGCCGCGGCGCGGCCGAGCGGCGAGCGCACGCCGAGCCCGGTGCGCACGACGCCGATCGCGTTCCTCGGCCGGCGCAACCTCGCACTGTGGACGGCGCTCGCGGGCGCGGACGCCGCGGCGCCTTCGGCCCGCGCGCAGCAGGTGCGCGAGTTCATCGCCGCGCACGGCGCCTCGTTCTTCGAGGAGATCGTCGAGGGCAGCGGCCTCCTGCGCACCCAGGTGGAGGAAGCGCTCGGCGAGCTGACTGCCTTGGGGATCGTGAACTGCGACAGCTTCGGCGGCCTGCGCGCGCTGCTCGTACCGACGGACCGCCGGCGGGACTGGGGCGGCGCGCACAAGCGCCGCCGCCGCACCGCGCTCTTCGGCATCGAGGACGCCGGCCGCTGGGCGCTCGTGCGGCGCAAGGCGACGCCGATCGCCGATCCGGAGATCTTGGAGCACGTTGCGCGCACGCTGCTCAAGCGCTACGGCGTGGTGTTCTGGCGCCTCGTCGCACGCGAGGCCGACTGGCTGCCGCCCTGGCGCGAGCTCGTGCGCGTCTATCGGCGGCTCGAGGCGCGCGGCGAGATCCGCGGCGGGCGATTCGTCGCGGGCGCGTCCGGCGAGCAGTACGCGCTGCCCGAGGCGGTCGGAAGCCTGAGGGACGTGCGCCGCGCCGAGCGCGACGGAACGCTGGTCTCCCTGAGCGGCGCCGACCCGCTGAATCTCGTGGGCCTGCTCACGCCCGGTGGGCGGCTGCCCGCGCTCACCGGCAATCGCGTTCTCTACCGGGATGGCGTTCCGATCGCGCTGGCCGCGGGCGGGGAGGTTCGTTTCCTCGAACCGCTTGCGCCGGACGCGCAGTGGGCCGCGCGGAACGCGCTGCTGCGCCGGCAGGTGCCGGCGGTGCTGCAGTTCCTCGGGTAGTCGCGTCGCTCTCCCGGCCGCGGCGAAACGCGCCGAGACCCCGTGCGGCTTGTCGCGCCGGTGCCTCTCCATTACACTTATTACGTTGTATTACAGAGTAGGCGAGGGGAAGGATCATGAGCGTCACAAGCGTGCGCTTGTCTGCGGAGCTCGAGGAAAAGCTTGCGGCCGTCGCCGAACGCGCGCGGCGCACCAAATCCTGGATCATCAACGAAGCGGTAAGGGACTATCTCGAGCGGTTGGGCGAGGACGAAAAGCGCTGGGGCGAGACGCTGGAAGCGCTCGCGTCGGTTCGTGCGGGTCGGGTCGCCGACGGCGACGAGGTCATGGCGTGGATCGCGTCCTGGGGCAAGAAGGGTGAGAAGAAGCCGCCGCGGTGAGACTCGCTTTTGCGCGTGAGGCGCGCACCGACCTCGTACGCCTGCGAGCGTTCATTGCCGTTCATGACCCCGCCGCGGCGGAGCGCGTCGCGCGCCGGCTGATCCGGGGGATCGAGCGCCTGATGCGGTTCCCGCGGCTCGGTCGTCGGGTGAACATCGGACCCGACAAGGTCGCACCCGACGAGATTCGCGATTGGCCGGTCGGGAATTACGTCGTCCGGTACTTGATCGCCGGCGATCGGATCATCGTGCTTCGCGTGTGGCACGGAAGGGAGCAGCGCGGCTGAGCGCGCCGGGCGCGTTCAGGCCGCCGCACTTCGCCGCTGCAGCGCTGTCTCTGCTTGCAGTTTGGACGCGGGCGCGCCGGAACCGGAACAAAAAGGGGGACGGCGAAGCCGTCCCCCTGGGCGCGATTGACTAGCTCGATCTGAAGGTCCCGGCGCCCCGAGCGCGCCCGCTCGAGACGCCGTGCCCCGGCATCTCACGGGTTGAAGTCATCGACGAAGTAGTACGGCCCATGCTCGGTGACGGCCGGCGTCCGGACTTCAGGCGCCTTCTCGGCACCTACCGTCTCTTGGGCTTTCCAATACGGATCGTCGAATGCCCAGCTGTTGTCCGCAAGCGCCGCATTGGCACCGAGGACAAGGCCGAGGGCTGCGATGGCGATGAGATAGCGTTTCATGGCCACGCTCCTTCACTGGAGGGTTGCTTGGACCCTCCTCTTCGAGGCCGCCGGGCGTGTGACGACCGCGGTCCCGCCGGGCCTCGGCGTGCGGGACCACCGCCCGGTTTGCTGCAACGCTCGAGCGGCCCGCCACATCCTGCTCCGCGTCCAGGCACCGACTTCGCGACCGCCCCCGGCACCGGGCTCTGCGGGCGCAATCGTCGCGCCGATGAGCCAGCGGGGCACGAGTCCCGCGACTTGGGGTGCCGGAAGAAGCGTCGTCTGCGCCGGAGCTTGGAGCCATCTCATGGCGGACTTCCCTAGCGTCAGAAACATTGTCATGCGCCCTTGCGCGCTTATGTTGATCGCCATCAACACGCGCGGATGTTGTCCTCTCGACACGCTGCGACCATCACGCGGCGGGCTTTCGTGCAGAATTCCCGCGCGGCGCGCGACGCCGCGTTGACAGGGAGAAACCGCGCATGGCCGCCCAGGCGTCATTGAAACTCGATATCTTTCCGCACATCCTGCCGCGAGCCTACTTCGATCGCATGCGCGCGATCGCGGAGACCAACCCCGCGCTCGCGGGGCAGCTCAAGCGCTGGCTGACGATCCCGGTGCTCTACGACCTCGAGGCGCGCATGCGGATGATGCGGCGCTTCCCCGGCTACAGGCAGGTGCTGACGCTGTCGATGCCGCCGGTGGAGTTCCTCGCCAGTCCCGAGGAGTCGCCTGACCTGGCGCGGGTGGCGAACGACAGCATGGCGGAGATTGTTGCCGCGCACCCGGACCTCTTCCCCGCGTTCGTCGCGTCGCTGCCGATGAACAACGTCCCGGCGGCGCTCGAGGAGATGGAGCGCGCGCTCGGCGCGCTTGGCGCCAAAGGCGTGCAGATCTTCACCAACGTCAACGGGCGGCCGCTCGACGAGCCGGAGTTCTTCCCCATCTTCGAGCGCATGGCGAACAAGCACGACATGCCGATGTGGGTGCACCCGGCGCGCACCGCGAAGTTCGCCGACTACCCCGGCGAGCCGAAGTCGAAGTACGAGATCTGGTGGGCGTTCGGCTGGCCCTACGAGACCACCGCGTTCATGGCGCGCATGGTCTTCTCCAAGGTCCTCGAGCGGCTGCCGAAGCTGCGCATGATCACCCACCACCTCGGCGCGATGGCGCCGTACTTCGACAAGCGCATCCGCTACGGCTACGACCAGTTCGGGAGCCGCACCGCCGACGAGGACTACGGCGCGCTGCTGAGGAGCATGGCGAAGCACCCGGTGGAGTACTTCCGGATGTTCTACGGCGACACCGCGGTGAACGGCTCGCCCGCCGCGATCCGCTGCGGGCTCGACTTCTTCGGCCCGAAGCGGGTGATGTTCGGCACCGACTGCCCGTTCGACCCGCAGGGCGGACCGCTCTTCATCCGCGAGTCGATCAAGGCGATCGAGTCCCTCAAGCTCCCGCGCGGCGAGCGCGACGGGATCTACTTCGGGAACGCGCTGCGGATGCTGCGGATGAAGGCGCCGGCGCCGCCGGCGGCGAAGAAGCGCGGGCGCGCCTAGCCCTCGACCACCTCGATCTCGACCGGCACCGCTCGCCGCAGCGCGTCACCGACCGGCGAGTGGCGCTCGGCCCACTCGACGATCGCGCGCAGCTCGGCGGCGGAGGCGCCCGCGGCGGCGATTGCGACCCGAACGCGCACGCCCAGCGGACCGGCGTCGACCGCGTCGTCCATCCCGATCAGCCCGCGCGGGTCCGACTCGCTCTCTACCGTCACTTCCAGCCGGGCCAGCGCGATGCCGAGCTGGGCGGCGCGCATCGCGATCACGGTCGCGTCGCACGTCGCGAGCGCGGCGCGCATGTACCACCCCGGACGCGGGGCCGAGTCCCCGCCGCCCACCGCGCGCGGCATGTCGGTCACGATCGACGCGCCGCCGGGACCGTCGGCGCGGCAGCGCAGGCCCGCGACGATCGTCGCGGTGGCCGGCGGATCGACGTGGCGCCACTTCTCGGGGTGGTCGCCGAGGTAGGCGACGAGGTTCCCGATCGCGTCGCGGATCTGGTCGCGCTCCATGCATCACTCTCCCGCTGGGAAGTTCGCGGGCGAGTCTAGCGCCCGGGCGGGCGCCGCGGGGCGTCAGCTCGGGTCGAACACCGGCACTTTTGCGCTCGCCGGTGCGGGTGCCGGGATGTCGGGCGTCGCGTAGGTGAGGAAGCTCTCGGGCAGCGCGGTGCCCCAGTACACGCCGGTGCCGCGCTCCTCCTCGTTCCACGTCACCGGCTCCCAGTCGGGCGCGGTGATGAGGTAGCTGCCCGAATAGACCTCGACGCGGTTGCCGCCCGGCTCGTAGGAGTAGAGGTAGAAGCCCTGCGAGTTGTTGTGCCGCGACGGGCCCGCCTCGATGAAGATGCCGTTCTCGGCGAGGACGTCCGCGGCGCGGAGCACGTCGGCGCGGTCGTCGACCCAGAGCGAGAAGTGATGGAGCCGCCCGCTGCCGCCCTTCACGTCGAGCACGTACGCCACCTGGTGGTGCACGATCGACGGGCTGAGCCAGGCGCCGATCTCCTTCGTGCCCTTCTCGAACACCACCTGCTCGTGCAGCCGAAAGCCGAGCGCCTGCTGGACGAACGCGCGGTTGGCCGGCACGTCGCGCGCGAGCAGGGCGAGGTGGTCGGTGCGCCGCACGTTCACGCCCTTCGCCGTGTAGCGCATCGGCAGGTTCTTTAGCGTCGAGCGCAGGTGGTCGGGGGCGACGTACTTCTGCTCGTCGTAGTAGACCTCCATGAGGTGGCCGTCCGGGTCGCGGAAGCGATAGCTGCGGCCGCGGCAGAAGTCCGCGTCGATCCAGCCGAGCCCGCGCCCGGTCGCCTCGATCGCCTTCACCCGCCGCTCGAGCGCCGCGGGGCTCGCCGCGCGCCACGAGATGCAGCCGACCCCCGGCTGCGGGGCGGCGGTGAGCTTGAGGGCGCTCGCCGCGTGGTCGCCGTACCCGCGCAGGTATGCGGACGACCCGGCGACGTGGACGACCTCCATTCCGAGGACGTCCTTGAAGTACCAAAGGCTGCGGTCGAGCTTCGGCGTCAGCAGCTCGACGTTGCCCAGATGGGCGATGTCCTGGATGGGATCGGCGCTCGCGGTCATGGGTGTCCTCCTGCGGCGCGGCTGCAGGGCCGCGCAAGGAAGGCAACGTAAATCGGCGGCCGCACTCCGGCCCTGACCTGGATCAAACCGGGCCGCCGGCCGCGGGCGATGGCGTAAGATCGTGGCGCGAACGGGTTTCATTCCACGATGTCCGAATCGACCCACTGGGCCTTTCCCGAGAACCTGCAGCCGAAGCAGGCCGACCTGCGCTTCAACCTGCAGGCCGCGCTCGACGCCGCGGTGCTCCTGCGCACGGAGGCGCCCGAGGACGCGTTCACCGCCTCGATCCTGGGCACCGATCGCGTCGGCAACGGCGTCGTGATCCGCGCCGACGGGCTCGTGCTCACGATCGGCTATCTCATCACCGAGGCGACCTCGATCTGGCTCACGACGAACGCGGGCCAGGTCCTGCCTGCCCATGCGGTTGCCTACGACCAGGTCACCGGTCTCGGTCTGGTGCTGCCGCTCGGGAAGCTCGACGCACCGGTGCTCGAGCGCGGGTCGGCGGCCGCCGCGGCGGTGCGCGACGACGTGGTGGTGATCGGGCACGGCGGCCGCGCCCACGCGCTGCAGGCCGAGCTCGTCGCGAAGCGCGAGTTCGCGGGCTATTGGGAGTACGTGCTCGACGAGGCGCTGTTCACCGCGCCCCCGCACCCGCAGTGGGGCGGCGCGGCGCTCGTCGACGCCGACGGTCGGCTGCTCGGCATCGGCTCGCTCCTCGTGCAGGATTCGGCCTCGCTCGGCGGGGCCGCGCAGCAGGGCAACATGTTCGTGCCGATCGACCTGCTCGACCCGATCCTCGACGACATGCTGAAGTTCGGGCGGCCGCAGGGGCCGCCGCGGGCGTGGCTCGGCATGTACACCGCGGAGGACGGTGACCGGATCGTGGTGGCGGGCCTCGCCTCCGGCGGCCCGGCCGAGCGCGCCGGGGTGCGGCTCGGCGACGTCGTCACGGAAATCGGCGGCGAGCGCGTCGCGGGGCTGGCCGCGCTATGGCGCGGCGTCTGGCGCCACGGGCCGGCCGGCGCCGAGGTGCCGCTCGGGCTGCTGCGGAACGGCGCGGCGAAGCAGGTGCGGGTCCGGTCCGCCGACCGCAACGACTTCCTCAAGAAGCCGCCGCTGCACTGACCGGGCGGCTCAGTCCGCCTTCGCCGTGCTCGTCGGCGGCACCACGATCGTGACGCGCCGGTTCAGCGCGCGGCCGTCGGGCGTCTCGTTCGACGCAGCCGGATACTCGTATCCCCACGCGCGGCGCGTGATCGCGTCCTCCGTGAAGCCGTGCGCCACGAGCTCCCGGGCGACCGCATCGGCGCGCCGCCGCGACAGGTCGACGTTGTAGTCGCGGCTGCCGTGGCTGTCGGTGTGACCCTCGACGCGGACCCGGTCGATGCCCGCGCGGCGCAGCGCGTCGGCGAGGTCGCTCACCGCCTTGCGCGTCTCGGGCCTGAGCTCGTCGCGGTTCGAGTCGAACAGGATCGGCGCCGACAGGCTGAGCATCCAGCCGTCGTCGCCCTCGACGAACCCGAGGGCGCGCAGCGTCGCAGCGCGCGTCGGCTCCGCCGGAGGCGCGGGCGGCACGGTCGGCACGGTCTGACAGGCGCCGAGCAGCGCTAGCAACCCAACGCAGATCAGCACGCGTGCGCGGCGCACGCGCCCAGGTCGATGGTTCGTTTCCACGGTATCGCTCCTACCCGTTCCGTATTGCGTTACTTCCCGAAGAGCACCGACTCTTTCGCCGCCGCCATCGCGCGCTCCCAATCGGCGACCGGATCCTGCGGCGCCGGCTCGTCGGCCTCGGGCAGCGCTTCCCATTGGGTGCGCGCGCCGCTTTCGCGCCGCTCGGCCTTTGCCGCGTACATGGCCTGGTCGGCGACCTGCACCAGCTCGTCGACGTCGCGCGCGTCGACGCCGGACAGCGCGTACCCCACGCTGACGCCAGGGGAGAAGAGGTACGTTCCGATCGGCAGCGGGGCCTGGAGGGCGCGCTGGACGTCGGAAGCGAGCGCGCGCAGCTCCTCGGGCGACCCCGCCGGCGCGAGCAGCACGACGAACTCGTCGCCGCCGATGCGCGCCGGCACGGCGTGCGGCGGCAGGCGCTCGCGCAGCCGCTGCGCGATGCGCTTCAGCAGCGCGTCGCCGACCGGATGCCCGAGCGTGTCGTTCACCGCCTTGAACGAGTCGACGTCGAAGTAGAGCAGGCCGGCGCGGCCGCCGCCGCTGAGCGCGTCGAGCGCCGCGCGCTCGAACATCGCGCGGTTGGGAAGTCCGGTGAGGGTATCGCGCAGCGCGAGCCGCTTCAACGCGGCGTTCGTGCGGCGGAGATCGGCGTCGCGGCGCTGGATCTCGTCGAGGAGCGCGTGGAAGTCGGTGCGCAGGTCGTCGATCTCGGCGATGCCGCACGGCGGCGCGCGCCGGCCGAAGTCGCGCTGCGCGCGCACGCCGTGGATGACGGCCTCGAGCTCGACGAGCGGCTGGGTGATGCGACGGGTCAGGCGTCGCGCGACCACCACGACCGCCGCGCCGGCGAGAAGCGCGCCGAGCAGGTCCCAAGCCAGCAGGGCGAGCAGCGCCCGCGCGAACGGCTCGCCGTCGGTCTCCAGGGACACGCTGCCCAGCGTCCTGCCGTCGACGACCACCTCGGCCCGGGCGGCTTCGCGCGCAACCGCGCCGATCAGCCGGCCGGTCATCGACTGCCCTGACTCGGCCACGCGCGCGATGACCGCGCCCGAGGCGTCGCGCAGCTCGGCGAGCGTGACGCCCTCGTCCGCCGGAATCGCCCGCAGCACGTCCTCGGCGGCACGGCGATCCTGGAAGAGCAGCGCGGCCTGGCTTTGCGTCGCGGTGACGACCGCGAGCGAGCGCAGGTGGGCGTGCATCTGCGCGCGCAGGGCGTGGTAGCCGACCGCCAGCGCGCCGACGGTGACCACGACGATCGCGAGCACCGTCACGACGACGAGCGCGGCGCGGATGCGCCCGGCGAGCGTCGCGGCGGCAGGGGCGCTCACGACCCGCCTCCGGCGAGCTGGCGCTTGCGGCCGAGCATGAGGAGCTGCGCGTTGATGGCGAGCCGCGCCTGCTGGGCCGCGGAGAGATTGATCTCGAAGCCGCCGCCTTCCTGCCGCCGCAGGCAGGCGACGCCGCCGGCGGTGCAGAAGCGCTCGCCCTCGCCGACGGTGAGGATGGCGAGCCGGCGGGCGCGCTCGAGCAGGAGCTTCGCGTCGGCCGTCGGCGCGTCGCTCAGGTCGAGGATGTGGCAGTCGTCGAGGGGATCGCGGGCGCCGACGATGTGCGCGACGAACGGCTTGCCGCGCGCGGTGCGGCCGGCATAGGCCTCGGTCCGGTCCCCGACGGGCGCGGCGATGCAGACCCGCCAGCTTCGAATCCCGTCCTCCGCGGGCCAGCGCACGTACTGCACGAACCCCACGACGTAGTCGCCCGCGGAGCCGAGACCGCTGTTGCGGCCCGGGTCCTGCGCGCGCGCGTTGTCCGGCGCCGCGACGAGGCACAGTGCGGCGATTGCCGACGCGAACAGACGGCGGACCCCGGATGCGCGCATGGGCCGATGCACAAGCAAGCCGCGGGCCGTCCCGGCACGCGGCACGAAGCGGCAATAGTGCCGCCCGACGCCCCGGTACGGCTGCGGCAGCGGGAGGATTTCACGCCCGCCCCGGCGCGCGTCGCCCGGTAGACTGTCGACCCTGTCGCATGTCCGCCACCGTGCTTCTCGACGCCGCGCGCGCGCTGTCGCGCTCGCTCGCGTCGCTCCGCTTCCCTGCGCCCGTCGCGCACGTGTACGACCCGCACCAGTACGCGTGGGCGCCGTACGAGGCCTATGTCCGCCGTTACGGTGCGGGCGCAAAGCGCGTGGTGCTGCTCGGCATGAATCCGGGGCCGTTCGGGATGATGCAGACCGGCGTCCCGTTCGGGGAGATCGCCGCGGTGCGCGACTGGATGGGCATCCGCGCGCGCGTCGAGAAGCCGCGGCGCGAGCACCCCAAGCGGCCGATCGAAGGGTTCGACTGCCCGCGCTCGGAGGTGAGCGGGCGGCGGCTGTGGGGCTGGGCGGCAGCGCGGTTCGGGACCGCGGAGGCGTTCTTCGCGGACTGGTTCGTGCTGAACTACTGCCCGCTCGTCTTCCTCGAGGCCTCGGGCCGCAACTTCACGCCGGACAAGCTGCCCGCCGCGCTCCTTGCCGAGGTCCAGGCGGCGTGTGATCGCCACCTCGCCGCGGCGCTGACTGCCCTCGCGCCGCGCTGGGCGATCGGTGTCGGGGCGTTCGCGGAGAAGCGGGTTCGCTCCGTCGTCGAGAGCGATCTCGTCGACGGGGCGCTCGCGCGGAAGATCCGGGTCGGACAGATCCTGCATCCGAGCCCGGCGAGCCCGGCGGCGAACCGCGGCTGGGAGGCGGCGGCGGAAAAGCAGTTCGCGGCGCTTGAGGTGCCGCTGCCGCGTTAGGGGTAGAGCCCGCGCACGCGCGCGAAGAGCCGCGCGAGCCCGAGCAGCGCGTCGATGTTCGGCGTCGGCACGCCGACCTTCTGGCCGATCTCGCGCACGACCGCCACGATCGCGTCGAGCTCGATCGGCCGGCCCGCCTCGACATCCTGCAGCATCGAGGTCTTGAACGCGCCGAGCTTGCGGGTCACCGCGTGACGGTCCTCGGCCGATTGCGTCACGCCGCAGCCGATCCGTTCGCCGATCGTCGCGGCCTCGGCCATCGCCGCCGAGCAGAACGCGCGCACCAGCGGATCGTCGAGGATGCGGTCGCCGGTGGCGCCGGTGATCGCGGACACCGGGTTCATGGTCATGTTGCCCCAGAGCTTGTACCAGATGTCCTGCTGGATGCGCTCCGAGAGCTTCGCGTCGAACCCCGCGCGCGCGAGCTCGACCACGAGCCGCTCGACGCGCGCCGAGCGTCCGCCGGCGGGCTCGCCGACGATCAGGCCCGCGCCCATGCCGTGCCGCACGAGGCCCGGCTCCGGCGTCGCGCAGCTCGCGTGCACCACGCAGCCGACCACGTGGCGCGTCGGGATCGCCGCGGCGATCGCGCCGTCCGGATCGATCGTCGCGAGCTGAGTCCCCGCGTAGGGGCCGGGCAGCCCATCGAAGAACCACCACGGCACGCCGTTCATCGCCACGAGCACCATCGTGTCCGCGGCGAGCAGCGGCGAGATGCGTGCGGCGACCGCGGCGAGCGCCGGCCCTTTCACCGCGACGACCACCAGATCCTGCGGGCCCAGGCGGGCAGGATCTTCCTCGGTCGCGACCTGCGCGACGATCGTCTCGCCGCCCTGCACGAGCCGCAGGCCGTGCTTGCGCAGGGCAGCGAGCGTCGCGCCGCGCGCGACCGCGCTCACGCTGTGGCCCGCCGCCCCGAGCCGCGCGCCGATGAAGCCGCCGATCGCGCCGGCACCGTAGATGCAGACTTTCATGAGCCTCGGATCGGCGATCGACCGCCCGGTTGCGCGGCGCTGCTCCCGGTGCCTATTGCACCGAAGCGAGCGTTCCGCGGTCGGCCATCAGAACCACCGCGTTCCCGCTCGCCGACGACTGCGCGTACTCGCCGTACTGGCGGCCGACGAGCTTCGCGCCGTCGGCGGCCATCGCGCGCGAGACGCCGAGCAGCGTCGCGAGCACGCGCCCGCCCATCTCCGCGCCGACGAGGCGGCTGTAGTCGCCGAAGCCCGCGATCGCGTCCTCGACCGCGCCGCCCTTCAACTTCTCGATGAACGCCTTGTCGCCGGCGACCCGCTCGGGCGTCGGCATGTTGTGGCGGCCGCGCACGAGGACGTGCGCGAAGGCCGTGCTCGCGAGGAAGACCGCGCGGCGGCCGAGCCGCTTCGCGGTTGCGTGGACGGCCGCGCCGGCGCGCAGGCACTCGGCGTGGTCGGCCATCAGCACGCTCGGCACGCCGACCACCGCGACCTGCGCGTCCGGATCCAGGTGCTTGAGCGGCACGTACGTGCCGTAGTCCCAGCCGTAGTGCGGGGAGTCGTTGCGCGCGGCGGGCACGTTCGCGCGGCCGAGCTCCTCGATCAGCGCGGTCGCGAAGTCGGCGTCGCCGCGATAGCGGTAGGGGAGGCCGGGAATCAGGTTCGGGGCCTCGTCGGCGACGCACATGCCCTCGTGCACCGGCTGGCAGGTCACGACCCAGTCGAAGGTCGCGACCCAGTGCGCGGAGGCAATCACCCAGAGGTCGGGCTTGAGCGTGCGACGTACCGCGGCGCCCATCTCGCGCTCGCCGGCTACGAGCGTCTTCTGGAAGTCGGGCGTGATCTCGTCGCGCCCGAGCGTGGGGACGTGCGCGACGACTGCCGCGGCGACGACTCCGGTCATGGTGTCATCCTCCTGTGTCGATGCCGGGGAGCATAGCCGTTCGGCGTGGGCGCCGTCAGCCCCGAGGCCGGTTCCCGCTCAGTACCGGATCTTCGCCGCCGCGCGCAGGACCTCGGGCGTCGTCGTGCCAAAGCCGAAGAACTCGAGGTACGCCGGAATCTGCTCGAACAGCATGTCGGTGCCGACCTGGATCGGGCAACCGCGTTCGTGCGCGGCACGCAGGAGCGGGGTCATCTCCTCCTTGAGCACCACTTCGCCGACGAAGGTGGACCGATCCAGCCGCGCGACGTCGATCGGAAGCGGGTCGCCGTCCTTCATCCCGAGCGGGGTGGCGTTGACCGCGATGTCGAAACCGGCGGGGTCCTTCGAACCGGTCGCGACGGCGAGAGCGGGGTAGTGGGCGCGCAGCCGCTCGCCGAGTGCTGCGGCCGCAGCGGCGTTCGCGTCGAACAGCGCGAGCTTCGCCACGCCGGCCGCGGCGAACGACGCCGCGATCGCGGAGCCGACGCCGCCGCTGCCGACCACGAGCACCCGGGCGCCGGAGATCCCGCGGCCCTTGCGCGCGACGCCGCGCACGAACCCTTCGCCGTCGAACATGTCGCCCTGCAGACGGCCGTCCGCGGCGCGACGCACGGCGTTGCACGAGCCGGCGACCCGGACCGCCGGCGTGACCTCGTCGAGCAGCGCGACCGTCGTCACCTTGTGCGGCATGGTGACCAGCGCGCCGCCGATGTTGCTCAACCGGAAGAGCAGCTTCAGGAACTGCGGATACTCCTCGGCCTTCACGCCCATCGGAACGACCACCGCGTCGATGCCCGCCTGCTCGAAGTACGGGTTGTAGATCATCGGCGCCCTGAACGTCTCGGTCGGGTAACCGAGGTGCGCGATCAAGGTCGTCCTGCCGCTGATCATCGCTACTTCGCCTGCGCGGCGGAGACCGCGGCGCGCAGGCCGAGGAGATAGCTGTCGACGCCGAAGCCGGCGATCTGGCCCCTGGCGATCGCGGCGATCACGGAGTGGTGCCGGAACTCCTCGCGCGCGTGGATGTTCGACATGTGCACCTCGATCACCGGCACCTTGAGGATCGCGAGCGCATCGCGGATGCCGTAGCTGTAGTGCGTCCAGGCGCCCGCGTTGATGATCACCGCGTCGACGCCTTCGGCGTGCGCGCGGTGGATGCGCTCGCACATCTCGCCTTCGCCGTTCGTCTGGAAGCACTCGAGCGCAACGCCCAGCTCGCGCGCGAGCGCCTGCGCCCGGGCGTCGATCTCGGCGAGCGTCACCGTGCCGTACTGCGCGGGGTCGCGCTTGCCGAACATGTTGAGGTTGATGCCGTGGAGCAGCAGGAATTTCGCCATCCTGGGAGTCCTTCGTTTCGGTTCAGTGCGTCTCGACGATCCGTCCGGTCCGGGCCGCCTCCGCGATCGCTTCGGTGACGCGCAGGTTGGCGAGCCCGTCGCGCGCGCTCACGAGCGGCTTCGTCTCTCCGCGGACGACGGCGCCGAAATGCTCGAGCTGAAGCTTGATCGGATCCTCGCGCACCAACTCGAACAAGCCGCGGTCGAAGGGTTTCCACCAGGAGCGGTCCTCCGGGTGCGGATACGTCTTGAGCCGCATCGTCGGGACCGAAAGGCTGCCGTTCGTTCCGGCGATCACGTAGCAGTCCTCGTCGTCGTAGCTCGGGTATGCCTTGTTCTCCTGTGACGTCTGCTCCCAGCTGCGCGGGCAGGCTGCCGTGTCCGACAGCATGAACGTGCCGAGCGCGCCGCTTGCAAAGCGAAGGCCGATCGCGACCGTGTCTTCCACCGGAAAGCCGCGCACCGCGTGAGAGGCGAACGCCTGCACCGCGATGATCTCACCACAGAGCATTCGCAGGTTGTGCACCTCGTGAATCATGTTGAGCAGGATCGGGCCCCCGCCGGGCTCGCGCCGCCACGGGCCGTCAGCGAAATAGTGGTCGGGCTTGAAGAAGGTCGCGCTGCCCATGACCGCGACCAGCCGTCCGAGCACGCCCGAGTCGACCACCTCCCGCGCCTTGGCCATGATCGGGCTGTGCGCCCGATGATGGCCGATCAGCACGCGGGCGTTCGCGGCCTCGGCCGCGCGCACCAGCTGCTCGGCCTCGGTCACCGTCGGTGCGATCGGCTTCTCGAGGAGGCACGGCAGGCGGGCATCGATACACGCGAGCGCGTGCGCGACGTGGAGCTGGTTGGGCGTGGCGAGGATCACGCCGTCGGGGCGATCCTTCCCAATCAGCTCCTCGATGGATCGATAGAGCGGCACGCCCGCCTTGCGGGCCACTTGCGCCGCGGCGGGCCCCGGGTCGGCGACGGCCGAGAGCGCGCAGGTCGGGCTCGACCGCGCGGCGCCGATATGGGCGAGGCCGATGTAGCCGGCGCCGGCGACCGCGATGCGGGTCCTGCTCATGGGACGGCCAAGGGAGCGGGCGGCGGAGTCCGCGCGGGCTGGTGTTGTTGCGGCCATCCTAGATTTGAGTCTATGCTGCGTCAAGGGCGATTATCGAATTATTGGGCGATTATCGAACATGGACCAGGCCGCCGAGATCGCCGCCGCGAGCGGCGACCCGAACTTCATGGCGTCGCTCGCGCGCGGGCTGGCGGTGATCCGCGGCTTCTCGCGCGAGAAGCGCTTCATGACGATCGCGCAGCTCAGCCACAAGACGGGCATCCCGCGGGCGGCGGTGCGCCGCTGCCTGTACACGCTGGAGCGGCTCGGGTACGTCGCCTCGCAGGACGGCCGCAACTTCGCGCTGCGTCCCAAGCTGCTCGGCCTGGGGCACGCCTACCTGTCGTCGACGCCGCTCGTGGTCACGGCGCAGCCGTTCCTCGACCGGGTGAGCGACGCGGTGAACGAGTCCTGCTCGCTCGCGATGCTCGACGGGGTCGACATCCTCTACGTCGCGCGCTCGGTGAGCTCGCGCATCATCTCGGTTGCGCTGAACGTCGGCAGCCGCCTGCCCGCCCACTGCACCTCGATCGGGCTCGTCCTGCTCGCGCACCTGCCGCCGGCGGAACTGAAGGATCACCTGGCACGCGTGGACCTGAAGCGCTATACCGAGCGCACGATCACGTCCCGCGCCGCGCTGCTCGAGGCGCTCGAGGAGGTGCGCGGGCAGGACTACGCGGTCGCCGACAACATGATGGAGATCGGCGTACGCTCGATCGCGGTCCCGGTCCGGGACGCCGTCGGCACCGTGGTCGCGGGAATGAACGTGATCATCCAGTCGGGGCGCGGCACCGTCCGGGAGATGAGAACGCTCTATCTTCCCCACCTGCAGGCTGCGGCGCGCGACCTTTCGGCGCAGCTTGTTCCCTGAGGAGGCGGCGATGAGTCTGGACGAGCACAACCCGGAGCCCAGCAACCCGCTCGGCATGGACGGCATCGAGTTCGTGGAGTACGCGACCTCGCAGCCGCAGGCGCTCGGGGCGCTGCTGCAGAGCATGGGCTTCATGCCGGTGGCCCGTCACCGCTCGCGCGAGGTGATGCTCTACCGCCAGGGCACGATGAACCTGATCGTGAACGCGCATCCGGAGCCGCCGCCGGGCCTCGCCGCGCCCGGCGCGACGCCGGCCCTGACCGCGTTCGCGCTGCGCGTGCGCGACGCGGGCTACGCCTGGCGCCACGCGCTCGATCTCGGCGCCTGGGAAATGCCCACGCGCGCCTCGGCGATGGAGCTGAATATCCCCGGCATCCGCGGGGTCGGCGACAGCCTCGTCTACTTCGTCGACCGCCACAAGGAGTTCTCGATCTACGACGTCGACTTCGTGCCGCTGCCCGGCGCCGCGCGCCAGCCGCCGGCCCTGGCCGGCCTGCACTACTTCGGCATCGTCCAGAGCATCTACGGCGAGCGCACCCGCGAGTGGGTCGACTTCTACCAGAGCCTGTTCGGGTTCACCGTCCTGCCCGAGGGCAAGTACTTCGGCGTCCTGCCCAAGGGCACCCTGCTCGAGAGCCCGTGCCGCAAGTTCTATCTGCAGCTCGTCGAGCCGCCGCCGGGCGCCGAGGACATCGAATGGGAGGAGCGGCTGCTGCGCGTCGGCCTCGGCGCGCCCGACGTGATCGCGGCCACGCGCGCGTTGCGTGAGCGCGGCGTGGTATTCGTGGATCGCGGGCCGGTGCAGCCGAGCGAGAAGGGCGCGCTGACCCAGATCTACCTCGGCGGGGTGACCTTCGAGCTGGTGGTGAGCCACCTCCGGCCCTGACCGGAAGCGCCACGGGAGCGACCATGAACCTCGACCACTTCGGCATGGACACGATCACGCTCGCCGGACCGCTGGAGGCGAAGCTGCGCGCGGTGCGCGCGGCCGGCTTCACCCAGATCATGCTCTCGGCGCGCGACATCGCCGGCCACCCGCAGGGCGAGGCGGCGGCGATCGCGGCCGTACGGGAGAGCGGGCTGCGCGTGACCGGATTCCAGGTCCTGCGCGATTTCGAAGGCCTCTCCGGGCACCTGCACGCCTACAAGGTCGACATCGCCAAGGCGATGCTACGGATGTGCCACGCGCTCGACGCCCGCGTGCTGCTGGTGTGCTCCTCCACGTCGAAGCACGCGACCGGGGAGACCGATGCGCTGGTGCGCGACCTGCGCAAGCTCGCGACGCTCGCGCTGCCGCTCAACATCCGAATCGCGTACGAGGCGCTCTCGTGGGGTCGGCACGTGAACGAGTATCCCCATGCCTGGCGTCTCGTCGAGGCGGCCGACCATCCGAGCCTCGGGCTGGCGCTCGACGCGTTTCACCTCCTCGCCACCGGCACCGGCCTGGAGGCGCTCGAGGACGTCGCCCCGGACAAGATCGCCCTCGTTCAGCTCGCCGACTTCATGTGGCAGGAGACACGATCGCCCGAGGAGCGAATCGAGACCGCGCGCCACCTGCGCGTGTTCCCGGGCGAGGGCGCGCACAGCGCGGAGGTCGCCGAGCTCGTCCGCCGGCTCGACCACGCGGGCTACCGCGGCGACTACAGTTTCGAGGTGTTCAACGACGACTATCTGCAGCTGCCGCTCGCGGTCGTCGCCGAGCGCGCGCACCGCTCGGTGCGGTGGCTGGCCGGCCACGTCGCGCGCCGCAGCCTGCCGCTGCGGCGCACGCTCGCGAATTGACGCGGCGCTAACGCCGCGCGATCAGAGCTTGACGCAGACGTTCCGGAGCTCGGTGTAGAACTCGAGCGAGTGCACGCCGCCCTCGCGGCCGATGCCCGACTCCTTCGAGCCGCCGAACGGCGTGCGGAGATCGCGCAGGAACCACGAGTTCACCCAGCAGATCCCGACGTCGATCCTCGCCGCCACGCGGTGCGCGCGCGCGAGGTTCGTGGTCCAGATCGTCGTCGCGAGCCCGTAGGGCGTGTCGTTCGCGAGCGCGATCGCCTCGTCCTCGGCGTCGAACGGCCGGATGTGGCAGCACGGCCCGAAGATCTCCTCGCGCACCACCGCCGCGTCCTCCGCGAGCCCGGTCCAGATCGTCGGCTGGATCCACGCGCCGTTCTTGAGCTCGCCCGGCATGTCGGGCACGCCGCCGCCGGTCACGACCGTCGCGCCGGCTTCGACCGCCTTCTTGTAGTACGAGAGCACCTTAGCGCGGTGCTCCTGGCTGATCAGCGGACCGATCCCGGTCGCCTTGTCCTCCGGCCGGCCGGGCTTCATGTTCTCGGCGCGCGCCTTCAGCGCCTGCACGAACTTGTCGAAGATCGGCCGCTCGACGTAAACGCGCTCGGTGCCGAGGCACACCTGGCCGCAGTTCGCGAACACCGCCCGGCCGATGCCTTCGACCGCGGCCTCGAAGTCGCAGTCGGCGAACACGAGGCCGGCGTTCTTGCCGCCGAGCTCGAACGACACCGCGCGCGTGCCTTCGGCGGCCGCCTTCATGATCGCGGTGCCGGTGCGCGTCTCGCCGGTGAAGGTGATCGCGTCCACGCCCTTGTGCCGCGTGAGGAACTCGCCGGCCGAGTCCGGACCGAAGCCGTGCACGACGTTGTACACGCCCCTCGGCACGCCGACCTTGTTCATCACCTCGCCGAGCAGCGTCGCGGTCGAAGGCGTCTCCTCCGACGGCTTCACCACCACCGCGTTCCCGCAGGCGAGCGCGGGGCCGACCTTCCAGGTCATCAGCAGCAGCGGCAGGTTCCAGGGGCAGATCACCGCCACAACGCCCTTCGGCACGCGGATCGCGTAGTTGAGCGCGCCCTTGCCGTCGGGGGTGGCCATCTGGAACGACTCGGTCGGAACGTTCTTCACCACGTCGGCGAAGATCTTGAAGTTCGCCGCGCCGCGCGGGATGTCGATGTGGCTCGCGAGCGAGACCGGCTTGCCGGTATCGGCGACCTCGGCCTGGAGAAAGTCGTCGAAGCGGCGGTTGATCTCGTCGGCGACGGCGTAGAGCATCTCGGAGCGCTTCGCGATGTCCATGCTCCCCCACGGGCCGGCGAGCGCCGCGCGCGCCGCGCGCACGGCGGCGTCGATCTCCGGCTCGCCCGCCTCGGACACGAGCCCGATCAGGCGGCCGTCGACCGGCGAACGGTTCTCGAAGGTCTTGCCCGACTTCGCGGCGACGAACTCGCCGCCGATGAAGTTGTGGATGGTCTTCAGCCCGCGATCCATGACCGCCTCCTGGGTGAATTCAGAGCTTGCGGTGCGTGCTGTCGCAGAACGGCTTGTTGCCGCTGCGCTTGCAGCCGCAGAGATACGCGGTCTGGTCCTTCTCCTGGGTCCAGACGACGGGCTTGATGCCGCTCTTCGTCGAGGTGTGCGAGCCGTCGCAGAACGGCTGCATCTTCGAGAGCCCGCACGCGCACCACGCGTAGCGGTAGCCGGCGAGCAGCTCGATCTTGTAGGGCGCCTTCTGGGCGATTGCGGGTTCCTGGTCCGTGTCGGCCATCGATTGCCTCGCGCGAGCGGTGTGGGTCGTGCTGCATCGCCGCGCGCGTCGTGTTGACCCCCGGCGCGGCGATCGATTATCGTTCTTTTCCCAGTCCAACGAAACTCCCCACCAGGAGGCGCCATGCGCGTCGCGCCGGAAGTGAACGCCGACCCGAATGCGGTCGCGGTCGTGAACACGAACGAGATGCCGTGGGAGCCGACCGAGCACGCTGGCGTCTCGCGCAAGGTCCTCGAATTCGTGAACGACCCGAAGAAGGGCCGCGAGACCTCGCTGCTGAAGCTCGCGCCCGGGGCCAAGCTGCCCACCGAGACCCTCGTCGACCGCATGGACATCTTCGTCGTCGAAGGCCGCTACGAGGACGGCAACGGCGAGTACGGCGAGCACACGTTCATCCGCAACCAGCCCGGCTACACCCACACGCCGTCCTCGCAGACCGGCTGCGTCCTTTACGTGAAGTGGCGCGTGCCGATCCGTCCGGGCGGGCAGCGGCTCGTCATCGACGCGAAGACCGCCCAGTGGACCGCGTTCCCCCACCGCGGCGCGGACGTCCTGCATCTCTATCCGAACGCGGACGGCATCGAGACCGGCCGCATCGGCAACGTGCATCCGAACCGCAAGATCCCGTCGCACGACCACTCGATCGGCGAGGAGACCTTCGTGCTCAAGGGCTGCCTCAGCGATGAGTACGCCGCCTACCGGACCGGCATGTGGTTCCGCATGCCCTGCGGCAAGCCGCACGCGCCCTACACCGAGGCCGACGGCTGCATGATGCTCATCCGCGAGGGCGACCTCGTCTGGTGAGCGCCGCGCGGCCCCGTCGCGACCAACGGGGCGACAACACCAACCAGGAGGAGGAGACCCCCATGTCACGCAATACGCGTTCCGTTCGCGCGCTCGTGATCGCCGCCGCGCTCGCTGCGGCCCTGCCCGCCGCCGCCGCCGACTTCACGATGAAGATCGGCTTCGCCACGATGAACGACATCCAGCACCAGTGGGGCACCTGGATGAAGGAGGGCGTCGAGGAGCGCTCGAAGGGGCGCATCGAGGTGAAGCTCTTCCCGCGCAACCAGCTCGGCACGATCGCGAGCCAGATCGAGGGCACCCAGCTCGGCACGGTCGAGGCGTTCACCTCGCCCGCCGACTTCTTCGCCGGCGTCGACCCGCGCTTCGGCGTTTTCAGCATCCCGATGCTGTTCAAGGACATGGCCCACGCCGAGAAGGTGCTGCTCGACCCGGCGATGAACAAGGAGATCCTCGGGCTCGGCGCGGACAAGAACATCCAGATCGTCTCGATCTACACCTTCGCGTTTGCGCACTACCTCGCGAAGCAGCCGATCCGCCGCATCGACGACTTCAAGGGCAAGAAGCTGCGGGTGAACGCCACCGCGGCGGAGCGCGCGAAGATGCGCGTGTTCGGGGCGACCGCCGTGCCGATGGACCTCGCCGAGGTCGTCCCCGGCCTCCAGCAGGGCGTGATCGACGGCACGCAGAGCGCGACCGCGGTGTTCGTCAACCTCAAGTTCAACGAGATCAGCAAGACCCTCATCGAGCTGAACGACACGATGGTCGTCTCGGTGGGCGCGGTGAGCCGCGCGTGGCTCAACAAGCTGCCCGCGGAACTGCGCCAGATCGTGGTCGAGGAGGGCGCCAAGATCCAGCCGAAGATGATGGCGCAGTCGCGCGCCATCGACGACGGCATGCGCAAGCGCTGGGCGGACGTCGGCGGGGAGTTCATCCGCCTCTCGGCCGAGGAGCAGGCGCGCGTGCGGCAGCTCCTCGGGCCGATCGGGGAAGAGGTCACGAAGGACAATCCGGCGACGAGCGCGTTCTACAAGCGCCTCGCCGCGACCGCGCAGAAGCACTGATCCCCGCGGCGGCGCGCCGATGGGCCGGTTCGTCTTCGGCACGCTGCCGGGCTGGATCCTGGGGGCGCTGATGCTCGTCGGCATCGCGCTCAACTTCGCCAACGTGGTGAGCCGCCACGTGTTCGGCCAGGCGATCTTCTGGACCGAGGAGATCCTCGTCTACCTCGTGATCTGGGGGGTGTTCCTCGGAATGGCGGCGATCGCCTACCGCGGCGAGCACCTGAACATGGACCTCTTCTCGGCGGCCATCCCGAGCCGCTGGCGTCCGCTGCACCGGGGCATCGTCGCGGCGGTCGTGGTGGCCGTCTGCGTCTTCGTCGCGGCGCAGTCCTGGCAGATCGTCGCGCTGTTCGCGCAGGCCGGGCAGGTGAGCCTCGCCGCGGGCGTGCCGAAGGCGGTGCCCCACGCCGCGCTGCTCGTCGGATTCGTCCTCACCGCGGCGGCGGTACTGGTCCGGTTGCGCGCCTACCTCAGCGGCAAGTCTTGAGCGCTCCGCCGGAATGACATGGGTCCTGGCCCTGCTGCCGGTGGCGCTGCTGGCGTTCGGGTTCCCCTTCTTCGTGATCCTGCTCGCGACGGCGGCGGTGGTGCTCGTCGCGTTCGCGCCGGCGCCGGCCACCGTCCTGCACCAGGTCATGTTCTCGGCGATCGACAAGTACGCGCTGCTCGCGGTGCCGTTCTTCATCTTCGCCGGCGACCTCATGGGCCGCGGCGGCGTGTCGCGGCGGCTGGTGCGCTGGGTGACCTCGGTCATCGGGGGCGTGCGCGGGAGCCTGCCGTTCACCGCACTCGGGACGGTCACGGTTTTCAGCGCCATCTCGGGCTCGACCGCCGCGACCGTCGCGGCGGTAGGTGGGCTGACCTACGACCGGCTGCGCGAGGCGGGCTACAACGAGCGCTTCGCATCGGGGCTGCTCATCTCGGCCGCTTCGATCGACAATCTTATTCCCCCGTCGATCGGGTTCATCCTGTACGGGATCGCGTCCGAGACCTCGGTGGTCAAGCTGTTCGCGGCCGGCGCGATTCCCGGTCTGGTGCTTGCGGCATTCTTCGGCGTCTATATCTGGTACCACGCCTGGCGGCGGGGCGACGGCGGCGGGACGCGGTTCCAGCTCGCCGAGTTCCTCGCCGCGACGAAAGACGGGATCTGGTCGATCGCGGCGCCGGTATTCGTGCTCGGCGGCATTTACGCCGGGATCTTCTCTCCGACCGAGGCGGCGGGCATCGCCTGCGTCTACGCCATCTTCGTGGTTGTACTCGTCTACCGCGAGGTCGGCTGGGCCGAGGTGTTCCGCACGGCGACGCGCTCCATGTATCTCACCGCCCAGGTGTTCGTGATCGTGGCGGCCGCAGGCGTGTTCTCGTGGCTGCTGACGGTCAACGGGGTTCCCCAGGCGCTCGCCGAGTACGTCACCAACCTGCGGCTTCCGCCGTGGGCGGTGCTCCTCGCGATCAACCTGCTGCTGATCGCGGTCGGGATGTTTCTCGACACCGCGTCGTCGATCCTCGTGCTCACGCCGCTGCTCGTTCCGGTCGCGAAGGCGATCGGCGTCGACCCGGTGCACTTCGGCGTCATTTTCGTCATGAATCTCAGCATCGGCACCTTCACGCCGCCGTTCGGCATCAACATCTTCGTCGGTCAGGCGGTGTTCAAGACGCCGCTCTCGGTCATCTATCCCGGCCTCGTGCCGTTCATCGCGGCGGCGCTCGCCGCGCTGATGGTTGTGACGTACATTCCGCACCTGTCCCTCTGGATCCTGCGCTTCCTCCAATGAGCCACGACCACACCCACTCTGCCGCCGTCGACGTCCACGCTCACTGGTACCCGCGCGCCTGGCTCGATCTCGTGCGCGACCACGGCCCCGCCCACGGGGTCGAGTGGACGGACGTGCCCGGCAAGGGCCCGCAGTTCAAGGTGGGCTATCTCCCCACCGGACCGGCGGGGCCGCTCTTCGTCGACCTCGACGCGCGCCTCGAGGCGATGGACGCGCAGGCCGTCGAGGTGCACGCGCTCTCGCTCTCTCAGCCGATGATCTACTGGGCGGGGCCGGAGCTCGGCGAACGGCTCGCCGCCGTCTTCAACGAGGAGACGGCGCGCGCGCACGAACGGCACCCGAAGCGGTTCGTCGGCCTCGCCACGCTGCCGCTGCAAGCGCCCGATCTCGCGGTGCACGAAGTGGAGCGCGCGCGCGCGCTGCCGGGCGTGCGCGGCTTCTACGCCGCCACGGAGGTGCTCGGGAAGGAGCTCTCCGACCCGTCGTTCTTTCCCGTGTACGAGCGCATCGAGGCGAGCGGGCTGCCGCTCTTCCTCCACCCGATCTTCGTGATCGGGCACCAGCGCCTCGCGCCGCACTACCTGACCAACCTGCTCGGCAACCCCTTCGAAACTGCGATCGCCGCCGCGCACCTCATCTTCGGTGGCGTGCTCGACCGCTTTCCGAAGCTGGAGATCGTGCTGCCGCACGCCGGCGGCGCGTTCCCGTGGCTCGTCGGGCGGCTCAACCGCGGCTGGGAGAAGCGCGCGGACCTCAAGCACATCGCGCATCCGCCGGTCACGTACCTGCGGCGCTTCTACTACGACACCATCGGCTACTCCGACCCGGTGCTCGAGTTTCTCGTCCGCCACATCGGCGCCGACCGCGTGCTCATGGGCAGCGACTACTGCTTTCCGATCGCGTACGAGCAGCCGGTGAAGAATGTCACCGAGAACACGCTCATCGACGAGGCGGCGAAAGAGCTCATCGTCGCGGGGAACGCGCGCCGGCTGCTGCGGCTGTAGGGGCGATGCCGCTCGAGCGACCGACCGCGCCGCCGCCCTCGCCGGGGGAGGCGCTCGCCGACTTCGGCGGCGTCTACGCGGTCAACGCGTTCGTCGCGTTCATCTTCGCGGCATCGGGACCGGTCGCGATCATCCTCGCCGTCGGCACGCGCGGCGGCCTGTCCGCGTCCGACCTCTCGTCCTGGATCTTCGGCTCGTTCTTCGTGAACGGGCTGATCAGCATCTCGTTCTGCTGGCTCTACCGTCAGCCGCTCGTTTTCTTCTGGACGATCCCCGGCACGGTGCTGGTCGGTCCGGCGCTCGGCCATGTGAGCTTTCCCGAAGTGATCGGCGCGTTCGTCGCGACCGGCGTGTTGATGTTCGTGCTGGGATTGAGCGGCTGGGTGCGGCGCGCGATGGAGGCGGTGCCGATGCCGATCGTCATGGGCATGGTGGCGGGCGTGTTCCTCCGCTTTGGGCTCGATCTCGTCTACGCGGTGCGCGACGACTTCTGGATCGCCGCGCCGATGGTCGCCGCGTTCGTCGCGCTGAGCGCCTCGCCCCGCCTCGCACGCATGATGCCGCCGCTGATCGGGGCGATGATCGTCGGAGGATTGCTCATCGCGGCGCTCGGGCGCTTCGACCCGGCAGGCGCCGGCGCCTGGAGCCTCGCACGGCCAAATCTCTATGCGCCCGCATTCTCGTGGCAGGCGATGGTGGAGCTCGTCGTCCCGCTTGCGATCACCGTGCTCGTCGTCCAGAACGGGCAGGGGGTCGCGGTCCTGCGCGCCGCGGGCCACGCCCCGCCGATCAATGCCGTGACCGCGGCGTGCGGCGCGGGGTCGGTCATCACCGCGTTCGTCGGCACGGTGTCCACCTGCCTGACCGGCCCGGTCAACGCGATCATCTCGAGCGCGGGTGAGAAGTCGCGGCACTACACCGCGGGTATCTTCGTCGGGATTCTCGCGCTCGGCTTCGGCCTCGCCTCGCCGGTGTTCGTCAAGCTGATGCTCGCGACGCCGAAGGCGTTCATCGCCGCGCTCGCGGGGCTCGCGATGCTGCGGGTGCTGCAGACGGCGTTCTCGATCGCGTTCAAGGAGCGATTCGCGCTCGGTGCGCTCGTCACCTTCCTCGTGACCGTCGCCGACGTCCCGATCTTCAACATCGGCGCCGCTTTCTGGGGCCTCGTCCTCGGGTTCGCGGTCTCGTGGCTGCTCGAGCGGGGCGACTTCTCGGCGCAGCGGCGCTGAGGCGGGGTCCGCTTGGCCTCGACCTCCCGCCCCGCCTACGACCGCCTGCTGCACGGGTCGCCGCTCCGCCGGCGCGGGGCGTGCATCGCGATCGGCGCGGCGCTCCTCGTCGTGCTGGCCGTGGCGGGCCGCATCCAGCTCGGCCTGCTGTCGGGCCTGCGGCCGGACATCGCGGCGGTCTTCTACGTCGCGCTCGCCGCCTCCACCGCGCTCGCGGTGGTGCCGCTTGTGATCCTCTGGTACCTCGACCGCCGCGAGCGCGAGACGCCGTGGCTCTTCGCCGCGGCCTTCCTGTGGGGCGCGGTGATCGCGACTGCGCTCGCGCTGCCTTTCAACACCGCCTTCTCCGCCGCGGTCGATGCGTGGCTTGCGCAGCATCCGGCAGTGGGCCAGGTGCTCGGGCCCGACGCGGCCAAGATGATCTCGGCGCCGATCTCCGCGCCGATCGTCGAGGAGCTCACCAAGGCGCTCGGCGTCGTGCTGCTGTTCTGGCTGCTGCGCGCCGAGTTCGACAACATGCGCGACGGATTCGTCTACGGCGCGCTTATCGGCGTCGGGTTCACCTGGTTCGAGTCCGCGCTGTACGTGGCGCAGGGCTACGCCGAGTTCGGCACGCCGCCCTGGGGCATGCAGCTCGGCTGGCGGTACGCCCTGTTCGGCTTCGGCGGGCACGCGATGTTCACCGGGATCTTCGGCGCATTCCTCGGCGTCGCGATGCAGACGCGGCGGGGATGGCTCAAGGTGCTCGCGCCCCTCTTCGGGCTGGCGGTCGCGATCGCCGCGCACTTCGTGAACAACGCGCTGCCGCTCTTCTTCGCGCTCGCGGGCGCGGCGCGCGGCGAGCCGCCGCCTGCGGCACAGGAGGAGGCGCCCGACCTCGGGTTCGTCGAGGCCTTCCTCATCGGCAGCACGGTGGAGCTGACGATCTTCCTGCCGTTCGTGGCGGTGATGTCAGTGGCGCTCTGGCGGAGCGGCGTGTGGGAGCGACGCGTCATTCGGGAGGAGCTGGCGGAGGAGGTCGGGCGCGCGGTGAGCGGCGACGAGTACCGCGCGGTCGCCGGCGACCGGATGTTCCGCACCCGCCGCATCGACCGGCTGCACCCGCGCGAGTCGGCGGCGCTCGTCAACGCCCAGCACGAGCTCGCGTTCCGCAAGCGCCGCGTGCGCGATGCGGGCGGAGACCCCGAGCGCGACGCGCTTGTCGCCGGCTGGCGCGCCGAGATCGGACGGCTGCGCGCCGGGGCTTAGCTCAGAGCCCCGCGGCTGCGGCGGAAACGAGCATCAGCACGAACACGGCGGCGGCCGCGATTACGAGACGGTCCACGCGCATGGGCTTTCCGGGTGCATGGGTCATGCAGGAAGGCTAAGCGGCCCGCCCGGGCCCGTCATTCCGACCGGCGGATTAGGACCGGCGACCGCGCGTGACCGAATCCACGTACCGCGGCGCCTGGCGGGCGCGCTACCGCCCCCGCGGCTTGCAGGGCTCCGGCTTGCCGTCCCGATAAACGGGCGCGATCCCGGTCGGCGTCGTCTCGCCGAAGCCCACCCAGTACGCCTGGCCGTCCAGGCAGATCTTGCGCAGCGTCCAGGCCTGGAGCTGCGTCTCCACGCGCACCGTATCGATGAGCACCTCGTCCAGGGTGACGCGCCGCTCCAGGCGCGGGTCGATGCGCGGGGAGGGGAGCTGTGCAATTGCGCCCTCGGACGAGAACAGCGCCCCGAGAAGCGCCAGAAGTGCGGTACGTCGCCCAAGCATGATTACCTCCATTGCGTTGGCGGACCCTGCGGTGCGCTGCTAGCGCGATGCCGCCCCGAAGATCCGTTCGATCGTGTCCTCGCGCGAGGCGTTCCAGGCGCGCACCAGCGGCTCGCCGATGGGCATGTCCGTCTTCACGAACATCAGCGAGGTCGCGGGCGCCGCGCCGGCGCGCGCGTACGCGGCCCGGCCAGCCGGGCCCTCGTCCTGCACCGCGAATCGATAGCGGATGCCCGAGGTCGTCGACACCCGGCCGGTGGAGTAGGTGAACGTCTCGGTGTAGCGCGTGCCGACGAGCTGCAGGTGGCCGAGATAGACCGGGACGTCGTCCGCGGGCACCCGGAACGCGATCCGCGGCCAGGTGATGCGATAGTCGTCGCCGAATGCGCCCTGACCGATGCCGCTTACGACGTAGTGACCCGGGGGCAGCCGCCAGGCGAACGAGCCGTCTGCGCGCGCGACCGCGTGCGACTGGTAGGGGGCGCCGGTGTCAAGGTTCAGGAGATCGACGAACGGCGGCGGAACATCGGGTCGGAACGCGCCATAAGGCAGCGGCATCCGGTCGTCGATCACGTAGTTGATGCGGCCGAAGACGACCACGCCCTCGGCCGTCGCCGGCGGCTCGCCGCCGGCCGCCTGCGGCACGATGCGCAGCGCGCAGCCAGACAGGGCCAGCGCCGATGCGACCACCATCACGCACGCGGCGCTCCCCCGCATCGTGCCGCGCGTTCCGGCTACAGCCCGAGCAGCGCGAGCTGCCCCTTCGGGTAGCGCGTCCCCGCGACCCGCGTGTCGTCGACTGCGCGCGCGAGCGCCGCGGCCTCGTCCGCCGAGAGCTTCACGGCAAGCGCGGCGAGGTTGTCGGCGAGGTGCGTGCGGCGCTTCGTGCCCGGAATGGGAACGACGTCCGGACCCTGCGCGAGGAGCCACGCGAGCGCGAGCTGCGCCGGCGTGCAGCGCTTGGCTTGCGCCATTTCGAGGAGCGGGCGCACCAGCGCGGCGTTCGCTTCGAAGTTGCCCTCCTGGAAGCGCGGGTGATCGCGCCGCCGGTCGTTCTCGCCGAGGTCGGCGAGCGACTTGATCGTCCCGGTGAGCATCCCGCGACCAAGCGGGGAGTACGCGACGAAGGCGACGCCGAGCTCGCGGCAGGTCTTCAGGGTGTCGCTTTCCGCGAAGCGGCACCACAGCGAGTACTCGGTCTGCAGCGCGGCGATCGGGTGCACGGCGGCCGCGCGGCGCAGCGTCGCGGATCCCGCCTCGGACAGGCCGAGGTGCCGCACCTTGCCCTGCTCCACCAGACGCTTCATCGCGCCGACGGTGTCCTCGATCGGCACGGCTGCGTCCACGCGATGCTGGTAATAGAGGTCGATCGCGTCGATGCCGAGCCGCGCGAGGCTCTTGTTGCAGGCTTCGATCACGTACTCCGGCCGGCCGTTCGCGGCGGGCTTGCCGTCGGGCGTGCGCACGTTGCCGAACTTCGTGGCCACGATCGCCTTGGCGCGATAGCCGTCGGCGAGCGCGCGGGCGAGGAGCTGCTCGTTCTTGCCGTCGGCGTAGGCATCGGCGGTGTCGAGGAAGTTCGCGCCGGTGTCGAGCGCGGCGCGGACGGTGGCGATCGCCTCGTTCTCGTCCACCGCACCGTAGAGGTTGGTCATCGCCATGCAGCCCAGACCGAGGGCGGAGACTTCGAGACCGGACTTGCCGAGACGTCGGGATTGCATGGCCTTCGCTCCTGGCGCGAATCGGGCCGCCAGTCTACGCCCGGCCGGCCGGACGGCCTAGAATTCGGCTCCCACCAGGAGGCGATGCATGGACCGGAAGATCATCGAGCTCTACGACGAGTACACGCACCGTCCGCTCGAGCGCCGCGTGTTCCTCCAGCGCCTCACGGTGCTGGCGGGCAGTTCCGCCGCCGCGTATGCGCTGATTCCGCTGCTCGAGAACAACTACGCCCGCGCCGCGCTCGTCGACCCGGCCGATCCCCGGCTCGCGACGGGCATGGTGAACTTCCGTGGCGCCGGCGGCGAGGTGCGGGGCTACCTCGCGACGCCGAAATCCGGGCCGGCGAAGCGGGCCGGGGTCATCGTCGTCCACGAGAATCGCGGCCTCAACCCGCACATCCAGGACGTCGCCCGGCGGGTGGCGCTCGCGGGGTTCACGGCGCTCGCGCCCGACGCGCTCTCGCCGCTCGGCGGCACGCCGGCGAACGAGGACGAGGCGCGCGCGGCGTTCGCGCGCATCGACCTCGACCGGACGGTGCGCGACCTGGTCGCCGCGGTCGCCTATCTCAAGGGCCGGCCGGACGCGGCCGGGCCGGTGGGCGCGGTCGGGTTCTGCTGGGGCGGTGGCATGGTGAACCTGCTCGCAGTCAATGCCCCGGACCTCGCGGCCGCGGTGCCGTTCTACGGGCTGGTCGCGCCCGCGGCCGAAGTGCCGAAGATCAAGGCGAAGCTGCAGCTCCACTACGCGGGCAACGACGCGCGCATCAACGCCGGCATCGCGGAGTTCGAGGCGGCGCTCAAGGCGGCGGGGGTCACGTACGAGAAGTTCGTGTACGACGGCGCCGAGCACTCGTTTAACAACGACACCGCCGGCGTGCGCTACAACAAGGCGGCCGCGGAGCTCGCCTGGTCGCGCACGATCGCCTTTCTCAAGGCGAACCTGGACGGCGCGGGGGCGTCATGAAGACGATCGAGCTGACGCAGGCCGAGATGGCGCAGCGCGTATCGCGCTTCGGGGACCTGAAGCCGCTTCCGACGCAGGCGGAGAACGCCGTCCCGCTCGCGGCGAAGGACGTCGTCTACGCGCGCAAGCTTCTGTCGGTGATCGGGCTGCCCGATTCGTCCGCGACCCCGATCTCGTCGGGCGCGCCGATCAAGGGCGCGGCGGGAATGACGATGACGCTCGCGGTCTGCCCGCCGGGGCAGGGGCCGGAGCTGCATTCGCACCTCAACACCTACGAGACGTTCACGGTGCTGCGCGGCCGGTTCGAGGTGCGCTGGAACGACGACGGCGGCGAGCGCCTCGTCCTGGAGGAGTTCGACACGATCTCGGTGCCGCCGGGGGTGTGCCGCGCGTTCCGCAACGTCGGCGACGCCGAGGGCATCCTGCAGGTGCTGATCACCGGCGGCGTGCACGACATGACCGACATCGACTTCGCGCGCCAGATCGCCGCGAAGCTCGAGGCGATCGACCCGGCCGCGCGCGCCTACTTCGAGAAGGCGGGCTTCACCTTCACCGCGAGCAAGGCAGGCTGAGCGCGCGTCAGAGCGCCTTGCGGCAGCTCACCGAGATCCCCGCGCTGCTCGCGCCCTCGGCGAAGCGCGTCTCGTAGCGCGGATCGGCGCGCACGCGGTCGAGGAACTGGCGCACCTCGCGTGCGTACGCGCGCGCGACGTTGTGCGCGGTGTAACAGCCGCCCGGCGCCATCTTCGGGTCGAGGTCGAGGAAGTACTGCAGGTACCACTCCTTGTCCGCGTCCTGGAACACGAAGTCCCACGGACCGGGCAGCGTCTTCACCAGCTCGTGGGCGTCGCCGAGGCGCGCGTCCACGTACTGCGCGACGCCCGCCGCTTTCAGGTTCGCGAGCGCGCGCTCGTGCCGCCCGCGGTCGATCTCGATCGTGGTCACCTTGCCGCCCGTCTTTGCCGCCGCCCACGCGAGCCAGATCGTCGAGTGCCCGGTCGATGTGCCGATCTCGAGGATGCGCTTCGCGCCGAGCTGCACGACCAGGTCGTGGAGGATCTTCCCGTCCTGGTACGGCACGTTGAGGTAGTCCCAGCGTCCGCGCTGGGCATCGAGGAAGGCCGCCGCCTGCCGGTCGAGGTCGGGACTCGTGCGCGGCGCCTGCGCGAGGGCGTCGAGCGCCGCGGCGCCGAGCGTGGCGCCGGCGGCGGCGAGGAATCTCCGGCGCGAACGATCGTCTTGCATGCAGGCCTCCGGGTCGCCGGCCGGGACATCGTCGCTCGGCACGTGACCCTTCATCGACCACGCCGGGCCGGAAGAGTTCGCGCGGAGCAGACGGCCGCGCTCCGGTGCTCACGCGTACTGCGCCTCGCCGTTTCCGAACGACCAGTTCTCCTTCGCGACCTCCACCAGGCTGATGAAGACGTCCTGGCGGTCGATCCCGAGCGACGCGTGCAGATCGTCGGCGATGCGGCGGTAGAAGGCGCGCTTCTGCTCCACCGTGCGGCCCTGGTTCAGCGTGATCTGGATGAAGACGAGGTCGGCCGAGTACCGGATGCCGAGGTAGGTGGGCGTGTACTGCAGCGCCTCGGCGGGGTGCTCCGCGATGATCTGGAAGCGGTCGTCCCGCGGCACACCGATCACCTCGAGCATCGCGCGGTAGACGATGTCGCCGATCGCCTTGCGGTACTCGGCCGGCTTGCCGCGCGCGAGGTCGATGCGAACGAAGGGCATGGGGTCGCTCCTTTCCGCGCGCCTCGGGGGCGCGCCTCGAAGACGAGGTTGAAGGGGGTCGCGGTCGCGCGACGAAAGCGCGTGAAGCCCGCGCCCGTCACGAGATCTCGCGCAGCCGCCCGGCCGACCCGCTCGTTCAGCCGCGCTTCGCTGAATGCAGTCATGACATTGCTTCCTCTTCGAGCGAGCTTGCGGCGACAGTGGCCGCGGGGAAAGCGGGGACGACGTGCGCGATCAGCTCGTCGATCACCTCGGCCGCCGGGCGGCGGCCGTACTTCAGATTGAGCGCGACGTGGTGCGCGCCGGCGCGCCGCAGGGCGGCGAGCAGCGCGGCCAGCGCGTGCCTCCCGAGCCGCCACCCGAGATGGATCGGCTCGGGATGGGCGCTCGGATCGCGCGTGAGGTCGATGTAGAGCGACTGGGCGAACGGCAGGAATGCCCCCGGCTGCGCGCTCGCCGCCGCGGCGCGCCAGCCTTCGATCACCCGCGACTGCGCCTCGATCGGCCGCGGGTAGGTGATCCAGCCGTCGGCGTGGGCCGCGATCCAGGCGAGGCTCTGGCGGCTGTTTCCGGTGACGAGCAGCGGGATGCCGCCGGCGGTGGGCTTCGGTACGAGGTCGGCGCCGTGGAGCTCCTCCGGAAAGCTCTGCTCGAGCGCGGCGCGAAAGCGCGCGAGATGCGTGCGGAACGCCTCGCCGCGCGACTCGAAGTCCGCGCCGAACGCCGGGAACTCGACCGGGCGGTCGCCCGAGGCGACCCCGAGTACCAGGCGTCCGCCCGTCAGCCGGTCCACCGATGCGGCGGCTTTCGCGGTATGGAGCGGATGCCGGAGCGGCAGCACGATCGAGCCGGTCGCGAGCGCGATCGACGACGTATGTGCCGCGAGGTAGCCGAGGTATACCCACGGATCGTAGACCTGGCCGACGTCGCCGAACGCCGGATCGCGCACCGGGACGTCGCGGAACCAGAGCGCGGCGAAGCCGCCTTGCTCCGCGCGCCGGGCGAGCTCGACCTGTTCGCGCATCGTCGGACGGTCGCCCTGGAACGCCTCGATCGGAAGGAACACGCCGAGCGAGAGCCGGCCGGGTGCGAACATCCGGCGGAATCCCGGCAGCTCGCGCCGCGGGGCCGGGTTGACCTCGAACACGGGTGCGCGCCTCAGGCGGCCGCGGGATCGACCGCGGCGATGACCGCGAGCTCGACGGCGGCGTTCATCGGGAGCGCGGGCGGCGCGAACGCGGTACGGGCGTGGCCCGCGCGGATGCCGAGCACGTGCGCGAAGAGATCCGAGGCGCCGTCGAGCACCCGCGGCTGGTGGAAGAACCCGGGCGCGCTCGCGACGTGTCCGTCGACCCGCACGATCTCGCGCAGGGCGGAGAAGCCGCCGAGCGCGCGCTGGATCTGGGCAAGCACATTGAGCGCGGCGAGCTCGGCGGCTCGGTAGCCCTGCTCAAGCGACAGCTCGGCGCCGACGCGTCCCGCGTACACGAGCCGCCCGTCGCGGACCGGAAACTGCCCCGACACGAACAGGAGAGGGCCGGCGCGCACGACGGCGCGATAGTTGCCGGCCGGCGACGGCGGCTCGGGGAGCACGAGCCCGGTCTCGTCCCACAGGGCCGGCGGCTCGTCGACGCCGCCGGTCGACGAGAGTGCGAGCTTAATCTCGCGCGGCGGCGCGAATTCGTTTACGCCGCCCATGGCAGAAGCACCAGGTTCCCGAGCACGCGGTTCGCGGCGATGATCTCGTGCGCATGCGCCGCCGCGGCGAGCGGGAGCGTCCGGTCGAGCAGCGGCTTGACCTTTCCGGCCGCCACCAGGTGCAGCCCCCACTCGAGGTCATCGACGTCGCCCATCAGCGTGCCGCGGATCTGCTGGTGCGCGAAGAAGAACTCGCGCACGTGGAACGTCGCCTGCTCGCCAACGACGAAGCCCATCGACACTACGATGCCGAGCGGCCGCAGGGCGTGCAGGCTGCGCTGCAGGACCGCGCCGCCGAGATTGTCGATGACCACGTCGACGCCCTTGCCGCCCGTCCAGTCGCGCGCCGCCGCGACGAAGTCGCTCGAGCGAACGTCGATCACCAGTTCGGCGCCGAGGTCGCGCGCGAAGGCCGCCTTCGCCTCGTCGTCGACCGTGGTCGCGACGCGCGCGCCGAGCGCCATGGCGACCTGGATGTTCATGCTGCCGGTGCCCGAAGCGCCGGCGTGGACAAGCACCCGCGTGTCCGCCCTCACCTCGCCAACGCCTTTCACCGCGCGCACCGCGGTGACGAGCGCCATCGGCAGCGTCGCGACCTGCTCGGGCGCGAGCCCGGTCTCGTCGCGCAGCAGCCAGCGCTCCGGCACGAGCACGTACTGCGCGTACGTCCCCCAGTTGAGGATGCCGCCGAGCGCGTAGCTCGGCGCGGCGCTGATCGGCCGGACGTCCGCCTCGCGCTCGTCGAGCGGGTAGCCGGGCATCGGGATGACCCGCTCGCCCGGCCGGAATCGGGTGGCGCCGGGCCCGACGGCCTCGACCACGCCGGCGGCGTCGGAGCCGAGGACGTGCGGGAAATCGAGCGGGGCAATGGTGCCCCCGCGCAGATAGTGCTCGATGCGATTGACGCCGGCGGCGAGGACCTTGACCAGCACCTCGCCCTGCCCCGGACGGGGCGCCTCGAACTGCTCGAGGCGCAGCACGTCGGGCGGTCCGAACGCGCGGATGACGGCAGCTTTCACGGCAGACTCCTTTCGGCTAATTGAGGAGCGCCATGCTAAGAATGCAACCTCGCGTGGACAAACGAGATTTCTTGGTCTATATGGTTAGAAAAACTTAACCATCATGGCTCGCCGACTCGTCCACCTGAACGCCGTGCGCGCCTTCGAGGCGGCGGCGCGCCACCTCAGCTTCGCCAAGGCCGCGGCCGAGCTTGCCGTGACGCCCGCCGCGGTGAGCCAGCAGATCAAGATGCTGGAGGAGCACCTCGGGACGCCGCTCTTCCGGCGCACCAAGCGCGCGCTGTTCCTCACCGACGCGGCCCAGGCGATGCTGCCCGACGTGCGCGAGGGCTTCGATCGGATCGCGGCGGCGCTCGCGCGCGGGCGCCGCGGTCATGCGCGCGCTCAGCTGGTCGTGAGCGTCACGCCGTCGATCGCGGCGAAGTGGCTGGTGCCCCGGCTGCATCGTTTCGCCGCGTCGCATCCCGACATGGACGTTCGGCTGCACACCACGACGCGCCTGGTCGACTTCGGCCGCGAGGACGTGGACCTCGCGGTGCGCTACGGCGCGGGCCACTGGCCGGCGCTCGAGGTGACGCCGCTGATGCAGGAGGAGATCTTCGCGGTCGCGAGCCCGCGGCTCGCGCGCGGCAGGCCCGCGCTGCGGGCGCCCGCCGACCTGCGGCATCACGCGCTGGTCCACGACGAGTCGATGCCGGTCGAAAGCGAGTTTCCCGGCTGGCCCGGGTGGCTCGCCGCGGCGGGGGTCGACGGCGTCGATCCGGCGCGCGGCCCGCACGTCGACTCGTCGCTGCTCGCGATCCAGGCCGCGATCGACGGCCAGGGCGTCGCGCTCGCGCGCAGCGTGCTCGTCGCCGACGACATCGCCGCCGGCCGGCTGGTGAGGCTGTTCGAGAAGTCCGCGCCGCTGCGCTTCGGGTACTACGTCGTGCATCCGCGGCGGCCGCCGCCGTCGGCCGCGACGTCCGCGTTCAAGGCGTGGCTCGTCGCGGAAGCGGCCGGCGCCCGCGCGCGCAGCGACAGGTACGGTACGATCGCCCCCGAATCGAAACGGAGGAGCGGATGACGGCGGCCGATCGACAGCGCAACCTGCTCGCCGACGCGGGCAAGGTCCTCGCCGGCGGCGGCACCGGCCTCTTCGTCATCCCGCCGGAGCTGAACCTCGTGGTCGAGCGCGGCCTGGGCAGCCGCGTCTGGGACGTGGCCGGGCGCGAGTACATCGACTACCACCTGTCCTCCGGGCCGGTGCTGCTCGGCCACGCGCACCCCGCGATCACCGAGGCGGTGAACGCGCGCCTGCCGAAGGGGACGACCTACTACTTCCTGAACGAGCCCGAGATCGAGCTCGCGCGGCGGCTCGTGGACGCGATCCCGTGCGGCCAGGTCGTGCACTACACCGGCTCGGGCACCGAGGCGACGTTCTACAGCCTGCGGATCGCGCGCGCGTTCACCAAGCGCAACAAGGTGCTGAAGTTCGAGGGCGCGTGGCACGGCATGCACGACTACGGCCTGTGGGGGACGGTGCCGATGCAGCCTTCGGACTACCCGTACGCGCAGCCCGACTCGGTCGGGGTGCCGCCGCAGGCGGGCGAGACGGTGCTCGTGACGCCGTTCAACGAGACCGAGCGCGCGGTGGCCATGATCGAGCGCCATGCGCACGAGCTGGCGGCCGTCATCGTCGAGCCGCTGCAGCGCGTCCTGCTGCCGGAGCCGGGGTTCCTGCAGGCGGTGCGCGCGGTCACCAGGAAACACGGGATTGTGATGATCTTCGACGAGATCGTCACCGGTTTCCGCATCGCCTGGGGCGGCGCGCAGGAGCGCTACGGCGTCGTGCCCGACCTCGCGTGCTACGGCAAGGCGATCAGCGGCGGGTTCCCGATGGCGGCGATCGTCGGCGACGCCGCGGTCATGTCGGTGCTCGACGCGCGCAGCCGACCGAAGGCCGAAGTGGTCTGGGCGACCAACACGCTGAACGGCAACCCGATCTGCGCCGCGGCGGGCATCGCGGCGCTCGGCGTCCTTTCGCAGCCGGGCGTGTACGACGGGCTCCACCGCGTCGGCGCGAAGCTGCGCGCCGGCATCGTCGCCGCGGGCGAGCGGCACGGATTCGCCGTCCAGGCGCCGGGCGAGGACGCGGTGTTTGGCGTGCGGTTTACCGATCGCAAGCCGCTGCGCACGTGGATGGACCTCACCACCGCGAACAAGGACCTCGGCCTGCGCTGGGCGCTCGAGCTGATCAGGCGGGGGCTGCTCGTCAACCCGAACGAGAAGTTCTACATCTCGATCGCGCACACCGAGGCGGACGTGGACAAGACGCTCGACGTCGTCGACCAGGCGTTCGCGGCGCTCAAGAAGCAGGGGTGACCGGATGGCGACGACGACCGCACGACGATTCAGCGTGTCGCACCGGGCGAAGTCGAAGTTCGTCCGGCGGGGGCTCCGCAGCTACTTCGAGTACCGCGACCTCGGGATCAGGCGCGCGACCCGCGGCAAGGTGGTCGCGCACGTGATCCGCGCGCGCCCGGGCAAGGCGCCGCACGGTCAGTGGCACCTCCACGACTGCGACGTGCAGTTCGTCTACGTGCTCAAGGGCTGGGTCGAGTTCGAGTACGAGGGCGTCGGCAAGGTGATGATGCGCGCCGGCTCCTGCTTCTACCAGCCGCCCCGCATCCGCCATCGCGAGATCCGGCACTCGAAGGACGTCCAGATGCTCGAGGTCGTCGCGCCGGCGGAGTTCGAGACGCGCGACGCGAAAGCGCCAGCGGCCAGGCGCCGACGCGCGCAACGCTAGGCCGAAGCGGCGCGGCCCCGGGCGCGACGACTTTGCGCCGCAGTCGCCGTCGTCGGGTGGCTCGTGCGCGGCTGGGCGTGGGTTGCACTGCCGCCGCGAGCCGCGCCGCTTCGCGATACCCTGCTTAGCCGCCGAATGCGCCTTGCGTGTTGACGTAGAGCGCGTAGATGCTCTTGGCGGCGGCCATGAAGAGCCGGTTGCGGTGGGTCCCGCCGAAGCAGACGTTCGCGCAGCGCTCCGGCAGGTCGATGCGGCCGATCAGGCGGCCGTCCGGGTTGAAGACCGAGACGCCGTCGAGCGCCGGGTCGCCCATGCCCCAGCCGCACCACAGATTCCCGTCGACGTCGCAGCGGAAACCGTCGGGCGTGCCCGGCCCCGCCGCGATCAGCGTGCGCCGGTTCGTGAGGCGGCGGCCGCCGTCGGCCACGTCGTACGCGAGGATGTTGCGCGGGACGCTGCGCGACTCCACGACGTAGAGGAGCGATTCGTCCGGCGAGAAGGCGAGCCCGTTCGGACAGTTGACGCCCTCTGCGACCACGGTCAGCTCGCCGGTCGCGCCGTCGACCCGGTAGACGTTGGTCGGCAGCTCCGGCTTCGCGACGGTCCCTTCGTAATGGCTCAGCAAGCCGAACGGCGGGTCGGTGAACCAGATCGAGCCGTCGGACTTCACCACGACGTCGTTCGGCGAATTGAGCGGCTTGCCCTCGAACCGGTCGGCGACCACCGTGACCGTGCCGTCGTACTCGGTGCGCGACACGCGCCGGCCCAGGTGCTCGCAGGTGACGAGCCGGCCCTGGCGGTCGCGCGTGTTGCCGTTCGCGAACCCGGACGGTCTGCGGAACACGCTCACCGCGCCGGTCTCCTCCTCCCACTTCATCATGCGGTCGCTCGGGATGTCGCTCCACAGCAGGTAGCGCCCGTCGCCGAACCACACCGGCCCCTCGGCCCACCGGTATCCGTGCGCGATCCGCTCCACGCCCGCGAGCGCGAGGCGGTACTTCGCGAAGCTTTCGTCGATCACGCGGACCGCGGGGTCCGGGTAGCGCACCGTCGGTTCCATCGGTTCCCCCTGGTCATGCCGCCTGCCGGCGGCTCACGTACTGCGACACGTCGACCGCGTCGACCTGCTCCGGCCGCAGGAAACGCTCGGCGTAGCGCCGGTACACGCCCGAAGTCAGGAAGAGGTCGAACAGATCCGGGTCGATGTGCTGGTCGCGCTTCATGAAACTCATGATCTTCAGCGCCTCGGACAGCGTCTTGCCCTTCTTGTACGGCCGGTCGGCGGCGGTGAGCGCCTCGAAGATGTCCGCGATCGCCATCATGCGCGCGGCGAGGCTCATCTCGTCGCGCGCGAGCCGCTTCGGATAGCCGGTGCCGTCCATCTTCTCGTGGTGCCCGCCGGCGATCTCGGGCACGTCCTTGAGGTGCCTGGGGAAGGGCAGCTCGGACAGCATCACGATCGTCTGCACGATGTGATGGTTGATCACGTACCGCTCCTCCTCGGTGAGGGTGCCGCGGCCGATGGCGAGGTTCGCGAGCTCGCCGCGGTTGTACTTGAGCTCGGGCACGTTCAGCTTGAACCCCCAGCGGTTGTCCGCCGGCATGCGGTCGCCGGGCGCGCGCTCGATCACGTGCTCCGGCTTGTCGTCGAGCAGGCGCTCGGTCGCCGGGAGCGGCGGGGCGGGCGTGCGGTCCTTGCGCGTCCTCTCCTCGTGCGAGACGCCGATCCGGTCGTCGAGCGTGCGCTGCCAGGTGCGCGCGGCGATCGCCTGCAGCCGCGCAACCCTGTCCGGCGCCATGAACTCGCCGCCCTCGTTGCAGCTTGCGACGAACGCGTAGTCCGCGTCCAGCTCGGCGAGCTCGCGCTCGAGCCCCGCGCGCGCTGCAACCGGGTCGCCGCCCGCCGCGATCGTCTTCCAGCACGCAATCTCCGCGTCGCGCTTGAGCACCTCGAAGCGCATGCGCACCTCGTGGATGCGGTCGTAGATCGTCTCGAGCTTGGTGGCCTTGTCCACCACGTACTCCGGCGTGGTCACCTTGCCGCAGTCGTGCAGCCAGCTCGCGATCTGCAGCGCCTCCCAGTCCTCGTCGGTGAGAGTGAAGCCCGCGAACGGGCCTTCGGTCGCCTCGCACGCCGCGCGCGCGAGCATCAGCGTGAGCTCCGGGACGCGCTGGCAATGGCCGCCGGTGTAGGGCGACTTCGCGTCGATCGCGCCCGCGACCAGGCGGATGAAGGCGTCGAGAAGCGCCTTGCGCGCTTCGAGCAGGCGCTGCGTCTCGATCGCGACCGCCGCGGTGCCCGACAGCGCCTCGGCGAACGCCAGGCGCGCCGCGCTCGGGCGCTCGCCGCCGGGCACGAACAGCGCCAGCGCGCCGACCGTCTCGCCGTTGCGGTCGCGCAGCGGCATTGCGACCGTGGTCGCGCCGTCGGCCCGCACCCCTGCGTCGCCCGCGGCGACGATCGTCCTGCCCGCGCGCACGGCCTGCGCGACCGGCGAGCCGTCGTCCACCTGCTGCGCGCTGGGCGCCGCCGCGAGCGGCCCGCCCTCCGCGCCGACGTGCGACGCGGGAACGAGCGTGCCCCGCTCCGCATCGTGCAGGTAGGCGACCCCGCCCGCCGCATGCACGGTCGCCGAGGTCTCGCTCACCACCCGGTCGAGCAGGCGCTTGAAGTTCGTCTCCGCCGCGAGCGAGCCGGTGATGTCGAGGAAGTTGCGGATTGTCCCGCGCATCATCCCCATCGCGTGGCCCAGGCGGTCGATCTCGAGAATCACCGACGGCGGCGCGGTGGGCCCGTCGAAGCGGAAGGCGCGGATGTCCTCGGCCTCGCGTGCGAGCGCGTGCAGCGCCCGCGCGACGCGGCGCGCTGCCCACCAGGTCAGCGGTAGCGCGGCGAGCAGCACCGCGAGCGCGGCGACGAGGCCGCGGGTCCTGATCGCGCGTGCACCGGCCAGGAGCTCGTCGAGTGGCGCGGCGACGCCGAGGGAGAGCACGCCGCGCGCGGTGGGGACCGGCAGCACCGCCGTCTTCCACGCGCGGCCTCCGGCATCGAGCGTGCGGGTCGAGGTCTCGGTCTCCGCGCGCACCGGCTGCATCGCCGCGAGCACCGGCTCGCCGAACTCGTCGAGCGTCGCCAGCGCGACGCGGTCGCCGTTCCGGCGCGCCATGGCGCGCCCGACGTCGGCGCGCGCGAGCAGCCGGCGCTCGGCGTCGAAGAGCGCGATCTTCATGTCGGGGTAGGTACGCAGGCCGGCGAGCAAGCGGGAAAGCTCGCCGAGCGTGACGTCCACGCCGACGACGCTCGCCGCCGTGGTGCGAATCGCCACCGTCGTACCCGGCGCGCCGGTGGAGAAGAACGCATACGGCTCGGTGAGCACGCGCACCCCCGGCCGCTCGGCAAGCTTGTACCAGGGCCTCTGCCGCGGGTCGAAGTCGGCGGGGCCGGCGGTACGGCGCGCGATCTCGCGCAGCGACGCGTCGAGGAAGACGTGCGTCTCGGCGCGGTTCGCGTCGATGTGCTGCGCGTAGAACGCCGCGTCTGCGGGCGCCGCGAAGAACGTCCGCTCCGTGGCGTCGCGCAGCGGACGGACGAGGAAGAAGGCGCCGTCGTCATAGCCCGCGTACGCCGCTACGATCGGCGCGTGGCCGTCGAACGCCCGCCGCATGAAGGGCAGGGCCTCGAGGCGCGCGTCGAGCGTGCGGGCGCGCGCGAGCGGCTGCGTGGCGAGCAGCTCCGCGAAGGTTGCGACCGGGCCGAGCGCGGCGCCGAGCGCGGTCCGCGTCTCGCGCCCGACGTGACCGAAGACCTGGTCGGCGGCCTTGAGCGAGAGATCGCGCGCCTCCCGGTAGCCGAGCCAGGTGATCGCGATGCCGGTGGCGAGCACCAGCGCCGAGAACAGGACGCTCAGGTGGACGTGGAGCGGGTAGCGCTGCCGCGGGCCTGGAGCGGTCGGGGCGTTCATGTCGCGCTCGTGCCTCACGCGGCCGCGCGGCGCGCCGACCACGCTGCGCCCGCGCCGTGCGCCTGCACCTCGCCCGACATCGCGCCGCCCGCGACGCGGCCGCTGAACTCGAGCAGCCGGCCGCGGACGAGCAGGGCGAAACGGATCGCGTCGCCGCGGAGCCGCAGGACGCGGATCTCGCTGGAGCGCCCGTCGACGAGTGCGGTGCCCTCCAGCCGCTCCGGCGTCTGCTCGAAGGCGAGCGGGATCGACGCCCCGTCCCCCACCGGTGCGAGCACCTCGAGCACCCAGCTGCCGTCGATCTGCGCCGGCACGACGTAGTAGAGGAGCTTCGTCTCGGCGCGGCCGTTGATCGCGATCTTCTCCTCGACGTCGAACACCAGCGTCTTGTCCGGCTTCCACGGCGCCAGCGCGTAGTCGTGCGAGACGATGCGGGCGCCCACCGGCAGCTCGGTCCGCAGCTTCGGCACGAGCTGGACGACGAGCCGCGGCAGGAGGTACATGAGCACGACCGTCGCGCCGCTTATGTCCGCCGTGAGCACGTCGCCCTCGACGAAGCGCACGCGGTCGCCCACGCCGCGGCGCTCGGCGAGCGAGCGTGCGTACACGACGAGGTCCGGGTGCCGCTCAACGCCGACGCCGCGCGCGCCGTGGCGCTCCGCCGCGGCGATGACGAGCCGGCCGTCGCCCGAGCCGAGGTCGTAGACCACGTCGTCCGGCCGGATCTCCGCGAGCTTGAGCATCTCGTCGAGGATCACCCAGGGTGTGGGCACGAACGGTCCGCCGTCGGTCGTGGGCGGAGCCTCGTAAGACTGCTGCGCCACCGCGGCGAGCGGCAGCGCCGCGAGCGCGGCGAGCGCCCGCCGACGGTCGAACGCGCCCATCCGCCGCCTCACCCGAGGCTCGCGTAGCCGCCGTCCACGGTCATGACCGTGCCGGTCATGTAGCGCGCGGCGTCCGAGCAGAGGAAGAGAATCGGGTCCGCGATCTCCGCCGGCTCGGCCCATCGGCCGAGCGGGATCCGCGCATTGATCTGCGCGGCCCGCTCCGGGTTCTCGCGCGCGCCGCGCGAGAGCTCGGTCAGCGTCCATCCCGGCGCGACCGCGTTGACGCGGATGCCGTCGGCCGCGTACGCGCAGGCGAGCGACATCGTGAGGTTGCGCACCGCGCCCTTCGACGCCGAGTACGCCGGCTGCGCCGGCCCGCCGAAGAACGCCATGATCGAGGCGACGAACACGATCGCGCCCTTGCGCCGCGCGAGCAGGGGGCGCGCCGCGGTCGCGACGCGCATGCCGCCGCTCACGTTCACGTCGAGAACCCGGTCGAACACCTCGGGCTGGTGCTCGGCGCCGCGCTGGATGATCCCGGCGCTCGTCACCACGTAGTCGAGCGACGGCAGTCCGGCCACGAGCGCATTGACTGCGGCGAGTTCGGTGACGTCCAGCCGCCGCAGGTCGATGCCCGCGAAGGCGGGATCGGCGCGCGCGGCGGCGAGCTCCGCGTCGGCGAGGCCGCACGCGACGACCTGCGCGCCCGCGCGCTTGAAGGCGAGGCTCGTCGCCGCGCCGATGCCGGACACGCCCCCGGTCACGAGCGCCGTCCGGCCGCTGAAGTCGAATCTGCAGTCCATGCCGCTCTCCGCCCCGGTCCCGCGGCTTATACCGGATCCGCTGCGCCTTGTCGCGCCGGACCCGGGGCGCGGTACCATGCGCCGCTTTCGGGGAAAGGGGGAACGCCATGATCGACCTCACCGGCAAGGTCGCGATCGTCACCGGCGGCAACGGCGGCATCGGGCTCGGCATGGGCCGCGGGCTCGCGGCGGCAGGCGCGAGAGTGGTGGTGGCGGCGCGCAACGCGCAGAAGTCGCGCGCCGCGGTCGCCGAGCTGGACGGGTGCGGCCCCGGCGGTGCGGTCGCGATCGAAGCGGACGTCACCCGGCCTGCGGAGGTGCAGGCGCTCATCCGCGAGGTGCGCGCACGCTGCGGCAGGCTCGACATCCTGGTGAACAACGCCGGTATCGCGATCCGCAAGCCGCCGCACGAGATCTCCCTCGAGGAGTGGCACAAGGTGATGGACGCGAGCCTGACCAGCACCTACCTCTGCTCGCACGCCGCCTACCCGGCGCTGAAGGCGGGCGGCGGCGGGAAGATCATCAACATCGGCTCGATGATGTCGATCTTCGGCGCGTCGTTCGCTCCGGCGTACGCCGCGGCGAAGGGCGGCGTGGTGCAGTTCACCAAGGCGTGCGCGACCGCCTGGGCAAAGGACAACATCCAGGTGAACGCGATCCTCCCCGGCTTCATCGACACCGAGCTCACGGTGGCGGCGCGCGCGCAGGTCGATGGGCTGAACGAGCGCGTGCTTGCCCGCACCCCCGCGGGGCGCTGGGGCCGCCCGCAGGATTTCGCCGGCATCGCCGCGTTCCTCGCGAGCAGCGCGTCCGACTTCATCACCGGGACGGCGATCCCGGTCGACGGCGGCTACTCGGTGCAGGCGTAGCGCGTTGCCCGCCCCGGTGTTGCCACCCGATTGGCTCTGGATCCCGGTCACGATCTGGGCGGCGTTCGCCCAGACGCTGCGCAACGCCGCGCAGCGCAGCCTGACCGACACGCTCGGCACCCTCGGGGCGACGCTGGTGCGGTTTCTCTACGGCCTGCCATTCGCCGCGCTGTGGCTGTGGCTCGTGCACGCGGTCGGCGGGCTCGAGATTCCCGCGGCGAACCTGCGTTTCGCGGCCTGGGTCGTCGTCGGCGCGGTGGCGCAGATCGTCGCCACCGCGCTGCTGCTGCGCGTGATGGCCGAGCGCAACTTCGCGCTCGGCGTCGCGTACTCCAAGACCGAGATCATCCAGGTTGCGGTGTTCGGCCTCGCCTTCCTCGGCGACCCGATCTCGACATTCGCCGCGATCGCGATCGTGCTCGGCACCCTCGGCGTGCTGCTGCTCTCGCCGGCGGACAAGGCGCGTCCGTGGCGTGCGCTCCTCGCTGGCTGGACTTCGCGCACCGCGCTGATCGGCCTGGGCTCCGGCGCGGCGTTCGCGCTGTCGGCGGTCGGCTATCGCGGCGCCGCGCTCGCGCTCGACGGGGCGCCGTTCCTCGTCGCCGCGGCCTTCACCCTGCTGGTGGCGCAGTCGATCCAGACCGTGCTGCTCGGGGGATGGCTCCTCGCGCGCGACCCGGCGGTGATCGGGCGCGTGCTCGGGGCGTGGCGGCCGTCGCTCTTCGCCGGCTTCATGGGCGCGGCCGCCTCCGCCGGCTGGTTCACCGCGATGGCGATCGAGCCGGTGGCGCACGTGCGCACGCTCGGGCTGGTCGAGCTCGTGTTCAGCGCGATCGTGTCGCGGCGCTTCTTCCGCGAGAAGATGACGCGGCGCGAGTGGGCGGGCATGGCCTTCCTCGTCGCCGGGGTGATCATCATCACGCTGAAGCGCTAGAAAGCGCTACCATCGTCGGCCCCCGACGACCGAACACCAAGGAGACGCACAATGAGCTCGAAGATCGCCATCGTCACCGGCGCGGGCAGCGGCATCGGACGCGCCTCCGCCATCGCACTGCTGAAGGCGGGCTGGTCGGTCGGTCTCGCCGGGCGGCGCGCCGATGCGCTGCAGGAGACGATCAAGCAGGCCGGCCCCGACGCTGCGCGCGCGCTCGCCGTGCCGACCGACGTGACCCAGCCGGATTCGGTCCGCGCGCTCTTCGGCGAGGTCAAGGAGAAGTGGGGCCGTCTCGACCTCCTCTTCAACAACGCCGGCCAGAACGCGCCCGGCATCCCGCTCGAGGACCTCTCCTTCGAGCAGTGGAAGACCGTGGTGGACGTGAACCTCACCGGCATGTTCCTGTGCCTGCAGGAGGCCTTCCGCGTCATGAAGGCGCAGGACCCGCGCGGCGGGCGGATCATCAACAACGGGTCGATCTCGGCGCACGCGCCGCGGCCGAACTCCACGCCCTACACCGCGACCAAGCACGCGGTCACCGGCCTCACGAAGTGCGCTTCCCTCGACGGCCGGAAGTACGACATCGCCTGCGGCCAGATCGACATCGGCAACGCGCTCACCGAGATGGCGGCGCGCATGGCGAAGGGGGTGCCGCAGGCGAACGGCGAGATTGCGATCGAGGCGGTGATGGACGTGCAGCACGTCGCCAACGCGATCGTGCACATGGCGAGCCTCCCGATCGAGGCGAACGTGCAGTTCATGACGGTCATGGCGACGAAGATGCCCTTCGTCGGCCGGGGCTGACCGTCCGCTCGCGCTGACCGCGCCGCCCGCCCGGGCGCGGCTGCCCACCGCCGCGGCGCTACGCGGCGCTCACCAGCCGGGGCTGCGGGCGCGGCGTCGCAAGCGTGCGGCGCGCGAGTGCCGTGCGCAGCCCGTTGAGCGCATTGGCCGCGAAGAAGCCGTGGGTCCACTGCGTCGCGAGCCGCGGGTGAATGCGCACGTACGGGTTGTCCGCGAGGGCGAAGTCGGCTTCCGCCATGCGGCGCCCGAGGTCGAACGCCTGACGCTCCTGATCGGAAAACATCCTGGGCTCCTCACTTTGTCGTTGCATGCCTTTGTCATGCATGCACCCGGAGCTTAGACGCCCGGACATTGCCCGATCGTGAACGATTGTCAAAGATGCGGCGCTTCTCCGCCCATGACGCGGTCATGAGTGCGTGGCGCCGCGGGCGGCCTCCCACTGCGCGAGCGTCTTTCCCGCCGCGACGAGCTCGACGAGCAGCGGCGCGGGCTCCCAGTGCATCGCGCCGAACCGATCGCGGTACTTGAGAATCCCGTCGAGCAACTTCTTCAAGCCGATTGTTTCGACGTGAAACATCGGCCCGCCGCGATACCGCGGGAAGCCGTAGCCGGCGGTCCACACGACGTCGATGTCGCTCGCGCGCACGGCAACGCCCTCCTCGAGGATGCGGATGCCCTCGTTCATCAGCGGGTAAAGGCAGCGCTCGAGGATCTCCGCCTCGGTGTGTGTGCGCTTCTCGACACCGAGCGCGTGCGCCCGCGCGCGCAGGAGCTCGATCGCCGCCGGATCGTCGAGCCGCTCGCGGCCCTCGTACCGGTAGTAGCCCTTGCCGTTCTTCTGTCCCAGTCGGCCCGCCTCGTACAGCGCGAGGTCCGCCTGGTAGTACGTCGGGTCGGGCGGGTACTTGTCGGCGTTCGACTTGTGCACGCTCACGCCCACCTCGATGCCGGCCATGTCGAACACCGCGAGGATGCCCATCGCCATCCCCCAGTTCTCCAGCGCCGAATCGACCTGCCGGGGCGTGGCGCCCTCGAGCACCATCCGCTCCGCCTCGCGCGCGTAGCCCTCCATCATGCGGTTGCCGATGAAGCCGTAGCAGACTTTCGCGAGCACCGGCGTCTTGCGCAGCGGACGCGCGAGATCCATCGCGGTGCGGATCACGTCGGGCGCGGTTTTCGCGGTGCGCACCACCTCGAGGAGCGGCATGACGTTGGCGGGCGAGAAGAAGTGCATGCCGATCACGTCCTGCGGGCGCGCCACCGCGGTCGCGATGTCCTCGATGTCGAGCGTCGAGGTGTTGGTGGCGAGGATCGCGCCGGGTTTCGCTACGGCGTCGAGCCGCGCGAAGATCTCCTTCTTCAGCGCCGGGTTCTCGAACACCGCCTCGATCACGACGTCGGCGTCGCGCAGCGCCTCGTAGTCGAGCGATCCGGCGATCAGCGCCATGCGCCTTGCCTTGTCCGCGGCGGAGATCCGCCCGCGCTTCACCATGCCCTCGTAGGTCGCGTCGATCACGCCGAGGCCCCGGTCGAGCCCCTCCCGGGTCGCGTCGAGCAGCGTCACCGGGACGCCCGCGTTCGCGAAGCAGATCGCGATCCCGCCGCCCATCGTACCGGCGCCGACGATTCCGGCCTTCTTCACCGGACGCGGCTTCACCTCCGGCCCGATCCCCGGAATCTTGCGCGTCTCGCGCTCGGCGAAGAACGCGTGCACCAGCGCCTTCGACTCGACGGTCGCCTTCGCCCGGTTGACGAGCTCGGTCTCGTACTCGAGGCCCTGGTCGAGCGGCAGCCGCGCGGCGGCGCGGATCGCCTCGATCGCGGTGAGCGGCGCCTGCCGGTTCCGGTGCTGCCTGCGCGCCTGCTCGGTGAACCGCGCGATAATCGCGTCGGTGGCGGTCGACGGGTCCACCTTCATCTCGCCCGTGCGTCTTGGCGCATCGAGCGTTCGCGCGTAAGCGATCGCACCGGCGCGCAGGTCACCGTCGATCACGCGGTCGACGAACCCCATCTCGACCGCCTGCTTCGCATCCACCGGCCGGGCGCCGATCACGAGCTCGAGGGTCTTCTCGACGCCGATCAGGCGCGGCAGGCGCTGCGTGCCGCCGGCGCCGGGGATGATGCCGAGCGTCACCTCGGGCAGGCCGAATCGGGCGCCCGGCGCCGCGACGCGGTAGTGGCAGGCGAGCGCGATCTCGAGCCCGCCGCCCATGACCGTGCCGTGCATTGCCGCGACCACCGGGAAGGGCAGGTTCTCGATCGCGTTGAAGAGGCGGCGGTACGCCTCCTCCTGCGGCGGCCCGGCGAACTCGCCGATGTCGGCGCCGGAGAAAAACGTGGTGCCCTCGCAGGCGAGCACGGCCGCCTTCACGTCGCCGCGTGCGGCCAGGTCCGCCACGACCGGCAGCAGCGCCTCGCGCACTGCGGCGTTGATCGTATTGACGGGCGGATTGTTGACGGTGACGACAGCGATGTCGCCTTCGTAGGCGAGCGAGACGATCGGGGTTTGGGTCATTTGAGTTTGAGCAGCTTGGCCGCGTTCTCTTTCATGATCAGGGGGCGCACGTCCGGCTTGATCTCGAGCTTCTCGAAGTCGGCGATCCAGCGGTCGGGCGTGAGCAGCGGGAAGTCGGTGCCGAAGAGCACCTTGTGCTTGAGCAACGTGTTGGCGTACTGCACGAGCAGCGGCGGGAAGTACTTCGGCGACCAGCCCGAGAGGTCGATGTAGACCTGCGGCTTGTGGGTCGCGACCGACAGCGCCTCGTCCTGCCACGGGAAGGACGGGTGCGCCATGATGATCGGCATGTCGGGGAAGTCCGCCGCGACGTCGTCGAGGTGGATCGGGTTCGCGTACTTCACCCGCAGGCCGCCGCCGGCCCGCATGCCGGCGCCGATCCCGGTCTGGCCGGTGTGGAAGAGCGCGGGCAGTTTCGCCTCCGCGATGACCTCGTACAGCGGGTAGGCGGCGTGATCGTTCGGGAAGAACTCCTGGACGATCGGGTGGAACTTGAAGCCCTTGACCCCGAAGTCCTTGATCAGCCGCCGCGCTTCGCGCACGCCCATCTTGCCGCGGTTGGGATCGATGCTGGCAAAGGGTATCGCGACGTCTGCGTGCTCCGCGGCCGCCTCGGCGACCTCCTCGTTCGAGATCCGTTTGAGGCCGAGGCCCTTCTCGTGGTCGACGGTGAAGACCACGAAGGCCATCTTCCGCTCGCGGTAGTAGGCCGCCATCTGCGGGATGGTCGGATGCTGCGGGACGTACTTGAAGTAGCGCCCCTTCGCCTCGTCGAGCTCGCGTGCGGCCTCGTCGGGCAGCACGCGGGTGGAAACCTCCGCGTGGGTGTGGACGTCGATTGCGACCAGTTCGTCGAGGTTCACCTTTGGTGCTCCCTTGCGCAGAGGACGTTCGGCCGGGGCGGGTCGGCGTAGAGCGCCTCGACCATGTCGGCGCGGTGGTCGAGCACCGCGCGCTGGTTGATCGAGCCCTTGTCGGTGATCTCGCTCGAGTCGATCGAGGGCGGCGCCGCGAGCACGATCGCGCGCAGGACCCGCGTCGCGCTCCCGGTCGCCGCCTGCGCGACCTGGTCGAGCGCCGCCTGGAACCGCGCGCGCACCGCCGGATGCGCGAGGATCTCGGCGGCGGGGGCCTGTTCGGCGTGCTCCGGGCAGAGGCTGCGGCAAGCCGCCAGGTTCGGAAACACCAGCGCGCCGAGCGCGTCGCGGTCATGGCCGGTGATCACCACGTCGTGCACGAACGGTGACCCGGCCGCATTGAACCGTGCTCGCAGGGCGCCCACGCTGACCCACGTGCCGGTGGTCAGCTTGAAGTCCTCCCCGAGCCGCCCGTCGAACTCGAGCCCCTGCTGCGGGTCGGCGGGGTCGACGAAGCGCATCGCGTCGCCGGTGCGGTAGTACCCTTCCTCGTCGAACGCCGCGCGCGTCAGCTCGGGCGCGCGCCAGTATCCGGGCGTGATGTTCGGCCCGCGGAAGCGCGCCTCGAGCTTCTCGCCCACCGGCGCGAGCTTCAGCTCGAGGCCGTCGGCGGGCAGGCCGACCGTCCCGGCGCGCCGCGCGCCGCGGTTCGTGCCCATGGCGAACGGGGCGGTCTCGGTCGCGCCGTAGCCGGTGATCCAGAGGATGCGCTCGCCGCAGGTCTGCATCGCGAGCGCTTCGTACGCCTTCCACACCGGCTGCGGCAGCACCGCCGCCGCATACTGCATCAGCCCCAGGCGGCCGAAGAAGGTGCGGCGGAGGCGCTCGTCCGTGCGCAGGTACGGCAGCAGCGCGTCGTAGCCGCGCGGCACGTTGAAGTAGATGGTCGGCCCGACCTCGCGCAGATTGCGCACGGTGCGCTCTACGAGCCCCGGCACCGGGCGGCCCTCGTCGATATATAGCGTGCCGCCGTTGTAGACCACGAGACCGATGTTGTGGTTGCCGCCCGCCACGTGGTGCCAGGGCAGCCAGTCGACCAGCACCGGCGGCACCTCGGCGATGAACGGAACGGCCTGCGCGAGCATCTGCTGGTTCGCGCAGAGCATGCGCTGCGTGGTGACGACGCCCTTGGGCTGGCCGGTCGAGCCCGACGTGAAGAGGACCTTCGCGATCGTGTCGGGCTCCACCTGCGCGTGCGCGTCCCCGACGGCGTCGGTCGGGACGGTGGACGCGAGCTCGGCGAAGGGGCGCGTCGCCCGGCCGGGTACCGGCGACTGCGCGACGACCATCTCGGTTTCGGCCGGCACGGCCGCCGCGATCGCCTTCGCATACCGCGTGCCGTCCGCGGCGAACACCAGCCCCGGGGCGACCAGGCCGAGGATGTGGCGCAGCTTCGCGAAGTCGGCCGAGAGCAGGGAATACGCCGGCGAGATCGGGACGCACGGCACGCCGACGTGCATCGCCGCGAGCGTGAGCAGCAGGTGCTCGACGTCGTTCTCGGACAGGATCGCGAGCGGCCGGTCGAGGGAGAGCTTGCGGTCGAGGAGCGCCTGCCCGAGCGCGCGCACCCGCTCGAAGGCCTCCGCATAGGTGAGCGAGCGCCAGCCGCCCGCCGGATCGCGCTGCGCTACGAGCATGCGCCCGGGCGTCTCGCGCGCCCAGCGTACGAGGCGCTCGGTCAGGCGCGGGGGATAGGGCCCGAGCGCATGCGGGGAGCGCAGGAAGATCGCGCCGTCGTCGCGGTGCATCACCTCGACGTCGGCCGGGCCGAGCGGCACCTTGCGCACCCTTCCGGCGTCGGTCATCGCCTCACCCGGCCAGCTTCTTCAGCAGCGCGAGCAGTCTACGCCGCTCGCCCGTGCCGAGCCGCGCGGCGCGCCGGCGATCTTCCGCGAGCACACGCCCCTTCATACTGGCCACGAGCCGTTCGCCGCGTGCGCTCAGGTGCAGGCCCCACGCTCGGGCGTCGTCGGGCCGCCGGCGGCGCTCGGCGAGCCCGCGGTCCTCCATCCAGTCGGTGAGCATCATCGCGCCCGAGCGCGCGATGCCGAGCACCTGGCCGAGCGTGGTCTGGCTGATGCCCGGGTTCGCGCCGACGATCACGAGCGCGGTGAACCGCGGCGGTGTGATCTCGAGGCCGCGCGTCGCCTCGTGGAACGCGAGGAACATCGCGACCTGGGCGCGGCGCAGCGAGTACCCGATCAGCTCGTCGAGCACGTCGTAGTCGACGCCGGCCACGTACGGGATCGGCGCGAGCGTCCGCGGGCGGTGCGGGGAGGGGAGCCGGCTCATCGTTGACCGCAGGATTGTAATGGTCTATAACAATCGACCACAACCGCCGCGCCGCGCATGCGGCGGTGCGCCAAAGAACGATCGCGCTGCAGCAGACCCCTTGGAGGAGGACCCATGGACCGTCGTCAGTTCAGCAAGACCTTTGCCGCCGGCGTCGCGACCACGCTCGCGCCGTTCGGCATCGTGCGCGCCCAGGCCACGCGGCTAAAGGTGGGCGTGCTGCTGCCGCGGTCCGGTGTGCAGGCGCTGATCGGCCAGTCCTGCCAGAAAGGCGCCGACCTCGCGCCCGAAGTCATCCGGCAGATCCTCGGCGTGGACGTCGAGCTGATGAACGCCGACACCGAGTCGAACACCGACGTCGCGCGCACCCGCGCCGAGCGCCTGGTGCAGGAGGGCGCCAACGTGCTGGTCGGCGCGTTCGACTCGGGGCACACCGCGGCGATCGCCCAGGTCGCCGAGCAGCGCGGCGTGCCGCTGGTGATCAACATCGCCGCCGCGCCGCAGATCACCGAGCAGGGCTACAAGTACGTGTTCCGCAACTTCCCGACCGCGATCGACCTGGTGCGCAACGGGCTCGCGCTGATGGGCGACATCTTCCGGACCACCAATACGGTCCCGCGGACCGCGGTGTTCATGCACGTCAACGACACCTTCGGGCAGGCCATGGCCAAGGGCATCGGCGCGACGCTGCCGCGCCTTGACTTCCTGCCGTTCAAGGTGGTGGACACGATTCCCTACGACCCCGCGGCGAAGGACCTTGCCGTCGAGGTGTCGAAGGCGAAGGCCGCGAACCCCGACTTCCTCATGCTCGTGTGCCGCCTGAACGACGCGATCGTCCTGCGCCGCGAGATGGTGCGGCAGCGCTGGAATCCGATGGGCATCGTCAGCCCCGGCTCGCCCGGCCTGTACGAGGAGCAGTACGCCAAGGCGCTCGGCAAGTACGCCGACTACGCAATCTGCAACACCGTGTGGTTCAACCCGAAGTCGGAGATGACGCGCACGGTCTCGGCCGCGTTCAAGAAGCGCAATCCCAAGGACGAGATTGCGTTCCACGGAACCAACGTGGGGTACACGTTCGACGCGATCATGATCGCAGCCGACGCCTTCAAGCGTGCGCGGAGCACCGACCCGAAGGTGCTCGCCGACGCGATCCGCCAGACGAACATCCCGGTCGCCAACCGGATGTCGCTCGGCGGGCCGATCAAGTTCAACCCGAAGGGCCAGGTCGAGGGGAACCTCTCGGCTGCGATCCAGAACCTGAACGGGCTGCCACGCGTGACGCTGCCGACGGAGTACGCCGAGGCGAAGGTCGTGTTCCCGTCGCCCGACTACAAGCGGGGGTAGCCAGGCTGCCCGTGCAGCCCGTCACGCTGACGCAGGCACCGGCGCGGCCCTGGGCCGCGCCCACAACAGCGCGCTGCCGAGCCCCGCGGCGAGGAGCGACGCGATGAAGACGGCGAGTTTTGCGGCGGCGAAATCCGCGGCGTCGGGAAACGACTGGGCGGCGATGAACAGCGACATCGTGAACCCGATCCCCGCCAGCGCGCCGGCGCCGCACATCTGGCGCCAGGTGTAGGCCGCGGGCTTGGTCGCGACGCGCAGCCGGACCGCTGCCGCGGCGAAGAGGACGATCCCGAGCGGCTTGCCCAGGACCAGTCCGAGGACGACGGCGAGCATCAGCCGCTCGTGCCCTGCGACGACCGCCATGGACCCTGCGAGGCCGGCGTTCGCGAGTGCGAACAGCGGCAGGACGAAGTAGCTCGACCACGGCTCCACCGAGCGCAGCAGCTTCGCGGCCGGGGATTCGATCCGGTCGTGGATGGCGTCGAGGGCGCGCAGGGTCGGCTCGGAGGGACCGTGTCGCAGCACCGCCTCGCGGGCGTGCCGCATCTCGGCGTGCACCACGGTCTCCGCCTGCGCCAGCAGCGCCCGCAGGTTCGCGGGAGGCCGAGTCGGCGTCACCACCGCGAGGATCACGCCGGCCAGCGTGGCATGCAGTCCGGCGTTGTGCAGGCACGCCCACAGGACGATCCCGAGCACGCCGTAGGGCAGCGCCCGGTAGACGCCCCAGCGGTTGAGTCCCGCCAGCAGCGCGGTCACGGCAATCGACGCGACGATGTACGCCGGGTCGAGCGCGCCGGAATAGAACACCGCGACGATCGCGATCGCGACGAGATCGTCGACGATCACGGCCGCGGTCAGGAAGACGCGGAGCTCGACCGGCACCCGCGCGCCGAGCAGCGCGATGATCGCAATTGCAAACGCCGTATCGGTCGTGGTCGGAATGGCCCAGCCGTAGGCGAGCGGGCCCGGCGGGACGACGAGGAGATAGACGAGCGCCGGCACGAGCATGCCGCCGATCGACGCCGCCACCGGCAGCGCCGCCGCGCGCGGCGTGGACAGTCGCCCGATCGTGAACTCGCGCTTGATCTCGAGTCCCACCACGAGGAAGAAGACCGTCAGGAGGCCGTCGTTGATCCACTCCCGCAGCCGCAGGGAGAACCCGCCGTCGCCCGCGCGCAGCCCGACGGGCACGTTCCAGAACGCTTCGACGGCCGCACCGAGCGGCGAGTTGGCGAGGCCCACTGCCAGGATGAGCATCAGCAGAAGCAACAGGCCGGTGGACGGGGCCCAGCGCGCGAAGTCGAGTGCGGCGGATTGGACGCGATGCCCGAGCGATCCGAGCATCGCCTCCGCCAGGCTGCTCTCGTCCCAGGCCCCTTCGTAGCGCCGGTTGTTGATGAAGAAGGTGGGCGTGAACAGCGCACCGCTGCGGCGCGCGCTCTCGACGTGCTCCTGCACGCGGAGCTGCGCGCGGCGCCAGGCTTCGTCGCCCGCGTCCGCTTGCGGCGGCAGGCCGAGCGCCGCGGCCACCTGCGCGAAATCCCCGGGCGTGAAGTTCGGGCCGCGGGTCATCAGCGCGTCGTGCGCCTCCCAGAACCGCCCCGCGGTCTCGTGCGCGCACTCCGCCAGCTCGGCGGCGCGGAGCGCGTCCGGGTCGGCCGTGGTCGGCCGGTGCCGGAACACGTACCGCATCCGGTCGCCGAACCGGTCGCGCAGGTCCGCGATGACCGCGTGCGCGGCGTGGCAATAGGGGCACGTGTAGCTTCCGAACTCCACGAGCGTGATGTCCGCCCGGGCGTCGCCGAGCGCGTGGTCGCGCCGGACGTCGAGCGGCGGCTCGAGGCGGGTCGTGGGTGTCTCGGTCATCGGTGGCCGGAGGCGGAACGCAGCATCGCCAAGAGGGAGACGCGCCCTCCTCGAGCGACTCATGGGAGACGGCGGCGATTATGCCGCAACGACCCTCGCGCGCCTGCGCGCGCCGCGCCTCAGACGGCGCTCAGGCGGTACGCGGTTCCGAACGGCCCGAAGTCGTGGCTCGTCACGCCGTGGCGGGTCGAGCCCTGATACTGCTTAAGCGGCTGCTCGACGGTGACGCGCAGGATGGCGGCCGCGCCGGGCTTCACCAGTCCGGCGTGCACCGCGGCGGCGGCGAGCGTGGAGTCGCCGGTGTAGACGTCCGTGCCCCAGAGCGGGCCGTTCGCGTCGCCGGTTACCCGGAAGTAGTAGACCGCGCCGGCGCGATCGCATAGGTCGGTCATCGTCTGCGGCGCGTCCGAGGCGAGAAAGCCCTGGTCGAGGAGCTTGCGCATCTGCCGCGGCGTGAGCCTGCCGGCGCGGTCGAAGTAGGCCACGAGTTCCTGCATCACTCTCATCTCGGTCTCCTCAACGCGAATCCATCGCGACGACGCGGCCGTACGGCGGCTGAAAGCGCGCGGCGTCGCGCGCCGGCAGCACCCACAGCACGTTGTACGGCATCGGCTCCGGCGGATAGGCAATGTCGCCGTCGGTGATGACCACTGCGGCGCGCACGTGCGGCTCGTCGGCGAGCCGCAGCATTGCGGGCGACAGGTCGCTGCCGCCGTACCCCGCGATCTCGCGCTCGGCGAGCTCGAGCGGCGAGAGCGTCTCGTCGGCGGTGACGTCCGCATCGCACTGGAGCAGGCGCACCTGGTCGACCGCGACCGCGTCGCAGAACCCGGCGATGGCGCCGAGCGCGCGCGGAATCTCCGCGGCCATCGACCCGCTCGTGTCGAGCACGACGTTCAGGATCCAGCCCTCGCGGCGCCGGCCGGGCAGCACGACGTCGGCCTGCGGTGCGCTGCGGCGCGCGGGGCGCGCAAAGGTGCGCTCGCCCGGCGCCACCGACTCGAGCCAGCGCTGGAGCGCGAGCTCCCAGGGCGGGCGGTACACGTCGCGCAGCGCCGACACGACCTGCCGCGTCGCGCCCGGATCGGCGCCGCGCAGGCCGCGCAGCCGGCCCATCGCCGCGGCGAGGCCGAGCGCCTTCGCCGCGAGCTCGCGCATCTTCTCCGCGTGCCCCGTCTGGTCGGCTGCCTCCCCGGGGAAGAGCTCGCGCTCGCGCTGCTCGTTGAGCACGTCGCCGGCTTCGTCGCCGGCCTCCTTGCCGGCGAACATCCGCCGCGTGGAGGTCGACTCGCCCTCGAACACGCGGGTCTTCGTCGGAGCTTCGTTCCGGCGCATCTCGAGCAGGATCTCCTCGGCTGAGCGCGCGCGCGCGCCCGGCATGTCGAGCCCGCCCGCGGGGATGTGCGCGAAGCCGAGCTCGGTGCGCAGGATGTCGTTGATGATGTAGTCGTGCGCGTAGTTGAACTGCAGCCGGTCGGCGCCCTTCGCCCGGTCGTGGGTGCGCAGCGCGAGGTGCAGCAGCTCGTGCGCGAGCACGAACACCAGCTCGTTCTCCTTGAGCCGGCGCACGAACTGCGGGTTGGCGATCAGGCGACCGGAGGCGAACACCCCCATCGTCGGGATGCGCTCGTCGAGCGTAACGCGCGTCGCCGCCGCGAGCCCCGCGAGGTGCGGAAGCGCGACGGTGGTCATGCGCAGGCCGCGCGCGATCCGCTCGAGCGTCGCGCGCTCGCCGGTGGCCGCCGCGGTGGTCACAGGTTGGCGACGCGCTTCAGCAGGTCGAACATCGCGCGGTCGGCGCCGAGCGCGCCCCACTGCTCGACCAGGTCGGTGAGCAGCGTGAGCTGGGCCTCGGGCGGCAGGTTGCGCAGGAACCGGTTGATCGCCGCCGGCCGCACGCCTGCCAGCCCGCCGTCGCGCACCTGCTGGCGGATCGAGTTCAGGACGAACCAGCGCGCGACGTCGCCCTTGGGCAGCAGGTCGGGCTGCGCAATGTAGCGCTCGGGCGCCTCGATGGCGGCGATCGACTCCTCGGCGAGCGCGCAGAACACCGCCGCGTCCTCCGCCGAGAGCCGCCCGAATGCGAGGGCGCGGCGCGACTCGCGGGTGAGGATGCCCGAGCCCTCGGCCAGGTCGAGCGCGCGCGAGAGCAGCGTCCAGGCGCGCGGCGTCGAGAAGGGCACGGGCTCGGCGGGGACCGGCCGCATGAGCGCGTCCGGCAGGTGCGCGATGATGCTCAGGATCTCGGGCCGCACCCGGTGGCGGCGCGCCCAGTCGAGCCACTCCGCGACGTCCACCCGCACGTGGAGGATCGTGACGCGGTTGACCAGCGCCGAGCTCATCGAGCGCACGAGCGCGCGGTCCTGCGCGCGGTTGCCGGCGGCTACCACCCAGGTGCCGCGCGGCAGCTCGTGCTCGCCCAGACGGCGCTCGAGCAGCAGCGAGTAGAACGCCTTCTGCACGTCGGGGGCGCACGCGGGAAGCTCGTCGAGGAAGAGGCAGAAGGGCTCGGGCCGCTCGGGCAGCAGCATTCGTGGCGGGCAGAAGACGCTGCGCTCGCCGACGATGCGCGGCACGCCGCTCACGTCCTCCGGCGCGATCTGCGTGCCGAGGAGCGACCGGCACGGCAGGTTCATCTCCCGCGCCGCCTCGTACACCATCTCCGATTTCCCCACGCCCGGAGGGGACAGCAGCAGGAAGCTCTGCTCGTGCGCCATGCACTGGATGAGCTTCTTCGCCTGGCGGAGCGTGAGCGTCTCCTCCAGCGGGCCGGCGAGCGGTGCGTTCAAGGTCGGGTCCTTCGAGTGCCGCGAAAGTCCGCCATGAACGCGGGGTGGCGCACCGCGGTTGACAGCGCCATGCGCCGCGTGGGGGCAAGGAGTAGATTCCCCGCCTTCGGACGAAGGAGGGAACCATGAGAGCACTCGTTCGCGCGGTCGTTGCGTGTGCATTCGTCGCCTGCGGCGCCACGGCGGCCTGGGCCCAGGGCACCGAACAGGCGGTCACCAAGCGCTCGCTGAAGCTCGTCCCGGCCGGGCCCTGGCCCGCGGGCGACGAGCGCGGCATGGCGAACGCGATCGGTCCCGGCACCTGGATGCGGTGCGGCTGGTATCTGTCGCAGCCGAAAGCGAAGGCCTACGAGGCCTCGCACGTGCGCTCGAACACGATGCCGCTCTCGCCGTTCAGCGGGCCGTACGCGTACAAGCCGAACCCGACCACTGTCCTGCCCGGCACCCAGCACGCCTTCAATATGGAGTACCTGACCGGCGATCCGGGGCAGCAGGGCACCCAGATCGACGCGCTCGGCCATTTCGCGGCGCTCCCGCAACCCTGGGACGGCAAGAGCGAGTCGCCCGCCGACGCCGCGGTGTACTACGGCGGCCACAAGCAGTCGGACGTCAAGCCCACGGCCGATTCGCCGCTCCTCAAGCTCGGCATGGACAAGGTCCCGCCGATCGTCACGAGCGCGGTGCTGCTCGACGCGAAGACCTACCTCGGCAAGGGCGAGCCGATGACGCCCGGCGAGCTCGTGACCGCCAAGGACATCGAGGGCATGCTGAAGGCGCAGGGCCTCGTATGGCGCGGGCTGCTGCCCGGCGACGTCCTCTACGTCTACACCGGCTGGAGCGATCTCTGGCGCGACCCGGACACCGAGAAGGTCTACTACACCAAGGCGCCGGGGCTCTCGTTCGACGCGGCGCGTTACGTCGGCGAGCGGCGCATCGTCGCGGTCGCGCTCGACACGCCGTTCGTCGACCCGGTGAACGAGGGCCAGCTCCAGGGCAAGAGCGGCCCGGCCGCCGGCACGCCGGCGGGCCTGCCGTTCGCCGTGCACCACCACATGCTCACGCAGATGGGCATCCACCACATCGAGAACGCCCGGCTCGGCGAGATGGCGCGCGACAAGGTGTGGACCTCGTGCACGATGATCCTGCCGCTGCTCGAGAAGGGGACCGCGGGATCGCCGGTGCGCCCGGTGGCGGTCGGCGTGCCGCGCCGCTGAGGGGCCGGGTCAGCCGAGCGCGATCCGCTCGTCCTCTGTGAGCTCGATGCCCGCCGCGCGCACGTTCTCCTCGAGGTGGGTGAGCGACGCGGTGCCCGGAATCGGCAGCATCACCGGCGCGCGCGCGAGGAGCCAGGCGAGCGCCAGCTGCGCCGGGCTCGCGCCGCGCGCGGCGGCGATGCGCTTCAGCTTCGCCGAGCGCAGGCTGCGCCCCGCGCCGAGCGGGTACCACGGGATGAACGCGATGCCGAGGCGCACGCACTCGGCGAGCACGTCGTCCGAGCTGCGGTCGTCGTAGTTGTACTCGTTCTGCACCGAGACGATCGGCGCGATCTTGCGCGCGGCGCGGATCTCCGCCACCGAGACGTTCGACAGCCCGATGTGGCGGACCTTGCCCGCGCGCTGCGCCCGTGCGAGCGCGCCGACCGAGTCCACGAACGGCACGCGCGGGTCGGGCGCGTGCAGCTGGTAGAGGTCGATCCGCTCGACCTTCAGCCGCTGCAGGCTGGCGTTCACCGCGTGGCGCAGGTGCTCGGGGTCGGCGTTCGAGTCCCAGGCGTGCCGGTTCGGTCGCACCAGACCGCCCTTTGTCGCGATCACGAGGCCCTCGGGATAGGGATGCAGCGCCTCGGCGATCAGGGTCTCGTCGACCTCCGGGCCGTAGCTGTCCGCGGTGTCGATGAAGTTCACCCCGAGCTCGACCGCGCGGCGGAGCACGCGGTGCGCGTTGGCGCGATCGGTGGGCGGTCCCCAGACGTCGCGCCCGCAGAGGCGCATCGCCCCGAAGCCGAGGCGGCTGACGTGCAGGTCGCCGAGGGCGATCTGGCCGGCGGCGCCGGCGCCAGGAAGTCGGGCGGTGCCCATGGGGCGTAATGACAGCGCGTTTCCAGCGCCGGCGCAATCGGTCCGGGGGCGGTAGCATCGGCCGCGGGGAGGCAAGAAGAATGACGGTCGAGCTCTCGGGCGTGTGGACCCTCTTTGCCGCGCTCGCGACGATCGAGCTCGGCAAGCGCATCAACCGCGCGGTGCCGCTCATCGAGCGCGGCAACATCCCGCCGGCGGTCACCGCGGGCCTCGCGCTGTCGCTCCTCCTCGCGGGCGCGCGCGCGGGCGGCTGGCTGGACGTCAGGTTCGCCACCGCCCCGCGCGACGTGCTGCTGCTCGTCTTCTTCGCCTCGCTCGGGTTCGGCGCGCACCTCGGCCGGCTCGCGTCGGCTGGCAAGGGCGCGCTGGTGATCTGCGTCGCGATCACGCTCGCCATCCTCGCGCAGAACTTCGCCGGCATCGCCCTCGCGCGGGGCTTCGGCGCCGAATCCGCCGCCGGTCTCTTCATGGGCAGCATCGCGTACCTCGGCGGGCACGGCACCGCCACCGCGTGGGCGAACGCGCCCGAGGGCCAGGCGGTCGCCGGCGCGTTCGAGATCGGCATCGGCAGCGCCACGCTCGGACTGGTGCTGGGCGGGCTCGTCGCCGGGCCGGTCGCGGTGTGGCTCGCGACCCGGAGCAGCGCGCAGGCGCGGCATGCGACGGTGTTCGAGGGCGCCGCGCCGGCGCCGGGCGTCCAGGAACCGGCGTTCTCGTCGGACCGCTGGATTCCATGCCTGTTGTGGATCCTCGCGTGCCTCGCGATCGGCCCGTGGGTGCGCGACGGGGCGGCGGAGCTCGGCTTCAAGATGCCGACGTTCCTCGCGGTCCTGCTGACCGGCGTCCTGATCACCAACGTCGCGGACGCGGCGCGTCGCCCGCTCGACACCGAGGTAACGGATCTCGTGGGCACGATCGCGCTGCGGATCTTCCTCGCCATCGCGATGCTGACGCTCGACTGGGCGGAGCTCGCGGAGAAGCTGCCGATGCTGCTCGCGGGCGCCGCGGCGCAGGCGGCGGTGACCGTGCTCATCGCGGTGGTCGTGGTCTACACGCTGTTCGGGCGCGATCGCGAGGCTGCGGCGGCCAGCGGCGGTTTCATCGGCTTCAGCCTCGGCGCGATGCCGGTCGGCCTCGCGGTGATGCGGCGACTCAACAACTCCGTCGGTGAGACGCCGCGCGCGCTGCTCGCCATCACGCTCGCCGCGTCGCTCTACACCGACACGGCGAACGCGCTCATCCTCGCGGCGCTCTTCCGCTGGCTCGGGGGTTGACCGCGAGCCGCGCCGGCAGCCGCTCGCGCAGCCAGTCGACGAGCATGCGCGTGCGCGCGGGCAGCAGCTTTGCGTGCGGATACACGACGCTCACCGGGACCGGTGGCGGAGACCAGTCGGCGAGCACGACCTTGAGGCGGCCGGCGGCGACGAGCGGCGCGACCTGGTACGAGAGGAAGTTTCCGATCCCGAGCCCGTCCGCGCACGCATCGAGCAGCGGCTCGGCCTGGTTCCCCGACAGCGGGCCGGCGACGCGCACCGCGACGCGCCGGCCGGCCGCGAAGAACGTCCACTCGTCCGTCGACTCGAGCCCGGCGAAGCGCAGGCAGGCGTGCGCGCGCAGGTCGCGCGGCTCGCGCGGCGTTCCGGCGCGCGCGAGGTAGACCGGGCTCGCGCAGAGCACGCGCCGAACCTCGCCGACCGCGACCGCGACCAGCGTGGAATCGGCGAGCGCGCCGATGCGTACCCCCAGATCGAGCCCCTCCTCGAGCAGGTTCACCACGCGGTCGACCAGCAGGAAGTCCACCGCCACGCCGGAGTGCGCCTGCACGAACGCCGCCGCGAGCGGCGCGACGTGCATGCGGCCGAAGAGCACCGGGGCGGTGACGCGCAACAAGCCGCGCGGGGCGCCGCGGCGGGTGCCGGCGACGGCCTCGGCCTCCTCGACCTCCGCGAGGATCCGCTTGCAACGCTCGTAGTAGTCGCGCCCCTCGTCGGTCAGCGCGATGCGGCGCGTCGTGCGGTTGAGCAGACGGACGTCGAGCGCGCGCTCGAGGCTCGCGAGCAGCCGCACCACCGTCGGCCCGGACACCTGGAGCGCAGCGGCGGCGCCGGTGAGGCTGCCGCTCTCGACGATCCGCGCAAAGGTCTCCATCGCCCGCAGCCTGTCCATCCCGGGATATTACTGCGGTTTCTGGAGCAATAAAGTGCGCGATCAGCCATTTATTCCTTAATGCGCAGAGTCCAGGATGCGCGCCAATGCCTCGCGCGGCAGCCATCCGAACCCAAACCAGCGAAAGGAACGAAACCATGTCCCGCATCTCCGCAATCGATCCCACGACCGCCACCGGCGAAGCGAAGCAGCTGCTCGACTCGGTGCAGGCACAACTCGGCGTCGTCCCGAACTTCCTGCGCGTGCTCGCGCATTCGCCCAAGGCGCTCGCCGGCTTCCTCGGCCTGTACGGCGCGCTCGGCGCCGCGTCTCTCGACAAGCCCACGCAGGAGCGCATCGCGCTCGCGGTTGCGGAAGGCAACGCGTGCGACTACTGTCTGTCGGCCCACACCGCGATCGGTCGCCGCGCCGGGCTCTCTAACGAAGAGATGCAGTTGAACCGCCGCGGCTCCTCCTCCGACTCGAAGGCGGCGGCAGCGGTGACGCTGGCGACGGCGCTCAACGAGCGCACCGGCGGGATTGCCGCGTCGGACCTGGACGCGGCGCGCCGCGCCGGCCTGACCGACGGCGAGATCGTCGAGGTAATCGCGGTCGTCGCGCTTAACCTGTTCACGAACATTCTCGGCAAGTCCGTGCGAGTGGACATCGACTTCCCGAAAGTCGTGCCGTTCTCGGTCGCCGAGGCCGCGTAGATCCGCTCGCAAATCGGCGGCGTTCCCTGCGCCGCCGACTTCGATGAGAGAGAGAGGCGATGCCCCACCGCTTTGCCGACATCACCTTCACCGACGCGGTGAAGGCCGTCCAGGCCCGCAACGGCTGCCGCGCGCAGAACGAGCGCATGGTCGAGCGGGGCGGACCGAACGATGCGCTCTCCGCGCAGGAGGCGGAGTTCGTCGCTGCGCGGGACAGCTTCTACCTCGCCACGGTGAGCGAGACCGGCTGGCCGTACGTGCAGCACCGCGGCGGCCCCCCGGGCTTCCTCAAGGTGATCGACCCGCGCACCCTCGCGTTCGCGGACTTCGGCGGCAACCGGCAATTCGTCAGCGTCGGCAACGCGGCGGCGAACGACCGCGTCTGCCTCTTCCTGATGGATTACGCGCAGCGGCTGCGCCTGAAACTCCTCGGGCGCATGCGCATGTTCGACCTGGGCGACGCGCCGCCCGAGGTCGTCTTCGAGGTGGAGTTGCCCGGCTACGCGGCCCGCATCGAGCGGGTGGCGGTGATCGAGGTCGCGGCCTTCGACTGGAACTGCCCGCAGCACATCACGCCGCGCTTCACCGAAGCGGAGGTGAGCGCCGCGGTGCGGCCGCTGCGCGAGCGCGTCGCAGCGCTCGAGGCCGAGCTCGCCCGGGTGCGCGGGTGACGCGGTGCGCGGCGGACGGGATTAGACTCCCAGCCTCCCGCCCTCAACCAGGAGCGCGCCGCAATGGCAAGCCAGGCCAGGTACGTCTTCATCGCCAGCATGGACGTCGATCCGGACAAGGACGCGATCTTCAACGAGGTCTACGACACCGAGCACATCCCGCTCATCCTCAAGGTGCCCGGCGTGCTCTCGGCGCGGCGCTGCCAGACCGTGCCGCTCAGGATGTTCATCGGCGGCGAGGTCAAGACGATCGTCGCCGAGGGCGAACCGCGGTACAGCGCGATCTACGAGCTCGAGAGCGCCGAAGTACTCACGAGCGAGGCCTGGGCGAAGGCAGTCGACGCCGGCCGCTGGCCCACGCACGTGCGGCCCTACACGCGCAACCGCCGGCACGTGCTGAAGAAGATGGATTGACTCAGGGAACGAGCTGCCCGGGCGCCAGGTAGCGCCGGCGCCAGGTCTCGAAGGGCACTTCGTCGGCCGCCTCGATCGCGCGCTGCTCGGCATGCGATTCGGCCGCCAGGCGCGCAAACTCGGCCTCGACCCCGGGCGCGAGGGGCAGCGCCCGGAGCGCGCCCGCATGGCGGTGCGACAACGCAAGTGCGCAGCGCAGGAAGGAGCCGTCGTATTCGTGCGTCAGCTCCCGCAGCAGGCGCGCCGAGGGCACCGAATCCGGGGCGCCGAGCGCGGCGATCGCGGCATCGAGCGCGGAACGGTGCGCGGTCCCGCCGTGCGCGCGGTCGAGCGCCGCGGCGAGCGGCGCGCACTCTGCCAGGAGCTGCCCGCCCCATTCGACAAGCGGCACGTCCTGGCTGCCGCGCGCGAGCTTAAAGCCCGGCTCGCGGCCGCGCGTCGCGACCGTATGCTGGTTGCGGCCGATCGCGGCGATCTCGTCCGGCGTGTCGGGCGGACTCTCGGCGAGCAGGCAGTGCAGGAGGAAGACGTCGAGGAACCGCATCGTCTGCGCCTCGATGCCCACCGGCAGAAACGGGTCGAGGTCCATCAGCCGTACCTCGACGTATTCCACGCCGCGCTCGCGCAGCGCGTGCAGCGGCCGCTCGCCGGGCCGGATGGTGCGCTTCGGTCGGATCGTTCCGTAGAACTCGTTCTCGATCTGCAACAGGCTGGTGCTGAGCTGCTTGTAGTCCTCGCCGTCGCGCAGCCCGATCGACTCGTACGGCGGGTAGGGCCGGGTGAGCGCGTCCTGGAGCGACGCGCCATAGCTCTCGAGGCTGTTGTAGCTCACCGCGAGCGCGGCCTGCGCGTCGCTCTGGTAGCCGAGCCGGCCCATGCGCAGCGAGGTCGCGTGCGGGCGATACAGCGTTCCTGGCGCAAGCTCTTCGAGCTCGTGGGCGCGGCCCGCGACGAAGCTCGCGCACACTGCGGGCGAGGCGCCGAAGAGATACAGCACGAGCCACGAATGGCGGCGGAAGTTGCGGATGAGCGCGAAGTAGTCGGCGGACGTCGCGCCCGGCATCGACCAGTTGTAATGGATGCCGGAGATCGCCTGCATGCGCCGGCCGTAGCGATGCGAGAGGCCGACGCGGTAGATCGTCTTCGCGCGCCCCACATTCGAGGTCCCGTACCGGCCGATCGGGATGCCTTCGTCCGACGGCAGCCCGCAGGGCATGCTTGCGCACCAGAGCAATTCGTCGCCGATCGCCCGGTAGACGAACTGGTGGATGTGCTCGAGCTGCGCGATGCACGCCTCGGGCGTCGCGTGCGGCGCGGTGATCAGCTCGAGCTGCGACTCGCTGAAGTCGGTCGTGATCTGCGGGTGCGCGAGCGCCGCGCCGAGCGCGGCCGGGTGCGGCGTGGTCGCGAGCGCGCCGTCGGGCCGCACGCGCAGGCTTTCCTTCTCGACGCCGCGGCGGATGCCCTTCAATGCCTCCGGCGATAACGCGTGTGTCCGGTCCATGAATTCGAGCGGTTTAGGAGCGGCAGGAAAGCGGTTCCCGCGGGGAACAGCGCTTATAGCAGATCCGCGGCCCGGGCCGAGGCCCGGGGTCACCGGCCGACCGGCCGGCCCGGGGTGTCGCTCGCCCCCGACATCGGCCGGAGCGCGACCTTCCGCAGTGAACTCCTTCCTGTGCGCAGGGAGGCCCTGCGCTCACTATGCATTTGTCATTCACCCGGCCGAGCAGCCCCGTGCGATCGCCCCGACCGAGCAGCCTCCTCGCCGCGCGCGTCGTCGTGCAGCCGTACGGTATCTGGCATCGGCCGTGGGTGCGCGCCGGCGCGATGGCGAGCGGGCTCGCGCTCGGCGTGCTCGCAGCCTCCTGGCTCCTTGCGCCGGACGGCGACCCCGGTGGGGAGCGCGCGGCGCTGAAAACGGAGCTCGAGGCGGCGCAGCGCGCGCTCGACGCCGAGCGCCTCCGCGCGGCCGAGCTCGCGCGCGAGGTCGCGGTGCTGGAGCGCGAGTCGCGGCGGCTGCGCGAGGAGCTCGCCGGCCAGCAGAAGGCGGCGAAACGGCGTGAGCGCGCGCCGAATGCGAGCGAGGCGGCTGCCGTCCCGCCGGTGTCGGCGAGTGCGCCGGCGAGCGTCGCGGAGGCGCCGGCCGCGCCGCGCGCCGAGTAACCCCCGCTACTTCAGCGGCTTGAACCGGATGCGCTTCGGCCGCGCGCCTTCCTCGCCGAGGCGCTTCACCTTGTCCGCCTCGTACTCCTGGTAGTTGCCGGCGAAGAACACCCACTGCGACTCGCCTTCGCAGGCGAGGATGTGGGTGGCGATGCGGTCGAGGAACCAGCGGTCGTGGCTGATCACCAGCACGGTGCCCGCGAACTCGAGCAGCGCCTCCTCGAGCGCGCGCAGCGTCTCGACGTCGAGGTCGTTCGACGGCTCGTCGAGCAGCAGCACGTTGCCGCCGGTGATCAGCGTCTTCGCGAGGTGCAGCCGCCCGCGCTCGCCGCCCGAGAGCTGGCCGACGATTTTCTGCTGGTCGGCGCCGCGGAAGTTGAAGCGGCCGAGGTAGGCGCGCGAGGGCATCTGGAACTTGCCCACCGTGAGGAGGTCGAGCCCGCCCGACACGTCCTCCCACACCGACTTGTTCGCGGTGAGGTCGTCGCGCGACTGGTCGACGTACGCGAACTTGACCGTCGGGCCGATCTCGATCGCGCCCGCGGCGGGTTTCTCGAGCCCCCGGATCATGCGGAAGAGCGTCGACTTGCCCGCGCCGTTCGGGCCGATGATGCCGACGATTGCGCCGGCCGGGACGGCGAACGAGAGTTTGTCGATGAGCAGCCGGTCGCCGTAGCCCTTCGAAACCGCATTGAACTCGATCACCTTGTCGCCGAGGCGCTCGGCGACCGGGATGAAGATCTCCTGGGTCTCGTTGCGGGCCTGGTGCTCGTACGACGAGAGCTCCTCGAAGCGCGCGAGGCGCGCCTTGGACTTCGCCTGGCGGCCCTTGGCGTTCTGCCGCACCCATTCGAGCTCCGCCTTCATCGTCTTGATGCGCGCCGCCTCCTGCTTCGCCTCGGTCTCGAGGCGCTGCTCCTTCTGCTCGAGCCACGAGCTGTAGTTGCCCTTCCACGGGATGCCGAAGCCGCGGTCGAGCTCGAGGATCCACTCGGCGGCGTTGTCGAGGAAGTAGCGGTCGTGGGTCACTGCGATCACGGTGCCGGGGAACTTCTGGAGGAACTGCTCCAGCCACTCGACGCTCTCCGCGTCGAGGTGGTTGGTCGGCTCGTCGAGCAGTAGCATGTCAGGCTTCGACAAGAGCAGCCGGCAGAGCGCCACGCGACGCTTCTCGCCGCCGGAGAGGTGCTCGACCTTCGCATCCCACGGCGGCAGGCGCAGCGCGTCGGCCGCGATCTCGAGCTGGTGGTCGCTGTCCGAGCCCGCCGCGGCGATCACCGCTTCGAGCTTCGCCTGCTCCTCGGCGAGCTTGTCGAAGTCGGCGTCGGGCTCGGCGTAGGCGGCGTAGACCTCGTCGAGGCGCTGCTTGGCGGCGAGGATGTCGCCGAGGCCTTCTTCGACGCATTCGCGCACGGTCTTCGCCGGATCGAGCTGCGGCTCTTGCGGGAGGAACCCGACGCGCATGTTCGGCATCGGCACCGCCTCGCCGTCGTAGTTCTTGTCCTCGCCGGCCATGATCCGCAGCAGCGTCGACTTGCCCGACCCGTTCAGCCCGAGCACGCCGATCTTGGCGCCGGGAAAGAAGCTGAGCGAGATGTCCTTCAGGATCTGGCGTTGGGGCGGCACCGTCTTGCTGACGCGCCGCATGGTGTAGACGTACTGGGCCATCTGGATGTGGGAAGGGAAAGCGGGGGAACCGCGGAAAGGGCGCGATTATCCGCCGACTCGGGTCGGTTTGCTGCCGCGCGGCGTCGCGGAATGTAAAAACGACACGCCGGCCAGGCAGGTGCGCTGGCGTCGGGCCTTCGCGACATTGCGTTCGCATCGGGCGGGGAGCACACTCGGCGCAAGCTCGTCTCCATGCCCCTCGCGCAGTCGCGACTGCGCGGTGCGCGCCGCCGCGATGGCCGAACCCTTCCCGCTCGAGATCTCGCGACACGAATCCCCGCAGTCCGCCGCCGGCGAAGCGGCCAGCCTGTTCAGCGCGGTTAAGGCGTCCATCGGGTACGAGGTGCCGCGCCATGCCGCGCGGCAGTTCGCGGTCGACGAGGCGCGCGCGCGGATCGCGTTCGATCTGCTCGTCCTCGCCGTGCTGCGCGCGCTCGCACGGCGGAGCCGCTCGGCCGAAGGCGCCTCCCGCATATTCGCCGAGCTCGGCAGCCCGCATCTCGACGACGAAGTCGCCGCCGCCCTCGGGCTGCTCGTGGACGACGCTCCGTTCGACAGCCGGACCGACGGTGCCACCGCGGCGGTGCACCGGCTGCTCGGCGGCTCGGCGCGCGGAGTCGTGCTCGAGGTCGCGTCGACGACCGGGCTTCGGCTCGAGGCGGTGAGCGCGCTGCTGGGGGTAGTGACGCTGCTTGTCATTGCCGGCCTGCGGGACTACGTGAACGTCGGCGGTCTGGACGCGAACGCCTTGCGCGCGCGGCTGGCGGCCGAATATCCGTCCGCACCGCGGGCGCGCGCATTGCGAAGCGCGTTATCCGACGGGCGAAGGCCGGCGGCACGAACGCGGCGCGCATTTGCCCTCGCCGCGCTGACCGTCGCACTGTGGGCGATGGTCGCAATCGCGTGGCGCGCTGTCCTCGCGCCCGACGAGCCGCTACCGCCGCCGGGAGAATCCGCGCAGCACCCGGCCACGAGCCCGGCCATGCGCGAGCTCGTCGAGTTCGTCTCGAACAACGGCGCGGAGCGCGAGTTCGTCCTTGCGCTGGACGCCGTGCGATTCGACCCGAAGTCGACGACGATCGATTCAGTCGCGAATGCGCAGCTCAGGGCGATCGCGACAGTCCTGGCCAAATCGCCGAAGATCCGCACTGTCGTCGCGGTGCACGCCGAAGGCGGTACCGAGGAAGATCACGAGCTCGCCAAGCAGCGGGCCGCGGCCGTGCGCGCGGCCCTCGCAGTGTTCGGCCTGCCGCTCGCGCAATCTCATCACGTGGCAGCGGCGGCCGAAGTCCCGGGTCCACTCGTGGAGGCCCGCGTGAGCAAGCCCTGAGCGGGCAGGCCTAAGGCAGCTGGATCTTCCCGCCGCCGCGCGGACCGCCGCCGCCGAGGTCGGGCACACCGCCCTGCGGGATGACGATCGACGAGGCGGCCTGCCGGCGCAGGTCCTGCAGCTCGCGCACCGTCTTCTCGATCGCGTCCTTGGCGAGCGGGCCGAACTTCGACGCCGCGTCCTCGAGCGAGGTCGCTTCGATCTCGAACACGATCGGCAGTGCGCCCACGGTGCTCATGACCTGCGTCTCGCCGACGTAGGCGATCTCGCGTGCCGGATCGCGCGCGCCGTCGCCCTTTACCGGTGTCATGCGGCGGATCGTCCCGACGCGCCGGTCGGTGAAGACTTCCTCGAGGTACAGCGTGGCCGGATCCATGCTCGGATCGCTCGGGCCGGGGCGGGTCGCCATGGCGGTGCTCCTGGATTTGCAATGGCGGGTATTGTCCCGCACTCGGGCACTCGCCGCCGGACCCACGCATGAACCGCCGCCACCTGATCCTTGCCACCCTCGCGCTCGCCGTCGTCGAGTCGTCGGCCGGACAGGCCCCCGACCGGGATGCCCAGCTCATCCGCGCCGCGGAGACAGGCGATGCCGCGCAGGTCCGCACGCTGCTCGCCCAGGGCGCGAGCGTGAAGGCGCGGGACGCGCGCGGACGCACCGCGCTCCTTGCCGCGACGCAGGGCAACCGCGCGGAGGCGGCGCGGCTCCTGATCGAGGCCGGCGCGGACGTGAACGCCCAGGACGACATCCGCGACAGCCCTTACCTCCTCGCCGGCGCGCGCGGCTACCTCGAGATCCTGCGCATGACGCTGAAGGCGGGCGCGGACCTGAAGAGCACCAACCGCTACGGCGGCACCGCGCTCATCCCCGCCTGCCACTACGGCCACGTGGAGACGGTGCGCGAACTGCTGAAGACGAAGATCGACGTCGACCACGTCAACAACCTCGGCTGGACGGCACTGCTCGAGGCGGTGATCCTCGGCGACGGCGGCGCGGCGCACACCGAGATCGTGCGCCTGCTCGTCGCGGCGAAGGCGAATCCGAACATCGCCGACCGGCAGGGCGTCACGCCGCTGCAGCACGCGCGGAGCCGCGGCTACCGCGAGATCGCCGCGGTCCTCGAGAAGGCCGGCGGACGCTAGCCACCATCGTCAACGCTTCCTGCGCTGCTCGTACACCGCGATCGCGGCGCCGCTCGCGAGGATGATCGCGATGCCGACGAGCGTGACCGCGTCGGGAAACTGGCCGAAGAACACGAGCCCCGCGATCGTCGCCTGCACGACGTGCAGGTAGATGAGCGGCGCGATGAACGAGGCCGGCGCGAGGCGATACGCGCGCATCAGCAGCAGGTGGCTCACCGAACCGGTGACGCCGAAGGAGAGGAAGAGCGTCCCCTGCCAGAGGTCGGGTAAGTGGTCGGGCAGGCCGAAGGGCAGCAGTAGCGTCGCGCCGACCGTGCCGATCAGCGACGAAAGGAACACGGTGGTGATCGGGTTCTCGGTCAGCGCCAGCTTGCGCGACATGAGCTGGAACGCGGCGTTGCACACCAGCGTCGCGATCGCGAACACGACGCCGATCGTCGCGAGCCCCGACCCCGGCCGCACGATGATCAGCATGCCGGCGAACCCCGCGAGTGCCGCGGCCCAGCGCGCCCAGCCGACGTGCTCGCCGAGCAGCGGGCCGGCGAGCACGAGGATGAGGAGCGGAGCGACGAAGCTGATCGCGGTCGCCTCGGCCTGCGGCAGGTACTTGAGCGCGGCGAAGAGGAAGATCGCGAAGACGAACACCATGATTCCGCGCGCGAGCTGCAGCCGCGGGCGCTGCGTCGCGAGCAGGCCCCGGCCGCCGGCGAGCGCGACGTAGGCCGCCATGAACAGGAAGTGGAAGAAGTAGCGCGCCCAGACGACCGCGAGCACCGGAAAGTCGCGCACCAGGTACTTGCCGGTGGCGTCGACGAGGATGAAGAGGAACTGCGCGCCGAGGAAGAGCGCGAGCGCCTTGAGGAGCGCGCCTTTCGCGGCGGCTGCGGACGGCGCGGGCATCGGGCGGGAGCCTACCAGAGGGACCGGGCTAGAATTCCCCGGCGCGCCCGCGCCCGGCGGGCGCGAGGGGTGACGCAGGCCGGGATCAGGTTGGAGTGACGGTATGGCTGATGTCGTTCAGTTCGCCGCGGGCGGCTACCGCTACGTCAAGGGCGTGTTCCAGTACTCGGCCGGAGTCGCGGCCGAGCCGGGCTTCGAGATCGAGCGCGTGCGCTTCCGCCGCCCGCTGCCGCTCGCCGACGGGTTCCGCGTGGTCGAAGCGCAGATCCGCGGCATGGGCCGGCCGCTCACCGCGTTCTGCGCGTGCGAGCTGCGCTCGCCGGCGCCGTTCACCGAGGAGGGTTTCACCGCCTTCAATCGCGTGTACGTCGGGACGCTCGAGCGCTGGGGCGTCTACCGCGGCGGTCTGAACCCTGTCGCGCGCTCGAACGTGTGTCCCGAGCTGCACCCGCCGTCGGAGCCGAGCCTCCACGCCTTCTCGTACACCGTGCCGACGGACGCCGACGCGCTGGCGAGCTTCGTGATCGCGGGCAGCGGCGAGTCGCCCGAAGGCAAGGGCAACTACCGCGACCACATCGTGCGGCGCGGCGACGTCTCGGCCGCGGGGCTGCTGGAAAAGGCGCGCTGGGTGCTTGGCGAGATGGAGCGGCGGATGGCCGCCCTCGGCTTCGGCTGGCGCGACACGACCGCGACGCAGCTCTACACCGTGCACGACGTCCACCCGTTCCTCGCCGACGAGATCGTGCGGCGCGGCGCGGCGGCGGGCGGGCTCACCTGGCATTACTGCCGCCCGCCGGTGGTCGAGCTCGATTACGAGATGGACGTGCGCGGGGTCGCGCGGGAGCTCGTGCTCTAGCGCCTACGCGCCCGTCCCCAGGGTGCGCCAGCCGCCGGCGTACGACGTGCGCGCGACCTCGGAGTACGGACACGGGCTGACGATCGCGCGGATCTCGAGCTGCTTGTGCCGCTCGACGGTCGTCTTCTTCGAGCCGCCGCCTTCCTCGCCCCAGACGAGCGTGACCTCGGTGCCGATCGCGATGTCCGGGTCCACGATCGCGAGCGAGAGCATCGAGCGCTCGTTGTAGCTGTAGCCGCTGAACATCGACAGGCCGACCGTCTTTCCGCCCGTGGACACCCGGTCGTACGACGCGGAGGTGTAGTTCGACAGCGGCAGGTCGATGTACTTGTAGTGCTCGCCGCGCTCGAGGAGGGAACGGAACACCTTCAAGACGTCCTCGCCGTTCCACGCGAGGGTGACCTTCTTGCGATGCGGCCTTCCGGCCATCTTCTCGAGCGCTTCCCGCCCGATGAAGTCGTGGTCGAACTTGACGAACGGCCCGTAGCCGAGCTCGTAGGGCGACACGTAGTAGTCCTCGATGCGGTCGGAGTAGAAGCTGCCGCCGATCGAGCCGGTGCCCTCGTAGCTCGCGGCCGGGAGCCACTGGCGGTAGGCCTTCATCTTCTCGCCGGTGTAGACCGCCGGCAGCGGCGAGGGGATCCATCCCGATTCGAGCGTATTGGTGGCGTAGGCCCGTGAGCCGACCTCCCTCAACCCGAGATCCTTGCCGGCCGCGACGATCGCGGCCCGGATCTCCTCGCGCTCCTCGTAGGGCCCCCAGAGCTCCAGGCCGGGCGCGCCGGCCATGCCGTGACGCAGGGCACGGACCTTCCGGCCCGCGATGTTGATCCGGCCCATGTCGAAGAACTTGATGTCCGGCATCGGCCCGCCGTGCAGTGCCGCGATTACCTGCGGGGCGTTCGGCCCCTGGATCTGGAAACGGTAGTTCCGGCGCACGACCGCCTTGCCGCGCGGATTGGAGGGCGACCGGTCGTCCTTCTCGGTCTTGACGTCGTACCCGCCGGTCTCGGCGTGGAACTGGATCCAGCTCGCCGCCGGCGCGCGCCCGACGAAGACGAGCCGGTTCTGCTCGAGGTGGAACAGGATCCCGTCGCCGATCACGTGCCCGTCGTGGCTGCAGGGCACGAAGTGCTTCGCGCGGTCGACCGGGAACTTCGCGAAGCTGTTGATCGCGAGGTGGGACAGCAGCTTGACCGCGTCCGGGCCCTCGACGTACTGCTCCACCATGTGGTGGGACTGGTCGAAGAGGACGGCCGACTCGCGCCAGGCGCGCTGCTCGTCGCGCCAGTTCGAGAACTCCGACGGGACGACCGGGTAGACGTAGGCGCCGATCTGCGAGTGGCGCAGCATGGCCACCGGATTGCCGACCGACAGCAGCAGTTCCTCGAGGTTTCGGTGTTGCATGGGGGCGCCTCCTGGTGGGCTCGGTGCGGGTGAGGGGGCGATTGTCGTGCGCCCCGCGGGAAGTTTCAATCGGCGGGAGACGTCCGTGGGACCGGACCCATCGCGGGCCCGGCGCCGCTTCGGGGGTGACCCTAGCTCAGCGCGCCGTCCACCGCGATCACCTGCCCGGAGATGTAGCCCGCGCGCTCCGAGGCGAGGAACGCGACGAGGTCCGCGACTTCCTCCGGCCGGCCGGCGCGCTGCATCGGCACGAGCGCCTTGATGCGCTCGGGCGGAAAGCTCTCCGCCGTCATCTCCGACTCGATTACCCCGGGCGCGACCGCGTTGACGGTCACGCCGCGCGAGGCGCACTCGAGCGCGAGCGCGCGCGTCGCGCCGATCAGCCCCGCCTTCGCGGCCGCGTAGTTCGCCTGGCCGCGGTTGCCCAGCAGCGCCGACACGGACGAGACGTTCACGATCCGTCCCCAGCGCGTACGCAGCATCGCCAGGAGGAGCGGCTGCGTGACGTTGAAGAAGCCGTTGAGCGACACGTCGATCACCTGGCGCCACGCCTCCGCGCTCATCCCCGCCATCACCGCGTCGCGGTGGATTCCGGCGTTGTTGACGAGCACCTGGATCGCGCCGGGCTCGATCAGCCGCTCGACGGCAGCGCGCGTCGCGTCCGCGTCGGTCACGTCGAAAGTGACCGCCTCGGCGCTGCCGCCCGCGCCCGCGATCGCGGCCGCCACGCGCTCGGCTTCGGTGCGGCGCGTATTGGCGTGGACGACGACGTGCAGCCCGCCCGCCGCGAGCGCGCGGCAGATCGCGGCGCCGAGCACGCCGCTGCCGCCGGTGACGAGCGCGCGTCTCATCGCCCGAGCATCACGGTCGCGCGTCCCTCGGCGAGCGTGCGCCCGCCGGCGCCGACCACGAACGCGTAGGCGATCCCGCCGGCGTCGGCGGCGTCGCAGGTCGCCGCGATCTCGAGGTCCTCGGCCACGTCGTCGAGCGTCACGACGTGCAGCCGGACGTCGCGGACTGCGACGAGCCGGCCCGGCGCCGCGCTCGCCGTGGCGCGCAGGGCGCCGTGCACCGCCATCGCCTGCGCGGCGTATTCGATCGCCGCGAGGGCCGGCAGCCGGCCGCCGACCCGCAGCGGATTCGCGGCCGATCGATGGCTCGCGGCGCGGCACACGACGTGCGTCGCGTCGTGCGACTCGACCGCGTCGAGGAGGCACATCGCCCCGCGGTGGGGCACGAGCCGCTCGAGCTCAGCGCGCGTCGCCGTCGGCATCGACCGTCACCAGGAGCGCGCCGCCGTCGTCGCGCGGCAGTGCGACCGCCGCGCCCTCGCCGCTTGCCACGGCGCGCAACAGGGGCAGCGCGCGCAGGGCAGGGTTCGCGCGCCGCAGCATCTCGAGCGCCGGCGCGTCCATGCGCGTCTCGGCCCCGGTTCCGAGCGTGATCTCGAGCGTGGCCAGGCGGCGCGGTGCGCCTTCCGGCGCGAGCACGAGCGCGACGCCCGCGCCGTCGTCCACGGGGTGGAGCGCGTGCAGCGGTGCGGGCACCGGCAGGTCGTATGCCACGACCATCACCTCGCGCGCCTCGGTCGCGACCTGCACCGCCGCCTCGAGCAGCGCGGCCGCGAGCATGCCGTCGAGCCCGTTCAGCGTCGTGGTGGGCGCGTGCGACTGCATCGCGATCGACCAGTAGCCGCTCGCGGCGTTCTGCACCGAGTTGTGGAAGCGCGTGGGCGAGATCTCCGGTGCGGAGCTCGCGAGGCTCGTGCAGATCTGGTGCACGGTCTCGCCGTCGCCGTCGGCCGAGGCGAACACGGTCGCGAGCGTCGCGCCGTCGGTGTGCGCCGCCGCTTCCTGCGCGACCGCGACTGCGAGGCGCGTGACTGCGCCCGCCCGCCTCCGTTCGGCCGCCGGCAACGCCTCGGGGATCCGGGCCTCGAGAGGCGTGCGGACGTACGGCACCGTCCCTGCGAGCACGGCGCGCGCCGCGGGCCAGTCCCGCAGTCCGGGCGCCGCGAAGCCGATGCTGGTGAGCGCGACGCGGATCATCGGAGGTTGGCGAACACGAGGCTCGCGTTGTTGCCGCCGAAACCGAGCGCGTTCACGAGCACCGCGTCGATGCGCCGCGCGACCGGCTCGAGCTGTACCGCCGCGCCGCACTCCGGATCGACCGCGGTCGTATTGGCGGTGCCCGGCACGAAACCATGCTCGATCGAGAGGAGCGCGGCCACGGCGCTGGCGATCCCGGCCGCGCCGAGCGTGTGGCCGAGCGCGCCCTTCACCGAGGCGATGGACGTGCGGTCGCCGACCACGCGCGCGATCGCGCGCGCCTCGACGGCGTCGTTGTTGCGCGTCGCGGTGCCGTGCGCGCACACGTAGCCGATCGCAGCGGGCGGCAGCCCGGCGCGCTCCAGCGCGGCGCTCATCGCGAGCCGGGCCCCGAGCCCGTCCGGATGCGGTGCCGACATGTGGTGGGCGTCGGCGCTTTCGCCGTAGCCCGCGAGCGCAAGCCGCCGGACCCCGGCCGGGGCCCGCTCGAGCAGCGCGAACCCGGCGCCCTCGCCGAGCGAGAGCCCGTCGCGTGCGACGTCGAACGGCCGGCACGGCGCCCGCGAGACGAGCTGCAGGGCATTGAAGCCGTGCAGCGTGGTGCCGCACAGGCTGTCTACTCCTGCGACCAGCGCCGCGTCGCACACCCCGGCCGCGAGCCAGCGCTGCGCCGCCGCGAACACCTTCGCGCTCGACGAGCACGCGGTCGAGATGGCCGCGGTCGGGCCCTCGAGGGCGAGCGCCGCGCGCAGGAAGCGCGCGAGCGCCGCGAAGTTGTGCGTCCCGGCGTAGCGCACGAACGGCGGCAGGGCACCGGTCGCCGGGTCGCGATTGCGGTAGCCGAGCTCGGTCGTGAGGATGCCCGAGGTGCTCGTGCCGACGATGACGGCGATGCGCGCCGCGCCGAGGCGCGCGCGCGCCGCGACGACTGCGTCGGCGAAGCCGTCCTGGTGCAGGCCGAGCCACGCGAGCCGGTGGTTGCGGCAGTCGAACCCGGCGAGCGCCGCGGGAAGTGCCGCGTCCTCAACGCCGGCGACCCGTCCGACGAAGCCCGGCACCGGCGCATCCGCGAAGTCGTTGACTCGGAGCCCCGAGCGGCGCGCGAGGAGCGCGTCGCGCATAGCGTCGCGGCCCGCCCCGACGGCGGTGGTTGCAGTGTAGGCGGTGACGAACGCGGGGTTCACGTGCGGCGCTGGGGATCCGGCAGGCGCTATCGTAACCGCCCGGTCAGCCGCGCGGCTGCGCCCAGGCGGCCGCGAACGCGAGAGAGAGCGCCGCCCCGAGCGCGACCGTGAGGCCGATCGCCTGGAGGATCGCGGTGCCCGAGCTCGCAAGTGCCCCGAACGCGATCAGGGTCGTCGCGGTCGCGACCAGCACCGCGTAGGCGCTGCGCAGCCGCTCCTCGTCGTCGGGGGCGAAGCGGCTGAAGAAGAGCGAGTAGTTCGTACCCACGCCGAGCACCAGCAGCAGGGCGACGAGATGGAGCAGCGAAAGCCGCGTGCCCGCGAGCGCGAGCAGCGCGGCCGCGGCGACGATTGCGGCGATCACCGGCAGCATCACGACGCCGACCGCGCGCGCGCTGCGCAGTCCGACGGCGAGGACGGTGGCGATCACCAGCACGCCGAGCCCGCCGAGAGCGAGCGACTGGTCGCGGTACGCACTCACCATCGCGTCGGACTCGCGCTTGAGGTCGAGCGCGGTCACGTCGGCGCCGAGGCCCGCGAGGGCACCGGGGTCGCTCACGCCCGCGAGCGGCGCGAGCCCGGCCCAGCGCCCGTCCAGCTCGACGAGCAGCGCCCGCACCGCCAGCCCCCACGCGGTGCCCTCGAAGTCCTGCGCCTCCAGCGGCCGCGCGCCGCGCGCGCGCTCGACGTCGGCAAGGAACGGCGCGAACAGCCCGGCGCGAAACGGCAGCCCCTGGGTCGCGTCGGCGAGCCGCTGCTCGAGCACGGCAGGCGCCGGCAGCGCCGCCTGGCGCGCGCGCTGCGCCGCGACGCTGGGAAGGTAGCGTGTCGGCGCGTCGAAGCCGCGGATCGCCCCACGCGTCACGAGCGTCGCGAGCTCGGGCTCGAGACGCTCGAACCGCTGCAGCACCGCTTCGCGCGTCGGGCCGGAGACGACGAGCAGGTGGCGCACGTCCGGCGCGCCGAGCGCGTCGCGCATCTGCTGGTCGCGCAACTGCTCGGCTGGCGGCACCGGGCTCAGCGCCGCGAGCTCCTGCTCCCAGAGGCTCGCGTGGCGCAGCCCGAGCACGGCAATGGCCGCGACGAGCGCGAGCGGCACCAGCGGCCGCAGGCGCCGCGCGCCGCGCGCGAGCCGTCCGATCGCCGCGGCTGCGGGCACCGGCGGGGAGTCGATCCAGCGGTCCGGTGCGACCGCCGGCAGCACGTACCGCGTCGCGAGGCCCGCGGCCGCCGCGCCGACGCACGTCAGCACGCCGAGCTGCGCGAGGCCGACGAAGCTCGAGAGCAACATTGCGGTGGCGCCGAACGCAGTCGTGAGCACCGCCAGGCGCAGGGTCGGCCAGACGCGCGCCGCGGTTGCGGCGAGCGTCTCGCCGCGCGCGCGCTGCGCGATAAGGTAGGTCGAGTAGTCGGCCGCCTCGCCGATGAGCGTGGCCCCGAACCCGAGCGTGATGCCGTGCACTGTCCCGAACAGCAAGGCCACCGCGGCGACGCCGACGGCGAGCCCGGTCGCCACTGGCAGCGCGCCGGCCGCGACCAGCGCTGCGCGCCGATATGCCGCGTAGAGGACGAGCGCGACGCCGACGCTGGCAAGGAGCGAGAGCCGCCAGGCGTCGCGCTCGATCGCCGCGCGCGCCTGCACCGCGAACACGCTCGGGCCGCTCAGCACGAGGCGCATGCCGGGATCGGTGCGCACGGCGGCGAACGCCGCCGCGAGCTCCGCCTGCACCGCCGCCTGTGCGTCCAGGTCGTAGCCCGGCGCGCGGGTCTCGGCGCTGAGGAGCGCGCGCCTGCCGTCGGGATCGAACCAGACGCCCGCCCGCATGGCGGGCTGCGGGCGATCGGCGTGCGGGGCGAGGATCGCGGCGAGCTCGCCCGTCGGGTCGCGCGCAAGGAGCGGCCGGACGAGGGTGCCGGCGGGCGAGGCGAGGAGCTCGAGCGTTCGCTCGAGGGCCGCGCGCAAGCCCGCCGCCTCGAAGTGCGTGGCGTCGACGGCGGGGCTGAGCAGGTACCGGTGCTCGAAGAGCACGTCCCGGTCGCGCCTCGGGAGGCCGTCCGCGCCGTTCGCGACGGCGGCGATGTCCGGGCTCGCGCGCAGGCGTGCCGCAAGCGCGCGGCTCGTCGCCGCGAGCGCCGCCTCGTCCGCGCCTTCGATCCCGACGAGGAGGAGGCGGGCGGCGATGCCGTCCCGGAGCTGCGCGACGAGGAGCGCCTGCCCCGGGGTCACCGAGCGGGGCAGGAACGCGGTGAGGTCGGCGGTGTAGGTCGCGCCCGCGGCGATCGCGCCGCACGCGGCGAGCGCGGCGAGCCAGAGGCCGACGACGACGCCGCGCCTCAACGCACGGCCTCGGCGAACTGCGTCACCACGCGGTCGCCGGCGGTCTCGACCACTTCCATCCCCGTCAGGCGTCCGTGCGCGCCGGCAATGCGGATGACGGTGACGAACTCCGCCATGCCGGGGTCCGACGGCAGCAGGACGAGCGACCAGCGCGCCGCGTTGCCCTCGACCTCGACGCGGTAGTGGCGCGCGAGCGCGGCGAGATCGCCGCGCAGCGTCGCACGGATGCTCTCCAGGAAAGCCCCGAGCACCGGCTGCGCGGCGAGCGAGAAGGTGCGCGGGGTGGCGCCGCGGCGCTCGACCGTCACCCGGTCGCCCTCGACGACGTAGCGCTCCGCGACGGGCGCGGTCACGCTGCGCTCCAGGCGCGCCGGCGGGGTGTAGCGCAGCTCGCCGCGCGCGACGAGCGGTGCGCTGAGCGTGCTCGAGTGGCGGGTCTCGGTGAATGCGACGGTGGCGGCGCCGGTGCCGGCGAGCTGCCGCATTAGCGCCTCCGGCGTGAGCGCGTCCTGCGCCCACGCGGTGGCGGCGGTTGCGAGCGCGGCGAGGAGGAGCGCGCACTTCACGGCGAGTCGCTCCAAACGTCGAAGAAATTGAACCAGTTGTACGGCGCGCCGCGCGCGTAGTGCTCGAGCCGGGCCGCGTACTCGCGCGCGAGCGCCGGCACCGCGGCGGCGCGCTCGCCGCGCGCGAGCACGAGCGGGTCGCGGAACACCTCGAAGTGCAGGTCGTAGCGCCGGCCGCCGCGATAGAGCGCGAAGCAGAGCACGACCGGCGCGCCGAGCACCCCCGCGATCACGTATGGCGCCTCGGGGAAGCGCATCGTCGCGCCGAAGAACGGGCACGGCACCGTCCTGTCGCCGGGTCGGGCGCGGTCGCCGAGGATCCCGACCAGCGCGCCGGCGTCGAGATGCGCCTTGGCGCGGATGAGCGAATCGGGCGTGCCCGCCTCGATGATCATGCCCACGAGGTCCGGGTTGATCGCGGCGAAGGCGCGCGCCGCCTTCTGCGCGTTCGCGTTGTCCATCAGCATCGCGAGCGGCCAGTGCGCGCCGAACACCGCCGCGGCTCGGAGCGCCTCGAAGCTGCCGAGGTGCGAGCCGAGCAGCACGCAGCCCGCCCCGCGCGCGACGATCGCGCGCAGCGCCGCGTCGCCGTGCAGGCGCACGTCGAAGTAGTCCCAGCGGCCCGACAGGAAGTAGACCCGGTCGAGCAGCGTCACCGCGAACGCGTCGTAGTGGCGGTAGACGTCGGTGAGGGTCGCCGGGCGCCCGAGGGTGCGCGTCAGCCAGGCGCGCGAAGCGGCGCGCGCGCGCCGCGAGAACGCCACGAAGTACAGCACGATCGGCGGCAGGAGCGCGCGCGCGACGCTTCGCCCGAGGCGCCGGGTGACCCAGATCATGAACCGCAGCAGGAGCGGGCTGCCGCGCTCGGGCGCGGCCTGCCAGGCGCCCTCAGCGCGGGCCGAGCCCATCGGTCCGGAAGCGCAGCGTCCCGCGCGCGATCGCGCGCTCCCCGCTGCGGCAGACGAAGCGCGCCTCGCCGGCGCCGAGCACCGGGAAGTCGATCGTGCAGGGCTCGCCCGGCGCGAGCGCGCCGAGAAACTTCGCCTGCGGGATCGCCACGAGCCGCAACGGCCCCGCGACGCGCTCGAGCGCCGCGAGGACGTGCCCGAGGAGCAGCACGCCGGGGACGATCGGGTGGCCGGGGAAGTGGCCCGGCAGCGCCGGATGGTCCGGCGGAAAGACGAGGGGCGCGTCAGCGGCCATCGTCGGAACTCGTCGCGCGCTCGAGCGCGCGCAGCGCCTCGAGGGGCAGCTTCCCGGTCGGCGCGCGCGGCAGCCGCTCGACCAGCACGAGCGGCCGGGGCAGGAACGCGGGGTCGAGCGCGCGGCGCAGCGCGGCTATGATCTCGCGCTTCGTCAGGCGCGGGGCGACGACAAACGCCATCAGCCGCGCGGCGTCGCCGCCCGCGCCCTCCGGCACGTGGTAGGTCCCGTCCTCGACCCCCGGGATGGCGGTCAGCGCGCGGTTGAGCTCGCCGAGGGAGGCGCGCTTGCCTGCGACGTTGACGAGCTCGGCGGCACGGCCTTCGAGGACGAACTCGGTCTCGCTCAGGCGCCGGATCACGTCGCTGCCCGGCACCCGGCCGTGCACCGGCCCGCCCTCGACGGCCCAGCCCGTGGCGGTCGCGAGCAAGCGGATGCCGTCCAGCGTTCGCCAGTTCTGAGTGGCGGTGGTGCGGCGTGCCGCCACCTGGCCCGCCTCGGTGAAACCGTAGATCTCCATCACGCGCGTCGCGAACCGCCGCTCGGCGGCGGCCGCGAGCTCGGTCGCGAGCGGCGCGGCGGCCGAGACGATTGCCGCGAGCGGCGGGAGCGACACGTCCGACTCGACGCAGGCCCGAATGTGCAGCGGCGAGGTCACGAGCACGCGCGGCGCGGGCATCGACTCGAGCGCCGCCTGGACGTCGCGCGGAAACAGAGGTCGCGCCGGATGCAGCGCCCCGCCGGCGGCGAGCGGCATCAGCACCGTCGACTCGAAGCCGTACATGTGCTGCGGCGGCACCGTTCCGAGCACGCTGAACTCGCCGGCGGTCAGGCCGAGCGCGGCGCACTCGGCGCGCCCGCTCGCGACCAGGCGACCCCAGCGCTTCGCGTTCGGCCGCGGCTCGCCGGTGCTGCCCGAAGTGAAAACGATCGCCGCGACGTGCTCGGCGTCGATCGTCGGGACCGGGCCGGCCCACGCGCCCGCGCCGCGATCGTCAGGGTAGTGAAGCACGCGGTCGCCCAGGACCGGGAACGGCGCATCGGCGATCGCCCCGCAGTCCGGGTACGCGTCGGCGACGCGCGCGAGCGCCGCGTCGTGCCGGCTCGGCGGGAACAGGCTCGTCTTGCCCGCGAGCAGCGCCGCGACGAGCGCGACGGCGAAGCGGTACCGGTCCTCGCACAGGTTGACGAGGTGCGCGCCCGCCGGCAGGCGCCCGGCGAGCCGCGCCGCCTCGGCGAGAAAGCGCGCACACGAGACCGGCGTGCCGTCGCGCCACGCGACCGGGCGGCCGAGGTCCGCGTGGCCGAAGAGCGGCGCGTGCTGCGGCGAAGTCACGGACGCAGCCACTCCGGCGCTCGGCGCACGAGATTGCGTGCCACCGCGAGCGGAGGCTTGTGCGGGAACTCGGGGTAGCGCCATCGCCGGTAAGCGTACTCGCCGAAGAAGAGTCCGGCGATGAGCGTCCAGCTTACGAGATTCACGATCGCCGACTGCGCCGCCGGACCGGCGAGGAGCGCGAGCGCAGCGTCCGCGACCGGGATCGCCGCGAGCAGCACCGTCCACGCCAGCGTCAGGCGGCGCGCGTAGGGGGCGAGCGCCGGCGGGAAGTCGCCGTCGCGCTCGGCGCGGGAGATGCGCTCGACGAGAGGAACGCGGCCGGGCGCGAGCGTGCGACCGAAGAGCCACGCCATCGCGAGGAACGCGACCGCCGGCCCCGCGAGGGCGAGCTGCGCGACCAGGTCGAAGCCGACCCACGGGACGCCGAGCGCGGCCGCCGCGACGAGGGCGGCGAGGGGCCACGGCGCTCGGGCCGCGAGCATCCCGGCCGCCGCGAGCGCGAGGAAGGCGACGAGCAACACGCGGCTACGGTGGACGATTGCAAGGTGCAGCACGAGCGGGCTCGCACAGGCGGCCGCCACGACGGCGGCGCGGACCGCGTTACTTCCTGCGGTGGCGCTCAACGTGTTGCGCCAGGTTGCGCAGGCTGGCGAAGATCTGGCGGTTGTTCTCGTCGTCCGCGCGCAGCTCCACGCCGTAGCGCTTCCCGATCGCGAGCGAGATCTCGAGCATGTCGATCGAGTCGAGCCCGAGCCCCTCGCCGTAGAGCGGCGCCGCGGGGTCGATCTCGCCGGCGGGCGTCTCGAGGTTCACCGCCTCGACGACGAGGCGCGCGAGCTCGGCTTCGAGCGGGGTCTGTGCGGTCATCGCGGTGTCACTGCGTTACGGGCGCGATTCTACGCGACAGCGCCCGCCCGACGGCAATACGCCGGATCAAATCAGGAGGCGACGGGACGGATGTTGATGCGCCGCCGGCGGGCGGCCGCGAGGGCCCGCCGCGGGCTCGCCGCGCTAAAGAGGTAGTAGAGCGCCTGGAACACGCGGATCCGGCTGCGCACGCCGTTCGTCCGGAAGATGTCGCCCGCCAGGAACGAGACGAGCCCGTCCACCACGCCGAGGACGTTCTTCGGGCCCATCAGCAGGTCGCGCATCACCGGGCTGGTGATGCGGTAGATGAACCACGTGAAGGTGCCGATCCCGCGCCGCACTCGACGCTCGTAGCGCGCGAGCGCGCTTCGCGCCGCGGCCGGATCGCGCAGCGACTCGTCCACTGCGTCGGCGGCGGCGAACGCGCCCGACATCGCGAGGTACACCCCCGATGAGAAGACCGGGTCGACGAAGGCGTAGGCGTCGCCCACCAGCAGGTAGTTCTCGCCGACGCAGCGCGAAGCCTGGTAGCTGTAGTTGCCGGTCGCGGTCACCGGGGCGATGCGGCGCGCGGCGGCGAGCCGCGCAGCGAGCGCGGGGCAGGTGGCGATCGCCTCGTCGAAGAACTGCTCGAGCGACCCGCTGCGGGTCTTGAGGTAGTACGGCCAGCACACCGCGCCCACGCTCGTGATCCCGCGCTTGAGCGGGATGAACCAGAACCAGCCGTGGTCGAACCAGTAGATGCTGATGTTGCCCTCGTCCTCGCCCGCGTAGCGGTGCGCGTTCTCGTAGTGGCCGTAGAGCGCGACGCTCGCGTGCTTGCGGTTCGCCGACTTGATGCCGAAGCGTCCGGCGAGGAAGGTGTCGCGGCCCGAGGCGTCGACGAGGAAGCGCGCCCGCCACTCGGACGCGCCGTGCGGCCCGGTCGCACCGACGCGCACACCGCCGGGCTCGAAGTCCACGCGGTCGACCCGCGTCTCCTCGTGCACCGCGGCGCCCTTGGCCGCAGCGTTGCGCAGCAGGACGAGATCGAGGTCGGCGCGGTGGACCTCGAACGCGCTCGGCTGCGACTTGTCGAGCGCCTGGCGGAAGTAGAAGGTCTCCTCTTTCCCGTGGTACATCGAGCAGAACTGCGCACCGTTCTTCACCAGGCCGATGCGGCGCACCTCCTCGAGCACGCCGAGGCGCTCGAAGAGCGGATTGTTGTGCGGCAGCAGCGACTCGCCGATGTGGAAGCGCGGGTGGCGGTCCTTCTCGAGCACGGTCACCCGCCAGCCGCGCTCGGCGAGCAGCGCCGCGACGGTGGCGCCCGCGGGCCCGCCCCCGATCACCGCAACGTCGCAGGTCGATTCGCTCATCGCGCGATTATGCGCCGCAGCGCGAGCCAGGGCAGGCGCACGACGAACCCGAGCATCAGGCGCACGTGCATCCACGTCAGCAGCGCGTTGTCGCGGACGTAGCGGAAGTGCGACACGCCGCCCTCCTCGGGCCGGAGGTAGCGCACCGGAGCCGGGCGATTGACCGGGCGCAGCCCCGCCCAGACGAGCTTCACCGCCGCCTCGACGTCGAAGTCGAAGCGGCGCATCCAGGGCGTGCGCGCCATCACGCGTTCGAGCGGCGCGATCGGATAGACGCGGAAGCCGTAGAGCGAATCGCCGATCCCGCTCCAGAGCGTCTCGAGGTTGGCCCACCAGTTGGAGACCTTGCGGCCGCGCACGCGCACTGCCGGCGCGGAGGCGTCGAAGACCGGGACGCCGAGCACGAGGGCGTCCGGCGCGGCCCGGGACGCGGCCATGAACTCGGGGATCAGCGCGGCCGGGTGCTGGCCGTCGGCGTCCATGGTGAGGACGTGAGTGAAGCCCGCCGCCGCGGCGGCGCGCAGACCGTGCAGCACCGCCGCGCCCTTGCCCGAGTTCCTGGCGAGCGCGAGAACGCGCAGCCCCGGGTCTGCGGCCGCGAGCGGCGCGAGGCGCTCGCGGCTGCCGTCGCTGCTGCCGTCGAGCACTACCCACACCGGGTTCCATTGCGCGCGCGCCGCGCGCACCGTCTCGAGGAGGATCGGCCCGGTGTCGTAGCTCGGGATGAGGACGACGTGCGTCGTCGAAGACGGCATCGCGGACGGCCGCGCGCCCGCGCTCATCCCGCGCGCGGCTTGACGGCGCGGTACTCCGAGAAGACGCCGAGCTCCACGTGGCGCGCGGCGTCGACGAACCCCGCGTGCGCGAGCGTCGCGAGCACCCGCGCCGGGCTCGCGCACGCTTCGATCGTGTCCCAGTAGTAGCGCATGAGTTGCGGGGTTTCGCGGCTCCGCCCGACCGCGCGCGCGAGGAGCGGCACGACCCCGCGCAGGTACGCCTTGAGCGCGGCGCGCCCGACCCGGCCAGCGGGGGGCGTGATCTCGAGAATGCAGACGACACCGCCGGGCGCGAGGACGCGCCGGAACTCGCCGAACGCCACGGTGAGGTCGGAGATGTGCCGCAGGGCGTAGCCCATGCTGAGGAAATCCGCGGCGGCGTCGGGGAGCGGGATCGATTCGGCGGCCCCCTCCAGGAGGCGCAGGCCATCGGGCAGCCGCGCGTTGCGACGCATGCCGGCGCTCGGATCGACGCCGGTCACCGCGCCCGGGTCGCCGACGATCCGCGCCGCTTCGCGCGCGACCAGGCCGGTGCCGGTGCCGACGTCCACGACCCGCATGCCCGGCGCGAGGCCGGCGCGCCGCAGCGCCTGGCGCCGGTACCACGCGCCCGACCCCAGCGCCATCGCACGCTCGACGCGCTCGTAGTCGCCGGCGGTGCGGTCGAAGATCGCGCGCACCCAGCCGCGCCGCGCCGCCTCGCTCGGGAAGTACGCCTCGAGCGGCGGATGCGGGGCGTGAACCGGATCCTCGCCGTTACGATCCATTGTCTGCCGCGGCGCCGAGCTCGCGCCGGAAGGACGCTTCGAGGGCCTCGACCAGCGCCCGCGAATCGGCGCGCGGCGCGAAGCGCTCGCCGAGCCGCACGCGGTAGACGAGCGGGAACTCCGGCATCCGCAGCAGCGGCCAGCCCTTGCGCATGTACTCGGAGCCCGCCTCGATCACCACCGCCTGCACCGGCGCCTGCGCGCGCCGCGCGATCGCGGCGAAGCCGCTGCGAAACGGATTGAAGGGCTGCTGGACGGTGCGCGTGCCCTCGGGGAAGAAGAGCACGTGGCGCCCGGAGCCGAGCGCTTCGGCCGCCGCCCTGATCATCTCCTTCGGCGCATCGGCGGAGATGTAGCCCGCGAGCTTCGCGCCCCCGCCGAGAAAGACGTTGTCGAGCACGTCGGCCTTCATGATGCAGACGACGTTCGGCAGGCGCGAAACGATCAGCATCGCGTCGAGATAGGTGGGATGGTTCGGCGCGATGATCATCGGCGGCCCGTCGCGGAGCGCGTCGAGCGCGCGCAGGTCGCAGCGCGCGAGGCCGAGGCGCTGGAGCAGGCCGACGAAGAACCGGAAGAGCGCCGTCATGACCCGCTGCCCCAGCGCCGAGCCGACGCGTCGCGGCAGGAGGAGATACAGGACCGGGCCGGCCAAGGTGTACATCAGCCCGCCCGCGCCGAAGACCGCGAGCGCGAACGCGAACGCGCAGCGCTCGTAGAGGCGCAGCCAGGGCGCCGCGCGCTTCTCGGGAAAGGTGTGCACCCCGCCCATGCTCAGTCGTCCGACTCCACGAGCGTCTTCGACTCCGCAAAGATGTAGGCAAAGCCGATCCCGGCATAGAACGCCGAGCGGCTCTGCACGAGCGGACTCGCCTCGAATGCCGCGCCGCCGAGCGCGTACGCGCGCACGAAACCGCCGACCCAGACCTGGCCGAAGCGCCGACTCGCGGTGGCGGTGAACTGCGTGCCGCCGTAGCCGCTGCTCGCCGCGTACGCCGGCCGCGTCGGCGTCGCGAACTGCGGGTCCACCTGGTAGTAGTACCGGTTGTAGCGGCTGTCGTTGAACACCGGGCCGGCCTGCATGCCGACCCGCCACGCGCCGCCCGGACCGACGTTGCGCTGGTACAGGTCGATGACCGGGTTGAACACCCAGCCGATGAACTCCGGGCTGGGCAGGGTGAAGGTGGCGCGCACCGGCAGCTGCAGCGAGAGCTCGCGCCGGCGGTCGCCGCTCTCCCACAGCCTCACCTTCACGAGCGGCCCGATTTCGAGCGTCGGGTCGAGGTCGGGCATGCCCTGGCGCGCGCTCGACTGGTCGCTCGGGGCGGGCTGGCTCGCGTTGAGCGAGACGTCGAGCTCGACGCGGTCGGTGTCGAGCAGGAGCAGCGACGCGAGCCCGCGCCGGTCGTCCATCCGCAGGCGCTCGCCACGGTAGCGCACGTATGGCAGCGGGTAAACGTAGCCGCGGGTCTGGTCCGAGCCGCGGTAGTCGGGCAGGTACAGCGCCGCTGCGCCGAGACCGATCTCCCATTGCGGCCGCGGCTCGGCGTTCGCGCCCGGCGCATGCAGGAGTGCGGCGAGGACGAGGAGCGCAAATGGACGCATGAACGAGTCGCTGGCGGTGTTGCGGTGCGCGCGCCGAGTCTAGCAGCGCGAGCACGCTGCGGCGAGCGGCGCGCACGTACAATTCCGCTCGCCATTCGCGCCCGATGACGATGCCGGTCACTCCGCAACTCGCTTCCGCGCCGCCCGCGCGCCCGACGGCGCGACGGTGGCGGCCCGCGCCTGCGCTGCAGGCCACGGTGCTGCTCCACGCGGCCGGCGCGGTGGCGCTCGCCGCGGCGCCGTCGAGCTGGCCGTGGGTGGCCGGCGGCATCGCCGCCAACCACGCCGCACTGGCGGCTGCGGGATTCCTTCCGCGCAGCTGTCTCCTCGGCCCGAACCTCGCGCGGCTGCCGGAGAGCGCGGCGCGGCGCGCCGAGGTCGCGCTCACGTTCGACGACGGCCCGGATCCGGAGGTGACGCCGCGCGTGCTCGACATGCTGGACGAAGCCGGCGTCAAGGCGACCTTCTTCCTGATCGGCGAGCGCGCCGCGCGCCACCCGGCGCTTGCGCGCGAGATCGTCCGGCGCGGACACGCGGCCGAGAACCACAGCCACCGGCACTCGACCGCTTTCGGCTGGTACGGGCTCGGGCGTGCGCGGCGCGAGATCGATGCGGCCCAGGGCGCGATCGCCGACGCGACGGGCGTCGCGCCGGTGTACTTCCGCGCGCCGTTCGGCATCCGCAATCCGCTCCTCGACCCGGCGCTCGCGCGCTGCGGCCTGCGCTACGTCTCGTGGACGCGGCGCGGATTCGACACCGTTGCGCGCGACCCGCACCGGGTGCTCGACCGGCTGACACGCAACCTCGCCGCGGGCGACATCCTGCTGCTGCACGACGGGATCACGGCGCGACTGCGCGACGGCGGCGCGCAGGCGCTCGCCGTGCTGCCCGCGCTCGCCGCACGGCTCGCCGCGCACGCACTGAAGCCGGTGACGCTGCGCGAGGCCTGCCGGGGCGATGCCGGCGGCTGAGGACGCGGCGTTCACGTCGGTCGTCGCGGCGGCTGCCCGCGCCTACGCGCCGGCCGGGCGGACGGCATTGCACTTTGCCCGCGGCAAGCTGCGCCACGACCCGGTGTTCCGCGCGATCCTCGCGCGCGGGCTCGTGCCCGACGGCGCGCGGCTCGTGGATCTCGGCTGCGGGCAGGGCGTGCTGATCGCGTTCCTCCGGGCCGCGCGCGCGTGTTTCGAGGCCGGGGAGTGGCCGCAGGGGTGGCCCGCGCCGCCGCGGCTCGCGTGGGCGCGCGGCGTGGACCTGCGCCGCCGCGCGATCGCCGCGGCGCGGACCGCGGTCGCGAACGAGGCTGCGTTCGAGGTCGGCGACGTGCGGGACGCCGCGGTTCCCGCCTGCGACGCGATCGCGATCCTCGACGTGCTGCACTACATGCCGCACGCGGACCAGGCGCGCGTGCTCGCGCGCTGCCGGCAGGCGCTCGCGCCCGGCGGCGTCCTCCTCCTGCGGATCGGCGACGCCGATGCGGGCCTGCGCGCCACGATCACGCGCCTCGCCGACCAGGCGATCACGCTCCTGCGCGGCGGCGCGCCCCGGCTCTACACGCGCGGGCTCTCGTCGTGGATCGCGGAGGTCGAGCACGCGGGCTTTCGCGTCGAGGCCACGCCGATGAGCGCGGGCACGCCGTTCGCGAACGTGCTCATCGTCGCGCGGCCCGCGCGGTAACATTCCCGCCCCGTCTCATTTCTTCCCGGAGCACTCGCATGAGCACGCAGCACGTCGGCATCGTCGGCGCCGGCACCATGGGCAACGGCATCGCGCAGGCCTTCGCGGTCGCAGGCATCCCGGTCACGATGACCGACATCGGCGAAGCGCAGCTCGCCCGCGGCCTCAAGACGGTCGACGGGAGCCTCGAGCGGCTCGTCAAGAAGGAGAAGATGAGCGCCGCCGACAAGGCCGCCGCGCTCGCGCGCATCCGGACCTCGACGAGCCTCGACGCGTTGCGCACCGCCGACCTCGTGATCGAGGCGGCGACCGAGAACCTCGACCTCAAGCTCGAGATCTTCGGGCGCATCGACCAGGTCGCGAAGGCCGATGCGCTCGTCGCCACCAACACCTCGTCGATCTCGATCACCCGCCTGGCGGCGGCCACGAAACGCCCCGACAGGGTGATCGGCATGCACTTCTTCAACCCGGTGCCGGTGATGGCGCTCGTCGAGCTGATCAAGGGGCTGCAGACGTCGGACGCCACCTACGCGGCCGCCGAGGCGATCACGAAGCAAATCGGGAAGACCCCGGTCAAGGTGAAGAACTCGCCGGGGTTCGTCGTGAACCGGATGCTCTGCCCGATGATCAACGAGGCGATCTTCGCGCTCGGCGAGGGCCTCGCCACCGCGGCCGAGATCGACGAGGCGATGAAGCTCGGCTGCAACCATCCGATCGGTCCGCTCGCGCTCTGCGACCTCATCGGGCTCGACGTGGAGCTCGCGGTGATGCAGGTGCTGTTCGAGGGCTTCAAGGACCCGAAGTACCGCCCGGCGCCGCTCCTGGTCGAGATGGTCGAGGCGGGGTATCTCGGGCGGAAGTCGGGACGGGGGTTCCACACCTACGGCTGAGACGGCGGCGGCTGGCGCCGGTTTGCTAACCGGCGCTTTTGCCGGCAGAATTCGGCTCCCTGCGAGGCCGGCTGAAGCCGGCGACGGCCCGGTACGAGGCCGGCGGGCCGCGGCCGCGTGCCGCCACTAGCGTTCCACGCCAACGCATCGAGTCGAGGAGGGCGCCATGGCCGGCGAACTGGATACGTTCCCGCGCCTGCTTCTGCACCACGCGCAGGTCCGTCCGGACCGGCCGGCGATTCGCGAGAAGGATCTGGGCATCTGGCAGACGTGGACCTGGAAACAGGTCGCCGACGAGGTGCGCGCGCTCGCCTGCGGGCTTGCCGCCCAGGGCTTCAAGCGCGGCATGTCGCTCGCGATCATCGGGGAGAACCGGCCGCGCCTGTACTGGTCGATGGCCGCCGCCCAGTCGCTCGGCGGCATTCCGGTGCCGCTCTACCAGGACGCGGTGGCGCAGGAGATGGTCTACGTCTTCCACAACGCGGACATCGAGTTCGCGATCGTGGAAGACCAGGAGCAGGTCGACAAGCTGCTCGAGATTCTGCCGCAGTGCCCGCAGCTCAAGCACATCTACTTCGACGACCCGCGCGGGATGCGGCACTACGCGCAGACCGAGCTGATGAGCTTCGACAACCTGCAGGCGATCGGGCGCGATTTCGACGACCGCAACCCGGAGTTCTATGCCGACGAGGTCGCGCAGGGAAAGGCGAGCGACATCGCGTCGATGTTCTACACCTCGGGCACGACCGGCAGTCCGAAGGGCGTGACGCACACCCACCATGCGCTGATCGCGGCCGGCCGCTCGGGCGCAGAGATGGAGGGGCTCGACGCGAGCGACGAGGTGCTCGCCTACCTGCCGATGGCCTGGATCGGCCAGACCATCTTCTCGTACGCGCAGTCGTACGTCGTCGGGTTCTGCATCTCGTGCCCCGAGTCGGCCGAGACCGTCGGCACCGACATGCGCGAGATCGGCCCGACCTACTACTTCGCGCCGCCGCGGGTGCTCGAGGGCCTGCTCACCCAGGTTTCGATCCGCATCGAGGACCTGTGGTGGGGCGGCCGGAGGATGTACGCGTACTTCATGGACCTCGCGCGCCGGGTCGGCGGCAGGATCCTCGACGGCGAGCCGGTGTCGCTCGGCGACCGGCTGCGCTACGCGCTCGGTAACGTCCTCGTGTACGGGCCGCTGCGCAACGTGCTCGGCATGAGCCGCGTGAAAGTGGCCTACACCGCCGGCGAGGCGATCGGGCCCGATCTCTTCATCTTCTTCCGCTCGATCGGCGTCAACCTGAAGCAGCTCTACGGCTCGACCGAGACCGCGGTGTTCGTGTGCGTGCAGCCGAACGGGCAGGTCCGCTCGGACACCGTCGGCCCGCCGGTGAAGGGCGTGGAGGTCAAGTTGACCGACGCGGGGGAGATCCTGATCCGCAGTCCGGGCCTGTTCCTCGAGTACCACAAGAACCCCGAGGCGACTGCCGAGGCGAAGGACGCGGAGGGCTGGTTCCACACCGGCGACGCGGGCTACTTCGACAAGGAGCACCACCTCCGGATCATCGACCGCGCCAAGGACGTCGGCCGGCTCGCCGACGGCACGCTGTTCGCGCCCAAGTATCTCGAGAACAAGCTCAAGTTCTTCCCGTACGTCAAGGAGGCGGTCTGCTTCGGCCAGGGCCGCGACAAGGTCTGCGCGTTCGTCAACATCGACTTCGAGGCGGTCGGCAACTGGGCCGAGCGGCGCAACCTGCCGTACTCCGGATACACCGACCTCGCCGCGCAGCAGCCGGTGTTCGACCTCGTGCGCGAGTGCGTCGAGAAGGTGAACGCGGACCTCGCCGCCGACCCGACCCTGGGCGGATCGCAGATCCACCGCTTCCTCATCCTGCACAAGGAGCTCGACCCGGACGACGGCGAGATCACGCGCACGCGCAAGGTGCGCCGCCGTTTCATCGCCGAGAAGTACGCGCCCCTCGTGGACGCGCTCTACGGCGGCAAGCGCGAATGCTTCATCGAGACCCAGGTGCGCTTCGAGGACGGCCGCACCGGCTCGATCAGCGCCAACCTCAGGATCGCCGACGCGAAGACCTACCCGGTCGAGGCGGCGAAGAAGGCCGCCTGACCGGCATCGAGCGATGCAGCACGCCCGGAAAATCGGCGATCCGATCCTGACCGTCGAGGGCGTGTCCCTCTCGTTCGGCGGGGTGCGCGCGCTGCAGGACGTGTCCTTCGACGTCCGCGAGCACGAGGTGCGCGCGATCATCGGCCCGAACGGCGCCGGCAAGAGCTCGATGCTCAACGTGATCAACGGCGTCTACCACCCGCAGGAAGGCCGGATCACGTACGCCGGCCAGGTGCGCACCCAGGTCGACCCGCACGAGGCCGCCCAGCGCGGGATCGCGCGCACCTTCCAGAGCCTCGCGCTCTTCAAGGGCATGAGCGTCCTCGACAACCTCATGACCGGGCGCAACCTCAAGATGCGCACCAACCTGTTCCTCCAGGCGCTGCGAATCGGGCCGGCGCTCAACGAGGAGATCGAGCACCGCGCGGCGGTGGAGCGGATCATCGACTTCCTCGAGATCCAGGCCTACCGCAAGACCCCGGTGGGGCGCCTGCCCTACGGCCTGCAGAAGCGCGTGGACCTCGGGCGCGCGCTCGCGATGGAGCCGCGCGTGCTGCTCCTCGACGAGCCGATGGCCGGCATGAACCTGGAGGAAAAGCAGGACATGTGCCGCTTCATCCTCGACGTCAACGACCAGTTCGGCGCCACGATCGTGCTCATCGAGCACGACATGAGCGTGGTGATGGACATCTCCGACCGCGTGGTCGTGCTCGACTACGGGCGCAAGATCGCCGACGGCACCCCGGACGTCGTGCGCAACGACCAGGCGGTGATCGACGCGTACCTGGGCGTTACACACTGACATGCTCAAGCGCAACTGGCCCGTCGTCGCCCTCGTCGTGGTGCTCGCTGCCGGCTTGGTCGCGCCGCTCGTCACCGGCGCCTCCCCCGCCGGCTTCTACGTCGAGGTCCTTCTCGGAGGGCTGATGGCGGGCGTCCTGTATTCGCTCGTCGCCCTCGGGTTCGTGCTGATCTTCAAGGCCTCCGGCGTCTTCAACTTCGCCCAGGGCGCGATGGTGCTCTTCGCCGCCCTGGCGGTCGCGCGGATGGCGGAGGTCATGCCGTGGTGGCTCGCGGCGCTGCTCGCGATCGGGATCATGGTGGTCCTCGCGTGGGTCATCGAGCGCGTGGTACTGCGTCCCCTGGTGAACCAGGAGGCCATCGCGCTGCTGATGGCGACCCTCGGCGTCACCTATTTCCTCGACGGCTTCGGCCAGACCGTCTGGGGCAGCGACATCTACGAGATCAACCTCGGGATCGCGAAGGAACCGGTGATGGTGCTCGACAACCTGTTCCAGGGCGGAATCCTGGTGAACAAGGAGGACTTCGTCGCCGCGATCGCCGCCGCGGGACTGGTGGCGCTCCTCGCGCTGTTCTTCCAGAAGACGCCGACCGGCCGCGCGCTGCGGGCAGTCGCCGACGACCACCAGGCGGCGCAGTCGATCGGCATCCCGCTCAACCGCATCTGGGTCATCGTCTGGTCGGTGGCGGGCGTCGTCGCGCTGGTCGCGGGCGTGATCTGGGGCTCGAAGCTCGGCGTGCAATTCTCGATCTCGCTCGTTGCGCTGAAGGCGCTCCCGGTGGTGATCCTGGGCGGGTTCACTTCGGTGCCGGGCGCGATCATCGGCGGGCTGATCATCGGCGTCGGCGAGAAGATGGCCGAGGTGTTCCTCGGCCCGGTGCTCGTCAAGATGTTCGACCTCGCCGGCGGCGGCATCGAGAACTGGTTCGCCTACATGCTCGCGCTGCTGTTCCTGCTGGTGCGGCCGGAAGGCCTCTTCGGCGAGAAGCACATCGATCGGGTATGACTCCCCTCCCGCCCCCACCCTCACCTCCCCGCAAGCGGGGAGGGAGGGAGTAACCGGCCGCTTCGGCTAGAGGCTCAGAGAGAACGCATGCTCTACCGCGAAAACGGCCAGTTCAAGACGAGCTACGCCGCCGATCAGCAGATGCTGCCGATCCGGCAGGATCAGATCTTCATGCTCGCGCTCGTCGCGTTCGCGTTCGCGGTCGTGCCGTTGATCGCCAGCGACTATCTGATCCGCGCGATCCTGATCCCGTTCCTGATTCTCTCGCTCGCGGCGCTCGGGCTGAACCTGCTCACCGGCTATTGCGGCCAGGTCTCGATCGGTCACGGGGCGTTCATGGCAGTGGGTGCGTACGCGGCCTACAACATCGCGCTCCGGCTCCCGTGGATGAACATCCTCGTCGTGCTCGTGCTGGCCGGGCTCGCCGCGGCGCTGGCGGGCATGATCTTCGGCATTCCCAGCCTGCGGATCAAGGGGTTGTACCTGGCGGTCGCCACGCTTGCAGCGCAGTTCTTCTTCGACTGGGTGTTCGCGCGGGTGAAGTGGTTCACCAACTACGCGCCTTCGGGCTCGGTGTCGGTCCCCGACATCGAGCTGTTCGGGTTCGTGCTGAATACCCCGCAGCGGAAGTATCTCTTCGTGCTGGCGATCGTGGCGCTGTTCGCGCTGCTCGCGAAGAACCTCGTGCGCGGCCACGTCGGCCGGTCGTGGATGGCGATCCGCGACATGGACGTGGCCGCGGAGGTGATCGGTATCCGGCCGATGGCGGCCAAGCTGTCGGCCTTCGCGGTGAGCTCGTTCTTCGTCGGGGTCGCGGGAGCGCTATGGGGATTCATCCACCTCGGCGCATGGGAGCCGCTCGCGTTCAGCATCACGCTCTCGCTCAACCTGCTGTTCATGATCATCATCGGCGGGCTCGGGTCGATCCTCGGCAGCTTCTTCGGCGCGGCCTTCATCGTCGTCCTGCCGATCCTGCTCAACCAGGTCCCGGCTGCGCTCGGGATCCCGATCTCCACCGCGATGGCCTCGCACCTGGAGTTCATGATCTTCGGCGCGCTGATCGTCTTCTTCCTGATCGTCGAGCCGCACGGCCTCGCCCGGCTGTGGGCGATCGGTAAAGAGAAGCTGCGGCTCTGGCCGTTCCCGCACTGAGCATGAGGGGCGGGAGCGCCCGGGGCGGGGCTAATGGCGTATATTGGGAACTTCCGAACCCGGAAGTTTCCAAAGACCGGTGGGCCGCACCTCGACCCGCACCGGCACCGGGGTAGGCAATCCAACCTGAGGAGGCAACGATGTTTCTCAAAGTGATGACCGCCGCCGCGGTCGCGCTGGGCGTGAGCTCGGCGGCGTACGCGCAGGCCAAGGAGCAGTTCTTCCCGCTGCTCGTGTACCGCACCGGACCCTATGCGCCGAACGGCACGCCGTTCGCCAACGGGTTCCAGGACTACTTGAAGCTGATCAATGCGCGCGATGGCGGTGTGGGCGGCATCAAACTGACCTGGGAGGAGTGCGAAACCGGGTACGCGACCGACCGGGGCGTGGAGTGCTACGAGCGCCTGAAGGGCAAGGGCCCCACCGGCGCGACGCTCGTGCACCCGCTCTCTACCGGCATCACCTTCGCGCTCACCGACAAGGTCCCGGCCGACAAGATTCCGCTCGTGACCGCGGGCTACGGCCGCGCCGACTCCGCTGACGGCACGGTGTTCAAGTGGAACTTCCCGCTGCTCGGCACCTACTGGTCGGCGGCGGACATCCTCGTGCAGCACGTCGGCAAGAAGGAAGGCGGAGTCGACCGCCTGAAGGGCAAGAAGATCGCGCTCGTCTATCACGACTCGCCCTACGGCAAGGAGCCGATCCCGCTCCTGACCGAGCGCTCGAAGCTGCACGGTTTCGAGCTGATCCTGCTCCCGGTGACGCACCCCGGCGTCGAGCAGAAGGCGACCTGGCTGCAGATCCGCCAGCAGCGCCCCGACTACGTGTTCCTCTGGGGCTGGGGCGTCATGAACTCGACGGCCGTAAAGGAAGCGGTCGCCACCGGGTACCCGCGCGAGAAGATGTACGGTGTGTGGTGGTCGGGCGCCGAGCCCGACGTCCGGCCGGCGGGCGAGGGGGCGAAGGGCTACAACGCGCTCGCGCTGCAGCACTCGGCCGGCCGCGGTCCGGTGCACGAGCAGATGCTGAAGCTGGTGCACGACAAGGGCCAGGGGACGGGGCCGAAGGACGAGGTCGGAGAGGTGCTCTACAACCGCGGCCTCGTGTCGGCGATGCTGAGCGTCGAGGCGGTGCGCAAGGCGCAGGAGCGCTACGGCAAGAAGCCGCTCACCGGCGAGCAGGTGCGCTGGGGCCTCGAGAACCTCTACGTCGACGACGCGACGATCAAGAAGCTCGGCTTCGCGGGCATCATGCAGCCGATCCAGACCACCTGCAAGGACCACGAGGGCGCGCGCAAGGCGCGCATCCATACCTGGGACGGCACGAAATGGGTGCTGGATCCGGCGTGGATCGAGGCGGACGAGACGATCATCAAGCCGCTGGTGAACACTACCGCCAGGCGCTACGCGACCGACAAGAAGATCGAAATCCGCGACTGCGCGAAGGACACGTGATGTGACGGCGACGCGCCGGCGCGCGCCGGCGCGAGCCTCGTGATGGACGTGCGGGCGCTCCGGCGCCCGCACCTTTTCGCAGGATTGCGAGCCAATGTCCGCAGTTCCGAAACCCGCCCCCGCCGCGCAGGCCTACCTCTCGGTGAACAACATCGAGGTGATCTACAACCACGTGATCCTCGTGCTCAAGGGCGTCTCGCTCAAGGTCGAGAAGGGCCGCATCGTCGCGCTGCTCGGTGCGAACGGCGCCGGCAAGACCACCACGCTCAAGGCCATCTCGAACCTGCTGCGCGCGGAGCGCGGCGAGGTGACCAAGGGGTCGATCGAGTTCGACGGCCAGCGCGTCGATGCGCTCACCCCGGCCGAGCTCGTGCGGCGCGGCGTCTGCCAGGTGATGGAGGGCCGGCACTGCTTCCAGCACCTCACGGTCGAGGAGAACCTGCTCACCGGCGCGTACACGCGCGGCGTGGGCCGCGCCGACGTGAAGCGCGACCTCGACCTCGTCTACAGCTATTTCCCGCGCCTGCGCGAGCGGCGCGCCTCGCAGTCCGGGTACACCTCGGGCGGCGAGCAGCAGATGACTGCGATCGGCCGCGCGCTGATGGCGCACCCGAAGATGATCCTGCTCGACGAGCCGTCGATGGGGCTCGCGCCGCAGCTGGTCGAGGAGATCTTCGAGATCGTGAAGAGCCTCAACCAGAAGGAGGGCGTGTCCTTCCTGCTTGCGGAGCAGAACACCAACGTCGCGCTAAAGTATGCCGACTACGGCTACATCCTCGAGAACGGCCGCGTCGTGATGGACGGCGAGGCCGCGCGCCTGCGGGAGAACGACGACGTGAAGGAGTTCTACCTGGGCGTGTCGACCGGCGGGCGGAAGAGCTTCCGCGAAACGAAGTTCTACCGGCGCCGCAAGCGTTGGCTGTCGTAGGCGCGGCCGGACCAGGCGGGCAGGCTGACCGGCGCGCGCGGCGAGTGTTACGCTTACCGTTCCATACTGCGGCGCCCCGTCTCGATGGCTGACTACTACGACGCGCTCGAGACGCGCGACCCGGAGGCCCGGGAGCGCGATCTCATGGCCAGGCTGCCCGCGCACCTCGCGCACGCCAAGGCGAACGCGCCCGGCTTTGCCCGCATCCTGAAGGACGTCGACCCGCGCGCGGTGACCTCGCGCGCGGCGCTCGCCCGGCTGCCGGTGACGCGCAAGTCCGACCTGAAGGCCCTGCAGGCGGAATCGCGTCCGCTCGGCGGGCTCAACGCCACGCCGGTCGAGAAGCTCGCCAAGATCTTCGTGTCCCCGGGGCCGATCTGCGAGCCCGAGGGTTACGGGCGCGACTGGTGGCGCACCGGGCGGGCACTGCACGCCGCCGGCTTCCGCCCTGGCGACCTCGTGGCCAACACGTTCGCCTACCACTTCACGCCGGCCGGATCGATGCTCGAGACCGGGGCGCTCGCCTGCGGCTGCGCGGTCGTGCCGACCGGCGTCGGGCAGACCGAGATGCAGGTCGCCACGATCGCCGAGCTCCGCATCCGGGCCTACATCGGCACGCCGTCGTTCCTGAAGCTGATCGTGGAGAAGGCCGACGAGCTGAAGGCCGACATCTCCTGCCTCACGAAGAGCATGGTCGGCGCCGAGTACGTGCCGCCGGCGCTCCGCGCGGCGATGGCCGAGCGGGGCCTGAGCGTCATGCAGTGCTACGCGACCGCCGACCTCGGGCTGATCTCCTACGAGTCGCGCGGACCCGACGGCAAGGTGTGCGAGGGGATGACCGTCGACGAGAACATCCTCCTCGAGATCGTGCGGCCGGGCACGGGCGACCCGGTCGCCTCGGGCGAGGTGGGCGAAGTCGTGGTCACGAGCTTCAATCCCGACTACCCGCTCATCCGCTTCGCCACCGGCGACCTCTCGGCGGTGCTCCCCGGCACGGCCCCGTGCGGGCGCACCAACGTGCGCATCAAGGGCTGGATGGGGCGAGCCGACCAGACCACCAAGGTGAAGGGCATGTTCGTGCACCCGACCCAGGTCGCCGAGGTGCTGAAGCGCCACCCGGAGGTGAAGCGCGCGCGGCTGATCGTCGACAACCCGGAGGGACAGGACCGCATGACGCTCCACTGCGAGGCCGCCGGCGCGCCCGAGGGTCTCGCCGAGCGCGTCGTCGCCAGCCTGCGCGACGTGACCAAGCTGCGCGGCGAGGTGCGGTTCCTTCCGCCCGGCGCGTTGCCGAACGACGGCAAGGTCATCGAGGACACCCGGAAGTACGAATAGCAGTCCGGTCGTGGCCACAGGGCGCGTTCGGCTTTTGCAGGGGGGAGGAACCATGCTCGTGCTGCCGATGGCGGTGCCGTTCGTCGTGCTTCTGCTCGCGGCGGTCGTCGCGATGCTCGGGTTCCGCAGGATCTCGGTGTGGATCTGGTTCATCGCGTTTGCCCTTGCGACATACTCGTTCCAGGGCTACATCACCGATCCGCTCAGGATCGCGCTCTAGGGCCCGCCATGGCCGCGCTTGCCCGCTTCCTCAACGCGCTCGGGCTGCTCGGCGTGTGCGCCGTCCTGCTCTTCGCGTTCTACTGGCAGCTCGTGCGTGGCGAGCTGCCGTGCCCGCTCTGCCTGCTGCAGCGCCTGGCATTCGTGGGCGTCGGCCTCGGTTTCATGCTGAACGTGCGCTTCGGATCGGCGGAGTCGCACTACGGCGTGATCCTGGTGAGCGCGCTCGCCGGGGGCGCGTTCGCGGCGCGCCAGGTGCTGCTGCACATCGTGCCCGACACCGGCACCTACGGCTCGGCGCTCTTCGGCTGGCACTTCTACACCTGGGCGCTCATCGCCTTCTTCCTGATCGCGCTCTTCGCCGCGGCGCTGCTGTTCATCACGGCGCAGTTCGCCGAGGGCGTGAGCGACTGGCGGCCGAGCGCGGCCGCGCAGGCGCTCGGCTGGCTGTTCGTGCTGATTGCGCTGGCGAACACCGTCTCGACGCTGCTCGAGTGCGGCTTCGGGCCGTGTCCGGACAACCCGACCGGGTACGAGCTGCTGCAGAGGTAACGCCGGATCGCGCCGAAACGATCGATCGGGGGCAGCCAACGATGTCGAGACCGATGCTGGAGGGAGTGCGGATCCTTGCGGTCGAGCAATACGGCGCCGGCCCGTTCGGCACGCTCTTCCTCGCCGACCTCGGCGCCGAGGTGATCAAGATCGAGAACAGGGCCGACGGGGGCGACATCTCGCGCATCGTCGGGCCGCACTTCCACGCCGGGCTGCCCGAAACGGCCCGGAGCGTCTTCTACCAGGGCCTCAATCGCAGCAAGAAGAGCATCACGCTCGACCTTGCCGCGCCCGGGGGCAGGGCGGTCTTTCAGCGCCTCGTGGCACGCGCCGACGCCGTGGCGAGCAATCTCCGCGGCGACGTGCCGGCGAAGCTCGGCATCACGTACGCGCAGCTCGCAGCGGCGAACCCGCGGATCGTCTGCGCGCACCTCACCGGCTACGGCCGCGAAGGCAGCCGCGCGAGCTGGCCCGGCTACGATTACCTCATGCAGGCCGAGGCGGGGTACTTCCATCTCACCGGCGAACCGGACTCGGCGCCGGCGCGTTTCGGGCTCTCGCTCGTCGACCTCATGACCGGGGTCGCGCTGGCGGCCGGGCTGCTCGCCGCATTGCACGCCGCGAAGCGCGACGGGCAGGGGCGCGACGTGGACGTGAGCCTCTTCGACCTCGCGCTCGCGAACCTGAATTACATCGGACACTGGTACCTGAACGCGGGCGCCGCGACCGGCCGCATTCCGCGCTCGGCGCACGCGGCGATCACGCCGTGCCAGAGCTACCGCACGCGGGACGGGTGGATCTACCTGATGTGCAACAAGGAGAAGTTCTGGGCCGAGCTCTGCCGGCGCATCGGCCGGCCGGAATGGATCGAGGACGCGCGCTTTCGCCGGTTCCCCGACCGCCTGCAGCACCGCGACCTCCTCACCGGCCTGATCGACGCGGCGCTCCAGGCGCGCACCACCGAGGAGTGGCTCGCGGCGTTCGCGGGCGCGGTGCCCGCGGCGCCGATCTACGACGTCACCCAGGCGCTCGAGAACCCGTGGGTGAAGGGCAGCGCGCGCATCGAGTCGATCCCGGTCGAAGGTGGCGCGCCGCTCGCGCTCCTCACCAATCCCCTGCGCGGCGAGGGCCTGCCGCTCGCCGGCCGGCCGGCGCCCGCGCTCGGCGCCGACACCGACGCGGTCCTCGCGGAGGCAGGCTTTTCGCGCGAGGAGATCGCCCGGCTGCGCGCGGAAGGCGTCGTGTAGCCACGCCGTCGCACCACAACGTCTTTCGAAAGGACGCCATGAGCTTCTACGCCTATCTGCGCGCGGGCGATGCGCGCTACCAGGAGCGCTTCGGCCTCGACTTCGAGGAGTTCGCCGTCGGCCAGCGCTTCAGGCACCGGCCGGGGGTCACGTTCTCGCAGCAGGACAACGTCGACGAGGCGCTCGACACGCTGAATGCGGCGATGCTCCATTACGATGCGCACTACGCGGCCCAGACCGTCTGGAAGAATCCGCTGATGGTGTCGACGGTTACGATTCAGCGGATCATCGGCATGGCCTCGCGGACGTTCGGCCGCAAGCGCGCGATCCTCGGCTTCGCCGAAATCGCGCTGACCGGCCCGGTGTTCGGCGGGGACACGCTCTACTCGGAGTCGGAGATTGCCGCCGTGCGCGATGGCGGGGCCGACGACGGGATCGTCACCGTGATCTCGCGCGGCGTGACGCCGGCGGGCAAGGAGGTCGCGAAACTCACGTACGACCTCGCGGTGTACAAGCGCGGGCGGCACCCCGACGCGGCCGGCGGGTCGGCGCCGTCGCCGGTCGAGGAGGAGCGGTTCCTGCTCTACGCCACCCTTCCCGACGGCACGCTCCTGGAGCGTTACGGGATCTTCTTCGAGGACGCACGGCCGGGGGAGACGTTCGTCCACTACCCGCGCCGGACCTTCTACCGCGACGAGGCCGTCGCGCACGCCTGGCGGTCGCTCGAGGCGAACCCGCAGTACCACGACCAGTCCTGGATCGAGCGGCACCAGGACGGCCGTCAGCGCATCCAGGAGCCATGGCTCATCGCTGCCGCGACCGCCGCCACGACGCGCACCTTCGGCCGCGTGGTGGCGAACCTCGGCTGGACCGACGTGCGCCTTCCGACGCCGGTGTACGCGGGCGACACGACCGAAGCCGAATCGACGATCGTCGACAAGCGCGAGTCGAAGTCGCGGCCGAACGAGGGTATCCTCACCGTCGACACGCGCGCCTACAATCAGCGCCGCGAGCTCGTCCTCGCCTACCGACGCAACCTCCTCGTGTACAAGCGCACCGCCGAGACGCCTTACGGGAAAGCGGGCTACGCATGAGCAGCACGCCGCCGGACGTCGCGCTCTGTCGCGTGCTCCTCTTCACCCCGGGCAGCCGGCCGGACCGCTTCGCGAAAGCCGCTGCGACCGGCGCGGACGGACTGATCCTGGACCTCGAGGACGCGGTGGCGCTCGCCGGAAAGGACGCGGCACGCGCCACGCTCGTCGAGCACTTCCGCGCCGGGCACCGCAGCGGACTTGCGCCCGCGCAGCTCGGCGGGCTGCGCGTGAACAACATCCACACCGGCGCTGGCGTGCGCGACCTCGACGCGCTCGCCACCGCCGGCGTCCGGCCCGACTTCGTCGTCCTGCCGAAGGTCGAGTCGGCGTTCGAAGTGCGGCTCTACGCCCGGCACCTGCCCGGGATTGCGCTCGTGTGCACGATCGAGTCGGGGCGCGGGCTCGAGGCCGCGAGCGAGATCGCGCACGCCGACCCGCAGGTGCGCGCCCTCGCCTTCGGCGGCGTCGACCTCGCCGCCGACCTGCGCGCCGAGCTTGCCTGGGAGCCGCTCCTCTACGGCCGCTCGCGCCTGGTCCAGGCCGCCGCTGCCGCCGGGGTCGGGCTGCTCGACGTGCCGCACCTCGCGCTCGACGACGCCGCGGCCCTCGCGGCCGAATGCGAGCGCGTGAAGGCGCTCGGTTTCACCGGCAAGCTCGCGATTCATCCCAGGCAGGTCGCGCCGATCGTCGCGGCGTTCACGCCGACGGCGGCGGAGGTCGAACGTGCGCGGCGCATGATCGCCGCGCTCGAACAGGCGGGTGGTAACGCGGTGGAGTTCGAGGGCAAGATGCTCGAGGGCCCGGTCGTCCGGTCGGCGCGGCGAACGCTCGCGCTGGCGCAATCGCAGGGGCGCCGATGACCTATACGACGCTGACGTACGAGCGGCGGGACCGCGTCGCGCGCATCACCCTCAACCGTCCGGAACGCCTCAACGCGATCAACGAGGAGATGCCGGGGGAGATCCGCCGCGCGATCGAGGAGGCGAACGCCGACGACGCGGTGCACGTCATCGTGCTCCAGGGCGCGGGCCGCGCCTTCTGCGCCGGGTACGACCTCAAGCAGTTCGCCGAGGGCGCGACGCCGCTCGTCCAGGACATGCCCTGGGACCCGATGCAGGACTACCGGGTCATGAAGGGCTACACCGACGACTTCTTCTCGATTTGGCGCAGCTACAAGCCGGTGCTGTGCAAGGTGCACGGGTACGCGGTCGCCGGCGGATCCGACATCGCGCTCTGCGCGGACATCGTCGTGATGGCGGAGGACGCGCGCATCGGTTACATGCCCGCGCGCGTCTGGGGCTGCCCGACGACCGCGCTGTGGGTGTACCGGCTCGGGGCGGAGAAGGCGAAGCGCATGCTCCTGACCGGCGACACCATCGACGGCAGGACCGCGAAGGCGTGGGGACTCGTGTACGAGGCGGTGCCCGAGGACCTGCTCGACGCCGAGGTGGACGCGCTTGCCGAGCGGATGAGCGGCGTGCCAAAGAACCAGCTCATGATGCAGAAGCTGATGATCAACCAGGCGTACGAGAACATGGGGCTCGCGAGCACCCAGATGATCGCGACGCTCTTCGACGGCATCACCCGGCACACGCCGGAAGGCACGTGGTTCAAGCGCCACGCCGAGGCGCACGGCTTCCACGCCGCGGTGGCGTGGCGCGACGGCGGCCAGCCGATTCCGGAGGGCCGCACGGCGGCCGACGACAAATGAGGGTCGCGGTCGCACTCGCCGCGCTCCTGGCGTCCGCCGCGGCGCTTGCGCAGAGCGAGTCTCCGCCACCGCGCGACGCGCCGTACTTCCCGACGCCGCAGTCGGTGGTCGACCGGATGCTCCAGCTCGCCAAGGTCGGCCCCGAGGACTACGTGATCGATCTCGGGTCCGGCGACGGACGCATCGTCATCACCGCGGCGAAGCGGTTCGGCGCCCGCGGGCACGGAATCGAGATCGAGCCGAGCCTCGTCAACCAGGCGAACTGGACCGCGCGGCGCGAAGGCGTCGGCGACCGGGTGAAGTTCGTCGAGCAGGACCTCTTCCAGACCGACCTCCGCCCGGCCACGGTCCTCACCCTCTACCTCTTCCGGGAGCTCAACATCAAGCTCGCCCCGCGCATTCTCGAGCAGCTGCGGCCGGGCGCCCGCGTCGTCTCCCATGACTGGGACCTCGGCGACTGGCCGCCCGACCACCAGGAGACGATGCCGGCGCCGGACAAGGCGGTCGGCATCAGCCGCGAAAGCAAGGTGTTCCTCTGGATCGTGCCGGCGCGCGTGCAGGGCGAGTGGCGCATCGAGACGACGCTGTCCGGCGCGCCTGCCGCGACGCTCGCGCTGCGGCAGCGCTATCAGCATCTCGAGGGGACGCTCGGCGGCGCGTCGCTCCAGGGCGGCAAGGCGAACGGCGCCGACGTCGCGTTCACGGTCGCCGGCACGGGGCCGCTTGCGGGGCGATACGAGGGCACTGCGGCGGGCGATGCGATGACCGGCCGGGTCGTTCGCGCCGACGGCACGGCGGGTACCTGGCGCGCGGTACGGTGAAGCCGATGCGACGGATCTCGCGCCTGCTCGTCGCGCTCCTCGTGGCCGCGGCGGCGGTCGCGCGTGCGCAGACCGGCGCGGAGGGCGGGTTCGTCTACGACCCCTTCGTGCCGACGCCGCACGCGATCGTCGAGCGGATGCTCGCGCTGGCGGAGGTCGGCCCTGACGACGTCGTCGTCGACCTCGGGTCGGGCGACGGGCGCATCGTGATCACCGCGGCGCAGCAGTACGGCGCGCGCGCGCTCGGCGTGGACATCGACCGCACGCTGGTCGCGGAAGCGGAGGCGAAGGCCGCGCGTGCGGGCGTCGCCGGCCGGGCGCGCTTCGTCGCGCGCGACTTCTTCGACACCGACCTGCGCGAAGCGACCGTGCTCACGCTCTACCTGCTGCCGGAGACGAACCGCAAGCTGCTCCCGAAGATCCTGGCCGAGATGAAGCCCGGCACCCGCGTCGTCGCGCATCGTTTCGCGGTGGGCGACTGGCCGCCCGACGTGCAGGTGGTGGTCGACGCCGCCGAGGACTACTCGTCGACCCTGGCGACGCGCTGGGTGTACCTGTGGTACGTGCCGGCGCGCGTTGGCGGCGAGTGGGAGGTCACGCGCGAAGGTGGCGGTGCGCCGTTCCGTCTCGCGCTCACGCAGGCCTACCAGACCGTGGGCGGCGCGGCGACGAACGGGGCGGCGACCGAGTCGCTGGAGCTCGCGGTGCTGCGCGGAACCGAGATCCGTTTCATCGTCCCGGGCGCGGCGCCCTTCGCGGGCGACTACGCCGGACGCGTCGACGGCGACACGATGAGCGGCGACCTCAACGGCGGCGGGCGGTGGCACGCGGTGCGACGGAAGGCGCAGTGACCATCCTGCGCGTCCTCTGCGCTCTCCTCCTGCTCGCTGCGGCGTCCGCGCGCGGCGACGAGGTACCTTACGTCCAGACCCCGCAGAACGTCGTCGAGGCGATGCTCGAGCTCGCGGGCGTGCGCGGCACGGATTTCCTGATCGATCTCGGCTCGGGCGACGGGCGCATCGTCATCACCGCGGCGCAGAAGTACGGGGCGAGCGGGATCGGGGTCGACTACGACAGCCACCTCGTCAGGGAGAGCACGGAGAACGCGGTCAAGGCCGGGGTGGCCGATCGCGCGCGGTTCGTGAAGGAGGATTTCTTCGATAGCGACCTGAGCGCCGCGACGGTGGTCACGATGTACCTGCTGCCCGAGTACAACGTGCGGCTGCGGCCGAAGCTGCTGCGGGAGCTGCGTGCGGGGGCGCGAATCGTGTCCCACGACGCGGACATGGGCGAGTGGCCGCCCGAGGCGACGATCGAGGTGCCGGCGCCCGACAAGACGGTCGGCCTGCGGAAGGTGAGCACGCTCTTTCTCTTCATCGTGCCGGCGCAGCTCGCCGGCCAGTGGGAGACGCGCGTGCCGGTGGGGGACGGGGCGATGGAGGTCCAGTTCGAGTTCGAGCAGGCGTTCCAGAAGCTGGGCGGGAGCGCGCGCGTCGACGGTTCGGCGCGGCCGATCGAGCGCGCGGAGGTGAAGGGTCGCTACGTCGCGTTCCGGGTGGACGACCCGGCGGGCGGCGCGATCCGGTTCCAGGGGAATGCGTCGGCCGACCGGATCGTCGGGCAGGTCTCCACGCCCGACGGGCGCACGCACCCGTGGCGCGCGCTGCGGGTGAAGTAGCTTCTTCCTGCTAGTACCCGCGCTGCGTCTGGCGGCGCCAGCGACGCAGCAGCAGGAAGCCGCCGAGCATGCCGCCGAGGTGGGCGAAGTGCGCGACTCCCTGGGAGGTCCCGGTCACCCCCAGGTAGAGCTCGAGCGCGCCGTAGAGCGTCACGAAGAGCCAGGCCGGCATCGGCACCGGCGGGAAGATCAGCATGATCATCCGGCGCGGGAACAGCATGCCGAAGGCGAGCAGCAGCCCGAACACGCCGCCGGAGGCGCCGACGGTGGGGTAGGGCGACGCGCTCGCCACCCCGGAGACCACGAGTTGCGTCACCGCGGCGACGACGACCGCCACGAAGTAGTACTGCAGGTAGCGCCGCGGGCCGAAGACGCGCTCGATCTCGCCCCCGAACATGTACAGCGCGAACATGTTGAAGAAGAGGTGCAGCGTGTTGCCGTGGAGAAAGGCGTAGGTGACGAGCTGCCAGAGATTGAAGCCGGCGCCCGACTCCGGGCCGAGGACCGACGCGGACCCGAGCGGCCAGAGGGCGAGGGGGAGGATGAAGCGCTCGCCGAGGAACGTCTGCAGGCCGAACATCACCACGTTCGCGAGGATGAGCGTGCGGGTGACGGGCGGGATGGCGCTGAACATGGGAATGGCCTGCAAATTTAACTTTATATGAGGTCGGCGCGGCGGACCGCAATGGGGCGCGTCGCGGGCCGGCGCGCTGCCGACCGCGCGAACCCGACGCCGGACGTCGAGCGCGCTGTCGAAATCGCGCCCGCCGGTTCGACCAGAAGGTGTCAGTCCTAGAAAGGAGTCCCCGCCATGCCCAGCACCATCCGACTGCACCGCGTCCTCCGCGCCCCGCCCGAGCGGGTCTACCGGGCGTTCCTCGACCCGGATGCGATGGTCAAGTGGCTCCCGCCGAACGGCTTCACCGGCAAGGTCCACCACATGGACGCGCGGGTCGGCGGCTCCCACCGGATGTCGTTCACGAACTTCACCACCGGCAAGAGCCATTCCTTCGGCGGCGAGTACGTCGAGATGGTCCCGAACGAGCGGCTGCGCTACACCGACAAGTTCGACGACGCGAACCTGCCCGGCACGATGAACGTGACGATCGCGTTCGGTAAAGTGTCCTGCGGGACCGAGGTGAGCATCGTCCAGGAAGGCGTCCCCGACGTCATCCCGCCCGAGGCCTGCTACCTGGGTTGGCAGGAATCGCTCGCGCTGCTGGCGAAGCTGGTCGAGGCGGAGATTCCGGACGGAGAATGAAGCGGGACCGCGACGGCGCACCCCGGATCTGCCAAGCTCCCGCCACGCGCACCAGCCGGAGCACCCCAGATGCCGCGTTACGCCGGGAGCTGTCACTGCGGCGCCGTCCGCTTCGAGATCGACGCGGTGGTCGACCGCATCACGTCGTGCAACTGTTCCGTCTGCGCGAAGAAGGGCATCCTCCACCTGCGCGTGCAGCCGGAGCACTTCCGGCTGCTGTCGGGCGACGCGCAGCTCGGCACCTACCAGTTCGGCACGCGCGCCGCGAAGCACCACTTCTGCACCGTCTGCGGCATTCACGCGTTCACCCGCCCTCGCGCCGCTCCAGAGCTGTACACGGTGAACGTGCGCTGCCTCGATGACTTCGACCTGGAGAGCGTCCGCGACCGGATCGTCGCGTTCGACGGCCGGAACTGGGAGGCGTCGGCCGGTGCGCTGAAGTAGGGCGGGCGGCCGCCGTTCAGGCGGCGACCAGGGGCACCAGGTCGCCTTCCTCGAGTGCGACCGCACGCGCACGCTCGAGGTCCTCGACGAGCCACTGCGCCATCGCCTCGGGCGCTAGGCCGAGGAACTCGCGGTTCAAGTGGCGCAGCATGCCGACCGACTCGCAATACGCCGGCAGCGCCGCGAGCGCCATGCGGCGCTTCTGCAACAGCGCGAACACGACCATCACCTTCGCGGCGTGGCGAGCGAGCCGCGCGAGGTCGCGCTCGAAGCCCTCCAGACGGCTGTAGGCGCGCTCGAGCGCCGGCACGACGCGGTCGAACACCGGCCCGTGGCCCGGTATCACGGTGCGAGGGTCGAGCCGCGCGATCTCGTCGAGGGTGCGCCGGGTATCGACGAGCGCGTGCGTGTCGCCGAACAGCGCCGGGAAGACGATCCCGAAACCGTCCTCCCACAGCGCGTCGCCGGCGATCAGCACCCGCTCGGCCGGCGCATGGAACATGAGCGCGTGCGGGTCGTGTCCCGGCGCGGAGATCGCCTGCCAGTCGAGCTCGCCCATGCGAAAGCAGTCCCCTGCCGCGAGCGTGTCGTCGTAGCGGAACCGGTCGGCGCGCTGGTCGGCGAAGCCCAGGACGAGCGCGTCCTCGTCCCAGGTGTCGATGAGCGGCGCCTCGCCTGCGGGGATCGTCGTGCGGCAACCGTGCCTGTCCTGCACCGCGCGGTTCCCGCCCATGTGGTCGGAGTGGCAGTGCGTGTTCACGAGCCAGCCGAGCCGGCGCCCGGCGAGCGCGTGGTCGACGAGCGCGAGGGTCTGCGGCGCGTGGTCGCCGTAGCCGGAGTCGACCAGCGTCACGCCCTCGCGCCCGGCGAGGAGCACGCTGTTGCACGACAGCCAGCCGCGCTGGAGAACCTGGATGGAGCGCGGGAGCAAGGTGGTCAGCGCACGGCGCGCTTGCGGGCTTCGGCGCGCGCCCGTACGGCAAGCTTCTCCTCGCGCGCGAGCCCGGACCAGCACGCGATCTCGTCGATCGTGCGGAAGCACCCCTCGCACAGGCCGGTCGCGTCGTTCATGCGGCAGACGTTGATGCACGGCGACGGCACGTCGCCGGTGGGTGCGGATGTCGCCGCGGACAGCGGCGTGCTGCTCACGCCGCCCTCTTCGCGGCGAGCGCTTTTGCCACCTTGGACGCCGGCTCGCGGCCGAGCGCGCCGCAGATGAAGCGACCGGCCTCGAACACGCCCGCGAGATCGACGCCGGTCTCGATCCCCAAGCCGTCGAGCAGATAGACGACGTCCTCGGTCGCGACGTTGCCCGAAGCGCCCTTTGCGTAGGGGCAGCCGCCGAGGCCTGCCACCGAGCTGTCGGCGGTCGCGACGCCGAGCTCGAGCGCGGCATAGAGATTCGCGAGCGCCTGGCCGTAGGTGTCGTGCAGGTGCACCGCGAGCCGCCCGATCGGCACCTCGCGCGCCACCGCCTCGATCATCGCGCGCACCTTGCCCGGCGTGCCGACGCCGATGGTGTCGCCGAGCGAGAGCTCGTAGCAGCCCATCGCGCCGAGCGCTTTCGCCACCGCGGCGACCGCCGCCGGCGCGATCGCGCCTTCGTACGGACAGCCGACCACGCACGAGATGTAGCCGCGCACGCGCATACCTTTCGCGCGCGCCGCCGCGGCGACCGGGGCGAAGCGCTCGAGGCTCTCCGCGATCGAGCAGTTGATGTTCTTGCGGCTGAACGTCTCGGAGGCGGCGCCGAAGATCGCGATCTCCTCGACGCCCGCCGCCGCCGCGGCCTCGAAGCCCTGCAGGTTCGGCACGAGCACCGGGTACGACACGCCCGGCTTGCGCCGGATGCCCGCGAGCACCGCCGCGGAGTCGGCCATCTGTGGCACCCACTTCGGCGACACGAACGCGCCCGCCTCGACCGCCGGGAGGCCCGCGTCGGCGAGTCGGTTCACCAGCTCGATCTTCGTCGCGGTCGGGACGGTCGTCGGCTCGTTCTGCAGGCCGTCGCGCGGACCCACGTCGATGATGCGGACTTTCGCGGGGAGGGGCATGCGGCGATTCTAGCCGGCTCGGGGGCGGAATTCGGTTGCGCCTGTCCAGGAGAGGTCGCGGGTGGCTCACGACGTGAGCCAATGCCGGGACGATACTGACGCGCAGCCGGATGGCGGGGCATGCCAGGAATCGAATCGGCGTAGTCGATCTTCGAACAGGCCCTGGAGCGATGGAATGAAGGCGCAAGTGGCAGCGCGGAGCGAATCGTCGACGTGATCCTGGTGGTGCGCGGCTGCCGGGTGCTGCTCGATGCCGACCTGGCCGATCTCTACGGCGTGCCGACCAAGGTGCTTCTCCAGGCAGTCCGGCGCAACGCCGCGCGCTTTCCTGGGGATTTCATGTTCTGGCTTTCGAATCAGGAGCTTAGAGACTTGAGGTCACAATTTGTGACCTCAAGTTGGGGCGGCCGGCGCACGCGGCCCTGTGCCTTCACCGAGCAGGGCGTGGCGATGCTCTCCTCGGTCCTACGGACGCCGCGCGCGATCGCGGTCAACATCGAGATCATGCGTGCGTTCGTTCGCCTGCGCGAGATGTTCGCCGCAAACGTGGCGCTCGCGAAGCGCCTCGACGAGCTCGAGGCACCCATCGACACGCGCCTTGCAGATCAGGATCAGGCGATCGTCGAGATCTTCTGCGCGATTCGCCAGCTCATGAGTCCCCCGCCAGCGAGGCCAAAGAGAAAGATCGGATTCATGTAGCGGCACGCGCCCGCGCCGCGCTGTCTGGCAAGACGAGCGCCTCCTTTGTCAGTACCCGCGTTGCGGATCGACCGCGCCGGTGATGGCCTCGCCGCGCTCCAGGCGGCGGATCTTCCCCGCGACCTGCGCGACGGAGTCCTCGACGAGCGTCAGCGCCGAGCAGTGCGGCGTGAGGAACACCTTCGGATGCGACCAGAAGCGGTGCGACGCGGGCAGCGGCTCGGTGTGGAACACGTCGAGCGTCGCGCCCGCAAGATGCCCGGAATCGAGCATTGCAAGGAGATCGTCGTCCGCGACGAGCCCGCCGCGCGCGACGTTCACGAGGTACGCGCCCTGAGGCAGCTTCGCGAGCGTGTTGCGATCGAGGAGCCCTGCGGTGTCGGGCGTGAGCGGCAGCATGCACACGAGCGCGCGCGTCGCGGTGAGGAACGCGTCGAGCTCCCCGCGTCCCCCGAACGTCTGCACACCCTCGATCGTCTTCGCGTGCGCGCTCCAGCCGAGCACCGGGAAGCCGGGCGCGCGCAGCGACGAAACCAGCCGGAGCCCGAGCACGCCGAGCCCCATCACGCCCACCGGGAAGTCCTCGTGCCGGCGCGGGTGGTGCACTTTCCACTCCGCGCGCGACTGCTGCAGCGCGTATTCGTCGAGGCGGCGGAAGTAGCGCAGCACCGCCCACGCGACGTACTCCTCCATCTGGCGGCCCATGCCGGCGTCCTCGAGCCGCACGAGCGGCACGCTCGGCGGGAGCGCGAGCGCCTTCAGCGTGGCGTCGACGCCCGCCCCCAGGTTGAACGCCGCCTTCAGCCGCGCTTGTCCGTCGAGGAGCTCGCGCGGCGGATACCAGAACGCCGCGTAGTCGGCCGCCCAGGCGAGTCCGGGCGCCCACATCCGGATCTCGGCCTCGGGCAGCGCGCGCGCGAACGCCTCGCGCCACTCGTCGGGGTCCTTCGGGATGTGGAGCAGGAGTCTCATCGGTAGCCTCGTCGTTCCGGCGCAAGCCGGAACCCAGCCGACGCCCTCTGGACCCCGGCGTCCGCCGGGGTGACGCTCAAGCGGCGTCGAAGCGGATCAGCTCGGCGCCCTCGGCCACCTGGTCGCCGACGCCGTAGAGGATCTCCTTCACCGCCCCCGCGGCCGGCGCCATGATGGTGTGCTCCATCTTCATCGCCTCCATGATGAGGAGCGGGGCGCCACGCTCGACCTTCGCGCCCGCGTCGACCAGCACCGCGATCACCTTGCCGGGCATCGGGGCAGTCAGGCCGCCCCCGTGCGCCTCGGCCTCCACCTCCGCGAGCCACGGATCGTGCAGCTCGAAGCGGTGGCGCTCGCCCGAGTGGAAGACGTCGATCGCCTCGCCGCTGCGCACCACGGTCGCGGCGATCGACTCGTCGTCGAGCCAGGCGCGCACGCCGCTCGCGCCGGCGCTCTCGCACCTGAGCATCCGCCGTCCGCCAGGGAGCTCGACCTCGAACGCGCCGCCCGGCCGGTAGTGCACGGTCACCGCGTGCTGGCGCTCGCCCTCCTTGAAGACGAAGACGTGGTGGTTGTCCTGGTTGAGGCGCCAGCCGTCGCACTCGCTCCACGGCGACCACGGGTCGCCGGATGCGACCGCGTGCGCGCGCGCCTCGCGGCCGAGCCGCGCGAGCTCGGCGGCGGTCGCGAGCGCGAGCACCTCTTCCGGCACGGCGGCCGGCGGCGGGAAGAGCTCGGCGCGCGCGCGCTCGATGAGGCCGGTGTCGAGATCGGCGGCGGCGAACGGCGCGCACTGCACCAGCCGCGCGAGGAAGCCGACGTTGGTGGTCGGCCCGACGATCTCGAAGGCGCCGAGGGCGTCCCGCATCCGGCGGAGCGCCGCCGGGCGGTCGCGGTCCCACACGATCAGCTTCGCGATCATCGGATCGTAGTGCGGGGAGATCTCGTCGCCGGCGGCAACGCCGGTGTCCACCCGCACGTGGCGCGAGGCCGCCGGCGGGGCGAAGTGCACGATCCGCCCGGTCGCGGGCAGAAACCCCTTCGTCGGATCCTCCGCGTACACGCGCGCCTCGAGCGCGTGGCCCTCCAGCGCGAGCTCGTCCTGGCGCTTCGGCAGCGGCTCGCCCCAGGCGACGCGCAGCTGCCACTCGACCAGGTCCTCGCCGGTGATCATCTCGGTGACCGGGTGCTCGACCTGCAGGCGCGTGTTCATCTCCATGAAGTGGAACGTGCCGGCCTGGTCGGCGATGAACTCGACCGTGCCCGCGCCGACGTAGCCGATCGCCTGCGCCGCGGCGACGGCGGCGGCACCCATCGCCGCGCGCCGGTCCGCGGAGAGGCCCGGCGCCGGCGCCTCCTCGAGCACCTTCTGGTGCCGGCGCTGCACCGAGCAGTCGCGCTCGAAGAGGTACACGCAGTTGCCCTGCGTGTCAGCGAAGACCTGGATCTCGATGTGCCGCGGGCGGCGGAGGTACTTCTCGACGAGCACCTTGTCGTCGCCGAACGCAGACGCCGCCTCGCGCTTGCACGAGGCGAGCGCGGCGGCGAAGTCGTCCGCCCGCTCGACGATGCGCATCCCCTTGCCGCCGCCCCCCGCGGACGCCTTGATCAGGACCGGATAGCCGATGCGGTCGGCCTGGCCCCGGAGGTACTTCGGGTCCTGCTCATCGCCGTGGTAGCCCGGTACGAGCGGCACGCCGGCCATCTCCATGATCGCCTTGGCCGCACTCTTCGAACCCATTGCGCGGATAGCGGCGGCCGGCGGGCCGACGAAGACGATGCCCGTCTTCTCGCAGGCGGCGGCGAAGTCCTCGTTCTCGGACAGGAAGCCGTAGCCCGGGTGGATCGCCCGTGCCCCGGACCGGCGTGCCACCTCGAGGATGCGGTCGCCGCGCAGGTAGCTCTCCTTTGCCGCAGCGGCGCCGACGAGGTATGCCTCGTCCGCGGCGCGCACGTGCTGCGCGCCGCGGTCCGCCTCCGAGTACACCGCGACAGTCCGGATGCCGAGACGGCGCGCGGTGCGGATGACGCGGCAGGCGATCTCGCCGCGGTTCGCGATAAGGAGCTTCGTGAACATCGCGCGCTCAGCGCTTCTTTCTGCCCTTGGCGGTCTGCCGCGGTGCGAGCGCCGCCGGCACCCACGCGGGCTTCCGCTTCTCCAGGAACGAGCGGATGCCCTCCTTGCCCTCGTCGGAGGCGCGCGCGGTGGCAATTCGCGTCGCGGTGTCGCCGAGCAGGTCCTCGTCGATCGCGCGGTTCGCGACGGCCCGGATCAGCTCCTTCGTCGCTGCGTGCGCCGCCGGGCCGCCCTGGACGAGATGCCCCAGAAGCGCGTTGACCGTCCCGTCGAGCTCCTCGTCGACGCAGATCTCCTGCACGAAGCCGATGCGGTAGGCCTCGGCGGCGGGGAAGCGCTCGGCGGTCAGCATGTAGCGGTACGCGGCGCGCGCGCCCATCGCGGCGATCACGTACGGGCTGATCGTCGCGGGAATCAGGCCGAGCTTCGCCTCCGAGAGGCAGAACTCGGCGCCGTGCGCCGCCACCGCGACGTCGCACGCGGCGACGAGCCCCATGCCGCCGGCGAACGCCGGGCCGTGGACGCGCGCGACGGTCGGCTTCTTCATCGTGTGCAGCAGGTGGAGCATCCGCGCGAGCCCGAGCGCGTCGGCGTGGTTCTCGGCGAAGCCGTAGCCGGACATCTTCTTCATCCAGCCGAGGTCGGCGCCGGCGCAGAACGCCGGTCCGCGCCCGGCGAGCACCATCGCGCGCATCGCCGGATCCGCATCCACCGCGCGGAACGCGTCGGTGAGCTCGGCGATCATCGTCTCGTTGAATGCGTTGCGGATGTCCGGCCTGTTGAGCCAGACGACCGCCACGCCAGCGGAATTCCTTTCGAGCTGGATGGTTTCGTAAGTCATGGGGAGAATCGCTTGGCCACTTCCTCCAGCATCACCTCGGTCGCGCCGCCGCCAATCGCGAGCACGCGCGCGTCGCGCACCAGGCGCTCGATCGGGCTCTCGCGCATGTAGCCCATCCCGCCGTGGAACTGCTGGCAGGCGTACAGCACTTCGTTGACGAGCTCGCCGGTCAGCGCCTTGAGCGCCGACACCTCGCGCACGCACTCGCGGCCCTGCGTCACGAGCCAGGAGCAATGATAGAGGAATGCGCGCGCCGCCTGGACCTTCGCGTCGAGCATCGCGAGCCGCTGGCGGACCGCCTGCATGTCGAAGAGCGTCGCGCCGAACGCCTTGCGGTTCATCACCCAGTCGAGGGTGAGCTTGAGCGCGGTCCGGCAGTGGCCGAGGGCCATCGCGCCAAGCGCGATCCGCTCGGTCTGGAAATTGCGCATGATCGCGTAGAAGCCCTTGTTCTCCTCGCCGAGCAGGTTCGCGGCCGGGATGCGGCAGCGCTCGAATACGAGCTCCGCCGTGTCGGACGAAAGCCAGCCCTGCTTCGCGAGCGCGCGGCCGACACGGAACCCCGGCGTGCCTTTCTCGACGATGAAGATCGAGATCCCGCGCGATCCCTTGGCTTCCGCGCCGGTGCGCGCCGCGACGAAGTAGAGGTCGCCGTGCACGCCGTTGGTGATGAACATCTTCGTGCCGTCGAGCACCCAGGCGTCGCCGTCTCGCCGGGCGCGCGTGCGGATCGATGCGACGTCCGACCCGGCGTCGGGCTCGGTGACCGCGACCGCAGTCACCAGCTCGCCCGCGATCACCTTGCGCAGGTAGCGGTCGAGTTGGGCCTTCGACCCGCCGTGCGCCAGGTGCGGACTCGCCATGTCGGTGTGCACGAGCACCGTGACCACGAAGCCGCCGAAAGTCGAGCGCGAGAGCGCCTCCTGGAACACGACCGACGCGAGCGCGTCGGCCCCGGCGCCGCCGTACTCCGTCGGGTAGGTGATGCCGAGGAGCCCGAGGCGCCCGAGCTTGCGGATCACCTCGCGCGGTACGAACCCCTGCGCCTCCCACGCCTCGCCGTGCGGCTCGACTTCCTCCGCGAGGAAGCGCGCGACGGTTGCGCGCAGCTGCTCGTGTTCCGGCGTGATGTAGACGGCGTCGGCCATCGCACCGCTACATGCGGAAGACGCCGAACCTGGTCTCCTCCACCGGCGCGTTGAGCGCCGCCGACAGCGCGAGCCCGAGCACGCGGCGCGTGTCCTCCGGCGCGATCACGCCGTCGTCCCAGATGCGCGCGGTCGCGTAGTAGGGATGGCCCTGGCGGTCGTACTGTTCGAGGATCGGCTTGCGGAACGCCTCTTCCTCCTCCTTGGACCAGGTGCCGCCCTTCGCCTCGATCGCGTCGCGGCGCACCGTGGCGAGCACGCTCGCCGCCTGCTGACCGCCCATCACGCTCACGCGCGCGTTCGGCCACATCCAGAGGAAGCGCGGGCTGTAGGCGCGCCCGCACATGCCGTAGTTCCCCGCGCCGTACGAGCCGCCGATGATCACCGTGAACTTCGGCACCCGTACGGTCGAGACCGCGGTAACCATCTTCGCGCCGTCGCGCGCGATGCCGCTCGCCTCGTACTTCTTGCCGACCATGAAGCCGGTGATGTTCTGCAGGAACAGGAGCGGGATGCCGCGCTGGCCGCAGAGCTCGATGAAGTGTGCGGCCTTCAGCGCGGACTCCGAGAAGAGGATGCCGTTGTTGGCGACGATCCCGATCGGGTAACCCCAGATGCGCGCGAACCCGGTCACCAGAGTGGTGCCGTAGTTCTGCTTGAACTCGTCGAGCTCCGAGGCATCGACGATGCGCGCGATCACCTCGCGCACGTCGTAGGGCTTGCGGATGTCGGCCGAGATGATCCCGCCGATCTCCTCGGGCGGGTAGAGCGGCTCGCGCGGCTCGGCAACCGTCACGCCGACGCGCTTCGCGCGGTTGAAGTTCTTCACGATGCGCCGGGCGATCGCGAGCGCGTGGTGGTCGTTGAGCGCGTAGTGGTCGGCGACGCCGGACTGGCGGGTGTGCACCTCGGCGCCGCCGAGCTCCTCGGGCGTCACGACCTCGCCGGTGGCCGCCTTCACGAGCGGCGGGCCGCCGAGGAAGATCGTGCCCTGGCCCTTGACGATGATCGCCTCGTCGGACATCGCCGGCACGTACGCGCCGCCGGCGGTGCACGAGCCCATCACCGCGGCGATTTGCGGAATACCGGCCGCGGACATGTTGGCCTGGTTGTAGAAGATCCGACCGAAGTGGTCGCGGTCGGGAAACACCTCGTCCCAGGTCGGGAGGTTCGCGCCGCCGGAATCGACGAGATAGAGGCACGGCAGCCGGTTCTCGCGCGCGATCTCCTGCGCGCGCACGTGCTTCTTCACCGTCATCGGGAAGTAGGTGCCGCCCTTCACCGTCGCGTCGTTCGCCACGATCACGCACTCGTGGCCGCAGACGCGCCCGATGCCGGTGATCACGCCGGCGCCCGGTGCCTCGTCGTTGTACATCCCCAACGCCGCGAGCTGCGAGAGCTCGAGGAAAGGCGACCCCGGGTCGAGCAGCGCGCGCACCCGTTCGCGCGGCAGGAGCTTCCCGCGCGCGACGTGCTTCGCGCGCGCGCCCTCGTCGCCGCCGAGCGCGACGCGCGCGACCTGCGCCCGCAGGTCGGCGACCAGCGCTGCCATCGCCGCGGCGTTGGCGCGGAACTCGTCCGCGCGGGGGGTGGCGGTGGAGCGGATCGCGGGCATCGAGTGGGCTCGTGGGCGGAGGCCGCGATTCTAGCGGGCGCGCGCTTGTCGCAGGAACCCGAGCAGGAGCCCGGTTACCCGCTCCGGCCGCTCCTGCTGGACCCAGTGCCCCGCGCCGTCGACGAGATGGCAGCCGAGCATCCGCGCGCAGGCGCTCGACTGCATGCGCTCGAAGTCGCCCGGCTTCTGGTAGACGCCCCAGTCCGCAGCGCCGGCGACGTAGCACGACGGCACGTCGATCGTGCGGCCCGCGAAGATCGCGTTCTCGGCCGCGAGCCGCGGGTCGGTGCCGCAGCGGTACCAGTTCAATCCGCCCTGGAAGCCGGTGCGCTCGTACTCGACGCTGTAGACGCGAAGCTCGTCCTCGGTCAGCCATCGGCACGCCGCGACGGCGCCGGGCGCGGGCATCTCGGGCGCCACCGTCTCGGCCATGCTCGCGTCGCGATCCATGATGTAGTAGGTAGGCATCTTCGCGAGCTCGGCCGCAGTCCATCCCGCGAGGCGATAAGGCCGATTGCCGCCCCAGTCCGCGCTCTTGTAGTGGTAGTACGCCCGCAGGAAGGCGTGCACGCCCTGCGCGCAGCGCCACATGTCGCCGTTCGCCGCGCGCGTCGAGTAGTACCACTGGTAGTGCTTGCGCGGTCGCGGGAGCGCGGCGAGGTCGTCGTGGATCGTCGGGCCGGACGCGGCGGGCGCCGCTGCGCGATCGGCGGTGCCGACCGGGAGCGGCGGCGGCCCGCCGAACGGGGCGCTCATCAGGGCGACCGACCGGAACACGTCGGGCCGGGCAAGCGCGCAATACGCCGCGACGGGCGAGCCGAAGTCGTGGCCGATCACCGCGGCGACCTCGCGGTAGCCGAAGGCGGCCACGAGCGCGAGCGCGTCGCGCGCGATGCGCAGCAGGCCGAACGAGGCGACGTCGCCGTCGTAGTCGCCGTCCCACCCGGTGGTGCGCCCGTAGCCGCGCTGATCCGGCGCGATGACGTGGTAGCCGGCCGCAGCGAGCGGCGGCATCACCTTGCGCCAGCTGTAGGCGAGCTCCGGGAACCCGTGCAGCAGGAGCACGCACGGCCGGCCGGGGGTCTCGAACCCCGCTTCCAGCACGTGCATCCGCAGGCCGTTCACGTCCGCGACGAACCGCGAGCGGACGCCGGGCGGCAGCCAGGCCCCGGGATAGGGATCGAGATCGCGCATAGGCGGCCGATTGTCGTCGATCCGACCGCGCGCGGGTAAACGCAGCGGCGTCCGCCGCGTTAGGAGTGGGCCCGCCATGCGCCGCCTCCTATCGATATTTCTAGTCGCCGCAACCGGCTGTGCGTTCGCCGCGACCGTCGAGACGCGCTCGATCCGGCTCGACGACGAGCCGATCCGGGTCGATCTCTATCTTCCCGACGCGGCGCCGGCGCGTGGGCTCGCCGTCATCGCGCACGGCTTCACCCGGTCGCGCGGGCGCCACGGGGTGCTCGCCAGCCGGCTCGCGGACGAGGGGTTCGTGGTCGCGGTCCCCGACCTCCCGCACCTACTCCTGCACGGCGCGAACGCCGACGCGATCGCCGCCCTCGTGAGGGCGATCGAGCCGGAGCGCGACCTCGAAGCCCGCCCGGTGGTGCTGATCGGCACCTCTGCGGGCGGGCTTGCCTCACTGCTCGCGACCGATCGCGTGCCGCGGCTCGCGCTGTGGATCGGTCTCGACCCCGTCGATACCCTGGGCATCTCGGAAGGCGCGGCGCGCGGCCTGCAGGCGCCCGCGCTCGTGCTGCGCGCGCCGAGCGGGGCGTGCAACGTCGGCGGGAGCGCGCGGCGGATCGCCGGCTGGCTGCCGAACGCCCGCGTCGCGCGCATCGAGGGCGCGTCGCACTGCGACTTCGAGGACACGACGAACTGGCGCTGCGAGTCGGTGTGCGGCCCGGCGGATCCCGCCCGGCAGGCGCAGATCGTCGACGCGGCCGTCAAGGCGGCGACCGCGGCGGTGCCCCGCTAGAATCGGGGTACCGCGACCGGCTGCCCGCCGGTGCGCGCTGCAGCCCTTGTCCGCGATCCAGCCGATTCCCGAAGCGCAACGCCACGAGGCCGATCCCGTCTGGCCTGCGCTGTTGGCTGCGCGCCGGGCCGCGCGCGGCGGCGTGCAACCCGGCGCCTGGTTCGCGATCGGCGGTGCGGACGGCCTGGCGCCGGTCGATGCCGCCGAGCCGAGCGCGGTGATCGGGTGGCGCGAAGAAGGATGGACCGTGCGCGCAAGCACGCCCGGTGGTGCGGACCCGCGGCTCGCCCTCTACCTCCCGGTGTGCGGCGGGCACGCCGGCCGGCGAATCGTGGTCGCGCACCTCGGCCAGAGCCTCGACGGCTTCATCGCGACGCGCGCCGGCGAGTCGCGCTTCGTCACCGGCGAACAAAACATCGCGCATCTGCACCGGCTGCGCGCCCTCTGCGACGCGGTGGTCGTCGGCGCCGACACGGTCGCGACCGATGACCCGCGGCTGACGACCCGGCTCGTGCCGGGCCCGAGCCCGGTGCGCGTCGTGCTCGATCCGCACCGGCGCGTGCCGCCCGCGCGCGCGGTCTTCACCGACGCCGCCGCGCCGACGTTGCTCGTCGTCGATGCCGCCCGCGCGCGCGCGGGCGAGCGCGTCGGCCAAGCCGAGGTCGTCGGCGTTCCGGCGCCCGACGGCAGGCTCGAGCTGCCTGCGCTGCTCGACGCCCTCGCGGCGCGCGGCTGCCACACCGTCTTCGTCGAGGGCGGCGGCGCGACGGTCTCCGCGTTCCTCGCCGCCGGGGTCCTCGATCGCCTCCAGCTCGCGATCGCGCCGATGCTGATCGGGCGCGGCCGTCCGGGCGTGCAGGTCGGCCCGACCGCGCGCCTCGCCGACGCGCTGCGTCCCCCGCACCGCGTCTACCGGATGGGCGAGGAAGTGCTGTACGACTTCGACCTGCGCGGGCGCGAGCGCGCGGCGGTCGCGCCGACGCTCTACCGCATCGACTGACCTACCCCGGGACCGCGAGCAGGTCCGCGTGCCCGACGACGAGGCGCGAGGCGCCCGCCGCGAGCCGCGCGCGCCGTCGCGCCGCCCACGCATCGAGCGCACCCGCAGCGGCCGGCTCGAGCTCCGCCGCCGCGGTGCGCCACCCTTCGATCAGCGCGTCCTGCAGCGCGCCCGCGTCCGCCCCGAGCCGCCAGTCGCTCGGCTCGAGCCGAGTCCTGTAGCCGTGCGCGCGGAGGCACTCGGCGGCCGACGCGACCGCGTCGGGACCGAGCGCCGGCCCGAAACCCTTGTCGCGCCGCTGGTGGCGGTTGACGAGCGTACGGACGAGCGCGTCGTCCGGGTCGCCCGGGGACCACTCGATGCGGCCGTCGTAGGTCAGGGCGAAGAGCGCATCGGCCCCGGCGTCCGCGCAGGCGCGCGCGAGGCGCTCGATCCAGACGAGCGAAACGAGGTCGAGCAGCGCCGACGCGGTGACGAGCCGGCATCCCTCGAGCAACCCGGCGTCGAGCCCCGGGCGGAGGTCGAGGATGCGAGTTTCGACGCCGACATGCGGTGGCCACGTGGCGCGCTCGACCGCCGCGAGGAGCCGTGGGTCGCGATCGACGGCGAGCCACGACTGGGGTCCGCCGAGGCGGGGCGCGAGATAGCGGATGTTCGCGCCGGTGCCGGTCGCGAGGTCCACGACGCGGCGAGTGCCGGCCGCGGCGCGAAGGAGCGGGGCAAGGAGCGCTTCCGCACGGGCCGCGGCGTCGGCGCGCTCGCGCAGCGCGAGCCATTCGGCGCTGAAGGCGCTCATGTCGTCAGGTCCGCGAGCGCGAGAGCGAGCGTCGCGGCGGTCTGCGGCCAGGGGGGGAGGTCCGCGCGCGCGCGGCGTGCGCCTGCGGCGAGGCGCGCCCGAGTCGCCGGGTCGCCGATCACCCGCGCGAGGGCCTCCCGCAATGCCGCCACGTCGCCGGGCGGGACGAGCAGGCCGGCGTCCGGTGGAACGGTGTCGGGCACTGCGCCGGCGCGGGTGCCGACGACCGGCAGGCCGCGGGCGAGCGCCTCCGCGAACGCCATCCCGTAGCCCTCGTGGAACGTCGCGAGCACGAACGCGTCGGCCTGCGCGTAGAACCCGTGCAAGCCCGCACGGCCGTGCTCGCCCGCGAGTGTGACGCGGCCGGCGAGCCGGCACCCGTCGATTTGGCGCCGCAAGCTCGCGGCAGTCGCCGCATCGCGCTCGAGGCTGCCGACGCACGCGAGGCGCCAGGGCAGGTGCGCCAGCGCGGCAAGCGCCTCGACCAGGACCGCATGCCCTTTGCGCGGAATCACGGCCGCGACGCACAGCAGCTCGACGGTGTCCCCCGTCGATCCGGGCGCGAGCGGCGCCGGATCGGTGCCCGGCTCGACGACGCGAATGCGCGCCGGGTCGACCCGGTACGCGGCGAGCGCACGCGCCGTGGCGCGGCTCGTGGCGATCACGCCGCGAACTGCCGCGAGCGCGCGGGTCTCGGACTCGCGCAGCGCCGCGGCGGAGGCCGCATCGAGCCCCGTCTCCTCTGCAAGCGGGTGGTGGACGAGCGCGACGAGCCGCAGCCGGTCGCGCCCGGCGGCCGCGATCTGCGGCATCGCGCCTAGCGCGAGGCCGTCGAGGAGCACGAGGGCCCCGTCGGGAATCCGCGCGAGCGCCGCGCGGGCGTGCGCCAGCGCCGCGGCGGTCGGCGCGGGAAAGCTCGCGTCGAGCGCGTGCACCTCGACCCGCCAGCCGAGTGCGCGCAGGCCCGCGGCGATCCGGCGGTCGTACTCGTAGCCGCCGCTGAGCGTCGCCGGGTCGCCCGGCAGGACGAGGTGGAGCGCGCGCACGCTACCCGAGCGCGCCCTCGTACGCCGCCCACGCCGCGTGCGACTCGTGCAGGGTGACCTTGAGGTGAGTGACCCCATGGGCGCTCTCGCCGAGCGCGCCGCCGGCGATCGCCGTGCGCATGCGCTCGAACACGGCCTGCGCGAGGAACTCGGTGGTGGTGTTGCGGCCGACGAACGCGGGCTCGTCGTCGAGGTTGCGGTAGTTGAGCGGCTCGAGCGCCGCGCGCAGCGCCGCGGCGGCGAGCCCGATGTCCACGACCACCCCGTCGTCGTCCAGCCGCGGGCGGCGGAACTCGACGTCGACGACGTACGTCGCGCCGTGCAGGCGCTGCGCCGGCCCGAAGACGGCGCCGCGGAAACTGTGGGCGATCATGAAGTGGTCGCGGACGCAGACGGTGAACACGGTGGAGCCTCTCAGTCGTAGCGGATGCGGTGGCAGAGCGGCGCGCCCGGGCTCGCGGCGAGCCGGCGCATCGCCTCGGGCAGCGCGTCGAACGGGTCCTCGCCGGTCACGAGCGCGTCGAGCGCCGGGTCCTCGAGCAGCGCGAGCGCGAGCGCGAGGCGGCGGTCGTGCGACCAGCGCGCACGCTGCGCGGTGGCGACCTGCCCGACCTGCGACGAGCGCAGGGTGAGGCGGCGCGCGTGGAACGCCTCGCCGAGTGGGAGCGGCACGCTGCGCGTCCCGTACCAACTGAGCTCGATCACCGTCGCCTCGAATCCGGCGAGCCCGAGCGCGACCCGCGCGCCGTCGGGCGCGCCGCTCGCGTGGAAGACCACGTCGGCCTCGCCGCGCGCGTCGGCGGGCAGGGCGAAGCCGACGCCGAGCGCGCGCGCGACGCTCGCGCGTCCCGGCGCGACGTCCACGAGCTCGACCGAGCAGCCCGGGATGCGCGCGGCGAGCCGCGCGACGAGGCAGCCGAGCGTGCCGGCCCCGACGACGGCCACGCGGTCGCCGAGCCGCACGCCCGCGTCCCACAGGGCGTTGAGCGCGGTCTCGAGGTTCGCCGCGAGCACCGCGCGCCCGGGCGGTACGCCGTCCGGGAGCGGGTGCGCGGCCGCCGCGGGCAGGACGTAGCGCGTCTGGTGCGGATGCAGGCAGAAGACCCGCCGGCCGCGCAGCGCCGCCGGACCGTCCTCGACCTCGCCCACGCTCGCGTACCCGTACTTCACCGGCGCCGGGAACGCGCCCGCCTGGAACGGGGCGCGCATCCGCTCGTACTCGCTCGCCGGCACCTCCCCGCGGTACACGAGGGTCTCGGTGCCGCGGCTGACGCCGCTGTACAGTGCGCGCACGCGGACCTCGCCCGGCCCGCATCGGGGAAGCGGCTCCGTCCGTATCTCGCTCTGACCCGGTCCGGTGATCCAGAAGGCGCGGGCTTGGTCGGCGCTCACGCGCGAAGGATACTCGTTGGGATGACGATCGGATCGGAGGCCGGACTGCGCTCCGGGGCGCTGCGTCCGCAGCAGGCCGGCGCGGTGGTGGGCGGCGCGCTTGCCGGCGTCGCCGCGGCCGCGTTCGTCGTGGCGGAGCAGCTTCCCGTCGGGCCGTACTACGTGCCCAAGGTGGTCGCGCTCTTCGCGCTCGCTGCGGCGCTCGTGCTCCGGTACGCGCCGGCCCATCATCCCTTCGACCGGCTCGGCCTGGCCAACGGGGCGACGCTCGCGCGCGCCGCGATCGTCGCGCTTCTCGGCGCGCTCCTCGGCGAGGGCGAGAGCGCGCGGCTCGCCGGATTCGCGGCTGCGGCCGCGGGGCTGGCGGTGGCGCTCGATTTCGTCGACGGGCGTCTCGCGCGGGCGAGCGGCATGACGAGTGCGTTCGGCGCGCGCTTCGACATGGAAACCGACGCGGCGCTCGTGCTCGTGCTCGCCGCGCTCGCGTGGCAGCTCGACAAGGCCGGGCCCTGGGTCCTGCTCGCCGGGTTGGCGCGCTACGCGTTCGTCGCCGCCGGGGCGGCGGCGCCGTGGCTGCGGCGACCGCTGCCGCCGAGCGCGCGCCGCAAGGCGGTCGCCGCCGTGCAGATGATCGCGCTCGCAGTCGTGCTCGCGCCCCCGGTCGCGCCGCCCGTGAGCGCGCTGCTTGCCGGCGCGGCGCTGGCCACGCTCCTCGCCTCGTTCGCGCTCGACGTCGCGTGGCTCCGCCGCCACAAGGAGGATCGACCATGAAATTACTACTCGCGCTCGCGTTCGTGATCGCGGGCGGTGCGGCCCAGGCACAGCCGGCCAAGTACGAGATCGACCCGGAGCACTTCAGCGTCGGATTCCTCGTCGACCACATCGGGTATGCGAAGGTGCTCGGGATGTTCCAGAAGGCCTCCGGGAGCTACGCGTTCGACGAGAAGACCGGCGCTCTCGCCGACGTGCGCATCGTGGTCGAGGCCGACAGCGTGCACACCGGTCACCGCCGGCGCGACAACCACCTGCGCAGCGCCGACTTCCTCAACGCGGGCGAGTTTCCGCGCATCGTGTTCACCGCCGCCCAGGCGCGGCGCACGGGCGAGCGCACCTTCGCGCTCGACGGCCAGCTCGAGCTGCTCGGCAAGGCGCTGCCGGTGACGCTGGAGGCGCGCTGGAACAAGAGCGGCCAGTACGAGCTGCCGGGCGCGAACGCGTACGTGATGGGCGTGTCCGCGAAGGCGAGCTTCAAGCGCAGCGCGTTCGGCATGACCTACGGCGTGGCGAACGGCTGGGTCGGCGACACGGTCGAGATGATGTTCGAGTTCGAAGCGCGCAGGCGCTAGAGTGGCGGCAGTGCGCGTCGCATTGCTGCGCTGGGGTGCGCCGCTCGCCGCGCTCGCGGCGCTCAACCTCGGCCTGACCTTCGACAACCTCTGGCCGACGCTGTGGATCCGGCCGCGCTGGGCGCTGTCGGCCGAGCTCGCCGCGGCGGTGCTCGTCGCCGCGCTCGCGGTGGAGCTTCGCGGTCCGCTGTCGCGGCGCTCGCTCGCGCTCGGCGCCGCCGCGTTCGTGGCGCTCGCGCTCGGCCGCTACGCGGAGGTCACCGCGCGCGAGCTGTACGGACGGCCGCTCAACCTCTACTACGACGTGCCGCACGTGCCGAAGGTGATCGCGATGTTCGCCGACGGCACCCCCGGCTGGCTGCTCGCCGCCGCGGCGCTCGCGATCGTGCTCGGTCTCGTCGCCGCGTTCGCCGGCACGCGCTGGGCGCTCGCGCACCTCGCCGACGCGCTCGCCGCGGCGCACGTGCGGCGCCCGGCGGCGCTCGTCGCCGGTGCGGTCTGCGTCGCGTTCGCGCTCGGCGCGGGCGGCTTCACGCCGCCGGTGACCGCGAGCTACGCGCGCCAGGGCGCGGCGCTCGCGCACGCGCTGAACGGCGGCGGGGCGCGGCTCGGCGCGAGTCCCGATTTCGGTGCGGGGCTCGCCGCGGTGCACGGCGCGGACGTGTTCGTCGTCTTCGTCGAGTCCTACGGCGCGACGGCCTACGACGATCCCGCCCATGCGGCGCGGCTTGCCGGCGCCCGGGCGGTGCTCGCGGAGTCCGCCGCGGCGACCGGCCGCGCGGTCGCCTCGGCGTTCGTCGAGTCGCCGACCCTCGGCGGCGCCTCCTGGCTCGCGCACGCGAGCCTGCTCGCCGGCGTCGAGGTGCGCGACGGCGACGCGTACAACCTGCTCACCACCCAGCCGCGCGGCAGCCTGGTGCGGGCCTTCGCGGACGCGGGCTACCGCACCGTGGCGCTGATGCCGGGGCTGCGCCAGGACTGGCGCGAGGGCGCGGCGTTCTACGGTTTCGACGCGATCTACGGTGCTGCGGCGCTCGACTACAACGGGCCGGCGTTCGGCTGGTGGCGCATCCCGGACCAGTACGCGCTCGCGAAGCTTGACCGCGCGGAGGTCGCGTCGCACGCGCGGCCGCCGCTCTTCGTCTTCTTCCCGACGATCAGCAGCCACGCGCCGTTCCGGCCGCTGCCGCCGTACCAGCCGGACTGGGCGCGGCTCCTGTCGGCGCGGCCGTTCGACGCCGTCGCGCCCGCCGCGGGCGACGAGGCGGCGCTGTGGCGCAACCTCGGGCCTGCGTACGCGGACTCGATCGGCTACGCGCTCGTCTCGCTTGCCGGCTACCTGCGCGAGCGCCCGAACGCCGACCTCGTGCTGATCGTGATCGGCGACCACCAGCCGCCCGCGGGCGTCGCCGGCGAGCGGCCGGGCTGGGAGGTGCCCGTGCACGTCATCGCGAGCCGGCGCGCGATCGTCGATCGGCTGGTCGCGAGCGGATTCGCGCCGGGGCTCGCGCCGCGGCGGCCCGCGCTCGGGCGCACGCACGAGCTGACGCCGCGGCTGCTCGAGGCGTTTGCCTCACCGCTGCACGAGCCGGGCGTAGACGTCGCCGGAGCCCCCGCCGGGCCCGAGCGCGGCAAGGCGCGCGCGCATCGCGTGGGGCTCTAGCCACGCCGGCGCAGCGAGGGCGTGCGTCTCGCCCGGCGACCAGTTGTACTCGTAGCGCCCCAGCCCCTCGAGGCGGTCCACGCAGTCGAGCGCGACGTCGCGCGCCGCCGCGACGTACTCGAACGAGAGCGCCGCGACCGCGGTCGAGAGGCCGGCGAGCGCCTCGGCCTCGAAACCTTCGACGTCGAGCTTCACGAAATCCGGGCGGCCGTGCGCGGCGATCAGCGCGTCGAGCGTGGTCACCGGCACCCGCGGGCCGGGCCGCCACGTCACCCCGCGGAACGACGCATCGCCGGCGGCGCGCTCGGCCCACTCCCGCGACAGCGTGGTTACGGTCGGCGTGCGCTCGGCGACCAGCAGTGTCGCCTCACCGGCCGCGCGCCCGACCGCGGCGGTCACGATCGCGACCTCGGGGTCGCGCCCGTATATCGCCGCGATCAGGCGCGAAAAGTCGGGCTGCGGTTCCACCGCGACGACCCTCGCGCCCAGCCGGCGGAACGCACGCACCCGGTTGCCCGCGTGCGCGCCGACGTCGAACGCGAGCGCGCCCGGACGGAGGAACGGCGCGTAGAGCCGCGCGAGGCGACGCGCCCGGAAGGGGATGCCGTGATAGAGCGCGAGGGACCGCGCGAGGCCCGCGAGCCGCGCGAGTCGGGCCATGCTGCGTCCCGCCCGCCCTCAGCCCGACGCCGGCTCCGGCGCCGCGTCGCGGTAGAGCGCCTCGATCACGTCGGCGTACTTCTCCTCGATGTTCTTGCGGCGCAGCTTCAGCGTCGCGGTCATCTCGCCGTCGTCGTGGTCGAGCTCCTTCGCGAGGATGTGGAACCTGCGCACGTTCTGCACCCGCGGCATGCGCGCGTTCGCCCTGTCGACCTCGGCCTGGACGAGCTCGCGCACGCGCGGGTTCTCCGCGAGGTTCTTGTAGTTGGTGTACGCGACCCCGTGTTCCTCCGCCCATTTGCCGACCGTTTCGTAGTCGATCTGGATGAGCGCGGTGACGAAGTGCCGCCGCTCGCCGATCACCACCGCCTCGCGGATGAACGGGCTGAACTTCAGCAGGTTCTCGACCTCGGAGGGCGCGACGTTCTTGCCGCCGGAGGTGATGAGGATGTCCTTCTTGCGGTCGACGATCCGGACCTCGCGGTTGCCGCCCGCCTCGACCCACTCGCCGATGTCGCCGGAGTGCAGCCAGCCGTCGGCGTCGATCATCTCGGCGGTCGCGGCGGGATTGCGGTAGTAGCCCTTGAACACCGTCCTGCCCCGCATGAGCACCTCGCCGTCCTCGGCGAGCTTCACCTCGACGCCCGGGATCGCGACGCCGACGGTGCCGGGCGGCGAGTAGCCGGTCTTCTGCCCGAGCGCGAGGCCGGACACTTCGGTCATGCCGTAGATCTCGAGGATCGGCACGCCGAGGATGCGGTAGAAGGCGAGGAGGTCGGGCGAGACCGGCGCGGTGCCGGAGAACGCGAGCCGCACGCGCCGCAGGCCGATGAAGTTCAGGAGCGAGCGGAAGACGAGGAGGTACCACGCACCGTACGCGAGCCGCTGCGCGAACGACCACGTCTCGCGCGGGCGCACGGCGAACGCGCGCACCGCGGCGAAGGCGCGGTCGAAGAGGCGCCTGCGATAGCCGCCGGCCTCGCGCGCCTTGATGTCCATCGCGGCGTGCAGCTTCTCCCAGATGCGCGGCACGCCGAGGAAGAGGGTGGGCGCGATCTCGCGCAGGTCCGACTGCACCGTGCGCAGCGACTCGGCGAAGTTGACCGTCGCGCCGACGGCGATCGGGTTGAACACGGTGAACGTCTGCTCCGCGACGTGGCAGAGCGGCAGGTAGGAGAGCACCGTGTCCGCCGCGCTGAAGCCGTACAGTTCGGTCCCGCCGGCCGCGGCGGCGCTGATGTTGTCGTAGGTGATCATCGCCGCCTTCGGGCGGCCGGTGGAGCCGGAGGTGAAGATCATGAGCGCGGTGTCGTCGCCGCGCTGCGCGGCGAGGCGCTCGTCTACCAGCCCCGGCTGCGCGCGCTCGAGCGCCGCGCCGAGCCGGAGGACCTCGTCGAAGTCGTGCAGCGCGGCGCGGTCGTAGTGGCGCAGGCCCTTCGGGTCGATGACCACGATTGCCTCGAGCGCAGGCAGGCGCGCCTTGCACTCGAGCACCTTGTCGACCTGCTCCTGGTCTTCGCAGACGGCGTAGCGCGACTCCGACAGCGCGAGGAGGAACTCGACCTCCTCCGCGGGGCTGGTCGGGTAGACGCCCACCGTGACGCCGCCCACCATGCCGAGGCCGAGCTGGGCGATCACCCACTCCTTGCGGTTCTCGCTGACGATCGCGACGTGCCCGCCGCGCGGCAGGCCGAGCTGCGTCATCCCGAGCCCGAAGTGCCGCGCGAGGCGGTCGTAGTCGGCCCAGGTGTAAGGCTGCCAGATGCCGAAGTCCTTCTGGCGGAACGCGACGCGGTCGGGCCAGGTGCGCGCCCAGAAGCGCAGGCGCTGCGGCAGGGTGGCTTCGGGCGGCGGGCGCGGACTCATCGGCCTAGGACAGCCAGCGCTTGCGCCGCTTGTAGTGCTTCACGTCGCGGAAGCTCGCCACCTCGGTCGTCTGCTCGCCGTAGCCGAGGTAGAAGCGCTGGACGTCGGGATCGTTCACCAGCCGCCCGGTCGGCCCGTCGATGACGACGCGGCCGTTCTCCATGATGTAGCCGTAGGCGGCGATGCCGAACGCCGCCATCGCGTTCTGCTCCACGAGCAGCATCGCCACGCCGCGCTCGGCGTTGATGCGCGCGATGATCCCGAAGATCTCCTCGACCACCATCGGCGCGAGCCCGAGCGAGGGCTCGTCGAGCAGCATGAGCGCGGGCTCGGCCACCAGCGCGCGCCCGATCGCGAGCATCTGCTGCTCGCCGCCGGAAAGGTAGCCGGCGAGCTGCCGGCGCCGCTCGGCGAGGCGCGGGAAGTAGCCGTACACCATCTCGAAGTCGGGCTTCGCGGCGCGCCCGGTGAGCGCGTTGGTGGCGGCGACCAGGTTCTCCTGCACCGTCAGGTCCTCGAACACGCGCCGCCCCTCGCGCACGTGCACGATGCCGCGGCGCGCGAGGCGGTGCGGGGCGGCCTGGTCGATCCGCTCGCCCCGGAACCGGATCCCGCCGCCGCCGATCGCGCCGTTCTCGAGCGGCAGCAGGCCGGACACCGCCTTGAGCGTGGTGGTCTTGCCCGCGCCGTTCGCGCCGAGCAGCGCGACGATGCCGCGCTCGGGCACCTCGAGCGAGAGGCCGCGCAGCACCTGGATCGTGTGGTGGTACACGACCTCCAGGTTCTCGACCGAGAGCGCGGCGGTCACGGCGCGGGCGGCCTTTCAGCCGATCGTGATCCAGTCGGAGTTCGGCTCGATCGTCGTGCCCTTCACCAGGTAGACGCGCCCGACCGGGATCGAATGCGTCTTGAGCGAGATCGGCACGCCGAAGATGCCGCCGGTGTCCCACTTGGCGATCGACTCGAGTGCCGCCTTCATGTTCGGGCCGGTCAGCTCCTTCTTCGCGCCGAGCGTGCGCGTGATGACCTGCTCGAAGATCATGCCGACGAGCCAGCCCTGGGTGTAGAACGTCGTCTGCCAGGGGTTGTTGGGCTTGCGCGACCCGACCTGGCGAATCAGCTCCATCGTCGGGGTCTTCTGGGTGTCGAACGAGTAGCGGTAGGGCATGACGCCGAGGAAGCCCGCGCCGACCGCGCCCATCTGGTCGATGGTCGACTTGTCCATGCTGTAGATCGTCCCCATTCCGCGGGCGCTCATCCCGGCGTCGCGCATCTGGCGCATGAACTCGGGGATCGGCGCGAGCACGTAGCCGTGGAAGATCACGAAGTCGGGCTTGGCGCGGCGCAGCTTGATCACCTCGGCCGAGACGTCGACCGCGCCGGGTTTGGTGATGACTTCGAGCACGACCGGTATGCCGAGCTTCTGCGCTTTCGCCTTGCCGGAGGCGATCGGGTCGCGCCCGAACTCGGTGTCGGAGTAGACGAACGCGACCGACGGCTTGGTCGCGCCGGCGGCGCTGCGGCTCACGTACTCGAGCAGCACGTCGATCTGGCCGGAGTAGGTCGGTCCGGGCATGAAGTAGTACGGCGCCTTCACCGGGTCGGCGAGGTCGGAGGCGAACGACGGCCCGGTCGCGAGCACCGAGCCGAGCTGGCTCACCTCCGGCGCGATCGCCTTCGCCCAGCCGGTCGAGTCGCCGTAGAAGAGCGGCGGCTTGTGCTGCGCGACGATCTTCTTGAAGATCGCGACCGACTGGTCGACCTTGTAGCCCGAGTCCTCGGCGACGTAGCGCAGCTTGCGTCCCGCGACGCCGCCTTGGCCGTTCTTCCACTCGATCCAGTCGCCGAGGCCGGCGTGCAGACCCGCGCCCGCGAACGCGAACACGCCGGTGATCGGCGGGGCCGCGCCGATGACGATCTCGCCCGACTGCGCGAGCGCCGTGCGCAGCGGCAGCCCGAGCGACGCGAGCCCGGCGGCGGCGGCGCCCGAGCCCAGGAACCTGCGGCGATCGATGATGCTCATGGTCGTTCTCCTCGTGAGGTGGGTCGAGTGACGGTGGATGCTACGTCCGGAAGGGCCAGAGGTGGAAGAACCGGCGCACGCGCCGCCACATCTCGGCGAGCCCGTGCGGCTCGAAGATGAGGAAGCCGACGATCAGCAGGCCGAAGACGACCTGCCGGATCGGGGCGAGGTAAACCCCCGCCTCCTTCAGGCCGAGCGCCTCGGCCCAGCCGACCATCGCGCGCAGGAGCTCGGGGATCAGCGTCATGAAGGTCGCGCCGAGGATCGTGCCGAGGATCGACCCGAGCCCGCCGACGATGATCGCGGCGAGGTAGAAGATCGACAGCGGCAGGCCGAACAGCTCCGGCGTGGCGACGCGGAAGAAGTAGCCCCACAGGCCGCCCGCCACGCCCGCGTAGAAGGACCCGATCGCGAAGGCGGCGAGCTTGTAGCGGAACAGGCTGATGCCGAGCACCTCGGCCGAGATGTCGCGGTCGCGGATCGCGATGAACGCGCGACCCACGCGGGTGCGGAACAGGTTGCGTGCGCCGAGCAGCATCGCGACCGCGAGCGGAACGATGAGGAAGTAGATGCGCCGGTCGCCCGCCAGCTCGAACCCGAAGAGCGACGCGGCGGGCACGTTCGCGCCGCGCACCCCGCCCGTCACCGATTCCCACTCGCGGAACACGAAGCCGAGGACGAACTGGGCGGCGAGCGTGGCCACGGCGAAGTAGAGGCCCTTGATGCGCAGGCTGGGGATGCCGACGACCAGGCCGATCGCCGCGCTCGTCGCGCCGGCGAGCGGCAGTGCGAGGAAGAACGGGATCCCGGCCCGCTCGGCGACCGCGACGGTGTAGCAGCCGACGCCCATGAAGGCGGCGTGCCCGAGCGAGATGAGGCCCGTGTAGCCCGTCATGACGTTCAGGCCCGCGGCGCTGATCAGATGAATGCCGAGCAGGCACGCGAGGTAGGTCAGGTAGCTTCCGCCGACGAACGGGAACGCGGCGAGCGCCGCGAGGAGCAGCCCGAACCAGATGCGCTGCACGCGCGTGTCGAACAGCGCCTCGTCGTGGCGGTAGCTCGCGTGGAAGTCGCCGATTCTCATAGGCGCTCGATGTCGCGCGTGCCGAACAGGCCGTAGGGGCGCACCATCAGGATAACCAGCACCACGAGGTAGGGCACGAGGTCGCGCGCCTGGCCGCCGATGAACGCGACGGTGAGGCTCTCGAGCAGGCCGACGATGAGGCCCGCGACGATCGCCCCGGCGATGCTGTCCAGCCCGCCCAGGATGATCACCGCGAGCACGCCGAGCGCGACCGTGCCGAGCGTCGGCGAGAGGCTGGTCATCGAGGCGACGATGATCCCGGCGACCGCGCCGGTGACGCCGGCGAACATCCAGGTGAGGCGCTGCGTCCGGCGGACATCGATGCCCATCGCGTACGCCGTCACCGGGTCCGAAGCGGCGGCGCGCATCGACACGCCGCCCTTCGACAAGTGGAAGTACGCGGTGAACCCGGCGATCAGCGCGACCGCGAGCGCGAAGCTCCACAACACCTGGCCGGGCAGCAGGATTTCGCCGAGGGTGAGCGGCGTGCGCGGCAGGAGCTGCGGCAGGGAGAGGTTCGCGCCGCCCCAGACCGCCTCGGCCACGCCGTGCAGGACCGCGCCCAGACCGATCGTCGCCATGACGATGCTGATCACCGGCTGGCCCGCGAGCGGGCGCAGCACGAAGCGCTCGACGACCGCCCCGAGCACCGCGATTCCGGCGAGCGTCAGCGCGAGCGCCGCCCACCACGGCAGTTTCAGGAAGACGTTCGCGGTCCAGAAGAGATAGGCGCCGATCATCATGAACTCGCCCATCGCGAAGTTGATGACGCGGGTGCCCTTGTAGACCAGCACGAACCCGAGGGCGATCAGCGCCAGGACGCCGCCGGACAGGAGGCCGACGAGGCTGAACTCGGCGAGGAGGAGCCAGTCCATCGGAGGTCAGGCGGCGCGCTGCTTGGCCGCCTGCTCGCCGAGGTAGGCGGCGATCACCGCGGGGTTCTGCCGCACCTCGGCCGGCGTGCCGCTCGCGATCACCTGGCCGAAGTTGAGCACCACGACGTGGCTCGAGATGTCCATCACCAGCCCCATGTCGTGCTCGACCAGCATCACCGTGATCCCGCGCTCCTCCTGGACGTCGAGGATGAAGCGCGCCATGTCCTCGGTCTCCTCGCGGTTCATCCCGGCGACCGGCTCGTCGAGCATCAGCACCTTGGGCTGCATGGCGAGTGCGCGCGCGAGCTCCACGCGCTTCTGCAGCCCGTAGGCGAGCGCGTCGATCGGGAGGTCGCGGATGTGGTCGATCTCGAGGAAGTCGATCACCTCGCGCTCGATCTCGTCGCGCAGGCGCGACTCCTCGGCCGCGGCGCGGCCGAGGTACCCCATCGCGCCGAGGATTCCGGTGCGCAGCCGGTGGTGCCCGCCGAGCTTGATGTTGTCGAGCACGGTCATGCCGCGGAAGAGCGACACGTTCTGGAACGTGCGCGCGAGGCCGAGCGCGGCGCGGGCGTGGCCCGGCACGCGCGTGACGTCGGCGCCGTCGAAGCGGATCGTGCCGCGCTCGGGGCGGTAGAAGCCGGAGATCGCGTTGAAGAGGCTGGTCTTGCCCGCGCCGTTCGGGCCGATGATCGCGGTGATGCCGCCCTTCGGCACCGCGACCGACACCTCGGCGAGCGCGCGGATGCCGCCGAAGCTGAGGGTGAGCCCCTCGGCCTCAAGAATGTTCAAGACACCTCCTCGGGATGAGTCCGGCGCGCGGTCTCGCGCCGCGTCGCGGGCGCGGCGACTATAGCATGCGCTCGCGGCTAGAATCGCAGGCCACGGGAGCATGCAATGGCCGACATGGACGTAGTGCTGGCGGGCGGGATGCGCACGCCGTTCGGGGATTTCGGCAAGTCGCTGCGCGAGGTGCCGCTCGCCGCGCTCGGCGTGCACGCCGCGAAGGCGTGCCTCGACAAGGCCGGCCTCGCGGCGGCGCAGGTCGACCATCTCGTGTTCGGGAACGTGGTGCCGGTCGACTTCGACGGGCACTTCGTGAGCCGCAAGGTGGCGCTCGGCGCCGGGCTGCCGGTCGAGTCGAGCGCATTCTCGGTCAACCGCGCGTGCGCCTCGGGGTCGCAGGCGATCGCGAGCGCGGCGCAGTACGTGCGCGAGGGCGCCTCGGAGATCGCGCTCGCGGTGGGCGGGGAGAACTTCTCGCGCGTCCCGTACGTGTCGCAGGGCACGCGGTGGGGCGCGACCCGCGGGCCAGCCACCCTCGACGACGGTCTCGACTACGCCTATCGCTGTCCGTTCACGCGCGAGCTGATGGGCGAGACCGCCGAGAACCTGACCGGGCGCTTCGGCTACCGGCGCGACGCGATGGACGACTGGGGGTTCATGAGCCAGTCGCGCGCCAAGGCCGCCATCGAGGGCGGATTCCTCGCGCAGCAGATCGCGCCGATCGAGGTCCCCGACGGGAAGGGCAGGCGCCTGTTCGAGCGCGACGAGTTCCCGCGGTTCGGCGTCACGCGCGAGAAGCTCGCCACGCTCAAGCCCGCGTTCCGGGCGGGCGGTTGCGTGACCGCAGGGAACTCGAGCGGCGTGACCGACGGCGCGGCCGCCGTCATCGTGGGCGCGCGGTCCGCGCTCGAGCGCGCCGACGTTCGCCCCGAGGCGCGCGTGGTCGCGTACGCGACCGCCGGCGTGCCGCCGGAGATCATGGGCGCGGGCCCCGTGCCGGCGATCGCGAAGCTGCTGAAGCGCGCCGGCCTCTCGGTCGGGGAGATCGACTACTTCGAGATCAACGAGGCGTTCGCAGTCGTCAATCTGCACGCCGAGGCGCAGCTCGGGATCCCGCGCGACCGGACCAACCTCTACGGCGGCGGGATATCGATCGGCCATCCGCCGGGCGCGACCGGCATCCGAATGACGATCACCGCGATGCACCACCTCGCGGCGACGCGCGGCCGGTACGCGGTCGTCAGCATGTGCTGCGGCGCCGGGCAGGGGATGGCGACGCTGATCGAGAATCTGCGATACTGACGCGCGCCATGTCTGCACCGACTCCCGCCAAGCCCCGCGGTTCCCGCGTCGCCTGCTCGCTCCGCACGAGCGACGGCGCGAACGGCGTGTTCTCGGTCTACCCGGGTACCGAGGCCAAGACCCTCGACCGCAAGGACGAGATCAAGTGGGACAAGACCCCGACCGGTCCGGTCACGCAGGGGGTGTTCACGATCATCGGCGAGATGGGGATGACCGGGCAGGTGATCCTGCTCGACCAGGCCAAGTGGGATGCGCTGCAGAAGGCGAAGCTGGTGTCGCACTTCTTCATCGCCCTGCTCTGGGGCGGGACGCCGCTCAAGGTCGTCGATGACGCCCTATTGATGGTGAAGCGCGGGGGCTGAGCCGCAGCCCTCCTGGCTTCATCGCCCCTCGAAGAGCTTCCGGGCGATGATCTCCTTCATGATCTAGGACCGCGCGCCTCGCGCAGCACCCGATCGGCGCGCTTCCCCCCTCACCCCGGCCCTCTCCCCCAAGGTCGGGGGAGAGGGTGATCCGCTATCGTCCCTCGAACAACTTCCGGGCGATGATCTCCTTCATGATCTAGGACCGCGCGCCTCGCGCAGCACCCGATCGGCGCGCTTCCCCCCTCACCCCGGCCCTCTCCCCCAAGGTCGGGGGAGAGGGTGATCCGCTATCGCCCCTCGAACAACTTCCGGGCGATGATCTCCTTCATGATCTCGTTGGCCCCGCCGTAGATGCGCTGGACGCGCGCGTCGGCCCAGGCGCGGGCGATCGGGTATTCCCACATGTAGCCGTAGCCCCCGTGCAGCTGCAGGCACGCGTCGATGACGCGGTTCTGCATGTCGGAGAGCCAGTACTTCGCCATCGACGCGGTCGCGGTGTCGAGCTTGCCCTCGAGGTGCAGCGCGATGCAGTGGTCGAGGAACGTCCGCCCGACGGTGACCTCGGTGTGCGCCTCGGTGAGCGAGAAGCGCACGTGCTGCTTCTCCGCGAGCGCCGCGCCGAAGGCCTTGCGGTCGCGCACGTAGTCGAGCGTCCAGCGGATCGCGGACTCCGCAGCGGCGACCGCGCCGATCGCGACGAGCAGTCGTTCCTGCGGGAGCTGCTGCATGAGGTAGCCGAAGCCCTTGCCCTCCGCGCCGAGCAGGTTCGACGCCGGCACGCGCACCTCGTCGAAGAAGAGCTCGGAAGTGTCCTGGGCGTGCATCCCGATCTTCTCGAGGTTGCGCCCCCGCGCGAAGCCCTTCCGGTCCGACTCGACCAGGATGAGGCTCACGCCCTTCGCGCCGGCGTCCGGATCGGTCTTTGCCGCGACGAGGAAGAGGTCGGCGATCTGGCCGTTCGAGATGAAGATCTTCTGGCCGCTGATCACGAACTCGTCGCCATCACGCCGCGCTCGGGTGCGGATCGCCGCGACGTCGCTGCCCGCGCCCGGCTCGGTCATGCAGATGCCGGAGATCGTCTCGCCGGACGCCATGCGCGGCAGCCACTGGCGCTTCTGCGCCTCGCTGCCGTAGTGGAGGAGGTACGGCGCGACGATGTCGGAGTGCAGGTAGAAGAGCGGCCCGGTCGCGCCCGCCCAGCACAGCTCCTCGGTCACGATCGTCGAGAGGAGGAAGTCGCCCCCGCCGCCGCCGTAGTCCACGGGAATCGCCGGGCAGAGGAACCCGAGCGCGCCGGCCTTGCGCCACAGCTCGCGCGGCACCTGACCCTGCTTCTCCCAGTCGCGGTGATGCGGCGCGACGTCGCGCTCGACGAAGCGGCGGACGGTCTCGCGGAAGGCGTGGTGCTCGTCGGTGTAGGGCAGGGCGAAGCTCATCGGGTCAGCCGTGCTTGGGGTCGTGGGGCCGGGAGGTTACGTACACCGTGCCGGTGAACGCGGAGACGAGCGTCCCGTCCGCCCGCGTCACGTCGACACGATACACGCCGAGGCGGCGCGTGCGCGTGACCTCGATCGCGTTTGCGGTAAGCACGTCGCCCGCCTGCACCGCGACCTGGTACGTGATGTGCGCGTCGATGCCGGCGGCGATCGCGCCGTGGGAGTTGGACGCGAGCCCGAACGCGGTGTCGGCGAGCGCGAAGATCACCCCGCCGTGGCAGGTGCCGTTGAAGTTGAGGTGATCCCGGCGGACCTTGAGCGAGATCGCCGCCTGGCCGAAACCGCCGTCGCGGTATTCGATACCGAGACCGCGCACGAAAGGGTCGTGCGCGGCCATCTGCGCCATGCGCCGGCGGGCCTCGGCGTCGCGGTCCATCCCCCGGCCTTACTCGCGGAACGACGGGTCGATCCGGTCGAGCATCCGCAGCAGCGCCGGCCACTCGAGCAACCCGTACCCGGTGCCCGACTGCTGGGCGTCGCGCTTGAGATGCGGATTGGTCTCGCGCTCGTTGTCGAGGGTGATTTCCGTGCCCGACAGCGCCTCGGCCGTGCCCGCGACCACCGCGCCCGGCGGGACCCGCAGCGGCCGGTTGCAACCGAGTGCGTCGACCTGGATGCGGCACGCGTTCTCGAGCCAGTAGATGACGTTGAACGCCTGCGGAATGGACTGGCCGCAGGCGAGCAGGCCGTGGTTGCGCAGGATCATGGCGTTGCGCGCACCGAGGTCGGCGACCAGCCGGTCGCGCTCGCCGCGGTTGAAGGCCGGGCCTTCGTAGTCGTGGTACGCAAGCTGCCCGTGGAAGCGCATGGCCGTCTGCGACAGCGGCAGCAGGCCCTCCTCGAGCGCGCTCACCGCGATTCCGGCGCGGGTGTGCGTGTGGATCACGCAGGCCACGTCCGGGCGCGCGGCGTGCACGGCGCTGTGAATCACGTAACCGGCCGCGTTCACGGAGTAGTCGATCCCGTCGGAACGCGTGATCACGTTCCCGTCGAGGTCGACCTTGATCAGGCTGGACGCGGTGATCTCCTCGTACAGCATGCCGTACGCATTGATCAGGATGTGGTGCTCGGGACCGGGCACGCGCGCCGTGATGTGGTTGTAGACGAGGTCGGTCATCCCGTAGCGCGCGACCAGGCGGTAGCACGCCGCGAGGTCGACGCGCACGTCCCATTCGGCGGCGCTGACGCGGTCGCGCAGCGATGCGGTGCGCAGCGGATGGATGCTTGCCATGGCGCCCTCCCGTGATGGTGTCAGTCGAAACCGATGAAACGCGCGACTTCCGCGAACCGCCCCTCCCGGTCAGCGGAGGGCTCCGCCGCGCCCGGCTCCGGATAGCCGAGCTTGAGCGCTGCCACCACGATCTCGTTCGCGCCGAGCGCGAGCTCGCGTTCGATCGTGTCGTGGTAGCGGGCCACCGCAGTGCGGAAGAACGTCGCCAGGCCCCGCCCGCGCGCGGCCGCGAGCAGCGCCTCGATGTACATGCCGCAGTTCAGCCAGTCGCTGCGGCCGAGCGGCCGCGTCGCGGTGAAGATCAGCGCGAGCGGCGCGCGGGCGTCGGGGCTGCTCCAGCCGTCCCCGCGCAGCGCCTCGACCAGGCGCGCCAGGGGTTCGCCGGTGACGGCGTACACCCGCCACGCCGGCGACTCCTGCGCGCCTAGCGCGGGACGGCCCGCCGCGAGGATCGCTTCGACCGTCGCCCGGGCGACCGGCATGCTGCGAAAGCGCTGCGGGCTGCGATGCGCGGCGAGCGCGCGGTCGACCGCGGCGCGCTCGTCCGAGCCCGGCGCGGCGTGTGCGCGCATGCGCCGGCCCCGGCCCGCACGTGCCGCGTGCGCCCCGATCGCGTCGGCGAGCGCGGCGACGCCCTCGCGCGTCGTTGCCGTCGTGCGCACGACCGGCACCACCCACTCGCTCCGGCGGCGCAGCCGCAGCATGTCGCGCAGGCTGCGCTCGGTCTCGACCGCGAGCGGCGAGTCGCCCTTGTTCACCACCAGGACGTCGGCGATCTCGAGGATGCCGGCCTTGATCGCCTGCACGTCGTCGCCCAGCCCGGGCGCGCACACGACGACCTTCGTGTCCGCGAGGCCCGCGATCTCGACCTCGGACTGCCCGGTGCCGACGGTCTCGACGACGATCGTGTCGAAGCCGGCCGCGTCGAGGACGTCGATGATCTGTCCGGTCTGGCGCGAGACCCCGCCGAGGTGGCCACGCGCGGCCACCGAGCGGATGAACACGCGGTCGTCGGCGCCGTGCTCCCCCATGCGCACGCGGTCGCCGAGCACCGCGCCGCCGGTGACCGGGCTCGACGGGTCGACCGCGACGACGCCAACCCGCGCGCCGCGCGCGAGCAGCTCGCCGAGCAGCGCGTTGATGAGGGTCGACTTGCCCGCGCCCGGCGCGCCGGTGATCCCGATCACGTGCGCGCGGCCGACGTGCCGCGCCATCGCCGCGCGCAGCGTCGCGGCCGCCGGGCCCTCGACCTCCATCTGCGTGATCGCGCGCGCGATCGAGCGCCGGTCTCCGGCGAGGACCGGCGCGAGCAGCGGGTGCTCGGGGCGCGTCACTGCGGCTAGACGATCGCCTGGACGTCGCCGAAACCGAGCTCCTTCCGCAGGCGGCCGCAGATCTCGCCGTGGGTGCACCCGGCCTCCGCGGCCTCGACCACCTTGGCGAACACGTTGGCGCGCGGATCCTGCGCAGCCGCGCCGAGCGCGTCGAGCGCCCGGCCGACCGCGGTCTGCGACCGCGCCGCCTTGAACGCCTTGAAGGACTCGATGTGCGCGCGCATGCGCGCCGGGTCGGGGCGTTCGAGCGGCTGGCGCGCGCTGCGGTCTTCGTCGACCTGGTAGGCGTTCACGCCGACGACGGTCTGCGCGCCCGAATCGACGCGGGCCTGGAAGCGACGCGCGGACTCGCCGATCATCTTCTGCACGAGGCCGGACTCGACCGCCTGGTACATGCCGCCGGCGTCCTCGACCAGCTGCATCACGCGCAGGATCTCGGCCTCCATCTGGTCGGTCAGGCGCTCGACGTAAAAGCTGCCGCCGAGCGGGTCGATGACTTCGGTGAGGTGCGCCTCTTCGCGCAGGATGTTCTGCGTCGCCACCGCGATCCGTGCGCCGCCGTCGGTCGGGGTCGAGAGCACCTCGTCGTAGCTGTCGGTGTGCAGCGACTGCAGCCCGCCGAAGATGCCCGCCATCGCCTGCACGGCGACGCGCGCGATGTTGTTGAGCGGCTGCTGCCGCGTCAGGTCGACGCCCGAGGTCTGCCCGTGGAACTTGAAGCGCCACGAGCGCGGGTCCTTCGCGCCCAGCCGCTCGCGCGCGATGCGCCCCCAGATGCGGCGCCCGGCGCGGAACTTGGCGACCTCCTCGAAGAACGAGATCGAGATGTCGAAGAAGAACGTGAAGCGCGGCAGGAACTGGTCGGGGTCCATGCCGCGCGCGAGGCAGTCCTCGGCGTTCTGGATCGCGGAGGACAGCGTGAACGCCATCGCCTCGGCGGGGGTGGCGCCGCCCTGCTGCATGTGCTGGCCGACCACCGACATCGGGTTCCACTTCGGCACGAAGCGGTTGCAGTAGTCGATGTGGTCGGCCAGGATGCGCCGCGCGCCCGGAAGGGCGATGCGGAAGAACATGTGGTTGGCGACGTAGTGCGAGAGGTAGTCGCTCTGGTTCGACGTGCCGCTCACCGCGCGCCAGTCGACGCCGCGCCGCCTGGCGGTCGCAAGGAGGAACGCAAGCAGGGTGAAAGGGCTCGGGTCGTTCATCGCGCACGAGGTGCGCGCGAGGTCGACGCCCTCGAGCGCGCGGTCCATGTGGTCGGCGCTGTTGACCACCGTGCCGCAGGTGCCGAGCAGCTCCTCGTGCACCTCGTCCATGTCGTAGCCGCGGAACACCGAGTTGCACGGGATGAGCGAGACCGCGGTCGCGCCCTGGTCGAGGATGTCGCGCAGGCGCGCGTTGTAGTCGGCCGGCGTGCCGAGTCCGATCAGCTGGCGCTGCGTCCACGTGCGGCCGCGGTGCATGGTCGGGTAGATGCCGCGCGTGTAGGGCGGCTGGCCGGGGAAGCCGAGTACGTCCCCGTACCGGGCGGCGTCGAAGTCGCGCGGGGTGTAGAGCGGCGCGATCGGAATCCCGGAGCGGTTGACGACCGGCTGCTCCGCGCCGATCTGCGTCGCATACTCGGCCTGCCAGCGGGCCTCCGGCGAATCCATCAGCTTGGTGTCGAGCGGCTTGTTCACTGGGCCTCCGGGTTCAGGCGGCGGCGCGCGCCGCGCGCACGCGCGGCGCGGCCGCGCGAATGTACTGCGCGATGTCGTCGAGCGCAGCGCCAGGATGAAAGACGCGCGCGACGCCGCTCGCGAGGAGCGTCCTCTCGTCCTCGTCCGGCACGATCCCGCCGACGATCACCGCCACGTCGCCGAGCTCGGCCGCCCGCAGCGCGTCCATGAGCTTCGGCACGATCAGGTGGTCGGTCGCGAGCGACGAGATGCCGATCACGTCGACGTCTTCCTCGGTCGCGAGCTTCACCACGGTCGCGATCTCCTGCCACGGCGGGGTGTAGATGACCTCCATGCCCGCGTCGCGCAGGTAGGCCGCGACGACGCGACTGCCGCGGTCGTGGCCGTCGAAGCCGATCTTGGTGATGAGGACCTTCGGGCGGATCTCCACGCTCACTCCTTGTCGAGCTGTTCCCGCAACAGCGCCACGAACCGCCGCGCAATCGTGCGGGGGCTGTCGCGGCCGGGGTGATACCAGGTCTGCGACCAGTTGAGGGCGCCGAGCAGCATCAGCCGCACGCTGCGGCGGTCGACGCCGCGCGCGAGCGGCAGCGCCTGGACGAGCTCCACGAACAGCCGCTCGTACTCGTCCCGCCGCTTCACCAGCTCGCCGGCGACCGACGGCGCATCGGACGGGCGCACGCGGATCACGACCTGGGCGTAGTCGCCGGCGCCAAGGAGCGACTCGAGGTGCGCGACGCACGCGGCCTCGAGGCGCTCCCACGGGTCGCGCCTGTCCGCGATCGCGGCCTCGACAGACTCCGAGATGCGGCGCACGCCCTCGGCGTACACCGCGGCGAGCAGCGCCTCCTTCGTGGCGAAGTGGTAGTAGAGGGAGCCCGGCAGCATGTCGATCGCGCGCACGATGTCGCGCACCGAGGCGCCGTGGAAGCCTTGCGCGGCGAAGAGCCTCGCCGCCTCGTCGAGGATCAGCGGCAGGCGGTTGTCGGCGCGGGGAGTCCGGGCGGGGCGGGCGGCGGGCATGTCGGTACAAAGCAAACGATCGTTTGCTTTGTACCACGGCCCCTGATGCCCGGTCAACGCCGGGCGGCGGCCGGCAGCGCTATTTCCCGGCGTCCTTCGTCAGCGTCGCGGCGAGCGCGCCGGCTGCGGTGCGCAGCTCGAGCCGGTCGCCCTCGAAGCGGGCGGTGGCCACGGTTTCGAGCGCCTTCAGGAACTGCTGCTCCTGCTCCATCACACCGTCGGGTCGTGCGCACATCATCCGCGTCGCCGCGGCTGGCCCGAAAGTGAGCCTGGCGCCTTCCGAGGCATAGGCGGCGGTGTAGCGATTGCAGCCGGCCGAGCCGCTCGCCCGCCCATCGGCCGAGAACGCCATGGTCAGGGTCGTGCCGTTGAGCACGCTCACGACCGCCTGCCTGCCATTGTTGAATCCGGTCACCTGCCACGCGGTCCCGGCGAGCGATTGCGATTGGGGCGCAAGCGTTGCCAGCACCGCGCCGCTCCCGGACAGGAGCTGCAGCTGACCGCCCTCGATCCGGAAGCTGCGCGCGCCGGCGAGCGCGCTCATGAACGCTTCGGCGTGCTTCATCACCGCGGGCGCGCAGGCCATCATCGTCGATGCGCCGCGTTGCCCGACCTGCAGCGCGGCGCCCGAGGCCGAGTACGGCGCGGTGAATCGATTGCAGCCGTCGCTGCCGGACACGCGCCCGTCCTCGAAGCGCGCGGTCGCGGTCGAGTCGGGCAGCAGCGTCTGCCCGGGCAGCGACGACAGCACCCAGGCGGTGCCGTTCAGCGCAGGCGGACTACCGGCCGTCGTCACCGTAGCGCAGCCCGATGCGACGGCGACGATGCAGACCGCCGCGAACCATCCGCATGCCCTCACGTCGCCGACCAGTTCAGGTGGAACTCGAGCGGCGGCGGTTCCCACGCCGCCATGCGGTCGACGAGGCGCTCGGGGTCGGGCTCGGCGACCACGAGACCGCGGTGCGCGGGGCGCAGCAGCCCGTCCGCCGCGGCGCGGTCAAACTGCGCGGTCAGGCCGTTGAAGTAGCCGGCGACGTCGACCAGGCCGCACGGCTTGCGGTGGATGCCGAGCTGCGCCCAGGTGATCATCTCGCAGATCTCTTCGAAGGTGCCGAAGCCGCCCGGCAGCGCGACGAACCCGTCGGAGAGCTCGGACATGCGCGCCTTGCGCTCGTGCATCGAGCGCACGACGATCAGCTCGGTGAGGTCGACGCCGTCGTAGGCGAGCTCCTTGCGCTGGAGCGCGGAGGGGATCACGCCGATCACCTTGCCGCCGGCGGCGCGCGCAGCCTGGGACACGGCGCCCATCAGCCCGACCCGGCCGCCGCCGAACACGAGCGTGATGCCGCGCCGCGCGAGCGCCGCGCCGAGCGCGCGGGCGGTCTCGGCGTACACGGGATTCGAGCCGGCGTTCGAGCCGGCGAAGATGCAGAGCGCTTTCATGAAGTCCTTACTCGTTCGCAATTGCCCGGCCGATGACCAGCCGCTGGATGTCGCTCGCCCCTTCGTAGATCTGGCACACGCGCACGTCGCGGTAGATCCGCTCGACCGGGAAGTCGTTGACGTACCCGTAGCCGCCGTGGATCTGGATGGCGGCGGAGCACACCTCCTCGGCCATCTCGCTCGCGAACAGCTTCGCCATCGACGCCTCCTTCAGGCACGGCCGCCTGGCGTCGCGCAGCGCGGCGGCGTGCCAGACCATCTGGCGCGCGACCTCGATCTTCGTCGCCATGTCGGCGAGCCTGAAGTTCACCGCCTGGTGCTCGATGATCGGCTTGCCGAAGGCTTCGCGCTCCCGCGCGTACGCGAGCGCCGCCTCGTACGCCGCGCGCGCCATGCCGATCGACTGCGCGGCGATGCCGATGCGTCCGCCCTCGAGGTTCGAGAGCGCGATGCGGTAGCCCTCGCCCTCGCCGCCGACGACGTTGTCGGCCGGCACGCGGCAGTTCTCGAAGGTGATCTGCGCAGTGTCGGACGCGCGCTGGCCAAGCTTGTGTTCCACGCGTGTTACGACGTACCCAGGCGTGTCGGAAGGGACAAGGAACGCGCTGATGCCGCGCTTGCCCGCACCCTTGTCGCTCACCGCGAACACGAGCGCGCAGTCCGCGTTCTTCCCGGTGGTGATGAACTGCTTCACGCCGTTCAGCACCCAGTGCGCGTCGTTGCGTTCCGCCCGCGTGCGGATCGCCGCGGCGTCCGAGCCGACGTGCGGCTCGGTGAGGCAGAAGCAGCCGAGCTTCTCGCCGCGCGCGAGCGGCTTCAGCCAGCGCTCCTTCTGCGCGTCGGCGCCGAAGGCCGCGAGCGGACCGCACACGACCGAGTTCTGCACGCTCAGCACGGTCGAGCACGCGCCGTCCCCGGCAGCCACCTCTTCGAGCGCGACCGCGAGCGAGACGTGGTCGAGCCCGGCGCCGCCCCAGCGCTCGGGCACGCACACGCCCATCAGGCCCATTCGTCCCATCTCGGCGAGCGCCTCACGCGGGAAGGTCGCGTTACGGTCCCACTCCGCGGCGAACGGCGCCAGGCGCTCGCGGGCGAACGCGCGCACCGAGTCGCGGATCATCTCCTGTTCGGGCGTGAGCAGCATCGTCTGGACCTATTGTGGCGCGGAGCCGCCCTTCCGCAGGACGCGCAGGTGGCCGCCGAGCACCGCCGCGGGAATCACCAGCAAGTCGCCGGCGAGCCGCATCCACCACGTCGCCGTCTCGGTGGTGAAGAGCATCATCGCCTCGCCGAAGACGAGCGACGCGACCCCGACCGCGAACGCCGTCGCGTACTCGCTGCGGTTTGCGAAGCGCGCGGCGACGTAGCCGCCCAGCACGGTGCACGCGAGCCCGCCGGCGAGGCTCGCCAGCTTGAAGGTCCCGGATTCCTCGAGCGCCGCGGCGAGGCCCTCCGGTGCGGTGCCGCCGGACACGAGCAGGATGCTCGCCACCGTCGCCGCGACGAGCGAGAACACCATCGTGCCGCCGACGTCGACGATGAAGCCGAGCACGATCGCGACCGGGGTGGAGCGGCCCGGCGCGGCCTGGGGGTCGCGCACCGGCGAGCCGGGCGGGCGATAGGGGTCGGTCACGCCGCCTCCGGCGCGGAGTCGGGCCGCACGTGGGGCTCGCCGCGCTAGACGAGCTCGAGCGCCACCGCAGTGGCCTCGCCGCCGCCGATGCACAGGCTCGCGATGCCGCGCTTGCCGCCGTACTTCCGCAGCGCGCCGATCAGCGTCACCATGATGCGCGCGCCGGAAGCGCCGATCGGATGCCCGAGCGCGCATGCGCCGCCGTGCACGTTGACCTTCTCGTGCGGCAGGCCGTGCTCCTTCATTGCCGCCATCGTGACCACGGCGAACGCCTCGTTGACCTCGTAGAGGTCGACGTCCTTCGCGCTCCAGCCCGTCTTCTCGTACAGCTTGCGCATCGCGCCCACCGGCGCGGTGGTGAAGAGCGCCGGCTCCTGCGCGTGCGTCGAGTGCCCGACGACGACCGCGAGCGGCGCGAGGCCGAGCCGCTCGGCGGTCGAGCGGCGCATCAGCACCATCGCCGCCGCGCCGTCGGAGATCGACGACGAGTTCGCGGCGGTCACCGTGCCGTCCTTGCGGAACGCCGGCTTCAGCGTCGGGATCTTCTCGAGGTTCGCCTTGAACGGCTGCTCGTCGTTCTCGATGAACTTCTCGTCCTTGCCGGCCTTGATGGCGAGCGGGGTGATCTCCCACGCGAACCAGCCTTCCTTGTTGGCCTTCTGCGCGCGCTGGAGCGAAGCGATCGCGAACTTGTCCTGTTCCTCGCGGGTGAACGCGTACTTGCCAGCGCAGTCCTCGGCGAACGTGCCCATCAGGCGGCCCTTGTCGTAGGCGTCCTCGAGGCCGTCGAAGAACATGTGGTCGAGCACCTGCTGGTGGCCCATGCGGTATCCCGCGCGCGCCTTGGGCATCAGGTAGGGCGCGTTCGTCATCGACTCCATGCCGCCGGCGACCATGATCTCGTTCGTTCCGGCGCGGAGGAGATCGGTCGCGAACATCGCCGCCTTCATCCCCGAGCCGCACATCTTGTTCACCGTCGTGCAGCCGGTCGCGAGCGGGAGGCCGCCGCCGAGCGACGCCTGCCGCGCCGGCGCCTGCCCCTGGCCGGCCGGCAGCACGCAGCCCATCACCACCTCGTCGACCTGCTCGGGCTTGATGTGCGCGCGCTCGACCGCTGCGCGGATCGCGGCCGCGCCGAGCTCGGGGGCGGTGAAGGACTTCAGGTCGCCCTGAAAGCCGCCCATCGGGGTACGGGCGGCGGAGACGATGACGACTGGATCGCTAGGCATTGAGAGCTCCTTCATCGAAGACGAGGTGTAGATGGGCGGCTTCGGCGGAGGCTAACTTCGCGCAGTGCGCGAAGTTAAGCGCAGCGGCCGGAACCAAAACCGCCCATCGGCGTTCTGGCGGCGGAGACGATGACGACTGGATCGTTAGACATGGGATGACCTCGTTGCGGGAGTCGGTGGGGATTATCGATTGCGTTCGGGTTCCGCGTCGCGCGCGAGCTGCGAGAGCGCGTTCTCGAATCTGGGCATCACCTGGACGGGCGCCTCGACGGTCAGGTCGAGGTCGCGCAGCAGTCCGTCGTGCAGGCCGTACACCCAGCCATGCAGCGAGAGCGTCTGGCCGCGCGCCCACGCGTCCTGCACCACCGTCGTGCGCGCGACGTTGACCACCTGCTCGAGCACGTTCAGCTCGCACAGGCGGTCGAATCTTTCGGCGTCGGTCGGCTGCTCGCCGATGAAGGCCTGGTGCTTCGACTTCACCGCCTCGACCTGGCGCAGCCAGTTGTCGGCGAGCCCGACCCGCTGGTCGGCCATCACCGCGCGCACCCCGCCGCAGCCGTAGTGGCCGCAGAGGATGATGTGCTCGACGCGCAGGTGGTCGATCGCGAACTGCAGCACCGAGAGCAGGTTGAGGTCGGTCTGCACCACGACGTTCGCGACGTTGCGGTGGACGAAGACCTCGCCCGGCATGAGACCGGTGATCTCGTTGGCGGGCACGCGCGAGTCCGAGCACCCGATCCACAGGTAGTGGGGCGCCTGCAGGCGGGCGAGCTTCGGGAAGTAGTCCGGGTCCGCCGCGCGCATCCGCGCCGCCCAGGCGCGGTTGTTCTCGAAGAGGTGCGCGAGGTCCTGCATCGATCGATCAGGCCGTCTCGGCGAAGAGCTCCCGGCCGATCAGCCAGCGGCGGATCTCGGAGGTGCCGGCGCCGATCTCGTAGAGCTTCGCGTCGCGCCACAGGCGGCCCGTCGCGTACTCGTTGATGTAGCCGTTGCCGCCGAGCGCCTGGATCGCCTCGCCCGCCATCCAGGTCGCCTTCTCGGCCGAGTAGAGGATTGCGCCCGCGGCGTCCTTGCGCAGCGCGCGCAGGTCGTCGGCGGTCCTGGCGCGATCGCAGGCCTGGCCCACGGCGTAGACGTAGGCGCGGCACGCCATCATCGTCGAGTACATGTCGGCGAGCTTGCCCTGCATCAGCTGGAACTCCCCGATCGACTGCCCGAACTGCTTGCGCTCGTGGACGTAGGGCAGCACGACGTCCATGCACGCGGCCATGATCCCGAGCGGCCCGCCGGAGAGCACGGCGCGCTCGAAGTCGAGCCCGCTCATGAGCACGTTCACGCCCCGCCCGAACTCGCCGAGGATCTGCGACTCGGGCACCTCGCAGTCCTGGAACACGAGCTCGCAGGTGTTCGACCCGCGCATGCCGAGCTTGTCGAGCTTCTGCGCGGTGCCGAAACCCTTCATGCCGCGCTCGATGAGGAAGGCGGTGATCCCGCGCGGCCCGGCGTTCGCGTCGGTCTTGGCGTAGACCACCAGCGTGTCCGCGTCCGGGCCGTTGGTAATCCACATCTTGTTGCCGTTGAGGGTGAACTTGCCGTTCGAGTAGTCGGCGCGCAGGCGCATGCCGACCACGTCCGAGCCGGCGCCCGGCTCGCTCATTGCGAGCGCGCCGACGTGTTCCCCGGAGATGAGCTGCGGCAGGTACTTCTTCTTCTGTGCTTCGCTCCCGTTGCGGCGGATCTGGTTTACGCACAGGTTCGAGTGCGCGCCGTACGAGAGCCCGACGGCCGCGGAGGCGCGGCTGATCTCTTCCATCGCCACGATGTGCGCGACGTACCCGAGCGCGCTGCCGCCATAGGTCTCGTCCGCGGTGATCCCGAGCAGCCCGAGATCGCCGAACTTCTTCCAAAGGTCCATCGGGAACGCGTTCGACCGGTCGATCTCGGCCGCGCGCGGCGCGATCTCCTCGGCCGCGAACTCGCGCACCGTGCGCCGGAGCATGTCGACCGTCTCGCCGAGGTCGAAAGCGAGCTGCGGAAAGTCGATCATCGGGACGGCGGCGCCGACGTGCGAAGGGCGGTCCATCGGGGTCTCCAGGGGCGCTCGGCCGGGTGGTCCACATGGCGCCCGGGCTCGTATTCTGCGAAAATGCCGCGCTGCCGCATTCTACTCCCGTGCGGCCCGCGTCCAGGTGAATCGCCCCGAGCTGCTCCTCGAATATCCGTTTCCCGCCCCGCCGCCGCCGGGCGAGGTGCGCGAGGTCGCGCCGGGGGTGCACTGGCTGCGGATGCCCCTGCCGTTCGCGCTCGACCACATCAACCTGTGGGCGCTCGAGGACGGGCCCGGGCTCGCGCTCGTCGACACCGGGCTCGGCAACGACGCCACGCGCGCTCTGTGGCAGCAGGTCTTCGACGGGTTCGTCAAGGGCCGCCCGGTCACGCGCGTCATCGCCACGCACCTGCATCCCGACCACGCGGGCAACGCCGGCTGGCTCACCGCCCGCTTCGGCGCGCCGCTCTGGATGTCGCAGTCCGATTACCTGATGGCGCACGCGTGGAGCGAGAACACCGCCGGGTTCTCGATCGACGCGATGCTCGCGCACCTCGCGCGCCACGGCCTCGCGGGCGAGATGCTCGACGGGCAGGCGACGCGCGGCAACGCGTACCGGCGCAGCGTCCCGGATTTTCCGTGCACCTACCGGCGCATCATCGAGGGCGAAGCGCTCGCGATCGGCGGGCGGACCTGGCGCGTGATCATGGGCTACGGGCACGCCCCGGAGCACGCGTCGCTCTACGCGCGCGACCTCGGCGTGCTCATCTCCGGCGACATGCTGCTGCCGCGCATCTCCACCAACATCAGCGTCAACCAGGTGGATCCGGACGCGAACCCGCTGGCGCTCTTTCTCGCGAGCCTGCACCGCTACACGGAAGTGATCGGCGGCGACCCGCTGGTCGTCGACCCGCTGGTGCTGCCGTCCCACGGACTGCCCTTCCGCGGCATGCGCGAGCGCGTCGGCCAGCTCGAGGCGCATCACGCCGCGCGCCTCGAGGAGCTCGAGGACGCGTGCACCGAGCCGAAGTCCCCGGCGGAGGTGATCGGAACGCTGTTCCGGCGACAGCTCGACGTCCACCAGACCTTTTTCGCCATGGGCGAGGCGCTCGCCCATCTGAACTACCTGATGCACGCGGGACGGTTCGTGCGGCAGGCCGGCGCCGACGGCGTGGTGCGCTTCGTGCGCGCCGCGAGCGCGTAATGCCGGGCCGGACCTCCGCAACGGACAAAGGAGCGCCGACGCGCAAGGCGCCGTTGAAGGCGACTCGCGCGCGTGCGGCGGCCGCAGCCGGGAAGAAATCCGCATCGGGGAACGAGGCGGCCCAGCCCGCGCCCGCGATGGCCAAGGGAGGAGGAGAGTCGATGAACAAGCGTGAAGAACAGGGCGCGGCGCCGCATCCGGCCGAGGTCGCGAAGGTGCTCGGCGAGGTCGCCGAGCGCTCGTCGAACGTGCTCGGCGATTTCCTGAAGCGCCATGCGTCCGGTCAGGGCGTTTCGTTCTCGGACGAGCTCGGCATCGCCAAGGCGTTCATGGACATGTGGGCGAAGCTCGCCGCGAACCCGATGGCGCTCGCCCAGGCGCAGATGAACATGTACCTCGATTACATGCGCCTGTGGCAGAGCTCGTGGCTGAAGCTCCTCGGCCACCAAGGCGAACCGGTCGCGGCGCCGGCGAAGAGCGACGCGCGGTTCAAGGACGAGGAGTGGCAGTCGAACTTCGTGTTCGACTACGTGAAGCAGAGCTACCTGATCGCGGCGCGCCACATTCACGGTGTCGTGTCGAACGTCGAGGGCATCCCCGACGAGTCGAAGAAGAAGGTCGACTTCTTCACCCGCCAGTACGTCGACGCGCTCAGCCCGTCGAACTTCGCGCTCACCAACCCGCAGGTGCTGCGCGAGACGATGAAGACCGGCGGCCACAACCTCGTCAAGGGCCTGAAGAACCTGCTCGAGGACCTCGACGAGGGCGACGGCCAGCTGCGCATCAAGATGACCGACATGAAGGCGTTCAAGGTCGGCGTCAACGTCGCCACCTCGAAGGGCAAAGTCGTCTATCAGAACGAGCTCATGCAGCTCATCCAGTACGACCCGCTCACCGCCGAGCAGTACCGCCGGCCGCTCCTGATCATTCCGCCCTGGATCAACAAGTTCTACATCCTCGACCTGCGCGAGAAGAACTCCTTCATCCGCTGGGCGACCCAGCAGGGTCACACGGTCTTCGTCGTGTCCTGGGTGAACCCGGACGCGCGCCTCGCGCACAAGAAGTTCGAGGACTACATGTTCGAGGGCACGCTCGCCGCGCTCGACGCGGTGGAGGCGGCCACCGGCGAGCGCGAGATCAACACGATCGGCTACTGCCTCGGCGGGACGCTGCTCGGCGCGACGCTCGGCTACACGGCGGCGAAGGGCGACGACCGCGTGCAGAGCGCGACCTTCTTCGTCTCGCTCCTCGACTTCTCGGTGCCGGGCGAGCTCGGGGTCTTCATCGACGAGAAGCAGATCGAGAGCCTCGAGAAGAAGATGAACGAGCGCGGCTACCTCGAGGGCTCCGAGATGGCCACCACGTTCAACATGCTGCGGTCGAACGACCTCATCTGGTCGTTCGTGATCAACAACTACCTGATGGGCAAGGAGCCGTTCCCGTTCGACCTCCTGTACTGGAACTCCGACTCCACCCGCATGCCCGCGTCGATGCACAGTTTCTACCTGCGCAACATGTACCTGCACAACCGGCTGCGCGAGCCGGGCGGCATCTCGCTCGGCGGCGTCCCGATCGACCTCTCGAAGGTGAAGGTGCCGGCGTACTTCATCTCCACGGTGGAGGACCACATCGCGCCCTGGCGCTCGACCTACCTCGGCGCGCGCGCGCTCGGCGGGCCGGTGCGCTTCGTGCTCGGCGGCTCGGGCCACATCGCCGGCATCGTCAACCCGCCCGCCGCGAACAAGTACGGCTTCTGGACGAGCGACGCGCTGCCCGACACGCCCGAGGCCTTCCAGCAGTCCGCCCGGCAGAACGAAGGCTCGTGGTGGCCCGACTGGCAGGCCTGGATCGACGCGCTCAACGCCGGCGAGAAGGTCCCCGCGCGTACCCCGGGCGACGGCAAGCTGAAGCCGATCGAGGACGCACCGGGGTCGTACGTCGCGCTGCGCCTCGACGGCGGCGCGCAGAGCGACAGCCCGAAGGCGTGAGGCGCGCGCGCCGCGGTCGGACCCGGTGAAGGCGATACCGGGCGCATCCCCCGGCCTCTACCTCCGGCTCGTGCTGATGGCCGCCTGCTGGGGCGGCCAGTTCGTCGCCGGCCGCATCGCCGCGCCGCTCCTGCCGCCGTTCACCGCCGGGGCGCTGCGCCTCGCGATTGCGATCGTGATCCTCCTCGCCCTCGTCCGCGTGCTCGAAGGCGGCCTGCCCCGCCCGGACGCGCGCGGCCTCGCCACCATGGCGGCCCTCGGGTTCACCGGCGTGTTCGTCTGGAACGCGTGCTTCTTTCCCGCACTCGAGCGCGTGCCGGCGGGGCGCGGCGCGCTGATCATGGCGCTCAACCCGATCGGGACCGCGCTCGGGATGTGGCTCATCTTCCGCGAGCGGCTCTCGCGCGGCCGGTGGGCCGGGATCGCGCTCGCCCTCGCGGGGGCGGCGGTCGTGATCTCGCGCGGCGACCTGCCGTCCCTGTTCACCGGCGCGCTCGGGACCGGGGAGCTGCTGCTTTTCGGCACGGTCCTCGGCTGGGTGTGCTACACGCTGATCGGGCGCGGCGTCCTCGGCCGCGTCTCGCCGCTCGCGATGACCACCTGGGCGGCGCTGCTCGGCGGCGCGATGCTGGCCCTCGCCGCGCTGTTCGAGCGGCCCTGGGCCGCGGTCGCGGAACTGCCCGCCCGCGGGTGGCTCGCGATCGCCTACATCGGGATCTTCGGGACCGTCCTCGCCTTTCTCTTCTTCTCCGAGGGCGTGCGGCGCATCGGCCCGTCGCGCACCGCGATCTTTATCAACTTCGTTCCGGTGTTCGGCGTCGCGTTCTCCGCGCTCTTCCTCGGCGAGCCGATCCTCGCCAGCATGATCGTGGGCGGCGTGATGGTCATCGGCGGCGTCCTGCTGACGACCCGGCCGGCGGCGGCACGCCCAGCGGGAAGCGGGCGGTAGGACGACGCCGGGGGCCGCGCGCCGCGCATCCGCGCCGCTGGTGGTGCTAGAGTTTCGGGCGCGCCGTGCCGGACGGTGGCCGGCGGACGCCTCTCCCGAAGGACGGCGATGAAGTTCCTGTGGCCTGAAGCCCTCTGGCTCCTCCTCGCGGTGCCGGCGCTCATCGGCGCCTACCTGCTGCTCTTGCACCGCAAGAAGAGATCCGCGATCCGGTACGCGAGCCTGGGGCTCATCAAGGTCGCGCTCGGGCCGGGCCAGCGCATCCGGCGGCACGTTCCGCCGGCGCTATTCCTGCTCGCGCTGGTCGCCTCGATCCTCGCGATCGCGCGCCCGAGCGCCGTGATCACGCTGCCCTCGGAGCAGCGGACGATCATCCTCGCAATCGACGTGTCGCTCAGCATGCGTGCGGCCGACGTCGAGCCGAGCCGCCTCCAGGCGGCGCAGGAAGCTGCGAAAGCATTCGTCCAGGAGCAGCCCGCGGACGTGCGCATCGGCATCGTGTCCTTCGCCGGCACCGCGTCGGTCGTGCAGGCGCCCACGCGCAATCGCGACGACCTCGTCGCGGCGATCGACCGTTTGCACCTCCAGCGCCACACCGCGATCGGCAGCGGCATCATCGTCTCGCTCGCCGCGCTGTTTCCCGACGCCGGGATCGACCTCGAGTCGCTGCTGTTCGGCGGCCGGCCCGGGCGCGACGGCGACCGCCCGATCGCCGGCGACCGGGCGCGCAAGCCCGAGCCGAAGCCGTTCACGCCGGTGCCGGCGGGATCGCATCCGTCCGCCGCGATCATCCTGCTCACCGACGGGCGCCGGACGATGGGGCCGGACCCGGCCGACGCCGCGCGGATGGCCGCGGAGCGCGGCGTGCGCATCTACACCGTCGGCTTCGGCACCGCCGCGGGCGGCATGGCCGACGTCGGGGGCTGGTCGATCTACATGCGCTTCGACGAGGAGACGCTGAAGATGGTCGCCGACGTCACCAAGGCCGAGTATTTCTACGCCGGGAGCGCCGCCGACCTGAAGAAGGTCTACCAGCAGCTCAACACGCAGTTCGTGCTCGAGCGCAAGGAGACCGAGGTCAGCGCGATCGCGACGGCGGTCGCGAGCCTGCTCGTGCTCGCTGCGGCCGCGCTGTCGGTGCTTTGGTTCAACCGTAGCGCGTGACCGCGTCCGCCTGTCGCTAGGCCGGCGCCTGCCGCTGCCCGCTCACAGCGAGGCAGATCGCGCCGAACAACGCATACCCGAGCGCCACCATCGGCGACACCGCCCAGCCGAGCTGTGCGCCGTGGATGAAGCCGAAGAAGGCGAGCGCGGCCCCCGCAAACGCATACATCGCCGCCATCTTGAACTGCCGGTCGATGATGAACGCCGCCATCGCCCCGAGGACGAGGCCGGCGAGCACCGCGCCGCCGCCGAGGAGCTCCATGCCGTGGTACACGACGCCGGTCCCGCCCAGCGCGGCCGCGCCTACCTTGCCGGCCGAAGTACCGGCCGCGGCGAGCGCGCTGTCGACCTGCAGGTGCCCCCATGCGGCGACGTTCGGGATGATCGCCAGCACCACCGCGGGCGCATGGGCCTGCGGCGAAGCCTGGAACGCCTGCGCGCCGATCACCAGCCCGATGTAGAGCAGGATCGGGAGGATCGCCACCAGCGGCACGACCGCCAGCAACAGCGCGGTCAGGCCGAGGAAGCACACGAGCCCGATCACGACGCCGGTCGCGAGCGAATAGCCGATGCGCCCGCCGACCGATTTCCAGCCGGGATGGCCGATGTACACCGCGGGCGGGAACGGGCTGCCGAGCATCGCCCCCACGATCGCGCCGACGCCGTCGGCGAGCAGGACCTTGCGCAGGTTGTAGTTGTCGCCGGCGGCGGCCGCGCTCTCGACGTTGTTCATCGCCTCGGTGAAGTTGTAGATCCCGAGCGGGATGGCGGTGGCGAGCAGCGGCGCGACGTCCCTCAGGCCGGCCCACACGTCGGCGGACAGCCACGGCAGGTGCAGGCCGAACTGCGCGAGCGACTTCGTCACCTCGGCCGGCTTCATGTAGTCGCTCCAGCCGACCGCGGTGGCGAGCCAGCCGAGCAGGATGCCCACCAGCACCGCGGCCAGGCCGCCGGGGATCCCGCCGGGCAGGCGCACGTTCGCGGTCCAGGCGATGAGCACGATCGCGAAGGACACGAACGCGACCCACGGCAGCTCCCACATCTGGAACGCCGGGCGCATCGAGATGAACGCGATCGAGATCCCGGCCAGCGTCCCGAGCATCGCCGCGCGCGGCGTGTGCGCGCGGATCCACGGGCCGACGAACGCGCCGAGCAGCACGATCACTCCTATGATGAAGCACCACGCGAGCCCCGCCTGCCACGCGAGCTTCGCGTCGTTCGTCTTGAGGTACACCGGCAGCATGACCACGAACACGACGATGAACATGTGCGGGACGCTCGGACCGTAGGGCATCGCCGTCACGTCGGAGCGGCCCTCCTTGCGCGCGAGCTGCCGCGCGAGCCAGGCGTAGTAAAGGTTCCCGAGCGGGAGCGCGATGCCGAGCGCCGGGAGGATGCGTCCGAACACGAGCTCCTCCGGCAGCTTGACTACGTACAGGCACAGGCCGGTCAGCACGATCACGTTGAGGACGACGTTCGTGAACAGGCCGAAGAAGCCGTTCCAGTCCCCGGGCACCCACCACCGGACTGCCGTTCCGTTCGACATCGTTTCTTCTCCCCTTTGAGATGCGCCCGCCTGGTCGCGGGCGTCGTACGAACCGGCCTAGGCGTGCGCGAGCGCCGCGAGGAAGCGCTGCGAGTCGCTCACCCAGCCGAAGATCCCGCCCTGCGCCTTGATCATGTTCAGCGCGGCGACCTGGAACTCCGGGAAGTACGAGCCCACGCAGTCCTCGAGGACCAGGCAGTCGTAGCCGCGGTCGTTCGCCTCGCGCACGCTCGTGTTGACGCAGACTTCGGTCGTGACGCCGCACACCACGAGCTGCCTGACGCCGCGGTTGTGCAGCAGCGCGTCGAGGTCGGTGGCGTAGAACGCGCCCTTGCCGGGCTTGTCGATGACCGGCTCGCCGGGGGCCGGCTTGAGCTCGTCGATGATGTCGTGGCCGTACTCGCCGCGCACCAGGATGCGGCCCATCGGTCCGGCGTCGCCGATGCCGGCCTTCAGTTTGCCGCGCGCCTTTTTGCTGGGCGGGAGGTCGGTGAGATCGGGGCGGTGGCCCTCGCGCGTGTGCACGACCAGCATGCCGCGACCGCGCACCGCGTCTAGCACGCGCTTGGTCGGCGCGATCGCCTTGCGGAGGAGGGAGACGTCGTTGCCGAGCGCCTCGCCGAAGCCGCCCGGATCGACGAAGTCGCGCTGCATGTCGATCACGACGAGCGCGCAGGCGCGCGGATCGAACTCGAACTCGTAGGGCTCCGCACTGACCGTCGCCATCGCCTGCTCCCTTCGACTGTCGGGTCGCACGAGAATCGAGGCGGACGTCCGGCGCGGACGAAGGCCTCCTGGCAGGGGCAATGCGTCGCATTCTCCCGCGCGCTCGCGGGGGCGACGTCAAGGACGGAAGATACTCCGATCGCGCGACCGCGGCGCGCGGCGCCCTACAGGGGGAGCTTGCGCGGCTTGCGCGGGGCGCGCCTGAACGCGCGGTCGTAGAGCCAGTTGGGCAGGCGTCGCATCAGCCCGCCGACGAGCGCCATCTGCCACGGCACCACGACGAAGGTGCGGCGCGCGGCGATCACCCGAGCGATGCGCCGCGCCGCGTCCTCGGACGGGAGGAGGAACGGCATCGAGTACCGGTTCACCCGCGTCATCGGCGTGTCGACGTAGCCCGGGCAGACGGTGACGACGGCTACGCCGCTGCCGGCGAGCTCGACCCGGAGGCTCTCGAGCCACGCAATTGCCGCGGCCTTGGATCCGGAGTAGGCGCCCGCGCCCGGCAAGCCCCGAAAGCCGGCCACGCTCGCGATGCCGGCCAGGATGCCGGCGCCGCGCGCGCGCATCGGTTCGACGAACGGCTGCAGCGAGGCCGCGAGCCCGACCACGTTGGTGCGCAGGATCCGCTCGAGCACGGCGAGGTCCTCCGCTTCGCCGCCGGAAGTGCCCGCCGACACGCCCGCGTTCGCGATCACGACGTCGGGGACCCCGTGCCGGACCATGAAGTCCTCCGCGTGTGCCTGAATCGTCGCCACGTCGCCCACGTCCGCAGCGTACGTTGCGCAAGGACTACCCAGCGTCCGGGCGAGATCGTCGAGAGCGGCCTTGCGCCGCGCCAGGAGGCCGAGCACCGCCCCTTCGCGCGCGTAGTGCCGCGCGAGCGCGGCGCCGATACCGCTTGAGGCTCCGGTGATGAAGACCGTGCGCGGAATCGGGGCTTACTTCTTCGCCGGCGCCGCAGCGAGGTCCTTGCGCGCCTGCCCGATCAGTGCGTCCGCGGTGTCGATCATTCGCTGGGGGCTGCCGCCCGCGGCCACCAGGTAGCGGCCGTTCACCATGAGCGCCGGGACGCCGTCGATGCGCGAGTCGCGCACGAGCTGCTCGGCGCGCTTCAGCCGGCTCTCGACCGCGAAGGACTTCAGCGCGGCCTGGAATTTCGCCACGTCGACGCCTTGCTTGCCGAGCCATTCACTGAGCTGCCGCTCGTCGGTGATGCGCATGCGGTCCTTGTGGATCGCGTCCATGAGCGGCTTGTGCAGCTTCCCCTCGAGGCCCATCGACTCGAGCGCGTAGAACACGCGCGCACTGAGCCGCCAGCGGTCGTTGAACGTGGCCGGCACGCGCCTGAACTGGACGTCCTTCGCGAGCTTCGGGATCCAGCGCTCGAGCAGCGGCTCGAGGTCGTAGCAGTGCGGGCACTCGTACCAGAAGAACTCGACCACCTCGATCTTCCCGGGCGTGTCGGTCGCGATCGGCGGCTCGATGTGGAGGAAGGGCGCCTGCTGCGGCTGGGCGAGCGCGCCGGGCGCGAACGCCGCGGCGGCGAGGAGCGCGGCGAAGGCGCGGAGGAAGCGTGCGGTCATCGTGTCTGCCTTTCAGTTCTTGATCTTGACGAGCGAGGCGTCGATCGAGTTCTGCGCCAGCGTCTGGCGCACGCGGTTGATCTCGTCGAGCTGGGTGTACGGCCCGAGTCGGACGCGGTACCAGGTCCCCTTGTCCGGAAGGTTCGCCGGCTCGACGCTCGCCTGCAGCCCGATTAACGCGAGACGCGCCTTCAGGTTGTCCGCGTCGGCCGGATTCTGGAACGCCCCGGCCTGGACGAAATACACGTCGCGCGGGGCGCCCGGCGCCTGCTTCGCCGCCGCGCTCTTCAGCTCGCGGTCGCTGACCGGCTCTTCCTGGCCCGGCAGGATCTTGTAGAAGTCGAACTTCGGCTTCTCGGCGGCGCCGGTCTTCGCGGCATCGGCGAGCTTCTGGTCGGCCTGCGGCGGGGTGGCGCGCTGGGTCTGCGCCTTGTTCACGAACGGCACCGGGGCGTTGGTCACGTAGATCGCGGCGACGGTGGCGATCGCGAGCCCGAGCACCAGGCCGATGAAGATGCCGAGCAGGGTGCCACCGACGGGCTTCCTCTTCTTCTCGCGCGGGCGGGGCTTGTAGTCTTTCACGGCGGGCGGCGCTACATCCGTTCGGGGGCGCTCACGCCGAGCACGGCAAGGCCATTTGCGAGCACCTGCCGCACGGCCGCCGAGAGCGCAAGTCGCGCGAGCCGCACGTCGTTCTCGGGGACGAGAACGCGCACCGCATTATAGTAACTGTGGAACTCGCCGGCCAACTCGCGCAGGTAGAACGCGACGAGGTGCGGGGCGAGCTCGGTCGCCGCGGTGTCCAGCACGTCGGGGAAGTCGCCGAGCCGGGCGGCGAGCGCGAGCTCGCGCGGCTCGGCAAGCGCCTCGAGCGCGACCGTCGCGACCGTCGCGGGGGTCGCCGGGTCGCCGGGAAAGCGCCCGCGCGCCTCCTCGAGCATGCGGCAGATGCGGGCATGCGCGTACTGCACGTAGTAGACCGGGTTCTCCTCCGACTGCGACTTCGCGAGGTCGACGTCGAACGTGAATTCGGTGTCGCCCTTGCGCGAGGCGAGGAAGAAGCGCACCGCGTCGCGCCCCACCTCGTCGATCAGGTCGCGCACCGTGACGTAGCTGCCGGCGCGCTTGGAGATCTTCATCTCCTCGCCGCCTTTCATCACCGTCACCATCTTGTGCAGGACGTAGTCGGGGTAGCCGGCCGGGATGCCCAGCCCGAGCGCCTGGAGCCCGGCACGCACGCGCACGACGGTGCTGTGGTGGTCCATGCCCTGGACGTTGATCACCTTGCCGAAGCCGCGCTCCCACTTGGTGACGTGGTAGGCGACGTCGGGGACGAAGTACGTGTAACCGCCGTCGGACTTGCGCATCACGCGGTCCTTGTCGTCGCCGTACTCGGTGGTCCGCAGCCAGAGCGCGCCGTCCTTCTCGTAGGTCTTCCCCGAGGCGACCAGCCGCGCGACGGTCGCCTCGACGCGGCCGTCGGTGTAGAGGGAGCTCTCGAGGTAGTAGTTGTCGAACTTCACGCCGAAGGCCTGCAGGTCGATGTCCTGCTCGCGGCGCAGCGCGGCCACCGCGAAGCGGCGGATCGACTCGATGTCGCCGAGGTCGTGGCCGACCTCGGCGAGGTAGGCCTGCGCGATCTCCCTGATGTACTCGCCGTGGTAGCCGTCCTCCGGGAAATGCGCGTGCTCGCCGAGCAGCTCCTGGGCGCGCGCGCGCACCGAGATCGCGAGGTTCTGGATCTGCTGGCCGGCGTCGTTGTAGTAGAACTCGCGCGCGACGCGCCACCCCTGGCGCTCGAGCAGGCCGGCGATCGCGTCGCCGAGCGCGGCCTGCCGGCCGTGTCCGACGTGCAGGGGCCCGGTCGGGTTGGCGGACACGAACTCGACCATTACGGCGGCGCCCTGGCCGCGGTCGGAGCGACCGTAATCGGCGCCGCGCTCGAGGATCGCGCGCACGAGGCGCTGCTTGGCGCGCGGCCTGAGGCGGAAGTTGATGAATCCCGGGCCGGCGATTTCGGGCCGCTCGATCCAGTCGGACGCGGGCAGCGCGGCGACGAGCTGTTCGGCGACCTTGCGCGGCGGCGACTTGAGCGCCTTCGCAACCTGCAACGCGACGGTGGTCGCGTAGTCGCCGTGCCCGGGATCGCGCGGGCGCTCGATCGTGACCGTGCCCGCCGGAGCGGCCGGGGCAACACCGGCAAGGGCGCGGGCAACGAGCTCGGCGAGGTGGGCGCGGATCTCTGCGGACATGAACGGGGCGCGTGCTGCGCCGCGGGAAGGCCGCGGATTATACCGGACCCCCCTCTGCGGACCGCCGCGAACGCGGGCTTTTGCCACAGGGCGGCCGCGGGCATGGCGCCGGCATGACCGAGATCAAACCGTTTTGTTGATCGTTCGATCAATATTGGGCCGTACCCCAGCCGGAAGGAGACAGCCATGATGGAAGCGATTGCGGGAGTCCTGATTGCCGCGGCGTTCGTTGCGCTCGCCGTAGTGGCGGGGCGTGCCCTCTGGGTAATGTGGCGCGGAGCGATGATCGAAGAGCGCCCGCTGCTGATGCACCGCATGCTCAGGCGCCAGGGGGTGACGATCGCGGGCGTGGAGGACTACGCCACGCTCGAGCAGGCCTGCCACGCCGCGCGCCGCTGCGTCGCCTGCCGCGACGTCGAGGCCTGCAAGGACTGGCTCGAGTCGGGCAAGACCCGGGGCTACGAGGCGTTCTGCCCGAACTGCGAGTTCATCGAGGGGCTGAAGGCGAAGGGCGCGACCCTGGCGGCACGGTCGCCGGTGCCGACCGCCTAGTCCCCGCCGTTCGTCCGTCTCACGACCGGCTCGAGGGCCGGTCGCGCGACGGGATGCGCGCCAGCCAGATCGCGAGCAGCACGCCGAACCCGGCGAGCGCGACCTGCAGCCGCCGATCCTCGACGGCGAAGACGATCGACGCCGCCAACGTGGCCGCCATCAGCGCGATCGCCGTCCACTTCGTCCGGTAGGGAATCGCCCGGTACCTGCGCCACTCGCGGATCGTCGGTCCGAACGCGCGGTTGTTGAGCAGCCAGTTGTAGAAGCGCGTCGAGGCGCGGGCGAAGCACGCCGCCGCGAGCAGCATGAAGGGCGTGGTGGGGAGGACCGGCAGGAACGCCCCGAGAATGCCCAGGCCGACGAAGAGGATGCCCGCCACGACCAGGGTCGCGCGCACCGCGCGCGACGGGTGCACATCGGTCTCGTGGCTGTAGTCCTCAGACGGCATCGGGCGCGCGGGGGGAAAGCGCGCCCGACTCTAATGCGCGGACCGGCGGGGGGCAACCCGCCCGTCCTGCTGCGCGGCGGCTCAGCGCGCCGCCGCCTCGGCGCTCTTCGCGACGGTCGCGACGACGCTGGGCTTCTGCGCCCCCATTGCGGCCACGTCGCCCGCGACCTCGCCGCCTTCCTCGATCACGATGCGGCCGTAACGGATCTTCCCCGAGACCTTGCCGCTGGGATGGATCACGAGCTGCTTGCGGCACGTGAGCTCGCCGTCGAAGCGGCCGCGGATCTCGGCGATGTCCACGCCGACGGTGCCGTGGAAGGAGCCGTTCTCCGCGATCTGCATCACCCGGCTGTCCATCGACGCCTCGACCCGTCCCTCGACCACCAGCGTGTCGCAGTCGGTGATCTCGGCGCCCTTCAGCTTGATGTCCGGCCCGACGATGAGCCGGCTGCCCTTCGTCTCCTCGGGCTTCACGCGCGGCGCCTCGGGCTCCGGGCGGGGCGCTTCGGCGCGCGCCGGTTCCGGCTGGGCGGGCGCCGCCGGCTGGTTCGCGGCCGGCGACTCGAAGCTGCGGCTCTCGCGCCGCTGGCGGTCGGCGGGATTGAACAGTCCTTGTCGATTGAGCATGGCTCCTCCTTGAGTTGGCGTGGCGAAGATGGAGATGCCATGCAGCAAGGTCCGTGCCTCGATGCGGCGTGTCTATGCCCGCGTCCGGACGCGGCACGGCCCGGTGTCGCTCGGCGACGACGACGGCCGCACTGCGTTTGCCAACCCGCTGTTTCGGGGGCAGACTGCGTGTCGCCCGGGCACGACAACGCATGACGCGCGCGGGCATGCAACCGCCCGGACAACCGATGTCGCTCGCACCGCCCACACTGCGGCTCGGCACGCTCGACGACGCCGCGGAGATCGCGACCCTGTCGCGCGACCTGATCGAGCGCGGGCTCGGCTGGAGCTGGACGGCCGCGCGCGTCGCCCGCAACCTGCGCAGCCCGTCGACGTCCACGGTCGTCGCCGCGGCACCCGGGCGAATCGCGGGATTCGGGATCATGTTCTTCGGCGACGAGCACGCGCACCTCAGCCTGCTCGCGGTCCGGCCGGAGTGGCAACGGGCCGGGCTCGGGCGGCGCCTCGTCGGCTGGCTGGAAGAGTCCGCGCTCGCGGCCGGCATCGGGGTCATCCGGCTCGAGCTGCGCGCGAGCAACCGCGCCGCGAGCCGTTTCTACGCCCACCTCGGTTTCGCGGAGATCGCCCGCGTGCCGGCGTACTACGGCGGCGTCGAAACCGCGGTACGCATGGCGCGCGACATCCGCCGCGGGGCGCCGGGTCCCGTTCCCGACATCGGGCGGCTGCTCAACCGGTGAGCGGAGGCGCGCGATAAATCCGGCTGAGCGCCTCGACCGGCCGGCGCCCTCGTTCGAGACGCGCGCGCGGGGCGACGGACTCGCCTGCCTCACCGCGGTGCTCGGGCTGCTCTACGACGGCGCGATCGTCGTCGACGGCGCGCAGCGCATCGTCTACTCCAACGCGGCGACGGAACGCCTCTTCGGCTACGCGCCGGGCGAGCTCGCCGGGATGCCGCTCGAGCTGCTCGTTCCGCCGCGCTTCCGGCCACGGCACAGCGCTGCGTGTCGCGAGTTCATCCGCGCCGGCGAGCCAGTGATGATGGGCACCCGGCCGATCCTGCAGGGCCTGCGCAAGGACGGAACCGAGATTCCGGTCTCGATCTCGCTCTGCACGGCCGACGCCGGCGGCGCGCCCTACGCGATCGCGCTCGTCCGGGACGCCGCGGCGATCAGCGCGACGCTCGGCGAGGCGACCACGCGCGCGGAGACCGACGCGCTCACCGGCCTCGGGAACCGCCTCGCCCTGTCGCACCGCCTGCACGAGGAACTGGACGACGCGCACCACGGGCTCGGGCTGCTCTACCTCGATCTCTGCGGGTTCAAGCCGTTCAACGACCGCTACGGGCACGCCGTGGGCGATCGCGTGCTGCAGATCGTCGCCGAGCGCATCCGCATGGCGATCCGCCGCAAGGACCTCGCCACGCGCATCGGCGGCGACGAGTTCGTCGTCGTCCTGCCGGGCGTTTCCCATCCCGGTCTCCTCGAGGCGCGCGCCGGCGTGATCGCCGACCACGTCTGCCGGCCCTTCAGCGCCGACGGCGTCACCGGCGCGGTCGGCATCAGCATCGGCGGCGTGATCGCGTCGGCCAACGGCGAGAAGGAAGCGCGGCTCGTCGATCTGGCCGACCAGGCGATGTACGAGGCGAAGCGCCGCGGTATCCGGTTCTGGATGCATGCCCCGACCTGAGGGTACCGCCACCCCTTCACCACGGGCGGTGCGAGCGATTACACTCGTACCCGGACACGACCACTCACCGCAGACGACCGAACCATGGGCAAAGGCGACAAGCGCAGTTTTCGCGGCAAGCTCTTCAAGGGATCCCACGGCAATACCCGTCGCAGGAAGCCCAACCGCGGCGCCAACGCGAAGAAGCGGTAGGGCCGCACGCCGGGTTTGGTCGCGCGGGCGGTTCGCGACCGGCGTCGCAGGGCTCGGCAGTTGACGCGATGACCGTCGACGATCGACTGCGCGCGCTCGGGCTGATCCTGCCCGAGCCAACCCGCACGCCGCCGGGGGCAAAGCTGCCGTTCGTCTGGGTGCGAATTGTCGGCGACCGCGCACTCGTCTCGGGGCACGGCCCGACGAATCCGGACGGCACGCTGGCGTCACCGCTCGGCAAGGTGGGGGCAACGGTGACGCTCGAGCAGGGCTACGCGGCCGCGCGGCTCACGGCCCTCGCGATGCTCGCGAGCCTGAAGCACGCCCTCGGGGACCTCGAGCGGGTCGACCGCTGGGTGCGCGTGTTCGGCATGGTGAACGCCGCGCCCGGCTTCGACCGCGAGCCCGCGGTGATCAACGGCTTCTCCGACCTGATCCTCGAGCTCTGGGGACCCGACCGCGGCCAGCACGCGCGCAGCGCCGTCGGCCTGGCCGAGCTCCCTTTCGGGATCCCGGTCGAGATCGAGGCGGAGATCGTGGTGCGCGGCTAGGGCCGCGCGAGCGGCTCGCGCAGCCGCCGGAACGTCTCGACCGGCGTGACCCAGGCGACGCCATCGCCCGGCTGGCCGCTGTGGCAGACGTCGTGGATGATCTCCAGCAGGTGCGGCACGACGTCGTCCGGGGCGACGATCTCGATGCGCACGCGCGCCGAGTACTCGGTCAGCTCCCCCTTCACGCCGGGCGCGTGCGGCTTGCCGGGGTGGTACCCCGAACCTTCCGCCCTGACGACCGTCATGCCCGGGAAGTCCGGCATGCGCCGGAACGCCGCGCGCAGGCGGGCAAGGCGGCTCGGCGAGATTACGGCGTTGATGGTCTTCATCTCTCGTCTCCTCACTGCCGTGTTGGCTGCGGCCGTTCAGGCCTCGATGCGCTTCTCCTCGAAGAACCGGTAGAGCGTCGGCACCACGATCAGGGTGAGCAGCGTCGAGGTGATGAGGCCCCCGATGACCACCACCGCGAGCGGGCGCTGCACTTCCGAGCCCGGGCCGGTCGCGAACAGGAACGGCACGAGGCCGAGCGCGGCGACCGTGGCGGTCATCATCACCGGGCGGAACCGCAGCGTCGTGCCCTCGACCACCGCCTCGCGCTGGGAGCGGCCCTCCTCGCGCAGCTTGCGGATGTAAGAGACGAGCACCACGCCGTTCAGCACCGCGATGCCCCACAGCGCGATGAACCCGACGGATGCGGGCACCGAGAGGTACTCCCCGCTCACGGCGAGGCCGATCACGCCGCCGATCGACGCGAACGGCAGCACCATGATGATGAGCGAGGCGAAGCGCAGCGAGTTGAACAGCAGGAACAGCAGGAAGAAGATCGCGGCGATGGTGATCGGCACGATGACGAGCAGGTGATTGAGCGCCCGCTCCATGTTCTGGAACTGGCCGCCCCACTCGAGGTAGTAGCCTTCCGGCAGCGCGACCTCGGCCGCCACCTTCTGCTGCAGCTCCGCGACGAAGCCGCCGAGATCGCGCTCCTGCACGTTCACGCCCACCACGATCCGGCGCTTGGCGAGGTCGCGGTTGATCTGCGCCGGCCCTTCGGCGACCTCGATGCGCGCGACGTTCTCCAGCGCCACGCGCGCGCCGTTCGGCGCGGTGAACTGCAGGCGGCGGATCTCGTCGACGGTGTCGCGCAGGCGCTCGGGCAGCCGCACGATCGCCTGGAAGCGCCGCTCCCCCTCGTAGACCTCGGTCGCCACCTTGCCGCCCACCGCCATCTCGATGACGTCCTGGAGATCCGAGGCGTTGAGGCCGAGGCGGGCGATCGCGCGCCGGTCGATGACGATGTTGAGGTACTGCTGTCCGCCGACGCGGTCGACGCGCGTGTCGCGCAGCCCGCGGATCGTTCCGGCCACGCGGGCGATCTCGTTCGCCTTCTCCACCAGGACATCGAGGTCGTCGCCGAACAGCTTCACCGCGACGTCGGCACGCACGCCGGTGACCATCTCGTCCACGCGGTCCGAGATCGGCTGCGCCATCACCAGGTTCACGCCGGGGATCGCGGCGAGCCGCTTGCGCATCTCGGCGGCGATGTCGTCCTGGGTCCAGCCCTCCGGCCACTCGTCGCGCGGCGCGAGCGAGGCGATCACGTCGGCCTCGTTCGCTCCGGCGGGGTCGGCGGGGGACTCGCCCCGGCCGAGGCGCGCGACCACCGTCTTCACGCCCGGGACGTCGCGGATGAGCCGCATCGCCTCCATCTCCATCTTGAGCGACTCCTCGAGGGAGATGTTCGGGACGCGATCGATGTTGGGCGAGACGGAGCCCTCCTTCATCTCCGGGATGAAGGAGGTCCCGAGGAACGGCACGAGCGCCACCGCCGCCCCGAACGCCGCGACCGCCGCCAGGATGGTCTTGCGCTCGTTGGCGAGCGCCCAGTGCAGCGCCGCCAGGAACGGGCGCTTCAAGAGCGCGATCAGCTTCGTGTCGTGCTCGGCGCCGCCGCGCAGCAGGTAGGAGGCGAGCACCGGCGTCAGGGTGAGCGAGAGTACGAGCGAGATCGCGAGCGCGATCGCGATCGTGAACGCGAGCGGCCCGAACATCTTGCCCTCCATGCCCTGCAGCGTCATCAGCGGCAGGAACACGAGGATGATGATGCCGATGCCGAAGATCACCGGGGTTCCGACCTCGAGCACCGCCTCGAGGATCGTGCGCACCCTGCTCTCGCCCGCGTCGCGGCCGAGCTTCGCGAACGCGTTCTCGACCACCACGACCGACCCGTCGACCATGAGGCCGATCGCGATCGCGAGACCGCCGAGCGACATCAGGTTGGCCGACAGTCCGAGATGGTTCATCGCCATGAACGTGAGCAGCGGCGTGAGCGCGAGCGTCGAGATCACGATCAGGCTCGAGCGCAGGTCGCCGAGGAACAGGAACAGCACGATCACCACGAACAGCACGCCTTCGAGCAGCACCTTCGTGACCGTCCACAGCGCCGCGTCGACGAGCTCCGAGCGGTCGTAGTACGGCACGATCCTGAGCCCGCCGGGCAGCATGCCCTGCGCGTTGATCTCGTCGACCCGCGCCTTGATGCGGCTCACGACCTCCTTCGCGTTGCCGGCGCGGATCATCATGACGATCCCGCCGACCGACTCGGTGTAACCGCCCTTGACCATCGCGCCGAAGCGCACTTCCTCTCCGAACGCCACTTCGGCGACGTCGCGCACGTAGACCGGGACGCCTTTCACTTCCTTGAGGACGATGTCGCGGATGTCCTGCAGGTCGCGGATCAGCCCGACCCCGCGCACCAGGTACTGCTCGGCGCCCTGCGGCAGGATCCCGCCGCCCGAGTTCGCGTTGTTGCGCTCGAGCGCGCGGTGGACGTCGAGGATGTCCACGTCGTAGTAGCGCAGCCGGTCCGGATCGACCAGCACCTGATACTGCTTGACGTAGCCGCCGGTGGAGTTGATCTCCGCCACCCCGGGAATCGACCGCAACAGCGGGCGCACCACCCAGTCCTGGACGATGCGCCGCTCGACGAGCTCCTCCTTGGTGAGCGCGCGCTGCCCGTCGTCGGGGCGCTCGAGCGTGTACTGGTAGATCTCGCCGAGGGCAGTGGACACCGGGCCGAGCACCGGCACGATCCCGGGCGGCATCCGGTCGCGGATCTCGAGCAGCCGCTCCATCACCAGCTGGCGCGCGAAGTACACGTCGGTCCTGTCGGTGAACACCAGCGTGACGAGCGAGAGCCCCGGCTTGTTGAGCGAGCGGATGTCGGTCAGGCCGGGCAGGCCGGTGATCGCGATCTCGATCGGCACCGTGACGAACCGCTCGACCTCCTCCGGCGAGCGGCCCGGCGCCTCGGTGGCGATCTGGACCTGGACGTTGGTGACGTCGGGGAAGGCGTCGACCGAGAGCTTGCGCGCGGCGTCGAGCCCGAACGCGAACAGGACGACGGCGATCACGGCGACGACGAGGCGCTGCCGCAGCGCGCCGCGGACGATGGCGTCGAGCATCGGGGCGGGGCTCCGCTCAGTTCGCCTGCAGCGCGAGGCGCTTGCGCTCGTTGTTCAGGTGAAAGGCGCCGTCGACGACGATCGGCTCGCCGACGCGCAGGCCCTCGTTCACCACGCGCGCGCCCGCCTGCTCGCCGCCGAGCGCGACGCGACGCAGCACGAACGCGTCGGGCGCGGTCTGCACGAAGACGTGATCCCGGTTGTCCTCGCGCACGATCGCGGCGCTCGGCACGACCACGCGCTGCGCGGGCGGACCCTCGAGGAGCATCGTCGCGAGCATCGCCGGCTTGTACTCGCCCGACGGGTTGGGCACGTCCATCCGCACCCGCACGGTCCGGGTGTCGGGATTGACGGTCGCGCTGACGAACGAGAGCGCGCCCTCGATCGGGCGCCCGGGCAGCGCCGGGATCTCGGCGCGCACGCGCTTGCCGACGGCGAGGGCGCCGGCGCTCTGCTCCGGCACGTCGGCGACGAGCCAGACGTTCGAGAGGTCGGCGACGACGTACACCTTGTCCGCGGGCTGCACCACCTGACCGGCGGTGACGGTGCGGTCGAGCACGGTGCCGGCGATCGACGAGACCACCTGCGCGGCGGAGTCGACCTGCCGGGTGGAGCCGAGGCGCTCGATCGCGCGCGCCGGCATCCCGAGCACCTTCAGCTGATCGCGCGCGCCGGAGAGCTCGGCGTTCGCCTGGAGGAGCTCCGATTCGCGCCGCTGGAGCTCCGCCTGCCCGATCACGTCGGCCTGGTAGAGCTGGCGGGCGCGGGCCGCGGAGCTCTCGGCGAGCACCTGCTGCGAGCGCGCCTTGAGGTACGCGAGCTGCGCGGCCGAGAGCTCGGTGCTCGTGAGCGTCGCGAGCACCTGCCCGCGCTTCACCGTCTGTCCCTCGAGCACTTCCAGCTCCACGATGCGCCCGGTGACCGGCGAGCCGACGCGCGCGACGCGGGTCTCGTCGGCCTCGACGCGGCCGGCGACCTGGATGATCGACCGCACCTCCGCCTCGGCGACCCGGCCGAGCGTCAGGCGCTCGAGCAGGCCCGGCGGCGCGTGCACGGCGAGCGGATCGCGCGCCGGGGGCGGCGTGGGGGTGGACGGCTTCTGCTCCCCGCACCCGGTGACGAGCGCGGCGAGCGCGGCGATTGCGACGGCGCGCTTCACTTGAGGTCTCCCTTCAGGTCGGATGCGCGCAGCTGCTCCAGGTCCACGTGGGCCGACTGCTGCTCGAAGCGCGCGGCGAGGAAATCGGTGCGGACCTGGCGCAGCACGCGCTGCGCATCGAGGACTTCGATGAACCCGCGCTCGCCGAACCGGTAGGCCGACTCGGCGACGCGCAGCGCGGCCTCGGCCTGCTTGAGCAGCCCGCCCTCGAAGGCGGCGATCTGCTCGGCGGCGACCTGGTAGCGGCTGTAGGCGCTCTCGAGCGCGGCGATCAGCTCGAGCAGGCGCCGGTCGGCCTCCGCGGCAGCGACGCCGACCGCCGCGGCGGCCTCGCCGATCGGTCCCTGCCGGCGATCGAAGAGCGGGATCGGGACTCTCACGCCGAGCAGCGCGTCCCGCGTCTCGGGCCCCTGGAGCACGTCCGCGACGAGCGTGGGCTGGGGCATCCGCAGGGCGCGCTCGGTGGCGAGGCGGGCCTCGGCGCGCCGCACCTCGGCGCGCGCCTGCGCGAGGCCCGGATAGCGGGCGAGCACCTCGTCGCGCAGCGCGTCGAGCGGCGGGAGCGCGGGCGGCGCGGCGATCTCGCCTTCGACGCGCAGCTCGTCCGCCGGCCCGAGCCCCACGGCGGCGCGCAGCGCCGCTTTCGCCTGGGCGACGCGCAGCCGCGCGGACGCCACCGCGTTCGTCGCAGTCGCCACTTCCGCCTCGGCCCGCGACAGCTCGAGGCGCGGCGATTCGCCCACCTCGACGCGCACCGCCACGCGACGGCGAATGCCGTCGATCAGTCGCTCGGTGTCGGTCGCGAGGTCGAGCTCGGCCTGGCGCCGCAGCACCTCGTAGAACGCTCGCCTGACGTCCGCGCGCACCTGGAGCCGGACCTCCTCGCGTGCGAGGGTCGCCGCTTCCCGGCCCGACTCCGCGGCCCGGATGCGCGGTGCGCGGATGGACGGCAGGTCGATCGGCTGCTCGACCCCGAGTCCCGCGAGGCCGCCGCTGAGCGCATCGGGCACGCGCGCGTTCACCCGTCCGCCGCCGGCGGACAGCGTGGGATTCGGATAGGCCTGCGCGGTGCGCACGCCGGCGCCGGCCCCCTCGACCTGCGCCGCGGAGGCGCGCAAGCGCGGGTTGGACCGCTCGGCGCGCTCGAGCGCCCGGTCGAGCGTGAGGGGCTCGGCGGCATGACCGCTCACCGCGAACGCGGCAAGCGCGAGAACGACAGGCGTCGACCAGCGTCGGCGCATCGGACGGACCCTCCCGAAGATTCTTCGACGCTGCGGCCGGCACGGATGCCGTCGCAGCGAAGGTCTCGCCGACACGCGTAGCGCGAGTGAGCCGGGCCGGTACCGGCCTGAAGCTGACCGGACGTGATGACGACCGCGGCGGGGGGCGCGGCACGCGCCCCCGGCTACTCCCCTTCTAACGCGCGGTTAGATGGTGCGGTGCGTGAAAGGTTCAAGAGCCCGAGCCAGGAAAATTCTCCTGATCGTCAGCGCACGGTCCAGAGGTGGAGCTCGTGGCGCCTGCCCTCGACCACCATGCTCTCGGTGTGGTCGGGCGGCCAGTCCCCGATCCGGTATTCGTGAGAGACCACGCGCGTGCCGGGGTTGAGCTCGCGCGCGAGCTTCGGCTGGAGCTTTGCGTTCACGCTCGGGAAGAGATAGAGCGTAACCACGGTCGCGTCGCGCAGGTCCGTAGTGAAGAGGTCCTCGATGCGGAAGCTCACCCGGTCGGCGACCCCGAGGCGCTCGGCCGCCGCGCGGGCATCGCGCACCCAGACCGGGTTGATCTCGATCCCGACGCCGCGCGCGCCGTAGCGCTGCGCGGCGACGATCGGGATGCGCCCGTCGCCGGATCCGAGGTCGTACACCACGTCGTCCTTCCCCACCCGCGCCAGCTCGAGCATCCGCTCGACGACCGGCAGCGGCGTGGGGACGTAGTTGATGTCGGGCGCGCGCTCCTGCGCCGCAGCGCCGGCCGCGCACAGCGCGAGGAGGAACGCGAGCCGCCTAGAACTCGATCGGGTCGACATCGAGGTGCCAGCGGACGGGGCCCGCCTTGAGCGCGTAGAGCGCCTCCACCCACGCGCGCAGGAACGCGTGCAGCGCCGGCCGCGAGGGCGACTGCACCAGCACCTGCGCGCGTGCCTTGCCGGCGAGCTTCGCGAGCGTCATCGGCACCGGATCGTACACGGTCACGCCGGCGTGCTCGGGCGGGGCCTGCGCCCCCGCGCGGGCGAGATACGCGAGCGCGTCGCGCATCTCGTCCGCCTCCGCGCGCAGCACCGCCTCGTGGACCGAAGGCGGAAATCCCGCGGCGCGGCGCTCGTCGAGCTGTGCGGCGGCGAACCCGGCGAAGTCGTGCCGCGCCAGCGCCTGGTACAGCGGATGCTGCGGGTAGCGCGTCTGCACCAGCACTTCCCCCGGCAGGTCCGCGCGCCCGGCCCGGCCGGCGACCTGGTAGAGCTGCGCGAACAGCCGCTCGGGCGCGCGGTAGTCCGCCGCGACGAGCGCCGCGTCCGCGCCGATCACGCCGACGAGCGTCACGCGCGGGAAGTCGTGGCCCTTCGCGAGGATCTGCGTGCCGAGGAGGATGTCCGCGTCGCCGGCCTCGATCGCGCGCCGCATCGACTCCCAGCGGCCCTTCGCGCGCGTGGAGTCGCTGTCGATGCGCAGCAGCCGCGCCTTGGGAAAGCGCGCCTCGATCGCCTCCGCCAGGCGCTGCGTCCCGCGGCCGAACGGCACCAGGTCGACGTTGCCGCACGTCGGGCAGTGGCGCGGGATCGGCGCGGCGTCGCCGCAGTGGTGACAGCGCAGCCGGCGGTCCGCGGTGTGCAGCACGAGGTGGGCTGCGCAGCGCGCGCAGCCCGCGGTCCAGCCGCACGCGTTGCACACGAGCACCGGCGCATAGCCGCGGCGGTTGAGGAAGACGAGTGCCTGCTCGCCGCGCGCGAGCCGCGCGTCGATCGCCGCGGCCAGCGAGGACGACACGCCCTCGGCCACGGGCTCGGTGCGCGTGTCGACGAGCCGCACCTCGGGCAGGCGGCTGCCCGTGCGCGCCCGCTCGGGCAGGTCGAGCTGCCGGTAGCGGCCCGCGCGCGCGTGCGCATACGACTCGAGCGACGGGGTCGCGGACCCGAGCACGACCGGTGCGCCGGCGGCGTGCGCCCGGTACACGGCGAGATCGCGCGCGGAGTAGCGCACGCCCTCCTGCTGCTTGAACGAGGCATCGTGCTCCTCGTCGACGACGACCAGGCCGAGGCGCGCGAACGGCGCGAACACCGCGAGGCGCGTGCCGAGCACGATGCGCGCCTCGCCCGACTGCGCGGCGAGCCAGCCCGCGGCGCGCTCGTTCTCCGCGGCGGCGCTCGTGAGGGTCGCCACGCGCGTGCCCAGGAAGCGGCGGGCGAACAGCGCCGCGAGCTGCGGCGTGAGGTTGATCTCCGGGACGAGCACCAGCGCCTGGCGGCCGCGCGCGAGCGCGGCGGCGATGCAGTGCAGGTACACCTCCGTCTTGCCGCTCCCGGTGATGCCGAGCAGCAGGAACGCCGCATAGCGGTCCAGGGCGTCGGTGATCGCGCTGACGGCCGCCGCCTGCGCCGCCGTCAGCGGCTCCTCGGGCACGAGGCGAGGGATCGTCCCGGCCGCTGCGCACGGCGCAGCCAGGCCTGCCTTCACGAGCGCGCGCAGGGTGGCGCCGGACTCGATCGCGGCGGCAGCGGTCGGGCCGGCGGCGAGGCGCTCGAGGAGCGCGCGCCGCTTGCGGCTGCGCGCCGGGAGGGTCGCGAGCGCGGCGCGGCCGGCCGCGGTGATTGCGAACGCCGCGGGCGGCAACGTCAGCGGGCGCGGCCGCCGCAGGCGCGGCGGCAGCGCCGCGTGGATCACCTCGCCCAGCGGCCGGTGGTAGTAGTCGGCAGCGAACCGGGCGAGCGCCAGCCAGTCGGGTGCGAGCGGTGGCACGTCGCGCAGGATCGCCGCCGCCTCGCGCAGCTTGCCTGCGGCCACGTCCGTCGTGTCGCGGATCTCGACGATGACGCCGACCACGGCGCGCGCACCGAACGGGACGATCGCGCGGCGCCCGACGTCGCTCGCGGACGCGTCGTCGCACGCGTAGTCGAAGAGGCGCGGGAGCGGGACGTCCAGCGCGACGCGCAGGATGGTCATGTCATCGGCGTCGAAGCGCGGCCGGTGCGAGGCTAATCAGGATTCGAGAAAAACGGCGCTAACTGCCTGTGCGCAAGATTGGTTTGACGTTTTTTCACAGTTTCTGTGGATAAGTCTGTGAATAAGGCTGCCGCGAATTCGTAACGTGCCAGAAGGAAAGGGAAAATGCCCGGCGCCTAAAATCGCGCCGGGCAAAAAAAGCCTTGTGCCTCAGTGAGTTGCAACCTGTTCCCGCAGGGAGCAGCCCGGAGAGCCAGTATCCATGCGGGGGTCACGGAAGTGTGCATAAGTCAAGCCCCGCGTTCGTTCCCGGGCCCGGCGCGCTCGGGCGCCTAGGCGCCCGGATCCCGGTGATAGCGGGGACTGGTGGCGTGGACTGTCTCCACGAGCGCGGCCACGTTCTCGGGCGGGGTCTGGGGCACGATGCCGTGTCCGAGGTTGAAGACATGTCCCGCGCCGGGACCGTAGTCGGCGAGCACCCGCTCCGCCTCGCGGCGGACGACCTCGGGCGTGGTCAGCAGCACGAGCGGGTCGAGGTTGCCCTGCAGCGCGACCCGGCCGCCGACCCGTTGGCGCGCCGCGCCCAGGCTCGCAGTCCAGTCGAGCCCGACCGCGTCGCAGCCGGTCGCGGCGATCGCCTCCAGCCACAGGCCGCCGCCCTTGGTGAAGACGATGCATGGCACGCGCGCGCCGCCGGAAGCAGGCGTGAGCGACTCGACGACGCGGCGCACGTAGGCGAGGGAGAACTCGAGGTACGCCTCGTGCGCGAGCGTCCCGCCCCAGGTGTCGAAGATCATCACGGCCTGCGCGCCGGCTTCGACCTGCGCGTTCAGGTAATCGGCGACCGCCCGCGCGTTGACGTCCAGCAGCCGGTGCGCGAGATCGGGCCGGGTGTAGAGCAGGCGCTTCACGGTGCGGAAGTCGTCGCTGCCGCCGCCCTCGACCATGTAGCAGGCGAGCGTGAACGGGCTGCCCGAGAAGCCGATCAGCGGCACCCGGCCGGCGAGCGCGCGGCGGATCTCCCGCACGGCGTCCATGACGTACGCGAGCTCGATGTTCGGGTCCGGCGGCGCGAGCCGCGCGATCGAGGCCTCGTCGGCGGCGGTGCGCTCGAAGCGCGGCCCCTCGCCCTCGGCGAAGTACAGCCCCAGCCCCATCGCGTCCGGGACCGTGAGGATGTCGGAGAACAGGATCGCCGCGTCGAGCGGGAAGCGCTCGAGCGGCTGCAGCGTCACCTCGGTCGCCGCGGCCGGGCTCTTGCAGAGGGCGAGGAAGCTGCCCGCGCGCCCGCGGGTGGCGTTGTACTCGGGCAGGTAGCGGCCGGCCTGCCGCATCAGCCAGATCGGCGTGTACGGCGTCGGCTCGCGCCGCAGCGCGCGCAGGAAGACGTCGTTCTGCAGGCGGTCCACCCGGTCAGCGCCTCTCGTGCATGAGCCGGGACGTGACGAAGCGCCACTCGGCCGGTGCGACCGGCGTGATCGAGAGCCGGCTTCCGCGCTGGAGCACGCCCATCTTCGCGAGGGCCGGTTGCGCGCGGAGCGCGGCGAGCGGCACGAAGCGGGTCTTCTTCACGAGCCGCACGTCCACGTTCAGCCAGCGCGGCGCGGCGCGCGTCGCCTTCGGGTCGAAGTACGGACTCCTGCGGTCGAACTGCGAGGCATCCGGATACGCCGCGGCGGCGATCTCCACGATCCCCGCGATGCCCGGCTCGGGACAGCTCGAATGGTAGAAGAACGCCCGGTCGCCCACCTGCATCGCGTCGCGCATGAAGTTGCGCGCCTGGTAGTTGCGCACGCCGTACCAGGCGGTGGTCTGGCGCGGAGCCCCGGCGAGGTCGTCGATGGAATACTCGTCGGGCTCGGATTTCATCAGCCAGTAGCGCATCGGGCTCGCGCAAAAGAAGACGCGGGCCGTAGCCCGCGTCTTCGCTCTAAGGCGCCCCCCACAGATGCCGTTGGGCCGCTCGACTTGAACCGTTTCGGTTCAAGGTGGTCGCGTTCCGGTCGCCTTCAGGTACGTCCGACGAAGGGACGCGCACAACGGCGACACATGGGTCCGCGTCCGGGAGTACGCATTGGTTCAAGCGATCGCTTGGCCTTCACGCGCACCGCAGGGGACATTGACCGGCGCCGGGATCTCCCGGCCGGCGCGCACTCGCTCTCGCGTCCGCGCGCCGGAATCGAGCTGCTTACAGCAGCTTTTCCTGCGGCGCGAGCGCCTGATCGAGCGCCGCCTGCATCGAGGCCATTCTACGCTTGAGGTCCGCCATGTCAAAACCGTTCGGTCCCGGCTGCGGCGAATTTGCGCGCGCGCGTTCCTCGAGGAGCTCGTGCGCGATGTTGAGCGCGGCCATCACCGCGATGCGCTCGGCGTTGCCGACGCGCCCGCCCGACTTGATCTCGCCCATCTTCTGGTCGAGATAGGCGACCGCCTCGAGCAGCGATTCGCGCTCGTCGTCCTGGCAGCTCACCTTGTACGTGCGGCCCATGATCGCGATGTCGAGGGCCTTCGCTGTGGTCGCGCTCATTCGGGAATCTGCCTCAGAAGACCCTCGAGGCGCTCTCGGGCGCCGTTGACTTTGTCCGCGAGCCGCTTGTTGTCGCTCTCGAGCTTGGCGAGGCGCTGGCGCAGGTCCGTGTTCTCGGCACGGAGCCGCTGGCACAGCTCGACCGCCTGCCGAATGCGGTCCTCGAGCGCCGAGAGTTCAGCTTCCATCGGCGGAATATAGTGGGAAAAATCTAGCCCGGTCAAGGAGTAAGGCGCCGTTCTAAATGTATTTTCGTGATGCCCGACACACCCGCCCCGCCCCAAGCCGGAGGTCGCGACGATACCCGATTTCGCCGCGAGGAACGCCGTCACCCCGCGCGCCGTCCCGGAACGCGCCCTGTCGTCGTGTCGTCACCCGTCCGGGGCGATTCACATCAAAACCCCGCGTGCCGAGCGGGCAGTAGAATCGTTCCGCTCGTTCGTGGTGCCCGTCGGCGCGTTCCGCGCCGACGGGTGAAACGGGAAACAGGTGCGGTCGCCCCGCTGTACTCAGCCGCGGCCAATGCCTGTGCTGCCCCCGCAACGGTAAGCAAGCTCATCTCGCGTCACCCCGCCACTGTGGCCGCCGGCCACGGGAAGGCGACGCGAAGGGCGCGCCCAGCGCGCGCCGGCTTGCGAGCCCGGAGACCGGCCGCGAGCGATCGGTCCGGCACGCCGCGGGCGGCGGTGAAGCGCAACGCCACGCCCCTCGCGCCGGGTTTGCCAACGCGAGGCCGGCTGCGGGGACGCAAGCCGGCGGGGGATCGTTCCATGTCTGCACGCCTTTCGCGCGCCGCCGCGGCGCTCTGCGCTTTCACGTTCGTCCTGCCCGTACACGCCGCCGACGACCCGGCGGACGAAGTCGTCGTGACCGCCACCCGCGACAGCCAGCGGCTCGCGAACACGATCCAGCACACGTCGGTCATCACCGAGCGCGAGATCCGCGCCTCGCAGGCCGTCGACGTGCCGACGCTGCTCCGCCGCGAGGCGGGCCTCGAGTTCACGCAGAACGGCGGCGTCGGGCGCGTCGGCGGGCTCTTCGTCCGCGGCGCGAACCCCAACCAGTCGCTCATCCTCGTCGACGGCGTGCGCATCAACTCCGCGACCACCGGCGGCACGCAGATCGACCAGCTGCTGCTCGACGAGATCGAGCGGATCGAGATCGTCCGCGGCCCCGGCTCCGCGCTGTACGGGTCGGACGCGATCGGCGGCGTGGTGCAGATCTTCACCAAGCGCGGCCGCGGCGCGCCCGCCGCGAACGCCACCGTCGGCTTCGGCAACGAGGGCACGCAGCGCTACGCGCTCGGCTACGGCGGGAACGCGGGGCCGTGGCAGTTCAACGTCAACGGCTCGTACTTCCGCACCGACGGCTTCTCCTCGCTCGCCACCAACGCCTCGCCCACGGCGAACCCGGATCCCGACGGCTACAAGAACCTGTCCGGCTCGGCGATGGCGACCTACCACTTCAACGAGCGCAACCGCGCGGGCTTCACGGTCTACGCGACCGAGGGGCGGTCGGACTTCGACGACGCGTTCGCCGCGTCGCCCTACGACCTGCAGACCGGCAAGAGCCTGGTCAGCTCCGCCACCGTCTTCACCCAGAACCAGATCACCGAGCGCTGGACGAGCCGGCTCACCGCCTCCCAGGGCGTGGACCAGTTCCGCAACTACCTGAACGGAGACCAGACGGGCCGCTTCCGGACCGAGAACCAGGCGCTGACGTGGCAGAACGGGCTCGCGTTCGCGCCGGGGCAGAACCTCACGCTCGGCGCCGAGACGCTCTCGCAGCGGGTGGACAGCACGGTCGCCTACAGCCGCGACAGCCGCACCGTCAATTCGGGGTTCGCCGGCTACACCGGCACGTTCGGCCGCAGCACGCTCCAGGGCAACCTGCGCTACGACCACTACTCGGATTTCGGGAGCGCGTCCTCCTACCTCGCCGGCTACGGTTTTGAGCTGCTCGAGGGCCTGCGCGCGACCGCCTCGTACTCGCACGGCTTCCGCGCCCCGAGCTTCAACGAGCTGTACTTCCCGGCCTTCGGCAACCCGAATCTGCAGCCGGAGGAGGCCACGCAGGCCGAGGTGGGGCTGCAGTACGCGGTCGCGGCCCATCTGGTCCGGCTGGCCGCCTTCCGCACCGACTACGACAATCTCATCGGCGGCTTCCCGATCCAGAACGTGAACAGCGCGCAGGTGACCGGCGTCGAGCTCGCCTACACCGGCACCCTCGCAGGGACCACGCTGCGCGCGAGCTTCACCTACCAGGACCCGAAGAACCAGGACACCGGCGAGCTGCTGATCCGCCGCGCGCGGGCGTTCGGCTCGTTCGGGGCGAGCCGCGCGTTCGGGCCGTTCTCGATCGGCGGGGAGCTGCTCGCGTCGGGCCCCCGCTACGACACCGACGTTTTCACCTTCCAGCGCGTCAAGGTCGCCGGCTACGGCGTGGTGAACCTCTTCGCCCGCTACAACATCACGCCCGACCTCTTCGTGGGGCTGCGCGTGGACAACCTGTTCGACAAGGACTACACGCTCGCCTCGGGCTACAACGTGCAGGGCACGCTCGCGCTGCTCAGCCTGAACTACGCCCCGGTGCGGTAGGCGTCGGGCTTCTGCTATCGTCCGCCGCATGGTTCCGGATGCGGTGGACCTCGGCGCGGCGCGCCGCGCGCTCGTCGTGAAGCTGCGCCACCACGGCGACGTCCTGCTCGCCTCGCCGGTCTTCTCGGTGCTGCGCGCCCGCGCGCCACACCTGGAGATCGACGCGCTCGTGTACGACGACACGCGCGAAATGCTCGCGCTGCACCCGGCGATCGCGACGGTGCACACGGTCGGGCGCGCCTGGCGCGCGGCCCCGCTGCCCGCGCGGCTCGCCGCGGAGGCGCGGCTGCTGCGGGCGCTGCGCGCGCGGGGCTACGACCTCCTCATCAGCCTCACCGAGCACCCGCGCGGCGCGTGGCTTGCGCGGTTTCTGCGGCCGCGCTGGTCGGTCGCGCCGGAGCAGGCGCACCGCGGCCGGCTCTGGCGCTCGAGCTTCACGCACCTGTTTCGCCGTCCCGGGCACGCACGCCGCCACGTGGTGGAGGTGAACCTCGACGCCCTGCGCCGCATCGGCGTCTATCCCGGTGCGGACGAGCGCGCGCTCGTGCTCGTGCCCGGGGACGAGGCGGAGGCGGCGATCCGCAATCGCATGAGCGCGCTCGGGCTGGCCGAGCGCAGCTTCGTGCACCTCCACCCCGCCTCGCGGTGGCGGTTCAAGTGCTGGCCGGCCGACCGCACCGCGGCGCTCGTCGACCGGCTCGCGGCGGCGGGCGAGCGCGTCGTGCTCACGGCCGCGCCGAGCGAGCCCGAGCTCGAGCTGGTGCGGGCGATCCGCGCCGCGTGCCGCGCCGAGACGATCGATCTCTCCGGGCAGCTCACGCTCAAGCAGCTCGCGGCGCTGACCGGGCGCGCGAAGCTCTTCGTGGGCGTGGACTCCGCGCCGATGCACATCGCGGCGGCGATGGGCACGCCGGTCGTCGCGCTCTTCGGTCCGAGCGGCGAGCTCGAATGGGGGCCCTGGGGCGTGCCGCACCGCGTGATCGCGTCCGACGCGCACCCGTGCCGGCCGTGCGGCAACGACGGCTGCGGCGGGGGAAAGGTGAGCGAGTGCCTGACCACGCTGCCGGTCGAGCGGGTGTTCGCCGCGGCGTACGAGTTGCTCGCCGCCGCGCCGCGCGGATGATCCGCGCGCTCGCCGCGGCCTGCCTGGCGCTCGCCGCGCACGGCGCCGCCGCACAGGTCGCGCTGCGCGACGACCGCGGCGTTGATGTGGTCCTCGCGGCGCCCGCCGCGCGCATCGTCGCGCTCGCGCCGCACCTGGTGGAGATCGCGTTTGCGGCCGGGGCGGGCGCAAAGCTCATCGGCGTGTCCGCTTACAGCGACTTCCCGCCCGAGGCGGCGCGGCTGCCCGTCGTGTCCGACGCCACGCACGTCGACTTCGAAGCCCTCGCCCTTCTGAAGCCCGACCTCGTGCTCGCGTGGCGCTCCGGGTCGCGCGCGCGCGACGTCGCGCAGCTCGAGGCGCGCGGCTTTCGCGTCTTCTCCACCGACGCGGGCACGCTCGAGGACGTGCCCCGCGTCGTGCGCGCGGTGGGACAGCTCGCCGGCACGGCGCCGAGCGCCGAGCGGGAGGCGCAGGCGATCGAGGCGCGGCTCGACGCCATCCGTCGCCGCCACGCGTCGCGCCCGGTGGTGCGCGTGTTCTACGAGATCTGGCACGAGCCGCTGATGACGGTGAACGGGCGGCACCTCGTCTCCGCGATGCTCGCGCTCTGCGGCGGCCGCAACGTGTTCGCCGACGCGGGGCCGCTCACGCCGGTCGTTTCGCGCGAGCAGGTGCTCGCCGCGGACCCCGACGCGATCCTGCTGAGCGCGACGCCCGAGCAGGCCAAGGAGACCGCCGCCTGGTGGCGCCAGTTCAAGACCCTGCGCGCGGTGCAGCGCGCCCAGCTCCACCCGATGGACCCCGCGCTCGTGAACCGCATGGGCCCGCGCGCGCTCGACGGCGCCGAGGCGATCTGCGGCGCGCTCGACCGCGTCCGAAAGGGCGGCGCGCAGTGAAGGCGAGCGCGTGAAGATCGCCGTCGTCCGCCAGCGCTACAACCCCTACGGCGGGGCGGAGCGGTTCGTCGCCCGCGCGCTCGCGGCGCTGGAGAAGCAGGGCGCGGAGGTGACGCTGGTCGCGCGCGAGTGGAAGGACGGCGGCGCCGCGCGCACGCTCAAGGTCGACCCGTTCTACGTCGGGCGGCTCTGGCGCGACCGCGGCTTCGCGCGCGCGGCGTGCGCGCGGCTCGCGACGGCGGGCTTCGACCTCGTGCAGTCCCACGAGCGGCTCGCCTGCTGCGACATCTACCGCGCCGGGGACGGCGTGCACCGCCAGTGGCTCGAGAACCGCGCCCGCGCCGCGGGCGCGCTCGCGCGGCTCGCCGACACCTTGAGCCCGTACCACCGCTACGTCCTCGACGCGGAAGCGGCGCTCTTCGCCAGCCCCCGCCTCAAGGCGGTGATCTGCAACTCGCGCATGGTGCGCGACGAGATTCAGAAGTGGTTCGGCCTGCCGGAGGAGAAGCTGCACGTCGTGTACAACGGCGTCGACCTCGACGCGTTCGTGCCGGAGCTGCGTGAGACGCACCGCGCCCGCGTGCGCGCGTCGCTCGGGGTGCCGGAAGCGGCGAAAGTCTTCCTGCACGTCGGGTCGGGCTTCGCGCGCAAGGGCGTCGGGACGGTGATCGCGGCGCTCGCCCAGCTCGCCGACCGTGACGCGCGGCTCGTCGTGGTCGGGACGGACCGCGCGGAAAACGCGCTGCGCGCGGCCGCCGCGCGCGCCGGCGTCGCCGCGCGCGTGCACTTCGCCGGCGGGCAGGAGGACGTGAAGCCGTGGTACGGCGCCGCCGACTGCTTCGTCCTCGCGACCCTGTACGACCCGTTTCCCAATGCCGCGCTCGAGGCGCTGGCGAGCGGCCTGCCGGTCATCGTGACCCGGCAGTGCGGCGCGGCGGAGCTGGTGAAGCAGGGCATCACCGGCCGCGTCGTGGACGCGCTCGACGCCGGCGCGCTCGCGCAGGCGATGGACGACCTCGCCGCGCGCCTCAGTGGCGAGCTGCGCGACGACCTGCGCGAGGACGCGCGCGCCTCGGTGACGCACCTCGGCCTGGACGCGATGGGCGAACGCCTGATCGCGCTCTACAGCGCTGTTCTGGAAGGGAAAACGTGACCCGGGCGGTATAATCCCCGGTCCCGCCATGTCGACCCCCCCGCCCTCGAGCCTCCAGCTCTACTTACGCCTGCTCGGCTACGTGAAGCCGTACTGGCGCGTGTACATCGCGTCGGTGCTCGCGATGGTCGTCTTCTCGGCCACCGAGGCGGGCATCCCGGTGCTCATCAAGCCGCTGATCGACGGCACCTTCGTCGAGAGGGACCCGACCCTTCTCCGCATGGCGCCGCTCATCCTGGTGGCGCTCTTCCTCGTGCGCGGCGTGTCGTCGTTCACCGCCGACTACTGCGCGCACTGGGTCGCGCAGAAGGTGGTCGTCGACCTGCGCAAGGCGATGTTCGCGACGCTCGTGCGGCTGCCGACGCCGTTCTACGACGCCAGCACCACCGGCAGCCTCATCTCCAAGTTCACGTTCAACGTGCAGCAGGTCACCGGCGCCGCCACGAGCGCGATCACGGTGCTGGTCAAGGACACTTTGACGGTGATCGGCCTGCTCGCGTGGCTGGTGTACCTCAACTGGAAGCTCACGCTCGCCACGCTCGTGGTCGGCCCCGCGATCGTGCTGATCGTGCGCAAGTTCTCGCGCCGCCTGCGCTCGATGGCGCGCGCCGAGCAGACGGCGATGGGCGACCTGAACCACGTGCTCGAGGAGTCGATCGGCTGCCACCGGGTGGTGAAGGTGTTCGGCGGGCAGGAATACGAGTCGAAGCGGCTCGAGCAGGCGGTGAACAAGGTGCGCAAGTTCAGCATGAAGGCCGTGGTCGCCGCCGCGGCGACCGTGCCGCTCACGCAGATCGTCGCCGCGCTCGCGCTCGCCGGCGTCGTCTACCTCGTGGTCGACCAGGCGATGAAGGATCAGACCACCGTCGGCGGCTTCGTGTCGTTCTTCGGGGCGCTCGCGATGCTGCTCTCGCCGCTCAAGCGGCTCACCGGCGTGAACGCCACGCTCCAGCGCGGCCTCGCCGCGGCCGAGACGGTGTTCGAGCTGATCGACCGCGCGCCGGAGGCGGACGCCGGCACGCGCGAGCTCGGCCGCGCGCGCGGCGACATCGAGTTCCGCGGCGTGAGCTTCGCCTACCCGGACGCGCCGCGCCGCGCGCTCGACAACGTGTCGCTGAAGATCGCGGCGGGCGAGACCGTCGCGCTCGTCGGGTCGTCCGGCAGCGGCAAGACCACCCTCGCGAACCTGCTGCCGCGGTTCTACACGCCGGGGGCAGGCCAGATCCTCGTCGACGGGATCGACGTGCAGGCGCTCCCGCTCGCATCCCTGCGCGCGAACATCGCGCTCGTGAGCCAGGACGTGACGCTCTTCAACGACACCGTGGCGGCCAACATCGGCTATGGCCGGCTCGGCGTCGCCACGCGGGAGGAGATCGTCGCGGCGGCCGAGGCAGCGCACGCGATGGGCTTCATCGGCCAGATGGCCGAAGGCCTGGACACCGTGATCGGCGAGGACGGCGTGCGGCTCTCCGGCGGGCAGCGCCAGCGCCTCGCGATCGCGCGCGCGTTCCTCAAGGACGCCCCGATCCTGATCCTCGACGAGGCGACGAGCGCGCTCGACAGCGAGTCGGAGCGCCACGTCCAGGAGGCGCTCGAGAGCCTCATGGTCGGGCGCACCACGCTCGTGATCGCGCACCGCCTGTCCACGATCGAGAACGCCGACCGGATCGTCGTGCTCGACCAGGGGCGCGTCGCCGAGGTGGGCCGCCACGACGAGCTCCTCGCGCACAACGGCATCTACGCCCGGCTGCACCGCATCCAGTACTCGCGCGAGCACGCCGCCGCGGCCGCCGCCTGAGGATGCACATTGTCCACACCGAGTCGTCTCAGGGCTGGGGCGGGCAGGAGCTGCGCATCCTCGGCGAGTCGGCGGGGATGCGCGCGCGCGGCCACGACGTGACGCTGATCGCGCCGGCCTCCGCGCGCATCTACGCGGAGGCCCGGCGGCGCGGGCTGAGCGTCGTGGACCTGCCGATCGGGCGCAAGAGCGTGCGCGGCTGGCGCGCGCTGCGGCGCTGGCTGGCCACCCATCCCGTGGACGTCGTGAACACGCACAGCTCGACCGACAGCTGGCTCGTCGCGCTCGCCTGCGCCACGCTCGCCCGCGCACCGGCGATCGTGCGGACCCGGCACGTCTCGGTGCCGATTGCAAACAACGCCGCCGCCCGCTGGCTCTATCGCCACGCCACGCGACGGATCGTCACGACCGGCGAGGCGCTCCGGCGCACGCTGATCGAGACCAACGGCCTGCCCGCCGATCGCGTCGTCTCCGTTCCCACCGGGGTCGACCTCGCGCGCTTCGCGCCCGGGGACAAGGCGGCCGCGCGCAGCGCGCTCGGACTGGATCCGGCGGCGCATTACGTCGGCATCGTGGCGACGCTGCGCAGCTGGAAGGGCCACCTCTACCTCATCGAGGCGCTCGAGCTGCTCGGCCGCGACGACTGCCGCCTGCTCGTCGTCGGCGACGGGCCGATGCGGGAGCCGATCGAGTCGCGGATCGCCGCAGGGGGCCTCGGCGACCGCGTGAAGCTCGCCGGCCACCAGGACGATCCGGCGCCGTGGCTGCGCGCGATGGACGTGTTCTGCCTGCCGTCTTACGCGAACGAGGGCGTGCCGCAGGCGCTGATGCAGGCGATGCTCGCCGGGCTGCCGGTCGTGACGACGCCGGTCGGCAGCATCCTGGAGGTCGTCGAGGACGGCCGCACGGGGCTCGTCGTGCCGCCGCGCGACGCGCCGGCGCTGGCGCGCGCGATCGGGCGCCTGCTCGACGATGCCGACTTCGCGCGACGCCTCGGCTCGACCGCGCGCGCCGAGGCGGTGCAGCGGTTCTCGCAGGACCGCATGCTCGACCGGATGGAGGCGGTGTTCCGTGACGCCCTCGCTGCCTGACCCGCGGCGCATCCTGGTCGTGCACGTCACGCGGATCGGGGACACGGTGATGGCGACCCCCGCGCTGCGCGCGTTGGCCGAGCACTGGCCGTCCGCCGAGATCACGTTCCTCGGCCATCCCAGGCGGGCCGAGGTCGTCGAGCACCTGCCGTACGTCCGGCGCGTAGGCACGATCACGAAACGGCGCGCGGTGGCGCGCGGCTGGCTGGCGGGGGAGCGCTGGGACCTCGGCGTCGTGTTCGGATTCGACGAGGCGCTGGTGCGGTACGCGCTGCGCACCTGCGGGCGGGTCGTCGCGTTCCGGCAGGCGGACGAGCGGATCAACGCGCGGCTGTATCGCGCGGTCGAGCATCCGCCGCACAACGCCTTGCACGGCGTGGACCGGCTGCTCCTTCTGCCGCGCGCGCTCGGCGTTGCGCCGCGCAGCCGGGCGCTCGAGTACCGGGTCGCGCCGGCGGAGGCGGATGCCGCGGCGCGACGGCTGGCCGCGGACGGCGTCGGTGCGGGCGCCCGTCCGCTGGTGGGCTTCTTGATCGAGAGCTTCCCCACGAAGCCCTATCGCGACTGGCCCGCGGAGCACTTCGCGTCGCTCGCGCGCCGCATCCTGGAAGGCTTTCCGTCTGCGCACTTCCTGCTCTTCGGCGGGGCGTTGCCGGAGGCCAAGGTCGCCGCCCTTCGCATCGCGCTCGGGTCGCGCCTGACGACTTACGCTGGCAAGCTCGAGCTGCGGGAGACCGCCGCCCTGATGTCGCGCCTCGATCTCTACGTCGGCGTCGACACCGGCCCCACCCACATCGCCGGCGGGCTGCGCCTGCCGATGGTGGCCCTCTATCACTGCCTGCATCCCGGCAGCCTGCTCGCCCCGCCGGACCACCCCGGGCTCGCCGTCGTCGAGCACCCGGCGCACGGCGCGCCGGCCTGCACCGAGCGCACCGCGCTGTCGGAGATCTCGGTCGACCGCGTCTGGCGCGAAGTCGCGCCCAGGCTCGACGCGGCGCTCGCGGCCTCGCCGGCGTGAAGGTGGGGCTCGTGACGACGAACCTGCGCGGCGGCGGCGCGGAGAAGGTGTTCCTGCGCATCGGCGGGCTGCTCGCGGCGCGCGGCCACGAGGTGCACCTCGTCCTCCTCGAGCACCTGGTGGACCACGCGATCGAGCCGGGGCTGCGGCTGCACGCGCTGACCCCGCCGGGCCGTCCCTGCACCAAGGGCTTCCTCGGCAAGCGGCTCGCGGCGCGGCGGTTGCACCGGCGCTTTGACGAGCTCGCGCGAAGCGGCGCGTTCGATCTCGTGATCTCCACGCTGCCGTTCGCCGACGAGGTTGCGGCGCTTGCGTCGCTCCCGCGCCTCTGGCATCGCATCGCCAACACGCTGACGGCGGAGATCGCCCGGCTCGAAGCGAGCCCCGCCAAGGCCGAACGGCGGCGAGCGCGCTATCGCCGGCTCTATGGGCAGGCGAACCTCGTCGCCGTGTCGCAGGGCGTGGCCGACGACCTACGCCACGGGCTCGGGCTCAGGAACGCGAACATCGAGCGCGTCTACAACCCGTTCGATTTCGAGCGGCTGCGCCGCCTCGCCGGCGAGGCCGTCGCCGGCCTGCTGGACGAGCCCTACGTCGTCCACGTCGGCCGCTTCGCGCCGCAGAAGCGCCATGACCTGCTGCTCGCGGCCTGGAAGCGCGCCGCGCGCCCGGAGAAGCTCGTCCTGCTCGCGCATCCCGACCCACGGCTCGACGCGCTGATCGGCGCGCACGGCCTCGACGGCCGCGTGATCGTCGCCGGGTTCCAGCCGAACCCGTATCCGTGGATGAAGCGGGCGCGGCTGCTGGTGCTCTCCTCCGACCACGAAGGCATGCCGAACGTCCTCGTCGAGGCGCTCGCGTGCGGCACGGCGGTGGTGAGCACCGATTGCCCGTCGGGACCGCGGGAGATCCTGGACGGCGCGCTCGCGCGCTGGCTCGTCCCGTGCGGCGACGCCGAGCGGCTCGCCGAGGCGATCACGGCGGCGCTGCGCGATCCGCCTTCGGTCACGGACGTCGACCTGTCGCGGTTCGACGCGCGGACGGTGGTCGCGCAGCTCGAGTCGCTGCCCTCGCGCTGGCGCCCTGCGGAGCGGGGCTGACCATGTGCGGCATCCTCGGGTTCGTCGACACGCCCTGGACGGGCGCGCTCGAGCCGGCGCTCGACACGCTCGCTCGGCGTGGACCGGATGGCGCCGGCACCTACGTGGACGGCGGCGTCGCGCTCGGCCACCGGCGGCTCGCGGTGATCGACCTCGTCACCGGCGACCAGCCGATGAAGTCGGCGGACGGCCGCCACGTGATCGTCTTCAACGGCGAGATCTACAACTTCCGGGAGCTGCGCGCCGAGCTCGTCGCCCTCGGCGCCACGTTCGCGACGCAGTCGGATACCGAGGTGCTGCTGCACGGCTTCGCCGCGTGGGGCCGCGACCTCCTGCCGCGCCTGGATGGCATGTTCGCCTTCGCGATCTGGGACGCGCGGGCGCGGCGGCTCTTCGCAGCGCGCGACCGGATGGGCATCAAGCCGTTCGTGTACTCGAAGCACCGCGGGTTCGCGTTCGCCTCGACGCTCGCCCCGTTCTTCGCGCTCGAGGGCTTCCCGCGGCAGATCGACTACGAGGGGCTGCGCGACTATCTCGCCTTCCAGACGGTGCTCGCGCCGCAGACGCTGGTGCGCGCGGTGCGCCAGCTCCCGCCTGCGCACTGGCTGGAATACGACGCCGCGGACGGTCGGCTCGAGACCGGCGCCTATTGGCGCATCCCGGCCGCGCGCCCGGGCCCGGTGGACCGCGGGGCGATCGTCGAGCGGGTCGATGCCGCGCTCGCCGCCGCGGTCAGGCGGCAGCTCGTATCGGATGTCCCGCTTGGCGCATTCCTCTCCGGCGGGATCGACTCGAGCCTGATGGTCCACTACATGGCCGGCGCGGGGGTGCGGCCGCTCGAGACCTTCACCGTGCGCTTCCCGCAGGGCGGCTTCGACGAAACGCCTTACGCGCGCGAGGTGGCTGCCCGCTACGGCGCGGAGCACCACGTGATCGACGCGCCGGCGATCGACGGGGACGCGTTCGCCGCGTCGATCGCCGCGCTCGACCAGCCGCTCGCCGACCCCGCCTACGTGCCGACGCACGCGCTGTCGCAACTGACTCGCACGCACGTCACCGTCGCGATCAGCGGCGACGGCGGGGATGAGCTCTTCGGCGGTTACGCGCGCTTCCGCGACCAGGCGGCCGACCACCCGCGCCGCTGGTGGCAGCCGGCGCTGCGCCGGCTGATCGACGCCGGCCTCGCGCCGGGCGCGCTGCTGCGGCGTAGCCTCTGGGGTCGCGACCTCCTCCTGTACCGGCGGCTCGAGCTCGGCCCCTATCGCACCTCGCGCAAGAGCCAGCGCCGCTACCTCCAGCCCGACGCGCTGGCCGCGTGCCGGCCGGAGGCGACGTTGGGCGCGTGGACCGCGCTCGCGAGCGCCTATGGCGACTTCGACACGGCGGCCCTGATGCGCGCGGATCTGTGGACCTACTTGAGCGAGAACTGCCTGGTCAAGACCGACCGCGCCAGCATGGCCCACGGCCTCGAGGTGCGCGTGCCGATGCTCGGCAACGAAGTCCTCGATGCGGTGCTCGAGCTGCCAGCGGAAGCGCATTTCGACGCCGACGGCAAGGCGCTGCTGCGCGCGATCGCCCGCCGCGTCCTGCCGGAGTCGGTGTGGGGGCGGCCGAAGCACGGGTTCTCGGTCCCGCTTGCCGCGAGCCTCGCCGGGCCGTGGCGTGCGCAATGCGAGGCCTGGCTCGCGGAGGCTAGAATCCGGGCGCCGTACCTGGACGCCGCCGCGGTGGACGGCCTGTGGCGGAGCGCCCTCGCCGGACGCGGCTCGGTGCGGCTCGCCTACACCTTCGCCGTGCTGCTCGGCTGGCTTGCGCACCACCCCCTCGCGCCATGAATCGCGACGACTCGCTCGACTGGACCCGACTCACCCGCGACCCGAACGACGGGACGGCGCGCCGGGCTGTCCTGCGCGAGCTGCTTTCGCGGCGCGAGATCCACGACGACCGCGACCTCATCGACGTCGTGCTCGAGCGCATCGCCGGCAAGCGCGTGCTCGACGTCGGCGTCGTCTCGCACACGATGGACTACGTCTCGAGGGAGGGCTGGCGGCACGCGCTCCTCGCGCAGCGTGCCGCGTACTGCCTCGGCATCGACATCCTCGCCGCGGAGGTCGAGCGCCTGCGGGCCGACGGCTACAACGTCCGCGTGGCGGACGCGACGTCCGACGAAGACCTCGGCGAGCGCTTCGACATCGTGTTCATCGGCGACGTCATCGAGCACGTGGACAACCCGGTGCGCCTGCTCGCGTTCGGGCGCCGGCACCTCCTGCCGCAGGGCGTGCTGCTCGCGGCGACGCCCAACCCGTTCAGCCGGAAGTTCTTTCGGCGGTTCGCGCGCGAGGGCACGATGGTGACCAACCTCGACCATGTCGCCTGGATCACGCCGTCGATGGCGCTCGAGCTCGGCCGCCGGGCGGGGCTCGAGCTGCGGCGATACTGCCTCGCGAAGCGGCTGCCGCCCAACCCGGTCGTGCGCATGGCGCGCAGGGCAGGGCGCGTGTTCCGGCCGGCGGAGATGGCCTACCCCGACTACCTGTACGAATTCGCCCCCGCAGGCGCCGCGTCATGACCGAGCCTTCGCTGCCGAGCGCGCAGGCGATCGTCGCGTTTCACGACGGGTGCGTATCGCGTTCCGGCTGGACGAGCGAGCCCGCGAAGTTCCCGGACGGCGTGTGGGCCGCGATCGAGGAGAACCACCGCTGCAACAACCTCCTCTGGGACGAGGAGGACCAGGCGCGCCGGCGCGACGTCCCCGACGGCGCGATCGCCGCGAACAAGCGCGCGATCGACGGCTACAACCAGCGCCGCAACGACGCGATCGAGCGCATCGACGAGCACCTGCTCCAGGCGCTCGACGGCGTTGCGCGCGCCGCCGGCGCGCGGCTCAACTCGGAAACTGCCGGCGCGATGACCGACCGGCTGTCGATCCTCTCGCTCAAGATTTATCACATGGGACTCCAGGCGCGGCGCGACGACGCCACCCCGGCGCACCGCGACGCCTGCGTGCAGAAGCTCGCGCGGCTGCGGGAGCAGCGCGACGACCTCGCCCGCTGCCTCGACGAGCTGCTCGCGGACAGCGCCGCCGGGCGGGCGTACTTCAAGGTCTACCGCCAGTTCAAGATGTACAACGATCCGACCCTCAACCCCTACCTCTACGGGAAGAAGTAGGTGGCGTTGCAGCGCGTCCTCGTCGTCAAGCGCGACAAGATCGGCGACATGCTGCTGACGACGCCGCTGTTCGCCCACCTGCGCGAGCAGCTTCCCGGCACGCGCGTCGACGTGGTCTGCACCGACTACAACGCCTGGGTGCTCGACGGCAACGGCGACGTCGACCGGCGCATCGTCTTCCCGCGCCTGCGCGTCGGCCGGACCGTGCGTCCCCGCAAGGTGCCGGAGAACGCGGCGCTCTACGCCAGGCTCGCGCTCTCGCGCTACGACGCGGTGATCGTCGCCCAAGGCGAGGAGTCACACCGCGCGATCCGCCGTGGCCTCGTGCCGCGTGCGTCGCGGGTGATTGCCTACGCCGCGGACCCCGGTCGCTACGGCGCGCGGCTTACCGATCCGCTGCTGCCGCCCGCCGACGACGTGCACGAGGTGGACCGGATGCTGGCCCTTGCGGCCAAGCTCGGGCTGCCGCCGCCCCGGAGCGCGCAGCACCCGCGCTATGTGCTGCCGGAGACTGCGCGCCGCTTCGCGCTCGCGTGGCTCGCCGAGCGCGGCGTCGAGCCCGGCCGGTTCGTCGTCCTCGGCCTTGGCGCGCGGCGCCCCGACCGCCAGCCGAGCGCCGTACAGGTGGCGCGCTGGTCCGCGTGGTGGCGCGAGCGTTTCGGCCTCGCCACCGTGTTCGTCTGGACGCCGGGCGGTAGCGACAACCCGATGTATCCCGGCGACGACGCGATCGCCGAGCCGGTGCTGCGCATGAACCTGCCGGGATTGCACCCGTATTGCGGGCCGATCGTCGAGACCCTCGGCCTCGTCTGGCACGCGCGCACGAGCGTGTTCCCCGACAGCGGGCTGATGCACTTCGCCGCGGCGAGCCCGGGCGGGGTGGTGGGACTCTTTGCACGCCCGGGGCTCGGACCCCCGCCGACGCGCTGGGGCCCGCGCGGCCCGCGCGCGCACGTCGTTCAGGCGGCCACCGACATCCCCAGCGAACCGGATGACACCGTGCTCGAGAAGGTCGGCGCGCTCGTGGGCGGCCGCGAGCCGGCGGCGATCGCATCGTGAACCCCGCGAAGCCTGACTGGCACACGGTCGCGGGCGCGTTCGCCTGCATCGTGCTGCTCACGCTGCCGTTCGCGCACTCGGTCGCGATACGGACCGTGGCAGGTTCAATCGCCTGGGTGGCGGCGCTGGCAGCGTGGCGCAAGCTCACGGTGCCCCGCATTCCGCTGCTCTGGCTGTTTGCCGCGTGGGCGGCGCTGGGGCTGCTCTCGCTGACGTGGGCGGTCGATCCCGAGTATTCAGCCGGCGAGCTCAAGACGGAGCTGCTCTATCCGTTCCTCACGTTCGTCCTGTTCTTCGCTTTGAGCGACCTGCAGTGGCTGGAACGGTTCAGGCGGACGCTCATGGTCGCCACGCTGCTCGCGTTCGTGAGCGCGGCTTACTGGGCCGCGTTCTCGGACTGGGGTCGCACCGATGGGTTCTTCAACGGACCCGGGATGTACAGCACTTATCTCGTAGGCGTCTATCCGTTCGCACTGGTCTGGATACTGCGTCCCGAATCGAACGTGCGCGAGCGCTGGATGAGCGCTGCTGTTATGGCTGCCATCGCCCTGGGCGGTGCATTTACCTACAACCGCATGCTTTGGATTGTGCTCGCCGTCCAGACCGTTCTCATCCTTGCGGTCCAGGCGGGACGCCGGCTCGACGCATCGACGATGCGTCGCCTCGCGCTCGTGGCCACGGCGACTGCCTTCGTCTTCGGCGGCGCGCTGTACGGCATCTCGAGCAAACGCTTCGCGGTCGATCCGACCGCGCCCGAAGCCGTCGCCGAGACCGCGGCGAGCGACATCCGGCTGAAGATCTGGCCGCGGGCCGTCGAGCGTATTGCGGAGCGACCATTCACCGGCGCGGGATTCGGACGCGGGGCGCTCCGGCAGGACCTTCGCGACGAGTTCGGGCACGGGATGTACTGGCACGCGCATAACGTGGTACTGAACCATGGCGTGTCGATGGGTGTCTGGGGAATCGCGATCATCCTGTTCGCTTTCGGCGGGGTGCTCGTCCTGTTCTGGCGAGCGTGGCGCAGTGGGGATACGGCGGTAGCGCCGTACGCGCTCGCCGGCGTGGCCGTGGTCGTGGGCATGTTCCTGAAGAACATGACCGACGATCTCTTCATCCGACAGAGCGCGCTGCTCTACTGGGCGCTTGCCGGAATGATCCTGGGCGCGCACGCTAGGCGACCGAGAGCGTGAGCGAGCCGCGCTCGATCCTAGTCGTCCGCCGGGACAATATCGGCGACCTCGTCTGCACCACCCCGCTGCTCACGGCGCTGCGCGCGCGGTTTCCAGCCGCCTGGATCGGGGTCTACGCGAACAGCTATAACGCGCCCGTCCTCGTCGGGCATCCGGCGATCGACGAGGTGCTCGCGTATCGCAAGGCGAAGCACTATCGCGATGCGAACGGCTTCGCGCTCCTCGTCGAGCGCGTACGGCAGCTCGTCGCGCTGCGCCGCCGCCGGCTCGACTGGGTCGTGCTCGCTACCCCTGCGGACCAGCCGCGCCTGCGGCGGCTCGCCCGCCTGCTCGCGCCGCGGCGCGTCGCAGGTTTTGTTGCCGATCCGTCCGGGCGCCATGGACTCGACTATGCCGTAGCGCTCGACGCCGTTCGCGACCTGCACGAAGTCGAGGCCGTGTTCCGGCTCGCCGGCGCATTCGAGATCTCGGGTGCCCCGCCCGGGCTACTGGTCGTGGTCGATCCGGTCGAGCGAGAGCGCGTGGCCCGGGCCCTCGCGGCGCTGCCGCCGGGTGGACCGGTCGTGGGCGTGCACGTCAGCGCGCGTAAGCCGAGCCAGCGCTGGCCCGCCGAGCGATTCGTCGCGCTGATGCGGACGCTCCGTGAGCGCTATAGCGCGCGATTTGTGCTTTTCTGGTCGCCCGGGCCCGCGGATCATCCGCAGCATCCGGGTGACGACGACAAGGCTCGCGCGATCACCGCCGGGCTTGCCGGCGTGCCGGTCCTCGCATGGGCGACGCACGCGCTTCCGGCCCTCGTGGCCGGCCTGGCGGCTTGCGATCAGATCGTCTGCAGCGACGGCGGGGCGATGCACATCGCGGCGGCACTCGGCAAGCCGATCGTGTGCTTCTTCGGAAAATCGGACGCCACGCGTTGGCGGCCGTGGGGCGTCCCGTACGAGCTCCTTCAGCCGGCGAGCCGCGACGTCGCCGACGTGCCCGTCGATCAGGCGCTCGCGGCCTTCGACTCGCTCGGGGTGCGGCGCGAAGGGGTCTGATACTCCGGGATGCGCGCGGCGAGACCCGCGCGCACGTCCTCGGCCGCGGGGGTGTGGGGCGACTCCAGCCAGCGCACCGTCTCCGCAACCCATGCCACGCTCATCGGGGCGTCGGCCTTCATGACCCGCAGCTTCGGATGCGGCGTCGGCACGGTGGTTTCGTCGTCGGCGAGCAGCTCCTCGTAGAGCTTCTCGCCCGGGCGAAGCCCGGTGAACACGATCTTCACGTCGCTCTCGGTAAGCCCGGACAGCCGGATCAGGTCGCGCGCCAGATCGACGATCTTCACCGGCTCGCCCATGTCGAGCACGAGGATCTCGCCGCCCTTGCCCATCAGTCCCGCCTGAAGCACGAGTTGCGCGGCCTCCGGGATCGACATGAAGTAGCGCCGGATCTCCGGATCTGTAACCGTGACCGGGCCGCCGGCGGCGATCTGCCGGCGGAACTTGGGGATCACGCTGCCGGTCGAGCCGAGCACGTTGCCGAAGCGGACGGTGACGAAGCGGGTGCGTTCGGTGGAGAGCGCCTGGCAGAGGAGCTCCGCGAGCCGCTTGCTTGCACCCATCACGCTCGTCGGGTTCACCGCCTTGTCGGTCGAGACGAGCACCACCTTCTCAACCCGGTGCCGCACCGCCGCGTCGGCGACGCGCCAGGTGCCGAGCGTGTTGTTCTGCACCGCCTCCCAGGCATTGGCGTCCTCCATCAGCGGCACGTGCTTGTACGCTGCGGCGTGGAAGATGGCCGAAGGACGGTGCTGTGCGAGCACCTCGTCCATGCGACGCGCGTTCTTTACGTCCCCGATCACGTAGGCGAGCTCGGTCGCGCCGGCGCGTGGGCCGAGCTCCTGCTCGAGGTTGTACAGCGCGAGCTCGTTCGCCTCCAGCGTCACGAGCCGTTGCGGCGCGAACCTCAGGATCTGGCGGCAGAGCTCCGAGCCGATCGACCCGCCCGCGCCAGTCACGAGCACAACGCGACCCTGGAGCCATCCGCTCAGGCCTTCACTGTCGAGCGTGACCGGGTCGCGGCCGAGCAGGTCGTCGAGCTCGACGCGCCGGAGCTGCGACACGGTGACCTTGCCGCTCACCAGGTCCTCGTACGAGGGCACCGTCATCGCCGCGATGCCCGCTTCCTGGCAGAGCGCGACCGCGCGCCGGCGCGCGGCATGCGAGGCGCGCGGCATCGCGATCACCGCGAGCTCGATCGCGCCCTCGGCGGCGATCGCGGGCAGCTCCTCGAGTGCGCCGAGCACCTTGACACCCTGAATCTCGCGATTGCGTTTCGCCGGATCGTCGTCGAGCAAGCCGACGAAGTTCCACTCCTCGTTGCGCCCGAGGTTCTTAAGGAGGTTCGCGGCGGCGGCGCCCGCCCCCAGCACGACGACGCGCCGGCCGGTGCCCCCCAGCCGGCTGAGATGGCCCTCCTTCCACGCCCGGTAGGCGAGCCGGCTGCCGCCCATGATCACGGCGAGCAGGAGCGGGTAGAGCAGGAGCACCGACCGCGGGACGTTCGGCCGCTGCATGAGGACGACGCCCACGGCGATCAGCATGGCCCCGAGCACCGCGGCGGCAAGGATGCGGCGCAGGTCGGGCAGGCTCGCATAGCGCCAAAGGCCTCTATACATGCGCAGCCACAGGAAGAGCCCTGCCTGCGCCGGCACGATCCACGCTAGGTTGGCGGCCATCGCGCCGGTGTACGGCGCCTCGATCTCGAAGTTGAAGCGGAAGAGGTAGCCGAGCACCCACGCGAGGGCCGCCGCGCCGAGGTCGTGAAGGAACGCAATTGCGTTGCGCCAGTTAGCCCGGACGCGCATTGCTCCGCGTTCCTTCCGCGTGCCGCCGCCAAGCGAGGTCGACGAGCACGGCGAGCGCGACGTAGACGAGCGCCGCGCCGGCAAGCAGGGAGAGTCGGGCGGCCGCCGGCTGGCCCAGCGCCCAGAGCGCGCCCGCGCCGCACCCCGCCATCAGCGCGTACTCGGCGAGCGCGGTGTTGCGGTGGCCCCAGCCGAGCTGCACGAGCCGCTGATAGTAGTGCGTGCGGTGCGCCTGCCAGAACCGCTCGCCGCGGAGCACGCGGCGGGTGAGGGTCACGGTGGCGTCGACGATGAAGGGCGAGAACACGAGCACCGGAAACCACAGCGGCCAGTTCCCCGCGTGCCAGCCGATGAGCCCGAGCGCGGCCGCGAGGAAGCCGAGCGGGATCGAGCCCGCGTCGCCCATGAACACCTTCGCCGGCGGGAAGTTGAACGCCAGGAACGTGAGCGCCGCCGCGGCGATCGCACCGGAGGCCACGGCCATTACGGCATCGCCGGCGAGCCACGCGCCGAGCGCGTACGCCCCGAAGCCGAACAGCGTCATGCCGCCCGCGAGGCCGTCCGAGCCGTCCATGAAGTTGTAGAGGTTCGTCGTCCACACGATGGCGAGCACGAGCACGCCCTGCCAGAGCGGGTGGACGTGGGGCTCCAGCACCAGAATAAAAATGATCGCGGCCAGCGCGTGCGCGCCGAACCGGAGCGCGATCGGCACGTGCCGCCGGTCGTCGATGAACGACACGAGGGCGAGACCCGCGACAAATGCAGCCAGCGGTTCGGCGCGGATCAGCAGGAACGCGATCACGACGCCCGCCACGATCCCGAGTCCGCCGATGCGCGGTGTCGGCGTCGCGTGCAGCGAGCGCTCGTTCGGCCGGTCGAGCGGAAGCCACTCGGGCCTGCGCAGCAGCGTGAGGATCACGGCCACGCAGGCGAGCGCCGAAGCGACGGGAACGAGGGCGACTGCGACGGGCACCAGGGCATGCGTTGTCGTTATGAGCGTGAATTCTACGCGCTCGCCTTCCCCTCGGCCCCGAGTCGGGCGGCGGTCTCCGCGAGGCCCTGGTCGAGCGTGTACGGCGGGGTCCAGCCGAGTCGCGCACGAATGCGCGCGCTATCGACAACGAGATCGTCCAGCAGACGCGCGACGTCGTCTCGGCGGCCGACAAGCGCGCCGCCGAAACGAAGCAAGGCCGGCGGCACCGGCACCAGGCGGGCGGGCCGACCGAGCGCGCGCGCGATGCGCCGCACCAGTTCGGGCGTCGAGACGTCCTCGCCATCGCTCAACAGGAAGGTCTCGTGCGCTGCGGCCGGATGCCGAAGCGACTGCACGATTGCGTCGACGAGGTTGCCGACGTAGAGGAGGCTGCGCCGGTTGCGCACGCTTCCGAGCGGTAGCGGGATCCCGCGCCCGACCAGTCTGATTAGGCGCGCGAAGTTACCGCGCGCCTCGGCGCCGTAGACGAGCGGCGGGCGTAGCACGACCGGTTCGAGCCCGGTGCCCCGCGCGACGCGGGCGAGCCCGACCTCGGCTTCCGCCTTCGAGCGTCCGTAAGGATCCTCAGCCGCGAGCGGGCTCGACTCGGTGAAAGGTACGCCGGTCGTGCGCGCGCCGTGCGCGCGGACCGAGCTCAGGAAGACGAAGCGGCGGACGCCTGCCGCGGCTGCGGCCGCGGCGAGCGTCAATGCTCCGAGAGCATTGACCGCGCGATACAACGCGAACGCATCGGGCGACGCCTCGTCCAGGACGTGCGCACGCGCCGCCAGGTGCACCACCGCGCCGACGCCGGCGAGCGCTTCGCGCCAGTCCGTGCGGGGACCGATCTCGCCGACCTGCATCGCCTCCACGCCTGCAGGCAGCGCCTGCGACGGCGCGCGCAGCGCCGCGCGAACTTGGCACCCTTCTTCGACGAGGCGCGGAAGGAGGGCGCGGCCCACGAAGCCGGTCGCGCCTGTGACAAGAATTTTCAGTGGAGGCACTGGGATTGGGCGGAACGGCGTCACAGGGCGGCGCGATTCTAGGCCGAAAGGCGGAAGGGGCGGCGGTTAGAATCGACCCATGACTTCACCCGCCATTCATCCGGTCGTCCTCTGCGGCGGCGCTGGCAGCCGGCTGTGGCCGATGTCGCGCCAGCTGCTGCCCAAGCAGTTCCTGCCGCTCGTGTCCGATCAAACGATGTTGCAGGAGACGGTCGCTCGGCTGCGAGGACTGCCCGGCGTCCAGCCGCCCACCGTCGTCAGCAACAGCGAGCACCGGTTTCTCGTCGCCGAACAGCTGCGCGCCATCGACGTCGCCCCGCGCGCGCAAATCCTGGAGCCGGTCGGACGCAACACGGCGCCTGCCGTGGCCGTCGCAGCGCTCGCGCTCGAGCGCACCGACCCCGACGCGGTGATGCTGGTGCTGCCGGCCGATCATCTCATCCGGGACCTGAGTGCCTTCCACGAGGCGGTCCTCAAGGCGGCGGCGGTCGTGCGCGCCGGACTGCTTGCCACGTTCGGCATCCGGCCGGACCATCCCGCCACCGGGTACGGCTACATCGAGCGGGGCGAACCCATCGCCGGCCAGGACGGCGCGTTCCGCGTCGTGCGCTTCGTCGAGAAGCCGGACGCGCAAACCGCGCGGACGTTTCTCGACCGTGGGACCTACGCCTGGAACAGCGGCATGTTCGTCTTCGGGGCGAAGCGCTACCTCGAGGAGCTCGGTCGTCACGCCCCCAGAATCCTCGAAGGGTGTCGGGCGGCGTGGGGCAAGGCTGCGTCCGACCTCGACTTCGTCCGGCTCGATGCGGCGGCGTTCGGCGCATGCCCGGCCGATTCGATCGACTACGCGGTGATGGAGAAGACCGGCGCCGCGGCGGTCATTCCCGCCGATATCGGCTGGAGCGACGTAGGTTCGTGGACGACGCTCTGGGAGGTCGGCGAGAAGGACACGGACGGCAACGTGCTGCGCGGGGACGTGCACGTGCGATCGAGCGCGAACTGCTACGTGCGCGCCGAGAAGCGGCTGGTCTCGGTGCTCGGGCTGCGCGACGTCGTCGTGGTCGAGACCGACGACGCGGTGCTCGTGGCCTCGAAGGACGAGGTGCAGAAGGTGAAGGACGTGGTGGGCCACCTCGACGCCAACCAGCGCACCGAACACGTGTCCCACCGGCGCGTCTACCGGCCCTGGGGTTACTACGAGTCGATCGACGACGGCGACCGCTTCCAGGTCAAGCGCCTCATGGTGAAGCCTGGGGCCGCGCTAAGCCTGCAGATGCACCACCACCGCGCGGAACACTGGGTCGTGGTCTCGGGCACCGCGCGGGTGACGCGCGGCGACGACGTGATGCTGCTCGCAGAGAACCAGTCCACTTACATTCCGATCGGAGCGAAGCACCGGCTCGAGAATCCGGGGAAGGTGGACCTCTACCTCGTCGAGGTGCAGTCGGGGGGTTACCTTGGCGAGGACGACATCGTGCGGTTCGAGGACGTCTACAAGCGCTCGTAGGTTGGGGACCCGGGTTCGTCCCCCGGCCGCTCTAGCCAGGCACCTTCGAATCTCTCCCCGCCTCCGCGATAACGTAGTGGGAACTCTTCCGCAAGAACGGCTTCTCGATGAGGTGCCAGGAAGCGAATGCCCCGCTGACCACCAGTAGCGCGGCGAGCAGCAGCGCGCCGTAGGGACTCGCGTCGAACCATCCCCGGCTCACGAGTGTCTGCACGATCGGAAAGTGAAGGATATAGATGCCGTACGAAAGATCCCCGTAGCGGCCGAAGTTTCCGAGGTACCGCACCCCGAGCGCGAGGTAGACCACGACGATGCCGAGCGCCGCAGGCTCTAGCGCCAGAGCTAACGGCCGCGGTAGCGGCGCGAGCAGCACCAGGAGCGCAACCGGAGCGAGCACCCGCAAGCGGCGCTTTGCCGCGTCTAGGAAGTAGTAGCCCGCCGCGCCGGCAATGAAGAACGAGAGCTGGCCGGGGAGTTGGCGCCCAAGCTGGATGTAGAGCTCCCGCCCTGTCTGTTGCGCGAGCCGCTCCATGGCCACCAGGTAGATCACGGACAGCGCGTACAGCGACAGCAAGACCCACCAGCGCCGGGACGGCGTTCCGAGCGCGGCGATCAGCGGGACGCTGACGTAGAACATCACCTCGATCTTTAGGGTCCAGAGAGCACCGTTGACTGCGGTGAAGGTGTTCTTCGGGAACACGCCCGGTAGGTCGGGCGCGAGGAAGTTGAGGAACGCGAGGTTCGCCGCGACATAGCGGACCCAGCCCGTCGAGAAATACTCATTCGCCTGCAGCTGCGAAAGTAGGACGCCGCCCAGCGCTACGCCGACGACGACCGAGAAGTAAGCCGGATAGATGCGCCGAACGCGCTTCGAGAAATAGTCGCCCACCGAGCGGGAGTTCTCGAAGCTCATGAACACGAGGAAGCCGCTCACGACGAAGAACGACTGGACTGCAAACTCCGAGGACAGCCAACGGGAGAGGACGCTCAGCTCGGATCGACCCGACAGGACGTGCGCGTGCACGAGGAAGACGATGAACGCAAATGCGAACCGGAGCAGGTCGAAGTTGTTGCCGTGCGCGGCTCGAAAGGGCGGGCTCATGGCGCCGACGGACGCCGGCGCGTCGAACGGGGCGGTCGGGCCCGGGTAAAGTAGCGCAGCGCGCTGCGCGCGTGCCAAAGCGCATGCTGCAAATTCCTGCGACTCGCCCGCTGCGCGTGATGCGTCACGGAGGCTGCGGTGGCCAGAGCAATCTCCATCCCGCGGCTGCGCGCGCGCGCGCAGATGTCGACGTCCTCGTAATAAAGGAAGTAGCCCTCGTCGAACCCGCCGAGGGCAGCGAATGCCTCCCGCCTGAACAGCATGAACATGCCTGCGACCCAATCGGGGAAGACGATTGGTGTGGTCAAGGCGTAGTCGGGCGCGGGGCGAACGCCGCCGAGCTTGCGCAGCAGGATCGATGGCGTCGGGAAGCGGCGGGCGCTGTCCTCGATCTCGCCGGCCGGGTTGCGCACTACTGGCGCGGCCACGGCCACACGGGGGTCGAGAAGAGCGTCGAGGAGCGCAGGAAACGGGTTCGCTTGGATCCGAATGTCGGGATTAACTACGCAGAAGTATTCGCCTCGCGCCAGCCGGAAGGCGGCATTGTGGTTCCCGCCGAACCCCTGCGGCGCGGCGTTCCTGACGATCTTCAAGGGGGACGCGAGGCGGGTCGTGTCGATCTCCGCAGCTTCCGCGACGTTCAGCGTGAGGATCACCTCGATATCGGCGGCGCAGCACGCGCCGAGATCCGAGAGCAGACTGCCCACCATCTGGCCGTGCCGGTGGCTCACGATCGAAACGGTAATCATCCTGTACGTGAGCCTTTTCGCGGTCGGAGCGGCAGGGCGCGGCGACTATAATCCGCTCGCCTTCCGACCAGAGCGCGGGACGGCGCGCGCCCCGGAGGCGGCATTCCGCTACCCGAGCGCGCCGCGACGAGAAGGGTGAGGCGATTGTTCAGGACCGGGCCGATCAAGGTTTTCCTCGCGACCGTCGTAATTCCGGCGGCGGACGTTCTGTTCCTGCCGCTCACGCTGGCCGCGGCTCTCTGGCTCAAGCTTATCAGGCGGGTCGGCGTGTACCGGATGAAGGCGAGCCGGGCGCTGTTTAACCGCGTCGGCGTATTTCCGATCCGGGACCACTACTACGAGCCCGCGTTCAACCCGCGCCACCTGCGATCGGACCTGTCACGCGAGCGCCGTCTTCCGGGACTCGACCTGGACGTGCCCGCTCAGCTCGCGCTGCTTGACCGCTTTACATACGCGGACGAGCTCGACCGGTTGCCGCGGCGGCCGGCGCCGCCGGGACAGTTCTACTACGACAACCCCAACTTTCCGCCGGGCGACTCCGAGTACCTGTACTCGATCGTCAGGCTCTACAGGCCGGCGCGGATCCTCGAGATCGGGAGTGGGTTTTCCACGCTGATGATGCTCAATGCTGTCGCCGCGAACGGTGCCGAGGATCCCGGCTACAACTGCCGGATCCGGTGCGTCGAGCCCTACGAGATGCAGTGGCTCGAGAAGCTGCCGGGCGTCGAGGTCGTCCGGCAGCGAGTGGAGGAGGTCGACGCTGCGCTGGTTCGGGAACTGGAGGCGAACGACATCCTCTTCGTCGACTCGTCGCACGTGATCCGGCCGCAGGGCGACGTCCTGCGCGAACTGCTGGAGTTCCTCCCGACACTCCGGCCAGGCGTACTCGTCCAAATCCACGACATATTTACCCCGCGGGACTACCCGGCAGGATGGGTCGTGGACGAGGTCCGGCTCTGGAACGAGCAGTACCTGGTCGAGGCGTTCCTGTCCTGCAATCCCCGCTTTAGCGTGATCGGCGCGTTGAACTTCCTGTCGCGAAACTACCTCGAGCGGCTGGCGCGTTGCTTCCCGGTGTTCCGGGAGAAGGCGGGTTGTTGCGATCCTGGTTCGCTCTGGTTGCTCAGTCGGTGATTGGTTGTCGAGAGTTCCCGAACGACGCCCGGATCACTTGAACCACACCGTGCGGTTCACATAGCCGGTGTAGCTCATGATGATCCGGACGACCTTCGCCGAAACGTTGTCTGTGTCGTAGTCGGCGACCGTGCGGAACTTCGCGCCGGCCGCGCGCTGCTCGAGAACGGTGCGCACCGCCTCGAGGACCCGCTCCGGTTTGAGCCCGCACATGATTAGCGTGCCCTCGTCCATGCCCTCTGGCCGCTCGTGCGCCTGGCGGATCGTCACCGCGGGAAACCCGAGGAGCGACGATTCTTCGGTGATCGTGCCGCTGTCGGAGATGACGCAGCGCGCATGCATCTGGAGCTTGACGTAGTCTAGGAAGCCGAGGGGTTTGAGAAAGCGAACTGCGCCGGGGACGTCGGGTTGCCGCTCGTCGAGGCGCTTTCGGGTACGCGGGTGCGTCGAGACGATGACCGGCACGGCGTGCTCGCGCGCGAGCGCATCTAGCGTCTCCAGCAGGTCGGTAAAGTTCTCCGGGCTGTCCACGTTTTCCTCGCGATGAGCGCTGACGAGGAGAAACCGTCCGGGCGCGAGACCGAGCTCACCGAGCACCGCGGACCGCTCAATCGCGGCCCGATGGTGTTCGAGCACTTCCTTCATCGGAGACCCGGTCTTGATCACGGTCTCCGGCTTCAGGCCTTCGAGGAGAAGGTAGCGCCGCGCGTGCTCGGTGTAGGTGAGGTTGATGTCGCTGATGTGATCGACGATCTTGCGGTTGATCTCCTCCGGGACGCGCTGGTCGAAGCAGCGGTTGCCGGCTTCCATGTGGAAGATCGGTACCTTTCTGCGCTTCGCGGCGATCGCAGCAAGGCACGAGTTGGTGTCCCCAAGTAGGAGGAGCGCGTCCGGCCGTTGGGCGGCGAGCACCTCATCGGCACGCGCGATGACCGCGCCAATCGTTGCGGCGGCGGTCTCGGCCGCGGCCGCGAGGAACCGGTCGGGCCTGCGGATTCCGAGCTGCTCGAAGAACACCTCGTTTAGCTCGTAGTCGTAGTTCTGCCCGGTGTGCACGAGTAAGTGCTCCACATACCGGTCGAGCTCCGCGATGACGCGGGAGAGCTTGATGATCTCCGGCCGCGTACCGACGATGGTCATCACCTTCATCGGTCGGGTTCCGCTGAGTTCCTTCCCGAGTTCTGATCTGGTGCTGGGGCAGTCACCGTAACAGCTCCTCGGTCCCCGTGATCTGTACGTCCGACGGAAGCAGCTTGTGCTCGTGGAGCAGCTTCAGCGTTCCCCGAAGGTCTAGCAGGGTGTCGGCCGAGCTGAACTCCTTGGAAAGCGCGTTCGGCTCCGTGCTGTCCGGGTCGCGCAGCTCCGGCAGCATCGGCAAGATCGAGAGATAGTCGCCTCGCCTGACGCAGTGGTGCGCCTCCTCCTCGGAGACCATGATCTCGTGCATCTTCTCGCCGGGGCGGATCCCGATCGTCTGGCACTCGATCGGCCGCTCCCCGATCAGGGCCTTGGCGATGTTGGCGACCGTCGCGGACGGCGCGCGGGGAACGTAGGTCTCACCGCGACGCGCCTCCCGAAGAGCCATGAAAACCGTGTCCACGGCCTGGTTCAGGCTGAGGAGGAAGCGGGTCATTTCCGGCACCGTTAAGGTCACGGGGCCGCCATGCTGGATCTGGTCGAGGAAGAGCGGGATGACCGAGCCCCGCGAGGCGAGCACGTTTCCGTACCGCACGCAGATGAAGCGAGTCTTCGGATTGAGCACGTTTGCGGAAACGAAAATTCGCTCCTGGATTGACTTGGTCATGCCCATCACGTTCACCGGCTTGCACGCCTTGTCGGTGCTAATGCCGATCACGGTCTCGACGGGATAACCGTGCTGCTGGATCGCCCGCACGATGTTGTATGCGCCGATGCAATTGGTGAACACCGCTTGCTCGGGGAAGTACTCGCAGGTCGGGACCTGCTTGAGTGCGGCCGCGTTCACCACGATGTCCGCCTCGCGCAGCGCGGCACAGAGGTCGTCGTAGCTGCGCACGTCGCCGATGCGGAACTCAAGTACGTTCATGAAATTGCGGAAGATCACCTCGTCGGTTACCGCCGCGCGGTGGAGGTACGAAGCACGCATCTCGTGTTGCTTCCCCTCGTCGCGAGAAAACACAATCACCTTGCGCGGGGTGCCCTGCTCGCCGGACAGCACGCGGTGAACAAAGGTCTTGCCCATCGAACCCGTGCCACCGGTCACCAGGATCCGCTTGCCGTCGAACATCATCGTCCTATCTCCCAAGGTCCGTCGCTAGGTCGGCGACCAGATCTGGCCAACCTGGCGGGGTGTAATCGAAAGCCGTCCGGAACCGCTCGGACCTGAGGCTCCGGTCGCAGTGGAACGCCCCGTCCGGGACGATCTCGACTGCGTGCCCAAGACGGTCTCGAATCAAGCACAGGAGGTCGTACTTGCTGATCGGTTCCGTCGAAACATGGTAGAGGCCTGCCGCGTCCGGGAATCGCTCCACGAGCATCCGCATCACGCGCGCCAGTTCGCGGGTGGTCAGGCCGCTGAATATCGCCCGGGTGAATCCGCGGATGGTGCCCCGCTGTGCGAGGAACCACTCGAGGAGACCGCTCTTTCGCGAGAGTTCCGGGCCGATGATGGAGGTGCGAAGCGTAAGGCATCCGGGCTCCTGGACCTCGCCGAGGAACTTGGACCGCCCGTAGAGGTCTTCTGCGTCCGAAAGACTCTGCTCCGTGTATCCGCCGGTGCGACCGGAGAAGACGCAGTCGGTGCTGACGTGAATGAGGCGCGCGCCGCGTACTGCGCACAGCTCGGCGAGGCGATGGGGCAGGAGGGAGTTGATCTCGATGCTGGGGATCGCGTCCTTGGCGTCGCTGCGCTGCTTCACGATCCCGACGGCGTTCACGACCACTTCAGGCTGGAAGTCGGCGAACACCCGGATGAGCGGCTCGACGGCTCGAACGTCGACTCCTGCATAAGAGCTCGTCCGGTCGAAGAGCCCGAACGCCGCGTAGTCCGCCAGATCCCGCCGCAAAGTGACCCGAACATCGTGCACGCCCCGCCACTGCTTGAACAACTGGTGGCCGAGCATGCCGTCGCCGCCGAGGATCAGAATTCGCATTAGGCACGCTCCGGTGCGCTCACCGTGGCATAGCGCGCCCGCATGGATTCCAGGTAGTCCGCGCGCGAACGGGGCAGTACGTAGCCGGCCACGGTCTGTCCATACGATCGCACCGGAACGGTAAGTCGATACAACGAAGGAGCGCAGCGCAGTAACAGCAGCAGCACACGCTTGCTTCGCAGGCGGAGTGCGAGTCCGAGATGGCTGACGAGCGGAAGCCGCAGTAGCCCGCGGCGACGGGCGTCGGCTAGCTGGATGATCTGCGCGGCGTTCGTGGCAAGGCCCTTCTCCACGCTCACCTCTCTGTCCTCCTGGTAGATAGCAAGAGCGTCCTCGCAGAACATGCCACGGTGGGCGGCGTTGATCGACCAGGTGATAGTTGCGTCCTCACCGGTGCGGAGCCTGGGGTCGTAACCGATCGCCCGAGCAAGCTCCATCCGGCACCCGAGCGTGTGATGCACGAAGTGTCGGGGGAGGCCGTGGCGTGGCGCGTGGAACCCACGGATGCCTTTGACGCGAAGTTGGTTGTCGACGACCACCGAGTAGGAGCAGAAGAAGTCATACCCTTCGAGCCGCGCACGATTCATTTTCTCGAGCCGGTCGGGGAAGTAGAAGTCGTCAGCATCCCAAACGGCCATCCACTCGCCGGTCGCGGCAGCGAGACTCTCGCACCTGGCGTAGCCTCGGCCGCGGTTCGGTTGGTAGGAAACGAGTCGGATACGAGAATCATCCAGGGCGCGCACGATTTCGGCGGTCCGGTCGGTCGAGCCATCATCAATGACGACCCATTCCCAGTCACCGAAGGTCTGGTCGACGAGCGAGGCGTAACAACGCTCGATGTACGAGGCGCCATTGTAAACCGGGGTGAGCACCGAGAACACTGGCATCGCCCAGCCGCTATCGACGGTTCACGGCGACGCGCAGGCGATTCAAGTGCCAGAACAGCCTGTGACTGGTCTGGTTGACGACTGCGTTCACGAGGAGCCGGAGGGTGCGCCAGCGCGCGAAGTTTGCTGGCCAGAGCCGGAACGCGTCGCGAAGATGATGGAAGGCCGCGCCGAACCGCGCAGAGCGGAGGTGCAGCCTTGCGGTAAGGACATGCGCGTTGCTCAGCGCGTGGTGACGCTCGGCCGCGATCTCCTCTGGAAGACTCCCAGAAGCATAGAACTCGGATATTGCGACCACCGGTTCCTCGGCGCGAGTTGCGCTCACCGGCGAGAACGAAGGCGAATCGTCATGCACCCGGTACGAGGCGAGGACTTCCGGCACGTGCAGGAAAGGCCCTTGGAGGCCGAGACGAAGCCAGTATTCGAAGTCCGGAATCTGACGCAGGTTTGCGTTCCACGGGCCCGCGGCCTCGAACGCGGCGCGACGAATGAAGACGCCGGGCCCGGGCAGACAGATCAGATCGACGGCTAGCGCGTGGTAGTCGTACTCGGGCGCACGCACGCGGCGGATGAAGCGGGAGGAAGGATCGATCAGATCGAAGTCTCCGTAGGTCATGACGGCGTCCGGGCGTGCTAGGAGTGCGCGGACCGACGCGCTTACGGCGTTTGGGGCGAGCGTGTCGTCGCCCGCGAGGTACGAGAGGATCTCGCCCTGGGCCATGCCCCAGCCTTTGTTGAGCGTCGCAGCCTGACCGATGTTCGGATGGCTCTCAACGTGGCAACGTCCCGCATAGCGCGCCAGCACTTCGCGCGTGGCATCTGTCGAGCCGTCGTCGAGGACGATAATCTCGAGCCTCGGATATTCCTGGCCGAGAACGCTCTCGATGGACGCCGTAAGGTAGCCCGCCTGGTTGTAAACGGGGATCACCATTGACACAAGGGGAGTGTCTTCACGCATTCGGTGCCTTACGCGAGGGCACGGTTCCCGGGATACCGCGTAAGGGCGATCGCCCTCGCCGATCCCTCACATTGTTTGTCGAAGCGCCTCATCGAGACCTTAGGATGTGGTGTGCAAGGGGGCGGGCACATTGCACGGGAAGGCAGGCCGTATCAGAAGCCCGCGTATACATTCCAACTCCTGCTATCACCGAGCAGGAAGATCAGCGCATAGACGTAGAAGCATGTCGCGATGATCAATGACCACACGGCTGTTTCGAGGACGCTCGCACGGCGGACCACGCCGACGCTTCTCACGTGTTCGAGTTCTCGCTGGAATTTCTCGAGATTCGGCTTTCGCGCAATCTTCCCCGACGAGGTCTTCAGCAGCCACATGTAGGGCACGATCCGGACATCGGCGACCGGGCAGTCGAGCTCCTCGAACACCTGCTGGCGAACTGCGGCTGCGAGCTTTGCCTTCTCGTCCGCAGCTTTCGCCCGCGATTCGACCAGGACGATGATCTTCTGCGTACCAAGCGCGGCGTCCTCGGTGCCGAGAGCCACTACTCGACCAGGAATTGCGCCCGCGCAGCGACCACAGATCTCCTCGATGTCCTGCGGATAAAAGTTCCGTCCGCCCACGATCAGAAGATCCTTCTTCCGACCAGTGACGAAGAGCCGCCCGTCTAGAAGAAAGCCGAGGTCTCCCGAGTAAAACCACTTTTCGGCATCGATGGCCTGACTCGTGAGCTCGGGAGAGCGGACGTATTCGCGCAGCATGTAGGGGCTGCGCAGGGCGATCTCGCCGATCTCGCCCGGCTGCAAGTCGCTCCGTTGCGCATCGACCACGCGTACCTCGCATCCGGGAATAGGAATGCCACATGACACGAGATCGAGCCCGTCGGACGACGCGAGCCGCGCCGTCCCGCGCGCGTATTCTTCGGGGTCGACGCGAATTGAGCGCACGTTCTCAGTGGGTCCGCCGCTTGCGGTTACCGCAAATGCGTTCTCCGCCATCGCATAGCAAGTCCAGAGCGCGGACTCGCTCACCCCGACGCGCCGGAATGCGGAGTGGAAATCGCGCATCGTTCGAGCACTCACCGGTTCCGAGCAGTTGGTGAAACCGCGCATCGTTGATAGGTCGAGTCCCTTCAGCTCGTCGGCGGCGAGACGCGAAGCAAGTAGCCGAAAGGCGAAGTTCGGCTGCCAGCAGAGCGTGCCCTGGACGTCCGTAATCAGCTCTAGGATCGATCTGGGCTGCTTGACCCACCCGAACGGGTCGATCATCGAGACTGGAACGCCCTGCATCAACGGCAACAGCCACGAGGTAAAGAGGCCCATGTCGTGATACAGCGGGAGCCAACTGCAGACGACGTCACGGTCGGGGTCCAGCCCGATGAAACGGCCGTAACTATCGCACTGGCCGATGACCATCTCGTGCGAGAGCGCGACGGACTTCTGCAGGCCGGTGCTGCCGGAGGAGTATTGGATGACTGCGGTCGCGCCCGATGCTATCTGCGGCCACAGAGTGGGCTCTGCGCCGGATCGATCTGGAACCTCCTCTGCCACGAGCGTTGGTAACACTCCCTCACCATCCGCTGCCCGAAGGTGCATGAGGTAATCCCGCGCGACGATGACGGCGTCCGGGCGCAATGTCGTCACCGCGTGCCGGAGATTCCTGCCGTAGACATCTGCCTTCATTTTCTCCGACGGATGGGTAAAGATCGAAGCCGCACAGCCATGCAACTGGGTGCCAAGATGCGCGGCCAGGAGCCGGATGCCCAGCGGCATGACAATCATTACGTGACTGGCTTTGGGCAGGGTTTTCAGGGCGGCGCTGAACGCGGAGGCGCTCTGCCACAACTCACCATAGCTGATTCGCTGTTCGTGGACGCCGTCGGGGCCCAGCTTGCGAAAGTGGACCGCGAGACGGTCTGGCCCGGCCTGCACCCGCTGGAGAACGCGCCGGGGGATGGTATGGGTCATCGCAACACCTCTCGCGTGATCGCCCCGGCAATCTGCTCGGCGATCTGCCGATTTGCTTCCGCGCCGTAGTGAGCCAGCGTGTCCGTGAACTGACGCCCTGAAAGGCTCCAACGCAGATCGACCACCACGCAGCGATCGCCTCGGCAGAGGTCTTCGGCGATCTCGCGGGCACTCGTGCCCTGGCCCTGCTGGTAGCGGCCCCGCCACTCATTCGGGCCGTGAGGCTTCAGGTAAAGCACTATCTTGATCCCGCGTTCGCGTAGGAATTCAATCGTTGCGTCGGCCATCGCCACGACGCGCCGGTCGAGATTCGGCGGGGCAACACCTAGCGAGAGGGAATACTTCTTCGGAGGCTCATCCGGCACGGGATCCAGCAACGGACGCCGGCCGACGCTGTACGCATAGTCAAACGGGTGCGCGCTCCGGAGCACCTCGGTGACGAGATAGCGGAAATAGGGCGCGTAATGGAAGATGGCGCTGTTCCTCTGCATCCAGCCTTCCACCGTCGTCCGGGCTGCCCCAGACACACTGCGCAGGTCCCGAGTGAGCGACTCGAACGGGGGGCGCTTGTTCTCAGGAATTCGCTTGGCGAAGCGATCGAGCAGGTCCCAATTCAGTGACAGGTACGGCATCGCGGACTGGAGTTGATTGACGAAGTCCCTGCTGAAGTAGTCGTCTCCTAGAGTGAAAACCGCGACCTCGAAGGGAAGTTCGCCCCCGGACTGCTCGATCACGGCCTCCATGATCATGAGGTCTTTTGCAAAGAACTGCATGAAGAACGCGAGATTGAACACTTCCGCCTCGGGATACCGTGCACGTAGCGCTTTCTGCAGCGCTCCCGGTATGGCGTCTTCATGCGGAACGAAAGAGCCGATCGTGCCGGAATCACCGAACACGGCAACGCGGAAATCTCGGCGCATGCTCTGGCGAACAATCCTATGTTGCGAGATCGCGAACGCCAAGTCGTCCTGGCTGTAGGTCCCGCCGACCGGATAGAGGCGGTGTCCGCGTTCTAGGAAAGAGTGATGACTATCAGCCAGCGGGCCGACCATTAGCGCCCGCAACCCCAAGTCTAGTAGGCCCAGGAATGCGAGCGTCAGCGATAACAGCAGCACCGGGCGACGGATCGCTGCTGCCGCACTCGCTCGCAACGCCGCCCACTCCTCCCCCTCGGGCGCATCGATCCGCCCGGGATCGACGCCTTGGCTTTGCACGAGTCGCGCCATCGCGCGCAAGCTGTCGAAGTTCTGCACCGTCACCTGCGCTGCAGGAATGCGCAGGCCAAACCGCTCCTCCAGCGCTGTCGTTACTGCCACGATCTCCAGCGAACTGATGACACCCTCGCGGACCAGGGACGCGTCGGCGGCGATTCCGTCGAGTCGCTCATCGCCGAGGGCATCGGCGGCGGCGGCCCTCACGACCTCCACAACTGACTCGAGCGACGACGAATCGAAAGAATCCACGCCTATTGTCAGAAGAACAGAACACGCTTCAGGTACCGCATGTGAAGCGCGAACGTGGGCTCGAACCCAGGATGTGCGAGGGGGAAGAAAAACGCCCAGCTGAGGCTGACGAAACTATGCGTGAGCGCCCACGAGATGGTTCTGTACGACCGGCCGTGCAGGTAATCCGCGCTGACTAGGGGCGCCACGTATCGGCGCCAGAGTTGATGCGTGACCAGGCCTGCTCCGTGCATCGCGCCCCAAGCCACGTACGCCCACGTGGTCTGATGCCATAGCCCGCAAACGACCATCGTCGCCAGCGTCGGCACGATCGCGAGGACGAGCGAACGCGCCGAAATGCGGTGCGACAGGCCGCGGGTGAGTGAGTTGAACACATGCACTCTCAGCCAGTCACCCAGCGTGATGTGCCAACGGCGCCAGAAGTCGGTGATATCGGTGGCGCCAAACGGGTTCCTGAAGTTCTCCGGCACGCGGATGCCCATCATGCGACCGATCCCGACAGCGATGTCAGTGAACGCCGAGAAGTTCAGGTAGAGCCAGACGCCACACAGGAAGAGACCGATCCAGAGTGCACCCCGGGATTGTGATTCGAGCGCCAGATGGAGTTGGACCGGATGCGCCAAGGGAACGAACAACTGAAGGATCGAGGACACGCCAAACTTCACGCCCCCAAACATTACCCGTGCCGCTCCCTCAACCAGATTGACGCGGGAAAGCGAAGGCGACTGCTGGAGAAGGTCCGCAGGTGCCATGATGGGGCCGGAGAAGAAGGTCGGAAGGAAGAAGTAGTAACTGACGAATTGCCAGGGCGTGACGGCAGAGTCGACGAGTGCATAGACGAAACGCAGCAGGGCGTAGCTGATGCCAAAGGCACCAGCTAGCTCAGCGGAGGTTTTCGTAAGATTGACGGGGACGATCGCGGCGACCCAGCGGCTCACCAGGTCGTTGAACAGCAGATCGGATCTCTTGAGATAGAGGAGCAGAAAGGTCACGACCACAACGCCGGACACCTGCACCACGGCACGTGGAAGGCCGGCAACGTGCGAGCGCAGGAAGATGAAGAGGAAGCAGATCGCGAAAAAAGGGAGAAGTGTCTTCGGAGACAACAGTAGCGCGATGACTGCGACGTTGGCGGCTACGAATGCGACTTCCGCCGCTATACCCAGGCGACCAGACTCGCGACTGGTCGCGACTTCTCGCGTAGTCATGCTAGGGCGTCGTTCTTTTTCATGCGGCCATTGAGCACCAGGTCCCCATGGCTAAAACAGAATGTAGAGATCCGAGCGGAGTTGCTTCTCCTCGGGAGGTTCCGCGAGCGCAGAGAGCGGCAGCAACAACAGGTACAGAAGCCCGGTGACGATACGTCCGGACCGGAGCGCTCGGAAGCCCAGTACGAGCGGCGCGAAGATGGGCCGTTGGACCGGCGTGCTCATGGACGTCTCAGTAGTCGCTGAAATAGATCCGCTTGTCGGCGGAAGACTGGCGGATCGGCCGCCAACCACGCTCGGCGTCGAAGGCAGGGTGTACGAGGCTCCTGCCGAGGAGCGTGCGCCGGGCGAAGGCAATCGGTGTCACGACGACAAAGTACGCCGCGACGAGCGCGGCGGTGAGCAACTGCCGCTTGAATGCGGGCATTGCGCTATGCAGGCGGCGCGCCCCCCCGCGCAGCACCGCATTCAGTTGCACCACGAGTGGGAAACGTTTCAGTTGATCTTTGATCATTTCAATAGCTTCTATCCGGCAACGTCAATCCAGCACGAACTCCTCGCGCCACTGCCCGTCGTCCTCAACCGCCGGCTGCTCGGACTTCTCGAGCCAGAAACCCTCCAGGTAGAGGCAGTCCATGTCGGTACGCATGAAGCACCGGTGCGCGTCTCCGGGAGTGCAGACGATCGGTTCTCCGCGAACGTTGAATGAGGTGTTCACGACGACACTGATCCCCGTCTTGTTCTTGAACCTTGAGAGGACGTCGTGGAACAGCGGATTGGTTTCCCGATGCACCGTCTGGACGCGCGCGGAGTAGTCCCAATGAGTCACAGCGGGAATGTCGCTGCGCACCTGATTAACCGCCGTAAGCAGGTCGTCGTCGGCGGCGATTGCGGCTTCGCGCGGCCGGCAGCGCTCGGGCCGAACCGGCGCGACCAGTAGCATGTACGGGCTCGGCGAGTCGAGCTGGAAGTAGGTGCCGACGTCCTCTGCAAGCACCGCCGGAGCGAACGGGCGAAACGATTCGCGGAACTTGATGCGCAGGTTCATGACGCGCTGCGTGTCTTCGCGGCGTGGGTCACCGAGGATCGAGCGTGCCCCGAGTGAGCGCGGCCCGAACTCCATGCGACCCGAGAAGAAGCCGACAACCTTGCCCTGCGACAGGGCTTCGGCCACCTGGTCGGCCCGCTGCTCGGGCGCAAGGCGGTGGAAGACGGCGCCGTTGGCGACGAGGTATGCCTCGGCCTCGCCCTCCGAGAAGGCGGGGCCGAGATAGGACCCCTTCTGGCGGTCGAGTCCACGCGCGGCCGGACGCGGCACTTCGTGATGCCCGAACTGCACCGCCAGGGCTGCTCCGAGTGCCGAGCCCGCGTCCCCGGCAGCGGGCTGGATCCAGATATCGCGGAACGGACCCTCCCGGAGCAGCCGACCGTTGGCGACGCAGTTGAGCGCGACGCCGCCGGCCAGGCAGAGGTTGTGCTCGCCGGTCTCGCGGTGCACATGACGACCCATCGTCAACATCGCCTCCTCGGTAAAGGCCTGGATCGAGGCGGCGAGGTCCATCTCGCGGCGCGTGATGCGCGATTCGGGTTGCCGCCGTGGTCCACCGAACAATTGGTCGAAGTGCTCGGAGGTCATCTCGAGCCGGTCGAGGAAACCGAAGTACTCTGCATTCAAGCGTACGGTGCCGTCGTCGGCGATGCTCGCGATCCTTTCCTTGATGAGCGCCGTGTACTTCGGCGTGCCGTATGGCGCGAGACCCATGAGCTTGTACTCGCCGGAGTTCACCTTGAATCCGCAGAAGTAGGTGAACGCGGAATACAGCAACCCGAGCGAGTCGGGGAACCGCATCTCGCGGGTGACCTCGAGTCGCGATCCGCTGCCGGTCCCGTACGAGGCGGTGGCCCATTCCCCGACGCCGTCGATGGTCAGGATTGCCGCGCGCTCGTACGGCGAGGGGAAGAACGCTGCGGCGGCGTGGGCTAGGTGGTGCGGCGTGAAAAGGATCGGACCGTCGTACGCCAGCCCGCTCTCGTGCAGGGCTCGGCGGATGATGTCGCGCGCATGGAACTTCTCGCCGAGCCAGCGGGGCATCGCCTGTAGCCACAGCTTGAGGCCGCGCGGGGCAACCGACAGGAAAGACTCGGAGAGGCGATCGAAGGTTAGGCCCGGCTTGTCGTAGAACACCACGGAGTCGAGCTGGTCGACCGTCAGCCGTGCCTGCTCCAGGCAGAAGCTCGCGGCGCTGACCGGGAACGAAGCGTCTCCCTTCTTGCGCGAGAACCGCTCTTCCTGTGCTGCGGCAACGATCTCGCCGTCGCGCACCAAGGCGGCCGCTGCGTCGTGGTAGAAGCACGAGATGCCCAAAGTGACCGGCACGGTTGCTCGTCTCCGCGGATCAGGATGCCGGGAGCAGAACCCGATTGGCAGGCTTGCCGGCCGGCTCGCTCGCGCGGTCGAGAAGGCCGGGACAGCGCTCTTGCAAGGCGCGATCGATTTCGTCGGCTACGACCGCGTGAGCGTCCGCGGTGTAGTGAGGATCGTCGCGGAAGCGGAACGACTCCCGCTTGGCGCGAGGTCGCTCAGTGAGCGCGGGGAGCAGGTCCACGGCGAATACTGCCGCGGCTAGGTCTTCGAGTTCGCGAAAGCGCGGCCAGTAAGTGGGCGCGTGTTCCTCCAAATAGTGGTTGTACATCGGCATCGGCACGATGAGCACCGGTTTCCCTGCGACGGCGCTGGTGAAGCGACCAAGGATTGCCTTCATGGTCTGCCAGTGGAGGCGGTCGGGATACGCATAGATCGCGTAGGGATCAGCCGTACCGGGCACGTAGGGGAAGTCGCACCGCCAGTCGCCGAGCGCATCCTTGTGTCGCTTCTCCAAGCCGACAGGCTGGTTACGCAGCACCAGGCCTTGAGTGGAGAGCTCGAAATACGGCTTTGGACGGTACACGACCTGCTGTTCGCGATAGTCGAAGCTCGGGAAGCACGTATAGAGGTTGCGGGCGATGTTTTCCACGCAGATGCAGAAGACATACGCGTCTGCCATATAGTGACGCGCCATGGTTTCGAAGATCAGAAGCTGCTGATCGGTGCCCGTGCCGTTGAGCCCGAAGTTCATGGCATCGACATGCGGGTAGCGGGCCTCCAGCAGGTCGGTGAAGCGCTGGGCGTTGCTCACGCCGTCCCCGGCCGTATAGGAGTCGCCCAAGAATACGATGCGCGTCCGGCCGGGCGGCTTATCGCGCGGGTACTCTCGCAGCGAGCGCATACCGACCGAGTTGGTCGCGATGTTGTGAAAGGTTCCCCCGAGCGGAATTCGTGCGTACAGGTTCGGCAAGTGCCACCAGCCGATGACCTCGTGGTGGGTGAAGACCTGCCGTCGCCAGTGGCACTCAGGCATTGGCGGCCCTCCTCGTGTCGGGGCGAGTGGCGCGCGTCTCCTCGGTTAGCCGTTCGTAGAGCCGCAGATAGCCTTCCGCATAGGCCTCGAAGCTGTGCTTTGCCGCCACATGGTGGAGACCGTTCTCACGCAGGCGGCGGTACAGATCCGGGTCGCCGAGCACTCGACCGATCGCATGCGCCAGCGCGGCGCTGTCCTTGTATGGGACTGCAATCCCCGAGTTAGGCGCGTCGATCGTCTCCGGAAGCGCGGTGCCTTCGAAGACAATCACCGGCGTCCCGCAGGCCATAGATTCGATCGCCATCAGCCCGAACGCCTCGGCAATCGACGGCATGAGGAACAAGTCGGCGGCGTTGAGCGCTTCGGCGATCACGCCGGTGTCCTCGATCCAGCCGAGCTCCATGAGCTTGTACTTGCCGCGCAGCGAATCCAGTCCATCCTTCCCTTCAAACGTGAGCAGCCATGTCTCGGTCGTCGGCTGATACCTCTGTAGGGCGGTTTCGATGTACTCCGTACCCTTGAAGTTCCGGCCGTGCCGCACGGATCGGAACGAGATGACGGTCGCGTCCTGCGGAATCCCCAGCTTGGCGCGGATCGCCGCCTTGTCGCGAACCCGGTAGACGCGCGTATCGACGCCGTAAGGGATGTAATGCAGCGGGAAGTGCCGGAGAATCGGGCTCTTTCTGACCCGTTCTGCCTGCCAGGGTGACCCGACCACGAGATCTAGGCTGGAACGGGCAAAAACCTGGCGCTTGAGCTTCCAGTTGAGCGCAGTGGTGTCGGAGAGCATCCGGAAGGGAATCTCGAGATCGGGGCATTCGCCGCATCCGGTCATCCAACGCTCGCAGTCGAGCGAATAAACGCAGTGCCCGGTGAATAGGAACATGTCGTGGACGGACAGAATCACGCGGCGCTTCCGGGTCAGCCGCGGGAGCTGAAACAAGCTGAAAAACTGGGCATTGTGGAGAAGTTGCAGATTGACTACGTCAGCGCCGACGACGCAGGGCAGGTCGGCAACTCCTGCCGCGAGCACCGGCAACATGCAATGGGTGGAGATCGCCTTTTGCGCGAACCCGGCCACCCGGTTGAGGCGCTCCAGCGCCGGACTGCCGAGCTGATGCACGTGGGGGTCGCTCGAGAGCTTGCGGGAGACCACCATGTGGGAGTCGTGCCCGCGCTCCTCGAGAAACTTGTGCAGGAGGTATCCGTTGACCTGGGCGCCGAGGACGTCGTAACCGGAGACCTGCACGATCTTCATCGCGCCGGCGCTGCGGGCTGGGCGCGCCCTGGCCACCGGCGGCGTGAAGCCGATCGCGTGGAGGAAGTGCTGTTGCGCAGTCTCAGGCGCGAAGTCGGTGCTGGCCCGCTCAACGGCGTTCCGCCTCAGCCGCGCGCGGAGCGCCGGATCCTCGAGAACTCTCCGGATCGCGGCCGCAATCGCCGCAGGCTCGTCGGTGGGGATGAGCACGCCGCATTCGTACTTCTCGAGATACCAGCCGAGGAACGAATCCGGATGGCAAACGACGAGGAGGGGGCGACCGGTCATGAGGTAATCGGCCAGCTTCGCTGTTGCGGACGTGCGGACGATCCCTTGCGCTGCAGGCTGGAAGGAGAACGGGATGAGAAGGACGTCGGCTTCCCGTTGGACTTCCAGCGCTTCCGTTGGAGGGACGTGCGAGTGGATCACGACGTGGGGGCCGGTCAGCCCCTGCCGCGCCAGCTCGTCCGCCGGCTGCGCTGTATACAGGTGGAGGCGCACGTCGGAGCGGCCGAGTTGCCCGATTGCAGCGATGATGCTGCGGAAGATGTCGTAGTTGAGGTGATAGATGGCGCCGGTGAAGACCAGCTTGATCTCGCGCGCGTCGGATGGAAAAGGAACCGAGCCCGCCGGCGCGGGCAGCCGGGGCGTGGGGTTGCGCACCACGAACGACGACCGCTGATAGCGCCTGAGCAGCTCCTGCTTCATGTACTCGTTCGGCGAAATCAGCCCGTTGGCCCGCAAGGCGAGACTTCGCTCGATGCGTCGAATCACCTTCTGAAGCGGCGGATCCGCCCACCATTGCTCGGTGAAGTCGTCGAAGAAGTACATGAAGTAGCGGCACCGGAGGATTCGCGCCGCAAGGAATGCGGAGGGCGGATCGGCGATGTCGCCGGTGCATCCGATCAGGGTGTCGACCGGGTCATTCTTCAGCGCCCGGGCGATCGCGATTCCGCGCTGGAGGATGCCCCAGAGCAGGTTGGCAAACCGCACGAAATCCGAGAGACGCCCGATCGGGATGCGCCTCTCTGGCGGAAGATCGTAGTACCTGCCCGGCAGCGCGCCGATGAAATCGTTGTCCTGCCGGTTTCGGTGCACCGGCTGGGTGGCCAGGCAGTAGTACTCCGACGGCAGTCCGGCGAGCAGGCGCCCAATGACGACAGCTTGCCCTGACCACATCGGCGGCAGGAAGCGCGTGCAAAAGGCAAAGCGCTCGCTCACCTTTCCGTTGGTGTTGTTTCGTCGCTCGGGTATCCGCACCCAGAGCCGCAGGACGACGAACGCGAGGCCAATCGATCGGCGGACAATGAAGCCGGCACCCCGGCGAATCGCGCGCCGGAGGTATACGCGGGGATTCTGTCCTGCGTACACCAGCCGGTGGATGAACGACCGCTTCCGATACTCTCGCACCAATTCGGGATCGCCCGCGCCGTAGTGTGTGGCGGCGATCCGATAGGCTGCGCCGAGAATGCGGTGCCTCTCGCGACGTAAGCGCGGGGGCAGCCCCGGCCGGCTCAGACTCCTCTGGAAAACGTCGATCCACTCGGTCCCCATCTTGCGCCCGCGCTGCGAGACCGATGCCGAGCCGCCGTGCACCCGGTGCGTCGCGAGCACCTCCGGGAGGTGCACGAGGGGGCCGTGGGCGGCCATCCGCAACCAGAACTCCATGTCGCCGCAATACGTGTACCGCGCATCACGAGGGCCGACCGCTTTGAGGGCGTCGCGCCTGAAAAATGCGCCCGGGCCGAGCCCCCAGTTCAGCTTGAGGAGCATCGTCTCGAAATCGTAGGTCTCGAGACGCTCCTCGCGAATAACGTTGCCCTGCTCGTCGATCGTCGCCCAGTCCGGATAAACGGCGACCGCATCTTGGTGTGCCTCGAAGGCGCTGACAATCGCCGCCACCAAGCCGGGCCGAAGCGGGTCGTCCGAACTGACCACGCACACGATGTCGCCGGTCACCATCTCGAAGCCCTTGTTCACCGTCCGCGTTTCACCCATGTTCGGGTGAAACTCGGTACGGATCCGGTCGCCGTAGCGTGCGAGCACCTCCTGCGTGCTATCGCTCGAGCCGTCGTCCAGGATCAAGTATTCGATGTGCGGATAGCCCTGGCCGAGCACGCTCTCGATCGTCTCGGGCAGCAGATCGGCCCGGTTGTAGGTCGGGGTGATGATGGACACCTTGAGCGGCGCTGCCATGGCCTTACCTTGCTTCCGTCGTTTCTCCCGCCAGGTCGAGTTGCGACTGGCACGAGGCCAGGACCTGGATTACCCCAAGGCCGAGATCGAGGCTGGAGTCTGCACGCCGCCCGGAAGCGATTAGGCGGCAGAATTCGCTCACCTCGTTGGTCAACGGCATCGAGCCGTCCAGCGGGACCGCTTCGGTTGCCGCGCCAGAAGCCGTGCGGAACACGAGCTTTTGGTCGGCGAGGTCGTCGTACACCAGCGTGCCGCGCACGAACGTCGCCTCGAAGTAGCGCTCCTTCGTCCGTTCGATGTTGCTCACCCGGATCTGCGCGCGCCGCGCCCCGCCGAAACCGAGCGCGATCTCGATCGCCTCGCCGGTGCCGCCTTCGGATTTCTCGACCGCGACGCGCCTCGCGTCGATCCGGGTCGGTCTGGCGGCGAATAGCTCGAGGCACATCGCGACATCGTGGGGAGCCCAATCCCAAAGGACCGGCGTGTCGGGCCGGAATGGCCCCCAGTTCCCGCCGCCGGATCGGGTATGAAGGAGCTCACCGAGCTGGGCGCCGCGGGATTTGAGCGCGCGAAACGCGGTGCTGTAGAGATGGGTATGACCGACCATTACGAGAACGCTGGCGCGCCAGGCCCGATCGACGAGGGTGCAGGCGTCCTCGACCGACAGCGTCATTGGCTTCTCCACGAGGACCGGAAGCCCGTGCGCGACCGCTGCGAGCGCCATCTCGAGGTGCGTGGCGGGAGGAGTCGCCAGGATGATGCCGTCCAGTGTGCGGTCGGCGGCGACCGCGCGCCAGTCCGACGAGAGAGTGCAGCCCGGGGGTACCAGCGTTGCGCTCACGGGATTACCGCTCGCCAGATGGGCGAGTTGAACGCCCTCCATCTGTGCGATCGTCGCGACGTAGCGCTTTCCCCAGCGCCCCGCACCCACGAGCCCGAGCCGCACTAATCGGCTCCTCCGACTAGTGCGAGATCCGGCAGCGGAACGATGAAGCGGCTCGCTCTCCCAGCATAACCACGGTGCCGCGCGACGATCGACTCGGCGAAGTTCCACGCGAGCAGGAGCACGTAGTCAGGCTTGCGCTGGTACAGGACCTCGGTCGCGAGGATCGGCACATGCAGACCCGGAGTCAGCAGTCCCTGCTTGATCGGGTTATCGTCGACGATGTACTCGATCAGCGACCGGTCGATCCCGAAGTGGTACATCAGCGTGGTGGCTTTCGCAGGCGCACCATAGGCGGCGATGCTCTTGCCCTTTGCCTTCAGGCCGGCGAGGAGCGCCGTCAGTTCGTCACGCCGGCGTGCGATCTTCTCGCCGAAGAAGCGGAAGGTTTCTGCGTTGTCGAGCCCTGCATCGCGCTCCGCTGCCACCAGTGCGTCGACGGATTCATCCTCCGGTTCGTCGGCTTGACCGACGTAGCCGACGAGGGCGCCCCCCTGGATGTCCGAGCGCTCCGCATGCACCAGCTTCAGGCCGTTGCGCGCAAAGAAGCTGCGCAGCGGACCGACGTGATGGAAGTCCACGTGCTCGTGGTAGATCGTGTCGAAGAGGGTCTTCCGGTAGACGTCGAGCAGATAGCCGACCTCGAACACGAAGTGTCCCTGTGGTCCGAGAAGCGTCCGGACGCCATTGATCACGCCCTGCAGGTCGTCCATGTGAGCGCACACGTTGTACGCGCACACGGCCGCAGCCGGCCCGTACTTCTGGAGGATTCGCGCCCCGAGCGCCGCATCGAAGAAGTCGGTAATCGTCTCGATATCCGCCGGGTCCGGGACGATGTTCGCTGCCGGATCCACGCCCAATACGCGCATGCCGGCTGCCTTGAAGAAACGGAGCAGCGTGCCATCGTTCGAGCCGATCTCGACCACGAGGTCTCCGGACTTCAGTCCGAGGCGCGTGATGATTGCGTTGGCTTGGTCCCGGAGATAGTTGACCATCACCGGCGAAGTGCTCGACACGTAGACGTAATGCGAGAAAAGCACCTTGGGATCAACGATGTCGAGCAGTTGCAGGTGACCGCAATCCCGGCAACGGTAGACGTCGAGCGGATACGCCACCTGCGAACGGTCCCGGTCTGCAGGCGAGACGAGCGCGTTGGCGGGCGGAGTGGGCGTCAACTCGAGGACGCACTCCAAGGTGCGCGAGTCACAGAGCCGGCACGTCGCCCGCTTGTGGTGATACGGCAGTTGCACGCGCTCAGCCCGCATGACCCATGGGCTTCAGCAGCTCGACCCGAACCAGGTCGTCCTCATAGGATTTCTGTTCGCGCGACTTGCCCGTGATGTTGAGGAAGACCGTGTCCTCGGGGAACTCGACGGCGTGTTCGACCTGCGGAGGCGTGAAGACCATCTCCCCGGCTCTGACTACTAGCATCGTCGGCGGGGACTTGTCGCCGACGGGCCGGTGGTAGTACTTCATGGACCCTGTCACCACGTACATGTAGTGCGAGTCGGCCTTGTGGTAGTGGTTCGCCCGCACGGAGCTCGCCTTGGAGGTGATGACCTGCACGCTCTGAATCCCGCCGTCGACGAGCGTCTGGATCTTGCCGCGCGCATCTTCGAACGCCGGGGGCAGCGGCACCAGGGTGTCGGTGGGCGGGCTCTTGCTGGACTGGGGGTTCTCGTTCATCACGGCACTTGCTCCTAGAGAAAACGTTTGAAATCGTCCTCGCGGGCGATCTTTGCCAGCTCGGCGTCGAAGTCGCGCTTTGGTCGCCACCCGAGCGCCCGCAGGGCTGAATCGTCGAGGCTGTACCGGACGTCCTGTCCGACCCGGTTCGGGACTGCGATGAACGCCTTTTCCTCGGGGATCCCATAGATCCGCGCGAGGCGCCTCAGCACCTCGATGTTGGGCAGCTCGAGATCGCCGTGCACGTTGTAGATGGTGTTGTGCTCGCCCCGTTCCATGATGGTGAGGATCGCGTCGACCGAATCCTCGACGTGCAGCCACGATCTCACGTAGCTGCCGTCCCCGTGCATCAGGGCCGGGAGGCCTCTGCGCATCCGCCACGCGGACTTCGGGATGAGTTTTTCGTGGTACTGGTTCGATCCGTAGTTGTTGGTCATGCGGACGATGTTGTAGTGGATGCCGTAGGTCCGCGCCCAGCCGATCACCAGCATGTCGGCCGCGGCCTTCGTAGCGGAGTACGGGTTGGACGGTCGTAGCGGGTCGGAGACCGTGTGCCTTCCGCTCGTGATGTCTCCGTAAACCTCGTCAGTGCTGATCTGCACGAATAGCGGCGCCTCGCGAGTACTCTTCGCGCGCACCAGTTCCAGCAGGCGCTGGACACCGATGACGTTCGAGTGGCAGAACTGCCGGCTGTCGGCAATCGAGTTGTCCACGTGCGACTCGGCAGCGAAGTTCACCAGGAAATCGCTCTCCGGCAGGTGGCTGAGGTTGGCGATGTCCTCATGAATGTGGCGATAGTTGCGGTGTGATTTAAACTCGTCGTTAGCCAAGCGATCGGCCGCATAGTTGACGACGTCGACGTTTGTCACGAAATGTCCAGCTTCGAGGCAACGCCTTGCGAAATGCTTGCCTATGAAGCCCAAGCCGCCCGTAACAAGAATCAGCTTCGATCTCATGCTGTCGCTGCCCCCATGGTTTGTGCCGGCTCCAGTGCCATTGCCTCCGCCATGCCGCGGATCGGGCCTTTCTGTTAGTGCATCAGCCGGCTAGCCGCCGCGCGAGCGCCCCGAACAGACCGCGGGAGGTGGGGTGCGCAGCCGCGGCTTCTCGTTCGCGCGCCAACTGCTCGTTCAGCTTCGCAATCGTGGCTGCCATGGCTCGCATACCCGGCGGCGGGTCCCATGCAGGGATAGGTAGCGACACAATCTCTGCGACGCGTGGTAACCGCGGTGCGCTTGCGACGCACATGATCATGTTCGGAGCCGGACTTTGCACCGGACCGGCGTATATGCCGCCCGAGACTTCTTCGTACAGGATCTCCTTGTCCGGATACGCGGCGAACTCCCGCTCGGTAATCCGCGACAGAAGGTGGTGCTGATTGATATCAGGCGGTTCGTCGTAGGGCACGTCGAACATGAGGCGTTTGGTCCATCGCGATTTCAGAATCGCGCTAATTCCGTCGGGCACGTGCTCGATCACGCCGCGCGATACGACGTAGTCGAACGCCGGCATCTGAGTGATGAACTGAGGGATATCCGAAATGACATGCATGATGTTTGGTGCGCCGTAATTGGCGCGCGCATAGTCCAGGCATTCGGTCGCGACGTCGACCCCGGTGACGTGCGATCCCGGAATTGTCGCGAGGGTCTTGCACCCGTGACCGACCCCGAACCCGAGATCGACGATCGTGACCTCTGCGCTGCCGTACCGTCCTTCACGTCGGAGGTCTTCCTCGATCACCCGCTTGAAGAACTCGTACGAGCTTTGGTGCCGGACAAGCTCCTCGAGGCTGTGGGTGATCCCGGGAAGCAGGCGTTCGCCGTTGTTGTAGAGGAGTTCTTCCTCAGCAGTGAGACTGCGCATCACGTATCTCCAATCGGTTTCCCGCTGTTCAGGTCCAGGTTGGCGTCTTCGGCGATTCGTTCACATCGCCACTCCAGCCGAGGGTGGACGACGCCCTCCCAGCCGCCAAAATAGTCGCCGCGCAGATCACCCGAGTCGAAGATCTCGATCTCGAGTGCTTCGTCGAGGCGGAACAGGTCGGTGTACCCCTCGCCCCACAGGAGAATAGCGATCTTGTAGACCCCTTCCTTCATGAAGTCCCCCGGTATCCGCACACGGCTGCGATATGTCCCGGGTGGGCGCGGTATGCCGTGCCACTGCGGCTCGAGATTGCTCAGGGAGCCGAACACGCAGGTGCCCATTCTGTCGTACACAGCGAGCGTGGTCCCGAGCTTGCTCCCGGGAACTAGGCTCCAGTAATCGATCTCGACGAACCAGTCTTGGTCGTTGCTGAAACGTCCGCACGGCGTGCCATCCAGCCTGACCGCGCGAGCCGCCTTGACGCGGAAGAGGCGATTTCCGGGCGCGTCATTCGGACGAACCCACGTGCGCTCAGGGCGCGGTTCGGTCAACTGCCCGAGATACAGGCCGATCACGTCGTCGGGCGTGCCCGTCTTAGCGTTCCGGCCGTCCTGCAGGAGCAGTGCCTTGTTGCACAGGGAAAGGACCGCCGCCATGTTGTGGCTGACAAACAGCACGGTGCGGCCGCTGCTCGCTTCATCGTTGAGCCGCCCTATGCACTTCTGCTGGAAGGCGGCATCGCCGACGGCGAGCACCTCGTCTATTAGAAGAATCTCGTGGCGCAAATGAGCGGCCACTGCGAACGCGAGCCGCATGTACATCCCTGAGGAGTAGTGCTTCACGGGCATGTCGAGGAAGCTCTCAACGCCGGAGAACTCGACAATCCTGTCGAACTCCGCCTTGATCTCCGCGCCTTTCATGCCGAGGATCGCGGCGCTCAAGTATACGTTCTCGCGTCCGCTGAGCTCCGGATTGAAGCCGGTTCCGACTTCGAGCAGAGAACCCACGCGACCGCGTATCTCGATTTGCCCAGTTGTAGGCGGTGTGATGCGTGACAGTATCTTCAGGAGCGTGCTCTTGCCTGCGCCGTTGCGACCCACGACGCCGACCACATCACCCTCCTCGATGTCGAGAGTGATGCCTCTGAGCGCCCAGAACTCGCCCGGATAGTGATCGGCCGTCGGCTGAGGGGCGCGTTTGCCCTTCAGCACTCGCCGCAATGCGTTTCGGGTGGCTGCCGACGCGAGGGCGAGCGATGAAGGCGCGCTATGGAGTCGGTATCGTTTGCCGACGTCTTCGAGGCGGATTGCAGGGGTACTCATCTCTTGTCGTCGGCCGACGCTAGAGAGCGTCGATCAGTTCTTTCTCGTCTCGCTGGAAGCGCCAGACACCGGTAACGAGGACGACGACGGCTGCCGCGACCGAGACAGCGCCCATGCGCCAATCGAGCATCCCCTGGCCGAAGACGCAGTAGCGAAATCCCTCGATGATGCCCACCATCGGGTTGATTGCGACGATTGGTTGCCAGGCCTCGGGCACGAGATTCAGGGAGTAGATGACCGGCGAGGCGAACATTCCAGCCTGGAGTATCACCGGCACAAGGAACCGCGAGTCCGGATACTTCGTGTTCAACGTGGCAAGCCACAGGCCCACGCCGATTCCCAGCATTGCGCCCAGCAGCGCGAACAGGATCGACAGCGGAAACAGCGGTGAGATCGTTGCGCCGAAGACGACGCACGCGACCAGCAGAAGGCCGTACATCACCAGAAAATCCATCAGAGGGATGCCCGCCGAGCTCAGGACGACGGTCATGCGCGGGAAGTAGACCTTCGAAATCAGCGCGGTGTTTGCCTGCAGGCTGTTCGACATGAGCTGGACAATGGCTGCGAACATACTCCAGACGGTGATGCCGGCCAGCAGGAAAACCGGCAGCGGGACGTCGCTCGCGGGAAAGCGGGCGATTAGCCCGACGGCGAAAGTCAGTACCGTCGCGAGAGCGAGGGGCTGAAAGAGGGCCCAGAGCATTCCCATCATGGTGCGCTTGTAGCGAACCTTAATGTCGCGCCATGTTAGCCAGTAGAAGAGATGGCGGTACTGCCAGATCTCCGCGAGGCCAAGGCCGGCGGTGCGATCGGCGGGTCTAATGATCAGCACGGGCGGGGCGCCTTCCTGAGCCATCGCGGACCTCAGCTCGTCGAGCCGACGACGCGCGCGATCCTGCGTAGACCCCGCAGTAGCAGGTGGTTCTTGCGTGGGGCGGGCGGGTGCGCCGTCGCCTGTTCCGCAAAAAGGGCGGACCGGACGTTCTCGATTCCGTCGTCAAGATTAAGGTGCTTATGGGGCAGGCGCCGGAACAAGTGGGCGGTTGCCTCCGCCGAATACTGCGGTCCGGAGAGGAACAACGTCCGGGTACCGGCAACGAGAGCTAGGTAGTAGGCCAAAAGCGACTCGCTTGCCGCAAAGTCGCACAGCAGGACGAGGTGGTGCGCATTGTCGCGACACAGCGCGACGTAGGGGTCCAGAAACCGGGCAAAATCCGGCATCAGCCGCCCGGGCCGCGGTGGATCGGCCGCCAGCTCGGCCCAGCCCTCCGGGAAGCGCACATGGAAGTACCGGCCGTCCAACCGCCGGGTCGAGAAATCGAGCAGGTTAGGAATGTTGTAGTAGGGGCTGTACGGCCGCGCATCGTAGGAACTCAGGATGTTCAGCTGCGACTGGTCGAATCCATCGAAGATCGCGAGGATCTCCTCACGCACCCTGCCGTCGATCGGCGCGGGCGGGACCGAAGCGCCGATGATCAGCGGATTGACGGGCAATCGGGGCAAGGCGGCCGGCATGTCCCGGATCGCATAGAAGGACCCGAAGGGCTTCTTCAGCGGAAGGCCTTTTGCGTCGAGCGTGTGGTACTCGGTGCAGACGAGAAAGCGCCACCCAGCGCCGAAATCCTCGGGTGCCCAGCCCGAAAGGTGGTCCTGCAGCTTGTTGTGCGACACGCCCCATCCGTCCAGTTCTCCGGCCTCGTGGACCTGTGGCATGAAGCCGAGCGGCGTGGCGACGACTATCTGCCGCCGGGCCACGCGCTCGCATTGCTGCAAGACGCTGAGTCCGTAGTCCTTCGGCATATGCTCGATGACATCAAGCAGGAAGATGCTGTCCACGGAACGGTCCGACAGCAACTCCAGGCCGTCGAGCGCGCCCGCCTTGAGTGGAATGACGCCCGGCGCCCGTGCGAAGCGGCGCTGGAGGATTTTTGTGTATGCATCGAACGGCTCAAGGCAAAGGTGTACTTTCGGCTCGAATCGCGTCATCGGCCGGATACCGCACCCTACGTCCAGCACCACTTCGGTGTGAGCAATCGCTTCGGAAGCGGCGTTCTCGAGCGCCTGCGCGCTGACGAAATAGGTGATCGATATCGGCGTGCTCATCGTGAGGCAGAGCCACCAGCGCGCTGACGATCGGCGTCCTGTTTGAGCTCCTCGATTTCACGCGCGAGCGCCTTGTATTCGTCGATCTTACGCTGCAGGAAGCGGACCGTGACCTTGGCCTTTTCCTTCATTCCCCGCGGGGTCAGGTAGTACATGTAGGCATTCTTGTTATCGCTCCGGCGAAAGTTGTCGACCTTTACCAATCCCCTCTCGATCAGCGCGTTTAGGCAGTAATTGACCTTACCGACGCTGATGCCGAGCTCCTGGGCGAGCACGCGCTGGCTCGCGCCAGGATCCTCTGCGAGGCGCTTCAGGATGTGATAGCGGTCTTTGTCGCTGAGCATGGAACTCCGACGCGCAAGGGTCACGGCCAGCCGTGAAGTCCGATATGACTCGGCCGCGAGTATATCACTGTGTTCAACGATTGAACACACCACTGCGTCGGCCGCTGTCCTGCCCAAGGACGGATCTGGGCGCGCCTGGTTTGCCAGGTGGATCGCGGCTCGGTCTGAGATCCGATGGCACCGGCCGGCGCGGGCGTTCTTGGGGTGTTCGCTGAGCCGGCGTGCAAAGCCGTTGCAGCCCCGTCTGCCTACCGCGACAACAAGTCGTGACACGAATTGACTTTAGTCAACGTTCGCGTCCGCTGTTGGGCGGAGCATAATTTTGTTAATTTGGCCGGACTAGGAAGGGCAAAGGGGGGTATATGGCGCTCCTGCGATGGCCAACCGAAGTCATTGGAACAGTCGGAAACGATTCGTTCTCGGGCGGTATTTCTACCGTCTACTACGGGCGAACTGGCGACGACGTTTTCATCACCCAGCCTAATTTGCTTATGGGGGTCGGGGGTGGCCTTGATCCGCTGTTCATTGGCGGATCGGGGAATGACACCTACGTTCTTGCCAACAATTCCGAGGTCGTCGTCGCCGAGGCCGGTGCATCGGCCTCGGACGTGGTCTACGCGCCCGGGTTGGGACTCAGCCGGACAACGACCTATGTCTTCATTATCGATGGTCGTCACTTGGCTGCTGTCGATTTTGCGACCAACCAGGCAGTCATCGTGCTTGACTGGCAGGCTCCCGCGAACCGGATCGAGACAATTGTCCTTGCCGACGGCACGTTCAGTTTTGCTCAGATCCAGTCTGCGGTGTTCAGCTCGCCGAACTTCCTCGGCTACGTTGGCTGGGAATTCGTCGACCTAGGTTACTCGACGGCCGACATCAACGAAGCTATCGGGTTCTATACCGCCCGCGCGACTTTTCTGGAAACGAAACGCCCACCGGTCGTCACGCCGACGGAAGCCGCCTTCAGTCTCCCGCACGATCAGTCGGTCACCATCTCGACGCGATTCTCAGTGAGCGATCCTGATGGCGACGCGATTACGTTCTACAACTTTTACGACGCCGGAGCGGGTGGTGGAGCGTTCACGATAGGAGGCGTGCTCCAGCCCGCGAATCAGATTCTCTCGGTTCCGGCCGCCAACCTGGCCACGGTGGCTTATCTCGCGGGAAGCGCGCAGAGCACGGAGACGATCTATGCGCAAGCCTACGACGGCATAGACTGGAGTGGATGGGCAGGTTGGACGATGACTTCGGTAAACGGGCTGCCTACGCTGATCCCGGTGTCCGCCGAAGTACTGGTAACCACTGGGCAGGCAATGGCGGTGTCGTCGCTGTTCGCCTATGCGGACCCCGACGGGGATCCGCTTGCGTGGGTGGACCTGTATGACCAGACCCTTGCGGGGGGTTACATCCGGATCGGCGGGGTGGGGCAGCCGGCACAGCAAGTGATCCGGGTACAGGCGGCGCAGTGGGCGAGCACCGAGTACGTGGGTGGGGTGACACCCACCGCCGTCCCGGTTGGCGAGTTGCTCTACGCAAATGCGAGCGACGGGGTAAACGCGAGTGGCTGGACGTACACGACGATGCTCAGCCGGCGCGCGACCAACGCGCTGCCGGCGATCAGTGCCCCGGGGCGCAATATCGACCAGGGTCAGTGGTGGCAGGTGACCGCGGACATTGCGCTCTTCACCGCAAGCGATGCAGATGGAGATCCGCCTACGCAGTACGAGATCATGGATCTCACCAGCGGGTCGGGTTCAGCGTTCTTCTACGCTAATGGCGCGATCCAGGTGCAGGGGGCGAGTGCGATCGTCAATGCCGCGGACCTCGTGAACGTATGGGTGAACGGGGGCAGCGATCTTGCGGCCAACGGGTTCTCGGTCCGCGCCACCGACGGCTATGTCGCTGGCACTTGGGGTGCGGCCACGACCCTTACCCTGACCACGCGCGCGCAGGCGAACCGTGCGCCGGTGGTGCGGGTGGACAACGCTTCGGTGCAGGCGGGGGCTGCGATCGCGATAGGCGGCCTGCTGGAGCTCAGCGACGCTGACCTCGATCC